>Ga0209233_1000012_pt1 | contig 1019519 bp, 900 predicted proteins | sample AraplaCL_Cvi_mCL_FD_184269 | JGI IMG/M metagenome (GOLD analysis project Ga0209233, IMG submission 184269) | Arabidopsis root microbial communities from the University of North Carolina, USA - plate scrape CL_Cvi_mCL (SPAdes) (version 2) | ecosystem: Host-associated > Plants > Roots >... | reverse complement strand
AGCACGAGGTCGGCAGCCTCGCGTTTGAATTCAGCAGAAAAGGAACGGCGTTGTTTGGTCATCTGACACCTCGATCTGGCGAGCATTCTCACCTAAATGGGTGTCCGGTTTCATTAGACCACTACACAAGAAAGAGGAAGCCCGTGATGACGAACGCTAGTGCTAGCGCAACTGTCTCCAACAGTTCGGCAACACCCCACGCCCAACGGATGAGCACCTACGTGTTCGCGCTGTTTTTCATCCTCGGCAGCATCACCAGCCTTAACGATGTCCTGGTGCCAAAACTCAAGCACCTCTTCAGCCTCAGCTATACCGAGGCCATGCTTGTGCAGTCGTCATTCTTTTTTGCCTATTTCATTTTCGCCATACCCGCAGGCCTGCTCATTTCGCGAATCGGCTACATGAGAGCGGCCGTCCTCGGGTTGCTGCTGATGGCTGGTGGATGCCTGCTCTTCATTCCCGCCACCCAGTCCGCATTGTTTCCAGCCTTCCTCGGCGCCCTTTTTGTGCTTGCGATTGGCGTGACAACCGTTCAGGTCGTTGCGAACCCGCTGCTTTCGCTGCTCGGAACCGCCGCAACGGCCCCTAGCCGCCTCACCCTCGGCCATGCGTTCAATTCGCTGGGAACCACTGTCGCGCCGTACCTGGGTGCCATACTGATCCTGGGCTCCCTCAATGCGGTAGATACCTCCGCATTGTCGCCAGCAGAACTGACGTCCTTCCTGTCGCAGGAAGCCAGCGTGATCAGCAACACCTATGCAAGCATTACGCTCTTCATCTGCATGGTCGCCTTGATCGTCTGGCTGAAAAGAAATGAGCTGCAACCGTCAACAAGACCTGAGCGTCTCAATCCACTCGCTGCGCTCAACCTTCTAAAGCAGCCGCGCTTTGCACTCGGCACCGCTTCCATATTTCTCTATGTTGGCGCCGAAGTCACGATTGGCAGCCTCATTACCGACTACCTCATGCTGCCGACAACCCTGGCCCTTCCCGCCGAAGCCGCGGGCAAGCATGTTGCCTTCTATTGGGGTGGCGCCCTGGTTGGCCGCTTTATCGGCTCGGCGCTGATGCGCACTTTCGCACCAGGGAAACTGCTGGCCTTTGCCGCCACGGCAGTCATTGTGCTGTTGACGATCTCTGCCACCACACAAGGCGTTGTTGCTGGATGGTCGCTGCTGGCCGTCGGGCTGTTCAACTCCATCATGTTTCCGACGATCTTTACCCTTGCGACCGCAGGGCTCGGTCATCGCGCGGCAGAAGGTTCGGGCCTGTTTTGTTGCGCCATTGTTGGCGGGGCATTTATTCCGCCATTGACAGGGTATGCGGCCGACCTCTCGACACTCGCGATGGCATTGAGCGTGCCAGCGACCTGTTATGCCTGCATCGCAATTTACGGTTGGTATGCCCGCGTTCCGAAGCACTAACATTCCCTGGCGCGCAGCTACCCGGGTGGTCACGGGTTACTTCAATTACCACGCGGTGCCGGGAAATCTGATACGTCTTGGTGGATTTCGTCTGGAGGTTTGCCGTCTATGGCGGCAAACCCTCAAAAGGGTATTGGATTGGTTGCCGCCGCAGTCCTTGATCGCGACGACGCGCTCATGGGCGACGATGTTGAGCAGGGTCGCCTGTTCGAAAGCCACGCCGGTGCGGTACGGGATGTCGTAAAGAATGATCGGGACGCTGGAGGCATCGGCAACAGTTTTGAAAAACGCTTCAAGGCCGGCCTGGGAAGGGCGGATGTAATACGGTGGCGGCACCAGCAAACCCGTTACGGGACGTTTGAGGATTTCATTCTGGAACTGCAGCAGCTCGGCCAGATTGTTGCCGGCCAGGCCCATGACCATCCGTCGACGCCTTTTTCCAGCAGAGGGCCGACCCGCCGCCGCAACCCGACGAAATCGATGGCGCCGTTCTGAAGGGGTGGAACGAGTGGAACCCGGATACCTTGAAACGAGGACATACACTTACTCCTGAAAGTTGACCGATGTAGTCACCGTCAGAAGCGTAGAAGGAGGTAAGCAGGGGGAGGGTGCCCGTCGCGCTCAATGTCCTGTCAGCTCATCTGACGGGACAGCGCGCCCCGGTCACATGAGCGACTGTTTCTTCGATTTGAGGGCGTGTGCAACGCAACCTTGCGCCTTGGCAATCAAGCCAATAACGGAAAGGTTAACGTGAGATGTTGTACGCATAAAATCATCTGTGAAGGAGTCAAAGAATGATCGACAATCAAGAGATCGAAGAGCTTGAATTGCAGTTGCTCGCAGCTGGAATGTCGATTAATGAAATGGTTCGTTATTACTCTATGTTCTTGCTAGAACTAATTAAAGAGGGAAAGCTCAAAATCATTTCGGATGAAAAACTTGATGAGATGGCCTCATATCTGTCGCGAGCATTGGATCTGGGCGCACAAGAATTTGATGAGGAACTGAGGAAGTCATCGATCGTAAAACTCTGGAAATTAGAAAAAGAATATCGGGAGGTGGATCCTGCATTTTCTGCGCTTACTCGCTGTGTAATTTGCTGCTTCGGAAATGAAGATGATTGGGGGCGAGATAATGCGGGAGAGGAGACGCCATTATGGTTTTACCTTTTTTATCTTAAGAAAGCTTGCCAAAATATTAAATCTAAGTTCATTGAATACTTTCGGCGTGCAGGTAGATCCTTAGCCGAAAAGAATGAGCAATGAAAGACGCTACGCACCCATCGAAATCACGTCGCCCCGTATCTGATAGACCTACGAAGAGGGCAATAGTCGCTGGTTCAGGCCCGTGGGCCCGGCGAAGAACCTGCTTTAAAATCGGCTCTGCAAGAAGCCGTTAGCCTTTTCAGGATCGTCAGATGGCGCGGGTGACTCACCCAATAGACGCCGGATAGATTTAAGCAAGCCAAGCACTTCGCCCACTAATCAGCATCTCGGAAAACGTTATGGCACCCTGCAAGCACTGGATGAATGCAATCGTCGATTGGTTCAAGGCTGGTTTCTCACGTGTACATCCTGAGGGAGCAGCGAAACCTTACCTTGCAACACATTGATTTATCACGTAACGGTTTCCAAATCCGAATCTCTGGTTTTCAGGTGCCGCTAACAAAAGGAAAAGTTCTCCCCTGACACATCATTTTTGTGGGCGATGACCGATGTTCATAAGCAGCTGTAACCCTGGATTTTGAGGTCCGCTAGCCAGAAACCGGGTTAGAGTGTTCACAATATCTGTTCATAAGGGCCCTCCACTCGATTCGCATAGTCGCGCCAAGCGATTACAGCGAACGAATCGGGCAAAAAAACGTATATCAATCGTTATGTGAAGAATGAATCGTTCGCTGTTTGTTTCTCTAGATGGGCCCAAGGGAACCGGTAAAACCACACTGTTGGAAGCCGTTACGAAAGTGCTGAGGGCAGACAACAAAAAGGTTATCCGACTTTGCGAGAAAAAAAGCGATCCCTATAGGGGGGAAATAATGACCCTCGTTAACAAACTCGTCAGAAATCCCACCCGGGATTTGGAGTTGAGGGTTTGTGAGCGCTTTGCTGATAGCCGTACCTGGATTTCCCAGCACGTATTGGCTAAACAGCCACCAGACAGCATCATCCTGATCGATCGCTGGTACCCGTCTGATGCCGCGTTTCGCCGGATAATTCCGTTTGCAGAGATTCTACAGTTGAACATTGATCGAAACGTGCGAGTGCCAGACCTGCATGTCGGGGTTGTCACCGCCCCTGATATTTCATGGGCGAGGGCAGCGGCCCGATCGCGTGGGCTGAGCAGTACGGTGATCCATAAGCTGGAAGAACATGTCGCTTGTACCAAGGCGTTCGAGCGAGCGATTGCGGATCACGGCTGGGCTTTATGCCGTAATGAAGGAACGATCGAAGACGCAACGATGCAGGTGATTTCTGAGATCTATAGAGTCCTTTGATGCCCCGTAGGCGAAGTTCGCTGCGCCGGCCTTGATGCGGTTGAGATAGCCGTTGCGTAGAGATGAGTTGGCCCCCTTTGTCCGGTAGTATCACGGGCCGCACATTGGAAAGATGGACTTCGTTGTGAACAATATGATTGCCAACCTCATCGAAGTCCGACTGGACTCGCCTGAGATGGCGCGCGATTCGCTACACGCAACGCTCCAGTTCGGCGATGAATTCGAGCAAGCCTGCCTGGGCAGCCCGTTGAACGGGAAGGCCATTCGCGAGAAATTGATTCCATTCCGGTACGGTATTGAGTCTGACCACGATTACGAACTGAGACGGCTGGCAAAGCTTCTGAAGGCAGATGCTACATTTACGCTGGCAAACATGTACCTGTCGGGAAGCGATAATCAGGATATCTGCAGGGCCGCGGAGGCTACCCCGGGCTGCAATCTGGACTTACAACTTCGTGGCGAACTCTTCAGCGAAGACATCGGGTTGTAATCCATCGAAGTGAGGTAGCAACGTTGTGTTCAAAGCTGCCTCACTGGACGCGCCCAATCTCCTCGCCACGTCGTGATTGGGTCGCCAGCACGCCAACAAATTGCAGGCCTCATCGCATTAATGGCAACTCTACATCGCGCCAGCAACAGCTCATCATTCCCGCTCAGTCCAGATCCCAGCTCCTCCAGAACGCGTCGTAACAGCAATATCAGACTGCTTTACATCCCGTAGGGGCCGAAGTTTTGGCGTGCCGCGTTGCTGCCCCGATTCGTCTCGTCATGAACCCATCCGGCTTCAAGGGCAATGGCTCACTCTCGGGTGGGCTACATGACGGCTCAAGAAGCGCACCGAGACATCAGCCATTACCTGATGCATCGGTACAACTGAATTCGGCCCCATCAATTCAACGGTGGGCTGGCGCCAGCTCAGGCCGAGAAAAAACTTAACGTCGTGTCCGGGATTAGTTGACCACTACAGGCTGACCTTAGCCTATTGCTGGCACCTACCTACAGAGGGGACGACCCACCCGTCACCAAAGCTGTCGCTACCTATTGGAAAGAGAATGTATGCAGAATCTCAAAGAACTTTTAAACACTCTTGAGGCCATGAAACCCTATCGTCCCCGCAATGCTTTGACCAAGTTTGAACTCGTCGTAGATCGAGTTTCCAAATATGGGATTATTGCTGCCTCCTTGCCATTCTTCGTGCTCATACTGCTTGCAGTCTGGCACAAGCTTATCTCTCAGCTTTCGGGCGGCTGGGTCACCCTTGCTCTGTGGAGCGCAGTGCTGTCTCAGTTAATTGCGACGCTATCCCTGCTATGTCCACCCATTCTCATGGTGTGCAGTGTCTGGATGTGGAAGGAGCGATCACGCATACTCAGGGATGCTGAGATTGACCATGACCAAGATTTTGCGGCCCAACTGAGGAGCTATGAGGTGGGCGACCTAAAAAGCGCTAAACATCAATTGGAGCTTAAGATCAAAAGACTGGAGCGACGTTTGGGTTACTTTATTGAAGCTGACGGCAAAAAATTTGCCGTGTTTTCTCTCCTGATCCTAAATTTCACGCTCGGCAACATGCTTACTCAAGGCAACTGGTCATCCTTATTTTCGACAAGCCTGGACAGTCCCGCATCCACGAAAATCGTGACGATGTTCATGGCATTCCTCTTTGCAATATCAATCGGCGCGATGTGCGTGCGCTTTATTACAAATCGCGACGCTTATCGTATAGAACTGATTGAGCTATCGTTGGCTTCCCGCGCCCTCGAGTGATTCAAGCGTCGAGGAGCTGGAAAGTCTTATACCGTCCGTATAACAAGCTTTGACGGCCATCTCTCTAAGCTGCTGCGTTCTACCTTGTCGCGGCAGAAATCATTGCAGGACGATCGTCCATGGAAGCGATCACGGGGTAAGCGTTCCGGGAACACACCTTCCGAACTCTGGCATTAAGGGCGATGGTGTCCGCGTATTTTTGATTTGCCCCCGAGATGGTGGACACCATCACCCTTAATGTGGAGATTCTGAAGGTGTGTTCGCCGGACGCTTACTATCAACTTACTTAACCAAAGTTAAATTCTGCGAAAAACCGATTGCGGTTGAGATATCCAGCGATATTGAAGCAAACGACTTCATCAATAATGACTCCGGCAATGCCCAATCCCATTTTTCCCGCAGCATGTTCTCTACATCTGCGAGAATCGAATCGAAATCGCTTGCGCCCAGGTCACCTACATTCTTGAGTGCAGCCAGCGTCCGATGGATGTCAGCGTCAACCTCAATCGCCAAGCCCGCGTTATCACACGAAAGGCCCACATGATTGAGTAGCAGGCGCAGCGCGTCGTTGGCGTAATCACCCAACCAGCTGATTAGGTAGCATTTGCCGCCGGACTCAATAACGTAGCGTTCACCAAGGCCTAATGCGTTAAATGCCTTGCGAGCCTCGTCGAGCAACGCTTGGGCGTCGCGATCAATAAATGGGCAGGGGGCTGGGTCTGCCAGGACAGCTCGCATTTCTTTACGCACGTTGTCATGCACCACGGCACCCAGGCCATCGAAATGAGGAGGGGCACCACCGCGTGCGGCGGAAACAATGATGACTTTGGCTTGGAGATCAACATCACGAACCTGCCACCTTCGGCCTCCGAAAATAATGCGTTGATCCTTGGTCAACGGTCGACTTACGGGTACTGAACCAAGTGCTTTACCGTCGCATACTAAGCGGAATTCCTCATCACTGGTGAATGCGCTGTAGAACTCATAGTGGTTGATCAGGCGTTCTCCAACTGTTCCAGGAAGCAGCAATCCTGAGCTGTCCTGAACGATGAGTTCATGCTCCCCTAGCGACTTGAGCAGCTTGATGAAGTCTGACCTCTCGACGTTTTGGAATGCTCCTTCAGCGATAAGGCTTTTCCAAAGATCAGCAGCGGAAGCACCACCGCACTGAGCAATTACGGAGAGGCATTGCTGAACGAGAGTGGACGCATGAATACCCTGAGCCCGGGGAGGTTCAAACCATCCCCCAATTAAAAGGCGCACCATGGCAATTGTCTGAACCAGTCCCTGGCGCAGTTGATCCGAAATGCTTGATCCATCTTGGAGTGGCGACTCCTTGCAGTAAACGCGCAAGATCGCATTTTCCCCTGGACGTCTGCCCGAACGGCCCAGTCTCTGGCGCAGGCTCGCCACCGATGGTGGAGCGCCAATTTGCACCACTGTCTTGATGCTGCCGATGTCTATTCCGAGCTCAAGCGTTGTGGTGCATATGGCCGATGCCGCCTGATTACCTGCCTTGAGGGCATGCTCAGCTTGCTCCCGCAGGTCTTTCGAAAGGCTGCCGTGATGAGGCCAGAACTCGTTGGGCAAACCATCATTCTCACAGCGCCGACGCAATTGGTCTGCATACCATTCAACCTGCTGCCGGCTATTTGGGAAAATCAGATTATTGCTGCCGCGTAATACCTTGTAGAGATGATCAGCGATAGCGAAGTCTGGGCTTGCTTTGTTTTCCGTTTCGTTTTCATCGCCTTCCTCATTAGAAGGCTGGATAGGAGCCTTTCTGAGCTCATTCATGGGCGGCTGGATGTAGCCCCGAATTTGCACCTGGAGTGTTTGGTTTGAGTTTTTGGACTCAATGACAGTCACCCCGTCGACGCCTCCTGAGCGCAGAAACTCTGACGCCAACTTCATATCGCCGAGTGTGGCCGAAAGGCCAACTCTGGGGAGTCGACGCCCGGCAACGAGCTCTACGCGGTGCATCAGAGACTGAAGCTGTTTGCCTCGCTCACTTCCAATGAACGCATGCAGTTCGTCCACGACGATATAGCGCAGATTCTGGAACACCCCCTTAAGGCTGGAGCCTCGATTGACAAACAGTGCCTCAAGGGATTCAGGTGTGATCAGTAGAACCCCTTCAGGTGACTTCAGGAAGCGATGCTTTTTGCTCGATGAAATGTCCCCATGCCAAGCCACTACGGGAATTTCAAGCTGCTCACAGAGTCGGCCTAATCTGTCCCATTGGTCATTGATCAAGGCCTTGAGCGGGCTGATGTACAACACCGAACCTGGCGGGTCGTTGCTGTTGAGTAAATTGGTGAGTATGGGAAGGAAGGCAGCCTCGGTTTTCCCTGCCGCCGTTGCTGCCGCAATGATGACATCCTGGTCAGCATCCATCAGCACCGGCACAGCTCTTTCCTGGGCGTCGCGCAAGGATGTCCATCCTTCAGCCCAAATCCATCGCTGGATTCGGGGCTCCAGCTGATCGAAGCCCGATGATTCAGAGTGTGAAGGTGGCAAGTTCATCATCCGCATCGACTTTTGTATCTTCTTCGCCACCCATGTCCTTGGCTACTTCTACAGCTCCAAGCAGTGCGCGCCAATCAGCACCCGGGTTTTGCTCCAGGATGGCCAGCAGGTTGATGAAGGCGGTGATCGTCGTGCGAGGTGTACGGAAATAGGCCTCACCCAATCGCTGGTTGCAGTGCGCCATGAATAATGGGAGCGCCTCGTCAGGTAGTAAATACTTCTCAGCATCACCACCTGCGTAGACGTGACGGAGCTTCTGAAGCAACACGTAGAAGTCCTCTGGTGTGAGGCTGGTGAGGCGAATAACCGGGCCCGAAAGATCCACCAGTCCTGACTTGGCAAACGAGTTTTCGGCCAGTCGCGATTGCAGGGCAGGGTAGCTATACAGCCCCCGGCGAGTGTCCATCAAAAACTCGGGAGTGCCACCCAGGACAAATCCCAGCCCCTCAGACGATCCCTGCAGCGAATCATTGAGGATGCGAAGGATCTGCTCATAGTTGGCATTGCGTGCCTGCGTGTTGGCCAGCTTGTAGAGGTTTACCAGTTCGTCGAGGCAGATCATCAGGCCGCCAAAACCTGCGAGTCTGACGAATCTCGATAGCAGCTTGAGCTGATCGTAGACGGAGGCATCATCAATGATGGTTCGTACACCCAGAGCCGCTCGGGCATCGGTCTTGGTGGTGAACTCGCCACGTAACCAACGAATCGCATCAGCCTTGAATTGTTCGTTGCCTTCCTCAAAGCCTCGGCAATACACAGCGATCACTTCAGCGAAATCGTAGCCGTTGACCATCTCGGTCAACTCAGCCAAGTGCGCTCGAATGACAGTCTCGCTGTCTGTTCCTGCCGCCTTGGCTTCGGTTTTGGCCTGCGCTATAAATTTCTCAACGATACCTTGCATGGCCCCACCGTCGGGCTTCGTGCGTGTCGACATGTTCTTGGCCAGCTCGGAGTAAAGTGAGCGTGCCTGGCCGCCGGTGGCGTGCAGCCTGCGATCTGGGTTTAAGTCAGCGTGCATGGTTACGAGTTTTCGCTCCATGGCGATGGCTCGAACCAAGTTCAGAAAGAACGTCTTGCCTGCACCGTATTCGCCAATCACCACTCGAAATGCCGATCCGCTTTCGACCAGGCGATTGACGTCTTTGATCAGTGTATCGAGCTCGCCCACCCGGCCGACCTGAATCAGGTGTTGACCGACGCGAGGAACAACGCCAGCACGCAATGATTGGATGACCGCGTCGCGATCCTTGGCTCTGATAGTGCTCATAGGGCTAACTCGTCCAGAATGTCTGTATTGATCTCGATGGGGTCATCACCTTCAGTGACGGGCATGTCAAAACGTTCAAAAGCCATGTCGTTGATTTGTTCCAGGGCACCATCGAGCATAAGTTCCATGTCGTTGGCGGCGGCTTCGAGTTCGGATCGACTCCACTCTGCACGCGAGATTAACAAGCGCAGGAATGCAGAATGTTCTAGATCGAGGCCGGCAACGTCAGCACTCGTTTCTGTCGCCGATTCCACAGCCTCACCGGTCTGTTCCGGTTCCTCAACCTGGTCATCAGTGAATACTTGGGCGAGGAGGGCAGAGACTTCAGCCGTTTCACGTTGCAGCTCAGCAATTCGCTCGTGATCGAGCACGAAGCCTTGCTTCGCAATGGCATCTGACTGTGTGCCGGGCTCGGTTTGAGTAGAGCTTGTTGTAGGTTTAACGGGGGTAATACTCGCTCCGGACGCAGCCCCGTGAAGATCGCTGTACAGCAATTGACTATCCAGGTGCAGCGCCTTGTAAACGCGCTCAAGAAGTTTCACTTCCGAAGGGCTGACGATGCCATCGGCTTGCGCCAGACGGGCCAGGAAGCTGGCAATCGTGCGCTTGGCTTCGACAGTTAATGGATCGAGTTTTTTCTTCAGGCTTGCCAGCGTTGGTGGTTGCTGGATTTGGATTCGCAGGTGCGCCTTGAGACGTTTGCGATGGGCAACACTAAGGTGACTCCAGGAGTCGATGTGCTGAGCAAGTAACGTGACCTCTTCATTGGAGGTGTCGCCATCTGCAGATGCGACTGAACTGGCCAGATCAAGCGTGACTGAGGCCGCGTTGTAGGCCGCTGAGACCCGCAGTGATCCGTCTTCGGGCTGGGTCACGAACAGCACGATACGATCTTCAGCTTTTGGAGTCCTGCTCCCAGCGAGTACGTCGGGTTCCATACCAATATGAAGCGATTCCAGTGCGCGGGCGAGGGCAAGAACCTTGTCACGAGACATTGTACCAGCGCTCTTGAATCGGCCCGCGAGTTCGCCAAAGCTCATGACAATCAGATCGTCACCGATTTTGGCTTGAAGCTCGTCCAGCTCCGCACGGGCTGCAGCTGGCCAGAGGCTGACCGGAAGTTGTAACAGGCCCTCAAGGGCTTCTACGCTTTCAGGGTGTCGGCCCAGATAACGGCTATAGGGTTCAAGCTCGCTGGTGCATAGCTCCACCAGCAATTGCAGAATTTTACGCGTTCCCGAAGTGGCCATGACATCAGGAAGATCACCAAGGCTTAGCGAGGGGGCCATTAGTACTGCCGAGGCTGGACGATAACCGATTTTAAGCTTGGTTTTGTTCTGCGCCAAGATCAGACCCGCAGGATGGGAGCTTTCGTATTTGAGCTTGAACAGTGTTGAAAATACTTCTTTGCAGCGTGTCACTGGGGTGCGCTTGCTGATGTTGGGGTCGGCTAGTGCCCACGCCAATGCCCAATTGGCGTCGAGTGGTCGCTTGTTGGATGCGTGTTGCCCCAAACCTATGCGCAGCGGTAGTGGCATTTCGTAGTTGTAAGCAACCACATCAGGAGGTGGGCCGAGGTACAGGTTAGGATTAAGTGTGGTATTGCTCACATAATCCAGGAAGCCCTCCGCGTACCCCCTGAACGACCGATTCTCCCCATAGATACTCAGCAGTCGTTGGACTTCTTCGACGATCAGACGAATCTCAGCCTTCAGCTGCGGATCGCTTACAGCATCAACGAGAGCTCGGCGCTCAAGGCCATAGAAAAATAAAAAGACATAGCCGGTGTCTGCCAGCGGATCACAACGTCCGCCTTCTAACCACTGCAGGTACCCGCGCCGAGCCTCTGGCGAGATGGAGTGAAAGCTCGGCCAATAGGACATCAACCGCTCTTCGATGTCGACATACGACTTGGCTATCCGTAGCTTGGGATTGATCAGTGACGGCTCTTGCGCATCGTTTCGACCCAACGCACTTCCTACATAGAGCATTCCGCCGGGAAGTGAAAAACCAGACACAGTGACAGGTTCGCCCGCCGGCACCCAGCGAGTATCGGATTTCTGTTTGCTTGCGTCTGGAATTTTAAAGGAAGTGGAAGGGGGGGAGCCGAGTTGGACGGTATAAAACTCGGAGGTTTCTTCAGACATATTACTCGACGAAACCTCATGCATGGAGAAGGTCACGTCTTTGCTTTGCGGTTCCTGCAGGTGCGTTGTCACTGAAGTAGACTTTTGCAACTGTTCAAGCTGTCGTTTAGTGCGATTGGCGAAAAACCACATAATGGCGCCGATGCAAGCGACGATGCCAATAGCGATCCAGGCGTTCTTCGGGATCGAAGCGACTGCACCAAAAGCCAGCGCAAAAATTATCAGGATGCCGGTGCCGCTGGAGCTTGCTGCCTTTTTCCTTGCCATGATTCGTTTTCAACCTTGAAAGATGGGGGCTGGCGCAATGACAGTATCTGATAATTACATTGCTAGATCTATGGGCTGTGCAAAGCTGTTGATCGGAAATCTAAGCCGTTGCAGTAATTGAAGAAGGTGAATTCTCAACCAAGCCTGCAAAGCTGATTTGAAGGCCCTAAACGAATCCCGACGGTCTCCAGCCAGGTTTCTGTTTTTGTCCTGATTCGCAAAGTAGGTCGGCGACTCGGGTTTTGTCCTCATTCCTCAAAAAATCGCCTTAATGAATGAGTTACAGAACCCATGCTTGCCGATCAGTCTCCTGATTTCGTTCAGTGCGACGACCGCTCGTTTTATCCTCGTTTCGCAATGGTCAAACGAATCCTCGGGTTTTCAGGGGGCAGCTGATAAAAAGAGGTTTCGCTCTGGCATATCATTTAACATAATATACATTATGCGTTACTTAGGATTCTTACGTGGGGGGCTCGGATGGTCAGATTTGAAGCCTGACGCGCGTCTTATCGCACACGCCTGAGCGATAACCTTCATCTGTTGGCAGATATCCGAACAAGCATGAACGAACCTTCGTTCATCTGGTGCTGATCGTTAACGCTCAGATTTGGTTGCCTGTCGCGTGGCTGGGCAGCAAATGAGTGTCGTCAAAATAGCCGTTTTGAACCACATCCATGCAGAACTCAAACGTGGTTTTCATCTTGGTTAGCTCTCGCTGCCTGAAGTAATTGTATGAGTCGAGCCTTTTGTCTCTCGTTCACGGATTTGCTTTCTGATTACCTGTCCAGTAGTAATCTGAGGGCTCAAAGCCTTGGCGCGGGCGTTGCGGTCATTGTCGAACTGCGAATCCAGAGTTGACGTTACTTACATCGCAGGCCCACCTTCAAACACCGCGCTGAGTGAAATCTGCAGCTTCCAGCATAGAGTTGGCGCGCAGATTTCAAGGGTGGCCATAGGCGTAAATGACCAACTCCGGCTGTTTACATGCAGATGCGGAATGTACCGTGGAGCTGTTGCTACCACGAAATATTCCGGAAACTTCGCCAGAATTTAGCTCGAGGAAAAGCTCAGTAAAATTCTAGTGCGGTGCTGTTGTAAACCACAATTTTGACTTGTTAACCATCGTGGTTAACAAGTCAAAAAACAAATTTACAGAATGGTGCTTTATCTACCTGTAAACCTTGATATTTCTAGCGTTCCTAGATTTTCAACTTCCTGATAATGTCCTGAGACTTCGATACAAAGTCTTCAATAGACGAAGCCCCCTCCTCCCCTCCTTTGCGTGATATAAATCTATACCCGGACGCTGGCAAAGGTTGATTCGTTGCGGGCCTGGCTGAGCGTCGACATTGCTCTAGACAATGGTGACAGCACCAAGGCTTGTGGCAACGGAATCAACGCCACTTGTTGCGCGGTGTTGGAGCCGACGCGCTCGTCGCGTGGCGGAATGCCGTAGTATTCGCGGTAGCACTTGGAGAAGTGTGGCGTGGATATGAACCCACAGATAGATGCCACTTCGATGATCGACATGGGTGTCTGCTTGAGCAGTTGCCGCGCACGCACCAAACGCAGTTTCAGGTAATAACGCGATGGCGAGCAGTGCAGGTATTTCTGGAACAGCCGCTCCAGCTGACGACGTGATACCGCGACATACACCGCCAGTTCATCGAGGTCGATCGGCTCTTCAAGGTTGGCTTCCATCAGCGCGACGATTTCCTGCAACTTCGGCTGATTGGTGCCCAGCATGTGCTTGAGCGGCACGCGCTGGTGATCCTGTTCGTTGCGGATGCGCTCGTAGACAAACATTTCCGAAATCGCTGCCGACAGTTCGCGGCCGTGGTCGCGGCTGATCAGGTGCAGCATCATGTCCAGTGGCGCGGTGCCGCCGGAGCTGGTAAACCGGTTACGGTCGAGGGTGAACAAGCGAGTGCTCATGGCCACCCGCGGGAAAGCTTCCTGCATCGACGCCAGGCACTCCCAGTGCACGCTGCAATCGAAACCGTCCAGCAGACCTGCGCAGGCCAGGGCCCAACTGCCGGTGCAGACTGCACCGAGGCGGCGCGACTGACGGGCCTGGCTTTGCAGCCACGACACGTGCTCACGGGTCACCGTGCGTTGAATGCCGATGCCGCCACAGACAATCACCGTGTCCATGGGCGGGGCTTTGTGCATGGACGCATCTGGTGTGATTTGCAGGCCGTCACTGGCCCAGACCTGACCGCCATCAGCGGTGAGGGTGCTCCAGCGATACAACTCGCGACCCGATAGTTGGTTGGCCATGCGTAGCGGCTCGACCGCCGAGGCCAGGGAAATCAGCGTGAAGTTGTCCAGCAACAGAAAGCCGATGGATTGTGGGATGCGGTTCTGGGGTTGGGCCCCGGAGTTTTGCGACATCATTGAGGTATCTCCTCACACAGGACAGATCATGGCCCCAGACGCAGGCTCTTTTTATTACCTGTCCAGCAAATGGCGGGCTACTGGCAGTGACGTGAGCAAGCGTCATGCCAAAGTCAAATTGAGCTCCAATGACTTTTAGAAATTAACCCCACCATTTTTTGATTATAGAAGGTCGCAAGAGCAAATAGTTGCAAGTGGCAAGGGGTGAGTTAGCACCTTTGTTCATGAGAAATGAGCAATTCAGTACTATTAGGCACTGCCATCGCTTGGCGGATTGCAGTGAAGGCGCTTTCAAGCACCCGGTAACGCGGGTCAGCAACTTATGCACCGCGCCCCAGGTGTGGTCCGACAAACTCATGCCCCCAAACTGCCTTGAAGCGTACTGACTTGCGCGAGACCAGTGCATGGCCGACAGGTACGACCAAAGTCAGTTCGTCATTACGATCAGGCACCGTTTCCAGACCTTGGTGGGATGAAATCCTGACTTCTATATCCGGACGCTGGCAAAGGTTGATTCGTTGCGGGCCTGGCTGAGCGCCGACAGCGGTCCGGACAGCTGCGACAGCACCAGGGCTTGCGGGATCGGCATCATCGCCACTTGTTGCGCGGTGTTGGAGCTTACACGCTCGTCGCGTGGTGGAATGCCGTAGTACTCGCGGTAGCACTTGGAGAAGTGTGGCGTGGACACGAAGCCACACACCGAGGCCACTTCGATGATCGACATTGGCGTTTGCTTGAGCAACTGCCTGGCGCGGATCAGCCGTAGCTTAAGGTAGTAACGCGACGGCGAGCAGTGCAGGTATTTCTGGAACAGCCGCTCCAGCTGACGCCGCGACACGGAGACGTACACCGCCAGCTCGCCGAGGTCGATTGGCTCTTCGAGGTTGGCGTCCATCAGCGCCACTATTTCCTGCAACTTCGGCTGATTGGTGCCGAGCATATGCTTGAGCGGCACGCGCTGGTGATCCTGCTCGTTGCGGATGCGCTCATAGACAAACATTTCCGAGATCGCCGCCGACAGCTCACGGCCGTGATCGCGGCTGATCAGGTGCAGCATCATGTCCAGTGGCGCGGTACCGCCGGAACTGGTGAAACGGTTACGGTCCAGGGTGAACAGACGCGTGCTCATGACTACCCGCGGGAAAGCTTCCTGCATCGCTGCCAGGCACTCCCAGTGCACGCTGCAATCGAAGCCGTCGAGCAAACCGGCACCGGCGAGGGCCCAGCTGCCAGTGCACACCGCGCCCAGGCGTTTGGACTGACGCGCCTGACTCTGTAGCCATGATACGTGCGCGCGAGTCACCGTCTGCTGAATGCCAATACCACCACAGACGATCACGGTGTCCAGAGGCGGGGCTTTGTGCATGGCCGCGTCAGGGGTGATCTGCAAACCGTCGCTGGCCCAGACCTGACCGCCGTCGGCGGTGAGGGTCGTCCAGCGATACAGCTCGCGACCGGACAATTGGTTGGCCATACGCAGGGGTTCGACGGCGGAGGCCAGAGAAATCAGCGTGAAATTGTCCAGCAGTAAAAAACCGATGGACTGAGGCGCATGGTTCTGGGATTTAGCTCCGGAGTTGAACGTCGTCATCGCGGTATCTCCTAACGCAAAGCAGGTGAATGGCCTCAGGCGGAGGCTCTTTTTATTGCCCAATCAAACAAAGCTGGGTGGGCTATTTGTAATTGCTTGCAAGAGTCACACCCAAGTTAACTGGACCTTTCCATACATTCAAAAAGCGACACCGCGATGTCTCTATCTGGAGGGTCGCAAGGGCTTGGGTTAAAAGTGGAAAAAACCGAGTCAGTGCCTCTGCTGATAGGCGGTGGGCATTACGGTAGCAGTTGTGGGAAAGGACTCCTGGGAACAACAACGTGTTTGTCACCGACACGCAGCGGTCGGTTTTCGAACAACACATTTGCCCATACCTGATCCAGCACGAATCGAGCAAAAAACGCTTGCCGATCCCCCAAATGCACTGACGAGCAAAAATGCTTTGAATGCGACCATCACCCCTACAGCCCGCGACTTGTAAAGGATTTAAGGGCATTAGTGCGACATTCTGTCACGGGGTGGCGTGTAGTTAATTTTCTGCTCCCTCCCATAATCGGTCCCTGAAGGGCGTTATGTTCGCCCGCAAAATGTCGTTCCCCGCCCTGAGTTGGCGGGATCGTGCTGATCGGCCACCCCAGCCGCACCCTCCGCAGTGCGCTGGCCTTCCAAGAATAAGATCAAGCAGGAGATTTGACGTGCACATTGGTGTTCCTCTCGAAACCCAGACCGGTGAAACGCGGGTTGCTGCAACCCCGGAAACCATCAAGAAGCTGATCGGCCAGGGTCATAAGGTCACTGTGCAAAGCGGCGCCGGCATTAATGCCAGCGTTGTCGACAGTGCTTATGAAGCGGCAGGCGCAATGATTGGCAGTGCCAACGATGCATTTGGCGCAGAGCTGATTCTCAAGGTCGTCGCCCCCAGCGACAGCGAACTGGCCCTGATCAAACGCGGCGCCGTGCTGGTGGGCATGCTCAACCCGTTCAGCAATGACACCATTGCCAAGCTGGCCGAGTGCGGCATTACCGCGTTCTCCCTGGAAGCCGCGCCGCGCACTTCCCGCGCGCAAAGCCTCGATGTGCTGTCCTCGCAGGCCAACATTGCCGGCTATAAAGCCGTGTTGCTGGCCGCCCATTACTATCCGCGCTTCATGCCGATGTTGATGACCGCCGCGGGCACCGTGAAGGCCGCTCGCGTGCTGATCCTCGGCGCCGGCGTGGCGGGTCTGCAGGCGATCGCCACCGCCAAGCGTCTGGGCGCGGTGATTGAAGCGTCGGATGTGCGTCCGGCCGTGAAGGAACAGATCGAATCCCTCGGCGCCAAGTTCGTCGACGTCCCGTACGAGACCGATGAAGAGCGCGAATGTGCCGTCGGTGTCGGCGGTTACGCACGCCCCATGCCGGCCAGCTGGATGCAGCGTCAGGCCCTGGCCGTGCACGAGCGCGCCAAGCAGGCCGACATCGTCATCACCACCGCCCTGATTCCCGGCCGCAAGGCGCCAGTGCTGCTCAGCGCTGAAACCGTGGCGCAGATGAAGCCCGGTTCGGTGGTCATCGACCTGGCCGCTGCGCAAGGCGGCAACTGCCCGCTGACCGTGGCCGACCAGGTGGTGGTCGCGCACGGCGTGACCATTGCCGGCCCGACCAACCTGGCCGCCCAGGTCGGTGCGGACGCCTCGGCGCTGTACGCACGCAACCTGCTGGACTTCCTGAAGCTGGTCTTCAACAAGGAAGGTCAGTTCGAAGTGAACCTCGAAGACGACATCGTCGCCGCGTGCCTGATGTGCCGCGACGGCCAAGTCATCCGCAAAAACGCCTAAGCAGGGATTCAGACGATGGAAGAGCTTATCTCCCCCGGTATCTACAACCTGATCATCTTCGTGCTGGCGATTTATGTCGGTTATCACGTGGTCTGGAACGTTACACCCGCACTGCACACGCCGTTGATGGCGGTGACCAACGCCATTTCGGCAATCGTGATCGTCGGCGCCATGCTGGCGGCGGCGCTGACCGTGACACCGCTGGGCAAAACCATGGGCACCCTCGCTGTAGCGCTGGCGGCGGTCAACGTGTTCGGTGGTTTCCTGGTGACCCGTCGCATGCTGGAAATGTTCAAGAAGAAGGCCGCTCCTGTGAAAGCTCCGGCGACCAAGGCCGCAGCAGGCACTGTCGAGGTACAAAAAGCATGAGCATGAACCTGGTTACCTCCCTGTATTTGTTCGCCTCGATCTGTTTCATCCAGGCCCTGAAAGGCCTGTCGCACCCGACCACATCGCGGCGCGGCAATGTGTACGGAATGCTCGGCATGGCGCTGGCTATCGTCACTACCATCGGCCTTATCTATAAGCTGGGCGCGCTCTCTCTTGAGCAAGGCGGTACCGCCGCCGGTATCGGCTACGTCATCATCGGCCTGCTCGTCGGCGGTACTGCCGGTTCGATCATGGCCAAACGCGTCGAAATGACCAAGATGCCGGAACTGGTCGCGTTCATGCACAGCATGATCGGTATGGCAGCGGTGTTCATCGCCATCGCCGCCGTGGTCGAGCCGCAGTCGCTGGGCATCGTCAAGCAGCTGGGCGATTCGATTCCTGCCGGCAACCGTCTGGAGCTGTTCCTCGGCGCGGCCATCGGTGCAATTACCTTCTCCGGTTCGGTGATCGCGTTCGGCAAGCTGTCGGGCAAGTACAAGTTCCGCCTGTTCCAGGGCGCACCGGTACAGTTTGGCGGGCAACATAAAATCAACCTGCTGCTGGGCCTGGCAACACTGGGTCTGGGTATCACCTTCATGATGACCGGCAACCTCGGCGCCTTCGCCCTGATGCTGGCCCTGGCCTTCGTGCTCGGCGTACTGATCATCGTCCCGATCGGCGGCGCCGACATGCCGGTGGTGGTGTCGATGCTCAACAGCTATTCCGGCTGGGCTGCAGCAGGTATCGGCTTCTCGCTGAACAACTCGATGCTGATCATTGCCGGCTCGCTGGTGGGCTCAAGCGGTGCGATCCTCTCGTACATCATGTGCAAGGCGATGAACCGTTCGTTCTTCAACGTCCTGCTCGGTGGCTTCGGCAACAGCGCAGACGCGGCCGGCCCGGCGGGTTCGGAAGAAGCCCGCCCGGTGAAATCCGGCTCGGCGGACGACGCCACGTTCCTGCTGACCAACGCCGACACCGTGATCATCGTTCCCGGCTACGGCCTGGCAGTCGCACGGGCGCAGCATGCGCTTAAAGAGCTGACCGAGAAGCTGACCCACCGTGGCGTGACCGTGAAGTATGCGATTCACCCGGTGGCCGGTCGGATGCCTGGCCACATGAACGTGCTGCTGGCCGAGGCCGAAGTGCCTTACGACCAGGTGTTCGAGATGGAAGACATCAACTCCGAGTTCGGCCAGGCCGACGTGGTGCTGGTGCTGGGTGCCAACGACGTGGTCAACCCGGCAGCGAAGAATGACCCGAAATCGCCGATTGCGGGCATGCCGATTCTCGAAGCGTTCAAAGCCAAGACCATCATCGTCAACAAGCGCTCGATGGCCAGCGGCTATGCCGGCCTGGACAACGAACTGTTCTACCTGGACAAGACCATGATGGTCTTCGGCGATGCCAAGAAGGTCATCGAAGACATGGTTAAAGCCGTCGAGTAAGCTCCCCCCACACACATTCTGCGAGGGCTACGCTTTCGCAGAATGTCGCGCGACCTATCCAGCATCGGTCGAAAGCTTGATGCACCTTAGCCATCGACATTTTTTGCGATAGTTGCTCGAGCAGCATCCAGCTCTTCTGCCAGTTCGTTCGCCTCTAGTGATCTCTTCTCCAGAGCATCAGCCAGCTCATTAATGTTGTGCTGCAAAGTGCTGACCTGATCCAGCAACACCTGTTTGCCGCCCTCGCCTTGCGCGACCAGGGTTTTGAGCGAGTTTATTTCGCCCGTCTGGCGCTCCTTGACCAATTCCTGATCCAGATACGCCTTCTGCTGCTGGCGAGCTTCGGTTAATAAACGCTCGTTATCCCGATTCAACTGAGTCAGCTCATCCTGTTTGATGATCAGCGTTTGCTGCAGATGGCGCAGCTCCATCTGGACCTGTTGCAACTGCCCTTCATGGCGGCGTTGTTCCTGCTCGCGCTGCTCCTTGATCGCTCCACGGTAGTGCTCTAGCGCATCACGTGCGTGCAGGTGCTTTTCCTCCAGCGAACGAATCTGCTCGTCCTTGTCTTTCATCCGCGCTTCAAGATTCAGATTGGACTGACTCAGCCGGGCATTGCGGGTTTGTTCGGCCTGTAATGTCGTACGGCAGGTCTGCAGTTCAGCTGACTCCGTATCCAGGGCGCTGCACTGGATATCGAACTGCTGCTGGAGTTGTCGCAGTGCATCCTGACTGGCCTGAAGCCGTTCGAGTAACTCGCTCTTCTCGGCCCGCGAAGCCGCCAGTGCCTGTTCAATCTGCTCCTCGCCCTCCTCTGCCAGGCGTTGCGCGACCCGCGCCACCAACTCGTTCAATTCGTCGCTGAGCCCCTGTTGAGGCGCTTTTCGGCGCTGATCAACCTCGTCCAACTCCTTCAGATAACGATGAATTGTGGTTTTCGAGCCGGTATTTCCGAGTTCAACCCGCACGGCATCAATGCTCGGATTCTCTCCGCGAGCCAGCAGCGCCTCGCGTGCTTTCTGCACGATTGCCTTGTTTACACCGCCACGGGCCATTTTTTGCTCCTACGATTTCGTACTGTTTTACATACTATGTATTTACGTTCTATTTTCGTGTGAAGTAAAGGCCTATGAAACTGCAGTCATCTGATAAAATAATTGAGCGTTATCGCATCAGACAGGCAAAAATCGTCTTTTCCACGGCCGGAAAAGGTACGTTCGCGGGGGGGATGGGTCGAGATGAACAAGGTTGATCGCTACCTGCAGGCGGGCACTCGGGAAAACACCCGGCGCAGCTACCGCGCCGCGGTGGAGCACTTCGAAGTGACGTGGGGCGGGTTCCTGCCCGCGACCGGGGACAGCATCGTGCGCTACCTGGCGGAATACGCCGACCAGCACACCGTCAGCACCCTCAAGCAGCGTCTGGCCGCCCTCGCCCAGTGGCATATCACCCAAGGCTTTCCCGATCCGACCAAGACGCCAGTGGTACGACAGATGATCAAGGGCATTCGTGTCTTGCACCCGGCCCGGGAAAAACAGGCGGCTCCCCTGCTCCTGCAGCACCTGGAACACGCTGTTCAGTGGCTGGAACGAGAGGCGGAACAGGCCGCCGCGCGGCACGACCTGACGGGGATGTTGCGCAGTCGGCGGGATATTGCGTTGATGCTGATCGGGTTCTGGCGCGGCTTTCGCGGCGATGAGTTATCGCGAATACAGGTGGAGCACACCCAGGCGCAAACAGGTGTGGGCATCACCTTCTATCTGCCGCACAGCAAAGGCGATCGTCAGCACTTGGGAACGACCTTCCGCACGCCCGCCTTGAAGAAGCTCTGCCCCGTACAGGCCTATGTGAACTGGATTACCGTCGCTGGCATTGCGCGAGGGCCGGTCTTCAGAAAGCTCGATCGTTGGGGACACCTGGCGGAGGATGGCCTGAATGCCAACAGCCTGATCCCTTTGCTGCGTCGGGTGTTTAGCCGAGCAGGCGTGCCCGGCGAGCTGTACACCAGCCACTCATTGCGTCGAGGGTTTGCGACCTGGGCTACCGCTAATGGCTGGGATGTAAAAGCGCTGATGACGTACGTCGGCTGGAAGGACATGAAATCGGCCATGCGCTATATCGACACGGCCGATTCATTTGGGGAATTGGCCATGGAGCATTCGCCCTCTCCTTCGCCAATGCCTCGAAAACATTCCAGCGCTCTCGCCGAAAAGCTCTAGGTTGTGTCATGCAGCGGATGCAACCGGTAGCCATCGCAATAGCTCAGGACCACTCATGGGCCGGGCAAACAGGTACCCCTGCCCCTGCCTGCAACCGAGCGTAACCAGCTGCTCGCGCTGCTCCTCAGTCTCAATACCTTCGATCACCACAGACATGCCAAGACTTGCACCAAGGGCCAGAGTGCTACTGATCACCGCCCGACAACGCGGTTCTTCATTTAAGGTGCGGACGAATTCAGCGTCGAGTTTGATTTCGTTGAACGGCAACTGACACAGGCGCTGCATTGACGAAAAGCCCGCACCGAAATCATCAATGGATAATCGGCAACCCATCATCCGCAAGCGCACCAGGCTTTCAAGACTCGTGATCGGTGCCTCCAGCAAACCACTTTCTGTAAGTTCGAATGTCAGGCCGAATCCCGGCGCCGCATGATGAGCCAACATTTCCTTTATAAGGGTAGTCAGTTTGCTATTGGATAATTGGACCGTTTGCAGATTAAAAGCAATGTTCAAATTGAAACCCAGGCCCTGCGCCTGCTGTTGCATCTGCAAGGCCTGATGCATCTGCCCGAGCAATAGCTCATCCAATAACCCGCAACGCTCCATTACCGGCATGAACACCGCTGGAGACAGAGTCCCCTTGAGCGGGTGGATCCAGCGAGCCAACACCTCAACTCCGCAAACTTCCCCGGTCAGCAGATCAAGTTTTGGTTGGTAGTGCGCCTGCAATTGTTGTCGGGATAAAGCCAAACGAATTTCATCTTCACTCGCCAGATGCGGCGACGGTTGGGCGACGACATCTACCTTAGGAGCCACCAGATACTGAATCAGTAAGGCCTTCAACTCGCTGGACTGAACGGGTTTACTAAGGTCCCCCAGAAACTCAAGGCCTAGCAAAGAAACGATCTGCTGCACTGTTCGGCGCAGATCAGCCGACAACGAACTGTTGATAATGATCGAGCCCACTAGCCCGGAAAGACCCGCCCGCTGAAAAAATTCCAGACCGTCCATCCCCTCCATGCGCAAATCACACAACGCAATGTCGACCGGACCAACCTCTTTCAGGATCTCCAGCGCGTGAGCACCGTCAGCCGCCTGGAATACTTCACTACAGCCAAGCTGGTGCAGCATATTGACCGCAACCGATCGCTGAAAGGAGTGATCCTCAAGCACCAGTACACGTAACGGGAGCTTAGGCATGCGCTCGACTCCTATTGGTAATTGATGGTGAAAACCGCAGACGCATTGGCGGGGCCCGCTGAAATGTTCCCTGCGGTCTGGATATAGCGAGCCTTGAGCGGGATGGTGTAGCTCGCGCCCTCCAGAGCTCGCGGGATAACGCCGCTGGGGCCAAGGGTGGCCAAGGGCAAAGGGGTACCGGAGCTGTAAGCCACTTGCACACCGACTCCGGTTGCTTCAGCAGCGTCGCCGGGAGCGCTGGGGTTGAGGCTCAGGATACCAAGGGACGGATTGATCGCAGGCCGTGTTGCATCCAGACGCAGCATTAGCACGTTTGCATCAGGGGTACGCGGGGTCACCGTACCATCGCTCCCCCACCTTGGGCCGCCGCCTCTCTGCGTACCGTAAAAAGCAGGGCAGTTATTCAGCGCAATGGAAAAATCTTTCCATGGCGTGAAGCTGTTCAGCCCGGAAAACTCGTTGGTCATATGCGTGCCCATGGGGACCGTAACATCCGGTGTTTCACAGGTCCTGGATACGACATTGATACTTCCGGAGAAATTGACGCGTGAAATATCAAGTGTATTACTGCTCACCCATTTCTGGTCTGCGGTGGGCAGTTGCGAACCTTGAATGGTCCCCGGAGATACATCGCCGATTTTGATGAATGAGACATCAAATGCCACCGTTGCTTGGACACCCCAGACACAGTTAGCTGTACCTCCACCGCAGTTTGTAAAGCTTTCGGAGAACGGAAGTGGAGTACCAGCGTACCAAACAACCACACCGATGCCTGGTACCCCTGATTGATAGACATGCCCCCCCCAAGGTACTCCCACCCAACTTGACAAAGGCAGCGGCAAAACAGGAAGTCCGCGACGCCTTTCAATGTTGTATAGCCCGGACGAACAGCTGATTCTCAAGCCGGTAGAAGGTGAAAACGTCTGCCGATACACCTCGGTCCCCAAGGGCACATCACGTCCCACCGTGATATTGCCACCCAACAACGGCATGGTCCTGATCATGGTAGAGGTGCCGTCAACAAAACTGCAGTCAGCCATTGCCATCCCCACCACCGACGACAATCCCAGCGCCGCACTCAACTTCAACACTTGCATCATGTTCATCACTTGATCTCCTGTGCGCTGTTCACAGAAGCAACGCGATTATCGGGTTGTGCGGCCGAACACACGGCATCCACCTGCCGCAGTTGTTTGCCTTCACTTTTGCCGGGCGGCAGGGGCAAGGCGCATTGCTGGTCAGCCTGGGGCCCCCAACTGATCAACAGTCGGCGGGCGTCTTCCTTGACTCGCGCATAGAGCTGACCGCCCTGCCCGACCACACCCACAGAAACACCGCGATCATCGACCACACCGGCACCGAACGGCAGCGGGCTGCCATCGATCAAGGTCACGTTGAGCAACAATGCCTGGCCATTGCTGGTGCCGTACTTGAGTGCTACCACAGCACCGGCACGCGGAGCGGTTTGCTGACTGGTTTCGGTCAACTCGACGTCCAGCGAAGTACCCAACGGATCAATCGCTACTTCGTTAAGTTCATAAGGACGCAGGTAAGGCACCACCGCATTACCCCGGCCATCAAGCTTGAGGCCCGGGAAGCCGACGACTTTCGCGCCCTCGGCCCCAGGCGCACTGACCACTGCCATGGTTTCACCGCGATACGGGGTGAAGGTCACGCCGGCCGGGTGAGCCACCACCGATCCGCTGGCATTCAACGACATGCTGTCATAGCCCTCGCCTCGGCTCAGAGTGCCGCCGACAATGGCTTTAGGGCTGATGTACTGACCGTTCAGCGAGGTGCTGCTGGTACCGCTTGCGCCTTCGTGGCCGGCAGTGACGCCGTAGTTATATTGGCGATCCTCACCCGCCGTGCCGCTCAGGGTCGCCTGTTCACTGAAGCTGCCGTTATTGTCGCGCATGACCCGTGCCGACAGCTGTGGCCGGTTGATCGAGGAGCCGAACTCCAACGGCATACTGACGGTAAACAACAGGTTGTTTTCCATGTCACCCAGGCCAATGCGGCTGCGGTTGGCGCTGACACCATAGCTGACCGAATTGACCTGCTTGTTGTAGCTGAACTGGTACTGCACATCGCTGCCCGGGAGGTTCCAGTAGTTTTGGGTAAAGCCACTGAATGCGACCTGGCCCCAATCACCGAGGCTTTGGTTGGCGGTCAGCGAAAAGCGACTGCGTGGACGTCCGAACAGGCTGGTATCCAAACCGCTACGCTCGGCATCCAACAGTTGCACGGCATTGTTGAAATCCAGGTAACCCTCGGTAGAAAACCGCGTGGCTGCCACCGCAAAGTTACTGCCTGTACTGAGGATGTTTTTGCTGTATGACAAACGCAGGCTCTGGCCTTTGGCAGCACCGCTTGGCAGATCAGTCTGAGCATGCGTGATGTCCGCCGCCATGGCACCGATCGGAGTGCTAAACGCCAGACCACTGAGCACGGCCATGTAGTCGTCGCTGACTTGAGAGCCCCCAAATCCCGTAAAGGTATTGTTCAGGCCTCGCTGATAAGTGCCTTGCAGCACTTGGGCCTGCTGAGTGACGTAGTTGTTGCGCGTCTCACCGGCTGTGACGCTGAAACGCGAAGTCCCCGGACGCAGCAACTGCGCGGTCGAGGCATAAGGAACAATGAAGTGCTGCTCGCTACCGTCCGCTTCGTAGACAGTCACGTCCAGATCACCGCCATAACCCGTGGAGTACAGATCATCGAGAACGAAGGCTCCCGGCGCCACCGTGGTTTCATACAGCAGGTTGCCAGCCTGACGCACGGCCACTCGGGCGCTGGTACGGGCAATACCGCGAATCACCGGCGCGTATCCGCGCTGGGACTCGGGCAACATCCGGTCATCAGTACCCAACTGCATGCCACGATAGGCCACGGTGTCGAAAATCTCGCCGCTGGTGTTGGATTCACCGACGGTCAGCTGGCTTTTGAGCGACGTAATATCGCGCTGCGCGTAGGTATTCAGCGTCTGGTAATCCGGACCACTGATCTTGTCCCAACTCAGCGAACCGTTGTGACGCAGGCGCCAGTCCCCCACGTTCAGGCCGGTATTCAAGCCCATGTAGGCCGAATCATAATCTCCGGTACGGGTCTTGTTGTGGTTGGCGTTGACGTTATAGCTCAGGGTGCCGGCGGTCACACCACGGTCCCACAACTCAGGGCTAACGTAGCCACGGGCGTCACGGCGCAGGGCAATCTGAGGAATGCTTAGATCCAATTGCTGCGTGGACGGCGAAAAACTCGCACTCGCCCCTTCAATCAACTGCGCCAGGTCCAGGCACTGTTTGCCGCTTTCCAGGCTTAGCGTCGCCTCGGGGCTTAGCTTGCGCAAATCAACGCCTATCAACTCCAACAGCCCACGGTTGATACAGATGGTCGGGCTGCTTCCATCGGCTTCTGCATTGATGCGAATATCCTGACGGCTCACCAGCCGGCCATTGACCGCCACATCGGCACGGTATTCACCTGGCAGAACCGGATTGCCTTTCTGATATTGAGTCAGGTCCAGGCTGCGCGAGTCTTGTGGCAGGAACACATCGTTGAACTGCACGTCTTCAGCCAGCGCGCCCTGTGCTGCAAGAATCCCCGGAGCAACCGCAAAGGCTTTGAGAATCAGGGCCGTCAATGGATTCAAGGCAAAGCGAGGCCGAGCCCGCAGGGTCGCCCCGTGGCTGAATAAAGTGGTCATAGGCTACTCGTGCGCAGTAACGTTCGCGTAAGGGTTAAGGCTTCAGAACTTGCTGAGTGGGCAACAATGCGCCGTAGTCGTTGATGGCGTTGAATTGCACTTGAGCACTCGTCGCCGGCATGGCCTTGAGGGTGGGTATCGCAAACGATTTGCTCTCGCCCGGGCCGACCATGCCATCTTCGCTTGGATAGCGCTGATTGCCCGCCACCAGAGTCAACTCGACCTGGGAAACGTGGTAGGCCGTCGGGTTGTACGCCTGTAAAGCAAAGCCTTGATCAACCTTGACCAGCTTCCATTGCAACTGCGCAATAGCGTCAGTCGGCTTGCCTTGCAAGCCATCAGGCCGGTAGAAAATCTTGATCCGCGAACGGAAGGCCATCTGCAATACGTTCAGATCCACCGGGCCTTCAGCCTTGGGTGGGATCTCCAGCACGTTGAGCCAAAACACCGACTCCTTAGTGGTAGGCAAGGCCGCACCTGTGAACATCAGGCGCAGGCTTTGCCCCTTGCTCGGGTCGATACGCGATACCGGCGGCGAGAGCACAAACGGTGCTTTCGAACTGGTAGGACTGGAATCTATATCGCCACTGTCCACCCAGGATTGCACCAGGGCCGGACGAGTACCGTTGTTGTTCAATTTGACGGTGATTTCTTTCTGACCCGCCGGGTAAACCAGTCGGGTTCCGGTGATCACCACACCGGCCATGGCTTGGGAACAGATCAAGCCTGCAAGCATCGCCAACACACCACAGCGAAGTGTTTTTGCATAATTCATCATGCACCTCATCAGCCGCACGGTGGCGCACCCCCGCCCTCCTGGACGAGAGCGCGCTGCCGTGGACGTGGCTTATTGGTAGTCGACGTTGTAAGTCACGGAGCTGACCACGGTGCCCGGCGTGGTGGTGCCGGTAGCGAAATACTGAACGGCGTACGGCATGTTGGCCGCACCCGTGGCATCGATAGTGTTACGGGTAGTCTGGGTCTTCTGGTTGGTGTTACCCGCCTGAATGATCGCGCCGCCTTGGGTGTCGACCAGTTGCAGCTGCACGTTGGTCGCAGTGCCTGTCATGTTGTTCAGGTTGCCGCTGACCGGGTCGACCGTCGAACCCGAATTGAAGAAAGCGGCTGCGGTAGTCGCTGCACCTACGCAGTTAGTCAGCTGGATGTTGAAATTGGTACGGCCATCGGCCTGGCCGGCAGCGTTCAAAAGACCTGTAGAAATGGTTGGCAGGGTTACAGTGGCAACGGCTGGAGTCACCACACCGTCGACAGCGATGGTGCATGTCTGGTTGACCAGTTCACCGTTGAAGTTAATGGTGCCGTCGGCGGCATTGGCGAACTGAGTACCTGTAGCTGCAACCAGCACGGCGAGAGCGAGGGCTTTGCGATTCATGAGACAACTCCAAAAAGAAAGAATTTGAAACCTGTCGCGTATGCCTCGATGGTTTGCCAGACGCTGGATGCGTCGTGGATAAGATCAAACCATCTGCCTTGGGCGACGGGGCTATATTCGCCTTCTACCCAGGCTGCAAACGTAGGCACCTTCCTCTCCGCTTGTAGGAAATTTCCTAGGAAATTCGTTCCATGTGGCGAGCGAATAACTTCGACATCACAAAACCGACGCCCATTAAAAAGCCCGCATCCCATAAATGGGCAGCGGGCTTCAAGACAATGAGAGAGCACTGGTCAGTTGCGATTTCCGACGCTGGCGGCGGCATTGGAGACAATGACTTCGACCCGGCGATTATGCTGGCGCGACTCGGCATTGCCATTGTCGGCAACCGGGAACTCCTCGCCGTAACCCTGGGTGCTGAGCCGTTGGCGATCGATGCCCAAGCGCACCAGCGCCGAAGCCACAGACGCTGCGCGCCGTTCCGATAGTTGCTGATTGGAGTGCGCACTGCCGACGTCATCGGTGAAGCCTTCTACCCGAACCTTGCGCTCAGGGTTGCTGAGCAAAAAGTTCGCCAGTTGCTGAAGCTGCCGTTGGCTGCCGTACTTGAGATCAGCCTTGCCAGTGTCGAACAGTACATCGCCGAAGGTAATCACTTGCCCACGCGGCGTCTGTTTGGCTTTCATCGCCTGTAACGCCTTAAGCTGCTGAGTACGCACATCGAGTTGAACCTGAGTGCGCTCAGCGGAGATGTTTTTCAGTTTTGCCTCAGCTTCGCGCCCCAGAATGGTCTGTTCGGCCAGGGCGATTTTCTGACTGGCCAAGTAGGCCAATTGGTCGATTGCCGGGTCGCGACGATTCTGGTTGGACGCTGCGTCCGCCTTGTTCAGGGCGTTGAACGCTTCTTTGGTTTCCAGCGCCGCCAGCGTCTGAGACTCAGGCTTGCCTTGCAACGAACTGAATTGCTCGCGGGCCTGCTGCAAGTGGCTGTTGATCGGCGGTACGGCACACCCGGCAATCGTCAGCGCCAACAGGGAAATGCCAGGGAACATCATGGATCTACGCATAATCGTATCCTCACTCGGCGTCGGTGGCAGTTGGGTTAAAGCCTGTATCCGGGGCCTGGAGCATTTCCTGCTTCAGCACCTGAATGCCAGCGCGGGACTGTTGCAATTGCTGCTGCCACTTCACGGTGCGTGCCTTGCGCTCGGCCAGGTTTGCATCCACTTCGATCTGTTCGGCCAGAGCCCGTGCCTGAACGTAATCACGCTTGCCCATGGCACGTTCCATCAGAAACATCTTGTCCTGAGCGGCTTTCATTTCCAGCGGCGCATACTGCGTTGCCTCGGCGGACACGGCACGACTCACTGCATTTCTGGACAACACCATTTGGTCGTCCGGCGCGGGGACATTGGCACAAGCACTCAACGCCAAACTGGCCGCTAACAGCGCCGTCCAGTTAATCGCACGGCGATATACAGGTTGAATAGTCATCAACAGCTCCAAATCAAATCACGTTTAATCCGGGACCTCTCCCGAATCAGCTCATACATATTTCAATACTCGAATCGTTAGAAAAGCCGTTTAAAAGGCGATAGAACTCCTTGCCCTGATAATTCAAGGCTGCTGCAAAAAGTGGCTTAAATCAGTTGCGGGAGGCTTGGGCGAAAAGAGGACGTCGGCATAACACGGTAATAGCCCAGTGTATGGACGTGTTTTTCAATGCGGGGGCGTTGGGCACGCTGCGGATCGGCAACGAATATTTTCAGTTGGGTGGACATGATTTCGACAGCCTCGCTTGGACACTCAAGATGCGACATGTCCAACAAACTATCCGAAGCTACTACCCAACTATGTAGGACATTTCCCAATGATGAAACCGAGAAAAAGGCTCTTCTTGGCTCACGCCGTGGCGTTGTCAGCAAGCGCGTGCACTTCACGAACGAGCTTGCTCACCACCGCGTCATAGCTCCTTATTCGAAGCGCAGCTCCAGTCTCAGCGCCAGCTTTTCCATTGTCTGGTGCAGTACATCCACCGCCTCGGTCAACACCGCAGAATCGAGCCCGTTGCAGGCTTCCTCCAGCACTTCGCAGCATTGGATCAGGCTGTGGGCCTTGATGATCCGCGCGCCGCCCTTGACGCGGTGGGCAAGATCCGAAAGTCCCTGCATGTCGTGTTGAGTGAAGAGCTGCATCAGCCGCGCCATGTCCTCTTCATTGCTGCTGGCCAAGTCCCCCAACAGACTATTGATTGAGGCTCGATCGCCTCGGGTAAGTTGCTCGAGACTGGAAAGGTCGAAGCCGTCGTCACTCTCCATTCGATCTTCTTGCGCCGGGATCGACACGGTGTCTGGCGTTACCGATGACAGTCGCGCGCCAAGGTCTTTGAGACTGATGGGCTTGAACAGACAATCGTCCATTCCCGCCTCCAGGCAATGGATCTTTTCTTCAGGTTGGGCGTTGGCGGTGAACCCGAGAATCAGGCTCGGCACCAAGCCTCGCGTGCGCTCTTCGTCACGGATGGCCCGGGTCAGTTCATAGCCATTCATGATCGGCATGTTGCAGTCAGTGATCACGACATCGAAGCGTTGGCTGCGCCAGGCACGCAAGCCGTGCGCACCATCTTCAGCGTCCTTGACCTTATGCCCCAGATAGCTCAGTTGTTGTGACAACAACAGGCGGTTGGCCGGGTAATCGTCGATCACCAGAATATTCAATGCCTGGTTTTTTTGATCCGGCTCCTCGTCCTTGACGGCTGCCTGAGCCAATGGCGCCAGAGTCAACAGGTTCAGCGTAATGTCGATTTTCGTGCCCTTGTTCAACTGACTCGTCAGAACCAACTGGCCACCCATCATTTCACACAGAGTCCGGCTGATCACAAGCCCCAATCCGGAGCCACTGCGCACCGACTGGTCGTTGTTGCTTGCCTGGGAGAAAGGGCTGAACAGCCGCTGCTGGTCTTCCTCTGAAATCCCCCTGCCCGAGTCTTCAATCTGCAAGGCTATAAGCAGGCGCTCGCCATTCGTGTCGGGCTCGACACGCAGACTCAAACCCACCCGGCCTTGTGACGTGAACTTGATGGCATTGCTCAGCAGATTGGACACGACCTGTTTGAAGCGAAGGGGGTCGATCAACACATCGCAGTTCGCGCCTGCGTCCAGATCCAGCACCAATTGCAAGCGTTTCTGCCGGGCCAGACCTTCGAAAATCCGCATCACAGATTCCAGCAGCTCACGCAGGTTGGCACGTTCAGGACTCAATGACAGGCGTCCCGACTCGATGCGCGCGATATCGAGAATATCGCCGATCAGATCAAGCAATCCCCGTGCGGCACCGGACGCTACCTCAATGGAAAACCGGTCGGTGACGCCCTGCTCGGCTTTTTTCATGGCCAGTTCCAGCATGCCGATCACCGCATTCAACGGTGTCCGAATTTCGTGGCTCATAGTGGCCAGAAAGGTGGTCTTCGCGCGGTTGGCGTCATCGGCCCCCTTCTTGGCTTCGCGCAGCTCCTCGAGCAAGCGTTGCCGCTCGCTCACATCAATCCAGCCGGCAATCATGCCGCTGACTTCGCCGTCGCTGCCGCGATACGGCAGCATCCAGTGGTAAATGGTCAGCGCTCGACCGTCGGGCATGCTCAAGGTCCGGTCCTGAACGCGAGGCACGCCCTCTTCCATGACCTGTAGGTAATCCTGGTGATAGCCCATAGCTTGCGCAGGGTGACTCAACACGCCCTCAATCACGGTTTTACCGATGACAGCTTCACGCTCAACACCGAATACTGTCAGGTAGCCGGAGTTGCAGATCATCAAGCGGCCTTCCCGATCACGTACGTAAATCGGGTGCGGCGTGCCGTCGATCAATACCCGCATGAACTCCAGCTGATCGTTGAGTGCCAGCTCCGCTTGTTCACGCCGACGCATCAATCGGCGCAGGTAGGCAATCCACGCCAGCGCCAGAAGCAGCAGCACCGCCGCAAGCGAAAAACCTTGAATGATCGCCGTGCGGTTGCGCAGCCAATAGCTATCATCCACCACGACCTCACTGCGCCAACGGTTCGTCAACTCGTCCAGCTCTTCCGGTGGAATACTCAGCAGTGCTTTATCAAGGATCGAATACAGCTCCAGCGCGCCCCGTTGCGTAGCGAAGGCAATCAGTGCCGGCTGGGTGCCAACGGTACTGGTTACCTGCAGGCGTTCGCGGTAACGGCGGGAGATGATATAGCGAGCACTGATGAGCGAATTGACCGCACCCTGGACCTTGCCTTGAGCGACCAGCTCCATGGCATCGGAGGCATTTTCGGCAGATACCAGTTCCACCTTCGGAAAATGTTCGATCAGATACTCGCGCAGCACGTTGCCGCGAATCAGCGCCAGGCGCATACCTGCCATATCATCGAGCGTATTGGGCTTGAGCGTTCCAGCGCGAGTGACCAACACGAACGGGTTGACCAAGTAAGGCCTGGTGAAACGCAACGCGCCTTCCCGCTCGTCGCTGGGTGTGATGGCGGCCATCATATCCGCTTTGCCACTGGTGACCTGATCGATCAGGTTACCGACCGAATCACCCCGCTGAACATCGAACTTCAGACCGGTTCGCAGGCTGACCTTGGCCAGCACATCTGCGCTGATGCCACGAAAGCGTCCCTGCTCGTCCATGAAGGTCAGCGGCAGGAAACTATCGTTGATCACCACTTTGACTCGCGGATGCTTGTCCAGCCATCGCTGCTCACTGACACTGAAATGCAACGGCTGCTCACCTGGCATGCTGCTGCCTCCGGCGCTCCAGCGACGCAGAATGCTGATGCGCTCAGTCGCCGGAATCGCGTCCACCGCCTCATTGACGATACGCAACAAACGGCTATTGCTGCCAGGCACGGCGAACGCGAATGGTTGGACCTCCATACGCGAGAAGTCCGCCAGTTGCACATTGTTCAGGTAGTTTTTGCTGATCAGGTAATTGGCGCTGATCGAGTCCCCGAGGTACACATCGGCCTGACCAAAAGCCACAGCGCCAATTGCACTGAGGGTTGAAGGATAAAGACGCACCGAGGCCTTGGGGTAAAACGCTTCGACCGCACTGGGTGGTAGGTAGTGATACAGCATCGCCACTTTTTTACCTGCGAGGTCCGGCGCAAGTGTCTGGCTATCGCCCGCACGGGTAACCAGCGTCGGTTGATCCTGAGCGTAGGCCTTCGACATTGCCAGCTCCGGGTCGGTTGCTTCGAACCCGTTGGCGGTACCCAACAAATCAATCTCACCACGCTTGAGTGCATCGATTACCTCGACCCGTGACGGGTAGCGGCGCACTTTCACATCGATGTGCAACAGCTGGGAAAGCAGCTTTGCATAGTCGGCCGTCAGCCCTTCGTATTCATTACTCTTATTGCTGATGCTGAACGGTGGGTAATCTGGTGCCGAATCACCTAACACCAACGAACCCTTGTGCCGTAACCAGCCCCAGTCCTGTTCATCCAGGTTGACCTGATAGTCTTCGACGCTCGAACGCCCAAGAATATGCAAGTGCTCCGGCTCAGCTGCATCCACCGGTAATACGCTACTCAGCGAACACAAAAGCATCAGTGCATTGAGGTACTTTCGAAAAGAAGCACTCATCTAGACGAGGTTGTTACGCTTGGCGAAATCAGCCAGGTACACCACCGACTTCACTCTGAGTTTTTCGATCAGGCGTGTTTTGTAGGTGCTTATCGTTTTATTGCTCAGCAGCATGGCGTCGCCGATTTCCTTGTTACTCAAGCCATTGGACAGCTGTTGCAGAATCGTCAGCTCGCGATCGGACAAGCTTTGGATCAGCTCAAGATCCGTGGCTTCTGCATCACCGCGGCGCACGGAGCTGGTCGCCAAGTTGGGGAAGAAGGTGTAACCGGACATCACTGCCTTGATCGCCTTGACCAGTTCATCCAGGTCATTTGTCTTTGAGATGTAGCCCGCGGCGCCGGCCTTCATGCAGCGCATGGAATAAAATAGCGGCGACTGCGAAGTCAGCACCAGAATTTTGCTCGGCATCCCCAGCGCAGAGATACGACTGATGACCTCCAGACCATCAAGCTTGGGCATGGAAATATCCAGGATGATCAGGTCCGGTTCATGTTCACGGGCCATCTGCAACGCATCTGCACCGTTACCTGCCTCCGCGACCACTTCGAACTGTTCCTGTTTCAGAAGCATCTTGACCGACGAGCGAATGAACGGGTGATCGTCCACAACCAAAGCTTTATACATATGAACCCCTGTAAGGCACGCCGAAGATATCCGGTGACGAGAACGTCCATGTTGCTAAAAACGATGGAATGATTAATGGGCCGACCCGGGCTAAAAATACACGAGCGGCGCTTAATTGTAGGAAATATCTGAGCACTGATTTCACTGCGCCCTTCGAGGCTCTTCCAGCCACTTCAACAAACAGTGACCGGTCATGGGACGCGCCAGGTAATAGCCCTGTCCGATCTTGCAATCCATCTGCACCAGCACATCACGTATTTGCTGGCTGCTCACGCCCTCGATCACCAGACTCATGTTGAGTGAGTGAGCCAGCGCCTTGGTACTGGAAACCATGGCCCGGCTTCGCGGTTCAGCCAGGTTTCGGACAAACTCACCGTCAAGCTTGATCTGATTGAATGGCAACTGACACAGCAACTTCAAAGAGGAAAAGCCTACGCCAAAATCATCGATAGACAGGCCGCAGCCCAACATTCGCAGGCGAAGCAGATTTTCCTGGGTTTTTGGCTGCAAATCCAGCAAACCATTTTCCGATAATTCGAATAACAGCCTGGATCCGGGCAGCTCATGACGCATCAAGGCATACCGGATATGTTCGGTCAGCTCATAGCTGGCTAACTGTGAAGCGTGAAGGTTGAACGCTAGCTCAAGACTCACATTTTTGCGGCGCAGTACACCCAGCAGACACAACCCCTGCTCCAGCAGTTGTTTAAACATCTCGTCGATCAAGTCGTAGGCCAGGACAGCCGCGAGAAAATCCTTCGGTAACAGCAGGCCCCGAGCGGGATGCTCCCAACGTACCAGGACTTCTGCGCCGGCCAACTCGCCACTGTCCATCAATAACTTGGGCTGGAACCACCCACGAAACTCACCCAACGCCAGGCCCCGCCGCACATCATCCTCACTCGGCAGCTCATGCATCGCCGCCGGCATATCGATCGTGCATGACCAGGATGTTCGGCGCGGTCGACTGTAACGCTGTAGCAATTTGTGCAATGAGCGCAGCTTTAACGGCTGGCTAAGCATCCCGAGCAATTCGATACCCGATAACAAGGCCATTTGCCCGATTGCACGTTGCAACTCAGGCTGCAACTCGCGGAATAAAACCACGGCCCGGACCATATCGGTCTTGCTTGCGCAATGCAGAAACTCCAGACAATCGAGCCCATTGCTGCCCAAGTCGCAGAGCACAATATCGACGCCGCCCGATAAGTGCATCTGCACCATCGCCTGTTCGCCATTACTCGCTTGCAGCACGTCGCGCACGCCGAGTCGCTGTAGCATCTTTACCAGCACGCTTCGCTGAAACCCGTGATTGTCCATAACCAGCACACGTGGAAGGATCATCTTTATCAACCGATTTGCAGACCCGAAGGCAGCAATAGTCGCGGTTTAAGATGATCATCCTAGAAGGATTAATCCCACTGCCTTGTAGGAAATTTCCCAAAGTGTGGCCGGGCGTTGCATAGTCGGAATGAGGCGCCTGAGGCTGACCTCACTCCTGCCTGACAATATCGACCGAGATCTCCACCGCCGCAACCGTTCCTCTGTTCTCAAGCCAGTGCGTGGTGTTCCTGTCCTCGGGCCAGCCCACTCCGGGCCCATAGTCCGTGGCGACTCCATTTCGATGGTCAGTGATCGTGCCTTGCAGAATGTAGACGATGCCCGGTCGGTCTTTATGGTTGTGAACCGGCCCGAAGACGCCTCCAGGCTCGATGGTCACCATACGCATTCGAAATTGGCGTCCTGCCATGCCCTCGATCTCAGGACCCAGGTCAACGGTGGCAAGTAACTTCACCGCCACACCTTTCGTCTCGGGTGCTACCTGTTCGCGGCTCATCGTGTTCTCCTCTCTGTACAGACAGGGCTGACTGTAAGTAAACACCCTGAAAGGCTAACCGGGACACTATCGTAACGCTACGGGGCCCTATAACGGTCTCGACTTCGACCAGATGCACACTTTTATAGTGTTTCGGCTTCGCGCAGAGTCAACGGACTGCTGAGGACGTAGCGTGCAATCTCATCCTTACGCATGAACGCGACCCCCGGACGGCTCTTGGCGTAACGTAGAAACTCGTCCCAGACCCTCACCATCTGCGGTGAGCCGCTGATGCGGTCATGCGCACTGACCGACATCATGCGGCGGCGTGTGCCGGCCTCTTCGTAGAGTTGATCGAAATCCAACTTGATCTGCTCCAGGAACCGGGTCGGCGAATAGTTGCGGCCCTCGATCAGCAGGATGTCGTTGTTGCGCAGCGTATATGGCACCACGACGAAGTCCTTGCCATTGACCTGTTCGATGAACGGCTCATCACGACTCAGATCGTCGATGTGGTAGACGTAGCCCAACTCTTGCAGCAACGACAGCGTATTCGGGCCCCGCCGCAGCCAGTTGCAGTTGTAGCCAATTGGCCGCTGCCCCGTGACGGTTTCGACCATGCTGGCTGCCTGAACGAGGAACTGCTGCTCTTCCTCGCGGCTCATCGCATACTGGGAACTCCAGCGAGGGCCGTGTCCGGCTGCTTCATGGCCGCGAGCAACGATTTCCTTTGCCAATTCGGGATGCCGCTGAGCGGCCTCGCCGATCATGTGCGAAGTCACCTTGACCTGGTGGCGATCCCACAGATCGAGCATGCGCGGAATGCCCTCGCGATAGCCATAGGCAAACCATGTGTTGGCTGCAAGATCCGCTGGAATGTCTGGTGGAAAATCTACCTTGGGAAAAGGACTGTCCGTCCCCTTGGACGGCTGTCCGCCCGCCTCGAATTGCATGGAAATGGAAACGACCAGCCGAATACCGTCCGGCCAGAACTGACCATGGCGTGGTGCAGCCGTAAGCTTTGGCGTGGATGCCGCGGCTTGCGCGACTGCGACGGCAGGGAGCACCGCACTTGCAGCAAGCACACCTGCTGCCGCTCCGGCGCGATTGAGAAATGTCCGGCGACTGACTTGTGCCAATGTACTGGAGTCGTCAGCAATGGATTCATGATCAATGTCCATCAGCGTGATCCCCTTACTTCACCATGCCGAGCTGTTGCAGCAGGGTCAGGTTATCTTCGAGATGCCAGTTCTCGGCGATACGCCCCTCGACGACGCGGTAGATGTCCGTCGCGATGAAGTCGATCGTCTGCCCTGTGCCCTGGACGCCCTTGAACTGGCCGGTAAAGTGACCGGTGAAACGCAAATGAGCGATGACCCGGTCGCCGACCACCATCATCTGTTCCACTTCGCACTGGATATCAGGAATCGCCGCGTGCATGGTTTTTGATGCCGCGATCGGTCCGGTAATGCCTTGGGGGCGACCTGGCGGCAGTGTCGAATCCTTGAAGTCGGGTGCCAGGGCGGCGCGAGCGAGCGCTTCGTCGCCGGTGGTCCAGAACGTGCCGTAACGGCGTGCGGCCAGGATCTGCGCGTCGGCCTGTGCCTTTGCAAGACTATGGTCGACGATCACCGTGCGCGGCTGGACGAGCGGATCGGTCGCGGCGAAGACGGGGCTTGCCGCGATGGCGACCAGGGAAGAGAGCAACCAGCAACGTGTGTGGGTCAGGCGTGCAACGGGGAAAAGTGACATCGGGAGTCTCCTATCGTTGATTGATGTCGCCATTCTGAGCAGGTCCCGTTTATTTGATAATTGACGTACTATTTGAATCACTTTCAAAAAATTTCGAAATATCATGGACTACCTGGGCGACATCCGGCTGTTTGTCGAAGCAGCCAATCTGGGCGGTTTGTCGGCCGCTGGTCGCAAACTCGGACTATCCCCCGCTGCCGCGAGTGCGCGCCTGGTCAAGCTCGAGTCGGTGTTGCATACGCGTCTGTTCGAACGCACGACACGCCACCTGCGCTTGACGGATGAAGGGCAGGCGTATTTGGCCTATTGTCAGCAGGCACTCCAGGCACTCGATGATGGCCATGCCTTTCTACAGGCCGGGAAAAGCGTCGTGGGAGGCAAAGTGCGAATTTCCGCGACCTCGGATTTTGGTCGCAACGTACTGAAGAACTGGCTTGACCAGTTCAACACCCAATACCCCGAGGTGAAGTTTGCGTTGGTGCTGTCGGATTCGCTGTCGCATTTGTTGCAAGACGATATCGATCTCGCCATCCGATTCGGTGTGCCGCCGGACAGTTCCTTCATTGCCCGACCCCTGGCACCCAACCGGCGCGTGTTGTGCGCGTCGCCCCACTATCTGGCAAAGCACGGCGCCCCCGAGCACCCACGGGATCTGGAGCGTTTCGACTGTATTGTCCTCAACTCTGTTGCCGGGCCCGCGAACGACTGGCGCTTCACCCGCAATGGCAAAGTTGAAAACTATACGGTCCCGCTCGCAAACGCTCGCGAGACGAATGACGGCGCGGTCGCTCGAGAATGGGCGGTTCACGGTTACGGCATTGCGATGAAATCGCTGTGGGATATTGGCCCGGACCTGCGAGCAGGACGCTTGAAGATCCTGTTGCCGGAGTGGCGAACTGCGGAGGCGCCGGTACATGCCCTGTATCAACGCAACCGGTACATGGCGCCTCGCGTACGTGCCCTTCTCGATTTTCTGGTTGAGTGTTTTGCAGAAGAATCCAGCCACCTGGACGACTACTTGAGCTGACAGCTACGCCAGATCAAGAACCTTCAAAAGGACTGCAAAGAGGATGTACAGCAACACCATCGATGCCAATAGCCAGCGCGAGATGATGCCCTTTCGGAAAGCGAAGAACATGATGCCCACACCTATCAGGGTGATGATTGCCGCCAGAACCAGCGACGTGTCCAGCGCCCAAGGCGTAAAGAACAGCCCGAATGCGGTGGGCACTGTGGCCTGAATCATCATGGCGCCGCTGATGTTGGCCAAGGCCAGTCGGTGTTTACCCTGGCGAACCCAAATGATCGCATTCAGCGTTTCAGGCAGTTCGGTAGCAATCGGGCTGAGCAACAGCGCCAGCAATTGAGGGTGGATACCCAGCATGGGGCCCAGGGCGTCGAGTTGTCCGACAAAGAAGTGAGAGGCCGCAAAGATAACCGCCAATGCAATAAGCGTTTGAATCACCGCGGCGGAGGTCGACGGAGTCGCTTTGCCTGGCGCAAGTTTCAGAGGCTCGAGTTCATACTCCTCTTCATCCTGCTCACCGCGCATTTCCTTCCAGAAATACGCTGCATAGGCCGCCAGGAAAAGAATACCCAGCCAAGGTTTGTAGGCGAACACGACAAGACCGAGCGCGATCTTCGCCACAAAGATTACGAGGAACCATCCTTGATCACGGCTGAGTCGCTTGAAGTCCTGACGGATCGCCTCGGTATTCGCCAGGCGCTGACGACACAGCAAGAGTGTTACACCGACTACCGCATAGGCGATCGTCGCCAGGACCAGAGGTCCGCCAAGTGCAGCACCGACGCCGAGGGACTTCTGCTCTGGCGTGTCGCCAAACACAACGGCAATAAACGTGATGACGCTTTCCGGTAATGCCGTACCAAAGGCCGCCAGAATGGAACCGGTGGCTTGTTGCCCGACCGCAAGTTTGCGACCGACCCACTCGATGCCATTAACGAAGTATTCACAAGCCAGATAGATGACAACCGCGGAGCCCAACAGCAACGCAAACGTCATGGGCATTGAATGCATAAGGAAACCTGAGGGGCCGGACACAAGAGCCAATGGTTCAGACACCCGCGTCCGACCCACAGACAGGTATCTTCACCAATGGTCTTGCCAAGTCGAATGACCGGTCACGCCATGGCTTGCGAGCCAAGTATGTTGACGTGACCCCTTCCGGTAACGAAGGCGGCTACTCCCCAAGGGAGCGGCGATCCTAAAGACCAGGTACTAATGCGTCAACGGCTTAGTTGCGAGCTTTCAAACTCTGAACCTCATTATTTTGCTGAAAACTCATATATGGCTAGAGCGGGAAGCACTTTAAGCGCTCGATAAAAACATTTGTAACATACCATGTCTTAAAAACCTTCAGTATCACTTTCTGAATGAATGCTGAACACTATCCAACGAGTGGGTTACAGCAAAAGCAATCCCTCTTATTCTTGTTTCGGAAGTAATCCTTCAGGGGGTTATCAAGCATTCTTTAATGGCAATTATTGTTCAGGAGGTCATTAAACAGCAGCAAACTCACACCGGCGTTGCCCGACTCCAGATCGGCACCGCCCTGGTTTATTTAATGTTGCAGTATCTCGTTCGGCGAGGCTCCTGTACAAACACAGGTCACTGATCTGACGACGTCGAGAGACGCCCAAGGTTAAGACAGGCTCTATCGGATTAAGGTTTAGCCCAAAGTGACTTCCGGCCAATGTGGCCCGGATACGTTGTACAGTGCCAAAACCTAGACGTGGAGATCGCTTTCTGCACTCTCTTCTCTGGTTTACGCCCCAATGTGAGATCTGTTTGTGGTCAAAACAGCTACGGGGACTACCTCAAATGTCAATGGCAAGCGCTACCCCTTCCACCTTCAAGGACATCCGCCTGAAAGACACAGTAGTGTCTTACATGAGCCCTCTGCTCATCACCGTGACCGGCAACATGACGGTCATCCAGGCCAGGGAACATCTGCTCAAGCAGCTACCGGACGATGATATTCCGGCCCATATCTTTGTCACCGACCCGCGCAGCGCTTTGCATGGCCAGCTGTCGGTGAAAACACTGCTCACCGAGAAAAACACCGACCTTTGCGTCCGCGATCTGATGCTGCCCATCCGCTTTTCGGTTTCGCCGAATCAGCTCCGGCACGATGTCGCGCCCGAGCTGATCGAGAAAGGCGTGGACATCGTTCCCGTGGTCAGCGAAGGCCGGCTACTGGGCGTACTGTATGAAAAAGAAATCGCGGCGCTGATTCAGGACGAAGGCACCGACGACGCTCAACGCCAGGGTGCCAGCCTGCCGCTGGAAACGCCCTACCTCAGCACCAGCCCGTGGAGTTTGTGGAAAAAGCGCTTGCCGTGGCTACTGCTGCTGTTTCTCGCCGAAGCCTACACCAGCACCATCTTGCAAGTATTCGAAGAGCAGCTTGAAGCCGCCATCGCCCTGGCTTTCTTCATTCCCCTGCTGATCGGCACTGGCGGCAACAGCGGCACCCAGATCACCTCCACGCTGGTACGGGCCATGGCCCTGGGCGAAGTCAGCCTGCGCAATGTCGGCACGGTACTGCGCAAGGAAGTGACCACTTCCTTCATGATTGCGCTGGCCATCGGTGTCGTGGCGTGGATCCGGGCTTGGATGCTCGGAGTGGGATCGGAAATCGCCATGGTGGTCTGCCTGACGCTGGTCGCCATCACCATCTGGAGCGCCGTGGTCTCATCGATCATCCCGATGCTGTTAAGAAAACTGCGCATCGATCCAGCCGTGGTCTCGGCTCCTTTCATCGCGACCTTTATCGACGGTACCGGCCTGGTGATCTATTTCAACATCGCCAAAATGGTGATGACCGACCTGCCGGCTTAAGCCACTCACCAGACAGCCCCGAATCGCCAGATGCCGGGGCCGTCTTGTTTTTGAAAAAAATGGCGGAAGGCAGCAGGAGTCGAACCTGCCCGGGAACGGCTGCCGTCCCCAACCGGGTTTGAAGCCCGGCCGCGCCACCGGACGCGATTGCCTTCCTTGATGTCAGCTCTCGGGGCGCTGTGCCAGGGCATTCTCCGCACGGATAAGACGCTGGTCGGCAAGCCTGCGGGTCAAGCCGATCCGGTCGAAGAACTCGAGTATCTGGATGCAGCGCTTGCGGCCGATCCCTACCCTGTCGCGAAACGCCGCCACCTGAATCAACGAATGGTTGTCGACCAGTTGCAACAGCATAGCCGCCAGTTGGTGCACCGACGCGTCGAGGTAAAACAAGTCACGGACGACCTGGTGAACCAGCCCTAATCTCGCCATTTTGCGCAGCAGCAAGCGCACCGCAGCTTCGTCACGGCCAATGGCGCTGGCCAGGTTGCGCACCCAGGGTGGATCGAAGCCAGCTTGCTCGAACAATGGCCGTAATTGCTGCCACATGGCCTCGTCTTCTTCACTCAGTCGCACCTGGTGTTCGGGTAAGTGCAACCACGGCCCACTGACGGCAATGGCGCCGCTGGACAGCAGTTCGTCGAGCAGACTGATGAACGTCGGTCGGTCCAGTGACATGGCCGAAAACCGCCGCAAGCGATCCCGGTCCGGGCCCAGTTCATCCGGTTCAAGTTGATGAAAGTGCGCCAGGTGTTCCAGCAACGAGACTTTCAGCGCCTCCCAGCGTTCGGTGTTGAACAATAACGGACCTTGGCGTGTGGCAATGACACGGACATCTGCCGGCAATTGCCAGGTGCTGCGCAGGCGATTGAACTGCCGCTCCAGGCGCAGTGGGTCAAGCCCCGTCTCACTATTGGCAAGCAGGACTGGCAGTATTTGCTCCAGGCTTTCGCCGGTGACCAGCGCTTGCAACTGCATCAGCCTGGCCGGACTGCGACGTTGGCGGGCCGGGGCAAACGGATCGAGTACCCGTCCGCCGCCGAGGGTGCGTCGGGCGCTCTGGTCGCGCAGGACCAGACGGTCGCCATGCACCGCCTGCAACGGCGCGTTCAGCAACAGTTGCGCGAACATCCGTTCACCCGGTTCCAGGCGTGTGCCCTCCAGCAAGGCGACCCGGGCGGTGACGTCCTGAGTGCCCAGATGCACGTGCACCGGGCTGAAATGTTCAAAGGCGCGTGGTTCGCTGGCCAGCAACTGCATCTCGATGTCCAGGCGCTGCGTGGGTGCGAACAGCCACTCGGCCAGCAGCCAGTCACCGCGATGGATCTGTTCCAGGGCCAGGCGTTCGGCACTCAGGTTCAACGCCACCCGCTGCCCGGCCCACGCCTCGACGACCACATGATTCTGCGCATGCAAACTGCGCACTCGCACAGGCTTGCCTGTCTGGCCCAACAAGAGTGTGTCGCCCACCCTCACCTGCCCAGCCAGCGCTGTGCCAGTGACCACGATACCGGCGCCGGCGACGCTGAAAGCGCGGTCGATTGCCAGACGGAATCCTCCGCTGGCGCTACGCTGCCGGACCTCATGCTGGGCGGTCAACAATGCCTGGCGCAGGGCTTCAACACCCTCCCCGGTCAGGCTCGACACGGCGAGCTGCGGCGCGCCGCAATACGGCCCCGGCGCCAGCAACGCGGCGACCTGGGCGTGTACCGACTGCACCTGTGCCGGCTCGACCCGGTCGATTTTGCTGATCACCACCAGCGCCTTTGGGATCCCCAGTAGCTCGACAATCGCCAGATGCTCGCGGGTCTGAGGCATGACCCCGTCATCGGCGGCCACCACCAGCAGCACCAGATCAATGCCCTGAGCGCCGGCGAGCATGTTGTGGATGAAGCGCTCATGCCCCGGCACGTCGATAAAACCGGTCATCTCCGCCCCAGGTTCCAACGGCGCATAAAGGAAGCCCAGGTCGATGGTGATGCCGCGTTCGCGTTCTTCCCGGTGGCGATCGCCGGCTTGCCCCGTCAGGGCCTTGAGCAAGGCCGTTTTGCCGTGGTCAATGTGTCCAGCGGTGCCGACAATCACCTTGCCTCCCCCGCTCCTCGCAGCAGGTCGAGTTGAGCGAGCCAGGCCGCTTCGTCGTCCAGCTGGCGAAGATCCAGCCACAGCGCATCGTCGTCGATGCGACCGAGCACCGGAATGGGCAAGGCTCGAAAAGCCGCTTCCAGGCCATGCAGCTGCCGACTACGCAAGCGTTTGGACACCTGCGGACGCAGGCACAAGGCGGCGCTTGGCAAGCGCGCAATCGGTTGGCTGCCGCTGCCGATCATGCCCAGCGCCGGCAGCGCCGTTACTGCCCAGCCGTCGCCCAATACACGCGCCAGCAGCGGACACAGGCGTTCGGCCTGAGCAAGGATATCGGCTTGCGGGCGGGTGAGCAGGCGCAGGCTGGGCAAGCGTTCGGCCAATCGATCGGGATCACGGTACAACCCCAGCACGGCTTCGAGGGCGGCCAGGGTCAGTTTGTCTACGCGCAACGCCCGCTTGAGCGGGTTCTTCTTGATTCGGGCGATCAGTTCCTGGCGACCGACGATCAGTCCCGCCTGAGGACCACCGAGCAACTTGTCACCGCTGAAGGTGACGATATCGGCCCCGTCGGCCAGCGCCTGGCGCACTGTCGGTTCGGCGGGCAGGCCCCAACGGGTCAGGTCCAGCAGACTGCCGCTGCCCAGATCTTCCAGCAATGGCAGTCCGTGTCGATGGGCCAGTTGCGCCAGTTCGGCGGTCGGCACCTGGGCCGTAAAGCCCTGAATGCTGTAATTGCTGGCGTGGACGCGCATCAACAAGCCGCTGCGCGGGCCGATGGCAGCTTCGTAGTCGCGGGGATGGGTGCGGTTGGTGGTGCCGACTTCATGCAGTTTGACCCCGGCCCGCGCCATGATGTCGGGGATGCGGAATGCACCGCCGATTTCGATCAGTTCGCCACGGGAGATGATGCCCTCTTTGCGCGCTCCCAGGCTGTTGAGCGCGAGCAGTACGGCGGCCGCGTTGTTGTTGACCACCGTCACCGCCTCGGCACCGGTCAGCTCGCGTATCAGGCCTTCGATCAGATCATCACGATCACCACGCTTGCCACTTGCCAGATCGAATTCCAGATTCAGCGGATAGCGGGCAGCCTGTTGCACCGCCTCGATCGCTTCCTCCGGCAACAGTGCCCGACCGAGATTGGTATGCAGTACCGTACCGGTAAGGTTGAACACTCGCCGGACCCGACTGCGGTACTGGTTTGCCAGACGCTCACTTGCCCTCCCCGCCAATACCTGAGCCGTGAGCTCAAGGGCGTCAAGCTGACCCCGTTGCACCGGTTCACGCACATCGTCGAGCAACTGTCGCAGAGTAGCGAGCAAGGCATCGCGGCCATAACGTTCAGCCAGCGGCTGGCAGGCGGCGTTGCGCAACAGGCTATCGATGGAAGGTAAACGCGCGGGGACGCTGGCAAGTTTTGCGGGCATCAAGGGGGCTCCCTGAAACGGTTGGCCGTCGCGGGAGTGGAATGAAACAGGCTCCGGTCCCGGAAACCTGAGTGTAGCCGCTGTGATCAATCTCCCCCTGGCGCCAGCATCAGGTTCGGTGCCAGCCGCTGGTAGCCTTCCAGGTCCAGGCGCATGTCCAGCGTCAAGCTGGCGAGGTCCGTTGAGAGGGCTTCGGCGTCAGCGTCGTTTTCCAGGTACAGCAGTTTCAGGTAGCTGTTGCAGCCAGGGCAGATTTCCGCCCGCAGTGGCGCCTGGCTGGCCGTATGCCGATCATCCTCGAAGCTGACGTATTTGAGTCCTTTGCTTTGTTCGCAGTAGACACATTTGACCCGCACCACATGCCATTCGCAGGCACACAGCGAACACACCAGGTAACGCAACCCGTTGTATTTTCCCCGCTGGTGAATCACCCCGGCCATGGCCGGCGAACCGCAGGCCGGGCATTGGCCAAGGCTGGCGCAAGGCTTTAGTTCACTGACCGGCATGCCGAGCAGCCAGTGGCTCCATGCCGCCTGCAAGGCCGCACCGAGAAACGGCACCAGCGCCGCCGGCAGCCCTGCATACTGGCCGCTGAGCAAGGCAATCGCCCAGACCTTGCGCTGCCCGACGCTGGCGGTGTGCAAGGTTGCCACGGCACTTTTCACTGCCGAACGCGGCGGTGCCTGGTAACGCCGCAGCAGGGTTTCCAGGTACGGCAGCCAGCCGTCTTCGCGTACCAGACTGTCGGCGGCCAGCGGCGGCAAGCCATGTTCCTGGCACAACAACAGACGTTCAGGGTTCGGCGCCGGGGCCAGCGGTGGCTCGTCCAACAGGCTTTGCTGGACGTGACACAAATCGGCCGCCAGCCGCAGGAAATCGGCCAGCGGATGTCCATTGGCCAATCGCTCCAGGCGCATCGCACGCAAGGTGAACAGGTTGGGCGGCGGCAGGCGCAGGAACGGCGGCGTGCTCGCCGCCGCCTCGATTTGTCCGGGCTCGAGTATCGTGCTCAAGGCATCATCCTTTTTTACTTATCGGGCGGTCCGGTGTCTCGTCACGTGTCACCTCACGGTACCAGAGCGCATGATGTTTCTTCGCCCAGGCACGGCTGACCCCGCCATGCAGCATTGCGCTGACCGAGCCCTTGATCCAGAGGCCGGCGTAGATGTGCACGATAATACTCAGCACCAGCACGAACGCCGCCAGGGCATGCAACAGCATCGCCAGGCGAATCGAGGTGATGCCGAAGTATTGGCTGAAATAGGCTCGCCAGATCACCACACCGCTCAGCAGCAATATCAGCATGCAGGCCAGCAAGGTCCAGAACAGCAACTTCTGCCCAGGGTTGTACTTGCCAATGGGCGGTACGCCTTCCTCCTCATTGCGCATCACCCGGTTGATCCGTTTGAGCCACAGGCGGTCGTTGTCGATGAAAAAGTTGGCTCGCCAGAAGCTGATCACCAGCCCCAGGAAAAACACGAACATCAGCACGCCCATGAAGGGGTGCAGGATGCGCGTCCAGGGCCCGCCGCCAAACAACTCGCTGAGCCAGAACAGCGACGGGTGGAACAGTGCCAGACCCGATAGGGCCGCCATGAAAAACAGAATCGCCACCAGCCAGTGATTGGTGCGTTCGTTGGCGTTGTAGCGCAGGATCGTTTTGTCTTTCATGGTCGCCTGTCCTCCTGCGATCCTGGCGTGTTCGGGTCATAGACATGCACCGTCGGGTCGACTTCATGCACGCTGGGGTCCTTGCCGGGCGGGTGTTCGTCTTCCTCGACGCGCTGCGGGCCGATGCGCACGTAATGGAAGAAACCCGCCAGCACTGCAGCGCCCATGGCCAACAACGCCAGTGGTTTGCTCACGCCTTTCCACAGCCCGACCAATGGGCTGATGACCGGCTGGTTCGGCAAGCCGGCGTACAGCGATGGCTGGTCGGCGTGGTGCAGGACGTACATTACATGCGTGCCGCCGACGCCGGCGGGATCGTACAGACCGGCGTTGTCAAAGCCCCGTGACTTGAGGTCGACAATGCGCTCGGCGGCGTGTTCTTTCATGTCCTCCTTGCTGCCGAACACGATGGCGCCGGTCGGACAGGTCTTGACGCACGCCGGTTCCAGCCCGACCGCCACCCGGTCCGAACACAGCGTGCACTTGTAAGCCTTGTGGTCTTTGCGTGAAATGCGCGGAATGTTGAAGGGGCAGCCGGTGATGCAATAACCGCAGCCGATGCAATGGTCCTGATCGAAGTCGACAATGCCGTTGGCGTGCTTGATGATCGCCCCGGGACTTGGGCAGGCCGCGAGGCAGCCGGGTTCGGCGCAGTGCATGCAACCGTCCTTGCGGATCAGCCATTCGAGGTTGCCGGCATCGGTTTCGTGCTCGGTGAAGCGCATCAGGGTCCAGGTTTCGGCGCTGAGGTCCTGCGGGTTGTCATAGGTTCCATGGTTGTGGCCGACCTCGTCGCGCAATTCATTCCATTCCGAACAGGCGACCTGGCAGGCCTTGCAACCGATGCACTTGGTGGTATCGATGAGTTTGGCGACTTCCTCCTGTTGACGTACCGAAGGCGGCAAGGTGGTGGTGGCCGAACGGGCAATGATGTCTTGGTTGGCCATCAGATTTTCTCCACATTGACCAGGAACGACTTGGATTCCGGGGTCTGTGTATTGCCGTCACCGAGGAACGGCACCAGGGTGTTTGTCAGGTAGCCATGCCGGGTTGCCCCGGTGAACCCCCAGTGCAACGGAATGCCGATATGGTGCACGGTCTGGTTGTTGACCTGCAGCGGACGAATCCGCTTGGTCACCACCGCCACCGCCTCGATATGCCCGCGCTTGGAGCTGACCCTTACCCGATCGCCTGGGGCAATCCCCTTCTCCTTGGCCAGGGCTTCACCAATCTCGACGAACTGCTCGGGCTGGGTGATGGCATTGATCGGGCAATGCTTGGTCCAGAAGTGGAAGTGTTCGGTGAGCCGGTAGCTCGTGGCGGCATAGGGGAAATCCTTCGCCGTCCCGAGCGAGTCCCAGACCGAATCGAAAATGCGCCCGGCCGGGTTGCTGGTCGCCTTCTTGTTGGTGGGGTGCAGCGGGTTGATGCCGATAGGCGTTTCGAACGGTTCGTAATGTTCCGGGAAGGGACCTTCGTTCATCTTGTCGAGGGCGAAGAAACGCGCCACCCCTTCGGGGTTCATGATGAACGGGTTCATGCCTGCTTCCGGCGGAACGTCGGCCTTGTAGTCAGGCACATCGGTGCCGCCCCAGGTCTTGCCATTCCACCACACCAGGCGTTTTTTCGGATCCCAGGGTTGGCCTTTCGGGTCGGCCGAGGCGCGGTTGTAGAGAATGCGCCGGTTCATCGGCCAGGCCCACGCCCATCCGAGGTTCTGCTTCATTCCGAATGGGTCGCTGTTGTCGCGGCGGGCCATCTGGTTGCCCTGTTCGGTCCAGCTGCCGCAGAAAATCCAGCAGCCCGACGCCGTGCTGCCATCGTCCTTGAGCTGGCCAAAACCGGACAGCTGCTGCCCAGCCTTGAGCGTCGCGCCCGTGGCGTCAGTGACATCGGCAACCGCGTAGCCGTTGAACTCCTTGGCAATCTCTTCCGGTGTCGGATTGTCAGGCACCTTGTAGGGCCAACTGAGCTTGAGAATCGGCTCGGCGAAGGCACCGCCGTTGGCCTGGTAGCGCTGACGCAAACGGATGAACAGTTCGCTCATGATCTTGATGTCGGTGCGCGCTTGTCCCGGGCCATCGGCGCCCTTCCAGTGCCATTGCAGCCAGCGGCCGCTGTTGACCAGTGAGCCGTCCTCTTCGGCGAAACAGGTGGTGGGCAGGCGGATGACTTCGGTCTGGATGCCGGTCGTTTCGACATCGTTGTAAGGCCCGACATTGCGCCAGAATTCCGAAGTCTCGGTGGCGAGCGGGTCCATCACCACCAGCCACTTGAGTTTGGCCAGCGCGGCCATCACCCGGTTTTTGTCGGGCAAGGCGGCGATAGGGTTGAAGCCCTGGCAGACGTAGCCGTTGACCTGCCCGCTGGACATCATGTCGAACACTTTCAGGATGTCGTAGCCGGGGATGTCGAGCTTCGGCAGCCAGTCGTAGCCCCAGTGGTTGTCGGCGGTGGCATTGGCACCGTACCAGGCCTTCATCAGGCTGACGTGGAACTTGCCGTAGTTCTGCCAATAAGACAGCTGTCCGGGCCGAAGTGGCTTGAGTGCACGCTTGGCAATGTAGGCGTCGTAGTCCTGTTCGGCATCGCCCGGCAAGGTCAGGTAGCCGGGCAGCAGGTTCGACAGCAACCCAAGGTCGGTCAGGCCCTGGATGTTGGAGTGCCCGCGCAAGGCATTGACGCCCCCGCCCGGCATGCCGACGTTGCCCAACAGCAACTGCACCATGGCCGCGCTGCGAATCATCTGCGAGCCCGTCGAATGCTGGGTCCAGCCCAGCGCATAGAGGATCGTCATGGTCTTGCCCGGTTGCGAGCAAGTAGCAATCTCTTCCCAGATCTTTTGCAGGGCATCTTGCGGCATGCCGCAGATCTGGCTGGTCAGCTCCAGGGTGTAGCGGCTGTAATGCTGCTTCATCAGTTGGTAGACGCAACGCGGGTGCATCAGGGACGGGTCGACTTTGGCGAAACCGTCCTCGCCGATTTCATAGCCCCAGCTCGACTTGTCGCTGTAGGTACGCTTGGTCGCGTCGTAGCCGGTAAACAGCCCGTCCTCGAATCCATAGCTGTCCTTGACGATGAACGCCACGTCCGTATAGGCGTGCACGTACTCGTGCTGGATCTTGTTTTCAGTAAGCAAATAGTTGATCAGACCGCCCATGAAGGCGATGTCGGTGCCGGTGCGGATCGGTGCGTAATAGTCGGCCACCGAGGCGGTACGGGTGAAGCGCGGGTCGACCACGATCAATCGCGCCTGGTTGTGCGCTTTCGCTTCGGTCACCCATTTAAAGCCACAGGGGTGGGCTTCGGCGGCATTACCGCCCATGACCAGAACCAGATTCGCGTTGGCGATATCGGTCCAGTGGTTGGTCATCGCACCTCGGCCATACGTTGGGGCAAGACTTGCCACCGTCGGGCCATGTCAGACACGTGCCTGGTTATCGAACCCCAGCATGCCCAGACTGCGAACGACCTTATGGGTCATGTAACCGGCTTCGTTGGAGGACGCCGAGGCAGCGAGAAAACCCGTCGTCAGCCAACGGTTGACCGTTTGGCCCTTGGCATTCTTCTCGATGAAGTTGGCGTCACGGTCGGCCTTCATCAGGTCAGCGATACGATCCAGCGCTTCATCCCACGACACCCGCGTCCACTCCTTGCTGCCCGGCTTGCGTACCTGCGGATATTGCAGCCGGCTGGGGCTATGGACGAAGTCCAGCAGGCCTGCGCCTTTAGGGCACAGCGTGCCGCGATTGACCGGGTGGTCGGCATCCCCTTCGATGTGGATGATGCTCTGATTGACGTTCTTGGCCGCATCGCCCTGGCTGTACATGATCAAGCCGCAACCCACCGAACAGTAGGGGCAGGTATTGCGGGTTTCATGGGTATGGGCCAGCTTGAAGTGGCGGACTTGCTCGGCGAAGGCTGGCGCGGGTGCCATACCCAGCGCGGCCAGGCTGGAGCCTCCAAGGCCGATAGCGGCGACCTTGAAGAACTGACGACGGTTGAGGTCCATCGTGCGCTCCTGATCAGGTGGAGTTACCCGGAACGTGCCCGGGAAATCTTGGACGAACACGGTGACTGAACGACGGCCGCCGACACTTGAAACTATAGTCAAGATTGCACGGGATGTAGCGAAACCCGGTCATCGGCGGTGTACTCAGAGCTCCGGCGCGTCATTGCCTCTTTTCCCGATCACATCATCCACCCAGCTCATCGCCGCAATGACCGTCGGGAAGCCGATCGTGCTGGTCAAGGCGATCAGTGCGTGATGGATCTCCTCAGTCGTCGCCCCGGCTGCCAGTGCCCGTCGGGTATGACTGTGCACGGCGCCTTCCGAGCGGATGGCCGCCGCGGCACCGAGCTGAATCAGTTGGACGGTTTTCTCTTCCAGCGGCCCGGCATGATGCACCGCTGTACCCAGGGCCTCCAAGGCACTGAAGTAATCAGGATATAGATGCTTGAGACGTTGGTACGTGTACGGGTTGTGGCTGTTCTTGTTGTCCATCGTTGTCTCCTCGTGTGACGGTTCGATTCAGTTCTGGTCCTTCACTTCAGACAGCGCTCTACAAGCTCTTCGGCGCTGGTGACCGGTGGCTCGCAGGTGCGGTTTCGGCAGACATAGGCGCTGGTTTGTCCCGCGAGCGCATGCCGGCCCCCGCCGATGGGCACATCCTCGGCAAAGGCCAGGACGCGTGCCGGCAGGTAGCGGCGCTGCAACTTCGCGACCAAGGCGCTGGCGGCGGAACGCTCGCCGGCAATGACGATGCTGATCGGGCCACGTTGCATCCAGTCCTGTGCCGCCAGCAGATGGGCGAAACCGAAGGGATTCTGCGCGGCTGCGGCGCGGTACATCGCCAAGACCTGCTCGGCGCGTTCGCGGTAAAGCTCGCGGCCGGTCAGCTCGAAGAGCCGCAGGAAAGCCAACACGCAGGACGAAGTTCCTGACGGCCAGGCACTGTCGTGCGGTGCCCGAGGCCTGTGCACCAGCGGCTCGCCATCGCTGGGCGTGAAGTACAGTCCGTCCTCCCAGAACTTGTCGAGGATCACCTCGACCAGTTGCGTGGCGCGTTCGACGTAGCGTTTCTCGAAGTCGCACTCGTAGAGATCGATCAAGGCGTTGGCGAGGAAGGCGTAGTCTTCGAGGAAGCCTGGAACCTTCGCCGTGCCCTCCCGCCAGGCCCGGTACAGGCCACCTTCGGGCGTCGAGAGTCGGTCCAGAATGAAGTCGGCGGCGCGCCTCGCGGCGTCCAGATACGTTGTGGTTCCGGTCGCCTGATAAGCCGCACAGAGACCCTGGATCATTAACGCGTTCCAGCTGGTGAGGATGTTCTCGTCGCGCCCCGGACGAATACGCTGGGCACGCGCCTGCAATAACCTGTCGCGCAGCCCCTTGAGCTGTAGTTCCTGCACCGCGTCCAGTGCGACTGCGCGGTGCAGCACCGTGCTGCCATGCTCGAAGTTGCCGTTGGCGGTGACACCGTAAGCCCGGCAGGCCAGCGCAGCATCCGGCTCGCCGAGCGCGGCCTGCACTTGAGCGAGTGTCCACACGTAGAACTTGCCCTCTTCACCCTCGCTGTCAGCGTCTTCACTGGCGTAGAAACCGCCGTCAGGGTGAGTCATGTCACGCAGGATGTAGTCGATGGTCTCCTCGAACACACGCCGCCAGGCAGGCTTGCCGGTCTCGCGATAGGCGTCGGCATAGAGCTTCACGAGCTGGCCGTTGTCGTAGAGCATCTTTTCAAAATGAGGGACGGCCCAGCGTTCATCCACACAGTAACGAGCAAAGCCACCACCGAGGTGATCGTAGAGCCCACCGGCGACCATATGATCAAGGGTCAGCTCCACCGAACGCAGCAGATCCGGTTCGTGCAGACGCTGATAGACGCGCAGGACCAGATCATGGCATGCCGGGTTGGGAAATTTCGGAGCGTTGCCCAGGCCGCCATTCACCGGGTCGGTGTTTCGGGCAAACAACCGGGCAGCGGCGGCCGGCTGGTCTGGCTCCAGCGGTGTATCGCCCTCCAGCATTGACGCCTCCAGCGTGCGGTAACCCTGAAGGAACTGCTTGACGTTCTGTTGCAGCGCCGCGCGGTTGCTCTGCCAGGCGTCGCTCAGACCGAGCAGCAGTTGAGTGAAGCCTGGCCGACCATAACCGTCGTCTGGCGGAAAGTAGGTGCCGCCGAAGAACGGCTCGCGCTCGGCAGTCAGGAACACCGTTAACGGCCAGCCCCCACCCTGCCCCATCATCTGCACGACTTGTTGATAGATGTCGTCGAGGTCAGGCCGTTCCTGGCGGTCGACTTTGATGTTGATGAAGCGCTCGTTCATCAGGCGCGCGGTCTCGGGGTTCTCGAACGACTCGTGGGCCATTACGTGACACCAGTGGCAGGCGGCATAACCCAGCGACAGGTGGATGGGCTTGTCCTCGTCGCGCGCGCGGCGGAACGCCTCCTCGCCCCACGGATACCAGTCGACGGGGTTCTCCGCGTGCTGGCGCAGATAGGGCGAAGTTTCGTTGGCGAGTCGATTGCTCATGGCTGGCTCCTCACGCCGGGGGCCTCAGAACAGCCCCAACTGCAAACGCGCCGCCTCGGACATGCGGCTTTGATCCCATGGCGGGTCCCAGACGATCTCGACCTCGACCTCGCTGACCCCAGGGATACTCTGGACCTTGGTGTACGCCTCCTCTTTGAGCACATCGCCCATTCCGCAACCGGGCGCGGTCATGGACATCTTGATCTCGACTCGCTGGCCACCGTCGGCAAGCAAACGGGTTTCACATTGGTAGATCAGCCCGAGATCGACCACATTGACCGGAATCTCCGGGTCGTAGACGGTGCGCAGCATGTCGAGCACCTGCTGGATGTCGAACCCGCCACTGCTCGCCTGAGGCTGCTCCTGCTGCTGAGCATCCCGCCCCAACGCATCGGCGTCAGCGGCGGCAATCCGTGCCAGCCGGCCCCTGGAGATTTGCACCGTGAAGCTGCCACCGAGCGCCTGGGTTACCACCACTCGCTCGCCACGGCCCAGTTGCAGTCGCTCCCCGCCCGGAATCAGGGTCACTGCGCAGTCGCGCGTGAGCTCGATCGGTTGCAGGTAGCCCGGTTTATTCGGGTTATCGAAATGGAAGCCGGCGCCATGCAGGTCATACTCGAAATCGACGGACAAGCCATCCGCGCGCTCTGCGCTCGCGGGATCGAGCAACAGCTTGATGCCGTCTGCCTCGACCGTGATATCGCCTTCGGCAGCGCGTTCGAAGAAAAACTCATGCGCGAAATGCTCGTCGATCCTGAGCCGCACTCCGCGTACATGCCCGTCCGCCAGGGCATCGAGCAAGACTTTGCGTGCCGGTTCGCGCAGATGAATACGGGGGATTGGTAATGTGGCTGCCATGGCTGATTACTCCGTCGTGACCTGCGAGGCGCCGCCTTCGAGGGCGCTACGCAGCGTGTGCCAGGCCAGAGTGGCGCACTTGACCCGCACCGGAAACTCCCAAACGCCTGAAAGCACCGCGAGTTTACCGAGCTCTGCGGGTGTTACCCGGGCGTTTGGCCCTTCGGTGAGCAACGTATGCACTCGGGCAAAAAGTGCCTGCGCCTCCTCCGGTTTTTTCCCCTTCACCGCTAGCGTCATCAGGGATGCCGAGGCCTGGGAAATGGCACAACCAACCCCCTGAAAGCTGATGTCCTCGATTACCCCGTTCGCAAGCTTGAGATAGATCTTCAACTGATCGCCGCACAGCGGATTGAAACCCTCCGCCGTACAGGTCGCGTCCGCTAGTGGGTGAAAGTTACGCGGCCGTTTGCCGTGGTCGATGATCACGTCCTGGTAGAGGTCGCGCAGTTCGTCGCCACTCATCGGAACACCTCCTGAACTTTGGCCAGCCCGGCCACCAGTGCATCGATGTCACGCTCGGTGCTGTAGCAGCCGAGCGACGCGCGAGCGGTGGCGGGCACGCCGAAACGGTTCATCAAGGGCTGTGCGCAGTGATGCCCGGTGCGAATCGCGATCCCTTCGCGGTCGAGGATGGTGCCGATGTCGTGCGGGTGGATGCCGTCGAGGACAAACGAAAGGACCCCGACCTTCTCTGCTGCCGTACCGATCAGCCGCAGGCCAGGCACCGTCGACAGCGCCTTGGTGGCGTAGGCCTGCACGGCCTGCTCGTGAGCCGCAATCGCCTCAGGTCCCAGCTCGGCGAGAAAGTCGATCGCCGCACCAAGGCCGATAGCGCCGGCCATGTTCGGCGTTCCCGCTTCAAACTTGTACGGTGGTTTGTTGTAGACGGTTTTCTCGAAGCTGACAGAGAGAATCATGTCGCCGCCGCCCTGATACGGCGGCATGCTTTCGAGCAACTCGTGACGGCCGTAGAGCACGCCGATGCCGGTGGGGCCGTACATCTTGTGGCCTGACAGCGCATAAAAGTCACAGCCCAGTGCTCGCACGTCGATCTTCAGGTGCGGAGCCGCCTGGGCGCCGTCGACCAGCACGCGTACGCCCCGCGCATGGGCGAGTTCGACAATGCGCCGGATCGGGTTGATGGTGCCGAGCACATTGGAGACATGAGTGACGGCCACCAGTCGGGTCCTGGGTCCGATCAGCCGTTCCAGCTCATCGAGCAGCAGTTCGCCGGCGTCGTTGATCGGTGCCACCCGCAGCCGCGCGCCGGTCTGCTCGCAGAGCATCTGCCAAGGCACGATATTCGAATGGTGTTCCATGGCCGTGATCAGCACCTCGTCGCCTGCGCGGAGCTGAGTCTTGCCATAGGTTTGCGCCACGAGATTGACCGCTTCAGTCGTGCCGCGGACGAAGATGATCTCTTCGACGGACTCGGCATTGAGGAAGCCCTGGACCTTGGCCCGAGCCTTCTCGTACTCCTCGGTGGCGCGCACCGAGAGGTAATGCACGCCACGGTGCACGTTGGCGTTCTCCTTGGAAAAGAAGTGCGACATGGCATCGATGACCGCCTGCGGCTTCTGGCTGGTCGCGGCACTGTCGAGGTAAATCAGCGGCTTGCCGTAGATCGTCTCCGCGAGGATCGGGAACGCCTGGCGCACGCGTTCGACGTCGTAGCCTGGCGCAAGGTGGAGCGGTTTCGATAGCCCCTGAAGGCGGTTTTCGAGGTCGCTCATACCGACACCTCCCGTCCGTGCAACTGCGCGGTGACCAGTCGCTGCACATGCTCGCGCAACGGCTCCAGCTCAATGAGTTCGAGCATCTCGCTGACAAACGCAAAGGTCAGCAGCGATCGCGCCGCCGCCTGCGGGATTCCCCGTGAGCGCAGGTAGAAAATAGCCTGCTCATCCAGTTGGCCGACGGCGGCACCGTGAGCACACTTGACGTCATCGGCGAATATCTCCAGCCGAGGCTGAGAGTTGACCTGGGCCGACGTCGACAACAGCAGATTCTTGTTGGTCTGGCTGGCATCGGTCTTCATCGCTCCCGGACGCACGATGATCCGTCCGTCAAAGATTCCATGCCCATGGTCATCGATCACGCCTTTATAGCGTTCGCGGCTGGTGCACCGCGGGGCCCGATGCTCGATGGTTGTCTGGTTGTCCAGGTGCTGCTGGCCTCGCGGCAGGTACAGACCGTTCAGGGCGACTTCGGCGCCGGGGCCTTCGAGTACCACGCGCAGCTCTTGCCGTGCCAGAGTGGCGCCCAATGCAAAAGAGTGCGAAGCGAAGTGACTGCCCGAAGCCTGGCGCACGCTGAGCAGCGCGACATGGTACGCCGCCGTGCTCTGGTTCTGCAGCGTGTAATGTTCAAGTACAGCGTCCGCGTCGAGCACCACCTCGCTGACAGCGTTACTCAGGTAGACCTCGCCCTCGCTGCCGACGTGGCTTTCCACCAGAATCGCCCGGCTCCCCGCCCCCACCCGCACCAAAACACGCGGATGTGTCACCCGTGGCGTAGCGCCCGGCTCCGAGAGGAACACCAGATGGATCGGTGCTTCGAGCGTCGTGTGGGCGGGTATCTGCACCAACGCCCCATCCTCGGCGAGCGCCGTATTCAGCGCCGTAAAGGCTTGCGATTGCACGCCGAACGCATGGGCAAACAGGGTTTCGAGCGTCCCACTGTCGGCGCGCAGCAGCGGCGCGAAATGGGTCACTTGGGTGCCTGGAGGTAGCCCCTTGAGTGCTGAGAGTTCAGTAGCGAAATAGCCATTGACGAAGACCAGCCGCGGGCCACGATAATCGCCGGCCAGCCGCTCGACACTGGCAGCAGACGGGTGCCGGCTCACGCCCGGTTCGGCAGGCTGGAAAGGGATCTCCAGGATGGACGCAACTCGCGTGTGCTTCCAGGCTTCGTCCTTGGCCGTGGGAAAGCCCAGTTCGGCCACCCGCTGGAACGCCTCGAGGCGTAACGCCTGCAGCCAGACAGGATGCCGGGCATCGGCCCGGGGCTCGAGCCTGGCGAGAAACGCCGCGCTGTTCATGGCCTGACTCCGGGCGCTGCAGAATCCTGCTCATAACTCGCATAGCCGTGTTTCTCCAGCTCGACAGCCAGCTCCTTGCCGCCGGACTGCACGATCCGGCCGTTGGCCATGACGTGCACGCGATCCGGGACGATGTAGTCGAGCAGGCGTTGATAGTGGGTGATCACCAGCAGCGCGCGATCCTTGCTGCGCAGCGCATTGACGCCGGCTGCGACTGTTCGCAGCGCATCGATGTCGAGGCCCGAGTCGGTCTCGTCGAGGATCGCCAGCCGGGGTTCGAGAATCGCCATCTGGAAAATCTCGTTGCGCTTCTTCTCGCCGCCCGAAAAATCGACGTTGAGCGAGCGGTTCATGAAGCTCTGGTCCATCTCGACCAGCGCCATGCGCTCCTTGGCGAGCTCGAGGAAATCCAGCGCATCGAGCTCTTCAAGCCCGCGCTGCTTGCGCACGGCGTTGAGGGCCGTGCGCAGAAAGTAGAGATTGCCGACACCGGGAATTTCCACCGGGTACTGGAACGCAAGAAAAATCCCGGCGACCGCCCGCGCTTCCGGCGGCATGGCGAGCAGGTCCTGGCCGTCATACAGCACCTGGCCGCTGACCTCGTAAGTCTCAAGGCCCGCGAGGACCTGGGCCAGCGTGCTCTTGCCGGAGCCGTTCGGTCCCATGATCGCGTGCACCTCGCCCGCTTCCACCCGCAGCGTGATGCCCCGCAGGATTTCACGGCCGTCGACGCTGGCGTGCAGATCATTGATCTCGAGCATGCTCCCACCCCGGGCCTTAGCCCACGCAGCCCTCCAGGCTCACACCCAGCAGTTTCTGGGCTTCCACCGCGAACTCCATCGGCAGCTCCTTGAGCACTTCGCGGCAGAAACCGTTGACGATCATCGGCACCGCGTCCTCTGCGCTGATACCGCGCTGCCGGCAGTAAAACAGCTGCTCGTCGCTGATCTTCGACGTGGAGGCCTCGTGCTCGACCTGGGCGCTGGGGTTCTTCACGTCGATATAAGGAAACGTATGCGCGCCACACTCACTGCCCAATAGCAGCGAATCGCACTGCGTGTGGTTGCGGGCACCGGTCGCGGCTTTCTGGATTTTCACCAGGCCGCGGTAGGTGTTCTGCCCATGGCCGGCGGAGATTCCCTTGGACAGAATGGTGCTGCGGGTGTGCCGGCCGATGTGGATCATCTTGGTGCCGGTGTCCGCCTGTTGGTGATTGGCCGTCAGGGCGACTGAATAGAACTCTCCGACCGAATAATCGCCCTGGAGAATCACTCCCGGGTATTTCCAGGTGATCGCGGAGCCGGTTTCGACCTGGGTCCAGGAAATCTTCGAGTGCGCGCCCGCACATTTGCCACGCTTGGTGACGAAATTGAAGATACCGCCACGTCCTTGGGCATCGCCGGGGTACCAGTTCTGCACCGTGGCGTACTTGATCTGGGCGTTATCCAGCGCGACGAGCTCGACCACCGCCGCGTGCAGCTGGTTATTGTCGCGCATCGGCGCGGTGCAGCCCTCGAGGTAGCTCACGTAAGCGCCCTCTTCTGCAACGATCAGAGTACGTTCGAACTGGCCGGTGTCCGCGGCGTTGATGCGAAAATAGGTCGACAGTTCCATCGGGCAACGCACGCCCTTGGGCACGTAGCAGAAGGAACCGTCGGAAAACACCGCCGAGTTCAGCGTGGCGAAGAAGTTGTCGCTGTAGGGCACCACCGAACCGAGGTATTTGCGCACCAGTTCCGGATGGTTTTGCACGGCCTCGGAGAACGAGCAGAAGATCACCCCGACTTCGGCGAGTTTGTGCTTGAAGGTGGTCGCGACCGAGACCGAGTCGACCACCGCATCCACCGCAACGCCGGTCAGGCGTTCCTGTTCGGCGAGCGAGATGCCGAGTTTGCCGAACATCTCGCGCAGCTCGGGATCGACCTCGTCAAGACTGGCGGGCCCCGGCGTTTTCGGTTTGGGCGCCGAGTAATAGATGATGTCCTGGTAGTCGATGGGCTCGAAGCGAACGTTCTGCCAGGTGGGCTCGCGCATCGTCAGCCAGTGGCGATAGGCCTTCAGGCGCCAGTCGAGCAGCCACTGCGGCTCGTTCTTCTTGGTCGAGATCAGGCGGATGAGGTCTTCGTTGAGGCCGCGCGGGGCCGCATCGCTCTCAAAATCAGAGACAAAGCCGTACTTGTAGGCCCGGTTGCTGAGTTCGCGGATCCTCGCATTGTCAGTGCTCATCGCGGATGCCTCCTGCTGTTGGCAGGATGATGTGATCGTTTAACTATACTCCTTCCCTGTTCCTTACGACCCGAGCTAGCCCCTGGCGTTCAAACATCCGACGATTGCCGTAACAGGATGTCGTTTCCGTCCACCCGGACCTCGAACTGTTCGACCTGATAAGCCGGTTCTGTGAGGCATTCGCCGCTGGTCACGTCGAACTCGTAGGCGTGGACCGGGCAAATCACCACGTTGTCGCACAGTATTCCGTCTCCCAGCGAACCGTCTTCGTGCGGGCAGGTGTTGTGGATGGCGAAGTACTGGCCATCGACATTGAACAGCGCGACCGGCGTGCCCCCGAGGTTCACGGTTATGCCGTTACCCGGCTCGACATCCCCCACGCAGGCGACCTTGACGAACTCACTCATGACGCCACTCCAGGAGGCATAAGAAATTCCGGGTTTACGCAATCTGTAGCAGCTGCCGAACGCAGGCTTCGCCAGCTGCTACGAGTATGCGTACTGACTTAACTGACTGACATTTCTTGATAGTTATTCTAGCTTCTGGATCTGCTGCTGATTCGTCGGGTTTCGTCCGCCAAGACTTGTTTACAGCTGCAGTAGGCTACGCTTTCAGCAACTCATTGCTCATATTTCACGCAGGACTGACGTGATGACCGAGCCCCTTCTCAGCTTCGAAGAACTGAAACTCGCCGCTAGCGCAGGCGATATCGATACCGTGCTGGTCTGCATGGTCGATATGCAGGGGCGACTGGTCGGCAAGCGATTCCAGGTCGAGTTTTTCATCGACAGCGGCCATGAAGAAACGCACTGCTGCAATTACCTGCTGGCCGACGACATCGACATGGAGCCGGTACCGGGTTACGCCGCCGCCAGCTGGAGCAAAGGCTATGGCGATTTCGTGCTGAAACCCGACATGGCCACCTTGCGCCGCGTACCGTGGCTGGAATGCACGGCGCTGGTGCTCTGCGACGTGCTCGATCACCACCACCGGCGGGACTTGCCCCATAGCCCACGGGCAATCCTGAAAAAGCAGATCGAGCGACTGCGCGAGCGCGGCTACAGCGGCATGTTTGCCTCTGAGCTGGAGTTCTATCTTTTTGACGAGAGTTACGAGGCCATCCACGAGCGCAACTACCACAAGCCGAAAACCGCCGGCCACTACATCGAGGATTACAACATCCTCCAGACCACCCGCGAGGAGCCGGTGCTGCGGGCGATTCGCAAGCATCTGCAGGCATCCGGCATTCCCGTGGAAAACTCCAAGGGTGAATGGGGCCCGGGCCAGGAAGAAATCAACGTCCGTTATGCCGATGCCCTGACCATGGCCGACCAGCACGTGATCATCAAGCACGCCTGCAAAGAGATCGCGCAATTGCAGGGAAAAGCGATCACGTTCATGGCCAAGTGGCGCTATGACGCCGCCGGTTCCAGTAGCCATATCCACAACTCGTTGTGGGACAAGAATGGCAAAAAGCCGTTGTTCTTCGACCCCAAGGCCGAGTTCGGCATGTCGACGCTGATGCGTGCCTGGGTGGCCGGGCAGCTCAAGTACGCCAACGACATCACCTGTTTTCTCGCGCCTTACATCAATTCGTACAAGCGCTTCCAGGCCGGCACGTTCGCGCCAACCCGGGCGATCTGGAGTCGGGACAACCGCACCGCAGGCTTTCGTTTGTGCGCCGAAGGCAGCAAATCCATCCGTATCGAATGTCGCATCGGCGGCGCCGACCTCAACCCTTATCTGGCCTTCGCCGCGTTGATCGCCGCAGGCCTGGCCGGTATCGACGAGCAGCTCAGCCTGGCGCCACCCTTTGAAGGCGATGCCTACCTCGACGAACACTTGCCGGAAGTCTCGAAGACCCTGCGCGAAGCCTGTGCCGCGCTCAAGGCTTCGAGCATGTTGCGCGAGGCGTTCGGTGACGAAGTGGTCGACCACTACGTGCACACCGCCGAATGGGAGCAGAAAGAGTACGACCGACGGATAACCGACTGGGAACTGCAGCGCGGTTTTGAGCGCTATTGAGCAATCGATTATTGAGGCAGCCATGACGACGATGATTCAACTCATCTCCCCGGTCGATGGCCGGGTCTACGCCGAACGCCACTGCGCCGATGCGACGCAGATCGAGCAAGCTCTGACAGCGGCCGCAGCCGCCCAGGCGTTATGGAAGAGCCGACCACTGAGCGAACGCGCCGCATTTTGCAGCGCCGCCGTGGACGCGATGCTGGCCATGAAAGACGAAATAGTGCCGGAACTGGCCTGGCAAATGGGCCGCCCGGTACGCTTCGGCGCTGGCGAACTGCGCGGTTTTGAAGAGCGTGCGCGGCATATGATCGCCATCGCACCTGAAGCCTTGGCAGCGGTCGAACCTGCACCTGTCGCGGGGTTTCGACGCCAGATCAAACGCGAGCCGCTGGGTACGGTGCTGGTTATCGCGCCGTGGAATTACCCCTACCTGACGGCGGTGAATACGATTATTCCGGCGCTGATGGCCGGCAACAGCGTCATCCTCAAACACGCCTCGCAAACGCTGCTGGTCGGCGAACGTTTCGCCGAGGCCTTTCGCCGCGCCAATCTGCCTGAAGGGCTGTTCCAGAACCTACTGCTCAATCACACCTATACCGCGGCGATCATTGCCTCGGGACGGGTGCAGCAAGTGAACTTCACCGGTTCGGTCGAAGCCGGCAAAACCATCGAAATCGCCGCCACCGGGCTCTTCCTCGGCATCGGGCTGGAGCTCGGCGGCAAAGACCCGGCCTACGTCCGCGCAGACGCCAACCTTGAGCATGCCGTGGAAAACCTGGTGGACGGCAGCTTCTTCAATTCCGGGCAAAGCTGCTGCGCCGTTGAGCGCATTTATGTCGATCAAAAAATTTACCCGGCGTTTGTCGAGCGTTTTGCCGCCCTGACCCGCCAATACGTGCTGGGCAACCCGCTGGACGAAGCCACCACCCTCGGCCCGTTGGTCAATCCGGGGGCTGCGGAGTTCGTGCGCGGGCAAATCGCCGAAGCGCTGGCAAAAGGTGCAAAAGCACTGATCGATCCAAAGGCCTTTCCAGCGGACGTGCCAGGCAGCGCCTACCTCGCGCCGCAGGTATTAGTCGATGTCAGCCATCACATGTCGGTGATGCGCGAGGAAAGCTTTGGTCCGGTGGTCGGCATCATGCCGGTTGCCAGCGACGACGAAGCCATCGCCTTGATGAATGACAGTGAGTTCGGGCTCAGCGCTTCCATCTGGACCACCGACCTTGCCGCCGCCGAACGCATCGGCAACGAGATCGCCACCGGCAGCGTATTCATGAACCGCTGCGATTACCTGGACCCGGCGCTGGCCTGGACCGGGGTGAAGAACAGCGGCCGCGGCGTAACGCTGTCGCGCATCGGCTACGAACACCTGACCCGAGCCAAATCCTTCCATCTGCGCCATGAGATCTGAGCCATGAGCCTGACTGCGAACTGGAACTACCCCACGAGCATCCACTTCGGTATTGGCCGTATCGCCGAACTGGCCGACACCTGCCGCAGCCAAGGTATCCAGCGACCGTTGCTGGTCACCGACAGTGGCCTGGCACGCGCACCGATCACCACCGCGGCGCTGGAGTCCCTGCGCGCCGCCGGCCTCGGCGTGGAGCTGTTTTGCGACCTCAAGCCGAATCCGGTCGAGGCCAACCTGGCGGGAGGGCTCGACGCCTGGCGTGCCGGCAAGCACGACGGCGTGGTCGCCTTCGGCGGTGGCAGCGGCCTGGATATGGGCAAGCTGATCGCCTTCATGAGCGGCCAGACCCGGCCGGTGTGGGATTTCGAAGACATCGGCGACTACTGGACCCGCGCCGATGAAAGCAGCATCGCCCCGATCATTGCGGTGCCGACCACGGCGGGTACCGGCTCCGAGGTCGGCCGTGCAGCGGTGATCATTGATGAGAGTACGCACACCAAACGGATCATCTTCCACCCGAAAATGATGCCGCGGGTGGTCATCAGCGACCCGGCGCTCACCGTCGGCATGCCGGCCAAGGTCACCGCCGGCACCGGCATGGATGCCTTTGCGCATTGCCTGGAGTCGTACTGCGCTCCCGGTTTCCACCCCATGGCCGAAGGGATTGCGGTAGAAGGCATGCGCCTGGTGGCCAACGCCCTGGTGCGGGCAGTACGCACCCCCTCTGATCTAGAGGCGCGCGCGGAAATGCTCGCGGCGGCGGCGATGGGCGCCACCGCCTTCCAGAAAGGCCTGGGCGGGATGCACGCGCTCGCACATCCGGTGGGCGCCCTGTACGACACCCATCACGGCATGACCAACGCCACGTTCATGCCCTATGTGTTGAAGTTCAATCGCCCGGCCATCGAGGAACGCATCACTCGCCTGGCGGCTTACTTGCGTCTGCCCTCGCCTGGCTTCGACAGCTTTCTGGCCTTCGTCCTCAAGTTGCGCAAGGACATCGGCGTGCCGCATACGCTGTTTGAGCTGGGGGTGGATGATCGGCAGGCTGACCTGATCGCCGACATGGCGATTGTCGATCCGTGCGCTGGCGGCAACCCGCTGCCCTTGACCCGCAATGGCGCGGCAGAGATTTTCGATGCGGCGTATCACGGCCGGCTCTAGAGCCTGATGCTGTTCACTTAAGCCGATGTTTCAGGCATATCCGCAGTTGTGGCGAGGGAGCTTGCTCCCGCTGGGGCGCGAAGCGGCCCTGAATTGGGCCTGCTACGCAGTCCAGCGGGAGCAAGCTCCCTCGCCACAGATACTTCTCAGGCCTCCAAACTTCCTTAAGTGAACAGCATTGCGGCTCTAGAGCCGGCCTTATTATTTTGCTGCTGCCGGGCCTTCTACTTGCTGGGCTGGACTTCACTGCGCTTCATGGAGAGGTACTCGCTGCGCTCAATCTCATGTAACTGCAGCGGGTAACGTTCAATCCCGGCGTACCAGTCGCTCAGACGTTTTTCGAGCTGTTGCGGCGCGGGTGTCGTCAGCGCGCCGAGGTAGGCTTCGATCGCCACGTAGTAGCGCATCGCATTGCGCTCGACGACACCCCGCATATCGCCAATATAGGTTGGCTGACCATCGGCCTTGCGGCCAACGATGCTGAAGCCGACCTTGTTGCGACCGACTGTCGCCAGATAGCCCTACATGGCCATACGGGCCGCGATTTCATAGTCGTACGAATAGGACAAATGCAGGAAGCTGCGCTGAGAATCGAGCTTCACCACTTCAAGCTTGACCCGATAGTTGCTCGTTCCAAGCGGTCCTTGCACGGAGTTCAACACGACCTGAAGGTAATCGGCACTATCGGTCACAACCCGATAAAGAAAATCGAACTGATAGGTATCCGCCAGTGGCTGATCTGACTTGCGCCCTATGTTGACGCGTAACCCTTCCCTTGCGCCGGAGGAGGCGTGACAACTCTTCACGTTCAAATGCAGGATCAGGATATCGCACCAATGGCCGATGCCCTGCAGCGCCGGACTGACCACCGCATAGGGTTGCTCGATCAAGGCATAGACGTCGCCTGTCAGGCTGTCTGACGTTTCACTTGATTGAAGATACAGCGGGCGGTGGAACGGGTTGTTGGCCAACTGTTCACGCAAGGCGCCGTAGCGTGCGATCAGTGCTTGAGCATCCTGCGCGTGGGCCAGCGGCATGCCGATCAACAGATAGAGCAAGACCAAGCGAACCAGCATGGCGCCTCTGCGGAAGCTGATATTCGCCCGGCTCAAAAGCTTCATGGGCGTCATTTGTGCTTGCCTCACAACCAGTACTCCCAGAGGTGCGCAAACTGCTCCTTGGCTCTTACGTCAAGGGAACGCCGCTGCCACTGCTCAAGCGTAATTTCGTTCGACTTCAGCAGGTCCGCGAGGAACGCTGCACGCATTTTCTCGCCGAATCCGCTGCCCAATATCACAACGTTGACTTCCTGGTTGTGCAAAAAACTCCGCCAGTCAAGATTGGTAGAGCCGACCGTGGACCAGACACCATCGATCACCGCAGTTTTGACATGCAGCAAGGCATCGCGGCGTTCGTAGAGCTTGACGCCGGCCTCCAGCAGCTCGGTGTAGTGCCTGCGGCCAGCGTTGAATACCAGCCAGGAATCAGTGCTGCTGGGCAGCAGCAGCTTCACATCGACGCCGCGTGCCACTGCGTTCTTGAGCTCCGTCAGCAACTGCGGATCGGGTACGAAGTAGGCGTTAGTCAGCCAGATTTCGGTTTGCGCACTGCGTAGCGCCGAAATCAGCGTGGCGTAGATCAGGCTGTAGGGTTCGTCTGGCGAGCTGCCGATGGCGCGCACGACCTCGTGGCCTTTGCGTTCGGTTTGCGGGAAGTAATGGCGTGCCGCAAGCGGTTTGCCTTTCTGCTTTTGCCACGTCTCGATAAACAGCTTTTGCAGTTCAGCCACGGCCGGCCCTTCAACCCGCAGGTCAGTGTCGCGCCAAGGCAACTTGCCGCCGGGCTTGACCTTGGCGTTCAGGCTGAACGAGTTGCCTGAATGGACACTGCTCACGTTGATACCGCCGAGGAAGGCAACGCGGCCATCAACGATCAGTAGCTTACGATGATCCCGCTGGTTCACTTGCCACCCAGCCTTGGCGGTCGCTGGATTGACCGGATTGAATTCCAGCACATTGATGCCCGCAGCGGTCAGTCGGGTAAAAAAAGCCGAAGGTGTGCTGAGGGTCCCAACGCTGTCCCGGATCAGATTGACCTGCACCCCAGCCGCCTGTTTGGCAATCAGCGCTGCGGCAAAGCGCTCGCCGATTTCATCGTCGTCAAAAATGTAACTCTCGATATTGATGTGATCACGCGCGCTGCCAATCGCAGAAATCATTGATTGGTAGGTAGTCGGACCGTTCTGTAGCAGTTCGACCTTGTTGCCGTCCGTCAGCGGGCTGCCGACGATGGCCTCCTCGATCGCCATATGCAGGTCGAAGATGTTCGTCTGGACGCCTTTGGCCTTCAAACGGTCAATAACGGCCTTGCTGCGTTCAGCTGACAGCGGTCCATGCGTACTGTCGATCTTCACAGAGGCCGGGTTGGTGTAGGCCATATCGGGAACGATAGTGGGCAACGAACCACACGCCACCAGCAGTGTCAGGCTCAGCACTGTCAGCGTTCGCAGCAAAATCCGGATGGAAAACAGGTTCATGCAGCCTCCGCCCGAAACTGAAGAGGTGCCAGTATCGTGGCAGTAAATGAGCACAGTTTCGGTGCGATAACGCTCTTAAATCTAGACTCTGCACGGCAGCCCCGCGGCTTTTTTATCGCTGACAGCGGATTTGAATGCATGCAGTAATACCGACAGACGGTTAAGCACGGTCATGTACGCAGCACGCCATGGATTAATCTGTAGAGATAGGGAATCTCAACTTCGGACGGTGGCTGAAATGCCTGATGCTCCAAAGCCACAACAAAACCATCTGCTGGCGGCCCTGCCCGCGCAATCGCTGGAGCGTTTGCTGCCGCACCTCGAGCCGATCACCCTGCCGCTCGGCAAGGTGCTCTACGAGTCCGGGGATGCCCTGCGACACGTCTACTTCCCGACCGACCCCATCGTGTCCTTGCTGTACGTGATGGAAAACGGCGCCTCGGCGGAAATTTCAGTGGTCGGCAATGAAGGCTTGATCGGCATCGCCGTCTTCATGGGCGGTGAAAGTACGCCGAGCCGGGCGATTGTCCAGAGTGCCGGGCATGCCTTCCGGTTACCTGGCCAGCGACTCAAGGATGAGTTCAACCGCCACGGGGAGATGCTCCTGCTGATGTTGCGCTACACCCAGGCGTTGATCACCCAGATGGCCCAGACTGCGGTGTGCAACCGCCACCACTCGATTGACCAACAATTGTGCCGCTGGTTGCTGCTGTCTCTCGATCGCCTGCAAGACAATCAACTGATCATGACCCAGGAGTTGATCGCCAACATGCTCGGCGTACGTCGTGAAGGCGTGACCGATGCCGCCGGCAAGCTGCAACGCCTCGGCGTTATCGAATACAGCCGCGGCCACATCAGGGTGCTGGACAGGGCCGCGCTCGAGCAACTGAGTTGCGAGTGCTACGCGGTGGTCAGAAAAGAAACCGAGCGCCTGCTGCCCTATGTTCCGGTAAAGCCGACCCGCTGACTGCCAGTATTTGCGTGTTCTAGCGAACAGACCGGCCTGCCAGAGTCACCCACACTTAACGCATGAGACGGCCCCGGCACCTGTCCCGCCCATCCAGGGCCCACTGTGCCGCAGGATCTGCGCATGCCAATTACGTCAGGGCAACCAATAGAAAACCGGCTACTCCAGGGGCTGTCGAAGACTGACTACGGCCGGCTGCAAGCACAGTGCGATAACGTCGAACTGGCCTTTGGCACTGTCCTGTTCGAACCTGGCCATCCGATCCTGCATGTGTATTTCCCTCAAACAGCGCTCATCGCTGAAGTGGTGACGTTGTACCGCCACCCTCCTCTGCACATGAGCCTGATCGGCAATGAAGGGATGCTTGGGGCGACACTCGCTCTGGGGGTCAATACCGCCCCTATGCGCGCCGTGGTGCAAGGCGCCGGCATGTGCCTGAGGATGAGAGGCTTGCAGTTGCAGGTCGCACTGCGCGAGAGCCCGTTATTGTTGCGCAGACTCAATCAGTACCTGTATGTGCAGATGATGCAGCTTGCTCAAACTGCCGCCTGTACCCATTTTCACGAGATTGAGCCACGCCTGGCGCGCTGGTTGCTGATGACCCATGATCGCGCGCACGCCAATCACTTTCATCTGACCCACATGTCCCTTGCGGACATGCTCGGGGTTCGGCGCAGCGGCGTGACATTGGCCGCCGGCACGCTGCAACAGCGTGGATTGATCCGTTACACCCGTGGTGAAATCACGATTCTTGACCGCAAGGGATTGGAAGCGGCGTCATGCGAGTGCTATAGCGACACTCTCTCGACTCCGTTATGACGCAGTTATCGTGGTAAGGGAAAGGTCGCCGTAAACGTAGTGCCGCCTTCTATCGAGGAAGTCACCCTGATATCGCCGTGATGCGCCCTGACAATCTCTCTCACAATGAACAGGCCGAGCCCGACACTGCGCAGTTTTGCGTTATCGTGACTGCCGCGAATCATCGGTTCGAATACGTTGTCGAGCAACTCCGAGGGTATCGGCGTGCCAAGGTTGTGCACGGCAATGATTACCTGGTCCTCGAAGCACGAAGACACCGTGACCCCACCCTCAGCCATGCCATAGGTAATCGCGTTGGCAACCAGATTGCCAATAAGCTGATGGATCCGGTCACTGTCGGCGATGAAATGACCTTGGCCGGCACAAAGGTGGGTCAGCGTGTGCTCAGGGAACACCAGACTCAGCTCGTCCAGGCATTCGCCCACCAATGCGTGCAAATCAACCGGTTTGAGAAAAACCGCCATGCTTCGCCCGACTTGCTTCAGGGTGAAGTCCAGCAGGTCTGCCACCAGACGTTGCGCGCGCTCTGCAGCGTGTGTGATGTGGCCGAGTATTTGTACTTGCTTGGGAGGCAAGTCAAGACATCCGAGCAATTGCGAAGCCATTTTTATCGCCGCCAACGGATTGCGCAGGTCGTGACTGACAATCCCGATCAACTGTTCGGCGAACAGCGCCCGCTCTTCTGCGGCGGCGTTGTTGCTCCATAACGCGTCCCGTGCAACGTCCATTGCATAGTGGGTCTTGAGGTTCATCGGCAGATACCGCTCGGCAAGCATGCCGGCAGCGAGAGGCCGGTCATCTGTCTTGAACAGCCTCACCTCATGAAACGTGCCGTGGTACGCAATACTCGGTTGCACGCTATTCACTCCAGTGCAGGTTCAGCGTTTCGATGGATTTACCGCCGACTGAAATGGTGTGGCGCTCTTCATGGCCATTCAAACTGGCAATGACCAGGTATTTGTTTGCCGGCAATTGCGCGTACACGATGGGTCCCACCTGACTCAGCGATAACAGCGGGCTACCTTTTTCGCTCTGGATCACCACGTCGACATTGCTGACGTACTGATTGGCAGGTCCGGTTGAAAAGGTCATGTGGAGGTTGTAGCCCTGGGTCTGGAGCAAGGCCTTTGACTCATCAAGGCCGATGCCTCCCGTCAGATAGCGGATGCCATTTTGCTCCTGCGGTTCCAACTGCACGGCCGACATGTCGACCGGCTCTGCGGTGGCTGCATGCAGCACCACGGGAGACAAACCGAGCAATAGGACCAGGGTGAGTCTTGAAAGCGTCAGTGAATGGTTGAATAACATAAGGGTTTTCATATTTTCTCCGGTAAATAACCAGCAGTAATCTGCCTGGCACTCAGAATGCGCGTAGGGGCCGGATTGAGTCTGTGCGCTAGTGCACGGAGGTGTCTGTGCTTTATTAACAGGTGTCATATTCTCCCTAATAAAAGCAATACAACCAGGACAATAACGACCACGCCTAATAAACCGCTCGGCGCATAGCCCCAGCTTCGGCTGTGCGGCCAAGTCGGAATAGCGCCAACCAGCAGCAAAATCAGCAGGATCAACAGTATGGTTCCCAAGCTCATGGCTTTTCTCCTTGAGTCTGCAAGTAAGTGGATGTTGTGCAGGCGGTGAGACCTTGATCTGTGCAGTGCAGGCTACCAACATGACGCAAGTACCCGGTGCGGTCTGTACGGCAACACACATATCGTCAGTGTTTGATTGATCAGAGGCGCAGTCGTTGTTATTCCGCTTGTGCAACGTTTTTTGCGTTATTTAGATTGCCCAGTGTGTGATGGCGTACAGAACGCTGCGACGATCAGGCACAGAATAAAAATAACCACAGAGTAGCCTTCGCTGCAGCAGGTAACACCATGAACACGATGACCGAATCCGCCCTGGTACGCCGTATTAATGCACAGTGCCATCCCTTGATGCGCTACCTCCACAAATTAAGTGGCGTACGCTATTTGGCCGTCTATGACGCCGGCAGTTATGAACTGAACCCTATAAACGGCCACGCAAAACACGCGAACGACAGCGAGTTAGCCAATACGGAAGTCTGGGAGAGACTGCCTTAGGCAGCCTCTCGAACCCAGAGCTACGTTGTGGAATTTATCGTTTGATCAGCGAAATCTTGGTGCCTTCAATACTGACGCCCGCCATCAAGCCTTGCTGGCCAAAGACAAACGCATAAGCATCGTCTTTCAATGTCGAGCTCGACAGATTTTTCGCCACCCCTTCATCAACCACAACAACCGTAGGGCCTACACCAACTTCCCAGCCCTTGGTCTCACGTACATACTTGACCGCTTTGTCAGTCATCAGGAACACGGCATACGCATAGGACTGGGCCCCGGCCTGTAAACCCCATGAGCCGGTCACGGTGTTGTAGTAATTATCAACTTTTGAACCGCTGAACATGACCCCCTCGCCATAACTGCCACCAAATACCAGACCCGCCTTGATAACTTTAGGGAATACGAGCACCGCCTTGGCAGTGCGCGACATGGTTTCGGCCACCGGATTGGCTTTGTAGAGGATTTGCAAGGCATGCCGCGAATCCTGTTCCAGGTCTGCGGCCGTTGCGGCGCTTGCGGTATTAAGCAAACCTGTTGAAGCCAGTGAAAGGGTTGTGAGGGCGATAAACAGCAGTGAGCGTAATGAAGTTGTCATGGTTGTACTCCAATGCCAGCGATACACACGATGCGGCAAGCTGATAATCAGCAGGATGGGTAGCCGCGACTGTCTATTAGAGTGTAGTAGCGACCGGGCCATGTCTGTTCGGTGGCGCACACACCGCCAGCCGCTGAAAGGCTTCAATCGTGGTGCAGCCAGCGCGAATTCCGCTCTGGATGAGCCCACTGGTTTTGCGGGCGGCGCCATAAGCGAGTGTTGTCGGAATGATCAACACTCTCAAGACAGTGGAGATCCCTGTGGGAGCGAGCTTGCTCGCGATGGCGTCGGCACATCCAGCATCGAAGCTGCCTGATACGCCGCCATCGCGAGCAAGCTCGCTCCCACAGGGTTTCGTGTGTTTATGCCGAGCGGCGCAGTGTCAGTCGAGGGCTACGCGGCCTTGAGTTGTGACCTACACCTGTGCCAGAACCCGCTGGCTTGTGTGTCTGGCAGCGGTTCTCTATCGTTTCCGTGTCGCTGAATGTCCAGTGACCGGGTGTGAGAATCCGAAACAATCAAGGGTGTAACAGCGCCCTACATGACATGTAGTGGCTCCCAACAGTCAAGGAGCTAGACAATGCCCCACTCTCTGCCTCTGAAAACCGCCGGCCTTACCCCGTTTTCCATCCACAACGATCAAGCCCTGTTCCGCGTCAACAGCGGCGTGCCGATCCGCGAGGCGTTGTCCCACGTATCTGATTTGCTCCATCTCTCCAAACTCCTGGCCGAAGACGCGGCCATGGAACGCAGCACCGACCGTTATGCCTGGGCAGCGCACTACTTGCAGGAAATGAGCAAGGCGGTGATCGATGATGTGGTGAAAGTGCTGGGCGCGGTGGACGGCCAGCGCACTCAGTAAGCACCTACGCATAACCTGTGGGAGCGAGCCTGCTCGCGATGCGGTGTTTCATTCAACATCAATGCTGATTGATAGTCCGCTATCGCGAGCAGGCTCGCTCCCACAAGGGTATGTGGTGTTGATCAGACGTCGGCGGTTGCCGAGTTGCGCAACGGATAGAGTTGTTCATCGAACTGCGACAAGCGCGGAAACTCCAGCGGTTGTTCATCGCCAAGGTGCTCCAGGCGCAGGCGATAATCTTCCAGAAACGCCTGGCGCGCCTCATCGCTGATGTAAGGCACATGCCAGGCCACGAACGGTTCCAGCACCTCAAACCCGACGTAAGCCAGCGTGCCGCGCAAGATCGGCCGCAGCATGTCCTGCAACGGGCCGTGAATCGCATCCTCACCGAACATATGCTCGCGACCGCCCAGCGTTACGCTCACCAGCGCCTTCTTGCCGCTCAACCCGCCCTGATCGTAAAAACGCTTGCCGCCGTAGCAGACGCCGGATACCAGCACCCGGTCGATCCAGCCCTTGAGCATCGCCGGGGCGGAGAACCAGAAAATCGGGAAGTTGAGGATCAGCAAGTCCGCCCACAGCAGCTTGTCGAGTTCCGACTGGATATCCGCCGCCAGCGACTGGCTCTTCACGCCCAAACGTTGCTCCAGCGCATAGACCAGGTACTCCGGGTTCTCCCGCGACGAAAAGTCATTGCTGCTTGCCACGGGGTTCCAGTTCATCGCGTACAGGTCGCTGACCTGGACCTCATGCCCTTGGGCTTCAAGGGTCGCGACAGCCTGGTCACGCAGCGCAGCGGTAAAGGATTTCGGCTCGGGATGGGCGTGGACGATCAGTACTTTCATGGCAATTCCTTGGACGTTTGCACGCTTTGTGTTTGAAGGCAGTAAAGGGTACGTGGACTCATCGCGAGATCACACCTGGATCGCCTTCACTTCGACGAATTCGTTGAGCCCCTCCTCCCCCCATTCGCGGCCGTTACCCGACTGTTTGTAACCACCGAACGGCGCCTGATAGTTGAACGCGGCACCATTGAGGAAACACTGGCCCGCACGCAATTGACGACCGAGTTGCAAGGCCCGATCTGCGCTGCCGGCCCAGATACCGCTGGACAGGCCAAACGGTGAATCATTGGCGATCTGAATCGCCTGTGCCTCATCGGCATAGGGAATCAGGCACAGCACCGGGCCGAAGATTTCTTCCTGAGCGATGCGCATACGGTTGTCGACATCGGCGAACAGTGTCGGGCTGACGTAGTAACCGCGCTCGAACGCCTGCGCCGTGTCGCCGCCACACACCAGCCGCGCGCCTTCCTGCTGACCGACCTGAATGTAGTCGCGCACGGTGCGGCGCTGGGCCGCCGAACACATCGGCCCGAGAAAGCTCTGCGGGTCGAGCGGATCGCCCATGCGCAAACTCAAGGTTTCTGCCAGCGCCAGCTCCACCGCCTCGGCGTAACGGCTGGCCGGCAGCAACATGCGGGTCAACGCGGTGCAGGTCTGCCCGGAGTTGATCATCACGTCCTGCACGCCGTAGCGCACCGCGGCGGCCAGGTCCGCGTCCTCGGCAATCAGCAGCGGCGACTTGCCGCCCAGCTCCAGGCAGACGCGCTTCACCGACGGTGCAGCCGCTTGCGCCACTCGCACGCCGGCGCCGGTGGAACCGGTGAACGACACCATGTCCACGTCCGGGTGTTTGGCCAGCGCTTCGCCGACCTTCGAGCCCGGCCCGCTGACCAGATTGAACACACCGGCCGGCAAGCCGATGGCCTCGATCATCTGCGCCAGTAAAAACGCGTGCAGCGGGGTTTCCTGACTCGGCTTGACCACCACCGTGCAACCGGCCGCCAGCGCTGGTGCGAGCTTGCCGATCAGTTGATGCAGCGGGTAGTTCCATGGATTGATGAAGGCGCAGACGCCCACCGGTTCGCGAATCACCAGTGAGTTGCCGACCTCGCGTACTTCATCCATCAAGCCGGCGAGTTCGACGTATTGCTCCAGCCCGATGATCGGCCCGTCCACCTGAACCGAACGACACCATTGCACCGGCATTCCCAGTTCGGCGGTAATGACCGCCGCCATTTCGTCGGCCCGTGTGTGCAACTGTTCGGCGAGGGCGCGGATGTAGCCGGCGCGTACGCTGGACGGCGTCCGCGACCAAGTACTGAAAGCCCGACGGGCTGCGGCCACCGCGCTCTCGACATCGGGCTCATCACCCAGCGGCACCGAACCTGCCACTTCCTCGGTGGCCGGGTTGATCACCTCGGCGATGCCCTGCCCCGACGGCGTTTGCCAGCGGCCATCAATAAACAGCGCTGTGTAGTTATGCATGGACCTGAGCCTCCATCAGTTCACTGGCACACCGGGCAATCCGCTGGCAGGCATCGCGCAACGGTTCCGCCCCCACCACCAGTCCCAAACGAATATGCCCGGCGGCACTCGGGCCGAACGCTTCACCAGCCAACACCGACACACCGTGCCGGTCGAGCAAACGATCGGCGAACGCCTGGGCGCTGAGCCCGGTTTCGCGAATATCGACCATTACGAACATCCCGCCATCCGGCTTCAACGGCCGCACACCGGGGCAATCGGCGAGGGATTCACAGACCAGGTCGCGGCGCTGGCGATAGGCGTCGCGCATGGCGGCCAGCTCCGGCAAGTTGCTTTCCAGCGCCACGACGGCGGCGTCCTGAACGAAGTCCGGCGAGCCGTAAAGCATGCACAGCGCGAGGTTCTCCAGATGCGCCGCGAGGGATGGCGGCGCCACCACCCAGCCGACGCGCCAACCGGTCATGGCGTGGGATTTCGACAGGCTGTTGAGCGTCGCGGTGCGCTCGGCCATGCCTGGCAAACTGGCCGGGCTGACGTGTTCGCCCTCGAATAGCAGCTCGCTGTAGACCTCATCGGAAATCAGCCATAGGTCGTGGGCGATGCACAGTTCGGCCAACGCCTGCCAGGTGGTGCGCGGCAGGCTGGCGCCCGACGGGTTGTGCGGGCTGTTCAGCGCCAGCGCCCGAGTGCGCGGGGTGATGCGGGCGGCAACGTCTTCGGGCAGCACCCGAAAACCGTTCTCGGAACGCACCGGCACCGGAATCACCACGGCGCCGCAGGCACCGAACACCGCTTCATAAGTGACATACATCGGCTCGGCGACAATCACTTCATCACCTGGGTTGAGCACGCACTGGGCGACGCTGAACAGCGCACATTGCGCCCCGGCCAGCACCGTGACCTGATCGGCCGAAACCCGCTGGCCGCTGCGTTGCTGGTGACGCTTGGCAATGCTTTCACGCAACGCACGCTTGCCACGCACCTCGGCATAGTGAGTGTTGCCGGACAACAGGCTGTCGATAGCCGCTTGCACGATCGGCACCGGCGTATCGAAATCCGGGTCACCTACCGACAGCAGCAGAATGTCTTCGCCCTGTTCTTGCAGCGCCAGTGCGCGGTAATGAATGTCCCAGGCGGCGGCGCCGTCACCGGCGATACGTTGAGTCAGATCGGAAAAGCGCATGGCCCCATCCCCTTTTAAAAAAGCCCCGAAACAGTGTTTGAAAGCAACAGTGTTTGAAAGTCAGCGCGCGCTCGCATGCTTGAGTTCGATCAGGGTCACGCCGTTGCGTTTGAAGCCGTGACGCAAATCGGTTTGCAGCTCAGCCAGACTCTGCGGCTGGCTCACGCTGCAACCAAAGGCCCGGCCAAGGGCGGCGAAATCCGGGTTGCGCGGCAGTACGCCAATCGGCTCGATATCCAGCCCGAGCATGTCGTCGCGAATCTGCCCCAACGCGTCGTTGTTCCACAGCAGCACCACCAGCGGGCTGTCCAGCTCCTCGACGGCAGTCGCCAGCTCCTGCGCGGTGTAGAGAAAACCGCCATCGCCAACCAGCACCAGCCCCGGTCGTTGCGGCGCGCCGAACTTGGCGCCGATGCCCGCCGGCAGGCCATAACCCAAGGTGCCGTAGCCGGTCGGATGCAGCCAACTGCGCGGCGCCAGGCTGTTGAAGGCGTAGTTGCCGGTGTAGGCCAGTTGGGTCATGTCGGTGCTGATAAAGGCGTTGTCCGGCAGCTCGGCGGCGATACGCTCAAGAATCGCCTGATGGATCGACTGCAACGGACCGTGGCCGGCCTGCACCGCTTCTCGCAAAGCAGCGACTGCCGCTATCGGCGCACTGGCATCGCGCGTGGCGGGCGACAGACGCTCCAGCAACGCCGCCAGGGTTTGTTGCGCATCGCCAAGCAATGCCACCGCGCATGGATAAAAGTCGTTGAACTTGCGCGGGTCGATGTCCACGCGCAGCAGTTCGGCGTTCAGCGGCAGACGCTCGCGCCAGAAATCGGTGTCGGCCATTTCGGTGCCGACTGCCAGCACCACATCGGCTTCGGCGATCAGTTTCCAACCTGGCTCTACGCACAAGGTCGAGCCGGCATTCAGCGGCGCATCCGGCGGCAACAAGCCTTTGCCGGCGACGCTGGTGAAAAACGGTGCCGCCAGCCGGGTGCTGAGGCTCTGAAGTTCCTGCGCCGCGTTCAGCGCGCCACCACCGGCAATGATCATCGGCCGCTTGGCCGCCTGTAGTTTGGCCACCGCTTGATCCAGCGCAGTCGCTGCCGGTATGCCGCGCCCGGGCCGACGCACCACTTCATGGCTCCAATCGCGAGTGACCTGCGCTGACAGCACATCCAGCGGCACAGAAATGTGCACCGGGCGCGGCCGTTCGCTATCAAAGACCGCGTAGGCACGGGCGATTAGCTCCGGCAGGTCCTCGGTGCTCAGCGCCACCGCCGAGAACGCGGTGATCGGCGCGGTCATGGCGCGCTGGTCCTGGGTTTCGTGCAGGCAGCCCCAGCCTTTGCCGAGGCTGGCGGTGTGGTTGACGCTGGAAATCACCAGCATCGGAATCGAGTCGGCATAGGCCTGACCGATGCCGGTCGCGGCGTTGGTCACGCCGGGGCCGGTGATGATGAAGCACACGCCGGGTTTGCCGCTGACCCGCGCATAACCGTCGGCCATGAAACTGGCGCCTTGCTCGTGGCGGGTCAACACGTGGCGAATGCCGCTGCCGGGCAGGCCGCGATACAGCTCCAGGGTGTGTACCCCGGGAATCCCGAATACGGTGTCGACGCCGTAGTTGGCCAGCAGGCGTACCAATGCCTGGCCGCCGGTCAAAGTTGTGGTTTGCATGTTCATATCCTCACTTGTGGCCGAGGCGAATCAACGCATCGACCGCCGTCGTGCCGTGGGCACCGACCAGCAATGGGTTCACATCGAGTTCCAGCAACTGCCCGGCGTTTTCGCAGGCGTAATCGGCCACGGCACGAATCGCCGCCACCAATGCGTCCAGATCTGCCGTTTCACGACCGCGAAAACCTTGCAGCAACGCGGCACTGCGCAGGCTCAACAACGCCTTGCGAATCGCGCCATCGGTGGTCGGCAGCAGCAGACTGCGGCTGTCCTTGAGCAACTCCACCAGAATCCCGCCGGCACCGATCACCAAGGCCAGGCCAAAGTCGTTTTCACGCTTGATGCCGACAATCAGCTCGGCCAAGGGCTTGGTTGCCATGGGCTCCAGCAGCACCCGATCGAACGGTACCTCCGGCGCGTAATCGGCAATGCTCGCGCGCATGGTTTCCAGCGCTGCGCTCAGGGCTGAGCCATCCTTCAGGTTGAGCGCCACGGCGCCGGCTTCGGTTTTGTGCGGCAATTGCGCGCTGACCGCCTTCAGCACCAACGGGTAACCCAGCGCATTGGCGTCATTCAGCGCCTGGTCCGGGATGCTTAACACGCCGTTTGGAGTCGGCAGACCAAATGCACGTAGGGCCTGTTTGGAATCCCACTCGTTGAGCAAGCGACCTTCGCCGTCCAGCGCCTGCGGACACAGCGGCACCAATGCCGATTCGCCAAGGGCCAGCAACGCCTGGCGATTGCGCTGATAGCCGGCGATTCGGCCCCACGCGGCCAAGCCGTCTTCCACGCCTTGCAACGCCGCCACGCCTTGAGCGTGCAAGCGCTCGCGCGCACTGGCCGGCAGCAGTTCGGGAAAGGCCGACGTGACAAAACCGGTCTTGCCGTGACGGACCAACGCCTGGCAGTACAGCTCAAGCAGCAAGTCGCACTCTTTGCGCTCGCCGGTGAACTCCGCCGGATAGTCCAGCACCAGCATCGCCGCATCGGCTTCAGTGCGCAGGGCGCTGTCGAGCATGCGGTTCAAGGCCTCGCCGTCACCCCAGATTGCGGTGGTGAAATCCAGCGGATTAACCAGGTTGGCGTAGCTCGGCAACACCTGCGCCAGCTCATCGGTTTGACGCTCATCGAGCTTGGGCAGGCTCAGGTCATTGCGTTCGGCGTAGTCGGCAATCAGCCCCGCATCGCCGCCCGAACAGGCCAGCGCAATCAGGCTGTTGCCCGCCGGCAGCTTGCCGCACGCCGCAGCCTTGAGGGTTTCGACGAAACTCACCGGACCGCTGACGCGAATCACCCCAAGCCGTGCAAACAGGCTGTCGTACAGCGCATCGGAGCCCGACAGCGAGCTGGTGTGACTGAGGGCCAGTTCGGCGCCGATCTGCGACACGCCGGTTTTCAAGGCGATGATCGGAATACCCTTCTCCAGCGCCTTGTGCGCCGCCCGGGCGAAACCCGGAACGTTTTTCAGACCTTCCAGGTGCAAGCCGATGGCGGTGACCCGAGGTTCGTCGAGCAATACGTCCATCAATTCGGCAATACCGAGTTGCGCCTGATTGCCGACCGAGGCCATGTAAGCCACCGGCAGCGAACGGTCGCTCATCGACAGGTTGTAAGCGAAGTTGCCGCTCTGGGTCAGCACCGCGACGCCCTGCTCCACCGGTTTGCCGCCGTGGGCCACCGGCCACAGCGCCGAGCTGTGCAGATAATCCAGCAAGCCGTAGCAGTTAGGCCCGAGTAAGGCCATGTTGCCGGCGACCTTGAGCAACTGCTGTTGCAGTGCCTGACCTTCAGCGCCGGTCTCGGCAAAACCGGAGGCGTAGCAAATCACCCCGCCCGCACCTTTGGCGGCCAGTTCGGCCACACAGGTCAGGGTCAGTTCACGGTTGGTCGCGACAAACACCGCGTCCGGGCCGCACGGCAGCTCGGCGATGCTGCGCACGCACGGCACGCCTTCAAGGCTTTCATGTTGCGGGTTAACCAGCCACAGTTGCCCAAGGTAGCCACCTTCAGCGCAACGCTTGAGGGCCCGAGCCATGCTGCGGCCACCGACAAACGCCAGATGGCGCGGCGCGAGCAGGCGTTTGAGGTTGTCACGAATCATCTGGGACATGGGTTTTCTCCGGGGCGATCAGCGCAACAGCGGCCGCAGCAGTTCGCGGGAAATGATGTGGCGCTGGATTTCCGAAGTGCCCTCCCAGATCCGCTCGATCCGCGCGTTACGCCAGATGCGCTCCACCGGTCCTTCATCCATCAGGCCCATGCCACCAAAGATCTGCACCGCTTCATCTGCGGCCCGCCCCAACACTTCACTGGCGAACAGCTTGGCCATTCCGGCCTCACCATCGGTCATCGTGCCTTGATCCATCTTCCACGCCGTGTGCAAGGTCAGCAGTTCGGCCGCGCGGATCTGCGTCGCCATGTCGGCCAACTTGAACGACACACCCTGATAGGTGCCGATCGGCTGGCCGAATTGCTTGCGATCCGCCGCCCATTGCAGTGACACATCGAGTGCGCGCTGTGCCTGGCCCACGCAGTTGGCGGCGACCATCACCCGCCCGGCGGTCAGCCACGCGTTGGCGACTTCCCAACCCTTGCCGACTTCGCCGAGTACTTTGGAGGCCGGTACGCGGCAATCGTCGAAGAACATTTCGAAGGTGTGGTAACCGCGGTTGCTCACGCACTTCGGCCCACGGCGAATGGTCATGCCCGGGGTATCGCGATCCACCAGGAACGAGGTCACGGCGTTGCGCTTGCGGCCGTTGTGTTCGTAGGTGTCGGTGACCGCGAAAACGATGGCGAAATCGGCGTGCCCGGCGTGGCTGATGAAATGCTTGCTGCCGTTCAGCACGAAGTCATCGCCGTCACGCACCGCGCGGGTCTTGATCGCGTTGGCATCGGAGCCGGCACCTGGCTCGGTCAGTGCGAAGCAGTCGATCTTCTCGCCCTGGATGCACGGCAACAGGTAATCGTTGATTTGCTGGCCGGTGCAGGCCATGAGGATTTTCGACGGCCGTGCGACAAACACATGCAGCGCCCAGGAAACCTTGGACAGCTCCCGTTCGATCAGCGCCTGTGACAGGTAATCAAGGCCGCCACCGCCGACTTCTTCAGGCATGTTGAAGGCATAAAACCCCGCCGCAATCGCCTTGCCGCGAATCTGTGCCGCCAGCTCTGGAGAGACTTCGTCGGCGCGATCGACCGCTTCCTCGTGGGGCAGCAGTTCCTTGGCGACAAAGCTGCGGACCGCATCCACCAACATTTCTTGTTCTTGGGTCAGTTGGAAATTCATGGTGTTACCTGTTGTTCGTTCACTGAATAGATGAGCGGCGTGGGCTTACTTGCCGACAAACTGTGGCGGACGCTTTTCCATGGCCGCGCGCAGGGCTTCGGCGCCGTCTTCACTGCGACCGCAGAGCAAACCCGCCGCCAGTTCGGCGTGCAGTTGTTCCGGCAGGCTGCGCTGGGCACCTTCGCGCATGAGTTTTTTGGTCTGGGCAAACGCAAAGGTCGGTCCGCTGGCCAAACGTGCGGCCAGTTCACTGGCCGTGCCGAGCAGCTGTTCGTCAGCGCAGACTTCGCTGACCAGCCCCGCTGCCAAGGCGCGATCGGCGCCCCACAACTCGTCGAGAAACAGCAGGCGTTTGGCTTGTTCGGTACCGATCAGCCGAGGCAGATGCCAGCTGGCACCGGCGTCCGGTGAATACGCCATGCTGGTGTAGCCGGCCTTGAACCGCGCCGATTGCCCGGCGATGCGCAGGTCGCAGCACAGCGTCAGGTCCATCCCGGCGCCGACGGCGGTGCCGTTGATCGCTGCGATGGTTGGTTTGTCCAGGCTGTACAGGCGGCTCATCAGCGCGTGGGCGGTTTCGGTCCAGCCGTAGCTTTCCAGCGCACCACGGGCTTTGGCTTCGGCCCACTCGGCAAGGTCGGCGCCGGCGCAGAAACTGCGGCCGCTACCGGTCAATACAACAACCCGAACGGCCGGGTCGGCATTGAAGTCATCCAGTAAGGCGTGAAGATTTTTCAGGGTTGGAATGTCCAGCGCATTGCGCTGAGCGTTGCGATTGAGGGTGATCCAGGCAACGCCCGCTTCGACCTGACTGAGCAGAGAAGATTGAGTAGTCATGCGAGTCCTCGAATTATTGTGTTTGGCATGAGGTGATGCGACTTGAGGTCATACTAAACGAGTGTTCAGCAAGACGGCAATCTGCGAGGGAATTGGCTGTAACAGCCTTAAAAACTATTTAAATAATTGTTTTTATTGAGTATTTATCTGCTTCTTCGCCGTACCGCAGCTACGCTGTTACAACTTTGAACAACTGGCTACAGGACACCGCAAACCACTGTGGGAGCGAGCCTGCTCGCGATAGCGGTCGATCAGTCAACAGAGATGTTGAATGTGACGCCGCTATCGCGAGCAGGCTCGCTCCCACAGGGGATGTGCTAAATCAAGGAATCAAACGGTCGGCAGGCTTGGTGCCAATACCGCCTGGCGTTTGCGGTGAATCAGGAAATACGCGCCGTAACACAGCGCCATGAACCCAAAGCCCCAATACAGCGAGGGACGCTGGGTTTCATCCATGGCCAGGAATACGAACAGCGAGCAGCACAAGGCAATGCACAGGATTGGCAGCAGCGGGAACCACGGCGCACGGTATTTCAGGTCGCTGAGCTTGCCGCCATCGCGGATATAGGCGCGGCGGAACTTGTACTGCGCCAGTGCAATGACGATCCAGGTCACGGTACCGGACATCCCACTCACCGCCATCAGCACCATGAACAAGGTGTCGGCAGCGACGAAACTGGTCATCAGCGACACCAGCGCGAAGCACAAGGTGATACTCAGCGCCCGCAATGGCACACCGCGCTTGCTCAACGGCGACAGGCTCTTCGGCGCCATGCCGGTCTTCGACATCGCCCATAGAATCCGCGTCGAAGCGTACAGGCCGGAGTTACCGACCGACAGAATTGCCGTGAGGATCACGAAGTTCATCAAGTCGGCAGCGTAAGGAATGCCGACCATGTCGAACACCTGCACGAACGGGCTCTCCATCAAGCCGGCCTGCTGCCACGGCACAATGGCCGACAGCACTACGATCGCCAGCACATAGAAGATCAGCACGCGGAACACTACGTTACGCACGGCACGCGGAATGCTTTTTTCCGGCTGATCGGTTTCGCCGGCAGCCACGCCCATGATCTCGCAACCCTGGAAGGCGTAGACCACGGTCATCATCACCGCGAACACTGCGGGCAAGCCGTTGGGGAACAACGAGTCGCCGATCAGGTTGCTCATCATCGGTGCCGGTGCGCCACTGGTCAGCGGGATCGCGCCGAAGATCACCAGGACGCCGACCACGATGAAACCGAGAATCGCCGCAACCTTGATCCCGGAGAACCAGTATTCGGCTTCACCGAAAGCACGGGTCGCCAGAGCGTTCAGACCGAACAGCACGACCACGAACAGTGCCGACCAGTACCAGATCGGCACTGTCGGGAACCAGCGCACCATCAACATCCCGGCCGCGGTGAATTCCAGGCCGACGGTGGACGCCCAGCTCATCCAGTACACCCAGCCGATCATGAACCCGGTGGCCGGGCCGATGAACTTGGTGGCGTGGGTCTGGAACGAACCGGACACCGGCATCTGTACCGACAATTCGCCGAGGCAGACCATCACCAGGTACATCAGGAAGCCGGCGACCAGGTAGGCCAGAATCGCCCCCACCGGACCGCCCTGGTTGATAGTCACGCCAGAGCCCATGAACAGCCCGGTGCCGATCACGCCGCCCAGCGAGAGCATGAATATGTGCCGGCTTTTCAGGGCACGGGTCAGTTGGATGCCTTTACGTTCGATAGATTCGCTCATGTCGGCACCTCAGTAGTTGGCGAGGTGCGCGGCGGATGACAGGACGTCATGACGCTGGGAAGGATCAGCTTTACGGCAGTTCATTATTATTATCTCCAATAAGCTTCGAAGACCGCGCTGACGGCGGTTGCGTCGATTATTGGAAACCCGTGTAAGTTCGCGTTGAACGTAAAGATCAAAGATGTAAAAAGTCGTAACGATCTTGTATGTCAGACGTTCAACAGCTCGGCCAGCGTCTGTTGCGAATGCTGCAATCGCTCATGCACCTGCGGCGCCAACGCCCGCAACGCTGACTCATCGTTGACCAGCGCCGCCTCTTCTAACAAACGCAGCACATTGGCCAGTGCGCGAAAGCCCAATGAGTCGCTACTGCCGGCCAAGCGATGGGCCAGGTGGGCGACTTCGGTGCAATCGTCGGCCTCGATGGCCTCCGTTAGCGCCTCTTGATGCTGAGTGATCGAATGACGCAACACCGCGAGCAAGCCCTGAACCTTCTGTTCACCGAGCAAGGTCCGGTGAGTCTGTAACAGCGGCCAATCCATCGCCTCGTCATCGGGGTGCGGCTCGGGAATTGGCGACCGCCCGGCCAGCGCCTGCCGCAGGTTTTCGAGCTTCAAGGGTTTGGCGAGAATGCCGTCCATGCCGGCATCCAGATAGCCGCGCACCAGGGCTGGTTGCACGCTGGCAGTCAGGGCGAAAATCCGGCTGTGACGGTTCGGGCCGGCGCTGCTGCGGATCAGTTTGCACAACTCGACGCCGCTGATACCCGGCAGGTGCACATCGAGCAGGATCAAATCGAAGGTCTGGCTCGCGCATTGCGTCAGCGCCTGTTCGGCCTCTTCGGCGAGCCAGACCTGGTGCCCGTCGCGTTGCAGCAAACCGCTGACCACGTCACGGTTCAGCGCCACGTCCTCGACCACCAGAACGTTCAGCATGTGACCCGCTGCGCTGCTCGATACCACATCGATCATGCCGGTGGCCGGTTGCAACGTCAGCTCGAACCAGAAACAGCTACCCTGCCCTATCTCGCTCTGAACACCGATCCGTCCGCCGAGTTGCTCCACCAAATGCTTGCTGATGGCCAGGCCGAGCCCGGTACCGCCAAAGCGTTGCGCAACATCTTCGCTGGCCTGAGTGAAACGTTCGAAAATCTTTGCCTGCATCGCCGGGGCAATGCCGATGCCGTTGTCGGTCACGCTCAACTGCAGCCGTTGGCCGGTTTGCCCCGAATCTTGCGCCAGTAACGTCACCTCGACGCTGACCCTCCCGCCTTCGGTGAACTTGATCGCGTTGGCCAGCAGGTTGCTCAACACCTGACGCAAGAACTGCTCGGCACCGTAATGCCTGTCGGCGACCTGCGGATCGATCCGGCAGTGCAGTGTCGTGTCATTGCTCAGTGCACGCGGTTCCAGCAGCGTCAGCACCTCGTCAAGCAAGTGCCGGACCGAGAAATCGACGGGTTCCGGGTGGGTTTCGCCCTCTTCCAGCCGGGCGAAATACAGCACTTCGTTGAGAATCGTCAGCAACCCTTCGCCAGCCTTGTACAGCGCATCCAGACGTTTGCCGTCGCGCTCGTCAAGGCTGGCGCCGCGCAGCAACTCGGCCATGCCGAGGATGCCATTGAGCGGCGTGCGCAGTTCGTGGCTCATGGTCGCCAGGAATCGCGACTTGGCGAGGTTGGCCGCTTCGGCTTCGTCCTTGGCGCGCATCAGGCTGGCCGTGCGGCGCTCGACCATTCTCAGCAGCTCATCGCGGTTATCCTGCAACGCCAGGCGATCGGTTTCGCGCCGATCAATGTCACTGAGGATCGCCCGGCGCATATCGTCCAGGGCGTGAGCCACGGTGTCGATTTCGTCTTCGTTGACGCCGCGGCTCTTGTCCAGATGCAAAGGCTCATGCCACTCACCCGCCGCGATGCGCCGGGCAAACCCGGCCATGACTTGCAGGTGCCGCGTGACCAAACGGTAGAACAACCCCGACAGGGCCACCGCCAGCCCGCAGAGAAACACGCTCATCCATAACAGACTGGTCAAACCGGTGGCGAACAGCCGCTGATGCACCGCGCCCAGATCGGTGCTGACGTCCAATTGCCCCAGATGCCGCACGGGACCTGCCGGCGGTTGATAGTCCAGTTCAAAGCGCTCGACGCGCAACGGTCCGATCGGGTCCTGGCTGCCTTGCAGCAGATCGAAATCCGGGCTGGTCAGACGAACCCGGGCCACATCGGAGAAATCCACCAGACCACGCAGCTGCACATTCAACTGTTCCTGGTTCAGGTCCCAGAGGCTGCGTTCCAGGCTGGCCAGGTAACCGGCGCGAATCAGTTCCATGCGCGAGTCGATGTCACGCATCTCGCGGCGGTATTCGAAATACAGTTGCACGGTGCTCGCCAGTACGGTGAAGCACAGGCTGAACAACAGAATGAACAGCAGCAGGCGCCGCAACAGTCCACCGGGCCGTGCGCGGATCATTGCGCATCTGCCGGCAGGTTGATCATGTCGCGGTAGGTGACTTCACTTTCGTTCAGCCAACGGTCGATGTCCCCGGCATCGACCATCCGCTTCAACTGCGCATCGATCTCCGGCATGCGGCTGGCCAGCGGAGAACGGCGTGACACCGCAACCCGCAGATAATCCACGCTCAAGGCATTCGGCAAGGCCACGATGTCTTGCGCCCCTGGCAGGTTTTCGACGTACAACTGCCCGGTGCGCCGTTCCGAGGTGATGAAGTCGATGCGCCCGCGAATCAGTTTGCCGAAGTTCTGGCTACTGTCGGACACCCATTCGATGTTCTGGTGTTGGGCGACCAGGCGGTCGAAATCCACGCCGTAGCTTTCACCGAACAACAACCCGCCCCGGTAGTTGGCCAGGTCCTCCAGGCGTTCGAACTTCACCGGGTGCTGACGATTGGTGAACAGCGCGACCTCTTCGCGCAACACCGGCACCGTCGAAAACACCATGCTCTGCTCGCGTTGCACAGTGCTGTAGGCCAGCACCACGTCGACCCGGCCTTCGGCAGCGTCCAGCAGGCAGCGTTTCCAGTTGCCCAGCACGACGGACTCGACCTCGTAGCCCAGTTGCCCGAAAAGGTTTTTCACCACGCTGGGGGCCAGGCCGCGGACCTGTTTACCGTCGCTCCAGGAAATTGGCGGGTACACCGGATAATCGCAGTAGCGAACCTTCTCCGCCGCTATCGCGCTGTTGGACAACAGCGCCAACATCAGCCCAAACAGCCGCCACATACGGCTCAGGCCGCGACGCTGGCGGTGAACAGGTAACCGGCGCCGTGGATGGTGATGATCAATTGCGGCTCGGCCGGATCGTCGTTCAACTTGCGCCGCAAACGCCCGACCAGCACATCGATGGAACGATCGTTAGGCACCCACTCGCGGTTGCGGATCTGGTCCATCAACTGGTCGCGACTCAAGGTGTGGCCGCTGTTGCGCAGGAATACGCTGAGCAACTGGTACTCTCCATGGGTCAGCATCGTTTCGCTGCCGGCGTGGTCGATCAGCCGTCGGCGGTCGGTGTCCAGGGCCCAGGCGGCGAACTGCTTGACCGGCCGAGGGATCGCTGCAACCGGTTGCGGCATTTGGGCATGACGAACCCGGCGCACCAGGTTTTTTGCCCGGGACACCAGTTCGCGTGGATTAAGGGGTTTGATCACATAGTCATCGGCGCCGCATTCAAGCCCGACGATGCGGTCGATTTCATCATTGCGGCCGGTGATCAGAATGATCCCGACCTCCGAACGGACCCGCAGCTCCCGGGTCAGGGTCAGGCCGTCCTTGCCCGGCAGGCGAATATCGAGCATCACCAGATCGACCGTCTGGCTCGCCAGAAAGGTTTCGGCGAGTTCCGCCGTGGCGGCGCAATGCACCTCATAACCTTCCTGGGACAGGTAGGCGTGCAGCAGTTCGCGAATCAGCGGATCGTCATCGACGATCAGTACCCGAGGAGCCATCGCTTGGAGTCCTGCGTATGCCCGAAGGCGTGTTTCTTATTAGAGTTTTTTCCTGCACCGCCAGAGAGTATCCATTGCTGAACAGGCGATCAACAGTCAGTCGTCTGCAAGCAAAAACGCTGGCGCCCACCGGCCTGTAAACCGTCGACCCAGGCTTCGCAAATCTGCATGCCCTGCTCCGGGGTAAAGGTCCCTGGGTTGAGTCCCGACTCCAGCCACAGGCCGTCGAGCAAGGCGCTGAGGCTGATGGCGGCCAGGTCGGCGTCGAAGTGTTCCCAGCCCTCCTCCTGCGCCAACTCGGTCAGCACCTTGCGCAATATGCCGCGGTACTCGCCATAGGAATGATCGTGCGCCTGGTTGATTGCCTCAGCGGTCTTGACCGCGCCCCAGAACGCCAGCCAGGCGTCCAGCAGTTGCGGGTCCAATATCTCGGCGGAAAACGAGCCGCGGAAGAACGCCGACAAACGCTCGCGGGCATTCGGTGCCGCCTGTTCCATGGCCTCGCGCAGCAGGCTCATGACTCGTCCGGTGATCGACATGTAGGCCTCGGCCACCAGTTCGTCCTTGCCCGAATAGTGATGGCTGATCAGCCCGACCGAAACCCCGGCCTCGGCGGAAATCTTGCGGATCGATGCGCCCTGGAAGCCGTGACGCTTGAGACACACCAGTGTTGCCTCGATCAGGTTGGCCTTGCGCAACTCCGGCTCCATGCGGGAAAAACGGGCTTCCTGACTCATGCGCGACACTCTCCGTGGATCAATCGTTAGGGACCGCGGCCGGGAAGACCGCGGGCTAAACGACTGTACAGCAAGAGCGTGGCAAGTCTCCAGTCAGTCGCTCGCCTGAGTGACCGTGTTGCCCGCCATCGCGAGCAGGCTCGCTCCCACAGGGTATGCGTCGAGCACATGTGATTGTGGCCATTCGGATCCAGCGTGGGAGCGAGCTTGCTCCGGGCGGCGTTCCGACGATGGCGCTTTCACACATCCAGCCCGTGGCAATTACTTGCTGGCCCAGGCGTTGATGCGCTCTTCAAGCTCCTCGCCGTGATCGACCCAGAACGGCACGTTCATCGACAGTGCACCCTTGAGGTTTTGCGGCGCAGTCGGCACCCATTGCGCCAGTTTGCTGTCCAGTCGCGCGGCGGCCTGGGTATTGGTCGGACCGTAAGGAATCTGCTCGACGTACTTGACCTGGGCATCCGGTTGGTTGGCGAAGGCGATAAAACGCTTGGCCTGATCGACGTGTCTGGAGCCCTTGATGATCGCCCAGTAGTCCATGCCGTACAGGCTCCCCGGCCAGACCAGTCCGAGGTGACTGCCGCTTTGCGCGGCAGCAGCCACCCGCCCGCTGTAGGTCATCACCACATCGCCGGCGGTCAGCCATTGCGCCGGTTGCGCACCGGCTTCCCACCACTGGATATGCGGCTTGAGTTCGGTGAGCTTGGCGAACGCCCGGTCGACGCCTTGCGGGGTGCTCAGCACCTTGTACACGTCCTCGACTTTCACCCCGTCCGCCAGCAAGGCGAACTCCAGGTTGTACACGGCACGTTTGCGCAGCCCGCGTTTGCCGGGGAATTTCTGCACATCCCAGAAGTCGGCCCATGAGGTCGGGGCCTGCGCCAGCTTCTGGGTGTCGTAGGCAATCGCCACGCTCCAGACCAGCGCGGCGGAACCGCATTCCTGCGCGGCCTCGGGGATCAACTGCTCGGCGTGTCCCAGAGCTTTCCAGTCCAGGCGTTCGTACATGCCTTCGTCGCAGCCGCGCATCAGGTCCGGGCCTTCGATCTGCACCACGTCCCAATCGACGTTGCCGGTGTCGACCATCACTTTGATCCGGGCCATTTCGCCGTTGTATTCGCTCTGGATCAGCGTGCTCCGATCCGCCGTGCTGAAGGGTTGGAAGAACGCCACGTCCTGGGCTTTTTGTCCGGCTCCGCCGTAACCTACCACCACCATCTCCGGTGCTGCCTGAGCGTTGCCAAGGCCAATGGCCAGGGTCAACAACAAGGGATAAAAACCGTGCTTGAGCGTGTTCGATTTCATCAGTGGTTCCTCGTGCAGGTGTCACTCAGGCAATGCCGGCGTGACCCATTTTTTATTGTGGTGAGGTTCGCCCCAGGAGTGGGCGCCAAAACAAGCTACTGCAAGCGCCAGTAAAAAAACAAGTTGATTTTTTACTGGCGGTAAATTTCTATAGGGAAATAATAACAACGCCGAAAACCCGGCCTTTCGGCTTCAGCCCGCCTGGAGTACCCGTACCATGCCGACCTCGACCCCAGCTTTTGCGCATCTGTTCGAACCCTTGCAGATTCGTGGCAAACGCCTGAAAAACCGCATCATGTCCAGCGGGCATGACACCTCGATGCCCACCGACAACCTGGTCAACGAACAACTGATCGCCTATCACAAGGCGCGCGCCGAAGGCGGTGTCGGGTTGATCGTGTTGCAAGTGGCCGGTGTGCATGACAGCGCGCGCTACACCTCGCATGTGCTGATGGCGACCGACGACGCCTGTATCGAGGGCTATCGGAAGCTCGCGCAAAGCTGCCACGCCCACGGCACCGTGGTGCTCTCGCAGATCTTCCATCCGGGACGCGAGATCATGGAGTCCAGCGATGGCCTGCTGGCGGTCGCCTACTCGCCTTCGGCAGTGCCCAACGAACGTTTCCGGGTGATGCCGCGTGCGCTTGATCAGGCGATGATCGACGAGATCGTCGCCGGTTATGGCGCCGCTGCGAGGCGCCTGTATCAGGCCGGGCTGGACGGTGTCGAAGTGGTCGCCAGCCATGGTTACCTGCCGGCGCAATTCATCAATCCACGGGTCAACCGCCGTACCGACGACTACAACGGTGACCTGCAACAGCGCCTGCGCTTTTTGCGTGAAGTGATCGCCGCCGTGCGTGCCAACACCGATGAGCAATTCATCATCGGCTTGCGCATTTCCGCCGATGAGCGCGACCCCGAAGGGCTCACCGAAGACGAGTCGCTGCAAGCGGTTAAGTCACTGCAAGCGCAACTGGATTACGTGCACATCGTCGCCGGCACCTCGGCGTCGTTGGGTGGCGCAGTGCATATCGTGCCGCCAATGGCGATCGAAGCCGCTTACCTGGCCAAGGAAGCCGGAACCTTCAAGGCCAGCCTGAGCATTCCGCTGTTCGTCACCGGGCGCATTAACCAGCCACAGGAAGCCGAACTGATTCTGGCGCGTGGCCAGGCCGATGTGTGCGGCATGACCCGAGCACTCATTTGCGACCCGCAAATGCCCAACAAGACCGACGCCGGACGCGCCGAAGATGTGCGGGCCTGCATCGCCTGCAATCAGGCGTGTATCGGGCATTTCCACAAAGGTCTGCCGATTTCCTGCATCCAGCACCCGGAAACCGGTCGCGAGTTGCTGTTCGGCCAGCAGCAAGCGACCACCCAGCGCAAACGCATCATGATTGCCGGCGGTGGTCCGGCGGGGATGAAAGCTGCGGCAGTGGCTGCGCAACGCGGGCATGAGGTGACGCTCTACGAGGCCAGCTCACAACTCGGCGGCCAAGTGCTGCTGGCGCAACTGTTGCCACGGCGCAGCGAGTTCGGCGGTGCCAGCACCAACCTCCAGCGCGAGATGGAACTGGCCGGGGTGCGTGTGGTGCGCAATACCCGGGTCGACCGGGCGTTGGTGGAGCGCGAACGGCCGGACATGGTGATCGTCGCCACCGGTGCCGAACCCTACTGGCCAGCGTTCGAACGCGGCGGTGAGTTGCAGGTGGTGGACGCCTGGCAGGTGCTGCGCGATGAGGTGCAGATAGGCCGTTCGGTGGTGGTGGTCGACTGGCGCTGTGACTGGATCGGCCCCGGCATTGCCGAACGCCTGGTGCGCGCCGGGCATCAGGTGCAACTGGCGGTCAACGGCACTCATTGCGGGGAAAACCTGCCGCTGTACGTGCGCGATCAACTGGCCGGCGAACTGCATAAGCTGGGCATCCCGATCACGCCTTATGCGCGGCTTTACGGTTGTGACGACAACACCGTCTACTTGCAACACACCGCCAGCGGCGAACCGATGCTCTTCGAAAACGTCGATACGCTGGTGCTGTGTCAGGGCCATCAGCCGGTGGACACCTTGGGTCTCGAGCTGCAAGGTCTGGTGGAGTTTCGGCGGATCGGCGACTGTCTGGCCCCGCGCACCGCAGAAGAAGCGATTTATGAAGGCTTGAAAGTCGCCTGGGAGCTTTGAGGCTGTTTATACTCCGGGACTTTTACGTCTGGCCGCAAGTCAAGCACAGTCCATTGTGGGAGCGAGCCTGCTCGCGATAGCGGCGGGTCAGTCAACAACGATGTTGAATGGACTGCCATCATCGCGAGCAGGCTCGCTCCCACAATGGACTGCGCGCAGCTGACTGGGCCCCTTTACCGTTCGGAGCACGCCATGAGCAATAGCAGCAAGATGCCGCCTGCCAGCAGCGCGCCTTCGCCAGAAAGCAGCGCGGCAGAACCGCATTTTCTCGGCACGCGGATTCGCGGCCTGCGCAAACGTCGGGGCATGACCCTGGCGGAACTGGCGCACATGAGTGAGTTGACGGCAGGCTACATCAGCCAGCTCGAACGCAACCTCGCCTACCCGTCGATCCCCGCGCTGTTCAACATCGCCCGAAGCCTGGGCGTGACCATCCAGTGGTTCTTCGCCAGCGAAGCCAACACCGCACCCGAAGACCACGGTTACGTGGTGCGCAAGAACAGCCGCATGAGCGTGCATTACGAAGACGGCATCGTCGACCAACTGCTGACCCCGCAACCCAACCGTCAGCTGGAAATGCTCCATTCACGCTTCCCGCCAGGCACCTACAGCCAGCACAGCTACAGCCACGAAGGTGAAGAAGCCGGTTATCTGCTGTCGGGCACTTTCGAGTTGTGGGTCGCAGAACGTCATTTCCAGCTCAACGAAGGCGACAGCTTCAGTTTTTCCAGCCAGGAACCCCACCGTTATGGCAACCCCGGCGACGTCGATGCGGTGGTGATCTGGGTGATCACCCCGCCTACATTCTAGCGACGCAAGCGCCCATTCGACTGAGTGGCGCATGCACGCTTCAAGGTGTCACTCGGTAATTCCTTGAACAGCGCCCGGTAGCTGCTGGAAAACCGTCCCAGGTGCCAGAACGACCAGTTCATTGCCACTTCGGCCACCGTGGTGTCGGTCGCGGTGCGGCTGAGCAATTCGCGACGAGCGCTGTTGAGCCGGCGCAGGCGCAGCCACTGGGTCGGCGCCATGCCGGTGTAGGTCTTGAACGCGTGTTGCAGCTGACGCAATGACACTTCGGCGACCTGGGAAAGCTCCAGTAAATTGAGGTTTTCTTCCGGCGTATCCGCTGCCCATTCACCGATCCGTTTCATGATCGTTCGCTCCCCTGCCCGGCGCTGCAACGCGCCCTGGTCCAGGCACACGCAGGCGTTGTCGAGAATAAACAGGCAGTCGTCCAGCAGCTGTTGGGTCAGCGCGTCCTTGCTTGGCGGATCGATGGTCTGCGACAGACGCGTCAGGGTGCCGCTCAGCCAACGGCTGAACAATGCGTTCTGCTGCGAGTTGAGCGGCGCCATGAACAAGCCTTCGAGCCGATCGACGTTCAATCCATGGCGCTGAACGAATTCCGGGCCGAAGACCACGGCCACTTCCTGATAGTTCTCCGGGGTGATCCAGATATTGCGGCTTTCGCCGTTCAGCACATACAGCGCGTTGTCACTACGATCGAAACAAAAGGCCAGCGAGCCGGGCGGCGCGCTGAAATTCTGCTCGACGCGGGTGTTCATGCACTCCTCGTAAATCTCCACGCCTTGCAGGTCCAGATAACGCACCAGGCCTGCGAAATGCCCGGGCGACATCTGCTGATAGTGCTGCACCCACCCAGGGGTCGCGCGGATCTGTTCGGCGACATCAGCGGTGTTGAAAGCCTGCACGTGCAAGGGGTTTGACTCTGTCATGGAATGACCTGTACGCACTTTTTTGGTGCGCTTTGCTTCTGCTTAAAGTGGATAGATGGATCGAAACGCGTCGACCAAGATAGTCGTCAACGCGCTACAGGGAAAGTCTCTCGCCACTTGTACAAGATGCAGAGACCGACTCTGGCGCTGATAAAACCAACAACGAGGTCTTTATGAATGCCCCTTTCGATCAGCTGTCCTCATGGCTGAAAGAACACAAGATTACCGAAGTCGAATGCGTGGTCAGTGACCTGACCGGTATCGCTCGCGGCAAGATAGCGCCCACCAACAAGTTCCTGCATGAGCGAGGCATGCGCCTGCCGGAAAGTGTGCTGTTGCAAACGGTAACCGGGGACTTTGTCGACGACGACGTTTACTACGACCTGCTCGACCCGGCCGACATCGACATGGTTTGCCGGCCGGATTCTTCGGCGATTTACGTGGTGCCGTGGGCGATCGAGCCGACCGCCATCGTGATTCACGACACCTTCGACAAGCTCGGTAATCCGATCGAGCTTTCGCCGCGCAACGTGCTCAAGAAAGTCCTCAAGCTCTATGCCGACAAGGGCTGGCAGCCGATTGTGGCGCCGGAAATGGAGTTCTACCTGACCCAGCGCTGCGAAGATCCGGACCTGCCGCTCAAGGCGCCATTGGGTCGCTCGGGCCGCGCCGAAAGCGGGCGTCAGTCGTTCTCCATCGATGCGGCCAACGAATTCGATCCGCTGTTCGAAGACGTCTACGACTGGTGCGAACTGCAAGGTCTGGACCTCGACACGCTGATCCACGAAGACGGCCCGGCGCAGATGGAGATCAACTTCCGGCACGGCGATGCGCTGGACCTGGCTGACCAGATCACTGTGTTCAAGCGCACCCTGCGCGAAGCGGCGCTCAAGCACAACGTCACCGCGACCTTCATGGCCAAGCCGATCGGCGACGAACCGGGCAGCGCCATGCACCTGCACCAGAGCGTGGTCGACATCGCCACCGGCAAACCGATCTTCGCCGACAGCAACGGGCAGATGAGCGAGCTGTTCCTGCACCACATCGGCGGTCTGCAAAAGTACATCCCGAAACTGCTGCCGATGTTCGCGCCCAACGTCAACTCGTTCCGTCGTTTCCTGCCGGACACCTCGGCACCGGTGAACGTCGAGTGGGGCGAAGAAAACCGCACCGTCGGGTTGCGCGTACCGACTTCCGGTCCCGAGGCCATGCGCGTGGAAAACCGTTTGCCGGGCGCCGATGCCAACCCGTACCTGGCCATCGCTGCCAGCCTGTTATGCGGATACCTGGGCATGATCGAGCGCATCGAACCGAGCGCGCCAGTGCAGGGCCGCGCCTACGAGCGACGCAACCTGCGCCTGCCGATCACCATCGAGGATGCACTGGCGCACATGGAAGACTGCCCGACCATCGAGCGTTACCTGGGGACCAAGTTTGTCCGCGGCTACGTCGCGGTCAAGCGCGCCGAGCACGAAAACTTCAAGCGGGTGATCAGCTCCTGGGAGCGCGAGTTTCTGTTGCTGAGTGTTTGATCTCAATCAATTGAAACACCACCCCCTGTGGGAGCGAGCCTGCTCGCGATGGCGGTGCATCAGTCAATGTTGATGTGACTGCCATGTCCTCATCGCGAGCAGGCTCGCTCCCACAAGGTCCGTGCCTGGCATTGGCCCGGGGGTGCAACAAACAAATCCAGAACATCGAAAACAATCATTCAAAGAGGTGTCGAAATGCGTCTATTGAAATCAGTCGTTCCCGCAGCGCTCGCGCTGTTCTGCAGCCTCGGCGCGCAAGCGCAGCCGAGCGTCAGTGTGTACAACTGGACCGACTATATCGGTACGACCACCCTCGCCGACTTCCAGGCGAAAACCGGTATCAAGGTCATCTACGACGTATTCGACTCCAATGAAACCCTGGAAGGCAAACTGCTCGCCGGGCGTACCGGGTATGACGTGGTGGTGCCTTCCAACCATTTCCTGGCGCGTCAGGTCAAAGCCGGCGCGTTCCTCAAACTGGACCGCTCGCAGCTGCCGAACTGGAAAAACCTCGACCCTAAATTGCTGGCACTGCTGGAGAAGAACGACCCAGGTAACGCGCATTCGGTACCGTACCTGTGGGGCACCAACGGCATCGGCTACAACGTCGACAAGGTCAAAAAAGTGCTGGGTGTCGATCACATCGACTCCTGGGCCGTGCTGTTTGAACCGGAAAACCTGAAAAAGCTCAGCCAGTGTGGCGTGTCGATGATGGATTCGCCCGACGAAGTATTCCCGGCGGTGCTCAACTACATGGGTATGGACCCACTCAGCTCGAATGTCGAAGACTACAAGAAAGCCGAAGCCAAGCTGCTGAGCATCCGCCCATACATCACCTACTTCCACTCCTCCAAGTACGTGTCGGACCTGGCCAACGGCGATATCTGCATCGCCTTCGGCTACTCGGGGGACGTGTTCCAGGCGGCAAACCGCGCCAAGGAAGCGAAGAACGGCGTGAACATCGCCTACGCGATTCCCAAGGAAGGCGGCAACCTGTGGTTCGACTTGCTGGCCGTGCCCGCCGACGCCGGTAACGCCAAACAAGCCCACGAATTCATCAACTACCTGCTCGAGCCGGAAGTGATCGCCAAGGTCAGCGCCACCGTCGGTTACGCCAACCCCAACCCTGCGGCCAAGCAGTTCATGGACGCGGAACTGGTGAACAATCCAGAGGTTTACCCCTCCCAGGCGGTGCTGGACAAGCTGTACATCTCGACCACACCGACAGCGGAAATCATGCGCGTAATGACCCGTTCCTGGAGCAAAGTGAAGTCCAACAAATGAATCAGATCGCTATAAACCTGTCGGCGGAACACGCCCGCTCCTATTACAACGCCTCGGCCAATGCGATGGTGCAACACCCGACGCTGACGTCGGATCTGGAAGCCGACGTCTGCGTGATTGGCGGCGGTTTTACCGGCGTCAACACCGCGATTGAGCTGGCCCAGCGCGGGCTCTCGGTGATTCTGCTGGAAGGCCGAAGGATCGGCTGGGGCGCCAGCGGCCGTAATGGCGGGCAGTTGATCCGGGGTATTGGCCACGACGTTTCGGGATTTGCCCGTTACGTCGGCCGGGAAGGCGTGCGCTATCTGGAGCGCGCCGGCATCGAATCGGTCGAGGTGGTGGGCAATCGCATCCGCGAGCACGGCATCGACTGCGACCTGCGCTGGGGCTTCTGCGAACTGGCCAACACACCCGCGCAATTCGCTGCGTTTCAGCTGGAGCAAGAAACCCTGGACGCCCAGGGTTATGCCCATGCAACCCGCCTCGTCAGGCCCGAAGACATGCGCCAGGTGGTGAACTCCGGTGTATACGCAGGCGGACTGGTGGACATGGGCTCCGGTCATCTGCACCCGCTCAATCTGGTGCTCGGCGAGGCTCGGGTCGCCGCGTCGCTGGGAGTGCGGATTTTCGAGCAAAGCCCGGTGCTGGAGATCATCCATGGCAGCACCGTGCAGGTTCGCTGCGCAGGCGGCACGGTGCGCGCCGGGAGTCTGGTGCTGGCCTGCAACGCGCACCTGGAGGATCTGGAGCCCCGGCTCAGCGGCAAGGTGTTGCCGGCGGGCAGCTACATCATCGCGACCGAGCCGTTATCAGAGCAGGCTGCCGCCGAACTGATCCCGCAGAACCTGGCGCTGTGCGACCAGAAAGTCGGACTCGACTATTACCGATTATCAGCAGACCGGCGCTTGCTGTTTGGCGGCGCCTGCCATTATTCCGGACGCGATCCGGCGGACATCGCCGCCTACATGCGCCCGAAAATGCTCAAGGTGTTCCCGCAGTTGGCCGATGCGCGCATCGACTATCAATGGGGCGGCAGGATTGGCATCACCGCCAATCGTTTCCCCCAGGTCGGGCGGTTGCCGCAGTACCCGAACGTGTTTTATGCCCAAGGCTATTCCGGTCATGGCCTCAACGTCACGCACTGGACCGCGCGCCTGCTGGCCGAGACGATTCATGCCGGACACAGCCAGGGCCTGGACGTGTTCAGTGCGGTGCCACACATGACCTTTCCAGGTGGCCGTGCATTGCGTACACCGCTGCTGGCACTGGGTATGTTGTGGCATCGTTTGCGTGAGGTGCTAGGTTAATGACCATCGTCATCGAATCGTCTGGAGCTTCGGGCAATGGCCGCGATCGAACTGCACCGCGCACAACGGGATGAACTGGACTGCATTGAAAACCTGATGCAGTTCTATCTGTACGACTTCAGCGAGTGGCTGCCGCTGACGATCGGCGCCCATGGTTTCTTCCCTCTTCAACCCATGCTCGACTACTGGAGAAAGCCTGCGACGCAGCCGTTCCTGATCAAGGTTGACGGGGAGATCGCCGGCTTCGTGACGGTCGACGACGCAGTTCGTTTCGACGACGTGCAATACAACATCGGTTATCTCTTCGTCAGCCGCCGCTATCGAGGTCGCGGCGTCGGCAGGTTTGTGGTGTCTGCCCTGCTCCAGCAGCTTCCCGGTCAGTGGCAGATTTTTCATATCGACGCCAATCAGCCGGCGCAGGCGTTCTGGTCAAAAATAATCCCCGAGCTGACCCAGGGTCAGTTCACTCTTCATCAGCTTCCCGTCGACGGCTACCCGTGCACGCTGTTCAAGTTTCGCTTCACTGAAGCTTGAACCGCTGACTGCATCAAATCGGCGGGCAACGGCTGGCGAAGTCCAGTCCCTGCGTCCAGACTCAGAGCAATAGACGATACCCGGCGCTGACGACTCGAGGCTTTGAGCATGCTGCTTTTCCTGTTACCTCAGGCTGACTACGACCCCACTGAAAGCAGCGTGCCCTGGCAGGCGCTGCATGACGCCGGAATCGAGGTGCGCTTCGCGACGCCAAAAGGCTTGCCGGCCTACGCCGACGCGCGACTGGTGGACATCGGTTTCGGGCCACTGAACTCGCTGCTGATGACCCGCAAGGAAGATCTTCAGTGTTACGCGGCCATGACCACCGACGAGGGTTTCAAATCACCCATGGCCTACGCCGAAGTAGACCCCGAGCAGTTCGAGGGGCTGGTGATCCCGGGCGGCCATGCCAAGGGCATGCGCAGTTTGCTCGAATCCGAAGACGCCCGGCGGATTGTCCGGCACTTCTTTGATGCACAGAAGCCGGTCGCGGCGGTCTGCCACGGTGTCTTGCTGCTGGCCCGCACGCGGGATACCGATAACGTCCTTTCGGTGCTGCACGGGCGCAAGGTGACCGCATTGCTGGCCAACACCATGGAGCTGCCAGCCTGGTGGATCACCGCGCCGTGGCTTGGCCGCTACTACCGCACCTATTCGCAAACAGTGCAGGCCGAAGTCACCGCGTCATTGGCCAGCGTCCATGACTTCTTGCCGGGGCCGCGATTCGCGCAACGTGATTCGACAGAAAACCCGCAATGCGGGTTTATCGTGCATGACGGCAACCTGTTGACCGCGCGTTGGCCGGGCGACTGCCACCGTTTTGCCGCGGAGCTGGTCAGCATGGTGCACCAGGCACGCAGTGTTCAGACCTCGCGCCGGGCCGACTGGAAAGTCAGCATGCATTGACGGCGTCGCGCGTTTCACAGGCGCCCGCTGACCGACCACCAACGCGGCAGCAACTGCTGGACCTTGCTTTCGCCAAAGCGATCATCGATCAGCATCACCACGCCTTGATCCTGCTGGGTACGAATCACCCGCCCGGCGGCTTGCACCACCTTCTGCACACCGGGAAACAGGTAGGTGTAGTCGTAACCTGCACCGAAGATCGCCGCCATGCGCTGCTTTAGCTGCTCGTTGACCGGGTTCAGTTGCGCCAGCCCCAGCGTCGCGATGAACGCACCGATCAACCGTGAGCCCGGCAAATCGATACCCTCCCCGAATGCCCCGCCCAACACCGCAAAACCGATGCCCTGGCTGGTGGCCGTGAACTGCTCAAGAAAGGCCTGACGCCGGGCTTCGTCCATGCCGCGCGACTGCGACCACTGGTTGATCTGCGGCCAAGTCTCGGCGAACAACTGCGCCACCTGTTGCAGATAATCAAAGCTGCTGAAAAACGCCAGGTAATTGCCGGGGCGTTCAATGAACTGTCGGGCCATCAACTCGACAATCGGCGCAAGCGAGGCCTGCCGGTGCACGAATCGGGTGGAGACCTGACTGACAATCTGCACCTTGAGCTGCTCGGCGCTGAACGGCGACTCGACGTCGATCCACACCGTGCTCGTCGGCAACCCGAGCAGGTCGGCGTAATAACGCTGCGGGCTCAAGGTCGCGGAAAACATCACCGTGCTGCGCGCCGCCGTCAGGCGCGGGCGGATAAACCCGGCCGGCACCACATTGCGCAGGCACAGTTGCGAAAGACTGCGCGTGTTGCCGAGCTCGCGCTTGCTGATGTCGAACAGGAACTGTTCATCGAACAGCTCGGCGACCCGGCTGAATTGCAGCGCATCGAAATAGAAACTCTGCAACGCAGCGTCCAGCCCCTGCGGGTGATCGTTGAGGTAATCGCCGATGGCCGTCGTGCAGAGCGACAGCGCCTGCAACAGTTTTTCCGGGGCCTTGGCGTAAGCCTGATAAGGGCTGATTTGTGTTTTGTGCAGCGCATTCCATTCGCGGTTGACCCGCTGCAAGCTCTTCTTCAGCAGCTCTGGAGCGCTTTTGCGCAGGGTATTCAAGGTGAATTGATCGAGGCTGGCGCTGTACATCTGCCGACCGCGTTCCACCAGGTTGTGGGCCTCATCCACCAGCACCGCGACCTTCCACTGGTTGGCCTGGGCCAAACCGAACAGCAACGCGCTGAAGTCGAAATAGTAGTTGTAGTCGGCAACCACCACGTCAGCCCAACGGGCCATTTCCTGGCTCAGGTAATACGGACACACCTGATGTTCCAGGGCGATCTCGCGCAGGGCCGTCTGATTGAGCAAAGTCACCCGGCTCGCCGCCTCGCGGGCCGCCGGCAAGCGATCGTAAAAGCCGTTCGCCAACGGGCAGGATTCACCGTGACAGGCTTTATCCAGGTGCTCGCAGGCTTTGTCGCGGGCAATCATCTCGAGTACTCGCAACGGTAAACCGTCGCTGCTGTCGACGATCACCTGAGCCGCATCCAGCGCCAATTTGCGCCCGGGAGTCTTGGCGGTGAGGAAGAACACCTTGTCCAGTTGCTGCGGCGCGAACGCCTTGAGCATCGGGAACAGCGTCCCGACTGTCTTGCCTATGCCGGTCGGGGCCTGGGCCATCAGGCAGCGACCGGTGCTGACCGCCTTGAACACTGATTCGGCAAGGTGACGCTGCCCCGGGCGGAAGTCCGGGTACGCAAAGCCCAGTACCTGCGCGGCCTGATTGCGCGCTTCGCGATGGGCCATTTCCTGCTCCGCCCACTGCAGAAACAGCCCGCACTGCAGCGTGAAGAAACGCTCCAGCTCAAGCGCGCTCCAGGTTTCGACCAGGCTGGTTTCCTTTTCGCTGACGATATCGAAATACACCAGCGCCAGCTCGATCTCGGCCAGCTGCAATTTCTGGCACATCAACCAGCCGTAGATTTTCGCCTGGGCCCAATGCAACTGGCGGTGGTTGGCCGGCATTCGCTCCAGTTCACCACGGTAGGTTTTGATTTCCTCAAGGCGGTTCTGGCCGGGGTCATAACCGTCCGCCCTGCCCCTGACCGTCAACTGCCGATATTCACCTTCGAGGGCCACTTCGCTTTCATAGGTCTCGCTGCGCCGCGAAGCGACAGTGCGGTGACCGACGATGCCTTCCAGGGCCGTCGGCGACGGGGTGAAACGCAGGTCGAGATCACCGACCTTGGCGGTGAACTCACACAGCGCACGCACCGCAACGCTGTAGCTCACGCCTCGTGCTCCACCCATTGCACATAACAGACAGCGATAGGCATCTGGTGCTGGTGGCAGAACTCCAGCCAGCGCAGTTGGTTGTCTTGCAGGCGATCGCCCGGGCCTTTGACCTCGATCATCCGGTAGGTCTTGTGTTGCGGCCAGAACTGGATCAGGTCCGGCATCCCGGCGCGATTGGCCTTGATGTCCAGCAACAGGCGATTGAACCAGTGCTTGAGGTGTTCGGCCGGCAGACAGTCCAGCGCCTGCTCAAGCAGTTCTTCGGTCAGCACGCCCCAAAACACAAAGGGTGATTGCACCCCCGACTTGGCGCGAAAGCGCTGGCGGATGGTCTCGGCATAACGCCCATCGTCCAGCTCTGCCAGGCACGCCTGGAAAAGATCGGCGCGCCGGGAATGAAAGTCTTCGCTTAACAGGTCTACCGGCCCGCGCTGGAATGGGTGAAAAAATGCTCCGGGCAACGGTGCGAAAATCGCCGGCCAGCAGAGCAGCCCGAACAACGAGTTGATCAAGCTGTTTTCGACGTAATGCACCGGGGCTGTGGGTTCATCGAGATGAGCCTGCACGTAGAATTCAACGGAAAGCGCCGGATCGATTCGCGACAGGCTCAGCTCCAGGCGCTCAACTTCGCAGGCCTTGACCCGCGGCATTGGCGGCCCGCCAAGTTTGCGCCGCAACCGGGGCAGCACCCGCAACAATTGTTGTTGCTCGGCAGCGCTCTCCGGCGCGTGTTCAGCGTGGGTCGCCAACTCCAGGGCCAATTGAAACTCGGCGCAACGCTCCAGCACCCGGATCAAGCGCAACCTGGCGCCGGGGTACGCACATGCGCGGTAGATCGTCAGCGCTGCCGGGAAATCGGCAATGCGCTCGCAGTGTTGCCCGATCTGAAACAGTAGCTTGGCGCGTCGCCGTTCGAGCCAGGGGTTGGCAGTTTGCAATATACGGATCTGTTCGACGACTTGTTCCAGCGGCTCCCCGGCTTCAAAACGCAGCTGACAATCGTGCAGATAGAGAAACGCCTCGACGTCGTCACGACTGCGCAAGCCTCGGGACTCGGCGCAAAACTCGACTTTCTCGTAGGTAAAAATACCAAGATCGGCCAGGACAAACTCCGACCAGTCCTGATACAGGTTGCCGAAGAACATCAGCCGCAACCGATCGCACAGGTCCATGATGGTCAGGCTCAACAACCGGTCATCCAGCGTCGGGCACCAGGTCTTGAAGGACTGCGCCTCGGTGAACTGCTCGCTCAGTGCGGCCAGCCACTCGGACTTCTTCGCTTTGGGCTGCTCGATGGCCGCACTGAAGCACTGAAGGATTTCCGGTTTGAGCAGCACCTCGAACAGTTGCTCAATCGACAGCGGCGCCTGTTCGTCAACCCAGCCAAGGGTCAGCAAGGGCTCTGCCGCGCGGGTGATCTCGCCAATTTCGGCGTAGTGCAACTTGCCGAGGCGAAAATGCTCGCCCTTGCGCATGACCATCCTGACCAGCAGTGCCTGAGAGGCGCGCGGCAACTGGCCAAAATCAACGATGAATTGCTGCTCCTGCGCGCTAAGCACGTCGGCATAGCGCTGCTCAAGCCAGGCGAGCACTTGTTGGAAGTTGTTCAGGTAATAGAACGGATCTTCGAGCGGATTGACTGTCACGAATAGAAAGCGCCATGGCGAGCGGGTACTGGTTATGCGTACAGATATCAGCTGAGCCCGGTGCTGGCAAACGGAAAAAGATCAGCGGAGGGTTTTGCGTAACGCCAGTCAGTCAGGGAAAACATTCTATAAAACGAAGCAAGTCTAGTGTGGGAGCGAGCTTGCTCGCGATAGCGGTGTAACAGTAAACATTGATGTCGAATATAAAACCGTCATCGCGAGCAAGCTCGCTCCCACATTCGGTCTTTGTTGTTTTGAACCTTGGGTTCACTTGGCTGACTGACATCAGCCGGTTTGGTGACTTTTTCCGTCATAAACCGAACTTTCCTGGTGTGAGTGACACCAAGAACGGTCGGTATCGAAATGACGCACCTGTGCGTCGAGACGATCAAAAGAATTCTGTAAGCGAGGTTTATTGATGAATATCCGCATTCTGAGCATGCCCTTGGCGATCGTAGGCTTGCTGGCATTAGGCGGTTGCGCGTCGCCAACGGTGGTGACGTTGCAGAACGGCACCCAATATTTGACCCAGGACACGCCGAAAACCAAAGGCACAGACGGTTTCATTGAGTTCAAGGACATTTCCGACGCCAGGATCAAGGTCAAGGCGGAAGACGTCGCCACCATCCGCACAGAAAAATGATCGAAAACCTCAGGGCATCTGCAATGCTGAGTCTAGCCCCGGGATACTGTTATCGCAGGAAATGACCTGCTCGCCGCGTCGCAACAATTGCCCCCTGATCATTTGGCAGCGCTCATATTCCCGGGCATTTGCGTTGTCGATGCTGATGTTGCCGGTCACTGGCGGTTGCTTGCCGTCACCCAGGCTCAGTTTCACCCAGGGTTGTTCCGGCTGAATCTGGAAACGGCTTTTCTCGGGTCCAGGCTCGGCCTGTTCGACCTGTACGGGGGTTGGCAGTTGATCGGCGGTCACGCCGTATCGGTTCAAAATCGAGCCATGAGGCAACTCCTCAGCCATCGCGCTCGCCGATAACATCATCAGCGCTGCTGCGACTGCCTGCCTCTTGCTGTTACTCACTGTGTTCAATCTCCTGTTTCGGTTCACCGCGCCTGGTGTCTGTGCTGTTCGAAGGTGGCGCCCTCTGGAAACGCATGGCCTGCCCGATGGTTTAATGCCATGGCAAAAAAAAATACCGGGGCACACCCGCAAAATTCTAATTTACGCCTGGCTCACCGGAACATTGTGGCTATGCTTTTCGGAGTCGACGGGCGTTTTCCTGATCCCGGGAAAACGCTTTTGTCCGGTATTTGAGCCTGCCGTGTAGCGACAGGTCACCTTTTCCGATCACAAGGAATCACCAGCGTGCAGACCCTACAACGCCCTTTGAGCGATAAGGACTTCGCGCTTCCCCTGCCCGGCTTCAAAGTTCTGGCACTGGCCCTTGCCGTCTTCGGGCTCAGTGCGTGCAGCAGTATCCGCGCGCACACCACCGAATATGCCGGGGCCCAGCACACAGCCGCCACGTCCCCGAACTCGGTGCAAATACTGCGTACCGCGCCGACACGACCGTACACGCGGTTGGGTGAAGTGATTCTGCACACACGCGCGCAGCCAGCTCCGCCCGTCGACGAGTTCGAGCAGAGACTGCGTGAAGAAGCGGCAAAAATCGGCGGCGATGCCGTGGTGGTGATCTACGACATGACCCTGCCCATTTCGGATTACGTCAGCGCCGCGCTTCCGCTGGACCGGGATCTCCATTCCGAGCAGAGACGCAAGCTCAAAGGCATTGTGATTCACTATGAATAAACGCTGAAAAGCCCGACGCGAACCGCAATGCAGTTCACTTAAGGAAGTCTGGAGGCCTGAGAAGTATCTGTGGCGAGGGAGCTTGCTCCCGCTGGACTGCGTAGCAGGCCCAATTCAGGGCCGCTTCGCGCCCCAGCGGGAGCAAGCTCCCTCGCCACAACTGCGGATGAGCCTGAAACATCGGCTTAAGTGAACAGCATTGCGACGCGAACCGAGGTTCGCGCCGGGGTTTTTAACGTCAGGCGATCACCACGCCTGAACTGGCCAGGTGATCGAGCCCGACCCCGACCAGCGTCACCGAGTCATTGCCGAAGCTCAACACGGTATCCGCGCCTACCGCTTTGGCGTGGTCGCGTACGTCGTAGTTTTGCCCCACGCCTTCGACGCCGAGGAAGACCAGCTTGTCGCTGCTCTGGTAGCCCACGATTCGGTCGTTGCCGAAGTCGCCGCTGAACAGGAACGTGTTGCTCCCCCCGCCCGACTCCATCAGGTCATTACCGGCACCGCCGACAAACACGTCATTGCCCTTACCGCCGATCAGATGATCATTGCCGTCCAGGCCAAACAGCCAGTCGCCAGCTGCATGCGCCGTGAGGACATTGTCTCCGGCGTCGCCCTTCACCGATGACGCGTACTGGGTCAGGTTATTGCCGACCTGCAAGCCTTTGTCGGTGATGCTATGGGTCACGTCATCCTTGAGCAAACCCCAGAGAAAGCCCGGTTCTTTACTGATGATGCTGCCGATATCGCGGGTGATGCTGATCCCGCCGTTCGCATCGCGCACGTACAAGGTGCCGGCGCCATCGCTGGCAAAATCGAAGTTTTTCACCGACTGCTGCAAGTCCAGCGTGTTGCTGCCCTTGCCGCCCAACAGGATGTTGTAGCCACCGGCATCCCTGAAGGTGTCGTTGCCATCGCCGCCCTCCAGGTAGTCATTGCCTTTGCCGCCCTGGATCAGGTCGTCGCCGTTACTGCCGATAATAAAGGTGCTGCCCTTGTGCGGCTCGGCGTTGCGGTTGAGGTCCTGAACCCAGGTGTTGCTGCGCGCCGGGTCCGACAGGTTGGCGACGATGATCGTCGAGTCCTTGCTGGTCAGGTCGTAGAACTTCGACTCCAGCACCCGGGTCATGCCATCGCCGTAACCGGTGGGCAGATGGGAAATCCAGGTCGGGACGTTGAGGATCGAAAACGGCAGTACGTTCCATGCCGCCGAGGCGTAATGGTCGTTGAAGCTGACGATGTTGTTGGTGGCTGAATCCTGATGCGCATCGTGTACGCCGACCGATGCCAGGTTGAACGTTGAACCGTCCAGCGCACGGAATACCGGGTCGTTTTCGTAACCGATGTTGAGCACCTTGTCGGTGCTGCTTTGGGTCGGTGACGCGTAGGCGATGTAGTTGGAATCCTTGTAGAAGCCGTTCCAGTGATCGCCGCTCAGGTCCGCCAGGCTATTGACCGCCAGCCCGCCGAGGCTGTGGCCGCTGACCAGTACGTCCTTGCCGCTCAGGCCATTGGCGGTGGCAAATGCGGCGACATTCTTGAGCAATGAACCAAAGGCTTCGCCGACGTAGTTCTTGGCGTAATCCTTGGGGCCCAGCGCCGCCATCAGGTCGTTGATCACATCGCCAATGGAGTCGCTGATCTGTATCTCACGCGGGCCGCTGGTGCCGCGAAACGCGATGCCGATTTCCGTGAGATGCCCTTGAGCGTCGTACTTGCCAAGGATCTCGACCTGAGCGCTGGTGTAACCGGCTTTCTCGCCGAAGAAGGTTCCCCGCACATCGACCTTGCCGCCATAGCCTAACTGGCTGGCAGTGATCGGGGTCCAGCCGGCCTTTTGCACAGCGTCCAGCGCGGCTTTTTCCGAATCAGGGTTCCAGGGAACACCGGGAATCACCCCTTGCGAGTCGGTGCCGCCGATTAGCGCAGTGACCAGCGTCGCCGGTAGCCCGAGGCCGAAACCATTGTGCTGATAGCCCGTGGCAAAGCCGTTGTCGAGGTTGTGATAGGAATACAGCGTGATCGCCAGCGCATCGGAAAACAGCGCTTTGGATTCGACTGAGTTGTGGTTTTTGTAGTCATAGACACCCATGGTATTGCCTCTCTTTTGTTGAAATTGTTAGAGAAAGCTCACGCAGCTGGAACGCCCTGCAGCGCAGGGCGTTCCATTTAGTGCTTCTGTGGTTTAAGCAAATATGATCTCCGCACCCGACAGGTTATTCAGGCCGACACCCACCAGCGTCACCGCGTAGTCGCCGACCTTGAGCAGCGTGTCATTACCCGATTGCGAAACGTGCTGGCTGTAGTCATAGCCCTGCCCCGCGCCCTGAACGCCCATGAACACCAGCTTGTCGCTGCCCTGGTAACCATTGATGGCGTCGAAGCCGAACGCGCCGCTGAACAGGAAGGTGTTGTGGCCGCCGGAGGCAAACATGACGTCATTGCCCTCGCCGCCGACGAACGTCACCTGACTCTTGTCGCTGCGCAGCACATCGTTGCCCGACAACCCGAACAGCCAGTCACCGTCGGCGGTCGCCACCAGCGAATTGCCGTAGGCATCGCCATTGAGCGAGTGGTTGTAGTGGGTCAGCTCGGTGCCAGCCAACAAGCCTTTGGCGCTGACGTTGTAGGTTACGTCCTTGTTGAGCAGTCCCCACATGGCCCCCGATTCCTTGCTGACCAGCGCGCCAATGTCGCGGGTCATGCTGATGCCGCCGTAGCTGTCGCGCACATACAGCGTGCCGTCACCGTCGTTGGCAAAGGTGAAGTTCTTCAGTGGCTGTTGCAGGTCGAAAACGTTCTGCCCTTTGCCGCCGAGCAGGATGTTGTAGCCACCCGCGTCCCTGAAGGTGTCATTGCCGTCGCGGCCTTCAAGGAAGTCGTTGCCTGTGCCGCCGCGCAGCAAATCGTTGCTGTCGGTGCCGATGATGAAGGTGCTGCCGGTGTGCGTTTCACCACTGCGGCCCAGGTCTTCGATCCAGGTGCTGGCGCGCAACGACTCCGACAAGGTCGAGACGAGGATCGTCGAGTCCTTGCTGGTGAGGTCGTAGAAGCTCGAACCGATCACCCGGTTCAGGCCATCGGCATAACCGAGGGAGCTATGGGCCGCCCAGTGTTGTGGGTTGGCAATGCTGAACGGGGTCATCTGGGTGGAGACGTAGTGGTCGTTGACATTGACGATGTTGTTGGTCGCCGAGTCCTGAACCTTGTCGTGCTTGTACAGCGATGAACTGGTGAAGGTGGTGCCGTCGAGCACACGAAACACCGGGTCGTTTTCGTAACCGATGTTCAACACATGGGTGCCCGCCGAGCTTTGCGTCGGCGAGGCGAAGGTCATGTAGTTGGCGTCCTTGAAGTAACCGCCCCAGTGGTCGGCACTCAATTCGGCCACGCTGTTGGCGCCCAGGCCACCGAGGCTGTGGCCGGTGATCAGCACGTCCTTGGCATTCAGACCCTTGGCGCTGGCGAACGCGGCGACGTCCTTGAGCAAGTTATCGAAGGCGCTTTTGGCGTAGTTCTTCGCATAATCCGTCGGGCCGACAGCGGCCAGCAGATTGTTCTTCATGTCACCGTAAGTGTCGCTGTAACCCAGGCCACCGGTCCCGCGGAACGCGATGGCGAGGGAGATCAGCTTGCCCGCCGCATCGTACTTGGCCAGCACCTCGGCTTCGGCGCTGGTGAAGCCGTCCTGCTCGCCAAAGAAGGTGCCCTGGGCACCGACCTTGCCTTGATAGCCCAATTGCCCGGCGGTGACCGGCGTCCAGCCGGTAGCCAATGGCTTGCCGGTCGGCGTGTAGGCGTACAGCGTCAATGCAATCGCATCGCTGTACAAGGCCTTGCTGGCCTCGCTGCCGAACTTCCTGTAATCAAAAACACCCATTTTCTTGCCTCTTCATTGCTGGTACGTATTGCGGTTTTTCAAATCAGAATTGCCAGTCGAGGGTCAGCCCGACGCCGTGGGTCTTGTCCCGCGAGCCCAGCAGTCCGTTGTAATCCAGGTTCAGCGAGACATCGCGTGCCAACGCCAGCCCTGCGCGAACGCCGACCACCGCCGCGTTGCGGTCCATGGACACGCTCTGCACGGCAAACGGCGTGCTGCCGGATGCAAACGCGAAGTTTTCCTCGGCGTGGGTATTGCTCAGGTTGTGCTGCCAGCCCAGGGTCCCGGACAGGTCGAGTTGTTGATGCTCGGTGAGCGCCAGGCGTTTGCTCGCCCGCAGGCCCAGTGTGGAAAGCACCGCGTCGCGGTTGTCGTCGCCGCCGTTGAGCGCCGCCGCACCGCCCTTCTCGGTGAAACTGTCACTGTCCAGGTGCACGTAGGCCAGATTGGCAAACGGCTCCAGTGCCAACGGTTGCAGATCCAGGCGATAAGCCGCCTCAGTGAACACTTGTGTGGTGTGCGCATCGCGCTTGGATTTCTGCTTGGCACTGATGTCGCCGAACTGCAGGTCGCGTTTGGCATCGATACGGTGCCAGCTGTACGCACCGCCGACGCTCAGACGCAGCGCATCCATTTCATGCCCGGCGTACAGACCCAGGTGGTAGCTGTCGACCGTTGCCGAAGAATGGGTGTCATCGCCCATGTTCAGCGAACTGTTGCTGTAACCGATGACGAAACCCAGGCGTGTGTGGTCGGCAATCAAACCGTCGGCCCCGGCCAGCAGACCGCTGATGGAGCTGGTGTAGTTGGCGTTGTCGTGGCCGCTGTCGGTCTTGCCCCAGGCACCCAGCACTTTGACCCAGGCGTTGTTCTCGGTGCTGTTCGGCGTCGCGGCGTCATAGAGACCGCCATCGCGCAGGCGCTCACTAACGGCATCACGCACATAGCGCGAGTCATTGACCAGCAAGGTGCCGATCGCCGGATGAATTTCCCCGGACAATTGCTGGAAGGCTTGCTGCGCGCTTGCCGCGTTCGGCGACAGCAGCAGGCTTTCATACACGGCGTTGCCCGCGCCCAGTTGCTCGGCGACAGCAGCCACGGAGCGTTGATTCGGGGTTTGCCCGACGCTGGCGAAGGAGTTGCCGTTGCGCTCGATCGCCAATTGCACGCCGGTCGCCGAGTAATCGAGGCTGCCACCGATAAACGCGTAGTTCGGCAACACCGCGCCGAACTGGCCCTGGATACCACCGACCGCTTGCAGGATGTTGTACTGATGACCGATCAGGCTTTTCACGTCGCTGGGGCTCAGCAGCGTAGGACTGTTTTCCCGCGACAGGCTCACGGTCGCGCCCTGGATCGTGGCGGTGCCGCTGGCAACGATGCTGTCGCTGTTGGTGGGAGACAGCTCGACGGCATAGGTCGAACCGGGCTCGAAGGTCACGTTGCCGGCCACATGCAAGGTGCCGATCGAGTTGCCCGGTGCGACGGTGCCACCGCTTTTAGCGGTCAATGTGCCGACCTGCCCGGAGCCACCGAGGATGCCGCTGTCGTTGACCGTGACCACCGACAGCAACGAACCGTTGACGGCCAATCGCCCCTGATTCACCAGGGTTGGCCCGGAATACGTGTTGCTACCCGTCATCACCAGCGTGCCGATACCCTGCTTGGTCAAGCCGCCGTGGCCGGAAATATCGTTGCGCCAGACGTCGAACCCGCAACTGATGTCGTTACAGATCCGCTGCGTAGGTTTGCCGGCATCGATGACCGCACCGATGCCCGGCAGGTCGGCGACAAACTGGCCGGAGCCGTAGGACCCGGCCACGCGGAATTCCTGCGGAATATCGGCATCGGCGACAAACATGCCGGGGCCATCGATACCCTTGCGCAGGTTGATCATGCCCCAGCCGTATAACGAATCGATGCCCGGTGCGCCCATGTCGGTGGCGGTGGTTTTCAGCACCGTGGCGACCTGCGCGCCGGTCATGTACGGGAAGCGCTCCATCAGCACCGCAGTGGCGCCCGCAACGTGTGGCGCGGCCATCGAGGTGCCGTTCTTGTTGGCATAGCCCACGGTCAGGTCATCGGCGTTGGTGCCGCCGATCACTGCGCTGTAGATCTTGGTACCCGGTGCCGACACACAAAAGCCTGCGGTATAACCGCAACGCGACGAGAAGGTGCTGATGATGTAGGGATTGGCGCTGGTGGTGTCCGGGTTCATTTGCAGCGCCGCGACGGTGACCCAGTTTGCGGCAATGTCCGGTACGAAGTAGCCCAGGCCGGCGATCGCGTCCGGGTTGTTGAGGTTGTAGTCGTTACCCGCGGCGAAGATGGTCACGATACCGCTGCGCGCCGCGTCGATGGCGCCGCGGTACGCACCGCCCTGTTTGGTGTTGAGCAGCGGCTGGATCTGATCGAACTGCGCCTGGCCGTCCTGCACGGTGAAATGCGGGAATGCCGGGTCCTTGCCACCCTTTTTGAAGCGATCGGTGATGCCGATGCCCCAGCTGTTGTTGATGATCCGTGCGCCGCTTTCTCGCAGAGCATCCCAGCCGGCTTTGTAGACCGCGCCGTCGTTGCCGAGAATGATCCCGTCTTCAGGTCCCGGGTCGCCGTTGTCGGCGCTGATGATTTGCGCGTTGAACGCCACGCCGTGCATCGGGCTGCCATCGCGGCTGCCGGCGGCAATCCCGCCAACATGGGTGCCATGAGACCCCAGCTTGCCGTCGGAACCTACCGTCGGTGTGCCGTCATACCGAAAGGCATCTCCGGCTTTGACCGGAATGTAGGGGTCGGTGTATTCGCGGATACCGCTGGTGACTAGCGTCACTACCTTGTCCACGCCGGAAAACTCCGGGTGCTTGGCGTAGACCGGTTGATCGAAGATGCCCAGTTTGACGCCTTTGCCGGTGTACCCGGCTGCATAGGCATCCTGGGCGTTGATCGCGCCCAGCCCCCACTCGGCATTGAATTCGGGACTGCGCCAGCTGTTCGGATCGCCGAGCTTGCCGGTTTCCACATAGGGCGCGGCCTGGGCGACACCGATTGCCGCCAGATAAGCGATAAAAGCCCCATTGAGGGCTTTTGCCTTGCGGCTGATGCCTATTTGCACAGGCGTGTTGTTGCGAGATTTACCTTCCATCCAGCGACCTTCCTTAGTTGACTTGCTTGAATCCCTTCGTGTTTATCTGCACGCGTCTTGTTGTATTCCGCATTCCCCTGTAGCAGCGGCCGCAGGCCGCGTTCGGCTCGGTCCGCGCTCGGGCGCAGCAGTCGTAAATCCATACCGCGCGGTGCATCAGGCTCACCGAGCCGTCTGCATTTGCGAGCGCTTCGCACTCGAACGCCGGCTGCGCCAGCTGCTACAAAAACCACGGTGCGCGCCCCTCCTGTAGCAGCGGCCGCAGGCCGCGTTCGGCTGCGCAGCAGTCGTAAAACCATGCCCCGCGGTGCATCAGGCTCACCGAGCCGTCCGCATTGGCGAGCGCTTCGCACTCGAACGCCGGCTGCGCCAGCTGCTACAAAAGCCACGTTGCACACACAACCCTGTAGCAGCGGCCGCAGGCCGCGTTCGGCTCGGTCCGCGCTCGGGCGCAGCAGTCGTAAATCCATGCCCCGCGGTGCATCAGGCTCACCGAGCCGTCTGCATTGGCGAGCGCTTCGCACTCGAACGCGGCCTGCGCCAGCTGCTACAAAAGCTGTGGTGTTCTTTAGAACTGCCAATTCAGGCTCAGCCCTACTCCGTGGCTGTTTTCGCCGCTGGCCAGGCGGCCGTTGTAATCGAGGTTCAAACGGACGTCCTTGGCCAATGCCAGCCCTGCCTGAACCCCGATCAGCGCCGTGTTGCGGGCCAGTGGTGCGCTTTCGACGGCGAATGTCGGGCCGCCACTGGCAAACGCCAGATGGTCTTCCGATTGGGTAGCGCTCAGGTTGTGTTGCCAGCCGAGGGTGCCGGCCAGGTCGAGCTGTTGCTGACTGGAAAGGTTGATGGTTTTCAGCGCTCGCACACCCAACGTGCCGAGCACGGCATCACGCGTGTCGCGGCCACTTTTCAGCGCTGCGGCATCGCCTTTTTCGGTGAAACCGTCAGTGTCCAGATGCACATAAGCGAGGTTGGCGAACGGCTCCAGCGCCACGGGCTGCCGGTCCATCCGGTAGGCGGCTTCGGTAAACACTTGCGTGGTGTTGGCGTCGACCTTGGCTTTCTGCTTGGCGCTGACCTCGCCGTAGTGCAGGTCACGCTTGATGTCTGCCCGGTGCCAGCTATAAGACCCGCCGAGACTCAGACGCCACGCGCCCAGTTCGCGTCCGGCGTAAGCGCCCAAGTGATAGCTGTCGACCTGCGCCCGCGAGTGGGTGCCGCTGTCCAGGTTCAACGAGCTGTCGCTGTAGCCCGTGACGAATCCCAGACGAGCGTCTTCGTCGAGCAAGCCGTCGACCCCGGCCAGCAAGCCGCCAATCGAGGTGGTCGAGCCCGCCGTGTCATTGCGCGTATCGGTCTTGCCCCAGGCGCCCAGCGCCTTGACCCAACCGCTACCGCCCGTTGCCGGATCTGCCTGCAAACGCTCCGTCACCGCATCACGCAGGTAACGGCTGTCGTTGATCAGCAAGGTGTCGAGCGCCGGATAGATTTCCCCGGACAACTGCTGGAACGCCTGTTGCGCAGACGTTGCCGACGGCGAGAGCAAGAGGCTTTCGTAAACCGGATTGCCCGTGCCCAATTGCTCGACGGCAGCAGCCACGGAACGTTGATTCGGGGTTTGCCCGACACTGGCGAACGAAGTGCCGTTGCGTTGAATCGCCAGCTGCACGCCCGTCGCCGAGTAGTCGAGACTGCCGCCGATGAACAGGTAGTTCGGCACCACCGCACCGAATTGTCCCTGAATGCCGCCCGCCGCTTGCAGGATGTTGTACTGGTGACCCAGCAGGCTTTCGACCTGGCTGGCACTCAACAGTGTCGGGCTGTTTTCCAGCGCAAGGCTGACAGTCGCGCCCGAAACGGTCGCCGTGCCGCTGGCGACAATCCGGTCGCTGTTGGTCGGCGACAGCTCCACCGCATAGGTCGAACCGGGGGCTAGTGTCACATTACCGTTGACCTGCAAGGTGCCAATCGAATTACCCGGCGCGACGGTTGCGCCGCGGTTGGCGATCAAACCACCGACCCGCCCGGAACCGCCCAGTGTGCCGCTGTCATTGACCGTCACCGCCGAGCTCAACGACCCATTGACCGTCAACAGGCCGCCATTGACCGTGGTCGTACCGCGATAGCTGTTGTTCCCGGCCAGTATCAACTGACCCGCGCCGGATTTGATCAGGCTGCCTTCATACAGTCGTGTCGCGGCAGCGGCATCGCGCGCCGTGCCCACCGCGTAATCGGTCTGGTCCTGCTGACTGGCGTTGGCAGCGATGCCGTTTTCCCAACCTTTGTCTTTCAAGGTCTGTTGCCAGGCGCTGTGCTCGGCGGCGTCTTCGCTCTGACGCTGGATCAGCGCCTTGTCCGAGATATCGTTGCTCCACACATCACGCTGACCGGCGGCAAGATTGGCGTCGAATGGACCGAGCAATTGCCCCGGCCCTCTCATCGCCCGCGCAAGGTCGGGCACGCCCCAACCGACCCGAGTGGTCGGCGCGTCGGTGATCGAACCGTCAAGCTGGGTCGCGGTGGTCAGCAACACTTGCAAGGCTTGCTGGTTGTTCATGTACGGGTAGCGTTCCATCACCAGTGCCAAGGCACCGGTTGCATGGGGCGCCGCCATCGACGTGCCGTTGTAACTGGCATAACCGCCACCGACGATGGTGCTGTAGATCTGCGCCCCCGGCGTGCTGATGCACCAGTACTTGGCAATCCCGCACTGGTTGTATTTTTGCTGGTTGTTTTTATCCAGCCCCGACACCGCCAGCCAGTGACCCTCCAGGTCCGGCTCAAAATACGGCAGGCTCGCACGCACGCTGGCGTTGGCGTACCCGCTGTTGCCGGCGCTGAACACGTTGATCACGCCACGCCGCGAGACATCAGCGGCCGCATCGATCCAGGTGTTCTGGTTCCAGTGCTGGGCATAGGCGGCGTGCAGGCTGTCGATCGTCTTGTAGTCGACATCCTTGGGCTGGCTGCCCCAGCTGTTGTTGATGACCCGTACGCCGGCATCGGCCAAGGCGTCATAGGCCGCCTTGAAATACTTCGGATCGGGGCCGGGGCCAAACAGGAAGCTGTCGTTCTGATTGGTGTTGGCGACGTACACATCCGCGTTGAACGCCACACCTTGCATGCCGACACCGTCGCGCGCGGCGCCCATGGTGCCGGTGACATGGGTACCGTGGGAGTCGTTGTTGGCGTTGTGAATGCCGCTGACGCTGAACAGTGCGCCGTTGACGTAGTTGCCGGTGGCCGTGACCGCGTGAAAACGTGCGGCTTCGGGGTGGTTCGGGTCAAAACCTGAGTCCAGCGCACCGATCTTCACCCCTTTGCCGGTGAATCCTGAGGCGTAGGCTTCATTCGCCTTGAGGCGATCCAGGCCCCAGTCACTCTGGTACTCAGCGGTGCGCCAACTGGCGGGATCCCCCACTTGCCCCGGATCAAGATAAGCCGCCTGAACTGCAGCAGGCAGCGCGGCGACGAGCAACAGCAATGAGCCAGTGGTGATCGGCTGGGCACGATTACGACGTACGTCCGTGTTCATAAATACTCGCTTTCCTGGCGTTATTAGACTTGTAGTCCCCTATCCCGGGGCGGTGCAGCGGTGTGGCGTTTATCGGGTGGTCTTACGCGGGCCGAAGGCTTCATCGACCTTGGCCAGGTCCTCTTCACGCAAGTTGCCGGCGTAGTAATGCAACTTGGTCCAGGCCATTAAATAGTCATAACGGGCCTGGGCCAGGTCGCGGCGTGTGGTGTAGAGCTGCTGTTCGGCGTTCAGTGCATCAAGGTTGACTCGCTCGCCACCGAGGATGCTTTGTCTGGTCGAAACCACCAGCGCTTCGGCCGAGGTCAGGGCCTTTTGATAGGCGCGCAGCTTGCTGACTCCCGACAGACAGGCGCTGAACTGGCGACGCAGCTCGATCAGGGTTTCGCGGGTTTTCGAGTCCAGGTCGTATTCGGCCTGCTCCATCGAGCGACTGGCCTGACGCGTCGATGCCGACACCCCGCCGCCGGCATACAACGGCACGCTGATCTCGATACCGATGGTGTTGGTGTCGTAACGCTGGTTGTAGGTGTTGCCGCTTTCCGACTCGTTCTTGCGTGCCGTCGCGTAGGCGTTGACCCTGGGCAAGTGACCGGCGCGATTGCGCTCGACCTCGTAACGCGCCACTTCCACCGCCTGACGCTGGGAAGCGAGGTTCGGGTTGTTGCTCAGCGCGAGCTCATGCCAGCTGTCGAAATTGGCCGGTTGCAAGGAGAACGACTCAAAGGACTCGCTCAACGGCTCGAGGTCCTTGATATCGATATCCCGCGTACCGATCAGTGCGCCCAGCTCACGCAAGGCAGCGTCTTGCTCGTCGCGGGCCTCGATTTCTTCGGCGGTCGCCAGTTCGTAACGCGATTCCGCTTCGAGAATATCGGTGCGGGTGCCCTCGCCCTGACGGAACATCTGTTCGTTCTGCTGGAACTGTTGCTCGAAGGCTTTTTTCTTCGCTTGCGCGATATCGATCTGATCCTGGGCAAACAACGCCTGGGTGTAATAGGTCAGCACCCGAACCAGCAGTTCCTGGCTCTTGCCGCGAAAGTTTTCATCGGCAAACAGCGATTGCGCCACGCCCTTGCGATACGCCGCGTAGGCCTCGTAGTCGAACAGCGGCTGTTGCAGGGTGAACGTCGAGCCGTAGCTGTTGTAGTTGCGGTCTTCGGTCTGGTTGCGACGGCGTTCGTCCAGGGACGTGGCCTTGGAATTGTTGCGCCCCTTGTTGTAGTTGTACGAGAGTTTTGGCAGCAGGCCAGCGCGACCGATCGTACGGTTTTCCAGGCCGGCGTCGCGTTCCTTGATGGCGCCGAGGAATATCGGATCATTGCGCAGCGCCTGTTCGTAAACTTCAAAGGGCCCCATGGCGTAAACGTTGGTGCAGACCAGCAATGCGATAGCGGTCCCGAGAATGGAATGCTTGCTCATACGACGGAACATCCTTATTCCTCGGTCAATGCGGAGCCTGCCCGGTCGAGCAGAGGTTTGAACAGATAGTTGAGGAGTGAGCGTTCGCCGGTGCGCACGAACATCTCGGCCGGCATGCCCGGCTTGATCACCAGACCGTTGAGTTTTTCCATGGCGACATCGCTGACGCTGCTGCGCAGCACGTAGTACGGCACGCCGGTTTTCTCGTCGACCATCTGGTCGGCGGAAATCAGGCTGACTTCGCCCGGCACCCGCGGTGTCTTGCTCTGGTTGAAGGCAGTGAACAGGATGTCCACCGGCAAGTGGCTACCGACCTTGTCGATCAGATTCACCGGCAAGTGACCCTCGACCTCCAGACGCGTACCTTGGGGCACGATTTCCAGCAAGGTTTCGCCCGGGCGAATCACCGCGCCTTCGGTGTGCACACCGAGGTTGACGGCGATGCCGTCGGCTGGCGCGACGATTTCACTCTGTTGCAGATTAAAACCGGCCGAGGTCAGTTGCTGCTCCAGGGTCAGGCTCTTGAGCTGCGCGTCTGCCAACTGGCTGCGTACCTCTTTCTGGTATTCCTCGCTGTGCTGTTGCAGCTTCAAGCGCGTTTCAAGAATGCCCTGCTCCACTCGCCCGCTTTCACCGCTGTTCTGCGCCAGCTGTTGTTGGACTTGCGAGAGCTGACGCTGGAATTCCATCAGCCGGTTGCGCGGGATGTAGCCGTTGTCCGCCAAGGGTTGCAGGTTGGTCAGTTGCTGGCGCAGGGATTCGGCCTGCGCGGTCAGGTCGGTGCGCGCCCGGCGCATCCCGGCCAGTTGTGCGTTGGCACCTTCGATGTTGGCGCGCAGCCCGGCCTGCTCACGATCAAACGCTTCGCGGCGGCTGCTGAACAGTTGCCGCTGGCCTTCCAGCACCAACGCCAGACGTGGGTCGGGGTCGTTGCTCAGCTCGGCGGGGAAACTCACCTGCTTGAGGTTGTCGCGCTCGCTTTGCCAACGCGCCAGGCTGGCCCAGGCCATGCGGTACTGCGCTTGCAAGGATTGCACATCGGCTTCGACCTGCGTCTGGTCGAGGCGAAACAACGGCTGGCCTTGCTTCACGGCCTCGCCTTCACGCACCAGAATCCGGCTGAGCACCCCGCCACTCATCGATTGCACGGCCTTGCGTTTGCCGGACACCACCACTGTGCCCTGCACCGGAATCCCCTGATCGAGAGGCGCCAGGCTGGCCCAGAGAAAAAAGCTGCCGGCGCCGACCACGGCGAGCATCCAGCCCAAGCGGGCAAAATAACCGGCGTTGCGCTCAGGGCGCTCCGGTGCGTAACCTTGTTCGATTGTCATGCCGCTGTCCTTGCTCATACACCACTGCTCTTGGTCGGGGCCTGATACTGGCGGCTCATGCTGAGCCCGGCCGGTGCTGCAGCGGTTTTTTCCCGTGGCTGTTCCTGTTGTGCGCCAGACTGCTGTGCGCCAGACAGCGCCTTGAGCACTTCCTGACTCGGTCCAAAGGCTTGCAGGCGACCTTCGTTGAGCACCAGCAACTTGTCGGCCTGGGCCAGCGCCGAGGAACGGTGGGTCACCAGAATCACGCTGGTGCCCTGGGCTTTCATCTGTGCGATGGCACTGGCCAATGCAGCCTCGCCAACGGTGTCGAGGTTCGAGTTCGGCTCATCGAGCACCACCAGGCTCGGCTTGCCATACAGCGCTCGAGCCAGGGCCACGCGCTGTTTCTGGCCGCCGGACAAACCGCTGCCATCCTCGCCCAACACAGTGTCGTAGCCCTGCGGCAGGCGCAGGATCATCTCGTGCACACCGGCCTGCTGCGCGGCCTCGACCACCTTCTGCGGGTCGGCTTGGCGAAAGCGCGCGATGTTTTCGGCGACACTGCCACTGAACAGTTCGATGGCCTGTGGCAGATAGCCGATGTAGGGACCGAGGTCGTCGCGGTTCCAGCGATGGATGTCCGCACCGTCCAGCCGCACGGTACCGGCCAGGGTTGGCCAGACGCCCACCAGCACCCGGGCCAGGGTCGACTTGCCGGAGCCGGAAGCCCCCAATACACCCAACACTTCACCAGCCCTGAGGTTGAAATTGACCATGTGCAGGGTTGCTGTGCGTTGGCCCGGCGGGCCGGCGCTGACCTGTTCGAAGGTCACTTGGCCCTTGGGAGCAGGCAACTCCATGGCATCTTCATTGGGTGGGAACTCTTGCAGCAGAGCGTCCAGCCGTCGGTACGCCAGCTTCGCCCCGCTCCATTGCTTCCAGACAGCAATCAACTGATCGATCGGGCTCAGCACCCGGCCCATCAGGATGGACCCTGCGATCATCATCCCGGCGGTCATCTCGCCCTTGATCACCAACAAGGCACCCAACCCCAGCACCAGCGATTGCAGGCATAGACGCAGAGTCTTGCTGAAGGAGCTGATGACCGCGCCGGTATCGCTGGCCTGGTTCTGCAAGCCGAGAAAACGTGAATGCACCTGGAACCAGCGTTTACGCAACGCCCCGAGCATGCCCATCGCCTGGATGGTCTCGGCGTTATGCAGGTGACTGGTGGCCAGTTGCGTGGACCGCTGCGAGTAACCGCCGGCCTCACCCAAGGGCTTTTTGGTGATCGCCTCATTGAGGAACGCCAGACCAATCAACAGCGCCGCGCCGACGGTAGCGAACACCCCAAGCCAGACATTGAACAGATAAATCACGAACAGGTAGACCGGAAACCACGGTGCATCGAAGAACGCGAACAGCGCAGGTCCCGTGACGAACTGGCGAATGTGGGTCAGGTCGCCCAACGACTGGCCCGCGTTGCCCTCGCCCTTGAACAGGTTGCGCTCGAATGCGGCCTGATAGACCCGCAGATTGAAACGTCGCTCCAGTTGGCTGCCGATGCGAATCACGATGAAGCTGCGCACCGTCTCCAGCAAGCCGATAAACGCGAAGAAGCCCACCACCATCAGCGACAGCATGGCCAGGGTGGTTTCATTCTGCGACGAGAGTACCCGGTCATAGACCTGGAGCATGTAAATCGACGGCACTAACATCAGTACGTTAATCAATGCGGTGAAACAACCAACGCTGATCAGAATACTTTTATAGTCGCCCAGCGCCTTCAATAGCGGTGCAGTGGGAGTGGTCTTCGCCATTCTCATTGATCTTCCCTGAGCTGATGGCCCGTGCGGTAGTTCGACACGGTTCCAATAAACTTCCCCCACGCTGGCTGGGGCATGCTTTTAATAATGCAACTGGCAGGCGAACGAACTCTATGTCATGACGATATAGAGTTCAGGTTATTTACCGGTCAGCAAAAAACTGTGAGGGCGTCGTTATTTCCATTACAGGAAAAGACTCGACTTACCCTGGTGCTCTTAGTTTGGAGCGCGTTGCAGGACAATCTGCGGATCAGAGTGTTTGGTACTTTCGTAGCGCCCTTCCTGCTGTCGGCCAAGATGAATAATTCTTGAACCTTCTTTACCCGTCAGCGATATACCGTCGGGTTCCGGGAACCAACCAACGGGTGTTTCACTCAGCCAACTGGCGAGGCATTGAATATCGCCCGCCAATGTTTGATTTTGCACAAGTTCCAGTGAACAGGTGTTCTGCGGCTGTGCCGTCAGGTAAACCTGCCATTGCCCGGCCAGTTCCGACGGGTCCGCTAATCTCAGGCTGCTTGCCATGACTACATCTCCAGAAAACATCATCAGCGTAGCGATCAGCCACGCCATTGCCCTGTAGGTAAAGGCGTTATGGGTCATAAGGTGCTTCGTTCCAGGTTGTAGCCTATGCAGCCTCGCCTACCGCAGCGGTGCTGGCAAGGACAAAGGGCAGCGCAGATGCGCTGCCCCCATAGTCATCGACTCAGGCCACGATATCCGTGGTAGCTGCCTGGCCAATGGTGGTGACCAGGAAATCAGCCACGCCATGCCCGGAGAAGTCGATGGCAAGGCTGCTACCACCGGAGATCGAGCTCAATACCGCGTCGCCCGCTGCACCAGTGAACGAATTCACGAAGTGCAGGCCTGCGCCGTTGGTAATGGCGCTCAGGTCGATTTTGTCCAGACCGCTGGTGAAATCGAGGATCTGATCGGCCGCCCCCGGCTTGGAGTCGGAGCTTGCTGCAAACACGAAGGTGTCGGAACCGCTGCCACCCCAGAGTTTGTCCGCGCCACCGGCACCGTAGATGATGTCGTTGCCGGCACCGCCCTTGAGCTCGTTGGCCACGCCGTTACCGATCAGCAAGTCGTTACCCGAACCGCCGATGGCGTTCTCGATGGTCACACCCTTGGCAATGGAAACGTTGCCTACCATGCCACCAACGTCGGAGAACGAGGCTTCATTGAGGTTGATCTTCTGGTTTTGGGTGAAACCGGAGAAGTCCAGGGTGTCCTTGCCGCCCGCGTCCCACACCGAGAACACGACTTTGTCCGACGACGAGGTCGCGCTGTAGAAATCGCGGCCGGCGTTGGAGTTGAAGCCGTAGGTGGTGTCACCGGTACGGGTGCTCATGTTGGCGCCGTAGAGCTTCTGCACCGCAGCGATATCGTCCATCAACGGACCGGACGAATAAGCCTCGACGCCGCCCTTGCTGAAGTTCTGGTTGGTGTTGCTTTCACTCCAGTAACTCATGAGGCTGTAGCCGCGCGTGTCCTGGCCATAGGACGCATCGTTGTAGGTCGGGTTGCCTTCGCCGGCGTTGTAGTCGCCAGGGTGAGACAGACCGAGGGTGTGGCCGATTTCGTGAGTCAGGGTCTGACGACCGTAGTTGTTCACGCCCGGGGTCTTGTTGACGTTGTAGCCACTGCCGGTCAGGTACCACGATTGGCCGTCATAGCCAGGCTCGGTACCCGGCAGGAAGGCGAATGCTGCTGCACCTTCCTGGCCGCCACTGTAGTTGCCGAAGGTCATGTGACCGTCACCGCCCTTGGCGGCTTCAGTGAAGGTGACATTGGCCACGTCTGCCCAGGATTGCATGGCGAGCACGGCCTGAGCCTTCTGCAAAGAGCTGAACTGGCTAAAGCCGGTAACGCCCAGACCGCTGAAGTTCGACGTCGGTGCGGTCAGAAACGTGTACGTGAGTTCGATCTTGCCGCTGCCGTTGAGATCGTGCCAGGAGGCACCATCACGCAGCAGTTGCGTCGCAGCTTGATCTACCGAGTAGGAGGGTTTGCCATTGACCGTAAGATTGCCACCACGGTCATACTGATGGCTGAAACTATCGATCTGCGACCACGCACTACTTGTGGCGGCCGGTGAGTCAATAGCGTTCACTTTTACTTTCGACATAAACACACTTCCTTGTTTAGCAATGGAACAGTTTTTGTCAGACAGCGACAATCTCTGGCGAGATCGTCCTATCACTCGCCCAATGAAGGCGTAAGAAAGCTGACACATTTCGAAATCAGACGTCTACTACTTTTTTGGCGTCAAATTGAACTGCTCCACAAAACTCCCGAAAACAATGACCAGCGAGTCGAAATAATCTTTGTGGTTCAATCCCTCGATAGGATTGTCGGACAATCTTCTATTTAAATATTAAATAACAGTACAGTTGTATTTGATTACTACGTCGCAGTTTTACATATCCATACGCCATCCAGCCGCACTCAAAAAGTGCGGCATATTTTCAAGTTAAAGTGCATTAACTGCCGGATTTACGAATTATCGAAAACCATACCCGGCGGTGCGTCAGATTCACCGAGTCGTCCGCATTGGCGAGCGCTTCGCACTCGAACGCCGGCTGCGCCAGCTGCTACAAAAGCTGCGGTGCGCACACACCCTGTAGCAGCGGCCGCAGGCCGCGTTCGGCTGCGCAGCAGTCGTAAACCAGGCGCCTCGGTATTAGAGCCAGCACGCATCCCATAACGGATAATCATGCACCCGCTCAACCAACCCGGCACGAATCGGGTTTTGAATGACGTATCGTGCAAGGGTTTTCACGTCTTCATCCTTGCGAACAGCGCGATCGTGATACCCCTTCTGCCACAAACGCCCTGTACGCCCCAATGCCTGATTCACCGCCAAACTACTGCGCGACTTGATACGACACATCACTTGCGCCAACGTCTTTTCTCGCAGTTCAAGCAGGCAATGAAAATGATCTGGCATCACGACCCAGGTCAAGACGTCTGCCCAGCCATCTTCCTGAACAAGCTTAAGTTGCTCCACGACCAACCGCCCCAAGCGCCAATCCGCAAAAACCGCACGGCGCTGATAGACGACTGTAGTCAGCAAATAAATCCGCCCAACCTCCGACACCCGCCCCTTGCGCAATCGCCCAGCCTTCGTTGAAACAGGCATTCCTTGCCCCTTCATCCATTCATAGGAGGCCAAGAACTTACAACGTTGACGACATTCTGGCTGGCGCAAAGCTCAACCGGATGTAACCCCTCAACTCCCGGTCCGGATCTTGTTCCACAACCGCGTACGAATCCGGTCGATGCTCAGCGGCATGGCCTCAAGGGCAAAAGCTTGCCGATCATTTCCGGGCTCGGATACACCTTGGTGCCGTAGACGTCATAGCTGAAACCGATGCCGGTTGACGCAACGAGCATCAGCGGCGCTCCGCCCTATGCCCTACAAAACATGATCCAGATCAATGACAGCGCTTCAATCGCCAAACGGCCTTAAAGATTTCACGGTCCTTTCACCAACGAGTGCTATTTTTAAAATTCTAACGGTTGGGCCAGTGAGGGCTCATCCCTCCTAACCACGGGCTAACGGACGCGCTCGATGAACAAGGCGGGCAACACATGAATAGAGTGTCGTTGAGTAAGGTTACATTTCCAAACGCCTGCCAGCTGATGCGCTGGTATTTTCATCCCATGGGATTCGAGGCGAGCATGGATGCCCCGGACAGTATGATTGCCCGGTTGTTTGATCGTGCCAGTGGCGAGACCATGATCGCCATTGCGGGAATTCCCTGCGCTACCGTGATGAACGCCGCCGATGTCGAACGCATAATCGAAGCGGTGGAAGATGAGCTTGAAGCCTTTGCTCCTCCGCTTGCCCTGAAAAGTGCTTCTTGAGTCGCAGCCTTGATATCAAAGCCCACGCAGCGTGGGCTTTTTTCGTTCAAAGGCATTCCGGATGCCTGCACCATCCTGTTCAGGCTGACTGCTTGGCAACTCGCTGATCGGCGAAGAAAGGCTTGCCCTGCGCGATCCTGTCGGATGCCTTGGGCATATTGACCGATTGATTGTCCTGGCCATCGACGTACCAATAGCAGTGCTTCACTGCCCGGGTGATGCCAACGTAAGCCAACCGCAGAATTTCGTCTTTCTGTGCACTGTCATAAGGCTCCGCGTCGCCGTCCTTGCCCAGCCCGGCCATGCGATAGACCTGATTCTTGTACGGTGAACTGGTCAGGTGCTGGCAATCGCCGAGCAGGAATACCGCGTCTGCCTGAAGCCCCTTGGCACTGTGATAGGTCAGCTGCTTGAGCCGTCGAGCCTCGAACGGCAAGCTAGAATCAGCATTAACTACAGGGTAAATATGCTCTTCAATCAATGACTTATCGCTACTTTTTCGATAAAGCATCAAGATTGAATCACCGTTTCGATAGTGTTCCGTCAGACGCTTGGCCATGGCCGAATCATCCCGATCATGGATGTTAACCGGCAGCAGTTCCCCCGGCTCGCCACTGGCCTTGGCTTTTTTGCCGGGAATCGCCGGTGCGGCGCGCACGATATGCTCGGCAGCGTCGATGATGTGCTGATGGCTGCGGTAGTTTTCGCTGAGCATTACCCGCGTGGTAGCGGGTGACGGAAATTCCTTGTTGAACTCCATGAAGTATTTCGGCGAACTGCCGCGCCAGCCATAGATCGACTGCCAGTCATCGCCGACACACAGCAGCGACGAGCGCTGCGCCCCGCGCCCGACGTGCATGGCTGGACCACGGCTGCGGATTTCCATCAGGGTTGCACGAATCCAGGAGACGATTTGCGGGGAAACGTCCTGAAATTCGTCGATCATCAAGTGCGACATCGGTCGCAGCAACTCATCGCTCAGCAGCTTGAGGTTTTCTGGCGAATGCTCGCTGAACAAGGCGAACATCCGGTTGTAGGTCATCACCGGCGGCGACTGATCCAGCAGGTGATCCTCCAGGGCTCGCCAGTACAGGCTGAGCGCTTCAAAGAACAAACGGTCCGGATCGTCCTTGGCGAAACTCATCTGTCCCACGGCAGCCGGAACATCCAGCCCAAGGTTTTCGATAAAGCTGGCCGCGGCGACAAAACAGTCGAGCAGCGGCGCGGAACCCAGTTCGCCCTTGACCTTGTAATCGAACCCCGGCCCGGCGCTGGCATCCCCGGCCAGCGTGGCCAAGACGCGTTTTGAAGACTCGTAGCTATCTAGCCAAATCAAAGGTTTACGGCAGAAAGCTTGAAACAGGGTGCGCTTGACTGCCCATTCGGCGCGAACCGTCAGTTTGGCGTTGGGACGGCTGACTTGCGGGTTTTCACGAGGGTCGAAGCCTAGGACCACCCAGGCGTCGAGCGTCGGGATGTAACCGTGACAATGGAAAGTCGAACCGTTGATCTCGAATGTCTGGCGGCTCGGCTCAATGCCCTTGATCGGCCAGGCGCCTGCGTGAATCCACAGATCTTCGACGACATCGCAGAGTTCTTCATCGCGCTTGGCCGCCAGTTCGGTCACTGCCATGCGCTTTTGCACATCCGGGTGATCGCGCTCCAGCTCCTTGAGCTGCAAGGCATGACGGGACAGCGGCGTGATCAGTTCGCGAAAACGCTCACTTTGAGTAAACAGCCGGTGAAAACAGGCATTGAGTAGTTGGCGCTGAGTGTCGTTGATCCGCAGATCGAACGGGTTGCTGTCGACCTCTGCCTCATCGAACAGCGAACGGCCGCTGAGGTTTTCGAAAGCCTGCAGCCGCTCGAATCCCGGCAGGCTGCGGACCATCGGCAGAATGCGTGAGTGGAAAGTTCGCACCAGATCGCGGGCATCTTTCTGGGAGAGCGCTCGGTCCCACACGGCAAACAGCCCGATCAACTTGTTGATGAAGTCCTTGCGCGATTCGCGGGTGAAGGTCACCACGGTCAACGAATCGAGTTCAAACCCCAGGTAATGGGTCAGCAGCAAAATGCGCAGCGCCAGGGTCGTCGACTTCCCGGCGCCCGCCCCGGCGATCACCGAAGTCGAAGGAGTGTCGCTGAAGATCATCTTCCACTGTGCGGCGCTCGGCTGCGCCGACTCCGGTAACAAGCGGGCGACATCGGCCTTCATGCGTTTCTTGATTTCTGCACTCAGCGGCAGCCGCCAGTCGTCGAACAGGTTCTCATCAATGCGCGGCGCCGGATGCTCGGTGGATCGGCTGTCGCGGATCAGCAGCACCTGACGGCCTTCCTCTATTCCGTCCAGCTTGCCTTCCTTGTAGCCGTAGTCGACGCCGGCGCTATGACCGCTGCGAAAGCCGTCGGCCTGGCCGTGCAGCCAGGACGCCCGATGCTGCGCGCGCAGGCGGTTGAGGCCGTGGCCAAAAAAACGCGCGACCAGGCGTTTGAGCAACGGCATCTCGGCCAGGGGCAAAAGCTCGGAAGGAAGATCGGGATTGTGGCGCGGCACGCTGACTCCAGGGTGTGAGGCTGTTGCAGGCTATGGTGTCTTCATTTGCCGGCGAGTTCTAGTCAATTGCTTATCCATCATTGGTTTAAGCGATGAAGTGAATGCTGGGACGTAGAGTTTAGCCTTCGATTTATATCTAATAAACTGATCAGATTAAGGCAGTTTTTACGCTTTTTATCGATCGTTGACTGATAGATGATGTTTGCCATCAACCACCGGTTCTCGTTTTGCGGCTCAAGTGTTCCGCCCCATGACGAACCTTTTCAGGAGACGATCATGCTTGAACTCAGACCCTTCAAATCCCTGGGCGGCGCCCATCATGGCTGGTTGGATGCCCATCACCATTTTTCGTTCGCCGAGTACTACGACCCCAAGCGCATGAACTGGGGCAACCTGCGGGTGTGGAACGACGATGTGATTGAGCCGGGTACCGGATTCCCGAAACACCCGCATCGGGACATGGAAATCATCACCTACGTTCGCGAAGGTGCGATCAGCCATGAAGACAACCTGGGTAACAAGGGCCGCACCGAGGCCGGTGATGTACAGGTCATGAGCGCCGGCACCGGGATTGCTCACAGCGAGTACAACCTGGAGTCGACGGCGACGAAGATTTTCCAGATCTGGATCATCCCGAATGAAACCGGGTTGGCACCGTCCTGGGGCGCCAAACCGTTTCCAAAAGGTCATCGCGAAGGTTTCGTGACCTTGGCCAGCGGTAAGGCCGGCGACGACCAAAGCCTGCGAATCCGCGCCGATGCGAGGTTGGTGGCGGCAAACCTGAAGGCTGGCGAAACCGCCGAGTATCAACTGGACAACGGTCGCCGGGCGTACCTGGTGCCTGCCACCGGAGTCATTGAAGTCAATGGCTTGCGTGCACAAGCTCGAGACGGTGTAGCGGTTGCGCAGGAACAGGTGCTGCGGGTGACCGCCATCGAGGACAGTGAAATCGTGTTGGTGGACCTGGCTTGATGCGCTGAAGGTCGGATGCAAAAAGGGGTGACCATTTAGGTCACCCCTTTTTGTTTGCAAATCGATATTGGCTGCACTGCCGTCATCGCGGGCATAAGTTTCTACACATCTTGCTGTCCCAGCTCTCGTAGCAGCTGCCGAGCCTGCGAGGCGGCGTTCGAGGACGAAGTCCTCGCAAATCCTGCGTACGCGATTCGCCTGAAGGATCGTGTTGGCTGATTTTACGACTGCTTCGCAGCCGAACGCAGCCTCGCAGGCTCGACAGCTGCTACGGAGGTAGTCCTTCAGCGTATTTCAAAGTTGTGTAGATTCCTATGCAGTGATGGGGCCCTCGATTATTTGGTGCTGATGGCGCTGTCCACCAGTGTCTGGGCTTCGCTGACCAACTGCTTGAGGTGATCATCGCCAATGAAGCTTTCGGCGTAGATCTTGTAGATGTCCTCGGTGCCCGAAGGACGTGCCGCGAACCAGCCATTTTCGGTCATGACTTTCAGCCCGCCGATCGCCTGGTCGTTACCCGGCGCCTTGCTGAGAATGCTCTGGATCGCTTCGCCAGCCAGCTGTGTCGACTTGACCTGGTCCGGTGACAGCTTGCCGAGCAAGGCTTTTTGCTCAGGGTTGGCTTTGGCGTCGACGCGTACCGAGAACGGCTCACCCAGTTCATCGGTCAGTGCGCGATAAGCCTGGCTTGGATCACGCCCTGTGCGAGCAGTCATTTCAGCCGCCAGCAAGGCTGGAATCAGGCCGTCCTTGTCAGTACTCCAGACGCCGCCATCCTTACGCAGGAACGAGGCACCGGCACTTTCTTCGCCGCCAAAACCCAGCGAGCCGTCGAACAGGCCATCGGCGAACCATTTGAAACCGACCGGCACTTCGTACAGGCGACGATTCAGGCGCTTGGCAACGCGGTCGATCAAGCCACTGCTGACCACGGTTTTACCCACCGCCGCATCGGCGCGCCATTGCGGGCGGTTCTGGAACAGATAGTCGATGGACACGGCCAGATAGTTGTTCGGCGCCAGCAAGCCGCCGGACGGAGTGACGATGCCGTGACGGTCGTGGTCCGGGTCGCAGGCGAACGCCACGTCGAAACGCTCTTTCAGACCGATCAGGCCTTGCATGGCATAGCTCGACGATGGGTCCATGCGAATCTGACCGTCCCAGTCGACGGACATGAAACGGAACGTAGGATCGACTTGGGTGTTCACCACCTCAAGGTTCAGGCGGTAATGCTCGGCAATCGCCGACCAGTAGCGCACCCCTGCTCCGCCCAACGGGTCCACGCCCAGGCGCAGGTTGGCGCCACGGATGGCGTCGAAGTCGATCACGTTGACCAGATCGGCGACGTAGGTATTGAGGTAATCGTGACGATGGGTGGTGCTGGCCTTGAGTGCCTGCTCGTAGCTGATGCGTTTGACACCGGCAAGCTTGTTGGCGAGCAACTCGTTGGCCTTGGCCTCGATCCACTTGGTGATGTGGGTATCGGCCGGGCCACCGTTGGTGGGGTTGTACTTGTAACCGCCGCTTTGCGGTGGGTTATGCGACGGCGTGATGACGATGCCGTCCGCCAGACCCGACGTGCGGCCGCGGTTGTAGCAAAGAATTGCGTGGGAAATGGCCGGCGTCGGCGTGTACTCGTCGCCTTCGGCAATCATCACGGTCACGCCATTGGCGGCGAGGACTTCCAGCGCACTGGCGCCGGCCGGCGTCGATAGCGCGTGGGTGTCGATGCCGACAAACAACGGGCCGTCGATGCCCTGGGCTTCGCGATACAGGCAGATGGCCTGGCTGATGGCCAGAACGTGCCATTCGTTGAAACTCAGCTCGAACGAGCTGCCACGATGGCCTGAAGTACCAAACGCGACGCGCTGGGTCGAAACAGAGGCATCGGGCTGGCCGGTGTAATAAGCCGTTACCAGTCGCGGGATGTCGACCAACAACTCTACGGGTGCCGGTTTGCCCGCAAAAGGACTGAGTGTCATGCAAAACCTCTGAAAAAGAGTGGTTCAGGAATGGGGACGCAGTTTACTGGCAGTTTGACCAGAGAGCGACGATATCTATCCAGACAAGATCTATCCAGACATCAGCTGGGTATATTGACGCCCGGTCAATCGATGAGTTCAAGCCTCAACGCATCTGCCAGCATCGTCAATGCAGCCTCCAGGTCATGCTGCCCGCTGAATGTGTGGCTGAGCCTGACATACTGCGAATGCAGCCCATGCAGGCTGAACAGTTCACCGGGGGCAATCACCACCTGCTGCTTGAGCATGCGCTGGAAGACCCGCCGCACATCGACCGGCCGTAACGAGCGCGCCCAGATGGTCGCCCCGCCCGCCGGCTCGACAAACTCCAGCGAGTCGCTCAGACGGTCCTGCAGCATCTGGGTCATTCGGCCTTTTCGCTCTTTCAACAGCCGGCGCAGCACCAGCAAGTGCTGGTCGATTCGGCCGCTGCTGTACAAACGCGCGATGGCCTTCTGACGAATTGGCGACAGGCGAAACGAGCGCAGCAAAAAATGTCGCTGCAATTGAGCGCTCAAATGCCGTGAAAGCAGATAACCGTAAGGTGCCTCGGGTCCCATGAGCTTTTCGAAGGTGGAAAACACGATCAGGCGATCAGGATCGAGCACATCGCGAAAACGACTTTCATTCGGCTCATGAGCGAGTTCGCCGTACACGTCGTTTTCCAGTACCCAACTGCCGTGTTGTTCCAACAGTTCGGCGGTGGATTGCCGGTTGTCCGATGGCATCAGGCTGCCGCGCGGCATGCTCACGCCCGACGACAGCACCACCAGGCGAACCGCCTCGGTCCGGAGCAAATGCTCGAGCAACTCAAGGTCAAGGCAGCCGTTGCTATCTATCGGCAACTCGATCACCTGCACGCCAGCGGTCTGGAACAAGCGCAAAATGGCCCAGTCGCAGGGCGATTCGACCAGCACGGTCGCATCCTTGAGTTCGAGCACTGCGATCAGTATTTCCAGCACACCCCGCCAGTCGGCACCGATGTAAACATCATCGGCGTGCCAGCAGCGAGCCGGTGAAGTGGTGTAGCGTGCCGCCAGCGCGGTGCGTAATTCCAGCTCGCCACACGGCTGCGAGTGAAGCTGCGGCTGACGCGGATACTGGCGCACCAGTTCTCGCTCCAGCAGTAACAGTGGACTGTCCAGCGACTGTAGAAGCGCGGGTTCGTCGATACTCAGGACCAGCATTCCCGGGCGCCTCGCGCTGACATAGACCGTTTCCAGCAGGTCGTTGCCGCTGCTGAACGACGTGTTCAAGGACACCGGTAACGCGTAGTAGCCGGACTTCGCCACCGAATACACTCGCCCTTCTTTCTCCAGCAGCGAATAAGCGTACTGGATAGTTGAAATCGACACGTTCAACCGGTCTGCCAGCTGCCTTAGCGAAGGCAGCTTGATCGGTGCTTCAGTTGCCATTTCATTAATCAGGCTGGTCAGGTATCGGTACACGGCCTGGTAGGCAAAATCGGTTTCCCTTTGCCCCTTCATGAACGCTGGCCAATCGCAGTGCAGGTAGTGTTTGAATCGGTCAAACCAGACTCCTTCAACGTCTCGCTGACCGTTCACTCAGCGCGTCATCCACCTCAAGCTCTCCGGTGCCTGCGGCACTCAAACCCGAATCACCCGCTTCGAGCCCGATCCCGGACACCGAACGCATGCCGTAGAGCTTGCAGATCAGACTGACCGACAGACCGCTGACGTCGATCATCCATTGCATGACTTGCTCTGGAGCGGCGTTGCCCTGCATCGCCTTGTGCAGCTCGGGCATCGCCACCAACATGCCGGGATGGCAGCGGCGCAAAAAGTGCTCGAGCCCGGCACCGGCGTCGACAAAGGGAGCGAACAGCAGGCACAGCTGTTGCGTTTCATTGAGCCCCAGTACCTGCTGAGCCTCGGCCGACGCCTGGGTCCGAAGCTCGGCCATTGCCTGCGGATTGCCGTAGACCTCCAGCACCTGCTCGCAAAGCCGCTCGGGCAGACGTCGTTTACGCATCTTCAACAACGCCCGTTGTATGTACTCGCTGAATCCGCTTTCGTAGGCCAGGCCATTCACGAAGCAGGCTTGCAAGCCCCGCAAATGGGCCGAGAGCAAAGGACTGGCGAATTCGTTTTCGCGCAGGTGAACGTCAATTTCATCCGGTTGCAGCCCGAGAAAGTCGGTCAGCAATGGCCAGCGCTCCTCCATGTTGCCGGTCACCAGGTCCTGGATATCGATGTAGTCTGCGCCGCGTCGCGCCTCAAAACTCTCGCGTGGCCGCCACTCGACCGTTTCATGGCCCGCATAAAGCTTGCGATAACAATCGCCGCCCAATTGATCGAGCGTTGAAAACAATCCCTCATAACTGAAGGCCGGATGAGTGATTACCGGCAAACCGGCCTTTTTTGCCTCATGCATCAGGCCGGCCAGGAACTGCTTTTGCTGACGCACGGTTTCACCGCTGATCAACGCATCGACACCGCCCTCCCATCGAGCCATCTGCGAGTAGAACTCGCCTGTCGCCAGATAGCCGTCGCCGCACGCTTCAAACACCCCGTCAGCCCCTCGCAAATGGCCGAGCATCAGCAGGTTGGTGCGATTCAAATCGCGACCTGCCTCAGACATCGGCGTCAGATGGCTGAAGGGCAACACCTCGCGGTTATCGGCCATCACCACCTCGACCCGAGGATCGTCGTAGACAAACAGGGCACCGTAGCTGCTATGAATATTCTCCATGATCATCGGCGTCGTCCCGCCCAGCCGTAGCGTGGCGACACGCAACTGGAAGGTTGCTGGCGCTCTGCCCGCGATACTCAACTGCGCGGCACGCAGGAATGCCAATGTGTAGCAACTGTCGCGCGTTCCAGAGTGCATCATCAGCACCTTGTAAGTACCGATTCTGTCCATTCCCCCGGCAGCCACCACCAGACGCTGGATCAACAGCTGCAATGCAGTACGTTCCGCACGAGAAAAGAAACTCAGCAACCGCTGCAAAACTTGCTGATAGACATAGTTCATCGCTTGATCATGAGTTGTGCTCATTGTCATTTACCTGATATTCAAAAAGTCGGCATCGCACAAACAATCATTTGCTTGCACGACCTGCGATCGATGCTGGCTGATAACGGCTTATCGTGAGTATCTGCTTTCAAATGCTAACACTTTGGTTGTGGTAACTATTTGAAACGATTGTTATAGAAATAACAGTCACGACCGAGCCAATCGCCCACAACCCCCGAGGCCATGAGCTCTGACGGAGCGGATGGGCGGCCTAGGATTTTTCCGACAACGTCCCACAGACAATGAGCACGAGAAATAAGGAAGCCAGAACAAGGCAATACTTCCATAACTAACAAGCGAACCGCTTACTTGCCGCATTTCAACGCGAAGCGCAGGCGAGCAATGGTCCGAATACATAGCACCCAAAGCAGTACCCATTAAAAAAAGATGCCCAGCCATGACTCATTCCTTGAGATGAAATTAATCATGCAATTATCAGGGCTTATATGATGATTAGAAGATACAGATCATGAGCAAAAACCAGTTCAGTTGCTGAACCGGAAGAGGACAAAGAGGCAGGGGAGGATTGCCCGTCCAACAAAGACGCAAGAGTCCGTCAACACGGACTCTTGCGCAAGCGTCATGCAGGTTCTACTTGAAGCGCCACTCGCTCGTGACACGGACATTCATCCATGTAACGGTGTGCCTGGACAAACTCGCTAAACGGGAAGACCCGGGTCTTGAGTGGCAGCAGTACACGGTCAGCCGTCAACTGGTTGATATCGCGCAAGGCCCGCTGCAGTGCGACCTGGTCCTGAATGATCCCCAGTTCCGGTTTACCGGTGAAGTTACCGATGCAGTGCACGAAGAACTGAATGTTTTTCTGGAACGCTGCGCAGGCCGGGAACGGCGTCTGGTTACCGCCTTGCAGGCCATACAGCACCAGGCTGCCACGAGGTGCCAGCACGTCACCGAGCATCGACATCTGCGGGCCACCAAGACCATCGAATACCACGTCGACACCGCGGTTGTCGGTGAGCTTGTTGATCTGCATGAGCAGATCCTGCTCTTCAGTGACGATCACCTTTTCGGCACCCAGGGATAACAGGTACTCGCGCTCGCTGGCCGTTTTGGTCGCGGCAATGACCCGCACACCCAAGGCCTTGCCCAGTTGCACGAAGGACGGGCCGGCACAATGGCTCGCATCGGTGACCAGGGCAAACTGGCCAGGCTTGACCCGTGCCAGATCGGCGTAGGCAAAGTAGGCAACCAACAGCGGCGTGTAATGCACAGCGGCTTCGACCGGGCTGAGCACATCCGGATAGCGCGTCAGCGCCGAACGCGGCAGCACGATCTGCTCGCCGTAGACGGGATAGTCATTGGGACTTTCTGCCGGGAAGCTCGCGACCTTGTCACCCACGGCCAGATCATCGACACCTTCGCCGACGGCGGTGACCACGCCGGCCATTTCATGACCCAGGCCCGATGGCAACCGGGCATGGGAAGACGCCAGGTTCTGGCGCCAGAGGATGTCATACCAACTGATGCCGATCGCTTCGACACGCACCTGCACTTCGCCCGGCGCTGGCAGAGCTGCCGCATGCTCTTCGCATTTGAGCACCTCGGCAGGACCAAACTTGTGAAAACGGATCGTGCGGGACATCGCAAACCTCGTCAAAGTAACCTCTAATGCCATGAACTCTATCCGGGCTTTCTGGCCAAGACCATCAGTGGCTATTAATAGTCGACATGCCTGTCATTGATTCCGCAGCTCCGGCAATACGTCAATAAACGTAGAAAACCGAACCAGCATTGTGGGAAAAATGAATTACCCGGTGCAGAGTAACAGCCTTTCCCCGTAAGATTCATGCCGGCCATTGTTCTCATATGGCCGCTCTCGTCAAGTTTGCTGACTCTGCCAGGACTCCAGATGAATCGTAATGACCTGCGTCGTGTCGACCTGAACCTGTTGATCGTGTTCGAAACCCTCATGCATGAACGCAGCGTGACCCGCGCGGCGGAGAAGCTGTTTCTCGGTCAGCCGGCCATCAGTGCGGCGTTATCTCGCCTGCGCAGCCTGTTCGACGACCCGCTGTTCGTACGTACCGGCCGCAGCATGGAGCCTTCGGCCCGGGCGGTGGAAATCTTCGCCCTGCTCTCTCCGGCGCTGGATTCGATCTCTACCGCCGTCAGTCGCGCCGCTGAATTCGACCCGGCCACCAGCACCGCGGTGTTTCGCATCGGCCTTTCGGATGATGTCGAATTCGCCCTGCTGCCGATGCTGTTGAAGCGCCTGCGTGCCGAGGCCCCCGGTATCGTGCTGGTGGTGCGACGTGTCAACTATCTATTGATGCCGAGCCTGTTGGCATCGGGCGAAATCTCGATTGGCGTCAGCTACACCACGGATTTGCCGGCCAACGCCAAGCGCAAAGTCCTACGACGCAGCATGCCGAAACTGCTGCGCGCCGACTCGGTCCCCGGCGCCTTGAGCCTGGACGATTTCTGCGCTCGCCCCCATGCCCTGGTGTCCTTCGCCGGCGACCTCAGCGGCTTCATCGATGAAGAACTGGAGAAACTCGGGCGCAAGCGTCATGTGGTGCTCGCGGTTCCGCAGTTCAATGGTTTGGGGACGCTGTTGGCCGGCACCGATATTCTCGCCACCGTGCCGGACTACACCGCCGATGCACTGACCGCCGCCGGAGGCGTACGCGCCGAAGACCCGCCGCTGCCGACACGAACCTTCGAGCTGCACATGGCCTGGCGCGGCTCGCAGGACAACGATCCGGGTGAGCGCTGGCTAAGGTCGCGAATTCAGATGTTTTTTGGGGATCCTGATAGTTTGTAACAACCCCCCGCCAGGCTCAAAATTCAGGCTCCCAGCGGCGGAACAGGACGCTGGCGTTAACACCACCAAACCCGAACCCATTTGAGAGCGCGTGCCTTATCAACGTCTTCCGGGACTTCAGGCCGACCAGATCGAGCCCGACGGCCGCCTCATCGGGATGAACCAGATTCAACGTGGGGGGCACGACCTGGTCACGAAGCGCCAGCACGGTGAAGATGGCTTCAATACCACCGGCCGCTCCCAGAAGATGCCCGGTGGCGGACTTGGTCGAAGTGATCGCCACGCCCGAGTCACTCCCGAACAACGAGCGAATTGCCGCCAGTTCCCCTTTATCGCCAACCGGAGTGGAGGTCGCGTGCGCGTTGATATGCTGCACGTCCGCAGGACTGACAGCGGCCTGCCGCAGTGCTTGCTCCATGGCGCGCCGTGCGCCGTTGCCATCTTCCGGACCTGCCGTCAGGTGATAGGCATCGGCGCTGGTGCCATAGCCGACCAGTTCCGCCAAGGGTTTGGCTCCACGTGAGAGGGCATGCTCCAGCGACTCGATTACAAGCAACCCGGCCCCCTCAGACATAACGAAGCCGTCACGATCGCGATCAAAGGGACGTGATGCCTCCTGCGGACGCTGGGCAAAACCAGTGGATAGCGCGCGGGCCGCAGCAAAACACCCCAGAGTCACACGGTCTATCGCTGCTTCGGTACCGCCGCATATGGCGATGTCCGCCTCGCCACTTCTGATGAGCCTGGCCGCATCGCCGATAGCCTGCACCCCTGCAGCACAGGCCGTTATGGGCGCCCCGAGCGGCCCTTTGAAACCATGCCGAATGGAAACGTGCCCGGCCGCCATATTGGCGAGAAATGACGGTGCAGTGAACGGCGACAATCTGCGAGGGCCACGCGCGTCGGTGGTACGTACAGCGTCGGCAATCGCGCCAAAACCACCTACGCCCGATGCAATGATCGTAGCGGTACGCTCCTGGTCTGCGACATCCGTCGGATGCCAGCCGGCCTGCTCCAGAGCTTCGTGCGCGGCCACAAGCGCAAACTCGATGAAGCGATCCATCTTCTTGCGATCCTTGGCCGAGATAATGCGCTCCGGGTCGTAACCCGCGATGGCATCATCTTCTAAAGACGGCACCTGGCCGCCTACTGCAACGCCCGTACCCTCAGTAATATCGTCGGGCAGGCTACGGATGCCAGAACGTCCGGCCAGCAATCTCTTCCAGACTTCTTCTACTCCGCATCCCAGAGGTCCGACAATTCCGGCGCCCGTGACTACGATTCGCTTCTGACTTTCGAGATTAATCATTGAACCCTCTTCATTTTTCAGTCGACACCCAATAAAAACAGCAAGCTATGGCGTACGGCTAAAGCTTTGTGGTGAGGTGAGTGGCGAGAGGACGGGGTGGCGTCCTGTCCACTAGGCTTGCTTGCCTTTTCGCTGGTTCAGGTTGATCCGTATTGTCAGGACGGATCTTGAACCAGATGGAGTACATCGCTGGCAGGAACACCAGCGTCATGATGGTTCCGATGAACGTGCCTCCGATCAACGTGTAGGCCAGCGTCCCCCAGAAGACGGAGTGTGTCAGGGGAATGAACGCCAGGATTGCCGCCAGCGCTGTCAGCAGTACCGGGCGGGCACGTTGGACCGTGGCTTCGACCACCGCGTGAAACGGATCCAGCCCTTCTTGCGCGTTGTGATGGATTTGGCCAATCAGAATCAGCGTATTGCGCATCAAAATGCCCGAAAGGGCGATTAGACCTACCAGAGCGTTGATACCAAACGGCTGCTGGAAGATAAGCAGTGTCGGCACCACACCAATCAACCCCAGTGGCGAGGTGAGGAACACCATGATCATCGCCGAGATCGAACGTACCTGCAGAATAATGATCAGTAGCGTCATGGCAATCATGATCGGGAACAACGGCAACATCGCTTTACCGGCTTTGCCCGACTCCTCGATTGCACCCGCCTGCTCGATCCGGTACCCGTCAGGCAGCTTGTCGATGACCGGCTGCAGCTCTTTCATGATCACGCTCGAGACGTCCGGTGGCTGCAGGCCTTCGGCAATGTCACCGCGCACGGTAATGGTCGGCGTGCGATCACGACGTCGGAGGATCGGGTCCTCCATACGAACATCGACCTCTCCCACCTGAGACAGCGGAATCCGCTGACCCGCCGTGCCTACCAGAGTAAAACCTTCTATCTTGGCGGGATCGAGCCGGATATCACCCGCTGCGCGACCAACCACCTGCACCGAACGAATGTCCTCACGAACTGCGGTGATCGGCACTCCGGCCAACAGGAACTGCAGTTGCTGCGCGACTGAGTTTGACGTCAACCCCACCGCCTCCAAGCGATCCTGATCCAGAGCCAAATGCAGCGTCGGCGTCAGTGGCCCCCAGTCAGTGTTGACGGTTCTCATCATCGAGCTCGATTGCATCACGTCCTGTACCTGGCCCGCGATCTCGCGCAATTTCGACGGATCAGGCCCCATCACCCGATAGGCAACAGGGAACGGCGAATACGGACCAAACACAAGCTGAGTCACCCTGACACGCGCTTCTGGGGCAAGTCCCTCGGCAGCGGCCTCGCGGAGACGGAACTTGAGGGCCTCGCGCTCCTCCTGGCTGTCCGTCAGCACCACAATCTTCGCGAAAGACGGATCGGGGAGTTCCGGCGCCATCGCCAGATAGAAACGCGGCGCGCCTTGCCCGATATAAGCGGTGACGATTTTTGCCTCATCCTGCTTTTGCAGCCAGGCCTCTATCTTGGCGGTAGTGGCACTGGTCTGTTCAATGGAGGTTCCATAAGGCATTTGCACTTCAATCAATACCTCTGGACGGTCCGAGGTAGGGAAGAACTGTTTCTTGACCAGGCTCATGCCGAGAATCGCCACGCCAAACATTGCGATAACAGTACCGACTACCAGCCATTTGCGAGCGATGACACGCGTCAACACCTGGCGGAAGTGGTTGTAATTTCGGGTGTTGTAGATGGCCGCATGACCACCCTCCACCTTCTTGATGTTCGGCAACATCTTCACGCCCAGGTACGGGGTAAAGGCCACCGCAACCACCCAGGAGGCAATCAGGGCGATGCCCACGATCCAGAACATGTTGCTGGTGTACTCGCCGGCTGTCGACTGCGCGAAGCCGTTGGGCATAAAGCCGATAGCCGTCACCAGCGTACCGGAAAGCATCGGTGCGGCTGTATGACTCCAGGCATACGCGGAAGCTTTGATGCGGTCGTAGCCCTCTTCCATTTTCACCACCATCATTTCGATAGCAATGATGGCGTCGTCCACCAACAGTCCGAGCGCCAGAATCAACGAGCCAAGGGTGATACGGTCAAAGTTCTTTCCAGTGGCCGCCATCACCACAAACACCACCGCCAACGTCAACGGTACAGCCGCAGCGACCACAACGCCTACACGCCAGCCCATGCTGAGAAAACAGACAAGCATCACCACAAGCAGCGCGACGAAAAATTTGACCATGAACTCGCCGACGGCCGAACTGATATTTACAGATTGATCGGTGACCTTGGAGAGCGTCATGCCCAAAGGCATGCCTTCATTGATCTTGACCGTCTCCGCGTCCAACGCCTTGCCGAGGTCAAGACCGTTCCAGCCCTCACGCATCACGATCCCCAGCAACAAGGCCTCTTCACCGTTATTACGCACGAGAAAGGTTGCCGGATCTTCATAACCACGTTCGATCGTCGCCACGTCCGAGAGCTTCAGCGTCCGCCCCTGAACCGCAATGGGTGTGTCACGAATCTTTTGCACCTTATCGAAGGCGCCATCCAGCCGGAGGAAGACTTGTGGCCCGTTGCTTTCGATCGAACCGGCAGGCGTGAGCACGTTCTGATTGTTCAGCGCGGCAAAGATGTCCTGAGGCGATACGCCCAAGGTGGCCAGCCGATCATGGGAAAAGGAAACAAAGATGCGCTCGGGTTGCTCACCAATAATGTTGACCTTCTTCACGCCCGGCACATGCAACAGTTGTTGGCGCAACGACTCTGCATCACGTACCAACAGTCGCTGCGGTTCGCCTTTGGCTTTCAGGGCGAACAGTGCAAATGTCACGTCCGAAAACTCGTCGTTGACCATTGGCCCAATGACACCCACCGGCAGCTTCCTGGCCTCATCGTCGAGCTTTTTACGCGCCTGATAGAACTCCTCCTGCACTTGCGAGGGCGGCGTGCTATCGCGTAGTGACACCATGGTGAAGGCGAGGCCAGGACGGGTGTAAGTTTCCGTGCGGTCGTACCATTTCAGTTCTTGCAGGCGTTTTTCAAGTGGCTCTGCTACCTGATCCTGCATCTCCTGCGCCGTGGCGCCCGGCCACGCGGTAATGACCGTCAACTGCTTGACCGTAAACGGAGGATCTTCCGCACGCCCCAGTTGGAAGAACGACAGGATGCCCGCAACGGCGATCAGGAAGATCAGAAACACCGTGATGGAGCGCTCGCGAACGGCGATCGCGGAGAGATTGAAGCGCCCCTCGCTCATGGATGACTCCCTGCGACCTTGACGCCATCCGGTTGAGCCAGCCTCACCTCCTCACCATCGCGCAGCAGATGCGCGCCTAACGCTACAATCTGCTCGCCGACCTTGAGATCGCCTGCGACTCGCGCTGCGTCGTCGCTCAAGCCCAGGACCTGAACAGATCGCCAAGTCACTTTCGCCGGTGTACCGGCGATGACCCACACGCCAGTGCCTTGGCCTGGGTCATAAACGGCAGCGATCGGTATTTGCAGCCCCTGCCCTTGCGTGGTGCTTTCAGCGATCCGAAGTGTGACGGTCGAACCTAGCGGTGCATTGGCCAGTGCGCCCTCAAGCACATACCGCGCCTCGAAGGTGCGCGTCATACGGTCGGCCGAGTCAGAAAGCAGCCTCAGCTTCGCTGTAACTGCACCCGTGGTATTGCCATAAAGCGTCGCCTGCGCAGTGGATCCTGCTGTGGGGCGTAGCGTCTCGGGCAGATGCACGATGGCTTCGCGTTGCCCTGCCCGCGCCAGTCGAACCACGGGCTGTCCCGGGCTGACAACTTGTCCGGGCTCTGCGAGCGTCTCCACCACTACGCCGTCGGAATCCGCAAACAGCACCGCATAACCAGAAGCATTGCGGGCAACGTCAGCCTGCGCTTCAGCAGCGCTGAGCTGCGCTTTTGCGGTATCCGCTGCGGCTTTGATCTGGTCATAGGCCGATGCAGAAACAGCACCTGCGGCGACCAGGTCGCGATATCGCGCCTCGTCATCTGCAGTCTGCTTGGCTCGGGCCCGAGCGGCTATGACTGACTCTTGCTGTGCTCGCGCCTGCAACCCCAGGTCGATTGGGTCAAGGCGCATGAGTGGCTGCCCACGTTTAACGGTCTGACCAGTGTCAACCAGACGTTCAAGCACCTTGCCTGATACCCGAAAACCCAGATCGCCCTGGACGCGGGCAGCCACGACACCCGTGAAAGAACGTGAGACGTCGGACGAAGCCTGAACCGCAGAAGACCTCACCAAAGGGGCCTGCGTGCGTGGATCTTCAACGGTGGATGAGTCGCCACACGCCGTCAGGACGAGAGGCAACAAGCAAGCGGCAATGGGGACAGGTCGAAGCCGGCGCATAGGTTCCCTTACTTAAAAAATAGGACAGGCGTCATATTCTCAGTCTGGTGACCATTTATGTCAATGGTCACACATTATGAAATACCGAGCCCCTTAATCTCAGCACTAGTATCGCCGCAAGCTGGTGGCCAACCTCGAGCTTAGCCCAAAGAGTGTCGATTGACAGAAAGTGACCATAACGTAATATGGTCACAAACATCCTCAATTGAAGGAACCTCAATGCCTACCCTCCGTCCCGTTGCTCTCTTGGTGAGTGCCAGCTTGATGACAGGTTGCGCGGTCGGTCCGGACTATCACCGTCCGGACGCCCCACTTTCGGACCATTACCTGGGGCAGTCTTCTGTCGAACAGAGGCCAGGGGCGACGCCGGCCGGTCTTGTCGCCTGGTGGGAAGGCTTTGGTGATCCACTGTTAGCCGACTTCGTCTCCAAGGCACTTGAGCAGAACCTGGATCTGGCGCAGGCGTCGGCGCGAGTCACGCAGGCACGGGCCGGACTGGGCGTCGCAAATGCCGCTTTACTGCCCTCGGGGAACATCAGCGGACAGGCCGCGCGCTCCTACCAGTCAATCGAGACGCCGCTCGGCCAGGTGTTGAACTCAACGCCTGGCTATGATCGGTACGGAAGTTCCTACGAGGCCAACCTCGATGCCAGCTGGGAGGTAGATGTCTTTGGCGGATTGCGCCGCGGACGCGAGGCTGCTCTGGCCGAGTACCAGGCGTCCCAGGCGGGCGTCGCTGCCACACGATTGGCCATCGCCGCGCAGACCGCTGATATCTACATCACTGTCCGCGGACTGCAGACCCGGCTGGACATTGCGAACCGACAAGTCAAAACACAGCAGGAGCTGCTAGAGAAAGTCCAAATGCTCTACAGCAAGGGGCTCGCCGCCAACTATCAGGTTCGCCAGGCCGAGGGAGCGCTATCGCAGGTCCAAGCGACAGTGCCGGTCCTGCAGACCGGTCTGGATGCTGCCATGAATGCGCTGGATGTCATGCTCGGCACGCCGCCAGGCACTCACCGCACACAACTGGCAAGTGCGGGGAGCATTCCTGTAGCGCCGCAATTAAAGGCGATGGGAACGCCGGCCGATTTGCTGCGCCGCAGGCCAGACCTCATTGTGGCTGAGCGCCGTCTTGCGGCCTCAAACGCACGCATCGGGGAGGCGATTGCCGAGTACTACCCGAAATTCTCCCTTAGCGCATTGCTGGGCAGTGCCACGGCTGTATCCGCAGGCAACCTTTTTACTGGCGGCGCCAGCCAGTCGGCGGGCGTATTGGGATTGCGCTGGAGGCTCTTCGATTTTGGTCGCATAAACGCCCAAATCGACCAAGCCAAGGGACAGGAAGCCGAAACCCTGGCCGCTTACCGTCAGTCTGTGCTGCGCGCCACCGAGGATGTGGAGAACGCGCTCTCCTCACTGGTGAATCGGGAAGCTCAAGCAACCACCCTCGCCGGGGGAGAGGCGTCTCTGACACAGGCTCGCCAATCGTCATTCATTGCCTATGAGAAAGGCACGGCCAGCCTGATCGACGTCCTGCACGCCGACGAGACGATGCTGCAGGCTTCCGATGCCCGGGCACAAGCACGAACGGAATCGGCACGGGCGGCGGTCGCGGCATTCAAGGCGCTCGGTGGTGGCTGGCAGCCTCCTGAAGCCCAGCCTGTTGCGACACGATGATTTAACCAGGTGACGTAGCACTTGATGCACGCACCTACCCCTCCTCTTTCAGCTACTACCCAATCCGAGCGCGGGTTCGTTCACCGACTGACGCGGTCAGTAGCCAATTGCTCAATAGAAACCAACCGGAGTACAGCGAAATGAAGTCGAACGAGAATTCCTGGGTGCTCATCACCGGAGCATCAAGCGGATTTGGCGAGGAGTTTGCCCGGCAATATGCAGCACAGGGAAAATCGCTCGTTCTGGTAGCAAGAAGACTGAGCAAGCTCGAAGCACTATCGGCGCAGTTGCGCGAACGCTTCGGCGTTGATGTGATCGTCGAACAAGTAGACCTGTCCTCGATCCCGGCGATCATCGAACTGCATGAGCGACTCAGCGAACGCAATATAGTGATCGATGTGCTCATCAACAATGCGGGTCATGGATTGCAGGGGCCTTTCCTGGATCAATCTCTGGATGAGTCTCTGACCATGATTGATTTGGATATCGCCAGCCTGACAGGGCTGACACGCCTTTTCGCGGCCGACATGCGAGCCCGCAAACGTGGGCACATCCTGATGGTCGCCAGCTTGCTGTCCTTCCAGGGCGTGAAGAATTTCGCCGTTTACTCTGCCGCGAAAGCCTATGTTCTACGCTTCTCTGATGCGCTTCATCGCGAACTGAAAAAAGACGGCGTCGTCGTTACCGCACTTTGCCCAGGAATGTCGGATACCGGATTTGCAGAAAGCGCCAAGCAAAAGATCACGCCGGTCTTGAAAAGGGTGATGATGCAGCCTCAACCCGTCGTGCGTGCAGGAATCCGTGCACTGCAAGCCGGACGCATGAGTGTGGTGCCGGGTTTTGGCAACAAGGCCATTACTGTCTTGACTTGGGCCACGCCTCGTCGGTTTCATCAGAGCCTTATGGCGCAGGTGATGGGAGTCTGAGGGGGCGACAAAGGGGCCTTTTACCTCAGGGGAAAGGCCCGAGATATGTTCTTAAAGGTCGGGAGGCAACGCATGCTCCCGACAGGACATTTATCGTGTAACAGCACTCAATTAGAAGCGGTAACTAACGGACGTACCGAGCCCGTTCGCACTGTTCTTGAATTTGGCACTGTATGCACCTCTGTTCGCGGAGGCGTCGTTGATCTGCACGCTCTCCTCCCATAGGTAGGAATAAGCAACATCGATCGTGACATTGTCCGCCGGAGTCCAGCCAGCACCGAAGCTGATAACCTTCCGGTCGCCCGTGGGAATACGTGGTCCTCGGTTGGTGTTGTTGGTGGGCGACTGGTCGACCGAGAAGCCTGCGCGAAGTACCCATTGGCTGTTCAATTTGTACGCCGTGCCGATAGCGTGAGCCCACGTATCATGCCAGTTCTGTTCTTCGGTAATAGTGCCCAGTGAGCCGCTCAACAAAGGGGGTAAACCCGTGTTCTCTATGGTTAATTCTTTAAAGCGACTCCAGCGTGTCCAGGTACTCCCCAAATATAGAGTCCAGTCATTATTGAGCTGATGAGTCACCGAGAAATCCACTGACTCTGGGGTATCCACATCCAGCGAAGCGTCATAACTCCGACCGCTGACCCCCAACACGCTAAAGATGCCGTCGGTGACCTTGGTCTTGGCGTCCAAGTGGTAACTGACCTTGGAATGGTAAGTCATGCCCAAGCGAGTTTGGTCTGTAGCCTGCACCAGGATACCGGCGTTGAAACCGAGGGCCGTGTCATCACCCGTGCTTTTGAGTTTTCCGTCATTGCGACCTGGGCTCAGTGGATTGGGCACCATCCCGGACAGCTCACCGGTGATGCGGTTGATAGTCGGACCGAACCCGATCGAAACTTTGTCGTTAAAGGCATAGCTGATGGTGGGCTGGAACGTAAGCGTCGTGACCTCACTTTTGTTGGCGTAGTAACGCCCGGCAAAATCGCTGCCATAGTCAGTCATCAGACCGAAAGGTACATAAAAACCTACACCGAACGCCCAATGCTCATCGATGGGTTTGACGTAGTAACCCATAGGCACTGTGGTGGTTGGCACCATGTCACCGTCTTCCTGGCCTCCGAATGTACTGCGGGTTTGGCTTATGTCGGTCTTCGCGAATAGAGTCGCCGCGCCCACGCTGACCTGCTCTCTTTTCAATCGAGACATGCCCGCCGGATTACCGAAGACCGTGCTCGCATCTTCAGCGGATGAGGAGCGCCCGGCAAACCCGGCCCCCATCCCGCTGACGCTTTGTTCATTGAGAGCGAAACCGCTTGCAAACACATTTGAAGATGCGAGCACGACAGCGAGGCCAAATGGGCTCTTGAGCACTATTTTTTTCATTGTTTGAACTCTATGGGGATCACTGAGATGAAGCAGTAGAAGCAATGGCTCACCATATTTATTCATGTGACCAATTCAGTCAACGGTCACAATGCGAATAAATGAAATGCCCTTCGACGACTGGAAGAAGGGCAAAGTGAAAAGCCGTTTTGGTGATGTGTCGCTTACACAGGCATGACGTAAAACCGTTAGCCGAAGGTCAAGGCATGAGGCTACGCAAAATGAGGTTGGAGGTGAGCGTGGGCGCCTCCTCGACATAATCGAGGTTGTACTGCAGGAGTAAAGGATTGACGAAAGGCCGCAAAGCCAGATGTATCGCCTCTACTGTTTCGTCCAGGGGAGTCTTGCGTTCAAATTCGCCGATCTCTCGCCCCTCCCGCACAATTTGCAACACGAAGCGTTTGATCTGTGCGTCATAAGCCTGCGTACTGGGCCAGCTTTCCGACGCCGCGAATGCTGCAATGTCATAGAGTTTTCGGTCGTTAAAGAACAGATTCACACCTGTGGCGATCACAGTTTTGACCAATCGTCGAAAGCGCTCCGTCGGCGACAGGTCTTCTATATTGATCGCCTGCTCCACAGCCGCGACGATTTCTGCCAGACAATTTGCGCAGATGGCTTCACCGATCGCCTGCTTGGAATCAAAAAATTTGTAGATGTAGGCCTTGGAAAACCCGATGGCCCTGGCCAGGTCGGAAACCGTGGTTTTGCCGTAGCCGTATTGACTGAAGTGTTCGTTGGCCGCCGCGACAATCTGGTCTCGAATGTCGTGATCGGCTGGGCCACGGGGGCTGGGGGAAGCTGAAGATATTGATGGCTGATTCATGGGAACAGCTTACTCATCCTATCGAGGACTGACAACTTGTGACCGATAAGACATATAGTCACAAATCGACCATGAAGAATCTAACGCTACATTACCTAGCGACACTGTGTAGCCTGCGCGTAAATGCCCGGGCCACACTGCAACGCAGTTCAGTCCGTTCTCCCCGTCAATTTCGGGAAATTCAGGGTCCCAGAAGCGTCGCTGCGAGCAATGCAGAACATCAACACCAGCCTCAACCAACGGTAGCCGCCAGTCTTCCATTAATGCAGGGGTCTCGGCGAACCGATGTTTCAGGCACATCCGCACTTGTGGCGAGGGAGCTTGCTCCCGCCGGACTGCGTAGCAGGCCCGATTCAGGGCCGCTTCGCGCCCCAGCGGGAGCAAGCTCCCTCGCCACAGATACTTCTCACGTCTCCAGACTTTCTTAAGTGAACAGCATTGCCGATTGATCGGGGCTTTATCGTTAAATCCAGCGAGAATTCCCGCGGGCCGTGTCGTACCGCCAAGACAGGAGAAAGTCGTAGAACTCTCCCCCGCCTCCTGGCTGGCCGACTGTCAGAAATCAACCGATGCTGAAAGCTGAAGGGTACGTGGAGCGCCCAGGCCGCCGGACAGGCCACTGCCGTCGCCGCCATTGTAGGAGCCGAGCCAGTAGGCCCGGTTGGCGAGGTTCTCTATGTTAGCCCGTAAGGTCACAGGTTTGGACATGACCTTGGTGGTGTACCGACCGCCCACATCGAACACGGTGTAGGACGGCAACTCCATCCGATGGTCGTCCGTAACGTAGCGGCTGCCTACGTAGTTCGTGCCTGCGGTCAGGGTTAGTCCTGGGACCCTCTCCAGATCGTACTCGACCCCGAGTTTGCCGATGATTTTCGGAACTCCAGTCACCTGATTGCCTTCGTTCGACGCTACCAGCGCCTTCGTCAATACCGCCTGTGTGTAGGAAACACCGCCCATCAAACGCAGATCTGGTCGGGCCTCACCGAAGAAGCTCCATTCCACGCCACGGTTGCGCTGCTCTCCATTGACGCCAAAAATATTGGTGACCGGGTCGGTAAAGGTGCTGGGTTTTTCGATCTGGAACACGGCCAACGTAGTGGCGAACGTACCCAGGTCAAGCTTGGCGCCCACCTCATACTGTTTTGTCTGAATCGGGCTCAGGATTTCACCCGGGTTGGCTGCCGTCGTCGGAGCCGTCCCCCCCTTGGACAGACCTTCGATGTAGTTCGCGTAGACCGATACATCGTCAGTGACCTTGACCAGCAACGCGGTAGCCGGCGAAACACGGCTCTCGTCGTAGTGAGAGGTCTTGACCCGCGCCGGAGTCAGGTTAGTGCTCTCCACCGACTGACGTCGCACACCCACCGTCCATTGGATGCGATCATCAAGGAACGAAAGGGTATCGAGAAAAGCCAGACTGCCCAGCTTGTCTTCGGTCCGAGAGGTGACCGCACCGAAATTGTCCAACGGCGGTGTTTGGCCAAAGTCGAGGTTGTAGTAGTTGGTGGTCACGTAGTTGGCTATCTGTTTATCCTTGAAGCTCATCTCCGACTTGTACTGAGTGGCCGCCAGCGACCATTGGTGGCCTACGGGACCGGTGTCGAAGTTGCCCTTCAGGCCAACCTCGCCCGATTTCTGGGTGCCCTGCCCATCCGAGCGATAAGCCAGAACATTGATATCACCGGCGTTGTTGACCAGCGTGTCGCGCGTCATCAGGGCGTTGCGGCCGCCGTCCCTCTGCCCATAGGCCGCAAAGGCGGTGAGCGAGTCATTCAAATCGACCTCGCCTCTGAGCAAAAAGGTTTCGGTGTCGTTGGTGGTGTATGCCCAGTCAGGTGCCAGCGCGTAATCACCTTTCTTCGCGCGGGGTACGTTGGTGACCTTGGGGTTGACCGAGAAAATCCCGAAATAGTTCGCGCCCTCCAGATGTTCACGGTGCTTGTAGGCGTCCAACGACAGGCGAATGCGTTCGGCGCGCCAGTCCAGGCCCAGCGCATTGAGCTGCATGTTTTGTTTCTGATCGTCCACAGCGGTATCGCCGTCGCGGTACGCCCCGTTGTAGCGGATACCAAACTGATTCTGCTCGCCAAAGCGCCGACCCACATCGGCATGCGCACCGTATAAACCATTGGATTCAAAAGAGGTCGTCAGGCGTGTCAGCGGTTCGTCGCCAGCGCGCTTGGGCACCATGTTGATGCTGCCTGCGACGCTGCCATCCGGCGGCATGCCGTTCAGCAGCGCAGACGGGCCCTTGAGCACTTCGATGCGTTCGGCCAGCTCGGTCGCGCCGCGCAGGTTCGGCGCCATGCCGATCAGGCCGTTGTAGGTGATGTCGTTGGCGCTGGTATTGAAGCCACGAATGAAGAAGGTTTCGAGGATGGCCCGTTTGGAGGGAACGTTCACCGATGGATCGGTTGCGCCGATGACCGAACCGATGTCCTTCGCCTGGTGGTTGCGCACGAATTCATCGGTGTAGCTGATGGCGCTGAAGGGCGTCTCCATAAAGTCCTTGGTGCCCAGCAGCCCGACTCGACTGCCAGTGGCAACCTGGCCTCCCGCATAGGCGGGCGGCAGGTCGGCAGTTGCACCCATAGTGCCCTCCACCGTCGTTTCAGACAGCACAAGGCTACCTTCGCCAGTGCCCGTCGGAGACTGTGTTGACGGCTCAGGCGCGGCAGCCACAGCCATCGATCCCCCGGTCAGCCCTAGTAACAGAGCCATGTGTACGGCAGAGAAAGTTCGATTCAAGGTAAACGAAAAAGCGCGTTGCGTAGCCTGCGATGAATCAGGATTGGCGCTGTGTGGGCGGCCGTGTTCCGACATGCTGGATTCCTTTCGATGCGATGAATTGAAGTGCATTCATTAGGTTTCCGTACCAGAACGCCAATCCCTCAATCCAAATGATAATAATTTGCATATACCGCACCAAGAACACTCCAAGGGGCTGGATCAGTGGCCCCCCCCCAATGACCGAAGCAACATTCGAAAGCCACAAAAAAGGGCCGGTGCCTGAACAGGACCAGCCCTTTGTGCTGCAGATACACGTCACGAATCAGCCCTTGTAGCCCTGCACCACCTCGTCAGCCATTCGATTGAGACAGGTCACGCTAGCGGTACACAGATACCAGGTCTGAGCATCGACAAAGATCACACGTCCGTTGTTCCAGGCCTTGGTCTTGCGCAGCAGCGGGTTATCCAGGCTCTGGATGTCCAGTGCCGGACGGTGTTCCATCACCGCGGTTCGGTCGATTACATAGAGAATGTCGGGATCGGCCTGCTGGATAAACTCATTGGAAATCGGCTGCCCATGCAAACCGGCTTCGATGTCAGTGCTGGCCGGTTTCACGCCCAGGGTGTCGAAGACAAAGCCGTAGCGCGACTTCACGCCGTAGGAGGTGAAGGCGCCGTTGTTGTGCAGCACGATCAACGCCTTCTCTGGACGCCCTTCGGTGACACGGCGGGTCTGTTCCACCTTGGCGTCCATTTCCGCGACTTTCTGGCGGGCCAGTTCTTCTTTGCCGAGGATGTGTCCCAGGAGGGTCAAATGCTCCTTGGCTGTGCCGATGAAATTGCCTTGTTTGTTGGTCAGGTCCACGTCGTCGTAGACGGTCGGGGCGATCTGGCTGAGATCCTTATAGCTTTGCGCCTGGAGCGGAGAGATCAGAATCAGGTCCGGTTTGAGCGCATGCAACCGCTCGAGATTGGGCTGAATAGTCGATCCGACATCCATGACATTCGAGTCGTCACGGTATTTGGCGAGAAAGCTGGTGACGTAGTCCTTGGCGATACCCACCACCGGCGCGCCCAACTGATCGAGTGTATCGAGCTCGCTCATATCGAAAGCCACTACGCGCTCGGGCAGTTTGCTCACCACGGTTGTGCCCAGAGGATGCTCGATCTTGATCGGCTCGTAGTGCGCCTGCGCACTCACTGGCGGCGCGGCCTCTGCCGCCGGTTTGTCACAGCCCTGCAGCCCGGCCGCTACGGCCATTGCCAGTAGCACGCCACAGATTTTTTTCGCGTCATCCTTGCTCATATCAGTTCCCTTGAAGGTGATGGGTTGAAGTAGTTGCAGACGAACCCTTGTTCGCTCTGCAGGATTTCGAAATCCAGACCAAAAAGTTCGCGCAGGTGCGCCTCGGTAACCACCTCCGCGACCGGGCCGTGGCGGTGAATTCTCCCGCCTTTCATGGCAACGATATGATCGGAATAGTTGGCCGCGAAGTTGATGTCATGGACCACCAGGATCACGGTGCGGCCTTGCTCATCACACAAGCGCCGCAGGGCACGCATGATCTGTACGCCGTGCTTCATGTCGAGGTTGTTGAGCGGCTCGTCCAGCAACAGGTAATCCGTTTGCTGGGCAATGGTCATCGCCAGGAACGCCATTTGCCGTTGTCCGCCGCTGAGCTCGTCAATGTAGGCGAGGCGCAGGGACTGCAAAGACAGGAACTCGATGGCCTCATCGATAGCCTCGCGATCCTGGGCGGTAAGCGCTCCACGGCTGTAGGGGAAGCGTCCGAAGGCGACCAGTTCCTCGACGGTCAGGCGCAGGTTGAAATCCGGAGACTGGCGCAAGGTGGCCACGCGCTTGGCATAGTCGCGAACGGGCACATCCAGAATGCTCCGCCCGCCAATCAGCACGTCGCCTCGGGTCGGCGCCAGCAGGCGAGCAATCAACATCAGCAGCGTGGTCTTGCCCGCCCCGTTTGGGCCGATCAGCGACGTGACCTGCCCCGGTGGAAACCGGACGCTGACGTCACTCAGGACATGCCGGCTGCCATAGGCCTTGTAAACGTGATTGAGGGCGATCATGGGGTGCCTCGGGTTCGAATCATCAGCGCAAGGAAATACACACCACACACCAGGTTGATGAGAATGCTGACGGAGGTGTTGTAGTTGAATATCTGCTCGACCAGGTATTGGGCGACAATGAAAATGCCAATGGCGATGGCGCAACTCATGGGCAACGTGACCCGGTGCCGAGCGGTTCGGGCAAGCGCATAGGAGATGTTCGCCACGAACACGCCCATGAATGCCGTCGGCCCGACGAGGCTCGTCGAGATCGCCACCAGAATGGCAATAAGTGCCAGTTGAAGGCGCACGCTGCGCGGGTAATCGACCCCCAGGGAAATGGCCTGGTCACGCCCCAGGGAAAGCACATCGAGCACCGGCAGGGTTCGTTGGGCGATGCCGCACACCACCGCGACCAGTACGCCCGAATAGATCACTTGCCCAGGTTGCGCCTTGTTGAAGGAGGCGTAGTTGAACCCTTGGAAAATCGAGAATTCTCCTGGGCTGATCTTCAGCTGGATGAATTGGGTAAACGTCCCCATCACCATGCTCAGTACCAATCCCAACAGGAGCAGCAGGTACACGTTGTTGCTCCCGTCTCGGAACAGCCACCGATGAATAAGCCATGAATAGCCAAGCATCAGCAGGACCGACAACAGGACGTTACCGTCCCGCCCCAGCAGCACCAGGCTCTGGGTGCCCAGCAGCAGAATCAGCAGTGCCTGGAACAACAGGTAGATCGCCTCATACCCCATGATCGCCGGCGTCAGTATCCGGTTACCGGCGATGGTCTGGAAAATCACCGATGAATAGGCAATGCACACCCCGGCAATACCCATCGCCGCCAAACGGGTCAGTCGCTTGGGAATGACGTAGTCGAAGTCGAAACCGGACCCCAACAACAGGAACCCGATCGCCAGCGCCAGAACCAGCAGCCAGAGACCATAACGGGTAGCCACGCGCCTCATGTGTACTTCCTGATCAGCAGCACGAGAAATAACAGGCCGCCCACACTGCCGGCGGTGAGGCCGATAGGCACTTCGAAGGGGTAGATCAGCAGGCGGCCGAGGATGTCGCAGGCCAATAACAACGACGCGCCGCACAAGGCGACGATGGGCAATGTCCGCTCCAGGTTTTCGCCGTAGTGCAGCGCCACCAGGTTGGGAATCACCAGTCCGACAAAGGGGATCGCCCCCACCGTGATGACCGTGGCGGAAACGGTGACCGCCACGAGCATCAGACCTAGCGCCGCATTGGCCGCGTAGTTCAGGCCCAGGCTGCTGGCCATGCCCTCACCCATCCCCAGGACGGTAAACCGGTGTGCATACAGGTAGGTGAGCGCGACGATCGGCAGGATCAGATAGATGATCTCGTAATTGCCCTGCACGATTTTCGAGAAGTCACCGAGCATCCAGCCCTGCATGCTCTGCAAGATGTTATGACGGTAGGCGTAGAACTCGGCGACGGCGCTCAACACGCCGCCATACATCAGGCCTATGACCGGGACCATCACCGTGTTCTTGAACTTGATACGGCGGATGATCGCGATATAGATCAGGCTCGCGGCAAAACAGAACGCCAGGGCAAACAGCATCCTGCCGGCAGTCCCCGCGGCGGGGGCTACCGTCAGTGAAATCAGAATGCCCAGCTTTGCCGCATCCAGCCCACCGGAAGTGGCGGGTTCGACGAACCGGTTACGCACGATCTGTTGCAGGATCACGCCGCAGACGGCCAGCCCTACCCCGGTAAGAATCAGGGCCGCGAGACGCGGAAGGCGGCTGGCGGTCAGTGTCAGCCAGGCATCTTCGGAAAAGGTGAACAGTTCCGTCCAGGAGACTTGCTTGACTCCCACCATCAGCGAAAGGCAACAGAGCACAACAAACAGGAGCAGTAAGGTTGCACGACTCAAGAATCGTCCTCACTGCCAAACGCCCCGGCAATCCGCCAGCCCTTTGCGGCCCGTCGCTGAGCGAGAAAGTGCGAGTAGAGCCCTGGCTTGGCACTCAATTGCGCGTGGGAACCTTGCTCGCTGATCCGGCCATTATCGAGCACCAGGATCTGGTCGGCCATGGCCACCGTCGAGAGCTGGTGCGCGATGACGATCAGCGTACGCGTACCACGCAAGCGTGCCAGTGCCTCGGCAATAGCGGCCTGGTTCTCGGCGTCGAGCGCAGCAGTCGCCTCATCGACCAACAGAATCGGTGCATCCTTGATCAACGCGCGGGCGATGGAAATCCGCTGGCGTTCGCCGCCGGACAATCGGGCGCCGCCCTCGCCCACCGGGGTATCCAGGCCTTGAGGCAGTCGTTCGATGATTTCCACGACACCGGCTTGTCGTGCCGCTTCCATCACCTGGGCATCACTGGCATCGGGTTTGCCAATGCGAATGTTGTCGGCGATGCTGCCCTGGAACAGGTAAGCATCCTGGAAGATCTGGCTGATCTGGCCGGCCAGTTGCTCGCCGGACATCTGGCGCACATCCACACCGCCGACGATCACAGAGCCTTGAGTCACGTCGAAGAATCGCGCGATCAGCCTCACCAGCGTGGTCTTGCCCGAGCCGGAAGCGCCGACCAGAGCGGTCATGCTGCCCGGCTCGATCCGCAGGCTGACCTTCTGTAATACATCAGCCTGATCCTCGGCATAACGAAAGCTCACGTTGCGCAGTTCGACGGCCCCATCGACCGGTGCCTGTGGCGTCTGCGGTTCAGGCAACGGCTTGACCGCAAAGATCTCACGCACAGCTCCCAACTGGCCTCGCGCGCCACGCAACACCTCGCTATAGCCGGCCACTTCCAACAAAGGATCGATAAAGCGGCTGACCAGCAGCAGTGAAACAATGACCGCGATGACCGATCCCGCCTCCAGGCTTGCGCCCAACATCTGACTCAGCCATAGCGTGGCGGCCACCAGCAAGGCGGCGAAGCTCACTTGTACAGCCCAGGCATTGAACACCACCGACATCGCCGAGACGTGAATCAGCTGTCTTGCAGAGCGCTGCTGGCGCCCGATGGCCTGTTCAAGAAACCGGGTACCACCGTCCTCGCCATTGAACGCCCGCAGCACCGATTGCGCTTGGGCGAACTCGACCATGCGCTGGCTGGTGTGGGCAGCGTTGTGCTGGAAGTCCTGGTCGGCACGCTGCCCCAAGCGGGCGGTCAATACAAAGACACCCAGCAGGATCGGCAGCGTCACCAGTGCGATCAGGCCCATCTGCCAGTGCAAGGCGAACAGTGCAATCAGGATCACTACCGGCGTGATCACGCCGGTAATCAGCGGTGTGAAAACGTGGGCGGGAAGCTGCGCCATTTCCATCATGCCCTGGGACGCGACATGGTTTAGCCGCGCGGTGTTTTGCGCGGTGAACCAACCCACCGGCAAACGCGCCACATGGTCGCCGAGCCGATGGCGGCCCCGCTGGAGAACGGCGATGCCGACACGGATTCCGGCTTTCTCTACTGTGCGTCGTAGCGCCCAGCAAATCACCATGCCGATCACCAGCGCGATCAACCATTGCCCCACTGCGCGCGTTTCACTGCCCAGCAAGCTGGTGAGTATCGGCACCAGGGTGACAATCGTCAGCCCGCAGAGCAGGCCGTAGACCAGCGTCATATAGAGATAGCGCCGCAGCACCGGGGCATCGTCACCCAACAGTTGAATAAAGGTTCTCAGCATGACGGCACCGCCTGTTCCTTGGCCTGTTCGTAGCCGCCCAGTGCCCACAGTCGGGCGTAGCGGCCTTTGCGGGCGAGCAGTTCGTGGTGACGTCCCTGCTCACAAATCGTACCGTTGTCGATCAGAATGATCTGGTCGGCGTGCATCACCGTATCGAGCCGGTGAGCGATCACCATCAAGGTGCGGCCCCGGGCGAATCGCGATAGCGCTTGCTGGAGCTTCACCTCGTTCTCGGCATCGGCTGCCGCCGTCGCTTCATCAAGCACCAGCACCGGCGGGTCGAGCAACACGGCGCGGGCGATACTCACGCGCTGTAACTCGCCGCCGGAGAGCTGCACATCCTCGCCGATCACTGAGTCATAACCGCGCGGCAAGGCGAGGATGCGCTCGTGAATATTCGCGGTGCGCGCTGCGCCTTCGATTTCCTGCTGGCTGGCCGATGGCCTGCCCAAGGCAATGTTGTCGCGCAGGCTGGCATGGATCAGTCGCACTTCCTGCAACACAAAACCGATGCGCCGGTACAACTGCGCGCTCTCGATCTGCCGGATGTCGACGCCACCCAGCGTAATGCGCCCTTCAGTCGGATCGAAGAAGCGCAGCAGCAGGCGTGCCAATGTCGACTTGCCGGAGCCGGAAGCACCGACAATCGCTGTCACGGTGCCGGGCTTGAGGGTGAAGCCAATGTCCTTGAGCACCGGGTTCTGGCCGTCGTAGCTATAGCCGAGCTGCTCGACGCGAATTTCGGCATTTTCAGGCAACTGCCGTGATTCGCCCGCCAGGGTTTCCAGTACCGGCGTTTCCAGTAACCCATGCACACGCTGGGCAGCGGCGGTAGCATTGTTCAGGTCGTGGGTGATGTAGCTCAACAGCAGCAGTGGCGCACAGATGCCCGGCGCCACCAAGGCGAAGGGCAACACCTCGACCGGCGTGATCCAGCCCAGGCTCACCAACAAAGTGCCAAAGGCCAGCACCACTCCGAGTACCGCAACTGGGGTAACCATTGCATGGGCGTTGGCCATCGCACTGACCAGCGGCCGAGTGAAGTCGGTGAACGCTTCGGCGAAGGCATCCACCGCCTCACGGTAACTGCCATGGGCCTTGCCCTCGACACCGAAGGCCTTGACCACGGGAATGCCGTTGACGAACTCGACCACTGCGTTGTTGATACGTGCCATACCGGCACCAAACGATTGCATGTTCGCCCCACTGGCCTTGGTCGCTCTGGAGAAAAACAGGAAAAACAGCGGGAATGGCAGCAGGGAGACAATCGCCATGCGCCAGTCCATGGCAAACAGGTACAGGATGGCGATGAGGATCGCCCCTACGGTGCGGCCCAGCGTGGTAAAGAAATGCGCAGTCAGGCTGTGCAGCGTGCCGATGTCATCCTGCATGGCCTGTTTGACTTCACCCGAAGCCCGACTGGTAAACCAACCCAGCGGCACCTTGGCCAGTCGACGAGTAATCGCCAGACGCAAATGGCCGGTGATGTGATTGTCGGCCAGGTGCGCAACCATCTCGCCCACCGAAATCAACGTCATGCCGAGGAACAGGCACACCAGGCTGATGCTGACAACCTGCCAGACCTGACTCTGCATCTGGACCCAGCCGGTAGCGACCCCGGCCTGCCCCATCGAGAGCTGTGCGATATGGGCGATGCCGGCCAGTGGCACCATCGTCAGCATGGTCCCGATCGCGGCCAGTACCGCAGCGACAATCAGCCGCCCGCGTACGGGTTTCAGTATCCGGGATACCGAGCCGGCGGCGGGTGTGTCTTTATCACTCATGAGCTCTCCTGAATTACCACTGGTGACAGCCTGAAGGCATGCCTGACTTCCTTTGTGTTCGAGCGTTTTGCGCGTTGCGTTCCTTTTATTCCGAACGGCGACGCAAAATCCTCAATCGAAATGCGGATTAATCCGTTCGCCGCCATGAACCGAACGACCGGTCACAGGCCCGCCCCCGACGCGAATGGGTGACAGGCCCGAAGGCCCGCGGCGATGTATTTCTCGACGGAGGACACCGACACCTTCAACTCGGCCGCGATATCCCGGTGGCCCATGCCATGCAACTTGCACATCAGCAACGCTTCACGGGCCTTGAGTGGCTTGTTATGCAAGGCAACATCGATCTGTGACAGGGCCTCGGATGCCAGTGCACGAACCTCTTCCGATGGCACCTGAGGCTCGGCTTGCTGCATCAGCCCTTCCAGATGACTGGCCTCAAGATGCCGGCGGCGATACAGATCTATCACCATTCCCTTGGCGATTTGAGTCAGATGACGGCGTGAGTTCTCGGTCGAAGGAACCCGGCCCTTCCTGATGAGATTGAGATAGACGTCATGGGCCAGATCCGCGGCATCCACCGAATTGCCCAGCTTGCGACGCAACAAACTGCACAACCAGCGGTGGTGGTCGACATACAGCTTTTCAAATTGCTCCTGGGACGCGAACGCTCCGTTGTCCACAACACCTCTCCTGAGACGATGGTCTTCGCGATCAGATTTTGACTAATGCGAATAGGTATGATTATTATTTAACATCATACGGTGTTCACAGAGCCCCTGCAATGCGACCTCATTGCAACTCCTTTGATGCCCGGAACCCTGGGCGTTACACCAGACCGAGGATCGGTCTGTCGGCACTCGGTGCCACCTCTACTTCTTACTGTTCAGTTTGATAAGGCGGGAAATTTCCATGATGGAACTCAGTCCAGATTCGTTACCGAAGCTCTCTGTCAACGGTCACGAGGAACATATCTGGCTCTTGCAGCAGCAATACCCCGAACGCATCCTCAAACACCTCTGTGCCTGGCGGCTCGACGCTGATGTCGATCTTTCAAGGCTTGAGTTGGCGATCAAGGCCGTCATCGAAACACTGCCCGATTTGAATGCACGCTATCAATTCAACGACGACGGCGAAGTGGACAAGGTCCACGCCAGTGACTGGAAATCCTGTGTCGAACTCATTCGCTCACACTCCGACGCCGAAGCCACCGAGCAATTGCTCTCGCGGCAAGCGGCAGCGTGGGATGCGCAAAGCCAGCCGCCGTTCAAGGCGCTGATGATTCAAACCAGGCAGAACGTTATCCTGGCGTTCGTGATCCATCAGATCCTCGACCAGACCTGCCAGGACATCGACCTGTATCACCAAGTCCTGAACGCCTATGTCGGTCACTCGACCAGCGACACCCCGTGGTTACGCCGTCAGGCCGATGGCAAGGATGCAGCGCCAGCAGCCAGTGCACCCAACGCCCGGCCAGTGGCCAACAGCAGTGAAGTGGCGACGATTATCCTTGGCGAATTCCGTGGTGCCCTGGCGGAACCCGACATGCAATCTACGGATGACTTCTTTGATTTCGGCGGCCACTCCCTGCTGGCCACCCGCATCATTGGCAAGCTGTTGAGCAATCACGGCATCGAAGTCCAGTTCAATGACTTTTTCAGCGCCCCTACCGCCGAGGCCCTGGCATCACGGGCCCACGTCTTCACGCAAAACAACCCGGCAGCCTCTGCGCCAGGCCTGCCGCAAGACGTTCAGCGGGCGCCTTTCGCGCTGGCCCAGGCCTCCCTCGGGCGGGCCTATGTCGCCTATGGGTTCGGGACGATTTTCAACCTGCCCTTTGCCTTGGACTTCCTCGACAACGTGGATGAAGCGCTGTTCGAGCAAGCCTTCCACGACCTGCTCGTACGCCATGCCAGCCTGCGCACGACCTTCCACTTCCAGGACGCTGAGGCGTACCAGCAAATAGTGCCGATTGCGCAACTGTCCCGCTATAAATGGTTCTGGCCCAGCCATGAGAGTCGAGGGGCAACACTGGAAAGCGAAGCCGCTCATCAATTCGACCTGGCCCGCGAACTGCCCCTCAGGGTTCGCTTCATTTACGACTCGCAGCGCAAGCGCCAAACCCTGTCTTTGCTGATCCATCACATGGCCATTGATGAATGGTCGCTCAACGTCATGATGGAAGAACTGGCCCAAGCCTACCTCGCCCGTGCCGCCGACAAAGCGCCGACCTGGGAAGCGCCTGCCCGCTCATTCCACGAGTTCGCCGTGCTGGAACAAAGTACCGGCGTCAATCAGCAGCATCTCGACTATTGGACGAGCCTGTTGCGTGATGCAACCCGCGGTTTGACACTGCCCTCCCCTGATCATCAGGCGAGCGCGCCTGCCGAAGCCGCTTCGACGAAGGCTCAATGGTTCGAAATCAAACCCGACCAGGACCTCACCGATAACCTGTATGCCTTCGCCAGACAGAACAACTCGTCGCTGTTCGGCGTGGTCTATACGGCCATCGCGCTGTCCCTGCACAAACTCGGTGACTTGCAGGACCTGGTGATCGGCACATCGGCTTCCGGGCGTACCGACCCCGGGTTTTACGAAACGGTCGGTTACTTCACCACCATGGTCGCGCACCGGGTGCAGTTCGATCCTCAGCAGACAGTGGGCACGTTGGTCGAAAACGTCACCCACCTGATCAATGACTCCATGGCCTATGCCGATGTGCCGATGGAGACGATTCAACAAGCCTTGGGCATGACCGCTGAGGACGGCCTGCTGTTCGACGTCTATATCCAGATTCATGCCAACAACGCATTGAACGGTACGCTGAGCACGCCAGACGCAGGAACGATCCGCTACCGACAGATCGACCCGGACAAGAACCAGTCGATGTTCGGTATTCAGTTCGAGATCCTGGAAAACCTGATCGACGGCAAGCGCTCACTGCGCCTGGTAATCACCTACCGTTCGGAGCGTTACAGCGCCGAACAGATGGCACGCCTCAGCGCAATGATCGATCACGTGTTCGCACGCTTCACAACGCCAGATGCAGCCGGCGTCGTCCTGAATCATATCCGCGCATAACCCTCAATCAGGGTCTTGGTAACGCCAAAAGTGTTAACAAGACCCTGCACATCAAGCTCTACGCTTCATGCATCCCGTAGCGCTGGAACGATGAGCGCTTGGGCAAGCGGTAGTGCGTGCGACCGAGTAACCGGTTGGCAATTGTCGCATTGCGAATGGCAGCTACCCCGAGATCCGGTGAACCAACACCGTGCTGGAAGATCTCCGCATTCTGCACAAAAATACGGCCCGTGCCTTCGTCACAGCGGCGCGCCGTAAAATCTTCCTCGACGATACAGTCGCCGAATTCATCGGTTTCAAGCACGACGCCTTTGAGCTTTTCAAACCACTGCGGCCAGGCATGCCCGTATCCCGTCGCCGCAACAATCGCGTCGGCCTCAAGGGTGCCGGTCTGATCCAGCTCGCGGTGCCGGTAGGCAATTCGCAGCGTGCCGTCGATATCCTTCACGGTCTCGACCTCGCAGTTGGAAAGCAACGTCAGGCCTGTATCAGCGCCGCCAATCGAGCGTTCGTAGATCAGGTCGTAGATCTGGGCAATGGTCGAAAAACTGATGCCCTTGTACAGCAACCCCTGCCCCGCAACGATGTCTCGGCGACGCTCCCGTGGAATACTGTGGAAGTACTCCATGTAGGATGGCGTAAAGCACTCCTGCCCAAGTTTTGAATACTCCATGGGATGGAAACCCGGCGAACGCGTGATCCAGCGAATCGAAGCTCCGGCCGCGATCCGTTCGGGGGTCAACTCGCTGAACAATGCCAGCACGCACTCCGCCGCACTCTGCCCGGAGCCAATCACCGTGACCCGCCGGCACTGCGCCAACTGCTCCTGCCTTTTGCCGAACTCTGCTGAATGCATGACCGGCGCCGTGCTCTTGAGCTGGGCCCATTTCGGCAACAGCGGCACGGTGCCGACGCCAATCGCCAGGTCCCGGCTGTAGTAACGGCGCTTGAAGCCGGACACGGACTGGCTTTCAATCAGGAATCGGTCAACGCTCGCGTCATAGCTCACATCACAGATGTCTTCGCCGAAGTGGCAGGCGGGCAACTGCTGCGACGCCCATCGGCAGTAATGGTCGTACTCGCGTCGCGGCACCTGAAAGTTCTCGTAGTAATAGAACTGATACAGGCGATCGTGCTGATGCAGGTAGTTCAGATAACTCAGTGGATGCGTGGGGTCCGCCATCGTCACCAGGTCCGCCAGGAAGGGAACCTGAAGCGTCGTACCTGGCAAGAGAAGTCCTTCATGCCAACGAAATTCCGCTTTGCGATCAAGGAAAATACCCGTCACGCCCGTGTGCCTGGACAGTAATGCAGCCAGCCCGAGATTAAAGGGCCCAATGCCAACACCGGCAATATCTACAGTGGGTATATCCGTCATCCGATCCATCTCCAAAGGGACTGCTTTCTGGATAGAAGGGAGCACGCTCTGTGGTGCCCCTCTCCATTCATTTCAATATTATTCAGAGGCGCTCACGAGCCTTCAGCCATGAGCAGCCGTTCGACGTCGTGTGCATTGCGGCAGCGCAGCAATTGCCCGGGTGAAAGCGCCACCGAAAAGTCTTCCTGGAACCGCGCCGAAATGGCTTTCAAATGCTGGGGACGCAACCCCAGGCTGATGAAATCCACCGCGTCATTGACCCCGTCTTCCAACGGGCGGCCCAGTACACTCAAGTAGAGGTCCAGCACCTTGTTTCTCCTGGTCGAGATGATCCTGGCGGCAGGCTCGGCCACTTCATTCGCCGGCGCAGTGAGCAGGCTGCGGGCCCGCTGGCGATCAGGCTTGCCGTTTTGCGACAGCGGCAACTCATCCACGCTCAAGAACCGTGTGGGGACATGGGAGTGCGGCAGATGTTGGCGGGCATAGTTGCGCAACTCGGTTGCCGTCAGCCCTGGGGCACCCTGCTGGCCGACATACAGCGCACCGATGCAGACCTCACCTTGACGCTGCTCGCCATAATCCACGACCAGCACGTGCCTGACTGATGGGTGATTGATCAGTTCGATCTCGATATCCGGGAGCGACACCCGTACACCGCGAACTTTCACATAGCCGTTGACCCGACTGTCGAAGATCAAGGTGCCATCGCGACGGTAGCGACCACAGTCACCGGTGCGGAACGCACGAACGGCCTGGCCATGTTCATCGTTGACGGTCACGAACTCACTCTGTGTCAGCTCACCGTTTTCCAGGTAGCCCAATGCGAGATTGACACCAGCCGTGTGAATTCGGCCGACAACGCCCACCGGGCAATGCTCACCCTGTGAATCAAGGGTGAAGTAACCGTTACCGGGCAAAGGCCTTCCGTAGGGGATCAGCGCTTGGTCATCGGCAGTGATTTCGTGCCAGATACTCCAGATGGTTGTCTCCGTCGGCCCCCCAAGAGAGATCAACCGGGAGTCCGGCAGCAGCGCGCGCAGCTCGGCGATCACAGCGGGCTTGATGTAATCACCACCCTGCGCAATCAGGCGCAGGCTCTTCAAGTCATGAGCGGCGCGGCAAGAAAGAAGCATCTCGAGGATGGCGGGCACCGAACACCACAACGTCACCTGATGCCGGGCAATCAACTGATTCCAGCGCACTGCATCCTTTTCCTCGCCCTGGCCAGGCAGTACCAGCGTCGCCCCCGCTGTCAGGCAGCCCAACACGTCGAAAACCGACATGTCATGGTGAAGCGGGGTTACGGACATGAACACATCGCGTTCGGTCACTGCCCAGCGCTCAAGGGTGCTGCCAATGACATTGGCGGTGGCTCGGTTGTTCAGCACCACGCATTTGGGCTTTCCGGTGGTGCCCGAGGTATAGAGGTAATAGGCCGGCGCTTCGCTTGACGACAGGTCCTCCATCACCGGTGGAACCTCGGCTTGCGCTGCCAGCAGCTCATCGGGTGTCGCGCAAGGATGCTCGACAGACTCGCCCTGGGGGATCACCACCAGATCAGGTCGACAGTTTTCCAACAGGAAAAGCCGTCGCTCCTCAGGTGACGAAGCATCGATGGGGACCCAGATCAAGCCCGTCAGTGCACAGGCCAACGTCACCATCGTGTGCTCCGGGCTACGGGGCAGGCATATGGCAACCACATCGAGCCGAGAAAGTCCGCGCGCTTTCAATGCAGCAATCACCCGGCATACGCCGTCGCCAAGCTCGGCATAACTGATTTGCCGGTCGCCGCTGATGAGGGCGATTCTGGCGTTGCTACGATCAAAGATATTGCTCGCGATCTGCTCGAGAAACGCTGCGTGACACGCCTCGGTCACGGGGCTATTCAGCCGGTAGTGGCGCCTGTCGATAATCGCCGGAGCATCAATGGCAAAAACGCCGCTTGCCGTGATCTGACCGATCGCCCTTTCGAAGGCACTCAAGATATCGCTGACCACCGCCGGATCCAGTACTTCGCGCGCATAGTCGATGTCGAACACCAAGGCACCCTCGGCGTTGGCCGAGAAGCGGATATCCATTGCCACCTGTGGTGTCTGGGTCAGTCCGTTACACAGGTTCATGGGACTGTCCGTCGACAAGACCGGCCAGGAAAAACCGTTGGTGATCACCACCGGCAGGACGGGGCCCGGGCCGTGGGATTCGAACAGCAGCCGGGCAAGGTCAACCCCTGAAAAGGCCAGATGCTGCAAACCTTCCAGCACATCGACTTGCAGCTGGGTAGCTCGCTGCGCAAAATCGTCTGGATCGGAGCTCCAATTGACCGCGATAAAGCTTGAGCGATTGGCGAAGGCACCACTCGTTTGCGGAGCAACAGGCACCGCGACACACACTCCCCCCTCATCGACCCAGTGGGAAAGCACTTCCAGCACCAGCGCCATCAGGGTGGAATTCTTGAACAGCCGTTGCCGCGCGCCCAGTTTGCAGAACGCGCTGAACGCCGCTTTGGGCACCAACAGGCTCTGTCGCTCATAGCGAGAAGCGCCCACCTGGTCCAGCGGGGTGATCCACGGCAAACGTGGAGCGCCGCTTACGCAGGCGAGTTTGGCTTTCCAATAAACCGCATCCGCCTTGCGTTGGCGGGCGAGGTCTTCTGGCTCGGGCGTAACCTCGGTGAACGGCTCCTCGCCGACCACACCGTCGAACAGTTCAACCATGAGGGTTGCGATCGATCGCCCATCGAGAATCAATGCATCAAGGCGCACAAAAACGCTCAGATGACCTTCCGGGAGCAGGAAGACCGTGACATTCCAGGGCGAGCTATCCAGTTCAAACAGCGCATGCGCATAAGCCTCACGACGCTCCTCAACATAGCCAAGCGCATCGTCTGGCGACAGAGCCGTGAGGTCGACTTCCTGCAGGTTTATCTGCACCTCGTCACTGACAAACTGCACGAGCTTTTGCGCATCGATCCGTGTTCTCAGGCTTTCGTGGCGCCGGACCATCCCGGCCAAACGGCTTCGTAGCAGAGCAGGATCCACAGAGCCGCGGTATTCGCGAAACTCCTGCATGGCCACGCCGCCTAGCGGCATCTGCGGGCTGCGTCCAAGCAGATAGGCCTGCTGAAGAGCGGTCAGCGGCAGTGTGCGCTGAGAAAAAGGTTGATCCAGGACAGCGGAGCAGACTGACGCCTCACGCACGATCGCCACGAAACGGTCGAACAGATCCGACACCCAGGCTTGCGGCAGAGCATCGAGGCGAATGTCCCAATTGATCAATATGCCGCCGTCGGCGCATGCGATCTGCGCGTCGAGTGCAACCTGGGGCCCTTGGGAGATCACCCAGTTCATCGGCCCGAAGACCCGCCGGACGCGCTCCGAGAGAAGATCGCCACCCGGCATGTCCAGCGCTGCGGTAAACACCACCGGTGCCAGTTGCGGCGAACCATGATGACGAGATAGATCGCGCATCAGATTCACCCCGGAATAGGCGCTATGTTCGAGCAAGTCGAGCATTCTTTTCGCCATCTGCGTGCAAAGGGCTGCGGGGCTGCGGGCCGACTCGATATCCACATCGAGAATCAGCACATTGGCAAAATCACCGACTACCCGCTCGACGTCATCCACCAGTGGCGGACGCCAGAACGAGGGCACGTTGAGGCGGAATTTCCGGTCCCCTGTCTGCGCCCCGAGTACCACCGCGAAAAGCCCCAGCATCAAGGTCGACAGGGTCATTCTTCGCTCACGGGCCAGACGCTGCAGCGCCTGACGCTCATCGGGGCCAAGCCATGTGCTTAATCGATGGCTGCGGGCCTGATCAGGCTGAACCTCGAGAAACGGCAATGTGGGCGCAGGTGCGATTTCAGCCAGGCGCTCACGCCACCAAATGCGGTCTCGTTCCCGGGCGACTTTGAGTGAGGTATCGGTACGCGCCTTGTCGTACCAATCGAAGAAAGAAGGCGTGTGTGGAACCGGTCCGTCGGGGTCGTCATAAAACCGTGCGAGGTCTTCGATTAACGTACGAAAACCCGATGGGTCGATGGCGATCATGTCCGTATCGACGTGCAAGCGGAACTCATCGTCCGCCAGCAGGCTGACCGAGAAACGGACGCCCGGGCATTGGCCGAGATCAAGCTGCTGATGAGTCCATTCCTCGCGCTTGCAGAGCAGATGACGCGCTACTTCCGGCTCGGTCATCGAGCGCAGATCTTCGACTTCCAGCTGCGGTGACTGGTCCATCGAAGCAATGGATTGCAGGCCATCCGCATTCAGCCGGACCCGCAGCATGGGGTGCAGCCGGCATACCCGTTCAAGCGCCGCGCGCAGCCGTTCCAGGTCAATGGAACGACCATCGAACTCGGCATAAAGATGAGCCGAAACTCTCCCTAAAGACGCATGAGCAGCGCGCCCGATCCAACAGGCGGCTTGCATTGAAGTTAACTCTCTCATGGCTCACTCATGTGATTGACAAATCTAAATGATTAGCGTCCCATAATAGAAACGATAATGATTATATTTCAAGACTTAATTTTTCACCCTATAGGCCACGGAGGCTTCCCCCAAAATGAGATCGGGCACCCTAAGAGCAAATGACACGGATGAGGTGCAAGCTATTGATGAAAAAGAGAGTTTTTCATTTACCTCCGGCGATCGAGAACTAACAGTCGCCGGGATGCTTCAGCGAATCGAAACACCTGCCATTGGCGGCGATAACGCCAATAGCCTGTTCCAGAAAACCGTGCTGCAAGCCCTCGACCGGGCGCGCAAGGCCGGTCAGAGCAACCCGATAATCGTCGGCGCCATCCCCTTCGATCCTGCTGAAGCCTCTTGCCTCTATATTCCCGAACACGCCGAGTGGCGAACACGAAGCGCCACCGTACGGACAGGCGTCGCAGCACTGCCTGAACTGATAGAGCAAAAAAACATACCGGACGAGCAAGGCTTCAAACGCGCGGTAGAGCACGCGATCGTCAACTTCCGCCACAGCGACGTGCGCAAGGCCGTGCTCTCGGTGCAACGTGAGTTGGTGTTCGCGCAGGATGTGGATGTGGGCGCCATGCAGAACAATCTGCGGGCCCAGAATCAAAGCGGCTTTCACTTCCGTGTACCTATGCCGGACGGCGCTACGCTGATCGGCGTCAGCCCCGAACTGCTCGTTCACAAGGACGGTCTGAACTTCGTTTCCAACCCGCTGGCAGGCTCGGCCAAACGCATGAGCGATCCACAAGCGGACCGGCGCAACGCCGATTGGCTGTCAGCGTCGGAAAAGGATCACTACGAGCACCGCCTCGTGACCGAGGACATCGCCACTCAACTGGGGGAGCTGTGCACACAGCTGAATGTGCCCCAGCGCCCTTCCCTCATCAGCACGCCCGCACTTTGGCATCTCTCCACCCGTATCGAAGGCACCTTGGCGGACCCGACCGTCTCGGCCTTGCAGCTTGCCTGTCGCCTGCATCCAACCCCGGCCGTCTGTGGCTTCCCCACCGAGCGCGCCCGGCGCCTGATCCGCTTCGTCGAACCCTTCGAGCGTGGTTTGTTCACCGGCATGGTTGGCTGGTGCGACGCCCAAGGCAATGGCGAGTGGGTGGTGACCATTCGCTGCGGCACCGTCAAGCGCAACAGGGTTCGCCTGTTCGCCGGCGCCGGCATCGTCGAAGCCTCGAGCCCCGACTCCGAATGGACAGAAGTCCAGACCAAACTCGGCACCATGCTGCGCGCATGCGGTCTGGCCCACTAATACGAACTTTTTCAGCAGTGACAATCATGACTATAGAATTCAATCACTGGCCCCTCGACAGAGCACTGCGCTATCGGGAAAAAGGCTACTGGCTCGACCAACCACTCACACACATTCTCCAGGCACGCAGCCAGTCGCAACCTCACGCATCGGCGATCATTTGCGGTGATCGTCGTTTCAGCTATGCCGAGCTGGAGCAGCTGTCGTCCAACCTGGCTTCGCGCCTGGCGGCCAGCGGACTTGGCAAAGGCGACACCGCCTTGGTGCAATTGCCCAATATTGCAGAGTTTTACATTGTCCTGTTCGCGCTGCTCAAGGTCGGGATTGCGCCCCTCAACGCGCTCTACAGCCATCGAAAACTCGAACTCAAGAGCTACGCCCAGCAAATCACGCCAAGGTTGCTGATCGCCTCTCGGGAGCATGAAGTCTTTCGCGACGACAGCTACATCACAGACCTCAAGGAAGTGGGGGCCAGCCCTGAAATCACCCTGCTGCTGGGCGACCCGCGTGACGAAAGCAACCTCGCCGCCTGGATCAAAACCCCAAGTGAGCACCCCATGGACTTCTCCCCCAGCGAACCGGGCGAAGTGGCGCTATTCCAATTGTCGGGCGGCAGCACAGGCACCCCCAAACTCATCCCGCGCACCCATAACGACTATCACTACAACGCCCGGGCAAGTGCGCAAGTATGCGAGCTCACTGCACAAACGCGCTTTCTCTGCGCCCTGCCTGCGGCGCACAACTTCTTGCTCAGCTCGCCCGGCGCCTTGGGTGTCCTGTATGCCGGCGGCACTGTCGTCATGGCTCCGAGCCCGGAGCCGTCGACGTGCTTTTCGATCATTCAGCGCCATGAAGTGAATACCGTGGCCCTGGTTCCAAGTGCAGTCGCCTTGTGGTTGCAGGCCGCGCCGGAGCACAAGGAGCAACTGCAATCGCTGGAATTCCTCCAGGTCGGCGGCGCCTGTTTCGCCGACTCGCTGGCACGCCAGGTTCCCACAGTGCTCGGCTGCAAGTTGCAGCAGGTGTTCGGCATGGCCGAGGGCCTGATCAACTACACCCGCCTGGACGACACTGACGAACAGATCTTCACCACCCAAGGCCGCCCGATCTGCCCGGATGACGAAATCAAAATCGTCGACGAACAAGGCATTCCCGTTCCGCACGGTGAGCCTGGCATGCTCGCCACTCGCGGTCCTTACACGTTCTGCGGGTATTACCGAAGCCCCGAGCAGAATGCCCAGGCGTTTGACAATGAGGGTTACTACTATTCCGGCGACCTCGTTGAGCTCACACCGACAGGCGATTTGCGGGTCGTCGGCAGGGTCAAGGACCAGATCAACCGCGGTGGCGAAAAAGTCGCCTCGGAGGAAATCGAAAACCTCATCGTCCTCCACCCGGACGTGACCCACGCTGGCCTGGTGGCCATGCCCGACGACAGACTGGGGGAAAAGAGCTGTGCCTTCGTCGTCACCCGTAACCCCCATCTCAAACCACCCGCCTTGAGACGCCACCTGATGGAACTCGGCATCGCCGAATACAAACTGCCCGATCGCATCCGGCTCATCGAGACCATGCCCCTGACGGCCGTCGGCAAGATCGACAAAAAGCAACTACGCCAACTCCTGGCGGCGGAAACCACCCGCGCCTGGCTACACACCCGCGTACTGCAACTTGTCGAGGACTGTGAAGACCTGGACCCGGAGGAAAACCTGATTTTCTATGGCCTCGATTCCTTGCGGGTGATGAAGCTCGCTGCGGAGCTCAAAGAGCGCGGCATCGCTGTGAGCTTCGAAGAGCTGGCGGCCTCGCCCACGCTCGCCAGTTGGTGGTCACTGGTGGACACCAAGCAAAAAGCCGCCTGACCGGGCGGCCTCTAAAAGGAGTTAGGAATGACTTTATCCACTGCCGACCAAAGCAGGCTCGAGCGCTTCTGGCAGCACTGCGTGACGAATCAGTACTTCAATATCGGGTACCCCGAATCAGCAGACTTCGATTACTCCCAGTTGCATCGCTTCCTGCGCTTTTCGATCAACAACTGCGGGGATTGGAACGAGTACAGCAACTACCTGTTGAACTCATTCGACTTTGAAAAGGACGTCATGACGTACTTCTCCGAGCTGTTCAACATCGCGCTCGAAGACAGCTGGGGCTACGTCACCAACGGGGGGACCGAAGGCAACATGTTTGGCTGCTACCTGGGTCGCGAACTGTTCCCGAACGGCACCCTGTACTACTCGAAAGACACCCATTACTCCGTTGCGAAGATCGTCAAGTTGCTACGGATCAAATGCCGTGCAGTCGAGTCATTGGCCAATGGCGAAATCGACTACGACGACCTGATGGCAAAAATAACCGCCGACCAGGAACGCCACCCGATCATCTTCGCCAACATCGGCACCACCCTGCGCGGTGCGGTCGACAATATCGCCACCATTCAACAGCGTCTGCAGCAGGCGGGCATTGCCCGTCATGACTACTACCTGCACGCAGACGCAGCGCTGAGCGGGATGATCCTGCCCTTCGTCGATCACCCGCAGCCCTTCTCGTTCGCCGATGGCATCGACTCGATCTGCGTTTCCGGCCACAAGATGATCGGTTCGCCCATTCCTTGCGGGATCGTCGTGGCCAAACGCAAGGACGTTGCGCGCATCTCGGTGGAAGTGGACTACATCCTGGCCCATGACAAGACCATCAGCGGCTCGCGCAATGGCCATACACCCTTGATGATGTGGGCAGCACTGCGTAGCCACTCGTTCGCTGACTGGCGCCAGCGTATCCACCACTGCCTGGAAAAAGCCCAGTATGCGGTGGATCGATTCCAGGCTGCGGGCATTGATGCCTGGCGCAACGAAAACTCCATCACCGTAGTGTTCCCTTGTCCATCGCAGAGGATTGCGAAGAAATATTGCCTGGCGGTATCTGGCGATACAGCACACTTGATAACGACACCCCATCATCACGACAACTTGATGATCGACGCATTGATCGATGAGGTCATTACCGAGCTTGAGACCGATGCCTGGCGATTCGGGGCAGCGCATGTCAAACAAGGAGGGAATGAGCGACGACCTTCAAACTCCGTCAGGGAGACCTGCCCCCGATTCGATGTCATCTGAAACTGGCTATTTTCAACACACCTTGAGACAAGCACCATGTCGCCACTTAAAACACCTGAAGCCTGCGAAAACCTCAATGATATTCGGGCAGGCATCGATTTTTATGATCGCCAGATCCTTGAGTCCTTGAAACTACGCCTGGGATATGTAAAAGCTGCCGCCCAATTCAAAGCCAATGAACGGGCTATCCCCGCTCCAGAGCGGGTCGCGGCGATGCTCGAAGACCGTCGCGAGTGGGCAGTCGCCGCCGGGTTCGAAGTGGCCTTCGTCGAGAAACTCTACAAGCACATTATTCATTGGAATATCCAACAGCAGATTCTGCACTGGCAAGAAACTTATTCCGACCGACATACCGCATGAGCCCATTGATGAGCGTATGACCAGAACTACTGTGTAGACGTTTCCGAGTTCGTGATTTTAAAAGGGCGCCAGAAGGGGGCGCCCTGCACTCTCAATCGGTTTATCGTTCAAGTGGCATACTTGCGATCCTGACGCCTGTAAAGCCTGAGTAGAGCGTTTGTGAAATGTTCTTTGGGGATCCGGATAGTCTGGCCTGATTCCGAGTCGTGTATCAGGGCCACTGGCCCCATCGCGAGCAAGCTCGCTCCCACAGTAGATTTTCAGTGAACACCGGTTTAGTCTCCGACAGCGATCCAGTGTGGGAGCGAGCCTGCTCGCGATGGCCGCGACGCGGTTTCAAGCCGGTCTGTTGCATCTCCCGCAACACTGAATTGTCATCAGAGATATTGATAGCCACCTAACAAAACCCCCACGCTAGAGGGCTTACGTCGCGCTTATATCATTCCGAATGATAGTTACCTTTGCCTCATTCGATTCGTTTGATACAGCCCCGCCGAGCATCATCCGCCCATCTCAATACAGTGGCGGATGCATCCATGGAACAGTCATTCAAACATTTGCGCTTTCCCTTGGCCGTTTTGGCCTTGCTGGTGATGAGCGCCTGCGGCAAGACCCCGGGAGCTGCTGCCGCCATGCCTGCGGCCAAAGTCAGCGTGGCCAAGGTACTGGAACAACCGGTCAACGAGTGGGACGATTTCACCGGCCGCCTGGAAGCACCGGAAACCGTCGAGATTCGTCCTCGGGTGTCTGGCCAGATCGACGAAGTCGCATTCACCGAAGGCGCCCTTGTGAAAAAGGGCGATTTGCTGTTCCAGATCGACCCTCGTCCCTTCCAGGCCGAGGTCCGCCGTCTTGAAGCCCTGGTTGCCCAGGGCCGCGCCAATGCTACCCGCAGCGAAAACGAAGCCCAACGCGGTGAGCGCCTGCGCGCCAGCAATGCGATTTCTGCCGAGCTGGCCGACTCGCGCAGCAGCGCCGCCCAAGAAGCCCGAGCCGCTGTCGGCGCCCTCCAGGCGCAATTGGACCTGGCCAAACTGAACCTCAGCTTTACCCGCGTCACCGCACCGATCAGTGGCCGTGTCAGCCGTGCGGAAATCACCGCCGGCAACCTGGTCACCGCGGATGTCACTCCGCTGACCAGCGTGGTCTCCACTGACAAGATTTACGCCTACTTCGACGCCGATGAGCGCGTGTACCTCAAGTACACCCAGCTCGCCCGCCAGGGCCAACGCGGTCAAACCACTCCGGTTTACCTTGGCCTGTCCAATGAAGAAGGCAACCCACACCTGGGCCAGATGAACTTCGTCGACAACCAGGTCAACCCGAAAACCGGCACTATCCGTGGTCGCGCCGTATTTGATAACAGCAAGGGCGAATACACCCCCGGCCTCTACGCTCGCCTGAAACTGGTGGGCAGCGGGACCTATTCCGCCGTGCTGATCAATGACGAAGCCGTCGGTACCGACCTGGGTAAAAAGTTCGTGCTGGTGATGGACGCCGACAACAAGTCGGCTTATCGCGCCGTCGAACTGGGCCCGAAGATCGAAGGTTTGCGCATTGTGCGCAGCGGCCTGAACAAGGACGACACGATCATCGTCAAGGGTTTGCAACGGGTGCGCCCGGGTTCCCCGGTAACGCCTGAAGTGATCCCGATGGCCAGCCAGGAAACCCTCGCGGCCCTCGTTCAACAACGCCAAGCGCTTGAAGCCAGCAACCTGCCCCAAGTCGCACCTGCCAAGGTTGCGCCGGGTACGGCTGTGAAACTCGCCGCTGCGACTCCACGCGGTTAAGGGACGACAACTCCGATGAATTTTTCCCAATTCTTCATTTCACGGCCGATCTTCGCAGCGGTCCTCTCGCTGCTGATCCTGATCGCCGGCAGCATCTCGCTGTTCCAGCTACCGATCAGCGAATACCCGGAAGTCGTGCCACCGACCGTGGTGGTTCGCGCCAACTTCCCGGGTGCCAACCCTAAAGTCATCGGTGAAACCGTGGCCGCTCCGCTGGAGCAAGCCATCACCGGCGTCGAGAACATGCTGTACATGTCCTCGCAGTCCACCGCTGACGGCAAGATCACCCTGACCATCACCTTTGCGCTGGGCACCGACCTGGACAACGCCCAGGTGCAGGTGCAGAACCGCGTCACCCGCTCCGAGCCCAAGTTGCCCGCCGAAGTGACCCGGATCGGTATCACGGTGGACAAGGCTTCGCCCGACCTGACCATGGTTGTGCACTTGACCTCGCCGGACAAACGCTACGACATGCTCTACCTGTCCAACTACGCCCTGCTCAACATCAAGGATGAGCTGGCGCGGCTGGGCGGTGTCGGTGACGTACAACTGTTCGGTATGGGCGACTACTCGCTGCGGGTCTGGCTCGATCCGAACAAGACCGCTTCGCGCAACCTGACCGCGACCGATGTGGTCAACGCAATTCGCGAACAGAACCGCCAGGTCGCCGCCGGTGCCCTGGGTGCGCCACCTGCGCCGAACGCCACCGCGTTCCAGCTCTCGGTCAACACCCAAGGTCGCCTGGTCTCCGAGGAAGAGTTCGAGAACATCATCATTCGCTCTGGCGAAAACGGTGAAATCACTCGCCTCAAGGACATTGCTCGCGTCGAGCTGGGCTCCAGCCAGTACGCCTTGCGCTCCCTGCTGAACAACCAACCGGCCGTGGCGATCCCGATCTTCCAGCGTCCGGGTTCCAACGCTATCGAGATCTCCAACGAAGTGCGCGCCAAAATGGCCGAGCTGAAGAAGAGCTTCCCCGAAGGCATGGACTTCAGCATCGTGTATGACCCGACGATTTTCGTTCGCGGTTCCATCGAAGCGGTGGTGCACACGCTGTTCGAAGCACTGATTCTGGTAGTGCTGGTGGTGATCCTGTTCCTGCAAACCTGGCGCGCCTCGATCATTCCGTTGGTGGCAGTACCGGTATCGCTGATCGGTACGTTCGCCGTGATGCACCTGTTCGGCTTCTCGCTGAACGCGTTGTCATTGTTCGGATTGGTATTGGCCATCGGTATCGTGGTCGACGACGCCATCGTGGTGGTGGAAAACGTCGAACGGAACATCGGCCTCGGGCTGACACCGGTCGAAGCGACCAAGCGCGCCATGCGTGAAGTAACCGGACCGATCATCGCCACCGCGCTGGTGCTGTGTGCGGTGTTTATCCCGGCGGCCTTCATCTCCGGGTTGACCGGGCAGTTCTACAAACAGTTCGCGTTGACCATTGCGATCTCCACGGTGATCTCGGCCTTCAACTCGCTGACCCTGTCGCCAGCGTTGGCGGCTGTATTGCTCAAGAGCCATGACGCGCCGAAAGACCGCTTCTCGAAAGTCCTCGACGGGATCTTCGGTGGCTGGTTGTTCCGCCCGTTCAACCGCTTCTTTGATCGTGCCAGCCATAGCTATGTGGGCACCGTGGCTCGAGTGATTCGCAGCAGCGGCATCGCCCTGCTGCTGTACGCCGGCTTGATGGCGCTGACGTTCCTTGGTTTCTCGAACACCCCGACCGGTTTCGTGCCGGGCCAGGACAAGCAATACCTGGTGGCCTTCGCCCAACTGCCGGACGCCGCGAGCCTGGACCGCACTGAAGACGTGATCAAGCGCATGTCCGACCTGGCCCTGAAACAGCCAGGCGTGGAAAGCGCCGTGGCCTTCCCGGGCCTGTCGATCAACGGGTTCACCAACAGCCCTAACGCCGGCATCGTGTTCGTTACCCTGAAACCGTTTGACCAACGCAAGGACCCAAGCCAGTCGGCCGGGGCCATTGCCGGTGCCTTGAACGGCCAGTACGCCGGGATTCAGGAAGCCTACATGGCGATCTTCCCGCCGCCGCCAGTACAGGGCCTGGGCACCATCGGTGGTTTCCGCCTGCAGATCGAAGACCGGGGCAACCTGGGGTATGACGAGCTGTACAAAGAAACCATGAACATTATTGCCAAGAGCCGCAGCGTGCCGGAACTGGCTGGACTGTTCACCAGCTACACCGTGAACGTGCCACAGGTCGATGCCGCCATCGACCGCGAAAAAGCCAAGACCCACGGCGTGGCCGTCAGCGATATCTTCGACACCCTGCAGATCTACCTGGGTTCGTTGTATGCCAACGACTTCAACCGCTTCGGTCGCACTTATCAGGTCAACGTTCAGGCTGAGCAACAGTTCCGCCTCGAACCGGATCAGATCGGCCAGCTGAAAGTGCGCAACAACAAAGGCGAGATGATCCCCCTGGCGACCTTCATCAAGGTCAGCGACAGCTCGGGCCCGGACCGCGTGATGCACTACAACGGCTTTATCACCGCTGAAATCAACGGTGCCGCCGCCCCTGGCTACAGCTCCGGCCAAGCGCAACAGGCCATCGAAAAACTGCTCAAGGACGAACTGCCTAACGGCATGACCTACGAGTGGACCGACCTGACCTACCAGCAGATTCTGTCCGGCAACACCGCGCTGTTCGTGTTCCCGCTCTGCGTACTGCTGGCGTTCCTGGTACTGGCCGCGCAATACGAGAGCTGGAGCCTGCCACTGGCAGTGATCCTGATCGTACCGATGACCCTGCTGTCGGCGATTACCGGGGTGATTCTGTCCGGTAGCGACAACAACATCTTTACCCAGATCGGCTTGATCGTACTGGTAGGACTGGCTTGCAAGAACGCGATCCTGATCGTCGAGTTCGCCAAGGACAAGCAAGAGGAAGGCCTGGACCCGCTCAGCGCGGTACTGGAAGCCTGCCGTCTGCGTCTGCGGCCGATCCTGATGACTTCCTTCGCCTTTATCATGGGCGTGGTGCCTCTGGTGTTCTCCAGCGGTGCCGGTGCAGAAATGCGTCACGCCATGGGTGTGGCGGTGTTCTCCGGGATGCTCGGGGTGACCTTCTTCGGTCTGTTGCTGACGCCGGTGTTCTACGTATTGATCCGTCGTTTTGTGGAGCGCAGCGATGCACGCAAAGCGGCCAAGGCCCTGAAACTGGAGGCGCAACAATGAGCCTGAAAGCCTTCCTGCCGAGCTTGCTGGTACTGGCCCTGAGTGCCTGTGCCGTCGGCCCGGACTACAAGACCCCGGCAACGGAGGCGGCCAACATCACGGCCGCCACCGACGGCGCCAACGGTCAGAAGAACTTCGACCGCGCACGCTTCGAAGGTGTCTGGTGGCAGCAGTTCGACGACCCGATCCTCAATCAGTTGGTGACCCAGTCGTTGCAGGGCAACCGTGATCTGCGAGTGGCGTATGCCCGCTTGAAGGCGTCTCGGGCGTTTCGTGATGACGCGGCCACCCAGACCACGCCCAACGTCACCAGCCGTGCCAGCAGCGATTTGGCCAAGGGCCAGATTCCCGGCCAGACCACTCAGCGCGTCAACAGCGAGCGCTATGACCTGGGCCTGGACATGGCCTGGGAAGTGGATCTGTTCGGCCGTATCCAGCGTAACCTGGAAGCCGCCGATGCCGATCAGCAAGTGGCCGAAGCCGACCTGCATCAACTGCAAGTCAGCATGATTGCCGAACTGGTGGACGCCTACGGTCAACTGCGCGGTGCGCAACTGCGGGAGAAAATCGCGCTGGCCAACCTGCAGAACCAGCAAGAGTCGAGCAAGATCACCGTGAGCCTGCGTGATGCCGGCGTCGGCGATCAGCTCGATGTTGTTCGCGCCGATGCCCGCCTCGCCTCCGTCGAAGCCAGCGTGCCACAGCTGCAAGAGGTACAGGTACGCCAACGCAACCGCATCGCCACCCTGCTGGGTGAGCGGCCAGACAAACTGACCGTCGACCTCAGCCCGGCCAGCTTGCCGGCGATTGCCAAGGCCTTGCCGATTGGTGATCCGGGTGAGCTGCTGCAACGCCGTCCGGATATCCGCAGTGCCGAGCGTAAACTGGCGGCCGCCACCGCCCGCATCGGTGTGGCCAAGGCCGATCTGTTCCCACGGGTCAGCCTCAGCGGCTTCCTCGGCTTCACCGCCGGGCGTGGTTCGCAGATCGGCTCGTCGGCAGCCAGCGCCTGGGCGCTCAGCCCAAGCATTACCTGGGCCGCGTTCGACCTGGGCAGCGTGCGCGCTCGCTTGCGGGCAGCCGATGCTAACGCCGAAGGCGCCCTGGCGACGTACGAGCAGCAAGTGTTGTTAGCGTTGGAAGAGTCGGAGAACGCCTTTTCCGATTACGGTAAACGTCAGCAACGCCTGATCTCGCTGATCCGCCAAAGCGAATCGAGCCGTGCTGCCGCCGACCTCGCGCAAATTCGCTACCGCGAAGGCACTGTGGATTTCCTGGTGCTGCTCGACGCGCAACGTGAGCGCCTGGCCGCCGAAGATTCCCAGGCTCAGGCCGAGGTTGATCTTTACCGTGGCATCGTCGCCATCTACAAGGCCCTCGGCGGTGGCTGGCAACCCGAGACAGTCGCCAGCAGGTAACCCCTTTCAAGAGCTCCTTTGGTTGGCCGCAACCAACCAAATTTTTTGCCCCGCGCCTCATTCGGTCGCGGGGCTTTTTTTTGCCTGCAAACAGGGGTGACTCCCCACACTCCCGCGTGTTAGCGGTGATCGTCGGATTTGCGGGTTTCCTGGACAGTCACCGTAGCCGTGGTCCCGGCGCGCAGCGTGTTTTTGCCGGCGTAGTCGGCGTCGATCTGAATCCGTACCGGCACCCGTTGCGCCAGTTTGACCCAGGTGTAGCTCGGGTTGATGTTGGCCAACAAACGGCCGCCGGGCAGGTTCTCCCGGTCGGCAATGGCGAAAGCGATGCTTTGCACGGTGCCGCCAAAACGTTCGCCACTCATCAGTTCGATGTCGACTCGATCACCCTCCGCGATTCGCGGCAGCTTGGTTTCTTCAAAGTAGCCGCTGACATAAAACGAGTCGCTGTCCACCAGCGCCACCAGCGGACCGCCCGCAGTCGCGTAATCGCCCTGCCGGGTCAGCAGATTGGTGACATAGCCACTGACCGGCGATTCAACCCGGGTGCGCTCCAGATCGTGTTCAGCCTCGGCCAATGCGGCGATGGCCAGTTGCACATTGGCCTGGGCAAACCCCAGGTTGGCCTGGCTGCGCAGCAAATCGGCCTGGGCCACCGACACCTCGGTACTGGATTTTTCCCACTCTTCGCCAGAGACCGCCATGCGTTCCTTGAGGGTCCGTCGACGCTGCTCCTCGCTTTGACGCTGCTTGAGCAGCGCCTGGCTGGCAACGATGGTGGCTTGCGATTGCCCCAGCGAGGCCTTCGCCACTTCCACCGAACGCTTGGCATGTTCCACCGCCAGGGTGTAACGCGAGGGATCGATTTCCAACAGCAACTGCCCCTTCTCCACATGTTGGTTATCCTGCACGCCGAGGCGCACGATGCGTCCCGCAACATCGGCGGACAAGGTCACCACATCGGCACGCACCCGTGCGTCCCGAGTCCAGGGTGCGCGGGTGTAATGCTCCCAGGCAAACCAGCCGAGCACAAAAGCCAGCACGACCACTGCCAGTGTCGAGAATTGGGCAAGGATCTTCTTCAAGGCATCAGGCTCCCATCGCCAGTATCAACATCGCGCACACGCAGGCGTACAACGCACCTTCGAACAAGGCTTCATGCCAGACGAATTGCAATACACCGAGGCGCCGCAGGAACCAGTCCAGCACCAGGAAAATCGGCAAGCCCAGCAGCAGCGCCTGGGCAATCGGCGGCAGATAGACGCCGCCTATTTCCAGATCAATGGTCAAGCGCAGGTACTCCTTGCAAGGTGACAGGCTCAAAGTGGCCACGGTGGCGCTCCAGGAACGACACCACGATCAACAACGCCACACGCATGCGAAACACTGACCACAGGTGTTCATGGACGCTGCAGTGCAGCGCGTCCAGCTCATCGCCCAAGGCGTGCAGGCTGTCGATCACGCGATCCACTTCGATGTTCGGTCGACCAGCGACCAGCCGCCCGGCTTCCTGAACGGTGGCAAACAACCGGGTTTGCGTCTGCGGGCTCAGTAGCACGTTGTTCTGCCCCTGCTGCCTGAGCTGGTTCAAGGCAATGCCCAGGGCCAGACAGCCGAGGCTGACCTCGAACAGGTCGCGCGCCGGCTTGTCCTGGACGGCGGGCAACAGTCCCAGCATCGTGGTCAGACGGTCGACCATGCGACTCTCGAAGGCAAACTGGTTTTCATCGGTGGCCGGTTTTTTCAGCAAGGCATAGACCTGTTCGCAATTTTCCTGGTGCAGCCGGCGAATGCGCAGAACGGGCCTGAAGGGGAAGATCAAGGCGTACACACTCAATGCCAGCACGGTGGCGCAGGTGTAAGCGCCAGCAAATTCAAACCACTGGATCGCGGTGTTCTGCCCCAACCCGATGTTCTGCGGGCCCAATAACAGAAACGTCGACAATCCCAGCCCGATCCCCGTCCCCGTGGTTGGCGGGCTGGACAACCCCACCGCAACGGCATACAGCAATGGCGCCAGCAACAGGGCCAACAGTTCGAAGCTACTGATCATCGGCACCAGCGCAAACTCAAGCACTGCCGACACCACCAGCGCCAGCCCCAGGCCCCGGGCATAGCTCTGGGCAGCCAACAACGGACGGGGAAACGTCGCCATCAACGAGCAGAGGATCCCCGCCACAATCATCCCGCCTCGGGCGCCGTCCCAACCGGTTTCGATCCATATCAGGCCAGCCACCATCAGTGCGCAGAACGCGCGGATGGCGTTCATCGTCGCCAGGGTGAAATCCAGGTGCAGTGGATTGGCCTGACCGCGAAACACGCTACTGGCCTTGCGTCCGCTCTGGATCGCGTCGCTCAACTCCAGAATCGTTTCAAGCTGCTGCAGCATTCGCGCCTGTTCCCAACGCAGTGACCATGACAGCGAGCGCAAGGTGGCCTTCAAGGGCTCGGTCAGTTGCTCCGAACGGTAGGCCAGTGCATCGAAGCGCTGTTGCAACGCCGCAAACTGGTGCCGCTTCTCGCTGGACAGCGCGCGCCCCTGCCGGGCCAGTTCATCGAGAAAGGTCAGCTCTTCGTTCAGCAAATGCTGGATTTCGCCAGGGATCTCGCCTTCCCAGCGTTCGAGCAACAGCTCGCGCTGATGGCGCAATGCGGTGAGCCGCGCGGTCAGCAACAGCAGTTGATTGCCAAGCAATTGCACCAGGTCGTCGGCACTGCGCAAACGCGGCGCGTCGTAATACAAATGCCGGCGTACCCCCTCCAGCGCGCTGATCTGCGCAAGTAGCTGCATTTGCCGACGGTGGAAGTCATCCTCGCTTTCCTCGGTCCGAATGGCCGCGCTGGCATGGGTTGCCAGCAGCTTGATCACCTGATCGATCCTGGCAAAGTAATCCTTGGCCACAGCCTCCGGACGCGCGGTCAGCAGGCTGACCACACAGACACAGGCAACCGCCAGCAACGTCTCGGTCACGCGGGTCACGGCCAACAGGAAGGTGCCCTCCAGATCAGGCACTGCCAACAGCCCCACCACTACCGCCGTATAACCGCTGAGCACAAATGCCTGGGAACTGGTGTAGCGCAACAAGGTGCCACCGGCGGTGCACAGCGCCAGCCACAGGGACAACGTCATCACGAAAGGCACCGGCGCCTGGGGGAAGATCGCCATGATCACCACGGCCACGGCCGCGCCCAGCGTAGTGCCGATGACCTGGCCAAAACTGCGGGCGAGCGCCATCCCGGCCAGCGGCTGGCTGACGATGACCACGGCCATGATCGACCATTTGGGCTGGTCGAGGTCAAAAAGAAAGGCCAGGTACAGCGTCAGCAACCCGGCGGTGATCGTTCTCAAGGCAAACAGCAATACCCCGGGGCCGGGGTGGAGGATCGCCTTGAAGTACTGCAGCAACGCTTGCATGGCAACGCTCGTCGACTCATCTCCAGCAAGCGTAGTCACTGCGACGACACGTGAGAGGTTTCAGCTCGACTTGTGCCCATCAAGTATGGTTTTAACCATGTCCCGGGTTTGACTCGCAGCGCCAGCTGACCGATGCTGGCAGCTTTGCAAACACTGTCAGATTCCGGATTCCTGCATGCCCATGCCTCGCCGCTACCTGTACATCAGCCTGCTGGTCCTGTTTGCCCTCGGCATTGCCTGGTTTTCTCTACGCAGTACAACGCCCCAGGTGCCCCCCGCAATCAAGCAGGGCTATCACGACGCCATGGAAAAGGCCCGCAACGGCCAACCCGGTGCGGCGCGAGTGCTCTATCAGCAGCTGGCACGTCCGGACTTGTCAGACACCCGCCGCGTCCTGTTGCATGCCGAACTGGCGAATTACCCGAGCCCGCAGGCACTGAAACTGGCAGACGCCGACCTGCAAAATCCTGTGGCCGAGGTTCGCCAGGCGGCGATCAAAAGCATCGTCGGGCTGGTGCCCAATGGCCAACGCAGCCTGTTGCTCGGGCCATTGCTCGACGACCACGAGCAAGTGGTGCGTTTTGCCACCGCGAACGCGTTGCTGGGGCTTTCGCCGGATGATCTGGGGTTGTACTTCGGCCCTTTGCAGCAGGTCATCGACGAGTATGAGCACTCGCTTAACAGTCAGCCCGAAAGCGCCGAGACCCAATACCAACTGGCTCGCCTGCACCTTCACAACGCCCAATTGAAAGAAGCACAACAAGCGCTCGATCAGACCTTGCGCCTGGACCCGGGCAACTTGCCGGCGCTGGTGATGCAAATCGAGGTCCTGGATAAACAGGGCCAGGCCGATGCGGCCCAACAAATGCTTGCCAGGCAGTTAAAGGCCCAACCTGACTCCGCCTATCTGCAACATGCCTTGGGGCTTTGGCTGCTGCATCACGGGCAAAGCGAGTTTGCCTTGCTCGGCCTTTCAAAAGCCGTGGAGCTTGCGCCCGACAACAGGGAATACCGCTACGACCTGGCCACCACGTTGCACGGCCAGGAAGAACTCGAAGCCGCACAAAAGCAGCTTCAGGAAATTGTTCAGCGTCACCCGGCCGACCGCAAGGCGCGGGTAACGTTGATCAACTACTGGAAGGAAAGTGGCCAGCTGCAGAACGTTCAGGTGCTGCTGGCACAGCTTGAGCAAATGAATCCGGATGACCCGGCGTTGCAGCAGGGACTGTAGATACCGTCTTGCCCCTCATCGCGCAAGAGCGATGTTTGGGCCAAACGTGAAACACGAACAGCCAATTACAGGGCCACGTCCGTAGCAGCTGCCGAGCCTGCGAGGCTGCGTTCGGCTGCGAAGCAGTCGTAAAATCATGCAATACGCTCTGTCAGGCAAACCGCGTGCGCAGGATTGGCGAGGACTGCGTCCTCGAACGCAGCCTCGCAGGCTCGGCAGCTGCTACGACGGGTGTTTATGCTTGCCTACGCGGTGAATCGTGCACTGGATCACCTCGATACACCTGAACCAGCGTAGGAGCTGGCGCAGCCTGCGATCTTTGATCCTGGAAAGATCGTCCGAACGCGGCCCGAGCCTTCGCTGCCCAAGGTATTGCCTGGCGCTTACGAAAGCATTTCGTGCATCAAGACCTGCAATTCGTCGAGATCGAACGGCTTGGCCAGGATCGGCGCCTTTTGCGCGATCGGGCTGCCGGACTCACGAATTTCCTGCGGGTAACCGCTGATGAAAATCACCTTGAGTTCAGGTCGCAACTTCACAGCAGGTTCCGCAATCTGTACGCCGGAGATGCCGCCGGGCAGACGGTAATCGGTGATCATCATATCCAGGTGCGGTTTGCTCGCGAGAATTTCGAAAGCCTGCTCGCCATCTACAGCCTGCAAAACCCGATAGCCCTCACCCGATAGATAGGCGACCAGTACCATCAGGATCGAGGGGTCATCTTCAACGATCAATACGACGTCTTGTGCATCTTCACTCATGGGAAGCCTTTGTTCGGTCAATAGCTGCAGATACGACCCTTCGGTCACGCAGAGGTTGCGTTGCTTTGTCTGTTTTCCTGCAGCGGCAGGCAAACACGAAATAACGAACCTTGATTAATCTTGCTCTCAACGGTGATGGATCCGCCATGGGCGGCGACGATTTGCTCGGAAATAAATAGCCCCAAGCCCAGTCCGGCCACCACGGTTTTCGCTGACACACGTTCGAACTGCTGAAAAATACGTTTCTGGTTTTCCTCACTGATGCCAATTCCCTGGTCCCTGATCTCCATCCGCGCTTCGCCGTCCTGGCTGTACACGCGCACCTCGATGGGACGCTTGGCACCGTAACGCAGGGCGTTGGTCAGCAGGTTGGACACCACCTGCTCGATGCGAAACTCATCCCAATTGCCTTCCACCGGTTGCGGCGCGAAAAACGTCACCGACGATTCGGCTGACTCCACCTGCGGTGCAAAATTCTGCAACAGGTTACCCGTCAACTGCGCCAGGTCAAAACGACTGGGGCGAATCGACAGCTTGCCGGTGCGAATCCGCGACACATCGAGCATGTCCTCGATCAAACGAATCAGGCTCTTGATCTGCCGCTCATCGCGATCGACCATCGCGTGCATCTTGTCCAGGGTAAACGCTGCCGCATTGTCCCGGGCCAGGTGCATCTTGCGCAGCTGGGTTTCGAGAATCAGCCCGTTCAACGGTGTACGGACTTCGTGAGCGACGATCGACATGAAGTCATCGCGCATGCGCACGGCCTGCTCCAGTTCGTTCTGCGTGGCCTGCAATTGCTTGAGTAATGCCTCCTGCTCCTGACGGCTTTGCTCCAGAGCGTCGACCTGCAGCTTCATCGCCTTGCGCTGCCGGTACAGGTCGACAAACACGTTGACCTTGCTTTTCACCGCGTGGATATCCAGCGGTTTATGCAAAAAGTCTACCGCGCCACTTTCGTAGCCCTTGAACGCGTAATTGCTCTCGCGCCCTGCCGCACTGACGAAAATTATCGGAATGCTCCGGGTTTTCTCGGTGCCGCGCATCAGTTCGGCCAGTTCGAAGCCGTTCATGCCGGGCATCTGCACATCGAGGATGGCGATGGCGAACTCGTGTTGCAGCAGTAATGACAAGGCTTCGTCCGCTGATAGCGCCTTGTACACCGTGCGGTCTTCACGGGCGATCAGCGCTTCGAGCGCCAGCAGGTTCTCTGGCAGATCGTCGACGATCAGCAATTTGGCCTGGATATTACTCAGCATGCTTGCGGTAGATCCGTTCTTGTTTGACCAAAGGTTCGAACTGCCTGCCATAGGTTGAGAATTCCAGGGTTTCCTTACTGCCCAACACCAGGAAACCACGATGGCACAGCGACTCATGAAACAGCCCGAAAGCGCGATCCTGTAATTTTTTATTGAAGTAAATCAATACATTGCGACATGAAATTAATTGAGTTTCTGAAAAGACGCTATCAGTCGCCAGGCTGTGATCGGCAAAGGTCACGTTCTCGCACAGGGTCTTGTCGAAAATCGCGTGGTCATACGCTGCCGTGTAGTAGTCAGCGAATGAGCGCTGACCACCGGCCTGCTGGTAGTTATGGGTGTAGGCGCGGATGTTCGCCAGCGAGAAAATCCCTTGCCTGGCCTTTTCCAGCGAGCGTGGGTTGATGTCAGTGGCGTAAATGATGGTGCGCTCCAGCAAGCCTTCTTCGCGCAGCAGAATGGCCATCGAATAGACCTCTTCGCCCGTGCTGCACCCGGCAATCCAGATCTTGATCGAAGGATAGGTCTTGAGCAGCGGCACCACCTCCTGACGAATGGCCTGGAAGTGCGCCGGGTCGCGAAACATCTCGCTGACCGGAATCGTCAGCAACTGCAGCAACTGCATGAACGCCGTCGGGTCGTGCAGCACCCGCTCCTGTAGCGCGGAAATGGTCTTGCACTCGAACTGATGCAAAGCGTGATTGACCCGACGCTTGATCGAAGCGCCGGAGTAATCACGAAAGTCGTAGCTGTATTTGAGGTAGATCGCTTCGACCAGCAACCGCAGCTCGATGTCGATATTTTTCTCCACTTAGATACGTTCCATCTTCGGCAACCACACGCGAATCAGCGAGAACAGCCGGTCCAGGTCGATGGGCTTGGCCAGGTAATCGTTGGAGCCTGCTTGCAGGCAGCGTTCCTGATCGTCCTTCATGGCCTTGGCCGTCACCGCGATGATCGGCAGCTTGCGCCAGCGCGGGTCCTTGCGGATCTCGAGGGTGGCTTCGAAACCGTCCATCTCCGGCATCATCACGTCCATCAGCACCAGGTCGATGTCATCCACTTCATTGAGTTTATCGATCGCTTCACGACCGTTACGGCCAATCACCACGATAGCGCCCTTGTGCTCCAGCGCGCTGGTGAGGGCAAAGATATTGCGCACATCATCATCCACCAACAGCACCTTGCGGCCTTCGAAAACCCGGTCGCGGCTGCGGGCAGTCTTGAGCATCGTTTGCCGCTCATGGGACAACCGCGATTCGACCTTGTGCAGAAAGAGTGTCACCTCGTCGAGCAGGCGCTCTGGCGAGCGTGCGCCCTTGATGATGATCGAGCGTGAATACTTGCGCAGGTCCGCCTCTTCATCGCGGGTCAGGTTACGCCCGGTATAGACGATCACCGGCGGGAACGAACAGATATCTTCGGTGGACATGCGCTTGAGCAAGTCATTGCCGAGCATGTCCGGCAGCTTCAGGTCGATGATCATGCAGTCATAGATCGTCTCGCGCAGCAGGTCCAGTGCTTCCTGGGCCAGGCCAACGGCGGTGATCTCGATGTCATCGTCACCGATCAGCCGGGCAATGCTGTCGCGTTGCAGGTCATCATCTTCCACCAGCAACACGCGTTTGACCTTTTGCGTCAACTTGGCTTCCAGTCGCGCGAACACGTCCTTGAGCTCTTCGCGAGTGGTCGGCTTGAGCGCATAACCGATGGCGCCCATGTGCATGGCGGCCTCGACGCGGTCCTCGACGGAAATCACGTGAACCGGGATGTGCCGGGTTTCGGCATGTTCTTTAAGGCGCTGCAACACCGTCAGCCCCGAATGGTCCGGCAGGCGCATGTCCAGCAGGATCGCATCCGGCATGTAACGTGTCGCCAGGTCGTAACCTTCATCGGCGCCGTGAGCCACCAGGCATTGATAGCCCAGTTCATGGGCCAGGTCGAAGAGGATGTGCGCAAAGTTCACTTCATCTTCCACTACCAGCATGCAACGGCGAGTGAACGGCGCTTTGTCACGGTCATCCGCAAAGCGCGGAATCTTCGCTTCGACGATCAGCGGTGCAGGCGCGGCAGTCACCTTGGGAGCTGTCACGACCGGTACGATCTTCAGCAGCTCACGCGGCTCATCGCCGGGGTCGACATACTGCACAGGCAACACCAGCGTGAATGAACTACCCTGCCCCGGCTCGCTGATGAGGCTGATCGAGCCACCGAGCAATGCGGCCAGGTCACGCGAAATCGACAAGCCCAGTCCCGTGCCACCATAACGACGGTTGGTGCTGCCATCGGCCTGACGGAAGGCCTCGAAAATGCCTTCCTGCTGATCGCTGGCAATACCGATGCCCGAGTCACGAACGATAAAGGCAATGCCCTCGCCCGGCTGCCTGGCGACTGTCAGGCTGACGCTGCCCTTCTCGGTGAATTTGATAGCGTTCGACAACAGGTTCTTGAGCACCTGTTCCAGACGCTGACGATCGGTGAACACCGTCAACGGTGCATCCGCTTGCAGTTCGACGTTGAACGCCAGATGCTTGTGCGCTGCCAGCGGTTCAAACATGCCGCACAAGCCATCGACCAACCGCGCGACGCTGGTGTTCTCCGGGCGTATTTCAAGCTTGCCGGCCTCGACCTTGGAAATATCGAGAATATCGTTGATCAGGCTGAGCAAATCGTTGCCGGCCGAGTAGATCGACTCGGCGAATGTCACCTGTTCAGCGCTGAGGTTTTGTTGTGGGTTCTCTGCCAGCAATCTGGCGAGAATCAACGAACTGTTCAGCGGCGTGCGCAGTTCGTGGGACATGTTGGCGAGGAATTCGGATTTGTACTGGCTGGAACGCTGCAACTCTTGCGCACGCTCTTCAAGTTGTACCTGGACCTGATTCAACTCACCGTTCTTGCGATCCATCGCATCGCGCTGTTCGGCTAGCTGCTCGTTGGTCTGTTCAAGCTCGGCCTGCTGAGTCTCCAGGCGCCACTGCGACTCTTTGAGCACCCGCGACTGTTCTTCCAGCTCTTCGTTGGCCGTTTTCAGTTCTTCTTGCTGCACCTGCAACTCTTCATTGAGTTGCTGGGTCTGGGCGAGTACTTCCTGCAATCGTTGGCGATAACGCGCCGCTTCGATGGAGGTGCCGATATTCCCGGCTATCAGCTCCAACAACTCGACATCGCGCTCGGTCAGCGCGCGCAGGAAACCCAGTTCGATCACACCGTTGACCCGATCGTCATCACGGGTCGGCACCACCAACACACTGCACGGCACGCCCTCACCCAACCCGGAGCTGACTTTGAAATAGCCGGTGGGTACTTCATCCAGACGAATCAGCCGACCTTGTTGTGCCACCTGGCCGGTAATGCCCTCACCACTGTCGATCGCTTGCTCGCGCCCTTCCTGCTCGCGGGAGAAACCATAAGAGGCGATGCGCGTGAGGCCTCCGTGCTCTTCCTTGACGTACATCGCGCCAACAGCGCTGCCGAGGTATTGCGCGCAAAACTGCAGAATATTGCGTCCCAGCCGATTTAACGTCAGTTGCCCAAGCACCTGTTCCGCCAATTCGGTCTGGCCATTGCGCAGCCAGGCTTGTTGTTCCAGACGTTGCGCGCTGCCCTGTTGCGCCGCGAGGTTGGCACTGTAGCTTTTCGACAAACTGAGCAAATCGCGACGACCGACGTAGGCCAGCAAGCCACTGATACCGGCAACCAACAGCAGATACAGGGAAATGCTCCAGATCGTCGTGCGTCGAACCTCTTCGTTGCGCGTGATACGCAACTGTTGCTCCATGTCGATGACATCTTCGTACTGCTTGCGGATTTCATCAGTCAGTCGCTTACCGCGGCCAGCTTGCACCGCCGCTCGGTAATCACCGCTGCGGTGCTGCAAATCGATCATGGTCTGCGCGTAATCGTTCCACTCGACCTGCAACGCCTCGAGCCGGCGCAGGCGATCAACCTGTGGCGGGTTATCGGCCGTCAGTTCCTGCAAGGTCTTGAGCGCAACTATGATCCTCGGCTTGGCCGTTTCGTAGGGATCGAGAAAATGCTCGTCACCGGACAACAGAAAACCACGCATCCCGGTTTCCAGATCGACCGTCAGCGTTAACGCTTCGTTGGCGTTATTGATCACCCGGTCTGTGTGCTGGACCCATTGGATCACCGACAACAGATAAGTGATCAAAGAGACAAAAAACACCGCGCTAAGCACGCCCATACCCAGCGGCAAGCTGATATTGCGGCTCAGGAGTTTGCGAAAACCTTGCTCATCAACCGAAGACGAAGAAGTCATTGGATGGCCTTGGTGAACCGTTGTAAGTGAAGGAGTTTGCTCCATAAACGCCTCTCGAATGCTTTTTTCTGACAACCTTGCGGCAATATCCTGCATCGTTCTGCATGATTCAGAGAGAATGGTTACCCTGTCGACTCACGCCGGTAACTACAATCAACCCGTGACCGACCGCCTTCTTCCGAGAGCCACCACCATGTCCGCCACAGCGCCCACCATCCTTGTAGTCGAAGACGATAGCATCGTGCGCATGCTGATCGTCGACGTACTGGAAGAACTGAAGTTCAAGGTGCTGGAGGCCGACACGGGTAACGCAGCGCTTGCCCTGCTCAACGATAGCGCGCAAATCATCGATCTGCTGATGACCGATGTGGGATTGCCAGAGATGGATGGCCGAGAGCTGGCCGCTCAGGCGCGTGTACTGCACCCGGCGTTGCCGATACTGTTTGCCAGTGGTTATGCGGAAAGTATCGACGTGCCGGAAGGTATGTCGGTGATTGGCAAGCCGTTCTCTATCGAGCAGTTGCGCGACAAGGTCCTGAGCATGCTCGCGGCTTGAGCTCAGCTTTTCTTGCGCACTTCATTCAAGGTGCTGGCCACCTTCAGATGCCGGTACAGCAAGGTCGACGCCCATTCCCGATCGCCCTGCTCCAGCGCATCGATAATTTCCAGGTGTTCACGACACGAGGTGCGAACCCGCTCGAGATTGGACACCGTGTGAAATTCGGTAAGCCGGCGCAGGCGGTTTTGCTGCTGCACGGTTTGCAGAATGAAGCTATTGCCGGACGCAGCCGCCAATAACTCGTGAAACTCGGCATTGGCTTCGAAAAAGCTCAGGCTGTCGGGAGTACCTTCGAGCAGTGCCTGCTGCTTTTCACGACAACGCTGTAGACGTTCATGCGGCAGGTTGAAGGTCGGTTCGAGCAAACCCGCAGGCTCCAGGAGCATGCGGAAACGATAGCTTTCGAAGCGTTTCTCGGCCGAACCCAAGGTGGGTAAAAACATCCAGCCGTGCCCGTGTTTGCGCTGCATCACGCCTTCGTCGGACAACCGCAGCAAGCAACGGCGCAATACCGCTTTACTGGCGCCGTAACGACGCAGCAGGTCACTCTCCATCACCTGATCGGGAATCGCCTGAGCCAGTCGATCATCGATCAGCCGCTGATACAGCTCCTCATCCTCACCGATCGGCAGACTGACCTTGGCCAACTCATCGCTGAGCGGTGTATCCAGCACGCAATACCCCTGATGGGGCAAACGTCCGATCACCTGCTCTTGCGCCAGATAGACCAGCGCCCCGCGAATCGGCGAGCGAGACACGCCAAAGCGCTCGGCCAGTTCGACCTCTTTGAGGTGACTGCCGGGGGTTAACTCGCCAGACCGGATCGCCATGAGAATCTGCGAGGCGACTTTGGTCTGGAGTGCGGTGGGTTGGGTCATCGAAAAACGTCCATGAATCAGCTGTCAGACGCTAACTCATGAATCGGTAAACTTCCAGTCAATACAAGCGCATAAGGCAGCGCTGGGCGATTGTCGGGCACTATAAACATCATCAGCTGTGGTTTAATTGCGCCCCGCGTTTCTCCCCAGTCTTCTGCCCGCATCAAGGAAATCCCGTTCATGAGTCAGCCCCGCGCAACCAAAGTCCTGGTCATTGGTTACGTCTGGCCCGAGCCGCGCTCATCCGCAGCCAGCGGACACGTGATGCAAATCCTTGAAACGTTTTTACAACAAGGCTGGGACATTACCTTCAGCAGCCCGGCCGGTGCGGGCGAACACAAGGCCGATCTGGCGGAATTGGGTATTCGTGAGGTCCCCATCGAGCTGAACAACAGCAGTTTCGATGCCTTCGTCAGCGATCTGGCTCCGGATATCGTGCTGTTCGATCAGTTCATGATGGAAGAACAGTTCGGCTGGCGTGTCGAGAAACATTGCCCTGGCGCCTTGCGCGTACTTGAGACCTCTGATTTGCAGAGCTTGCGACATGCCCGCCACCAGCGGCTCAAGGACCGCCTGAAGGCCAGTGACGACGCCAACGACTTCAGCGAGTTGTTCGCCCCGGCGTTGCGTGAAGAATTCGAGCTCATGGCCGATACCGACCTGGCCAAGCGCGAAATTGCCGCGCTGTTCCGCTGTGACCTGAACCTGATGATCTCGGAAGTGGAAATCGAGCTGCTGGTCGAGCAGTTCAAACTGCCACGCCAGTTGCTGCACTGGTGCCCGTTGATGATCGACCCGATCACTCAGCCGTTCACACCCTTCGAGGACCGTGCGCACTTCCTCAGCATCGGCAATTTCCGCCACGCGCCGAACTGGGATGCCGTGCTCTGGATGAAAACCACCCTCTGGCCACTGATCCGGCAACAACTACCTGGTGCGCAACTGCACATTTATGGCGCGTATACGCCGCCAAAGGCGACCGCGCTGCACAACCCGAGCCAGGGGTTTCACGTGATGAACTGGGCCGAAGACGCCTTGCAGGTCATGTCTGCGGCACGCATCTGCCTGGCTCCGCTGCGTTTCGGTGCTGGCATCAAGGGCAAGATTGTCGACGCCATGCTGTGCGGCACACCGAATGTCACTACGCCGGTCGGTGCCGAAGGCATGTCCGGGGACATGCCTTGGCCGGGCGTGATCGCCGAAAGCGCGCAGAGCCTTGCCGATGCAGCCGTGCGCCTGTATCAAGACAAGACGCAGTGGACCCTGGCTCAAAACGCCGGCATAAACCTATTGGCCGGTCGTTACCAACAGCGCGTCCATGGCCCGGCACTGATTGAGCGGCTGATGGATTGCCGCGAAAACCTGTTGAAACGGCGCAACGACAACTTTATCGGCAGTATGTTGCTGCACCATCAGCACAAGAGCACTCAATATATGTCGCAGTGGATTGAAGAAAAAAACCGTTCCAACGGATAAGTCTTCGTTGATCGGGGGACCATTTATGCTGACTTTTCGGCCGAGCCCGAAACAAAAGATCATCACTTTTGTTTCGCTTTTGCCTTCATAAGATTGGCTGTCATGCAATGAGCAACCAGCATCGACTCTTCAAAGAAATCAACATTGATCACGCTGCAATTCAACACCCTCTCATTGCGAGCCGGGTCAAACCATTCGTTCAAATGCGTGGTTATATTCACAGGTCCTTGTGCCAAACCGTAACTCGTGGCGGACAATGACCATGGCATCCCCAAACCATCTGGACGTTCTATTGTTTTGGTAATAAACAGCTTCACATCAGCGGCACTGGCGAAATCTATCCCGGTCCATTCGCCTCTGAGCCCCCAATTGAAGTAACTGCGATCAATGTTTCCATAAGACGCCAGCATCACACGTTGAAACGGACTGAATTCTTTTAGTGCTCCCAACGTAAAATAGCGGTTCTCGGGGGGAATCACCCGCCCTCCCAAGTGTTGCGTCAGCAGTCGGGAAAATTCCTTTGCGTCGAACGGACTGCTATTGGAGCTTAGTTGCTGGAAGTTCAAGACAATGAACTCATCGGGATTTTGCTCAAGGAATCTGTCCACGGCCATGATCAGATCTTCCAGGGCCCGAGAAGATCGATAGCCGTTGTGCTGAAACCAGAAGCCGCCCTTACCGTCATACTCAAGCCTGAGATCAAGTGCGCGGGCACCGTTGACCAGTTGATAGTAAAAACTATTATTCTGGCAGGCTGCCCAGTGGCTGACGCCCGGAACAGCATAAGAAGCTTTTTTATCGACGCCCGAATTGTGAGCACCCGGCAATACCAACTCCCCCAGTGTCAGCACGTCGATGGCAGGCAGGCCGGTCATCCATTTATAAAAATCGTTAGCCATATTTCATCCATTACCTATGTTTTCGCGCAGTATGAAAGTTTGCACTTCGCAACGTTCGCCACCTTTATATCCACCTACACGCCAGTTGACCACTCACCCAGCACTCTCAAGATCGACAACATATTACCGTGCCATCAGCGTATTCCTACGTAACAACAAGACCGTAGAAGCTGTCCTCCAGCATACATTGCACTTAACTTGTTACGCGCAGCCTGTGCCCGCAAAGGCTCAGAACTCTCCCCCCCCAAAAAAACACTGCACACCGATGGATTGACACGTGCAATAGAATGCAGGAGCACACATGCCACGAAACACGGTAAGACATCTAAACAAGCTGGCCTGGATGAACGAAGTCCTGGATATCGACACCCTGAAGTTAACCGACATTATCTGGCCAGGCGCCCACAATTGCGGAATGGATAAAAAGGCCCCTAACTACGACGTGCTGATCGGCCATTGGACAACCTGTCAGAACGATACATTTTCCTGGCAACTGGCCCAGGGTGTCAGAGCGTTCTGATATACGCCTGGGGTATAAGCCGGGACACGATCAGGATATTTTTTATTTCCATCACAATGGCCTGGAATCTCATCGCGTCCTGGATGAACTTATCGACGCCGTTCTGGCGTTTCTGGAACGCAATCCCAACGAGTTCATCGTGCTTGATTTTCACCTTCTGGCGGGTGGCAAGCACGCCTTCGACTATAAAAAGTTCAACGCCTTGCTCTTGAGGCGGCTGGGACACACGGCCATTCCATTTTCACAATCGCACCTTTCCATCGGGCAACTGAAGCGAGCCAGCCCTCATCGCAGGCTAGCGCTGGCCGCCCACGGGCCGGATGATCTTGATGAAGCTACGTTCTGGCCAAGAGTTGTTCACAAGTGGAGCGACAAGGCATTCACTGATATCGACGATTTGCGCAGCCACATTGCCAACACATTGAGCGCTGAGCATTCCGGCGATTTTCTATGGTCCCTGTCAGCCACCAGTTATTCGTTTCTTGGAGGTCCCGTGGACATCAAGCACTCTATCAACGACTGGTTTCACCAATCACGGGACTGGGTGAGCCGCTGCTGCATTATCAACACCGACTTTGTCGAAGAGTCCGAAATTGTTCGTTATTGCTGGATAGCCAACAGCATGAAGGCCGTCAGCAAGCGCTGATAGCGCACGCACCGGGCGCGTATCTCAAGACTGGTGTCCCTTTCTTGAAGAAGGCATTATCGGCTGCAGTTACCCACAAGCGTGCAGCCATGACCCGAGCGGCAAGAGTCACCGACCCCTCATATGAATTGATGGACGACCACAATGGGTTGTCCATCATTTATCGCCAGCATGGATTTCCCTGCCCACTGGTCCGTTGGCATTTCCATAAGGAATACGAACTGCACCTGATTGTCGCCAGCTCAGGCAAGGTGTTCATCGGCGATTATATCGGCAACTTTTATCCCGAAACGCTGTTCCTGACCGGCCCTAACCTGCCTCACAACTGGATCAGCCAGGTCGCTGAAGATGAAGTGATACCCAAGCGCGACATGCTGGTGAACTTCACCGATGAGCTGTTCGAAAGCGGCCATCAGGTGTTCAGCGAACTCAAGAGCCTGACGCCCCTGCTGGAGCGTGCGCAGTACGGCATCGAGTTTCGCTGTAAACACACGATCCGCCAGGCCATGGACCTGATGCAGCGAATTGCCGACGCCAAAGGCGTTACCCGCCTCGGGTACTTTTTCATTCTGCTGGAGTTGCTGGCGGCCACCGACGATTACCAGTTGCTGTCCGGCGCCACCACGCCGCAATTGGCCGACGAACACAATATCGACCGTACCAACCGGGCAGTGGATTACATTTTTGCCCACTACGCTCGCGAACTGCCACTGGAAGAAGTCGCCGAACACCTGGGCATGAAACCGACCTACTTCTCGCGAGTCTTCAAGCAGGCTACCGGGCGCTGTTTCATCGAGTTCGTCAATCGCTTGCGCATCAGCAAATCCTGCGAGCTGCTGGCCGATGGCGATAAACCGGTGACCGAGGTGTGCTTTGAGTCGGGCTTCAACAATATTTCCAACTTCAACCGGCGCTTTCAGCAACTCAAAGGCATGACCCCTTCCCATTACCGTCGGCTGGCGGTGCAGCGTTTGACTGAACAGAATCTCGGTTAGCCGAATCGATTCAGGCTTCGGCAAAGCGCTGTAATTGCATTTCCTTCAACCGGCTGTGGGTCCGGCGAAACGGGAACTCCAGGTAACCCTCGGTATACAGCTCATCCATCGGCACCTGCGCGTCGAGGTACAGCGGCACTTTGCGGTCATAGCACTCGTCGACCAGCGCAATGAAGCGCCGCACGCTGTCATCGTGTATCGACAATTGCGGCAGTTCACGGTCGCCGGCCTCGACGCGCTCGGCGCCATCCTCAGTGCCTCGGGCAATCCGACCGGGGCGCTGATGGGCGCTGAGATTGGGCACTTCGCTCAACAAAATTGCGTTGAAACGGTCACACAGAGCCATGAAGTCCATCGCCGCAAATGGTTGCTCGCACAGGTCCGCGTAACGACACCAGAGTACGGTTTCACTGGCCTTGACGACCGTCACCGAGCGATAGCCGATGATCACCGGTTCGCTGGATACCGGCTGTCCTTCGGTCAATTGTTTGAACACCTCACTCATCGGATCGGGCTGACCAGGTGCGCTGACCCAATAACGCTGCAGCGCTGCGCCAGGATGCAATCGGTGATCTTCACCACCGTCCACCGCCATCACGTGCATGTGGCCTTTGATCGCGGCAATCCCCGGCAAAAACCGGTCACGGTTGAAACCGTCTGCGTAGAGCTGATCCGGTGGTTGATTGGAGGTGCAGACCATCACCACGCCTTCGTCGAACATCACCTGAAACAATCGCCCGAGGATGATCGCGTCACCGATGTCATTGACAAACAATTCGTCAAAACACAGCACCCGTACATCACGGGCCAACTCACGGGCCAGCGCTCGCAGCGGGTCGGCGGTGCCGGTCAGTTGAAACGAGCGCTGATGTACCCAGCCCATGAAATGGTGAAAGTGCTGACGCCGCGCCGGCACCCGCAGGCTTTGGTAAAACTGATCCATCAACCAGGTCTTGCCGCGCCCGACCGGTCCCCAGAGATAAACCCCGGTGATCGGCGTTCGGCCTTGATGCAAGGCGTCGTGACACTGCTGCAACGCCATAACGGCATGTTCTTGCGCGGCATCCGGCACGAAGCCTTTTTGCTTGATTGCGTAGTGGTAAGCGCTGAGGGGCGAGTCGAAGGTCATATCGGCCATGGGTCAGTGCACAAAACGCCAAGTATGGCACGCTCAGCGCAGGAGCACGGCTTGCCGGCGATGGCGATCTCACGGACGCCATCGCTGGCAAGCCAGGCTCCCACAGGGAATGTGGTTAGAGCGAGATATCGAGTCGGGCGATCTTGCCTTGCTCGTTCAGGCGGAACACATAGCGCAACTCCAGCGGGCTGCCGGGGAACGTGCCGGAAATCAGGTTGCTGACCAATACTTTGCCGGTGCGTTGCTGCACCTCCAGCACCTCGACCCGAGGCTGGTAACGGCGTGCGGTGTCTTCCATCCATTGGGCGATGGCCTGGGTGCCGACTTGATGGGCGCCCTCATCGAAAACATTCGCATCCTCAGCGAAAAAACTGGCGACCGCCGAACTGTCACGGGCATTGGCGGCAGCGATATAGGCGGCAATGGCAGGTGCGAGTGAAACGGCTGGGTTCGACATGGTACGGCTCCTTGTTGATTGATTCTGGAGCCATTTTAAAGCAGCGCTGTGTCAGTTCTTGTCAGGAGTGAATCGCCCTGCTTCATCCAGTTGCATCGCCTTGCGCCAGGCTCGCAACAGGTCGCTGCGACGACCCGGATAGCGTTCACCCAGCTCTCGGGCGGCGGAAATCCGGTCGGTACGAAAGGTTCGAAAGTCCTCTCGCAACTCGCACCAGGCAACGATCACCCGCGCTTCATTCAGAAAACCCAGTGCCAACGGCCAGATCAACCGCTGGCTGGGGGTTTTGTTTACGTCTGCGTAATCGATATGTAACTTGGCCTGCGCACGAATCGCCTGGCGAAACACGTTCAATTCCACAGCGTTTTGCGGATAACCGTAACCCGGTGGGCCCGGCAATACTGTCGGGTTGCGCAAGGCTTCCTGAGCGTCCGGCGCCAACACGGCGGCAATCTTCGCCAACGCATCGGCAGCGGCCTTGCTCAACACCTCATCGCCACGCTGATCGACATAACGCAAACCCAGCACCACCGCTTCGGTCTCATCGGCATTGAGCATCAGCGGCGGCAGAAACAAACCGCTGCGCAACACATAGCCGATACCCGCCTCGCCGAATATTGGTGCACCGAGGGCCGTCAGTTCCGCGATATCGCGGTACAGCGTGCGCTCCGAGATCTCCAACTCGCTGGCCAGTGTCGCCGCCGTCACCGGACGACTTTTACCGCGCAGCACTTGCAACAAGGTCAACAACCGACTGGTACGCGACACGATCAGCCTGCTCTGTGGAATGAAGGTTGACGGAGCTTAGCAGAGGCTACTGTCAGAAACTGTCAGCAGCAAAAGCCTTGCCCTGTGGGAGCGAGCCTGCTCGCGATAGCGGTGTGACAGTAACCGTTACTGCCGAATGTAAAACCGCTATCGCGAGCAGGCTCGCTCCCACAGGGTTAACGATCAACGTGTTTATCCATGTTGCGCAATTTCCGCCACAGGCTACAACGCCTTGCGTCACGGCCTACACCTGCGCCAGAATCCGCCGGCTTGTGCGCTTTGGTCCTCGCCTCTATCGTTTCCGTGTCGCTGAATATCAGCGATCGGGTTTGGTAGCCCGAGGTAAGGCGCACAGCTCCGGCATTTCCATTCAGTGACGCTTTTTTGTCGTCTGCTGTTTGTTATGGCGACTGTGCGCAGGGCGCCTTCGGGTGCGCCGGTTTCCTTACCCGGTCTACCAACCTGCGTTCAGTCGCCACCCTAATGTTTGGTAGCAATAGGTTGCGACTCCACTTTAAGTAAGGAGATTCGCCATGTTCAAAGCCACGCCCAATCCCCCCGAAACCGACCCCGTTTCCCCCTACGCCTCCCTCAACTCAAAAGAGCTCCACGCCGCCGCGCACCGTGCGCTCGATCACTACCTGGTGCTGCCGGAAACCAAGACATTGCTAGCCGACCGCCGTCCCGGCTGCATTTTTGTCATTGCCCCCGACGTCGACTCTGAAACCCTGCTGGCCCACGCCTGCGAGACCCTCGCCTCGGCCAATGTCATGTCCAGCGATCTGGCGTTCGAACTTGAAGGCCCCAAGCGCAATACCGCACTGGCGATTCAGCAGATGATTTCCCTGGCCGAACTCGCGGTGAATCGCGCACTCGATCACCTCGACCCACCTGATTCGCCGCAGTAACCAGCAACACCGGGTGGGCCCCTTGTGGCGAGGGAGCTTGCTCCCGCGGGTCGGTCCGCGCTCGGGCGAAGCGACCCTAAAATCAGTCACCGCGAGTATCCAGAGGGATCGCGATTACCGGATTACGACCGCTTCGCGGCCGAGCGGGAGCAAGCTCCCTCGCCACAGGTTCTCGCTTGTGTCTGCGAACAACACAAAACCCGCCACCTTTTCACAAGGCTGGCGGGTTTGTCGTTCCAGCCCCGTCCGTTTTGAACAACCGCGCGTTGCCCTCGATGCCCGCGGCTGGCATCCTGCGCCTCCCTTTTCTGACCTGGCCTTATTGGCACCCTCCCCGTGACCTCATCTGACCACTCGAAAACTGCGCTTCGTTCCGACCTGATCTACGGCCTCAACGACCGCCCGCACTTCACCGCGACCCTCTTCGCCGCCCTGCAACATGTATTGGCGAGCTTCGTCGGGATCATCACGCCGACCCTGATCATGGGCAGCGCCCTGGGCCTGCAAAGCGAAATCCCCTACCTGATCAGCATGGCGCTGTTCGTCTCGGGCCTGGGCACCTTCGTTCAGGCGCGGCGTTTCGGACCGATCGGTTCCGGCCTGCTGTGCCTGCAAGGCACCAGTTTCTCGTTTATCAGCGTGATTCTCAGCGCCGGGTTCATGGTCAAGGCGCGTGGTGGTGGCACCGATGAAATCCTCTCGACGATTTTCGGCGTGTGCTTCTTTGCCGCATTCATCGAAGTGGTGCTGAGCCAGTTCATCGGCAAGCTGCGAATGCTGATCACCCCGGTAGTCACCGGCACCATCATCACCCTGATGGGCTTGTCGCTGGTCAAGGTCGCCATGACCGACATCGCCGGCGGTTTTGGCGCGACGGATCTGGGCGCCGCAAGCCACCTGGCGCTGGCCGCATTGGTGCTGGGCACTATCGTCGTGCTCAACCGGGTCGATGTGCCGTTCCTGCGCCTGGGCGCCATCGTTATCGGCCTGACCCTCGGTTACATCGTCGCGTGGCTGATGGGCGACGTCGATTTCGCCAACATGACTGCTGTGCCGCTGATGAGCGTGCCGGTGCCGTTCAAGTACGGCTTCAACTTCGATTGGGTGGCGTTCGTTCCGGTGGCGGTGATTTTCCTGGTCTCGCCGCTGGAAGCAGCCGGCGACCTGACCGCCAACTCGATGATTTCCCAGCAACCGGTCAAGGGCCCAATCTACATTCGGCGGATCAAGTCCGGCTTGCTCGCCGACGGTCTCAACTCGGCAATGGCGGCAGTCTTCAACAGCATGCCGATGGTGACCTTCGCGCAGAACAACGGGGTGATCCAGCTCACCGGCGTGGCCAGCCGCTACGTCGCGTTCTTTATTGCCGGACTGCTGGTAGTGCTCGGGCTGTTCCCGATGATTGGCGCCGTGCTGCAACTGATGCCCAAACCGGTGCTGGGCGGCGCTGAGCTGGTGATGTTCGGCACCGTGGCGGTGGCCGGGATCAAGATCCTCGCCGAGGCCGGTCTGCATCGGCGCAACATGCTGATCGTCGCCATTTCGCTGGGCATGGGTCTGGGTGTTGCGGCCGTACCGGAAGTGTTGCGCGAATTGCCCAAGGCGTTGCACAACATCTTCGAGTCGCCGATCACCGTCGGCGCATTGTGCGCTATCGTGCTGAATATCTTCCTGCCCGAAGAATTCATCGAACTGGAAGAAGACGATTTCGATCCGGAAGCTTCGATCCTCACGGTCATGGAGAACCCGGATGTCACGCCGCACGGCGAACCACTCAAGCCTTCCGTGGTCGCACAGGTGAACCGCTAACGCCGCTCAAGGGTCGAGCCGCTGGCGGTTCGACCCTTACCTTTACGAGAGCTCGTTCATGCGCAGATTCCTCGCCTTATGCCTTTCCCTGCTGTTGCTCAGCCTGAGCGCCTGCGCCCTGTTCCCCAATCGTGATCCGCTGAACATCAACGTGGTCGGCATTGAACCGCTGCAAAACCAGGACCTGGAAGTGCGCTTTGCGGTGAAACTGCGCCTGCAAAATCCCAACGAAACGCCGATTAATTACAACGGCGTGGCCCTGAGCCTGGAGGTCAACGGCCAACCCCTGGCCACTGGCGTGAGCGATCAAACCGGATCGATTCCGCGTTACTCGGAAGCGATCATCACGGTGCCCGTGAGTATTTCGGCGCTCTCCGTGCTGCGTCAAACCCTTGGCCTGAGCCAGACGCAATCGCTCAACAACCTGCCTTTTGTATTACGCGGCAAGCTGTCTGGCGGCGCGTCAGGCACCGTCCGTTTTGTCGACAAAGGCACACTCAACCTGCCGGGCTCGACAGCCGGCATCTGGTAAATCAGCCGCAAGGCTCAGCGCTGATTGCTGATTGCTGATTGCTGATTGCTGACAAACAGGGAAGTGGATTCAACCATGGAAAGATCTCCCACGCTGTACACCGAACGCTTGATCCTGCGGCCACTGGAACTGGCCGATGCCGAAGCGATTCAACAGCACTTCCCGCACTGGGAAGTGGTGCGCTACCTGAATGCCCTGGTCCCGTGGCCTTATCCGGCGGATGGCGCGTTGGCTTACCTGCGCGACATCGCCCTGCCGGCGATTGCCCGTGGCGAAGAATGGCATTGGTCGATTCGCTTGAAATCAGCGCCCGGGCAGTTGATCGGTAACGTCAGCCTGATGAACGAGCCAGACAACAACCGTGGCTTCTGGCTCAGTCCACAGTGGCAAGGCCAGGGGTTGATGGCCGAAGCCAGCGCTGCAGTCACTCAATACTGGTTCGAGACCCTCGATCGCTCGCTTTTGCGGGTGCCCAAGGCCGCGCCCAACCTGGCGTCGCGGCGGCTGTCGGAGCGCACCGGAATGCGCTTGATTCACAGCGACGAAGGCGATTTTGTCGGCGGGCGCTTTCCCAGGGACCTTTGGGAAATCACCCGCGAAGAGTGGCAGCGCCTCAGATAAACCGCACACCGGGTTTGGCCCGTTCATCCACGGTCAGCTCGAACACGTCCGGGCGCGCGTAGTGCCCGACCACGTCGTAGTCGTAGCGTGCACGCACCAGTTCGTCGGTGTCGATCTCGGCCGTGAGCAAACCTGCGCCGCCCAACAACGGACCGGCCAGCACGTCGCCCATCGGGCCGATGATTACACTGCCACCGGCAATCAATGGGCGCTCGGCCGGCCAGTTGGCAATCGCAAGGCCCAAGGCTTGCGGTGATTGCTGGACCTGGCAGGCGCTGACCACGAAGCAACGACCTTCGTGGGCGATGTGGCGCATGCTGACCTGCCACATTTCGCGCTCGTCGACCGTTGGCGCGCACCAGACTTCCACACCTTTGGCGTACATCGCCGTGCGCAGCAGCGGCATCATGTTTTCCCAGCACACGGCGGCGCCAATGCGCCCGACCTGGCTGTCGATCACCGGCAGTGTCGAGCCGTCACCCTTGCCCCAGATCAACCGCTCAGTGCCGGTGGGCATCAGTTTGCGGTGCTTGGCCACCAACCCGGTTTGCGGTTCGAAGTACAACGCGGTGCAGTACAAGGTGCTGCCTGAACGCTCGATCACCCCCAGCACCAGATTCGCCCCGGTGCGCGCAGACAATCCCGCCAAGGCTTCGGTTTCAGCGCCCGGCACATCGATGGCATTGGCGAAATAGCGCGCAAACGCTTCACGCCCTTCCGGCAAGCGATAACCCAACTGCGTGCCGAAGCCTTCGCCCTTGGGGTAACCGCCGAGCAACGCCTCGGGCATGACCACCAGCCCGGCGCCAGACTCGATGATCGCCTGTTCATAAGAAAGAATCTGTTCCAGGGTCTCGCCCTTGCCGCCTGGCAACGAACCGATTTGCAGTGCAGCAACAATGGATTTTGGCATCGCGGTAACTCCCTGAGCATTGAGGTATTGCTCATTCTCCGGCCACCGCCGATCATGAATAAAGCCCCATTCACTGCTGAAAGATATGAGCCAAATGAATATCGCCGACATCGACCTCAACTTGCTCAAAGTCTTCGAAGCGCTGCACGACGAGTCCAGCGCCAGCCGCGCCGCGTTGCGTTTAGGGGTTACGCAGTCCGCCGTGAGTGCAGCATTGCGCCGACTGCGCGACGTCTACGCCGATCAACTGTTCGTGCGCACCGGCCGCGGTCTGGCGCCGACATTGCGCGCCAATCAATTGAAACCGGTCGTCAGCGATGCGCTGAACAAGTGCCGACAAAGTCTGGCGATGGTCGATCCGGCGGCCAACCAGTACGAAGGTCGTTCAGTGATTGTGGGTTTATCGGATGATTTCGAGATTGCCTATGGCCGGCGATTGATCGAGGAAATTGCCCAGCGCGCGCCAAAGCTGCGGCTGATCTTTCGGCAGACCCACAGCCAGATCGTGGCTCAGGCCTTGATGGAGCGCAGCATTGACCTGGCGATCACCGCCGGCGGTTTTGCCGAACGCTTGCTCAGCCGTCAGGTGCTGGGTGAAGGCGGCTATCAGTGCCTGGTCGACCCCGGCAGCCTGGCTGACGGGCAACAGGAAATTGGCCTCGACGAGTTTGTCGCTCGCGAGCACATTCTGGTGTCGTCTGGAGGGTTTATCGGCATTACCGATGAGGGTTTGGCGGGGCTGGGATTGAGTCGCCGGGTATGTGCGTCAACCACGCATTTTGCCGCGCTGCCGTTCTTGCTCAAGGGTAGTCGGGCTGTGGCAACCATCCCGGCCCACGCGGCGCAGAGCATCGCCACACTCAGCGGGCTGACAGTGCTGCCCTGCCCGCTGGCATTGCCGCGCTACCCGATCGAACTGGGCTGGCGAACCAACAACCAGCTCGATCCGCTGTTGCTGAAAGTACGTGAAGCGATCGTAGCGAGCTTTTTACAAGCGCCTACTTGGCGGCCATCAAGCGATTGACTTCACTGCGGACCATATTTGCGTATTCCGGCGGTGACATGGCGTCCAGTTCAGAGCGCACCCACTCGGCCCATTTGCCTTTACGCTTGGAGCGCTCGCCGAACAAACGTGCTGCTTCGCCTTTGGATTTACCCAGGTTGCTCTGCCAGAGATCGAACAGACGGGACTTTTCATCTTCAAGCGCAGCGCGCTCGGCAAGGGGCTTGTCGGCCAGATTGAAGCTCATGGGAGTTACCTGCTGCATAAAATTGGCAACATCTTACACTGTAGGTGGAAATCTCCGGAGGCAGATTTTCCATTGGCGTTGAGTTTCAGGGCAAAAAACCTGCAACTTTTCCGCCGCGCCTACACTCCATTGATCACTGTCCCTTTAGCTGCAAGGAGTCACCTGATGGCCCGAAAAACCCCGGTGCAAGCAAACGACGAGCAAATCAAGGATCAAGTCTTCAGCGAGCTTCAAGCGTTGATCGAAGAATCGGAGAAGCTGCTCAAAAGCAGTGCTTCGCTGGTCGGTGAGGAAGCTGAGAACCTGCGCGAACAAGTCGCGCTGAAACTGCGGCAGGCACGCGATTCCGTCTCCAGCGTGCGTGAACGGACCCGGCCGGTGGTCGAGGCGACCGAAACCTACATCGGCGGTCACCCTTGGCAAACCGTCGCAATCTCGGCCGGTTTTGGCCTGGTGGTGGGGTTGCTGCTGGGGCGGCGCTGAAACAACAAAGGCGAGCCTGTGTGGCTTAACGCCAGTCAGTGAAGCGAACACGATGTTCGAAACGATAAAAATTTAATGTGGGAGCGAGCTTGCTCGCGAATAGGCCATCACATTCAACATCTCAGTTGACTGTCTGTCCGCTATCGCGAGCAAGCTCGCTCCCACATTGGTTCTATATTGTTTCAAACGTCGCGTTTGCTTCACTGACTGGCGTTAAGCCACACAGGCTCGCCTTTTTACATCAATTACCCGCCAGTTCGTGCAATTGCGCCAGGGTTTGCGCATCGAGCGCGATGCCCCCGGCCAACGACTTGGCCCGCTCGCGATGACGTCGGTCACCCGGCAAACGCCGCAGTCCCACAGCATGCATCTGCCTGACCAGTTCTTCACTGCGTTCGGCGAAACTCTGCCCGGCGGCTTTGCTCGGGTCGATCACAATCAGTAACTGACCGGTCCACGGGGTTTTCGCCCCGGGATGATTCGACCAGTCGAACTCGAACGAGAAGTTGCCTCCGGTCAATGCCGCTGCCAGCAGTTCGACCATCATCGACAAGGCCGAACCTTTGTGCCCGCCAAATGGCAGCAACGCGCCGCCCTCCAGAATGGCTTTCGGGTCCTGCGTTGGCTGGCCCAGGCTGTCGACACCCATGCCGGGTGGCAGACGCTCGCCCTTGCGCGCAGCGATCTGCACGTCGCCATGGGCGATGGCGCTGGTGGCCAGGTCAAATACGATCGGGTCTGCACCTGCACGGGGTGCAGCAAAAGCAATCGGGTTGGTGCCAAACAGCGGGCGATCAGCACCGTGCGGCACCACGCAGGTCATGCTGTTGACCACGCTCAGCGCCACCAGACCTTCATAGGCAAAGGGTTCGACGTCTGGCCAAAGTGCAGCGAAATGATGGGAGTTGCGGATCGCCATGACCGCGATGCCGGCGCTGCGGGCTTTCGCCACCAACAGTTCGCGGCCTGCGGCCAATGCCGGTTGGGCGAAGCCGTTGCCGGCATCCACCCGGACAAAACCCGAGGCCACATCCTCGACCACTGGAACGGCCTTGCCATTGACCCAACCGCTGCTCAGCGTCGAGACATAACCGGGCATCCGGAACACGCCATGGCTGTGGGCACCATCGCGTTCGGCGCCCGCACAGTTTTGCGCCAGCACCCGGGCAACCTCGGGGCTTGTGCCATGCCTTAGAAATATCGATTCCAGTAGACCAACCAACTCTTCGTACGACAAGTGTTGCGAGACTGCATTGACGGCATGATCGTGTGGCACAGACATCTGAAGCTCCAGGTTTTTTATTGGAGGGGGCAACAGCGTACGGGGACCTTACGGGCTGATTAAACACCGTTTTGCGAGCCCTCTGTCAACCTTCGTCGTTCAACGACGCCGAGACCTGCAACGGGCCTGATCATCAACGATGCAGGTGCCGCGCATGCACTAACTATCTACCACCGTTTGACGCTGCCACGACGCTAGCCTTGGGCTTACTTCCTGCGACGTAGAACCGTCGCTTCAGCTGAGGCAAAAACAATGACCGACGATTCGTTACCGCTTTTTTTTCCTGAAGCATTACGCGACACCCGAATATTGAGCCCACGCATCAGGGCCATGGGGTTCACACTCGCGGACCTGTCCTGGCTGCGCAGCGTTGAACTGGCGACCCACGCACTGCGCTCAGCACAAACAATACCGATGACCGTCGAGAACATCATGCTGAAGGCTGCCGGTTCAGACGCCGAGGCCCTTGCGGGCAGCTTCATGATGCATCCGGTGCCCAACGATACACAGGCCATCCTCTACACACCCTATGGCGGGCTGCAAAAGTTCAATGATCGACAAGCATTGCTGAAGGCACTGGACGACAAACTGAAAAATGCTGCAGAGCGCAAGGACCTGTTGCGCTTTCTCCCCATCTCCCAACGCAATGCGCCAGGTACCAACGACGCATTCACATTGACCGGCCAAGTCATCGGCGGTCTGGTATTCGAAGAACAGACCCGTATTCTGAAACAGAGCCTTCGTAAAAATGTCGAGCTCATGCTCCAAGAGCTGAGTGCAATACCGACACTGACGGCCATGCTCAATCAATTGCTCAACAACGCGCTGCGCAGGTCCTTTCCCAGGCTCGATCAAAGCGCCACCCATGTCAGCTTTTTCGTTGAAAGCCGGGTCGCTGGAGCGACGAACACTACCACCGCTCGACATCAGGTGGACTCCATGCCCCTGAGTGATGCGCTACTGCGTTTTTACCTGCATCAGACATGGCCTTCAGGACAGGTTCGCGAGTTCACCAATCCTCTACAACCCTCCTCCCCCGTTAACCCGGTACATCAGTATCAGTGGGAGCAGGCCACAAAGGAGCTTGCAGCGAGTTTGATGCCCATGCTGGCAAGTCTGCTGCAGGTCTATTGGGCAACAGACGTTCATACAGGTGTTTCTCGCCGGGACTTCTTTGCTCAAGCCATGAGTGACAAGGCCCGAACGGATCTATTGCTGAAGCGCCAGAGCGCAATCATCAGCCCTGAGCAAAGCCTGGCATTAACCGCACTCCTCGACCAGGAAAGCGCTACACGCAGCAACGCTGCCAGCGACCTGAAACCGGAAAAAATCCGCATCTGGGAATACCGCGAGAATTACGTCGAACTTGCTGGCGCCATGATGCTGAACAGCGACTCCACGGCTTATCTGTATACCCAGTCCAATGGCTTGCAGGTCCTGAAAGATTACGCAGACCTTAAAGCGATCATACAAACCATGGTCACGTCGACCGGACACGACGACGAGCTATACAGCTTGTTGACGCGGCGCCAGCGTGATGTGTTTCTGGGCTTCGACAAGCCTGAGGTGTCGGGAGTGCCGATGTTCGGTCCGGTGTTTCACGACATGGTCGACGACATCATCGTCAAGCAACAACACAGCATCACGGATGCACTGGACACCTGCCGACACAGCGATGGTGCCATCGATGTCCAGGCCTTGTTCGACCGGGCACTGGATGTGCGTGGCATGCTCGACAATCAGTTGCTGGCGACAGCAATCACGGAGCGCTGGAGTACGCGCCCACTGATTTCCGGCGACAATCGCCCTTCGGTCTTGCTGGCAGAAAAGGCCGCCCTGTCGCTAAAAACATTTCAAAGCGTTCAATCGTCCCTTGACCTGAAAACAGCCGCTCAACCTTCAGGCAGTGTTGAACAGCAAAGCACTTTTCTGGAGACCATCAAGGCCGATCTCGCCCATGCAATGTCGGTGGGAATCCGCGGTGAAGCCACGCTGAGAGTGAGCACCAAGACACTCCGTGCAGATGAAAAGGCCATGCTCGATACCCTGCTCAACCCCGACAAACCGACCCGAAATCAAAGGGAGGCGCTGAACGGGTTTCGACCAGATGCCTGGTCGTTGACGCTTGAGTGCTCGGCTGAGCCGGATCTGATGCCGCTGGCCAACTGCTTTTTGCTGACCGAGCGTGGTGGGCTTGACCCGGCACACTCCGGCCGGGCGATCCTGTGGACGCCCGGGCGCGGGCTCGAAACCTTCAGCTCCGTCACCAGCGTCAAGGTCGAGCTGGGCAGGCGTCTGCTGGATGACGAACAACGGATGTTGCTCCTGGAAAATATCCCTCGCACGCAATATCGCCCACACCGAACCTACACGCTTGGGCCTTTTCGGCTGATTGAAAGAAATGTGCTTCAGGATCGTCAACAATCAGCCATCGAACAGTACCTGGACGCCCGAAGGCACACCCATTCACTTGAGTTGCCCAGCTCAGTGGTACAGGCTGATTTTGAGCAACACAAACAGACTCCCACCCCACTCAACCTTCAGCGTGCGATGCAGATTGCCGAGGGGATCGTCACGCAACAATCACTCCCCGTCTGGCTCGGGGCGGCGCCCGAGAGTGAAGTGCTGCGACACCTGGAAATACTGGAGCAATTACGACACAGCATAGAGAGCGGCAAAGACTACCTGCACGATGTCAAGCCGCTGACGGACTATGCCCGCGAACAACTGAAAGCGTTAATGACCAGGCAATTTCCGGGAGCCAGTCTCGATCCGGATCAACTGTTGGTAACGCCCAATCTGGCGCTGGCCGGTCCTGCGCGAACATTGACCGATTTTGCGCTGAACCATACCAATACCTTGCAAAACACCGGGTTCAGCATTGCCTCGAAAATCGCTCAGGCGCTCCCGACAGCCCTTGATGCCAACGCCGTCAAAAGGCTTTTGCTGCAGCTGGACATCAAGGCGACCTATCGTCAGTTTCTTTCGGACACCTTGGCGATCGATGCGCCAGGTGTCGCGACCCGACAGCTGCGATTCATCAAGCAACTGCCCTGGCAACTGCTGTTGCATGCCCACACGCTGAAGCTTCAGGGAAAACTTTCCGAACGTGGCTTCGGGTTGGTTCAGCAAGTCCTGGACATGCCGGATGCCCTGGCACGCGCGGCGGTCACGGGCGCCAAGGCAATCGTGCGTCCCCTGGAGCTGATCGCGACAGAAGGCGCCGCGGCCGTCAAGACATTAGGGCTCTACCTGATCGGAGAGTCCGCTGCGGCGCCGCAGATTCTGTATGCGCCATACGACAGGCATCTGGGAATCACCGAGTATGAAAATGAAGACAGCGTCGTGAACGCAATCAACCTTCCGGGGGCATTACAGGATCTGCTGATCAGACGCCTGCCGGATCCGCATCAGGCGACCTACAAAAATTTGCTGGCCGGCAGCGGCACGTCTGACATTCGACTGGCATCCAGTCCTGTCGATGGAAATCTGTTGCACCAATTGTTCATCGATAACAAAGCGCTGCTGTCACACATGCTCGACAGTCAATCGCAACCTGCCGGGCAGTCCGACTGGGAGGCGCTCAAGGCATTGTTTAGCAAAGGCCTCAGGTACGGCATGGAGTTTCTGCCAGGTAAACTGGCGATCCCCCACCTGCTGTGGGAAAGCTACACGTCATTCAAACAGTCGGCCGAGGCCCTGCAGGACCATCATTGGAAGGCTGCGCTCAAGACCTTTATCAACGGGGTGTCGCAAATGGCGACACTGGGCAAGTTGTTGCATCAACCTGGCGCTTCGACCGCTGAGCCGGTTGTGCACAGCGACCCCGTCGTCGAAAAGCCTTTCGTTGCCACCGACCTTGCCGAGGTCGATCTCACCTCTCCTTCTCGCACTCTGCTGCAATCCTTTGAAGCCAGCACCATCGAGTTGAAAAAACTGGGGGCCAAGGCTGTCGACGGCACTTACCTCGATTCAAAAACCGGGTACAAATATGCCCCGGTCAACGGAAAGGTTTTCCGGATCGAAAAGTTCGGTGTGGCACCACGAATCGTCGATGATCAACGACAAGGCCCTTATCTGCAGAACAGCGGCACGCAGTGGGTGCTGGACCCGGACGTGCATACCGTTCATTTCGGTAAAAGCCTGTCTCAGATGTACAACCAGTTCCAGTCCCACTTCAAGGCGCGAAAACACATCAACATAGAGGCTCAAGGCATGGCGGCCATCCGTCAGCTGTACCCGCAAAGGGCCCGGATGATTGAACAGTCGCTGGATCTGGCCCGTTCATACGCATTCAACAGTCTGCACAATCTGGTTCAATTGAGAGCCGTAACGCCCGGAACACGACTGGATGGCTTTCTCAAAGCGTTCTTTGATGTGCCGGCGGTCGATAAGTCCCTTCTGGATAAAATCAAGGCAACCATTGTTCCGCTGTGCAAGGCACTGGTAGATCCGACACTGGACAAACTCGACCATGAGCGTTTTGTCGTCGGTTCAAACCGTTATCCCTGGGAAGGCTTGATTGCCTTTGTACTCGACGATGACCAGCAACAGAAAGTGCACTTTACAGAGAAGTTCTTCGATCAAAATCTAAACCACTACAACCATGTGCTGACGGAGCCCTTTGATGTCGTTGCCCATGCGCAGGCGGCAACGCTGATCCATGAGTTCTCGCACCTGTTTTCAAATACGCTGGATATCGCTTACCTGGAATCGAGAAGACCCTTCAGCGACCTGATCTCGACGATCACCACTCAAGCCAGCAAGTTGAAACAGGATCAAGAGCAATTTCAGCGCGAGGCATTGTCGATACAGACCCCCATCGATGAATTGTTCGCCTACTGGAACAGCGCGGAGAAAACCTGGCAGGACCTTGATGACATTCCTGCCGCCAAAAAACTGAGTGACGGGATCAAGACCATCACTGGCACCAGCAATCTGAAGGAAGCCCGCAGAGTGTTTCGCGACAGGGCTTCACCGGATCGGCGGATCGACACCATCCTTCGCAATGCCGATTCTGTCGCACGTCTGGTCTGTGAAATGGGACGTCAACTCGACCCGGTACCTGTGGCCGAAAATTGATGCCCGTGAATCAAACGTGAAGGTTAGTTTTCGCCGGCTCATCGCGAAGGTTGGAATCCAGGAAAGACCACCCCGGCAGCTGGCGGGAATGTGCCTTGTCGAAGTAACGCGTCAGCATGAAGAAAATTTAATGTGGCCAGCCCCCGATAAACAGTGCGTCTCACCTTACGCTGACGTAACCCCGACAAATTTTCTACATCCGAGCCTTCATGATTTGCGCAGCTCATTCGTCATTAATCAATGAGAGCACCTATCACTTTTTTCCTGATCAGGCTCTGAAAAGGAGTTTTTGCATGTACAACTCGCAACTGCCAACGGATGGCAACCCTGCGCCAAATAGTAAGCTGAACCTGGACGCTGACACGTTCACCAAAAACGCTGAACGCCACAACAACGAGCGCATCAGGCAACTGCTCAAAAGCTTCGGCCTGCGAACCAGCCTGATTCGCCTGAAAGTGATCGACGCACTACTGACCGCCGTCGAAAACGATCGTCCGCTGGGCGTGCGCGGCGTGCACAGCCACCTGCTGGACCTGGGCATCCCCCTGTCCTTTCTCAGCGTTCGCGAAGTGTTGAAGCGGCTGTGCAGCGAGGGCGTTGTTGTCTTGAACGAAGACAAGAGCTACAGCCTGCACCCTCAAGCCGCGGCTGTGCTCTACGGCAGTCAATGACGTAACCGCGTCGTTTAAGGTTTGACCTTGCGACGCATCACCCCGTTGATCACGACGACGATCACCGCAACGCCAATGGCGATGTACTGGAACAGTTTTTCGCTGATCATCCCGGCGTTCTGCATGTACGACAGACCAAGCATGATCCCCAGCACGACAAGGGAGATCAGAATCGAATATTTCAAACGTTGCGACTGGGTCATTGCGGGTTCCTGTACCTGAAAATATGTATCCGGTTTGTATCGTGATGCATGCCAAGCTCATACGCTTCTTCGGGGATGAGCGGCTGCAAGCGGGGTCTCATGTTACAGCCCATGAAGCATTTTGGCTGCATGCGGTTCAAACGATGAGGATTGAGAAATGTACCGTCGAATCACACTGCTGATTCCCCTGCTGATTATCCTGACCATGAGCGGTTGTGTATGTTTCCCATGCGGAGGTGGCTGGCATGGCGACCATCGCTACCACCATGATGGCTACTACCGTCGTTGACCTGTATTAAGCGGGGGCGACTTGCATCATCAAGTTCCCCCTGTTCTCAACAATTGACAACGTTTGAGAACACCACGAAAAGAGCCCGCCTCCCCGCGGGCTTTTTCGTACAAGGGTATTACACTTTGGCCTGCAAGATAATACCTGAAACATGCATCAGCACATTCACCTGACATTCCCGCCAGAAATAACGCGACAACTATTACTACCAGCAAAACAATAATTTGGCTTGGCTTATTACTATTCCAGACTACTCTCACCCCTATCGCGATACTTCTATATAAATCAGCACTACACCCTGGAATTTTATGCTCAAGCCCATTATAAAAATCGGATCCTTTCGAGCGCTAGGTTTTTGCCTGGCGATTACAGCTTTTGAGTTACTGACCTACTTGGCCAGCGACATGATAATGCCTGCCATGTTGACAGTAACCGATGACTTGAACGCCAGTACTCGGCATATTCCATCGGCCTTCAATCTCTACTTGCTGGGGGGTGTTCTTCTGCAATGGCTGATTGGCCCGCTCGCGGATTGTTTTGGACGCAGGAAAGTACTCTTGATCGGCTGTGCAGTCTTTGCCATGACTTGCGTCATGACACTCTGGGTGCAGAGCATTTTTACATTCAACCTGCTGCGCCTGCTTCAGGGCATGGGCTTGGGGTTTGTCATCGCCGTCAGTTACCCCGCGCTGCAGGAGGTATTCCGTGAAGCCGACGCCGTGCGGATCATGGCCTTGCTGGGTAATGTTGCCCTGCTCTCTCCGCTCCTTGGCCCCCTGCTTGGGAGCCTGATGCTGAAATGGATTTCCTGGCGTGAGCTGTTTCTCATGCTCGGCGTCCTCGGCGCCGCAGTCTGGTTGGCGCTTTATTGGCTGATGCCGGAAACCATAGGCGTGCTGCGTCAGGACGGTAGCCGGCTAAACCCCACGCCATTCAAGTTGCGAGCGATAGCGCTTCGATACATCGCCCTGCTCAGGAACCATCGATTTATTTGCGCCAGTGTCGCGCTCGGGCTGATGAGTCTGCCCCTGATCGCCTGGATCGGCCTGTCCCCATTGCTGTTGATTCAGGGCCAAGGGTTGTCCGTTCTTGAGTACGGCCTGTGGCAGATCCCCGTCTTCGCTGCCGTCATCATCGGCAATCTGATACTGAACCTGATTATTTCCAGGACTCGCCTTGAAGGCTTGATTCAATGGGCGCTCTGGCCATTCTGCGCAGGCCTTGTGGCGCTCATCATCGCCAGCCAGTTTGCTCTCTCAATCCCGGTTCTCGTCGGTGGCCTGATGCTTTACAGCATAGGTCTTGGGATGAGCAATGCCGCGTTGTACCGCGCAGCGCTGTTTTCCAGTGACGACAACAAAGGATTGGTCTCGGCCATGTTGGGGATGATCTCCATCGCGCTAATGGCCGGCGCAGGCTCAGTGATCGCAATGCTGGGTGCTGGCGAAGATCCACAGTCCTTCGCCCTGACAGTCGGTATCGCCGGGCTTATGGCACTGGTGCCATTGCGCTGGGTTCTGCTGCCGGCCGCACCGGTGCCGGCGCACTCTCTATAACTCAATCAAAAAAGGATTTTTGATGATTCATCTACCCCACACCGATGCCTTATGTGCATTGCCACGGCCGTATTGTCTGGACGCTGTCCCGCCAGGGTTGTTTGACAACTCGATGCGTGAAACCAGTCTCTTTCACTGCCATCACACCCCCGGTTACGAGCATTGGCTGGAGGCTAACGGCCTGAGTGCCAGCGCTCTGGATAACCTGGACGACTGGTCGCGCCTCCCTCCCCTTTACGCCAACTACTTCAAGCAACGCCTGCTGCTGAGCCCCACCGGGGAGGACGCCCTGGAGCTGACTTCCTCGGGCACCAGCGGCCAGAAAAGCCGCATGCGCTATGACGTGCGAAGCATCACCGCGGCGCAAAACATGGTGAGTCGGATCTTCGAGCATTACGACTGGATCAGCCACACCCCGTGCAACTATCTGTTGTTGAGTTATGAGCCTGTAGGCGCCATCAGCCTGGGAACGTCCTATACCGACCAGTTCCTGTGCCAATACGCGCCGGTCAACCGGGTGGTCTATGCGCTAAGGGCCTCAGGCAGCGGCCACGAGTTCGATGTGTTCGGCGTGATCGAAGCCCTGCGCCAGTTTGCAATTGAAGGTTTACCGGTGCGCATCTTTGGCTTTCCTGCGTTTCTTTGGCAGGCCTTGCAACGCATGCAAGACCTTGGAGCCCCCGACCTTGAGTTGCATCCCGATTCGCTGGTGTTCCTTGGCGGTGGCTGGAAAACCCGGGCGAGCGAGGAAGTCCCCAGGCAGCAACTCTATTCCCGGATTGCGCAGCAATTGAGGATAGACGCCAGCCGTTGTCGGGACGGGTACGGTGCTGTCGAGCATGCCGTGCCGTATATCGAATGCGCCAACCATCACTTTCATGCACCGGTTTACTCAAAGGTGTTTGTCCGCAACCCGAGCGACTTCGCCGTCCAGCCCTACGGCAAGCGGGGGCTGTTGCACTTCGTATCGCCTTATATTTCATCGAGCCCGGCACACGCCGTGGTCATGAGTGACCTGGCAACACTGCACCCCGGTGCCGCCTGTGGCTGTGGCCTGGCTACCGACTGGTTTGAGTTGCATGGCCGCGCCGGAACCAGCGCCAGTCGCAGTTGTGCGATGGCCGCAGCCGAACTGATCGGGGGAGCTTGATATGTACCTGATCAATGGCCAACTGCACGACTCACTCACACCCGAGGCGGCCCTCGACACGCTGCTGCCAGGATTGGCGCAACAACTGGGGCAACCACCGACCAGCGAAAGGGTTCTTGAATGCGCGGACCGTTTCACACAGAAACTGCAGGCCCATCAACACCCCCTTGAACTCGATGAGGGGCAACGCCTGGAACTGATCGCGTTCTGCCAACGGAGCGCCTTGAGTGCAAAACTGGAACGTGAGTTGGGCGTGCAGCCGCGTTCTCTACGGCGTATTGCCTACGATCAACCGCGGTTCGAAAACTGGCACCCGTTAGGACTCGTGGTGCATATCACCCCGGCCAACGCGCCATTGCTGGGCTTCTGCGCAGTGCTGGAAAGTCTGCTGGTGGGCAACATCAACTGGCTGCGCCCAAGTTCCAGTGACAACAGCCTGAGTGCGCAATTACTGGCGGCGTTCCTCGAGTGCGATACCAGCGGTTTATTGGCCAGTTGCATCGCCGTACTGCCCGTCGATACCGATCGCCTTGATCTTCTATGCGCTCACGCCGATGGCGTCAGCGCATGGGGTGGCGACGCAGCGCTCAATGCCATTCGCCGGCTGGTTCCCAGCGGGTGCCGCTGGATCGACTGGGGCCACAAGATCAGTTTTGCCTACCTGTCGCCTGAAGCCGTGTCCCCCTCAGCGCTGGATGCCCTGGTCGATGAGGTCTGTCGACTCGATCAACAAGCGTGCTCCAGCCCGCAGTGGCTGCTGGTGGACAGTGATGATCCGCAAACCCTGCACGCTGTCGGCGAACAACTCGCTGAAGCGTTCGAACGCCGTGCCAGCCGCTGGCCAGCGTTGCTCCCCACACCTCAGGAAGCCTCTGAGATCACCACCCGGGTTGCCTTGGCGCGACTCGATCAGAGTTTTGCCGATCAAACGGGACGCGTCTGGTCCGGTGATGGATGGCGCATCATGTGGGAGCACCATCGCCGACTGGCGCCTTCACCGTTGTTTCGAACGCTGCTGTTACGGCCGATGCCCAATGCGCTGATCGCCGAGTCACTGCTGTCGTGGCGGGCACACCTGCAAAGCTGTGCACTGATCAGCACACCCGGGCAAACGCCGGGTCTGGTCAGGCAATTGCTGAGCGCAGGCGTCAACCGAATCGCACCACCCGAGCAGATTCACGAGGGCTACGCAGGCGAACCCCATGACGGTGTTCTTGCCCTGTCACGCTTGACCCGCAGGACCTCGGTCACGTTGCCAGCGCAGTTACTGAGCAACCGCGCGACGCTGGACCTGCCTCCTTGCGCACCTGCAGGACTGAACGCTTGCGCAGTGATGAGCAAGGCCGATTTCATCGCACAACCCGAGTCGTCCGACGCTCAACTGTTTTTCCGCTCAGGCGGTACCAGCGGCGCTCCCGCCTTGGCTGGCTACAGCTATCGAGACTTCAACCGGCAGATGCGCGCGGCGGCAGACGGCATGTTCGCCATGGGGCTGGCCCCAGGTCAGGATCGCGTGATGAATCTGTTCTACGGTGGCAGCCTCTATGGCGGGTTGTTCAGTTTTTCCAGGATCCTTGAACAGATGGGGGTCACGCACTTCCCCATGGGTGGCCCCCACGACGACAACTTCAGTGAAATAGCTCAACTGATTGTGAACCAGCGCATCAACACGCTGATCGGCATGCCCAGCACATTGCAGCGCTTGTTTTTCAGTGAGCAGGATCGACTCAGGGCCTACGCAGGGGTCACTAAAGTCTTCATGGGCGGTGAACATCCTGGCGATGCCAGCCGACGGCTGATGGAGAGTTGTGGGGTTTCGACGGTTCGTTCGGCCCTCTACGGCTCTGTCGACGCCGGCCCTCTCGGGCATGCGTGCCAGGCGACCGCAGATGGCGTTTTTCACCTGATGAGCGATATCCAGTGGCTGGAAATCGTCAACTTTGAGCACGACGCTCCCGTCGAACCCGGCGAAGTCGGTCGCTTGCTCTTTACCTCGCGGGCCCGCGAAGGTCAGACGATCAACCGTTACGAGGTCGGGGACAGTGGACGTTGGGTGCCGGGAACCTGCCCTTGCGGTCTGGACACGCCCCGATTTGAACTGCAAGGAAGACACGGTCGACTGCTGCGGGTCGCTTCGAATTTCGTCTCGATCAGCGATCTGGAAGCAAAAGTCGCCACTCAACTGCAGCTTGTCCTTGATCACGACTCGAACGGAACCGAACGTCTGGTGGTACGCGCGGAACACGATCCACAGGTACTGCGCCAACGCATGCTGGAAATCCCCGCTATTGCAACAGCGGTGAATAGCCACCTGCTGGAACTTGATGTTCAGAGGTGTTCGCCCTTGCAGTTCGAACGCAACAAACACAGCGGCAAAGCCCCCCTGATTATTGACTTGAGAACTGACTTCTCAGCGAACAAGCATCACAACTGACTGCCGCTTTTTAAACTATCAAGAGCCTGAACTTATGAACATTAACTATTCATTCGAAGACTTGCTATTGCACTCACGAAAACACTCTAATTATTACAAAACACACTTCAATCATCTTCCAGAACATCAGTGTACTGTCGAAGATCTACCGCTAACCGTCGCGTCAGATTATTGGAGCGGCAGCCACAATTTAAACACCTGGCCGGTACTGACCGGTAAAGCCGAAAACGCCCTGATTTATAAAACCGGTGGTTCTACCGGCCAGGAAAAACTGGTGGCCTACACCCGTGATGAGTGGCAGAACATGGTGACTCGTTTCGGCAACGCCCTCTCGGGACAACTGTGCGATGGCGACCGGGTTGCCAATCTGTTTTTTGCCGGCGACCTTTACGCCAGTTTTCTGTTTATCCATGAATCCTTGGCCCACGTGAGTCCTTCCATCTGTGAATTCCCGTTTGCCGGCGAAGTCGATTCCGCAACACTGTCGGCGGCCATTGCCAAACACCAGATCAATGTCCTCGCTGGCGTGCCTGCACAACTTCTGCGATTCGCCGCCGGTCTGGCCGAACGAGATTGCGTCCTGCCACAGATAACCACCGTGCTCTACGGTGGCGAAAGTCTGTTTGCCGCACAGCTGCCGATGTTGGCTCAGGTCTTTCCCAATGCGCGCGTCGCATCCATTGGCTATGCCTGCGTCGACGCAGGACTCGTAGGCGCCAGCACCCGGGATTGTGAGGTGGGCGAGCACCGGGTGTTCGATGAACAGAGCGTGGTGGAAATTGTCGATGAACACACCCACGAGGTCATCGAGGAATGTCATCGTCCTGGCCAATTGATCGTCACCAACCTGACCCGGATGTTGATGCCACTGCTGCGTTATCCAGTCGGTGATCGCGCTTGTTGGCGCGAACCGAGCGGCACCCCGCAGCGCAAATTCGCCTTGCTGGGACGTAGCGAACAGAGCATTCGTATTCGCATCGGTGTCATCTCGCTGTTCCAGGAGGAGATCGCCGAAATCCTTCAGCGCCTGGCCGATTGCTGGCAATGGCAGTTAGTGATTGAAAGTGTCGGGGTCAAGGATCGAATGACCCTGAGGTGGGTGCCCGCGCAAGACTCGACGTCAATAAAAGCCACCACTGCGGCCATTCACGCAGCACTGCTGGGTCAGTACCCGGACATCAGCCAAATGATCGGCAATGGCCAGCTTGAATGTCTCGTCAGCCCCTGCACGGCCGACGCCTTGCTGCTGCATCCACGCTCGGGAAAGCAGCGCAGGATCGTCGACCTGCGCGTGTACAGCGCCCCTCAGCGGGAGCCGACTCCATGAGTACAATAAGGTTTCGATGTTTCAGGCAAGCGGACTCTGCCGCTGTCAGTGCGTTGTTTCGTCAGGTGTACGGGGAAAACTATGTACAGCCTGATGTCTATTTGCCGTCGATGATTGGCCAGCACAACGCCGACAACCAATGGCACTCAATGCTGGCGCTGATCGATGAACGCATTGTTGGCCACGCGGCATTGTGCAGGGATGCACATAGCCTGGATCACGCAGAACTCGCCTTGTGCCTTGTACACCCGCAAGCCCGGGGCAAAAACATCGCCACCCGGCTGGGTCGCGAACTGTTGCGGCGGGCGAGTCGACTCGACCTCAAGAGCGTCTCGATCAAGCAGGTCACCCATCATCTCTACACTCAGCAGATGGCGCAAAAACTCGGCTTCAAGAACATCGGGCTGCTTCCCGATTATGTTCCCTCGCCGTTTGGTGAGTCCCATGAGGAAAGCGTTGTCATTGGCTATCAAATGGTCAAAGGGCATGCACGTCCGTTACCGCAACTGGAATGGCCTGCGGCCTGTGCAACCTTCATGGGGCAACTGTCTGCTTCATTCGGCACCCGAAACGACTCGCCATCACAACGCTCTTTTCCAATGCAGATCAGCCAGCACCATGAACGAGTGGAAGTGGTGCTCTATCAGTTGGACGAGAGCGTGCTGTTACAGCTCGAACAGCTACCCGCGCACTGGATGATCTCGATCAAGCTTGATCTGTCGCAGCATTCTCCACAGAGCATGCGTCGACTCGCCGCCATCGACTTCGTCTTTACCGGACTGATGCCTGCACCCGCAGCGTCTGGCTGGTTTGCATTGTTTCATCGTGGCGCAAAACCGCGGCCCGTCAGTTTTTATTGTCCGCACATGCAGCAACTGCATGACAGCTTAATCCACCAGCAGCCAGCGACGCCTCACCGTCAGTTACCCGAGTCTCTGCGTAGCAGCCCGTTGCCCGGCTGAGCGCAAAGCTGCACCAGCCAGTCAACAAACACCCGCACCCGCAGAGACAACTGGCGGTGCGGAGGATAGAGCGCCGTCAGGGGTAACCCTGGCGGCGGCAGATGCTCCAACACCTCGCACAACGTTCCCTCGCGCAGCTGCCGTGCAACGTGATAGTACGGCGTCTGGACCAGACCATAACCCGCTTCACAAGAGGCCAGATAACCATCGGCGCTGTTGACCGCCACCTGTTTGGGCAGGTCTACCAGGTGCACCTGCCCTGCTATTTCAAACTCCAGGCCGAAACGCTTGCCGGTGGTGCTGGAGAAATACTCGACCATCTGGTGCCCCGCCAGATCTTCCAGACACTGTGGCGTGCCCTGGCGTTGCAAGTAGCCGGGACTGGCGCAGGTGACCTGATCGAGCAACGCCAGCGGTCGCGCCACTAGCGAATCATCCAGCGATAAGCCGCCGCGCAGCACACAATCGACGCCCTCGCGAATCAGATCTACCGGGCGATCGTTCAAGCCGATTTCCAACTCGATCAGCGGATAACGCCGGGTAAATTCTGGCAAGGCCGGGATCACCAGCAAACGCCCGATGCCGGCAGGCATGTCGATACGCAAAAGCCCGCGCGGATTTTGCCGGGAGCTGGAGAACGCCGCCTCTGCCTCCTCCAGATCAGCCAGCAATCGCACGCAACGCTGGTAATACGCCGCGCCATCGGCGGTCGGGCTGACGTGCCGTGTGGTGCGCTGCAACAGTTGTACGCCCAAATGCGCCTCAAGCTGCTTGATCAGAATGGTCACCGACGCCCTGGGCATTTGCAGGCTGTCCGCAGCCTTGGCAAATCCTTCCAGCTCGACAATGCGAGTGAACACCCGCATGGCATTAAAACGGTCCATTGCTCTTGGTTACCTGCGGATTATTTAGAAATTACAAACAGTGATAGCGTTTTTAGCCGGTTTATCTTGTTTTTGTCGAGCGCAACAATGGGTCCACATCAAAAAAGGAGCGACACCATGCACACTCGTCAATTGGGCAAAAACGGCCCTCAGGTTTCTGCGATCGGTCTGGGCTGCATGGGCATGACCGACTTCTACACCACGGGCGGCGATACGTCCGAGGCATTGGCAACATTGCATCGCGCCATGGAGTTGGGCGTCAACTTGCTCGACACCGCCGACATGTATGGCCCGCACTCCAACGAAGAGTTGATTGGTAAAGCCATTGCAGGCAAGCGCGACCAGGTATTTCTTGCGAGCAAATTCGGCATTGTGCGTGATTCGGCCAACCCCACCGCACGCGGAGTCGATGGCCGACCGGCGTACATCCGTGCCGCTATCGACGGCACGCTGAAACGCCTGGGCGTGGACACCCTGGACTTGTACTACCAGCATCGCGTCGATCCGGACGTGGCCATCGAAGAAACCGTAGGTGCGATGGCCGAACTGGTCCAGGCCGGTAAAGTGCGCTACCTCGGCTTGAGCGAAGCCTCGGCGAAAACCCTTGAACGAGCGCATAAGGTTCATCCGATCAGCGCGCTGCAAAGTGAATACTCGCTGTGGAGCCGCGATCAGGAGCACAACGATTGCCTGGCCACCTGCCAGCGCCTGGGGATTGCCTTTGTGCCGTACAGCCCGCTCGGTCGAGGCTTTCTGACGGGGGCCCTGAAAAGTCCCGACGATTTTGCCGCGGACGATTACCGGCGCTTCAGCCCGCGCTTTCAGGGCGAAAACTTCAAGCGGAACTTGCAGTTGGTCGAGCAGGTGCAAGCGCTGGCAGCGGAAAAAGACGTAACCGCAGGGCAATTGGCGTTGGCCTGGGTACTGGCGCAAGGTGATTACCTGATCCCGATTCCGGGTACCAAGCAGCGCAAGTATCTGGAGGAGAATGTCGCCGCGCTGGACGTTGTATTAAGTCCTGAAGACTTGTCGGCGCTGGAGGCGATTTTTCCGGATGACGCGGTGCTCGGGGCGCGATATCCGCAGGCCGTCATGCAGATGCTCGATCGATAACATTGAGCGTCGCAGGCCCGTTCATGCGGTGTGTGACGGGCCTGTTGCACTTGAAGATCAGGCTTTGCCGCTGACACCCTTGGTGTTCGGAACGGCGGGGCCATTGCCCATGCCATACGTCTTCAGGTTCTGCAGTACGTAAATCGCCTTCTTGTACTCGGGAATCAGGTGATTGGCGTACTTGTTGCCCTTGAGGTTGTTGTTCTGGATGGTATCCAGTTGCGTGGCGAAGTACTCCAGCGCATTGAATTTTTCGTCCAGGTTTTTCGGCACCCCAAAGCGATCGAACTTGTCGCCGGCGTTGAGCAGCGTCAGGGCTGTCACATCGCTGATCAAACCGCGATCGCGCAAAAAGGCGCTGATGTTTCCGAGCTGTTTGACCGTAACCGTCTCGGGGTCGAATCCCTTGAAGTTCTTGTAGAGCTTCTGCTCGTTCATTTTCGCGGTGTTCAGCGCCAATGGGTCGTTGCCCACCAGTGCGAGCATCTGCTTGACCTTGACGTTCTGCGGTACGGGTTTACTGCCACTCGTTCCGCCCTCGCGAATCAGTAATCCGGCCTTGCTGGTCCAGCCACCGACATAACCGATGGTCATGAGAGTGCTCCTGTGCGCAGCGTGAGCCAGGCCGGGAGCTGCCCCGAAGCGCGCAGACGTCCGTGTAAGGTGACCATAAAAAGTCCTTGTTCAACTGATGAATTGGTACGCAAGTATCAATGTGCCAGCCTCCCTCGGACTACAAATATTTCTGTTTTTTACAATTCTCGTACAATTCGGATACAAACCATCAAACCCTTGAATTCATTGGTCTGAAACAATTTTTTAACAATCAGACTGTCATTGAATTCACTTGAATCCTCCGAAAATAAACCACGTTGCCAATCCTGAAGGAACGTGGCAATGGCTCACGCCCGTGACTTACCGGTCGTCCATAAAAAGCCAGTTTTGGAACCATGGTACTAAAGTCGGCCTGCCGCAGGCCGATAGCTGCTAAACGCCGCAAAAAATCAACAAGAGCGCTTAGCACAAGGACAGGTTCATGCCCGCATTCCGTACCATTCAAGCCCGTTACACGCTGTTTCTAGTGCTGTTCATCCTGTTGTTGTTCGCCTTGACGGTGGTGGGCATCAGCCAGTTGGTCGCGCCGAAACTTCGGCACACGGAAGAACAGGTGGCCCTGAACCGCATTGCCGAAGTGGCCGAACAGATCCAGGGCGAGTTGAACAAGGTTCAAGCGCAACAACGCAGCATCACCCAGACCATCCCCCTGCTCGACAGCGCAACCATCGACACCGTGTTGCCTGGCTTGGTGGACCAGTACGGTGAGCTGAAGGTGTTTGGTGGCGGGATCTGGCCGTTGCCTGGCCAGCGCGAAGCCGGACGCAACAAATTCAGTACCTTCTGGCACCGGGATGCGTCGGGCAAACTGGCCGTCAACACGTTCTGGAACAGCGACGCGGCGCCCAACTATTACGACCAGTCCTGGTACAAGGGCGGCATGCAGACACCGCGCGGCCAATGCGCCTGGGCCGCGGCCTATAAAGACGACGCCAGCGCCGAACCGCGCACCAACTGCGCCATGGCGATAGCGCGCAACGGCGTGCCATACGGGGTCGCAACCATTGACGTCACCCTGGGCTTCTTCAATGACCTGGTCGCGCGCAAGGAAAAAGACCTCGGCGCCGAAATGCTGATCGTCGAGGCCGACGGCAAGATCATCAGCAACAGCTCACGCATCAATGGCCCGATTGTCCTGAAAAACATCAGTGAATTGGCTGGCAACTCGCCTTTTGCCGCGCAAATCAAAACCGCGCTTGAGCGCCGTGACGCTTCGCTGCAGCGCGTCGAGTTCGACAATCAAGGCGTGGCAAACACCTTTTTCATGCGCCCGATCGAAGGCACACCGTGGTTCCTTGCCACCGCCCTGCCGACCCACCTGATCACCGCTCAACGTGACGATGTCTTGAGCACCTTGAGTCTGTTGCAGATCCCGATGGTCCTGCTGCTGGTGCTGCTGCAAATCTATGCGATCCGCCAACTGATCCAGCGCATGAAAGCCTTGAAAGCCAACATCGATGCACTGTCCACGGGCGACGCCGACCTGACCCGGCGCATTACTATTCGCGCCGAGGATGAACTGGGCGCGATCGGCCATTCGGTCAACACCTTCATCGCCTACCTGCAAAACATGATCGGCGAAGTCACCCAGGCCACGGGCGCCATGGCCTCAAGCCTGGAAAAGCTGCAACAGACCTCGGCACACACCAACCAGATCCTGCAGCGTCATGCCTCGGAGACCGACCAGACCGTCACCGCCATCACCGAGATGAGTTCGACCGCCGACAGCGTTGCCGAGAACGCCGCAGAAACCGCGGCGTTTACCCAGCGCGCCAACGAACACGCGGACCGCTCGCGGGTGGTGGTGGGTGAAGCCTCAAGCAGCGTGATCGCCTTGATCGGTGAAGTGGCCAGTGCCACCCATAAAGTCGAAAGCATGCAGCAGGACGCCCAGCGCATCACCGAAATCCTCGGGGTGATCGGCGCGATTGCCGGACAAACCAACCTGCTGGCACTCAACGCCGCGATTGAGGCCGCGCGGGCCGGTGAACAAGGTCGAGGCTTTGCCGTGGTCGCCGATGAAGTCCGCGCCCTCGCCGCCCGCACCCAGGCCAGCACCTCGGAGATCAACGAGATGCTCAGCCGTTTGACCCAAGGTGTCAGCTCTTCGGTGGCGGCGATGGAAAACACCCAGGCCAGCTGTCAGTCCGCCGCCGATGCGACAGCACGCGTCAACGCCGGGCTGGACGAAATGGCCGGCTCGGTCAGCCACATCAACAGCCTCAGCACCCAGATCGCCACCGCCGCCGAGCAGCAAAGCGCAGTGACCGAGGAGATCAACCGCAGCATGGTGCAGATCCGCCACATGGTCGAAGAGCTGGTGCAAAGCGGTCACGCCACCGACCTCAATACGCGCCAGTTGCTGGATGCCAATAGCCGGGTCAGTTCGATCATGGGGCGCTTCAAGGTCAAGTGAACCCGTGAAGGCCGCCCGCGCGTTTCGCGTGGGCATCACCTTCAAGGGATATCCATGAATAACTTTGAAACATAAGCAGCCTATTTCATCGGGGAAAATGGTCAAAATGCGCGGCGTGAAATGATCAACGAGAGATAACCGATGAAAACCACATTGCGTCTGGCCGCCCTTGGCGCCCTGTTCATCAGTTCCCTGGCCCAGGCCGTCGAGCTGATTCCGATCGATGTACACCGCGATGCCAATTGCGGTTGCTGCAAAAAGTGGATTGCGCACCTGGAAGCCAATGGCTTCCAGGTCAACGATCACGTTGAAACCAACATGAGCGAAGTCAAGCAGCGCCTCGGCGTCCCGCCGCGACTGGCTTCGTGCCACACCGCGGTGATCAACGGCAAATTCGTCGAAGGCCATGTTCCCGCTGATCAGGTTCTGGCCTTGAGCAAGTCCGACCTGCTCGGCGTGGCTGCTCCGGGTATGCCCATGGGCTCGCCAGGCATGGAAATGGACGGCATGGCCGATGCTTATCAGGTCATTGGGTTGACTAAGAATGGCACCGATAAAGTGGTCGCCGACTACCCGGCCCGGTAATGCTCGTTGGCTATCTCGGGCTGTTCTTCGCGGCATTCGGTGCCGCGACGTTGTTACCGTTGCAGTCCGAGGCCGTGCTGGTGGGATTGCTGCTCAACGGCGAGCATGGAGTGTGGTGGCTGCTCGCCGTCGCCACGCTCGGCAACGTGCTGGGTTCGTTGCTGAACTGGTGGTTGGGACGTGGCATCGAGCGTTTCAGGGAGCGTCGCTGGTTTCCGCTCAGCCCTGCTGATCTGGAAAAGGCCCGCGCTCACTATCAACGCTACGGCCATTGGTCACTGCTGCTGAGCTGGGTGCCGATCATTGGCGACCCGCTGACACTGGTGGCCGGCGTGATGCGAGAACCCATGGGGCGTTTTTTGCTGATCGTGACCTTCGCCAAAGGTGCGCGTTATGGTGTGCTGGCGCTGGCGACACTGGGCTGGATGCCTTGAACCTTGGGTGCTGCCACGTTGTTAATGTCGCCCTAATCGCTACGCTCCAGCATCGGCCGATTCGCAACGGAGTTCACCTATGCCCAGCTCACGTCCTCTTTGGTGGTCCGGCCTGTTATTGACGCTCGCCCTGCCCGTCCTGGCCCACGCCGACGGGCCTGCCTATGGGCCGGAGCTACAGGGTTTCGACTACCCCTATACCCTCAAGCATTTTGCTTTCGAGTCCCAGGGTAAGACCCTGCAAATGGGTTACATGGACGTCGCCGCCAGCGGCAAAGCCAACGGTCGCAGCGTAGTGCTGATGCACGGCAAGAATTTCTGCGGCGCGACCTGGGACAGTTCGATCAAGGCCCTGAGCGATGCTGGCTACCGGGTCATCGCCCCGGATCAGATCGGCTTCTGCACCTCCAGCAAACCGGAAAACTATCAATACAGCTTTCAGCAACTGGCGAGCAACACCCACGCACTGCTGAGCAGACTCGGCATTCAAAAGACCAGCCTGCTGGGCCATTCCACCGGCGGCATGCTTGCGACCCGTTATGCGCTGCAATATCCCGAGCAAGTCGAGCAATTGGCACTGGTCAATCCCATTGGCCTGGAAGACTGGAAAGCCCTCGGCGTACCTTATCGAACCGTCGATCAATGGTATGACCGTGAACTCAAGCTGTCCGCCGACGGCATTCGCAACTATGAACGCAGTACCTATTACGCTGGTCGCTGGAAACCTGAATTCGACCGCTGGGTGGACATGCTCGCCGGCCTCAACAAAGGGCCGGGGCATGCTCAGGTAGCGTGGAACTCGGCGCTGATCTACGACATGATCTTCACCCAACCGGTGTTCTACGAGTTCAAGAACCTGAAAATGCCGACCTTGCTATTGATCGGTACGGCCGACACCACGGCCATCGGCAGCGACATTGCGTCACCTGCGGTCAAGGCAAAAATTGGTCATTACGACGTCCTTGGCAAACAGGTCGCACAACTGATTCCACAATCGACGCTGATCGAATTCCCCGGCTTGGGTCACGCACCACAAATGGAACAACCCACACAATTTCATCAAGCGTTACTTGGCTGGCTGGCCAAGACCACGCCAACCCTTTGAAGAGGCAATGCTCATGGCTGTGCAGATTGCAGTGATCGATGACTGGCAGGGCGTGGCCCGTAACGTGGTGGATTGGTCGGTGCTGGACGGTATCGGCGAGGTCAGCTTTTTGCATGACTACCCTGCCGACCACGCCACACTGAGCGAGCGCCTGCGATCCTTCGAGGTGATTTGCGTGATGCGCGAGCGCACGCGGTTCGACGAAGCACTCCTGCGTAGCCTGCCCAAACTCAAATTGCTGGTCACCGGCGGCATGCGCAATGCCGCCATCGACCTCAAGGCTGCCGCTGCGTTGGGGATTCAGGTCTGCGGAACCGACAGCTACAAACAGGCGGCGCCCGAATTGACCTGGACGCTGATCATGGCCCTGACCCGCAATCTGCTCGCAGAAGCCAACGCCTTGCGGGCCGGTCACTGGCAACAAGGTCTGGGTGGCGACCTGTACGGCAAGACCCTGGGTATTCTGGGCCTGGGCAGCATCGGCAAACGGATCGCCGAGTTCGGTCAAGTGTTCGGGATGCGCGTTATCGCCTGGAGCGAAAACCTCACCGCCGAGCGCGCAGCCGAAGCCGGAGTCACTTATGTCAGCAAGCGCGAGCTGTTCGAGCAAGCCGATGTGCTATCGATCCACCTGGTGCTCAGCGAGCGCAGCCGGGGCCTGGTCGATGAACAGGCACTCGGCTGGATGAAACCCTCTGCGTTGCTGATCAATACCGCGCGCGGACCGATCGTCGATGAAGCCGCATTGATCCAGGCCCTTGAACAGAACCGTTTGAAGGGCGCAGCGCTGGATGTCTTCGAGCGCGAGCCATTAGCCGTCGACCATCCGTTTCGGACGTTGCCCAACGTACTGGCCACGCCGCATGTCGGCTATGTCAGTGAGCAGAACTACCGGCTGTTCTTTTCACAGATGATTGAAGATATTCAAGCCTGGACAACCGGCCATTCGATCCGGCTATTGAATTAGGCCACAGCGTCCCGACACACAACTTGTAGCAGCTGGCGTAGCCTGCGTTCGGCCGCGCAGCGGTCGTAAATACTGACGACTCGGTGAGCCTGACACACCGCAGGGAATGGTTTCACGACTGCTTCGCAGCCGAACGCAGGCTACGCCAGCTGCTACAGGGTTGGTGGTGCCTGCTTCTGCAAGTTGTTCGCACCAATAGGGTGCGAGCGGCGCATTGCCACGCCCCACTCTCTGGCAACCCTCTCCCTGTTTTTGTGCCTTGGCTGCGAAAGAACCTGCACTTCGTCGGTGCGGACGCGGCTCATTGAGCCCGGAAATCCTGGCGTCAGACCGATTGTCGAACAATTTCAAAACGTCACACACCCCGCTCTAAGTTCTGACCTAGACTGCATTTCGTGACTGAAAACCGGCCGGTCATTTTGTGGGGAAAAAACCGAAACTTTCTGCCGAAGCAACGGGTCAGGTTAAAGGTGGGGCCGCAGCGACTGGTGCAATCCTTGCAACGACCACTACAGCCTTTGAGATTCAGCGCATCGACCAGCGTTTGCTGCTCCTTGCGTAGCGCTTTTGCGCCCGGCCACGGGAACTGGCCGCCTGCATCATTGGGGTGAGATGCCTGAAACAGATCAATAAAACGGGAGAAACACATGAACAGTGCCGCTTTAGAAATCCAGGGAGAGCGTTCTCACCAGCAAATCGGCGAGCCGACCTCGATGTCGGTTCTTGCCCCGGGTGCAAAAACGGTACTGCCCGCTCCACGCCAGAATCCAAACAAGAAGAAAGTGTTGTTTGTCACCTCGGAAATCGCCGATCTGGTGAAAACCGGTGGCCTGGGTGACGTTTCTGCCGCATTGCCCCGCGCCATGGCCCATTTGCACGATGTTCGGGTATTGATCCCCGGTTATCCGCAAGTGATGCACAGCGAAAACCCGATCCATATCATCGGCGAACTGGGCGGACACGCCGCCTTGCCCCCCTGCAAGATCGGCCGCATGGACATGCCCGACGGGCTGGTCATCTACGTCCTGATCTGCCCCGAACTGTACGAACGCGAAGGCTCGCCCTACGGTGCCAACAATGGCCGCGACTGGCCGGACAACCACATCCGTTTTGCCCGTCTGGGCCTGGCTGCCGCCGACATCGCCGCCAACCTGGCACACATCCACTGGCGCCCGGATCTGGTGCACGCCCACGACTGGCCTGCAGGCCTGGCCCCGGCCTACATGCACTGGCGTGGTCAGCGCACACCAACCCTGTTCACCATTCATAACCTGGCTTACCAAGGCGTGGTCAGCCTCGCGTCTTGCCCCGAACTGGGTATTCCCGAACATGCCCTGCAACAGGAAGGCATGGAGTTCTACGGAAAACTGTCGTTTCTCAAGGCGGGCATGGCCTATTCGAGCCATATCACCACCGTCAGCGCGACCTACGCCCAGGAAATCACCACCCCGGCCTTCGGCTGCGGTCTCGACGGTTTCCTTGCCAGCAAGACCCAGCAAGGCCTGCTCAGCGGCATCCCGAATGGCATCGACGAAAGTTGGGATGCTGCGACCGATCCCCACCTGTTTTGCCCGTTCAGCATCGGCGACTGGGACGGCAAAGCGGTGAATGCCGCCCACGTGCGCAAACTGTTCGGCCTGAAGGACTCCAAGGGTCCGCTGTTCGCCGTGGTTTCGCGACTGGTCTATCAAAAAGGCCTGGACCTGACTGAAGCCGTGTCCGAGTTCATCGTCTCTTCGGGAGGGCAAATCGCGATCATCGGCCGGGGCGAGCCGGAAGAAGAACAAGCCATGCGCGCCCTCGCCCTGCGTTTTCCGGGGCAGATCGGTGTACGCATCGGTTTTAACGAAACCGATGCGCGGCGGATGTTCGCCGGCAGTGATTTCCTGTTGATGCCTTCACGCTATGAACCATGCGGCTTGAGCCAGATGTATGCGCAGCGTTTCGGCTCGTTGCCGGTCGCGCGCAACACCGGCGGGCTGGCCGACACCATCGACAATGGCGTCACCGGTTTTCTCTTCGACGAGTCGACGGTCGCCAGCTACGAGGAAGCTTTGAGCCGGGCGTTCAAGGTGTTCGCCCACCCACCCCTGTTAAACGCGATGCGTTGCCGGGCCATGGCCGCGCCATTCAATTGGTGCAAAGCGGTCGAACCCTACGCTGAACTCTATGAACAACTGGTCGCCAAGGCGTTGGGTCATTCGGTCAGGCAGTGAGAGGGAGTCTTGAATGCCGTTACGGACTCTGGAAACCTGGCCCCACGGCGCCGTCATGCTGGATGCCGAACACACCCGTTTCGCCCTGTGGGCGCCCGATGCGTTTTATGTCAGTGTCGAACTGGAAGATGGGCAATCACTGCCGATGTTGCCTCAGGCAGACGGCTGGTTCGTGATCGAGGCCCGTTGCCCGGCCGGCACCCGCTATCGCTACAACATCGATGGCGAACACGACGTGCCGGACCCCGCGTCCCGGGCGCAAGCCGGCAGTCTGGCGTCACCCAGCGTGGTGGTTGACCCGCACGCTTACCATTGGCAACACTGTTTCTGGCAAGGCCGGCCCTGGCACGAAGCGGTGATCTACGAACTGCATGTGGGTGTGTTGGGTGGTTTTGCCGAAGTCGAAAAACACCTGCCGCGGCTGGCCGAACTGGGTGTTACCGCAATCGAACTGATGCCGCTGGCGCAGTTTCCCGGCGAGCGTAACTGGGGCTACGACGGCGTGCTGCCCTACGCGCCCCAGTCTTCATACGGCACGCCTGATGCGCTCAAGCACCTGATCGATAGCGCCCATGGCCTGGGTCTGGCGGTGATTATCGACGTGGTTTACAACCATTTCGGCCCGGACGGCAATTACCTGCATCACTATGCCAAGGGCTTTTTCCGCGAAGACCTGCACACGCCTTGGGGCGCGGCCATCGATTTCCGCCGTCGCGAGGTGCGCGACTTCTTTATCGACAACGCGCTGATGTGGCTCCTTGAGTACCGTTTCGACGGTTTGCGTCTGGATGCGGTACACGCCATCGAAGATCCGGATTTCCTTCAGGAACTGGCGGCAACCGTGCGCGAGCACATCGACCCGCCCCGCCATGTCTGGCTCACCCTGGAAAACGAGCACAACCAGGCCAGCCTGCTGGAGCAGGGTTTCGACGCGCAGTGGAACGACGATGGGCACAACGCGCTGCACGTCTTGCTGACCGGAGAAACCGAGGCTTATTACGCAGACTTTGCCGAGCGACCCACCGAAAAACTGGCGCGCTGCCTGAGCCAGGGCTTCGCCTATCAGGGCCATACCAATCGCCACGGCCGTGCCCGCGGCGAACCCAGTGGGCATTTGCCGCCCAGCGCCTTCGTGCTGTTTCTGCAAAACCATGACCAGATCGGCAACCGGGCCTTTGGCGAGCGTCTCCACCAGTTGACTGCACCTCTGGCGTTGCACGCGGCGACGGTCCTTCTGTTGTTGTCACCGATGATCCCGCTGCTGTTCATGGGCGATGAATGCGCCGCTGACGAGCCGTTCCTGTTTTTCACCAGCCACCATGGAGTCCTGGCCAGGCAGGTGCGAGAAGGTCGACGCAATGAGTTCGCGGCGTTCAGCGCCTTTGCCGATCCGCACACCCGCGAGCAGATTCCCGACCCGAATGCGTTGCACACGTTCACCGCTTCGCGTCCGACACTGACCTCATCCGAACCGCTGACACCGCACGCGACCCTGGCGCTGTATCGACAGTTGCTGCTGATCCGCCATCGGGAAATCATCCCGCGCCTGCCCGGTGCTCACGCGCTGGGTGCCACGGTGCTGGCAACGGGTGCGATAAGTGCGCGCTGGCATTTGGGCGATGGCAGCCTGCTGTGCATCGACCTGAACCTCACGGCAGAGCCCGTGTCCCATTCATCACAAGCCCATTCCCGGTTGCTGTTCGAGTACCCGCAGCGGTCCTTCGAAGTCCTGCAACAAGGCACCCTCGCCCCCTACTGCGCGCTGGTCAGTCTGACGGCAGCGGCACCTTTGCTACCCACCACTGGAGAGCGTCCATGAGCGATGCGCAACTGGAAATCCTCGCCAGCCGAGCCGGCCTGGCAGTCGACTGGATCGACGCCAACGGCCGCCCCCAAAAAGTCGCTCCGGCGGCACTGCGAGCGATCCTCACCGGGCTCGGCCACCCGGCTGGCAGCGCTCAGGAAATCGACGCCAGCCTGCAGGAACTGCAACAGAACCAGCAAAAAAAACGCTTGCCGCCCTTGATGACAGTCGACGTCGGCACCGGGCTCGACCTCGGAAGTCATTTTGCCCCTGAAACGCCCTGCGAGATTCACCTGGAAGACGGCACGGTCCTCCACCTGAAACTCGACGAGGAAGCGGTTCTTCCGGGGCTGATCCCGATCGGCTATCAGGACGTTCGCATCGCCGGCCAACGCTTCACACTCGCCGTCGCCCCCTTGCACTGCCATAGCGTGGCCGCCGCCGTTGACAGCCCGATCCCCCGGGCCTGGGGCCTGAGTGTGCAATTGTATTCACTACGACGCCCCGGCGACGGCGGCTTCGGCGACCTGCAGGCACTGGAAAACCTCGCCCGCGTTGCCGGTGAGCGCGGCGCCGATGCATTGGCGATCAGCCCGTTGCACGCGATGTTCAGCAACGACACACAACGCTACAGCCCTTACTCGCCTTCCAGCCGTCTGTTTCTCAACAGCTTGTACGCCTCACCCGGGGAAGTTCTCGGCGAGCGCGCGCTGCGCCTGGCCATCGACGCCACTGAATTGGCCGACGAGTTCAAACACCTCGAAGAGCAACCGCTGATCGACTGGCCCGCCGCTGCCAAAGCCAAGCAGCAATTGTTGCAAGCGCTGTATGAAGGGTTCTCCCAGGGTGATCATCCCTTGCTCGCGGACTTCAACAGCTTTCGTCACGACGGTGGCGAGGCCCTGGAAAACCACTGCCGTTTCGAGGCGCTTCAGGAAGCCTGTGCCGCCCTTGGCGAAAGCCTCGACTGGCGCCAGTGGCCTGAGCACTGGCGCGACCCGCGCAGTGTCGAACTGACGGTATTTGCCGAGAAAAATGCAGATCGCATCGGCTTCTACGCCTTTTGCCAATGGTTGATCGCCCACAGTTTACAACGCGCACAAACCGTTGCGCGTAGCAGTGGCATGGGCATCGGTTTGATCGCCGACCTGGCGGTCGGTGCGGATGGCGGTGGCAGCCAGGCCTGGAGTCGTCAGGACGAATTGTTGGCGGACCTCACCGTCGGCGCCCCCCCGGACATTCTCAACCGCACGGGTCAAGGCTGGGGGATTTCTGCGTTTTCCCCCGAAGGGTTGATACGTAATGGGTTTCGCGCGTTCATTGAAATGCTGCGGGCCAATTTTGCCCATACCGGCGGTCTGCGCATCGACCATGTCATGGGTTTGCAGCGGCTGTGGGTGATACCCCTCGGCGCCCCGCCGAGTGACGGCGCGTATCTGTATTACCCCGTAGACGACCTGCTGCGGTTGGTGACGCTGGAATCCCATCGACATCAGGCGATCGTGCTCGGCGAAGACCTCGGCACCGTGCCCGATGGCCTGCGCGACAAACTCATCGCCCGCTCGATCCTGGGAATGCGCGTACTGCTATTCGAGCAGGACCACGGGGCACACTTCAAACCGATTCTTGATTGGCCGGATAACGCACTCGCCACCACCAGCACCCATGACCTGCCAACGCTCAACGGTTGGTGGCATGGCCGCGACATCGAATGGAGCGTCCGCTTGGGGCTCGTCGACAGCCACGGTGAACAGCAATGGCGCGAACACCGTCAGCGCGAACGTGAAGGTTTACGTCGCGCCTTGAGTCAGGACCCGCAAAATTTCCGCGAGGAGAGCCACGAGACCGACCAGGTACTCGACGCCAGCGTGCGTTTCCTGGGGCACACCCGCGCCCCCTTGGTGTTGCTGCCGCTGGAAGATGCGCTGGGCATTGACGAGCAGGCCAACCTCCCCGGCACCACGGACAGTCATCCGAACTGGTGCCGGCGTTTTGCCGATGAAAGCGACGTACTGCTGGACGATGCGGATGCCGCGCGACGGCTGGAGCTGCTCGCTTGCGCGCGCCTTCAGGCGGCCGAGCGTGATCAATGAGTGAGGTGCAAACCCTCTCGGTACGGGCGACGTTGCGCCTGCAGTTTCATCAGGGGTTCACCCTGGATGACGCCGTGCCGCTGGTGCCGTATTTCAGCGGTTTAGGCATCAGCCACCTCTATGCCTCGCCGCTGTTGAGTGCGCGCGCCGGGTCGATGCATGGCTACGACGTGGTCGACCCCAGCCGGGTCAATCCCGAACTGGGCGGCGAGGCAGCCCTGCGGCGACTGGTGAGTGCGCTGCGCGCCCAGGACATGGGGCTGATTCTGGACATCGTGTCCAACCACATGGCCGTAGGTGGCGCCGACAATCCCTGGTGGCTGGACTTGCTGGAGTGGGGGCGATTAAGCCCCTACGGTGAGTTTTTCGACATTCAATGGCATTCGCCAGACCCATTACTCGAAGGCCAGCTATTGCTGCCGTTCCTGGGCAACGATTACGGCAGCGCCTTGCAGGACGGTACGCTGACGCTGCACTTCGATCCCGGACGGGGCAGCTTCCATGTCGAACACCATGAGCACCACTTTCCGATCTGCCCCACCGACTACGCTGAACTGCTCAAGCCTGACGACTCGCTCGACGTTGAACGGGCACTGCAACTCAAGGTATTGGCCGATCAGTTCACCACCCTGCACTACCAGACCGACGCCTATTCCCTTGCGCGCCCCTTGCAACAAGCGCTCATCACACTGGCGTCTGATCCGGCGATCTTGCGCTGTATCGAACACAACCTTAGCCGCCATGACTCCCGCCAACCCGAAGGTTTCAGCCGTCTGCACGAGCTGCTCGAACGCCAAAGCTATCGCCTGGCCAGTTGGCGCACGGCAGCCGATGACATCAATTGGCGGCGCTTCTTCGACATCAATGAACTGGCCGGGCTGCGGGTCGAACGCCCGGCCGTGTTCGAAGCTACCCATGCAAAAATCTTCGAGCTGATTGCCGAGGGCTTGGTGGACGGATTGCGTATCGACCACATCGACGGGCTCGCCGACCCGCGGGGTTACTGCCGCAAACTCAGGCGTCGGGTGAACGCCCTGTCACCGTTGCGGCACGTACCGATCTATATTGAAAAAATCCTCGGCGACGGTGAAACACTGCGTCGCGACTGGCAGGTCGATGGCACCACGGGCTATGAGTTCATGAATCAGTTGTCGCTGCTGCAACACGACCCGCAGGGCGAGCAAGTCCTTGGCGAACTGTGGAGCCGACATACCGAACGGCCCGCGGCGTTCATCGAGGAAGCACAACTGGCACGCCAGCAAATTCTCAACGGCTCGCTGGCCGGCGACTTCGAAAGTGTCGCGCAGGCCTTGCTGCAAGTGGCCCGCGATGACCTGATGAGCCGAGACATGACCCTCGGAGCGATTCGTCGGGCGTTGCAGGAACTGATCGTGCATTTCCCGGTGTACCGAACGTACATCGGCCCGTGTGGGCGCTCGGCGCAAGACGAGGTGTTTTTCCAGCACGCGATGAACGGCGCGCGCCAGACCTTGAGCGAAGCCGACTGGCCGGTGCTCGACTATCTGGCGCAGTGGCTGGGTGGGCAACCCTGGCGCGAACGCCCGGTGGGCCGTCAGCGCAAGATTCTCAAGCACGCCTGCGTGCGCTTCCAGCAACTGACCTCACCGACTGCCGCCAAAGCCGTGGAAGACACCGCGCTCTATCGCTCAGGCGTGCTGTTGTCGCGTAACGATGTCGGCTTCAACACCGAGCGGTTCAGCGCCCCACTCGCCGACTTCCACGCGGCGTGCAGCCAACGTCTCAGCGAATTCCCGGATACGCTGCTGGCCAGCGCTACCCATGACCACAAACGCGGCGAAGACAGCCGCGCACGTCTGGTGCTGCTCAGCGAACGCAGCACCTGGTATGCCGAAACAGTCGAAGGCTGGCGGGCACAGAGTGCAGCCCTGCGTTGCGATCCGTCGATGCCCTCATCCGCGGATGAACTGCTGCTCTACCAGACCTTGCTCGCCAGTTGGCCGCTGGAGCTTCGCTGCGATGATCAAGCGTCGCTGACGGCCTACACCGAACGCCTGTGGCAGTGGCAGCAAAAAGCCCTGCGCGAAGCCAAACTCCAGAGCAGCTGGAGCGCACCCAACGAGCCTTATGAACAGGCCACGCGGGCCTTCCTCGAGCGCCTTCTGCTCAGCCCCGAAGGCCTGTCTTTACGCAGTGCCATCGCCGACGCTGCGCAAGCGATCGCCTGCGGCGGCGCGCTCAATGGATTGGCGCAAACCTTGCTGCGCATGACAGTGCCGGGAGTTCCGGATCTGTATCAGGGCAATGAGTTCTGGGACTTCAGCCTGGTGGATCCGGACAATCGGCGACCGGTTGATTTCACCGTCCGCCAACAAGCATTGCACACCCCGGTGGACACTCGACAGTTGCTGCACACCTGGCGTGACGGGCGCATCAAGCAGGCGTTGATCGCCCACACGTTGGCGTTACGCGCGCGATACCCGCAACTGTTTCAGCGGGGCCGTTATCAAGCGTTGCAGGTGGTGGGCAGTCAGGCCGGGCGGGTGTTGGCTTTCGCCCGTGAACTCGACGGCCAACGGGCGATTGTGCTGGTGCCGGTGCGGGTTGCGTCGCTGCTGGAAAGCAGTGCCACACCGCAGGTGCCTGCCCTGCTCTGGGGCGACACCCGGGTCAAACTGCCGTTCACCGCCGAAGAAGAAAAGCTGAAGGGACTTTTTACAACAGGTGCAGTCACACACCACAAGGAATTGCTGATCAGCGCCGCGCTGGGAGATTTCCCGGTCAATCTGTTTATCCAGACTTGAGTTCAACTCAGGAGCATTGCGATGAGTACCGATGACAAACGCATTCGTGAATTTGCCTATCTGATCTGGGAGTCCGAGGGGAAACCCGAAGGCCAGGAGACGCGCCACTGGGAGATGGCGTGCAAGCTGGCAGAAGCCGAAGCCCTGGCCCCGACCAAGCCTGCCCGAACCGCCAAACCCAATAGCGGCAAAACCAACAGCAGCAAAACCGCAGCCAGCAAACCTCCGGCGACCAAGCCCAAAACCAAAGCGGCTACAACCGCCAAGGTCGTAACTTCACTCGGCGAAAAGCCTGTGACTGCGAAAAAGCCTCGAGCACCGCGCAAGCCAGCCGGTTGAGCGTGCCAGGCTCTGATTGACTGCGTGGCGAGCAGGCTCGCCACTTCGGGGTTGGCTCGGCGTTGAGAAACCAGCAATGCCGGCGCCGACACCCAAGCCCAATTGCAGGAGCAATGATGACCACGCCAAAAAAAACCGCGCCAGAACCTCATGCCGAGGCCTCGCGAATCCGTGAAGGCTTGCCCTTCCCGCTCGGTGCGACCTGGGATGGTCTGGGGGTCAACTTCGCGATATTTTCGGCTAACGCCACCAAGGTCGAACTGTGTTTGTTCGACGATGCCGGTGAAGTCGAGCTCGAACGTATCGAACTGCCGGAATACACCGACGAAATCTTTCACGGCTACTTGCCGGACGCTCATCCGGGGCTGATCTACGGCTACCGGGTGTATGGGCCTTACGACCCGCAAAACGGTCACCGCTTCAACCACCACAAATTGCTGATCGACCCCTACGCCAAACAGTTGGTGGGGAAATTGAAGTGGTCCGAAGCCTTGTTCGGCTACACCATCGGCCACCCCGACGCCGACCTCAGTTTCGACGAGCGCGACAGTGCGCCCTTCGTGCCCAAGTGCAAGGTCATCGACCCCGCGCACACCTGGGGCCATGACCATCGGGTCAATGTGCCGTGGGATCGAACGATCATTTATGAGGCTCACGTACGCGGTATCAGCATGCGTCACCCGTCCGTCCCGCAAGCGCTGCGCGGGACCTTCGCCGGGTTGATGGTCGATGATCTGCTGGAACATATCCGCAAACTTGGCGTGTCGTCGGTGGAGCTGATGCCGATACACGCCTTCGTTAATGACCAGCACCTGCTGCACAAGGGCATGACCAATTATTGGGGCTACAACAGCATCGCGTTCTTCGCCCCCGATCCGCGCTACCTGGCCAGCGGCAAGATCGCCGAATTCAAGGAAATGGTCGCGCACCTGCACGAAGCCAATCTTGAAGTGATTCTGGACGTGGTCTACAACCACACCGCCGAGGGCAACGAGCAAGGCCCGACCCTGTCGATGCGCGGCATCGACAATGTTTCCTACTATCGACTGAAACCCGATGACAAACGCTTCTACATCAACGACTCCGGCACCGGCAACACCCTCGACCTGAGCCATCCCTGTGTGCTGCAAATGGTCACCGATTCGCTGCGTTACTGGGCCACTGAAATGCACATCGACGGTTTCCGCTTCGACCTGGCGACCATCCTCGGGCGTTACCACGACGGTTTCGACGAGCGTCACAGCTTCCTCGTTGCCTGCCGCCAGGACCCGATCCTGCGTCAGGTAAAACTGATCGCCGAGCCTTGGGACATTGGCCCCGGTGGCTATCAGGTCGGCCATTTTCCGCCAGGCTGGGTCGAGTGGAACGACCGATTCCGCGACACCGTACGCGCCTTCTGGAAAGGCGATGACGGCCAGCTCGCCGACTTCGCCGCGCGCATGACGGCATCAGGTGAGATGTTCAATCAACGCGGCCGCCGTCCCTACGCCTCCATGAACTTCGTCACCGCCCATGACGGCTTCACCTTGAATGACCTGGTCTCTTACAACGACAAGCACAACGAAGCCAACGACGAGAACAATCAGGACGGCACTCATTACAACCTGTCCTGGAACCACGGCGTTGAAGGCCCCACCGATGATCCCGAGATCAATGCGCTTCGCCAGCGGCAGATGCGCAATTTCTTCGCCACCCTGCTGCTGGCCCAAGGCACGCCGATGCTGGTGGCCGGTGACGAATTTGCCCGAACCCAGCACGGCAACAACAACGCTTACTGTCAGGACAGCGAAATTGGCTGGGTCAACTGGGACCTGAGCGAAGACGGCAAGGCCTTGCTCAAATTCGTCAAACGCCTGATCAAGCTGCGCCTGACCTATCCGATACTACGGCGCGGACGTTTTCTGGTGGGCAATTACAACGAGGATATTGGCGTCAAGGACGTCACCTGGCTGGCACCCGACGGTAGTGAAATGTCCACCGAACAATGGCATGACGGCCACGGGCGATGCCTGGGCATGTTGCTCGATGGACGCGCCCAGGAAACCGGAATCCGTCGCAAAGGCGCCGACGCTACCTTGCTGCTGGTGGTTAACGCGCATCACGACATTGTCAATTTTCGGCTACCGGAAGTGCCTGACGGCGGATTCTGGACCTGCATGATTGACACCAACCAACCCTCGATTCAGGGCCAGGAGCGGTTCGACTTCAATCACCAATATTCGGTGACCGGCCGCTCGTTGCTGTTGTTCGAGTTGCAGCATGGGGAGCAAGACTGAGACGCCCCCCTTTATCGGCAACATTTGAGCAAGCTACGTCACAAAAACGCTCATTAAGGAGGTGACAGGGCGACGAATGGTGATCCATGAGCAATACTCTGCTCGCAGCAATCCAGGGTTTGGAGCGCTGTGCCCGGTGATCATCCGGCCGCAAGGGGCCTGCGCCGGCGTGTTCAGCCAGCCGTAATACGTGTGACGGCACACCAGAACAAGGACGTATCGCCATGAAATCCACTACCCTCGTCGACAGTAGTTTGCCTGTGCAGATCTGGAACACTGCCCGGCAACTGGACAATATTCCCGTCATCAGCACATCCACCCTGATCCCTGCTGGCGCTCGCGCGGTGGTGATCGCACCGCATCCGGGTGATGAAGTCGTGACCTGCGGTGGCCTGCTGCAACTATTCGCCACCCTTGGCCACCCCCTGCAATTGATCTCGATCACCGACGGCAGCGCCGGTCATCCAGGCTCGAACCTCTGGTCGGAGAAGCGCCTGAGTGTGTTCCGCCCACAGGAAAGCGTCGAAGCCCTGCGTCGCCTCGGTTTGCCCATGCATAGCCTGAAATGGATACGCGGCGGTTTTACCGACAACGGACTGGCCGAGCGCGAACTCCAATTGACACAATTCATCGCACGCTACCTGCGACCGGGTGATGTGGTGTTCAGCACCTGGAGCGAGGACGGCATCATCGACCATGACACGGTAGGTCGGGCCACGGCAAAAGCCGCCCTTATGGTGGGTGCGAGTTTCAATGAAGTGCCGGTCTGGGCCTGGCACTGGCCTGCCCGCGATCAGGGGCTGATTCCCTGGCACCGCGCCCGCAAGGTTCGCCTCGATACCTGGACCGTCGCACGTAAATGCCACGCCACCCATGCATACGCCAGCCAGCTGAACGGTGAACCGGAGATCGGCATCGCGCCGAAACTGCCCAGGGTTATCCTGGAGCGGATGCGTCAGCCCTATGAAATCATTTTTGTGTGATCGCGAAAGAAGTGATGCCTTGGCCCTGTTCAAAATGCTGATTTTCGGCCAATGCATCCGTCTCCCTCTAATAAACAACAACTTAGATAATTGCCAAAAATCAGTCAGTTGCAACATCTAAATTATTCATACCACTCATCGTTCAATTTCTTGACGCAACGCCAACGGTCTTCTTAGCTAAACGTTACTACCCCCGGAATTACCTTCTGGGGCAAGCCTCGGAAACCCGCTCAAGCGGGCCGTAGGGGTTTGCCTCAATGAAATCGGTCGCCCCTCATTCGGGGTAGGAGAGACGCCAAACAGAGTCATGGCATGCGATTGCAAGGTAGACCTCCATGAACACCTCCCACTTCCAACACGAGATCAAAATCACCCTGTACACCGTTTCCACTTCGTTGTTGCTGTGCACATCCATGAAGATTCAGGCGTCCTCTGCCGAGGACGAGGCTATACCCTGGTTTGAGCAAGATGTCCCGGCGCTCTCCCTGCCGACGCCTGATACGCGTAACAGCATCCGCTTCACCCGCAATCCCGGCCTTGATAACCAGTTGCTGACAGTCGAGCAAGCCGCTCCTTCTGCCTGGGATCGGGTCTACGGCCAGCCTGCCAGGAGCGCAGAGCGCGACGTCCTCAGCTCACCGTTTTCCGGTATGAGCGGTTCCGAACTCAAGGCCCCGGCATTGATTACCCTGCAAAGCAGCGGCGGCAGCACCCAGCGCGTTGGCCTGGTGGGCGGCACAAACCAGTTTCAGGGCAATGGCAATGGCCAGTTGATCAGCTCTGCCATCGTCGACCCGAACAACACCCTCAACGTGCAAGGCCCCAATCTTGGCGCCTATTGGAGCCTGACCGGCGCAAACGGCTGGCACGTGGATTTGGCCGCCAGCGGTGGTCGGGTCAATGGCTACAGCTTCAATGACCAGGGCCAGCGCCAAGCCGCTGAAGGCACCGCCATGACCCTCTCGGTACAAGGCGGGTTCCCCATCGGCATCAGCGAAAACTGGGTCATCGAACCCCAGGCGGAATTGATCAACCAGCGTATTAGCCTGGACACCCCGTATGCCGGTAGCGCCAATGCCTCATCCACCGACCTGACGTCCTGGAGCGGCAGGGTCGGTGCAAGCTTGAAAGGCAGTTACGACATCAAGGGCCTGCCGATCGAACCCTATGTTCGTACCAACTTCTGGCACACGGTCAATACCACCGACACCGTGACCCTGGGTCAGGTCGACAGGCTCAGCAGCAGCCGGAACTCGTCCTCGATAGAACTGGGACTGGGGCTGGTGGCCAGGGTCACGCCCTCCGTCAGCCTGTATGTCAGCGGCGATTACAACAGCGCGACCGTCAACAACGACTTGAACGGGTTGATCGGCAGCCTCGGGGTGCGGATGCTTTGGTGACTGTCAGGAAGATTTACGAACCATAGGCGCACGGTTTGCCAGCGATGGCAGCCGTAAGATCGCCATCGCCGGCAAGCCGTGCGCCCACAAGTCGCGCGCAAAACAGCGCTGATTCAGGCTCTGCACAGCAAAAAACCTGAATATCCCCCAAACCAACCCACAAAACCCAAAAAATCCCTGATCGCCGTTAGTCTCCACCCCCTGCGATGGATTAAAGTAACGCCCCCAGCCCTGGCGTTATTCGAACGCCTTTGCTCACCCTCTCCAGGAACAGTCATCGATGGAACATCGTGAAGCGCTGCTTGCGCTGCGAACCTTTCTTTCAACGCAGATTCTCGGCCAGGAAAAACTCATCGAGCGGTTGCTCATCGCTCTGCTCGCTGACGGCCACATGCTGGTCGAAGGCGCCCCTGGCCTGGCCAAGACCAAGGCCATCAAAGAGCTTGCCGAAGGTATCGAAGCACAATTCCATCGCATCCAGTTCACGCCCGACCTGCTGCCTGCCGACATCACCGGCACCGAGATCTATCGCCCGGAAACCGGCAGCTTCGTGTTCCAGCAGGGACCGATCTTCCATAACCTGGTACTGGCCGACGAAATCAACCGGGCACCGGCCAAGGTCCAGTCGGCCTTGCTCGAAGCCATGGGCGAGCGACAGGTCAGCGTCGGGCGCAGCACGTATGAGCTGTCGCCGCTGTTTCTGGTCATGGCGACCCAAAACCCGATCGAACAGGAAGGCACTTACCCATTGCCTGAAGCCCAGCTCGACCGCTTCCTGATGCACGTCAAAATCGGCTTCCCGGACGCTGCCGTCGAGCGGCGCATCCTGCAACAGGCCCGCGGTGAAGCGCTGCACGGCGAAACCAAGCCCGAGCGACGGATCAGCCAGCAGGCGATATTTGCCGCACGCAAGGAAATCCTTGGTTTGTACATGGCCGACGCGGTGGAGGAATACCTGGTGCAGCTGGTCATGGCGACCCGCACGCCGGGCAAGTTCGACCCGGAAATGGCCGAGTGGATTGCCTATGGCGCCAGCCCGCGCGGCTCCATCGCCCTCGACCGCTGCGCCCGTGCTCACGCCTGGCTGGCCGGTCGCGACTTCGTCAGCCCCGAAGACATTCAAGCGGTGCTGTTCGACGTATTGCGCCATCGCATCATTCTTTCCTTCGAAGCCGAAGCCGCTGGTATCGACCAGGACCGTGTGGTCCAGCGGATTCTCGACGTCGTCGCTGTCGCTTGACCCCGATGACCAAGCCGCTTGCGCCCGAACCGGGTATCCGTGTCAGCCTCTCCGAGCTGATCGAGATGCGCCATCGCGTGCGCGAAGTGCAATTGTTTTCCACGCCGAGCCAGCGCAGCCCGCTGATTGGCCTGCACCATTCCAAGCTGCGCGGGCGTGGCGTGGACTTCGATCAGGTGCGGGTCTATCAGGCTGGCGACGATGTGCGAACCATCGACTGGCGCGTCACCGCACGCACCCAGGAACCGCACACCAAGCTGTTTCACGAAGAGCGCGAGCGACCGATATTCATCATGGTCGAGCAAAGTCGCCGGCTGTTTTTCGGCTCGGGGCTGATGTTCAAATCGGTGTTGGCCGCGCAAGCCGCGAGCCTGATCGGTTGGGCCGCACTGGGGCACAACGACCGGGTTGGCGGGCTGGTGTACGGTGACAACGAGCACTACGAAATCAAACCCCGGCGCAGCAAGCAAAGCCTGCTGCAACTGCTCAACCGCATGGTACGCGTCAACCAGTCCCTCACGACCGAAAGCGAGCCGGACCGCGACAGCCTCGGTATGGCTCTGCGCCGCGCGCGCGAAGTGCTGCGCCCCGGGAGCCTGGTGATCGTGATTTGCGACGAGCGCGCCTTGTCCGAAGGCGCCGAGCAGCAACTGAGCCTGCTGTCGCGCCACTGCGACTTGCTGTTGTTGCCAGTCTCCGATCCTCTGGACCACGCCCTGCCCGCTGCCGGTTTGCTGCGTTTCGCCGAGCGCGGAGCGCAACTTGAACTCGACACGCTGAACTTCGACCTGCGCCAGAGTTATCGCGCCCAGGCCGAAGCCCGCATCGCCCGCTGGGAATTGCTGGCGCAGAAACTGCGCGTGCTGTTAATGCCGCTAAGCACTCAAAGCGGGATGGTCGAACAATTGCGTGAATACCTGAACCCGCAGCGTCCGGGTAAAAGCCAATGAACAGCCTCGATCAACTGCAACCGCTGATGACACCACCGCCCATCGAGTTCTGGCCGCCGGCACCGGGCTGGTGGCTGCTATTGGTGCTGCTGCCACTGATCGGCTTTGGCCTGTGGCAGCTACGCCGCTTCATTCCCGTCAAGCGTTCTACCGTGCGCGCCGAACAGCCGCTGGACCCGGTGCGACTGGCGGCGCTGGCGGAGCTGGCGCAAATGCCCAAACCCTATGACGGTGCGCCGGCCGGTGCCTGGTTGCAGCAACTCAACGGGCTGCTCAAGCGTCTGTGCCGCAACCACTACCCCTACAGCCAGAGCCACACCCTTAACGGCCGTAAATGGCTGGCGTTTCTCGACAACCGTTGCCCGGCTGCCGGCCTGACCCGTTGGATGATCCTGGTTGAAGGCGCTTACAAACCGGAATGCAAACTCGACGACAAGGCCATTGCCGGCCTGACACAAGCCGTCGACACCTGGATTCGCAAGCATGTTTGAGTTCGCCTGGCCATGGATCTTCGCCCTGCTGCCACTGCCGTGGCTGATGCGGGTTGTGCTGCCGGTCGCCGACAGCGGCGAGCCGGCGCTCAAGGTCAGCTTTCTGTCCGACCTTGAAGGCCTGGCCCGGCGTCGCGCCCGTGCCAACCTGCCGACCTGGCGTCAGCAAGCACCGTTCATCCTGCTCTGGCTGCTGCTGTTGATCGCCGCCGCACGCCCGCAATGGCTCGGCGAACCGCTGCCGATTGCCGCCAGCGGACGCGACCTGCTGGTGGCCGTCGACGTTTCCGGCTCCATGGATTTCCCCGACATGGAGTGGCAAGACGAAGACGTCAGCCGCCTGACACTGGTCAAACACTTGCTCGGTGATTTCCTTGAAGGGCGCGACGGTGATCGCGTCGGCCTGATCCTGTTCGGCAGCCAGGCGTATCTGCAAGCACCGCTGACGTTCGACCGGCACACAGTGCGCATCTGGCTTGACGAAGCGCGGATCGGCATCGCCGGCAAGAACACCGCCATTGGCGACGCCATTGGCCTGGCCTTGAAGCGCTTGCGCCAACGCCCGGCGCAAAGCCGCGTGCTGATTCTGGTCACCGACGGCGCCAACAATGGCGGCGAAATCGATCCACTGACCGCTGCGCGACTGGCAGCCGAAGAAGGCGTGAAAATCTACCCGATCGGCATTGGTGCCGATCCGGAGCACGCGGGCCCTCTGGCTTTTCTGGCGGGCAATCCGACCATGGACCTCGATGAACCCGCCTTGAAAGCTATCGCCGAGGCGACTGGCGGGCGCTACTTCCGTGCGCGTGATGGTAAGGAATTGCTGGAGATCAAGAAGACCCTCGATCAACTGGAACCCGTGACCCAACAGCCGACCCAGGCTCGCCCGGCGCAAGCGCTGTACAGTTGGCCACTGGCTGCCGCGTTGCTGATGAGCCTGTTGCTGGTGATCCGCGAACGCTGGCCCGACAATCTGTTGCAACGTTTTTTCACCAAGGAACATTTTCTGCAACAGCACACTGACTGGCACCAGCGGCTTAAACGCCTGCGTCTGCGGAGGCGCCGATGATCGCGCTCTGGCCGTATTGGTTCCGCCCTTGGTGGCTGCTGCTGTTGCCGCTATTGGGCTGGTTGCTGTGGCAACTCTGGCACCGGAAAAAACGCGCGGGTCGCTGGCAGATGATCCTGCCGCCGGCCTTCCATGCTGCCCTGCTTAGCGGTGGCAACGGACGTGAAAGCAAGTTGCCGTGGGTCGCCCTGGGCCTGGCCTGGATTCTGGCGGTACTGGCACTGCTGGGTCCCAGCTGGGAGCGGGTTGAACAATCCGCGCAGAAACCTGCCGACCCCTTGGTGGTTCTGCTTGAACTGACCCCGGAAATGCTCGCCACCGACGTGCCGTCCACGCGCCTGGAACAGGCCCGGCGCAAACTGCTCGATCTGTTGCAAGCGCGCAGCGACGCACAGACCGCCATCGTCGTCTATGCCGGCAGCGCGCACACGCTGGTGCCGCTCTCTGACGACCTGGCCACCAGCCGTAACCTGCTGGAAGCGTTGAAACCGTCGATCATGCCCGAGGCCGGTCATCGCGCCGACCTGGCCGTGGCCAAGGCGCTGGCATTGCTCAACCGCGGTGCCCTCGGTCAGGGCCGGATTCTGCTGATAGGCTCATCCCTGACCGAACAGGAGCGCCAGGGTATTCGTCAGGCCCTGCGCGGTCAGGCACCGCAATGGTTGATGCTCGGCATCGGCACCCCGCAAGGCGCACCGATCGCTGACGAACACGGCAGTTTCCTCAAGGATGCACAAGGCGCGATCCTCGTACCGCGTCTCGATGGGCCGAGCCTGAAAGCCTTTGCCAGCGAAATGGAGGGGCGTTACCGGCAAGCGCAACTGGACGACAGCGACCTGCGCGATCTCGGGCTGCTCGATAGCCCGCATAGCGTGCGTAACGATGGCCAGACCCTGCGCCTCGATACCTGGGCCGATCAGGGCTATTGGCTGTTACTGCCACTGTTGCTGCTGACAGCCTGTGCGGGACGCCGAGGCTGGCTGTTTTGCCTGCCATTGCTGTTCATGCTGCCGCAACCGAGTTACGCCTTCGAGTTCAACGATCTCTGGCTGCGCCCGGACCAACAGGGCCTGCACTTGCTCAAGCAACACCAGCCTGAGGAGGCCGCGCAGCGTTTCCAGGACCGGCAATGGCAAGGCGTCGCGCTGTATGAGGCCGGCGAGTATGCCGCTGCCGCCGAGCGATTCGCCGAAGGCAACGACGCCCGTGCGCACTACAATCGCGGCAACGCCCTGGCTAAAAGCGGTGAACTGGAAGCCGCCGTCGATGCCTATGAACAAGCCCTTGAACTGCAACCTGATTTACGCCCGGCGCAGACCAACAAAGCGCTGGTAGAAGCGTTGATCAAACAGAAAGCCCCCACATCACCCAATGAGCCGGACAAAACCGACGGCGAAGAGCACCCGCAAACCCAGCAACCCCCGCCACCGGGTGCGTCGACACAGCCCTCGACCGGTGACGAGCAAAAGACCGACACGCAAACCGCACAATCGCACAGCGACGCCAACAGCGAAAACCAGGCCGACAGCCCGCCACAACCGGGCAATAATGAAGTGCCGGGCAGTGAGTCGGGCGACGAACAACGCAGCACACCGCCGATCCGCACCGCCGACGCGAACTTCGACGGCGAGCGCCGCCAGGCCCTGGAGCAATGGCTGCGTAAAATCCCGGATGAGCCGGGCGAACTGCTTAAACGTAAATTCTGGTACGAACAGCAACAACATCAGGATCAGGGAAAAACTCGATGACCCGCTTCACCGCTCTATTGCTCAGCCTTTCGCTCTGGACCGTGGGTGCCCAGGCTGCAGGGCTGGTTGCCAGCATCGATCGCAGCCGCGTGAATTCCGGCGAGACGGTCGAACTGACCCTCGAATCCAGTGATGTCACGCAGTTCGGCAAACCTGACCTGAGCGCACTTGAACCACTGTTCGAAGTTCGCGGCACCCGCCAGGTCAACCAGCTCACCACCCTAGGCGACGACAGCCACGCCACCACCCGCTGGATCATCACCCTCCTGCCCAAGCACAACGGCACACTGGTGATCCCGCCCCTGCCGCTCGGCGAGTTCAAAAGCCAGCCGATCAACTTGCAAGTGGTCGAAAGCGAAAAGCAGGACAGCGCCGACAAACTGGCGCCCGTGTTCATCGAGACCAGCCTCGATCAGGACACGGTGTACGTGCAGGCCCAGGCGATTCTGACCTTGCGCATCTATCACTCGGTGTCGCTGTATGACGACAGCAGCCTGACCCCGCTGCAAATCCCCGATGCCCGCGTCGAACAACTCGGTGAGTCGCGCACTTACGAAAAAGTCATCAATGACCTGCGCCACGGCGTGATCGAACGACGCTACGCCATTTACCCACAACACAGTGGCCTGCTGACGATTCCCGCGCAGATGTTCAGCGCCACCCTGGCGGAGACGCAACCCTCTCAGGAGCCGGCCCCGCAAGGGCCAAAAGCGGGCAAACTGATTCGAGTGAGTTCCACCGGGCTCAACCTGACCGTCAAGCCCAAACCGGCCGATTATCCCGCCGACGCCCCTTGGCTGCCTGCGCGCAGCCTGAGTCTCAGTGAAAACTGGAACCCTGCGCCTGATCACGTTCAAGTGGGCGACTCCATGACCCGCAGCCTGACCCTGAAAGCCGAAGGCCTGGCCAGTTCGCAACTGCCGCCCCTGCCCGCCACTGAAACCAGCGGATTGCGGCGTTATCCCGATCAGCCACAACTGAGCAATCAACCCAGTGACCAGGGGTTGATCGGCATCCGCGAAGACCGCGAAGCACTGGTGCCCACTCGTATCGGGCAGATCGAATTGCCGCCCGTGGACGTGGTCTGGTGGAACACCCTTCAAGATCATCTGGAGCGCAGCAGCCTGCCCGCTCGCACCCTGAACGCCGTGAACAACCCGAGCCTGATGGTCGAGGCTCCAGCGGGTAACGTGCCGGCTACCCTGGCGGTCAGCAGTGAAGCACTCTGGTACTGGAAGTTCAGCACCTTGATCCTCGCCTGCACCACCCTGCTTGGCTTCGGCCTCTGGTGGCGTGCGCGTTGGCAACCGGCGATTCTGCGCGCCGCACAAACGGGCCCGAGTCCGCGCACGCTACTCGACGACCTCAAGCGAGCCTGCCAGGCCAACGACCCTCAAGCCACCCGCCAGGCGCTCGATGCCTGGGCCCGCCAACAGCCGGAAACCCTGGCCGACATGGCCGCACGCTTCGTACCGCTGTCCGACGCACTCGACGGCTTGAACGGCGCGCTCTACAGCGAAACCGGGCATTACTGGCAAGGCGAAGAACTCTGGCGCGCGATCCGCGCCATCCCGATTGCCGAACGGGTTCATGATCCGGTCGGCGACAGTGGTTTGCCGCCGTTGTATCCGAAGTGAGGGTCTTCAGCTTTTGAGATGGAGCTCGGCGTCCAGATGAATTGCCTGTAAAAAAGCGCTGTCGTGAGAGACGACAATCAATGCCCCTTGGTACTGATTAAGCATCTGCTCCAGCGCGATTCGACTGGGCAGGTCCAGATGGTTGTCCGGTTCGTCCAGCAACAGCAATTGCGGTGGCCGCTGTGCATACAACTGCGCAGCGAGTGCTATTTTCAGGCGTTCGCCGCCACTCAACTGACAGGTCTTGAGCATCGCGCGATCCGCATCAATACCCATCTGCGCCAACCGGGTTCGCGCCTCTGATTCTGGCAGCTGCGGATTACTCTCGTAGAGCCATTGCACCGCTGTGCGTTCGGGGTACTGTAATCCGGCGTGTTGATCCAGCCAGCCGATATGGCAACTGCGTATGAGCTCGCCTTTGCGCACTGGCAGTTGGCCGGCGATCACCTGCAACAGTGTCGACTTCCCGCTACCGTTGGCGCCCAGGATTGCCATGCGCATAGGCCCTGTCAGCGTCAGATTGACAGGCGCCGTGTAACCGAACGGCAGCACGACGTCGTTGAGCTGCAATATCAGCTTGCCATTGGGCACCATGCTTTCCGGGGACAGCATCATGCGCTGAATATCCGGCGCACACCGCGCACGGGCCTCGGCGATACGTTGTTGTTGCTGCTCTCGAGCCAACTGCTGGTTGAGGCGCAATTTGCCCTGACTGTTTTCACTGCGTTCTTTCTGGGCATTGGTGATCAGTTTGGTCTGATTGCCGTCGCGGGCCTGACGGTCGCCGCGCGCATTACGCCGTTGCTGACGTTCCATCTGCACGACCATCTCACGTTGCTCACGCTTGGCCTGTGCCCGCTCACCTTGCAACGCCGACTGGAACGACTGCTGTTCTTGCTCGCGCGCCGCCGCATACTGACTGTAGTTGCCGCCATAGGCCGCCAGCCCCAATGGCGAAAGCTCGACGATTTCGCTCATGTGTTCCAAAAGGCTTCGGTCGTGGCTGATCAACACCAGGCCGTTGGGCCAGCGATCGATCTGCTGCGCGAGCCTGTGTTGCTGATCAAGATCCAGGTGGTTGCTGGGTTCATCCAGAATGAGCCAGTCAGCCCTGGACAACCACGCGCCCAGCAACGCCACCCGTTGCCGCTCGCCACCACTGAGCGCATCGGTGCGCGCGTCGGCGTTCAAATGGCCCAGACCGATCTGCTCCAGTTCCGCCTCAAGGCGTATCGCGCAATCCCATTGATCGACCGCCAGCGAATGGTCCTCATCGTCGACGCTGCCCTGAGCAATTCGATCCAGCGCCGCCAGAATATGGTCGACACCAGCCAACGCGGCAACGCTGGGATAGCGCTCGGGTTCCAGCAACTGCGCCACGGCGTAAACCCGCCCTTCGCGACGGACGATGCCGCTGGTGGGCAGTTGCTCACCCGTCAGAAGTCGACCAAGCAAGGACTTGCCACAGCCATTGGCACCAACGATGCCGGTGGCCCTGGCAGTGAAGGTGTGGTTGAAGTCATCGAACAAAACACGCCCGTCGGACAGGTTGAACGACACATGATCAAGTTGAAGTAGCCGTTGGGTCATGACGCTTCCTTAAATACTCAAAACTCCTTGGTGTTGCGCAACAGCGTCCGCCTCCTCATCTCGGCCTGCTGTCCACCATACTGAGGCCCCATCCAGTCGATAGGCAAACTTTCAAGGCATTCAGCATCCCCGGTCTTTTGCCAGTAAACTCTCCCCTCTTTAGCCGCTGTCATTCTCCTCGCGGCCATTACCTTATTTCCTACGGAGTTTGCCTTGCGTCTGTTCCACACCTCCGACTGGCACCTTGGGCAAAACCTGCATGGCCAGGAGCGCGACTTTGAACACGGCTGTTTCCTCGACTGGCTGCTGCGTCAGCTGGCGCTCGAAAAGCCCGATGTGCTGCTGATCGCCGGCGACATCTTCGACACGGTCAATCCACCGGTCAAAGCCCAGGAGCGGCTCTACGACTTCATCGTCAGCGCACACGAGCAGCAGCCATCGCTGACCATCGTGATGATCGCCGGCAACCACGACTCCGGCTCGCGGATCGAGTTGCCCGCGCCGCTGATGCGTCGTTTGCGCACTCACGCGCTGGGCCGGGTGTTGTGGCTCGATGACGGGCAACTGGACGCCGAACGCTTGCTGATTCCGCTGCCCGATGCCTCGGGTGAAATCGCCGGCTGGTGCCTGGCGCTGCCGTTTCTGCGGCCCGCTGAAGTCACCGGTGCCCACCTGGGCGACAACTACCTGCGCGGCATCGGTCAGGTGCATGAATGGCTGATCGAAGCCGCCAATGCCAAGCGTCAACCCGGTCAGGCATTGATCGCCATCAGCCATGCGCACATGGCCGGTGGTTCGGTGTCCGAGGACTCAGAGCGCAGCCTGATCATCGGTAACGCCGAAGCCCTGCCCGCCAGCCTGTTCGGCCCGAGTATCAGCTACGTTGCCCTTGGCCATTTGCACAAGCCGCAGAAGGTCAACGGCGAGGAGCGCATTCGTTATAGCGGCTCGCCGATTCCGTTGTCGTTTTCCGAAATTGGCTATCAGCATCAGATTCTCGACATCACGCTCGACGGCGAGACGCTGCTCAGCGTCGAACCCCGGTTGATCCCCCGCGCGGTCAACCTGCAACGCCTGGGCCCTGCTCCGCTCAGTGAAATCCTGACGCAACTCGCGGATTTGCCGAATATCGACCTGTTGGCCGATCTCCAGCGCCAACCGTGGCTCGAAGTCCGCGTGCGCCTCGATGAGCCGCAGCCGGACTTGCGCCAACAAATCGAAACCGCGCTGCAAGGCAAAGCCGTGCGGCTGGTGCGAATCGCTGCCGAATACGCCGGCAATGGCAGTCGAGACGGCGCGGATGACACAGGCCAGTTGGTCGAACTGGACCAGCTCACGCCACAGGAATTATTCAGCCGTGCCTGGCTCGATAACTACGGCTGCGCGGTCGACGAACAGACACTCAAGGACTTTGCGGTGCTGCTGCAAGACGTTCAGCAGGAGAGCGAACAGCCATGAAAATCCTCGCGATCCGCCTGAAAAACCTCGCCTCGCTGGCAGGCCCCTTTGAAATCGACTTCACTGCCGAACCCTTGGCCAGTTCCGGTCTGTTTGCGATTACCGGGCCGACCGGCGCCGGCAAAAGCACCTTGCTCGATGCCCTGTGTCTGGCGCTGTTTGGCGCAGTGCCGCGCCTCAACAACACCGGACGCGACGCCAAGGTACCGGATGCAGACGGCGAGATCGCCACCGGCGACCCGCGCACCCTGCTGCGCCGTGGCACCGGTGACGGCTATGCCGAGGTCGACTTTGTCGGCATCGACGGCCGTCGCTACCGCGCACGCTGGGAAGCCAATCGCGCCCGTGAAAAAGCCAACGGCAAGCTGCAAGCCAGCCGTCAAAGCCTGCGCGACCTCGACACCGATCAACTATTGGCCAGCCAGAAAGGTGAATACAAGACTCAACTGGAAGCCGTGCTGGGCCTGAACTTCGAACAGTTCACCCGCGCGGTGATGCTCGCTCAAAGCGAGTTCAGCGCGTTTCTCAAGGCCGATGACAACGACCGTAGCGAACTGCTGGAAAAACTCACCGACACCGCGCTCTACACGCGCCTGGGCAAACGCGCTTTCGACAAAAGCAAGGAAACCCGTGAAGCCCACAAGTTGCTGCAAGACCAGGCCACTGGCGTCACACCGCTTGAGCCCGAGGCCCGCGCCGATCTCGATCAGCGCTTCAGCGAAGCCCAGCAGCAACTCAAAAACCAGCAAGCGCAGCTCAAGCAACTTGAATTGCAGAACACCTGGCTCAAGGAATTGCGGCAGTTGCAGGACCAGCAACAGGCCGCTGCTGAACAACTGCAACAGGCTCAACAGTCGTGGGACGCCCAGGCTGGCGAACGGCTGAACCTGGCGCGCCTGGAACAACTGGCGCCGCAGCGGCATCAGTTTGCCCGGCAAACCGAGCTGAGCGCGCAACTGAGCCCATTGGCCGCGCTGATTCAGCAACACGCTCAACAACAGAACGAATTTCAAACCCGCCAGGTGCAACTCGAAACCAGCCTGGAATCCGCAAAAGCCGCGCTGATCGAGGCCCAAAGTCGGCACAGCAACAACGCCCCGCTTCTGCGTCAGGCCTTCGAAGAGCAAAGCAACCTCGCGCGCCTGACTCAGGCCATCAACGCCTCAGCCGAACTCAAGCACAACGCCGAACAGGCCAGCACCGAAGGCCAACAAGCCATCGCGCAAATGCTCGAACAGCAACAACGGGTTGCCGAGCGCCTGGCGACGATTGCGACGCAGCTGGAACAGAGCCTCCATCTGGCTCCCGTCAGTGACGCCTGGAACGCCTATCGCGAGCGTTTGCAGCAACTGATGCTGGTGGGCAATCGCCTGAAAAAGGGTCAGGCCGAGCTGCTCGAACTGGAGCAACGAGCGGCCGACACCGCAACCCAACTGAACACTCAGCGCCAAAGCCTGGAGCTGCTCTACAGCGAAGCCGGGGCTGAACCTGCGGCCGTTGCCGAACAGATTCAGATCCTCGGCAGCCTGCTGCAAGACAACCGCAAGCAGCAACGCGCCATCGAAGAGCTCGCGCGATTGTGGGCTCGTCAGCAGGAGCTGGACACGCGCACGCAGGACCTGCAACAGCGCCTGCAAACCGTCCAGACAGAACGCGAACGCCTGACCCGCGAAGGCGTCCAGGCCAAAGCCGAACTGACTGTCGCCGAGCAAACCCTGACAGTCACCCGGGAACTGCTGGAGCGTCAGCGCCTGGCGCGCAGTGCCAGTGTCGAAGAGTTGCGCGGGCAGTTGCAGGACGATCAACCGTGCCCGGTCTGCGGCAGCGTCGAGCATCCTTATCATCAGCCAGAAGCGTTGCTGCAAAGCCTCGGCCGGCACGATGAAAGCGAACAGGCCAACGCACAAAAAGCCGTTGACCTGCTCAAGGAAAAACTCGCGGACCTGCGCACCGAGGTCGGCGGGCTGATTGCCCAGCAAAAAGAACTGCTGCAACAACAGGAACTGCTGGCAACCCAGCAGCAGAGCCTGACACCGAGCCTTGAAGCGCACCCACTGGCCGCCCAGTTGCTGACCCAGGAAACCGGCAAGCGCGACGCCTGGCTGAATCAGCAAAGCGCTCAGTTGAATCAGAGCATTGCCCAGGACGAACAACGACAAAGCGCCCTGCTCACCTTGCAGCAAGACGTCGCCCGTCTTCAGCAACAACTGCAAGCCGCCGATCAGGCCAGCCAACAGGCCGCCCAGCAATTGGCGATCCAGCAGCGCGAGTTGAGCAATGACAGCCAGCGCCTTGAAGAAGAACTGGCAGCATTCAGCGCCCTGCTCCCGGCGGCAACCCTCGACGGTTTGCGCAACGAGCCCGCTGCGACCTTCATGCAACTCGATCAGCAGGTCGCCCAGCGGCTGGAACAGCTGGAATTGCAACGCGAAGAGCTCAGCGAACAACAACAGCGTCAGCAAACCCTCGAGAAAGAACAGGACCGGCAGCTGACACGCGTGCAGCAATTGGAAGCCGCACAGCTGCAATTCAGCGCACTCGCCGAACAGCAACACGCCGCCCAGCAGAAACTCGCCGAACTGCTGGGCGAGCAGCCGAGCGCCGAGCAGTGGCAACAGCAACTGGATCAGGCCGTCGAACAGGCTCGACAGGCCGAAGCGCTGGCCAATCAGCACTTGCAGGAAGTCCGCAGCCAGCAGATTCAACTGGCCGCCGAGCTCCGGGCGGAGCAACAACGCCAGCACGCGCTGGAAGCCGAAAGTCATGAGCTCAGCGGCAAGATTGCCGAATGGCGAGCCCTTCATCCGGAACTCAACGATGGCGGTCTGGAGCAGTTACTGGCGTTCAGCGACGAGCAGGTCACGCAGTTGCGCCAACAGCTTCAACTCGGCGAAAAAGCCATCGAGCAAGCCAAGGTGCTAGTGCATGAACGCGAACAGCGCCTGCACAGCCATCAGGCGCAGCACAACGGCAACCTCGATGCCGAACAACTGGCCACCGCCCTCGGCGAGCTGCAAAACCAGTTTGGGATCAGCGAGCAGCTCTGTGCCGAACTGCGTGCGCAACAAGCCGAAGATCAACGCCGTCAGGACGCCAATCAGGCGCTGGCACAACGCATTAGCGATGCCTACAACGAGTGGCAGCGCTGGGCACGGCTGAATGCCCTGATCGGCTCGGCCACCGGCGACACCTTCCGCAAGATCGCCCAGGCCTACAACCTCGATTTGCTGGTGCATCACGCCAACGCCCAGTTGCGCCAACTGGTGCGCCGCTACCGGCTCAAGCGTGGTGGCAGCATGCTCGGCTTGCTGGTGATGGACACGGAGATGGGCGACGAACTGCGCTCGGTGCACTCGCTGTCGGGCGGCGAAACCTTCCTGGTGTCGCTGGCACTGGCGCTGGGCCTGGCCTCGATGGCCTCGAGTACGCTGAAAATCGAATCGCTGTTCATCGATGAAGGCTTCGGCAGCCTCGATCCGGAGTCACTGCAATTGGCAATGGACGCCCTCGACGGTTTGCAGGCGCAAGGTCGCAAGGTCGGGGTGATCTCCCACGTACAGGAAATGCACGAGCGAATCCCGGTGCAGATCCAGGTTCATCGCCAAGGCAATGGCCTGAGCACGCTGGAGGTCAAATGAGCACGCCGACGCTCTACTCCTTCCGCCGTTGCCCCTACGCCATGCGCGCACGCATGGCGCTGCGTTACAGCGCAGTGGCGGTGGACATTGTCGAGGTCAGCCTGAAAGCCAAGCCGCCGGAAATGCTCGCGCTGTCGAGCAAGGGCACCGTGCCGGTGCTGAGCCTTGACGGTCGGGTGATCGAGCAAAGCCTGGAGATCATGCAGTGGGCGCTGGAACAGAACGACCCGCAGGATTGGTTGCTCAAGGACGATCCTGCGGCGCAGCAACTGGGCGCTGCACTGATCGAAGCAAACGACCAGGCGTTCAAGCTGCACCTCAATCGCTACAAATACGCTGAACGCTACCCGGAACACCCCATGGAGCATTACCGCGCAGAAGGCGAAGTGTTTTTGTGCAAACTGGATGAATTGCTGCAACAGCGAGCTTATCTGGTGGCCGATCATATGAGCCTGGCGGATATCGCCCTGGCGCCGTTCATACGCCAGTTCGCGCATGTCGACCGCGAGTGGTATGCGCAGACGCCGTATCGGCATTTGCAGGCGTGGCTTCAAGGGATTCTGGAGTCAGATCTTTTTACCGCGGTCATGGCAAAAACCTAATAATGTGGGAGCGAGCCTGCTCGCGATGACTGACTGACATTCAACATTGATATCGACTGTCATACCGCTATCGCGAGCAGGCTCGCTCCCACATTCACTCACGCCAACGCGCTGCACATTTTGAGCGCCGAGCAATCAACCTCAAACGGCCCCAGAACCACCGCTTTGGGTTTGGCTGGCGGATTACCCGCCAACAACCCCAGCGCCTTGGCGGTCTGGATGTTGTGGGCGATGTTGTGATTGCACTCGATGGCCCGTGCCAGCGAGCCCGCCGAGCCTTGGCCGATGCCGAGCAGTGAAGATCCATTGGTCAGGAATGCCAGGAAGGCCACAACCATCAGTTTGTGCCCTTTCATACCCCAACCACTCCCGCGACGTCGGAATGCTCAGCGCTGGCGTGCTGCGCGTGTTCAAACTGGATGGCGGGATAAGCGACCTGAATCGGCGCTTGCATGACGCGCTGCGACTGGGCCGAGAGGCTGACCACCAGAACCATCGCCACGTATAAACCAATGGCTACATACGCGCCGTGTTTGGCAGAAGAAAGGATTGCGCTGGCCATGGGATTCTCCGTGGGCATGTTTCAATGCCCACAGGATCAATTAAATAGCCTGCTATGAATAGCGACCTTTATGCATAGTAGCTATCAGTTTAATTGATCGAAAATCCGACGACGTTCAGTCCTGCAACACGCTCATCAAACGCTCGTGTGCGGCTTCAGGCTCGCCGTCAACCGGGCGGGCAGCCGAGAGAATCGGGGTGGAATAGAGAAACAGCAGCACCACAGCCAGACGCATTGCCATGTCATCGATCCTTGGGAAAGATTGAGTCAATAAATTAGCGCCAAATTTAAACACATGGCTATGTGATATTACACGCGATATTTGTGCTGATTGGGGTGCGGAGTCGCAAATGCTTTATGCAGAAGCGACATCACTCGAGTCTTTCCAGCGAAAGGATCGCCGATCGGATCAAGTGACTTCGCTCCTGCATAAAGTCGGCAGGGTTTGAATCTCAGTGTTGGATCTTGTGATCCAGCGCGGCGTAGAAGTTGGCGCTTTGTTGCAGGTATTTCTGGGTGTAGCTGTGGGTGCCGGATTTTTTCGAGCTGATCTCAGTGTTGGCACTGGCTGGCAGAGCAACACTGGCTGAGATGGCGGATGCGGCAATCACGGAGAAGAGATTGAAGTTCATGGCGGTAACCCTCGTAGATTCAGTTGGCTTGCTTGCCTGTTCAGGCCGTGAAGCAAACTTACGCCCGAGGGTTGGCGCTCTTGAAATCTTTTGCAGCAGTAGCGGATATCACTCAGATTAATAGAACCGCGCAGGCCCCGGCGTACGGGGCCTGCGGCTTATTGACGCAGGAAGAACTTGATATCGCTGGGTGAGTCGAACGGCAGTTTTTGCACGGTTTTGCCCAGCAGGCCGGTCTTCACATCACGCGCGATGATGACGATCTGATTGCTCTTCTGGTTGGCGACCAGCACGAACTTGCCGCTTGGGTCGAGGCTGAACTCACGCGGGTGATCCCCTTCCACCGGGCGCCGTTGAAGCTCCTTGAGCTCGCCAGTGGCCGGATCGATGGCGAACACCAGCAACTCGTTAGCGGTGCCACGGTTGCTGACGTAGAGGAATTTGCCATCCGACGAGGCATGCAACGCAGCGGCGGCTTTCTGCGCCGCAGGTTTGCCGGCTGCCAGGTCGACCATTTGCCGTTGGGTCAACTTGCCCGCCTGATAATCGAAGACGGCGACTTGCGCGCTCATTTCCAGGGTCAGGTACGCGTGCTTGCCGTCGGCACTGAACAGCAAATGCCGCGGCCCGCTGCCGGGCGGCAACTGAACCGAAGCCGGCGTGGCAGCGGTCAGCGGCCGTTCCGGATTGGCCTTGGGGTCATAGCGATAGACAAAGACCTTGTCGGCGCCCAGGTCATTGGCAAACACGTACTGACCGTCCGGCGAGGACATCGCCGAATGCACGTGCGCCGACAGCTGCCGCTCGGGATTGACCCGGCTCGGCTGATGGCTGCTCAGTTGCACCGGCGGCGCCAGCTTGCCATCGGCGCTCACCGGCAATGCCGCCAGGCTGCCACCCGGGTCTTCGGCCACCGAGTAATTACTGACAAACAGGTACTTGCCGTCAGCGCTCAGGCTGGAATGGGTCGGCTCGTTGCCCAGGCTCTGCACCTGATTGATCAGGCTCAGCGCGTGGGTGTTCGGCTCGACAGCGAAGCTGCTGACGCGCCCTACCGGGTCGGTTTGACCCGGACCATTCTCGTTGACCACAAACAGTCGACGTTGATCGCTGGACAAGGTCAGCCACGACGGGTTGGCACTCTTGACCACCTGCAACGGCGTCGCGTCGAGGTGACCGCTCTGGCTGTCGAATTTGAGTCGGTAGATCCCCTGGCTCTGGCCTTGGGTGTAGGTGCCGACCAGCAGTTCATGGAGGTCGGCGGGTGCAGCCTGCACCCCCATCGCGCCGAAACTGCCGGCCATCAACAGTGGCCAGACATTACGCATCTTCATGCTCGTCGTCCCCTTCGTCACCACCACCGAACGCGTCCATGCACACCAGTCGGTGCTCGCCGGAATCACCGGTGATCAGCCAGCTCTGCAGGCCTTGATCGAAGGTCGCAGCCTCAACCTGAGCCGGGGTGAATTCCCAATGTTTGGCCGCTCGGCCATCCATGCATTCGATGTGCAGATTGTCGTCTTCGTCGAGAGCGAATTCGAAGGCGTGCAAGCCGTCGATTTCGACCATGGCGCAGTGTTCGAGGGCGTTGAGAAGTGTTACGGCAGTCATGGCAGTCAATCTTTGAATGGGAAAGACGCAATGATAGCTCAATGTGGTAGCCGGCTACCGCACACATCACCCGGCCTCGTCGTATGTTGCAGACTCAACTCCATGCAAAGGATTGCATCATGTCGACACCCGCATCGCCGCCCGTTACGGCGGGCTATACCAACATCATCGCGCGCGCGATCAACGCCCGGTTCAGCACCCGGCCGACGTTGCGCTCGGTAACCTCTCGCTTGCTCAAGGACGGTTTGCTGGAAAAATACCCTCACCTTGATTTTGACCCTGAGCGGACCAAGGTTGCACAACCGATCCCGGATGGCGCATGGCGTCTCACACTGCTTCTGGACGTGGTGCTGGAGTATCTGGCCAGCGACATACCTCCCGACTTGAGCGAGCAATACGGTCGCGATTGTTTTCTGACCAACAAGGCCCCTGCCCGGTTGACCGTCGGCAAAACCACCTCCCGCGTACCCGACATGCAGGTGATTGCAGACGTCATCCGTGAACTACCGACGATTCTATTCATTGCTTTTCAGGAGTCACTGACGAGCTATTGGAACGAGAGCGTCGACACCGGGTCCAGCCGCTGGCAATGGCTGGGAGATCTGTTTGCCGGAGTCCTGAAGACGTCCGCCACACGTTTGTCGGCGAGTAACGCAGTGCAGGCCGACGTCCTCACGGAACTGGCCAATCATCCTGACCAACAGCAACGCCTTCAAAGGCCCTGGTCCAAAGGCGCTATTCATGCCTACACCCTTCAAACGACCCTGAGTAAAGGTCAGTCGGCAGTCAGCCTGCAGAGCCCCGACATACTCGTGGAATGCGGTGAGACCCTGCTGTTGTGCAGCGTGACCGGGAGCATCGAGTCCTTCCCTTCCCTGGATGCTTTTGGTCTGGCCTGGGGGGCTCGGTTTGAACAGGACTTCATGACCGACACCATCACGTGGAAACGCTTTGAGCCCGACGGGAACATTTTTGACACCCAGGCCGCCTTGCTCTTGAACCAGCAACTGGAGGACCTGGCTTCACTGCAACTACCGGCCGGCCAAAGCCTGGACGACCTTGAACAACGCGTTGATACGATCACCGATGTCGCCACGCTGTTCATCGGTCACCCAGCCCGCTCGATGCACCTTCAACCGGTAGAGGCAACAATTCCCGAATGGCTGCAAACGGCTGCAACCGCTGAGCGCATGGCCTACCGCAAGCACGTGCTGACGATGGCCAGCGTCAAGCAGCAGACCCAAGGGCACTCGTTCCGGGACGACATCGATGACCTTCACACTTTCGCCAAAAAGGCGTTGCACACACAGATGCTGAAGGATCACCCCCAAGCCCCGGCATACAATGCCGATGAGCTGGAACTGACCTTTCATGTCCCCGTCGGTGACCTTGGCAGCGGCTACATCGAACCGGTCAAAATGTCCCTGACCGAGCTGGCGATCAAAAACCTGGCAGGTAAACCCAAAGGCCGGATGAGCATTCGCCACACTGCGGATCAATTGATCCAGGACTGGACCACCGAGGCCTACTTGCTGGATCTGGTGAGCCGGGTCGACGTGGGTAAACACTATCCCGAACTGATCGAAAACCTGCTGTTCGCAGACAGCCCCGAGGCTAAGGAGCGTGCGCGCCTGTTCGGCCTGGAGCTGAGCATCCATTTACCGATGCTGGCCCTTGAGCATTCGATCAAGGGCGAGCACGGCTTCACCCACCGGGGATACCGGTATGTCGACGCAGTGATGAACCCACTCGCTGCCGAGCGATTCGTCGATGACCAGGCGATCGTTATCAGACCTTTGGCTTTTCAACGCAAAGCCGAGGCCGACTGCGATGTGGTGAGCAACATGTTCATCATTGAGTCCAAAGACCTGAATGCCGGAGGCCCGCATATTCTCTATCGGCCGTTGTACTCACCGGCCTTGCATGAATACCCCAGCCGTCAAGACTTGCTGAGCGCCATTGCGCAGTCCGGTCCGTTGCAAACCAGCGTGCTGACCTGGTTGTCCGACCGAGCTCGACCGGTCTATGACAACAACGGCTTCAACGAGCCGCACATCGTTCATTTTCATCCAGGCGATGAGTTCATACGCCCTGAAAAGCCGAAGCCGGCGATTCTGGTGGGCGACGAGGCCGCCAGCGACTGGCTCTCGGCAATGGAAAGCGGTCGGTTGCTGGCCAGCCTGTTCGCCAGCAATGGCCGTGCACTGGTGGATCTGGCCGACCGGCAATCGGTGTCCAATGCCGAAAGTCGCTGGGCGATCATCCTGGAGGGCGGCTGGCTGGTATTCAACAACCTGATTCTGCCCCTGTTACGCGGCCCGGCCATGCTGGTGGGCTGGATGCTGCAAATCTCCCACAGTCTGATCAACGATCTTCCGGCCCTGGACAGTGAGGATGCCAACGCCCGGAACCAGGCCTGGATCGACGTACTGTTGAACATTGGCCTGGTGCTTTTGCATGTAGCCCGTGAACAAGGTGCCGTTGATACGCCGTTGTCAGACAGAATGGGTAAAGAGCTTCCGGTAGCCCTCGACCCATTGCGCCGTCCGCTACGGCAATCCTCACTGAACACCGAGACAGCCATTACCCAGGAACCGCCGGGACTGCCTTCCGAGCCACCGGGCAGTGGCAATACCCTGCTGGACTTCAACCTGTCGACCGCTCGCGACTCCGCCTCGGCCCGGCTGTTCAACAAGCTGCTCGAAGTCAAGGTTCCATGGCCGCAATCTCTACCAGAGCCCATTGCAACCGGTCCTTTCAAGGGTTTGTACCGGATCAGGGACCTATGGCATGCCACCCTCGCCGGCCTGCTGTTTCGCGTCAGTATCGCGCCCGGATTCGGCGAGGTTTATCTGGTGCATCCCGAGCACCCGGATCATCCGGGGATCAAGCTCAAATCCAATGGCGATGGCAAATGGACGCTGGACCAGGGGCTGAAACTGCTCGGGGGTGGACCCAAGAACCGAATCGCCGCCAAGCGAGAACAAGACCAACAGCGCATCGACCTGCTGGAGCTCAATCGCCTGGAGTTCTTCGAGCAACAGGAGCGAGTGCAAAAGCGTGTCGATATCGCGGAAAACCTGATGCAGCTGAAAAGAAACCACCCCGCCAGTACCGAGACAGAGCGTGCGACATTCAGGCAACGATTCGCCATTGAGCTCGACAGGCAGAGCGAAAGCTACGTCACGCAGATTGCCGAGATCAAAGAGATAAGCGCCCTGAAAAAGACTGATCCCGACAATCAGCTACTGTGCAACTTGTTGGAAAACATCATCAACAATGCTCGCAAACAGGTGGTTATTGCAGATCTGGATCGCGCCGCAAACAGCCGAAACTACGCAGACTTAAGCGGCGGCGTCAGGCAACTCTATGAAGCGCTGAATGCCGAGGGCCTGGTGGTGATGGATCGGTATTTCGACTTCGTGCGCAAAACTTCCGAAATCAACGAGACCATGATCAAGTTCTATGAAGAGGTAGACCGCCGTCTTCAGGAGCTTAAACAGATCCCTCGCCTAGGTGCCGAACCCTGGAGTCGATTGAGCCAGAACAGGCCGGAAAATGAAATGACGGCCCTGAGGGTCAAGTCCTACCAACTGGTTATCCTGCGTATCCTCAGCGTCAAGGCGCTGGGAACTGAAACCTCGGCGGCGCCGGAGAGTGTCGTCGATCCTGTGCTGCTGTTGTCCCGATCCCATGCCGAACTGCAAGGCTTGCACGTCTATGAACGCGGCGACCGTATTGAAGTGCTGGACAACCTGGTTGATCACTACAACAAAGCGCAGGACGGCCTCGAGAGTATCGGCATCTTCAATAGCGATGATTTACAGTCGCCAGCCTTCAATCGTCTGCGGGAAATCATCGACCAACTGCGCGTCGATGCCGAGCGACGTCTGGCCGAGGAACTTCAAAACCTGCCGCAACCAGAGGAACCATCCCCCACCTCATCGACCAGTCGCAAGAAGGTCATCAAGACCGCAAAAGGCACACTGATCGGCGATATACGCCCGCGAATTTCCAACCAGGGCGGGGACATTGTCGACATCAACGGCCCTCTTGAAGACGAGCCTCTGGCGTCTTTCCACGAACATGAGCCGAATGTCTGGGTAGAAATCGTCGATGTCAGACCTCCCGCCCCCAAAGCTTCCTCGCGCCCCTACCCGCAGCTCAAAGGCGATGCCCGCAAGGCAATGGTCAATGTCGATAAACAGGTGAAAAAGATCGATGGTTACGCGCAACGTGCAAGCTCGCCCAAGGAAATCGAAGAGCAACTGCAACGCGAAGCGCAAAAACTGGTTGGGTATGCCGATAACCTGGAGCGCCATGAAAACGCCCCGTCAAACCTGGAACAGGATGCAGCGCTTGTCAGCGAGCTACGAGACAAGGCGCGAGCCCTCGACAACAAGGCAACGGAACTGCGTACCCGCATGACCTTGGCCCAGGCGCCTACCAGCGAGGGCGTGGAATATTTGTTGCGACGTAACGAAATATTCGTGCATGTCAGCGGCAACCGGGTTCAGCTGAAAACCGGACGCAGGGACTTCATGCAAGAGTACGTCCTGCTGAACCGTGATAGTCAAGCCTGGTGGTATGGGCACTTTCACTATGCAAATTTCGCTGATGCCAAGACCGACTACACCCAGGCACATCTGAAAACCAAAGAGCAGCGTTTCGAAACGTACGAATCGGCACTGGCCAAGGCTAAAGATCCGAAACAGAAAATCGACATTCATCGCGGCTTCATCAGCAAAGCGCTGGCCGACAGCGATTTCTTGCCACTTGAACCGCGTTGAATCACGCTAAAGCCGCAAGCGACATGCGAATAAAAAAAGCCGCAACCTGAGGTTGCGGCTTTTCTGTTCCTACCCGGAATCAGTGAGCGAACAGTGAGTTGCCCTTCTGCCCGGCGAGGCTTGAAGGTTTGATCAGGAAACGTGCCAGCGCCGGCAACAGCCACAGCGCACCAAACATGTTCCAGAGCAGCATGAAGGTCAGCATCAGGCCCATGTCGGCCTGAAACTTGATCGCCGAGAAGATCCAGGTGCAGACGCCGATGGCCAGGCACAGACCGGTGAACAGCACCGCTTTACCAGTGGACTTGAGCGTTTGGTAGTACGCCTCTTGCAGCGGCAAGCCGGCACGCAGGAAGCTTTCGAGGCGGCTGTAAATGTAGATGCCGTAATCCACGCCAATCCCCACCCCGAGCGCCACCACCGGCAAGGTCGCGACTTTAACACCGATACCCATGAATGCCATCAGCGCGTTGCCGAGCACCGAGGTCAGCACCAGCGGCAACACGATGCACAAGGTCGCCGCCCAGGAACGGAAGGTGATCATGCACATGGTTGCCACGCAGATGTACACCAGCACCAGGATGGTCAGTTCCGACTCCTTGATCACCTCGTTGGTGGCCGCTTCGATCCCGGCGTTCCCGGCAGCCAGGATGAACTCCAGGCCGTCCTTGTTATTCTCCTTGGCGAAGTCCTGCACCGCATGCACTGCGCGGTCGAGGGTTTCGGCCTTGTGGTCGTTGAGGAACACCAGCACCGGCGCCAGCGAGCAGCTGTTGTTGTACAGGCCATCGGCACGGGCGATGGAGTTGTTGAGCACGTCCGGGTTACGCGACAGGGTTTCCCACTTCAGGTTGCCCTCGTTCATGCCCTTGATCATCTGCTTGGAGACGGTCACCAGGGAAATCGCCGACTGCACGCCCTCGGTGTTCTGCATCTTCCACATCAGTTCATCGATTGGCGCCATGGCTTCGTAACGCGAACAGCCTTCCGCCTTGGTCTTGACCATCACTACCAGCACATCGGAGCTGGTGGAGTAGTTCTTGATGATGAAGTTGTTGTCCTGGTTGTAGCGCGAATCCGGACGCAGCTCCGGTGCACCTTGGTCGAGGTCACCGATTTTCAGGTTCTGGCTGTACCAGAGGCCGCCGCCAAAGGCGATCAGCGCCAGGAGGATCGAAACCGGGGCGACTTTCGAGCTGGCAAAATTCGACAGCAAACGCCAGAACCTATGCTCGCGGATTGCATCTTTCTTGCTGCGCTCGACGGCGCGTTTGCTGATGCCGACGTAGGAAATCGCTACCGGCAGCAGGATCAGGTTGGTGAACACGATCACCGCCACGCCAATCGACGCGCCGATGGCCAGCTCACGAATCACCCCGATATCGATGATCAGCAAAGTAATGAAGCCCACCGCATCCGCGAGGATCGCAATCATCCCCGGCAGGAACAGCTGACGGAACGTGCGCCGGGCAGCAGTCAAGGCGTTGTCCGCATCGCTGGACTGCAAGGCAATCCCGTTGATCTTCTGCACACCGTGGGAAATACCGATGGCGAAGATCAGGAACGGCACCAGCATCGAATACGGGTCCAGGCCAAAGCCGAAGGCGTGCATCAACCCAAGTTGCCAGACCACCGCCACCAGGGTGGTGCTCAACACCGCCACGGTGCTGCGCAGGCAGTTGGTGAACCACAGGAGCAGGATCAGGGTAATGACGAACGCCACGCCGAAGAACATGACCACCATGATCAGGCCGTCGATCAGGTCGCCGACCTTCTTGGCAAAACCGACGATGTGAATCTGTACGTTGGGGTTCTGTTTTTCGAACTTGTTGCGGATCTTGTCTTCAAGTTCGTGGGAGAACTTCTGGTAGTCGAGTGCCAGCAGCTTGCCTTGGTCCTGCGGGTCCGGGTAGGACTCAAGCAGCGGGATATCGACGATGCTCGACTTGAAATCGTTGGCCACCAACCGACCGACCTGACCGGATTTGAGCACGTTGTTGCGCAGCAGATCGAGGCTGTCGGCCGAGCCGTTGTAGCTCTGCGGGATGACTTCACCGCCGGCAAAACCCTCCTCGGTCACTTCGGTCCAGCGTACGCTCGGACTCCACAGCGACTTCAGGCCGGAGCGGTCGACACCGGAGATGTAGAACACCTCGTCGTTGATCTGGCGCAGGGTCTCCATGTACTCCTTGGAGAAGATGTCGCCATCGGTGGCTTCCACGGAAATACGCACGGTATTGCCGAGGTTGGCCAGGTCATTGCGGTGCTCGAGCATCTTCTCGATGAAAGGATGCTTGAGCGGGATCATTTTTTCGAAGCTGGTGGACGGCCGGATCAGTGTTGCCTGCCAGAACAGGAACATGCTGACCAGCAGGCAGATGACGATCACTGCCGGGCGGTTGTTGAAAATCAGGCGCTCGAGAAACGTCGCCTTGTCCTGGTGATGACTGCTCATGGATGTCATAGCTCCGCCTTCTTATTATTTGCCCAGCTCGGCACCGATTGGCGAAGTAGCGCGAACGCCGCCCTGTCCTACCAGAATCAAGTTTCCATTGCCTGCCGCAGTGACCGCCGAAACGGAAATGCGGTCGGGTCGGTTGAATACGCTGAACGTTACGCCGTCGTCACTGCTGCGCACCACGCTGCCTCCGTTGCCGACGATCACAATGCTGTCGTCGTCGAGCAAGGTCGCCCCGGACAGACCGAACTCCAGCGCGCCGCGCGCAGCCTTGAGCTCGACCTGCTCCCAGGTAGTGCCAAAATCAGTGGAGCGGAACAGATTGCCGCGCAGCCCGTAGGCCAGCAACGTCGCCGGTTTGGCGGTGCCGATCACCCCAAACAGCGAACCCTGGTACGGACCTTTAAGGCGTTCCCAGGTTTGCCCCCAGTCAGGGGAACGGAACATGCTGCCCTGCTCGCCCACGATGAACAGCCCGGAATCCTTTACCGCGGCGATAGCGTTGAGGTGGTACTGATCCGGGTTATCGAGGCGATCGCCGACGTCTGCCCAGTTCTTTCCACCGTCAGTGGTTTCCAGCAGAGCGCCGTAAGCGCCCACGGCAAACCCGCTGCTGAGGTCCTTGAACCAGACAGCCAGCAACGGCGCTTCGCGCTTCAAGTCTTCGAATTGTTTGATCCAGGTAACGCCACCATCTTCACTGGCGAGAATTTGCGCGTCATGACCGACGGCCCAGCCATGCTTGTCATCGACGAAATAGACCGCGGTCAGCAGTTGCCGACTGGGCACTTTGGCCTGGGTCCAGGTCTGGCCCTGGTCATCGGAATACAGAATATGGCCACGATCGCCGACCGCCACCAGGCGCTTGCCTGCATGCGCAACATCAAGCATCAGGCCCTTGGCGGACTTTGCGGACTCAATCGAATAGACCGTATCGGACACCGGTGCATCTGCGGCCAGAACGGGTGCCGACAGCACGGCAGAACCCAACAGCGAGAGCGCTGTAGCCAGCAACGCGAATCTGCGTAACGCCGGCGGGCGGCAAAAACCCACACCCATGACAGGCTCACTCATAGACCTTTCCCCCATTATTATTGTTAGGTCGTTCAACCTTTCAGGGCGCCGCAGGGCTGCTCGTCGCGATTGACCACTTTTGGAGCATAGTCCTGAAACGCGCAATCTAGAGCCCCTTCGGAAGCTGATCTATCCTATCCAGCTTTCGAAAGGTCTGACAATCAACGCCACGTTATCTTTTGTTAACTGGGGGGCATAATGGACGGTCGCTGAATGACCAGTGCCAGTTAAAAACTGTTACCTATGTGCTTGAACCGTTTTGTTACCTATGTGGGTGAGTCATACCCGAGCGTATTTTTGCTTACTTTTTTTAGGCGCTTGTAAAAAAAGTGAGTCGCCGTCAGGCGAAACCCTAAGTGGCCGTTACCGCAGAAATGGATATGTACACCTGCAAGAGATTGGTCGGCTGTCAGGCCGTCATCGCAGGCAAGCCAGCTCCCACAGGTTTGATTGGGGTACATCTGCGGGAGATAGACCGGCTGTCAGGGCGCCTTCGCAGGCAAGCCAGCTCCCACAATTTTGATTGGGGTACATCTGCAAGAGGTTGGTCGGCTGTCAGGCCGTCATCGCGAGCAGGCTCGCTCCCACATGGATTGGGGTACATCTGCGGGAGATAGGCCGGCTGTCAGGGCGCCTTCGCAGGCAAGCCAGCTCCCACAATTTTGATTGGGGTACATCTGCGGGAGATTGGTCGGCTGTCAGGCCGCCTTCGCAGGCAAGCCAGCTTCCACAGGTTTGATTGGGGGTACATCTGCGGGAGATGGGGCGGCTGTAAGGCTGCCTTCGCGAGCAGGCTCGCTCCCACAGGGTTCGGGTGAACACCCGCGGGAGCGGAGATGAGGTCACGCGAGGCTTTTGCTGACCACTTCAAACACATCGCTGGACAGCTGGCCCGAGCCGCGAATGCGCTCCAGTTCCGCCTTCATCAACGCCTGACGGGCGCTGTCGTATTTACGCCAGCGCGTCAGCGGCGCCAATTGGCGGGAAGCGATCTGCGGGTTGAAGCCGTTCAGCTCGATCACCAGATCCGCGAGGAAGCGATAACCCGAACCGTCGGCCGCATGGAAGTTGATCAGGTTCTGCCCGGCAAACGCACCGACCAGCGCCCGCACCTTGTTCGGGTTCTTGATGTTGAACGCCGGGTGCTTCATCAACTGCTGAACCCGCTGCAAACCACCCGGCAACGTGCTGCCAGCCTGAACGCTGAACCATTGGTCCATGACCAACGGGTTGTCCTTGAAGTGCTCGGCAAAACTGGCCAGTGCCTTGGTCTTCTCGGCGTCGAACGGTGAATTCACCAGCACCGCCAACGAGGTCAGGCGCTCGGTCATGTTGTCGCAGGCATCGAACTGCTCAAGGGCCGCTGCCAGCACTTCGGGCTTGCCACTGAGCATCAGGTAGGACAACGCGATGTTTTGCAGGCTACGACGGGCGAAGTGCTCGGCTTCGGCAACGTAAGCGGTTTGCTTCGACAGCTCGCGATTGGCCTGATAACGCAGCCACAGCGCATCGAACAGGCTGTCCGCCAGTTGCTTGCGGGCGAACTCACGGGCGGCGTGAATCGCATCGACGTCCGCCACTTCGCTGATTTCGGTCAGGTAGGCCTCGCTTGGCAGCGAGAGCATTTCGGCGACCATGGCCTGATCCAGGGATTCATCCGCCAGCACCGTGCGCAATGCGCTGATCAGTCGCTGATCGAGCACCAACGCCTGACCCGCTTGATGCTGAGCGATCAGTTCCTGCAACACCTGCACCGACAATTGCTGACCGGCTTCCCAACGGTTGAAGCCGTCGCTGTCGTGTTGCATCAGGAACATCAGCTGATCGCGGTTGTACGGGAAGCTCAGTTTCACCGGCGCCGAGAAACCGCGCAGCAGCGATGGCAACGGCTTTTCAGCGATGTCGACGAAGGTAAAAGTCTGCTCGGCCTCGGTTACCGACAGCACGCGGGAAGCCCCGTCAGCGGCCGCTTCACCGGCCAACCGAAGAGCGATCGCCGCGCCTTTGCTGTCCAGCAGGCCCAGTTCGACCGGGATCACGAACGGCAGTTTTTCAACCTTGTCCGGGGTCGCCGGGCAGCTCTGGCGGAAGGTCAGGCTGTAGCTTTTGGCCGCCGCGTCGTAAGACTCGCTCACCGCCAGACGCGGCGTACCGGCCTGGCTGTACCAGCGTTTGAACTGGGTCAGGTCGACGCCGTTGGCATCTTCCATGGCCTTGATGAAATCGTCGCAGGTGACCGCCTGGCCATCGTGACGCTCGAAATACAGGTCGCTGCCTTTACGGAAACCTTCGGCGCCGAGCAAGGTGCGGATCATGCGCACCACTTCCGAACCTTTCTCGTAGACGGTCAAGGTGTAGAAATTGGAAATCTCGATGAACGCATCCGGGCGCACCGCATGGGCCATCGGGCCGGCATCTTCGGCGAACTGGTGAGTGCGCAGGTAGGCCACGTCCTCGATGCGCTTGACGGTGCGCGAGTGCATGTCGGCGGAGAACTCGGCGTCACGGAACACCGTGAACCCTTCCTTGAGCGACAGCTGGAACCAGTCGCGGCAGGTCACGCGGTTGCCTGACCAGTTGTGGAAGTATTCGTGGGCCACCACCGCTTCAACCCGCTGGTGCGCGGCATCGGTCGCGGTTTCGGCACGAGCCAGCACGCAGCTGGAGTTGAAGATATTGAGGCCCTTGTTTTCCATGGCGCCCATGTTGAAGTCGTTGACCGCCACGATCATGAAGATGTCCAGGTCATACTCGCGACCATAGACTTCTTCGTCCCAGCGCATGGACTTCTTCAGGCTGTTCATGGCGTGCTGGCACTTGTCGATATTTTCCGGCTCGACGTAAATGCGCAGCGCCACACTGCGCTGGGTCATGGTGGTGAAGGTGTCTTCGACGCACCACAGGTCACCGGCGACCAGCGCGAACAGGTAGGCCGGTTTCATGAACGGGTCTTCCCAGGTCGCCCAGTGCCGACCGTCTTCACCGGGACCGGAGGCAATCGGGTTGCCGTTGGACAGCAACACCGGGTAGCTATGCTGCTCGGCGACCACCGTGGTGGTGAACTTGCTCATCACATCCGGGCGGTCGAGGTAATAGGTGATCTTGCGAAAGCCCTCGGCCTCGCACTGGGTGCAGAACATCCCGCCGGACTTGTACAGGCCTTCCAGCGCGGTGTTGGTTTCCGGATGAATCCGCACGCTGGTGTCGACCGTGAAACTGGTGCTGGTCGGGTGCAGGGTCAGGTGGTTTTCCGTCAGTTGATAATCACTGGCACTCAGCTCGGTGTCGCCCAGGCTGACCGACAGCAGCTCGAGTTGCTGGCCATCCAGGACAAGCGGCGGCAGGCCCGGGCCACGGGCTGGATTGCGGCGCATCACCAGTTGCGCATGGACCAGGCTGTGGTCCTCGTACAACTCGAAGGTCAGGTGCGTCTCGTCGATCAGGTACTCGGGCGCCTGATAGTCCTTCAGGTAGATCATCTTCGGTTGTTCGGTGCGCATGCTGGAATCCTTTTACTGATGCACGGCGAGCTGGTAGGCCGTGTATTTACGAATATTGATAACGCCGGTATCGAAGATCAGGTATTGACCCTTGATCCCCAACAGCGTGCCTTCGGCAATCGGGTTCTTGTCCAGATTGAAGCTGACAATCTTGGCCGGGTACTGCTCGACCGGGTAACGGATTTCAATCGGCTCGACATCAAATACCGGTTGAATCGCTTGCAGGCCGAAGCGCTCCTGCAGTCCTTGCACGCCCTCGGCACAGCTTTCGAACAGTTGATCACGAATCTGTTTCAGGTCAACCGGTGCGGCATCACCCTTGAGCAAGGCGCGCCAGTTGGTCTTGTCGGCCACCTGACTGCGGAACAGGTCTTCGACGAAGCCCGATTGCTGACGGGTCGACACGCGCATGATCGGCAATGCCTGGCTGGCGCCCTGGTCGAGCCAGCGGGTCGGCAGCTGGGTGACGCGGGTGATCCCGACCTTGACGCCCGACGAGTTGGCCAGATACACCACGTGGTCGGTCATGCAGAACTGCTCGCCCCAGGCCGGCTCACGGCAGGTCCCGGCGTCATAGTGGCAACGCTCCGGGCTCATGATGCAGACGTCGCACTGCGCCAGTTTGGTCATGCACGGGTAGCAGTAACCCTGGCTGAAGCTGGTTTTGGTTTTGCGTCCGCAATGGATGCAGTGGATCGCACCCAGGTATTCCAGGCGAACCGTGCTGCCGATCATCGGATTGACCGGCACCTCGGTATCGCCCAGGCGAAAAGCGTATTGCACGGTCGACGTTTCGAGGCGCGCCGACATCTTGCTGATTGCTCCGCGGCCAATCTCGATCAATGGATGGCATCCGACTTGAACAGGATATTCGGCACAGTGATCGACTTCGAACTGCATTCCTGCGGGCCCATGTAGCCGGTGCGTTCTTCCTCGGGCAGGTTCTGCACTTCCCAGGCGATCATCGCCTGCAACGACAGTTCGCGCTGCTCGGCAGTCAGTTTGCCGCCGTCGGACCACTTGCCGATCTCTACCGCCAGTTTCAGGCTCTGGTAGATTTCCGGCGTGATGTTTTTGATCATTTCGTTAAAAGAGGACATCAGGTCTCCGCGCTCGTTATTCACAGCACAATTTAGACGGCAGTTTATTGGACAGAGAGTCTACGGCGACTGTACAAGCCGCCCAACAAACCGGTGAGGCATCCGACGAGTAACCCGCCGACGTGCGCCGCATTGGCAATTTCGCCAAAGCCGATCATCGAGATCAGCCCCGACATACACAACAGCAGCCACACCAGCATCATCACCAATACCCCGCGAGGCAGGCGATACGCCGGGTTCGGCGACAGCAACTGGTAGATCCAGCAATGCCCGAGCAGGCCGTAAAGCACCCCGGACAGGCCGCCGAACAAGGTCGCGCCGCCGTAATAATATTGGGCGTAGTTCGACACCAGGCTGAACAGCAACGTCAGCCCCAGCAGGTTGACACTGCCCTGACGCGACTCGATACGCCGCCCCAGTTCCCAGTACCACATGCCGTTCATGGCCAGGTGGAGAACGCCGAAGTGGATCAGCATCGGTGTCACCAGACGCCACCACTGCCCCGCTGCCAGACTGTCGGCCAATGGCGTGAAGTGGATGTATTCGCCCACCACGCGAAATTCGAGGAACGTCAGCCAGTGCATCGTGTCGAGGTTCTCGCCGAGCAGCGTCACCGCGCCGACGATCATGCTCAGCAACAGAATCAGCGCCGTCACCGGGCTGTGGCGCAGTTGCTCGACGAATCCAGGACGCTGGATATTCGCTTGTGGAGCCGGGATATCCAGTTGATGCTCGGGATCGCCCGCAGGAAACCGTTCGTACAGCGAGCGCACGTCTTCGCTGATCGCGTCCGGCACCCACAGCACCTGTTCACCGGCTTCTTCGCTGACCCGATGCGGCACGTGCATGCGTTGCAGCAATTTGACGAAACCACTGAGGTCCACCGCCAGCGGCAGACGTAAAACAGCCACAACACTCATCGCAATACCTCTGGCCGTTCAACATCGACCCAGACAAACTTGTGTGGATCGAGACGGGTTTCCTGATCCAGCCGATAGGCAACCAGCTTGCCGTACAACACTGCGCTGTAGTCCAGGCAGGCCAGGTTCGGGCGGATCGGCGCCGGTTTGCCACTGCGCCAGTAGTGCCCGACGAACAACAACGGTTCGTCGATGCCGTAGCGCAACAGGTTATCTTTTTCTACCGGAGACAGCGGCGTGCGAGCCACGGATTCGGGCAAGGCATCTGGCTGGAACACAATGTCGCCGTAGGTTTGCGGGTTGTCTTCCCAGAATTTGGTGCGGAAGAACGAACGCGTCAGACCGTCGCCGCTGGTCATGGTCAAGCCGTGCGGCAGGCGCATGTCGGTGCCGCGCAGCAAGCGGTCGAAGGCCATGCAGGCAAAACTGCCGGAAACCGCTGCCGCCTGGACGAAGTGTTCGTCGATGCAGCCATCGGAATACTGCGCACGCAACACGTCGATCAGGCCACCGTCCCAGCAGGCGTGGACGACCCGGAAGCGTCCGGCGTCGACGAACAGTGGCATCTCGTAGAACCAGGCAAGAAAGTCGTGCCAGTCCTCCGGGTGATCAGCAAATTGAGTCAGGGTTTCTTCAAGCAGGCGCGCATGCCGAGGCGTGTGTTCACGCACATACTGTTTACCGCTGCCGGGCGGTGCCGGCGTGCTCCAGCCGAGCGCGTTGAATTCATGGTTGCCCATGATGCACAGCGCCTGACCGGCCTCGACCATATCGTGAACGATGTGCAGCGCTTCGCGAATCCGCGGGCCGCGGTCGATGATGTCACCGAGAAACACGGCCATGCGTGACGGATGGCGCCAGACGCCAGCTTGCTTGTGATACCCGAGTCGGTCCAGCAAATGCTCAAGGGTATGAGCGCAACCGTGCACGTCACCGATCAGGTCGTAGCTACGCGCGGGATCGAGCATCAGTCGCCTCCACCGCCCAACCGGCTGCCCCAGCCCAGCTTGGTCCGGCAGACTTCGTAGTAGTTATGGTCCAGCGGATGAATCAACCGCAGTTTCTGGGCTTTCTTGCTCACGGTGATGGTGTCGCCGGGGGCGCAGGTGAAGTGGTTTTGCCCATCACAGGAGACTTGCGGGTAAATCTGCATATCCTTCGACACGACGATTTTCAGCTCGCTGTTGCCATCGACCACAATCGGCCTTCCTGACAAGGTATGGGGGTACATCGGCACAATCACAATGGCATCGAGCTTGGGATGCATGATCGGGCCACCTGCCGACAGCGCATAGGCCGTGGAACCGGTGGGTGTGGCGACGATCAGGCCGTCGGCCTTTTGGCTGCAGACGAACTGGCCGTCGATGTACAGCTCGAACTCGATCATCCGCGTCGACTTGCCGGGGTGCAGCACCACGTCGTTCAGCGCATCGCCCTGGCCGATGGCCTCGGCGTGGCGGCGAACTTCAGCCTGCAACAGGAAGCGGTTTTCGACCAGATAGTGCCCGTCGAGCACTTCGGCGACCTTGACTTCCAGTTCATCCGGGCGGATGTCGGTCAGAAAGCCCAGGTTGCCACGGTTGATCCCCAGCACCGGAATGTTGTGCCGCGCCAATGCCCGAGCGGCGCCCAGCAGGCTGCCGTCACCGCCCACCACAATCACCATGTCACAGACTTCGCCGAGCATCTTGCGCGATGAGGTTTGCAGGCCATGGCCAGGCAGGACTTCGGCGATGGTGTCCTCGAGTATCACGTGCAAGTGCCGGTCAAGCAGGAATCTTTTCAGTCGGCGAACGGTATCCAGCACCTGTGAACTGCCCAGGCGACCGATGATGCCGATATTGCGAAATTGCTCCATGGGGCTCCTAGTCAGGATAGGTTGACGCTTGGTCTGCGACGGCGAAAAACACGATTATGGGCGAAAGCGCGCCGTAGACAAAATCCTTTCAGCCGCGAGCCAAAGCGCTATGCTCGCAACATGACCTTATTTCCTGGCTTGCTCACCCTGCCCCGCCAGTTGCGCCATCCCGAAGTGCGCGACCTGGCCTGGGTCATCCTCGCGCCACCGATGCTCAGCGAAACACCCTGGCCACAACGTCATCCACTGGCCGGCAGCGATTGGGTACAAGCCCCTGAACGACTGCAGCACTGGCTGCTTCAGCTCGATCAGGACAGCCGCGAGCTGCAGCGTTGGCTGGCGCTCGGCCCGACTCGTCGCCTGGGCCTGTATTACGAACGCCTCTGGCAGTTTGCCGTGCAGCATGCGCCGGGGGTCGAGCTGATTGCCGCCAACCTGCCGATCCGCCGCGACGGCCACACGCTGGGCGAGCTGGACATGCTGCTGCGTGACCGCGACGGCGTGCATCACCTGGAACTGGCGATCAAGTTGTATCTGGGCCCCCAGAACGGCGAAGGCCACGACACCGCCCAGTGGCTCGGACCGGGCTGCCATGACCGACTGGACCGCAAGCTGGCGCACCTGACCCACCATCAACTGCCGATCTCCGCGCGCTCCGAAAGCCGTGATGCGTTGGCCGCGCTGGATATCCTGCGGTTCAGCGCACACCTGTGGCTGGGCGGTTATCTGCTGTACCCATGGCCCGGCAAAACCCAGTCACCCGACTGCGCCCATCCGCAACACCTCAAAGGACGCTGGCTGCATCAGCGAGACTGGGCGCACTTCATCGCCCAGAGCCCGCCCGGTCGCTGGCAACCGCTACCACGGCACGCCTGGCTCGCGCCCGCCCATTATCCTGCCGAGCACACCTGGGACCGCACGCAACTGGAGACCTGGCTGAGCGGACTCGACCCGCAGGCGCCTGCGCAGTTGCTGGTACGCCTGACTGAAAACAACGACGGTGACTGGGAAGAAGCCGAGCGGTTGTTTCTGGTGGCGGATTTGTGGCCCAACGTACCGGGCCAGGGTTGAGCCTTGTGGCGGCTGAACCGGCCCTATCGCGAGCAGGCTCGCTCCCACAGGGGGACGCGTTCCAAATGTGGGAGCGAGCCTGCTCGCGATGAGGCCGACACGGTCTAGATAGACAGGCGCAACGCCAACGCCGCCAGGGTCACCAGCAACACCGGCACTGTCAGCACGATCCCGACCTTGAAGTAATACCCCCAGCCAATCTGAATATTCTTGCGCGCCAGCACGTGCAACCAAAGCAAGGTCGCCAGGCTACCGATCGGGGTGATTTTCGGCCCCAGGTCGCTGCCGATCACGTTGGCGTAGATCATTGCCTCTTTCACCACCCCGGTAGCCTGGCTGGCATCGATCGACAACGCACCGATCAGCACCGTCGGCAGGTTATTCATCATCGACGACAACAGCGCGGTCAGCAGCCCGGTGCCCATGGCGGCCCCCCACACGCCGTAGTCCGCGAACACGTCCAGCCAACCGGCCAGGTACGTGGTCAACCCGGCATTACGCAAGCCGTAAACCACCAGGTACATGCCCAAGGAGAAAATCACGATATGCCACGGTGCATCTTTCATCACCTTGCGCGTGGAAATTTTGTGCCCACGGGCGGCAATCGCCAACAGCAATGCCGCGCATACCGCCGAGATCGCGCTGATGGGAATCCCCAACGGCTCCAGGGCAAAACAGCCCAGCAGCAAAATCACCAGCACACACCAACCGGCAATGAACGTTGGCTTGTCGCGAATCGCGGTCTTCGGGTCTTCCAGTTGTTCCAGGTCGTAATCGGCAGGAACGTCCCGTCGGAAGAACCACAGCAACACCGCCAGCGTCGCCGCGACGGCCACCAGGTTGACCGGCACCATGACCGCTGCATAACGGTTGAACCCAATGTGGAAGAAGTCCGCGGAGACGATGTTCACCAGGTTCGACACCACCAGCGGCAGGCTCGCGGTATCGGCGATAAACCCGGCGCCCATCACGAACGCCAGTGTCGCCGCCGGAGAAAATCGCAAGGCCAGCAGCATCGAAATGACGATGGGCGTGAGGATCAACGCCGCGCCATCATTGGCGAACAGCGCCGATACCAGCGCCCCGAGCAAAATCATGTAAGCGAATAGCTTGCGCCCGTTACCGCGCCCCCAGCGAGCCACATGCAACGCTGCCCAGGCAAAGAAACCCGCTTCATCCAGCAACAGGCTGATGATGATCAGCGCCACAAACGTTCCGGTGGCGTTCCAGATGATGTCCCATACCAGCGGAATGTCGCTGACCTGCACCACCCCGCAGAGCAGCGCCAAGACGGCGCCCAGCACCGCACTCCAGCCGACGCCGAGGCCTTTGGGTTGCCAGATCACCAGGGTAATGGTCTGGAGAAAAATCAACGACGCTACGAGCATGCGAAACAGCCTTGAAGAAGATGGAGGGGGGAGATCAGCAGCAACGGACCGGACGGTCATCCATCGCCTGTAGTCGCGCGACATCAGCGCCAAGCCACGCACCGTTGGCTGCCAGCGCGCCGTGCAACAACGTCACGACCCACGGGGATAATTGCGGATGCAGGCGATAAAAAACCCATTGCCCCTGGCGACGGTCCGCCAGCAAACCATGACTGCGCAATTGCGCCAGGTGACGGGAGATTTTGGGTTGGCTCAGGTCCAGCGCCGCCGTCAGTTCGCACACGCACAGCTCACCCTCTTTGGCGATGAGCAACGCGATACGACTGCGGGTGTCATCGGCCAACGCCTTGAACACATCGACGGGATTACAGGAATCGGACATGGAAGTGAATGCGCCTGAACAAACGAAGCGCGAATATATGGAATTTCGAATATAGGGTAAAGCGAATAAACCACATCGCACGCAACCGAACGCAGGCTACGCCAGCTGCTACGGTTGCGTGCGATTCAGGTATTACAAGCGGATCACATGCCCCTCGATCGGCGCGATTTGCCCGTGAGACAGCCGCGAAATCACCGTTTGCGCCGCTTCAAGCCCATCACTCTCCACCACCCTGAGCAATGGATTGGCCGGTGCCGTCACTCGCCGATGAAACTTCCGCCCGCCCTCACCGATGTACTCGACAAGCCGCTGCGCGCCCCATTCGGCGTTGCGTTTGCGAATCTGGATCGGCGCGAAGAAAAACGCCGGCTGCGGCCCTGTTATAGCGCTCAGCTGCGCCTCATCCGTGCTCTGGGTAGAACCTACAGCGCAGCTGTAAACCAATTGCTCGGCGAAATGCTGGTGCACCTGATCGCGTAAATCCAGACGGCCAGAGAAATCCACGTACAAGGTCGGACGGTCAGCTGGCAACGACGCCAACTCGGCATACCCGAGCGTGCGTTCGTAACACCCAAGATGTTCGACATACGCCTTGTTTTCGGCCGACGTCAGCGCCACGCGCTCCAGATTCGACTGGTCCTCCAGGCAAATAGCCGTGCCGAATGCAGTTTTGCTCGAAGCGCTGGAGAACACCACGCGCGTCGCACCGAAGAGTTGATTGTTCTGAAGGAAGTCCGCCAACATCAATGACGTCAAAAACAGCGGATTAAGCAGCATTTGCAGGTTTTCATTCGCTGGGCTGTAGTACCGATCCCAACTGCAACGGGTGTACTGGTTGTAAACCGAGTTCAGTGTTTGACGGTGCGGGGCGGCGTCATAAAAACCGCGTTCGGTCACCCGCTCTGGATGCACCCAGAGATGGCTGGCCAGTGGAAAGTACCCGTAAAAGCGCTCTCCGACCGTAATGCCTTCAACTGTAGAGGCAAGCACATCGGCAAACCCCCAGGCCGGGATGTGGCCCCATTGTGCCTGTCCCGTCGGGAAAAACTCCCAGTAATGCATCGAGTCGCCATAGGCTGCGTAGGTGACGTTATTGGTGGTCAGCGCGCAGCGATCGATCTTCAGGATCACGTCGCCAGCTGCAGGAATCAGGCTGCGCCGCTCACGCTCGACACGACTCTGGTCGATGGCGTTTTTACGGGTGATCAGCCGTGTGACTGTGTCCTGGTTTTGCATTTTCAGACTCCTTGTCCGGTGGACGTCCAATAGTCAATGGTTCGATCAACCGCTGACGGGCCAGCGCTTCCTGAGCGCAAGCACTGGCCCCCAATCGATCAATCCTTTTTGAATTGCTCGACCCACTCGGCGTAGGCATTGATGAAACTCTGCAAAAACGGCCGGACCGACTCGGACACCTTGCCCGACTCGTCGAACGCCGTACCGGCGTTGCTCAGGTAGGCTTCCGGTTGCTGCATGCAAGGCACATTGAGAAACACCATGGATTGACGCAAATGGTGATTAGCGCCAAAACCACCGATAGCGCCGGGCGAAGCGCTGATCACCGCCCCCGGTTTACCACCCCAGGCACTCTTGCCATAAGGCCTGGAACCGACGTCAATGGCGTTCTTCAGGGGGGCAGGCACCGAGCGGTTATATTCCGGTGTCACAAACAGCACCGCGTCGGATGACCTCACCTGTTCACGGAAAGTGCTGTAGGCTGCCGGCGGTGTTACGTCGATGTCTTCGTTGTAGAGCGGCAGGTCGCCAATCTCGACGATGTTCAGCCTGAGGTTTGCCGGAGCCAGTTCAGCCAGCGCCAGCGCGACTTTGCGGTTGATCGACTGTTTTCTCAAGCTGCCAACCAGGACAGCAATCGTATAGACCTTGCTCATTGGGAATCCCGACTATCTGGCTAAAGGAGCCTGTAGTTATAGATGATTCGGTAGCACTTAACGTGCTCCGTGTCGCGGAATGGCAGTTAAATACTATTTTTTTCCTGTAGGAAAACTTACCAAGCTTATCGACGGTCTACAGAACCGCAAATTGAGTGACTTATCTCCAGAGGTTCTAAGCAGATGGCAGCAGTACTCGTCGGACAATTCCATGCAAGAGATGCGGAAGGCCGTGTTTATTCAGTGCATGAGTTCCAGGAATCCACCCCGTCGCAGGATGGTATCGCCGGCCCTGCGCCTGTCACCACCTATAAACTGGCGATTGGCGATCGCATCAACAAACTCGATGACAACGAATTTGTACTGGTTCAATCGGGCGTCACCATCACCCGCGAGCCTGAATCAAGCGTCGCCTCATAAGCCTCCGTTATGAGCTGAAGTCATAGGCACGGACTTGGGTTAGGATTCAGTCACTGACCCCCTCACCTGCTGAACATGGACTTCACGCATGCGTTTACGTCATATCGAAGTGATCCAGGCGCTCTTGCAAACCGGTCATCTGGGCACCGCTGCCGAGATGCTGCAATTGCCGGTGGCCGAGGTCGAGGGGATTCTGCGCGAAGCCGAGGAACAGCTCGGCTTCATGCTGTTTGCCAGCGTACGCGGGCGTTTGCAGGCTACCCGTGAGGCTCGGGAGTTGCAGGTCGAGATTGCTCACGTCTACGAAGCCCTCGAACCGGTACAGCGGCTGGCCAACAGCCTCAAACAATACCTGGCGCCGCCGTTGCGGATCATTTGCACGCCGCCCTTGGCGCAGCAATTGTTGCCACAGGGCATTGCCACCCTGCGTCGACGCTTCCCGGATGCGCCCTGCTCCCTGCTCAGCCAGCCCACGCGTGACATCGTCAGAAGCCTGCTGCTGCGTGAAAGCGATCTCGGCTTGAGCCTGCACGACCCTGACCACCCCGACATTCAGTGTCAGATCATTGCCCAAGGCAAACTCCAGCTCCTGGCGCCTCATGGCTGGCTGCAACCCAAGCAAAAATACATTTCCGTGCAGGACCTGGCCGGCCAGTCGATGGTCGGGCTGGAGGGGCACGACCCGCTCAGCGTGATGTTCGAGAGCAAACTGCAAGCTTTGCGCCCGGCACCGGTGGTGCAAACCCGGGTCCAGACCCATCAGATGATGCGCAGCATGGTCGAGGCCGGTGAAGGCCTGGCCGTTGTCGATCCGTTTACCGCAGTCGGCGCCAAGGCCGGCGGACTGGACGTTTGCCCGCTCTCGCCGGCCGTTCCGATCAGCCTTTACGCCCTGACCCTGAACAATACCGCGATAGCGCCTGCAACTCAGGCGTTACTGGAGATCATCAAGGAACAAGCCGAGGCGATGCTGGCAGGCTGACTGGACTGTCCAACGGGTTATCGAACAATCGATACCAGAACAACGCCACCTCAGCAGTTTGCGGGTCGATGCCGCGATAACGCAGGTGATCGATGCCCCCCATGACATAGCCGCAACGCTCGTACAGCCGACAGGCACCCAGGTTGTTATTCTGGGTTTCCAGCATGATGCCCGGAAGTTTTTTCTTGCGACTCCAGAACTGCGCGACATCCAGCAACGCCTTGGCCACCCCGTGGCGACGCGCCGGGGCGTGCACTGCCAGCTCATCGATATGGGCAAAACCGTTCCAGTTAGTGCTGATCACGATGTGCCCCACCGGGTGATCGTCGAGAAACGCCATGAAAATCGCACTGTCGACCGCGTTCCGGTAACTGGCGAACTCCTCCGGGTCAATGCCATAACACTTGCGGTAGGGCGTGATGGTTTCCAGCGGCCACTGATCCACCGGCTGATTGAGCTCTGCGGCCGCGTACGCCCAGACCTCGAAACTGAAGTCACTGCCCCAGATATACGCCGCGAATCCCTGATCGGCGACACGTACCGCCAAACCCGGATACTTGGGATTGATGACTGGCTGCATACTCGGAAAAGTCCTCAAGTTTTTATGCAATCGACGGTGTAACACCGCCCATTGCCCTCGTCTTCATGCTGCAGGCCGTGCACATCGGCGACGAAGCCTGGGAAGCTGCTGTTGAACGTGCGGGCAAACGCCAGGTAATCGATGATCGAGCGCGTCGACTCGGTAAAACGTTCGCCGGGCATGATCAGCGGAATCCCCGGCGGGTACGGCACCAGCATCACCGCAGCGATTCGCCCCTGCAAATTGTCGATTGACACCGCCTCAACTTCGCCACGGACCAATTGATCATAGGCGTCGGCCGGTTTCATGGCGATTTCCGGAAGCACCGTGTACATCCGTTTAAGGTGCTTGGCGGTGGCATTGCTGCGGTAGCAGGCATGCAATTGATCGCACAGGTCGCGCAGCCCCATGCCCTGGTAACGCGCCACGTCTCGTTGCGCGACACACGGCAGGCACGCCGCCAGGCTGACGTTGGCGTCGTAGCTGCGTTTGAATTCGAGCAACTCGGTGAGCAAGGTGCTCCATTTACCCTTGGTAATGCCCATGGAAAACAGCACCAGGAATGAATACAGACCGGTTTTTTCAACCACCAGCCCGCGCTCCCAGAGGAACTTGCTGACCACTGCCGCCGGAATTCCCCGCTCGCTCAGCGCGCCACCGGCCGTCAGCCCCGGCATCACCAGTGTCACTTTGATCGGGTCCAGCAGCACGTAATCTTCGGCAATATCGCCAAAGCCGTGCCAGTCGGCTTCGGGCTGCAACAGCCAGTCGGAGGTCGTGACCTTGTCGATCCCCTCCACCAGCGGTGGCTGCCAGATCGAGAACCACCAGTCGTCGGAGGCGATGTGCTGGCGCAGGTTGGCCAGCGCCCGGCGAAAACTCAGGGCTTCATCGAACATTTCCTGCAGCAGCGAACGGCCGGCCGGGCCTTCCATCATCGCCGACGCCACGTCCAGCGAGGCGATGATGCTGTATTGCGGCGAGGTGGAGATGTGCATCATGAACGCTTCATTGAAACGGTCGCGGTCCAGTTGCCGAGCGCCGCCATCCTGCACGTGAATCATCGACGCCTGGCTGAAGGCCGCCAGCAGTTTATGGGTGGAATGGGTGGTGAACACCAGCGGGCTGTCTTCAGTGCGCAAAGTGCCCATGCCGTAGCGCCCGGCAAAGAACTCGTGAAACGCTGCATAGGCGTACCAGGCTTCGTCGAAGTGCAACACTTCGACGCTGTTGCCCAACGTTTGCTTGATCAGTTCGGCGTTGTAGCAGAGGCCGTCGTACGTCGAGTTGGTCACCACCGCTAGCTTGACCTTGGGCTCCCGGCCCTTGGTCAGCGGGCTCGCGTCGATCTTGGCCTTGATTGATTCGCGGCTGAATTCGCTCAGCGGAATCGGCCCGATGATCCCCAGCTCATTACGCTCCGGACACAGGTACAACGGGATCGCCCCGGTCATGATGATCGAGTGCAACACCGATTTGTGGCAGTTGCGGTCCACCAGCACCAGATCGTCACGCGCGACCATGGCTTGCCAGACAATCTTGTTGGCCGTCGAGGTGCCATTGATCACGAAAAACGTGTGATCGGCGCCGAAATTACGTGCTGCACGGGCCTCGGCTTCCGCCAGTGGCCCGGTGTGGTCCAGCAACGAGCCGAGTTCCGGCACCGAGACCGACAGGTCCGAACGCAGGGTGTTTTCCCCAAAAAACTGGTGAAACGCCTGGCCTACCGGGCTTTTGTGATAAGCCACCCCCCCGCCATGCCCCGGGGTGTGCCAGGAATAGTTGGAATCGGCGGTGTGTTGCACCAGGGCCTTGAAAAACGGTGGCAGCAAGCCATCGAGGTAGCTGCGCGCCGCCCGGGCGACCTGGCGCGCCAGAAATGGCACGGTGTCTTCGAACAAATAAAGGATGCCGCGCAACTGGTTCAGTTCGCTCATGGCATCGGCCGGGGCGTTTTCCAGGGTGACTTGCTCGCCCAGGGCGAAGATCGGCAAATTCGGCGCACGGGCGCGGGCCACACGAATCAATTCGGCCATATTCTGTAAAAGGTGGATGTTTTCCCCGGCGCCTTCGGCGGCAATCAACATGCACGCGAGGCCGTGGTGAGTCGAAGCGACCAACCGCCCTTCGGTGTAATCCACCGCCGAAAGGACACTGAAACCTTCCTGTGCAAGCTCCGTGGCGATGCCGCGCACGCGATCACCGGCGACTGTGTCGGCCTTGATGTCGCGGTGGACAATTAGGACCGGGAACTTCAAGTCTTTATACATGGGGCTCGGCGTCCTGAGGCAGCAGACCGTGGTCTGCCAATACACTCAGGGTAGAGGGTTGCGGCCCGTGTGGCGAGAGGATGCCCCAAAACAGGTCACGTCCCACCCGATACTGTGGGCTTGCCCTGATGCCAGTCAGTTAAGGAAAAACTCGCCGAGCACATACCTTGTGGCGAGGGAGCTTGCTCCCGCTCGGCCGCGAAGCGGTCGTAATCCGGCAATCGCGCTCCATCTGGATATTCGCGGTGGCTGATTTTAGGGTCGCTTCGCGACCCAGCGGGAGCAAGCTCCCTCGCCACAGGAGGCAGACCCATTCACGCTTGGTGGTTATGCCTGTGCCTCTGCCTCAGCCAACTGAGTCCAGAGCGCCGGGCCACCGGCAGACTTGGCGATCACTTCAAGGCGCGAGGCGTGCTCGGCCAGCTCCGCTTCGCTGGCGCGGATGATCCGCGTCGGCGTGCGATCGGCTGGCAGACGACGGATCTCGCTCGCCTGATTGCCCGAACCTTCTCCCGAACTATTGCCGTCAGATGCGTTACCGGCCAGCGACAGACTGGTCTGGCCGCCGGTCATGGTCAGGTAAACGTCAGCGAGAATCTCGGAGTCGAGCAAGGCGCCGTGCAGTTCACGGCCGGAGTTGTCGACGCCATAACGTTTGCACAAGGCATCGAGGCTGTTGCGCTGCCCTGGGTGACGCTCCCGCGCCATCATCAGGGTGTCGAGGATCGAGCAATGCTGGGTGATATCCGCCCGATCCTGCTGGCCTATCAGCGCGAATTCGTTGTTGATGAAACCAACGTCGAACGCCGCGTTATGGATGATCAGTTGCGCGCCCTTGATGAATTCGAAGAACTCATCGGCCACTTCAGCAAAACGCGGCTTGCCCACCAGGAACTCGTTGGTAATGCCGTGGACGCCAATCGCGCCCTCATCACTTTCCCGGTCCGGTTGCAAATAAACGTGGAAATTCCGGCCCGTCAGGCGTCGACCGATCAACTCGACGCAACCGATCTCGATAATCCGGTGGCCGTCGGTCACCGGCATGCCGGTGGTTTCGGTGTCGAGCACCACCATCCTCTGAGCCATCGTTGTTCACCCCTTCTGTGTCACGTTTACATAAGGGCGCGATGTTAACACAGAGCTTGAAAGCGCTCAGCCCAACCCTGTGGGAGCCGGCTCGCTCCCACAAGGGATAGCTCAGCCTTGATCACCGCCGCCAACCGGCATCACCAGCCCGGTGATGTAGGCCGCATCATCAGAGGCCAGAAACAGGATCGCCCCGACCTGTTCGTCAATCGTGCCGTAGCGTTTCATCAGGCTGCTGTCGACGGTTTGATCGACAATCTGCTGATACCAGACCTTCTCTTGCGGGCTCTGCTCGGCACTGTTGCGCGGAATCCGCCGTGGTGGTGCCTCAGTGCCGCCAGGGGCCGTGGCATTGACCCGCACACCTCGCTCGGCAGTTTCAAACGCCAGGCACGCGGTGAGCGCATTGACCCCACCCTTGGCTGCGCCGTAAGGCACGCGATTGACCCCGCGCGTGGCAACCGATGACACGTTGACGATGGCGCCACTGCCCTGCTCCAGCATGAACGGCAACGCCGCGTGACAGCACCACAGCGTCGGAAACAGCGAACGGCGGACTTCCGCTTCGATCTGTTGCTCTTCGTAATGCTCGAAAGGCTTGGCCCAGATGGTCCCGCCGACATTGTTGACCAATATATCCAGACGGCCGAAACGCTCGATGGCCGCCGTCATCACGCGCTGGCACTCTGCGTACTGTTCGAGGTCGGCGGTGAGGGTCAGTACTTCGCTGGTTTGCCCCAGCTGTTCTTGCAGCTCAAACACCAGCTCGGAGCGGTCGACCAGAATCAGCCGCGCACCTTCGGCGGCCATACGCTCGGCGACACGGCGGCCAATCCCTTGTGCCGCACCGGTAATCAGCGCGACTTTTTCATGGAATCTGTTCATTTCAACCCCTCAAGTTTGCGTAAGAGCACAGCAATCCTTGTGGGAGCGAGCCTGCTCGCGATGACGGCAGTAAATTCAACATCAATGTTGACTGACCCATCGCTATCGCGAGCAGGCTCGCTCCCACAGGGTTTACGCATTTCAAGCCGCACTGGCCGCGAATTTTTCGTAGTAGAAATTTTTCGGCGAGACGCCCTGCTCGCGGATGAACTGGCTCACGGCCTCGACCATCGGCGGCGGGCCGCAGAGGTAGACATCGACATCACCGTCGTTCAAGTGCTTGGGTTCGATGTGCTGGGTCACATAGCCCTTGAGCGGGTGCGCGCTTTGCGGGTTGGCCACGCAGCAGCTGAAACTGAAGTTCGGGATCCGTGCGGCCAAGGCTTGTAGCCGGTCCAGTTCCACCAGGTCAAAATCGTTGGTCACGCCGTAGATCAAGTGCAACGGATACTCACTGCCCTGCTCGGCTATTTTTTCCAGCATGGCGGTGAACGGCGCCAGCCCCGTGCCGCCGGCCAGCAACAGCAACGGACGCTGAATGTCGCGCAGGTAAAAGCTGCCCAACGGCCCGGCCAGGCTCATGCTGTCACCCGCCTTGGCGATACCGGTGAGGAAGCTGCTCATCAACCCGCCTGGCACATTGCGGATCAGAAAGCTGACTTCACCGTCACGTTGCAACGAACTGAACGAATAGGCGCGGGTCTGTTCGCTGCCGGGAATACCTAGGTTGACGTATTGCCCCGGCAGGAACGCCAGTTTGCTCAGGGCTTCGCCCTTGATCGACAGCGCAATCGTGCTGTCGGACAGCTGACGCACCTGGCTGATGGCCGCGCTGTAGTGGGCCTTTTGCGTGCGGCAGACGTCCGAGGACACCGGCACGCGCACCACGCAATCGCTGAGGGCGCGCATCTGGCAGGTCAGCACAAAGCCTTTTTCGGCCTCGTCGCTGCTCAGGGCGTCTTCGATGTACTCCTCGCCCAGATCGTAACGCCCGGCCTCGGCAAAGCATTTGCAGGTGCCGCAGGCGCCGTCGCGGCAGTCCAGCGGGATGTTGATGCCCTGGCGATACGCGGCGTCAGCCACGGTTTCGCCGGGATTGGCGTCAACGAAACGGGTGACGCCGTCTTCAAAATTGAGTGCGATGGAATGAGTCATGACGGCTGCCTCACAGGTGATAGACATCGATGACCTGACGAACGTAATCGTTCTTCAGGATCACTTTCTTGGCCTTGATCAGCGGGCTGTCGCCACGCACGTCGAGGGTGTAGAAGCTGCTGCCGAAATAGCTGTCGACGGTCTTGTAGCGAAAGCTCAGGGTGTGCCAGTTGAAACGCACCTTGCACAGCCCGTCGGCCTGTTCGAGCAGCTCGATGTTGCTGATGTTGTGCGAGGTCCGGGTGTCCGGCACGCTGGCACTGGAACGCTCGGTCTTGATCCGGAAGATGCGGTCTTCCAGGCCCGTGCGGTTGCCGTACCAGATCAGCGAGATTTCCCGTTGCGGGTCCTCGGTCAACTCGTCGTTGTCGTCCCAGGACGGCATCCAGAAGGACGCATCGGCGGCGTACAGCTCCAGCCAGTTGTCCCATTCCTTGTCATCGAGGTAGCGCGCTTCGCGGTAGAGGAAATCGCGCACGGCGTCGTAAGTGATGCTCATGACAATTCCTCCACCTTGATCAATTCCGACTGTTCTTGGCTCAAGGCCTTGAGCATGGTTTCCTGCCAGTACTTGTGTTGCAGCACGAACAGGCCTTCGTCTTCGGTACGCACACCGCTGAGCAACGGGTGCAGGTCGATTTCCCTGGCCGCCTCATCTGCACCTTCAACCCAGTGCTCGGCGCCACGGGACATGTCGTTCCAGGTGGTGACGCTGCCCTGGTAGCCGGTCTGGCAGGAGCGGAACTCTTCGAGGTCGTCCGGAGTGGCCATGCCGCTGACGTTGAAAAAGTCTTCGTACTGACGAATCCGGCTCGAACGCGCGCTGTCGCTTTCGCCTTTGGGGGCGATGCAGTAAATGGTGATTTCGGTGCGGTTGACCGAGATCGGCCGGGCGATGCGGATCTGTGAACTGAACTGGTCCATCAGGTACACGTTGGGGTACAGGCAGAGGTTGCGCGAGTTCTCGATCATCCAGTCGGCGCGGGCCTGTCCAAAGTCCTTGGCCAGTTCATCACGGCGCTCGTACAGCGGCCGGTCTTCCGGGTTCGACCAACGGGTCCAGAGCAGCATGTGGCCCTTGTCGAAGGAGTAGAAACCGCCGCCCTGCTTGGCCCAGGTACCGGCGCTCATGGTCGGGTTCTCGTCACCACATTCGCGCTGCTTGCGCTGGTTCTGGGTGGCGGCATAGTTCCAGTGCACGGAGCTGACGTGATAGCCGTCGGCGCCATTTTCAGCGGTGAGCTTCCAGTTGCCTTCGTAGATGTAGCTGCTGGACCCACGCAGTACTTCAAGGCCATCGGCGGATTGATCGACGATCATGTCGATGATCTTCGCCGACTCGCCCAGGTGCTCGACCAACGGCACCACATCGGCCTTGAGGCTGCCGAACAGGAAGCCACGATAGGATTCGAAGCGCGCGACTTTGGTCAGGTCGTGGGAGCCTTCGCAGTTGAAGCTCGCCGGGTAGCCGGCCGCCGCCGGGTCCTTGACCTTGAGCAGCTTGCCGGAGTTGTTGAAGGTCCAGCCGTGAAACGGGCAGGTGTAGGAAGACTTGTTGCCGGTCTTGTGCCGGCAGAGCATCGCGCCACGGTGGCTGCAGGCGTTGATGAACGCGTTGAGCTCGCCGTCCTTGTTGCGCGCAATGAAGATCGACTGCCGGCCCATGGTGGTGGTGTAGAAATCATTCTTGTTCGGAATCTGGCTCTCGTGGGCGAGGTACAGCCAGTTGCCTTCGAAGATGTGTTGCATCTCGAGATCGAACAAGCGTGGGTCGGTAAACATCTCCCGCTTGCAGCGGTAGATGCCCTGGTCTTTGTCTTCTTCAAGCAGGGAGTGAAGGTATTCGGGTCGCAGGGACATGGCCGCCGCCTCCATTGTTTTTATTCAGGCAAGCTCATGCTAAGGCGGGCGGCTATTGGGCAATATCCGCTGGGTGCAGACCTTTATCCGTTTTGTGCAAAGGGAGCGATCAACCACAGTCCCTGTGGGAGCGAGCTTGCTCGCGATAGCGGTGGGTCAGTCGACGTTGATGTTGAATGGATTGCCGTCATCGCGAGCAAGCTCGCTCCCACAGGGTCGGGTATCAGTGACGACGCTTGAGGGTGTCCGACGGCAATTCGCCGAACTGCTTGCGGTAGCTTTCGGAGAATCGTCCCAGGTGCAGGAAGCCGTAATCCATGGCCAGTTCGGTCACGTTGCGTACCGTGCAGGTCGGGTCGCTGAGACAGGCGTTGACCCGCTCGAGCTTCTTCTGCCGGATGTAGTTTTTCGGGGTGGTCGCCGCATTGCGCTCGAACAAGCCATACAACGACCGCAGGCTCATCTGTGCCTGACGCGCCAGTTCTTCGCTGCAAATGTCCTGCTTGAGGTTGCGTTCGATGTAGTCGGCGATCAACTCGAAGTTCGCTGACTGCGAACCGAGACCGAGGCGCCTGACATTGGTTTTCATCAAGCTGAGCATCTTGCTCACGACAATGTGCGCGTAATGCTCCTGAACACGGGGCATGCGCTCGGTCGCTTCAGCCTCCTGGCAAACCATGCCCAGCAGATTGACGAAACCTTCAAGCTCATCCAGTTGGTAGCGGTTCTCGAGAAACCGCACGCCCTGCCCCGGGTGCAACCAGCGTTGCTCCTGGCACACCGACTCCAGCAGGCTGGCGGGCATTTTCACGATGAATTTTTCGCAATCGTCAGAGTACGTCAGGTCCACCGGGTCGTCCGGGTTGATCAACAGCAACTCGCCGGGCGCAAAGTAGTGTTCCTGCCGATGACCACGCCACAGGCAGTTTCCGCGTAGCAGCACTTGCAGGTGATAGATGGTTTCCAGCGCCGGCGAAGTCACCCGCACGCTGCCGCCATAGCTGATACGGCACAGGTCGAGGCTGGCGAATTTACGGTGATTGAGACTGGCCTGAGGGCTGCCACTTCCGGGCAAGCGGATGCAATGGTTGCCCACGTGCTGATTGACGTAGCCCGACACCGCATAGGGGTCGGCCTGCTCAAACACTCTGCTGCGCTCACTCAATAGATGCGCTTGCATAACCGCTCACTCTGGTTGTGATTATCGGCTGCGGTGCGGGTGCTATAGGGCCCGCACCTTAGAAAAACCGGGCGTGGCCATTCTATGCGAGCCGCCGCAAAGCGGAAGGCCACGAGATAAACGGTCTGTTATCCCGTGGCCTGGGCCAGCGCTGATCAGTCTTCCAGTGCGCGCACTCGCTCGTGACGGTGTTGCTCTTCTGGTTGCGCCGACGACTGCAGGGTGAAATCGAATTCGATCTCGGCAAAGCGGCCGCTGACGCCGTGCTCGCGTGCACGCTGCTGATCGTCACTGAAGGTGATTTTGGCGATCAGTTCATCGCGAGTGGCGTAGGCGAAATCGTCGTGCAGGTACTTGTCACCGTCCAGGTTGATCTGGGTGGTCAGGTGGCGATGATCATCCGCCGAGATGAAGAAGTGGATGTGCGCCGGGCGCTGGCCATGACGACCCAATTGATCAAGCAGCTGCTGGGTCGGACCGTCCGGTGGGCAACCGTAGCCCGACGGCACGATGCTGCGGAAGCGATAGCGACCTTCGGCATCGGTGACGATCCGCCGACGCAGGTTGAACTCGGACTGGCTGCCATCGAAGTACGAATAGGTGCCGCCGGTATTGGCGTGCCAGACATCCACCACGGCGCCGGCCAGCGGCTTGCCGTCGGTGTTCTTGACCTGGCCCTGCATGAACAGCACCACGCCCGGGTCAACGCCGTCGTCCAGCCGTGCTTCGCCGTTGGACAGCGGTGCACCGGCGACATACAGCGGGCCTTCGATGGTGCGCGGGGTGCCACCGGTTTTACCGGCCTGCTCGTCTTCAGCATCCATCAACAGGTCCAGGTAGTGTTCCAGGCCCAAGCCTGCAACCAACAGGCCCGCCTCTTGGCGCGCGCCCAGTTCGTTCAGGTAGTTGACGGCTTTCCAGAACTCTTCCGGGGTCACTTCGAGGTCTTCGATGATGTTCACCGAGTCACGCAGGATGCGGTAGATCAGCGCTTTGGCGCGCGGGTTGCCAGCGTCGTTGAGCAGGCCACTGGCTTCTTCGAGAAACTTCTGGGCGCTGGCAGTGTGGGAAATTTTTGCGTTCATGATAAATCCTCATCTTGTATTTATTAGAGTACAGAACTGGCAGACAACGGCTCAGCGATCATCCTCATGAATAGAGGAAGGATGCCTGCACATAGCGTTCACTTCGATAGCCATGTAGGGGTAAAGCGGCAGTTGCATCAGCAGGTCGTGCAATTCCTGCACGCTGTCGACGTCGAATACGCTGTAATTGGCGTAAAGCCCGGCAATGCGCCACAGGTGGCGCCACTTGCCCTGTTGTTGCAGGCGCTGGGCCAGGGCCTTTTCGTCGGACTTGAGCCGAGCCGCGCGCTCCGGGTCCATATCGACCGGCAGGTTCACGGTCATCTTTACGTGGAACAACATGCTGTTCTCCTCAGACGGAATGAATGGCAGTGGAGGTTTTGTCGCGGCGGAAAAACGCCAGCCGCTCTTCGTCCAGGCTCAGGCCAAGGCCGGGGGCCTGCGAAACATGTAAATGGAAATCGCGGTAAACCGGCGGCTCGCTGAGGATGTCTTCGGTCAGCAACAGCGGGCCGAACAGCTCGGTGTCCCAACTCAGCTCGTTCAACGTGAGGAAGGCATGGGCCGAGGCCAGCGTGCCGATCCCACCCTCAAGCATGGTGCCGCCGTACAGGCCGATTCCTGCTGCTTCGGCAATCGCCGCGGTACGCAGCACTGCACGGGGGCCGCCGTTCTTGGCGATTTTCAGTGCGAACACCGAGGCGGCGCCTTCGCGTGCCAGGTTGAACGCATCTTCCACGCACTCGATCGACTCGTCCGCCATGATCGGCGCCGGGCTCATGGCGTTCAGGCGCACCATGCCAGCACGGTTGTTGCGCGAAATCGGCTGTTCGATCAGGTCGATGCCGTTGCCACCGAGAATCCTGCAAGCCCGCAGTGCGACGGCTTCGTCCCACGCCTGATTAACGTCGACGCGTACGCTGGCACAGTCACCCAGGGCTTTTTTGATCGCAATGACGTGGGCCAGGTCGCGGTCGACTTCGCCGGCACCGATCTTCAACTTGAAGATCCGGTGACGACGCAGGTCGAGCATTTGTTCCGCTTCGGCAATGTCCTTGGCGGTATCGCCGCTGGCCAGTGTCCAGGCCACCGGCAGCGAGTCGCGTACACGGCCGCCGAGCAGCTCGCTGACCGGCAGCCCAAGGCGTTTGCCGTGAGCATCGAGCAAAGCGGTTTCGATGCCGGATTTGGCAAAGGTATTGCCGCGAATACTGCGCTCCAGGCGCAACATCGCTGCGTTGATGTTGCAAGCATCCTGCCCCAGCAGCAGCGGCGCAAAGTGCTTGTCGATGTTGGTCTTGATGCTGTCCGGGCTTTCGTTGCCGTAGGCCAGGCCACCGATGGTGGTCGATTCACCGATGCCTTCGATACCGTCGGCACAACGTACGCGGATGATCACCAGCGTCTGATTCTGCATGGTGTGCATCGCCAGCTTGTGCGGGCGGATAGTCGGCAGATCGACGATGATCGTCTCGATCGATTCTATGGCGGAAGAAAGCATTTCGATACCCGTCAGGTTCTTGAAGTTCTGTGACGGATTCTCGTACGGCTTTTTTCAGGGTTCCAATATAGAATTGGTCTGGATCGATACCTTAAAGGTATTCACCATCGTCGACTGTGGAGGGCTCATGGAGCTGCGTCATCTGCGTTACTTCCAGGTGCTGGGTCAAACCCTGAATTTCACCCGCGCCGCCGAACGCTTGCACATCGCCCAGCCACCGTTGAGCCGGCAGATCCAGCAACTGGAAGATGAACTCGGAGTGATGTTGCTGGAACGTGGCAGGCCATTGCGCCTGACCGAAGCCGGGCGGTTTTTCCTTGAGCACTCCAGCGCCCTGCTTGAGCAATTGAGCAAGGTCTGCGACAACACCCGACGTATCGGCCTGGGCGAAAAGACCTGGCTCGGTATCGGCTTTGCCCCGTCGACCCTGTATGGCGTGTTGCCCGAACTGATTCGTCGACTGCGCAGCAACGAGTCGCTGGAACTGGAGCTCGGCCTGTCGGAAATGACCACGCTGCAACAGGTGCAAGCGCTCAAGGCTGGACGCATCGACGTTGGCTTCGGGCGGATCCGTATCGATGATCCGGCGATTATCCAGACCGTTTTGAACGAAGACCGACTGGTCGCGGCCCTGCCCGCCGGGCACCCATTGCTGGACAGGCCCATCAGCCTCACCGAGTTGGCCAATGAACCGTTTGTGCTGTATCCCGGCAACCCCCGCCCCAGCTATGCCGACCATGTGATCGCGCTGTTCGAGTCCTACGGGGTGAGCATCAAGGTCGCGCAATGGACCAACGAACTGCAAACCGCCATTGGCCTGGTGGGCGCCGGTATCGGCGTCACGCTGGTGCCGGCCTCGGTGCAGTTACTGCATCGCGACGACATTGGATTCACGCCGGTGCTGGAAACCAATGCCACCTCGCCGATCATCCTGAGTCGCCGCGTCGGCGACGTCTCGCCGGGATTGAGTCACTGCCTGAAAATGATCGAAGCGTTGCGTATGCGCGATCCGAAATGATCGCGCTGTGCGTTCGTGGTGACCCGGCGCGTCAGCCCTGCTTGTAACCCCGGACGTCGTCGACGCCACGGTTGGCCAACTGGTCGGCGCGTTCGTTGCCGGGATGCCCGACGTGGCCGCGTACCCACTTCCAGGTGACGTTGTGGCGGTTGACCTGCTCGTCGAGCAGCTTCCACAGGTCAGCGTTCTTCACTGGCTCTTTCGCTGCGGTTTTCCAACCGCGCTTCTTCCAGTTGGCCATCCATTCATTGATGCCTTTCATCACATATTGCGAGTCGGTGACCAGCAATACGTCACAGGAACGCTTGAGTTCTTCAAGGCCACGAATCGCGCCCATCAGTTCCATGCGGTTGTTGGTGGTATTGGCTTCGCCGCCCCAGAGTTCCTTTTCAACGCCCTTGCACACCAGCAGTGCGCCCCAGCCGCCAGGGCCAGGGTTGCCCTTGCAGGCGCCGTCGGTGAAGAGTTCTACACTATCGCTCATGCCAATCTATCCAGAAAATGTCTGTGGCTTGCCGATCAATGATCGACAACGCCCAAGGCCGGGCAAGCCCGGCCGGGAAATTAAAATGTTTATTACGGCTCGCTGTGGCGACGATTGACCTTGGCCATCGGCAGCGGGATCAACTTGCCCATAGGCTCGCGGCGCACCTGGCGGACCGGTCGCAAGCCGACGACGATCTTGCGCGCCACCAATAAATAGAAACCGCCGCCGGACAGCTGCCAGTCACCGGCCTTGCGTTCCCAGCCGGCCAAGCGGGCTTGCCATGCCGGGGACGCAAGCGGCGGACGATAGCACCCGAAGCGGCGTTTCTCCAGCGCAAACCCCAGCAGGTTGAGCCAGTCGGCGACCCGCGACGGCGAAATGCAGCGCGCCTTGCGCATGGCGTCGCTCGCAAACACGTGGCGCAGCCCCCAGCTGCTCCAGGGGTTGATCCCGACAATCAACAGGTGCCCGCCGGGCCGCACCGCGCTGGCGGCTTCACGCAGCAGGCCATGCGGCGACAGGCAGAAATCCAGACCGTGTTGCATCACCACCACGTCGGCGGCGTGCTCACTGATCGGCCAGGCCTGCTCTTCGCAGACAATTTCCACACCCGGCAGCGGCGCGCCCAGACGGACATTACGCTGCACCTGCTTCGCCGCCGGTGGTGCTTCGGCCGAAGGGCCGTAATGCACCAGGTAGCCGCCAAAGAAACGCCCCAGTTCGTCTTCGAGCATCCGGCGTTCTTCGTTCAACAAAAATTGGCCGATGGGACCTGACAGCCACTCGCGAGCGGCACTGATCAATGCCAGCCAGTCAGGATCAGCCTGAGCGAACGCTTTATCGGTCATTGCATTCTCCAACTCGCCAAGAAGCTCTAAGATGCACCATTGTTTTCCGCTTGGCGAATCCTGCGATGATACAGATCAGTGCCCTTCCCGCCTTCACCGACAACTACATCTGGTTGTTACAGGATCACCGCAGCCAGCGCTGCGCCGTGGTCGATCCGGGTGATGCCGCCCCCGTGCAGGCCTGGTTGGCCATGCATCCGGGATGGCAGCTCAGCGACATCCTGGTCACCCATCACCACCATGATCACGTGGGCGGTGTCGAGCGACTCAAAAAAGCGACGGGCGCCACCGTCTATGGCCCGGCCAGCGAAAACATCCCCGGACGTGACATCGCCCTGAACGATAATGATCGCGTCAGCGTACTCGGCCTGGAGTTCGACGTGTATGCGGTGCCGGGCCACACACTGGGTCATATCGCTTACTACCATCAGGGGCTGCTGTTCTGTGGCGACACCCTGTTCGCCGCCGGGTGCGGGCGCCTGTTCGAAGGCACGCCGGCACAAATGCACCACTCCCTCAGCCGCCTGGCCGCACTGCCCGAAGACACACTGGTGTACTGCACCCACGAGTACACCCTGAGCAATCTGCGCTTCGCCGCCGCTGTCGAGCCGAGTAACCCCGAGATTGCCGAACGTCTCGAGAAAGTCGCCCAATTACGCGAATCCGGTGGCATGTCGCTGCCGTCGACCCTGGCGCTGGAGAAGCTCACCAACCCTTTCCTGCGTACCGGCGAAACATCCGTTAAAGAAAAAGTAGACGAACGGAATGGCCGGAAAAACCGGGCTCCGAGTGAGGTTTTTGCGGCTCTTCGGGCTTGGAAAGATACGTTCTAGACAGGGCCACTATTGGTCCAAAAATTCTGAATGGTTGACCGCACCCCCTGCGCTTTCTAGAATCGCCCGACATTTTTGCCCGGAACTAACTTCCAGCCAATGTCGTCATCTATTCGTAAATCCATCAATTCAGACGCATTGACCCGCTTGGCTCAAGCCATTGCGGTGGCTGTGTCCGCCACCCTGGCGGGCTGCCAAAGCACCAGTCATGTGCCACAAACCGACGTGGCACATACACTTTCCACCCGGACCAAGCAAAAACCTATCTGGCTCAACGAGAAGCCAAGCCCACAAGCCGCGCAGGACGTCTGGGAGCGCATGCGCCAGGGCTTCCAGTTGCAGGACGGGCTAGGCGTCAACCCGCGCATCGAGCAACAGCGCCTGTGGTTCGCCAGCAATCCGTCGTTTCTGCAAGGCGCCAGCGAACGTGGCAGCCTGTACATTCACTACATCGTCGAACGCCTTGAAGAACGCAACATGCCGCTGGAACTGGCGCTGTTGCCGGTGATTGAAAGCGCCTACAACCCGATGGCCTACTCGCGCGCCGATGCGGTCGGCCTGTGGCAGTTCATCCCGTCCACCGGGCGTTACTTCAACCTGCGTCAAACCCGCTTCTATGACGGTCGCCGCGACATTACCGCCTCGACCATCGCGGCGATGGACTACCTGACCCGTCTGCACGATATGTTCAACGGTGACTGGCTGCTGGCCCTGGCAGCCTACAACGCCGGTGAAGGCACGGTCAGCCGGGCCATCGAGCGTAACGAAAAGCTCGGCTTGCCAACCGACTACTGGAACCTGCCGCTGCCGGCGGAAACCCAGGCGTATGTGCCCAAGCTGCTGGCCTTGTCACAAGTGGTGCTGTCGCCAGAAGCCTATGGCGTGAACCTCAATCCGATCGCCAACCAGCCCTACTTCGAAGTCGTCGAAATCAACCAGCGCATGGACCTGTCCAAGGTTGCTGCGGTGGCCAACATCGACGAAGACGAACTGTTCCAGCTCAACCCGGCCTTCAAGCAACGCACCACCATCGACGGTCCCCAGCACCTGCTGGTACCGACGTCCAAGGCGCAGTTGCTGACCGCCAGCCTGTCGACCATGAAACCCGAAGAGCTGATCAGCAAGCGTCCGCTCAAACCGGTTTTCGAAGGTGCAGACGACCGCGAACTGGCAACACTCAAGCGCAGCTACCGGGTCAAACGCGGCGACAACCTGACGCAAATCGCCAAGGCGAACAAGGTCGAGGTCAAGGACCTGCAACACTGGAACAAGCTGAACGGCAAGGACCTCAAGGTCGGCCAGACCCTGGTGATGCGAGACACCAGCAAGCGCAGCGGTGGACGCATCAGCACAGTGGTTGCGGCCAACAACAAGAAGCAGACCCAATACAAGGTCAAGCAAGGCGACTCGCTGTACATCGTCGCCAAGCGCTTCAACGTTGAGATGCAACACCTCAAGCGCTGGAACCCACGTGTTGGCCAGGCCCTCAAGCCTGGGCAGGTGCTGACGGTTTCTTCCCCGCGTTAATCGGGAGTTTGTAGCTTTTTCTGTAGGAGCCAGGCTTGCCTGCGATGGCGCTCTCAAGATTGCCATCGCAGGCAAGCCTGGCTCCTACAAATTCCCTACCTTTTTCCTGTCGATACAAGCTGTTACTGTACGGTCCACAAAGCCCAAGCCGCCTGGACCGGATCTCTGCCTTGATACGTCCCCTCCTGCTCCTAATCAGTCTGGCCTTGAGCTTCCCCGCAAGCGCAACGATCAGCGAAAGCCATGGTTATGCGCAGTTCGGCACACTCAAGTACCCGGCCAAATTCACCCACTTCGACTGGGTCAATCCGCAAGCGCCCAAGGGCGGTACATTGCGGGTCATGGCGTTTGGCACCTTCGATACGCTCAACCCCTACACCTTCAAGGGCACCAGCCCGGTTGCGACCCCGAATTTCCTGCAGTACGGCATCAACGAGCTGAACGAACCGTTGATGGTCGGTACCGGCCAGTACGCGCCGTCCGGCGATGAACCCGCCTCCAGTTACGGGCTGATCGCCCAGTCAGTCGAATACAGCGAAGACCGCAGCTGGGTAGTGTTCAACCTGCGCCCGCAAGCACGCTTTCACGACGGCACGCCGATCACCGCCTACGACGTCGCGTTCTCCTATCGCTTGCTGCTCAAGGAAGGTCATCCGCAATACCGCACCAACCTTCAGGAAGTGCAGCGCGTCGACATCCTCACCCCACAGCGCATCCGTTTCGTGTTCAAGCGTGCCGGCAATCCGTTGCTGATCCAGCGCCTGGGCGAGTTGCCGGTGTTGCCGCAGCATTACTGGGAAGGTCGCGACTTCAAGGCCACCACCTTCGAACCGCCGCTAGGCAGTGGCCCTTACCGCATCACCGAGGTTCAGCCGGGACGGCAGCTGGTGTTCGAGCGGGTCAAGGATTACTGGGGCAAGGACCTGCCGGTCAATCGCGGCAAGTACAACTATGATCGCGTCGAGGTCGAGTTTTACCGCGACAGCGACGTGGCGTTCGAGGCCTTCAAGGCCGGCGAGTTCGACATCTACATCGAGCACCAGGCCAAGAACTGGGCCAACGGCTACAGCTTCCCGGCCGTGCGGCGTGGCGAGGTGATCAAGGCGCAGATCGACCACCAGATTCCGACCCAGACCCAGGGCCTGTTCATGAACACCCGGCGCAGCACGTTCGCCGACGACAAGGTGCGTGAAGCCCTGGGCTTGATGTTCGACTTCGAATGGACCAACCGCGCCCTGTTCAGCGGTGCCTACAAACGGGCCATAAGCTATTACCCCAACAGCGAATTCACAGCCACAGGCGTTCCGGTCGGCCATGAATGGCTGATGCTCTCGCCCTACCGCGATCAGTTGCCCGCCAAGCTGTTCACCGAGCCCTTCAGCCTGCCGCAGACCGACGGCCGCGGCATCCCCCGGGAAACCCTGCGCCGGGCGCTGGGTTTGCTCGCCGAGGCTGGCTGGAAGCTCAATGGCCAGCGCCTGCAGAATGCGACCGGTCAGCCACTGCGTTTCGAGATCCTGCTGGTCAATCCGAACCTGGAGCGCATTCTCCAGCCGTACGCCGAGAACCTCGCCAGTATCGGTATTGACGCGCACCTGCGCACCGTCGACCGCGCCCAATACAAGCAGCGTCTGGACCAGTTCGATTTCGACATGATCCTGATGACCCTCGACCAGACCCTCAGCCCCGGACTTGAGCAGTGGCAGTACTTCCACTCGAGCCAGGCCTCGGTCAAGGGCAGCAAGAATTACGCGGGTGTTGCCAACCCGGTGGTCGATCATTTGCTGGAACAGCTGCTCGCGGCAAAATCCCGTGACGAGCAACTGGCGGCCGGCAAAGCGCTGGACCGGGTGCTGCTGTGGCAGCACTACTGCATCCCCAACTGGTATATCAATTATCATCGCCTGGCGTACCGCAACCGGTTCGCCTTCGTCACCACGCCGCCCTACACCCTGGGGCTGAATGCGTGGTGGCTGAAGACTTCGGAGAAAGCCCAATGATGCGTTTGCGTACCCTGCTGGGTCTGGTCTTTGCGGGGCTTGCCTGCACGGCCCAGGCTGCCCCGCAGCACGCCTTGACCCTGTACAACGAGCCGCCGAAATACCCGGCCGATTTCAAGCATTTCGACTACGTGAACCCGGACGCGCCCAAGGGCGGGACCTTCCGCCAGGCCGGCTTCGGTGGCTTCGACAGCCTCAACCCGTTCATCAGCAAGGGCGTGCCGGCTGATGACATTGGCCTGATCTACGACACCCTGGCCAAACAGGGGCTCGATGAGCCGTTTACCGAATATGGCTTGATCGCCGGCAAAATCGAAAAGGCTCCGGACAACAGCTGGGTGCGCTTCTACCTGCGCCCCGAAGCGCGTTTTCATGATGGCCACCCGGTGCGTGCCGAAGATGTGGTGTTCAGCTTCCAGACCCTGATGAAAAGCGGTTCGCCGCTCTTTCGCGGTTACTACAGCGACGTCGACAACGTGATCGCCGAGGACCCGTTGCGGGTGCTGTTCACCTTCAAGCACACCAGCAACCGCGAGCTGCCGCTGATCCTTGGACAGCTCTCGATATTGCCCAAGCACTGGTGGGAACACCGCGACTTCAGCAAGGGCAATCTGGAGATTCCGCTGGGCAGCGGCCCGTACAAGGTCAGTGAGGTCAAGGCCGGGCGCTCGGTCCGCTATGAGCGGGTCAAGGACTACTGGGGCAAGGACCTGCCGGTCAATCGGGGCTTTTACAACTTCGACAACATGACCATCGATTACTACCGCGACAACACCGTCGCGCTGGAAGCACTGAAGGCCGGACAGTTCGATTACTGGCAGGAGATGAGCGCGAAAAACTGGGCCAACGCCTACAACACGCCGTCCGTCACCGAGGGTCGCCTGATCAAGGAACAGATCCCGAACGGCAACCCCACCGGCATGCAAGGTTTTGTCTTCAACCTGCGCCGCCCGGTGTTCCAGGACGTGCGCGTGCGTCAGGCCCTGAGCCTGTTGCTGGATTTTGAATGGACCAACAAGCAGCTGTTCAACGGTGCCTACGCGCGCACCCGAAGCTACTTCGAAAACTCGGAAATGGCCGCCACCGGCCTGCCGGATCAGGATCAACTGGCGATCCTCGATCCGTTCCGGGGCAAGATCCCCGATCAGGTCTTCAGCGAAGCGTTCCAGAACTCCGTCTGTGACGGCAGCGGAATGATCCGTGCCCAACAGCGCAAGGCCTATCAACTGCTGCAGGAAGCCGGCTGGCGAATCGTCGACGACAAGATGGTCGATACCAATGGCAAACCGGTAAGCATCGAATTCCTGCTGGCGCAGACCGAATTCGAGCGGGTGCTGTTGCCGTTCAAACGCAACATGAGCGACCTGGGGATTGACCTGGTGATTCGTCGGGTCGATGTGTCGCAGTACATCAACCGCGTGCGTTCGCGCGACTTCGACATGGTGGTTGGCAGCTTCCCGCAATCCAGCTCACCGGGCAACGAGCAGCGCGAGTTCTGGAAGTCCGAAAGCGCCGACAAACCCGGCAGCCGCAATTACATGGGCCTGAAAGACCCGGTAGTCGATGAACTGGTCGAAGAGCTGATCAACGCCGACTCGCGCAAAAGCCTGGTGGCCCATGCCCGGGCGCTCGACAGGGTGTTGCAATGGGGCTATTACGTGATCCCCAACTGGCACATCAAGACCTGGCGCGTGGCGTACTGGAATCACATTGGCCACCCGAAAGTCCCACCGACCAATGACGTGGGCATTTCCACCTGGTGGGTCAAACCCGATGCTAAACCTGCGATCGAAGTGCTGACCAAAGAACAAGCCGATCCTGCGGGCATGGAGCAATAAGATGCTGGCGTATATTTTTCGGCGACTGTTGCTGATCATTCCAACCCTGTTCGGCATTCTGCTGATCAACTTCGTGATCATCCAGGCCGCCCCCGGCGGCCCGGTGGAACAGATGATCGCCAAGCTCGAAGGCTTCGAAGGCGCTACCAGCCGCATTGCCGGCGGCGGTGCCGAAGTCTCGGTGGCCGGTTCCAGCTATCGCGGCGCGCAGGGCCTGGACCCGGCGCTGGTCAAGGAAATCGAGCACATGTACGGCTTCGACAAGTCGGCGCCGGAACGCTTGTGGATCATGATCAAGAACTACGCCACCCTGGATTTCGGCGACAGCTTCTTCCGTGACGCCAAGGTCATCGACCTGATCAAGGAAAAGATGCCGGTGTCGATCTCCCTCGGGCTCTGGAGCACGCTGATCATGTACCTGGTGTCGATCCCGCTGGGGATCGCCAAGGCCACCCGGCACGGCAGCCACTTCGACGTGTGGACCAGTTCGGCGATCATCGTCGGCTACGCGATTCCGGCGTTCCTGTTTGCGATCCTGCTGATCGTGGTATTTGCCGGCGGCAGCTACCTGGACTGGTTTCCCCTGCGCGGCCTGACCTCGAACAACTTCAGTGAATTGAGCTGGGCCGGCAAGATACGCGATTACTTCTGGCACATCGCGCTGCCGGTGACGGCACTGGTGATCGGTAACTTCGCAACCATGACCCTGTTGACCAAAAACAGCTTCCTCGACGAGATCAACAAACAGTACGTCGTCACCGCCAAGGCCAAGGGCCTGACCCGGCACCGCGTGCTGTATGGCCATGTGTTTCGCAACGCCATGCTGCTGGTGATCGCCGGCTTCCCTTCGGCCTTCATCGGGATTTTCTTCACCGGCTCATTGTTGGTGGAAGTGATCTTCTCGCTCGACGGCATGGGCCTGATGAGTTTTGAAGCGGCGATCAACCGTGACTACCCGGTGGTGTTCGGCACCCTGTTCATCTTCACCCTGCTGGGGCTGGTGGTGAAACTGATCGGCGACCTCACCTACACCCTGGTCGATCCACGGATCGACTTCGAACACCGGGAGCATTGAGATGAACCTGTCCCCTCTCAATCGCCGACGTTTCGAACGGTTCAAGGCCAACAAGCGCGGCTGGTGGTCGCTGTGGCTGTTTTTGATCCTGTTTGGCGCGAGCCTCGGTGCCGAGCTGATCGCCAACGACAAGCCGCTGGCGGTGCATTACGACGGCCAATGGTATTTCCCGGCACTCAAGCGCTACCCGGAAACCACCTTCGGCGGCGAATTCCCGCTGGAAGCCAACTACAAGAGCCCTTACATCCGCGAACTGCTCAAGGCCAAGGACGCCTGGACCCTATGGGCGCCGATTCCGTTCAGCTACCAAAGCATCAACTACGACCTGAAAGTCCCGGCACCGGCACCGCCCTCGGCAGACAATCTGCTGGGCACCGATGATCAGGGCCGCGACGTGCTGGCGCGGGTGATTTACGGCTTCCGGGTGTCAGTGCTGTTTGCGCTGACGCTGACCATTCTCAGTTCGATCATCGGCGTGATTGCCGGTGCCTTGCAGGGTTTCTATGGCGGCTGGGTCGATCTGGCCGGGCAGCGCTTTTTGGAGATCTGGTCGGGTTTACCGGTGCTGTACCTGTTAATCATCCTCGCCAGTTTCGTGCAGCCAAACTTTTGGTGGCTGCTGGGGATCATGCTGCTGTTTTCCTGGATGAGCCTGGTCGACGTGGTCCGCGCCGAGTTCCTGCGTGGGCGTAACCTGGAATACGTACGCGCCGCCCGCGCGCTGGGCATGCAGAATGGCGCAATCATGTTCCAGCACATCCTGCCCAACGCCATGGTCTCGACCATGACCTTCATGCCGTTCATCCTCACGGGCGCTATCGGCACCCTGACCGCGCTGGACTTCCTCGGCTTCGGCCTGCCGGCAGGCAGTGCATCGCTGGGTGAACTGGTGGCTCAGGGCAAATCCAACCTGCAAGCGCCGTGGCTGGGCATGAGCGCCTTTGCGGTGCTGGCGCTGATGTTGAGTTTGCTGGTGTTTATCGGCGAGTCCGCTCGCGATGCCTTCGACCCGAGGAAGTGAAATGAATCAGGACAATCTGATCGAAGTGCGCAACCTCTCTGTCGAGTTTGTGGTCGGCGAGCACACACAGCGGGTGGTGGAAGGCGTCAGCTTCGACATCAAGCGCGGTGAAACCCTGGCACTGGTCGGCGAAAGCGGCTCCGGCAAATCGGTGACAGCGCACTCGATCCTGCGCCTGCTGCCCTACCCCTTGGCGCGCCACCCCACCGGCACCATCACCTACTCCGGACACGACCTGCTGTCGCTGAAAGAGAAAACCATCCGGCACATTCGTGGCAACCGGATTGCGATGATCTTTCAGGAGCCGATGACTTCGCTGAACCCGCTGCACTCGATCGAGAAACAGATCAACGAGGTGCTGGGCATTCACAAAGGCCTGACCGGCAAAGTCGCGACCCAGCGCACCCTGGAGCTGCTGGAACTGGTGGGCATTCCCGAACCGCACAAACGGCTCAGGGCCCTGCCCCACGAATTGTCCGGTGGCCAGCGTCAGCGCGTGATGATCGCCATGGCCTTGGCCAACGAACCGGAACTGCTGATCGCCGACGAACCGACCACCGCGCTGGACGTGACGGTTCAGCTGAAAATCCTCGAACTGCTCAAGGAGCTGCAAGCCCGCCTGGGCATGGCCCTGCTGCTGATCAGCCACGACTTGAATCTGGTCCAAAGAGTCGCGCATCGCGTATGTGTCATGCAGAAGGGTTGCATCGTTGAACAGGCGTCGTGCGAGGAGTTGTTCCGCGCGCCGCAGCACCCTTACACCCGGGAGCTGCTGGCAGCGGAGCCTCGTGGCAACCCGGCAACCAATGTCATCGGCCCGCCACTGCTGCAAGTCGAGGACCTGAAAGTCTGGTTCCCGATCAAAAAAGGCTTTTTGCGCAACACCGTCGATTACGTCAAAGCGGTGGACGGAATCAACTTCAGCCTGCCCCAGGGGCAGACCCTGGGCATTGTCGGCGAGAGCGGTTCGGGCAAGTCCACGCTGGGTCTGGCGATTTTGCGGTTGATTGCCAGCAAAGGCGCGATCCGTTTTGAAGGCAAGTCGTTGGACTGCCTGTCGCAGCAACAGGTAAGGCCGCTGCGGCGGGAAATGCAGGTGGTCTTCCAGGACCCCTTCGGCAGCCTGAGCCCACGGATGAGCGTGAGCCAGATCGTTGGCGAAGGCCTGCGGATACACCGGATCGGTACAGAGGCCGAGCAGGAACTGGCGATTATCGCGGCACTCAAGGAAGTCGGTCTGGACCCGGCAACCCGGCACCGCTATCCCCATGAGTTTTCCGGCGGACAACGGCAGAGAATCGCCATCGCCCGGGCCCTGGTGCTGAAACCGGCGTTGATCTTGCTGGACGAGCCGACCTCGGCCCTCGACCGCACCGTACAACGCCAAGTGGTTGAACTGCTGCGCTCACTGCAAAGCAAGTACAACCTGACGTATCTGTTCATCAGCCATGACCTGGCGGTGGTTAAAGCGCTGAGTCACCAGTTGATGGTGATCAAGCACGGCCAAGTGGTCGAACAAGGTGACGCGCAAGGTATCTTTGCCGCACCGCAACATCCTTATACACAGCAGTTGCTGGAGGCCGCTTTCCTGGCTCCAGCCACTGCGCAATAACCTGAAAGAGGAGCAACACATGGGTTTTCTCGCCGGTAAGCGCGTACTGATCGTCGGTGTCGCCAGCAAGCTGTCCATCGCATCCGGTATCGCTGCCGCCATGCATCGCGAGGGCGCTGAGCTTGCCTTCACTTATCAGAACGACAAACTCAAGGGTCGTGTCGAAGAGTTCGCACAAGGCTGGGGTTCGAGCCCTGAGCTGTGCTTCCCGTGCGACGTGGCCAGCGATGAAGAAATCGCCAAGGTTTTCGAAGAACTGAGCAAAAAATGGGACGGCCTGGATTGCATCGTGCACTCCGTTGGCTTCGCTCCGGGCGACCAACTGGACGGCGACTTCACCGAAGCCACCACCCGTGAAGGTTTCCGCATCGCTCACGACATCAGCGCCTACAGCTTCGTGGCCCTGGCCAAAGCGGGCCGCGAGATGATGAAAGGCCGCAATGGCAGCCTGCTGACCCTGTCGTACCTGGGCGCCGAGCGCACCATGCCGAACTACAACGTAATGGGCATGGCCAAGGCTTCCCTGGAAGCTGGCGTACGTTACCTGGCCGGCTCCCTGGGCCCGGAAGGCACCCGCGTCAACGCCGTATCGGCTGGCCCGATCCGCACCCTGGCCGCTTCCGGCATCAAGAACTTCCGTAAAATGCTGGCCGCCAACGAAGCGCAAACACCGCTGCGTCGCAACGTCACCATCGAAGAAGTCGGCAACGCCGGCGCCTTCCTGTGCTCGGACCTGGCGTCCGGCATCAGCGGCGAAATCATGTACGTGGACGGCGGCTTCAACACCACCGCCATGGGCAACATCGAAGAGTGATCTTCGCGCTTTAACAAGAAACCCGCCGAATGGCGGGTTTTTTGTGGCAGTCATTTCAGCCCCGCCACGAACCACTGTGGGAGCGAGCCTGCTCGCGATAGCGTTCTGACAGGCGACATTGACGCTGAATGTTATGGCCTCATCGCGAGCAAGCTCGCTCCCACAGGGATTTGTGTTCAATCTTCGATCTGTGTCAGACACCGCGCAAACAACTGCTGGATCGGTTGTGTGCGCTGGCTGTAGCGCTGCAACAGCACGATCTCCCGATAGAACGTCAGTTCGCCCAGCGAGATGATCCTGACTTTGGCCCCGTACTCAAGCCAGAGCCCCGCCCGGGGAATCAGCGCCACCCCAAGCCCGCACTCGACCATTTTCACGATTGCCTCCAGCTCATCGAGCTCCAGCGCGACTTTGACCTCAATCTGCTGCTCGCGCAGAAAGCCTGTCACCAGCCGGCCACCGAACGAGTTGCGGTCATAACGCACATGCGGATGCGTGCTGAGTATCTGCAACGGATCCTCGCCTTCAAGGTCCAGCGGCACGATCAACACAAAAGGCTCCTGCCGGATCACTTGGGCCGACAGCTCCTTGGGCAACTCAAAGGGTGGCTTGATCAGGATCGCCAGATCAAGTTCGCCAGCGTCGACCTGACTCAACAGGTTGAGTGATACGCCGGGCACCAGTTTTGGCTCGAGCAACGGTGCCTGCTGCCGCAAGCGCAGCAATGCCTGAGGCAGCAAACCGGTTTGGGCGGTCGCCACAGCGCCGACTCTCAATTCGCCGCGAAACTCACTGACGTCGTCACTGACCGCCATGCGCTGAAAGGTTTCGAGGATTTCCCGGGCCATCGGCAACGCTCGCTGCCCCGCTGCATTGAGGATGGCCTGGCGCCCGGTGCGGTCAAACAGGCGAATACCCAGCGCCTGCTCCAGGTTGCGCATTTGCGCGCTGACGGCCGACTGCGTGAGGCCAATGTGCATGCCAGCTGCGGCGAACGTGCCATAGCGAGTCACTGCGATGAAGGTTTTCAGTTCACGCAGCATGAGCGCCTCGATTGATCGATTTTATTTGAGCTGGAGGCAAAAATTATCGTCTTTTAATCAAAAATCACAAGACTAGAATCAGCTCAACTCTCCTGTCATCGAGGCTTGAACATCATGCGTCTCTCCCCTTTTCATCTGGCCATTCCGGTGTATGACCTTGCAGCCGCGCGGCTTTTCTATGGCCAGGTGTTCGGCCTGGAGGAAGGACGCTCAAGCGAGCACTGGGTGGACTTCAACTTTTTCGGCCATCAATTGGTTATCCATGAACACCCGAAAACCGCCACCCAGGAATCCGCCCACACCAATGCCGTGGACGGTCACGACGTGCCGGTCCCGCATTTTGGCGTGGTGCTGTCGATGGAAGAATGGGAATCCCTGGCCGAACGGCTCACGTCGCTGGGCACGCGCTTCGTGATCGAGCCCGGTATTCGCTTCAAAGGACTGGTGGGCGAACAGGCGACGATGTTTCTGTTCGACCCGTGCGGCAACGCGCTGGAGTTCAAGGCGTTCAAGGACATCGGGCAGTTGTTCGCCAAGTAACCTTCAGCGCCGCCTCATCTCACACCCCCGCCAGTTGCAACGGCAGTTCACGCAAGCGTTGCCCGGTCAGGGCGAACACCGCATTGGCCACCGCCGGCGCCGTCGGTGGTACCCCGGTCTCGCCGATACCGCCCGGCTTTTCTGTGCTGGGGACGATGTGCACCTCGACCACGGGCATCTCATTCAGGCGCAACACCTGAAAGTCATGGTAATTGGACTGCACCACTTTCCCGTCCTTGAAGGTCAGCTTGCTGTGCAAGGTGAACCCCAGGCCAAAGGTGATGCCCGACTCCATCTGCGCAGCGATGCTCGCCGGGTTCACCACAACACCGCAATCAACCGCACAGACCACGCGGTGCACGCGGATCTTCAGGTTGTCCTGGGACACCTCGGCCACCTGCGCGACGTAACTGCCAAAAGACTCATGCACCGCCACGCCCAACGCGTGCCCCGCAGGCAGCGGCGCCTTCCAGTTGGCCTTCTCTACCGCCAGGTTCAGCACACCCAGATGTCGTGGATGTTCCTTGAGCAAGGTCCGTCGGTATTCCACCGGGTCCTTGCCGGCCGCCGTGGCCAGTTCATCGATCAGTGACTCGACGACAAATGCGGTGTGCGTGTGCCCCACAGAACGCATCCACAACACGCTGATGCCGGTTTTCGGCGAATGCAGATCGACCAGATGGTTGGCCAGGCCCTTGATGTAGGGGCTGTCGGCCACGCCTTCGACCGAGGTGGCGTCGACGCCATTCTTGACCATCGTCGCCTCGAACGAGGTGCCGTCCATGATCGACTGCCCGACCAGTACGTGCTGCCAAGCCTGGGGCATGCCCTTGGCGTCCAGGCCAATGCGCGCCTTATGGAGGAACGCCGAGCGGTAGTAACCACCGCGTATGTCATCTTCCCGCGACCAGACGGTTTTCACTGGCGCGCAGGCCGCCTTGGCGACTTGCACCGCTTCACTGACAAAGTCCGAGGTCGGATTGGCTCGACGGCCAAAACCGCCGCCGAGGAATTCGGTATGAATCTCGACCTGCTCGGGTTTGAGCCCGGTGATTTTCGCCGCGATCATTTGGTCCAGCGTCTGGAATTGGGTGCCGGTCCAGATCTCGCATTTGTCCGGGGTGATTTTCACCGTGCAGTTGAGCGGCTCCATCGGCGCATGCGCCAGGTAGGGAACGCTGTATTCAACATCAATCGTCTTCACTGCCTTGCTCAACGCGGCACTGATGTCGCCCGCCTGGCTGGCCGGGGTACCGGGGATCGCGGCCAGTTTGCGGAAGTTTTGCAGCAAGACATCACTGTCCAGAGCGGCGTTGGGCCCCAGGTCCCAGTCGATTTTCAGCGCATCGCGGCCGAGTTTGGCGGCCCAATAATGATCGGCCACCACAGCTATGCCCGTCGGCACCTGCACGACTTTATGCACGCCCGGCAGCGCCAATGCCGCTGCGCCGTCGAAGGATTTGACGCTACCACCGAACACCGGCGAGCGCGCGACCATGGCCGTCAGCAATCCATCGAACTGCACATCCATGCCAAATTTCGCCTGGCCGGTGATTTTTTCCGGGGTATCCAGGCGCTTGGTTGGTTTGCCAATGATCTTCCAGTCCTTGGCGTCCTTGAGCTTGATCGACGCCGGATCCGGCGTTGGCAGCTTGCCGGCGTCACTGGCCAACTCACCGTAAGTGGCGCGCTGATCGCCGGCGATCACCACGCCCGGTTCGGTTCGTATCTTCGAGGGTGCAACGTTGAAGCGCTTGGCGGCGGCCTCGATCAACATCAAGCGTGCAGCTGCGCCGGCCTGACGGTAGCGGTCGAACTCCATCCAGGTCGAGGTCGAGCCGCCGGTAATCTGCATGTTACCGAAGGCTGGCAGACCATAATCGGCTGCCGATGCCGGTGCATGCTCGACGCGGATCTTCGTCCAGTCGGCGTCCAGTTCTTCGGCGATCAGCATGGTCAGGCCGGTCCAGATCCCCTGCCCCATTTCGGAGTGCCCTAACAGAATGGTCACGCTGCCATCGGGCGCGATGCGCAAAAAGGCGTTGGGGGCGAACACCGCGTCCGGCGTCGAAGCAGCCTGTGCAAAGCGATTGGCTCCCGGAATGACAAACGCCACCACCAGCCCGGCACCGAGCACGGCACTGTTTTTCAAAAAGTCCCGTCGAGAAGTCTCGATCTTCGTGCTCATCGTCATACCTCCCCGATTTGCGCAGCACGTTTGACCGCCGCACGAATGCGCGGGTAGGTCCCGCACCGACAGATATTGCCCGACAGCGCCTGATCGATATCGCTGTCGCTCGGCGACGGGATTTTCGCCAATAAAGCCGCCGCCGACATGATCTGCCCCGACTGACAGTAACCGCATTGCACCACGTCGATTTCGGCCCAGGCGCGCTGCACCGGGTGCGAACCGTCGCTCGACAGCCCCTCGATGGTGATGATTTTCTGGCCATTGGCGACGGCTGCCGCCGGAGTGATGCAGGAGCGTAACGGCGCGCCGTCGACATGCACCGTGCAGACGCCGCACTGGGCCATGCCGCAGCCGAACTTGGTGCCGGTCAAGTGCGCGACATCGCGCAATACCCACAACAGCGGCATGTCGCCGGGCACTTCCAGGGATTGGTCTTTGCCATTGATATTGAGCGTCAGCACGGCGGTCTCCTCAGTCACTCACGATGTCCTTTCATGGCGTCACTGTGGCAACGACTGCCTACGCGCGCCTCGGTTTATCCATTGAGCTAAGCGCAATTTTCCCGAAGCCTTGATTTGCGCGACCACCGGTCACAAAAAAGGGCCACTTCCCAGGAAGCAGCCCTATGTTTCAAACCATCAACCGACCTACACCCTCGGCCCCAGCAGGATCCGCGTATAGCGCAATAAAAACAGTGCAAACGCGGCGCACCAGAACAACGCCGAAATGGCCAATCCATGAGTGCTGAAAGGCACGACAAAGACCCGACAGACCCCGGCCAGCAACACCAGACCAAATCCGAGCACTACGGCTTTTGGCGGCTGCAACAGGCGTCCGGTATGACCGAGGCTGACGCGCGCAATCATCGCCAGCACCAACCCGCCAATACCACCGACTGCCAATGAATGGGTGGCGAGACTTTGTTGCGGCATCACACCCAGTTGCCACAGCGCCATGGCCAACGCGGCAATCAACAGCCAGGCATACGCCAGGTACAACGACCACAGCAGCGGCACACGCCAAATGCCGTTGTCATACCAGCGCCACAGACGAATCAGATGCAGACCGCTGATCAACACGAACAACGCCGCCAGCCAAGGCCTCGGCGTGTCGTTGAACCCCGCGCCGATCATCAACACCACCAACAGGCTGGCGATCAACAGCACTTTGGTTTGCAGTGGCTGCGCAATGGCTCCTTGAGGGCGACTCAAACCACGCTGGATGAAAAATGGAATCACCCGCCCGCCGATCACGCTCATCAACGCAGCGACCAGCCACAATGCCCCCAGCACGCCGCGCCGCTGCAATGTGATGTCGTCTTGAACCATGCCCCACAAGGTCAGCAACTGACACCCAGCCAGCACACTGATCATCAGCAGAATCGGGTAGTTCTCGCGTTTGCGTGCGGCGATCAGGTCGCGTCCCAGCGCCACAGCCAGCAGCGGCAGAAAAGGCACTTGCAACGCCAGCAGCCACGGCGCGGAAAGCGGCATCAACCAGGCCAAGCGAGCCACCAGCCACACCAACAGCAACCCCAGCAGCGGCCAGCCGGACAAACCGGGGCGGCCGGTCCAGTTGGGCACGGCGGTCAGCAGGAAACCACCGATGATCGCCGCGGCAAACCCGAACGGCATTTCATGTCGATGCCACGCGAGCATCCCGCCCACCGGTTGCGAGCCGGGCAAACGCCCGTAAAGCCATAAACCCCAGACCGCCAGCGCTATACAGGCGAACGCGCTGCCGGCGAGGAAAAATGGCCGAAACCCCAGGCTCCAGAGTGGTACGTGCTTGATCGATGACATCTCAGACCTCCGCGCCGATCGAACCTTTGCTCGACAGGTGCAGAACATTCTGAGAGTTATTGAAGAATTCGAACATTGTGGCGTCCTCCTGAAGCGGTTCAGTTGTACGTATCGTACTATCAAGTCGCGTGCCAGCTTTCAAAGCCCTATAAAACAATACTTTGCAGCCTATATGGTCAATATGACTCAAGTCCAGACAGGTCTAAATGACCCTATGAATTGTCATTATGACTACCTCCAATGCATGGACGCGCTGATCTTGTCGATTGACGGTTACGCCTGACGACCATCGGCTGACTACGCTAAAAGTCCAGCCTGATCATTCCTGGAGGAGAACCTTCATGTCGCGCATTCAGAAACTCACGCCCTGCCTGTGGTTCGACGATCAGGCCGAAGCCGCTGCACAGTTCTACTGTTCAGTGTTCGAGCACTCGACCATTACCGCCATCACTCACTATGGCAAAGCCGGTTTCGAGCTCCATGGCCGACCCGAGGGTTCGGTGATGACCGTCAGCTTCGTACTCGACGGCCAGACCTTCACCGCGCTCAATGGCGGCCCGGTGTTTCGCTTTAACGAGGCCATCTCATTCCAGGTCAACTGCCATACCCAGTATGAAATCGACCACTTCTGGAATGCGCTGTCTGCCGGTGGTGACAAACAGGCCCAGCAATGCGGCTGGCTCAAGGACAAGTTCGGCCTGTCCTGGCAAATCGTGCCGGTGGTGATGATGGATATGATGACCGACAGGGACACCGCCAAATCCCAGCGCGTCATGCAGGCGATGTTGCAGATGAAGAAACTCGACATCGCCACACTCGAGCGAGCCTTTAATGGCGAGAGCTAATACACTCCCCAACTGAACTGCCAAAGGACGCTCGCGGATGAAACACGCCATCGCCAAAAATGCCGACAAAGCCCCTCGCTTCTGGCGCGATGACGCACTGCCTTTCATCGAAGCACGCTCCATCGCTGATGGCCGCGAAGTCTGTTACGCCCGACATTCCCACGAGTTTTTTTCCATCGGTGCGATCACCGCCGGGCGCAGCACCTATCTCCATGAACACGCCGCGTTTGAAGTCGGCAGCGGCACCGTGGTGCTGATGAACCCGGGCGATGTCCATGCCTGTAACCCGATCGACAATCAGCCCTGGTCTTATCGCATGCTATATGTCGATACGCCGTGGTTGAACGACCTTCAGCATCAACTGGGGTTCAGCAAAGAGCTGGGCTTTCGGCGCTTTTCAACCACCCACTGCAACGACGCCGGGCTGTTTAGCGCGCTCAATCAGCTGTATGACATATTGCTCGACGAACAGCTGGAGACGCTGCAAAAACACAGTGCCGCCGTAGCGTTTTTTACTGAAGTGCAGCAAACGCTCAATCCGGCTGAGTTGAGCGTTCGCGAACCCAACCTCAAGCTGGAGCGAGCGGCCGAGTACATCCGCGACAACTGCACCCAGTCGCTGAAACTCGAAGACATCTGCGAGGCGGCAGATCTGTCGGCGTCATACCTGATCCGTGCTTTCAAGCAGCATTACGGCATGACGCCCCACGCGTTTCTGGTCAACCATCGCATCCAGTTCGCCCGCAGCCAACTGCGTCGAGGCAAGTTGATTGCCGACGTGGCGCTGGAAGCCGGGTTCTCTGATCAGGCGCATTTTCAGCGAGCGTTCAAACAGCATTTGGCCGCGACGCCGGGGCAGTATCGCGGTTGAAGCCCGAGATTTATGGCAACAGCAAGTAACCCGCACTCACCGCCAGCAACGACGCCATGAACCGGTTAAACAACCGCATGCCGCCGGCATTGCTCAGGTACTGTCGCAGAAAGGTTCCGGCATAAGCCCAGCAGGCCACCGACAGGTAGCAGACCACCAGATACACCGCGGCAAACTGCCAGACCAGCTGCGCTTCGCCATCGGCAACAAAAGCCCCCATCCCCGCGACACAGGCCAGCCAGGCTTTCGGGTTCAGCCATTGCATCAGCGCGCCGTAGAACATCGTCGGCGCTTGCCCTGAATCACCCGCACTGAGCCGCCCATCGTCAGTGGCGAGCTTCCAGGCCATGAACAACAGGAACGCCACCCCGAACAACTGCACCGCCCGTGTCAGCGATGGCCAGAGTTTTAGCAGTTCATGCAGGCCCAACCCCATCAACACCAGTAACAGCACAAACCCCAGCGTTGCACCCGCTACATGCCGTTGGCTGGCGCGAAAGCCGTACTGCGCGCCGGAGCTCAGTGCAACGATGTTCACCGGCCCGGGGGTGATCGACGACGCCAGCGCAAACGCGGCCATGGAAATGATCAGACTCATTGCACACCTTCTTCAATAACTTCGGGACATCCCGGCGCCCAAAGTAGGAGAACACTGATAGGCCTGTATTGAAGAAAAACACCCCCGTGCAGTCCTCGACATTTCAGATCGAACGCGTCGGTCACCCAGGTGTCATTAATAGTAATGGGATCGCGGCCTCTGACCACCCTCACACCGTTGAGCGGGCAGCGAGTCCAGACAGAAGAGCAGAGTCACCGACAGGGATGTGGCAAGTGACCCTTGCGCTACGCCGAAATCCTTGCAAAGGAGATCCACTGATGGTGACTCACTATAAGACTGCCGGGCACCTGGCCTGCGGCCGCCATGGCAGCAACCTCGCCTCTACGACTGAATTTTCCCGGGTCAAATGCCGCAGCTGCCGCAATACCGACGCGTTCAAGGACGCCCGAAAAGACGCTCGCAACGCTGCACGTCGAGCGGCGCGTAGAGCCAAAGTCCCACATGCCGCGATTGACTGGCGCGCGTCCTGGATCAAAAGACTCAGCGAGATGCCGGGCCAGCAACGGCTCCCACGGGGATTCAGCGGCCAGCCGTACGTTTAGGATTGTGGAAACACAGAGATCAGTACGCCGATGATTGCCATCGGCGTATGCGGTTTGCGAATGGCCGAATCAGTCGTGCTGCAACAGCCCCGAACTGTATTGATTGAAGCTGTTGCCGATCGGGCTACCACCAAAACTCATCTTGTTGGCACTACGGCCGTCGAATTGATGGCAATCGTCTGAAAAACAGCTGCTGGTTGTCACGCCAGAGCACGCGCTCAACAACAACGTGCCGGTGATCAAAAAGACTTTGACGAGGTTCAACTTCATTGTTCAGTTCCCCTTGGCTGGAAACGAGGCGATGCACGATCCGAGTCAAGCATCCTACGCCGCCAGATCAGCTGAAACATAATGAAACATTGCAGGCTGACAGCCCGGGTTCAGCTTCTGCAGAAACCCCATCCATTGACAACCTGCCGCCAGCTGCGTAAATCGGTTCTCTCTCCCGACTTCAAGAGCTCGCCATGGATATAGCAGCCATCCCGTTCGGCACCACCGACTGGTCGACCGTCGAACCCACCGTGCACGCTGGCGAAAGCGGCAGCGCCTATTGGCGCACCCAGCAGTTCGGCGCAATTCGCGTGCGAATGATCGAATACACCGCCGGTTACCTGGCAGACCACTGGTGCTTGAAGGGCCACATCCTGCTGTGCCTTGAAGGCGAGCTGCACACTGAACTCGAAGATGGGCGCCAGTTCGTGCTGAAACCCGGCATGAGCTATCAGGTGGCGGATAATGCGGAGTCTCACCGGTCGTCGACGGTGATGGGGGCGAAGCTGTTCGTAGTGGATTGACCTCGCCTTGCTAGGCGGTGAACGCAGGGGTAACGACGCACAAAACGACCATTGATCTGCAAATCCGGCCCACGCCCAATAAAAACATATTTATATGCTTCAATTGATATTGTTGGACAATCCCACGACAAGAGGGTGCCGTCATGAATATCAAAACCTTGGCTTTGCTGCTGTTGGCGCTCTGCGCCCAGCCAGCCTGGAGTCAAACTCCCCCCGCCTCGCCTGCACCAGCCGAAAGCGCTGCGCTCACTACACGCCTGTCGATACGCGACCTGTGGGTCGAGCATATTTCCTGGACCAGAAATTACGCGATAGCCAACCAGAGCGCTAACCATCAACAAGCCCAGGTCGCCGCCGCTCAGGTGGTAGACAACGCAACCCGCATCGCTAACAGCCTTGCTCCGCTGTATGGCCAGCCCGCTGCCGATCAACTGCTCAAGCTGCTTGCCGGTCACTGGGGTGCGGTGAAACATTACAGCGACGCGACTGTCGCCAAAGACAAGAAAGGCCAACAGGCCGCTGTCGCAGAACTGACGAGCAATGCCAAGGCCATTGCGGCATTTCTCGCCAGCGCCAACCCCAACCTGCCTGAAAGCACACTGGTGACAATGCTGGCAGCTCACGGCGGCCACCATGTCGCCCAGATCGACCAACTCGCCGCGCACGACTATGCCGGCGAAGCGAAGACCTGGCAGATGATGCGCACCCATATACTGGCGCTGGCCGACACGCTGACGGCGGCACTGGTCAAACAGTTCCCGGACAAGTTCTGATACCGAGCGAGTGCAGACCATGTTTGAAGGGTTGGGCCGTACACAGCAGGACCTGCTCAATGCGCTACTGCACCACGCGGGCGGTATGAGCATTGACGAGTTGGCTGAGCAACTGGCTGTCACACGCACCGCGATACGCCAGCATCTGGCGGCTCTGGAGCGTGACGGACTGGTGCTGCGCGGCGAAACCCGTCCGACAGGCCGGCGACCGGAGCAGCTGTATCAGCTCACAGACCATGCGCGGGAGCAGTTCCCTCGCCATTATCAATTGCTGGCCAGTGTGCTGATTGAAGAAGTCGCCGACATCATCGGCCCCGTCGAACTGGCTTCGCTGATGCGCCGTATGGGCCGCAAACTGGCGCTGGACCTTGAACGTCAGGTGGTTGACGAAACAAAAATCGTGCAGCACATGAACCAGACGGGATACGAAGCGCAGGTGTTCTTTCGCTCATCCGACGACAAGGAAATCGTCGCGCACAACTGCGTCTTCCACCGGTTGGCCGCGGCCTATCCGGTAGTGTGTGAGCTGGATCTGGCATTGATCGGGACATTGGGGGGGGCCGAAGTCGACCATACGGAGTGCATGGTACGGGGCGGCAATGTCTGCCGATTCAAGCTTCGGCCGATCGAGCATCAAGCCGAGGCTGGAAAGGATGCACCACCCGATCCAGCCACGGCTCGATGATCAGCAAACAGCAGCTGCCTCACGTTCATGACGTCGAGGCAGCTGTTTACCCTTGAGACTTAAGCCTGGACCAGGTTGGCGATCTTGACGTCCGGATCGACGTCAGCCTCGTAGTCCACCCCTTCGATCCCGAAGCCGAACAGGCGCAGGAACTCCGCCTTGTAACCGGCAAAGTCGGTGAGTTCGTAAAGGTTTTCATTGCTGACCTGATCCCAGAGTAGCTTGACGCGCTCCTGGACTTCAGGCGCCAGCTCCTTGTAATCGGCGCGCAGACGCCCTTCTTCGTCCATGACCGGAGGATGGCCGAACAAGCTGTCCTTGTAGAGCGCGTAGACCTGCTCGATGCAGCCTTCGTGTGTGCCCTGCTCTTTCATGACCTTGAACAGCAAGGACAGGTACAGCGGCATGATCGGGATTGCCGAGCTTGCCTGGGTCACTACCGCTTTCAATACCGAAACCCGTGCATCGCCGCCCAGGTCCGCCAAGCGCTCGCGAATGCTCAGGACTTTCTGGTCCAGGTCTTTCTTCGCCGCACCAATGGAGCCATTCCAGTAAATGTCGTGGGTCAGCTTTTCGCCCAGGTACGTGAAGGCAGTGGTTTTCGCCCCCTCGGCCAGAACGCCCGCTTCGTGCAGGGCGTCGATCCACATCTGCCAGTCTTCGCCACCCATGACCTTGACAGTACCGTCGATTTCTTCCTGGGTCGCTTCGGCCAAGGTGGTCACGTTGACCTCTTCCTTGTCGGTGTTCAGGCCGCGCTGGGTCACCGACTTGCCGACCGGCTTGAGCGTCGAGCTGTAGACTTCACCGGTTTTCGGATCGGTACGGCGCGGTGCAGCGAGGCTGTAGACCACCAGGTCGATCTTGCCCAGGTCGCGCTTGATGGTCTCGATGGTCAGGCGCTTGACTTCATCGGAGAACGCATCACCGTTGATGCTCTTGGCGTAGAGACCTTCCGCTTCGGCGAACGTGTGGAAGGCCGCGGTGTTATACCAGCCGGCGGTGCCGAGTTTGCCCTCGACGCTTTCACGCTCGAAGAACACGCCTAGTGTCTTGGCGCCGCAACCAAAGGCCGCGGTGATGCGCGCAGCCAGTCCGTAACCGGTCGATGCGCCGAGCACCAGGACATTCTTTGGCCCATCGGTGATCTGTCCTTGCGCACGGACGTAGTCGATCTGATTCTTGACGTTGGCTTTGCAGCCAGTGGGGTGGGTAGTCACACAAACAAAACCACGAACGCGCGGTTTAACGATCATAAATATCTCCCTCTTCCAAGATGCCGAGAGCCAATACTGGCTATAAAAGTCATAGACGCTGGGAAAACGGAAGCGTCACGGTGGCGGGCCGATTGATTGGCTTCACTGTCCGGGCCTGTCGCAAATCCAGCGCATACCCTCGATGTTTTGAGCCGCTGTTTCCAGTCCGAGAGTGGCGTTATTCAAAAACAACCTAACACGCGGTGATGACATTCTGGACGAACCCGTTTCCATTGCTAGCGTTATCGGTAGAAACACCTCAGGTCGTCAGGAGCAGTCCGGTGAACAAGCCCATGGAAGAGCCTTATGGCAATAGGCGCAGGACCTATCTGTTCAAGGAGTCGCACCTGAGACCTCGGCAACGGGCCCTGCTCCTTGCACTGATTCTGTTGCTCATCAACGGTGTCGGTCAGTTGTTCATGGTGGAAGTGGTCGGACTGGATGGCGCAATCCTCCACCTTGTAGTGGTCCTCACTGCCTTCGCCACGGTGATCTGTGGTGCCCCACTCATCATGTTCCTGAGCATGGGCTGGTTTACCCGCTACAGCGAATTCCAGAACAGTTTGAAGGGCGGCGCCCTGGCGGCCTATCTGCAACGCTTCTGGTCGACCAGCCTCATCCATTCACTCCAGGACGAAGGAAAGCTGGGTCAGACCGGTTCCGTGGATGATTGGCGAACCTGCTCCGACAAGAACCCGGAACTGTGCGAGCGTTTGTTTGCGCGGATCTACCATGAGCAATATGGATTGGTGCCGTTTATCGTGCCTTTCATCATTCTCTTGTTGGTGGCGTATGCCGCGGCAGCCTTGGTCGCCTCCAACTATGTCATCCCCAACTGCGACAACACGCTTCAAGTGGCGTGCGTGTACAAGCTCGGAGTTCCACTGCTGGTCAGCTCGCTGGCGGGGGCTTTCATGTTTATCGTGAGCGACTCCGTCCTCAGTATCCGCCGCAAATCACTGAACATTTCCGATGTGTATTGGTACTCCCTGCGCCTGTTCCTGGCCATTCCCCTTGCAATGGTGATCATGAACGCCGGCGCTGGAGATGGCCCGCATATTGTCACCGCCTTTGCCTTGGGTACCTTGCCGATCGATCCGCTGATGAAGATCGTGCGAAGACTGGGCTTTCCCCAACTCACCGACCAGGACAAGCGGGACGGCAGTTCAGACAAGTTGCTGGTCCTTGAAGGCGTGACATTGCCTGTGGTTGCGACGCTGGAGTCAGAGGGCATCAACTCGATCGAGCAGGTCGCTGCGGCGGATCCGGTATTGCTTTCAATCCGCACCGGATTCCCCTTCCGGTTCACCTTGCGCCTGGGTTCCCAGGCTATCGTGCGGCGCCATCTGGGGGAAAACGCGGCCAGGCTACTTCCGGTGGGGCTCGCTGATGTCGTCCCGGTTTTCCTGCTGGTGCGGGCACTCGATACCCCGGCGGTGCCAACCGGGGATTCCCCCAACAAGTACGACGGGCCGTTTCCGCGGATCGAGACACCCGATGCGGTCGTCCAGAACGCGGCCAACCGCCTGTTCCCCGATGACAATGACCTGCAACGCCAGGCCATCACCCGAATGAAGTTTCGTCAAATTGCAGCCGAAGAATATACGGTGATGCTGGCACGGATAACGCCACCCGATACCGGGTTGTAACTGCAGGACAAACGTTATTTACGCGCCAACTTATACTTGACGCACTCGTCATAGAAACTCTGCCGGACAGCCTCGGGCTTGAACTTCGATTGACTGTCGTAGGTTTGCTCGGTGATGCCCATGGCCATCATCCGCATCCAGCCCTTGCTGAACTTGTACGCCTGGATCTTCTGGCGAGCGGCATACAGCGAGACCCCGGACAGCTTGAGTTCCTGGGCCCTTGCCGCAGTACCCGCCCCCCAACTGCACATAAACCGATCATTGGGCATCAACTCTCTTGCCTGGACAGAGACCGCAATGCTCGCCAGTACCAGCGAGATCGGCATGATCAATACATTGCGCATTTGCATTCCGCCTAACCACCTGAAAATAAAGTGATTTTGGCGGTGATTTTGAGGCTTCGGGGCCAGCAAAATGCCTTCTGTCCGGCTTTACTTGGATGATTTTTGCGGAACTACGGTTTATTGCGGCTGAAATGTCTGAAGGTAGGCCAACAGGTTTTCGATTTTTTCCGGATCGCTGATACCCCAGAAAATCATGCGGGTCCCGGGGACTACTTTTTTTGGCGCTTCGATGTAGGCAGCCAGCGTTTCGCGGGTCCAGACCACGCCTGATGATTTCATCGCGGTAGAGTACTGGTAGTCCGCCGTGCTGCCGGCACGGCGCCCAAAAATGCCATTGAGCTGCGGACCAAAAGAACCCCGGGCCGAACCGCCTACTTGATGGCAGCCACCGCAAATTCGATTAAAGAGTTTCCCGCCCGCTTCAGCATCGCCGGCAGCGTCTGCTGGTGTGCTGAATATGCCTGCATTGAGTATCAAGGCGACGGTTAGTACTGCGGCTTTCTTCAAGTTCTGCTCCTCATCAGGTGTTACTTACCGCTTTGAAGATCTACAGCGTGCTCTGTGGCAGCGATCACCAGGATTTACGCTCCACGAGGGGACATGAAACCCTATGAATAGAGGGCTCATTCCTGCTTTCGATCAAGTGCTGAGCGGCTCGCCGGCCCATTTCGTAATACGGGAGTTGCACGGTGCTCAGCGGTGGATAGAACAACTCGGCAACGCCGATCATATTGTCGTAGCCAAGTACGGCCACCTCGGCGGGAATACGCAGGCCACGACTGAGCAGGTATTGATAAGCGACCAACGCAATGCGGTCGTTGCCACAAATAAGCAGATCGAAGGTCGGCTTTCCATCCGACTCACGCAATTGCTGCTCCAGCGCTACAACCGTTTCCTCATAGGCGTCATCGGTCGACAGGTTGTATTGGGGAACACTGTTCAGGGACACACCGCCCTCTGCCAGGGCGCGAACCAATCCCTGCTGGCGCAGCTCCCAGGCGAGGCTGCTTTGCGGCAGGTTGATGCACAACGGATGCTGGTAGCCTCGCTTCAGCGCTTGCCGCACGGCCTGGTACTGACCGTCTTCGTCGTCGGGGACGTAACAGGCCACGCCTGGCTCTGAACTCATGCAGTTGCTGAGTACCAGCGGCAGGCTGCGGAGCACCTGGGGAATCTCGACGGTACGAAGCTGCATGGCGCTGAAGATGATCCCGTCGGGCTGATGCGACAGCATCAGGTCGATGGTTTGCTGACTCGGCGGAGTCTCGAACACGTTGAGAATAAAGACGTTCCAGCCGTTTTCTCGTGCCGTGCGCTCCATTGAAAGCAGCATTTCTACGGCGAAGGGGGTTGTCGCAGTATCCAGCGCGAAGACGCCAATAGTCTTGCCACTGGAGTGACCGCCACGGATCTTGCGCGCAGAAAGACTGGGGACGTATCCCAGGGACTCGACCGCTTGACGAACTTTCGCCAGCGTTTCCTGGTTCAGCTTTTCCGGGGTGTTGAGCGCCCTGGATACGGTCATGAGGGAAACCCCCGCCAGCCGTGCGACATCTTTAACTGAAGCCATTCGCGGGTGCCATTGCCTGTCTGGCCGGGCATCATGTCATGCTTGGCAAAAGCATGACAACACGATGCCCGGCAGCAGGCGGCACGAATGGTCTGCCAGGGGTACTCAGAGCTTGAGATCGGCCAGGTTCCATCCGCAGCGAGGATGTTCATGACAGTAGCGCCCTCAGCGCTGCTGGCATGACTACAACCTCCTTGGTTTCGGGTGAGATACACACATGAGTGACATTGGCGGTGAAAGACAACGTGTCACTGTTGAGAAAGCCCTCGACTAAAAAAGTGAAGGAATGAGTCCCTAGTTTCTCCACGCTGACCTTGATGCTCAACTCGTCGTCCCACGTCAAAGGCCTTAGCAGCTCCAATGACATGGCGCGTACCGGAGGCAATATATCGAACCCCATCAGCGTTCTGAGTCCGGGCGCTCCCAGCCATCTATCAAGCGCCGTATAAATGGCTTCCACTGCAAAATATGAAAATCGCGGGGTGTAAACCACACCTGCCGGGTCGCAATCTCCAAATAGAATGGTTCTGCTGACGAAAACCGCTTTAGGCATCTGTCTGTTCCTCCCTGAAATGTCAGTCATATTCCGCTTCCCGATGCTCCCCCAGCAGGCGCCGTTGACGCGGCGTTGCAGCGGCCAGCACGTCGGGGTTGAAGTGCCAGTGCAGGTAAGGCGAGAACTTCTGCGCCACCATTCGTCGGCCGTAGTGTACCTGCAACAGGTAGCGCACGCGGTCGGGGGTCCGGTTGTCGCTACCGGCGTGCCACAGCTCACTGCGAAACATCAGAGCGTCTCCGGCCCGACACAGCACTGGTTTCGCCATACTGCCGTGCCACTGGTTTTCGCCACGAGCTGGCGGCCGCCCGGCTCGGTGGCTACCGGGGATCACCCGGGTGGGACTGAGGTCGGCATCAATATCGTCGAGGTAGAGCTGCGCGGTGCAGATCTGCATCGGCAACTCGAAGACCGGGTCGGCCAGCAGGCTTCGCGGCAACTCCATCACCAGGTAATCCAGATGCAATGGAGCGCCGATGAAGCCGGGATGGCAGCGCCAGGCGGTCTGGCCAATGATGTGACAATCTTCTCCCAGGGCCGCTTCGGCCAGTTCGATGATCCCGTCCAGGTCGAGAAACGGCAGCCAAAACGGGTCGCGGTTGAACACGCACTTGTAATGGTCAAGCAAGCCACTGTAGTCCCAGTGTTGGGGTTTCAGGCCATCTATTGCATGGCGCAGCGCACTGATCTGGGCGCTATCCAGCACGCCGGGCAGCACCACAAAACCGTCCTGATGCAAGGCTTGAAGGCGGTTGGCAGTCAGTGATGACAAGCACTCGGTGGTGTCCATGTTGCGCACCCGGAAAATGCCGATAACTCCCTCTCATACTGGCACTGCGCGAGGTGCTTCGCCACGGTTGCATCCTTAGGGATGCCTGAGCGAACGCCCCTATCGTGCGGTACCATCGTGAGGCTTATAAAAGACAAATTTTCGGGTCTCGGCGGTCTTGATATATTCCCTGGCCCATTCGGGTTTCACGTGTTTACTGTGGAAATACATGGCGCCATGGGTTCGGTCCGTGAGTTGGTGATTGAGCGCTTTTCGCGCTATTTCCGTGGCAGCCGCATAGGGAGCGTCTTCGTCGGCATGATCCGAACGTCGATCACACCACCACGAAAACTGGCAGGCATGTTTTTTCGAACCTTGCTTGACAACCTCGCACACCGTACCCGGAAAACCTTCATGGCCGAGCCGGTTCAACACCACATTGGCGACCGCTTCCATGTCGGCCAATTCCCCACCTTTGGCCTCCCAGAAAATGGTGCGTGAAAGGCAAGTTATTGCATCCTTCAAAGGTGCCTTGCCTGCCGGATCGACCGCCTGCGCTTCAGAGGGTGTAATCGTCTCGGCTTTGGGCACGGGCGCCACGCTGCCCTTCTCTGCAGTTTTCTGCTCCAGGACCTGCGCCTTGTCCACCGCCACCTCCTTGTTTTGCGCCTGGTCAGCCGCGCTCGCCTGCCCCCCGAGAAGGGTTATTGCGAGGCAGGTGGCTATCCAGATCAGGCGCATGACGAACCTTATGACCGAGTCCTGTTGGTGACTCCCCTTATTGCGGTCGACACCGTAGCAGCCCAATCATTCCAACAGGCTGACAGCAGGACATGTCGGATTACTGGAGCCGGTCGTTGATGCAGCGAGCGATTGTCACCAGATTACGATCGCAAGCCATGCCAATTTGACATCACCCGCAGCATCCTTGTATTAAGGCTGCGTTGGCGGCCGATTCGAATGGAAAACCGGCAACCCACCCGCAAAATCACCACACACCTGTGGGCATTTTCTGATGTTCAGTAACGAGTTGAACAGAGCGCTCGCGCAACGCCTGTTGATGGCGCTTATCTGTGTGTGCGCGCTGCCGGGAGTACTCACCGGTTGCGCCGACCCGAACCGCCACGCCGAAACCCTGGCGCATACCGCTAACTTGCAGCATGACCAGGTCAGTACCGACAGCTTTGTGCTGACCAGCTTTTACCGGATAACCCGTCCTGACCAGCCATTGACCGTCTATATCGAGGGCGACGGCATGGCCTGGCGCTCGCGTACCGCCCCGTCCGAAAATCCGACTCCGCATCAGGCCCAGGGCCTGACGTTGGCAGTGGTGGACCCGGCGCCCAACGTCGTGTACCTGGCACGCCCCTGTCAATTTACGCCGCTGGCGCTCGATCCACGCTGTGATAAAGCCTATTGGACCGACAAGCGTTTTGCAGAGGAAGTCGTCGTGGCCATGAACCAGGCTGTCACCCACTATGCGATCCAGGTGCCGGGGCAGCGCATCCATCTGGTCGGCTATTCGGGAGGCGGTGCTCTGGCTGTATTGATTGCCGCCCGGCGTCACGATGTCGCCTCGCTGCGTACCGTGGCCGGTAATCTTGATCATGCCGAAGTCAATCGCCTGCATCATGTGTCGGCGATGCCCGAGTCGCTCAATGCCATCGACGTTGCACGCCAGGTTGCCTCTATCCCTCAGCTACATTTGAGCGGTGCCGATGACAGCATCGTGCCACCAGTGATCGCGCAACATTTTGTCAGCGCCACTGCCAGTCGATGCGCACACAGCCAGATCGTGCCGGGCATAAAGCATGAAGGCGACTGGGCCAGGCTCTGGCCAGAGCTGCTTACCCTTCCTCTCCCTTGCACTACGGGTCCGTGAAGATGAATAACAACCTGAAGCAGTCGCCCAACTGATACGCCAACATGGGGGAACTCCTGACTGCCCCCGCACCTCCAAAATTATGTAGCACTTCTTTGCTCTACCCTTTTGGAGGACGCCGTCATGCGTCGCACATTTGTCATCTCTTCATTAATACTTTGTTGTCTGCCCTTTGGTTCGGCCCTGGCCCGTGTGGATGCGCGCGATGTCGCCACCTCGGCAGGGGTTTCCGCATCGCTGTACTCAACGTTCAAGGACCACAAACTGGTCGTTTCCGCCCGCGATGACGCTTCCAGCTTCGTGGCGAGTGGAGGCGCGATTCGCGGTGCTTATCTGGAGTCGGAGTTGAAACGGATTCGACTTGAACACCCAGGTCTCAAGGCCAGCGACGAAGACCTGGCCCAAGCGATCCTCATTCAAGCCGAGGCACCTGCCGATCACTAGAGGCATACGCACGTCAGTGACAGGCCTTGGCGGTTCACCGGGATGATTGCGTTGGCCGATCGTCCAGGTCCTCGACCCCTCTGCTGACGTGCACCACCGACCAGGAACTCCTGTCCGACACCGCGGATCAAAAAACATAAGGCCGGCCATTCAGGCCCCATGTTTTCGGAGGACTCGCCATGCGACGTATATTCCTCATTCCTTTGCTGGTGCTGCTTTGCCTGCCCTTTGGTTCGGCCATGGCCCGCAGGCACCATATGCCCGATATTGATGCGCGCGAAGTGGCGACCTCGGCAGGGCTCTCCGTGTCGCTGTACTCGACATTCAGAGACGACAAAATCGTCACGCCAGCCCGCGAAGACCTCTCGAGCTTCGTCGCGAGCGGCGGCGCCATTCGCGACGCCAATCTGGAGTCGATGTTGATGCAGGCTCGACATGATCATCCAGGCCTCAAGGCCAGTGACGAGGAGCTGGCGCAGGCGCTGCTCGTTCAATCCGAGGCACCTGCTGATCACTAGAGATAGGTGTAGTGTCGAGTCGATCCCTCCTGCAAGGGATCGACGGCACGGCCGTGAATCGGCATCGTTGTTGCACTCGCAAGCCGGTCAACATCATCACTGCGAAGCCCATTGAACACATTTGATCGCCAGAATAGTGGTCGGATCCACCAACGCGACAGTGTGCTCACGTATTTTGAAATTGTCGCAATGGCTCAAGACCAGCGGCAGTTCCGTGCATCCCAGAATCAGCACATCCGCCCCCAATTCGCACAGATGCTCTGCGGCAAGCAGTAGCTGATCCTTGCAATGCCCGTCGACAAAACCTGCCTTGATCCCACGCCCGCCATAGATCGCATCCATCACCAGCCCCTGATAATCGAAGCCCGGAGTGATCAGCTGCAAACCGGCGAGCCGTGCAGCGTCATGATAGACCCGGCTTTGGATCGTGCCGGAGGTGGCCAGCAGTCCAATTGTCTTGCCTGAACCATATCGCTCGGCGATAGCGCCTATGGTTTCGTTGAGCATATTGATAATGGGAACCCGCAGGTAAGCCTGGATACGCTCGACGAACGCGTGCGCGGTATTGCACGGGATCGCAATGGCGTTTGCACCATAGCTCTCAAGCCGTTTGCAGGCGGAATACATGGCCATGGTTGGATCGGTTTCATTGAACAACAGGTTCGCGGTTCGGTCCGGAATCTGCGGATTCTGTTCGACGACCATCTTGATGTGTTCCTGATCCCGGCCAGCCGGCGTATGCCTGACCACCTTGGCCATGAAATCCACCGTCGCCGCCGGGCCTACGCCGCCCACGATGCCAAGCTTGAACGGTGGACGAGCCGTTTGGTTCTCTGGAAGGGTCGCCGCCGCAGCGTATATTTCATTCACATCGAGCAGCTTCACGCCGCGACGTTGCAGGTCGGCACACACCAGCGAGAGCTCTGTCATCCCCGGTACGATCAGGCTCGCACCCTGGTTTTGCAGCGACAGGCAGGCCTGATGCACACGCTCCAACGGGACACCCTCAAGCTGTCCGTCCTTGATACCGTCGACACCGTACATCGCCTCCATCATCGCCGATTGATCCTGCTCAGTCGGATAGACCAATTGGAAGTCAGCCCCAAGGTAGCGCTCAAATAACCCTGAGTGACGAACGTAGTCCGAGGCCAGAACCCCCAGCGTGCTGCCCGGATCTGCAACATGACGGATGTTCTCGCTCAGGGCCGCCATCATGTTCAGGATGGGAATGCCCAACTCCTCCTGGATCTCCTCCCGGAAGGTGTGGCTCGCGAAACAAGGCAACATGATCGCGTCCACCCCGCTCGCCTCAAACGATTGGCAGACTTGAAAGACATAGAACTTTCTGGAGGTCATGCTCGCGACCCTGTCCAGTGGTAACAGAATGTCCTTGAAGGGATGTTGCTCGAAGAGGAAGTGGTATCGACCTTGATCAGCCAGCACGGCTCTCGACTTGACCAGCTTGAAGAAAAGGTCGCCTCCCGCCAGGGAGCCAAGCCCGCCGACAATACCCAGTTTTCGGGTCAGGGCTGGCGTGTTTGTTCGTTGGGATTGGGTTTTCATCATGATGTTCACACGGCAACCGAGGAAGCGCTGGGTACTGTTGACGCCTGGATAGCCGACGCGGCTTCATCCACCTCCTCAGCGGGTTCCGATTTCGCGACCACAGCCGTGGCGATGCTGTTACCGACGACATTGGTCGCCGTCCTGGCCATATCAAGGAACTGGTCGATACCGAGAATCAACAAAATGCCCGCTTCAGGAAGGTTGAACATCGGCAACGTTGCCGCTACCACCACAACCGAAGCTCTTGCGACACCGGCCATGCCTTTGCTCGTCACCATCAAGGTCAGCAATATCAGCAGTTGCTGGGTAAAGCTCAGCTCAACGTTATAGGCCTGGGCGATGAACATGATTACAAACGCCTGGTACATCATCGAACCGTCGAGGTTGAACGAATACCCCAACGGCAGCACAAAGCTGGACACCCGTTTCGGAGCGCCGAACTTCTCCAGGGCTTCCATGGTTTTCGGGTAGGCCGATTCGCTGCTCGCCGTGGAAAACGCCAACAGGATCGGCTCCTTGATCAGCTTCCCCAAGGTAAAAACCGAACGACCGAGAAACAGATAACCTGCGCCGAACAGCACCGCCCAGAGGATAGCGATACCTAGGTAGAACTCGGCGATCAGCTTGCTGTAGTCCAGCAACAAGCCAAGCCCTTCAGTGGTGATCGCGGACGCGATAGCGGCGAACACGCCGATGGGCGCAAAGGCCATGACATAGTCGGTAATCTTGAACATCACCTTGGCCAGCTCATCCACACCCTGGGTGATCTGCGTGAAACCCGCTTTTTTCACGGCGGCCAGGGCAAAACCGAAAAACAGCGAGAACACGACAATCTGCAAGATCTCGTTGTTGGCCATCGCCTCGGCAATGCTGCGCGGGAACACGTGACTGATAAACACCTTGAGACTGAAATCACCGGTGTTCACCGCCAACGGCGTGGCGCCCACCTGACTGGCTTGCAGATCAAGCCCGGCACCCGGCTGGAACACGTTCACCAGTAGCATGCCAATGAACAGTGAAACCACCGACGCTGAGATGAACCAGGCCATCGCCCGGGTGCCGATGCGCCCCACGGATCTCGAACTGCCCATGCTGGCGATACCACCAACCAGCGTCGCGAACACCAGTGGAGCGATGATCATTTTGATCATGCGAAGAAAGATGTCGGTGGCCATCGAGAAGTAGGTAGCGATTTCTTTCGCAGACTTGGCGTCTGCTGCGAAATGGTGGCAAAGCCAGCCAACGAGCACGCCCAATGCGATGGCGTAGGCGATGTGCCGAGGGAGTCTGTTGTTCTTCACGGTGTTTTCCTCAAGTCGTGTTATTGGTTTTTTGCTTGGCAGGAGAAAGGATCGAAATGCACGGGTGCTTTGCTGCGGCGGGCGGCATGATCGATTCTATGAAGAGCGCGATAGGGAGATGATGAGTAATCGCCATATCCCGATGCGGTTTTGGAATAGTTTGTGAAATGCCGCGAATACCCGGTATCAGAGGCGTAGAATTTTGCGCAGCACAGCTGGAGGCGGCGTCATGCAAATCAAGTGGTTGGACGATCTATTGGCTATCGCCGAGTGCAAGAATTTCTCCCGGGCAGCCGAGATTCGATGCGTCACCCAATCAGCGTTGTCGAGACGGATTCGCTCTTTGGAGGACTGGGTAGGTGTCGAGCTGGTCGATCGGGGCACCTACCCGATTCAATTGACGCTGGCAGGCCGAACCTTTTGCGAACAAGGGCGCGAAGCCCTGGCTGCATTGCTTGAATTGCGTTCAGCGCTCAGGCAAGAGGAACGAATGCCAGGGCGCTCCATTCAGGTCACTGCCGGGCACAGCCTGTCGATGACCTTCCTGCCCAAATGGCTGACCCGCTTTCAACAGCACAATGCGCATTTCAATGCACGCGTGGTGGCAGCCAATATCCATGACGCGGTCATCGCACTGGCCGAGGGAAACTGCGATCTGATGATCGTTTACCATCACCCTCAAGCGCCTATCCTGCTGGATGTCGAAAAATTCGTCAGCCTGACCTTGGGGCACGACTCGTTCATCCCTCTCTGCGCTCCGAATCGTCGGGGTGAACCGCTGCACCGGCTGCCTGGGAAAACCGGAAAACCTGTCCCGCACCTGGCCTATACCACCACGACTTTTTTGGGGCGCGTTGCCGATATCGTCATTAAGAACGCCCCTGTTCCCTGCGTGCTTTCCCGTTGCTATGAAGCCGATATGGCGATGCTGCTCATGCGGATGGCAATCGAGGGCTACGGCGTGGCGTGGTTGCCCGAAAGTGCCGTGACGGAAGCACTGGAACGCGGGCAACTCGTCCGGGCCGGTGGCAACGAGTGGAGCGCTCAGCTAGAAATCCGCTCGTACTGTTCGAAAGCCAATCAAAATCCGACCATGCTGGAACTGTGGAAAACGCTGGAGAAAGCTTCACACAGTCTCTCTGTCTAGCATCAACGGGCAGTGACGACGTTCATTCGAGCGCATGCCGCCAAACGCAGGCCGGCCAGCCCGCCGCGTAATGCCACCTATACTCAATTTCACCTCCCCCCTCGGGGCCTGCACTGCCAACAATAAGTAGCAGAGGTGGAACATGGTCTGGCAGCAAGTCTACGATCCCTTCGGCAACCCGCTGGTCTCGACTCTCATGGCGGCGTTACCGGTGGTGGTGATGCTCACGTCCCTGGCGTTTTTCCATCTCAAGGCGCATATCGCGGCCTTGCTGGCCCTGAGCACGGCCTTGCTGATCGCCATCTTCGCCTTCGGCATGCCGGCGAACATGGCCGGTTCCGCCGCTCTCTTGGGTGCCGCGACGGGCCTGCTGCCGATTGGCTGGATCGTGCTCAATATCATCTATCTGCATCGGCTGACCACTGAGAACGGCTCGTTCAAAGTCCTGCAGGATTCCCTGGCGCGCATTACCGACGATCGCCGCCTGCAATTGCTGCTGATCGCCTTTTGCTTCGGCGCGTTCTTCGAAGGCGCGGCGGGGTTTGGCACGCCGGTGGCGGTGACCGGGGCCATCCTGATCGGGCTGGGTTTCTCGCCCCTGGCCGCGTCCGGCCTGGCGTTGATCGCCAACACCGCGCCAGTGGCGTTCGGGGCCTTGGGCACGCCTATCATCACCTTGGCCAAGGTCACCGGGCTGGACGAAATGCAACTGTCGATGATGGTCGGCCGGCAGTTGCCGTTCTTCTCGGTGCTCGTGCCGTTCTGGTTGATCTGGGCCTTCGCCGGTTGGCGCAAGATGCTGGAAATCTGGCCGGCGATTCTGGTGGCCGGAGTCAGCTTCGCGGTGCCGCAGTTCTTCGTGTCCAACTACCATGGGCCGATGTTGGTGGACGTGATTGCCGCACTGATTTCCATGGCTTGCCTGACCGGTTTTCTCAAGGTCTGGAAACCCGCCCGCGTACACACCTCCGCCGCCTTGTCGGGGCGAGTCGACGACTCAAAAGTTGAGGAATCGCCAGACGAAAAAACGGCGGCCAGTGCAACCTTTGCCAGCGATGCCCGACCCACCGTCATGCGTGCGTGGATGCCCTGGATCATCCTCACGGTTTTCGTCTTTGCGTGGGGCACTCAAGGCTTCAAAAACATGTTCGACATCCGTCCAGCCATGGACCCGCAAACCCACTCGGCCAAGCTCGACCCCCAGGGTAAGCCAGTGAGCGAGGCGAACCCGATCTTCGCACCGGCCCTGACCTTCACCACGTTGCACTTGCAGGTCGAGAAAGTTCCGCCCGTGGTGCCGCAACCGAAACCTGAGGAAGCCATCTATAAATTCACCTGGCTCACCAGCACGGGTAGCGGCATCTTGCTGGCGGCGATCTTCGGCGGACTGCTGATGGGTTATTCGATCCCGCAACTGGTGAGCCAATACCTGCGAACGCTGTGGGTGGTGCGTTATTCGCTGACCACCATCGCGGCCATGCTCGCCCTCGGCTTCATCACCCGCTATTCCGGTCTGGACGCGACCATGGGCCTGGCCTTCGCCGCCACCGGAATCTTCTACCCGATGTTCGGCACCCTGCTCGGCTGGCTCGGCGTTGCCCTGACCGGCTCGGACACAGCGTCCAACGTGCTGTTCGGCGGCTTGCAACGGGTGACCTCGGAACAACTGGGCATCAGCCCGATCTTGATGGCCGCGGCCAACAGTTCCGGCGGGGTCATGGGCAAGATGGTCGACGCCCAGTCGATCGTGGTGGCCTCCACCGCCACCCGCTGGTACGGGCATGAAGGGGAAATCCTGCGCTATGTGTTTTTCCACTCCATCGTGCTGGCGATACTGGTCGGTGGGCTGGTCACGTTGCAAGCGTATGTGGTGCCGTTCAGCCATTTGGTGGTCGGCGGGCATTGATCAACATCAGGCGGGTTGTTTTCGGTTAGCTCCATGCCCGGGTTCTTCGCCCGGGCGTGGCGCGTAGCAGCCACCTACACCAACCGCTCGATCTTCTGATGCTGCCAGACCATTGTGTAATACGCCGTCTGCAACGCCAGCATGCTCAGGTAAGCCAGCGGAAACGCCATCCACACCCCCTGCAATCCGAACCGCGCGTCCAGTACATACGCCATCGGCAACTGCACCCCGACCACGCACACGATCGCAATCGCCACCGGCACCATCACCGTGCCGCTGGCGCGCATGATGCCGCCGATAACCGCCTGGAAGCCGAACACCAGCAGGCTCCAGAGCATGATGTGCAACAGGTGTTCGGCCATGGCCTGGGTGGACGGATCAGTGAGGAACAACCCCAGCAACCAGTGCGACAGCAAATAACCCAGCACCACCAGGCCACCGGTCAGCCACACATTGATCAACAGCCCGGTGCGCAGGATCAGCCCGATTCGCTCGATGCGCCCTGCCCCGATGGCCTGAGCCCCGAGGATCGACGCCGTGATCGCAATCGACAGCGCCGGGAATTGCACGTAATTGACGATCTGCGTCACCGCCCCGTACGCCGCCGTCGCCTGGGAACCGTGCTGGTTGACCAGCGCCAGAATCACCAGCTCCGACAGCGACAGCACCACCATCTGCAACCCGGTGGGCAGGCCAATGCGCAGCACTTTGCCGAGGATCCCCACATCCAGCCGCATCGCCGCAAAAAACGCCCGATCCGGCGCCAACGGATGCCCCTTGCGAATCAACCGCCAAGCCAGCCAGGCCATCGCCGACAAGTTACCCGCCAACCCGGCAAACGCCGCACTCTGAATGCCCATATGCGGCAAGCCGAACCAACCGCGAATCAACGCCGGCGTCAGCGCCAGCCCGATACACGTCGACACCAGCAACGCCACCAGTGGCGACAATGTATCGCTGACCCCACGCAACAACTGGGTAAACAGCACATAAACCAACAGCGACGGCAGAGTCCACATCATCACATGCGCATACGCCACCGCATCGTCCAGCACATCCGCCGGCGTCCCCAACCCCTGCAACGCCGGCCGCGCAAACACACTCCCCACCACCGCCGCCACCAAGCCGATCATCGCCCCCAACAGCAACGTCGTCCCGGCAATCGCCTTGACCATCTGCGGCTCCCGCGCCCCCCACGCCTGACCAATCAACACCCCCGCCCCCGCACCAAGGCCGATGACCAGCGCGATGAAGAAAAACACGATCGGGAACATCCCGGACACGGCCGCCAGGGCCTGAGTGCCGAGCATTTGGCCGATGTAGATGCTGTTGATCGTGCCTGACATGGATTGCAGGAAGTTGGACAGGACCATGGGGGCCAGGAACAGGAGGTAGGTTTGCCAGAGGGGGCGTTGGGTGGTTGGGGTTTGCATGGAGGTTCCGTCTCGGATGGGGATGCCGTGACGGGATTCTACGGAGGGTGGAATGAGTAATGAACACAAATAATCGGGATCGATCAGGTACTCAGAATCGGTGGCTGACCGAGTCGATGACTCGCCATTCACCGGAGCCTGCATACGTTGCCTTATGCCAATGCTCGCCCCTTCGCCAGCACACAGGGCATCGAGCGACAGTGCGGGGGCGTTAGTTGCCTGTCACGAATGGGAGGTAACGATCCGAAGCGGTCATTCGTGATAGGCAGAAATCGGCCAAAAGCAGCCATTGAGCGTCTAAAAAATCAGGGGCCATTCACACCTTCATCATTCACCCTCTCGTCGCCACCTTTTACTCAAACGCAGCTACCTATTTTGCCCCCGCTGGCATTAAAATAAATAAATTGGCTAGTTTTCGCTATAAATTCAGAATTGATGTTATTCAACCAAAAGGGACTGTTTTGTGAGAGCCACTTCAAAACCTCCGGCGACACTAACAAAAAAGAACATGATTACAACTGATGACATTTGGAAAAACGACCCAGACACTATACGCAATTTTTTAAACATACGTCACGAATACGAGCAACTTTGCGCCAAAGTAGAATACATACTAAAAAAGAAAATATCGCATGAAGGTATAGAAACTTCATTCATCGGATCACGGGCAAAGTCACTCAATAGTTTTTTAGAAAAGTTGCAACGCAAAAGCTACGGAAATCCTTTAGAAGATCTCACCGACCTTGCAGGTGCGCGTGTAGTTTGTCTATACAGTGGAGATCTTGAAAAAGTAGAACAGATTATTAGGGCTGAATTCACCGTAGTTGAAACGGTAAATAAATTAGCCGAACTCGAAGTAAATCAATTTGGATACGGCGCTCTCCATTTCATAGTTAAACTTGGGAAAAGTTCATCTGGAGCCAGATACGACGACCTGAAAAACTTCGCTTGTGAAATTCAGGTGCGCACAGTTGTGCAAGACGCCTGGGCGATCATTCAGCATCACATGGCATATAAAAAAGAATCACAAATACCGTCAAAATTACTGAGAAAGCTAAACGGACTTGCCGGCCTATTTGAAACTGTAGACGACCAGTTTGAATCAATCCGAGATCAGCGCGATACTTACCTATCCTCAGTTAGAGAGAGCTCTAGCAAGCCACAAGTATTTTTAGACAACGAACTGAACATTGATAGCTTTGTTGAGTATTTAAAATGGGCATTCCCCAAGCAAGACCCAGGCGCTAACGTTGTCGGGGTAGTAGTCGATGCACTGGCATCACTTGACTATAAAAAGCTGCAAGATCTTCACGACTTAATCGAAAGCACAAAAGAAGTAAGAAAAACAATAATTGCGGACTTTGGAAATACCGTCTTCAGAGATGAAAATGGACTTACCCATTCCAACTTGGAAGCAGCTATAGCACTGGCAGTGAAAAGCCCTGAAGGCCAAAACGCTATACCTTGGGGAGCACAGTGGCTTGAGATCATCAAACAACATCAGTTATTCCCGGACCTGAAGAAAAAGTCATAATTAGAAACTCGCAACTGATAGCAAAAAACACAAGCTTCGATTCAAATTTTTTTCACTAGTGCTGCGGTATAGCCGCACACTGGTGAAAAATAAATCCGTTGTCAAAGAGAAACCATTAAATGCGAGCCCAGACTTTCTCACACGGCTGCAACCTGACCAGTCATTTGTATCGGGTTTCGTAGACGAATCCTATTGACCACTCTTGGCCGGTAGCGACCTTTCGCGACAGGCTGCTTAGGGTCGATTTACGCCTATCGCCACCGTCAGCTTTGGGTCGGTTGCAGCCCTTCGTGAAAGGCAGCAACCGGCCAAAAGCTGCCCGTCAGAGTATCTAAGAAGCTCAGGACGATTCACTTCATCAATCGACGCTAGCACTGCATTTCTGCACACCTTCAAGCTCGCTAAAAAGCTGCTCAAAAAAAGCCTCAAAATCATCGATAACTTCTATGAGAAACCTCTCATTTAACTCTAGCCTTGGATCGACTAGATATGAAAATTCCTCACTACCGTCCTCTTCATTATAAGGATCGCATGGTTCTGTCATAAGAAAACGATCAAGTGAAATGGAAGGTGTCTTTTTTATTATCTCAACGATTGATTTGTCGATTGCAATTTCTTCGTTGATATCTAAGCCAGCATGGATAATTTTGTTTCTGATTTTTGCGTAGTTTTTTATTTTTCCCCACTCATCCTTTTCAAATGGCGATGTAATTCCCATGTACTTTGAAATATAACTTTTTGCTCTTTCTATTCCGGCACCGCTTAAGTCCTTGTAGCTTAATTGTGCATTAGCTTCCCTTCTGTAGAATTCACATACACTATCAAGGATATGTTCAATATAGGAATATTGAGTTATGAAAATCGAAGACCAATGAATTGCAGAGAACTCAAACTCAATCTCATATTCTCGCTCTGATGCGAGCTCACCAAATTTTTCCCGATAAAATTCATCATCTATCCCTGCGAGGAATTTACTGTTGCCTTCTTTTTTTCTATTTAAATTCCCTCCCAATAGCTCATCAGAAAATTCAATATAATCCCTTAGCCTGTTAAGCTTTTCAGAGACATTTCTTCGGTAATATCCTTTAAACATAACTCTTGCTCTTCAAGGAGGATTGATAAGAATCCATTACTAGTGCCAAGTGCATGTGGAAACGCCTCTCGCGACTTGATATCTCTAGGCAGGCTATGACGCTTTTTCCATCCGCTTCGCCACTCGAGGTGTATTTCTCTTAGAAAAGAACGCATCGTATGGCCATTTCAAATATCGGGCGACAGCGGGCGATCCCAAGGCCGATCACGAAGTGCCTTGGCCTCTACAGCGAGGCACCTTTAAACGCCCAATCAAATCCATATACCGAGTTAAGTGTGCTTGAATTGATGTATGAAGTGCCGTTGAATTTGATCAGCCTCTTGCCATCCCTGAACTCTCATCGCATTGATTGCTTCGCGAATTGGCGTAATCGTTTCAATATCGCCTACGATAATAGCGGCGGTAACTGTTTTCATCAGCTTTCGTGGGCTATCAGCGCTTTCAAAAGTTGAAACAATCATCTTACCTAACTCGGCTCTGGTGACTGCATCGTGCTCAGGGGCAATAAGCTCGGAGACCCTTCTCACCAAATCCTTTTGGTTTGAATCCCAGGCATCTGCTCTCCGAAGGACGCTTATAACTGTGCGGATTACCTTGAGCGATAGCTGAGATAATTTCATACGCCGAGCAGCTGATATAACGGTATTGAGAATCGTTATCGAAGGGCGCTCTGATTCGATATATGCCTCAATCATGGGCTCTAAACGTAATGTAGCCGCCCTCTCCTTAGCGCTGACTCCAAGCTGCAATACCGCGAGAGTTTCGTCAGCTGGGAAGTTGTGCTTCATCACCCAAGATGCAGTTTGTTCAATAACTACAAGCTGTTGCGCAGGCGAACCCATGTCTTGTACTCGATACACAAATCTTCGCCGACCTGGAGCATTCGGCTCGCGTTCGAAGAATTCGAGCATGCGTGGGTAGAGCTCCTCATAATCTTCACGTCGCCTGAAGCTCAATGCCAAACCAACGTCAACACTATCGATGACGCGGTCCGCTTTCGCCGCAGCAAGAAATTTTTGCTCAAGCGCAGGTTGCCCGAGTGACAGGAGCATTTTTGCCAAGCGATGAGCGTCTGAGAATGACGCATGGTCAAACAGCTTCTGGATGCCATCCGCCAAAAGTTGTCGTTTTGACTTCACCTCTTCGATTAGATCGTCGTCAGCTAGAACATCTCTCAGTAAACGCACCACAAACCGTCGCTCCGCCACCATCTCCGAATCGCAGATGTCACAAAAATGGATGGCGCGATCAACAATACTCAAATGCTCATTTTCGAGGATTGCCTGCGCGACCAGGGAATGGCCAACCTTTAGGCGAGAGACCCCGTTTTTAGTTTTTTGCAATGACACCAAGCCAAAAAAGCTTTCGTCTTTCCAGAACGCTATCCCATTTGGTCGAATGCGTTCGAACAGCGATAGCGGAGCCGATTGGTCATAGCTACCTGGAACGCACAGATCTAAGAAGTCATCGAATGCCGCTTTGGTACGTAAAGGCCTAAGAACATTGGCGGCAAACTCGTTCAACGATCCTCCCTGTAGTGTCAGCGATAACGCTAGAAGCTGCCCATGCTCCATGAACCGCGCGATTTGACCAGTTCCTACCTGCGCCGCAGGCTCTCGATCAGTACCGATAAGGTCACGCAGCTCTTCAACAAGCGCAGTTGACAGCGGCCCGAGGCGCACCGGGTGGATTGCAAGCATGGTCATTTCCGATTTCTGGGACACAGCCACAGGTCGGCTCGTTCCAAGAACACACAGGCCGGGTCTGATATGTCGCTCGAGAGCCTCAACAAAATCGGAATGTCGCCATACGTCATCGACTATCAGGAGCAGCGGTTTGCTGGAGAGCATCAGCAAACTCAAAACCGCCTTCCAGCTCGCATCATCAACTTCTCCGGGTACTACCACCTCTAACACAAGGTGAGTACCTGCTTGATGAGCATCCCATGCAATACGGCGGACCAACGCGCTTTTGCCGGTGCCAGAGTTGCCCTCCACGACAACCATCCCGCCCGAGGCACGGATATCGGCCAAGGCTCGGACTACTTCCGAAACCTCTGACCTCGACACGTCTAGACCGTTGGCTACTGCAGCCCATAAGCTCTGAACTGCACCGTGAAGAAATGCAGTTCGCATCGAGCTCGTCATTACGAGAGACCGCTTGGCTGGAAGCAGTCGGCAAGCAGCCCCATCCTTTCCAGGATGCCCATCGGGCAGACCTACCAGATTCTCGACGACGTCCGAAACTTGAAAGCTTGCTCTCGGCACCAACGCTGCCTGTAACCTTGTGATACTCGACCGCACATGCTCTGGCGGCACACCAAATCTCACGAGGTTCCAAGACGCTTGGGCAGTAAGGTCTGCGATCGCCTCCTCATGGAGAAGAATCTCGAAAGTCGCATTTCCCAAGACATTTCGAAGGCATTCCAGCACCTGATCCTCGTCCAGGCCTTCTCGATACTTTTTTGAAATCAGTGGTGCGATTGCCTCCGCATGGTCCTGGACGAAGACTCGTCGCAAAATCTGAAAAGCACTCTCCTCGTAAGGCGCACTCGTGCAAACAAGACGAAAACCAGGGAAATTAGCACCAAGACCCTCTCGTGCCGTAACGGTGATCATGTCCCGTGCAAAACCAGCAATGACATCTTTGAGCTTTGAGTAGCTGAAACTGCCTTGCTGGTGATCTTTTGCTTGGATTAAGAGCTCACGATTCCCGGCAAACCTGAGATCGACGTCCTGAGCACCTTCATACCGCAGCTCCACAAGTTCCCTTTCTCCCGTTAGGAGCCAAGTAAGCCTAACCAGCGCATAGGCCTTCTGGAATGAAAACCCTTTTTCGGCAATAGCGCCCCCCGTCCGAGGTTTGGTATTAAGATCATTGCCATCCACAGACCACGCTGAACCCATGCTTTGTCCCTAGGGATTTCTACAAATTTAAAGTTGTCCCCGGCGAAGCCGGTGACTCACCTGAGTGCGGATAGTCGTACAGAAATATGCGCGCGCTGGGCACCGGTGCCACATTTACTGGCTTAGGCTAAGCCTATCATTTCCGTAGTACGCCAGGACAAATCAGCTACGAAATTACAACGCCACCTGAGGCCAGGTCACCACTGCTAGGGAAGGTTGAATATGAACACCAGCGTAGAAATGCCAACGGAGACCGTTTTGTCAGAAAGCGACTCGGATCGGTTCGAAATGTCACCCTCTTCCTACCTCGACCAAATACTTGATCGAGAGGTCAGGCTCACGCTACACGGCATTGAGCTTGGCTCTGAGAGAGACGACTCGATGCGTCAGCTAACGGCCATTAGCTGCCGTTCATGTCGGACACCTATTGGCCAATAGCAGACGATGGAGTCAGGAGCCAAAATCATACCGATCCTACTGGAAAGGTTGATTATCCCTTCCAAAGGATCGCTCTCCATTTTTCACCTGATTCTTGCTTAAGTTTTTCAGCAAAATTTTTAAGCTTGATATGGTCGGCACTTAGAAAGCGATAGGGGATTTTATCAGAGTAAAAGCTCACGCCGCACAAACATTCGCTTCTAGCTCGTTGACGTATAGCGCCCACTGTATCATTTTTCCATAAATCAGATATGGTAGAGGTCTTGCAGGAGCCAATATAATTATCAGAGCCTGCGGAGTAGTAGCAAGGATAAACACGCAGATCACTACTTATATATATGCGCGTATAAGCACAGCAACACCCTTTGACGTGTTCAAACAATGCTCCACGTTCTGATGGTTGCAGTTTCGTAAAAGGAAGCATTACACTGATCTGTCCTTCGGACGGATACCTACTATTTACATATTCAGAGAATTCGTGAAATTTCTTCCAGAATACTAAGGCTTTCTCGATTGGTACAATTTCGGCGTTATCACGAGGAACTCTTGGAAAAAAAGAAAATTTGTTGACTGGGCCTGCATACGCTTCAAGAAGCTTGTCAGCGTGATCGATATTGTCCTCAGTCAGTACGCATGAAATGTTTACTCGCTGCCCAAGCGAAAGACAATTTTCTATTGCACTTTTTGCTTGATCACCTCCAGAACCTCGATGTTTGTTGTTTAATGCTACATCTGTGGCATCCAAACTAATAGAGACCAAGGCGCCAGGTGCTGAAGCATGGAACCGCTTAGCAAAAGCGACTTTCGCTAGCCGAATGCCATTTGTATTAACTGTAAGAATAGGTATGTTCTCGCTGGCGCAAGCTATCACCTCCATTATTCCATGATGGATAGTAGGCTCGCCGCCTGAAAGCAAAAGAGAAAAAACACCTAATCTACCCATTTCTTCAATCAAGTCGATTGCCAACGCTGTCGGGATTTCATTACCCATCAATGGAGCAGCCGAGCAATAAGAGCAGTCGAGTTGACATTTGCTTGTAATGTCTAGCTCAATATCCAACGGTGCCGACGAAGTCAAGTCTGGAACGAAGCTCTCCATTATCCCTCCTAATTACAGCAGGTTATGTTCTTCAATTAGCTTGCAAAACTCATCAATCTCACTACTTGCAAATGGGCCTGGGCTTCGTTTGATCTCGTCGAGTGTTTCCCCGGTTTTGAGTCGAACAAATAGTTCGGTTGCCACATGGTCAAGTTGATAAACAGAAGCAGAAGGGCCATGAACAAGAAAACTTCCCCACTCCTCCTTGCGCATTCCTAAGTGAGGAAGGTGCTCGTTACTGTCCGGCCCTTCCATTAACTTAGCGATCGGCTTTAGGCTATTCATAGTGGGCTTCTCCATTCCGTGAATCCACCCAGTGGCAGCCATGCCATCATCAAGCAACAAAGAATGATCGTGTGAAATCTTATTTAGAAACAATTGGATTTTCATTACCATCTCCTATTTATTGTGTGTCGCCATAGTATTGGGGGCTTCATCATTGCTCAAGTCGTGCAGATTAAGTTTGTTTAAGCTACTACGTTCAGCCCACATGCTTACAATGCTATATATGCAGTGAGCCTCATTGCCACCTCGACCACTTTCTTGGCATAGTGCCTGCAAATGTTCATCAGGTGTATTTCGTCGCAATTTTGTGATGAGGCTTTCGCATTCGAGCAACCTCTTTAATATAGACTCTGGACTATCAACTAACAGACTGCCTATTTTTCTGCTGTTTGGAAAGTCGCGCAAATGTATTGAGTAATCGGGCATCACCTGAACTTCAGCATAAGGCTGGCCGGTGTACTTTGTTGATAGACGACGAAGCTTGTTGATTCGATATTCCCATTCCAATTCAGAAAAAATATCTGTTGACTTAATAGCGCCCGACTCCTGCAGGATATTAATCATTTGTATGGTGGGTCGATCATCTGCAATGCTCATACCGCGCCCTACATACGCAGGTGTAGACACAAAGAACCTGTTTTTTGATGCTGCTATCTCTTCAGTTCTCATCAAGCATAGAAGATCTTCAATGTTCGACTTGCGAGCCATAAGATTCCATTCGACGTCAATGTCTGCATCGAGTGCATGCTCTGAAAATTTCAATATATGCTCGTACGCACCGGGCCGCCTCACAAAAAGGTCATGCTTTTCCTTTGATCCGTGCAAGGTAAGCCAAACCTTTTTTACTCCCGCCGCAGACAACAATGACGTTGTGTGCTTAATATCATTTGAGTCTCTAATCCAACCATGAGTCGGCAATAGCTCAAGCGATTCGTTGTAATTATTCCTGGATAGAAAATTCAAAAATTCAAATTTTTGTGAATAATCCAAAAGATCCTTGTAAAGATATATAGTTAAATTTTCAGGCGCTATTTTTCGAAAAAAATCAACGCACCAAAAAATTTTTTCAAGTGGCATTTGAGATTTTGCTTTAGAAAAGCTACTGGCATAGCAATGTTTGCAAGAAAGCCAACAGTTAGACACCTGAATTTCGAGAAGGAGACTACCAACAGCTAATTTCTTCGCGCTAACTGAAGACATATCTAAACCTCAGTTCTGTTTTCGCATTACAAATTAATTATTCTTCTGAAAACTTTTTCAGTATCGACTATGCTAATACTCTTCCCACTGGGTAAGTCACCGCCTTGGGCAAAACAATCTGCAAGAATTTCTCTAATTTCTGGTGAGGTTAAGCACGGATAGATATGTCGTATTAGAGAAACGACACCTGCAACTTTCGCCGATGCTGCTGAAGTTCCGCTAACCTTCGTGAACTCCCCATTAAGCCCCAACGATGGAATCTCCTCTCCATCAATATAGAACGAAACTTCATCCCCATAATTAGATCCCTTGGAGATTTCTGGCCATGTTAATCTGTTGCCAGTCCTATCGGAAGCGCCAACACATATTACGTTACCTCTTAAAAGAGAAAGTTTTCCTGGGAAGCGCGAACTAGGAAAGTTGTCATTGTGGGCGATGGTCACGACGATACAGTCGTTATCATGCGCCAAGTCAATGGCATCCGCTAACTCTCTGGACAACCCCCAAGAGCCTGAAGCTAGTAAAATTACGCCTCGGCACTCGACCGATTTGAAAAAACGGACCGATGATACAATCGCTTTACTCCAATTCGATTGTAAATTTCTTGCGTCGGGGCCGGAGACTTTGTGAATTAGAACATGGCTAACGGGATTCATTCCCATCAAGCCAACTCTGTTAGAAGATAGTATTGATAGTATTCCTGTGCCATGACCGCTTGAATCTTCCGGAAAAAAACCAGGATTGACCCAGTTTCCGCCAATGGTTATCCAAGACTTCCACTGGTTCGATAACTCCGAGCGATAAACAGCCCTGCAATTAAAGCCAGTGTCTAGCACAGATATAAAGGATAGATTTTTCTTGAGTTTAGCCAGCCTTACTGCCTCTTCGAAGTACAAAGAAAGTTTCTCAGTTACAGCAGGCTCTTGAAGCAACATAACCGATCCTCGCAAGATGTCAGCACACGTATTATTGAGTAAACGTAATAATACTGACAGTTTACTAAAAATTCTCAGCACATTGCCATGCAAGGTCTAGCTTACATTTTTGCCTTTGTCAAATCATTGCTCAGTCACATCTGTTGACTCAAGTGGTTGGCGTTTTGGAATATGGTTATTAGGTTAGCCGTGGTCTTTGATTTTTATACTTAATACAGGGTGGCCATATTAAGCAGGCCTGCAAAATTTGGTATGGCTTACAAAGCTTTAGTCTTTGATTTTTATTGCGTCAGCGTCGGTTAGCACAGTCCGCTTTGGGTCGTTAGCTGCCGCTTATTGAGACGATGTGCACAACCACAAGCGGAACAATAAATGCCATAGCTTATTGAAAGTATTAGATATCTTTAAGAACTTGAAAACCGTCGACTGTAACAGGTCCATGAGTTCGAATCCCATCGCCTCCGCCATATTTATACGAAAAAGCCCTGATTATTCAGGGCTTTGTCGTTTCTGGGGCACGCGACTTCTGTTGCACCATTTCTGTATCGTTTCCGCATCTTTTCGGTCATTTCCGCAACCCTACCTCTCCGCCCCCTCCTCCCGCCCAAATCAAATAGCTCGATCAAAACGTGAAGGATGCGTTTGATGTTGTGCGATAGGCAGCTTTCGGCCGAGGCTGTGTAAAAACGTTTTTGAGCGCGACAGATACTCAAAACCGGACTGGAAATCGCGCTTCTACGCGAAATCCACATCTGCTCACGTGCCGATAAATTTCAGATTTCACGTAGACGCGCACACTTCAATTTTGGCAAAGCGTTTTTACACACTCAGGGCCAAAAGCAGACGCTCTGTCTAGCTCCCGTTTTTGCTCGTGGAAGTCGGTTTTTTGGGGGGCGATCAACATGAGCGCGTTTCCAAAGGCCGTAACGGCATTTAGCCAGCTTATAAGCATCTGACTGTGCCAGAATCTCCGCTTGCCCCAACTGCCAAGGAAAGGTATGAGTTTTTTCGACCGTCTGTTCGCGTTCCGACAGAGCGAATTTCGGACACCCCTTGAGGACTTTCTCACCGAGCTCTTTGCCGAGTGGCTACGCCAAGTGACGTTTGCCGGTCGAGTCGCAGAGGTGCTGACCGACCTCTTCAAACTGGCACCAGCCCAACTCGGAGAATTGAGTAATCTCAATTCAATTGTCTGGGAAACTCAGCACGTCATCGGCCCAGGCGACCACGGGGCTGAGGGTAAACGCCCGGATCTGATTGGACGATGCTCTAATTTTTTTCTGATCATCGAGAGCAAAATCGCAGCTGGATTTACCCAATACCAAGATGAGCTGGGCCGAGTCGATCAACTGTCCATGTACCAGTCATACCGGAGAAGTCGGAAAGAGACGTTTGGCGGACTTGTTCTGATCACACACTCCACTTTGCCTCCATCAGACTGGGCCCATCAGACTCTGTACTGGCGTGCTGTTGAAAAGTACTTACGCGTTTTTACGGACCATAGCTCGTCCACCAGCACATTGAATTACCTCACTAAACAATTGACAAGATTCCTTGGAGACAACGGTATGAACGGAACCCGTATCGATCTGGCGGATATTACCGCCTACCCCGCCTATCAAAGACTCACGCAAGGGCTGACAGGGCTGGGTAGAGTTGCGGACAACTGCCTTAGAATCGAGTTTCAGGGGACAAGACTGGAGCAACTTCGAGCTCCTCGTGGGGGGAGTGGTGGAGACTTCATCTGGCCAACTTTTTGTGGCTTGACGCTCACCAATGACGGCTCCAAATGTCATGACGCTCAACTCATTCTGTGGAGTGGCACCCTTGCCGGAAAAGTTTACGAGTACATTGGGCCTCTCACCGACGGAATCCCAGATCTCTCCGTCGGTATTGGCTTGTGGTTCAATCAGGAAATCCGGCAAGAGGCCCGTAGCTACCTGGTAGCGTTGTGCGACAAGCTCAATAGTCAGGCGAAAGGGAAGTGGGCACTGGACATCCACTCTCGCGATGGTAGGGGGCCGATGATCTTGCTGTCGACTCGTCGATCCCTTATCGATTTGCATGTTCAAGCTGTCGGCGGCGATTTGGACGATATCGCCAGTGAGTTCTTCTCAACTCACAGCAATTCACTTCTAGTTGAGCTTTCAGTCCCACTCCTGGAAACCGGGAAGCGCGCTGATCAGTTCCTGTTTGAAATGGTTACTGCTGGATGAATCGCCCCTGGTTTTGTAGGCGTTGAGTGACTGCTCCTGGCCGTTTTCTGCCTGTCAGGTCTGGCTTCTTTGGGCTCAGGCTGTGTGAAAACGCAGGCAGTGTTTTGAAGTTTGCGTCGCTACGTAAAATTTGCCAGTAATGGGTTGATCAACCGGACTGGAAATTTGCGTAGGAAAGAGATTTCGTTCTGGTCCAGGGCGACATCAATACAGATCCTACAGCAGCCTCGGAATCCCTCACCTTACCCCCTGACTGGATGAAGCTTATAGTCCGCCCCGTCGCCCATATGGCGACCAGGTTTGGCGACCTGCTGATCGGATCAGCCCTTTAAATCTGATTCGGAGTTCCACCCATGGATAGATACATGCCCCTCACCGGAATCGACCTGATCCCGGCCTCCCTGCTCATCGACACCCAAGCCCCGCTCGACGTGCTGCAAGCCACTGCCGACTACCGCATCCGCACCGTCACTCAGGTGTTGGAAAATATCGCCTTCCGTGCCGACATCGAGAGCGACACGGTGGTGCTGGCCGACTTCGCCAAGCTGCTGGCCATTCCGTTGCGCGATGGGTGTGATGTGATGGATGTGATCGGCAGACGCTTGCGGGAGCAGGCGTCGAAGTGAATGTAAACGGGCGCCTTGAAGGCGCCCGTTTTGTGTACCGGGGAGCGATAGTGTCGTGAGATCAACCGGAACGGCGCTATTTGATCTGCACAATGACCGGGCCTTCCGTGACAATCGGCGGGCTCGCGTGGATATGCGAGGCATTTTTCTGAATCCACTCGCGCGCGACTTTCAGGCTCGCATCGCTGCCGGCCTTGTCCGTGCAAACCGTCACCGCAGTACCGCCATCCCCCGTATTCAGCAGCGTGTAGCTGACGAGGCCAGGCACTGTTCGCAGAGCAGCTTCGACATCGGCCTTGCGCTCTTCCAAGAGTTTGAATAGCTGCTGTGCTCCAGTACCCAGGTAGGTTCTTATCACCGCATACATAGTCGTCTCCTTTGGGAGTCCCGTCTTGATGCCAAGCCAGATCCGATGATCGCCGCTATCACTCTGGTTTCAGTTCACTCCCGACTTTTTAAGTTTAGCCAAACGCTGGTGACAAACGAGATGCAACGACTACCGGCCTTCAGCGAGTGGTTAGTCGTCCGTGTGTCCTTGGCGCCGTAGGACGACATGCGTGGCCTTCTTCGACGCTACGTATTCAACGCATTCGTATCCCAAAGCCCGCAAATCAACCCCTTCGAACAGCGATGCTCCCCGGCCGAGCAGGACCGGTGCGATAGCAATGTGCAGTTCATCAATGAGGCCCTCACGAAGATACTGCCGGATTGTGTCCGGCCCACCGCCGATTCGCACGTCCATTCCGGCAGCAGCCTCGCGTGCACGGTCTAGCGCCTCGCGAATGCCTCCTGTTATGAAGTGGAACGTCGTGTCGCCTTCCATCTCGATGGGGGGACGAGCGTGATGGGTCAAGACGAAGACTGGAGCGTGATACGGTGGATTATCTCCCCACCAGCCTTTCCAGTTTGTGTCCGGCCAGTCCCAACGAATGGGTCCGAACATGTTTCTCCCAAGAATCCAGGCCCCTACATTCTGAAAGCCACGGGTGGCGAAATCATCGTCAACCCCGGTCGTACCGCCGTCCTTGCCGAACAAGGCCCGCTGGAACGTGCGTGTTGGTACCAACCACTGGTGCAGTTCCGTCCCGCCAACACCGAGCGGATTGTTGATGTCTTGATTCGGACCTGCTCCGTATCCATCGAGCGAGATGGTGAAGCCCTCAACGCGAACCCGTGTCATCGTTTGCCTCCGTTTAGACGCCTGGCAGGTAATCAGCGGATGCCGGCGTTCGGTCATGCTTATCAGTAGGGACAGGTTGTGTCGTGCGTAAGCTTTTGTTTTCACGACGAGGCCTTTCCGAGCTATGTGCGCCCTGCCCCTGTAGCAGCTGGCGAAGCCTGCGTTCGGCTCGGTCCGCGTTCGGGCGCAGCAGTCGTAAAATCAGACACCACGTTTTTTCAGGTTAACCGTGGAGGCAGAATTTACGACTGCTTCGCAGCCGAACGCCGGCTTCGCCAGCTGCTACAGGGGGTGCGCTGCTCAGATTTGCGCCAGCGCCTGGGCCAGGTCGGCGCGCAGGTCTTCGACATCTTCGATCCCCACTGACAAACGGATCAGCGCATCGCCGATGCCAAGCTCTGCACGGGTTTCGGCGGGGATGCTGGCGTGCGTCATGATCGCCGGGTGTTCGATCAGGCTTTCGACCCCGCCCAGGCTCTCGGCGAGGGCGAAGATCTGCACACTCTCGAGGAAACGCTTGGCACCCGCCAGGTCGGTGTCCAGGTCGAGGGAAATCATCCCGCCGAAACCGTGCATTTGCCGTTGCGCCAGTTCGTGCTGTGGGTGCGACGGCAGGCCCGGATAATAGACGCGCGCCACCTGTGGCTGATGCGAAAGCCAGCGTGCCAGTTCCAGCGCGTTGCTGCAGTGACGCTCCATGCGCAGCGCCAGGGTCTTCACGCCGCGCAGGGTGAGAAAAGCGTCAAACGGCCCGGCGATAGCCCCCACCGCGTTCTGCAAAAAGCCCAGGCGCTCGCGCAGTTCTGCGTTCTGCCCGACCACCGCAATGCCACCGATCACGTCGGAGTGGCCGTTCAGGTACTTGGTCGTCGAGTGCAGCACGATATCGAAGCCCAGCTCCAGCGGCCGCTGTATCCGCGGACTGGCGAAGGTGTTGTCAGCCACACAGATGATGCCCCGCTCGCGGCAGGTACGCGCGACCGCGGCAAGGTCGGTGATGCGCAGCAAGGGATTGCTCGGCGTCTCGACCCAGACCATTCGCGTGTCGTCCTGCAGCGCCGCTTCGAATGCCGTCAGGTCAGTCAGATCGACGAAGCTGAAGCGATGCCCGGCACTGCGCCGACGCACCTTGTCGAACAGCCTGAAAGTGCCGCCATACAGGTCGTTACCGGAGACGATGTGCGAACCGGTATCGAGCAGTTCGAGCACGGTGGAGATCGCCGCCAGCCCGGAGGCGAAGGCAAATGCCTGGGTGCCACCCTCGAGGTCTGCCACACAGCGCTCCAGCGCAAAGCGCGTCGGATTGTGCGAGCGCCCATAGTCGAAACCCTTGTGTACGCCGGGGCTCTGCTGCAAGTAGGTGGAGTTGGCGTAAATCGGCGGCATCAACGCCCCGGTGGTAGGGTCCGGCGTCTGACCGGCATGGATCACACGGGTGGCGAAGGCCCGTGGCGTGGCGTTTTCATCGTGCTGACTCATGTAAGGGATCTCCGCAAGTGATTGAGCATGTCGACGCGAGTGATCAGGCCGTGGAAGCCCGAGGCGTCGGCAATAACCGCCACCAGCCCACGGTCGAGTTCCGCCTGCAGTTCAGCCAGGCTGGCGCCGGGAGGCAGTGTTTCGACCTTGTCGGTCATCGCGCTGGCCACGGTCATACGAAAGTGCGAAGCGTCTTTGTGCACGCCCAGCAGGATATCCGACTCGTCGATCACCCCGACCAGCCGCTTTCCGCCCACCAGCACCGGCAGTTGCGACACATCCGCCAGACGCATGCGCTGGAAAGCAGTCAGCAACGTGTCGTCCGGGCCGACGCTGATCACCCGACCATCCTCGAAACGCCGCGCAATCAAGTCGCGCAGGTCGCCGTAGCGCTTGCGCGCAAGCAGGCCCTGGTCGGTCATCCACTGGTCGTTGTAGATCTTCGACAGGTAACGGGTGCCGGTATCGCAGACGAAGCTGACCACCCGCTTCGGCTCGGTTTGCTCGCGGCAGTAGCGCAATGCGGCCGCCAGTAATGTACCGGTCGACGAACCGCCAAGAATGCCTTCGGCGCGCAGCAGTTGGCGCGCGTGATCAAAGCTTTCCTCGTCGCTGATCGAGTAGGCCTGGCGGACGCTGGACAGGTCGGCAATCGACGGAATGAAGTCTTCGCCGATGCCTTCCACCGCCCACGAACCGGGTGTGCCGAGGGTGCCGCTGCGGCTGTATTCGGCCATCACCGAGCCGACCGGGTCGGCCAGCACCATTTCCAGGTCAGGCTGCACTCGGCGAAAGAAACGGGTCAGCCCGGTCAGCGTGCCGGCCGAACCGACGCCGACGACGATGGCGTCCAGATCATGCTCGGCCTGCGCCCAGATCTCTGGAGCGGTGCTGCACTCGTGGGCCAGCGGGTTGGCCGGGTTGTTGAACTGATCGGCGAAGAACGCGTCGGGAATCTCCTGCGCCAGCCGCGCGGCAACGTCCTGGTAATACTCGGGATGGCCCTTGCCGACATCGGAGCGAGTGATGTGTACCTCGGCGCCCATCGCCTTGAGGTGAAGGACTTTCTCGGTGGACATCTTGTCCGGCACCACCAGCACCACCCGGTATCCTTTGGCGCGACCGACCAGGGCCAGGCCGAGGCCGGTGTTGCCGGCGGTGGCCTCGACGATGGTGCCGCCAGGTTGCAGGCGGCCATCGCGCTCGGCGGCGTCGATCATCGCCAGGCCGATGCGGTCCTTGATCGACCCACCGGGGTTCTGCGATTCAAGCTTGAGGAACAACGTGCACGGGCCGGTATCGAAGCGGCTGACGCGCACCAGCGGCGTATTGCCGATTAGCCCGAGCACAGCCGGGCGAGAGTTGTTCGGCATGTCTTCACCTCCTTGCGGACTATCACATTGGATGGGCTGCAACCGACGGTGAGTCAACGTGCGCCCATCGCAGGAAATGTCTCGCTTGGACCATAGGCCGGGATCGTGTCGCCCGCAACTTTGCGCAGCCAATCGGTAGCGTCGCTGCCGGAACGGCAAGGCCTATGCGCCGATAGCCCGATGAGTTGGTGACAACCTCTCATCCTCACAGCTGAAGTCGCTGAGCTAGAAGCTGAGCTTCCCGTGTGAAGCGAGTCACCGGATCTATGGTCGCGTTAGGCCTCAGCGCTTGGTTGCATCTTCGCTCTCTCTATCGAAAGCACGCATACGATTAATTCATTTACGATTGACATTCACCCACTCCCCGCCCATCATCCAACTCATGCGATTACATCGCATACGATTTATAACCATCTACCCCCCCTTACTTACCAAGGAATCCATCATGACCAAGATCGAGCAAGTCCTCCATTCAGGCAATAGCCACGCCACAGTCAATCTCGACCCCAATGTCCAGCGCGGTGAGCTCGGCGTCCTCAACCTCAAGCTGTCAGCGCACGACGGTGAAAGCCACGAGTTCATCGCCACCGAGTTGCACCCTAGAGCCGAGCAGTTGTTCTCGGGCGCGTGGTCGGCCTGTTACATCAGTGCGTTCCAGATTGCGGCCTCGCTGAAGAAGGTCAGACTGCCGTCCGACTACTCCGTGGACATCCAGGTAAGCATCGGGTCGGTCGGTACCGGGCATTGCCTCGGCGCCCAGTTCACTATCCGCGTGCCGGGCCTGGAAAAGGACGTCGTCGAGGCTCTCGCGCATCAGGCCCATCAGCTCTGCCCGTACTCGAAGGCCGTGCACGGCAACATCGAGGTTGGCCTGAGCGTCGTCACGGTGTGATCGGACGAGACATGTGGGTCTCACTAAGTTTCTTTTGAGGAATTTGGTCAACGCGAGAGGATCACCCACGCCAATTTAAACTCGCATGCAATTAACGCTTATTCGCTTACACAACGGGCATTTTCGTCCATATTAAATCGCATACGATTTTATAGTATACATACGCTATCAGTTTAATACCCTTATTCACGAAGGAATCCATCATGGAAAAAATCGAAAAAGTACTCGCCTCTGGCAACTCCCACGCCACGGTAAATCGCGACCCCAATCTCCAGCGCGGCCAGTTTGGTGTCTTCGACCTCAAGCTGTCGGCACCTGGCGTGGAAAGCCTCGAGCTCATCGCTACCGAGCCCCACCCGACAGCGGAGCAGTTGTTTGCGGGCGCGTGGTCGGCCTGTTACACCACCGTATTCGGGATCGCGGCCTCGCTGAAGAAGGTCAAGCTGCCGTCCGACTATAGCGTGGACATTCAGATAAACGTTGGGCAAACCGGCACCGCATGGTTCCTCGGCGCCGAGTTCACCCTCCGCGTGCCGGGTCTGGCAAAGGAAGTCATTGAGGAAATCGCGCACCTGACCCATACGATCTGCCCGTACTCGAAATCTGTGCGCGGCAACATTGAGGTCGGTACGAACATCATCACGGTGTGAACCGTCCCAAATGGGGAGCCTGTCGCTGTGATGCCGCACGATAGACTCTTCGCACGCCATTAGACCGTACATCCATCCGTCGCTGGGCCGTCCCGCATCGTCGATTTTCATGCGCGTCGGCCACAGCATCGGATGGGGCGTGGTTTATTTACTCAGGAGGATAAAAGCAATGTTCAGTCACATAGCGGTCGGCACTAACGACCTGGAACAAGCAAAGCGCTTCTACGATTTGAAATAGCTGGGCCCGGTGAAACTGACAGCCGGTTGTACTCTAATGCGGTAGCAGTCCGATGCTCGTTATATTGCGATACAATCGCATGCGACATATCATGCTTTGCATGTCTTGTGAAATATCAGGCTCTACCTAAAGAGGATACAGATGAAAACCACGAACCAAGCGTCTGCTACGGCCGCGCCGCTGTCAGACTATCTGTGCTTTGCGATCTACTCCGCGAACCTGGCGTTCGGCAAGGCATACAAGCCGATGCTCGAGGAGCTTGGGCTCACTTACACGCAATACATCACGATCGTTGCGCTTTGGGAGGAAGACAACCAGACCGTCAGCGGTCTGGGCGAGAAGCTGTTTCTCGAATCCAACACACTCACGCCGATGCTGAAGAAGCTTGAGGTGATGGGTTATCTGAAGAGGCAGCGCGATCCCGAAGACGAGCGTCAGGTACGGGTCAGTCTCACGAAAAACGGTCGGCAACTGCGCGAAAAAGCCCTGACCATGAGTCTCACTGAGGCGACAGGCCTCGCGCCAGACGAGTTCGCTAAAGTGCAAAAATCGATCGTGGCGCTACGGAACAATCTTATCAAGTCAGTCCAAAACGGCTAGCGCGCGGTTTACGCGATTGCAGCCTTGTTTCCAACGGATCTAACGCGCGCGGCGAACCAGCGCGTATGTGATTCATCATTCGAAAGGAACGGTTATGAACATCGAAGGTGCTGTTGTTTTCGTGACGGGCGCGAACCGTGGGCTTGGCCTTGAGTTCGCAAAACAGGCGCTCGAAAGAGGGGCGCGGAAGGTTTATGCGGGCGCGCGCGACCCGGCCAGCGTGACGCTGCCGGGCGTCGTGCCCGTGAAGCTGGACGTGACCGATCCGGCGGCGGTGGCTGCGGCAGCCGACGCGGCGCGTGACGTCACGCTGCTGATCAACAACGCGGGCATCGCGCGGCTCGGCAGTCTGATGGATGACGGCGCGCTCGACACCTTGCGCGATCACTTGGAAACCAACGTGCTCGGGATGCTGGCGATGTCGCGGGCGTTTGCGGCGAGCCTCGCCGGCAACGGCGGTGGCGCGATCCTGAACGTGCTGTCCGTCGCGAGTTGGGTGAACCGGCCGATCCTGTCGAGCTACGGCGTGTCGAAGTCGGCCGCGTGGGCGCTGACCAACGGTCTGCGCCATTCGCTGCGCGACCAGCACACGCAGGTCGTCGGGCTGCATGCCGGCTTTATCGATACGGATCTGACGCGCGGGCTGGAAGTGCCAAAGGCAACGCCAGCCGACGTCGTACGCCAAGCGTACGACGCGATCGAGGCTGGTGCAGAGGAAGTGTCCACCGACGAGTTCACACGGCAGGTAAAGGCCGAGCTGTCGTCGGGCGTCTATCTGAATGAGGTGACGCCGCACTGACGGCGCCGGAGTGGTTTCCCTCAGGGCTGTGAGCGCAACCGCCAATTTCAGTCATCGCGCCATCGCGATGACCTGGAAGCAACCATTCGCACCTGCGCCCCGACCGTCGAAAAATTTTGCAGTACGATATCGATTTCCAAAACCCCGTTCGTCATTCCGATGCCAGGCCGATGAGGCCGGCTCAAACAAGGAGACAGACGATGCGTGTCATTGTGCTCGTGAAGGCTACCGACGACAGTGAAAAGGGCATTCTGCCCACGACTGCGATGTTCGAGGCGATGCGCCGATATAACGAGGAACTGGTCAATGCTGGCATCATGCTTGCCGCCGACGGCCTCAAGCCCTCCTCGCAAGGCAAGCGTATTGCGTTCGATGGTCCCGGCCGTACGGTCATCGACGGACCTTTCTCCGAAACCCGCGAGTTGGTCGCCGGCTTCTGGCTCTGGGAAGTCAAGGACATGGATGAAGCAGTCGCCTGGGTGAAGCGTTGCCCCAATCCCATGCCGGGACCGAGCGAGATCGAAATCCGGCCGCTGTACGAGATGGCTGATTTACGATGAAAGTCTGATCCAGATGCTTGCCGAAGGTGATCCCGGCAACGGTGCAGCGGCGCTCCCGCTGGCCCTCTCACAACAATAAAACCGCTGCCATTTCGCACAATGAGCGCAGACGAAAAAGCCCGGCTGAACCGGGCTTTTTCACATCAGTGTGTACTTGCCCGCAGGCCAGGCATTGCGCTTACTGAACGTTTTTCAGCTTGATCACATCGCCGGAAATCTTGGTGGTGTAACCGGTCAGGACCCAAGCCCAGAACCATTTTTCCTGCACCTGGGTGTTGATCATTGCATCGCCGCCCTTGGCCTTGATCGCCGCGTCCTGAGCACGAACAAAACGGCTGTTCTGCTGGATCGGGATGCAGCCAAACAGCATGAGGCCTGTGGCGCTCGCTTCACTGTGACCCAGAACGGTGTATTGGGTGCTGTCGTAGTGCTGGGTCTTCATCGAGGTGCCGGTGCAACCTGCCAGAACCAGGCCGAACAGTACAACGGCAACAACTTTGCTGAGGTGCTTCACTGAATTACTCCATGAGAAAAAGCCCGGGATCCATCTCTCGAGCGGCGCATACTTTAATGGATGAGATATCAAAATGGTATCGCTCGCGAAACCCGTTAAACCGCCCGACACCGGTGATAAAAATACCGTTCATGCTTCTGGAGGCTGCCCTGGATCATGCCGAAGTCAGTAAACGCAATGGCACCGATATGGGGCGCGAGCCTGCTGGCGGGCCTGTTCGCAATCGTGTTCACCGCAGGGGGCGGCTACCACGTGGCCGCCCTGCGCAAAGTTGATCGTGGCTAATGCACGACGACAACCAGCCCCTCCTCCTCGCCCGGAATGCTGAAGTAGCGTGTGATCAGATCAAACTCGGCGTCTGTGGCTGCGAAATCATGTGTGCCCTCGGCGTTCCGTGCGTGCAATCTGGCGCGGCAAGTCTCTTCGTCAACATCCAGATAATGCAGGCAATGCTGCGCCCTCGCATGATCTGCCAAGGTGCGCAACCACTCGCGATCAGAGAGGGTGTTTGCAGGAAAATCCAGTACCACGCAAACACCTGCCGCAAGCATGTTGGTGACCAACGGCCCCAATACCCCACGAATGCGATGTGCACACTGCACATAATCGCTCACCGAACGGATCTCTCCGGGGTAAAGCATCGAAAGCCAATGGTCTTCGCTGAGCAGGATGGCCGCGTGGTTGTCGGCAAGTACCTTTGCCAACGTTGATTTACCAGACGCGATCTTGCCGCACATCAAATGCAACGTAGGTGTAGGCATGGGATACGTTCCTTATACCGAGCCAAGGATAATGCCCAATGCTTGCTGCCGGCGCGATAGCGCCGGAGCCCTTTATTAGCCATCAGATTACTTTGACCGTGTTTTATCCAGCGCCGTGGCGATGACACTGCCCATTCGCGTAGGTTGGGGATCGTTCTGGTGCTGCACAGCGTTGACAGCCCACTCCTCGAGAAGCACCCGGTCTCGCTGGAAAATCATCATGTGCGTCGAGCCGCCAAACTCGAAGTGTCCGATTTCGGTGCCACGGGTGATGCTGACAGGTTCAGCCCCCTCATCGACGATGAACTCTGGCTCGATAATGCACGTCGACACCTCAACCATCCCTATGCAGATGAGCGCGACATAGCCGCATAACGGGTGCTCGAAGATGAAGATAGCGCGAGCTGCGACATGGCCGAGGTAAGGCTGCGATTCGGTACCCTCCCAGGTGCCACTGCCTTCGCCTTGTCCCGGGCGTTGTGCGAAGTAGGTTCCCGGCTGCACCCATGAGCGCACAAGAGTGCCGTCTAGCGGTGCGTTCCAACGGTGGTAGTGTGTCGCAGACAGGAACCCTTGGTAGATTTGCCCCCCTTCGAAGGGCTTCGCCCACCGTTCCTGCCCCCCAAAGATGTCGAGCAAGGAGTATTTGACATCCTTGATCCAGAAGTCGGTCTCGAACGATACGTTATTTTCGTATTGCCACGGCGTGGTTTCACAGCCAATGTCGATCTGGGTCTTTGGATCTCCCAGGAACGGACGCGCGCCGGGCACGAACTTGCGGATAAAAAATGAGTTCCATGAATCAAAACCATACCCCGGTTTCTCGGGGTCGCATTCCATTTGATTCCACACACCAGCCTTCCATGCGGCTTCGGAAATCCATGAGCCTTCTTTCTCGGGGTCATTGATGTCGAGCTTGTCGAGCGAGGCGCTGCTCTTGAGGAATGTGTTCCACGCATTGAGCACCTTCTTGAATTGAAGGTTGAACGTCGTATCGTGGAACAACGCAACGCCCGCTTCAGTGGCCATCGAAACCGCCAGGAAGCCATTCATCGGGGTGCCAACCTGGGCCGTCGCGTTGAAGGACGAGGAAGTCGTGACAATCTCGTTGAGAATCTCGAAGAAGCTGTCGTAGCCTTTAATCCAGACAGCGTCGCCGTCCTCGTCTTTGATCTCCTCCCTGGTTTTTTCATCAAGCGTCAGAACGAAGGCGTTCGACTGCTCGATCATCGAGTTTACCCACATGCGGTACACACTGTGCGTTGTCACCCAAGCCTTGAACTCAACTATTTGAGGTTGCATCGGGGTGAGCGTACCGGCCCTTTTTTTCGCGGCGATAAAGTCACGAAGCGGAACGAGGTACCTGGCAGTCGCCCACACGCGGTTGGGAACCCAGAAGCCCATCTGGATAGGCCCGGCATTCTCTAGCGTGAGAAGGCTGGACGAGGTGCCTTCTATGCGTGCTTCCTTCGAAGGCTGTTTTGGGTTTGATATCTGGTTATCGAATTGAGTCATGTCTTACTCCTTTAAATTTAGGGACTCCCAAAAAACTCCATCCAGGCAATCTTCAGAGTCGCTATTCCAGACTGCGGTTTTGTAACTGCCAGCTATAAACAGCCCCAAAAAGGGCAAGAACTCACACCTTCAGGTGTGATAACGATTTAACGGGCCGAGTGGGCAACATTCCTTGTCCTCTGTGCTATCCCTGTTCAGGGAGGGGCGCTGCAGCGGTCGGATGACCACATAGAAGTGTTTTCACAATAGTTGGTAAAGCCGTTCCCGCTAGTTTTTTACTGACAGGGAGCACATTAATTTTCTGGGACCTGAAGCCGGATCTTCCGGGGGTATCGCGGTTCACCACCGAGTGCGTCGGTACAGGCGTCGAATTCAATTAAAATGGGCGCTTTACCAATCTCCGTTTTGTTTGACTGTTTTATTTCTTCGTCACAACGCTCGGTCACCCGCCCTGTCCCGCAAAATAGGTAAACCGCCCGGCACCTGTGATAAAAATACCGTCCCTGCTCCTGGAGGCCGTCATGGATACCGCCACGCTCACACTATTCCTGCCCGCCTGTTTCGCCCTGAACATGGCGCCAGGCCCGAACAATCTGCTCTCGGTCAGCAACTCGACCCGATACGGCTACCGCACGTCCTGTGTGGCCGGGCTTGGGCGTTTGCTGGCGTTCGCCGGCATGATTGCGCTGGCCTCAGCCGGGCTGGCGGTAGTACTGCAAACGTCGGAACTGCTGTTTTACGCAATCAAGATTCTGGGGGCGGCGTATCTGTTCTACCTCGCGGTTCAACTCTGGCGAGCCAATCCGCAGGCTGAAAGCGCAGTCGCGAGTGCGCCGATTGGCATCATGGCGCTGGCCCGGCAGGAGTTTCTTGTCGCGGCTGGCAACCCGAAAGCAATTTTGATTTTCACCGCATTCCTCCCACAGTTCGTCGACCCGACGAAAGCCGTGACGCCGCAGTTTGCGGTGCTGGGTGCGTTGTTTCTGGGTCTGGAATGGATCGCCATCAGTGCCTACGCCTACATGGGTTTGCACATGCGTCGCTGGTTCGCCGAGCCACGTGGCAAGCGGATTTTCAACCGATGCTGCGCCGGGTTGTTGTCAGCAGCAGCGTCGGTACTGCTGATGGCTCGCCGCGCCTGAATCCCCTTTAACGTTAAGGCACTGAGCCCCCATATGAACCTGAGTATTTTCTACGCCTTGAGCGCGGCCGCACTGTTTGGCGCCAGTACCCCGCTGGCCAAACTGCTGGGTGTTGAGGTCTCGCCGATTTTACTGGCGGGGCTGCTGTACCTGGGCAGTGGCCTCGGCTTGACCCTGGTCAGGTTTATCCGCGACCGCGGCTGGCAGGCAACCGGCCTGACAGCCGGCGAGTGGCCGTGGCTGATCGGTGCCATTGCCTTCGGCGGTGTGCTTGGGCCGGTGGCATTGATGTTCGGCTTGACCCTGACTTCAGGGGCAACGGCCTCGCTGATGCTCAATCTGGAATCGGTACTGACCGCGCTGCTGGCCTGGCTGGTGTTCAAGGAGAACGCTGATCGGCGAATCGTTGCGGGGATGTTGGCCATCGTCGCTGGCGGAGTGTTCCTGGCCTGGCCGCAAGACTCGACACACGCACAAGGCTGGATCGGCCCGCTGGCCGTCGCGCTGGCCTGTGCCTGCTGGGCCATCGATAACAACCTGACCCGCAAGATCTCGGCGTCCGATGCCCTGTTCATTGCCGGTATCAAGGGGCTGGTCGCGGGAGCGGTCAACTGTACGCTGGCGCTATCGTTAGGGGCCAAGCTGCCGAACATCGCCACGCTCGCGCCGATACTTCTGGTCGGCTTTCTCGGTTACGGCATTAGCCTGGTGCTGTTCGTGCTCGCCCTTCGCGGCCTGGGCACGGCACGCACCGGCGCATACTTTTCGACCGCGCCGTTTCTGGGGGCGGCGATTGCGATTCTGATTCTCGGCGAACCGGCTTCACTGACGTTCTGGATCGCGGCCCTGCTGATGGGCATTGGCGTCTGGATTCACCTCACTGAAAGCCATGCGCACGACCACCAGCACGAGCCGCTCATCCATGGTCACCGGCATGTTCACGATGAACACCATCAGCATGAGCATGACTTTGAATGGGATGGCAGCGAACCCCACAGTCACGTTCACCAACATCAGGCGATCCGGCATAGCCACCCGCACTACCCCGACATTCATCACCGGCACAAGCATTGAAGCCAGTTCAGGCAAACCGACAAAAGGCTTTTCTCGCAGGGGCTTTTCAATCGGCCCCGAGAGGAATACTGTAGAGATACAAACTTTTTTTGAATGTATCTCTACATGAAAGACTGGCTCGCTTTGATCCTTGGCCTACCAACCGCAAATGCCACCGAGCGCATGCGAGCCTGGCGCGCCCTGAAAGCCTCTGGGGCAGCAGTGTTACGCGACGGCGCCTACCTGCTGCCGGACACTGTCGCCTGTCGTGAAGCACTGGCCTCGGTCGAGCGCGATATTCTGGCCATCAATGGCACCGCCTATGTCCTGCCTGTCGTCGACCCAAATGGCGAACGCTTCGTAGCGCTGTTCGACCGTAGCGATGAGTACAGCAAGCTCGGCGCCGAGATCGATGCCTGCCGTGCACAGCTCAATACCGAGAATGCACTGGCGACCACCAAGCAGATTCGCAAGCTGCGCAAAGCCTACGAACAACTGACCACTATCGATTATTTTCCTGGCAAGCCGAAGCAGCAGATCGACGCGGTTTTGCAGGAACTTGAGACCGCCGTCAGTCGCGCATTGTCGGCGGACGAACCCCGTAGCCGCGACCAGCCAATCGTGCCGCTGAGTCTCGCGGACTTTCAGGGTCGCGTATGGGCAACACGCAAACGGCCCTGGGTTGATCGACTGGCCTGCGCTTGGCTGATTCGACGCTTCATCGATCCAGACGCTCGGATCCTCTGGCTGAACAGCCCGCAGGACTGCCCTGCCGATGCCCTGGGTTTCGATTTCGATGAGGCGACCTTCAGTCATGTCGGCAACCGTGTGACCTTCGAAACACTGCAAGCCAGCTTTGAAATCCAGGCGCCGGGCCTGGAGCGCATTGCAGCCCTCGTGCACTACCTCGACATCGGGGGCATTCAGCCGGTGGAGGCTGCCGGCATCGAACGGGTGCTGGCCGGACTACGCGAAACCATTACCCATGACGACCACTTGCTGGCTGCTGCGAGCGCCATCTTCGACGGCCTGCTTGCCGCGTTTGTGAAAGAGGAACACCCCAATGAGTAAGGTTTCTCCATCGCTCGTAGAAGCGGAACTGCCAAGGCCTGAGGCGATCAGTTTGCGTGAGGCATTCTGGTTCTGGCTCAAGCTGGGTTTCATCAGTTTCGGTGGGCCGGCAGGACAGATTTCGATCATGCACCAGGAGCTGGTCGAACGACGGCGCTGGATTTCCGAGCGGCGATTCCTGCATGCCCTCAACTACTGCATGTTGCTGCCAGGGCCGGAAGCTCAGCAGCTGGCGACCTACATCGGCTGGCTGATGCATCGAACCTGGGGCGGTATCATCGCAGGCGGGCTGTTTGTGTTGCCCTCGCTGTTCATCCTGATTGCCTTGTCCTGGATGTATATCGCCTTCGGCGACGTGCCGATGGTCGCCGGCCTTTTCTATGGCATCAAACCCGCCGTGACCGCCATCGTCGTACAGGCGGCACACCGAATCGGTTCGCGAGCGCTGAAGAACAATTGGCTGTGGGCCATGGCGGCGGCGTCGTTCGCGGCGATATTTGCATTCAATGTCCCCTTTCCACTGATCGTGCTCAGTGCGGCCTTGATCGGCTACCTGGGCGGCCGTTTTGCTCCCGAGAAATTCCGGATCGGAGGCCACAGCGCCGCCCAAAAATCCTACGGCCCGGCATTGATCGATGACGACACCCCTTCCCCCGACCATGCCCGGTTCAGCTGGTTGAAGCTGGCGCTGCTGACACTCATTGGGGCGGTGTTATGGGCGTTGCCAATGGCGATCCTGACCACACTCTTTGGCTGGGAAGGTACCTTGACCCAGATGGCCTGGTTCTTTACCAAGGCGGCACTGCTGACATTTGGCGGTGCCTATGCGGTGCTCCCGTATGTCTACCAGGGCGCAGTCGGACACTATGGCTGGCTGACCCCGACACAAATGATCGACGGCTTGGCGCTGGGGGAAACCACGCCTGGGCCGCTGATCATGGTGGTGGCTTTCGTCGGCTTTGTCGGGGCTTATGTTTCGCAGGTGTTCGGCGCCGACCAGGTGTTTCTCGGCGGCGCCGTCGCGGCGACGCTGGTGACCTGGTTCACCTTCCTGCCTTCGTTCCTGTTCATCCTCGCCGGCGGCCCGCTGGTAGAGACGACGCACAACGAACTCAAGTTCACCGCGCCGCTCACCGGGATCACTGCCGCTGTGGTTGGGGTGATTCTTAATCTGGCAGTGTTCTTCGGCTATCACGTGCTGTGGCCCAAAGGGTTCGGCGGCACCCTCGACTGGCCTTCTGCGCTGATCGCCATTGCCGCAGCGATTGCCTTGTTTCGCTTCAAGCGTGGCGTCATTCAAGTACTGATGGCCTGTGCGCTCATTGGTTTGGCAGTGCATCTGCTGCGCTAGCGAGCGTGCGGCGATCAAACGTTTCCTGGCAGGCATCGGGCCTGCCGGATCATCCAGCCTTTCGAACCAGGCAGGAGGTGTTCCATGAGGTGGATTACCCGTGAACGACCCAAGATTGATCGCATCGCTTGTCCTTGGCTGATCACTCGTTTTATCGATCCACAGGCCGAGTTCCTCTACGTCCCCAGCAAAGACGTTCTGCGGCTTGCCGCTGAGAAAGATGCAACGCCTTACGATATTCCGGGCGTCGAGCTTTCCCACGTAGGTGAGCTGTGCAGCTTTGATGCGTTCCTGAAGAAGTACCAGCTCAGTGATCCCGCCTTGCAGCATTTGGCCAAAATCGTGCGCGGGGCTGATACCTCACGTCTTGATCTGACACCGCAATCGGCTGGGCTGTACGCGATTTCTCTAGGACTGTCGCAACGCTTTGCCGATGATCAGGAAATGCTTTCGCACGGTTTGATCATGTATGACGCGCTGTACGCCTGGTGCAAGGAGTGTCAAGGCGAGACGCATAACTGGCCTCCGCAGATGTGATGAGGCCTGTTCACACTGAACGTTCTAATCCTGCATTACCGGGACTAAGGCGGGGCGATTGACGTCGCCCTGCCCAAGCAGAAGAGGACCTCATGACCCTACGGCACAAACGACGTTTGGCTCTGCCAGTCTTCGCCGTCCTGTTGATGGCGCTAGCCGTCATCAACATCGCGAACCTTCGTGACGTTCAGGCTGCAGACGAACCATCGACCAACGACCTGCCACTAAGACATGTCACCGACATTCCGTTGCCCGGTGGCGCTACTCGGCTTGACTACGAGAGCTACGATCCAGCGCGCAACCTGTTGTTCATCGCCCATTTGGGCGACAGCGAAGTGATCGTCTTTGACCTGCGTGAATCCCGCGTCGTTGGACGCATTGCGAACGTTTCGTCAGTGCACGGTGTGCTGGTTATTCCTGAGCTGTCGCGTGTCTACGCGTCGGCGACGGGCACCAACGAAATCGTGGCGATTGACGAAGCGACCCTGGCAGTTGTCAGCCGTATGCCCGGCGGTGTCTATCCAGACGGCATGGCTTACGTACCCGACCTTCACAAGCTTTACGTATCGAACGAAAACGGCAAGACCGAAACGGTAATCGATGTACGCACCCACACTCGCGTCGCAACGATTCCCCTCGGAGGTGAAGTCGGCAATACACAATATGACCCCGTATCACGGCACATTTTCGTCAATGTCCAGACACGTGGGCAACTGATCGAGATCGATCCCGCAACCGACCGGATCGTTGCGCGCATTGATTTGCCGGGGGCAAGAGGCAACCATGGCTTGTTGATCACCCCGCGTGACCGGCTGGCCTTTATCGCGTGCGAAGGTAACGACAAACTCCTGGTACTGGACATGCGCACGATGCAGGTTACCCAGGTATTCGATACTGGGAGAACTCCTGATGTGCTCGCATATGACCCCGTGCCGGGCACGCTTTATGTGGCTGCAGAGGCCGGCATGGTGTCGATGTTCCACGTCAAGGACAGCGTCGTCACGAACATCGGCAGTGGCCGCGTAGGCCCGCATGCGCACGTCGTTGCCGTGGATACGGCGACACACCGCTCGTATTTTCCACTCAAGGATATCGACGGGCACCCGGTACTGCGGATTATGGAACCTCGGTAGCGCATCCGTGCTGCGGCACTGTAGGCAGCTGGAGTTTTGATAATGGAATGCGTTAATGGCGCCACACCTGCGCGAAAATTCGAGCGCAAGAGACCGGGTGCGATCCAGCGGGCAGAGCTTTAATCTGCCTGCAGTACCTGAACTTCTACCTGGAATTTCCATGCCCTATCACCCCGCCAGCCACTACCTGTCCGCCATCGACCCGGACTGGGCGCGGCACATCGCCGCCATCGGCCCGTGCCTGCATCAGCCAAAACCGGCTCGTGATCCCTACGAAGCGCTGGTTCGGGCCATTGCTTATCAGCAACTCCATGCCAAGGCCGGCAATGCCATTCTCGGGCGTTTGATAGCGCTGTTTCCCGATTCGCCGTTCCCGACGCCCGAGCAATTGCTCGCGTGCGAATTCGAGGTGCTGCGCAGCTGTGGTTTCTCCGGCAGCAAGATCGCCACGCTTCACGGTATCGCCGAAGGCGCGCTGGAGGGGCTGGTGCCGGATCGTTCAAACGCGCTGTCGATGAGCGACGATGCACTGATCGAACGCCTGACCCGGTTACGCGGTGTCGGCCGCTGGACTGTCGAGATGCTGCTGATCTACACCCTCGAACGCATGGACATCCTGCCCGCCGACGACTTTGGCGTGCGCGACGGCTACCGCCGTCTCAAAGGTCTGGAGCAACAGCCAAGCCGCAAGCAGATGGCCGATATCGGTCAGGCATGGAGTCCCTATCGAACCGTGGCCGCCTGGTATTTGTGGCGAGTGCCGAATCCATGAAACGCTTTGTGCTGATCAACGCTCAGGGCGAACCGCTAGACAGCGCCGAACCCGGACAAATGGGCGGCCATCGACGATCCCGAATCTACGGTCGACTCGACTGCCCTGCTGCACTGCGAGCCATTGCCCGTGGCGGCTATGTCGCGCACCGGGTATTTTTCGCCGATGAAGCCACAGCCCGCGCCGCGGGTTATCGACCGTGTGCGGTATGTTTGCCGCTGGCGTATAGGGAATGGAAAAAAGCATTCAGTCTGCAGCTTGGACAACTCAAAAGCCTGCTCAAATTGCACCAAAGCGGGCGATTGCTGCATCGATAAATCGTCGGAGTTTGGCCGTTCTCTGACGATTTGCCGTGTAGAGCAAATGCATGTGTCGGCTCGGCGCTTCGAAATCGGCCAGCAGCCGCACCAACTCGCCGCTTTGCAGCGCCGGCTGAAGAAAGTCTTCGGGGCCAAGGACAATTCCAAACCCGTCAAGCGCGGCTGACAACAGTGCTTTGCTCTCGTTGACCTGCAAACGACTGGTGACCTGCACCTTATGAACGGTGGAGCCTTTGCAGAACTGCCATTCGCGGTCGGCCGGGCGGGACCAATAGGCATATCCCAAACATTCATGGTTCTCGAGATCAGCCGGTGTTTGTGGCGTTCCGCGTTCAATCAGGTAGCTCGGTGCTGCGCAGGCCACCAGCCGATAAGGCGCCAACGGTCTGGCGGTCAAACTGGAGTTGGCCAGGGGACCGATCCGGAAAGCCACTTCATAGCCCTCTTCCACCAGATCGACGAAGCGGTCCGTCAAATGCAGATCGATTTCTACTTCAGGGTAGTGACGCAAAAAATCCGTCACGAACGGCATGAGGCTATAGGAACCGAAAGTCACGGGAGCACTGATTTTCAGTTTGCCACGAGGGGTGTCGTTCATGATCTGCGCAAGGGAGTCGGCAGCCTGGGCTTCGCTCACAATATGCTTGCAGCGTTCATAGTAAGCACTCCCCAGTTCAGTCAGGCTCTGCCGCCGGGTAGTACGGTTCAGGAGCCGCGCCCCCAGCCGGTGCTCAAGTGCGGCAACATGTTTGGCCACCATCTGCGGCGACATGCCCAAGCGCTCTGCGGCACGGGCATAGGAGCCTGATTCCGCAGCCATCACAAAAGCGCTCATGCTCGTCAAGCGATCCATCATTCAACACTCCCGGTAACAAGACTAAGTCTCCGATGGTTATTTATCTCCCATTGGTTGCCAATCATCATAGCCTCTTCCTGACAAACAACGGAGCAAGGACATGCGGATAGGCATTATTGGCGCAGGGTTCATCGGGCGCGCGGTGGCGCAATTGGTTATAGCCGCAGGGCACGAGGCAATGCTCAGCAACTCACGTGGGCCACAGACCATGAGCAGCGTGCTCAGTGGCATTCCCGGCAGTAAGGTCGGAACCCTCGAGGAAGCTGCGCAGTTTGGCGAAGTGGTTCTCGTGGCAATTCCCCTCGCGCAATACCGAAGCGTGCCGGCCAGGTGGCTGGAGGGCAAAATCGTCCTGGATGCCAACAACTACTATCCGGAACGAGACGGCCACATTCCCGTCCTGGACCGATTCGAAACCACCACCAGCCGCCTGCTTGCCGAGCATCTGCCCCACTCCAGGGTGGTCAAGGTTTTTAACGCAATCCTCGCTCAAGACCTGGTGCAGGACTCGCGCCCGAAAGCGGCACCCGACCGACGCGCACTGCCGATCGCTGCGGATGACCCGGTCGCGAAAGCCCTGGTGATCACGTTGCTGGACGAGATTGGATTCGACGCTGTCGATGCTGGCAATCTTGATGACAGCTGGCGATTCGAACGAGCTAAACCCGCCTACTGCATCCCATTGGATAAACAGGGGCTGAAGGTTGCCTTGGCTGCGGCTCAGCGGCAGGTTGAATTGCCCGACGGTTCGTGGCGCCGCTGAAAAGCCCGCAATCCACAGGATCGAGAGAAGAGCTGGAATTGCCGCCCCCCCCCCACCCACTGCCGCAAACGTGTTCGCGGCAGCGGGTACTGATTGGCCGGCGAAAATGGGCGCCCTTAAAAAGAGCCGTCGCGTCGATTAGTACCGATAGGTTGCCTGCACTGAAACCCCACTCGCACTGTTTTCATAATTGGCACTGTAGGCCGGTTGAAGGCCGGAGGTGTTCGGCTGGTTGACCGAGGCTTTGGAATCCCAGAGATACCCATAAGCGAAGTCGATGGTCAGATCGGGAGTCGGCAAATAAGCGCCGCCCAGGGTCACGGCTTGGCGGTTGCCAACCGGAATGCGCACGCTGCGATCGGCGTTTCCAACGGGCGACGGATCATAGGCGTAGCCTGCGCGAAACAGCCATTGCGGGGTCAATTGATAGGATGCGCCAACCGCGGTAGACCACGTGTCATGCCAGTTCAGTTTTTCGCCCACACTCCCCAGGCCGACACTTTGGCCAGCAGCGGAAACATCGCTGTTGATCGCCTCGAACTTGTCGAGTCGGCTCCAACGTTTCCAGGTGGTTCCCAGGTATCCGGTCCAGCGACTATTGAAATGATGGGTGATGGATGTATCTACTGATTCGGGCATATCGATAGCTATTTTGGCGGGATAACTTCCGTCCAGCGGAAGAACACTCGGGGAGCCGGTAACTTCCGTATGCCCTTTGAGCTGATAGCTCACCTTCGAGTGATAGTTAATCCCCCAACGGGTTGCCTCACTCAAGTCAACCAAAAGGCCGACGTTGTAGCCCACTGCCGTGTCATCGCCTTTGATGGTGACCCGTGTGTCCTGGCCGTTGTTCAAGGCGCCGGTGGCCAGGTAATTCTGAAGTTTGGCATCAAAACGGTTCAGGGTCGGTCCGCCGCCAATGGACACGTAATCATTGATCCGATAGGCAATGGTGGGTTGCAGGGTTACCTCCTTGGTCGAGCTATAGGAGCCATGGTAGCGGCCCTGAAAACTGCTCTCGTAGTCATTGATCAGACCACTCGGCGCGTAGAGGCCCAGCCCCACCGAAAAGCGATCATCAAGCGGCGTCGACATATAGACGAAGGGCACGACCCCCAACGGTACCGAATTCCCCTTGCTCGTTCCTGCGACACCGCTCTGCACATCGCTAATGTCGTCGCTCACCGAGACGACCGCAGCCCCGCCGGAAATCTCGCTGCGCTGCAACTTGGTCAAGCCCGCCGGATTTCCAAAGATAGTGCTGGCGTCCAGCGCAGAGGACGACCTTCCCGCATAAGCCGTTCCCGCACTGCTGGCACTTTGTTCGTTAAGGGCAATGCCATTGGCGCTTGCCAGTGTAGAGGCGCTGAGCAGTGCCATGGCGCTGGTGAACTTGATCCACGCAGCACACTTGCGCTGAGCTGAGAGACACAGGACCGCACGGCTATTCAGTTTCATTTTCCACCTCTTGTTTATTGTTTTTGTTGGTTGCACGCAGGCAAGGCTTCGCCTTCCTGTGCACTTGTCAGTGCCAGTTGGAGTGGATCGACGTTGTGTAAAAGGCCCTGACTGATGAGTGTCAGGACCTGTTTGCTGGACTTACGGAAGCGAATTCGGGCTCATTCAAGCCACTCGACTTGAAAGCTGTAGTGTCCGAGGAGAGGAGCCAGGACTTCCTGGTCAGCTCCGGCCCTGATGCGGGCGACAGGCCCACGGCGATTATCCTGCACGACCTCCACTGCAATATCCGAAAGCCCCAGGCGCTCCACTACCTGAAGGATCACCCTGGCAATCTCGCGCTGCTGCAAGGCAGGCTTGAATATCTTGCCCACGGCCGTCAGTGGCAGTGCTTCGAGGATTTCAATGCGCTTGGGAACTGCTGCCCGCTCGCTGATATTGAGATGAGCGAACGCCTCAAGCTCTTCGGCGTTGCAGGCTTGCCCGGGTCGCAGTTGAACGTAGGCGACCGGCACCTCGCCCGAGTAGACGTCGGGGCTGCCGATTGCGGCGGCCAGGGCGACGGCGGGATGGGTTTGCAGAGCCTCTTCGATTTGCTTGGGATCGATGTTGTGGCCGCCGCGGATGATCAACTCCTTCTTGCGTCCGGTCAGCCAGAAGTAACCTTGCGCATCCTGGCGTCCCAAATCCCCGGTATTCAGCCAGCGCCGACCGTCGATATCGATCCAGAGGCCGCGGTTATGACTCTCCTCCAGATAACCAACGAAGAGGTTCGGCCCACTGATCGTGATGAGGCCGGTCTCATCCACATTGGCGTCACGCAGGTACTCTCCAGAATCATTGAGTACAACCGCACGCATATTCTGGTAGGCGATCCGTATCCCGATGGAGCCAATATGACGCTCGCCATGAGGCGGATTGATCGAGGAAACGCAGGCGCCCTCGGTCAGGCCATAACCTTCAAGGATCTTTACCCCGGTCCGGCGCTCGAACTCCCGGAACAGCTCAGCCGGCATGGGGGCGGCGCCACACATGGCATAGCGAAGACTGGACAGGTCGCGACCCTGCCATTCATTTTGCAAAAGTGCGGCATAGACAGTGGGTACGCCGGAAAAGAAGTTGATACCGAAGTGCTCGACCATCTCCCAGAATCGTCGGATCACCCCCTCGCCACGATACCCATGAGGCGTCCCGAGAATCACCTGGTCGCCTTGCGTCCAGGGCATCAGGCCCGTCACCAGTTGTCCATTGACATGAAACAGCGGCAAGCCACAAAAGATGACCTGGCCACTGCTGCGTGGCTGCATGTGAGCAGCCATGGCCCATGCATTGAAGACTTCCGAGCCATGGGTTCGCGCGGCGATTTTCGGCAGCCCGGTGGTGCCGCCCGTACAGATGTAGGATGAGCACTCATCCTGGCGGATTTGCCGACCGCTCTTCAGGTGTGTGTGCGGCTGCGTATTCATCAGCGATTGCCAATCGTGGATCGCGATTGCGCTGTGCACGGCTCGTTCCTTCAGTGCCACGGATTTCAGAATCCCGCGCACAGGTTCGGCGACATAGGGTTCCATGCTGACCCAAACCACAGACCTGACCGCGGGCAACTGATCCAGCTGCGAAGCCAGTTTGGGCCACAGATCGCTACCTGGAGTCGGTGCGAGTGTCACCACCACGGAGGCCTTCGCGGCATTCAGCAAGCCGGCCATCTGCTTGGCTTCGAGCAGAGGGTTGATCGCCATGACGATGCCTGCCGCCTCCCCGCCCCAAATAGTGAAATGGGTTTCCGGCAGGTTGGGCAGGATGAACGCAAGCACCTCGCCCGGCTTTATGCCCAGGTCATGGAAGGCATTCGCCGCGCGGGTGATGTCCGCGAAAAGCTCGAAATAGTTCCAGTCGTGGGTGCTTTTGAAATCAGTGGCATCGGCGAAAAAACTCAATGCAGGCGCGTCGGGAGTGCGCCCGGCAGCACGTCTCAGCGCTTCATAAGTGCTGGAAGCCAGGCCACGCTCCGACAACGGGACTCGTTCGATAGTTTCGATGTCGTTCAGGGTCTGCACCGTCATCAGGCTTCTCCCACAACTCGGTTGCGTTGCACGCCGAGGTCAATCACACCATCGGCGCTGCGAATGCGCGCTTCAACCACATCACCTGCCTTGAGATACTGCGTCCGGCCTTCCTGCGCCTTGAGGAAAAGCTTCCACTTGGTGGCTTCCGGCATCAGCGCCGCAATGCGCTGTTTGGCAGGCGAAGGTACCGTTAGCGCACAGCCGGCAGGAGTGCCGGTGGCGATCAAGTCTCCGGGGGCGAGGTCTTGCACCGATGAGAGTTCGGTCAGGGTTTCAGCGGGGCCGTAAACCAGGTTCGCCGTGCTGTCGTTCTGTCGCACCTGATCGTTGACCGTCAGGCGCAGCTGCAGTGCTTCGAGGTAATGCATGTCCTTGGCATCCAGAAGGCAAAGATAGGGGCCGACCGGGCCAAACGTGCGGAAACTCTTGCCCTTGTAGAACTGCATCTGGGGAATCTGAATGTCACGAGCGGAGTAGTCATTGACGATGACGACGCCGGCGACGAACTCATGCAGGTTAGCGTCGGTGACAGTCACGGCGCCGGTGATCGCGCGCTTCATCACCAGCCCCAGTTCGATCTCGTAGTCAAGGAAGCGCACGCTGCGCGGCTTGATCAGGTCGCTGTCGGCCGCCACCAGGCAACTCGTCGCCTTGGTGAAGATCATGTTGAATTTCTTCGCGTCCGGGTCCATGCCCGACTCGATCATGTGCTGACGATAGTTGGCACCCTGGCAGACGAACTGCTGGTTGCGAGTCACCGGCGACAGCAGTTTCACTTCGCCTTCATCCAGCTCCGTTCCGTTCATTCGAGCGAGGTCGTCGATACTGTTCTGGCGAATGAAGTCACCGGTGGTTTCAAAAACACCGGGGACAACAGTGATACGGCCTTGGCGTAGCACGCCCCAGTGGATACCGTTCTGAAACTCAAAGCGGACTACGTGTACAGCAGACATTGAAGGTACTCCTGGAGCGTGTTTGTCCCGCGCGCGGCAGCACGAGAACTGTGGTGTTGTTCTGAGGAAGGGCTGGCGGGTCTACCCGAACATCCGCATCAGCGTTATCAACTTGCGAACAGTCAGGTCCGGGCTGCGCCGCAGGTTACGGATCAGCGCACGCAGATTGGTCAGGTTCATCTTGGGTTTGGTGAAACTCTTGGGCATGCGCTGCCCCCACTGCGCCATCGCCTCGGGGCTCACGGAATGAATGCCCGTAGGCTGTGCATCCGTGAAGATATCCCCGTCGCAGTAATGCTCGTGCTTATCGCCCCAAGGGTCTTGCCAGTAGTCGAAGATCTGACTGCCCAGGATGTGCCGGCCGATTCCCCACGAGTGCTCCCACCCCCGCTCCCGCAGGACGCGCTGCCCCATGCCCACCGCGTCTGCATCGACGACCTCATAGGCGCTATGGCTGTAGGTCGCCATGAACCCTTGCGCTATTGCGAGCGTATGGTGAGCCGTTGGAATCTCACCAAGGTCAAGGCGCATGAAGGCGACGATAGGTGTGCCGTCGGGGAGTACCTGCACATCGCTGGGAATAAACCCGAAATGCTGCGTATACCAGGCACAGGTCGCCTGGTAGTCGGCCACTTCAATCACGATGTGGCCCAGTTTGAGTATTTCAGGCGGTGCGATCGGCGGACGCTGCGTGGCGTTGATGCGCGGCTGCTCTTGCGTCAGATTCCAGCGAAGTGGGGCTCTGTGCACCAGGGTTTTACCTGGAGCCTGGTCGCAAACGGCTTCCACAATGAATCCGGAAGGATCGGTCAGCGTGACGTAATGCCCACCGCCAGGATGTGCCGATTTCTCGACCGATGACGCGCCCGGGATTCGAGCCAGCTTTTGCAGATCCTTGAGCGACTGGACTGCCAGTCCGAACCCGACAAAGCGTGCGTGGTCTGCACGATGGACACGGTAACAATAGGCAGCCGCTCCAGTGGCGCGCAGATAAAGCGTATCGGCGTTCTGATGACTGACGGTCAAGCCAAAGTCCGTCAGGAACCGCGCCGCCTCGTTCAAGTCCGGCCGTTGGAAGATCAGGTGAGTCAGATCCTGGGCCTTCACCGTCGGCTGCGGATGCCGGGCCGGATGTTGTGTCGCCAACTGGCACATTTCATTTTTGTTGTTCATTGTTCTTGTTTTCCGGTTTTTCAGGCCAAAACGATCCCCGCACCTCTGAAAATGCCAGAGGTGTTTTATGTCGGGTCGGTTACCGCGCTTAGTCGAGTGGGGGAAGTGCCGGCAACTCTGTGGTCGCCAGCGCTCTAGCCTCTTCGTGTGGCACACCTAATGCCCGTAGCACCAGCTCGGCCGTGTCAGAGCCCGATTCGCGCCACGTTCTGTGCCCTTCCAGCACCAGGAAAATCGAGCCGAGGACGCTGCTCGATATCAGCGTCAGTACCGAGAGCAATTGCTCCTGCGCAAACGTGTACCGCCCACTGGACAGTCCGCTCAGAAGATCAGTAGTCGCCTGGCTGCTGAACATTTCGCGCAACGAAGAGTTGCTCATCGCGAATTTATGGATGAACGCCCCCCACTGGGGGTCCTCATGAGCTCGACGAATGAAGAATCGAATGCCATTGGCAAGGCGCTGAGCCGGATCGGAGAGGGAATTGAAGCTCTTGTTGACGCGCTCATGCATCTCCCTCGCGAGATAGCCGGCGACCTCCTCGAACAGGTTTCCCATGCTGCCGATATTGCTATAGATCGTGCCGCGCGCCACGCCTGCCTCTTGCGCAAGGTCGAGGATGTTCACCTGGGAGGTGCCCTTTTCAGCGAACAGGCGAAAGGCGGCTCGGTGAATGCGGCGCTGTATCGGATTTAGGGATTCCACGCTCTCTCTCCAGAATGACTTGATGGGTCAATTGAACACTCGTGTTCAATTGCAGTCAACAAGGTTTTTTGAATCAAGAGCGTGTTTCACAATAAAAAACGTTATACCCCTCAGTACTCGGGGTTAAATGAGTGACATGGCAAGGCCAAGGAGGAGGCTTTAGATTTCTACACACCGACAGAAATGAACACGCGTGTTCATATCCGTAAACTGAAGGAAAAGCTCTTCGAACGCCTGACAGCGCGGTGATTCCAAACCGAATCGCCAAGGCTGCCATGGAGGAGAACCTTGCCAGCAATGGCTTCAGGACTAGGGAAGCGGCTTGGCGGCAATTCGCTTGGCTCTGGCAGGTGTTGCGCCCAGAGCCTTGAGAATCATCTCGGCGACCAGCAGATCGTGCTCCGGCACCCCACGCCCTTCGACCACCGAGCGCATGGCTCCGGTGGTGCACGACACGACCATGTCCAGGGCGATCCCTTCGTCCTCGTAAGCCAAAGTGCCCGCGCGCAGGCCATCACGCAGGTCGCCCAGCACATGGGCAGCCAGGCGCGAACGCATGGTCTGATCGGAATGGATGATGCGCAGCAGCGCGTTGGCCCATTGATGGTCGTACGCGGCCCGGCATACGAACATCCGCACGCCAATCGAAAGCCGCTGCGCGCCGCAGTGCACGTCCGAACTCAGGGCGGAAATGGCATCTGAGAACTCGGTCGCCATGGCGATGCCAACCGCCTCGAGCACTTCGTCGCGTGTTCGAAAATAGTTGTAGATGGTGCCGTTGGATACCTCGGCCTCCGCGGCGACGTCGAGCAGTGCAATCTCCCCCACCTCCTTGCGCGCGACAAGACGCAATGCCGCGTCCACCAGGCCGCGACGGGTGCGTTCACGCTTCTTGTGGCCTCGGGTGAGAGGCTCTTGCGCAGTGGCTTCTGAAGGACAAGTGGGGGACGGCATCTTCAGGCTCTTAATCGAGGGGGTTCGTTGATGGTAATGGAAACGCTATCGGCAGTGGAATCGGTGCAAGCCATCAGGATCTGGCAGTCCCGAATGAGACTGCCAGCCTCTACGCCTGGAGCGTGGTGCATGATGATGCGGTCAGGGCGAATCGCGACGAGCGTGCCTTTAGCCGCCAGCGGCAGAATGTCATGGTTCAAGTCTTCAATGAAGTCGCAACGGCCGCCGGAGCGCTGGCCACGTGTTCTGACTTCCAGGAAGTGGCCACCCATTTTCTCCCAGGAAACGACTTGAGCAGGGGTCAGCAGTGACAATGGGTCTACACCGAAACCCACCAGGGTCAGGTTGTCCCCAAGCGCATCGTCGCTCAGTTGAATCTGCTTTTGCGTGTTGCGAACCCAAGCCTGCGCAAACAGGCTGCCACGTACCAGCTTGTCGCCCCGGCGGTGCTTCACGAACAGACCGCGCGTGAAGATGTTCTTCGGCTTGATGTCCAACTGTTCGAAGTATTTGCGGGTAGCGGGTGTCAACGTCAGCATGCGCATCAGGCCGTGGATGAAGAAAGCCGCAAGCTTGTTCTTGGGCATCACCAGGCGGCCCATGAGTTTCGCCAGATCGATCATCGCCTGAGCATGGGGGCGGCGCTCTACGTCATAGGTCTCGAGCACTGCGGGCGCGGCATAGCCGCGAAGGACCCAGGCCAGTTTCCAGGCCAGGTTGGCGCCATCTCGAAGTCCCGCTACGAGACCTTGCCCGACAAAAGGCGGCGTGATGTGCGCGGCGTCGCCGGCGAGGAAGACGCGGCCCTTGCTGAAGCTGTTGCAGCAGCGCGCATGGAATCGATACACCGCCTTGCGTTCGATTTCCAGCTCCTGCGGTTTGATCCATGGCGCTATCAGCCGGGCGATGCTTTCCGGGCTTTCCAGTTCTTCGCGCGATTCACCGGGTTGCAGCATGAACTCCCAGCGCTCCCTGCCGCCGGGTGCGGGCATGTGCGGCGTTGGGCGCCGTGGATCACAGAGAAACTCGATGTGATCAATCGCTGACGTATGCCGGTTCATGACATCGACAATCAGCCAATCCTCCGCGTAGGTCTGCCCTTCGAACTCCTGGCCTATCAGTGTTCTGACCCTGGAGCTTGCACCATCCGCACCAACCACGTACTGGGCGCGAACGGAATGCGAACGCCCCTCCTGATCCCGTACGGAGGCCACGACGCCGTCCGCCTCCTCGACCAGGCTTTCGAGCTCGAAGCCGCCCAGGCTGGTCACTGACTTCAGCCGGGAAACCTGGCTGCGCATCGCTCGTTCGAGGTCCGGTTGATAGAAGGTCACAAGCTTGGGGTGGCCGTCGATACACCCGGCAGTGTTGGCGCGACCGAATTGCCCGAGAACCGGCGAGTGCATCTTTACTTCCGGGATAGCGATCTTCTCGAAAGCCTCCTCCGACAATCCGGCGAGTTGCAGGATACGCAGCGCCTCGTTGTCCAGGGCAATGGCGCGGGGCATCAGAACGATCTCATGGATCTTGTCCAGCACCAGTGTCTGGACCCCATAGCGGCCGAGCAGCGCCGCTATCGTCGCACCGACCGGACCGTTACCGACGACCAGCACATCGACGGCGGCGGGCGGCAGTTCGGATACTTTCTTGTTGTTGTTCATATCGAGCCCTTGTTGTGATTGAAGTCGTGAGACACGCCGGTCTCATCGTCAGGCAATGTGAAGGTATGCAATATTGAGAGATATTTCAATATTGATGTTTTAGTCATTAATTTTTTGAGATCATTGCCACACCCAAACGAGGCCACTTGGGCCGCGCTGAAGGTGTCAGGGAGCTTGCGAATCGAACCTGGTCCGAAGAGATGAATCCCGGATGCCTGAGAAGTAACGTCACGCTGCGTCAATTTCCGACCGGTGAGCCTTGGCTTCTGGGCCGATCAGCGTTGTCATTGGAGCCATGCTTCACAGCGCACAACTGTGTTTTAGTCTTCAGGAATCAAACGTGGCGCGTACGCAGCCCCATCCGAACCCGGTCCAGCTTTGCTTCGTCGAGTTTGAGCTCGACGAGGCCAACGCCTGCTTGTTACGTAATGGACAAGCCATCGCGTTGGCGCCAACGCCCTTCACCCTGCTGTGCGTACTTGCACGCCAGCCGGGATCGCTGGTAACCAAGGATGCCCTGCTTGATGCCGTGTGGGGGCATCGGTTTGTCAGCGATTCGGTGCTGAAGACGGCCATCAGCGATCTGCGCAAGGTGTTGGGCGACGACCCCAGGCAGCCCCGCTTCATCGAGACGGTGTCGCGGCGCGGCTATCGTTTCATCGCTGCGCCGTCCCCTGCCCCCTCGATGCCGCCTGCAGCCACCACGTTACCCGCGGCTGGCGTGCATCCGTCACCGCCATTCATCGGTCGCACCGACGAGGTTTCAAGACTGCAACGAGCATGGGAGCGGGCTTACGGTGGCCAACGTGCAGTGGTCTGGCTCGCCGGAGAGCCGGGGATTGGCAAGACCACGTTGATCGAACATTTCCTCGCCAGCCTTGGCGGCGACATCGCCTGCGCACGCGGCCATTGCGTGGAACACTACGGCAGCGGCGAACCGTACTTGCCGGTGCTGGAGGCGTTGGCCGATCTGTGCCGCAGCGATCCCACCCTGCCGGCGCTGTTGCGCGCCGTGGCACCGACCTGGCTGCTGCAACTGCCGTGGCTGAGCACCGCAGAGGAGCGCGACGCATTGCGGCGCGAGCTTGCCGGCATCGGCCCGGACCGCATGCTGCGGGAAATGGGCGAACTGCTGGACCGCTACACGGAGCAGCGCCCGCTATTGCTGGTGACCGAAGACCTGCATTGGAGCGATCGGGCGACGGTCCAGCTCATCGACTATCTGGCGCGGCGACGTAGCCGAATGCGGTTTATGTGGTTGTCGAGCTTTCGCCTCGCCGAGGTGGTAGCGCTCGATCACCCACTCAGCTCGTTGCGCCACGAACTGCGCCTGCAACGCCTGTGCGAAGAAGTGGTGCTCGATCCGTTCTCGGAAACCGAGGTCGCTGACTATGTTGCGCTGCATTCCGCCTCGTTGGCGCGAGATGAAACTTTCGTGCGGGCCCTGCACGAGCGCACTGACGGTGTGCCGTTGTTCGTATCGTCAGTCATCAGTGAGGTGATGGACCCAACGGACGACGACGCCACCATCGAGGCTCGGCTGGCAGGATTGGCGGTGCCCGAGAACCTCGCGGCCATCATCGATCACTACATCACCAAGCTCGGACAGGAGCAACGTACGCTGCTCTCGGCGGCAGCAGTATGCGGCGTCGAATTCCGGATCGAGACGGTTTCGCTGGCCCTCGAGCGCGACCTCGCTGCTGTGGCCGACACCTGCGAGGAACTGGTGCGCGAGCAGGTATGGCTCACACAGTCACGGACCTCCGACGCTGAAGAGACGGTAGAGCTCCCCTACTCATTCCGGCACGCCCTCTTCCGCCAGGTGCTGTACGACCGCACGCCACGCTCATTGCGCACCCACCTCCATCACCAGGTCGGCGCCGCCCTTGAACACGAGCGCACGGCCGGCGTGCCGGTCGCAGCCTCGGAGTTGGCGATGCACTTCGACCGGGCCCGGCAGCCGATGATCGCGCTGCGCTACTACGCCGAGGCCGCAGAAGCCGCGTTGCTGCACTTCAGCCCGGCCTTGTGCATCGGCCTCACTGAGCGCGCGTTGGTCCTGCTGACGCAGGCACCGGAGGGAACCGAGCGCGATACGCTCGAAATCACCTTGGCCACGTTGCAGGGCGTGTCGGCTTTTCACACGTTCGGTGTCGGCAACGAAGCCAGGAACGCGTTCGAACGCGCGTACACATTGCTAGCGGACGTACCCGAGCATCCAATGCGCGGTCGCCTGCTGCACGGATTCGGCTATCTGCTGGGTCTGCGCGGCGACTATGCACTGGCGCTGGAGGTGGCGGAGCGCGCCGAAACCTTCTCCTCCGAGACGAACGATCCAGCGCTCATGCTGGCGGCGTGCATCGTGCAGGGTGAGGTGCATCACCTTCAGGGTCGCACGCAAACGACCCGCCGTTGGCTAGAGCGCGCCCTCGCGATTGCCGAGCCGCTGGACATCGGGGCGAACGAGATTTTTGCGGCCGATCCTCAAGTCATGCTGCACGGAATGCTGGCCATAGAGCTCGTGCGTTCTGGCCTGATTGTGCAAGGCCGAGCCCACATGCAGCGAGCGCGGACCCGCGCGCAGATGCTTCGCCAACCAATGACCTGGCTGGTCGCCACCTGGCAGGAGGTGTTGATCGAGGTGCGGATGGGCAACCCTGTGCGTGTGGCGGCGCTGGCTGACGACCTGCAGAAGCTGGTCGATGAGTACTCGCTCGCACTGGGACGTACGGCTTGCCGCTGGTGGCGCGGTTGGGCCGACGCGCGCAACGGCGCGCCGCGCGACGGCTACCGGCGCATCCGCCAGGCCTACGAAGAACACACCGGGCTCGGCATGCGCTCCGGTGCCAGCGAGGTGCTCGGCTACGCCGCCGAGGCGTTGCTGCTGGCGGGGGATTACGACGCCGCGCGAGTCGAGCTGGAAGAAGCACTACGAGTAGGAGAAGAACTGGGCGAGCGCGTATACCTGCCGCAACTGTTGCTGCTGGAGGCAGCGATTGCGCGGATGCAGGGCCGGTTCGATGCCGGCAACGCTGCGGTTCGGCATGCGATTGAAGAAGCTCGTACCCAGGAAGCACCCTGGCTGGAATTGCTCGCGCTGGTCGAACTGTGCGAGCACCACGACGCCACCGCCGAGGACCACCAGGCATTGGCGACGCTGGTTGACCAATTGCCTGAAACCGATGGAACCGAACTGGTGAAACGTGCGCGCTCGTTGCTTCAGGCTGCAAGGCCCGCTTGAAGAGTTAAAGGCGCAAAACCTGTGGGAGCGAGCCTGCTCGCGATAGCGGCGGGTCAGCTTACATTGATGCTGAATGTACCGCCGTCATCGCGAGCAGGCTCGCTCCCACAGGGACTGCGGTGTTCATGTCTGTCCCGACCGAAGTCCGACCTTTCGCTTACGACTCCACCCAGGGGACGGCCTACGCTGTCGTCGAACTTTCCCGAGCCCCTGGTCTGCGATGATCCTGAACCCTGAATCCAAATACCCGAGCCGCCGCTCGTACGTAGTGAAGCTGCGTGGCGATGCCGCGCCGGGGGCCCTCGTCGGCCGCCTCGAAAACCTCGTCACCGGGCGTCAGCGCGAGTTCTCGTCCGCTGAAGAACTGCTGGAGTCGATTGCCTCGGACCTCGTGTCGGCGGCCGGCGAGCACACGGCAGATGCCGACGGCGAGTGACGTCTCCAACATCAATGAGCGCTCGATATGGCGACCGAACGGCGACGCTTCGCTGACGACTTCGCGCATACCGGTCCCTACGCTGTTGCCATTCTCGAATCCACACGAGTCCAATGCGATGCCGCGACTTCCAGTTTCCCCTCCTCCCCCCCTCCACACCGGTCGGGCGACCTTGCAACGGGCCGGGCTCGCCGTTGCAGCCGCCCTTGCCACTTCGATCGCCCTCGCCCTGGGCGGTTGCTCCACCCCGGTCGTCAAACCGTCGGTCGAACTGCCGAGCAACTTCGCCGCGAGCACATCCTCCGAGATGGAACCCGAGGCGGCGTGGTGGGAGGTCTACCACGACCCGGTGCTGACGGATCTGGTGCGCCGAGCAGCACGCGAGAACCGCGACGTCAAGATTGCCGCCGAGCGTCTGCGCGCCGCGCGTGCCGGCGAAACGGTCAGCCGTTCCTGGCTGTTCCCGAGCGTCGGCGCATCCGTCTCCGGCAGCGATAGCAGCACCGGCTACAACTCGGCCGCGAAACAGGCTGTTCCGGATACCAAAACCACCGGTGTCGGCCTGGACGTCTCGTGGGAGCTCGACCTCAGCGGCCGCCTGCGCGCCGGCGCAGCGGCCGCCAACGCCGATGCGCTGGCCGCGCAGGACAGCATGCGCGGTGTACGCCTGCTGGTGATGAGCGACGTCGTCAGCAACTACTTCACACTGATCGGCGCGCAGCGCCAGGTCGCGACGCTGCGCGCCATCTCGGCGATGCAGGACGAGACGCTGCGTCTGGTCACCGCGCGCCAGCAGGCCGGGCTGGCATCCGCCTTCGACGTCGAGCGCGCGCAGACCGACGCCTTGTCGGCACGGGCGCAGATTCCGCCACTAGAAACGCTGGCGGCGGTGTCGCGCCATCGTATCGCGGTGCTGGTCGCCGACCAGTCCTTCAATACCGCGGACATCCAGTCCTCGAGTAGCGATGTGGCGGCGGTGCCCGAGGCCAAGCCGGGCCAGCCCGCCGCGCTGCTGCAACGTCGACCTGACGTGCTGGCGCTGATGGCGCAACTCGACGCAGCCAATGCGCGCCGCCAACAGGCCGCGGCCGAGTGGTTCCCGCGGCTCTTCCTCGGCGCGTCCTTCGGCCGCCAGGACTTGAACCTGAACGGCGTCGATCTCGGCGCTGCGCGCTTCACCAACGTGGCGGGCCTGCTGGCAATGCCGATCTTCAACGCCGGGCGCACGCAAGCGATCAACGACGCTGCCGAAAGTGCTCAACACGAGGCGCTGCTACGCGCCGAAGACGGCATGGTACGGGCGCTCGAGGATGTGGAGAACGCCCTCGTCACGCTGGCGCAGGAACGCCGCCGCGCCGGATCGCTGCAATTGGCCGCCGCGTCCGCGGAGTCTGCGCAGAACCGCGCCCAGTCGCTCTATAACCGCGGGCAGATCGACCTGTTGCCACTGCTGGATTCGCAGCGGGCGCGCCTGGCGGCACGCCTGAACGCCAACGACAGCAACACCCGCCTGCTGCTCGATAGCGTACAGCTCTACAAGGCACTGGGCGGAGGCTGGCAGGTGTTCGAACAACCCGCCACCCCTACAGCCGCTACCAAAGCCGACCGACCACCACTTTCCTAAGAACCTATCGTTTCTCAAAGAGGAACCGCCTTGAAGAATTCCCTTACTGCGGCCGGCGCCCTGGCCGTCGCCGTCATGCTGTCCGCCTGTAGCCCGGACCAGCCCGCCGTGCAGACACCACGCCCGGTGCGCACCGTTGAAATCAACTATGACAATGCCCGCGAAGCCAGTCGCTACGTGGGCACCGTACAGTCGCGGCATGAAGTCGAACAGGCCTTCCGCGTCGGCGGCAAGGTCGCCCAGCGCAAGGTCGATGTAGGCCAGTCTGTACACGAAGGCGACGTATTGGCGGTGCTGGATGACAGCGACTACCGCCTCGCTGAGGAAGCGTCGCAGCAACAGTGGGCGGTTGCCGTCGAGCAAATGCATCAGGCCGACTCGGAGCGCAAGCGCCTGAGCGCGTTGAAGGTTGACGGCTCGGTCAGTGCCGCCGACGACGAGCGTGCCCAGACCAATGCCCAGACCACGCACGCGAACGCCGAAGCCGAGGCGCGAAAGCTTGAGCTCGCGCGCAACCGGCTCAAGTACACCGTGCTGCGCGCCTCTCGAAGCGGCGTCGTCACGGCTGTGCGCTTTGAGGCAGGGCAAATCGTCGCGGAGGGTCAACCGGTGGTTTCCGTGGCGAATCCGGATGAATCCGAGATCGTCGTCGATGTGCCCGAGGATCAGCTGTCGGTCTTCAAGGAGGCGCGCTTCAAGGCCTCGCTGGCCAGCGCGCCAAACGAGACCTTCGATGTCACGCTGCGCGAGCTGTCGCCACAGGCTGCGGCGCAGACGCGCACCTATCGCGCGCGGCTCAAGCCGGTGAATGCGCTGCCGCTGGGCGCCACCGCCACGGTAATGGCCGAGCGCAAAATGACCAATGTCTCGGTGGCGGCGGTACCCGCCACGGCACTGACGCAAAACGGCGGTCAGCCGGCGCTGTGGGTGGTCACGCCCACAGGCAAGGATCCGCTCGGCACCGTCGAACTGGAACGAGTGGCCGTTTGGGGCTACCGCAACGACGAAGTGCTCGTCTCCGGACCGCAGGCCGGCGTATTGGTCGTCACTGCCGGGGTCCAGAAAATGACGTCCGGACTGAAGGTCGCGCTTCCCGGCACGGCGATCGTTGACGCGAATACCACGCAGCAGGCCGCCCGATGAACAACTTCAACCTCACCGAGTGGGCGCTGCGTCATCGCGCCATCGTCCTGTTCATGCTGATCGTCGTCGCAGTGGCCGGCGTCTTAAGTTTCACCCGGCTCGGTCAGCTCGAGGATCCGAGCTTTTCCGTGCCTTCCATGACCGCGATCGTCATCTGGCCGGGCGCTACCGCCCAACAGATGCAGGACCAGGTCCTCAATCGCATGGAGAAGAAATTCGAGCAGATCGACAACTTCGAGAAGGTGGTTACCTACGCGCGGCAAGGCTACGCGGGCATGACGCTGACCGTGCGCGGCGGCACCTCCAAAGCCGACCAGCGCGAGGCCTGGTATCAGGCGCGCAAGAAACTCAACGACCTGAGCCGAGAGCTGCCTGACGGCGTGATCGGCCCGATCGTAAACGACGAGTACGGCGACGTGTATGGCCTGATGTACGCGGTCAAGGGCGACGGCGTCGGCCACGCCGACCTGTCGGACGCGGCCGAGGACATCAAGCGCAGCCTGCTGAAAGTGCCGATGGTCAAGAAGATCGATGTCATCGGCAAGCAGGCCAAGCGTGTCTACGTCGAGTTCTCGCATGAGCGCCTGGCAGCGCTGGGCATTACACCGCTGGCCATTGCCGAGAGCCTGAAGAGCCAGAACGCCCTGTTGCCCGCCGGCCAGATCGACACCAACGGCGACCGCGTCATGGTCCGCGTGAGCGGCCAGTTCGCCAGCGAAGAAGCTATCCGCAACGTGCCCATCACCGCGGGCGGACGGTTGATCAAGCTCGGCGACATCGCGACCGTCTCGCGTGGCTTTGAGGATCCGCCGACCTACACGGTTCGCCACAATGGCCAGCCGGTGCTGATGCTTGGCATCACGATGACCAGCGACGGCAATATCGTGGACCTCGGCAAAGCAATGGAGACGGCGGTCGCCAAAATCCAGTCCGAGCTGCCGCACGGCGTGGAACTGGAGCGCGTGGCCGACCAGCCCTCCACAGTCAAGGACGCGATCTGGGACTTCGAGCGGTCGCTGATGGAAGCGCTGATCATCGTGATCGCGGTGAGCCTGGCCAGTCTCGGCTGGCGCACAGGCCTTGTGGTCGCGACCTCGGTGCCGCTGGTGTTGGGTGGCGTGGCGCTGGTGATGCTGGCGATGGGCTGGAACCTCGAGCGCATCTCGCTCGGCTCGCTGATCATCGCACTCGGACTGTTGGTCGATGACGCGATCATCGCTATCGAAATGATGGTGGTGAAGATGGAGGCCGGCATGGACCGCGTGAAGGCGGCCGCCTTCTCCTACCAGTCCACCGCCATGCCGCGCCTGACCGGCGCACTGATCACTGTTGTGGGCTTCTTGCCCATCGGCCTCTCGAAGTCCACCACCGGCGAGTACGCGGGTGGGATTTTCTGGATCGTCGGCGCCGCGGTGCTGTTCTCGTGGATCTGCTCGGGCATCTTCACACCCTACCTGGCGGTCAAGATGCTGCCCAAGGATTTTGGCAAGCACCAGCTTGCCAATGACCCGTACGGCACGAAGTTCTACCGCACGCTGCGCGGCCTGATCGACACCGCCATCGAGCGCCGCTGGGTGGTCATCGGTGCAACGTTTGGCGCCCTGGCGCTGGCGCTGGCCGGCATCAAGTTTGTGCCGCAGCAGTTCTTCCCCAACAGTTCGCGCCCTGAGCTGGTCGTCGACCTGCGCATGAAAGAAGGTTCGTCCTTCACGGCGACCACCGAGCAGGTCAAGCGAATGGAGGCGCAGCTGTCGAAGGATGAGGAGGTCAAGTACTTCACCGCCTACACCGGCGCTGGCGCACCGCGCTTCTATCTCTCGCTCAACCCCGAACTGCCGAATCCGGGCTTTGCCCAGTTCGTCGTGATGACCAAGGATCTGGATGCGCGCGAGCGGGTACGTACGCGACTGATGGCCACCGCCGACCAGCAGTTCCCGCAGGCGTGGGTGCGGGTAACCCGGCTTGAGCTGGGGCCGCCCGTCGGTTACCCGGTGCAGTTCCGCGTCGTCGGCCCCGATACCCAGGTGGTGCGCCGGATCGCCCGCGATGTGGAGAAAGTGGTCGCGGCCAGTCCGAAGGTGCGCGACCTCCAGCTCGACTGGAACGACCCGGTTCGCACGCTGAACGTGCAGCTTGATCAGGACAAGGCCAGCGCGCTGGGCCTCACGCCGGCCGACGTGTCACTGGCGACCCAGACCGTGATGAACGGCGCAACCGTGTCGCAGCTGCGTGAGCACGAGGACCTGATCGACATCGTGGCGCGTGCCGTGCCTGAGGAACGCTTGAACCTCGACACATTGAAAGACATCAACCTGTACACACGCCAGGGCACGGTGGTGCCGTTATCGCAAGTTGCACACGTGCACTCTGAGCTGGAAGAGCCGGTACTGTGGCGCCGCAACCGCGACATGGCGATCACGGTGCGTGCCGATGTGAAGGATGGCGAGCAAGGTGTATCGGTGACGCAGGAGATCCAGCCATTGCTCAAGGACATCGAAGCCAAACTGCCGACGGGCTACCGCATCGATGTGGGCGGTGCGGTAGAGGAAAGTGACAAGGCCAACAAGGCGCTGCTCGCCGTGGCCCCGCTGATGCTGATCACCATCCTGTTGCTGCTGATGCTGCAACTGCAGAACTTTTCCCGCATGTGGATGGTGACGCTGACTGCACCGCTGGGCCTGATCGGTGTGGTGCCGGCGCTGTTGGTATTCCAGTCGCCGCTGGGCTTTGTCGCAATCCTGGGCATCATCGCCCTGGGTGGCATGATCATGCGCAACTCGGTGATTCTGATCGACCAGGTGCAAACCGAGATCGCTGAAGGGCGCGACCCGTGGAATGCCGTGCTGGACGCCGCCATTCACCGGGCCCGTCCGGTGATGCTGACCGCACTGGCCACCGTACTCGCCATGATCCCGCTGACGCGCAGTGTGTTCTGGGGGCCTATGGCCATTGCGATCATGGGCGGCCTTACCGTGGCGACGCTACTGACGATCTTCTTCGTCCCGGCGCTGTACGCCGCATGGTTCAAGGTGGGTCGCCAGACGGTCGTTGGCACTCAACTGATGAAGGAAGATGCCGCGCTCGCTTCTAAGTGATGAGTGCAGTGGCGTTGTGCTCCCGGCGTCACCACATTCAGGACAAGTCGCCTTGACTGATCGCCGCTCGGCGACTTTTCCTAGCCCCCCGGACCGGGTTCAAGCCAGCAGCTCGGTAATCCACCGGGCCTGCCGGGCGATGTCCTGCACCTTCTCCTCGGGCACGGCCTGCCGCGCCCGGGCGAAGTTGCTCAGGGTCTTCTGCTTCTCGCGCAGTATGCGCTGCCACTTGGCCAGGAACACCGGACTGCGGGCCTGCATCTGCAGCGGGCCGAAGTACAGCTCCTCGGCGGTATACATCACCGGCCCGGCGCGCTCGGCGACGATGATTTCGTAGTCGAAGCGGTTTTCCCGCAGCACTTCCTCGCAGAGGATACGGTAACCATTTTCCATCAGCCATTGGCGCAATGGCTGCTCGCCGCCATTGGGCTGAAGGATCAGGCGCTCCTGGCCGCTCAGACGCGCTTTGCCACTGTCGAGGATGTCGCGGATCGTCTCGCCGCCCATCCCGCAGATGCTGATCGCGGTGATCCCGTCTCCCGGCTCGATCGCTGCCAGGCCGTTGGCCAGGCGCACGGTGATCCGCTGGTCCAGGTCGTTCTCGCGCACGGTGCGTTCGGCCGAGCAGAATGGCGTCAATGCCACCTCGCCCGCCACCGCCGCCGCGATAGCGCCACGGCGCATCAACGCCACCGGCAGGTAGCCATGATCCGAGCCGATATCGGCCAGGTGCGCACCTGCTGGCACATGCCCCGCCACGCGCTCCAGGCGCATGGACAATGTCTGTTCGTTCAACTGCCGCCCCTTTTCACCACGAACGTCCGGCACCTTTGGCTGGATCGGGGCGCGATTCTGTCGGGCAACGCCGTGCATTTCAACTTTAATCGGCTTCGCCGAAATGGGTGTTCGATGACGCCACCTACGGCCGCAGCGCCAGGGCACGGGACAACCCCGACCATGTCGACACAAGCGTGTTCAACTACCGCTGGCGCCCAGGCCTGATTCAAGGCGGTGATTGATGCGGATCACCTTTGAGGCCGATCCGACATCGGTGAACTTCCCCCGATAAGCACGTTCTCAACAGCGGCTCGTTATATCTGAGGAGCCGTTGTTCTTTGCGCGGCTCTTTTGGACAATCACGGACTGGAAAGAGCCAGCCCGGCAAAAACGCCCCCAAATGCACTCGGTCCGCTGAACCGGCCAAGGGTAGGCGCAACACGGTCTAATCTGAATAGAGCACGACCACAAACACACCTCTCGTCTCTTGATACAGGAAAAATGGGATGACCGTCATAACAGCGCGCCAATGCTCGTCATGGGCCCTGATCTCCCTGCTCGCCATCAACCTGGCGCTAACAGCCGGATGCTCAAGCAAAACTGCCGCACACCGCTATTCGACCTCAAGCACAGCCTCGAACTGCTACGCCAAAGCGCTACCCACTGCCGGCGAAGGCGGCCTGGCCTGGGGCTCCACTTTGGGCATGGCTCGGCAAAAATCCCTGGATAATTGCAAACGCTATGCCGGCCAATCCGGTGGCACGCCGAGTACCTGCCATGTGGTGACAGCGGAGTGCAAAAAGTAATAGCGCGTTCGCAGTGTCTGCCAACTGAGGGAGTACACGCATGCACGATCCCTTCAATCTTCTTCGTTTCGTCGAGGCCCAGCGCCCGGTTTTTAGCCGAGTCATGGAAGAGTTGCGCGCCGGGCGCAAGACCAGCCACTGGATGTGGTTCATCTTCCCGCAACTGCAGGGCCTGGGGCATAGCGAGATGGCCCGGCGCTTTGCCATTTCCGGTGCTGCCGAAGCCCGGGCCTATCTGCTGCATGATGTGTTGGGACCACGGCTGGAGGAAAGCGTCAGTACCCTCCTGCAACACCGCGACAAGAGTGCGCTGGCCATCCTTGGTCACCCCGATGACCTGAAGTTGCGCTCCTGCCTCACGCTGTTCGCCAGCATCAAGCCCGAACAGCCCCTGTTCCAGCGGGCCCTCGATCAGTTTTTCGCCGGTGAGTCAGACGCCAGGACCCTGTCCCTTCTTGGAGAATAAGGTCGACACGAGCTACATCGTGACGGAACGCGGTGATCGGTGCACAGAGCAACCGATGTCTCGCGCCGGCTGATTGTCACATCGTGTAGACGATGCTTCTCATTTTGTCTGATTGTTCCCGGAGCCCCCCCGACCTGAACGATCAGGTCGAGGTGGCCCACTCCAGGATCCAGGGTCCAACGCTCGTGTTACCTGAGGTCGAATCGGTCGAGATTCATCACCTTGGTCCAGGCTGCCACGAAGTCTTTCACGAACTTCTCCTGCGCATCGCTGCATGCATAGACTTCGGCCAAGGCCCGCAGTTGCGAGTTTGAGCCGAAGACGAGATCGACACGAGTGCCTGTCCATTTGAGGTCGCCGGTTTTGCGATCACGTCCTTCAAACTCTTCATTGGCGTCCGAGACCGGCTTCCATTCCACGCCCATGTCGAGCAGGTTGGTGAAGAAGTCGTTGGTCAGCGCTTCAGTTCGCTGGGTGAAGACCCCGTGCGGGGTTTGTCCGACGTTGGTGTTCAATACGCGCAGGCCACCAATGAGCACCGTCATTTCTGGCGCGGTGAGTGTCAGCAGTTGCGCCTTGTCGATCAGTAACGCCTCGGCCGGTACGCGGTATCGGGTCTTGAGGTAGTTGCGGAAGCCATCGGCGATGGGTTCCAGAAACCCGAAGGATTCGACATCCGTCTGCTCCTGGCTCGCGTCCATCCGCCCCGGAGTGAAAGGCACCGTGACGGTGCGACCGGCATTTTTCGCTGCCTGCTCGACACCCGCGCTACCGGCCAGCACGATCAGGTCCGCCAGCGAGATCTTCTTGCCGCCCGTCTGCGCGCTGTTGAACTCGCTCTGGATTTTCTCGAGGGTCGCCAGCACGTTCGCCAGTTTCGCAGGCTGGTTGGCCGGCCAGTCCTTCTGCGGGGCCAGGCGCAGGCGCCCACCGTTGGCGCCACCGCGCTTGTCGGAGCCTCGGAAGGTGGACGCCGCCGCCCAAGCAGTTGATACAAGCTGCGAGACTGTCAGGCCCGACGCCAGAAGCTTGCTCTTGAGTGAGGCGATGTCACTGTCGTTGACCAGTGCATGGTCGACCGCTGGAATAGGGTCTTGCCAAATGAGCTCTTCGTTCGGCATTTCCGGGCCCAGGTAGCGCGAGAGCGGCCCCATGTCGCGGTGGATCAGCTTGAACCAGGCGCGGGCGAACGCGTCGGCCAACTGATCGGGATTGGCCAGGAAACGCCGTGAAATCGGTTCATAGATCGGGTCGAATCGCAGGGACAGGTCCGTGGTCAGCATGGTCGGATTACGCCGCTTGGACGGGTCGTGAGCATCTGGAATGATGCCCGCGCCAGCACCGCCTTTCGCCGTCCACTGGTTCGCACCGGCCGGGCTCTTGGTCAGTTCCCACTCGAAACCGAACAGGTTCTCCAGGTAGTTGTTGCTCCACTTCGTGGGCGTAGTGGTCCAGGTGACTTCCAGGCCGCTGGCGATCGTGTCGCCACCTTTGCCGGTGCCAAAACTGCTCTTCCAGCCCAGGCCCTGCTGTTCGAGTCCAGCGCCTTCGGGGGCGGCGCCCACATGGGTCGCAGGCCCGGCACCGTGGGCCTTGCCGAAGGCGTGGCCGCCGGCGATCAATGCCACGGTTTCTTCGTCATTCATCGCCATGCGAGCGAAGGTTTCGCGGATATCCACCGCAGCTGCGACCGGGTCCGGGTTGCCCTCAGGGCCTTCCGGGTTGACGTAGATCAGGCCCATTTGCACCGCAGCGAGCGGTTTCTCCAGATTGCGCTCCTGGACAGTAGGGCTCTCATCTTTGCCATAGCGCACGTCGCCCCCCAGCCAGGTTTTTTCGGAGCCCCAGTAGACGTCCTCATCCGGTCCCCAGACGTCCGGACGGCCTCCGGAAAAACCAAAGGTCTTGAAGCCCATGGACTCCAGCGCGACGTTGCCGGTGAGGACGATCAGGTCGGCCCAGGAGATGTTACGACCATACTTTTGCTTGATCGGCCAGAGCAGTCGGCGTGCCTTGTCGAGGCTGACGTTATCCGGCCAACTGTTGAGCGGCGCAAAGCGTTGCTGACCGGAGCCGGCCCCCCCACGCCCGTCACCGGTGCGGTAGGTGCCTGCGGCGTGCCAGGCCATGCGAATAAAGAACGGCCCATAGTGACCGAAATCCGCAGGCCACCAGTCTTGCGAATCGGTCATCAGCGCATGCAGGTCTTTCTTGAGCGCCGCAAAGTCCAGTTTCTTGAACGCTTCGGCGTAGTTGAAGCCCTCGTCCATGGGGTCGGACAGGGATGAGTGTTGGTGCAGGATCTTCAGATTGAGTTGGTTTGGCCACCAGTCACGGTTCGACGGGCCACCGCCCGCGGCGGCGTGATTGAACGGGCATTTCGATTCAGTTGCCATGTGTGAGCTACCTTTGGTCGTGTTCATCCGGCTATCCGGCCCCGCGTGGGCACGCGATAGCGACGAGCGAAATCAATGACATAAGCTGCAGGGCCAACAATTTATCGATCAATTGATCGTCGTGGTCACACGGGCAATCCGGATAGCGGCAATCGAGTTACCAGCACGGTGGCCCACGGCAAGCCTAGTACGCTTCTGACTTATTCGTATCTCTTATCAGGTCTCAACCGGCCAGTTTTCACCGGCGCTCCGTTAAGGTTAGCCCCCTATAAAGCACTCAGCTAATAGGTGGCGTATTCGGTGCTGATAGGCCTAGTCTTTTACCTGACACCCAAGGATGGAATAGACCGGTTACGCGACGTACGCCTGTACGGGAGAGGACCAGACCATGAATAAGTGCCGGCGCTGCACGGCCGTCCACGAAGCTGGCCACGCCCTGGCTTTTTGGTGGAATGGTCAGCACATCGAGCGCATCACTGTGCGCACCAGGACAGAAGCCTGCACCGGCCCAATGATTGATCTGCGCGGCAACCCGCAAAACGTAGAGGGGTTGGTCGAGGCTGATTACCTGGTCCCGCACCCATCCTTCGACGCGCCCGGGATTGCTGAATACCTGCCCTCAATGATCGATTCTATTGAACGTGACCTTCTCGATTGCTTCGCTGGCCCCGTGGCCGAAGCCGTCTACAGGCGCACCAGATCGGACAAATTCACCTGGGCCAGCGGCAGGGGGGACCGGTACCGGGGTTACGAATTGATCAGTTTGCTGCCTGCACGAAAGCTACTCGACGCCGAACCCCGGGCAATCGCCCGCTCCTGCTGTCTGGTGCGTCACTACTGGCCCGCGGTCATCGCTGTCGCGGATCTTCTGCAAGAGCACGGCACGCTTAACGGAGAAGCTATAACCGCGCTGCTGTGCGAAGTCACCGGGGAATCACCTGCACGGTTCACTAATGACCTGGCAACCCTCGATAGGCGATGCAATCAGCGGCGGACTGCAGCCCACTCGAAGCTACTGTTCAGCAAAGCCTGGCAATCGTCTGACCGAACTGACTTCGATCGCCGGTGATTTCGTTCAGTAGTCTTTTAGCTGGCGGCGAGTTAATCCCTTTGTTTTTATGGAGGGTGACACACCGCTGAACTCGTCTCAGTAATCGACCCAGACCCCGCCTTTGTCCGCAGACTGGACACAGCGCTCGACCCAGCGAACGCCTTCGACACCGGCATGGATATCCGGATAGCGCAACGTCGCCAAGCGCTCATGATTGCCGCGGTTGGCGGCGTCCATAGCCACGGCGAAACGGTAGTAAAGGTTGGACCACGCGTCGAAGAGCCCTTCCGGGTGCCCCGCGCCGATTCGGTCATCGAGCACTGCATCGGGATGCAAATACCCCATGCCGCGCTCCAGCACTTGCGCGGGTTTGCCCTGGACTTCGAATGACAGCTGGTTTGGCCGCTCGTCCCACCACTCGAGGCTGGCTTTAGAGCCGATCACGCGAATTTTCTGGCCGTGCATGGAGCCGGCGTTCACGGCGCTTGACCACACACTGCCCATTGCCCCGCCTTCGTATTCCATCAGCGTGTAGGCATTGTCCTCAAGCGGTGCACGGCTTTTGACAAAGCTCTGACGTGTACACAGCAGCCTTTTGATCTTGAGTTCGGGCAGCATGACTTCCGACAGGTACAGCGGATGGGTGCCGACATCTCCCAGCACATAGCTGGGGCCGGCGAAGCGCGGATCGACTCGCCATTGGGTCGCCTCGCTTTGCGCCTCCACCGGCTCGCAATGGAAACCATGGGCAAACTGCATGTGCACCATGCGAATCTCGCCCAGTTCGCCCTGGGCAATCATGTTCCGGGCCTGTTCGATCAGTTGATGTCCGGCGTAGCCGTAGGTCACCCCCACTACCCTGTTGTTCGACACGGCAATTTCCCGCAGCGTCTGCGCCTCCTCGAGGGTGAAGCACAGCGGCTTTTCGCAGACCACGTGCAACCCTGCTTCCAGGGCGGCCTTGGTGATTGCGAAATGGGTGCCATTGGGCGTCGCCACCGAAACCGCCTGAATGCCATCCGGCCGCCCGGCCTCACCTTCAAACAGGCTGCGATAGTCGGCATAGCAGCGTTCGGGGTCGACTCCCAGTTCCACGCCGAAGGCCCGACCACGCTCCGGGTTCAGGTCGAAGGCGCCAGCGACCAGCACAAACGACTGGTCACGCAATGCCGCGCTGCGGTGGATGTAGCCAATCTGACTGTCGCGTCCACCGCCAACCATGGCCCAACGAAGAGGTTCGGGAATACGCTTGCTGCCATTGATCATCGATAAGTCCTTTGCGTGAGAGAAATCAGAAACCTGCCTGAGAGAGGTAGGCGCGGCTGGCAGCAACGTCGCGCAGGCTGCCATGGGCGTTACGCGGATCGCGTTCTTGCTCGACTGTGATGTAGCCCTGGTAACCGAGCTCGGTGATCAGCTCACGCAAGGCGCGATAGTCGATGACACCCTGGCCGATCGGGCACATCACGCCCCTGGCGCAGGCCCCGAAAAAGCTGATGTGCTCACCCCGTACCTGATCGAACACCGCCTGATCAATGTCTTTGAAATGCAGGTAATCCAGCCGATCCGCGTACTGGCGCAGGGTCTGAACCGGGTCCATGCCGGCGTAGTAGAGATGGCCGGTGTCCAGACACAGGCCGGCCACTTCGTAGGGAATGTCGGTGACCAATTGCGCCAGCTCGTCGGCGAACTCGATGTAGCCGCCGGCATGCGGGTGAATCACCGTACGAACGCCGAACTCCAGCCAGGCCAGATCAGCAATGGCCCGGATGTGGTTCATCATGCCCAGCCAGGCGTCAGGTGCCAGACGCGGTGCTCGTTCGGAGTGTCCGGCCGCGTAGTCACGTTCCTCATGCCCCCAGTCGATAACCACCAGGCAAGGCATGGCGAAGCGCTGCCCCGGTTCCTGCGGCACTGCTGGCAGTTGCTTGAGCAAGGCACAAATATTTCGGGTTTGTGTCAGCACGTTCGGCAGATTGGCCGGATCGACCAGATTGTCGAATACAGTGCCGGCCACTACATGCAGGCCCTGCTCGGCGAGCACCGTGCCGACTGCCGCAGCGTCAAGCGGCAGGTAGCCATACGGCCCCAGTTCGATGCCGCGATACCCGGCTTGCGCGGCTTCGCTGAGCACCTGTTGCCACGCTGGCAGATGAGGATTGTTGACATCGTCTACGCCCCAGCAACAGGGTGCAGTGGAGATATGGAGGGTCATGTCGGGTTCCGATGATTGTTGTTATGAGTGGTGCTGTTTCGCTCGGAGAAATCCTAAGTTGCCAGGGTGCACGACTGCTATAGTCCTGCAGCCATACCTGTCAGAACCCGTCAAAAACATTAAAGAGCCTTTCATTTCATGTCAGAGCCCCATCACCCGGCCGGCCGTCGTTCAACCATGGAAGATGTCGCCGAGGCCGCCGGCGTTAGCCTGTCCACCGTGGATCGGGTGATGAATCTGCGTGCCAACGTTCGCGCCGATACCGCGCGGCGCATTGCCGAAGCCGCTGCCAGGCTAGGCTTCTACGGTCGCAATGTGATCGAGCAACGCCTGCTTCAGCAGCGACCGACCGTACGCCTGGGGTTTCTGCTGCAAAAGCGTGGTGTGGCGTTTTATCAAGGGCTGGCCAAGGCCTTGGCCGAGGCAGCGGCATCCAGCGTCCGCGCCCAGGTTCGGGTGATGATCCATTACATCGATGACCTCGCCCCGGCCGCCACCGCACAACGCATCCTCAAGCTGCAAGGAGAGGTTGACGCTCTGGGTGTGGTGGCGGCAGATCATCCCGCCGTGCGCGAAGCGATGGCGCAGTTGCGTGCTGCCGGCATCCCCGTTGTTGCCCTGGTTTCCGAGCTGAGTGCGTCGGCCGGCGCCAGCTATGTCGGTGTCGACAACCGGTCAATGGGTCGCACGGCTGGTTGGTTCATCAAGAACCTGGCGCCCCACGCGGGGCCTGTGGCGGTGATGGTAGGAACGCAGCGTTTTCAGTGCCAGGAACTGTGCGAAATGAGCGTGCGCTCCTTTCTCGCGGAGCAATCCCAGGACTGGGAGCTATTGGCAACACGTCTCACCCTGGAGGACGAAGAGTTCGCCTATGCCGGCACGCTCGACCTTCTGAGCAGCCAGCCCGACCTTGTCGGCTTGTATGTGGCGGGCGGCGGCATCGCAGGCGTCATCAACGCCCTGCGCGAACTGAAAGCCCAGAACATCGCGCTTCCAACAGTTATATGCCACGACCTGACACCCATCACCCAAGCGGCCCTGCGTGACGGCATTGTTCAAGCCGTACTGTCGCATCCCGTCGTGGCATTGGCGCAGACTGCCGTGAACGTGATGGTGGACGCAGCGATAGACCCGTCGTCAGCCATCGCCACGAAGCTCATGCTCGCACTTCAGATTGACGTGTCTGAAAGCGTTTAGCGGCGAGTAGCAAGATGGACGATAACGACCTGACATCCACGTACCTGATTGCCTGCAAAACCACATGGCGACGAGATTCGTTATCTCGCTCCCTATTGCTGCATCCGCTGCAGCAATGAACTGCAACTGCCCCGACTAGTGCTTGCGCGTTGACTCTTTAGACTCCCGATACGACCAATGTGTATCTGGAGTTCCAAATGGTAAGCACCGTGACAATTCAGGAAACTGGCGGGCCTCAGCTATGCCACGGGCCCGATAGGTGCCTACGCAAGCGGCCGCCTCTATCCGGCAAATCGACTGGTGAAGATTCCCGACGACCTCGGTTTCGACGAAGCCGCGGCCGTACTCTTCAAGGGCATCACCGCCCATTACCTGCTCAAGACTACCTACCCCGTTGGCCCTGGCTCGCGAGTGCTGGTGTATGGGGCGGCGGGTGCGCTGGAGCAAATCATGGTGCCCTGGGCCAAACATCTGGGCGCCTTTGTAATCGGTGTGGTGTCGAAACAGGACAGTGTCGAACGCGCCAGAGCCGCCGGTTGTGATGAGGTGCTGGTGTTCGATGCAGCGACACTTGCCGCCCAGGTAACGGGGCTTACCCACGGACAAAAGGTTGACGTCGTGTATGACCCTATCGGGCGGGTTTCTTTCGAAGCCTCCCTCGACAGCCTTCGCCCGCGCGGCTTGATGGTGTCTTTCGGCATGGCCTCGGGCGCCCCGTCGGCGGTCGAGATCAGCACCCTCAACGCCAAAGGCTCGCTGTTCCTGACCCTCCCATCCCTCGCTGCGCATACAGCCACTGCCCCCCGAATATCAGCAGCGTGCACAGGGGGAGTTGCAAGCGGTGGCCGCCGGTATCATCAAGCCTCGAATCTGGCGTCGCTATCCGTTGTCTGATGTAGCCTTGGCGCACGCCGATCTGGAAAGCGGACGCTCGCAAGGTGCTATCGTCCTTACGCCCTGAGTCATCAGAACCTGTTGTCTGGTTGAATAACCGAGGTTTGCTTGCGACTCGCACTGCCAGCCGCAATGGGCCGATTGTGGCTCAGTTCGACGGTCTCGGAGTTTGCCCTGGCCTACCCCGAGGTTTCGCTGGAAGTCGAATACTCGGAGCGATTCGTCGACATCGTCGCCGAGGGGTTCAATGCCGCGATCCGTATCGGTGAGCTTTCAGACAATCGACTGGTTGCCAAAAAACTCTGCGATCACCGTCGAATCCTGTGTGCTGCCCCGACCTACCTGCAACGCCGGGGCGAGAGGCAAAATTTGCGCAAGGCGCGCCATGGCTGTTGCCCGAACCGTAGGGTTTGGTTGCCGAGCTGCAACATGGGCGAATTATTGTCTACGCTGCATTGCTGGACATCACAGTGGCAATCCGGTTGATGCAAAGGGAGCGCACAGATGAACCGTCTTACTGCAAAAGATTTTGCCCCTGAACTGCTCGAGCTCTACGACTACTACGCCCATGGCATGATCAACAGGCGAGAGTTTCTGGATCGTGCGGCGCTGTTCACGTTAGGTGGTTTGACGGCCAGCGCCCTCCTCGCCGCCCTGAGCCCCAATTATGCGCTCGCCGAGCAAGTGCTAATTACCGACCCGGACATCATCGCCGAGTACATCACCTATCCCTCACCCAAGGGACACGGACAAGTCCGTGCCTATCGGGTGCGCCCGGCGAAAGCCAGCGGCAAGGTGCCGGCGGTGGTGGTCGTGCATGAAAATCGCGGGCTCAATCCCTACATCGAGGATGTCGCCCGGCGGTTGGCCAAGGCAGGATTCATCGCCCTCGCCCCCGACGGCCTGACGTCGGTCGGAGGTTATCCCGGCAACGATGAGAAGGGTCAGGCGCTACAGCAGACTGTCGATCCTGAAAAGCTCATGAACGATTTTTTCGCCGCCATCGAATGGCTGATGAAGGATGACTCGACCACTGGAAAAGTCGGCATCGTCGGCTTCTGTTATGGCGGTGGCATCGCCAATGCCGCAGCCGTGGCCTATCCAGAGTTGGGTGCTGCAGTGTCCTTTTATGGTCGTCAGCCTAGGGGTGAAGAGGTCGTCCGGATTCAGGCGCCTCTGCTACTGCACTACGCCGAACTGGACACGCGGACCAATGAAGGATGGCCTGCCTTTGAGCAGGCGTTGAAAGCTGCCGGCAAGACTTACGAAGCCTACACCTACCCTGGCGCTAACCATGGTTTCCATAACGACTCCACGCCTCGATACGATGAAGCCGCCGCCAGACTTGCCTGGAGCAGGACGCTGGATTGGTTCCGGCGGTACCTGGCTTAGCGTTGAAATCGCCCCGCAACACGAGAACCTGCTCACGGTCAGCGAGGAGTTGCACTCTGCAGGACCTCGCTCGCCGGATCACGGCTGCAACCATTTTCCGAACAGACGTGTCACCCGAGGCATGAACACGTAGACCACCAACAGCACGATGCTGGCCGTGATCAGTACATTGCCTTGCACATAGCCGCCCAGCCAGGGCACCCAGCCAAACAACGGTTTGAACAGCATCGGCACCAGAAAGCTCAGGGGCAGGATGACCAAAAAGGTCACGCAGGCCTGCTTCCAGCGCGGTGGGGGCGGCGCAGCCTCATCAGTCGGAGTAAACCAGAACTCACGGTCGGCCTTGACCTCGGTCTGGTCGCCATCGGCGAGCAATGGCCGCGCCTCTTCGACCAGCTTGCGGCGATCCTCGGAATCGAGCCAATGCTGCAATTGTTCAGTCGTGGCGAAACGCAGCACACTGGTGAACTGCGCCAGCCCCTGGCTTTGTCCGCGCATCACATCAATGCCCAGATGCCCTGGATACGTGCGCGCCATGGCAATAGTGCGACGCAACCAGTTTTCGTACGCCTCATCCCCGCCCTGTTTGACCCGATGGCGTACCAGCAATGTGACCACGCCTTCCGACAATTCGATGTTCATGACTGACTCTCCGAGCATGCCCGTTGGCAGTGACGGCGCAGCGAACTGCGCCGTTGAGCAACGGTATTTTTCCGAGGCTTACTTGACCTGACGTTGCGGCGCCTTGTGCACCATGGTGTAAGCGTAATCCACGCCCATGCCGTAGGCACCACTGTGCTCGCGCACCAGGTCCATCACTGCGTCGTAGGTCTCTTTGTGTGCCCAGTCGCGCTGGTACTCGAGCAACACTTGTTGCCAGGTCACCGGCACCGCACCGGCCTGGATCATCCGCTGTACCGACATGTCGTGAGCTTCTTTGGTCGTCCCGCCCGAGGCGTCGGTGACGATGTACACCTCGTAGCCTTCGGCCAGCGCTTCCAGAGCCGGGAAGTTCAAGCACACTTCAGTCCAGAGCGCAGCCATGATCAGCTTTTTGCGACCGGTGGCCTTCACCGCTTCTACCAGTTTTTTATCTTCCCAGGAGTTCATCGAGGTGCGCTCGATGGGCTGATGATCGGGAAACACACTGAGCAATTCCGGCCAGATGTATCCGCTGAAGCTTTCGGTTTCGACCGACGTCAAAATGGTCGGCACGTTGAAGATCTTCGCGGCTTTGGCCAATGCAACGGTGTTGTTCTTCAGGGTTTGACGATCGATCGATTGCACGCCGAAGGACATTTGCGGCTGGTGGTCGATCAGGATCAGAGCGGAGTTGGTTGGGTTGAGCAATTCACGAATAGACATGGCGTGTTCCTTTTGATGTCGCTGTTCTGGAGGGTTGAGTTATTCAGGCTGTAAGGCGCGGTGCGTGGTCTCGTTGGAGGTGGTGTGCTACCGGCTTGGAACCTAATGTAGTTTCTGGATAAAACCGAAACAATTACCTAAAATGCATAATCATTATTTCCAAATTAGGGACAGTCGTGGACCGGATCGAATGCATGCGTGCTTTTGTCGCCACCGTCGGAGCAAACGGCTTCGCCGCCGCAGCCCGAGCGATGGATGTGCCACGCTCAAAAGTCAGTAAACAGATTCAGGCGCTGGAAGAGGCCATCGGTGTGCAGTTGCTGCAGCGCACAACGCGCAGCCTGCACCTGACCGAGGCCGGCGCGGAGTACTACGAAGCGGCCCGTGAAGTGATCGCGTCCGTGGACGAAGCCGAGCAACGGGCGCGTAACGGCATTGGCGAGCTACGCGGCGTGCTGCGGGTCAACGCGCCGATGTCGTTCGGTCTGCGGCGGCTCGGGCCGCTGATCCCGTTGTTTCATGAGCAGCATCCGAACATTGAGCTGCAACTGGTCCTGAGCGACCAGCAGGTCGACCCGGTACGCGGCGGCTTCGATGTGACCATCCGCATCGCGAGCCTACCGGACTCCTCCCTGGTGGCTCGACTGTTGGCGCCTGCTCCGCGGATCATGGTCGCCTCCCCGGCTTATCTTGAGCGCGCGGGCACACCGCAATCGCCAAAGGACCTGAGCGCCCACCAATGCCTGAATTATGGCTACCTGCAGAGTGGCGTCAGCCTGCAATTGAGCAACGGCCACGAGACGCAGCGCGTGCATGTCACCGGCCCGCTGCATGCCAACAATGGCGACCTGCTGGCCCAGGCCGCAGAAGCCGGCATGGGGATCGCCTTGCTGCCGAACTTCATTGTCGAAGAGGCTCTGGCGGCCGGCAGGCTGGTCGCCGTGTTGTGCGAATGGCAGGCCCCGCCGATCACCATCAACGCGGTCTACTCGTCTGCACGTCGGGTTCCGCAGAAGACCCGGGCGTTTATCGAGTTTTTGGTGGCGCAGCTTGCGCAAGAGCCGAGTTGAGTCGTAATGCTTCACTTAAGCCGTAATGCGATCTGTAGCAGCTGCCGAAGGCTGCGTTCGGCTGCGCAGCAGTCGTAAAATCAGCAATTGCGGTGTGTCAGGTACACCACGGCAGCCGGACTCACGACTGCTTCGCAGCCGAACGCAGCCTTCGGCAGCTGCTACAAAGAATGCCGCGCGGCTGAAATTGCTTAAATGAACAGTATTACGAGTTGAGTCGGCGCCCTGGCTCTCCCTCAAGCAACCTGCCCATCCGGCAGATACGCTGCGATATTGCGCATTGCGCGCTCAACGTACTGTTCTTTTTCCCCGACTGGCGCGACGTAGTGCAGTGCGCTCTCTGCCGCTTCGATGCCTTCCAGACGGGCGATGATCCAGGCCGCAAGATAGACCGAAGCGAGGCATCCACCGGCGGTGGCGATGTTGCCTTTGGCGAAGAATGGCTGGTTAAGGACATCGATGCCAGCCGCCTGGACCCACGGTTTCGTGGTCAAATCCGTGCAGGCCGGTACACCCTCCAGCAAGCCAAGCTTGGCCAGCACCAGCGTGCCTGAACACTGCGCACCCAGGAGTTGCCTCGAGGGATCAAGTTGCAACTGCGTCATCAGGGCGGTGTCAGCCACCACCTCGCGAGTCTGCATGCCGCTCCCGACAATCACCGCATCGGCTACGCTCGCCTCGCGAAGCGTTGCCTGGGATTCGATCACCACTCCGTTCATTGAACGGACACGGGCCGCAGGGCTGGCAATCGACACGCGCCATCCCGGCTTCTTGATGCAGTTAAGCACGCCGAGTGCGATCAGGGAGTCGAGTTCGTTGTAGCCTTCGAAGGTGAGAATGGCGATATGCATGGCTGGGGCTTCCTGCAAATGTGGCTGGCATCCGCCAGAAGGAGGCGGTTGTACAGGCGCAGGCTATGGCGAATAATTAGTACAATCAAATTATTGTAATGGATACATCTCCATGGCTCGCTCCCGGTATAAATCGTTGGTCGACGCGTTCGCCGCCGACATTCGCGCAGGACGCCTGTCACCTGGGACGCGCCTGCCCACACACCGGGAGCTTGCGGCCAATGAAGGCCTCGCCTTGGCCACGGCGACCCGTGTCTACGCAGAGCTTGAAACAATGGGCCTGGTCAGCGGCGAAACCGGGAGAGGTACGTTTGTCCGGGAGACTTCGTTGCCATCAGGATTAGGCATCGATCAGCAAGCGGTCGCCACCGGTGTTCTGGACCTTAACTTCAACTACCCTTCTCTACCAGGCCAGGCAGAACTGCTGCGTGGCGCCTTGCGCCAACTGGCGTCTTCGGGCGATCTGGAGGCATTGCTCCGTTATCAGCCCCATGGCGGGCGACAGCATGAGCGTGCGTCAGTTGCCCGGCATCTCCAGTGCCGAGGCTTGAGCGTCAGCGACGAGCAGGTACTGATCGTCAACGGGGCTCAACACGGGTTGGCGGTGACGGTCATGGGGCTGTTGCGCCCAGGCGATGTCGTTGCGACGGATGCCTTGACCTATCCCGGTTTCAAAGTCCTCGCGGATACCCAACGCCTGGAACTGGCCCCCCTCCCTGCTGCCGCCTGTGAATCTGATCTGGATGCCCTGGTTCGACTGTGTCAGAGCAGGAAGGTCCGCGCCGTCTACACCATGCCGACCTTGCACAATCCACTGGGATGGGTCGCCAGCCAAAGCTGGCGGCAACGCTTGGTGAGCATCGCCCGCGAGCATGACTTGCTGATCATCGAGGACGCCGCCTATGCGTTCCTCGCAGAGGACGCACCGCCTCCCTTGGCAGCGCTTGCACCGGAAAGAACCGTGTACGTGACAGGCCTCTCGAAAAATGTCGCCACCGGGTTGCGCGTCGGATTTGTCGCAGCGCCCTCCGCCTGGGTACCCGCTATCGAGAGAGCCATACGCGCGACCATTTGGAACACGCCTGGGGTGATGACTTCAATCGCCTGTAACTGGCTCGACGACGGCACGGTCAATCGCCTGGAAGACGAAAAGCGCCGGGACACTGCGAAGCGACAGGCCATGGCCAGGGCAACGTTGACCGACTTGAAGTACATCGGCCATCCCTCCTCCTATTTTCTCTGGCTGCCTTTGGGAGAAGAGGTTCGCGCCGACCAGGTGGCGATGGCGCTGATGCGCGAGCACGTTTCGGTGTCGACTGCGGAACCCTTTGCGACTTCTACCCCTATTCCTCACGCAATCAGGCTTGCACTCGGTTCTTTGGAACTGGATGCCCTGCAAGTCGCACTCGACACGGTGAAGCGTGTGGTTGAAGCTCATTCTTACTGAGGTGGCCGAGCGTCGCTGAACGATGAGCAAGCAGGCCTTATACCGCGCCGTCATCAAGGTAGCGCGACAGCGCTGCACAGCGTTTCAGGCTGTAATCCAGCGCTCTACTGATAGCTGAACCTTCGGGCACTAAATTCCGCTGGAAGATCATCCAGGTGTGCAGCATACCCATCACCGGCATGGCTTTTTCTTGCCGTATTCGATGCCGTAAATTCGGTTCCAGGTCTTAAAGTCGTCAGCTTTCATAATCACCGAGGCTCAGCGAGGCTGGACTCTTGGCCCCGCGACGCCAATACACGGATCCTATTTTTGGCTGAGCGCCGCTATCGATACTCCCGAAGCAACGAAGGTGAGTCCTGCCCCTACGTTCAGGCCATTTACCAGCCGTGGCCTCTGACGCAAAAATCGGGACAGTGCAGTGGCAAATACGCCCATAAGTGCGAATCCCACAGCCGTAAGTGCGGCGAACCATATGCCGTACACCAGCATCTGCACGCTCACTGAGCCGCGTTGCGGGTCTACGAACTGCGGGATGAATGCAAGGACGAAAAAACCAGGCTTCGGATTGAGTGCTGCCGAGAGTAATCCCGTGAGGAAAATGCTCGGCAGTGATTGCCGAGTCGCTGGCTGGAAGCTAATCAGGCTACGAGAGCGTAGGACTTTTATGCCAAGCCACAGTAAATAACCGGCGCCGATAAGCTTGACGACCCAGAAGGCAACTGCGGACGTCTGCATAAGCAAAGTCAGTCCCAGCGAAGCGGTTGCCACATGAAACAGAATTCCCGCCCCAGATGCCATGCCCGATACGATAGCGGCTACCCTGCCCTGACTGAGTCCTCGGCCTACGGCCAGCAGATTGTCCGGGCCTGGTGCGAGAACCAATAGCAAGCACGCGGCAGTATAGGCAAGCCAAATATTGATCGGAAACACGGCATTCTCCTTAAGCCTCACCGAGGCATCCATCCTCACGTAGCGCCAAACTCTGCCCGTACCAGGCGGCAAAGTCAAAGCCACTGCATTTGACAATATGTGCTTGCCGAACGGTTACCGAAATACGTTTGTTTTCCCGCCAAGGACACATGCTCTAAGTCGATCACGACTTTAGGTTATTGCCCGTCCGCCCACCCCGGGTGGTGTCCAAACGCCTCGAACAATTCAAAAATGGTCGCCTTGACCTTCTGCACCGCGTTGCTCTGCACGGCGGTGTCAGGCCAGCACAGAGACAGCTCACGCGTGAACAGCCGATGATCGATCCTGGCCAGCTTGAGCTTATGTTGATCCAGTTCAACATGGGCGGCGGCCCAAGGCAGGATCGTCACGCCCAGCTTTGCCAGAACGGCTGAGAACAACAGGTCCGTGGAGTTGGCTTCGAACTCGACCTCACAGTGCAGACCGGCCTCTTGCAATGCCGACTCGACTCGACTGCGAATGGTGTTCGGGGCACAGGGCAGCACCAGCGGCATCTTCGCCAGGGCGTCGATCGTCACCGGTCCCTCGGGTAACGGAAACTCCGGCCACGCGATCAGATACAGCGTTTCGGTGAGCAGTCGCTGCGAGATCATCCCGCGGGTTTCGACCACGTCGACATTCACCGCGAGCGCCACCCGCCCGACCGTGATCAGGCCGCCGAGCTCGGCGCTCGGGGCATCGATCAATTCCAGCTTGATACCCGGGTAGCGACTGCGGATCGTGCGTGCGAGCGGAATCGCCAACATTCGTGCCGTACTCGATGGCATGCCGACCGAGACCTTGCCCTGCGGGAGTTCGGCGTCCTGACGCAGCAGTTCACGGGTGCCGTCGGCCTGGCGCAGCAGCTCGATGGCATGCCGGTACAGCGTCTGCCCGGCCGCGGTGGGCACCACGCCCTGCACGCTGCGCTCGAGCAATTGCGTGTCCATGTCCCGTTCCAGATTGCGCATCTGCTGGCTGATCGCGGGCTGCGCGATATGCAGTGCCTCGCTGGCGCGGGTGATGTTGCCGCACTCGACCACCTTGATGAAATACCGCAACTGGCGCAGGTCCATGGGGGGGGCGTCCAAAGAATCTGACTCTATATAAAAATCCGATGGGACCAAAGGAATTTCATATTTGTAGCTTATGAGATGCGCTGCCTAGACTGATTTCACAATAAACGAAGCGCTGACGGCGTCCCCCGCCTCGCAGCGCCTCAATAGGCCTGATCAAGGTCAATGGGAGATCTTAATGTCCAGAGCATTAACCGCATCAGCAACGAGTGTAAAGCCGATCAAAACGCCCCTGACCCGCGAGCAGATTCGCGGCTTCTGGACGGTCTACCTGGGATGGGTGCTGGATGGCGTGGATTCGGTGATCTTCGCCCTGGTTTTGATTCCCGCCCTGACCGAGTTGCTGCCCAACTCGGGCATCACCCCAACCCCCGCCAATATCGCCATGTACGGTTCTCTGCTGTTCGGGTTGTTTCTGATCGGCTGGGGAATGTCGTTTATCTGGGGGCCGCTCGCCGACCGTTTTGGCCGGGTGAAGATGCTGGCAGCCAGCATCCTGGTGTACTCGCTGTTTACCGGGGCCGCGGCGTTCTCGGAGAACATCTGGCAATTGGCGGCGTTTCGGCTGATCGCCGGGATCGGTGTCGGCGGCGAATGGGCACTGGCCGGCACCTATGTGGCCGAGAGCTGGCCGGAAGACCGGCGCAAGATGGGCGCGGGCTATCTGCAAACCGGCTACTACTTCGGCTTTTTCATCGCCGCGTTGTTGAACTACACCGTTGGCGCAACCTACGGCTGGCGCGTGATGTTCCTGTGTGGTCTCGCCCCGGCTGCGGTGGCGATCTACACCGCGTTGAAGGTGAAAGAGCCTGCCCAGACGCATAAGGTAGCGCACCCTGTCGCACGTTCCTCAACCACTTCTACACGCACGACATGGTGGGAAATCTTTGCCCCGGCCTTTCGCCGACGCACGCTGACCAGCTCGGCCCTGGTCGGAGTTGCGATCGTCGGTTTGTGGGCCGGCTCGGTTTACGAAGCGACGGCCGTGGTGACCCTGGCGACCCGCGCCGGCATCGACCATGTCGGCGCCGTGCACCTGGCCTCCATTGGCGCGGCGGTGCTGTCGCTCAGCACCATTCTCGGCTGCCTCGTTGCGCCGTGGCTGGCCGAGCGGCTTGGGCGACGGCTTGCGCTGGGCATCTACTTCGCCGGTATGGCGACGTCGATCGTGGTCGCCTTCGGCTGGGTGTTCTACATGGACAACGGTCTGCACCTGTTCATGGTGTCACTGGTGTTTCTCGGTTTCTTCGGCGGCAACTTTGCGATTTTCTCGCTCTGGCTGCCCGAGCAGTATCCGACCCGAATCCGTGCCACGGCATTCGCTTTCAACGCCTCTGTCGGCCGCTTCATCGGCGCCGGGGTCAACTTCCTGCTGGCCGCCGCGATCCACTGGCACGGCTCGCTCGGCGCCCCTATCGCCTGGACCGCTGCGGCCTTCGTGGCCGGCATTCTGATCCTGCCGTTTGCCGTCGAAACCCGTGATCAACCGTTACCGCAATAAAACCGCAGCGCTCAAACATTCAGTGGAGAACCGTATGCAAGCTTTGCAAGGCGTGAAGATCGTCGACTTGAGTCGCGCACTGTCGGGGCCGTTCTGCACCATGGTGCTGGCGGACCTTGGCGCCGATGTGATCAAGATCGAGCCCGGCCCAACCGGCGACATGAGCCGGACCTGGGGCCCGTTCGACCGGGGCGTGAGCACCTACTATCTGTCGTGCAATCGCAATAAGCGCGGCATCTGCATCGACTTCCGCAACCCCCAGGGCCTGGCCGCGATCCAGCGGCTGATCGATGAAGCCGACGTGGTGATCGAGAACTTCAAACCCGGCACCCTCGATAGCATGGGCCTGAGCTATGAGGTGCTCAGCGCACGCAATCCGCGGCTGATCATGGGCAGTATCAACGCCTTTGGCAGTGACGGACCGATGAGCAGCTGGCCGGGTTTCGATCAGATCGCCCAAGGTTACTCGGGGCTGATGAGCCTGACGGGATTCGTCGATGGCGACCCGACCCGCACCGGCACGGCCATCGGCGACCTGACCTCGGGCATGTGGCTGGTAACGGCGGTCATGGCCGCCCTGCTGGAGCGCGAACGCACGGGTTGCGGCCAGCACGTCAGCACCTCGTTGCTGGCCAGCCTGGTGGGGTTGTTGAGTGTGCACGGGCAACGCTACCTCAGCCTCGGCGATGTCCCTCGCCGCACGGGCAACGCCCACTCGGTCATTGCGCCTTACGGGGTGTTCCAGACGCTGGATGGCCCGCTCAACCTGGCGCCGATCACCTCCGCCATGTGGGGACGTTTATGCGTGCTGCTCGATTTACCCGCGCTGCCGGAAGACCCACGCTTCGCGACCAATGAAGCCCGGGTCGAGCGACGTGACGAGTTGAAAGCTATTCTGGAAAGCCGCCTGAAAACCCGCAGCAAACGCGCGTGGACCGAACTGTTCATCGAGGCTGGCTTACCCGCAGGTCCGATCAATACACTCGACGAAGTGTTCGACGACCCGCAGGTGCTGCATAGCCAACTGACCAAGACACTCATGCACCCGACACTCGGCGCGCTGCGCCAGGTCGTGACCCCGGTGTTCAGCGCGACCGACGCCGCAGAACCTGCGCCCGGTGTCAGCCAGCGCCCACCGCCGCTGCTCGGTGAACACACCCTCGAAGTCCTGCGCGAGGCAGGTTTCGACACCGCGGCAATCAACGCGCTGCTGGCCGCGAAGGCCGTGTATCAGGACACCAGTGATTCGCCAGCCATGGCATTCGGACAATCAACAGGAACCGCACAATGAACCCGACACAAACCTCTTCCGCCACCGTGACCGTCAACAGGGTCGATGACCGAATCGGTCGGCTGGTCTTCAGCAACCCCTCCCACCGCAACGCCCTCAGCGCACAACTGCTGAACGCCCTCGACGAAAGCCTCGCCGCACTGGCGTCACAACGCATACCCGTGGTGATACTCGGTAGCGAAGTCGGCCAGCCCGTCTGGAGCGCCGGCCATGACATCCGCGAACTGCAACACGACCACGACCCGATTGCCTACGGCAAGCCACTCGAAAAAGTCTTGCGCCGCATCCGCGCCTATCCCGGCGTGGTGATCGCCATGATCTCCGGCTCGGTATGGGGTGGCGCGGTGGACCTGGCGATGAGCTGCGACCTGGTGGTCGCGGATCGCAGTGCGAGCTTTTCGATGACGCCGGCAAACATCGGTTTGCCCTACACCACCAGCGGGCTGCTGCGCTTTTTCAACAACCTGCCGATTCACGTGTTGAAGGAAATGTTTTTCTGCGCGCACAAGCTCGATGCAGAACGCGCTGAACATTTTGGTGTGGTGAACCGGCTGGTCGATAGCGACCTGCTGGAAGCCACTGCGCTGGAACTGGCACGCACGATTGCCGGCAAAGCACCGTTGGCCATTGCGGCGGTCAAGGAGCAATTGCGCATCCTCGAAGACCTGCAACCGATGCCCGTCCAGGCGATGGAACAGATCGCAGAACTGCGTCGACTGGCGTGCGAGAGCAGCGACTTCGATGAGGGGCTGGCGGCGTTTGCAGAGCGCAGGCCGGCGGTGTTTGGCGGTCGGTAGGACTCCCTGAGGCAGACAATCAAGCCTGGTGAACGACGTACGTCACACGGTCGAATCCCGATGGAGCCGACACCCATCGGGAACACCGGTAAAAAATCGAACTCAAGTCATACCGCTGCTTCCAATGTACAGGCCAGTGGAGGTAGCGAATGAAAACGGAGCTATGTGTGCTGCCGAACGGAATTTCGAGCAACAGTGCCGTACCTTGTATTGGCAATACCCTGGTGTCGCAATCCCGTTCAGTATGAGAGGTGGATTTCATGAGCAGCATCGTCTACATCGTCGGGGCAGTTGTGATCGCCCTGTTTGTCCTGTCGGTCCTCGGGCTTCGATAGATTCGAAGACCATCTTTATTCATCGTTTGTGCTTTATTTCCCTGACGTGGACGTTCGCCTCATCACCCGTCCTTCGATGATGGCACGGGCGTCACCCGCCACACGACGTTACCGGCATCGTCCGCAATCACGATCCAATGCTCCCGGTGGCGACAGGCTCCTGTCGGCCAATAACCGACAATCGGTTCCATTCAGAAAGTTCTACACGTCACCCAAGCGCCCCAGAAAAGGCTGCTGAAAAAACGAGTAGCGTCTCCGAATCCCGAGTCATGCAGCAGTTTTTGAACTGCCGCCTCGGAGTGTGGAGGGGTTGACTGGCATAGGCGTACTCATTGCCCGTGAGGTATCAGATTTTTCAGCTGCGTTCAGAGGCGATGATTTCAAGGCGATTCTCCATGTCCTCAAATCAAGCTACGCCACGCACTTTGATAATAAAAATCCATTAATTTTATGCCCTGCATTCCCATGAGGAATACGACGCTTGAGTGAGTGCTCGTCTGCCTGGGTTGGTCGCGTCGTTTGGTGATAGCCCGCGTCCGGCATTGCCTCACCCTCCTACCCCATCACCTCAACCAAATCCCTCGGCGTCATCTTCGTCACCATAATCATCACAATCACGAACATTCCCAAAAACCCCAGCACGCCCATCCAGAACCATTTCCTGTAAACGGATCTGTACTCCTCAGCAAGCCCCACCCCCGCCTCAACCGCGCTCAAGGCCATCATGTGCAGCCGCTTCTGAAGCACCAACACCGGAAGCCACAGCGAGCCCACACACAGGAAGATGATCAGCGACGTCAGAACCCATTCCGTGGTGAGGGGAAGCCCGGCGAGCTTCACCAACAGGTAACCCGTCACGATCTGAATGAAACCTGCCGGTGTGGTAATCCAGGTGTCGAATCGCACGACCATTCTCGCCACGTGCGCGATCACTTGAGGATTGGCCGTGCGGCTGGCGGCGATCAAATAGAGGTAAGACCCCATGCCGAATCCGAACAGGAAAATGGCGGCGATGACGTGGATGTACTTCAGACTCAGGTAGAGCATGGTCAGCCCTGCTCGTCAGAGAATTTTACCGACAAGTGTAGATTCAGCGGGTCGTTGATCGCAGCCATGTACTCATCGACGGTGATCTCGCCCACGCAAGCCCGGGCACCGGGCTCGGGCAAGTACCCCTGGACGATTTTTGCGGCCAAGGCAACCGCTGCGCAGCTGGGGATCTCTGGGCCCTTGTCATTCATAGCCGTCAGTTGCACCGTCATGGATAGCGGCTTTGCATCAACATCGATGCCCTGGACGTCGATGTACATTGCACTTTTACCATCACCGAATCGCTCGAACCTGCGGCCCCAGCGATGCAATCTTGCAGCCCATGGCGCAGGGTCCCGAACCAGCCCCACGCTCATCGCCTGAGCCAGAAGATAGTTGGCCAAACCGCCGAGTTTCAGGCCTGATCCTGCTTTGAAACTCAGGGTTTTGGCACCATAACGCTGGGCGAATATATCGATGTCCGGCACGTCGACATTGGCCAGGACCCGGGTACCCAGTCGTGGCATCTTGCGAAGCGTCAGGTCCTGCCAGCCCAACACTTCATGCACCTGTCCATTCCTGAGTTGCTTGATCGGTTTACCTGCGTAGGCGAGCACACCTTCGACGGTCGACAGTCCTGGCATCTTTGCCGAAGATGAAATGCCATGGTCGATCGAGTCGATACGTTTGAAGCGATGTCGGTGTTGGTCGATTATTGCCGACGATAAGGTCGGCACCGAACTGCAACCGCTGAGGATAGCCACTCCTGCACACTTGGCTTGTGCGTCGAGCGCGCCAATTCCGGTGACGAAAGTACGGCAGTCAGACAGGTCGCAATAGTTCACGCCCGCATCGATACAGCCCTGCGCAACGGCATAGGTCTGTCCCTGAAACGGGCCGCCGGTATGGATGACCAACTGAATACCCATCGAGTCGAGGACGGACTTGAATGCAGTGTCCATGGCATCGCCGCACCAGCTTTCACAGGTGGCGCCCGACTGGGCTTTCAGCTCGTCGACTTTGCGCAACAACTTCTGTGAGTCACGCCCAGAAATCACCAGCGATACACCTGGCATCGCAATTAAATGCCGGCAAACGATGCTGCCAAAGTTTCCGTAGCCACCGATTACCATCACCCTGAGCGTCATTCATCTCTTCCCTAAACCATTCGATCATGTGGCTAATTCGCCCTGAACATGGACTGGCGCGGAGCTTCTCTGATATCAGATGGCCAGGCAAGCGGCAATGCCATCGACCCAACAAGGCAACTCACCGCCGCTAACCCTGATTGAGAAAAACGGGTACAACCATTAGCCTGCTCTGGATTGAAAACCGGCACCTTTGGAGGCATCGATGCGCCTGCTGTGCAGAATCAAACCGCTGTGCCTCTCGATGCTAGCCATCATCGCGCCCTGCCTGGCGAGCGCCGAGCCAAGGCCCGAGCATATGGTCTATTTGCGGGCGATTGATCCAAATATCGAGCAGGACATCCGCTACGCCAGCGCTCATAACTTCACCGGACACCCGCTCGACGGCTACGGCGCTGCGGAGTGTCTGTTGTCGCTGGATGCCGCCAAGGCCCTTGCCCGGGTGCAAACGGCGTTGCGCGCGCAAGGCTATGGTTTGAAGGTATTCGACTGCTATCGACCCAGCCGTGCTGTTGCCGACATGGGGCGCTTTGCGACGCAACCGGGTGACCCGCGCAAGGCCGAGTTCTATCCCCGCGTAGACAAGCAAGACTTCTGGCGTTTGGGTTATGTGGCCCGGGTTTCGAATCACTCCAAGGGCGGCACGGTGGATCTGACGCTGACCGGGCCGGAGGCTCTGCCCGCCCAGACATGGAGCCCCTCGGCGGCGCAAGTCGACTGCGCCGCGCCCTATGAGCAGCGTTGGCATGATGGTGCCGTCGACATGGGAACAGGGTTCGATTGCTTCGATGAACGAGCGCATACCGACAGTTCAACGATCAACGCGACTGCCAAAGAGAATCGCCAGCGGCTCAGCAACGCCATGCAAAAAGAGGGATTTTCCGGGTACTCGAAAGAATGGTGGCACTTCACCTACACCGGGAACGATGCGCTGAAGAACATCATGGATTTCCCTATTACGGCTCAGGCGCTGGACACCAGCAATCAGCTGATTGTGGTCACGACAAAAAACTGGACTGATGTCCAGGGGACCGCCCAACGCTACGAGCGGCAAGGGAAAACGTTTCAGAAATACGGCGCGCCGTTTCCGGTGGTTGTCGGCAAAAGCGGCCTGGCCTGGGGCAAGGGTCTCGGTGTCGTTGACCAGCGCGAAGGACCGGTCAAACATGAAGGCGACGGGAAAGCGCCTGCTGGCCTGTTCAAATTGGGAACAGCCTTTGGCTACGACAGCTCCGCCGACACCAGGCTGCCTTACCTTCCGCTGACATCGACCACCGAATGCGTGGATGACAGCCACTCCAAACGCTATAACGAGCTTGTCGACGGGTCGACGATTGCCAAGGACTGGACCAGCTCCGAACACATGCGTCGCGATGACGACATGTATCGACAAGGCATTGTCATCGAGCACAACACGCCGGCGTCCGCCGACGCGGGCTCGTGCATTTTCTTCCACATCTGGCGTGCCCCCACCTCCCCGACACTTGGCTGCACCGCCATGGACCCGGCAGATATTGCTCGCTTGTTCAGCTGGCTGGATCCGCGTCAGTCGCCTCTGCTGGTTCAACTGCCCGAAGCGGAGTACGAGCACTTTCGCGAACGCTGGAACCTTCCCCAGCGTTGATATCGCAAACTCAAACTCGAGCTGCGCCCATGGCGCCGACCTCAGTCGTGAGCCACACCAGCGCGCTTGAGCATTTTCTTGCAGCGTTCGGACAAGTGATACACGTGCAACTGTTTGCCGGTCTTGATGTAGCGCTCACGCAGCGTTTTCAGCGCGGCGATGGCCGAGTAGTCGACAAAGCTCAGGTGGCGGCAGTCAAGAGTCACCTCGGGCGGGTCGTTGGCGGGATCGAACTGGTTGAGGAACGGTGCAGTCGAGGCGAAGAACAGCGTGCCATGCAGGCGGTAGAGCTTGCTGCCGTCGGCTTCCAGGTAACTGTCGGCGTATAGCTCGCGGGCCTGCTGCCAGGCGAAGTTCAGCGCGGCAATGACAATCCCGCAGAGCACAGCGATGGCCAGATCGGTGAACACCGTGATGATCGTTACCGCAATGATCACCAATACGTCGTTCAACGGCACCTTGTTGAGCACCCGCAGCGAGGCCCAGGCGAAGGTCTGCTGCGCCACGACGAACATCACCCCGACCAGTGCCGCCAGCGGGATGCGCTCGATCAGCGGCGAAAGAAACAGGATGAACAGCAAGATCATCACTCCGGCGACCACACCAGAAAGGCGACCACGGCCGCTGGAACTGAGGTTGATCACGGTTTGACCGATCATGGCGCATCCGCCCATCCCACCGAACAGACCGGAGACCATATTGGCCGCGCCCAATGCCACGCATTCGCGATCCGGGTAGCCACGGCTCTCGGTGATCTCGTCGGTAAGGTTGAGCGTCAAGAGGGTTTCCAACAGCCCGACCAGGGCCATCAACACGGCATAAGGGGCAACAATGCGCAGGGTTTCCAGGTTCCAGGGCACCTGAGGCAGGGCCAGGCCAGGCAGGCCGCCGGCAATGTGCGCCATATCGCCAAGTGTGCGAGTCGGCAGGCCGAGCAGGTAGACCGCCAGACCAACGCCGAGGATCGCCACCAACGCCGGTGGCACGGCACGGGTCAGGCGCGGCAACACGTAGACGATGGCCATCGTCAGCGCCACCAGCCCGATCATCAGATACAGCGCTGTACCGCTCAGCCAGGTCCCGCCACTCTTGAAATGCTCCAGTTGCGCCAGAGCAATGACAATCGCCAGGCCATTGACGAAACCGAGCATCACCGGGTACGGCACCATGCGCACCAACTTGCCCAACCGTAGCAGACCGAACGCCATCATCAACAGTCCACCCATCAACACCGTGGCAAGCAAATACTGCACGCCGTGCTGCACCACCAGCGCGACAATCACCACGGCCATCGATCCGGCGGCCCCGGAAATCATCCCCGGCCGCCCCCCGAACAGGGCAGTCAGGGTGCAGATGATGAAGGCCCCGTACAAACCCATCAGTGGATTCAGGTGGGCAACCAGAGCGAAGGCGATGCATTCGGGCAGCAAGGCAAAAGAGGTGGTGAGTCCGGCCAGGGCATCAGCGCGCAGACGTTTGGGTTTCATGGCTTACCTAAAATACGGGCCGACGGAACAAGCCGCAGGGCATGGTGGGAAAAGACGGCTGCGGATATTACGGAATTGAAGAAGGGCCGGCCAGCAACCGGGTAATCCCCCTCCCCTGTGTGATCGTCGGTTTTTGAGCTTTTTTGCTTTCGGGCATCCGTTTCAGGCCGAACTACCAGTTCATGATCATCGGCATCCCCGGACGAAAATCGTGCGTCTGGCCGCTCGCCCCATGATCAATCTCCACTACGAGCAGATGCTCATGGCCCTGAACAATTGCACACCCTTCCAGCTGGTTTGCACATTGCGCAGCGCTAGAAAAAGCCTGGTTGTCGGGAGTGATCACTCGCACCGATGTAATGTCGCGAAAACCATTGGGATGCTCGAATGGCTGCGCTCGTTCAATCGGAGCCTCATCGGGTCTCTTGGCAAACGAAAGAAAAAACCACATCGGTTCGGTTACAGGCGCATGTCCCACGTCGACGCTCAGCGCCGCGGGTAAGTAAGCGGGTCGATACTCCCAGACTGGAAATAGTGGCTTCTCCCCTACCGTGGAAGGTCTGAAGCAAACACCAAAGGGCGCGGCGACGCCCTCTGTGCACGTGAGGCGGTCAAAGAGTCGGGTTGGCGCCGTTAACTGACTTCGAGCTTCTGACTCATCCGTGAGATATAGAAGCTCAATGAAAGCGTTTCGGAAGAAGAACCGTCTATTGGCAGTGCCTTGACCTGGGTGGACGTTTGGTGTCCCTTCGACAAGCCCGAGGGTTTTCAGAGCTTCAGCACCTCGACCGTCTTGATTCACACAAATAAAAACATGATCCATTTCCATCGTTAACTCCCTTTAACGGTGTGATTTGACTGTCTGGTTACTCAGCAACGGCTCAACAACTTTACTCGCCAGCGGCTCACCCGTTATTTTTTTTCAGGCTTTGCAGGCGCAGGTTCGCGCGTTGCACGGCGGCCATTTTTTCAGGGCGCTTCATGCGCTTCCATTTCCTGATGTCCTCCTTGATGCGCCCACAACTCACACACAGCTCACCGCGCAGCTGACAAACGGAAATACACGGGTTTTCGATATCCTTGGCCATGATTCAATCCCGAGTCGAGCGCTGGCGCGCCAAACGTTGCGGCCAGTTTCCGGCATGAGCGCGCTGGCACTCTTCTTCAGTGTCAAATTGCACGTGAGCCGAAACCGGACTGACGAGAATGTCCGCTTCACTCAACGCCACGGCCGTCAGTTCGACCATGCGCTCAGCTTGCCCAACGGCCAGGGCCTGACGCTTGTTGGCCAGTGTGTCGAAGACCCAGATCACCCTCAGGCTTGCGGGGAACGCCGAGTAATCCACCTCGTGGGTCAACCAGGCGAAGCCGACGATTTCCGCTTTGGCCGTCTCACAGGCCTCGGTCAGGGTAACCACCAGACGACGCTCGATTCGCGCCTGATCGCGTTTGCTTAAAAGCATGGATTGATCCTTGAATGAGTATCCAGGGCCGGCTGAGAGATGCATCAGCCGGCCATGTGTTCTTTTCGCAAATGATGCCGCGCCTACAAATGGGCGGCAGGGGGAACGCTGCGGGAAATCAATGACGGCAACCATACCGAAACACCCAACCCGCGTCTTGCCACTTCATCGCCAAACCCCAGACGGATCTGTGCCCCATTGCGATCGGCTACCGCCTTGACGATCGACAGCCCCAGCCCGGACCCGACCTCATGGTTCCCGAGGCTGCGATAAAACGGGTCAAACACACGTTCCCGTTCCTCGGCGGCAATTCCGGGGCCGGTATCCTTGACCTGCAACAGCGCTCCGCCCTCCTCCATGCTCACCGAGAGATCTACCCGTCCACCCGCAGGCGTATAGCGAACGGCGTTATCGACCAGGTTCTTGACCATGGCCAGCAGGTCAAGCTCGTTGATCAGCACCTGCACGTCCTGTTCGTCCTCGACACCGATGTCGATATGCTTGGCCTCGGCCAGCGGCAGCAGGTCCTCCAGCACGCGACGATAGATGCCATGCACGGAAACCGGCGTTGCAGGCAGTGTCGAGTTCGATTGTGCGGTGGCCAGCGCCAACAGTTGATCAATCAGATTCTTGCCGCGCTCGATCCCCCGCCGCAACGCAAACAGACGCTCCCGGGCCAACGTCGACATGTCTGCGACGGCCAGGCGCTCGGCTTGCAGCGACAGGGCCGTCAACGGCGATCGGAGTTCGTGGGCGGCGTCGGCGACGAAGCGTCGCTGGGTCTCCATCGACTGCGCCACACGGTTGAGCAATCGATTGATGGCCAGCACGAAGGGACGGATCTCGGCGGGCAAATGGTTCTCGTCGATGGGGTGCAGCTCCTGCTCGCCGCGCTGGTCGATTTCAGACGCCAGTGCCGCGATAGGCCGAAACAGCTTGCGCACCAGATCGGCAACCACCAGCAAGAGCACGGGAAACAGGATGAGAAACGGCAGCAGGCCGCGCCAGGCGCTCTCGCGAGCGTCCTTGTCGCGCGTGCCGGTTTCCTGTGCAACGGCGATGCGGGCGCCACTGGCCAGGGTCTTGACCAGCACACGAAACGGTTCGCCACCGACCACCAGCGTCGACAGGCCGTCGGCCAGCGTTGTCGGCAGTGGCAGCGGTGCGCCAGCCTCCACATTGCCCGACACCTGGTTGCCATCGTTCAGGTACTGAACGGTGACCCTGGATTCTTCATCGTCGCCCTCGATGCCCTTGCCTTGCGTCGGATAGGTCAGCGTCATCTGCTGGCGCTCGAACAACACGGCCACCTGATGCAAGGTGTTGTCCTGCATTTCCAGGGCTTCATCGAATGCCGAGACAAAGGCAAAAATGCCGGCCACGATAGCGACGATCAAAATGGCCAGCGACAGCGAAACGGACAACCTGACCTGGACCGACTCGCTCAGTCGCCTTTTGAAACCATCCATCCCATACCCCTGACATTCTTGATGACGTGGCTGCCCAGCTTGCGACGCAGCGCATGGATCAGAAACTCGACCGCATTGCTTTCCACTTCATTGCCCCAGCCATAAATGCGGTCTTCGAGCTCGCTTCGCGAGAGAATCGCCCCCGGCCTGATCAACAGCGCCTGCAGCAGTGAAAACTCGCGGCTGGAGAGCTGGACCTCGGGGTTTTCTTCAGTGCTGGCTTGTTTCGAGATCGGGTCCAGCGACACCACGCCGTTGCTGAACACCGGCAGCGCGTTGCCGCCTTTGCGGCGCAGAACGGCACGCATGCGGGCCAGCAGCTCTGCCATATCAAAGGGTTTGAGCAGGTAATCGTCGGCGCCACCGTCGAGACCGCGCAAGCGATCGTCGAGGCTGTCGCGGGCTGTGATGATCAACAGTGGAACGCCGTTGTTGCGAGCCCGAATGCTGCTCAATACCGCCAGGCCGTCCTTGCCGGGCAGGCCGAGGTCAAGCAGCACCAGGTCATAATGTTGAGTGTCCAGCGCCGTCAGGGCGGTGAGGCCATTGTTGACCCAGTCGGCGGCGTAACTGGCATCTTTCAGCGCGTCCTGGATCGCCTCCCCGATCATGGGGTCGTCTTCGACCAGTAATATCCGCATGTCCCTCTCCGGTGATAAGTGAGGCTCGACACTCACGCGGGTATACCTGCGCGAATGTCGAGCCTGCATTGAATCACCTGTTCAAGCGTGGGCGAAGCGATTTATGGGGATTAAAAGCGGTCAGCTTTTTCCTTGCAGTGAATTGAAGGTTTTCAGCAAGTCATCCATTGCTGCCTTGCAGTCGCTCTGTTTCGGGCTGCTGGCGCGCAAGGCTTCAAGTGCGGTGTCGATGGACTTGTCCAGGACATGCCAGTCGCTGGCAGCACGCGGCTTGATGCCGGCTTCCGCGGAGTCCCAGGACAACTCCAGGTCCTTGATTCGCGTTTTCGCGCCTGGCAGGTCGTTTTTATTCACCAGATCGGCAACGTTGGCCGCAATGCCCTGGAATGCCGACAGGTCGCCGAGCTTCGAGGCCGAGCTTTGCTGAACGCTGGCTGCGCCCGAAGTAGCGCTCGTTTTAGGGGCGTCAGCGGGTTTCGAACACCCGGCGGCCAGGCCGAATACGACAATGGCAGATAGGACGGCGGCTTTACGAATGGCGGTTTGAACGTAGACCATGATGATTCCTTGATAGGCTTTTGAACGGGTTATTCAGTGACGAGTTTGCGATTGCCGACGCTCATCTGTGCGACGGCGACCAGGATCAGGATGACGCTGAGGAAAATCGCGCTGGTCCACATGGCGCCCATGCCGAGGCCGCCATAGGTCTTGGCTTGCGTCAGCAAATCTCCCAGCGAGGCGCCGAAAGGACGGGTCAGGATGTAGGCGATCCAGAAGGTCAGGACCGTATTGCCGCCCAGGCGCCAGGCGGCGAACGTCACGCCGATCAGCGCGCCGAAAATCACCGCGCCCAGTGTGAAGCCAAGCCCCAGCGCCTCGGTGGCGAGGTCGCCGGCCGCTGTGCCCAGCGCAAAGGTGCAGAGCACCGTCGCCCAATAGAACAGCTCCCGGCGCGGCGTGACGATTTCAGTGATCGAAAGACTGCGCTCCAACCCGTACCAGATCATGAAATTGATCGCCAGCAACACGGAAAATACCGCCGTGCTGGCATACAGGCTGATGCCCATTTTGTCAGTGAGCACGTCGGTAATCTGCGTCCCGACGATGCTCACCAGCACCACCGTCAGCCAATAAATCCAAGGGGTGTAGGCGCGTGTACGAAGTTGGCCAAACAGTGCGATCGCCAATAGCACGGCCATGCCGATACTGGTCACAGCTTGCCCCAACCCGGCATCGACGGCGAGAAAGTCAGCGCCGGTTTCACCCACGGTGGTGGACATGATCTTGATGACCCAGAACGACAGCGTCACCTCGGGGACTTTATTGAGCCAGTCAGCTTTCGTAAGCGGCTTCATGTGGATGCTTCTCCTTGACAGCGCTGCAAATCGCGCCAGGGAGAGACTACGCAGGCAAACTTAGCTGGGACTGAGGAACCTCGATTGTCGGTCATGAAGCGAACATAAAATCCCGCCCAGGCCTGTACACAGGGGCTTCGCAGGCGCTCTTGACTAAAAAAATCATCTCAACAGCCTGTAGCAAACAGTTACAAATAAGGCCATTATTCCGCTCGCAGTCACCATGAACGACCCTCTCACAGAGCGGTTCAGTCCAGGATCATTTGCCCACTGCCAAGACTTTCCGAACGTCATGCCGTGTTTTCGGGGCTAGTGGGAAAGCCTTACTTTTTAAGGAACGTATTTTGACAAACGTCTGTACCAGCGGCCTTGATATCGGCTTTGCTTCTCTGGATTACCTGCAAATTGGCATCCTGGGCATCATTCAAGGCATCACCGAGCTATTACCCATTTCATCCACTGCGCACATGCGAATCGTACCCGCCCTGCTCGGCTGGCCCGATCCTGGCTCGGCGTTTTCCGCCGCCATGCAATTGGCCGCACTGGCTGCGGTCGTCAGCTATTTCTGGCGTGATGTACGGGAAGTCGTCGCTGGCAGCATCGGCGCCGTGCGGCAGCGCGATTACAACAATCAGTCGTTCAAGCTGGCCGTTGCGATTGTGCTGGCGACCATCCCGATCGGCATCGCGGGCCTGGCCTTGTCCTCGCTGCTCAATACGTGCAACTCACCGTTAAGAGGCCTGATGGTGATTGGTATCTCGTGCCTGGTGATGGCCGTTCTGCTGGCTGCGGCCGAACTCAGCTGCCGCCATCAACGCGTCGTGGGACAGATGCGCCTGCGGGACGCATTGATTGTCGGCATCGCGCAGATTGGCGCGCTGATCCCCGGCGTTTCCCGCTCCGGTTCAACACTCACCGCCGCACTCTTTCTTAACTTCAAACGTGAAGAAGCTGCGCGTTTCTCATTCCTGCTTGGATTGCCCGCTATTGCGCTGGCCGGCTTGAAAGAGCTGTGGGTGCTGTATCACGCACATATCCCGGCCGAAGCGTGGTCGCACCTGATTTTCGGGTTGGTGATCGCCAGCGTGTCGGCGTTTTGCGCGATCTGGGGCCTGATGAAATTCCTCGAAAGGTTTTCCACCTGGCCTTTTGTTATCTACCGGGCGGTACTGGGTATTTTCCTGATTGTCGCGGTCAGTACCGGGCTGTTGAGCTAAACAACATTCAAACGCTGATAGAGCCCGGCCCAGTGTCGCAATGCTGTTCACTTAAGCAAGTCTTGAGGCATGAGAAGTATCTGTGGCGAGGGAGCTTGCTCCCGCTGGACTGCGTAGCAGGCCCAATTCGGGGCCGCTTCGCGCCCCAGCGGGAGCAAGCTCCCTCGCCACAATTGCGGATGTGCCTGACACATCGGCTTAAGTGAACAGCATTGCGGCCCAGTGCCGGGCTTTTTGTGGCGCTCTAGCGCATATCCGCATAAGGCGAGATCGGCGTTACCGGTAGTGGCAGGTTGCCTTGCCAAGGGTCAAATGTGTAGCGCAAGTAAAGCAAGGCCCGGCTCGGGGCGTAGCCTTCGCTGTGCTGCCAGGTGATACCGGTACCCAGCACCAAATTGTCGGAAAGACGACGCTCCACGAGGCCCTGGACACGGAAATTAAAGCCGTTGCTGCTACTGCCGCTCTTGGTCAGGGACGGGTTGTCCACCAGCGTCTTGTTCGATTGCGCCAGCAGGCTCTGCAGATCAGCTTCGCGACTGTCTTTGGGGTAGAGATCAGAGCCGTCGATTTTTGCGAACGACCAACCCACCGAGCTTTCGAGCAAGGCCGACCAGTCAGCGTTACGCCAGGCGTAGCTCACCGGCACGCTGACCGAGTAGTACTGCTGTGGGCTGTAGTAGCCGCCCTGGCCGAGTGTGTCTTCGCTCAAGTCCTTGTCGTAGCCCATGTACATCAGGGTCAGGCCAGTGCGCAGACGTTCGTCGGCACGTTCCACCAGGCGATAGTAATAACCGCCCATGGCTGTGCGTCGCTGATTGCTCTCAACGTTCTGACCCACTAACCAATGACTGCTCAGGCTTGCCCACACGCCATCCTTACCGCCTTGGTCATGGCTCAGGCCCAGGGTGAAGCCGTTGGCGGTAACGCCGCCCCACTTGGTTCCCGTGACCGGATCGACCGCACCGGCATACGACACCAGTGAGTTGGTCAGGGGCCGCCGCGATGCCGTGAGGCGGTAACCCACACTGCTCCAGTCACCGCTGTAGGTGACACCGCCCACCCAGTTCGACACGGTGAATTCTTGTGGCGTATGGCCAAGGTCGAAGGCCCAGCGATCATCGTGCCAGCCCATGCCCAACAAGGTGCCGCGCACGCTCTGCGAAGCGCTGGTACAGCCACCCTGCACCACCGCGCACAAGCCGAACCGGTCGGTGCTGGAAAAATTGCTGACATCCAGATTGATGTCTTCGGCCTGGACAAAGCCCTGCCCTTGCGCCACCGGCGCGTCGATGCGCAGGATGGTGGTTTGGGTGGTCAGGTCCGAGACTCCCGAGGAACTGTTGTCGGTGCGCCAGGCGAGGTCGTGGTACAGGTTCACCGTCGTATTCTGCTTTTGGTACAGCTCGTCGACGTCGCTGCGGATGCTGCGCTTCAACCAGTCATCGCTGTCCGTGGCACGGCTGGCCAACGTCATGGCACGGTTGTCGCGCGGTTCGGCCTGTGGCGGGTCGATCATCCTTGCCGCGCCCATGCTGCGCGCATAGTCATCCAGAGCCCGCTGCGGCTCTTCTCGGGACAACAGACGCGCCGCATCCCGATAGACCAACGGATCACTTTGCGGGGTATTGAGCAACTGCGCGAACAGCGCGTTCGCACGCGTCTTGTCGCCCAGCGACGCCCAGGCATTGGCCAGCCGGCGCTGAAACGGCACATCAGCCGGTACCGGAGCCGACACGGCCATAAGGCTGACCTTGGCAGCGTTCGGTTGACCGCGGGCGATCAGCACTTCGCTCAGGCCAAGTTGGGCCTCGGTATTTTTCGGCTCGCTGCTCAGCACTTTGCGATAGCGGCTTTCGGCCTGTACCAGGTCGCCACGCTGCTGAGCCCAGTCGGCCAGGGTCAGGTAGTCGTCAGTGGTCGGCGCGCGCATCAGCAGCGCTTCGGCCTGGGCCTCATGGCCGCCGTCGCGCAGTGCCCGGGCCTTCGCGAGCATCTGGCGACGCTGCAGACGTGCCCACAGCTCGTTCATGTTGTCGCTCCAGGCGGCACGGGGGATCTGCTGCAGACTGCCCATGGCATCACCGTCACGCTCGGCATTGGCCAGAAACAGGCCGTGGGCATAGCGTGCCTCGGTGTTCTGGCCCTGACGCTGTAACAGCCCGTGGAAGCTTTGATCGGCCTCGGTATTGAGGCCTAATTCGCGCTGGGCATTGGCCAAGCGGTACACCAGCCAGGGATTGTCCGGGTCCAGCACGCGAGCCTTGCTCAAGGCCGCCCTCACCTGTGCCCAATCGCTGCGCCGGGTAGCGTCATCGGCTTGCGCATTGAGGCGATCCAGCGCCAGCCCCCGACGCACGCCTTGGAACTCTTGCTGCTCTTTGGGCGTCAGGCTGTCGAGGTAGTGCTCGGCCTTTTCCGGTGATTGCGACTGGTACAGGCGGACCATTGCACGCACCACGCTTGCATTGCTCGGATCGAGCTTGCGCGCACGCACCAGCAAGGCTTCTGCGGTGATGTCATCGGATTCGCCCCGGGCAACGTAGGACAAGCCGACCAGCGACGCAGGATCGTCAGGCTTGGCCTGGTTCGCCTGCCGGTACCATTTTTTTGCAGCGGGATAATCCTTTCGCTCAAGGGCTTCATCACCCTTTTGCAGCAGCATCCACTGATAGTTGGCAGCCTTGAGATCCTGCCACTTGGTTATCCAGAAGGTGTCCTGCTCGATGGACGAGGCTTTGACGAAAGCGTTGTATGCCGCTTCGTGCTTGTTCTGGCGCATCAGCGAAACACCCAGCGAGCCCAGCAGGCTGGAGTCTTGCGGGTAACGCTTGAGCGCCTGAAGCAAACTGGCTTCAGCGCCGACATTGTCGCCGGCCTCAAGCAATGCCTTGCCTTTGACTCCGGCCTGCCACGCCGGGTCAGCCAGGTATTGCTCCTGCTCTTGCAACTGTTTAGTCGCGTCAGGGCGCAAGCTGGTAGAGGGATAGAGCTTCAGAAAAGCGCGCCAGCCCTGCGCAGTTTCATGCCCTACCGGTTGTTTGAGCCAATAGTTGTACTCGCGCTCGGCAGCGTTGTTGCTGGCGTTCGGATCGCCAGCCAATTGATGCAGGACGTCCAGTGCCTCGGGATCACGTTTTTCGGCAAACAGCAGGCCGACCAAGGTCTGGCGCAGCGAGGCATTGCCGGGGTACTGCCGGTCCAACTCGCGCAACTGCTCTATCACAACCGGGCGCTCGGCCTTGATGCCGCTACGCACGTTCAGGTATTCCAGAGTCGTGGCAAAGTCCGGCATATCATCGCCGAACAACTGTCGATAGGCCTTGACCGCGTCTTCGGAACGGCCGGCGACGGCCAGCAGGCGCGCCTCCTGCAGCGCCCTTTGACCGTCGGCACCGTGCATTTTCAGCAAGCTCTCGGCCTGACGCAGGGCCGCCGTGCCTGGCACCTGCTGGCGCAGTTGGGCGACCAGGCGTTCGGCTTCGGGTTGATTCTTGTGCAACAGTGCCTGGCGGACTTCAACAACTTTCACCTGCGGATTGTCCGGGGCAATCAGTTCCAGACGAGCCAGCGAGTCATGCACCAGGTCTTCGCGGTACAGCGCCTCACCAATGCGGACCTGCTCCAGCAGCCATTGCTGCTGGTCGGGCGGGCTGAGCGGCTGGCCCAGGGCGACCCCATAAACGCTGCTCAGCAGCAGCCCGAAACCGGTCATTTTGTGCATGCGGCAGTCCAGTTTGGCACGAGGCGTCCGTTCTTATCGAAGCGATACCGTTGTTGGTCCCAGCCCTGCCCGAACAGCGTCAGCGATTGGTTGTAATAGGCATCTGCCAAGGGCGGCTGTTGTTGCAGGCGTTGGCGTTGGGCCTCGAGGGCAGCCACGCTGTCCGGGCTGGCAGCCAGCAAGGGCAGCAATGCAGCACTGAAACCAACCGGGCCGGTGCCATTGTCGAGACCGGTGAGAGTGTCGACTTTTTCCGGAACGTGGCCCAACCGCGTAGTCAGGTCGAGCATGGGTTTGAAGTGTTCGATCAACCCGGTGCGCCCGGGGGCATCCTTGTCCAGCATGCCCAGCCAGAGGTAGACACGAATGGCGTCATAGCTACCGACGCTGCCTTTGTGACTGTCCACGGCCCAACCCTGCCCGGTTTTCCACAGTTGCCAGTCGGGTGCCAGGCCCTTGGGTGAGCTTTCGATCAGTAGACGCTCGGCGTTGCTGGCCAGCTCCGCCCAGATCGGTGCTTCCTGGGCGAAACGGGCCAGTAATTGCGGCGGCAGATAGCTGGCATTCAAACGCCAACCCTCGGCATTGTCGAACCCGCTGTCGCCGGGCAGCAGCATCAGGCCCAGGCCCGGTAGCTTGCGCAGGCTTTGCGCCGCACTGCGCCAGAGCAGGTTGCGGCCCAATGCCAGGTAAGTCGGTTGATGCCACAGGCGCCCGGCTTCCAGCAGGCTATAGGCAATCCACAAATCGGCGTCGGTGGCGTTGTTGCTATCCAGTACCTGCCAGCGGCCAGCTTTATCGCGCCCCCACTGCCACGCCGGAAGCTGCCGGTTCAGGTCTCCGCCGGCCAGGTTCTCCTCGGTCCAGCGCAGCACCTTGGCAAAGCTTTCGCGGTCATTGCCCAGCAGGGCGAAAAACAGCCCGTAGCTCTGTCCCTCAGACGTGGAGATCAACTGCTCCGAGGAGTGGTCAATGACCCGTCCATCCGGGCTGAGCATCGCCTGGCGATAATTCTGCCAGGCCGGCCAGGCGCAATCAGCAGCACCGGCAAAACCCGGTGCTACGATGATTGCGGTCAAAGCCAGCGCGAAGAAAGCTTTCACCCGACTACTCCTGACCAGCCAGGCGACGACGGGCAGCCCAGCGTAGGGCGCGCCACAGCAGGAATGCCGTCAGCAGCACACTGATGGTAGCCATGACCGCCAGCAGGATCGGGTGCTCGGACAATTGGTACCAGAGCAGCAGCCACCACGGAAGGTGGCCGACAAAATACTGCTGCCCCACCCAACTGCTGTCTACGCCACTGCTGCGGATCAACGCCACCGAACCGGTAACGGCGTCCATTTTTCCCGTGTCGCCCAGGGTGTTGCGCAGCAGTTGGTAATCGGCATCATCACTCGCCAGCAAGGCCACGATGCTGCGCTGTTGGTGATACGGCGACTGCAAGCCGACGATGGCGGCGATCGGTGCCTGGGCGCTGACGTCGACGCGGTTGGCCCCCGCGTCACGCTCATCGCTGAACTGCCCGGCTCGGGCCGACTTGCCGCTCTGCTCGTTGGACGGCTTGAGTAGCCAGGCGCGCGTCTTGTCCAGCACCAGATTGGCATCGGCACCATCGCCCACGCCCGGTGCCATGGCACCGAATACCAGCAGATCGGTATCCGCCCTGGCGTCGTCCCAGTTGTCCGACAGTTTAAGACCAAATGCTGGCAAACCTGAGCGCGCAGAGATTCCGGCAATGGTCTCGAACACCGTACTCAGTTGCACAGCACTACTGCGGGTCGGGACCATCACCAGGGTTTCCGACAGGTCAGCCATGCGGCTATATGGAAAACCGCCTCGGGCAAAGGCACGCAGGTCAGGCATGGCGATGTAGTGATAGTAGCCGGACAGGTCGATGGTCGACTCTTCATCGATCACGGCCTGGCTGTTGACCGGCAGCGAAGTCTGGCAACGGTCGCGCTGGGCACTGCTAAAGGTGCTGGCGAAGTTGAAGTCGAAACGCAGGGTATTGCGGTCGCCAATCTTCAGTGCCGGCACCAGCAGTTTGTCGCTGAGGTTCGCCGACTCGTTGGACAACACCGCCAGGCGCAGCTCCTCCAGACGGCTGTCGGTCTTGCTTAGCAACGGCAGGCTGGTGATGAACTGGTTATTCAGGCTGATGGTCAAGCGCGACTCGTCATTGGCCGACGGTGGCGTATAACGAAACTTGGTTTGCAGCGGGATCCCCTGGTTACGCCAGACAAACAGGTCAGGCGGCAGATTCACGTCGACCGTGATGGGCCGTGGCTGCAGCCCGTTGGCTTGAAGCTGCTCGGGGTATTTGATCAACTCGGCGAAGCGTACCGAGCGGTCCGTGCGCATCCAGTTCGGCGCGTCATAAGGCACCCGAGGCTTTAGCTGCTCAACCTTGTTGACGGTCACGCGCGAGCCACGGAACGTGCCTGCGCCCAAGGCCAGGGCGCGGGCAGCCACAGCCAGGTCATCGTCGTTGCGACCCAGCACCAGTAATACCTTGCTGTAGGGATCCTGCGGGTTGTCGATCATCTGTACAACAGGCGCATCCACCACCGGGAACAACGTTGTGTCCGCCAGGAAGGATGGCCGATGATCGTTGGTGGCGAAGACAATGACCGACTTGGCGCGATGGCGTTCATCGGCGGGCGGCAGCTGGTCGAACAGCACGGGAAACTGTGCACCACGCCACGTGGCCTGGCTGCCGAAATAGGACGCCAGAATACCGGCTGCACGCTGCTCGCCCAAGGTCGGCGCAGCAGCGAAGACCAAATTGATGACCGGTTTGTCCTGGCCTCGGGTGTCGAAGAAAGGCATCGGGAAATAGGCCAGGTCGTTCTTGAGCGTTAGCGCCTGCTCCTGCAATTGGATCTGGCTGCTACGCCCCACGTTCAGCCATAGCGTGCTGTTGGCCGGATCTTCGCAGACATCGGTGTAGTGGCCGACGAACTCCAGGCGTACGCGGTTGAAGTCCGCAATCAGGCGCGGGTCCAGTGCTACCGATTGGTTGACCCTCTTACCCAACTGGTCCTTCTCGATCGGCACAACGCTCATCAGCACGTCGTTGAGGTACACGCGTAAATGCGAGACCTGTGGCAGCAGCGAAGGCGACGGCGTGTACTCCAGCTGCAGTTTCGCGTCACTGGCGATGCGATCACGGCGCAGGCTGAATTCGATCTGGTCGCTATTGTGGATACCCAGCAACAGGCTGTCGGCGGGACGGCCGAGCTGTTCGAAGCTGTACGCAGTGCTCCAGCTCGGTACGTTATTGACCACGACCGGTGCGACAGGCACAGGTGCAGGTGCAGTGGCGGCCTGGGCGTAGCCGGCAACCAGGAGCGCCAGACTGGCAACAAGGGATTTGCTGAAGTAGGGGCTCATGGTGCGCTCACTGATGGGGAGTTGGGAATGGGGGCAGCAGCTGGCATGCGCGGCAGGAAACTGACCAACCAGCGCAACATTCGCAAAGGCGGGCCGGCGATGCGGCGGATCCAGGCAGGCAGGTATTCGTAGAGGCGGTAGTAACCGGTACCGCCAAGTTTGAGAATGTCCAAAAAGCTGTGCAGCGGGCGATCCGGGGTAAATTTTTCGCCCCAGTTAAGCCAAGCGTCGGCGCGGGCAAACGTGCACTGCACAAAGTCGATTTTCTGTTGTGCATTGAGGCCGGTGAAGCTGATGCCGATGAAGTTCTTGTGGCTGCGGCTGATATAGCCCGGGAACAGGAATTCGCGAGTACCGCGCTGCATCATCAGCGAGATGCTCCCACCCACCGCCAGCGACAACGGGATGTCGAGCTGGATGCCCGCGCCACCGTCGGAATAGTCCTGCAACATGCCTGGGTAACAGTGACCATTCTCAAGGCGCACTGCAGCGGGCAACTTGACGTATACCCGATGGGTCTGGCGAACCTGGCGCACTTCAGCGGCGACCGCCATGGCGCCCCCGATGATCAGCAGGTTGTAGACCACCCAGAGAATACTCACCACAACGGTGACAATCTCGTCCCGGGGGCCGCAGATCAGACGCCAGACGGCAAAACCCAGGCCGGTCATGTTCAGCAACGCCAGTAGCAGGTAAGGCTGGGCGATTTTCCAGTCAAACTGGTTCTGCTCCATCAGGCCGCCCTTGGCGGTGACGTTGAACTTGCCCTTACTGGGGTTAAACAGTGCCACGGTGGTAGGACGCGCGATGTACCAGGCCAGGACGGTTTCGTACACCTCACCCCAGAAAGTCCGACGGTAGGCGCCCTGCATCCGCGAGTTGGTGAGGCTTGCGTGGATCATGTGTGGCAGCACGTACAGCAGGATCATCAACGCCGGGGCGTAGATGATGTAGGCATGCAGGAACAAAAACGCCAGCGGCGCCATCAGAAACACCAAGCGCGGCAGACCGGCCAAGAAGTGCAGCATCGCGTTGGCGTAACAGATGCGCTGGAAGAGGGTCAGGCCTTTTCCGAGCAAGGGGTTGTCGGTGCGGAAGATCTGCGCCATGCCACGGGCCCAGCGAATGCGCTGACCGATGTGTGCCGACAGGCTTTCGGTCGCCAGGCCAGCCGCTTGCGGCAACTTGATATAGGCCGAGTTCCAGCCGTTGCGGTGCAGGCGTAGCGCCGTGTGGGCGTCTTCGGTAACCGTCTCGACGGCAAAGCCGCCGATCGCGTCCAGCGCGGTGCGCCGCAGCACCGCGCATGAGCCGCAGAAAAACGCCGCGTTCCACATGTCGTTGCCGTCCTGAATCAACCCGTAGAACAGCTCGCCTTCGTTGGGGTGCTCGCGGAATACATCGAGGTTTCGCTCGAAGGGGTCCGGTGACAGGAAATGGTGGGGGGTCTGCACCAGCGCGAGTTTCGGATCACGCAAAAAGCCCCCGGTGGTCATCTGCAGGAATGAGCGCACAGGTATGTGGTCACAGTCGAAAATGGCCACCAGTTCGCCGTTCAATTGCTTCAGCGCATGGTTGAGGTTACCGGCCTTGGCATGACGATTGTCGCTGCGAGTGATGTAGCCCACCCCTACTTCGGCGGCGAACTGGCGGAAACTCTCGCGTCTGCCGTCATCGAGAATGTAGATGTTCAGCTTGTCGGCCGGCCAGTCGATGCCCATGGCCGCGTACACCGTACCTCGCACGATTGACAGGTCTTCGTTGTAAGTCGGGATCAACAGGTCGACGCTGGGCCACAGGCGCGTGTCGCGCGGCAGCGACGCCGGTTTTCGGCCCAAGGGCCAGCACGTCTGGATGTACCCCAGGATCAGAACCACCCAGGAATAAGTTTCGGCCACCAGCAGGATCATCCCGCACAACAGGTCCAGGGGCTGGTTCCAGTTCAGGGTCGAGGTGTAGCGCCACCACAGGTAACGGCACGAGACGATGGTCGACAGTACCACCATCAACAACGTCGGAAAGCGGCCCGGAACCCGCCGCACCAGCATGGCCAGGCCCCACAGCAGCAAGACGAATACCAACTGGGAGACGTAGCCGAAGGGCTCGGTGATGCACAGCAACGTAAAAATGAAGGCGACGACACCGATGGCCGCGTTGACCAATCGTTGGCTGTGACGGTCCAGGCCTTTCCACCAATGGCTGCTCTGACGAATTTGCTGGCTGGACTCAGCGCGCCGGGGCAACTCTTCCAGCACCTTGCCAATCCGCGTCCACTGCCGCAGGTACAGCGCTCCGAGGCGCTTGAGCCAGGCTGGGGTCGACAGCGTCCACGCCCGCGGCCTGGCCGGGCGAACCAGCAATAGCCAGAGGCTTTGTACCGCATAGCGCAACGGATCGCCCAGGCTCGGAGCCTTGTCGCTCAGTTGTGGATACCAGCGCTTTGGCTGATCGAGCACTGCGCGCCAGTTCGGTGACTCCAGACGCAACAGCAGCCACGCCAGGGCGTTCATTGTCGCCAGCAGCAACGCAACTGGCGGAGCACAGCCATAGCGCCGACGCAGGTGAGCGTAAGGGAAAACGCGAGCGATCATGCCGTCCCCATGCGTTGGGTCAGGCACCAGGTGGCCAGGCTCAGCACATCCTGGGCAACCAGACTGGCCTCGGCATAAGCCCCCACCGGCATCTTGAACGCCTGGGCTTCGCGCATCGCTTCATCCTGATGCACGTTGAGAGGCAGCAGGCGGGCACCATATTGTTTGCGCCAGATCAGCAGCAGGTCGCGCTGCAATTGGCTGACCGGGTCGAAGCGGTTGATCAGCAGATGCTCGCGGGGGGCTTCCTCCTGCTGCAACAACACATGACAGGCAGCATCCGCCTCGACAATCTGCAGGCGTAACGCACAGGGTCCGACACAAGCATGACCGGGCAGTCGCAAGGGCACATCGAACAGGATCCAGTCAAAGTGTTCGGCAAGGGCGGCCTGTCGGCGGCGCCACAGATTCGGCTCGTTTAGCAGGCGTTGCTCGATGTGGTCCTGCTCTTCGCGTTTCAGGCGGCCGTAAGGCAACACACTCAATCCCGGTTCCACGGTCCAGGCCTGGGTGTTCCAGCCCTCCCCTTCGATCATGGCGCGCGCCCAGCCACCGCGCTCGCCGAAGCTGACATTGAAGTGCAGGCGAAGCAGGTTTTCCGGGCACATGTCGACCAGCAGCACGCGCTCGCCCAGACTATGCAATGCATAGCCGGTGGCCGCCAGCAGCGAGCTGGTGCCGACACCGCCGCGCAGACCACGCAGGCTAAGTGCGGTCACGACAGCATCTCCAGTCCGGACTCACGGATCATCGGCAGGACCGCCGGCTGCAGGCGTTCCATCTCTGCCAGCAGCGGCCAGCGATGCAGGGCCTTTTGCAATTCGATCTGTGCGGAGGTGTCCACGTAGTCCAGTTCGGGCAGCTCAAGCTCCAGTTTCAGACGGGCGATGTCATCGGCACGATCCGCACGCGACTGCACCCTGGCCTTCACTTGAAGCGCTGTGGGTAAGGCAGCCATCCTGCTTTCTCCTTGATTCGTATGTAAGGTTTCCCGGCGTAGTCAACGACCACCGTGCCAGCGTTTTCGGAGACTGCCGCCGTCTGCGGCAGATTGCTCAGCAGAGCCGACCAGTTGAGACCCTGGCCATCCGCCTGGGGCTGGGCGCTATACAAGCGGCTGATGATTTCCGACAGGGCCAGGAAACTGCTCGGTTCGGTGATGTGCAGGGGTGCAGCACCGGGGTTATGCCCCATGCCCACCAACTTGATGCCGACCGGCACGTGGGTAATGGACTGGCTCGGGATCTCGCGCATGCCGGCTATCTGCATACGGTCGCCATGCAGCGCCGCGCCATGCTCCGGCACGATCACCACCACTACCCGACGGCCACTGAGTTCCAGTTGTTTGATGAAGCCATTGAGGTCATCGATCAGCCCTTGGGCAAGCGGTTTGTAATCGCTGCTCCTGGTGCCGCCATCTGCGGTCAGCACACGGTTGCCGTCATGCAGTGTGGTGGTGTTGTAGAACAGCGCCACGCGATCGTTCTTTTCTGCTTCGCGGTGCTTCCACCAGGAGTCCAGTACCTGAGCATCGCGCAGGACCGGCGAACCGTCGAAACCCACCAAGGCACGCGGCAATTTGCTGGTACTGATCGCGGGACCCGGCAATGACCCTTGGGCGCGGACTTCGTCAAGGAAGCCTTCGAACTGCCCGGTGTGGTTGAGCATGACTTCGCTGGAAAAGCCCAGCTTGCTCAAGTCGTCCATCAACATGCACTGCTCCGGGGCGGTGCCATAGAGTTGGTTGTGCGGAACCTGCCCACAACTGGCGCGCAACAGGCGGATGGCCGCCGGGCCGCTGTAGGAAGTGGCCGAGTTGAAGCTGTCGAAAATAACGTCCATCTGCTGGAACAGCGTGTTATCGCGCAGACCCACGGATTCCAGATCATCCCAGGCCATGGAGCAGATATTGATCAGCAACAGGTCGAAAGGCTGCGCTGCAGAGGTCGCAGGCTTGAACTCCACCTGCCGCCCGGCCTCAGTGCTATAGAACTTCTGCAGGTAGGCTTCCAGTGTCGCGCTGTCCGGGGTGGCCGTGTTCACCGCTGCAATGGGAGCGTCACTGCCCGACGCCGCGACCGGCTCGTTGCTGGGGCGCAGGGCCAGCACATTGGCGCTGGCCAGCCAGGCTAAACCCAGCACACTCAGAGTGGTCAGGCGCAGCCAGTGCCGGACGAAAGCGTAGACCACCACCAACACAGCCAGCAGCGCACACAGGTTCCAGTCAATGAAACGACCCATCAGTTCGACCATGTATGCAGCGCTGAAATCCAGCACGCCTGGCTGGTTCAGCAGGCGGCTGAAGGGCGGCAGCCAGGTGTCCTGGTAAAACAGCGCAACACCCACAGGGATCGCGATGACTGTGCGCAGGATACGCAGATAACGATGCGGCAACGGCAGCAGCAACGCCGCCGCGAATACCAGGTTGGGCAATACCTGCAAGTTCAGGTAACCCGCCCACAGCAGCGCGAACTTGAGGATGAAATACAGATTCCAGGGACCCAGGCCCGGCCAGACGCGCACTGACGCCGGGTTAATGACTTCAAACCGGCTCATTGGGCTCGCTCTGGGCTGGGGCGCGACGACGCACACCACGGGATTTCAGGTAACGCGGGGGCAAGAGACCCTGCACGACAGATAGAAAATGGCGACCGAACCTTATCAGTACCACGATCAGTGCCAGGGTCAGCAGGCTGCTGAGGCCAATCACCTGGATCAGCTCGGAATAACTCATGAACAAGGGTCCGTAATGGGCAGTGTGGTGCGTTGAGGCGAATAGGCAACACGGCCGACAGCTTCGGCGGAGCTACCAGCCGTGCGTTCTTCTGCCAGAGCGAACGTGGGAGGCAGCAAGGGCGCCGCGAGGAAGTCCTCGCGCGGCAACGCTTCAACGCCTTGGAGAATCTGGAAGCTGCTGAAGAGATCGCGCCAGGCCAGCCGACAGATATTGCCCAATGCGGGTTCCAGTCCGTCCGCGCGACAGGCAAACAGGAACAGATAAAAGGCACCGTTGACCACGCAGGCGACGTCACCGAAACGACGCAAGCCGATTTGACTCAAGTACTGCTCGATTTCCAGGCCACCGCGCGGCATCAGTTTGAGCAGTTGATGGCTGATTTCTCCAGAGGCGCCGTTATAGACGCGCTCCACCATGCCGATGAATTCCTGGGGGGTTAACAGACCGCGCTCGGGGGGCGGCCGCAGACGTTCGAATAGAGACTGGAAGTTGGTGGTGCGGCTCCGGCGCCAGGTCTGGCCCTGGGCACTGTCGATGATGCTGAAGAAGTGCGCCAGCGTCGTCCCATAGGGCACGGTGATGTTGGCACCGCAGGACACCAGCAAACGCTCGTCCCGATAACGCAGGCAGGGCTCCATCTCGCGTACGATGATCTTCAGTGCGATACCGCAGCGCTCACGCAAGGTGTGAATCTGACGGGCCAGTTCTTCAACCTGCTGGTTTGTGTCAATGGCCACGATGACGCTGGCGGCACGAGCGTGGCTGGCTTGCTCGAGCAAATCCTCACGGTTCTCGAACAGCCGCCACTGATCCGACAGCGGCGGCGAGCCTTCAAGCACTGATCGCTGGGTCAGATAGATGCGCTGGTCATCGGTATGGGTCAGTTGCACATTGGCCTGCTCATGGACCGAGAGCGCAAAACCGTCCACCTGCAAGTCGAGCTCGAACTCCTGCCCGCTGCACACGCCCCGCTCGCTGTGCCAGTAGTGCAATTGATAGCGAATACCACCATCACGGCGATAGAGCTGAGCGAGCCCGGAGATCGTATCGTTGAGCCGCAACAAACCTTCATGCAACTGAGGCGCCTGGCCATGGCTGATCACCAGCAGGGAGCATTGGCGCCCACCCAGCCATTGCCTCAGGGATCGACAGCAAAGCTGCAGCTCTGGTGCGACGTCACTCTGCCATGCGCTGTCGGGCAGCATCAGCACAATGGTAGTGCCGGCAACCGGTGCAGCACGGGTCAGCTCGCCGACCAGTGATTTGAGGGTCAGGCCAATGTCGTCTTTTTTGATGTCAAACAGCTTCAACTGACCAGGACCGGCATCTGCCGCCAACTTCTGGGCCAGGTCCTGACTTGAATGCCCGCAGCACACCAACATCGCTTGCGCATGGGCCGACATCGCTGCCAGGCACTGGACCGCCAGCGCGGCAGAATCGCTCATCTGATCCACTGCCACCCAATAAAGCCCGCCAGCGCGCAACAGTATTTGCTCATCTCGCAGATGACGGATGCCTAAGGTGACCTGACTCAAATGTAGTTCCCTTCCCTTTGAACCGAATGCGGTGCGATAAGCACCTTCTCTTCGACACAGCGCTGCAAATAAGTCAATTTTTTGACAGCCAGTATCAGCGCTCCGAGCAAAGCTCGGTGTCAGACTTGGTCAGCCAATAGAATGTCGCACTGCCAGGCAGCCCCCAGTGATGCTCAGGGACCGAATTTACAGGGCAATATGGAGCGTTCAGAAGAAAACGAGACGTCGAATTTTCCGCCGATCACCACCCCACCCCAGACTAACTTACTACCTCGGCATGGCGCGCAATTGTGATGATGGCGGACTACCACTGTCAATAAGTCGTAACAAACAAGATCAAATATTACGACCAAACGGTAAAACCCAGCATTTTCGCCATTTTATTGACGAAAAAAAGAATGGCATCTCCCTGATCATGCCGTCACTCGCTATACCCGATGTACCGTATCCAGCCGAAAAACGCCTGACACTTCTGCCCTGCGCCGCGCTTCCCAGCCGGGAGCGCGGCGTTCACACGGTTGCCAGCATTACTTGTCGTCCATCTTTTTTGCAGACGATTGAGGCCGATACTCGGTGCTCTCTTCAGCGTTGGGTGCTTCGGGGAGATGCCCGGGAGTGAACACATGAGTCAGCAAGTCTTTGGCATCGATTTCGTTGACACCATTCACCGAACGGGCGAGCTCTACCACCCGCTCACATTCTTTATGGGTGTTAACGCGACCGCTCAGCGACACTGTACCTGCATGGGTTTTGACATTGACGTGCATGCTGAGAGTCGGCTCTGCAAATGCCAGCGCCGATTTCACCCGGGTAGTAATCCACGCGTCGTGAACGGCTGTTCCCAGATTATGAGAGTAATGCTGGAAGGAGTGAGTTTTCATAGTTGGACCCTCTCTCGTGTCATCGACAGATTAATTATAGTGCGGCCATTGCGGTCCGGGCGCTGTCCCCCAGCCCATCTCCTTTAATCACTCTGTATCGGGCGCAAGGGTGCGCTACCGAACAGACCCGCGCCGGTCGCTGAGTCAATCTGGCGTGAGGTAGATCGCTGCCAGGTCAGAACGGTCACGATCCTCCTGCACATCAGTGGACGGTGGGGTTCAGTGATTCCCTCATCCAAAGAGGCACGACTCATGACTCAGTATTCGCACATACCTTTATACCGACGACTGGCAGTAATGCTCGTCGCTGTTACCGCGGCAGCTACCGTGCTACCGGCACAAGCACAACACGACTATCAGCGGGACGGCTACGGCCGGCAGGTTTACCATCGCGACTATCGTGGCGGTCATGACAACCGTCGGGACTATCGCGGCGGCGGTGGTGGCTATCGCGGTGGTGGCAACGGCGATTTGGGCGCGCTACTCATTGGCGCCGTAGTGGGAGCAGTGGCCGCGGGCGCGGTACGGGCGCCGCCTGCCGTGATTTACCGGGAACCCCCTCCGCCGCCGCCACCAGGGGTCCGGTACTACCCAAGGCCGGACTATCCCGATTCGTACAACTCCTATCGATATCCTCCTCCCGGCTATTAAGCTGCCTGGCCATATGAAACCCGAGCGACCGCCACTGACACTGATATATCCCCTGCAACGGTCGTCAGTTCGACAACTCAATCCGGATATAAAGACATGAACAACTTCGTACTCAAAGCGGCTATGCCGGCAGCATTGATGCTGGCATTGCTCAGCACTTCTGTCTCGGCACAGACGACGGCTGCCAGCACTCCTGCCGAACAGTCACAGAAGGCTGCCACTCACACCAAAAAGCACATGGACGTTGTAGAGAAGAGGATCAGCGAACTACACGCCAAGCTGAAAATCACCAACAAGCAGTCAGCGCAATGGGATGCCTATGCGCAAACCATACGTGATAACGCACACAACGCTGATACAGCCTTTGTGGAACGTGCGGAAAAGCTCTCATCGTTAAATGCCGATGATGCGATGGCATCCTATGCCAAATTAGCCCAATTGCACGCAGACAATATGCAGAAGCTTGCAAAGGCGTTTAGTGCTCTGTATGGCACCTTTTCCGATGTTCAGAAAAAAAATGCCGACAAGCTGTACCGCAATGAAGAGGAGAAGCGGGAGGACCGGCACGAGGTTGCGAAAAAAGCCAAGTGATATGCCACGACCTTCGACCAGGCGAACCGGCCGCAGCAGGCTCGGTTCGCACTGGAACGCAACGACCCGCAGAGGCTGATGCCAAGGGCTGAAGTATTGCTGTACTGCTAGGCTGTTCCAGGAAGTCCGCGCGACCTGTTGGAGGTTTGACATGCAGCTTGAAGGTTCCTGCCATTGCGGCGCGGTGTCGTTCAGTCTGAACAGTGCCCACCCCTTCCCGTATCAACGTTGTTATTGCTCAATCTGCCGCAAGACTCAAGGCGCTGGCGGCTATGCGATCAACCTCGGCGGCGAGGCGAAAAGCCTGAAAGTCCGCGGCCGCAAACACATCTCGATCTATCACGCGCGCCTCAAGGATGACGGCGCCCGGCGTGCCCACATCAGCAGTGCCGAACGGCACTTCTGTTCGCTCTGCGGCAGTGGCTTGTGGTTATTCAGCCCTGAATGGCCCGAGTTGATTCACCCTTTTGCTTCGGCCATCGACACCCCGCTGCCGGTGCCGCCGGAACACACGCACCTGATGCTCGGTTCAAAAGCCTCGTGGGTCGAAGTCGAGCTACATCCCGGCGATCAGCAGTTCGAGGTCTACCCGCAAGAATCCATTGCCGAGTGGCACGAGCGGCTGGGCCTGAGCCGTTAACAGTCTTTGACAGTTTCCCGACAAAGCTCTCAAAGATTGCCTACCCGCACGCCCCTAGCATGATGGCATCCTAATCCCTGCCCGGTGCCTCATGCTTGCTCTGAAAAACCGCAAAACTTTTTGTCTTTCGCTGACGTCCATCTGCCTGCTGGCCTCGACCGAGCACCTGCGGGCCGAAGACTGGCATTACAGCGTGCAGGCCGGTGTGGCCAACGCGCCACGCTACAGCGGCAGCGCTGAACGCGTGACTGCGCCGCTGCTCGGCGGCCAGATTGTCAGCCCTTATGGCCTCTTCCTCGACACCGAACGCGGTCTGGGCTGGCAGAACGAATGGGGTGACCTGGCATTCAGCACCTACATTGGCCTGAGTGAAACGCGCAAGGACCGCAAGTCGAGGTTCAAGGGTTCGGATCGCCTGGACGGCATGGGCTCGATCAAATCCCGCCCGCAACTGGGCGCCAGCATTCACTACACCCTGGGTGAGGTGGTCGTCGGCGCCACGCTGGAGCACGCGCTGAAAAAAAGCGATGACGATCGCGACACCGACTCCGCCTACAACCGACTGGAACTGAGCATCAGCACCAACCTTTACGAAGGTGAATACGGCAGCCTGGACGGCAGTCTCAACAGTGTGTTCGGCGATGCCGACTACGTGCGGACCTGGTACGGCGTGAGCACGGCCCAGGCGTCACGCAGCCAGTTCCGCACCTACACCACCCATGGCGGGATGGTCAGCCGAGGCGCAGCGTTGACCTGGGCGGTGCCGATCAACGAGCAGACCGAATTCTCGACGGTGCTGGCGATGCAGTACCTCAATGGCGATGCAGCGGACAGCCCGATCGTCGAACGACGGATGCAAACGTCGCTGGCCGGCCAAGTGAAATACAGCTTCTGAGTTGCCCTCCCCAGCACACCCCCGCCCCTGTAGCAGCTGGCGAAGCCAGCTGCTACAGGGTGATCGGATATGTGTGATGCGTTGGGTTATGCGTTGAGGCTGAGATCCGGCTCAGTCAGCCTGCGCCCAGGTCATGCGAAACGACGCGCCGCCCCACGGCGAATCGCTGACCTCGACCTTGCCGCCGTGCGATTGCGAGACCCGCCGAACCAGCGCCAGGCCCAGGCCGAAACCGCCAGTGCGACGGTCGCGGCTGGTGTCGAGTCGCGAGAACGGCTCGAAAATCTTCTCGCGCCCCTCCAGCGGCACACCCGGCCCATCATCGTTGACCTGCACTTCATAGCCGTCTTCACCCAGCGTCAGCGACACCTCCACCCGTCGCTCGGCGTAGCGAATGGCGTTGCGCAGCAGGTTGATCACCGCCCGCGCCATAAAGCGCGGCTCGATCTGCACAGAGTCGACCTCACAGGCGCGAATCAACAGCTGCACGCCAGCTGCCTCAGCCTCCAGGGCAACGCTGCCGACCACGCTGTCGAGCCAACTGTGGGCCTGAATGTTTTCGAGACTGATCACCGTGGCACCGCGTTCAAGACTGGCGTAGGTCAGTAACTCGGAAACCATCTCTTCCAGTTCACCGAGATCGGCGTACATGTCGGCAATCAGTGCTTTACGCTCGCTCGGATCGGCCTGTTGCTTGAGTTGATCGAGTTCAAACGACAAGCGCGCAATCGGCGTGCGCAACTCATGGGACACCGCATTCGTCAGTTCGCGCTGATTGGCAATCAAGCCTTCGATACGCGCGGCCATCTGGTTGAAGTGCTCGGCCAGGACGCGAATGTTCGAGCGTTTGGACAACTGAATGCGCGAGGTCAGATCGTTATCGCCGAATCGTTGCGCGGCCACTCTGATCAGCTCAAGGTCGCGCCAATGCGGTCGCACCCAGAAATACAGGACAAAGGCCAGGAACACGCCTAGCAAGGCGTAGGCCCAGACATACAGCCACTTGGGTGCCTCCGGGAGTTTGATGTTCAACAACTGCGAACCGCCATCGATGTTGGCGATAAATTCGTTGAAATCCCCACGCACGACCAACAGACCGTCAGCCAGCAGTTTTTGCTCTCGCTCAGTGAGATCCAGCTCGCTGCTCTGCACCAGCTCCAGACGCAGGCCGTAGTGGGTTTTCAGCTCCGCCAGGCGCTCATCACGCGCAATGCCGGTGACCGGACGGAGCAACTCGACCAGGCTGTAAGCTGGCCCGCGCATGGCGTCGCGGTTATAGGTCTCGTTGGCCTCGGGCAGCAGCTCATCAAAAATGTAATTGACCGTCCAGATCGCCCCCGCGAAGCCAACGGCAAGAATGACGTACAGCCGCAAAAACAGCCTTAGCATCTAGAGCTCCCAGGCAAAGGGATTGAACAGATAACCCTTGCCCCAAACGGTCTTGATGCACACCGGCTCTCTGGGATTGTCCTTGAGCTTGCCGCGCAGCTTGCTGATGTACACGTCGACGCTGCGGTTGAGCCCGTCAAAGGCGATGCCGCGCATGCGATTGAGGATGTCATCGCGTGAAAGAATCTTGCCAGCGGCGCCGGCCAGTAGCCACAGCAGTTCGAACTCCATGGTGGTCAGCTCGATACTCTCACCCGCTAGCCGCACTTCGCGGCAGCTGCGATCAATCAACAAACGGCCGAACTCCAGCGAACCGCGTACCGTGGTTTCCGGTGTCTGGCGACGTTGCAAGGCGCGCAGCCGGGCCAGCAATACCGGTGGTTTGATCGGTTTGATGACGTAGTCGTCGGCTCCGGACTCCAGGCCCAGGATATGGTCCAGGTCGTCCTCCTTGGCCGTGAGGATGACAATCGGCGTCTCGGACACGCTGCGGATCTCGCGGCACACATGCAGGCCGCTCTGGCCGGGCAGCATCAGGTCGAGCACAACGATTTTTGGCTTGAATTCGAGAAATGCCGCCAGCGCCAGATCGCCACGGTGCACGGTGCGCACCTCGAAACCATGTTGGGAGAGGAAGTGCGCGATCAACCCCGCGAGCTTTTCGTCATCCTCAACGAGCAGTACCTTGCCAAACGCCTGATTGTCCATAAGTGCCAATCTGTGAGTCGATGATTGAGAGCGCGCATTATAGGCGCCAATCCCCTCGTCACCGACCATGCCAGACAGCAAAAACCGGCCTCGCGGGCCGGTTTTCAGAGAACTTTCATGTTCTTAAGAGTTTTTAACAATTTGCCTGTTTTCTTTCACAGACTTGCCGCAGGCACACCACTGTGGAAGCGGAACTCGATATCCGGGGACTCGATCAGTTCCTGCTCGGCGGCACGCACCTTGTCGATCACCTGTGCAATGTCCTTGGCGTCGCCGTACTGGTAGGCCAGTTTCAGGTAACCCTGGAAATGCCGCGCTTCGCTCTTCAACAGGCCGAAGTAGAACTTGCCCAGCTCTTCGTCGAGGTGCGGCACCAATGCTTCGAAACGCTCGCAACTGCGCGCCTCGATAAACGCCCCGACCACCAGCGTGTCGACCAGTTTGACCGGCTCGTGGCTGCGCACCACTTTGCGCAACCCCGAGGCGTAACGACCGGCGGACAGCTGGCGCAGTTCGATCTTGCGCTTTTTCATCAGGCGCATGACCTGCTCGTGATGCACCAGCTCTTCGCGGGCCAGGCGTGACATCAAATTGATCAGGTCGACATGCGAATGGTACTTGGCAATCAGGCTGAGCGCGGTACTGGCAGCCTTGAACTCGCAGTTCTTGTGGTCGATCAGCAGGGTTTCCTGGTCGGCCAATGCGGCCTGAACCCAGCCGTCGGGCGTGCGGCAGCCAAGGAATTCGTGAATTTCAGGAAGGATCATTGGCTCACTTCCGACAGTTCAACAGGACCATTGGGCAGGACGGCGACGATTTCAGGGGTCAGTAACATGAGGCTCACGGGCAATAAGTTCACAGCGAAGGGGGCCGATTATACGTGCCTGCCGGCAGACCACCAGTCGCGGCACTTGATATGCATCAAGACCCGAGTTCACGACCAGCAACTATAGTTGTGCAACGACGTGTTTTTCATTCATCGGAGATTCCGACCATGCAAGCCATCCGCAGCATCCTGGTGGTCATCGAACCCTTGCCCGAGGAGAGCCTGGCCCTCAAGCGCGCCAAGATGATCGCCGGGGTGACTCAGGCGCATCTGCACTTGCTGATCTGCGATAAAGAGCATGATCACTCGGCGCTGTTGAGTGTGCTCAAGGCCAGCCTGCAGGAAGACGGCCACAGTGTCACCACCGAGCAAGCCTGGAACAAAAGCCTGCATGAGACCATCATCGACGTGCAGCAGGCCGAGGGTTGCGGGCTGGTGATCAAGCAACACTTCCCGGACAACCCGCTGAAGAAGGCCCTGCTGACCCCGGCAGACTGGAAACTGCTGCGCCAGTGCCCGAGCCCGGTGTTATTGGTGAAAACCTCGAAACCCTGGACCGGCGGGACGATTCTGGCGGCCATCGACGTGGGTAACAACGACCCCGAGCACCGCGTGCTGCATGCGAGCATCGTCGATCATGGCTTCGACATCGCTCACCTGGCCAAGGCCCATCTGCACGTCATCAGCGCCCATCCGTCGCCCATGCTCTCGGCCGCCGACCCGGTGTTCCAGCTCAAGGAAACCATCGAGGCCCGCTACCGCGAAGCGTGCAAGGCGTTCCAGGCCGAGTTCGACATCGATGATGAGCATCTGCATATCGAAGAAGGTCCGGCCGATGTGCTGATTCCCCACATCGCGCATAAATTGCAGGCGTCGGTGACGGTCATCGGCACCGTGGCGCGTACCGGGTTTTCGGGGGCATTGATCGGAAACACCGCGGAAGTGGTGCTCGATTCGCTGGAAAGCGATGTGCTGGTGCTCAAGCCACAGGAAATCATGGATCACCTGGAAGAACTGGTGACCAGCGGCAAGTAAGCGCAGCCGATTGCGGCGCCTGCGCAGGATCTCAATCCCCGCAGGAGCCGCAATCAATGCAGCTCCGTGCATCAGTTCAACATCAACCCTGCGGCCGTAACATCAACACCGCCAACGGCGGCAGATTCAGTACCAGCGACAAGGGCTGGCCGTGGCTGCCCTCCTCTTCGGTCATCACACCGCCGCCGTTGCCATAGTTGGAGCCGGCATAGATGCCCGCATCGCTGTTGAACACTTCTTCCCAGCGCCCTGCGACCGGCACGCCAACCCGATAGGCGGCACGCGGCACCGGCGTGAAGTTCGCCACCACCAACACCGGCCGCCCTTCCTTGCTCCAGCGCAACCAGGCATAGACGCTGTTCATCGCGTCATCGCCGATCAGCCATTGGAAACCCTGCGGCACATCGTCCTGATCGTGCAGTGCCGGCTCTGTGCGATAGAGCTGGTTGAGGTCAGTCACCAGTTGTTGCACGCCGCGGTGTTCCGGGTATTGCAGCAAGTACCAATCCAGCTGCTGATCGTGATTCCATTCGCGCCACTGGCCGAACTCACAGCCCATGAACAGCAGCTTTTTACCCGGATGAGCCCACATGAAACTCAGGTAAGCGCGCAAGTTGGCAAACTTCTGCCAGCGATCGCCGGGCATCTTGTCGATCAGCGAATGCTTGCCGTGGACCACTTCGTCGTGGGAAATCGGCAGGATGAAGCGTTCGGACCAGGCGTAAACCAGGCCAAAGCTCAGCTCGTTGTGATGATGGGCGCGGTAGACCGGGTCCTGCTGAATGTAATGCAGCGAATCGTGCATCCAGCCCATGTTCCATTTGTAGTCGAACCCCAACCCGCCATGCTGCGTGCCCTGGCTGACCCCCGGCCAGGCCGTGGACTCCTCGGCAATCACCAGCGCACCGGGCGCTTCGAGGTCGATCACATCGTTGAGATGGCGGACAAAATCGATGGCTTCGAGGTTCTCCCGACCGCCATGGCGATTGGGCACCCACTCGCCGGCCTTGCGTGAATAGTCGCGATAGAGCATCGAGGCCACCGCATCGACTCGCAGCCCATCGACATGAAAGTGCTTGAGCCAGTGCAATGCCGACGCCAGCATGAAGCCGTGCACTTCGGTGCGTCCGAGGTTGTAAATCAGCGTGTCCCAGTCCTGGTGAAACCCTTCCAGCGGGTTGCCGTACTCGTACAGCGCGGTGCCGTCGAACTGCGCCAGGCCATGGGTATCGGTGGGAAAATGCGCCGGCACCCAATCGAGGATCACCCCGATGTCGGCCAGGTGGCAGGCGTTGACGAACGCGGCAAAGTCACTGGGCGAGCCGTAACGGGCGCTTGGGGCGAATTGCGATAACGGCTGATAACCCCAGGAGCCGCCGAACGGGTGCTCCATGATCGGCATCAGTTCGATATGGGTGAAACCGAGTTTCTGCACATAAGGGATCAGATGTTCGGCCAATTCGCCCCAAGTGTATTGGCGCGCCACTTCACCGACGTCATCCACTTCGCACTGCCAGGAACCGGCATGCAGCTCATAGATCGACAGCGGCGCGCTCGGCCGGTGGCGCTCGCCGCGCGACTGCATCCAGTCCTGATCCTGCCATTCGATACGCAACGGCGAAGCGACTTTCGAGGCCGTGTCCGGCGGTAATTGTGTCGCCAGCGCCACGGGGTCAGCCTTGAGCGGCAGTATCCCGTGGGCACCGAGAATTTCGTACTTGTACGCCTCCCCCGCCTGCAAGCGCGGAACAAACAGCTCCCACACGCCGGACGGATGACGCAGCCGCATCGGGTGACGACGACCATCCCAGACGTTGAAATCACCGACCACCGAGACCCGCCGGGCATTCGGCGCCCACACCGCAAAACGCACGCCGTCGACACCCTCGACGTTCTTCAATTGCGCCCCCAGACACGCACTGAGATCGCGGTGGTTGCCCTCGGCGAACAGATACAGATCCATCTCGCCCAACAACGGACCGAAGCTGTAAGGGTCCTCTGCGGTTTGCTCGCCACCCGCCCATCGGGTGCGCAACAGGTAAGCCCGGGCCTGGTCAAAATGCCCGACGAACAACCCCGGCACTTCGGTCGGGTTCAAGCTGCCGAGTTCTTCGCCGGAGTCACGGGCGATCACCTGCACGCTCAAGGCGTCCGGCAGGTAGGCGCGAATGAACTGACCGCCGGCCCCATCTGCATGGGGGCCGAGTATCGCAAAGGGATCCTGATGCTCGGCACGCACCAGCGCCTCGATGTCTCGCGCCGCTGGCAGCAGCGCTTCTTTCACCTGCCCCTGCTCCCTCAATGATGGCTCCGTCATGACTGCTCTCCACTCACATAGGAAAAGGGTTTGAGTCCACTCAACAACCCGTATAAACCGTGCAATGGCACAGGCAACCAGGCAGGACGATTTTCGGCTTCATACCCCACTTCATAGGCCGCCTTCTCCAGGCAGAACAACGCCAGTGCGGCTTCTTCGGCCGCTGGATCCTGCCATGCATGAGCAAGACTAGCCGTTGCCTGCCGATACGCCTGAACAAACGCTGCAGTGGCCTCACGCAAATAACGTTCCGTCACCCGCTGACGTGCCGCCAGTGTCTGCGCGGTGACTTCAACCCCTTGCCCGTCCAGGGCCATCGCCGCCGCGTAATCGAACGAACGCAGCACGCCACTCACATCCTTGTACGGACTGTGTTTGCCCCTTCGCTCATGCAACGGCCGCGCCGGTTCCCCCTCGAAGTCGATCAGGTAGGCATCGCCCTTGATCACCAGCACCTGGCCCAGGTGCAAATCACCGTGGACACGCATCTGCAAACCGCCCACCGCTTTTGCCGCCAGTTCCTGAATGTGCCTGAGGATGGCTCTCTTCTGCTCCTGCAAACGCACTACCAACACCTGGTCCTCCGGGCTCAGCCGGACCTGATGCTGTTTGAGCAACTGCAAGGCGTGCTCCAGCTGTGCAGCAATCGCTTTGGCCAATGCCTGCTGATCCTTGTGCGTACTGATCCGCGTACCAAACGCCGGGTTGTCACCGGGCGCGGCCAGTAGCTGGTGCATTTCCCCGAGCCGCTGACCGAGCATGCCAGCGAAATCTTTCAATTCACCGAGGGCGTTGTAGTGCTGTTCCTGCTCGGACATGGCCTCGGCCAACTCATCGCGAATCGCCCGTTCAAGGTTGTTCTGGGTCCATTCCCAGGCATCGCCCTGATTGCTCAGATACCCTTGGGCGATCATCAACAGAGTGTCTTCACCTTGCCGATCACGGCGAATCACCGAGCCGAGCAGCGGTGAAATATGCTTGAATCCGGCGGCCGTCAGGTATGCGCCCATCTCCAGCTCCGGATGCACGCCGCTGGCGACCTTGCGGATCAGCTTGAGCACCACGCTGCCGCCAATCACCGCGGAGCTGTTGGATTGCTCGGCCGACAAGTAGCGCACATCGCAGTCAGCCTGCAGATTGAGGTCCGCCAGCCCGGCGGTCGGCTCGAAACGAATTTCGCCGTCACTGGCGTCCAGCACCGTGTACGCCTGCATCGCCTGGATCACCGCACGAACGAAGCTGTCGAGGCTGAACGCGTCCGTCACCAAGCCCACCTGCCGCCCGCGCCGCACCCGCGCCAACGCCAGTTGCTGCGGCAATGCGGCACCGACCTGGTCTTCGGCGAGAAACCCGAACGGCAGTTGATAACGGCTGGTCTGACCGTCGCTGGCCACCTCAATTTCGCTGAACAGCACCGGATGCAGCGGATCACCAAAACGCACACCGTAAGCAATGTGCACCGTTTCGATACGGGAGTCCTTGCCGGCGAACCAACGTCGATTGTGCAACCAGCTCGGCAGCGCACTTTGCTCCAGAATGGTGCGCGATGGCGCCTCGAGCAGCTCTTCCATGCGCTTTTTTAGTACCAGGGTGGTGAAGTCCGGCAAGCTTTGCGCAGGCTCGACGTGCCAGCTCGGCATCTGGTTTTCCGCTGCCAGCACAAACCAGTAAAAGCCGTACGGCGCCAGGGTCAGCAGAAAGTTGAGCTGGCCAATCGGCGGGAACGCATTACCGCCGAGCATTTCCACGGGAACCATGCCGGCGAAAGCCGAGAGGTCCAGCTCGGCTGCCTGGGCACTGCGCGAGACATTGGCCACGCACAGGATGATTTCGTGTTTACCGTCTTCACCGGTGTATTCACGGGTATACGCCAGAATCCGCCGGTTGCTCGGCGAGAGCATTTTCAAGCTGCCCCGGCCGAAAGCCTTGGACTGCTTGCGGATCGCCAACATGCGCCGGGTCCAGTTCAGCAATGAATGCGGGTCGCCAGCCTGGGTTTCGACGTTCACCGACAGGTAACCGTAGAGCGGGTCCATAATCGGCGGCAGCACCAGACTTGCCGGGTCGGCGCGGGAGAACCCGCCATTACGGTCGATCGACCACTGCATCGGCGTGCGCACGCCATCGCGATCGCCGAGATAGATATTGTCGCCCATGCCGATTTCGTCGCCGTAGTACAACGTCGGCGTCCCGGGCATCGACAGCAGCAGGCTGTTGAGCAGCTCGACGCGGCGCCGGTCACGCTCCATCAGCGGTGCCAGGCGTCGACGAATGCCGAGGTTGATACGCGCACGGCGGTCAGCCGCGTAGTAGTTCCACAGGTAATCGCGCTCCTTGTCGGTGACCATCTCCAAGGTCAGCTCATCATGGTTGCGCAGGAAAATCGCCCATTGGCAGTTGGCCGGAATCTCCGGCGTCTGGCGCAGGATATCGGTGATCGGAAAACGGTCTTCCTGGGCCAGCGCCATGTACATGCGCGGCATCAGCGGGAAGTGAAAGGCCATGTGGCATTCGTCGCCGTTATCGCCCTTGGTATCTCCAAAATACAGCTGCGTGTCTTCTGGCCACTGGTTGGCTTCGGCCAGCAGCATACGGTCCGGGTAATGGGCGTCGATCTCGGCGCGAATCCGCTTGAGCACGTCATGGGTTTCGGGCAGGTTCTCGTTGTTGGTGCCGTCACGCTCGATCAGGTAGGGAATCGCATCCAGGCGCAGGCCGTCGATGCCCAGGTCCAGCCAATAGCGCATCACCGAGAGCACGGCTTTCATGACCTGCGGGTTATCGAAGTTCAGGTCCGGTTGATGCGAATAGAAACGGTGCCAGAAGTACTGGCCGGCCACCGGGTCCCAGGTCCAGTTGGACTTCTCGGTGTCGAGAAAAATGATCCGCGTGCCGTCGTACTTTTGATCGTCATCGGACCAGACATAAAAGTCCCGCGCCTTTGAGCCTGGCTTGGCCTTGCGCGCCCGTTGAAACCAGGGATGTTGGTCGGAGGTGTGGTTGATGACCAACTCGGTGATCACCCGCAAGCCACGATTGTGAGCCTCGGCTATAAAGCGCTTGGCGTCGGTGAGCGTTCCGTAGTCGCGGTGTACGCCACGGTATTCGGCAATGTCGTAGCCATCGTCGCGGCGTGGCGAGGGGTAAAACGGCAGCAACCAGATGGTGTTGACGCCCAGATCGGCGATGTAATCCAGTTTGGCGATCAAACCGGGAAAGTCACCGATTCCGTCGTTGTTGGAGTCGAAATAAGACTTTACGTGAACCTGATAAATCACCGCATCCTTGTACCAGAGCGGGTCATTGCTGAAGGTGGCTGACCTGGGTTTCTTCGCCATTGGAAACTCCTGCTGAATAGGTTAACCGCGGTGGGCCTGGCGTGCCTTTGTGGCGAGGGAGCTTGCTCCCGCTGGGTTGCGCAGCGACCCCACACGCTCAAGATCGGCGACTGCTTCGCCCGAGCGCGGACCGGCCGGCGGGAGCAAGCTCCCTCGCCACAAAAGCTGATCAGGTTTCAGCCTTTCGATATCCGCCAAATCCCGAACGGCTGGTTCCACGGCTCGATGCGCATCCATTGGGTCTTGCCGTGCCAGTCCCAGCGGTGGCCGTTCATCAGGTCTTCACCCTGGGTCACCGCATCGTCGGGCAAGCCCATCTCCCACAGCGGCAATTCGAAGTGCGCCTCCTGGGCGTTGAACGGGTCGAGGCTGACCGCCACCAGAATAAAATTGCTGCCATCGGCCGTGCGTTTACCGAAGTACAGAATGTTGTCGTTCCACACGTTATAGACCTGCAGACCCAAATGGCTGTGCAAGGCCGGGTTTTGCCGGCGAATGCGGTTGAGCTGGGCGATCTCGGCGATGATGTTGCCCGGCGCAGTGAAGTCCCGGACACGGATTTCATACTTCTCGGAATCGAGGTATTCCTCCTTGCCCGGCACTGGCGCCGACTCGCACAGTTCAAACCCCGAATACATGCCCCACAGGCCCGAGCCCATGGTCGCCAGCGCGGCCCGGATCAGAAACCCGGCGCGGCCCGACTCGTGGAGAAAGCCCGGATTGATGTCGGGCGTATTGACGAAAAAGTTGGGCCGGAAGCACTCGCGCCAGGGCGACTGGTTCAGCTCGGTGAGGTACGTCACCAATTCGTGCTTGGTGTTACGCCAGGTGAAGTAGGTGTAGCTCTGGGAGTAACCGACCTTGCCCAGGCGCGCCATCATCGCCGGGGTAGTAAAGGCCTCTGCCAGGAAGATCACCTCGGGATACAACGCCCGCACATCCCCGATCAGCCACTGCCAGAACGGCAAGGGTTTGGTGTGCGGATTGTCGACGCGGAAGATCTTCACGCCCTCCTCGACCCAGCCGACCACGATGTCCCGCAGCTCCAGCCACAGGCTGGGAATCGCCTCGCTGGCGTAGAAGTCGACGTTGACGATGTCCTGGTATTTCTTCGGCGGGTTCTCGGCGTATTTGATGGTGCCGTCCGGCCGCCAGTTGAACCAGCCCGGATGCTGCTTCAGCCACGGATGGTCCTGGGAGCATTGAATCGCGAAATCCAGCGCGATCTCCAGCCCATGTGCGGCGGCGGCCTTGACCAGACGACGGAAATCCTCGCGACTGCCCAATTGCGGGTGAATCGCCTCGTGCCCCCCCTCGATACCGCCGATGGCGTACGGGCTGCCGTGGTCATCGGGGCCGGCGGTCAGGGCGTTGTTGGGACCTTTGCGATAGCTGCGACCAATCGGGTGGATCGGCGGGAAGTACAGCACGTCGAAGCCCATGTCCTGGATCATCGCCAGACGTGAGTGCACATCGTTGAACGTACCGTGGCGATCCGGATCATCGGTGATCGAGCGGGGAAACAACTCATACCAACTGGCGAACTGCGCACGTTCGCGCTCGACGTCCAGCGGGTACTCCGGACTCAGGCTGAGGTAGGGACGCAGATCGGCCTCGGCCATCAACCGGGCACTGCGCGGGTGCAGAAACAGCGCGACTTGCTCGGTTTCAAGCAGCCCGGCCAGCTCATGGTGCAGCGCCGTAAGCTTCTTGCTCAACGGATCGTCACTGCGCTCTGCCGCCTGCAGCACCTGGATGCGCCCTTCTTGCAGCTCCAGGCTGACCGGCACACCTGCTGTGTGTTTCTTTTCCAGTTCATGACAGAAACTGGCGAACTGATCGATCCAGGCCTCGATACAAAACCGATACCTACCCGGCGTTGCGACGCTGAACTGCCCCTGCCAGGTGTTATTACCGAGATCGGTCATGACCTCGCTCTGCCAGATCGAGTCGGCCTCGGCACGCCAACGCACGCGCACCGCAAGCACGTCGTGACCGTCAGCGAAAACCTTGCTCGTCACCTTTACAGCCTGCCGTTCGATAGCCTTGGCCGCGAACTGGCCGCCATCGATCACCGGCATGGTGTTTTCGATAATAATCCGCGGCAGCAGCAAAGCCTGCGACAGTGGCAGTTGCGGGTTGTACTGCAGCTCCGTCGGTTTTTCAGTCGTCATCGAGCCTGGCCCCTTACGCCCTGTGGACGCTCCTGTGCTTGATCGTGTGCTGCTTGCATGACGCTACTTAGGTTCCGAGCGCCGGGCCTTGCTAAAAGTTCAGCGTTTTTTTTCGCCTGATCAACGGCGATTTCAATTCGATCCATCGACAGACCACCCAGAAAAGCCAAGCACAAAAGAGACCACAGCCTAGCCCCCGTCCATGACCACTAATCGGTTACACCGAACGATGAGCAAGACCTGTGCCCTAACCTTTAGATCCCGCAGAAAAGGGTGCCCCCCATGCCCGTGCGAATCGAAAACCAGGTCTGCTTCTTCATTACCGAGAACGGCGAAGAGATACGCCTTGCTGCCGATGTCACCATCATCACCGACGCGGACAAAGCCATGTCGGCGGTGGACCTCGATGGCCAGCGCATCTACATCACCGAAGCAGAAGCCGACGCATTAACCGTAGCAGGTGCCATCGATGGTCGTCGGCACCTGATGGTCACCAGCAGTGATTCGGTAATTTGACTGACGCAGATCAGAGACCGCCGCAAACGCTTGTGACAGGTGCTGTCACCGCGTCTGCCGGGGTGCATCAAGTTGTCGCAGGGGCGGATCAAGGACTCATCTGATCCGCTTTTTAATCCAATACCTGAGTCTGTTATGCAAACAGTTCGGTGGTCATAGTTCATCTGCCTGATGGAGGCTGATGAGCGAAAGACCATGAGCGATAGAATCCCCGTCCGATTAGTAGAGACATACGAGCCTTCGCGTCCAAAGATGAAGGCCAAATCCAGCGACAACCAGATTCACACCCGCAGCTTCACCGGTTTGTTCCGCACCTTGCGCCTGAGTGGCGCGGGGTTTCTGTTCCTGGCGTTTTTCGGCACGGTGTGGCTGAACTGGGGCGGTCGGCAGGCGGTGCTCTGGGACTTGTCGGAAAGCAAATTCCACATCTTCGGCGCGACCTTCTGGCCGCAGGATTTCATCCTGCTCTCGGCGCTGCTGATCATCTGCGCCTTCGGCCTGTTCGCAATCACCGTGTTCGCCGGGCGAGTCTGGTGTGGCTACACCTGCCCGCAGAGCTCCTTCACCTGGCTGTTCATGTGGTGCGAAAAAGTCACCGAGGGTGAGCGCAATCAGCGGATCAAGCTGCAAGCCGCCCCCTGGGGCCTGAACAAACTGCTGCGTCGCTCGGCCAAACACACGATGTGGCTGGCCATCAGTGTGCTGACGGGGCTGACGTTTGTCGGCTACTTCACGCCGATCCGTCCGCTGGCCAACGAGCTGCTGACCCTGCAAATGGGTGGCGTCAGTCTGTTCTGGGTGCTGTTCTTCACCGGCGCGACCTACATCAACGCCGGTTGGCTGCGTGAAGCGGTGTGCATGCACATGTGTCCGTATGCACGGTTCCAGAGCGTGATGTTCGACAAAGACACCCTGACCATTTCCTACGACGCCGCCCGTGGCGAAAGCCGTGGCCCGCGCAAACGCGAGGTGAAGCCTGCCGACGTGGGTCTGGGCGATTGCATCGACTGTCACCTGTGCGTGCAGGTCTGCCCGACCGGCATCGACATTCGCGACGGCTTGCAGATGGAGTGCATTGGCTGCGCGGCGTGTATCGATGCCTGCGATTCGATCATGGACAAAATGGGTTATGCCCGTGGCCTGATCAGCTACACCTCCGAGCATCAGTTGCAAGGTGGCAAGACGCACCTGCTCAGGCCTCGGTTGATCGGCTACACGGCGGTGCTGGTGGTAATGATTGGTGCACTGACGCTGGCGCTGATGGAGCGGTCGATGGTGTCGCTGGACGTCAGCAAGGACCGTGGCCTGTTTCGCGAAAACAGCCAGGGCCAGATCGAAAACATCTACAGCCTCAAAGTCATCAATAAAACCCAGCAGCGGCAGGACTATCGTTTGTCCCTGGTGGACGGCGATGGCTTCCAGTTGCAGGGCAAAACCGAGTTGAGCCTGGCGCCGGGAGAAATTGTCGATGTGCCTGTGTCAGTGGCCATGACCACCGACAAGCCCAGCAGCAGTTCGCAGAAGATCAGCTTCAAGATCACTGACAGCGATGAGCCTTCAGTCAACAGCGTGGCACAGAGCCGTTTTGTTGCACCGTTGAATCGTTGAGCCTTTAGAATCCACCCCCTCACCCTAGCCCTCTCCCTGAGGGAGAGGGGACTGACCGAGGTGTCTGTTGATGTACTGCGACCTGAAATATCGGGTCGATTATGGATTCAATGCAAAGCGTTCAGGTCGCAGCAAACCTTGAACATCCCCCAATCTGTCCCCTCTCCCCCCGGGAGAGGGCTAGGGTGAGGGGGCGATCCCCCTGACACCCAACACAAACACCTGGCGACAAGGCTTTTCAATGAAACGCTACGAAAAATTCGCTGACGACATTGCTGAACTGATCCGCTCCGGGGTGCTCGGCCCTGGCCAGCGCGTACCTTCGGTGCGTTACGCCAGCCAGACTTACGGGGTCAGCCCGTCCACGGTGTTCCAGGCTTATTACCTGCTGGAGCGTCGCGGGCTGATCCGCGCCCGGCCGCGCTCCGGCTACTTCGTCAACACCCACGCGCCGAGCCCGTTCTCGGAGCCGGTGATCAGCAGCCAGGTCAACGAATCCACCGAAGTCGACGTCAGTGAGCTGGTGTTCTCGGTCCTCGATTCAATCAAGGACCCAACCACCGTGCCCTTCGGCTCGGCCTTTCCGAGCCCGACGCTGTTTCCACTGCAACGCCTGTCACGCTCGCTGGCCAGTGCGGCCAGGGAGATGGACCCGCGCATGGTGGTCACCGACATGTCGCCGGGCAATCCGCAATTGCGTCGGCAAATCGCCCTGCGCTACATGGTCGGCGGCCTGATGCTGCCCATGGAAGAACTGCTGATCACCAACGGCGCGCTTGAAGCGCTGAACCTGTGCCTGCAAGCGGTCACCGAACCCGGCGACCTGGTGGCCATTGAAGCGCCGGCGTTCTATGCCAGCCTGCAGGTGCTTGAGCGACTCAAACTCAAAGCGGTGGAAATCCCTGTGCACCCGCGCGACGGGATCGACCTCGGCGTGTTGGCGCAAACCCTCGAACGCCACCCGATCAAGGCCTGTTGGTGCATGACCAGTTTCCAGAACCCCATGGGCGCCACCATGCCCGAGGCCAAGAAACAGGAACTGGTCGAGTTGTTGCGCAGCCATCAGGTGCCGCTGATCGAGGATGATGTCTACGCCGAGCTCTATTACGGCCAGCAAGCGCCGAAACCGGCGAAAGCCTTCGACACCGAAGGGCTGGTGATGCACTGCGGCTCCTTCGCCAAGAGCCTCGCGCCCGGTTACCGCATCGGTTGGGTCGCCGCCGGGCGCTATGCGCAGAAAATCGAACGGCTGAAACTGATGACTTCGCTCTGCGCCTCGATGCCGGCCCAGGCGGCGATCGCCGATTACCTGCAACACGGCGGCTACGACCGCCACCTGCGCAAACTGCGCTACGCTCTCGAAGAACAGCAAAGCGCCATGCTCGCGGCCATCGCCCGCTACTTCCCGGCCCAGACCCGCGTCAGCCAACCGGCTGGCGGCTACTTCCTGTGGCTGGAATTGCCCTCGCAGATGGATTCGTTGAAGTTGTTCCAGATGGCATTGGCCCAAGGCATCAGCATTGCACCGGGACCGATCTTTTCACCGACCCAGCGCTTTCGAAATTGTATCCGTTTGAACTATGGCAGCCCTTGGACCGAGGATGCCGAGAAGGCCATGGAAACATTGGGGCGGATTGTGCGGTCGTTCTGAACGCTGTGTTGCCACCGAGACCTGTCAGGTTCTCGGTCGGCGGCCCCTCCCCAACGTCATACCGCTCAACATCGCCAGATACCTGACCAACGGTCAAAAAAACACAGCCCACCTGTTATTTCTGACAGTAGACAGGATTCTCTTCAGGGCACTTACTCTATCAGCGCATCACTTTTCGCGTATTTATAAACCTGGCTATCCACTTGGCGACCCACTGGCAGAGGCTTTATGACTAATACTAAAGACCTATCAAGTCACTACTTCCCAGGAACAAATCTACTACCGAAGGCGGTCGTGGTAGATGCCGACAAAGCGACTATTCTTTATACGAACGCTGTACCCGAATCCGGTGCAATCGTGCGAATAGAAACTTACACAGGCATTGCAAAAGGCGACCTTGTCACATTATTTTTCAAAGGAAACACAGAACACACCGACACATTCGTAGTGCATGACACAAGCACAGCAATTGACATCGTCCTGCCGAAGAGTTTGATTAGAGAAAACATCACAGAAGAAAACATTACACATTGCACTGTTGCCTATCGAGTTTCGTCTACTTCAGAACCTGAAAAAAACTCGGCCATCACCACCTTTGCCATAGTTCCCGAACAGACGCCTCTGCGTCAGCCTCTCACACCGTCTATTAACGGTGAGGAGATTGACCCACCCAAGATTCCCGAACCAGGGTTGCCCGTTGTATTTTATCTACCCGGAAGAATACTTCATGCCCGCTGGACAAGCTTTGCAAAAAGCGGCCGCCTACTCTACGAAGAGGAGTTCGGAGTGCAGAATGAGTCGCACGTGATTGTGCGAGCCATCTTGAACCTCACCGAACCCGGCGGAGAAATACGCATCAGTTATTTTGGCAGCAATAGCGATAACATATTGACTCGCTCGCCACCGGCCGTACTTCGAGTCATCAATAAGAACCCTGCCAAATAACATGCGGTCAATTTCAGTTGCCTGCGGATCTATCTACCGTTTTAGCGCCCTCCACCCAGGTCAATAAACGTCCCGGTCGCATACGACGCTTTATCCGACAGCAACCAGATAATCGCCTCGGCCACTTCATCCGGGCGACCGCCGCGGGCCATGGGAATGCCCGATTCAAGCTTGCTGACCCGATCCGGATCGCCGCTCAGGGCATGGAAGTCGGTGTAGATGTAGCCGGGACGCACGGCGTTGACGCGGATGCCTTCGCCGGCGACTTCCTTGGAAAGGCCGATGGTGAACGTATCCAGCGCGCCCTTGGAGGCTGCGTAGTCGACGTATTCGCCCGGCGAGCCGAGGCGCGAGGCGACCGAGGAAACGTTGACGATGCTGCCGCCCTGCCCGCCATGTTTGGGTGACATGCGCAGCAGTGCATGCTTGGCACAGAGAATCGGCGCCAGAACGTTGGTTTTCAGGATTTTCAGAATGCGGAATTCGGACATTTCATCGACCCGCGACTTTTGCCCGACGGTGCCGGCGTTGTTCACCAGCGCAGTGACTCGGCCCAGCTCAGTGTCGACGCGGTGGAACAGGCTGATCACTTCGTCTTCGATGCTGACATCGGCGCGCACCGCAATCGCCTGGGCGCCGAGCGCGCGGACTTGCTCGAGGACCTGTTGCGCGGCCAGCTCGTCGGCCTGGTAGTTGATGCAGATTCGATAGCCCTGCTCAGCGGCCAGGAGCGCCGTAGCGGCACCGATACCACGACCGCCACCGGTGATGACGATGACTTTGTCCATGCTGATTCCCCCATTCAAACCCGAAACCTTGCGCCGCAAGAATAACCGCCAACGCCGGCTTTTGCATGAACTGTCACTGCCACTGTGGCGAGGGAGCTTGCTCCCGCTGGAGTGCGCAGCGCTCCTGACCTCCACCACGGCAAGCCAGGTTTACGACTGCTTCGCAGCCAAGCGGGAGCAAGCTCCCTCGCCACAGAGGTCAATCAACCCGTTACCAATTGCTCGGCCCGGTGGATATCGACCATGAACCTGTCGGCCGGTAACGGGTGCCCCAGCAGGTAGCCTTGCAAGGAATCACAGCCGAGCTGAGTCAGGAAGTCCTGTTGCACATCGGTTTCCACGCCTTCGGCGACGATGCGCAAACCCAGCGCCTGCCCAAGGGCGACGATGGCCGAGACGATCGCCGCGTCATCGCTGTCGCGCTCAAGGTCACGGACAAAACCGCGGTCGATCTTCAGCTCATTGGCCGGCAGGCGCTTGAGGTACATCAAGCTCGAGTAACCGGTACCGAAGTCGTCGATGGACAGGTCGACACCCATTTCCGACAGTTGCTGGAGCACCGTCATGCTCGCGTCGGCATCGCTCATGGCGGTGGTTTCGGTAATTTCCAGGGTCAGGCTGTTGGCGGGCAAACGGTGAGTGGCCAGGGCTTTGGCTACGCTCTGAACCAGCCCGGCATGACAGAACTGCAACGCCGAGAGATTCACCGCAATACGCCACTGGGTATACCCCTGGCTATGCCAGAGGCTCATTTGCCGGCAGGCTTCGTTGAGCACCCAGTCGCCGATCGGGATGATCAACCCGGTTTTCTCCGCCAGTTCGATGAACTTGTCCGGCAGCAGCATGCCCTGGGTCGGGTGCTCCCAACGCAGCAAGGCTTCGGCACCGACTGGCAGACCATTGCTGGCATCAAACTTGGGTTGGTAGTGCAGGCTGAACTGCTGGTGCTCGAGCGCATTACGCAAATCCTGGAGTATTTGCAGTTGCTTGCGGGCGTTGGTGTTCATCGAGGCATCGAAGAAGCTGTAGCCGTTCTTGCCCGCCCCCTTGGCGTGATACATCGCCGCGTCGGCGTTCATCAGCAGTTCTTGCGGGGTCTGTCCGTTGCCGGGGTACACGGCAATGCCAACGCTGGCAGAGATCTGCAAGTCGTGCTCAGCGACCCGGAACGAGCGCGCGATCAACCCTACCTGACGCGCCGCCAGGCGCAAGGCATCGTCAGGCTCGGCGAGTTGCACCAGCAACACGAATTCGTCACCGCCAATCCGCGCCAGCGTGTCCTGGCTGCGCAGGTCTTCGCGCAAACGTACGCCGACTTCGCGCAGCAACTGGTCGCCTATATGGTGACCAAAGGCATCGTTGACCGGTTTGAAACCGTCAAGATCGATGAACATCAACGCGAAACAGCCACCCTGCTCCTGCACCACATGCATGGCTTGATCGATGCGGTCGGCCAGCAACACACGGTTCGGCAACCCGGTCAGGGGATCGTGTAACGCCAGTTGGGTAAGTTCACGGTTGGCCAGGGTCAGGGAGTTGGCCAACTCGGCGGTGCGGGCTTCCAGGCGTGCATCGAGGATCGACGTCAGCAGCGCGATGCTCAACACTGCCAGAGTGGTGATCAGCACCAGGTTGTCCAGGCCATTGCCACTCAAACCGTCGCCTGCCGCGCCGCAATAGCTGCCCTCGGCAAATTGCGCTGCCGCCATCCCTGTGTAGTGCATGCCGACAATCGCGATGCCCATGATCACCGCGGCGCCGCCACGAACGAGGCGCACATACGGGGTATTCTGGCGCAAACGAAAGGCAATCCACAGTGCCGCGGCCGAAGCGCCGACTGCGATCGCCAGCGAGGCACCAAACAATGTCGGATCGTAATCGATACCCGGCTGCATGCGCATGGCGGCCATGCCGGTGTAATGCATGCCGCTGATGCCCGCGCCCATGATCAAAGCGCCAAACGCCAGATGCCAGTACGGCAAACGCGGCTGGCTGACCAGCCACAGCGCGAACCCGCAGGACAGAATGGCGATTGCCAGCGATAACGCGGTGATGCCGATATCGTAGCCGAGGACGAGCGGCAACCTGAACGCCAGCATGCCAATGAAGTGCATCGACCAGACGCCGATGCCCATCGCCATCGCACCACCTGCCGTCCACAGGTGAACCGCCCGACCTTTGGCGGTTGCAATGCGACCGGTCAAATCCAGAGCGGTATAGGAGGCAAGAATCGCCACACAAAGGGAGATCAGAACCAGAGCGGGGGAATAGCTACCGATGAGCATCAAAACTTCTCGTGGCCGCCCCGTCGGACTGCATTCATGCTTGTGGGGGCAAAGTGCGCGATTGTACTGATTCCATCAACGAACGCACTCACAAAGTGACCAATAGGCCATTAGCGCGGCGCAAATCTGTAACTCGTTGAACACGTGCTGATGGATGAAATGATTCAGCTAATTTGCGACGGTTGCGCTCCTGCCTACTCTTTCTTGCTGACCTGGGTCTGGCCATCCCAGCCACCGCCCAATGCAGCGATCAAATTCACACTGGCAATCAGCCGGCTTTGCTGCAAGCTCAGCACACTGCGCTCGTTGCTCAGCGCCGTAGCCTGGACCACCACTACATCAAGGTAGGCAATCAACCCGGCCTTGTACTGGTTCAGGGTCAGGCGCAACGATTCGCGGGCCGCGTCCAGCGCTTGCTGACGCACCGCTGCTTCGTCTTCCATGACCTTGAGCTGCACCAGGTAGTTTTCGACTTCGCGGAACCCGTCGAGCACGGTTTGCCGATACTTGGCCACGGTCTGGTCGTAGGCCGCCTCGCTGCGGTCGACTTCCGCCGAGCGCTGGCCGCCATCGAACAGGGTCATGGCGAGTTTCGGCCCTACCGACCAGAAACGGTTCGGCAAGCTGATCAGGTTAGAGTACGTGCTACTGCTGTAGCCGCCACTCATGCTCAGGGTCAGGTCCGGGTAGTAGGCAGCCTTGGCCACGCCGATGTTGGCGTTGGCGGCGATGACCGACCGCTCGGCGGAGGCAATGTCCGGGCGTCGCTCCAGCAGTTGCGAGGGCAGGCTCAGCGGTACCTGCGGCAATGCTGGAATGTTCTGCGTTTCTGCCAGATTGAAGTCAGCCGGCGGCAAGCCGATCAGCACCGCAATCGCGTTCTCGAACTGCGCACGCTGCCAGATCAGGTCGACCATGTCGGCCTGCGTGCTTTTCAGCTGGGTTTGCGCCTGGGCCACCGCGTCCTTGCCGGACACTCCCGCGCGGTACTGGTTTTCGGTCATTTGCAGCGAGCGCTGATAATTCTCGACCGTGGCTTGCAGCAGGCGCTTTTGCTGGTCGATCACTCGCAATTGCAGGTAGTTCTGCACCAGCTCCGATTGCTGGCTCAGGCGCATCGCGGCCAGGTCGGCAAAACTCGCTTCGGCACTGGCCTTGTCGGCTTCGAGGCCGCGACGCAATTTGCCCCAGACATCCGCTTCCCAACTCACCCCAAGCTGAGTGTTATAGGTGTCGCGGATACCACTGTTGGTACTGCTCAGGCTTGAACTGCTGCTACCGGTGCCCTGACTGGAACGGGTTTTCCCGGCGCTCAGATCAACCGCCGGAAAAAACGCCCCCCGGGCACTGCGGACCAACGCCTGAGCCTGACGGTACCGGGCTTCGGACTGGGCAACGGTCTGGTTGGCACTGTTGAGTTTTTCGACCAGCCCGTTGAGCTGCTGATCACCGTACAGTTCCCACCAGGCACCACGCGCCAATGAATCACTCGGCGTCGCCTGACGCCAGCCGTCGGCCTGCTTGTACTGTGCCGACTCGGCCACTGTCGGGCGCTGATAATCCGGGCCGATGGCGCAGGCACTGAGCATCAAGACGCTGAGCGAAAGACTCAGCAAACGCGAACCGCGGGCCGATACCAGGCGCCGGGCCATCGGTGCGTCGAGGTTGAGTGGGCAACGGTCAGTCATAGCGGAGTTTCCAGAGAAGCATCGGTACGAACCCCACGCCAGCGGTTGACCCGATGGCGCAAACGGTCGAGGTAGAGGTAAACCACCGGGGTGGTGAAAAGCGTCAGCACCTGGCTGAAAATCAACCCGCCGATAATGGTCAGGCCCAATGGCTGGCGCATTTCCGCGCCTTCGGCGGTGCTGAGCAACAAGGGCAAGGCGCCCAGAATCGCCGCCAGGGTAGTCATCAGAATCGGCCGCAGCCGCAACAGACACGCACTGCGAATCGACTCCAGCGGTTCCATGCCCTGATGGCGTTCAAGCTGTAGCGCGAGGTCGATCATCAGAATGGCGTTTTTCTTCACCACGCCGATCAGCAAAAACAGCCCGAGCAGCGAAATCAGGCTGAACTCGCCGCCCAGCACATAGATCGACAGCAACGCACCGACACCTGCCGAAGGCAACGTCGAGAGGATGGTCAGCGGGTGCACGTAACTTTCGTACAGCACGCCCAGCACCAGATACACCGCCACCAGCGCACCGAGAATCATCCACGGCTGACTCTTCTGGGTCGCCGCGAAAGCGTCGGCGGTGCCGGCCATCTTGGCGATCACTTCTTCCGGCAGCCCCAGCTTGGCAATCGCCCGCTCGATAGCGGCCGAGCCTTGCTCAACGGTGACGCCTTCGGCCATATCAAAAGAGATGCTCTCGGACGCGAACTGCCCTTCATGGCTGACCCGGTCGTTTTCCAGGCTGTTTTCATAGTGGGCAATCGCCGACAGCGGAATCCGCGCGCCAGCCGCGGTGATCACCTGGACCTGATTGAGGGTGATCGGGTCCTGGGCGTATTTCGGATTGACCTCCATCACCACCTGATACTGGTTGAGGCTGTCGTAAATGGTCGAGATCTGGCGCTGGCTATAAGCGTTGTTCAGCACCGCGGTGACCATCGACATGTCGACCCCCAGGCGTTTGGCCTGATCGCGGTCGACCACCAGCGTCACCTGCGCAGCACCCCGCCCTTCGCGGGCGTCGATGGCCGTCAGTTCAGGCAGCGCCTTGAGCGCAGCGACGACTTTCGGGTACCACTCGCGCAACGCCGACAAATCGCCGCTTTGCAGGATGTAGGTGTATTGCGAGGTGGTCTGTTCGCGGCCACCGCCAAACTGCAAATCCTGGTCGGCCATCAGCATCAACTGGGCACCGGCGACCTTGGGCATTTCCTTGCGCAGGCGTTCGATGACCTTCTGCGCAGAAATATTGCGCTCTTTGATCGGCTTCAGGCGCACCAGCATGAAAGCGTTATTGGTGCCGTTGGTCCCGCCAATAAAACCGGCAACACTTTCCACGGCAGCGTCTTTCAACACTGCACGGCGGAAGGTTTCCATTTTCGGCTGCATGACATTGAACGACAGGCCATTGTCGCCGCGGACAAAACCGATCAGTTGACCGGTGTCCTGCTGCGGCAGGAAGGTCTTGGGCACCACCACGTACAAGGCGATGTTGACGCCAATGGTGACAAACAGGCTGAGCAGCGTCAGCCGTTTATGCCGCAGCACCCAATCCAGGCCGCTGGCATAGTGCTTGACCATCCAGTCGTTGGCGCGCCGGCTGGCACGCTGCAAACGGTTTTCTTCACCGGGCGTGTGGGGTTTCAGCCAGCGGGCACAGAGCATCGGCGTCAGGGTCAGCGAGACCACCAGCGACACTACAATGGACGCCGCGAGGGTAATCGAAAACTCGCGGAACAGGCTCTCGATGATCCCGCCCATGAACAGAATCGACAGGAACACCGCCACCAGCGAGACGTTCATCGACAGCAAGGTAAAACCGACTTCCTTGGCGCCCAGGTACGCCGCCTTCATCGGCGCGATCCCTTCGTCGATGTGCCGCGAAATGTTTTCGAGCACCACGATGGCATCGTCCACCACCAGCCCCGTTGCCAGAATCAGCGCCATCAACGACAGGTTGTTCAGCGAAAAACCATAGAGGTACATCACCGCGAACGTACCGACCAGCGACACCGGTACCGCCAGCGTCGGGATCAACGACGCACGGAAGTTACCGAGAAACAGGTAGACCACCAGAATCACCAGCGCCACGGCAATCAGCAGGGTCATTTCCGCTTCGTGCAAGGTGGCCTTGATCACCGGTGAACGGTCCATCGCCAGGTTCAGCTTGACGCTGGCCGGCAACACCGCCTGCAACGCCGGCAGCTGCGCCTTGATATCGTTGACCGTTTTAATGATGTTGGCGCCGGCCTGGCGGTTGATCACCAACAGCACCGCCGCGTCATCGTTGAAGAAACCGCTGTTGTAGCGGTCTTCGACGCTGTCGCGAACCTTGGCCACATCGCCCAGGCGCAATGCCGAGCCATTCTGGTAGCGAATGATCAGCGGCTCATAATCCTTGGCTTTCTCCAACTGGTCGTTGGCCTGGACCTGCCACATTCGCTGGTCGTCTTCGATCGAGCCCTTGGGCCGGCGCACGTTGGCGTTGGCGATGGTATTGCGCACATCATCCAGCGCCACGCCGTACTGGTTCAGCAGTTGCGGTTCGAGCTCGATGCGCACCGCGGGCAACGAGCTACCACCAATCTGCACCTCGCCGACACCGGGCACCTGGGACAGGCTTTGCGAAAGGATGGTCGAGGCCAGGTCATAAAGCTGACCTTTTTCCAGTACGTCCGAGGTCAGCGACAGCACCATGATCGGCGCCTGGGACGGGTTGACCTTCTTGTAGGTCGGCATGCTGCGCATACCGCTGGGCAGCAGGTTGCGCGAGGCGTTGATCGCCGCTTGCACTTCTCGCGCCGCGCCATTGATGTCGCGGTCCATGTCAAATTGCAGGATCACCCGGGTCGAACCCTGGCTGGATCGGCTGCTCATGGTGTTGACCCCGGCGATGGCGCCGAAGGATCGCTCCAGCGGCGTCGCCACGGTGGAGGCCATGACCTCGGGGCTCGCGCCCGGCAGGCTCGCCGACACCACGATCACCGGGAAATCCATTTGCGGCAGCGGCGACACGGGCAGCAAGCCGAAACTCACACCGCCCAGCAACATGATCGCCAGGCTCAGCAGCATCGTCGCTACCGGCCGGCGAATGAAAGGTCCGGACAGGTTCATGGCTGCTCTACCGGCTCCAGGCGCTCAGGCGCACGTCGCCAGCGCCGACCGAGGCGGTCGAAGTACAGATAGATCACCGGCGTGGTAAACAGCGTCAGCACCTGGCTGACCAGCAAGCCACCGACCATCACCAGACCCAATGGCTGGCGCAGTTCGGCCCCCGAGCCGGTGGCGAGCATCAACGGCACCGCGCCAAACAACGCGGCCAGGGTGGTCATCAGGATTGGCCGGAAACGCAGCAGCGCCGCCTGATAGATCGCAGTCGCCGGGTCCATGCCCTGATTGCGCTCGGCGTCGAGGGCGAAGTCGATCATCATGATCGCGTTCTTCTTGACGATGCCGATCAGCAAGATGATGCCGATGATCGCGATCATCCCCAGGTCATTGCCGCTGAGAATCAACGCCAACAAGGCGCCGACCGCCGCCGATGGCAATGTCGAGAGAATGGTGATCGGGTGAATGTAGCTCTCGTACAGCACGCCGAGCACGATGTACATGGTCACCACCGCCGCCAGAATCAGCAGCAAGGTGCTCGACAGCGAAGCCTCGAACGCCTGGGCCGCACCCTGGAACTGTGTCTGCACGCCAAGCGGCATGCCGATGTCCTGTTGCACCTTGTTGATCAGTTCGACGGCCTGCCCCAGCGCCACGCCGGGCGCGAGGTTGAAGGACATCATTACTGCCGGGAACTGGCCGATGTGCGCAATCGCCAATTGCGCCTGGCGCTCTTCGACATGAGCCAGGCTGGACAGCCGCACCTGACCGCCATTGGTGGTCTTGACGTGAATCTGCTCCAGCGCCTGCGGACCGATCTTCTCGCCGTCCTGCGCCTGCATTACCACACGGTATTGGCTGGCCTGGGTGTAAATGGTCGAGATCTGCCGCTGGCCAAAAGCGTCGTACAGCGCGTCGGTGATGTTCGACACCGAAACGCCGATTCGCGAGGCCGCGTCACGGTCGATCACCAGATAGACCTGCAAGCCCTTGTCCTGCAAGTCACTGGCAACGTCAGTCAGCTCGGGTTGCTTGCGCAGCGCCTCGACCAGTCGCCCGCTCCACAGGCTGAGCATCTCGGCATCCGGCGACGACATGCTGAATTGGTATTGTGTGCGGCTGACCCGGTCTTCGATGGTCAGATCCTGCACCGGCTGCATGAACAGACGAATGCCCACCAGTTTGTCCAGCTGCGGCTGCAACCGGCTGATCACCTGGGCCGCGCTCAGATCACGTTCTTTATGCGGCTTGAGGTTGATCAGCAAGCGCCCGCTGTTCAGGGTCGCGTTGTCGCCATCGACACCGATATAGGACGACAGGCTTTGCACCGCCGGGTCGGCCAGGATGACCTTGGCCAGTTCCTGCTGGCGCTGGCTCATGCCAGCGAAGGAAATCGACTGCGGTGCCTCGGAAATACCCTGGATCACCCCGGTGTCCTGCACCGGGAAAAAGCCCTTGGGCACCACGATGTACAGGAAAACTGTCAGGCCCAGGGTAGCGACGGCCACCAGCAAGGTCAGCGGCTGATGCTTGAGCACCCACTGCAACTTGCGCCCGTAGGCGGCGATCAGCCAGTCGATCCACGCACCGCTGGCCCGGTAGAAACGGCCCTGCTCTTCTGGCTTGGGTTCACGCTTGAGCAACCGCGCGCACATCATTGGCGTCAAGGTCAGGGAAACCACCAGGGAAATCAGGATCGCCACCGCCAGGGTAATCGCAAACTCGCGGAACAGCCGCCCCACTACATCGGCCATGAACAACAGCGGAATCAATACCGCGATCAGCGACAACGTCAGCGAGATCAGGGTGAAACCGATCTGCTTGGCGCCCTTGAGCGCTGCCTGCAACGGGCTGTCGCCCTCCTCGATGAAGCGCGAAATGTTTTCCAGCATGACGATCGCGTCGTCCACCACAAAACCGGTGGCAATGGTCAACGCCATCAAGGTCAGGTTATTGACCGAGAAACCGGCCAGGTACATCACGCCAAAGGTGCCGATCAACGACAACGGCACGGCAATCGACGGAATGATCGTGGCGCTGGCCCGGCGCAAGAACAGGAACGTCACCATCACCACCAGGGCGATAGCGATCAGCAATTCGTGCTGCACGTCGGTGACGGATGCGCGGATGGTCTGGGTGCGATCGGTCAGCACAGTAACGTCGAGGCCGGCCGGCAGGTTGTCGGTGATGCTCGGCAGCAGGGCCTTGATCCGGTCGACCACCTCGATCACGTTGGCACCCGGCTGACGCTGGATGTTCAGCAGCACGGCCTGGTTTTCATTGGCCCACGCGGCGAGGCGTTCGTTTTCGGCGCCATCGACAATCTGCGCGACGTCCTTGAGTCGCAACGGCGCGCCGTTCTTGTAGGCCAGAATCAGTTCGGCGTAGTCCTTGGGCGAGGTCAACTGATCGTTGGCATCGAGCATCGAGACCCGGGTCGGGCCGTCGAAGTTGCCTTTGGGCTGGTTGACGTTGGACGCAGCGATCAAGGTGCGTACGTCCGACAGGTTCAAGCCGTTGGCCGCCAGGGCTTGCGGATTGACCTTGATCCGCACGGCCTGACGCTGGCCACCGGCAATACTGACCATGCCGACGCCACTGATCTGGGCGATTTTCTGCGCCATGCGCGTGTCGACCAAATCATTGAGTTTGGGCAGCAGCATGGTTTTGGAGGTGATTGCCAGGGTCAGCACCGGGGTGTCCGCCGGGTTGACCTTGTTGTACACCGGCGGTGCCGGCAAGTCCTTGGGCAACAGATTGGTCGCCCCGTTGATCGCCGCCTGCACCTGCTGCTCGGCGACGTCCATGTTGATGTCGAGACTGAAGCGCAGGGTCAGTACCGAGGCGCCGCCGGAACTGGTCGAGGCCATTTGGGTCAGGCCGGGCATTTGCCCGAACTGGCGCTCGAGTGGCGCAGTCACCGCACTGGTCATGACATCCGGACTGGCGCCCGGGTACAGGGTCATGACCCGAATGGTCGGGTAGTCGACCTGGGGCAATGCCGAGACCGGCAGCAACTTGTAGGCAATCATGCCGGCCAGAACAATGGCCAGCATGCTCAGGGTGGTGGCTACCGGGCGAAGGATAAACAGCCGCGAGATGTTCATGCGCGACCCTTGTGCGCCTTGCCGGTGGCTTTCGGATCAGTCGTGGCGCTGGTCGATGGGTCCTGGCTTTCGGTCGGGGTCGGGGTCGCGGGGGCGACATTACTGCTGTCGTTGACGACCTCGACTTCACTGCCCTCCTTGAGGCGGTCAGTGCCTTCCAGAACCACGCGATCACCGGCTTTCAAGCCTTCCTGGATCACCGTGTTGTCACCATCGCTGGCGCCGATCTTCAACGGGCGAATGGTGACTTTCTTGTCACCGTCCAGTACGTAGGCAAAGGTGCCGTTGGTGCCGAACTGAATGGCTGCCGAAGGTGCCAGCACCACGCCCTTGAGGGTGTCGGCCAGCAGTCGGACGTTGACGAACTGATTCGGGAACAGCGCCAGATCGCGATTGTCGTAGCGCGCCTTGAACTTCAGTGTGCCGGTGGTGGTGTCGATCTGGTTGTCGAGGCTTTGCAAGACGCCGCTGGCCTGCATTTTGGTATCGCCACGATCCCAGGCTTCAGCCGGCAGTTTGGCACCGGAGTGATAGCGGGTCAGCACGGTATCTAGGGTGTTTTCCGGCAAGGTAAAGACCACGCTGATCGGCTGAGTCTGGGTAATGACCGCCAGGGACGTGGTGTCATTGGCGGACACCAGGTTGCCAACGTCCAGCTGCCGCAGACCGACACGCCCGGTAATCGGTGCACGGATCCTGGTGAATTCCAGATTGAGTTTGGCGTCGTTGACCGCCGCCTGATTGGTCTTGACCGTGCCCTGGTACTGCCCTACCAGCGCAGCGGCGGTGTCGAGGGTCTGTTTGGCGATACTGTCTTGCGCATACAAACCGCGATAGCGCTCCAGATCCACCTGCGCGTTTTTCAACTGAGCCTGATTCTGCAACAGCGTGCCTTCGGCCTGGAGCAAGGCGTTCTGGTAAGGGCGCGGGTCGATCTCGGCGAGCAGGTCGCCAGCCTTGACCATCTGCCCTTCTTCAAACGCAATCTTCACCAGTTCGCCGCCCACACGGCTGCGCACATTGATGGTGTTCAGCGCAGTGACCGTGCCCAGCGCTTTGTAGTACAGCGGGAAATCACCCACCACTGCTGGAGCGACCCGAACCGGGACCGGTCCTGTGGCGCCGCCAAAACCCGGACGCATTCCGCCAGACTTGCCGACATGCCCCGCCGCCGCTTTAGCTACTGGGGCGTCTTTGTGAGACGCACCGCCTGGCCAGAATTTCCAGCACAGGCCGGCAATGACCAACAGGACCAGCAGGCCAAATAGCCAGCGACGTGAATGACGGGAAGCAGAGGATTGCATGGAATGATCAACCATTGGGCGCGTGTGGGCATCTTTGTACGGAAGGCTGAAAGATAAGCACTGAGGGCGTTTAAGCAAAGCGCCTTTACCGGCAATTTACTTTCAGCCTGCTTTTGCGAATTTTTGCTAAAGCACTGAAGCACAAATGAAAACGGCCTGGACAGAGCCAGGCCGTTAACAATTGTAAAATGCGGTTACTTCAAAACGGCCAACGCCGCTTCATAGTTTGGCTCTTCAGCGATTTCCTTGACCAGCTCGCTGTGCAGCACGGTGTCGTTTTCATCGAGTACGACCACTGCACGGGCGGTCAGGCCTTTGAGCGGGCCGTCGGCAATGGCAACGCCATAGTTTTCGATGAATTCGCGGCCGCGCAGGGTCGACAGGTTCTGTACGTTTTCCAGACCTTCAGCGCCGCAGAAACGTGCCTGGGCGAACGGCAGGTCAGCCGAGATGCACAGGACAACGGTGTTGGCCACGTCGTTGGCCTGGGCGTTGAACTTGCGTACCGATGTGGCGCAGGTCGGAGTGTCGATGCTTGGGAAGATGTTCAGCACTTTGCGCTTGCCGGCGAAGCTTGCCAAGGTCACGTCGGACAGATTGCCGGCAACCAGGGAAAAGGCTGGTGCCTTGGAACCGGCTTGTGGCAGTTGGCCGTTGACTTGAACCGGATTGCCTTTGAGGGTGACTTGAGCCATGAACGGAGTCCTTCTGAACGTTGTTTGGAAAATATCGAAGAGGTCGAAGTTAACCACGAAATTGTCCGACGACCTATGGCCAGATACAAATTGTGATGTGTCGTCGCCCAAATTGGATACAACTCTAACAACCAACACAAAACCCTGTGGGAGCGAGCTTGCTCCGGGCGGCGTTCCGACGATGGCGGTGTTACATCCGACATTGATGCTGAATGTTATGGCCGCATCGCGAGCAAGCTCGCTCCCACAGGGACTGGATACACGCTGCACTATCCCAGCAAGCGCAGCATATTGCGGTGCCGTGCTTCGAAAATCCGCTGCATGTAGGCATTGACCATCAACCACTCGAAAAGTGCACCGCCAATGGCCGCATAGGTGACGCGATCGGTGTACAGCGTCCCGCCCTCCACCGCCGCAACCCGGTGCTCATGACGAAACGCCGCCATCGGCCCCTTGAGCATTTCGTCGATGAAATGGCTGTCGCTGACCTCGCGAATCGTCACGGTCCAGGTCGCCGGAATACAGCCGAACATCCAGTGACGAAAACTGAACTCCCGACCGGCAGCAATGCGCAAATCCTTCACGTCGATGTTGCCTAATGGCGTCACCCGTTCCGGGAAGATTTTCGGGAAATTGGCGCCTTCAAGGCAAAAATCGAGAACCTGCGCGGGCGTACGCCCTTTGATCAGTGTGGAGAGTTCCAGAACAGGCATCGTCAGTGTCCTTCCTTTGAGCACGAATACCGGCAGATTAGCATTCACCCTTTAACGCATTACAGCGCTTTTCACATGCAAGCCTGTGAATAGGCTTATTATTTTGGCGCACGAAATTTAGGTGACTTTATGTACAAAGTGACCGGGTAAGGACCCGCAATGACGTGCACTTTTGTTCAGTAACGGAAACTTGTTTCGACAAAAACCGCAAACTCGACGACATTACGCCCGTGAAATAACACCTGAATCGCGCTTATCCATAGGACTGTGCAATGACCATCGAAAAACCGACCCGCCTGTTGCTCGCCGGCCTCTCTTTGCTACTGAGCGCCAGCGCCTGGGCAGATTTCAGCGCCAGCCCCGAAGAAGCCCGGGGGATCGCCAAAGACGCGTATCTCTACGGCTTCCCGGTGGTGGAGATGTACAAGACCCTGTACACCCAGGCGGTGGACAAGAACGGTCCGAACTTCAAGGCACCGCTCAACCACATCGGCAATACGGCCAGGGCATTCACCCCCAAGGACACCGTGTCCGTCACCCCCAACCCGGACACTTCCAGCTCATTCCTCTGGATGGACCTGCGCGCGGAGCCTGTGGTTGTGACCCTGCCGCAAATCGCCGAAGAGCGTTACTACTCGGTACAACTGGTCGACCTCTATACCCAGAACTTTGCTTACCTGGGCACCCGCAGCACGGGCAACAAAGGCGGGACCTTCATGATTGCCGGTCCCAATTGGCAAGGTCAGCAACCGGTGAAGATCGATCGACTGGTACGTAGCGAAAGCAATATTGCCTATGCGCTGTACCGTACCCAGCTGTTTGATGAAAAGGACCTGGAGAAGGTCAAGAAAATCCAGCACGGCTACAAGGTTCAGACGCTGAGCCAATACCTGGGGCAACCGGCACCGGCCGCGGCACCAAAAATTGACTGGCCAAAGCCAACTCCGACCATGAGCGACAGCCCGGAGCTGTTCCGCTACCTGAACTTCATGCTCGGCTTCGCCCCGGCGCAAGACGTTGAAAAAGACCAACTGGCACGCTTCGCGAAAATCGGCATTGTTGCCGGCCAGCCGTACGACCTCAAAACCCTCACCGCCGAACAGCGCAAAGCCCTCGACGACGGGATTGCCGATGCCAAGGCCGAGTACGCAGCGTTCAAGAAAGACAAGATCGATACCCATCAGGTCAGCAACGGTGACTTGTTCGGTACCCGCGACCACTTGAACAACAATTATCTGTACCGTTACGCTGGCGCCAACGTTGGAATCTTTGGCAACTCGGCCGATGAAGCAGCCAAGTTCACTTATCTCGTCGACAGCCTGGGCAAACCGGCCAACGGCGCGCGACACAGCTACACCGTGCACTTCGACAAGGATCAACTGCCACCGGCCGATGCGTTCTGGTCGCTGACCATGTACGACGGCAAGACCAAGCTGCTGGTGCCCAACCACAAGAAACGCTACCTGCTCAACTCGCGCATGCTGTCCACCTTCAAGCGCGACCCGGACGGCGGCCTGACGCTTTACCTGCAACACTCCGAACCGCTCAAGGATCAGCGCAGCAACTGGCTGCCGGCTCCTCACGGCCCGTTCTACGCGGTATTGCGCCTGTACCTGCCACAGCCTCAAGTCGGTAACGGCCAATGGAAACTGCCGCCGCTGACGCCGATCAACCCGTAAACCCGGGGACCTGCCGTAGAAGTGATACACAAACCGTGTGCACCCACGTAACCGTGGGTGCACACGTCACTCGAAGCCGTCGAACGCGAGGCTCAGCGCCGGCGAAACAACGGCCGTGGCTCGATCGCCGAGCGACCGTAATGCACGCTCATCCCCACCAGCCCCTTGAGGGCATCTTCTGCGCATTTGTCTTCACGCACCGCGAACGCATCGAAACCGCATTGGCGCATATGGCTGAGCTGGTCGCGCAGCACATCGCCAATCGCCCGCAACTCCCCCGCCCAGCCCAAACGCGTGCGCAACAGGTAAGCCTGGCTGTAAGCCCGGCCATCGCGAAAACTCGGAAACTCCAGCGCGATCATGGGGATCAGCTTGAGCCACGGTTTGAGACTTTCGACCTCGTCATCCGGTCCCAGCCACACCGCGTCTCGTGACGGATGATGTTCAATACGGCGGATCAGCCACAGAGCCAGCGGCAAGATCAGCGGCCCCGTTGGCAGTTGGTTTTCCAGGTCCCTGACCAGTGTCCACGGATCGTCGTTGACCTTAAACGCAACACCCTCCTCCAACCGCAGCAGATTATTCATGCGACGACCTCCAGGCTCTTGGGATACACGCGCTCCTTGAACGGCTCCAGGCCGATGCGCTGCAAGGTATCGACAAACAGCTCTTCACTCTCGCGATAGCGGACAAAGGTCGCGATGATCCGCTCGATCACCTGCGGCACTTCGGCGGCGCTGAACGACGGACCGATGACCTTGCCCAACGCGCTGTTCTTGCCCTGAGATCCGCCGAGGGTGATCTGGTACCACTCGCTGCCATTCTTATCGACGCCGAGGATGCCGATATTGCCGATGTGGTGATGACCACAGGCATTCATGCAGCCAGAGATGTTGAGGCTGATGTCGCCCAGGTCGTGGAGATAATCCAGGTCATCGAAGCGTGCCTGGATCGCCTGAGCGATGGGGATCGACTTGGCATTGGCCAGCGCGCAGAAATCACCGCCGGGGCAGGCAATGATGTCGGTCAGCAAACCGACGTTGGCGCAACCCAGTCCGTGTTCGCAGGCCAGGCACCACAACGTGTACAGGTCAGCCTTGGGCACGTCCGGCAGGACTATGTTCTGTTCATGGGCAATGCGGATTTCTCCGAAACCGAACTGCTCGGACCAGTCGGCCACCGCATCCATCTGCGCGCCGGTGACATCACCTGGAGGAGAGGCCATGCCGGGTTTGGTCGACAGCACCACGCTGGCGTAGCCCGGTACTTTGTGCGGCTGCACGTTACGCGCAACCCAACGTGCGAACGCCGGGTTCTCGGTCAGGCGAGTACCGAAGTCCAGGTCGGTGTCGGCCAGTGGCTCATAGGCAGGCGGTACGAACGCGCTGGCGACGCGCTGGTATTCGACGTCGGTCAATTGCGCCGGGCCATCCTTGAGGTGTTGCCACTCCTGTTCGACTTCCTGGGCGAAGGCCTCGATGCCCAGCGCCTTGACCAGAATCTTGATCCGCGCCTTGTACTTGTTGTCACGCCGACCGTGACGGTTGTAGACCCGCAACACCGCCTCGACGTAAGACAACAAGTGCTGCCACGGCAACCCTTCACGGATCTGCAAGCCGAGGATCGGCGTGCGCCCCAGGCCGCCGCCGACGATCACTCGCAGCAGCATTTGCCCGGCCGCGTCGCGGTAAAGGTAGAGACCGATGTCATGCATCATGATTGCTGCGCGGTCGTGTTCCGCCGAGCAGATGGCGATCTTGAATTTGCGCGGCAAAAACAGGAATTCGGGGTTGATGGTCGACCACTGCCGGAGGATTTCCGCCAGGGGCCGTGGGTCGATCAGCTCATCCGCCGCCACCCCGGCAAAGGCTTCAGTGGTGATGTTGCGCACGCAGTTGCCGGAGGTCTGGATCGCATGCATTTCGACCTGGGCCAGGCGCTCGAGGATGTCCGGCACCTGGGCCAGTTCGATCCAGTTGAATTGCATGTTCTGCCGGGTGGTGAAGTGCCCGTAACCCCGATCGTAATCCCGGGCGATGCTCGCCAGCGTGCGCATCTGCCGGGCACTGAGGGTGCCGTAGGGAATGGCCACCCGTAGCATGTAGGCGTGCTTTTGCATGTACAGGCCGTTCTGCAGGCGCAACGGCAAAAACTCTTCCTCACTCAAGGCTCCGGCCATGAACCGCTCGACCTGATCGCGAAACTGCGCAACCCGTTCAAAGACCAGGGCCCGGTCATAGTCATCGTATTGATACATGGTCCTACCTCATCAGTGCTGACCCCAAACCCACAACGTACGTAGCAGCTGCCGAGCCCGCGAGGCTGCTGCTACGGGTGGGTAACCAGGGTTCTTGTGTGGTGGTGACTATGCAGTAGCGGCTCAGGTGGTTACAGATTCAGCTAAAGACTAAAAAACCATATCAGGGCGCGGCAGATCACCGCAGGCAGGCCCTGTATCTGATCCGTATTAATGCAGTTTTTCTGAGTCTGTTTTGTTTCGACCAGGGTTCCTACAGTTGAGCGCATGCCAGACCGGGTGGCCTGGCAAGACTTTGCAACCGTGGAAGCATTGACCATGAGCACAGCAGCAATCGGACAGGCCTATAACTACAAGGTCGTTCGCCAATTCGTCGTGGCAACAGTGGTATGGGGTGTTATCGGGATGGCGATGGGCGTGTGGATCGCCTCGCAACTGGTGTGGCCGGAGGCGAACCTCGATTTGCCCTGGACCACCTTTGGTCGCTTGCGTCCGCTGCACACCAGCCTGGTGATTTTCGGCTTTGCCGGCAGCGCGCAGTTTGCCGCCAGTTACTATGCGGTGCAGCGCACCTGCCAGGTGCGACTGTACAGCGACAAACTCGCCGCGTTCACCTTCTGGGGCTGGCAATCGGTAATCGTCAGCATGCTGATCACCCTGCCGCTGGGCTACACCACCACCAAGGAATACGCCGAGATCGAATTCTCCGGCGCGGTGTGGATGACGGTGGTCTGGGTCGCCTACGCCATTGTGTTCTTCACCACCGTGGTGCAGCGCAAGACCAAGCACATCTATGTCGGTAACTGGTTCTTCGGTGCGTTCATTGTGGTGATCGCCATGCTGCACGTGGTCAATCACCTGTCGATTCCGGTGGACTGGTTCAAGTCCTATCCGGTGTACTCCGGGGCCACCGATGCAATGGTGCAGTGGTGGTATGGGCACAACGCGGTGGGCTTTTTCCTCACCACCGGCTTCCTCGGGATGATGTATTACTTCGTGCCGAAACAGGTCGGCCGGCCGGTGTATTCCTATCGGTTGTCGATCGTGCATTTCTGGGCGCTGATCACCCTGTACATCTGGGCCGGCCCGCACCACTTGCACTACACCGCACTGCCGGACTGGGCGCAATCACTGGGCATGGCGATGTCGCTAATCCTGCTGGCGCCGAGCTGGGGCGGGATGATCAACGGGATGATGACGCTCTCGGGCGCCTGGCATAAGTTGCGCACTGACCCGATCCTGCGGTTTTTGGTGCTGTCGCTGGCGTTCTACGGCATGTCGACCTTCGAAGGGCCGATGATGGCGATCAAAACCGTCAACGCCCTCTCCCACTACACCGACTGGACCATCGGCCACGTACACGCCGGCGCCCTGGGCTGGGTAGCGATGATCACCTTCGGTTCGCTGTACCACATGATCCCGAAAGTCTTCGGCCGCGAGCAGATGTACAGCATCGGCCTGATCAACACGCACTTCTGGCTCGCGACCATCGGCACCGTGCTGTACATCGCCTCGATGTGGGTCAACGGCATCACCCAGGGCCTGATGTGGCGCGCCATCAACGACGACGGCACGCTGACCTATTCCTTCGTCGAAACCCTGGTGGCCAGCCATCCGGGCTTCATCGTGCGTTTCGTCGGCGGTGTGTTCTTCCTCAGCGGCATGTTGCTGATGGCTTACAACACCTGGCGCACCGTGCGGGTCGCCGACCTGAAGATTGCCGAAAGCGAAGCACGGATCGCGTGATCCGGCCCATGACGCAAGCCGCACCGGCTTGCGTCCCTCACCTCAGGAAATGTTCGTCATGATCGAAGTCATGCTGGATCTGTTGGGCGTGGCGTGCCTGTATTTATCGGTGGAGTACTGCTTGCGGCATCAGTCGGCCGAGAGCCTGGACGATGCCAGCCTGATCCCGTTTGCCGATGACCCGGAAGTGGCACGGCGCGTGGAATTGGCGACGGGCAAGACGGTGAAAGCCGTTGCACCTGAAGAGGCCCGGCCGGGCTGGGGAAATCTGGAGGTTTGATGCAGTCCAGTGCGGGAGCGAGCCTGCTCGCGAAGCGGCCATAACATTCAGCATCAATGTTGAATGTTATGGCCGCTTCGCGAGCAAGCTCGCTCCCACATGGGTTACTTGTCGGTCACAAAATCTGCAGGGTTTAGCTGCGATCTCGCGGGATCAGGCTCTGCAGCTGCTGCGCCAGGAAGTTCGCATCGAAGGCAAAGACGTCCGGGTCTTTCAGGCCGTTGGTCTTGCGCCACTGCCAGTCAGTCGAAGGGGGTTGGCACACCAGCGAGACACTGCCGTAACGCGCGGCGGTCAAACCCATGACTGCCAGTGAAATCAGCCCACCGGCGCCCATCACTTCGGGCACGATTTCCACCGGTTTGCCGGCAATCAGAATGCTCAGTTTTTCGGTCTTGAAGGTCGAACTCTCGACCGGCACATTCGCCCCGAACGCCACATAGGCTTCGCGGCTCACCTCCAGCAAATGCGGGGCCTTGACCGGTTCCAGCCACTGTTCGATCTGCCCGAACAACTCGCCAATACGCGTCGCCCACACCGCTGATTGGCTTTCAAACAGCTGTTTCTTGTGCGCTTCGCTTTCTGCGTAGTGGCGAAGCATCTCACCCAATTGCTGTACGTCGTCCATTGCTGTGTTCCTTTGGCTGAAGCAGTACTGCGGACATTGAGCATGGCAGATGCACGCTGCCGACGTACGACTAAAAGCGCGAGCGGTATTGGCTCGGGGTCATTCCCAGCAGTTTGCGAAAGGCACTGCCCATGTGCGACTGGTGGGCGAACCCACTGTCCTGAGCGATGGCGGCCAATGGCAGCGAGCTGCGCTCGATCAGCCGCCGCGCTGCCTGCACCCGGACTTCGACCAGATACGCGTGAGGCGTGAGGCCGATGACCCAGGTGAAGTCACGCAGCAAACGCAGTTCGGTCTGGCCACTGGTGGCCGCCAATTGCGCAAGGGTCAACGGTTGATCGAACTGCTCGGCGATCTGCTCCAGCACCCGCGAGAATGCGTGGGGTGCCTGGCGTTGAGGTTTATCGATGATCGGCAAACCGACGAAGGCCAAGGCGCACTCCTCCAGTGCAAACCGGTCAGGCTGAGGATCGAGCAGCAAACGCCGGGCTTCACGCCCCAGTGTCAACGCCTGAGCATGGCCGCCAGACTGAACCCGATGAGTGAACAGGGAGCCCGGCTCATCAGCCAACGGTTCGCTCCAGCGCGCCAACAGGTATTCGCCGCCCGTTGCCGACTCGGAAAACACTTCAACGCCTGCCGGGGTGTAGGCCAGCACGCCGGGCCAGGTGTCAAAATCCACCCGACGATCCGAATCGATAGCGTGTACACCCTGGGCGACTGACTCAGCCAGCCTTGAGCAGACGGCGCAAGCGCGCCATGCTCAGGGCATCCACCAGCGCGCCATCGCGCACTGCATACTCGCGAAACAAGCCTTCTGTGTCGAAACCAAACTTGCGGTACAACGCAATTGCGGCTTCGTTATCCGCATACACCGACAGTTCGACCCGCTGCACGTTCATCCAGTTGTCGGCAAGGTCGAGCACCGCCGCGAGCAGCCGGGAGCCAACGCCCTGGCCTTGCCACGCGACCGCCACGCCCATGCCGATGTTGGCGCAATGGCTACGACGAATGCGTGAAACCTGCTCCAGGCCGACGTTGCCAATCACCTGCCCCTGGTGCAGCGCCACCAATTGCACGATCCGTTCGTTCTCCGGTGCCAGGCGTTTACGCCAGACTTCAGTGGACTGAAACGGCATTTGCAGCACTTGGCGAGCGACCGCCGGGTCGTTGTAAAGCGCGGTGATGCCTTCGATATGGGTTTCGTTGAAACGCTCAATGGTGATAACGGGATCAGTGGCAGGCATGGTGATTCCTCCTTGAAAACGGCATGGCCATCGAGTCTAAACGGATCATCACTCGGGTGACGACAGCCATAGCGCGGCGAGGCGCGAATAGGGATGCGCTGCAACTTCTTCCCGACACCGCAATACGGGTAATCTGGCGCCATGCACGTCTTCCCAAAACACCAACTGCCGCAGGAGCCTCGCGGGTATGGAACTACATGTTGTGATCAACGGCCGCAAGGACCTCGCCGGTCAGCTGTATCAGCAACTGCGCAGCGCCATCGAGTCGGGTCGCCTGGCCGCCGGGACACAGCTACCGCCGAGCCGCTTGCTTGCCGAACAATTGGGTATCTCACGCAAGACCATTTCCGATACCTACGCGCAGTTGACCTACGAGAACTTCCTCACCGGGAAGATCGGCAAAGGCACCTACGTCAATGCCCGCCCCTCGGCAATCGTCCACAAACAGAGCCACTCTGAACTCGCGAGCGCCGACACCCTCGAGCGTTGGCGCAACATGCCGTGGTTCTTGCGCCACCCCACCCTGGAAGGTTCGCTGCGTTACGAGTTCATCGGCGGCGCCACCAGCAAGAGCCTGTTTCCTCAGGATGACTGGCGCCGCTGCACCGCCCATGCGCTGCGGCAGATTGCTGGCTCCAAGGGTTTTTACAGCGAGCCGGAAGGCCTGCCGGCGCTGCGCAATGCGATCGCCCGGCATATCGCCTTTTCTCGTGGGGTCAACTGCCAGGACGACGACGTAGTGGTGTGCAACGGCGCGCAACAAGCGCTAGACCTGATTTCCCGCGTACTGACCGAGCCCGGCAGCCTCGTCGCAATGGAAGATCCCGGCTATCCGCCGGCCCGCCTGTTGTTCGCCTCCCACGGCGCCGAGGTGGTCGGGGTGCCGGTGGATGAGCAAGGCATTCAGGTCGAGCTGATTCCCGATGGAACCCGGCTGATCTATGTCACGCCCTCGCACCAGTTCCCGCTCGGCATGCCGATGAGCCAGGCACGGCGCGAAGCCTTGCTGGCAAGGGCGCATGAGTTGGGCGCGATCATTATCGAGGACGACTACGACAGTGAGTTTCGCTACGAGGGCCGACCCACCGACTCCCTGCAAAGCATGGATGAGCGCGGGATCGTTGCCTACGTCGGGACTTTTTCGAAAACCCTGCTGCCGGAATTGCGCCTGGGTTACGCGATTCTGCCGCCGGCCATTCTCGAAGCGGTGATCCGTGCCAAGCAACTGACCGACCTGCACACCTCGACCCTGCCGCAATGGGCGCTGGCCAAATTCATCGCCGAAGGCTGCCTGCTAAAGCACATCCGCCGCTGCCATACAGTCTATGCCGGGCGGCGCGAGCGCATCCTCGCACGCGTCGCCGGGGACCTGTCGCCCTGGCTCGAAGCGGTGCCAACCTCTGCCGGTTTTCACATGGCGTTGCTGTGCAAAGTCGAGGTGGATATCCCGCGGGTCATCGCACTGGCGAAAAAACTCGATGTCGGGTTGTATGGCCTGGACGGTTTTTACTATCAGCAACCCCCGCGAGCCGGGTTGTTCATGGGCTTCGGCGCCATAGAAACCCTGGACATCGATGTAGCCCTGGACCGCTTGCGCGATATTTTCCAGCAAGTCTGTTGAGGTCTATTGGTATGGCGCTTTTACTGCCAATTGGCTGTTGGCCGCTACCTGACACAGGCCTATCCTGCACATGCGTTATCCCACCATGAGCGAGCCTCGTCCGGCTTGATACAGGAGCGTGTGCGATGCCCAACGAAATAATCAATACGGTCCAGGTACAGGCCGCCGCTGGCCGCTCGGATGAACTGGGCAAGCAATTGCAGAAGATCGTCGAAACATTGCGTGAGCTCCCGGGTTGCGACTCCTACATGGTCGACCGCTGCCCGGAGGACGACAATCGTTGGACGGTCAGTGCCCGCTGGCAGTCCGAAACCGCCATGCAATCACACTTCTACTGCCCGCAAGTTCAAGGTTTCATCAGCCTGATCGACAGCCGACTGGCCAGCAGCGTCGACTTCAATAGTTTTCCCATCGTTTAACGCGTCGACACGATGAACTACTGATGCTATTGAAAAACTAATACCCGCGCTTCCAGCCATAAGTAACAGGGCCTGAACTCTATATTCGGGCCCTGTTTATTTCCTTCGGAAATCAACTACGCACTTTTAAATCCCTAATAAATCAGCCCTCCGACCAGTGGAACTATTGGCTATTTAATTTCCCGCCAACAGGTTTAGTCTGGAACTACGTCGACACTGTTCGACCCGTTAAACTTCCCGATTGAATGTGTTTCACTGGAGACACACCATGAACATAGTCCTGGTAACCAGCATCAGCCTCACTGCCTTATTAACCGGCTGTTCGGTGCCCACCGCTCCAGAAGAGCAAGCCGCGCTGAGCAATTACTTCACTGCACCACTCGTGCACTCCAGCGCCACCCATGTCACCAACGGTCCGAACGTGTCACTGGGCATTGTCTACAGTCAGAACACCCAGAACAGCCGTGCCTACCTCAAGGACTACCAGGCCAACGCCGGCACCGGTTTTGGCCAGAGCCTGCTGGTGCAGCCGATCCACGACGCCTATGTTTCCACCTCCCTGCCCGATATGGCGGTGGATTGGGTCAAGGCCTCACTGCAACGGCAGTTCGGCTCGGTGACGGTTTACCCGGACATGCAAAGTCTTAAAGCCGCAAAACCGGATGTCGTGGCGGTCATCGATACCCATAGTCAGCTCATCACCTCGCGCAGTTCCAATGTGCAAGCCGACGTCAGCGCGGCCTTCTATGACGCCAGTCTCAATTACATCGGGACTGCTCAGGGCCATGAGGCAAAAAGTCTGAGCCCGGTGTGGGCGGACTTCAAACCGACAAGCGAGATAGTTGCCGACATCAATGAACAAAAAAACATTCAAGTTCGCGCGCTGCAAAAGTTTGACCAGTCGCTCAGCAATTTACTAAGCAAACCATCAGATAAACTTTCAGTGAACAACGACACGGCCGTCATCATTCGGTAGGCGCTACCGAAGGCCACGATCATTTGATCTTGCTATTTAAACTTATGTTGCAAAGCAGTTGACGCTGAAAGAACGCAGGCTCCTACATCGACGTCCCCTGTCGGAGCCCGCAATTTTTTTAACGTTTAAATTGAAAAAGCCCCGTCTCTCTCGAGACGGGGCTTTTTATTCAGCACCTGATGATCAGGCAGCAGGCTCCAGCTCAGCGATTGCAGTGGCCGTGACAGGCACCACCGCTTGACCGCTCAACGCCAGGTCCAGCAGTTCGCGGTTGGCGACCGCGTACATGGCGTAGTCGGTGCCGCTGGCGGCACGGATGTCCACCAGCATGGCGCGCCAGCGCTCGACCATGGTCTGGTTCTGGTCCATCCACAAGGCCAGACGTGTTTCTACGTCCTGCTTGCCGTTGCCCATTTGCAGAACCGAGATGGTGATCGCCCGTTGCTGCCAGTCGATGTCATCGCGGAACGCTTCACGGGCCAGCGCTTGCCAGTTGTTTTCCACCGGCAGAGCACTGATCTGTTGCAGGTACCAGGTCAGGTCCAGCGCGCTGCCCACGGCGAAGTAGGCCTTGGCCACGTCCGCTGCATTCTGGCCAGTCACGTCCGCCGCCTCGATGATTGGCAACAAGGTGTACAGGTGACTGGTGCCTGCAACCATGCGCGCCAGCAACTCGGGTACGCCAGCTGCGACGTAGGCCTGATAGCGGGTCTGCCAGCCTTCGCGGGTCGGGCCTTCCAGCAGTTCGTCGAGCTTGAGGCCCAGCGCTGCCAGATGTGGACCGAAATGCGCAACGTCTCGCGCTGCGTTCTGCTCGTTGCGACGGCTGCGCAGGAACCAGCGAGTGGCACGACGGCCCAGACGCATCAGTTCATCCATCAGCTCCAGTTGTACGTCGGCCGAAACCTGGTAGTCCAGCGCCTCGATCTGACGGAACCAGTGCGGGAGATGGAAGATGTCACGCACGATCACATAAGCGCCGGCCACGTTCGCCGGGCTCATGCCGGTCGACTCTTTGAGTCGCTGAACGAAGGTGATGCCCATGTGGTTGACCAGGTCGTTGGCGATCTGGGTGCTGACGATCTCACGCTTCAGACGGTGACGACGCATGGCCTCGGAGAACTTGCTGACCAGCATCGGCGGGAAAGCGGTTTCCATGTCGCGGGTCAGGTAGTCGTCGTCCGGCACCAGGGAGTTGAGCAACTGCTCCTTGAGGTCGATCTTGCTGTAGGAGATCAATACCGACAGCTCGGCACGGGTCAGGCCCTGGCCTGCCGCAACGCGCTCGTTCAGTTGATCTTCCGTTGGCAGGAACTCGATGGCACGATCCAGCTTGCCACGGCCTTCCAGGTCGTTCATCAGACGCTTGTACTCGGCAATCCGCACGTAGGCACGACGGGCTGCCAGGGACAGGGCCTGGGTCTGCTTGTAGTTGTTGCCAAGGACCAGACCGCCGACTTCATCCGTCATGCTGCCGAGCAACTGGTTACGTTGCTTCTCGGTCATGTCGCCAGCCTGCACCACTTCGTTGAGCAGGATCTTGATGTTCACTTCGTGGTCGGAGCAGTCCACGCCACCGGCGTTGTCGATGAAGTCGGTGTTGGAACCGCCGCCATTGAGACCGAATTCGACACGACCCAGTTGGGTCATACCGAGGTTACCGCCCTCGCCCACGACTTTGCAGCGCAGTTCGTTGCCGTTCACACGCAGTGCATCGTTGGCCTTGTCGCCGACATCGGCGTGGCTTTCGCTGCTGGCTTTGACGTAGGTACCGATACCGCCGTTCCACAGCAGATCCACTGGCGCCTTGAGCAAGGCGTTCAGCAGTTCGGTCGGGGTCAGCTTGTCGGCCTGAATGTCGAAGCGCTCTTTCATCTGCGGGGAAATCGCGATGCTCTTCGCGCTACGGGAGAAGATCCCGCCGCCTTCGGACATGATGCTGGTGTCGTAATCCGACCACGCAGAACGCGGCAGGTCGAACAGACGCTGACGCTCGGCGAAGCTGTTGGCAGGCTCAGGATTCGGGTCGATGAAAATGTGCAGGTGGTTGAACGCTGCGACCAGTTGCAGCTTGTCGGACATCAGCAAGCCGTTACCGAACACGTCACCGGCCATGTCGCCGACGCCCACGACAGTGATGCTGTCTTTCTGGACGTTGATGCCGCGCTCGCGGAAGTGACGTTGGACGCCAACCCACGCGCCTTTGGCGGTGATGCCCATTTTCTTGTGATCGTAACCGGCCGAGCCGCCCGACGCGAAGGCGTCACCGAGCCAGAAGCCGTAGTCGATCGCAATACCGTTGGCGATGTCGGAGAAGGTCGCAGTGCCCTTGTCCGCTGCCACCACCAGGTACGGGTCATCGTCGTCATGACGCACGACGTTGGCCGGCGGTACCAGCGCGCCGTCTTTCAGGTTGTCGGTGATGTCCAACAGACCGGAAATGAAGATGCGGTAGCAGGCGATGCCTTCTGCTGCGATCTCATCACGGCTGCCGCCCAGTGGCAGGCGACGCGGCAGGAAGCCGCCTTTGGCGCCCACTGGCACGATGACCGAGTTCTTCACTTGCTGGGCTTTTACCAGGCCCAGGACTTCGGTACGGAAGTCTTCTTCACGGTCGGACCAGCGCAGACCACCGCGAGCTACGTTACCGAAGCGCAGGTGCACGCCTTCGACACGTGGCGAGTAAACGAAGATTTCGAACTTCGGTACCGGCTTCGGCAGCTCTGGAATAGCGTGCGGGTTGAACTTGAAGCTGAAGTAGGACTTGTTCTGACCGTTGGCGTCGGTCTGGTAGAAGTTGGTCCGCAGGGTTGCCTTGATCAGGTCCAGGTAGCGACGCAGGATCCGGTCTTCGTTCAACACTTGAACGTCGTCCAGAGCACTCAGGATCGCTTGTTCCAGGCGCAGCTGCTTGTCGTCGAGGTCGTCGCTGGTCAGCTTGCGGGCCAGGTAGAAACGGGTCTTGAACAACCGGGTCAACTCGCGAGCGATGTCGGTGTGGTTGTTCAGGGTGCTGGCGATGTAGCCCAGGTCGAAGCCCAGACGAATCTGCTTCAGGTAACGGGCGTAAGCGCGCAGCAGCGCCACGTCGCGCCATGGCAGGCCGGCGGTCAGTACCAGGCGGTTGAACGCATCGTTTTCGGCGTCGCCGCGAACGATGTGGACGAACGCGTCCTGCAGGGTGTCGTTGAGCTGCTGGATATCGAGTTCCAGGCCTTCAGCGGCGGTGAACGCGAAGTCGTGAATCCAGAACTCGCGACCGTTGCTGTGACGCAGGCGATACGGGAACTCGCCCAGCACACGCAGGCCGAGGTTTTCCAGAATTGGCAAGACGTCGGACAAGGCCAGCGGGGTATCGGCGTGGTACAGCTTGCAGTGCAGCTCGCGCTGACCGGACACCTGACCCAACGGCTGATAGAAGCTCATCACCAGCGGATTTTTCTCGCTCAGGCTCAGCAGGTGTTGCATGTCGACCACAGCCGAATGCGCGGCGAAACGCTCACGGTAGCCGGCCGGGAAGCCTTTCGGGAAGTCGGACAGCACATTGGTGCCCTGGGCTTCGCCGAAGCTTTCCACTACCAGGCTTGCGTAGTCGTCCTGCCAGCTGCGGCAGGCCTGAACCACTTCTTTTTCCAGCAGCAGCGGATCGATGTCCAGGCGATTCTTCGGGTCGACCCGCAAAATCAGTTGCACACGGGCCAGCACGGACTCGGAGAAGAAGGTCCAGAATTCGCAATCGCTGGCTTTCAGGCGATCCATCAGCACTTGCTGGATCTTCTGACGCACTTCGGTGGAATAGATGTCGCGTGGCACGTAGGCCAGGCAGTAGCAGAAGCGACCGTACGGGTCTTTGCGCAGGAACACACGAATCTTGTTGCGTTCCTGGATCTGCACGATCGACATCACGGTGCTGAACAGCTCGTCGACCGGAGTCTGGAACAGATCGTCACGCGGCAGCACTTCGAGGACCTGGGCCAGTTCCTTGCCCAGGTGCGCCTTGGCCTGGAAGCCGGAGCGCTGTTCGATGACATCGACCTTGCGACGAATGTACGGAATGACCCGCACGCTTTCGCCATACACCGACGAGGTGTACAGGCCCATGAAACGGCATTCCTTGATGACTTTACCGTTGGCATCGATCTGGCGGATCGATACGTAATCCGGGTAAGCCGGACGGTGCACACGGCTTGGGTGCGCAGCCTTGGCGAACGACAGCGGCGTCGGTTCGCGCAGGTAGTTCACGGCGTAGTCTTCGATACGCAGGTCGTCAGCCGTCAGGCCGGCGCGCAGCAATCGGGTCAGGCCCAGGAACGAGCTCTGGTCGTACTCGATATGGCCGCCATCCTTGTCGTCGCGAACCACGAACTCTTCGTAACCGAGGAACGTGAAGTGGTTGCCCACCAGCCACTCGAGGAAGCCCTTGATCTCGCTCTTTTCTTCGGCGTCGACGGCAAACTTGCTTTTGTCGATACCTTCGATCAGCTCCTGGACCTTGGCTTTCATCGGTTCGAAATCGGCGACCGCAACGCGGACTTCACCGAGAACCTGCTCCAGCTCCTTGCTCAATACATTGAGTTCGGCGGTATGGGCGCAACGGTCGATCTCAAGGTACATCAGCGATTCTTGCTGAATGCCTTCGCCCTGGGTGCCTTTAGGCAGGATTTCCAGCAGCTCGCCCTTGGCGCCGCGACGCACGCTCAGCACCGTGGTTTGCAAGGTATGGATGCTGTAACCACGACGGTTCAGCTCGGTGCGCACCGAGTCCACGAGAAATGGCAAGTCGTGGTGCAGCACTTCGACCGCCGTGTGGGTCGACTGCCAGCCGTGACGTTCGTAATCGGGGTTGTAAACGCGCACTTGTGGTTGCGCGTGATCAAAGCGCTCAAGCAGGCGCCAGGCAGAAAGGGTGCAGCCGGCGAGGTCGGACAACCGGCGTTGGGTCAGCTCATCGAGGGAAATAATGCCGAAGAATTGTTCAGCGAACAGCGCTACTTGTGGCAGTGACTGTTCACTGATGTGCTGCGCCAGTGCCGCTTGCAGTTGTTGCTGGAAGTCGGCTTTGCTGGCTGCGGTGAAGAACGCCATCTGTGGTACTCCGCTTGGGCTTGTTATTGATGGAAGCGTCGCGTGCAAACCCCTGTCGGGGCAATCCGTCACCCTGTTCCTGAATCTCGGGCAGAGGTTAACAGGGTGACAGATGGGTGAAGCTGGACGAGACACTCAGGTCACATTCACCTTCCATGAATGGGCATCTGTAAAAACGACTACCGGGTAGACAAGCAATGTCTTTAGAGGTGCCCATTGGTTGCGCAGCTTATCGGGTGCGACAACCTGCCTGCTTGCGATGCTGCGACATATTCGGTCATAGGCACGTAACTCATCGGCAGCGCATCGAACAACACTAGCAGTTGCGTGAGAAAAAGACGGTTTTATGCCCGGATTTACGGCACCTGCGTACCAGAAATGACCGATAACCCCTGTAGTGTTCACAACACATTTTCAGACACACAGCCGAGCAGAAATCCGCTCGGGCTGGCAGAATCGCATTTTGTTGTCTTTATAACGCTCGTTGAGCCAGGAATCGCCCCATGCAACTGACCACCGCCCACCTGATCGCCAACCCGTGCGATGACGAAGAAGACAACCTGGCCATGCTCTGCTGCCACAGCAATCAGGGCGAAATGTTTCTGATGACTCGCTACCCGGACGAAGACGAACTGGAGATCACCCTTGATGGTGAACCGTCGACTCTCGATGGCGTGAAAGTCACCCTCAGCCCTACCCGCCTGCTGATCGAAATAGCCGCCGCTGACGCCGATGCGCTGAATGGTGACGATCATCTGGAAATCCACCACAGCACCGCGCCGGCGGATCTGGCTGAAGTGGAAGAAACGTTGCAGAACATTCTCAAGGGCACGGGCACTTATGTGAGCCAGTTGAGCTGACCCGAGCGGGTGGCCTCACGGCCCCCGGGAAGATTGACTATGCTTGCCTCATACACTCCGGTGACGAGGGATTTATGGACGATCCAGTCGACAACAAACCACCCAGCTTCTGGCAAATGCTGCACAGCGTGATGGCGGCGGCGTTCGGCGTGCAAAGCGGAAAGAACCGCGCCCGCGACTTCACGCACGGCAAACCCGCTCATTTCGTGATTTTAGGCATTCTGTTCACCGCAGTCTTTGCACTGACGCTGTTCGGCATCGTGAAACTGGTCCTGCATCTGGCCGGGATTTAGCCCGACCTCAGTGCATCAGTGCTTGCAGGCTGAACGGATAGCGATAGCTCAGCGGACGATCCTTGGCCGAAAAGCTGCGAAAGTTCACGCCGTAGTTCTGCGTGGCACCGATGGCCAACAAGCGCCTGGCCTGTTCCCGATCAATCAACTGCAACAGCGGGACTTGCCGGTCACGGCCGCCATATCGTTCGACATGGACGCCCTGGTCATAGTCATGCAACTGCACCAGCGCCCAGCCGCCCAGGCTGAAGTGCCCGCCCAGCAATACGCTAAGACGGCCATCCAGCAGCGCCTGCAAGGCTGACGGCGAGGTATTGACGGCGCTGAACAGCGCGCCCTTGCCGGGTATGCCGCCCGCCTCTTCGTAAGCCTGCATCGCGCCAAACGCCATTTCATCGTTGGCCGACCAGATCAGCGAGGTCTTCGGATAGCGCTTGAATAGCAACGTCGCCTGCTCATGAACGCGCTGACGGTTCCACCCGCCGTACACCAGTTGCTGCAAATGCACCTCGGGGTGCTCGCGCAACGCCCGCATCAAGCCCTGTTCACGCAACTGCGAGGCCGGTGTGATTTTCAAACCGGCAAACGCCAGCAACTCAAGTTTCTGGCCTGGGGCGACCGGAGGATGCAGGCGGATCAACTCCTTGAGCATCAGGTAACCGCCCTCCTCATCGTCGGGCACCAGGCTACCAAGCCAATCGGGGTATTTTTTCTCGCGATTGCCGAGCAACGCCATCTGATCGGCGTTTAGCGCGCTATTGACGATAAACAGCTTCACGCCGCTGCCCTCGGACAGCCGCAAGATTTCCGGCGCAACATATTGCTCGTTGGCGAATACCAGATAGTCAGGCCGATGTGGGCCTTGCAGGGCTTCACGGGCCTGTTTGATCGTGGTTTCAGGCTCGCGCTCGGAATACTGTATCCGCAGGTCCATGCCCAGGTCGCGGGCGGCGGCCTGCATGAATTGCGAATAGCTCAGCCAAAAGGTTTCCGCAGAGGTGCCGGGGCTCAGGAACAGCACCGACGCCGCTTGCGTACCCGACCCATAGGCCGAGCAAACCGATAGCAATACCCCACAGAGAAACTTGAACATTGAATATCCGAGCCCCGGCAATTAGCCGCGCATTATAGCCAGCGAACTGCTGGCAAATCGCGATTAATCGACGTTTTGTCCGACAATCGTCAGAACAGGGCCCGGACACGCTTACCTATTGATGGCTGACCCAGAACACCGCGGTGCCCACTACCAGGATAATCAGGAACAGAATGGCCCATGCATCAACGGTGCTATCGCTTTTCCGTGCTTTGGTTGGGTTGCTCATTGCATCGCCTCTTGTCGGTTTTATCGGTGATTGCAGAAAGACTCGAGCACAGTTAAGTAGAGGATTGCCCGCACCACAAATGTGGGTAAGACAATAACCAGTCTCATTAGTCGATTTGGTTCTTTACATATACTCAAACATCACTTTTGCGCATAAACGCAAACTGGTATCTTGCCTCGGCTCCGTGGGGAGTGCGCGGCCGTGCGCGCAGAATTGCCAAGGCAGTATCGGAATCAAGCGAGCGAAAATCGCAGCTGTTCCTGATTGGCCCAAGCCTGAGAACAGGACCTATATGTACGTATACGACGAGTACGATCAGCGGATCATCGAGGACCGCGTCAAGCAGTTCCGTGATCAGACCCGACGCTATCTGGCAGGCGAGCTGAGCGAAGAAGAATTCCGCCCCCTGCGCCTGCAAAATGGCCTTTACATCCAGCGCTTCGCCCCGATGCTGCGGGTTGCCGTGCCTTATGGCCAACTGACTTCGCGCCAGGCGCGAATGATGGCCAAGATCGCCCGCGACTACGACAAGGGCTACGCCCACATCAGTACCCGACAGAACGTGCAGTTCAACTGGCCGGCGCTGGAAGACATCCCGGACATCCTGGCAGAGCTTGCGACCGTGCAGATGCACGCGATCCAGACCAGCGGCAACTGCCTGCGCAACGTCACCACCGATCAGTTCGCCGGTGTCGCTGCCGACGAGTTGATCGATCCGCGTCCGTGGTGCGAAATCGTCCGTCAGTGGACCACCTTCCACCCGGAATTCGCCTACCTGCCGCGCAAGTTCAAGATCGCCATCAATGGTTCGACGTCGGACCGCGCAGCCATTGAAGTCCATGACATCGGCCTTGAGCCGGTGCACAACGCCGCAGGCGAACTGGGTTTCCGCGTGCTGGTCGGTGGTGGCCTCGGTCGTACGCCGGTCGTTGGCGCGTTCATCAATGAATTCCTGCCGTGGCAAGACCTGTTGAGCTACCTTGACGCCATCCTGCGTGTGTACAACCGCTATGGTCGTCGCGACAACAAGTACAAGGCGCGGATCAAGATTCTGGTCAAGGCCCTGACGCCTGAAGTCTTCGCCCAAAAAGTCGACGCGGAAATGGAACACCTTCGCGGTGGACAGACCACGCTGACCGAGGCCGAAGTGCATCGCGTCGCCAAGCATTTCGTCGATCCGGACTACAAAGTCCTGAACGATCAGACGGCAGAGCTGGCTGAACTCGACAAGCAATACCCGGGCTTCGCTCGCTGGCGCACCCGCAACACCCTGGCCCACAAGAAGCCGGGTTATGTTGCCGTGACCCTGTCGCTCAAGCCGACCGGCGTTGCGCCGGGCGACCTGACCGACAAGCAGCTCGATGGCGTTGCCGACCTGGCCGACCGCTACAGCTTTGGCCAGCTGCGCACCTCCCACGAGCAGAACATCATTCTGGCTGACGTCGAGCAGAGCCAACTGTTCGCCATGTGGGGTGAATTGCGCGAGCAAGGTTTCGCTACGCCGAACATCGGCCTGCTGACCGATATCATCTGCTGCCCGGGTGGCGATTTCTGCTCCCTGGCCAACGCCAAGTCGATCCCGATCGCCGAAGCCATCCAGCGCCGTTTCGATGACCTGGACTACCTGTTCGACATCGGCGAACTGGACCTGAACATCTCCGGCTGCATGAACGCCTGCGGTCACCACCACGTCGGCCACATCGGCATCCTCGGGGTGGACAAGAAAGGTGAAGAGTTCTACCAGGTATCCCTCGGTGGCAGCGCCAGCCGTGACGCCAGCCTGGGCAAGATCCTCGGCCCGTCCTTTGCCCAGGACGACATGCCTGACGTGATCTCGAAGCTGATCGACGTGTACGTGGAACAACGTACCGAAGACGAACGCTTCATCGACACCTATCAACGTATCGGCATCGACCTCTTCAAGGAACGCGTCTATGCAGCGAATAATTAAGAACAACGAAGTCATCGACGAAACCTGGCACTTGCTGCCAAAGGACGCGACCTTCGACGGCATTTCCAACTGCGACGACCTGATCGTGCCGTTGGCCCTGTGGCGCGATCATGCGCATGCGCTCAAAGCTCGTGATGGCGGTTTGGGCGTGTGGCTGGATGCCGATGAGGAAGCCGAGGAAATCGGTGACGACGTCGATCAGTTCCAGGTCATTGCCTTGAACTTCCCGGCCTTCACCGACGGGCGCAACTACTCCAACGCGCGCCTGCTGCGTGACCGCTATGGCTACAAAGGCGAACTGCGGGCGATCGGCGATGTGCTGCGCGACCAGTTGTTCTACCTGCACCGCTGCGGTTTCGACGCTTACGCATTGCGCGCCGACAAGGACCCGTACGAAGCCCTTGAAAGCCTCAAGGACTTCTCGGTGACCTACCAGGCCGCCACCGACGAACCGCTGCCGCTGTTCCGTCGCCGCTGATCGAAAAAAACCTTGAGCCCGGCGCCTGTGTCGGGACTCAAGGTTTTTCATTGTGGCTACAAGCCCCCCGCTCCACCTAAGGCGCTTGAAAATCCTCGCCATCGAGCCTGGCTTTTTTCACCGGTGGCTCCTTGAAAGCAGTGATTGTGTTTTCCAGTCGTTCGAAACTGGCAAACGGGTCATCGCCATCGAAGGCCGACCACTCCACACCCTCGAACAGGTGTTGGTAAAGCTCCTGCGAAGCATCCATCTCGTCAACCATCCGCCACACTCGCTGCTGCAAAGGTGCGTAGTCCACCAGGAAATCAGCCGTGCGCGTCAGCGCTTCCAAAGTGTCGAAGAAACGATCACTCCGCTCTTTTGCAAACACACGTTCCCAGCGTGCAGTCTGTTGTGCCGCCTGCTCAGGGAGAAGCCCGGTCAACCAAACGTTTGGGCTGGCAACATCGTGTACCGCTGACCCCATCCATAAATTGATCCCTGTCTGTTTTCGATGGGCTACAACCCATTGCAGACTGTCTGTGTCGGTTAGCGGATTGCCTGAAAGCAAGACATTGCCCTCGACCACCGACTGCTTACGAACCGACTCAGGCACTCGGGCAATCTGGTTATCACGCAGATCCAACCGCTCCAGGCCATGAAAATCGAGAGTAAAGACCGGGCACGACCGAAGCTCTGCCCTTCTCAAATTGAGTTGACGCAATTCGGACATATCAAACACTGCCGGCGAGAGACCGAGCGGGTTTTCGCTTAGATCGAGTTCCTGAAGTCGGGTGAGCTCGGCGAGTTGACCGACTGTTTCCTCCGTCAAGACCAGCCGGGTCGCTTTCAGGTTAAGGACCTCAAGCTGACGCATATCGGTGATGGCGCGTGGTAACCGGCCAACCTCGACCCCATTCTGATCAAAGAGACGCAAATCGACGCCCTGCATATTCAATGTGCGAAGGTTGGGGAAACACTCGAGGAATCCGTTGAGGCTGCCGCGCTGCGTTAACTTGAAATTCGGCATGGTGAGAGAGACTACGTCATTCAACTTTACGTTGAGCTGCGGGAGGTAGTGCATCTGCTCGAAGTCCATATCCAGGTGAAAGCCGAGAAACTGACCGTCACGATAAACCCTGCTGTCTGGCCCACTACGTTTTTGCCAAATCGCGACCAGCTCCTCGGCCAGCTCGTATCGGGTATCGCGCTCAATCTCCATCCACTCCTCTATGCGCGCATCGTTCTCCTCCTCGATCTCGGCGTTACTCATCTCCTCGGTGCCCTCATCGCCCGCGAGCAGAATATCTATATCCAACTCTTCGATATCATCGGTGATGTCTTCGATCCAACCGGTGATATCGAAACGTAGTTGCTCTGACTGCAACCTCAGCCGATAAAGATCAGCCTGAGCCTGTGCCCCCGCATTCAACAGAAACTCATCCGCTTGTTCAGTCGTAAACGCAGGATAAATCTCTTTAACCTGAAGCCTCATGATCTCCATGGACAGCTCACCGGACTGCGCGGTGTTCGGGAATCCACCGCCGTGCAACCCGAAACGCTGAAAGGACAATCCAGAGTCGATCCTGTGTAGCCCGAGCATCAATTCGGAGCGCGACAGGGCGTTCTCGCGAATTTTGAGCAACAAGTCCTGCCATTCATGGCCTGGACGCAAACCGAGGGCCGCACGCTGTTCTTGTGGCAGAAGCCCGAGCAGCGCTTGATCAAAGTCAGCCGTACCGACCCGCCCGTAGAGCGCCTCGACTCGAGTCGCACGCGACCAGCCCGGCAACCGTTCCAGCGTCTGCAAAGCGAGCACATCGCTGTCGGCGTTCTCGACCGATTTCAGATAGAGCCCCTCATAGGCGCGGCACAGGCGTACATGCTGCTCGTACTGCCGCGCCTTGCCGCTCAACTGCCCGAGCACTCGCCTGGTGTCAGCCAGTGTATGAGGCGCAGCAATGTCCACTCCCGACCTGTCGAGCATTTGCTCCACCGCACTTTTTGGCAAACCCGGGTATTGATGCCGGAACAACCTGACCCAGTCGTTATCCGATTGCTGTAGCGCGTCGTAGCGCTGCCTGAACTGTTCGACTCGTGTGCTTTTGAGCTGCTCGGCCTGCGCCGAGCCTTCGGGGAACGCGTCAATGGCACGCTGCAGATCCTGATCGAGCGTGAAACGACTGATGGTGTCCGCCAGCATCGGAGCCGGCGACCGCTGCCCGATGTGCAGCAGGCGTAATACATCATCATCCACCGGGCTGACATGAGCTATCTGGGCGAGAACCTCATCGCTGAATGCCTGGACACTCGGCCCGATACCTCGCATCAGTTGTAGCCGTTCAGCGCCTGGAGCGAGAGGTGCAACCCCTGCGGCCACGATCGAGGATTCGCCGGACAAGGGCTCGTCCACAACAGCGGGTGCAGGACCGGGTTCAGAGTCTATGCCGACGGAATATTCTTGTGCCTTGATGGCCGCCCCTTCCGCGACCAGTGGCAAGGCATTGAGCAAACCGAATACGGTGCGTGTGACACCTGCCGAGCGCTCTTCAGGGGTCTTGCCATCAACCGCCTGAGCCAGCCCATAACCGGCATCGATCAGCCCGGCCAATGCCAATAAACCTTCACCCCCCGGAACGAATAACGCCAAGGGACCAAATTTGTTGACCCATTGCACAATGGGCTCGACCACCGCACTCAAATCATCCCGATTGACCTGGGCATCGTCACGAATCGTTTCAATACTGGCCCGGGCCGCTTGCTTCATCACCAACACCCACTGCGCGAAGGGATCGGTTGGAGACGTTGTGACCTCGAAGTGAATGTAATCGGCAGGATCCCAGTAACCATCATCGTTGAAAAACCCATGGCCTTTCTTCAAATGATGTTGTTCGGGGTAAATCGCCATGCCATCCAACGCGGTCGACACGCCCGCGTGGAACGTGCCGTCCTGCCGGTCATCTTCGGAAAAATGTGCTGCCAGAGCCTCCTTCCGGGCAACGTCCCGGCCCACATCGACCACCCATTCGTGTAACGCCTTTTGATCGGCGAACTCGTGGAACGGAGAAGAGTTACTCGGGATATAAAGCAAAATCCGCTCACTGGTTTTCTCCCGAAAGCTCCAGATATCGCTCGATACATAACGGTAAATGACCAGCCGCGCAGCCTCTATGGAAGACTCGATCGTCGCCCAGGCCTGCAATTGCTCGACCGTCAGTTGCTCCCATGTTTGCTGCGGATCAAACCCGGCAACCTGCAGTGCCAGTTTGAGTCCGTCCTGGGTCAGGCTGTTTTCCTGGTGTTGCAAATAAGCCGCCATGACAAAGGCCGTCTTGACCGAAGTGCGCAGCGGATAACCTTGGGGGGCAAGACAGACCTCGTCGGAAGGCCACGCAGCGTGCACATAAGCGGTGTATCTGTCCTTGAACTCCAGCTCCCACACCCACTTCTTGAACTCTGCCGGCTGCAGCTTCAACTGAGTACCGGGGCCGTAGCGCTGAGGGTCGGTCTGACGATAGATGCCCTCGTAGTCCTGGAACCCACCGTCTGGATTTATAGACTCATCAATCTCGACAATTCGGACTTCCGGCCCCACGGCAGGAGGCGTGTACAGGCCGAATGCCGTTTCCCCGAAGCGACCCGCGCCCACCGTCTGATAGTTGGACAGCAAGGCCTGTACCAGGCTTTGTGATTTTCTGACACGGCCTTGCTGCACGTTCTGTTGCGCAGGGTAGCCATAGAAACTGTAATTCAGATCGACCAAGCGAGCAGCCAATGGTACTGCCCCCCAACGCTCCTTGATCAGCTTCGCGGCATATTGGGTCGGGGTCGAGGGTAATACGGCGTCCAGTGCAAGGCTCGACAGCAGTTGTTTTTTCTGAGCGGATAACCGGCTGGTGACAGGCTGGTGTTGAGTCTCTAGCGCCATCATTTGCAATCCTTTGCAGTTGATTCGGGAGCCAAGAGCTTATGCATCGCCCACCGCAAAAAAAGCAGGAAATGTCTTCAAACAACTGGGAAAACGCGACGGCCTCAAAAGACACTGAAATGTGAAGGGTGCACACCCGCGACTGAACCTGTTCAGCGCCGAGCATTGCACTCGACGCTGCGATAACAGTGGTTAGTCCCGTGCTCCCTACCAAAAACGCTGCTGGGTGAGACGGCTCCACCAGGTCAACAAGACCCGATCAATCGAGCCGCTGGCCGCCAGGCCGACGCGCTCTTGCAGACTCTTGCGTTCGGCATAATGCAGGTGAAACAGCTCTGCGCCCTTGGCCCGTTCGGCAAGGTATTCATCGCTGGTTTTCAGCTCATCGACCAGTCGTTTTTCCAGCGCGGCAACACCCAGCCAGACTTCGCCGGTGGCCACTTCATTGATCGCCAGTTGCGGCCGGTAGCGTGAGACGAAGTTCTTGAACAGTTCGTGGGTCACATCCAGGTCTTCCTGGAACTTCTCCCGGCCCTTCTCGGTGTTTTCGCCAAACACCGTCAGCGTGCGCTTGTACTCACCCGCCGTCAGGACTTCAAAGTCGATGTCGTGTTTTTTCAGCAGGCGATTGACGTTAGGTAACTGCGCCACCACCCCGATCGAACCCAGAATGGCAAACGGCGCGCTGATGATCTTCTCGCCGATGCACGCCATCATGTAACCGCCGCTGGCCGCGACCTTGTCGATGCATACGGTCAATGGCACACCGGCCTGACGAATCCGCGCCAGTTGCGAGGATGCCAGACCGTAGCTGTGAACCATGCCTCCGCCGCTTTCCAGGCGCAGCACGACTTCGTCCTTTGGCGTGGCCAAGGACAGCAACGCGGTGATTTCGTGGCGCAGGCTTTCAGTCGCCGAAGCCCTGATGTCACCATCGAAATCCAGCACGAACACCCGTGGTTTGGCTTCCGGCTTTTTCTTCTGTTTTTTCTCGGACTTGGCTTCGGATTTACGCAAGGCCTTGAGCTGGTCCTTGTCGAGCAGTGTCTGCTCCAGGCGCTCACGCAGTTCCTTGTAGAAATCATTGAGTTTACTGACCTGCAACTGGCCCGTGAACTTGCGCCGGCCTTTGCTGCGCAACGCCGCAAAGCTGGCCAGGACCACCAGAATGGCGATCACCAGGGTAACGGTTTTAGCCAGAAAACTTGCGTACTCGGACAAAAACTCCACATTGACTCCTTAACGACAGTGCGCCGCAGAACACGCGGACGCGTATACCTTCAGCATACCCATACGGCCGCGTTGCGACCAGTCGTGAAACCTTCTGTAACGGGCCTCCAACGAGCATTTCAAACAAGCGTATGTTTTTTCATTGACAGCTCATCGCCATCCTCATAACCTCGCAAAACCTTCAACGTACCCGGATGACGCGGACGTGGGCAGCATCTATTTGATTCGACATGGCCAGGCCTCTTTCGGTGCAGACGACTACGACGTGCTGTCGCCGACCGGTATTCGCCAGGCAGAAATACTCGGCAGCCACCTGGCTGAACTGGGATTGAGTTTCGATCGCTGCCTGTCGGGCGACTTGCGTCGCCAGCAACACACTGCCACCAGCACCCTGGCACAATTCGGCGCTGTCGGCCTGCCAGTACCGCCCCTGGAAATCGATTCGGCTTTCAACGAGTTCGACGCCGACGCAGTGATCCGCGCACTGCTTCCAGACCTGCTGCCCGAAGAGCCCGAAGCCCTGAATATTCTGCGCAATGCCGCGCAGAATCGCGGCGAGTTTCAGCGAATCTTTGCTTTAATCATCGAGCGCTGGCTGGCCGGGACGTACGATACACCCGGCCTCGAAAGCTGGCTTGGCTTCGTCGAGCGGGTCCAGGCCGGTTTGCAGCGTATTCTTGAACAGGCCGACAACACCCAGAAAATCGCCGTGTTCACCTCCGGCGGGACCATCACTGCCCTGCTCCACCTGATTACTCAAATGCCGGCCAGGCAGGCCTTTGAACTGAATTGGCAAATCGTTAACACCTCGCTCAACCAACTGAAGTTCCGTGGTCGCGAGGTGGCACTGGCTTCCTTCAACAGTCATGCACATTTGCAGCTGCTGAAGGCCCCGGAACTCATCACTTTCCGTTGAGTCCGGATCACTGTGACCCCTGTGTAACACTTCATGAAAGGATCGAACCATGACCTCCGTAGCTGACGCCGTACAAGCCATGAAAGCCAAGTTCAACCCAGCCGCTGCTGCCGGTCTGGACCTGGTTTTCGGTTTCCGCATCGACGACACCAAGAACTTCTCGCTGATCGTCAAAGACAGCACGTGCGAGCTGAAAGAAGGCGAGAACCCGGACGCTCAAGTGACTCTGGTCATGGACGGCGAAACCCTGGAAGGCATCGTCGACGGTTCGACCGACGGCATGCAGGCATTCATGGGCGGCAAACTGCGCGCTGAAGGCGACATGATGCTGGCCATGAAACTGTCCGAGCTGTTCCCAAGCTAAGACGACGGCTCCCAGCCTCGGGAGCCCTCTGGCTGCCTACGAATCCCGCCCTTATGGCGGGATTCGTCGTTTTCGCCTGCACGCCACCTACAACGAATCGATCTCGCGGATGCTCGACGTGTTCGAAAAGGTCAACCGCGACATCCCTTTCGACGGGTTGCCGTGCTTCTTCGATCACGCCGAAACCATCACCGCGCAGAACATCGAGCGGGTTCGTGCACTGGGCGGCGGCATTGCGATTCAGGACCGCATGGCCTTTCAGGGGGAGTACTTTGTCGATCGTTACGGCGCCAAGGCTGCCGAGCACACCCCACCGATCCAGCGCATGCTCGCCGAAGGCATCCCGGTCGGTGCCGGCACCGACGCCACGCGGGTTTCCAGCTACAACCCGTGGACGTCGCTCTACTGGCTGGTCAGCGGCCGCACCGTCGGCGGCCTGGAGTTGTACCCGCAAGGCCTGAGCCGCGACACGGCGCTGGAACTCTATACCCATGGCAGCGCCTGGTTCTCCTCCGAGCAAGGCACAAAAAGCCAGATCAAGGTCGGGCAACTGGCGGACCTGGTGGCGTTGTCTGCCGACTACTTCAGCGTCGACGACGAAGCGATCAAATGGATTGAATCGGTGCTGACCGTGGTCGGTGGCAAGGTGGTGTACGGGAGCCTCGAATTCGAAAAACTCGGCCCACCGCGTTTGCCGGTCATGCCCGACTGGTCACCGGTGGTGAACGTGCCGGGGCACTGGAAACCCTTGGCATAGCTCACCGCCCAGATGCATCAATGCGCAGGCGCCTGCGCGGTGCATGCCCACAACCATGAGCGGGCGCTCTTGTCGAACGCACCCGTCAGTGACTTCCAGGGATTCTGGGGCGCGTTTGGCTGTTCGTGTTTTGCGTTTTGACGAATGCGTTTGACAGTAAGCCCGCCATTGGCGCAATGCAGTTCACTTAAGGAAGTCTGGAGGCCTGAGAAGTATCTGTGGCGAGGGAGCTTGCTCCCGCTGGACTGCGTAGCAGGCCCAATTCAGGGCCGCTTCGCGCCCCAGCGGGAGCAAGCTCCCTCGCCACAACTGCGGATGTGCCTGAAACATCGGCTTAAGTGAACAGCATTGCGCCAATGGCGGGCTTGTTGTTCAAGGATTTCAAGCACGCCCAACAGTGGCATGGAGCTCAATGCCCATCGCACGCATCACTTTAATCACCGTGTCGAAGCGTGGCTTGGCGCCTGGCGCAAATGCTTTGTACAAGCTTGCCCGACCAAGGCCTGAGTCATTTGCAATCTGCGCCATACCGCGCGCTTTTGCGACGTATCCAACCGCACGGATGAACTCGTCAGTGTCGCCCTCGGCCAGAACCTGAGAGAGGTATTCGCTGACCGCTTCGTCAGTGTCCAGAAGCTCTGCCATATCAAACGGCATAAGGGTATCGGACATTTTTAAACCTCCTTTGCCAATCTTTTGGCCTGCCGAATATTGGTTTGCCGGATCAGATAAGTCACGAAAAATTGTATCCAATTGGAGACAGAGAGTAACCGTATTTTGTGGGTCGAAGGGGCGAGAGATTCTTCTCGGCCACTTCCAATCGAGGATCACTTTATGCCTTGGTCATCCACGTGAAACCCTACATGATAACCAAGGTGTAGAGCCTGCACCCGTAGCAGCTGCCGAGCCCGCGAGGCTGCGTTCGAGGACAGAGCCCTCGCCAACCCTGCGTACGCGATTTACCTGAAAGAAGGTGTTGCTTGATTTTACGACCGCTTCGCGGCCGAACGCAGCCTCGCGGGCTCGGCAGCTGCTACGACGGGTGTTTAAGCTTGCCTACGCAGCGCCCATCAGAGGCTACAACGTCTTGCGTCACGGCCTACACCTACGCCAGAATCCGCCGGCTTGTGCGCTTTGGTCCTCGCCTCTATCGTTTCCGTGTCGCTGATTATCAGCGATCGGGTTTGGTAGCCCGGACACACGGCGCACAGCGTCACCTTATGCAGGTGCTTTTTGTCGGCATTTGTTTTTATGGTGGCCATGCGCAGGGCGCCCTCGGGCGCGCCGGTTTCCAAGTGTCCGGTCTACCAACCCGCGTATGGCCACCACCCTTCGTTTGGTAGCGAGGGTGATGGTTCCTCTACTTACATTTGGAGCATCATCATGTTCAAAGCCACACCGAATCCCCCCGAAACCGATCCGGTTTCCCCCTACGCCTCCCTCGACTCAAAAGAACTCCACGCCGCCGCCCACCGTGCGCTCGACCATTACCTGGTGCTGCCCGAGACCAAGCAGTTGTTGGCCGACCGACGCCCCGGCTGCATTTTCGTCATCGCCCCCGATGTCGACAGCGAAACCCTGCTGGCCCATGCCTGCGAAACCCTCGCCTCGGCCAATGTCATGGCCAGCGATCTGGCGTTTGAGCTCGAAGGCCCCAAGCGCAATACCGCGCTGGCGATTCAGCAGATGATTTCCCTGGCCGAGTTGGCGGTGAATCGCGCCCTGGATCACCTCGCCCCACCGGATTCACCGGAGTAGCCAATCCGGCGCAGTCATTGTGGCGAGGGAGCTTGCTCCCGCTCGGCCGCGAAGCGGTCGTAATCCGGTAATCGCGCGCTATCTGGTTATGCGCGGTGGCTGATTTTAGGGTCGCTTCGCAACCCAGCGGGAGCAAGCTCCCTCGCCACAACCGTATGGGCCTTTAGGCAGTGTTCGCAGACCACACAAAACCCGCCGCCTTTTCACAAGGTTGGCGGGTTTTGTTGTTTTGATCGTCAACTGAAGAACTATTTGCAAACACAAGATTGATCTCGATCAGCTAACCCTCGCCACACTCTCTCTACCCTTGCGCTTCCATCAAAGGCCAGGGACGGCTCAATGGGAGCCTCCGGCCGCGCATTCTCAGGGAAGAGTCATTCATGCGGTCATTGAAGATCATTTTGTTGTCATCGGCGTTCAACGGTTTGACCCAACGGGCCTGGCTGGACTTGCGCCAGTCAGGTCACGAGCCCAGCGTGGTGCTGTTCACCGACGAAGCCTCGGTGTGCCAGCAGATCGAGGAATCGGCGGCCGATCTGGTGATCTGCCCGTTTCTCAAGGATCGTGTTCCGCAACAGCTCTGGAGCAACCCGGACCGGCCGGTGGTGATCATTCACCCCGGCATCGTCGGTGACCGCGGCGCCAGCGCACTGGACTGGGCCATCACCCAGCAGGTCAGCCGCTGGGGCGTCACGGCCTTGCAGGCGGTCGAAGAAATGGACGCCGGGCCGATCTGGTCGACCTATGAATTCAATATGCCCGCCGACGTGCGCAAATCCGAGCTGTACAACGGCCCGGTGAGTGATGCGGCGATCTATTGCATTCGTGACGTGGTGGAAAAATTCGCCAGCGATTTCGTCCCGACGCCCCTCGATTACACGCAACCGAACGTCATCGGGCGCCTGAAGCCGAACATGAAACAGGCCGACCGAACCTTCAGCTGGCACGATTGCGCGCAGTTCATCAAACGCACCATTGATGCCGCCGACGGCCAGCCGGGTGTACTGGCGAGCCTGGCCGGCGGTCAGTATTACCTGTACGACGCGCACCTGGATTCACGTAGCGGCACGCCGGGGGAAATCCTTGCCGTGCAAGACGATGCCGTACTGGTCGCGACCGGCGATCACAGCCTGTGGATCGGTTCACTCAAGCGCAAGGCCCAGCCAGGAGAGGAAACCTTTAAGTTGCCGGCGCGGCATGTGCTGGCCGGGCAACTCGATGCGATACCGGTACTGGACGGATCGATCGCCAACCAACCGTTCAACGAGGCGACCTATCAACCGATTCGTTATCGGGAGTCGGGCCACATCGGTGAACTGACCTTCGAGTTCTACAACGGCGCCATGAGCACCGAACAGTGCCAGCGACTGGTCGAGGCACTGCGCTGGGCCAAGGCGCGGGACACCCAGGTGCTGCTGATCAAGGGCGGTCGTGGAAGCTTTTCCAACGGTGTGCACCTTAATGTCATTCAGGCCGCCAAGGTGCCGGGGCTGGAAGCCTGGGCCAATATTCAGGCAATCGACGATGTCTGCCAGGAAATGTTGACGGCCCGGCAACTGGTGGTCAGCGGCCTGACCGGCAGTGCCGGAGCCGGTGGAGTGATGCTGGCGCTGGCCGCCGACATCGTATTCGCCCGGGCAGGTGTCGTGCTCAATCCGCATTACAAAACCATGGGCCTGTATGGCTCCGAATACTGGACCTACAGCCTGCCCCGCGCAGTGGGCAGCGAAATCGCGCACAAGCTGACCGAAGAGTGCCTGCCGGTCAGTGCGTTTCAGGCCTGGCAGTTGGGGATGATTCAGGAGATTGGTCCGCGCTGCCCGCGCGAGTTCAGCCAATGGTTGTTGCAACAGGCCAAGGGCGCTTTGACCGATAAAAAGTACGCGGCATTTCGCGCGCGCAAAACCAGCATGGACCTTCAGCAGATCGAACACTGTCGCGAGGTCGAGCTGGCCCAGATGCAACTGGACATGGTGCACAACCGCCAGCAGTTCGCCGAGAAGTGCCGCAACTTCGTGTTCAAGCGCAAAACCTGCCAGACCCCGCAGCGCTTGATTGCGCCGTGGGCATTGGAGCGTGAGGCGACGCTGATCGCTTGATCGCTTGATCGCTTGATCGCTTGATCGCTTGATCGCTTGATCGCTTGATCACTTGATTGCTCTCCGTAGCTGCCGCCCACAATGAATTGGCTCGCCCCAACCACTCAGGCCGGCCGGTAGGCCGCCGTGCTGTTGATCTTGATCCACCCGCCCCTTCGGAAGGCCGAGTGGAGGTGTTCAGCAGGGGGTGGGCGCGCAGCGCCGTACGGCGCAGCCGGACACATCGAGAGGAGGTCGTCGCGCAGCAGACCGTAGGCGATGCCCCCTGATGGACACCGTAACGAGGGGACGCCGAGCCTAGGCGAGGTGTCGTACGCTTGGGGCGAAGACCCTTTGGGTACTTTTGGGGCGTTTGCCAAAAGTGCCTCGCCGTAAGGGCGAAACCATAAGCGGTCGTTACCGCAGAAATGGATATGTACGTCTGAAAAAGATTAGTCGGCTATCAGGCCGCTATCGCGAGCAGGCTCGCTCCCACATTTAAACCCTGTACGTCTGCAAAAGGTTGGTCGGCTGTCGGGCCGCCAAGGTCAAAAGATCGCAGCCTGCGGCAGTTCCTACAGCAGCAAGGCGACCAGCGCGCTCCAGCCGGTTTGATGGCTGGCACCCAAGCCGCGGCCGGTTTCGCCGTGGAAATACTCGTGAAACAGCACCAGGTCACAGCTCAACGGGTCGGCCTGGAGCTGCGCGTAGCCGACCATCGACGGTCGGCTACCGCTTTCATCCCGCAGAAACAGTCGGGTCAGACGCTGACTCAAACTGTCGGCTACCTGGGCAAGCGATGCCAGATAGCCTGAACCGCTGGGGTATTCGACCGAAAAATTTTCGCCGTAGTAGCGATGAAACTCACGCAACGACTCGATCAGCATGTAGTTGATCGGCATCCACAACGGCCCGCGCCAGTTGGAATTACCGCCGTACAGCCGCGAACCGGATTCCGCCGGTTCATAGTCGGCACACAGTTTGTTGCCATTGATCTGTATGCGAAACGGATGCTCGGCGAAGGCTTTGGACAAGGAACGAACGCCGAATTCGGAGAGGAACTCGGCCTCATCGAGCATGCGCTTGAGCAGGTTTTTGGTGCGCTCGCCACGCAACAGTGCGAGCAGGATCCGATTGCCTTTTCCAGGCTCGGTCCAGCGTGAAATCAGACTCGCCAGGTCCGGCCGATGATGCAGGAAGCCCAATAAACGCTCACGCAAGCCCGGCAACCCTTCGTGCTCGTGCTGTTCCAGCACCTGCACCGCAAACAGCGGCATCAAGCCGACGATGGAGCGCAAGCGCAGCGGTTCGTTGACGCCATCCGGACGGTGCAGAACATCGTAGAAAAACTGATCCTGCTCATCCCACAAACCTTCGGCAGTATCGTCCACGCGGTTGATAGCGCCGGCGATATAGAGGAAGTGCTCGAAGAACTTCACCACGATGTCGACATACACCGGATTGCGCTTGGCCAACTCCAGGGCAATCCGCATCAAGTCCAGCGCATACGCCGCCACCCATGCCGTACCGTCGGCCTGATCCAGGTGAAACCCGGGGGGTAGCACGGCCGAACGGTCAAACAGCGCAATGTTGTCCAGCCCGAGAAACCCGCCCTGGAACAGGTTGCGACCTTCGGCATCCTTGCGGTTGACCCACCAGGAAAAATTCAGCAGCAGTTTGTGGAAAATCCGCTCGAGAAAATCCATATCGCCGACGCCGGTCAAGGCTTTGTCACGCTGATACACCCGCCAACTGGCCCAGGCATGCACCGGCGGGTTGGCATCATCGAAACGCCATTCGTAGGCCGGCAGTTGGCCGTTGGGGTGCATGAAGCGGTCTTTGACCAACAGCAGCAGTTGATGCTTGGCAAAACCCGGATCGATCAGCGCGTAAGCAACGGCCTGAAAGCCCAGGTCCCACGAGGCGTACCACGGGTATTCCCAGGTATCGGGCATGGAAACGATGTCGGAGTTCGACAAATGCCGCCAGTGGGTGTTGCGGATGTTCAACCGTCCAGGCGGTGGCGAGGGTTGTCCGGGGTCGCCGTCGAGCCAGCGATTGACGTCGAAGTAATACAACTGCTTGGACCAGAGCAACCCGGCCAGCGCCTGCCTCTGAACGTTACGCGCGTCCGGGTCCGTCATCTGTGCTTGCAGCACCGCGTAATAGTCATCGGCTTCCAGGCGACGGCGCTCGAACAGCGCCTTGGCGTTGACCTTGGGCGCCACGGTCGGCGCAAAGCGCAGGTAGATGCATTTGCGCGCCAGTCCGTCCAGTTCGAGAACGAAATGCGCCGCGACCCGAGTACCGGCGTCACGTCGGACCGCCCCCGCCACACCGTCCACCAGATAATCGTTGATGCCATCCTTGAACGGGCCATTGGCGGGCACGCCGTCGAGTTTCGGATGGTTGGTCTGGTTGTCGCAGAACAGCCACTCACACCCCTCCTCGCCCCAGGCAGTGAGTTGTCGGTCCGCCAGCTTTGGGTGCTGCGCCAGGACCGAGTCGCCGGCCAGTGTCAGGCTGGGCATGTGCCGGTCACCGCCCCAACTCCAGGTGTTGCGCGCCCACACCTGGGGCAAGACCCGCAGACGCGCGGGCAGATCCGAACGGTTGTGCACGGTGACCCGCATCATCAGATCGTCCGGGCTGTTCTTGGCGTATTCCACCGTTACGTCGAAGTAGCGGTCGTCCTCGAACACCCCGGTATCGAGGATTTCATACTCGGTATCGGAAAGGCCGCGACGGGCGTTCTCGGCCACCAGGTCGGCATAGGGAAACGCAGCCTGCGGGTATTTGTAGAGCATGCGCATGTAGGCATGGCTCGGCACCCCGTCGACATAAAAATACAGCTCCTTGACGTCCTCGCCGTGATTGCCTTCGGCATTGTTCAGGCCAAACAGACGCTCCTTGAGAATCGGGTCGCGCTCGTTCCAAAGCCCCAACCCGATGCACCAGTGCTGGGCCCGGTCGCAGAATCCGGCCAGCCCGTCCTCGCCCCAACGATAGGCCCGGCTGCGCGCGTGCTCATGCGGGAAATAGGTCCAGGCATCGCCATCGGCGCTGTAGTCCTCGCGCACGGTGCCCCATTGCCGTTCACTCAAGTACGGGCCCCATTCGCGCCAACACTCGGCCTCATCGCCAACCAAACGCTGGCCTTCGACGGTGTCGAGAATGTTCGTGGCCGACTGTGCTGTCATGGGAACGTCCGTTGTTGTCCGGGATGGTTTGCAGTGTAGAGCGAGGATTCGCCCCCGTGCATGCCGCTTCCTGTTCATTCAACTCGAGTTCAGGCGCGCGCTTGCTCTACACTGCGGGGCTCTTCACCTCAGCGACTGCTTATGGACATCGATCTCGCCCGTACCTTTCTGGAAATCGTTCGCTGCGGCAGTCTTGCAGCCGCCGCCGATAAGCTGCACGTCACCCAGACCGCGATCACCGCGCGGGTACAGAAGCTCGAAAGCCAGCTCGCCAGCACCCTGTTCGTGCGCAACCGTGCTGGCGCTCGCCTGACCGCGGATGGCGAGGCCTTCGTGGTGTACGCCAATCAATTGGTACAGACGTGGGAAGCGGCGCGCCGGGATTTGCCGTTGCCGGAAGGCTACCGCAATGTGCTGCACATCGGCGGCGAGGTCAGTTTGTGCAACCCGTTGATGCTCAGTTGGGCCCGCGAACTGCGCGAGAAGATCCCCAGCCACGCCTTGCGCACGGAAATCCGCGACGGCGAAAATCTGCTGCGCCAGCTGGAATTGGGCGTGCTGGATGCCGCGCTGGTGTTTCAACCCGAATACTGGCCACAGCTGCAAGTGGAGCAACTGCTGGAGGAAAAACTCATCCTGGTGCGCCTGCCATCCAGGCCCGAGCCCTACGTCTATATCGACTGGGGCAAGGCGTTCCGGCGCCAGCACGACGCGGCGCTGCCGGACAAGGCCAAAGCCGCGGTGAGCTTCAACCTCGGCCCGCTGGCGCTGCAATACATTCTGCAAAACGGTGGCACCGGTTATTTCCGTACGCGGGTGGTTCAGACCTACCTCGACAGCGGCGTGCTGGAGCGGGTGCCCAAAGCCCCGGAATTCAGTTACCCGACCTTCCTGGTGTACTCGCGGGATCGCGATTCGGCGGTGCTGCAACAGGCGTTCGAGTTGTTGCGGGAACTGGTCAAGACCGACAGCGACTGGTCGCAACGCTGGGATCCGTTGACCTGAGCAACATCCACACCCGTTCGGCGTGAATACCCACCCACTCCCGACATCCATTGGCTGAATAATTTCTCCGCGACTAGTCTTTTGTTTATAACAACGACAACAGGTGATCGCGGTGAGGCAAACCACGCAGGCGTTTCGTGCCCGTTACCGGGCCGATATTCATCGGCTCTACAACCCGTGGCTGCACGGCGGTTTTGTATTGGCCTTCGGTGTGCTGGGCATCACGCTGTTCTGGAGCACCGTGCATCAGGTGCAACCGCTGGAGTGGCTGGCGGTGCCGCTGACGCTGTTGTTTTTCAATTTCGCGGTCTACGTGGTCCACCGGCACCTGGGCCATCACAAAAAGGCCTTTGCGCGGTTGTTCTATACCCGGCATGCGGGCGATCACCACAGTTTTTTCGCCCCTGGCCACATGACCTACGACACGGCGCGCGACTGGCGGGTGATTCTGTTTCCGGCGTGGCTGATCGTACTGCACAGCCTGGTGATCACCCTGCCCGCCTGGTGGCTGCTCAAGCACCTCAATGGCAACGTCGCCGGACTGTTCGCAGGCTGCATGATCCTCGGCTACCTGGCCTATGAGGTGTTTCACGCCTGCGAACATCTGCCGCCGAGCAATCCCGTCACCCACCTGCCGTGGATTCGCCAGATGCGCCGCCTGCATGAACTGCATCACCGTCGCGAGCTGATGCAGGAGCGTAATTTCAACATCGTTTTTCCGCTGATGGACTACCTGTTCGGCACGCTGTATTGGGAAGCCGAACCCGATCATTCGCACCTTCAAACGAGACAAGCGCCCATGACTCGCCAGCAACACCGGATCGATATCGCACGCGACCCGATCTCGGTGCTTGCCTACGCCAGCACCGCAACGCGCTGGCCTGAGTGGCACCCTTCATCGCTGAAGGTCGACGGCCAGCCAGGACCGCTGCACGCCGGGTCACGTTTTGAAGAGGACATTCATGCGGGTGGACGAGCCGGACATTTGAGCTGGGAGGTCGACGAGTATTTGCCGGGGCGGCGCTGGAGCGCTCGCGCTCAGGGTGATCGTGGGCTGGAGCTGCTGCTGACTTATGAATGCGCCAGCGAGGGTGGCGGCACGCGCTTCGTGCGTACATTGGAGTACCGCTTCAGCGGACGGCTGATGCGCCTGGCCAATCGACTGCTGCTCAAGCGGCGTATCGAGCACGAATCGGCAGTCTCGATGCTGGCCTTGCGCGACATGGCGCAACAGACAATCCCGGCCCAGAAAGGGGCAATCGCCTGATACGCAACACTCAATGTTGAATCAACGCTTGCAAGCGGGCTACCAAACAAGGGGGCGACACCGCGCCCCCCACGGTGGTCACGTTCTGACAGAACCGTTCAAACTCCGGGATATTTCGTCTTTGATTGAAAGGCGCTTTGCCTTGAGCTTCCTCAATTCGTCATCTGCCAGAGCCTGGGCTTCTGCCTCCAGGACACGCTTGTCGATATCCGAATATTTGTCCAGCAGCGCGTTCAGGTGAGGATCATTGGCGCGCTTTTGCTGAATGACTTCCTTTGAGCAGCTCAGGTCCTGATACAGGTCATGATTAACCGGCATGGAACACCTCCGTTTGTTGATCGGTGGCGAGCGCCTTTGCGTGCGCTCGCCAGTTATCAGAATGGCCTCGCTCGGTGGTTGCTGTCGACTATCAATCAGACCAGCGGTGCCCGTTGGTCGGACGTGTCGTTATCGTCACCGCACGGTGTCGGCGCCCTCACCCACCAGAATAGTCTCGTGCCCGCCGTTGTGTTGAGCACCGTGTGTCGGCAACCGGAATATCAGTCGGTGCCGTACTTCGGCGAACGCGGTCCGTACAGCAAGCCCGCCGGGTGTCCCGCCGAGAGCAGTCGTGCGCTGGTGATACCGGCAATCGGGTGACCGGCGTCGGTGGAGCTGTTGATGACCTGCTTGACCGCTGCGGTGATCAGCGCACCCAACAAACCGCCTCCACTGTTGTTGTTGCCCTCTTCGCTCGACGCGCTGGCCGAGCCGGTCCACAAGGTCGTGCCCGTCTTGAGGTCCACCAGTTTCGCGCTGGCGGTAACCACGGTTGCACTGGAGATCACCATGTAGCGAGTACCGTAGTCAGTCACGGTAATGTAGAGCGCGGCATCGGCCCCGAAGATCTCTTGCAGTTTGTTGGCCGGCGCCTGGTGGATGTCCGCCGGCGTGGTCAGGCCGTTCTGGTGGAACGTCTCGTCGACCAGCGCGATCGGCAGCACGTAGTAACCGGCTTCAGCCAGCGGGTACGTAACCTGCGAAAGCATGCTGTAGGACGCCTTGACGTCCGGCGAGTTGTTCAGCGGCGGCAGCACCAGAATGGTTTTTGGACGGCTTTGCTTGTAAGCCGAGTAGTCCACGGTCTTGGGGCTGACGCAACCGCCGAGGACGGCCAGGGCCAGCAAGCCGGCCATCAGTTTCAATGAGCGCGCGATCATTGGGCATCTCCGGTCTTGGCGTTTTTAAGCAGAAAGTTCATGTACGGCGTCGACTCGGGAAACAGGGTCTTCTCGGTTCTGAACTGCTGCACCATCTGATCGTCCTTGCCCAGGCTCAGGTACAACAGCCCCAAGTGGGCGTGGTAGCCAGGCGGCGGTGTCTTGCCGGTGGACTTGATCTTTTGCAGGTCGCGCTCCAGCGCTTCGGCCTGGGCTTCCTTGGGCTCTTCGCCTTTGAAATACTCATAAACCTGTGGCTGGTAGCCTTCCCACTGGTAAAGGGTTTTCGGACTGTTGCATCCGGCCAGCAGGCCACTCACCAGCAACATCGACGCCATCGGCGCCCACGACATATAACGCTTGAACATGTTTGTACCGCTCCTTGTCATCGACCTTGATCAGTTGCCCGGCTTCCATGCACCCGAATTCATGCCATCCACCAGGCGATTGATCGCCTCGCGCATGGCCAGGTCGAGCACCTTGCCGTTGAGGGTCGAATCGTAGGCAGCAGTACCGCCGAAGCCGATGACTTCACGGTTGGACAAGGCGTATTCACCTGCGCCCTGAGTCGAATAAACGACTTCCGAAGTGCTGATATTGACGATATTCAAGTTGACCTTGGCGTACGCCACCTGGGTCTTGCCGCGGCCAAGAATGCCGAACAACTGGTGATCACCGGTCTCTTTGCGGCCGAACTCAGTAACGTCGCCAGTCACCACAAAGTCAGCACCCTTGAGGCGCTGGGCCTGCCCCTTGATCGATGCTTCCTGCTGGATCTCGCCCATGTTGTCGCGGTCCAGCACGCTGAAGCGGTTGGTCTGCTGCAAATGAGTGATCAGGATGGTCTTGGCCTGACCGCCGAGGCGATCCACGCCATCGGAGAAGATCCCGCGCATATAGCTCGAACGGTTGTCGAACTTGCCAACGGCCATCGGCACTCGAACACCGACAAAGGCCTGGCTTGCGCTTTCGACTTTGGCTACCGGCAATGCGCGAGAGCTTTCGGTCGCACACCCGGCCATCGCGCCCAATACGGCAATCGCTGCCCCTGATACCACCATTCGAGAGATCATTCTCACTGTGCATTCCTTCTGAAAAACGGTTCATCCCGGCATGACAGCGACCCGCCACTGCGGATTGTGGTGGCGAAAAAGCGATGGGGATTCGAATCGATAAGCGACGTGCAGGACGTCAGCGGGCGGCATTATGCCAAAGTGCCACTACTGATGACAGTGTTTATATTTTCTGGCGTCAGTTTCTTGAATGATCATGGCGACTAGTGAAAATCCCGGCTGTGCACGCTGATGCCGTTGAGCAACGGGCTCAGGTCGCTCAAGCGTCCGGCGATCAGGTGCCGGACCTCGCCGACCTTCTCCCAGCGGCCGTCGATCTTGAGCAGTTGCGAACCGATCAGGGCTTTGCGTTGACGCTCGGCGAGGTCGCGCCAGACCACGACGTTGATGTTGCCGAACTCATCTTCAAGGGTCACGAAGGTCACGCCACTGGCCGTGCCCGGGCGTTGGCGGCCGGTGACCAGGCCGGCGACGCTGACGTTGCGTCCATGTTCGACCTCCAGCAATTCCCGTGAGCTGCGGCAACGTCGGGCACGCAACTCATCGCGCAACAAGGCCAGCGGATGCGGGCCGAGGGTCGTACCGACGCTGCTGTAGTCAGCTTGCAGGTCTTCGCTCACGGTCGGTTTGGGCAACACCACGCAAGGCTCTTCCTGGCTCGGCAACCCGGCAAACAACCCAAGTTGCTTCTGCACCCCCGCCACTTCCCAACGCGCGCGATGGCGATCACCGGCCAGCCCGCGCAACGCTCCGGCGTCGGCCAGTTGTTCTTGCGCACGAGCATCAAGTCGGGCGCGTTCGCCCAGGTCGGCGATGTCGATGAATTCACCCTGCAAACGAGCTGCTTCGATGCGGCGCGCATCGTCCTCGCGAAAGCCCTTGATCATCCGCAATCCCAAGCGAATCGCCGGTTGTTCGCCGTCAGCCGGCTCCAGGCTGCAATCCCAATTGCTGGCGGCCACGTCCACCGGACGAATCTGCAAATGATGCCGACGAGCGTCCTGGAGAATCTGGTCCGGACTGTAGAAACCCATCGGCCAGCTGTTGATCAGCGCACAAGCAAACGCCGCCGGTTCATGGCATTTCAACCAGCAGCTGGCGTAGGTCAGCAAGGCAAAACTGGCGGCGTGGGATTCGGGAAAACCGTAACTGCCAAAGCCCTTGATCTGCTCGAAGATCTGCGCGGCGAATTCCTCCGTGTAACCGTTTTTCAGCATGCCTTCGCGAAGACGCTTCTGGTGCGGTTCAAGGCCACCGTGGCGCTTCCAGGCCGCCATGGAGCGGCGCAACTGATCGGCCTCGCCGGGACTGTAGTCGGCGGCCACAATCGCGATCTGCATGACCTGTTCCTGAAACAACGGCACGCCGAGAGTGCGTTTGAGCACGGCTTCCAGCTGTACCGAGGGATAGGTTTCCGGCTCTTCCTTGTTACGTCGCCTCAGGTACGGGTGCACCATCCCGCCCTGGATCGGACCGGGACGGACGATGGCCACTTCAATCACCAGGTCATAGAAATTCTGGGGCTTGAGCCGCGGCAACATCGACATCTGCGCCCGGGACTCGATCTGGAACACCCCGATGGTGTCGGCGCGGCTGATCATCTCGTAGGTTTTCGGGTCCTCGGACGGGATTCTGGCCAGGCTCAGGTCCCGTCCGCGGTGGTCGCGCAGCAAGTCGAAACAACGGCGAATGGCGCTGAGCATGCCGAGGGCAAGAATGTCGACCTTGAGCAGGCCGACCATATCCAGGTCGTCCTTGTCCCACTGGATGATCGTGCGCTCGGCCATGGCTGCGTTCTCCACCGGCACCAAGCTGTCCAGCGGCTGCTCGGAAATCACGAAACCGCCCGGATGCTGGGACAGGTGCCGAGGGAAGCCGATCAACTGCCGGGTCAGGCTCAGCACCTGGCGCAACACCGGGCTGTCCGGGTCGAAGCCGCCTTCGCGCAGACGCTCCAGCGGCGGTACATCGTCGCTCCAATGGCCGCAGCAATCGGCCAGCGCGTTGACCTGATCCGGCGGTAAACCAAGGGCCTTGGCCACGTCACGGATCGCACCGGCACCATGGTAAGTGCTGACCACCGCCGTCAGCGCAGCCCGGGTCCGGCCATAGCGCTGAAACACGTACTGCAAGACTTCTTCGCGGCGCTCATGCTCGAAATCAACGTCGATGTCCGGCGGCTCGTTGCGCTCTTTGGAGAGGAACCGCTCGAACAGCATGCTCGTCCGGCTCGGGTCGATTTCGGTGATGCCCAAGGCGTAACACACTGCCGAGTTGGCGGCCGAGCCGCGCCCCTGACACAGAATGCGCTGACTGCGGGCGAAGCTGACGATGTCTTCGACGGTGAGGAAGTAACTCTCGTAACCGAGCTCGGCGATCAGCTTCAGTTCCTTTTCGATCAGTGCCATGACCGTGCTGTCCGGCCCCTCAGGCCAACGTCTGCTCAGGCCCTGTTCGGTCAACCGGCGCAGCCAGGAAGTCGGGGTCTGCCCTTCGGGCACCAGCTCACGCGGGTATTGGTAGCGCAACTGGCCGAGATCGAAGGTGCAACGCCGGGCAATGACCAGCGTTTGTTCGAGCAACGACTGCGGATACAGCTCGCGCAACGCCTCAAGGCTGCGCAAGTGCCGCTCGCCATTGGGGTGCAAGCGCTGCCCGGCGTCGGCGACCCGCACGTGCAGACGAATCGCCGTCATGGTGTCCTGCAATGCACGCCGACCACGGGCATGCATGTGCACATCGCCGCTGGCCACCACCGGAATCTGCAAGCGGGCAGCCAAGGCCTGCAAGTCAGCCAGACGCCGGGCATCGTTCTGTCCGCAGTGCAACTCGACCGCCAGCCACAGCCGCTCGCCGAAAATACCTTTCAGCCAGGCGCCGTGCTCCAGGACATCGACTGCATCTGGCACCCACAACGCCAACAGTCCGGGCAATGGTTCGCTGAAGTCTTCGCGCAGCACCCGGTACTGGCCCTTTTCCGTGCGCCGTCGGGCGTGGGTGATCAGTCGGCACAGGGCCTGATAACCCTCGAGGTTTTCCACCAGCAACACCAGCTTGGGGCCGTTCTCGATGCGCATTTCACTGCCGATGATCAACGGTAATTCCAGCGCCTTGGCCGCTTGCCAGGCACGGACGATGCCGGCCAGGGTGCACTCGTCGGTGATCGCCAGGGCCTGGTACCCCTGACGTTTGGCCCGTTCGAACAGCTCAGGGGCACTGGATGCACCGCGCTGGAAACTGAAGTTCGACAGGCAGTGCAGTTCAGCGTAGTCGGTGCTCATGCGAACCAGCCTTGCAACCACAGCGGCCCGGCCTCGCCCACCGCACGATAAGCCCAGGCCTTGGAGCCTGCGCGGGTTTCGATCAGGTAGTAATCGCGGCGCACGTCGGCACCATCCCACCAGCCGGACTCGATGCGCTCCGGGCCCATGAGGATGCGCGCCGAGCCTTCATTCACGGGCAATGGCTCGGTCAGCAACCAGCCGGGACGTTGCACATCAGGCAGCACCGGACAAACCTGACTCTGAGCACTCGGCTGCCAGGCACACTCCGGTCGATGATCGGACTGAAAACCCAGGCCCTGCACCGCCTCATCCCCAAGCCGCGCACGCAAGCGCTCGCGCAGTTGCTCCCAGGGCAAGGACTGTTGCGGGCGTTCGTCGAACAGCTCCCGGCGCTGCGGGACGAAGCTTGGCAAGTCCTGCGCCGACAGCCGAAAACCGCGCACCGGCGCCTCGACCTGCACCTGTTCCAGCCTTCCGCGGGCCAGTTCGAAGAGCATCGCCGGATCACGCTCGGCACTCAGCAGGCCGACCTTGATCAGCGTGTCCGGCAACCCGGCGTGTTCCAGGTGCAGGTCAAAGCGCTGCACGCCGCTGTCCCGGCCACAGAGGAACGCCGAAAGATCGCCGGTCAGCCGGCGCAAGGGGAAGAGCAATGCCTGATGGGATTGCACATCGAAATTCAGCTCGATCCGCACATCGAAACGGTCCGGCGGCAGATAAAACCCCAAGGCCAGCGGCCGTTCGCCCAACAAGGTATCGAGGTGCTTGAGCACTTGTGCTTCAAAGCGCCGGGCCAGGGTTTGACGCGGCAGCGCCTGAACCTGACTCAAGGTGCGCAAGCCCATGCGCGACAGTGCGGTGGCGACCGTTTGCTCAAGTCCGATCCGGTCGACCGGCATCTGCCCGAGCAATTGCCTTAGCGCGTCATTGTCCGGCACCGCCAGACCGTCGTAGGCATTGGCCAGGACCCGTGCGGCCAGCGGGTTGGGCGCCGCGACCAGTCGATGGCGAAACCCCAGCGCCGTGAGTTCTGCGCGCAACCGCGCCTCGAACTGCGGCCAGGGCCCGAACAATCCCAGGCTCGATTCGATTTCAAACAGCACCGCACGCGGGTAATGCACGCTGACCTGGGAGCTGAAGCGATAGGCCCAGGCGGCGAGAAACTGCTGCCAATGCTCGATTTCGGCCACATCATAGTCGGCGCTGACAAAGGCCTTGCTCAAGGCCTGGGCGGCGGTCATCGACTGGCCTGGACGCAGCCCCAATGCTCGCGCCGGCGCATTGACCGCTTGCAACACCCGACGCTGCGCCGGGCCGCTCAGCAACACCAACGGTTCGTCAGGATCGCTGCGCTGACGCAACACCGCGTCCAGCGCCAGTTGCGGGAAAAGGATACAGACCCAGCGCATGCCAACCTCACTGCCCCGTGGCGAAGGCAATCGGTGCCGAACGGGCCAGCCCGCCACGGCACTTGAGCACCCTTAACTGCGCAGGCCTTGAATCGATGGCGATGCGCAGGGCCGCCGGCGAGGGGTTGATGGCGTCCTTGATCGAGCGATAGGCAAACGCCAGGGTCTGCCCGGTTTCCGCCGCCACCTGCAAACGGCGCAAGGCGCGGTCATCCGCCTGCTGTGGCCAGCACAACACCGCCCCGCAACTGCCTGAACGCAGGCATTGTTCTGCCGCCCACAGGGCCTCGCGGTCACTGGCCTGGATGATCGACAACTGCCGCAAATCCACCCCGGCGTTCTGCCAGGCCTGGGGATACGGCACATACGGCGGCGCTACCAGTACCACTCGCTCACCGGCGGTCGTCAGCCGGGCCAAGGTTGGCCACACCAGTTGCAACTCGCCCACGCCCTGCCCGGCGACAAGGATTTCACTCAGCGCCGCTTCCGGCCAGCCGCCGCTGGGCAAAGCCGCGTCCAGTGCCGCATGCCCGGTCGGCTGCGGGCTGATGCTCGGCGGCGCGGGCCGGCCTTTCCAGACCTGGCCGCCATTGAACAGCGTATCCAGCGCAACGACGGCGCCCATCACCCTTGCCTCACCAGACCGCAGAACACCCCTTCAATCGCCAGGTCCTGATCGGCGGTGACCACAATGGGGTTGTAATCCGGGTTGCGCGGCAGCAACCGCACGCTGTCCCCTACCCGCTCAAAGCGCTTGATGGTGACTTCACCCTCAAGCCGCGCGACGACGATCTGGCCGTTCCGCACCTCGGCACTGCGGCGCACGCCCACCAGATCACCGTCGAGGATGCCGTCGCCAATCATCGAGTCGCCCTGAACCCGCAACAGGTAGTCCGGCGTACGCGAGAACATCGACGGATCCAGCCACAAGCGGCTGTGCACCTCGGCATCGACGCCCATCGGCGCACCGGCGGCCACCCGCCCGAGGACCGGGATGTCGAGCAACTCGGGGCGACGCGGCTGATTGAGCAAGCGAATACCGCGGGCCTGATGCGGATTGACCTCGATGAAACCGGCCTCGGTCAGCGCCACCACATGCTTGCGCGCCACGCTGCGAGAGGCAAAACCGAACGCCTCGCTGATTTCAGCGAGGCTCGGTGGCTGACCTTGTTGCGCGATACGGTCGCGGATGAAGGTCAGGATGGCGGTACGGCGGGGAGTTAAAGTCGTCATGGAGTACATTTGTACTCCTCTCAGGTTTTCCTGACAATAACCGCCAGTCGTAACGCTTAGCCCAGACCGCGCTGGCGCAGAAAAGCCGAAATGAAATCGATGAAAGCCGCCACCTTGGCAGTGGCGCGACGGTGGCTGGGGTATACCGCCAGGATGTGCGAACCGAACGCGTCCGGATCAATCTCGTAGTCGGCCATCAACCGCACCAGCCGGCCATCCGCCAGATACGGCGCGGCACTCCACTGCGGCGCGTGCAGCAGCCCGCGCCCTGCCAGCGCAGCGGCCAACAACAAATCGTAATTGTCGCTTTTCAGGCGCGGCCGCGACGGCTGGGGCAAGCTGAGCCGTTGACCGTCGCGCTCGACCCACCAGAACTCACGGCTCAGGGCCGCATGGTGATAGAGCAGCCAGTGATGCTGATCGAGGGTCTGCGGCGTCACCGGAACCGGGTTGCGCGCCAGGTAATCGGGGCTGGCGCACAGGGCCAGGCGATTCTCACCGATGACTCGGGCGATCTGTCCGGGCAGGTCATCATGACCTTCACGCAATGCCAGGTCGTAGCCACTTTCGAGCAGATCGACGAACTCATCGCACAGGTCGATGTGCAAACTGATTTGCGGGTATTCATCGAGAAAACCTGCGCACGCCTCATCGAGAAAGGCCCGACCGAAGGCCAGCGGCGCAGTGATTTTCAATGTGCCCTGCAAACCATGCTGCACCTGCAGGATCTCTTCGCTGACCTCTTGCAGGCGTTGCAACACCTGACGCGCGGTCTCCAGATAAAGCCGCCCGACCTCGGTCAATAACGTGCGCCGCGTGCTGCGCTCGAACAAGCGCGCACCCAGTTCATCCTCCAGATGACTGACCGCTTTGGTCAGCGCCGACGGGGTTTTGCCCAGTTGCTGCGCGGCACGACTGAAACTGCCGTGCTCTGCGGTCGCGACAAACATTTTCAAGGCACTGAGCGTGTCCATGGTTTTTTCCATTCAGGCAAAAGGGTTTTGCTGGTTCCAGGTGTTCTGCCCAGCGCGCCAAGCCACTAGTCTCGCTGCCAGACGAATAAAAACAAGGCATCCCGCATGAATAGAGTTATCCCGACACTTCTGAGCTGCGCCGTGGCTTTTGCCTCGATGGAAGCCATGGCCGCCGCCGATCTGGTGTTGATCAACGGCAAGATCTTCACCGCCGACCACGCCCAACCCAAGGTCCAGGCCCTGGCAGTGGAGGACGGCAAAGTGTTGCAGGTCGGCAGCGACGCGCAGATCAAGGCATTGATCGAGCCCTCGACCCGGATCATCGACCTGGCGGGTAAAACCCTGATGCCCGGCCTGATCGACAGCCATTCACACGCGATCTTCGGCGGTCTCGAACTGGCCTCGGCCAACATGGAAGATGAACAGGTCAGTCTCGATGAGCTGGAAAAACGTCTGCGCGGCTGGCGTGACGACGGCAAGGCAAAACACGGCGATGTGCTGAGTGTGGCCGGCATGAGTTCGACCTACTGGGCGCAAGCCGAAGCCTTTGCCCAGCGTTTCAACCAGGGTGAATGGGCGCAGGTGCCGATCGTGTTTATCGGCAGCGACCACCACACCGCCTGGGCCAACAACGTTATGCTCACGCGGGCCGGGATCGATGCCGCGCTGATCAACACCCTGCCCGCCGCCGAGCGCGACACCATTGGCCGCCTGGCGAATGGCGCGCCCAACGGTTTTCTGGTGGATGCGGGTTGGGACCGGGTCGCTTCGGTCATGCCCAAAGCGAGTCCGGCGGACCTGTTGCGTGCAGCCCAGGCTGCGCTGCGTTACAACAACAGTCTGGGTATCACGGCCTGGATGGACCCGGCCGCCAACGCCGCGCCGGGAGAACCGGTGTTCGCCCTCAAGCCCACGGAGAAAACCGTCGGCGTCCTGCCGGTGTACAAGGCGCTGTCTGAAACCGGGGCCATGAGCGCGCACGTCGCCGCGCTGCTGGTGGCCAACCCGCGAAGCCGCCCGGCCGATCTGGAGACGCTGGACACGGTACGCAAGCAGTTCCAGGACATCCCGAACCTGAGCCTGCCCGGCATCAAGATTTTCGCCGACGGCGTACTGGAATTTCCGGCGCAGAGCGCGGCGCTGATCGATCCCTACAACAACTCGCACAAACAGGGTGAGCTGTTGATCGATCCGGCGCATTTCGGTGAGCTGGTCAGTGCCGCCGACCAACGCGGCTGGTTGGTGCACATACATGCCATTGGCGACCGTGCAGTGCGTGAGTCATTGAACGGCATCGAGCAGGCACGCAAGGATCGAAAAAGCGACGTGACCCACTCCATCACCCACCTGCAACTGGTCAACCCCAAGGAGTTCGCCCGCTTCAAGCCACTCAATGTGATCGCTTCGATGCAGCTGCTCTGGGCCTCGGCTGACGAGTACACCCTGGACATGATCAAGCCGTACGTCAGCGCACTCGCCTTCCGCTATCAGTACCCGGCGCACTCGTTGCTCAAGCAAGGCGCAACGATTGCCGGTGCGAGTGACTGGCCCGTGTCATCGCCGAACCCGTTCAATGCGATGGCCCAGGCCATCACCCGTGTCGGGCCCAAAGGCGTGTTGAACGCCGCCGAGGGCATCGACCGCGAGAGCATGTTCTACGCCTACACCGTCAACGCCGCCCGCACCATTGGCCTGGAACAACGGATCGGTTCGCTTGAGCCCGGCAAGCAGGCGGACTTCATTATCGTCGACCGCGATGTGTTCAAGGTCGACGAAAAAGCCCTGCACGACACTCGGGTACTGAGCACCTGGTTCGCCGGCCGCGAAGTCTATGCCCCCGCAGCGCACTGAAAAAAGCCTGTCCGTGCTGGCCAGTCCCAAGGTTTTGCGCTGGAAGTCGGCCTGACGTTGCGATGAGCAGCGACTGACCTGGCTTGCGTCAGGTCAGTCGCTGCCGCGCTGGAGAATCTGGTCCATCACCCAATCGGTTTTCAAGGCCTGGTCCGCTGTCGCAGGGTGCAGCGAATCACCACGAATATGCGCATTCATGCCCAGTACGTGGTGCCACTGGATGTGCTCGGGATGGTCGATGTGCAGGCTGAGGGTTTCGTGGGTGTGCAGTTGCACCGGATGCTCATCGAATACCGAAAAGCTGATCCGGCCCTGACTGCCGATCAGCTCGACCCGGTCTTCGCGGCGATCGGCGACGAAGTTCCAGCACCCCATGCCCAGCGCACCGCCAGCGAAGCGCCAACCGGCGCTCACTGCGTCTTCAGCCGCATACAACCCGGCCTGACGTGCAGTGAAACCGGCGACTTCAACGATGTCGCCCAGCAGGTACTGGAACAGATCGAAGCCATGACTGGCGAGGTCAACAAAGTAGCCGCCACCGGCAACTTTCGGATCGGTGCGCCAGTTGGCACTGCCGCTTTGATCCGTCGGCGAAGGGGCTTTGGTCAGGGTCCAGGTCAGGTGTCGAACCTCACCAATGCGGCCCTCTTGCAACCATTGGCGCACTTGCTGGAAACGCGGCAGGGAACGCCGGTAATAAGACACAAACAGGTGCAGCCTGGCATTGGCGAAGACTTGCTGCATCTCCTGACTTTGCCGGGCGTTCAACGCCATGGGCTTTTCGACACAGCAATGCTTGCCGGCCGCAGCGACCAGCAGGCTGTAAGCGTGGTGACTGTCGGGAGGCGTTGCGATGTACACCGCGTCCACTTCAGGGTCGGCGATCAGCGATTCGACGTCGGTGTAAAACCGCTCGATGCCATGGCGTGCGGCATAGTCCTGCACCGCCTCCCGCCGTCGCCCCATCACCGCCACCAGCGCCGACCCCGGCGCCTTGTAGAAAGCCGGGCCGCTCTTGCGCTCGGCGACACTGCCGCAGCCGATCATCCCCCATCGCACGACGTTCATTGCCCGCTCCCTGTGTCGATGTGCACTCTTCAGCCGATGCTCAGTGCACGCAAATCCAGCTGACCGTCCTTGAGCGGCGGGCACCAGTAGTAACCACCGGTGATCGGCCGGCTCATGCGGTAAAGACCATCAACGACGCCGTCTTCCAGGCCACTCATGCGGCGCAGTTGGGCTTCGAAGGCATTGAAGGAATGGCCGAAGGCCAGGAACATCAGGCCGGCACGATCACCTTCGATCCAAGGCATCGAGCGACGCACGATGAAGGCTTCAGGGGTGAAGCTTTCCTGGGCGGTGCGTTTGACGTGAGCGGAGATCGGCGCGTCGTCGAGCTCTTCGTTGTCGCTCTTGCGGCGGCCAATGATGTTGTCCTGTTCATGGGACGGCATCGCATTAAAACCGTTCAGGTCATGCTGCCACTGCTGGATCGCGGCGAAGCTGCCACCCACCAGACCGTCCTCACCCTCAGCCACCAGCGCTGCGGCAACGGCGGCTTCGTCATGAGGGTTTTCAGTGCCGTCTTCATAGCCCGTCAGGTCGTGGCCACTCATGTGACGGAAGGCTTCGTTCATCTGCACCAGGCGCAAGGCTGGTGCCAGCGCGACTTCAAGGGCACGGCTGCGGTTAAGCAACTCGCCGCGATCCTCACCGTGCAGCCAGCACCACAGCGCGTGCTGGGTCGAAGGGTTATCGACGCCAACGCCGATCATCGCCGGAAACGGTCGCAGCCCCGCTACTTTCGCGTCCAGTGCATTGACCAGCGACTTGCCAAAACCGACCACCGCCGACTTGCCGTCCACCAGTTTCATCAGGTTGTCGAGCGCAGCCGGCAGAGCTTCGGCGGATTCGAGAGCGAAAAACAAATGACGTGCCTGAGGCGGAACGGGGGTGGCAAGGATGCCCGGCTGGTAGTAACTCATGAGAACTCCTCTGGAAAGGCATGAAGTTTACCCGGCACACGGCAGTTTGTGTGTGTTGAAAGGCGCAGGAGCGGTGCAGACACGAAACTGTACTGATGTCGCTCAAATATTGCCGCCGCCACAATTCCTGTAGCAGCTGCCGAAGGCTGCGTTCGGCTGCGAAGCAGTCGTAAACCCGGTATGCACGCTCATCCTGACGCACCGCAGTGCCTGATTTCACGACTGCTTCGCAGCCGAACGCAGCCTTCGGCAGCTGCTACAGGGATCGGGTGATGTTCGGGACTCAGTTGAGGAGATGACCGGTCTCGAACGAGACGGTCGAAGGCCCGCGATGACTATCGCGGGCCGTGTTACCGGGTTAACGCGGGGTGACTTACATCCAGTTGGCCGCCAGCACAGGCTGCAACACCTGCTGCTCGGCAGCACCGAAGGCCATGCTCGCCGGTGCCGGCGGCGCGAACGCCGCCATGGCCTGGACCAGATGTTCGACATCATTGCCCATCAACCGATGGCGGTCCCCGGTCATGATGTCGCGTGGACGTTCAGGGGTACTCGCATACCAGTTATGCAGCGTGACTTCCTGCTTGCTGCCGATGACCGAGATCTGCAGGTCCTGCCCTTCGTGCTGGAACCACAGTCGATCAGGGCTGATGTCCTTGCCGAACACCAACTGCCCCATAGAGCCGCTGAACTCAAGATCATTGACCCCGTGTCCCACTTCCACCGTCGGCATGTTGCCGCTCACCAGAACCTTGTTGTTGCCATCCCCCAGTTTCACCGTAGCGAAAGACCCTGTGTCGGTAATGGTGTTGTTGCCATGGCCAACCGTGAGTTTGTCGACATTGCCGGTCACGACATTATTGCCATTACCCAGCGTGATATCGCCCCGGCTGCCAGTCACATTCACCTTGTTGTCACCGTTGCCGGCAACCACTTTGGCACTCGACGCCTCCACATTGATGGTCTTGCTCTCATCCCCCAGGGTGACATTGGCAAAGAACCCCTTGACCGTCATGGTATTGGGGTCGGTGGCCACAGGTGCGGAGCCCACTGCCGGGCTTTTGGTTCTGTCACGGTAAGAAACATACGAGAAGTCCGAATCGTCAACCGACACCGGAAGCACATCATCGAACTTGAGCCGCGGGTCTGGCGAAACCGCAACATCAGGAACGGTGACCCGTGGGCGGCTCGGGATATCAAGATCTCGGTGAGCAATATCAACGACGGGGCGATCCGGAATGACAATCGGCCTTGGGCTCGGAATATCAATCGGTGTACGGCCCGCTGCATCGCGTCCGACCGACCCGATATCGGGTATCCGAATATCCGGCACACGGATATCAGGCACCGTCACCGGTGGTCGGGTCGACGGCTCAAACGAACCTATGCCACGCTCGGCCAGTAGCTGCTCAACCGTCTTGTGCTCTGGCACTTTCGGGTTCAGATCGACACCGCGCTCGGCAAGGATCTGATCGATGGTCTTGGTGTCCGGCAGCTTGAAGTCCGGAATCGTGACGGAAGGTCGCAATACCGGGTCAATCGTCGGAACGCTCGGGGTCGGATGCAGATCGACGGGCGGAAGCGGCCCGACCACGGAAGGCTTGTCAACGCCAGGACGCTCGACAATCGGGGTCAACGTACCCGGTACGGTGACCGTCGGGTGCTCGGTCACCGGCGTCACCACCGGCCCGACTGTAGGCACCACATCAGGCGCATGTTCGGCGAAGAGAAAGTCCGAGGCACTGATCTGTGCAACGTCCAGCGCGTCCAGATACACCAGATTGGTGTTCGAACCCGGGCCATTGGCGCCGGTAAGCGCCACGAATACACCGTGGATCTGCGTCAGGCCATTGATGGTGCCACGGTTCTTGTGTTCGACGGTCAATTGGCTGAAGTCGGTAATACCGGTCTGACGCAGATCGATTTTATCGACGCCATGACGGAACCCGCGCAGCGCGTTGTTGTAGTCCTTCGCGCCAGGCTGGGCCGCCACCACGAACACATCCGAGGTTGCGCTGTCATGGCTGTAGACCGTACCGCTCAGAGAGAACACCGAGCCGTTGAGCTGGACGCCATTGCTGCCGCCCTTCAGCACCACGGTGCCCAGGCCTTCTTGCGGCTTGACCGCTTGAGCGTCGCTGTTGACGTAAGCCGTCGGGGCGACAAAAGTGTCCTGGAACTTGAAGTGCCCGGCACCAATACTGGCGAGTGCCTGGTTTTTCAGCACCAGACTCTGACCTTTGCCCAGGTCGACCTTGACGTCCGCGCCCTGCTGCGTCAGCACCAGGTCCGCGAACTTCTTGCCGGCGAAGCCCACCAGATCAACGATTTCGCCGCGAGATGCCTCGAAATTGCTGATGGTATCGGTGCCTGCATCGCGTCGATGGACCACAAAGAAGTCCTTGCCCGCGCCGCCCACCAGGTTGTTATTGCCACGCCCACCATCGAGCAAGGCATCCGCCGCACCGGCGACCAGCGTGTCGTTGCCATCACCGGTGACGATGTTCTGAATGCTCGATGGATTTTTCACCGTCAACGCCGCGCCGCCGATGCTGGCGACACCGGTCAGCAGATTGACTGAGGTATCCCCCGAAACAGCTGCGGCATTGAGGGTATTGCGCCCGCCCGCTACACCATTGACGGCATCATCGAGCACCGCGCGATTGGCGTTTGCGGCCACCGACTTGAGGTATTCGTCGGTATAGAAATAGGTGTCGTCCGGGCTGGTTTTGCTGCCGTACAAACGCAGCGACCAGCTGTTGAGCGTGACCGGTAGACCGGAGGCCGAATCCGTCACCTGCAACGTCCAGTTGCCAGCCGAGCGTTCGCCGAAGTCATGAGTCGACATGAAGGTGTATTTGAACGCGCCGGACTGCGTGCTGCCGACGTCGGTCGCACTCGCCCCCGGCATGCCGTCCGGGACCTTGCCCTGGCGGTTGAGCAGTACGCTCTGGGTGCCATCGGGGGAAATCAGTTTGAGCGTCAGATCGCCAAGACGGCCGACCTGGGCATCGAAATCGATCTCGACGTGCTCGACGTTCAGACCGGCATTCATGGCGATGGACGAGGTCAGCGTCGCCCCCGCCGCCAACGGTTTTCCAAGTGCACCGCTCGAGGCGCTGTAGACGTGCTCGTTGGCGCCGGTGCTTTGGGTCATCCACGCTTCGGACAAGCGAACGGCAGCCCGCGCATCGACTTCACCAAAGCCGTAATCGTTGCTGGTGTGCATGCCCCCACCGTTCCAGCCGTGGGCGCCGTTGTCACTCCACTGGGTGGACGAGTCGTTGATCTTGCGCGCCGACAACGCCAGGATCTGCTGCACATCCCGATAGCCGAGGTTCGGGTTGGCCTGCAGCATCAGCGCAACGATGCCGGAGACGATCGGCGCAGCAAAACTGGTGCCTTGCATGCTGGTGTAGTCGTTGCCGAAGGTGGAACCGCGCTCGGTTTCCAGCATATGGCTGGTGGACACCACGTTGCTGCCCGGTGCCGAAACCAACAGGCTTGCACCGGGATTGGAGAACGGTGAAGAGCCGATCTGCAAGGTCGACAGATCGCCCTGAGCGTTGATCGCGCCGACTTCGACAGAGAAGCGGTTGTTGTTGGTCAGCGAACCCTGGGCATTGCCGCCAGTCGCTCGGCTGTTGCCGCCCGCCGCCACAATAATGGTGCCCAAGCCGCCACGCCCGTTGCTCGCCGCATACTGCGCATTCATGGTCAGCGCAGCGGCGGTGTTGATCTGGCCGTTTTGCAAATTGCTCAGGGCGAAATCGTTCGAGAATCCCCAGCTGTTGTTGGCAATATCAAAACTGACCATGTGCCCCAATCCGGCAAGGTCGGCGCCGCTGTTGGCCAGGTAATAACCGCCCAACGTTGCGTCATAGGCCACACCTACGCCACCTGCGCCATTCTTGGCCGCGACCATGACACCCGCGACCATCGTCGCGTGGTTGGACACCAGCGCCGGCAAGGTGCCGCCTGCCTGTTGAGTCTGCGACCAGGCTTTGTCGACGTTCGGCGCCAGATCCGGGTGGGCGATATCAAAGATTTCAGGTGCGGTGGCGAACTGGCCACCCGGCTCGAACTGACCAATACGCACACCCTTGCCGGTGTAGTCCTTCCAGACCGGCAGCACGTTGGTATCGCTCAAGTACCATTCCTGAGCCGCCAGTGGATCAAGCGGCACTTCCGGGGTCAGCAAGGTGACACCGGCACGCATTGGCGCGGTTTGCCCACTGCCGAGGTCCACCACCGACGCCGACAGATTACCCGCCGCATCGACTACGCCATATTTGAAGCTGATCAGCCCGGTGTAATGCGCGTCCGGGTTGAACAGCACATCGCCCTGGGCCGTGAGGCTGACCGTACCGCCTACCGCGTCGCCGACATTGGCGATACGTAGCGCGCCTTGGCTGTTGAGGTGTTGATCATTGGCCAACAGGCTCTCTGCGGAAATCAGGTGCGTCTGCGTACGATCGAAGACCTTGCCGTCCTTGTCGTGGGTCAGCGCATCCGCCACCGGCATGGCGTTGGGGGTTTGCAGGTCGACGGCAGAAATGTCCGAGAAGTTGAGCTTCTGGATGTTTTTCAGCGTCACCGTGCCGTCACGACCGGCGACCTTGTCGGCCACTTCATAACCGCTGTCGGTGCGGCTGATGCGGTAATCGCCATGGTTGCCGTGCAGCGTCACCAGGTTGATCCCGCCGTCGCCGTCGATGGTTGCATTGCCGTGGCCGACTTCGATCACATCGTTACCGGCGCCGCCGTAGATTGTATCGGCGCCGCCACCGGCGTGAATGATGCTGCCGGCTTCGGAGGCGTAAATAACATCCCCCTGAGGCCCGGCGTAGATCACCGCTTTGCCGCTGCCGCCGATAATGGTGTTGTGGCCGGAGCCGCCGACCAGTACGTCGTTGCCCGCCCCACCAACCAGGGTCGAATTGCCCGAGCCGCCCTTGATGAAGGCGCTGCCGGTGCCGCCGCTCATGATCGTGTCGTTGCCACTGCCACCTTCGGCGATGGTCAACCCGGCGTGGGCCATGTTCAACACCACGCCTTTGTCACCAACAATGATCGCCGTGTCGTGACCGCCATTGCCGTGAATATTGACCGGATTGTCCGAAGCGCTAATGACAAAGACGTCATCGCCTGCTCCGCCGACATAGGTGTTGCTACCGGCACCGCCCACCAGCCATCCGCCAGCGGGTGCAGCGATCAACGTGTCGTCGCCGCTGCCACCGTACAGATTGCTCACGCCCAACTGTGCTGCGTCCAGGGTTTCACCCGTGGTGCTCTGGCTGGCATACGCAGTGGTGGTGATGCCGTTGGTGGTGGAGGTCACCCGTGTACCGCTGCCCTGAGTGCTCAGGGTGTTGCTGACCGGATCGCCAAGAAAATCGACCGCCAACGCTTCCTGATTCTTGCCGTTGATGGTGAACGAACCGGTGGCGAGCACCTTGTTGCCGTCACGGATTTCAGCATTGCTGGAAGCGGCGCGGACGTTGATCTGGGTAATGCCCAGCTCGGCCAGCGTCTTCAGTTCACCGGCATCGACTTTTGCATCGTGGGTGCCATCGACCCAGACCCGCAGCTTGCTCCAGATCGGGTCTTTCTGATCGATCACGCCGTCCTTGTTCGCGTCCTCGCTGGCCAACGCCGCGAAACCGTCCTTAAACTTCACCTCGCCCGCCGCGCCGTTGGCGCCGACCTTGCCGCCGTAATACTCGGAGAACATCTGGCTGACGTCCTTGATCTGGCCGCTGCCATCGTCGATCACCAGCATCCCGGTACTGCGATCCGCCCAGCCGCTGCGCTTGAGCGTGCCACTGTGGTCGGTATCGAACAGCACACCGTCGCGGATATCGGTCATGTGCACGCCATTACCGGTCAAATCCAGCAACAGCGGGTCAACATAAGTGTTGAACGTGGACATGGCCGACAAACCGTTCAGGGTCACGGCATTGCGCAAGCTGAAATCCGGTTTGCTACTGTTAGGCGCCTGGTAGAAATTCGACAGATAGGTGTTGGGCCGAGCGTTGGGATCAAGCTGCATTTCACCGGGGCGAATGCCACCCGAGGCCAGGCTGGCCATTTGGGTGGAGGTGAAATCGGTTTTGTTGAGAATCCCGCCGAGGGCGAAGATGTTGTGCGTCGCGGCGTTTTGAATGAAACCGTTGGCGACGTCTTGCTGGGCTTTGCTTTCGCCCTGGATGTGTTGTTGGGGTTGGGGGGAAGGATTGATGTTGATATTAACCAAGTCCTTGCCAGGTGTTGCTTCTACCACCTTATCTTTCGCATACAGCTTATAACGATTATCCGCTATAAAGCTGCTCATTTCCCGCCACAACTTCCACGTAGGACTAACGTCCAGAGGAGACTCTCTATTTATAAATCGCTCAACCCCTGCCATGTTTGAAATCATGGAACTTATTACATTTTGCGTAAACTCAGTTGTTGTCTCACCCGTAATCTGAATAAAATCACGCCCCATACCTAAGGGAGATGGAAGTATATCAGCGAGCGCACCGGGCCATTGCCACGCCTTCAGTTTCAGCGCGTCCTCCATACCGTTCGATTCTAAATCAGTGATAATATCAGCCGACTTTACACCACCCCCCTTCAGCACGTTCTTTATTGTTTCGGAGGCCAACTTATCAGAGGCGACCTGAAACGCTTCATTACTCAATGGGCGACCAGTTTTGGCTACAGAGTACTGTATCGACCCACGAACAATATCGTCCAAAAAGTTGCTTCGATCATTCGAGTTGATTGCCTTTGCCGTCACCAACCAATTAGCAACCGCCACCAAGTCACCAAGGTCACTTTCCCTGCCAGCGCTTGCTACCTCGCCAGCAACGATGCCGTGCATATACTCATATGCAGTGGGGTAGTCTTTATTATCCGACAGCCGCTGCAACTCTTTTAGCTGAGCATCATTAAATCTTACCAGTGTCACACACAATCTCCTTATTCTGCTATTATCTTACCAAGGACATTCAGGACAAAATCATCCACAGCCCTGACATCTGTAAGTTCCTTTGGGTATTGATAGAAAACCCACCGTCCGGACTTGTATATTCGATTTGCCCGAACCGTATACGTAAAGTCCGAGGCATACACCGACACACCATCTGCCCCTGTAAATTTTCTTTCTTGAAAACCACCAACCTCATAAGTTTCAACCCCATCAACCACCAAAACCGGCCTTTTCCCACTAAGGTGCCTATTGGCGTCAAACCCCTCCATGGATATGTTTTCCATATAAAAAAACACTGGAAACTTTCTTTCCTGCACATCAGCATCTACAACTTCCATCCCTGGGTACTCGACAGTAAATCGAATACTGCTTCTACCCTTATAGATGACGCGCCGACACTCCTCCTGGGTCATGTTAAACCGGTAGAAGCCCCCATATATCTTGTCACTTGCAAACTCACACCCCGTAAAACCACCACCATCTTGCAATGAGAAAACCCTCATATAAGGGTTATCTTTCGACTGTGGAATCAAGCAATACAGAAACAACAACAAAGCCGCTACACCACTGAGCCAATACAAGAACCGCCTTGATATTCTACCCACGCCTATCCCTCTAAAAGAAAAACAACATTTCCACCTTGATCCTTCTCAAAGTAACAAAGGGGACAGATTTATTTTTCGAAACCAGATCCAACCCCAAAAATAAATCTGTCCCCTTTAGCGTTTTGACAACCGCTGCAATTCTTTTAGCTGAGCATCATTAAATTTTACCAGCACCACACTTAATCTCCTTATTCTGCCATTATCTTACCAAGAACATTCAGGACAAAATCATCCACAACCCTGACGTCTGTAAGCTCCTTTGGGTATTGATAAAAAACCCATAACCCTGCCTTATATATTCGATTTGCCCGAACCGTATTCGTAAAGTCCGAGACATACACAGACACGCCATCTCCTCCTGTAAATTTTCTTTCTTGAAAGCCACCAACCTCATAACTTTCAACCCCATCAACCACCGAAACAGGCTCTTTCCCAGCAACATGTCTATTGGCATCAAATCCATCCATGGAGATGTGTTCCATATAAAAAAACACAGGTGCCTTGTTCCCTTTCCAACCATTACGCACAACCTTCATGTTTGGATAATCGACAGCAAATTGAATACTGCCTTTATCGTAGGTCACAAGCCGACACTCTTCCGGTGTCATGTTGAACCTGAAGAAGCTCCCATTTTTCCCGTCACCTGAAAACTCACACCCCGTAAAACCACCGCCATCTTGTGGTGAGTAAATTTTCATATACGGGTTATCTTTCGGCTCTGGAATCAAGTAATACAGAAACGAAAACAAAACCACTACACTACTGAGCCAATACAAGCGCCGCCTTGATATCTTACCCACGCCTATCCCTCTCAAAGAAAAACAACATTTCACCTTGATCCTTCTCAAAGTAACAACGCGCCACAGATTTATTTTCAGCAACAAAGGGGACCAGCAACAAAGGGGACAGATTTATTTTTCGAAACCCAGCAACAAAGGGGACAGATTTATTTTTCGAAACCAGATCCAACCCCAAAAACAAATCTGTCCCCTTTAGCCTTAGCGCCAAACAACCGCTTCAACTCCAGTAACTGCGCAAAACTAAAATCCACCATCGACACAGAAACGCTCCTTACTCAACTATTGCTTTACCGAGAACTTTCAAGGCAAAGTCATCCATTTTTCGCACATCATCATTTAGCTTTGAATACTGATAGGACACCCACAGCCCCGGCCTATATAATCGACTAGCCCGGAAAGTATTTATCTCGCTGGAGACATACACAAATACACCATCACCCCCTTTAAACTTACGCTCTACAAACCCTCCAACGTCATAAGACTCAACTCCATCAACCACCGAAGATGGCACCTTCCCCTCAAGGACTCTATTTTCATCGAATTTGCTCTGAGAAACGTATTCAAGATAAAAGAACACCAGTGACTTTTTGACTTCCCCACTAAAATCAGCAACCTCCATTCCTGGATATTCGACAGCAAACCTAATAAGATTACTTCCGCTGTACTCCACCAAACGACACTCACCCGGCGTAAACTTTAATCGATAGGCAAGTCCACCCTCCGTGCTACCTGAAAACTCACAGCCCACGAAACCTGCGTCATCCTACGATGAGTGAGTTTTCATATATAGGTTATCTTTCGGCCCCGAAATCAAGAAAAACATAAACTGCACAAAAGCCGTTATAGCGCCTAGCCAACATAGATACTTCATCACCAACTTACCCACATCACACCCTCAAACAATAAAGCAACAAAGGGGACAGATTTATTTTCCGAAGCCAGATCCAACCCTAAAAATAAATCTGTCCCCTTTAGCCTTCCCCTTTAGCCTCATTGATGCGCATAAAACTCAACATGCACACCTCCTGTTTCATCCACGCCTTTCATCACAACATTGCGAACGTCGAACTCCGAGTCTCCCAAGGCAAACTCCACACGAACCTTACTATCGAGCACCCACTCTAATTTCGGAGAATTACCTCCACCAGAAAAGGAGGCGCAGAGAGCAGAGTAAACCTGATATTTTTTTTCTTTTATCGCAGCGCGCACATCCAGAACACTGTTAAATATAACGATCTCGTCATAGCAATAAGGTGCAAGTCCGCCTCCACCTGAATAACTAACCAGCGCGGCTACGGCCCCTCCACTTGGAGAGGGATGCAGTTCTATGTATGGTTCATCCGACGAAGCCGGAATCAGAGCAATCACATAACCTATAAAATACCAGGCAACCCATACGACCCCAACACAAAAAAAACCGAAACTTATCAACTTTCTCAAACCTGAACCTCTCAACAAGCTAGACCTCTAGCCATAGCGAACAAAATAAAAGTGATCTATTTTCCGATCCTGAAAACAAATTTTTCCCCTCTAGCGAAAATTAACGGCATTCATCCACAACCTCTTAGTTAACTATTGCCTGCTTAAGAAAGCTCACCACAAATTTATCCATCAACTTCACATCTTCATACGTTCGCGCATACTGATAAGACACCCGTAGATCTTTGAACAAACGCTTAGCCAGCCAATAGCGTTCATGATCAGTGGCAAATACAGTCTCGCCTTCACCTCCGTCAAATGTTCGAGTAGTAAGCCCTCCATAGTCGTAAAACTTAACACCCTCAACTGTCTTCGTAGGTTCCACCCCCTCTAAAAATGCGCCTTCCCAAAAAGATGAACGTAAAATTGGGAACATTCGAATCGTGATGACAGACTTGTCTACTCTCGGCTTTACGACTCTCATACTGGGATGTTCAATTGAAACAGTGACAACGTCACCACCACTATAATCAATCAACCGACATGCTTCAGGAGGCATACGAAATCGAAATACTGCCCCTGACTTCTTGCTATCTGAAAATTCACAACCCGCGAAACCCCCACCATCTCGCAATGAATAAATCCTCATATACGGGTTATCTTTCGGTTCTGGAATCAAGTAATACAGAAACAAAAACAAAGCCACTACAGCACCGAGCCAATGTAAGCACTTCCTTGATATTTTACCCACGCCTACCCCTCTCAAAAATAACGCTTCCACCTCGATCCTTCTCGTCTACATCTCTAACGATAAGCCGCAAATTTTACTTGAACACTTCCTGACGCATCGGTAGCGCGCAGATCAACTTTTCGACTGTAGAGACGTGTCGAGCCAATCGCAAAATCGACCCGAAGTTCACCACCAGAATCCCATTGTATTTTCGGAGAGCTTTCATGATCGAAAAAATCATCACACTCGGCAGAATAAACTTCATATTCGGGACGAGCGATAAAGTCCCGGACATTCAAATAACCGTTAAACACAATCACTGTATCCGAACAGAACGGAGCAATCGCACCACCTCCCGAGCGGGTAACACGGGCCGCGCTGTATTGTCCGCTCGGCGACGGATACACCGTAATCGATACATCATCATCGGGATCTGGCCCCATGGAATGCAGCACAAAAATAAGACCATACTTGGCCAGTGTTAGAAAACCGACAACTGCCAATACAAACTTTAGCCAACGAAAGATACGCAACCCACCCTCCTGAGTTCTGATAACAACACCTGACGCCAATTACCGCTCTCTCAAACTCTCATCCACATGCTGCTGCAGCGGACTCAGGAAGTACTCAATCACCCGACGCTGATCGGTCTTCACCTCCGCCGTTACCGACATCCCCGGTGACAGCGCCACTCGTTGTCCGTTGACCATCAGGTGATCGGTGTTGAGACGAATACGGCTGCTGTAGATCAAGCCGCGTTTTTCATCGTCGATGGCGTCGTTCGAGACGCTGAGCACTTCGCCGTCAACGGTGCCGTATTTGGTGAAGGTGAAGGTTTCGACCTTGACCGTGACCGGTTGGCCGGCGCGGACGAAGCCGACGTCCTTGTTTTCCAGCATGGCTTCCACTTCGACCGGCTGATCCGCCGGGACGATGACCATCAACGGCTGGGCCGGTGTGACCACACCGCCAACGGTGTGGATGGCCAATTGCTGGACGGTGCCGTCCACCGGGGCTTTGAGGCTGGTGAGGGTTTCCTGATAGCGGGCCTTGGCCAGTTCCTGAACCAGGCTCGCGGCTTTTTGGTTGGCCTCCTGTTGCAGGTCGAGCATGGCGCGGCGATTCTGCGCGACGACGCCCTCACGTCTGCGCCGTGCCTCGCCCTGGGCAGCGGTGGATTGCAGGACGCTGGCTTGCTGCACGCTCAACTGACGTTGCAGGTCCAGTCGGGCCTGTTCCTTTTCCAGGTATTCATGACGCGCCACGTACTGTTGCGCCAACAGCCGCTGGTAGTCCTCAGCCAATTGCGTGGCGATCGGCACGGTTTGTCGAAGGCTCGCCACTTGCGCCTGGGCGGACTGGATTTCAGCGCTGCGCCGAAGGATCTCGGCGTCGACCAGCTCCAGATTGCTGCGGTACTCCTGATACTGCCCTTGCAACCAGCGCTGGGCGCTGAGCACTTGCTCCGGGTTGGCATTGGCAATCGCCCCGATCAGCAAGGCCGGTGGCTGTTGCTGGTTGATCGCATCGAGCATCGCGGCACTGCGAGCACTGTCGATTCGTGCCCCCAGCAAATCACTTTGAATGCGTCTGACGTCGGCGTCCGCTGCGGTCGGGTCGAGCTCGACCAGTAACTCGCCGACTTTTACCGCCTGACCATCGCTGACGTGGATCGCTCTGACCACTGCGGTTTCGCTGGATTGAATCAGTTTGGTCTTGCCGTTCGGGACGATCTTGCCCGGCGCCACGGCGACCACTTCGATCTTGCCGATGCAGGCCCACAGCAGCGCCAGCACGGCAAAGCCCATGATGCTCCAGAGAAAAATTCTCGGCGCCGGATGCACCGGCGTGTCCTGCAACTCCAGCGCCGCCGGCAGAAACTCTGCCTCATGGGATAGTCGACACGGGCTGTCCATGTTTTTGCGCTGGCGCCAGGAGTGTCGCCAGGCATGACGATAGCGCTGCAATAACGAAGGGTGTGGGCTCATGGGAAATCGGTCCTTGAATCCGGAATACAGTGAATGCCGCCGCGCCTGCTACAAGGCGCGATCGACAAACCAGTGACAGGCAATTGAGAGGCTATTCAGCCCTGCTGCATGCGGTGCAGACGCGAATAGTGGCCGGCCTGATGCGTCAGCAATTCAGCATGGCTGCCCTGCTCGACGATTTGCCCGCGATCGACCACCAGTATGCGATTGGCGTCGCGCACGGCGGACAGTCGGTGGGCGATGATGATGACCGTGCGCCCGGCGCAGATGCTTTGCATGTTCTGCTGGATGATCCGCTCGGACTCGTAGTCCAGCGCGCTGGTGGCTTCATCGAAGATCAGAATCCGCGGATTGCCGATCAACGCACGAGCGATGGCGATCCGTTGCCGCTGACCACCGGAAAGTGAAGTGCCGTGCTCACCCACCATGGTGTCGTAGCCTTCGGGCAACTCCAGAATGAACTCATGGGCCCCGGCCATGCTGGCGGCATGCATGACCGCTTCGAGCGGCGAGCCCGGATCGGTCAAGGCGATGTTTTCGCGAATACTGCGGTTGAACAGCATGTTGTCCTGCAACACCACACCGATTTGCCGGCGCAGCGATGAAACGTCGGCCAGCGCCAGGTCCATGCCATCGACCAACACCCGACCACGTTCCGGCACATACAAACGCTGGAGCAAACGCGTCAGGGTGCTTTTACCGGAGCCGGAACGCCCCACCACGCCTATCACTTCACCGGCCGCGATCTGCAGGCTGATCCCGCGCAGGACTTCGGAGCCATCGGCGCGATAACGGAAGTGCACCTGATCAAACTCGATCTGCCCCTTGAGCGGCGGCAATGCGCTGCGGGTGGCTTGGGACAGTTCGGTACGGGTGTTGAGGATATCGCCCAGACGCTGCACCGAAACACCGGTTTGCTGGAAGCTGGTCCACAGCTGCGCCAGGCGCATGATCGGGCCGCTGACACGTCCGGCAAGCATGTTGAACGCGATCAGTTCGCCCACTGAAAGCTGACCGTCGATGACCAGTCGAGCCCCCAGCCAGAGAGTCGCCACGGTGACCAGTTTGCCGATCAGCGACACACTCTCATTGGCGAGCGTGGACAAGGTCTGGGTCTTGAAGCCGGCAGCGACGTAAGCCGCCATCTGGTTGTCCCACTTGCGAATCGCCTGAGGCTCGACGGCCATGGATTTCACGGTGTCGATGCCGTTCACGGTTTCCACCAGAAATGCCTGGTTTTCCGCGCCACGGGTAAAGCTGTCCTGCAACCGGGTGCGCAGCAGTGGCGTGACAAACACCGAGACCAGCACATACAAGGGCAACGACAGCAGCACGATCAGGGTCAGCCAACCGCTGTAGTAAAACATCACCAGAATGAACACCAGGGAGAACAGCACATCCAGCAGCAAGGTAATCGCGTTGCCGGTCAGGAAGCTGCGGATGTTCTCCAGCTCACGCACTCGGGCCACCGAATCGCCGACCCGTCGCGCCTGAAAATACGCCAGCGGCAGGTTGATCAAATGCCGGAATAACCGCGAACCCAACTCCACGTCGATACGGCTCGCGGTATGCGCAAACACGTAGCTGCGCAGACCGCTCAACGCCGACTCGAACAGCATGATGCCCAACAACCCTGCGGCGATGACATCAAGTGTGGTCAACCCGTGATGCACCAGCACTTTGTCCATGACCACCTGGAAAAACAGCGGTGTCACGAGGGCGAACAATTGCAGGGCGAATGACACCAGCAACACTTCGCCCAACAGTTTGCGGTACTTGACGATGGCGGGAATAAACCAGGTGAAATCGAAACGCGAGGTTTCGCCAGGCAGCCCTGCTTCGGAACGCACCAGCACCAGCTCGCCGGTCCAGCGCGCTGCCAACGCCTCGAAGGTGATGACTTCGGGGCGATCCGAACGCGGGTCCTGGATCAGTGCCTTGCCTTGGTCCAGCTTGGCAATGATGAAGAATGTGCCATCGCCATTGGCAGCAATCGCCGGCAAGGGCGTACGGTCCAGACGCGCGATGGTGGTGTTGACCGATTTCGCTTTGAGTCCCAGCTTGCGTGCAGCGAGCAGCAGTTCGCGCTGGGTGAACAACTGGTTCGCCGGAGCGAATTCGTGGGCCAGTTGTTCGGCGGACGCTGCCACCGTATGAAAACGGGCCAGCATGACCAGACACACGAGACCGGTATCTGGCGTGGGCGACTCGGCGCCCCTTCCTTGATCACTCATAAGCTTCCATGCGCGCCGCAGTGCGGCAATAAATTCGTAAACCTTTCAACAGGTTGTAACAATTCTGAAACATTAGACATCAATGCGCCATCACTTCCTGAGATTTATTTCACTCAATCGTATGAAATGATGATCAGAGCGCCTTGCGCTCCTGCGGCGGCAGGAAGTCCCGATCCGCGTCGTAGTCCTTGGTCAGGTACATCGCCAGGTCGCTCAGGTCGGTTGGACTCAACGTCCCCGCCGTCTGCTTGAGCTTCAACGTATCGATGATGTAGTCGTAACGGGCGTTGTTGTATTCACGCACGGCGCTGTACAACTGACGCTGGGCATTGAGCACGTCAGCGGTATTGCGCGAGCCCAGATCACGGCCGACCTGATTGGCCTGGACCGAGGCCTGGCTGGAGAGAATCGTCTGACGCCGGGCAATCACCTGCTCGATATCGGAATGGACGGCGCGATAGAAATTGCGGGTGTTCTGCACCACTTCACGCCGCCGGTCTTCACGCTCATCCTCGCTCTGGGCCAAACGTTCTGTCGCTTCGCGCACTTGCGAGCGGGTCATGCCACCGGCGAACAACGGAACGTACAGCTCCAGTCCGATGCTGCCTCGGGTGACATCGCCCCGGTATCCATTGCGCCCGAAATCAGTCGGGTTGCTATAGCCGAAGCTGTCGTTGTCACCCTTGCGCCAGGACGCCACGGCATCGACCGTCGGTGCATAGCCAGCCTTGCGTTGACGATTGGTTTGCTCGGCGGCAATCACCGCGTAGCTACTGGCCTGCAACGCAAGGTTCTGACGTACTGCCTGACTCACCCAGGTGTTGGCATCGCTGGGTGTCGGCAGTTCGACGGGCAGCTGATGCTGAATCCCTTCGATCGCCAAATACTCCTGGCGCGTCAATCGAGACAGTGCTTCAAAGGCATCATCGACCTTGCGTTCAGCCAGTTTTCGATTGGCCCCGGCATTGTCATAAGCGGCCTGGGCATCGAGCACGTCGGTGATGCTCGATGCGCCATTCTCCAGGCGCGCCTGAGCCTGTTGCTGTTGACGCTTGAGCGCTGCTTCCTCGGCTTTGGAGGCGGCCAACAGATCCAATCCACGCAAGGTTTCGAAGTAGGTCTGAGCCGCCGTCAAAACCAGTCCCTGCTCTTTCGCGCCCAGCTCAAGTTCAGCCTGCGCTGTACTGGCCTGGGCGGCCTCGAGTTGAAACCAGCGATCGGCACGAAACAGTGGTTGATTCAGATTGGCCTGAAACACCGATGTGCTGCGGGTACGTGTCAGGCCCGGTTCATCGCGTTGCAGCCGGACAGACTCCACTGTACTTCCCGCATTTAGCGTGGGCAGTAATCCGGCACGGGCTTGCGGGACACTTTCGCGTCGAGCCTGGTAATCATGCCGTGCCGCTGACAGCTGAGCATCGTGCTCGACGGCCTGCTGGTAAACGCTCAGTAAATCGGCACGCGCGGGACTTGCGTCGGCCACAGCCGGGGTCATCGCTAGTGTGAGAATCAATAGAGGTGTGAACAAACGGGGGGAATGAGTCATAACAATCCATGTTGCAATCTGGTAAAACGATTCAGCTATGCTGATGAGGGCGCGCATCCTACGCCGAGCCCAAGACAGCAACAAGGAGATCTGTAGCCACTGGCCATCATCCTTGAAAAAGACACGGCTGACAGGTCTTGACCTCGCGGCAGTGTCTGGCGATAAAAACCTTATCCGCATCACCCAATCCAGACGGGGTAGCGACATGAGCACAGCAAACATCCTTGGCAACCTGTTCCCGACCGCCCGCGACATCCCGGAGCAATACCGTCTCGACGGGCAGACCGAGCAACGCGAATACCTCGTCGATGGCGTCCTGAAAATCTGGAACGGCCCTCTGGCCATCGTCCGCAGCCCGGTCTACCTGACCGGCGAAAAGGGCGATGAGCAAGTCATTCTCGGCAGCACCCCACTGCTTGACGCCGACACCGCATTAACCGCCCTCGACGCCGCCGTCCGTGCCTATGACCGTGGTCAGGGCAACTGGCCAACGATGCGCGTAGCCGAGCGAATTCAGCATGTCGAAACGTTCCTCGCCCGCATGCGCGAACAGCGTGAGGCGGTGGTCAAGCTGCTGATGTGGGAGATCGGCAAGAACCTCAAGGATTCGGAAAAAGAGTTCGACCGCACCTGTGACTACATCGTCGACACCATCAACGCCCTCAAGGAACTTGATCGTCGTTCCAGCCGATTTGAACTGGAACAGGACACGCTCGGCCAGATCCGCCGCGTACCGCTCGGCGTCGCCCTGTGCATGGGGCCTTACAACTACCCGCTGAACGAGACCTTCACCACGCTGATTCCGGCGCTGATCATGGGCAACACCGTGGTGTTCAAACCGGCCAAGCTCGGCGTCCTGCTGATTCGCCCGTTGCTGGAAGCGTTTCGCGACAGCTTCCCGGCCGGGGTGATCAACGTGATCTACGGCAGCGGCCGTGAGACCGTCAGCGCGCTGATGGCCAGCGGCAAGATCGACATCTTTGCCTTCATCGGCACCAACAAGGCCGCCAGCGACCTGAAGAAACTTCACCCGAAACCACACCGCTTGCGCGCAGCGCTAGGGCTGGACGCGAAGAACCCCGGCATCGTGCTGCCCGAGGTGGATCTGGACAATGCGGTCAACGAAGCCGTCACCGGCTCGCTGTCGTTCAATGGCCAGCGCTGCACTGCGCTGAAAATCCTCTTCGTGCACGAGCAAGTGGTCGACCGTTTCATCGAGAAATTCAACCACAAGCTGGCCTCGCTCAAACCCGGTATGCCGTGGGAAAGCGGTGTGTCTCTGACGCCGCTGCCGGAGTCGGGCAAGGTCGATTACCTGCATGGGCTGATGGACGATGCCGTGAGAAAAGGCGCCAACGTGGTGAACGAGAATGGCGGCCAGGCACGCGGTTCGTTCTTCTATCCGGCGGTGCTGTACCCGGTGACCACCGACATGCGCGTCTATCACGAAGAGCAGTTCGGTCCGGTGGTGCCTATCGTCCCTTATCGTGACCTGGACACGGTGATCGACTACGTCCTCGAGTCAGACTTCGGGCAGCAATTGAGCCTGTTCGGCACCAACCCCGCCGAAGTTGGACGGCTGGTGGATATCTTTGCCAATCAGGTCGGTCGGATCAACATCAATGCCCAGTGCCAGCGCGGCCCGGACACCTTCCCGTTCAACGGGCGCAAGAATTCGGCCGAAGGCACGCTGTCGGTGCACGACGCGTTGCGGACTTTCTCGATCCGCACGCTGGTGGCGACCAAGTTCCAGGAGAGCAACAAGGAACTGATCAGCGACATCATCCGCGGACGGGAGTCGAGTTTCCTGACCACCGACTATATTTTCTAACACGCACACCGAGGACACCCTGCGAACCCGATGACAGCCTTTCGATCATCCCGATTGCCGCCGTTGCTGCGCCGGTTGCTGCGTCCGCTTCTGGACCCGTACCGGCGCTATCGCAACGCCAAACTGATCCACGCCGTTCGGGTGTCGCTGGGGCTGTTGGCGACGATTCTGCTGACCACCGGGATCCACCTGCCCCACGGTGAATGGGCGTCGGTGACCATGTTGGTGGTCATCGGTGGTTTGCAACACCACGGCAATATCGGCAAGAAAGCCGCCGAGCGCGCGTATGGCACGCTGATCGGCGCTGGCGTGGGTTTATTGCTGGTGGCGCAGCAGGCGTGGCTCGGCATGCCGTGGCTGACTTACTTCGGTATGTCGGTGGTCTGCGGGTTCTTCTCCTACCACGCGATTGGCAAGGGTGGTTACACCGCGCTGTTGTCGGCGATCACCGTGTTCATCGTCGCTGGACATGGCGACAACCCGGTGACTGACGGACTCTGGCGCACGGTCGATATCCTCATCGGGATCGTCCTGGCCCTGGCCTTTTCCTTCGCACTGCCGCTGTACGCGGTCTACTCCTGGCGCTACAAACTCGCCAGTGCCTTGCGCGACTGCGCGAGCATTTACAGCCGGATCATCAGTGGCCGATCAGTCACCGATGACCACTACCTCAAGATGCTCAGCCGTCTCAACGGGATGATGGTGCAACTGCGCTCGCTGATGCCGTCGGTGTCCAAGGAAGTGCGAATGTCCATGACTGAACTCGATGCCCTCCAGCGCAATTTGCGGATGTGCATCAGCACTCTGGAAATTCTCGCCAACACCCGCCCCGAAGCCAGCGACGAACAGGCCATGGCACAAATGCAACTGGCGCTGAAAGCCGAGCACCAACAGGTTCGCGTGTTACTGATTGGCATGGCCCGGGCGCTGCAATCCGGTACGACACAACGCCTGGAGCGTGCGACTGATGAAGCTGCACCGCAGGCCGCCATGGGCACCCCGGTCTACAGCGCGCTGGATGGTTACCGATTACTGACCCGACAACTGACCGCCAACCTGAATGACATGTGCCAGCGGTTGGTGAAAACCGCGCCGCGTTGGAAAATCTGAGCGTCAATCACTGCGTCGCGACTTTACGAACGCCGTTGCCCCACCCCTGTTGCATACCGGCAGCGGCCAGCAGAATCGCGATCACACCGATCCACTGCAACAGTTCGAGGCGATGGCCGAAGGCGAACCAGTCGACGAAAATCGCCGCAATCGGGTAGATGAACGACAGTGCGCCAGTTAGTGCCGTCGGCAGTTTCTGTATCGCGCCGTACAGCAGCACATACATCACGCCGGTGTGCACGATGCCCAATGTCAGCAAACTGGCCCAGGCGCTGGGTTGTTGCGGCAACGCGGAAAAATTCGCCCAGGGTGCAAGCAACAGCACGCCGGTGCAGACCTGTATCAACGCGATCAAATGCGGCGGTGTGCCGGTCAAACGTTTAATGATCAGCGCGGCAAAGGCATAAAGCAGCGCGGCGCCCAAAGCCAGTGCAATCCCCAGCAGGTACTCACCGCCTCCCGTGCCCTGCTCGCCATGCGCACTGACGATTGCCAGCATTCCGAGAAAAGAAACCCCGAGCCAGAACAGCTTTTGTGCGGTGATCTTCTCGCCGAGAAACAACGCTGCCAGACCGACCAGCATGAACGGTTGCACGTTGTAGACCGCAGTGCCGATAGCAATCGAGGCCCGGGAATAGGAGGCAAACAACAGCACCCAGTTACCGACAATCGCGCCCCCGCTGAGCACCGCCAGCAGGAACGTGGTGCGGGTCAGAATGCCCGGGCGCAGAAAGCCGAACACTGCACAAATCAGCAACAAGGTCGCAGCGCCGAACACGCAGCGCCAGAACACCACGTCCAGCACAGGCTGGCCGGAAACCAGCACGAACCATCCGATGGTCCCGGAAATAAGCATGGCGGCGGTCATTTCCAACGAACCACGACGCAGTGTTTTATCCATGATCAGGCTCCTCGATATGAGCCCAAAGTATGCCAATCCAGCGCCGTGCCACTCCAGCGTCAAATGCAGGCTAAACTGCCAGTTCACCTTTTTTATCAAGGCAGATTCCAGCATTTGCCTAATCGAGGGTTGTATGACCGACGACATTGACCAACTGCTGATCACCGCCCTCATGGAAGACTCCCGACGCTCGCTCAAGGCCCTGGCACAGATCAGCGGCCTGTCATCACCCAGCGTCGCCGAGCGCCTGCGCCGACTCGAAGAGCGTGGCGTGCTCAAGGGTTATACCGTCGACATCGATCCCAAATGCTTCGGTTATCAACTGCAGGCCATCGTGCGTATTCGCCCGCTGCCCGGCCAGTTGCAGAATGTCGAACGGCAGATCCAGGCCATTCCCGAGTTCACCGAGTGCGACAAGGTCACCGGCGATGACTGCTTCATCGCGCGCCTGCACGTGCGCTCGATGGAACAACTGGACACCCTGCTCGACCGCCTCAACAGCTATGCCGAAACCAATACTGCAATCGTCAAGAAGACCCCGGTGAAGCGGCGGCTGCCACCGATGGCGTGAAACAGCCTGGATTGACGAGTTTGCCGCGAAGGCAGCATCGCAGCCTCATCATCACCGAGTGAGCCCTGCCCGAATGCCAGGCAACAAAAAACCCGCCGTAGCGGGTTTTTTGCTCAAGGCTGGCGATCAGTCATCGCGGCCCATGATGCCGAACAGCTGCAACAAGCTGACGAACAGGTTGTAGATCGATACATACAGGCTGATGGTCGCCATGATGTAGTTACGCTCGCCGCCATGAATGATGGCGCTGGTCTGGAACAGAATGCAGACCGAAGAAAACAGCACGAAGCCCGCACTGATCGCCAGTTGCAAGCCGCTGATCTTGAAGAACATGCCCGCCAGCGTCGCGCCCAGCAGGACGAAGAAACCAGCGGTGATGAAACCACCGAGGAAGCTCATGTCCTTGCGGGTGATCAGCACATAGGCCGACAGACCACCGAACACCAGTGCGGTCATCGCGAAAGCCGAGCTGACCACTTCAGCGCCGCCTTGCATGCCCAGGTAACGGTTGAGAATCGGGCCCAGCAGGAACCCCATGAAACCGGTCAGGGCAAACGCCGACACCAGGCCCCAGGCCGAGTCACGGAGCTTGTTGGTCAGGAAGAAAAGCCCGTAGAAGCCGATCAGCACCACGAACACGTTCGGGTAGCCGACACGCATCTGCTGAGCAACGAACGCCATCACACCGCTGAATGCGAGCGTAAGGGCGAGTAAACCATAAGTGTTGCGCAGGACGCGGCTAACCTCTAGCTGCTCAGCCTGCACGCTGTTATTAACTGCGTAATCCTGTTCGCGCATGGCGACACTCCTGTTGGTTTGAAACGTTCAGTCGCAAAGATCATAACAGACGCTCTGTAACAAGCTATGCAGAGAGTTTGACAGTGTGTTTCATTCAGGTATTATGGCGCCCGCAACGCAATACGGAGGTGTGGCCGAGTGGTTTAAGGCAACGGTCTTGAAAACCGTCGACTGTAACAGGTCCATGAGTTCGAATCCCATCGCCTCCGCCATATTTGTACAGCAAAGCCCTGATTTTTCAGGGCTTTGTCGTTTCTGGGGTATGGGCTTGGAAGCTCTTCCGGCGATGCGCTCCATAACTATTATGGAAGCGTTCCAGAACTAACGCTGCTTTGACCCCACCTACGGCGTCCTGCCGACCGTACATCTGACAGGGCTCAAAAAAGAAGGCCCCACATAGTGTGGGGCCTCCTTCATTACCCAGCTCGTAAATTAAAGCGATTGCAAAGCAATACTCGCGCTTTGAGAGTCCTGCGGACTGTCGGCGTCCATCCACACATACTGCGTACCGTCACCTTGCATATTGTAGGAAACACTCTGGATTTGCGTAGCCGTGATGGTGACGGCACCTGGCTGCGAAGCTGTAGGCCCAATGCTGGTGACTTGGCCTGAGAGCAAGCCGTTCGAGGTTTCATTGACCACGAACACGGTGGCCTTGGCCTCGCGGAACTGACACGAAATGAATTGGGTAATCTTGCTGGCGATCGTCAGGTTCATCCATTTCGATGGTGGTACCGCGTAATAACGGGTGTACTTGCTGAACGGATACTGTTCACCGTTGGCTTGCAGCGGATTGTTGCTCAAGCCACTGGTATTGGTCGGCATACTGGTACTACCCAACCAGGCTTCGACCTGAGCGATGCCGCTGTTGGTGCCCAGTGAAATCGAGATGGTTTGAGTGTCAGTACCCGAGACAAAACCCAGCGAAGCCAGGCCCGCGTTGGCCGTGGTACCGGGAACGGTGATTTTGGCAGGCAGCTGGCTATTACTCCAATTCACACTGACGTCGGCACTATTGTCACTTTGAGCAGAATTGTAGATAAATATCCCATAGAGCTGGCCCGGACGAAGGGTGGTACAGGTCGCCGTATCACCCGCTTTCAGGGTAATACGTTGTCCGCCGTTCCAGTTAATCGCAGCTGTTGCTATAGCGAAGCTTTCCATGTGGATGCCCTTTCCTTGGTTGATCATCAATAGGTTTAACGCGCAGTGACAGCTCCACTTCCGCTACGCGTGGATAGGAGGCTAGCCTCCCTTTCTATTCCCGTTTGTTAATATCTAGATTCATTGGCGATAACCAGAAAGAGCCTAAAAGCGTTCCAAGCAGGCCATTTGGAATCAGTCAAAAAAGAGAGTTTTTCAGGGGCAGGCCAAAGCCTTTCGCCAGGAGAAATGTCCGACATTCGCGACCGGTGGTGCTTACGCCAGAGCGGGCTCGGGAATGGTTGGACCTGACCACACCAAAGGAACACGCCGAACAGATGGTGCTGCTCCAGGGCGAACCGGCCGCAGCCTTCGAATGGTTCAAGGTCAGCCCCGGCGTGGGCAATGTGCGCAACCAGGGCCAGAGTCTGATCAAACCGATCAACGAACCATTTCTCTGACGAACGCCTGACACGCAGCCAGCGCGATCAATCCCCGGTCACCGTCGTCGGTGATGCCGACAATTCGTTGAGCATGCGCACACTGGCCTGGCACGTCCAAAGCCGTCCTTGTCACCCAGCGCAAACGGCGTATCCATAAACCACTCGCCGCCGAGCACGCTCATTGCGGTCGACTTACCGGCGCCCTGCGCACCTTCGAGAATCATCCAGCGTTTGCCGATCTTGGAGGTGTAGTCGCAGGCCGGTACAGCCATCACGTCGGTGAGCCAGGCCTCCAGGCGCGGGCCACGACACTCGCCCTGAAGTAGCAGCGCGCCGAGCACGTAGCCGCTCCAAAATTTTCCGCATTTTCATATGCGTGCAAGGTCGACCTGAAGCCACTTTTTCAATATGGGCATTAGGCTCTGTACGAAAACTGCCTGATCGCCACTCGGCGACTTTTCGTACAGACCCTAATTTACACAACAGGACTTATGTAACCCGACAATACGCCGATACCGTGCAGCGGCACGGAAGCAGAACTTACTCCATAGAAGGCAGGCACCTGAACAATGTTTGAACACATCTGGCGCAGCATCCATTCCCCGGGCTACTTCCCCAACGTACTGGAGTGGATGATCAATATTCTCCTCAACCCGTTCATGGTGATTATGTGCCTGATGGTCGGAGCGCTGGCCGGTAAATGGTGGAGAGCCATCCCCTACGGCAGCCTCATTTGTTATGTGGTGTTCCTGAGCCGGTCGTCATTCTATCGGTGGGGAAGCATTTTCCCCGAAGCCGGCCTGCCTGCGCTGTTGATTGATGGCGCACTGTTGGCCCTCCTCGGCTTCTATTTGAAAGGCGTACTCAGAATCCGCTCAGAAGCAAGCCCCGAAGGCCATGGGTTGCGCTGGCTTTATCAAAGCCTGAAGGTCGTCATGCTGACAGTCATGGTGATGTTCTGGGTACTCGTCGTGCTGTTTGTCGTGACCTTCACCGTCTCGGTCGCTACCCAACCGTCAGTGGCGCACTGACCCACCTCCTGCTTGCCAGGGTCTTTACGAAAAGTCGCCGAGTGGCAAGTACAAAACTCACCTTTGCGAACGTCGAGTTCAACGTCGATGAGCCAGAGAGCGCACCAAGCGGTCGCCGAGGCTCTGCACACCCTGGACCAGGATCACCAGCACGACCACGGTGGCAACCATCACCTGGTTGTTGAAGCGTTGATAGCCGTAGCGGATCGCCAGATCCCCCAGACCACCGCCACCAATGACGCCAGCCATGGAAGAAAACCCGATCAGCATCACCAGGGTCAAGGTGATGCCCGCCAACAACGCAGGCAGCGCTTCGGGCAGCAGCACCTTGAAGATCACATGGCGAATATCTCCCCCCATGGCAAGGATGGCTTCGATCCGGCCCTTCTCGACTTCGTCCAGGGCGTTCTCGACGATACGGGCAAAGAACGGAAAAGCGCCGATGGTGATCGGCACCACCGCGGCGGTGCTGCCCAGTGTCGTGCCGACTATCAACCGGGTCAGCGGGATCAAGGCAATCAGCATCACCACGAAGGGTAACGAGCGACCAAGGTTGACCAGGCCTCCCAGGCCTTTGTTGAGCTTGGGCATCGGGTACAGACCACCGCGGCGGCTGATGAACAGCAACACGCCCAGAGGCAAGCCGATCAGCAGGGTAAAGAATCCCGCCAGCAAGACCATGTACAGGGTTTCGCCCGTCGCATTGAGCACCAGTTGGAGGATCTCGTTCCAGTCGATGGTACGGTTCATGAGCGCTCCACCCTGACACCGCGCTGCGTGAGAAAGGCCAACACCCGAGTCAATTTCAGCTTATCGCCGGGATGACTAAAGGCCACGCGCAAACGCCCGACTCGCCGCCCGCCGATGGACTCGACGCCACTGGCCAGCAAGTTCACCTCGACGCCCTGCTGCTGCACTAATTCGTTGAGCACCGGGGTGGCCAGAAGACTGTCGAAAAAGCTCAGTTCCAAGGCCAGGGTATCGTTGCCCAAAGGCGCGCTGTAACCCGGCAGCAGTGAGCGACCGAGACTTGATTCCGGGTTTGCCAACAGTTGTGCGATAGGCCCCGCCTCAACCAACCGGCCGTGGGCCAGTAACGCCGCGTGACCACAAATGGACTTGACCACATCCAGCTCATGGGTGATCAGCACGATGGTCAGCCCCAGTTGACGATTGATGTCGCGCAGCAGCTCAAGAATCGAGGCCGTGGTTTCCGGGTCCAGGGCGCTGGTGGCTTCGTCCGACAGCAGATAAGCCGGTCGCGCCGCCAACGCCCGGGCGATTCCCACCCGCTGTTTCTGCCCGCCGGACAGCTGGGAGGGAAACGCCTGCGCTTTATCGCTCAAGCCCACCAGATCCAGCAGCTCTCTTACTCGTGAATGACGCTGTTCTTTACTGACGCGAGCGATTTCCAGGGGCACGGCGATGTTGTCGAAGACGTTGCGCGAATGCAGCAGGTTGAAGCCTTGAAAGATCATGCCGATGCGCTGGCGTTGCCGGCGCAGTTCGATGTCGCAAAGGGCTGTCAGGTCCTCGCCGTCCAGAAAAATGCGCCCGGAACTGGGGCGCTCGAGCAGATTGAGGCAACGCAGCAGCGTCGATTTACCCGCACCGCTGCGCCCCAGAATTCCGTAGATCGCTCCATCGGGAATGCTCAAGGACACCTGATCCAGTGCAGGAGCCTGCCCTGACGCGTAGGTTTTGCTCAACTGCTCGACGATGATCATGGCTTGCTGTCCGCCACCGTAACCGGGATCACCGACCCCGAGAAGTTGTCAGTGATGAACTTGGCCACCTGAGACGAAGTCAGGTCTTTGGCCAGTTGCTTGATCCGTGGGTCGTCCCGCAACGTGGGTGTGGTCACCAAGATATTGGCGTACGGGTTGTGCTCGGCCTTTTCCAGCCCCAGCGCATCCTTGGCCGGCACCAAACCGGCTTCCAGCGCGTAGTTGCCATTTATCACCGCAAGGTCCACGTCATCCAGGGCACGGGGAATCTGCGGCGACTCGATTTCGAGGATCTTCAGCTGTTTCGGGTTCTCGGCGATGTCCTTGGGTGTCGCCTGATCGGTGGCCGGGTCGTTGAAGCCTGCCTTGAGTTTGATCAGACCGTTGTCCTGAAGCAGGTACAGGGCGCGACTGAGGTTGGTGACATTGTTGGGGACGGCTACCGTGCCTTTTTGTGGCACCTGGGCGAAGCTTTTGTGCCGATGGGAATAGATCCCCAGCGGCTCGATATGCACCGTCGCAGCCACCTCGAGTTTTTCGCCAAGGGCCTGCTCCTGAGACTTCAGGTACGGCAAGTGCTGGAAGTAGTTGGCATCTACGTCGCCATGCACCAGCAACTCATTCGAGTTCACACCATTGGGGATCTCGATGACCTTGAGGTTCAGCTGGGGATCGATCTTCTGGACGTACGCCAGAATTTGCGCATGCGGTACCGGGTCCGCTGCCACTCGCAACGGCTCCAGGGCCAACGCACTGAAAGAAGCAACCAGCCCGCCCAGCACTGCCAGGGTCAATCCTGTTTTTTTGAACATGCTCATAGTCCTTGATCAAGTGATGGGGTCAGGCACTCAGGGCCTTGGGAATCAGTGCATCGGCGTAGTAACGCTGGGCAACGTCGGGATGGGAGCGCAGGCGGCCTTTGAGGTAGTTCCAGCCCACGTCACGAAACAAGGGATTGTCAGGATCACTGGCCGGGCCTCGCGCGTCACGCAGTAACGCCGTGGGCAAGGGGTAAAGCGGCACCACCGCATCCAGTTGCGCACCAAGGAAAAACGCAATCGACAAGCGCTCGCTGCCCTTGGGTGGCGACAGCACCCGATGCACCGTGGCGCGCAGATAACCGTTGGTGGCCAGTTCCAGTAATTCGCCGATGTTCACCACCAGGGTATTGTCCCGAGGCAGCGCGTCGATCCAGCGCCCCTCCTCGATCTCGACTTGCAGGCCGGCCTGGTGATCCTGCAGCAGGAAGCTCAGGAAACCCGAATCCTTGTGAGCCCCCACGCCTTGATTACTTTCGTCTGGCACCCGCCCCGGATAACGCATGAGTTTGATGTGTTCATTGGGCTTGTCGCCGTACAACTGATCGAAAGCCTCCTGCGGCAGCGACAGCGCCTGGGCGAAGGCGCGCAGCAGGCGCAACGACATGCGGGTCATGGCTTGCTGCCAATCCAGCAGCAAGGGTTTGAGTGTCGGCAGCGAGGCCGGCCATTGATTGGGGCCTTGCAGGCGCGCCCAGAGCGGGCTGTTCGGGTTCAGCGGCAAAGCCTCCCTCTCGGCCCCCAGATCGAACTGCTCGCGCAGGTCAGGCTTGCCGCGAGTGACCTCCGAAGCCGCACGGTTATAACCGCGAAAATGTGGCGAGTTGATCATGCCAACTGCCGCCTTCTCGTGGTCCGGCAGGGCAAAGAACTGCCGGGCATGCTCCTGCACCTGCTTCAACAAGATGCTGTCGATGCCGTGGCCGGTCAGGTAAAGGAATCCGACATCCCGTGCGGCGTGGCGCAAATCGTCAAGAAACGCCTGACGCTGCACCGGACTGCCATCGAGCAATGAAAGATCCAGGGTCGGTAAGGTGGTGATGTCCCGTGTGTGCGGCATGGTTCACTCCCATGTGAATTGACTGAGCGCGTTCAGCCTGGCGTCCTGTTGAAGCTAAACGATCTTAAAAACCGCTAATAAATATCTTTTTTGCATTAGCTTAGGTTCGATTCTTGACAGCAAATTGAGCGTTTGAGGTCAGCCACTTGATATAGCTCGATACAAGCTTGTTATTCCATAAAAGAAGTACACATAGATTTTATAGTACGTTTCAATCTATACGCTTCTGGCGCACTCGCATGGCCGATCTTCTTATCGCCATATCGAAATGCTCACCACCGCAGCCGTCATCTCTTGGTTGTTCTCCATCGGCCCGGAACTGATCCCGGTGCGCCTTGAACGACATGTCGACAAAGGGTTCAAGCACCAAAGGTGAATCCACCCCTTCAACTACTTTTACTTTCTCTGGAGCGATGATGTCCGATGCAAAACCTCTGCTGTTTGCACTCTACGAACAAGCCAGCGTGGGCTGCGGCGGTGCTCCGAGCCTCTGGACGCACCCGGCCGACGAGCGTCTGGCAATCAACTCACTGGGCTATTGGTCGAACCTGGCGCGCATTGCCGACCAGGCTAACCTCGACATGCTGTTCTTCGGCGACGTGCTGGGTTTCTACGACGTCTTTGGCGGCAATGCCGATGCGGCGATGAAATGGGCCGTAGAAGCGCCGGCCAACGACCCGCTGATGATCATTCCCGCCTTGGCCGCGGTCACGGACAACCTCGCGTTCGGCGTCACGGTCACCACCAGCTATGAACACCCCTTCACCCACGCCCGGCGTTTCAGCACCCTGGACCACCTGACCAATGGCCGGGTGGGCTGGAACATCGTGACCTCTTATCTGTCCAGCGCCGCGCGTAATTTCGGCCTTGAACAGATGATCAAACACGATGACCGCTATGAGCGCGCCGAAGAGTTCCTCGATGTGGTGTACAAGCTCTGGGAAGGCAGTTGGGCCGACGATGCCGTGGTTGCTGACAAGGCTCGTCAATTGTTTGCCCGAGGTGATCGGGTACGGCCGATCAATCATTCTGGCGAGCATTATCGGGTAGCCGGTCCGCACCTGACCTCGCCGTCACCGCAGCGCACACCGCTGCTGATCCAGGCCGGCTGGTCGGGGCGTGGCCGTGAGTTCGCGGCGAAGCACGCCGAGCTGATTTTCATCGCCAAATCCAACCCTCAGGAAATCCGCCAGGGCCTGGAAGACATATGGGCCAAGGCCCAGGCACGCGGCCGCCAGCGCGAGGATGTAAAGTCCCTGACCGTACTGCGTATCGTCACCGCCAAAACCGAGATTGAAGCCCAGCGTAAATATGATGCGCTGCAAAGCAACTACCACCTGCAGGCGCAACTGGTCAGTTATGCGGGTGACACCGGCATCGACATCAGCCGCTACGCCGACAGCGATGCACTGTCGACCCATACCGAAGGGCTGACGTCCTATGTCATGCACCCTGATGGCAGTGGTAAACCGTTGACCGCCGGGGATGTGAAGCAACGTTTTGCCAAGGTCACCCGCGGCAGCGACCTGATCCTGGTGGGCACCCCGCAACAGGTAGCCGACCGGATCGAAGAACACGCGAGCATTTCCGGCACCAGCGGCTACATGATCAATCCATTGATCAGTCCCGGCACACTTGAGGATTTCGTAGAGTTGATCATTCCCGAATTACAGAAGCGCGGCCTCTACAGAACCCAACCGCAAAGTGGAACCTTCAGGTCCAGGCTGAGGGAGGATGGCAGCAGCCATTTACCCGATTCGGCTTACGGAGCCTCATTCCGCTTCGACAAGGACCTATAGCCGCCGGGCGACTGGCTCCCGGGAATGTTTAGCGAGCGGTATGTTGGACGACCTCATAGAGCGCCCGAAAACGATCGTCTAAACTCAGGGTTGAGCTTGAGGGTTCAGCCATGTGCGGACGACTTTCGCAATACAAGGGTATCCACGACTTCGTGGCGGCGCTGAGCATGCCCAATGCCCTGGTCAACACCGTTGGCGACCAGCCGCTCGAGCAGTACAACGTCGCCCCGACAACAAGGGTCGCGCTCTTTCGCCAGGAGGGCGACACGCTGCACGCCGACCTGGTCAGGTGGTGCTGGCGACCGCATTGGGCAACCGATCAGCCAGCGAAGCCGAACGGCAGAGTCGAAAAGGTAGCGCATAGCCCATACTACCGGGCGATCTGGCCACACCGCGCCATCACCCCCATCAACAACTGGTTTGAGTGGGTCGATGAGGGTGGGCCGAAGAAGCAGCCCTATTTGATCCGGCATCGGGACGGCTCACCGATCCTGTGCGCTGCTATCGGCCAGTTTACGACCGGCGCACACGCGCCTAGCGAGTATGACGGCTTCGTGATCATCACTGCCGATTCGGCAGGCGGCGTGGTGGACATCCACGATCAACGCCCGGTAACACTGGCGCCCGAGGTGGCACGGGAATGGCTCAACCCGACCACACCCAAGGAGCGCGCCGAGCATATGATGATTCAACAGGGAGAGCCGTCCGAGGCCTTCGAATGGTTCAGGGTCGGCGCAGCCATTGGCAATGTGCGCAACCAAGGCGCGAGCCTGATCAAACCGATTTGAGAGGCTATTTGTCCCGCTGAGTCCTGAAATTCACGCAGGCATCACTCCCCGGCTTGGCACCTTACGATTGGCAAGCAGATTGCCGGGCGTTCACACAGTCTGTGCAGGTGCCTGTTCTTGGCCTGGTGTTTATGCAAAGTCGAAGTTTTGTAAACCAATCAATGCAGCCAACGATGCAATTGGCCTTTCTCCCTTGTTTTGTGCCATGGCACCCTGCCCCATTTCCTGAATGTTCAGGACTAAAGTTCACGGACTTTACCCACAAAAGACCTGATGACAGCAGAACCGACTATTCTCTCGGATAGTGAACGCTGCACTCTTGGCAAAAAGGGACGCCATGCCAAACCATGATCGCGCCATCGGCTCCAGACCCGACATCACATGCGGTGATCGAACCTGTCTGATCAGGCCCTGGTTACTCTGGATAGCTTCAATTACGGTTTTCTGTCTTTTCACGGTAACTCCCGGATACGGGCAGAACCTGCCAACTGCAGCGAGTGTCGAAAACGCCACGGTTACGGTGATTCAAGCGCAGGAAATCGTTTCCAGGGCCACCCTCGAAGCCGTTCGCTGGAGCGGCCCTGAATCCGGCCCGCAAGCCCTGAAGGGCAAGAGCATCGCCCTTGTCGCAGAAGATTTGCGTAACGGAGGAATTCTCGGTGTCGCGCAGGGCGCTCGCGAGGCAGCCAAGGCGATGGGCTGGACGCTGGAGATATTCGACGGCGCTGGATCATCGGCCGGGCGCGCAAAGGCCTTTTCCGATGCCCTGGCAGCGAAACCCGACGGCCTGATTTTGTGCGGCTCCGATGCCCTTGAGAACAATGCGGCGCTGACCCTCTTCGCCAACAGGGATGTGCCGGTGGTGGGCTGGCACGCCGGGGCACGCCCCGGGCCGATTGACGGCACGCCGGTGGCCATGAATGTCACGACCGACCCGCTCGAAGTGGCTCGCCTCACAGCCATGGCGGCGGTGGCACAGTCAAACGGACACGCCGGCGTGGTCATCTTGACCGACTCCAAATACAGCATCGCCATGGCGAAAGCCAAGGCCATGGAAAACGTCATTCGGGCCTGCCTGGAATGTACGTTGCTGGAAGTGCGCGATGTCGCGATCTCCGATAGTAGCGAGAAGATGCCGGCGATCACCAAGGAACTGCTTCAACGCTATGGCAAGCGCTGGACCCACACGCTGGCCATCAACGACATCTATTTCGACTACTCAATTGCCTCATTGACCAACGCCGCAATAACGAGTGACGGCATCAGTCTGTTGTCTGCCGGTGATGGCAGCGCTTCGGCTTTCTTGCGCATACAGGCAAAAACCTACCAGACCGTCACCGTGGCCGAACCGCTCAACCTGCATGGCTGGCAAGTGATGGATGAATTGAACCGGCTGTTTGCAGGTCAGCCGGTGAGCGGCTTCGTAGCGCCGATTCACCTGGTCAATGCCGACAATATCGCCTTCGACGGCGGGAAGAAATTCCAGTACGACCCTGACAATAGATATCGAGACATCTATCGCCACCAATGGAATCCCTGACATTGGACGTTACTTCCCGGCTCGGACACCAGCTATTGCCGCAATCGCTACGTGCACAGTTCACACTGGCGTTTCTGACGCTGGCGCTACTGATCCTGGCGGGTGGTGCAACTGCGGTCTACGCGTTGCGCACGTCAAACAGCGCCACTCGCCAGCTGACGGATGAACGACTGGTCCGCATGCAAAATGGGCAAGACATGCTGCAGCGGACCTTGCTGATCGAACGCCAGACCGATCAGCTTCTGACAACCCGCTCCCCCGACTCCCTGCGTACAAGCTATGCAGCGACCGTCGAACAGCTTGAAGCCCTCGATCAGTTGGTGCAGCAGCTGACTGCCGCGAACAGTGGCGTGGCGATACTCGACATGTATCAGTCGAGTCAGATGTTTCGCAATACCGCCAACATCGTTGCGCAGCTGCGAGAAAGCCTGCTGCAAACCGAGGTCACTTTCGAGCAGACCCTGGAGGATCACACCACCCGGTTAACCGCGACCAAGACCCCGGCCAGCCTGGAACTGGCGGTGTTACTTTTCGATCTGCCGCAGGCTGTTGACAGTGATGCCGTGCAACGCCTGCGGATCCGATATGAGCGCCTGTCACGCACCGCAGGCAAGCTGCCCGACACGGATGTGGAGACGCCCGATCTCTTCTCCCTGCGCCAGAGACTCATCAATCAGCACAACGTCATACAGAGGTTCAATGAGGAGCTGAAGAATGAGGCCGGGGTTCTGGTCGCGGTGGCCCGTGCGCAATCCAGTGCTTACACCGAAGACTATCGCAACGCCGTGCAACGCCTGGTCGAGGCCTCAAATCGTAGCCAGCAATGGGTACTGATCATGTTGGGCGCCAGCCTGGTGTTCGCCTGGTTTGTGGCCCGGGTCTTCATGGGCCGTCATGTGCTCGTGCGCCTGAATGAAATAAGCCGGCAATTGCGTCAGGAACACACTGACAATACGCATTTGATGATGGCCGAACATGGGAAAGACGAGATCGGCAACATGGCTCGCGCGGTGAATCAATTCCTCGAAGACCGACTTCAGCTGGAAAAAAGAACGGTCCAATTGAGTATCGCCACAGAGCGGCTCGCCGTGCAAAACAGCCGACTGGAGCAAGAAGCCGTCATCCGTGCCGGACAAGGTCGTGTCCTGGAACTGATCGCCAGGAGCACCGAGCTTGCAGAAGTCCTCGACAGCCTGGCTCACCTGGTCGAGTCCCAACTGGAGGGGATGATGGTGTCCATCCTGGTGCTGGATGAGGATGGCAAGCACCTGGTGCATGGGGCTGCACCCAGTTTGCCGAAAGCCTATAACCAGCTCATTGACGGGATTGCGATCGGTCCGAACGTCGGTTCATGCGGCACCGCGGTGTATCGACGAGAACCGGTTATCGTCACGGATATCGAGCTGGATCCGCTGTGGGAGGAGTACCGTTCAGCCGCTGCGCCCTATGGATTTCGCGCCTGCTGGTCGACGCCGATTCTGTCCCATGAGCGAAAGGTGTTGGGGACGTTTGCCTTGTATTCCAACACCGTACGTAGCCCTAGCTCGAGCGAGACACGACTGATCGACATGGCGACACCGCTTGCCGGCATTGCGATAGAACGCCAACTGACCGAAAAACGCATTCGCTACATGGGCGACCATGACGCACTGACCGGGCTGCCGAATCGCACACTGCTCGAAGACCGTCTCAAGCAGGCAATACTTTATGCCCAGCGCTACAACCGCCAGGTAACCGTGGCGTTTCTCGATCTGGACAAATTCAAACTGGTGAATGACAGCCTTGGGCACAGTGCGGGAGACGAACTGCTGAAAACCGTCGCCCAGCGCATGCTGGAGTGTGTACGCCGCACCGACACTGTCGTGCGACTGGGTGGTGACGAGTTTGTGATCATCCTGTTCGACCAACCCTCAGACCTAGATGGCGTTACTCCAGCCCTGCACAAAATCCAGGAAGCCATCCTGCGGCCGATTCAGCTCAGCGGACATACCCTCCACGTCACCTGCAGCATGGGGTTGGCCACCTACCCTGCCGACGGCAGCGATACCGACACTTTGCTCAGCAACGCGGACGCCGCCATGTATCGGGCCAAGGAGTTGGGGCGCAACAGTTACCAGTTCTATACGAGCGAGATGAATAACAAGGTTCAGGGCAAGCTCGCCATGCAAGACGGGCTTCGAAACGCACTCAACCATGACGAGTTCCTGTTGCTGTACCAGCCTCAGGTGGATTTGCAGTCAGGTCGGATTATCGGCGTAGAGGCACTGATCCGCTGGCAGCACCCCGAGCTCGGCATGGTGTCTCCAATCAAATTCATTCCGCAGGCCGAAGATACCGGGTTGATCGTCCCCATCGGCGACTGGGTGATTCATACCGCGTGCAGACAGAACAAGGAGTGGCAGGATGCGGGCTGGCCGCCGATCACCATGTCGGTGAATATTTCAGCACGCCAGTTCATCGAAAGGGACCTGATCGACCGGGTGAGGCATGCCTTGAAAGAAACCGGACTGGACCCGATGTACCTTGAGCTGGAGCTGACCGAAAGCCTGATCATGCAAGACCTTCAGCAAGCCATCAGCAAAATGAAAGAACTGCAATCAATGGGGATCAGTCTCTCGATCGACGACTTCGGCACCGGCTACTCCAGCCTTGCAGCATTGAAAAGCTTCCCGATCGCGAGACTCAAGATCGACCAGTCTTTCGTACACGATCTGCCTGACAACGAGAACGACAAAGCCATCGCCACCGCGGTGATTTCGCTGGGGCACACACTGAACCTCAAGGTCATTGCCGAAGGTGTCGAAACCGAAGAGCAGCAAACCTTCCTGCGTGAAAACGGCTGCGATGAAATTCAGGGCCACTTTTTCAGCAGAGCGGTCAGCGCAGAGGAAATCAGCTTGTTACTGCGTACGCCCCGGTTGCCTCAACCTTGCCGCATTGCGAGCCCTGACTCGGTAAAGCGAAAACGCGATGTAAAACGCCCAAGCAGTCCAATGCCCGGGCATTAATCACTCAGCGTACGGTAGCGTGTGAACGATCTGTATTGATCGAGTTGATGGCGAGGGAATTGAGGACTCCATGACTAACCGCGAACAACTCCATCGAGATGGCTATGCACTGCTCCGTCGAGCGATCCCGGTCGAGTGGCTGGACGACCTTCGTGCCGTGTTCGATGCGGGCGTGAAGCCGGCGGACCAATGGCCCGTGCCGCGTGGCATGGATTGGCGCCATTCGCTGCTGGACTCCGATTCGAAGGTTCAGGCTGTGTGTCGCCTGCCCCAGGTGCTGGCGGTGGTGGGCGAGTTGATCGGAGAACGGTTCTTCCTCTCGCAGGTGGAGGGTCGCGAGCCTCTTGCAGGTGGCGGTCATCAGCAGTTGCACCGCGACTTGTCGGCCCAACGGCCAGGCGACATTGTGAACGTCCTGGCTTATTTCGACGATTACGGTCCCGAGAACGGCGCAACTCGTATCGTCCCTGGCAGCCATCGCCCTGAGCAGGGAGAGCCGCCATTCGACTTCCATGACGAGTCCCGGTCCGTGCAGCTTTCAGGCAACGCGGGTGACATCCTGGTGTTTGATGCCGATTTAGTGCATGCGGGCAGTCTGAACTCAATCGGCGCACGCCGTCGCTCCATCCTGATGAGTTATTTTTCAGAGCCGCTTTACGCTTCACACCTGGAAACAGTGAGCCTGCGAAATATTCGGATGGACACGACCGATCGGTTCGATCCCTCGGATTGGGAACATTTTTTCGAAGGAGAAAAAGCTGGAACATCGGCCAGCCATATATTTCATCTGGGTAACATTTCTACTGCAAGGATATAAGCGGGACATACTCCAGCAAAGGACTCAGGGCACTCTATGCAGGCCGCCTCATAAGGAATTCAGCGTGCAGGTATAAGCCCTATAGCCTGTCACTGCCGTCAACTCGATGCGGTATTGAAAGTCTTAATCCATGGAGTAAACAGTATGAGTCTGTCCAGAAAATTGCTTGTCGGCGTTGCCTTGAGCGGCCTGCTGCTCGGCGGGTGCACCTCAAGAATCACGGAGAAAGAACAGTACTCAGGGTTTCTTCCCGACTACAACAACTTGCAGGAAGTCACCACACCCAGCGGTGAGAAGGCGATGCGTTGGGTGACCCCGTCCTGGAACCCGAACACGTATGACACGGTGGCCTTCAAGCGATTGGAACTGTACCCGACACCACAGCCCAATGAACGGGTCAACCGCCAGACGCTGGACCAGTTGCAAACCTACATGACGAACAATGCCAAGAGCGCATTGGGCCAGAAGTACCGTATGGTACCCAACGTTCAGTCGGCCCCTGCCGGTTCGCGAGTCCTGGTCGTACGCGCTGCGATTACCGGGGTCAGCACGTCCAACGAAGGTATGAAATGGTATGAAGTGGTTCCGGTCGCGGCCGCGATAGGCGCGACTCAGGCGGCCACCGGCCACCGTAATCAAGAAACCGAGTTGTACATTGAGGCCGAGATAATCGACGCAAGCAATGGCCGGACTGTGGCCAAAGTGGTGCGCAAGGTCTTCGGCGAGCAATTGAAAAATGCAAGCCAGCCGGTTACCGCCAACGATTTCAAAGCGGCAATCAAAAAACTGGACAGCGACATACAAGCATTCATCGAATAGCAATGAAGTGTCAGCCAGCTTCCGTGGATGACTGTGTTTCTCATCTCAGCCCCGCAGGAAAATCTTGGTGCCGTCCAATCTGACGGCGCCAGCCACTCGGGCGCCCGCCTGCGTCTATGCAGCTACGCTACACAGGAGCAGCGAGCGGCAGAGCACATTGACACCTGGACTATAAAAACTGCCCGTGCGGCAAGGCGAGATTTATAACCCCGTGCGTAAATGTCGATGCTTTCGCGATTGCCTTCTGCGAAAACAGCCGCAACATGACGACTTTGCCCAACGTATCGCTGCGTAAAGCCTCTTCATCCTGGTTGCCGATCAGGACGCTATCAGGCGCTACAGACCAGCCGCCAGCCTGCGCATAGAAACGAGCGAGCGGCGGATCACACGTGAAGACACCGATATCAAGGTTACTGCGCTCCATACAACGAGTCGCTGCGGCGACGGTCTTCAACCCAAGACCTAGCCCCTGACAATCTGGATCGGTCATGACGCAACTCAGCCCGGCGATGTTAAATGTGTCACCCGCATGTTCAATCGGTTTCATTACGACCGCGGCATAACTGACGACCCTGTCGTGCGCGCAGATATAGAACGAGAATGCATCGAACACCGGATCGTGCAGCGGTATCGCTGTATTGATTTCATCTTCTTCCGTCTCGGGATAGACACGGTTTTGCAGTAAAGCAAACTCTTGTTTCAAAGCCGAAGAGGCCCGAATGTAGGCTATCGCGTCAACAGCCCAAGGCTCTGATGGCTTACGGTGGATCATTGTTATCCCTTCTCCTGAAATGACATGCCTGATCTAAACCTCGCCCCTCATAGGTACGCCGGTATCCAGTACATAGTGTTTCCAAACGCCTCACACCGCCTGTCTGACGCCTGAGAACTATAAACGAATGCCGTGCGTCCTAATTCATGCAAACCCACTCTTATCGATGGAAGCCATCATGCATTTAAAGAAGACGAATTTCGTAGCTTTGATGACATGCGTAATGATGCTGGCTGCAGCGCCTTTACTTCCAATGTCCTCTGCCTATGCAAAAAGTGCTGGCGGCGGAAACAGTGCGGGTCACGGCAGTAGTAGCAGCGCCGGAGGCCAGGGAGTAGGTCATTCTGCTGATGCTGACAGCAATGGCCGTAGCGAAGGCCATTCTGTTGACGCCGATAGCAATGGCCGCAGCGAAGGCCTGGATAGCGATCATGACGGTAAAGCAATCAGGGATCATGGAGTCAGTGGCAAGCACACCGGGAGTACTCGCCATGCCAGCAAAGGTCATGGTCCGGCCACTTCAGGGATCGCACACTCCAAAACTACACACGGACTTACAAAGGCCGCAGCGATCTCAACCGCCACTCCAGGCGATCACAATGAAAAGGGTCTGAGTAACGCTGCTACTTCGAGCACCAAACAAGATCAAGATAAAGATAAAGATCGGTAGACCCGGTCTTTACGTCTTCATGCTCCAATATGATGCAGAAAGCCCGCCGATTGCGGGCTTTCTCATTCCACCTCAGCCGACCTTGAACATCTTAACCAGCTTCTTGGCTCGCCTGCGTTTCACGACCCCTTTCAGCCTCTTGAACCAACGCGTTCAAGAGTTCTTCGGTATGGTTTATCGATTCACGTATCTCGTCAAACGCCTCATCCAGAGCTTTTTCGATCTCGATAGCGGGAGATCCACGTAATGTCTCCTGTATTTCAAGCTCGTCCTGCTTGAATTGCGAAAGGTTGGCGCGCAAGCCCTCTAATCGAAGAGATATCTGTGAGATATGGTGTCGGCGGCGCTGAACCATGATGCTTCTCCTGTTGGGTTCCCATACCTGTTTAGAACGCTGCCTGCAAAGAGATGTTCAGCATTTCCTGACCAAAGGATTCGGTCTCGGTAAAAGTCCTTTTGAGAGAACTCTGCGACACCATTCGTCGCCTATTAAAACGCGGTGCAGGATACGGCTCAAGGATTGCTAAGTACGCCCGTAGCGGCCCCAGGACGACATAATTCTGACGCGGCAGCAATCAACATTAACGCTTAAGGACTCCAGCGATACGCCTGGTCAGTCACCGGAGATGTAACGTGTCAACTCTCAATGAAATCGCAGCGAACCACGCGAGAATGGCCAAGGCAAACGAAGAAGAGTCGACCGGACTGAGTGAGCGACACCTTCAAATAGTGGGCAGCTTTGAAATCCCCGCCATCGATGCACAACAGCACATTCCACTGCACCTGATTGCCGGGGTGCAGGACAACCACTTCGAACAGGCAACTGGCTACTTGCTCTGACAGCGTTTGATCTCAATACCGGGTTGGTTCGTCATCGGCTTGTCGCAGGCCACGCAGAAAAATTGATATTTTGAACAGTGTGCGAGCAAAACGTGCGGTGAGCTGATCGGGATATCCGGGAGGGTGTCATGGCCGCTGTCAGCGATACGCTGAAGCTGTTTCTCGCGGGCGACGTCATGACCGCCCGCGGTATCGACTCAGTACTGCCGCATCCTGGCGATCCGCGGCTTTACGAAGCTTACGTCAAGCATGCCGGCGACTACGTCCGGCTGGCAGAAAGACTCAATGGCCCGATTCCCCGCCCGGTCGACTTCACCTATGTCTGGGGCGTTGCGCTGGATGAGTTCGAACTTCGCCAGCCACACGCACGCATTATCAATCTGGAAACTGCGGTGTCCCGCCGCGGGCGACCGGAGCCAAAAGGCATCAATTACCGCATGAGTCCGGAGAACTTCCCGGTCATCAGTGCAGCCGGCATCGACTGCTGCATGCTGGCCAACAATCATGTGCTGGACTGGGGAGAAGACGGTCTGACCGATACGCTAGACACCCTATCGAGCAACGGTATGTGCAGCGCTGGCGCCGGGCATAACCGGCAAACTGCCGAAGCGCCTGCCGTGCTGCCGCAGCCTGGCGGCCGGCGTTTGCTGGTGTTTGGCCTCGGCGCCCCCGACAGCGGCATCCCAGCGGACTGGGCCGCCACAGACAAGTGCGCGGGCATCGCACGGCTGGAGGATTTGTCGATGCAAAGCCTGCACCCGGTGGCCAAACGGATTCTTGCAAGCAAAAAACCGGGAGATCGGGTGGTTGCTTCCATTCACTGGGGCGGTAACTGGGGATTCGATATCCCGCGGGAGCAGGTCCGGTTCGCCCATGCGTTGATCGACGAGGCCGGAGTCGACGTGGTGCACGGGCATTCCTCGCACCACGTCAAAGGTATCGAGGTGTACCGCGAACGCCTGATTCTCTATGGCTGCGGTGATCTCCTGAACGATTACGAAGGCATCGAGAACCACGCGGCCTTTCGCGGCGACCTGGGGCTTCTATACTTTGCCGCCCTGGACCCAAGCGGGTGCCTGCATTCGCTGGACCTGATACCCATCCGCCTCCATCGCTTTCGCATCTGCCGCGCCGAAGGGGATGACCATCAATGGCTGCACGATACCCTTTCTCGCGAATGCGCACGCTTGGGCAGCCGCGTCGAGCCAGGCGCGAAAAATGCCTTCACGTTGTGTTGGTAGGAAAACAGGTCGGCATTCTGTTGCGAATGGTTGCACCCAACCCGCCGGACTCAACTGAATAACCTATGGGATCTCAACCATCAGGGCTCTGACGCCCAGATAACATTCGAACTGTTGATAACCGGACACCGATCAGGGTTGATCTCGCGCTCGCGATGAAGCCAGACCCTGGTTCGCTCGACATCGAATTTTCGCTCGTCTCTTTCCCTCATGACGATGCCAGATACGCCGAAATGCCCGCACTCAGGACAATTCAGTTCAATGCCATCCATTGCGGATTCAATACGTCGCGCGTCTTCCGAGCAGATCAAACACCACATGAGCCACTCCCAAGCACCTGTCAGTTTCCACGACCAAGCAATCTAGCCGCCAACTCATGCCCCACCGCCGGGCATCGCCGAACGTTTTCCAGGCGCTGACTTCTCGCCCATCCTCGCGGTGCAGGTTGTCAATTAATAGACCATTTCCAACCGTCACGCTACCTCGACAAAAAATTCCTTGTACCCACAGAAAAACCGGTAGCCCTGGTCTCGATCAGACGGGGGGTGAATACCCTCGGCGGGTGTTGATCAAGTGACCGTCGGCCTCACCTTTTGTCGCAAGTCGATTGACTGAAGAGAGCCTTTGGAGCCCAGTACTCAACGGGCCAGACCAGATCACACGAAGAAAAAATCATGTCGAAAATAACGGTGATATCCGGTGACTTTCTGGCAGGCGATGCTGAATTTCAATCTGGATTTTTCACGCTGAAATCCGCACTGAAACCTTCTCTCGAACTCAAGATTCCCCTGTCAGATCTGGAAACCCTGGAAACAGCAACCGAAGAAGTCGTCAACAAGAAAGGCAGCGTCATCCGATGGGGCCTGGCGGGAGCATTGCTTCTAGGGCCGATAGGGCTAGTGGCGGGCTGGTTACTATGCGATACAGAAAGGGAAATAACGTTCTACGCAAAATTCAAGGATGGCCGCTGCTTACTGGCCACTACTGATAAAGGTACTTACTCAAAGATCTCTGCTTCTCCCCTCAAGTAACCCCCTCCTCTCAAAGTCAGCCGCTATAGCGGCAAGTGTTCGCCCTGACCAGCAGCTGGCCACTCAGCACGTTTCCTGAAGCATCTGGCAGGGCGAACAGGTAAACCTTACGCGCTCCATAACAGCGCGTCCTCAAGCCAATTCTGAACAATTCACAACTGAACAGACACGCTCTGCCGACTGTCAGCATCCATCCGCCCCAAAACCAACAAAGCCCAGCACTGGGCTGGGCTTTTTCACTCCGTTGAGCTTATCTTTTCGGAGGTTTTTTGTGGCTGTCCAATCGACCGCTCTCCAGCAAATCCTTGTACTTCAACGCCTCAGCTTCACTGTGATAGACGCCGACCAGAACATCTCCCTGAAAGACATCCCACATCCTGATTCCCGCGCTACTTGATTCATGAGACATGTGATGCTCATCGCGCTCTTTGATGGTAATGACCATTTGCACATCCTCTGGATGAGGCAGGTAAGGTCTTTTTTACTCCTGTCATCTCCAAGATTCCATACCGAAAGCCTTCACCTCTCTCTGACGCTCCTGGGAGGGAGTGATTGCGGGGCAATCACGCTGTCGTTATTTGACCGCCTGCACATTTGGCAATAAGCAAGATGGGCATATGGCGAAAACGAATACCCACGCTGAAAATAGCTCAACGGTTTGAGAAAAATAGAATACGCTAACTATTGATACCCACGTCTAATGGCAGGATTTCATGTTGGCAAGGAAGGCTTCTTTTTTTTCAGCTGGGTGGACCGATGCCAAACTCAAAGTCGGACATGTCATCCTCTTTGTTGCCGTTGTATGCATCTCGCTGATAGCAATAAGCACTTGGGGAATCTTCAACTCCCTGGAGTACCATTTGCACGACAAGGAAACCGAGATGTCAAATCTCTCGAAGACGTTGTCGTCCAACATAGAGGCGACCCTTACGCAGGCTGACACGGTACTTATAGGCGCCAAGGAACGACTGGAAACTGAAGGCGGCAATGCAGAAAACTTAAACAAACTGGAAGAGTTACTTAAAATACAACAAAAGCGCTTGCCTCAAATACATGGCTTTTTTGTCTACGATGAACAGGGACGCTGGCTACTCAATTCAAACGGTGTCATACCCGCTAGCGCCAACAACTCGGACCGTGACTATTTCATTTATCATCGCGACCATAAGGACCCGGGACCCTATCTTGGCCCTTCCATACGCAGTCGCTCAACCAATGAATGGATCATGACGGTATCACGCCGAATCAATCATCCGGACGGCAGTTTTGCCGGCGTCGCACTCGCTACCATTTACCTCAACTATTTCCTTAATCTTTACGAAGGTGTGGACACCGGAACGAACGGCCTGATCAATCTGGTGAGTTCCAGCGGCAACATTGTAGTGCGCAAACCATTTCGCGACCAGGACATCGGCATTAACATATCAAAAGGCGAAGTGTTCGCCCTGTTAAAGCCTGATGTGAACTCCGGAACGGCGACCATAAAATCGTTTATCGACGGTGTAGAGCGGGTCATAGGCTTTAGACGTATTAATGGGTACCCCCTTGTCGTCGTCGCCGAATTTGATCGAAATGAAGTACTGGCGGACTGGCGGAGCGAATCCCTCGCCAGCCTGATCATTTCCTCCATATTATTAATAATCCTCAGCTTTATTGGCTATCGACTCATCAAACTCATGAGTCAGCAAATTCAAGCGCAAAGAGAATTGCAAGCCTCTCAGAAAGATTACATTGAAGCCAATAAGATTCTTGGTTTGATGGCCCTCGAAGATGGACTGACACGGCTGGCCAACCGACGCCATTTTGATTTCTTCATAGAAGCTGAAGTGGCCAGGAAAAAACGCAAGAAACTGGACGGCACTGCACTGATCATGATCGACGTTGACCTCTTCAAGAGCTACAACGACCTCTACGGCCACGTACAAGGTGATGAGTGTCTGAAGGCCGTGGGCGCCATCATTAGAAAGCATGTCAATCGAACCGGTGATCTTGCCGCCCGGTACGGTGGGGAAGAATTCGCCGTAGTACTGTCAAACACCGATTATGTTGGGGCTTTCCTGCTGGCCGAAAAAATCCGACTCGATTTGGAGCAGGCTAAAATACAACACAGCGACTCTCCGCTAGGGGTGGTCACTATCAGCATCGGCATTAGTTCGCTTTCCGAACTGGAAGTCGATACGGTGGAGGGCTTGGTGGATATCGCCGACAAAGCGCTATACATCGCCAAGTCCAGCGGGAGAAACAGGACCGTCATTTCAAATTAGCAAGGACGGCAGACAGCAGTAAAAAAGCAGCCAAGCCGTAGTTGGCTGCTTCGTCACATCGAGGCAAGAACCTCCATCTAATCCAGCGTCACCGATTCCCTGGAACGATTTGACCGGGTGACCGCCTTCTCCTCGACATCGCGATGCAGTAAGGAAATATTGTAATCGTAGGTCGATATCAAGGGCACTGGCTCATCATTCCGGGCCATCTGAAGCCATCGCCTTGTACGTTCAAGGTCGAAGGATTCGTTCTTTGAGGTCATTTTCGCAACAAGGTTCGCCGAGACCCTGAAGTGCCCACAACCGGCCGAGCAATTGACCTCTGACCAGTCTCCCAGCGCGTGAACAGTCTTGGCAGCAGCCTGACAAATTAAGCACTTCATATGGGATCTCCCTATCGATGACCTCTCAACTGTAGCCGATCCCCGGCCGAAAACGAGAAAAGCCCTGCAAGCGTAAACCTGCAGGGCTTCTCGGTCAGACTGACTGTCTCATTAAGCCGGGCAACCGATGGTTTTCCCGGTTTTTTGAATGCGTTGTGCTTATCGGATTTTGTCAGTGGTCGAAGTCACTGCCTTACTCAAACCTCTTGCGTTGTGATCACCGGGCGTTGTCGCCGAGATAGCCGTCGCTTTCGCTACCCCTCGCGTTGCTTTCGAATGCGCAATACCCGAAGTCACGGCTCCATGACCACGATGGCTATCGCGGGCACGTCCAACGTGATCGCGTCCAAGGTGATCATCGCTATCACGTCCAAGGTGTTTTCCGCTCAATCCGCGGTCTCGAACAGCCCGGCCGTCGTGATCGGTTTCCTGGCCTTCAGCGCGACCATTGCTCTTGGCACCCGTCGAATGACCTTCACCCGCATGAGCACCACCTGCATGACCACCACCGCCGCCACTGCCACCACCATTTCCGCCACCATTGCCATTACCGCCACCGTGACCACCACCTTCTTTGGCATAGGCCGTACCCATGACAGACAATCCGGCGGGGAGCAGAGGCGCGGCAGCAAGCATCAATACGCACGACATAGCTGCGGCTAGCTTCTTGTTTTTCAAAGGCATGATAGATTCCATAATGGTTCGTTTTTTACAGATTGTCGGACAAAGACAGTTGCCTGTAGTTCAGAACGAACGACGAACGGATCCATGCCCCTGCGCTACAGTCGTTGCACTGCAGCTCGCGGATGGCCGTCGACCACCCGCGAGCCAGTACCATCAGGCCAGCAACTTACGTTCGTCTTTACCGTACTTGAGCGATTTTTCGTCCGGAATCATCAGGCCGGTGTGCTCGTCGCGCCCCTGCAGGATGAAACGGGCGTCCGGCTTGCCCAACTGGGTGGCAGCCTGCTGGCTGTCGGCACCAATCTCGCCTTTCTTCATGCGATTGACGATCACGCCCACCGCCGTGTCGTTGAAGTCGCGCAGCATCCATGCATCACCGTCGCTGTCACCGGCCACCAGCACCGGGCCGTAGCCCTTCTGTTTCACCAGTACATTCTTGATGCCGACGGTCTTGCCTGGGCCGTAATTGAAGTGCCAGTCCGGTTGATAGCGACTGGTGTACTTACCGTTTTCCATCGCCATGCGCAGGCCGATCACGTTCTCGGGCGGTACGCCATAGCCGTAGTTGGGATGACCGGCGAACACCCGCACCACGTCGTCGATCGAGGCGGTGCTGACGTAGACGTCGATACCGTTGGCGCGCAATGTGTGCATCAGGCCGCGGATTTCCTCATGGATGCGAATGCCATGAAAGTGCGTGTCCGCCACCACCCCTGCCTTGCCCGGCAACGTGCGTGAACTCTCGTACTTGACCTTGCGCAGCGCGTCGCCCATGGCGTAGTTGTTGGAGGCCTCGGCCATCGCCTGCAACTCGGCCGTGGTCATGTTCTTATAGAAGTACAGAATCCACTTGTAGCCGATCTCCACCGGGTAGCTGTCGCAGATCGCGTCGTACATGAAGTAGAGCTTGGCGAGAAAATCCTTGTACTGCTCGCTGGCCTGGATCTCTTCCAGGCTTTTGTCGCCCGCAAGCCCTTTGTAGTTGGCGTGCAGCCAGCGGTAGTCAGCTTCCACGTCGCTGGAGATGTCTTCCATGGTGACCGGTTTACCGTCCACCGTGGTGTAGTCCTTCATGAACGCGCCGTTCGGCACGTCCTGGCGCAGCACGGCGGCGAACTCATCGGGTGTCAGCTTGTACTGCAAATGATTGATCTGGTAGACCAGCAACGCTTCTTCACAGTCATTCATGATGCAGGTGTTGTCCCAGTCGAACACCGCGTACGGGCGTTGGTCAGGACGGTAAGACGCGCTTTTGACGCCGTGCTGGTCGATGACCGCCTGCAGGCGCTGGGTGTTCAGTGGTGACCAGCGAGCCGGATCCAGCGCGCTTGGTGTGGCCGCGGGGGTAGCGGCTTGCGTTATACGGGAGGACAACAACAGCGGGGTTACGACGGAAACAGTAGCGAGGGTGTTCAGAAACTGGCGACGCTGCATGGTATAGCTCCTACTTCTAGACGATAGGTTACAACCGAGGCGATGGCGAAAGCGTGTTTCGAAAATAGGGACGAGGGGAAAAACCGTCCCGTGACGAGGCTAACTTCAAATACACAAAAACACAATATTGCCACAATATTACATTTTGATGATTCGCAGACCGCGCCCGCCCCTGCTGATGGAAGCCGGAGCGAACTTGACAGTGACCGGTGCCCCTCCACAATGCGTGCTCGGACAGCGACTCAAACGGCAGGACACCAGGCATGTGGCAAGAAGAGCGTTACCAGCGAATCCGCGCACTGCTATCGACCTTGCAGCGCGTCACCACCGACCGCATCGTCACGGAGCTGAATGTTTCACGCGAGACCGTGCGGCGCGATCTGGTCGCTCTGGAAGACCTCGGGGAGTTGAAGCGGATACACGGCGGCGCCATTCGCGTCGAAGACGAAGCCCCCATCGCCGAGCGGGCGCTCAGCAACGTCAAATTCAAGCGTGACCTCGCGCGTGCAGCGGTCGGCCTGCTGTCGCACGGACAGACCGTGTTTATAGACGCGGGCACCACCACGGTCATCCTTGCCGAAGAGCTGGCCAAGCTGGGCGGGCTGACCGTGATCACCAACTCGTTCAACGTGGCGCTGCAATTGCGTAACCCCGCCGCGTCGGGCGGCCAGCACAACGAGGTAATCGTGCTCGGCGGTTCGCTCGACGACCGTGCTCCCGCCACGGTTGGCGGCACCACGGTGGCGGAGATTGGCCGCTATCGGGCCGACCTCGCGCTGTTGTCGCCCGTCGGCATCGACGCCCAGCGCGGCGCCAGCAACTACGACCACCGTGAGGCCGAAGTGGCCCGCGCCATGGCCGAGAATGCCGGCCGCGTGGTCATCCTCGCCGACTACAGCAAGATCGGCGTGGAGAGCCGCGTAGCCTATTGTCCGCCAGAGCGCATCGACGTGCTCATCACCAACCACAAGGCCAGCACCGAAGCGGCGTTTACCGCACTGAACGCCAAGCTGAAACACATCATCCTGGCATAGCTCACATCGGTGAAGCTTCTCTACTGAAAGCCTGATGACGGACCTGATTCGGTGTGCCGCAAGCCGGCTGCAGAAAGCCGAGTAAGGCCTGCCGTGTGTCATGCCAGGCCGCCGGGTGCTCCATGTCGAGGAAGTGCCCGGTGTTCTTGATGGTGTGGAACCGGGACTGACGGGCATGAGCGGCAAAAAGCCGGGCGTCCTCCACCGAGGTGTATTCATCCCATTCGCCGTTGACGAACAACATCGGGACTTCGATCGCGTCGGCACAGACCGAGTAGCAGTGGATGTCCTGAGTCAGGATCTCGTTGACGTGGAAATGCATCTGCCGGTATTCGTGTTCGGCCAGGCTGCTGACATGCCGGTGATTAAAACGCTTGAACAACGATGGCAGGTGCTTGCCGATGGTGCTGTTGATCAAGTGCCCGACATTGGGCCGATCACAGGCCTGGAGAAAACTCAGGCCGTTCTCCAGGTAATCGCGCATCGGCGCATTGATCCGCGCTGCAAATGAATTGATCACCGCCTTCTCGATTCGACGCGGCCGCTGGGCCAGCGCCAGCAAGGTAGCCGCGCCACCCCAGGAAAAGGACAGCACGTGGTGCACGGAAAAGTGCTCGATCAATTCCAGCAGGATCTGCGCCTCGTCTTCCTTTCGGATCGGTTGGCCATGGAGGTTGTGCTCTCTCGACTGACCGGCGTAAGGCTGGTCGTACAGCACCACATTGAATCGCGGCTGCAGGTAACGCACCGTTTGAGCAAAGGATGCGGTAGTTGCCAGCGAGCCGTTGACCAGAATGATGGTTTTGTCAGCGGCGGCGTTGAGATAGTGCTCGGTATAAACCTTGTACTTCTTGCAAATCTCGACGATGGCAGTTTTCGGCATCATGTCATTTTCTTCCCTGAACAAATTTAACTAAGCGCACAGCGTGTGCAACTCCCCGGACGGTCTTTGTGACCGATAAGTCACTGACTGACCGGAGGTTCAGAGTTAAGCAGGGATTTTCTCGTCTGCAAGAGCCCGAACGAGTTATTTTGCTGCCCCGTGGCCAGCAATGATCCGACTCACAGTTCCGGGCTCTAAAACCCGATGTAGAGGCCTCGCCCGGGTTCGCTGCCATCGCTTAACACCTGCACCTATGGGAAGATGTTTGTCGCCTTGAGTCGGCGATGAGTTGAGTCGACCCTCTACTTCCAATGCCTGAACTATCGATCATGAACCGGACCACATGCGTATCGAGCACCTGGACCACGGCCCTTTGCAGGCTGTGTCTGTCGGTATCGCTGCTGATGACCTATAACGCGTGCGGTGCACCATTACCGGTTGAACTGTTTATCCCCGATGCGCCCCCCTTGACATTTGTCGATGATCCCAAAGGTCACGGAATCGTCGGAGACGCTGTCCTGATGGCTATTGCCAACGCCGGCTATGCCGCTCATGTACAGGCGCTGCCTTGGGCCAGAGCGCAAAAACACGTCAGTGAGAAGCAGGACATCCTGATAGCCCCGTTGTCACGTACGCCAGAACGTGAGGAGCACTTCAGCTGGATCGCTCCCATCATGTCCATGGAACGAGCCTTTTTCAGTCTTGACCGGCCAGTGAGCAGCTTCGCTGAAGCCAGGAAAACCTACCGCGTGATCGGTGTAGGCCTGGGCAGCGCACAAGAGGAAATCCTGCGCGCGCAGGGCTTCGACAACCGACAGATCTACCCGCTGACCATTGGCGACAACCCCGCGCAAATGCTCTTGAGAGGACGCATCGATGCCTGGTTCAACGGTGTCCCGGAGACTCAATATATTTGGCCGAAGGTGTCTCGACGCACGCTGCTGATGAGTCCCGTCATGAATAGAACGGATCTTTATCTGGCCTGCTCGAAGCAATGCTCCCCTCAACAGGTACGAGCCTTGCGCAAAGCGGTTGAAACGCTTCGCAGTGACGGCACCCTGGCACAGATACAAAAGGGCTATTTGTCGCAATAAGCACTGCTTCAAATACATGCAGTGGGGTCTTGAGTCTCTTCGGTAGCGGGCTACGCTTCGCTGATGGTCGCCGTCACCCTTGCCGGTGGTCTGCAACTGATCGGCATCGGGTGCGCCGGGTCTACACCACCAGGGACTGAACCATGGATCTCAAGGAAATCGACATTCTCGGTTCAAGCATCGGTCAGCATTGGTATTACTGTTCGAAAGCCGCAGCGATGACTCGTCTGCTGGGCGATACCCCTGTCAAAAGGATTCTCGACATTGGCGCCGGCTCCGGCTTTTTCAGCCATCACCTGCTGACCCGGACAACCGCCACCGAGGCCTGGTGCGTGGATATCAGCTATGAGACGGACTCGGACACCACAACCGCCGGCAAACCGCTGCACTACCGTCGTTCGATTGATTCAGTGGACACCGATCTGGTGCTGTTGATGGACGTGCTGGAGCATGTCGATGACGACGTCGGATTGCTCAAGGCCTATGTCGATAAGGTCCCGTCCGGCAGCCGTTTCCTGATGACGGTGCCGGCGTTCCGGTTTCTCTGGAGCGGGCACGACGAGTTTCTCGAGCACAAGCGTCGCTACACCTTGCCGCAACTGGAAACGGTGGCCAGGGACGCCGGCTTGACGGTGATGCAAGGGGTCTATTACTTCGGCCTGGTGTTCCCGATTGCGGCGACCCTGCGGTTGTTGCCAACAGGCACACAACCGTCGGCACCACGCTCGCAACTCAAGCGCCATCATCCGCTGGTCAATACCCTGTTGAAGACCCTGTGCACCCTCGAACTTCCGTTCATGGGAGTAAACCGTCTGGCCGGTCTGACCGTGTTTTGTCTGGCTCGCAAGCCGTGACCGCAACTGAACAGTCAGCGTTGGTCAACGGCATGGCATTCAGCAAAGTGGTCCCTTGAAGATCAAGAGCGACCCACCGAACCCGAGACCGGCAGATTTCCCAGCAGGTTGAGTCCCGTGATCTTCACAAAAGTCGCATAGTCCACCGGCTTCTCAATGCGGGTTTCCGCGTTAGGCAGCACATACGCCCAGGCACGCTTGGAGGAAGCGTCGTACACCAGTTTGAACAGGCGGTTTGGCACCCAGACCTTGTTGTCGCCAATGGTGGCATGACCTGCATCAAAGAGCGGGCCGGTGAAGACAAAGACATTGCCATCGGCGCGCTTCGCGAACTTCCTGACATCAGACTCGACCTTGCTCCAGATCTTCCGGTTATTGGTCGGGTCTTGCGGCACCATGTTCGACAGTGCAAAGGTCTGGGCCATTGCATGCGGATTCGGTGCATCGGCGGCCGGGGACTGATGGCCACGATCCACGGCCGGATGCTGGCCGCGGTAGTCGCTCAACTCTGCCCGCCCGTCCTTGGGAATGCGGGGGTCCGGATAGAACTGATTGGTTCGCTCCTCTCCTTTGGCATCTGCCAGCTGGGCTGAATTCAGACGCTCAACCACAACCAATGGCGTCTTGCTGGTTTGCGAATACAGCACCGCGAAGTTGTCGGAACACAGGGCCAAGGGCTTCATCGTTGCAGCCACGATGGCCATGCTGATCGGCCGGGCTGCCGGAAACAGGTCGGCGCACCCATCAAACGATGCCTGTTGCTGCTTGCTTGAATACAGGTCGATCGCCGCGCTCTGGCTGATTGAGCCTGAACGGTGCCCTTGTTCCTCGTGCTGGCTGGGCGGCTTGAGGAAGTCCAGCAGGTTGCGAGCTTCTGCCGTACCGGTCGAGAACAAAACAAGGGCCGACAGCCCCACTGCCATTTTGCGTAGGTTCATGCTTGGAATCTTTGAGTTGGATTGAGGGAGGATACTGGCCGCAAAGCCCTGAAATCGTCGGAATGAAAAAAGAGGCCAATACCCCTTTTGCCAATACGGACAACATAATAACCAGACTCGCAGCTAGCGTCTGACCTGTTGAAATCAAAGGAGTTTCTTTTACTCCAAAAACAGGAGTAGGCATGATCGGCAAAGACGTGATCGCCTATGAAATCTCCCTCGACGGTGTCCCCCCCTGGCTAAGCGCGATGTTCGCGTTGGCAGCTTCATTGTCCTTGGGAACGAGCAATACAATCGCACCGACGATGACTTCAAAAATCCCGCTACCGACGATGACCATGCCGGTTTCGAACCGCGCATAAAGTGCCGCACCGCAGGCCCCGGCAATGAGGATGGAGGCACCCAGCGCGGCAAAGCGCAACCTTGCCAGCCCGGCGATCTCGCTTTGCTTGAACGTGGTTTGAATCAGCAAAATGAATGAAATGTCGATCAGCGGCCCGCCGAGTGCGGCCAGGCCGGCGCCGAACATCATCCCGGCCAGGACGTACTCCACTGGTAGATACATCACCGCCGCACCGATGGTCGCAATGCCCAGGCCATTGACCACGGAGCCGAAGGTAAAGCCCCCATACAGGCGGCGGATATGCAGGTTACCGACGACAAAAATAGAGATCAGGTTGCCACAGCCATAGGCGCCCATGATCAGGCCGTAGGCGGCAAAGCCCTGTACACCGAAACCCTGGATGTAGTACTTGACCACGGCCAGCGCCATGCCGATGGAAATGCCCAGACTCCAGGCGACGTTGCCCAACCCGGCACACACATACACCGCCTGCATCTGTCGGCGACCGACCAGGCTGCGCCAACCGGCAGTGAAGGCGGCACGCCGACTCGTCACCTTGATCGGTTGGCGAGGCAATGCCTTGCTCAGCTTCATCACCGCCCAGGCCGAGATCAGGAACGTCAGGCTATTGAGGGTAAACAGATGTTCAAGCGGAATCAGCAGCGTAATGGCCGCGGCCAGCATCGGCCCGATCACCCGAGCGACCCGGATGATCGCGTCGAACAGCGCGTTGACGGCCTGCAACTGCTCCGGCGCCGCGACAATGCGTGGCAAGCTGGCGCGCAAGGCCGGTTCGAACAAAGAGTTGACGATCATCATGAGCATGACTGGCACCGCCAGCATCCACAGGCTCATGATGCCCAGCGCCCAGGCCAGCATCGGAATCAGCGCGAGCCCGGCCCGTGCGAGGTCGGCACCGATCATCGTGTGCCGATGGTCCCAGCGTTCGGCCCAGATCCCTCCCAGCAACGCACCCGCCAGCGCGGCACCGCCGCGCAACGCACTAAGCCAACTCGCATCGGTGCCGGCGATCTGCACCGCCATCCAGGCGACGGCGATCGCGAACAATTCGTCGCCGATCGAAGATAGCGCCAGCCCTCCCCACAGCAACGCCACAGGCCGCTGACGCAACGGTCTAAACAACTTCATATCATCAATTCCGCAAATGAAGACCTGCCACACAACGGACCTGTAAGCCCACCCTTATCGGCGCGTAAAACGTCGAAGTCGGGTCTGCTCCAGCGTTGATAACTTCGTCATTGATTTGAATAAACTTTACCCGCGCGCAACAACCAAAACGCGTCATCCGGGGAAGTATCAAGTGAGCTTTTCCAGGTGGCGAAGTACCGAGCTGGAAGTTCGCTACTCAATAAGAAGAGGCGCTCTGATTATTTATCGAGTGACGTTCGGTGCCCACAAGCGGAGGATTGAAAACACTGACCAAGATGAGGTCCGTGAACTTGCCATTCCGCAGATAGTGACGATCATGTTTGTCCAATACATACATATCTCCTGGGCGAATCGGATGAACCATGCCATCCATATCCTCAATCTCCCCTTCGCCGGCAATGCAATAGCAGGCCTCAAGATGATTGCGATAATGAAGAAAGGACTCCGTGCCAGCTCGCACCACTGTGTGGCAGATAGTAAAGCCGATGCCATCCATCTCCGTTAGCAAACGGTGGCTGGTGCCAGCCCCCCACTCGACAAAAAAATCGGTTTTTTCAACATCGGAGATACTACGGACAAATATATTCAGCTCCTTATGAATATATAGACGACTGCATCAAGGTTCCGAGGCAGCCTGATCGGCCATACCGGAAGCACCACACCCACAACGTAAAGGCGAGCCCACACATGACAAGTGTCCAACCGACCACTTGAAGTGTATTTATATTTCCAGATAGCGCTGTCTCTCGCGAAACCAAATAAGCCTAGTACCTGACTTAACATACAAAATAATTAAATAACAAGATAAGCAGAATACCCCCTGCAAAAAACAGGGTATGTTGTCGCGAGACGTAGGACGGACACACTACACGTGTGCCACTATGGCGAATTAGTCATTCCCTGATCCTATTGTTTCCCTGTAGTCAACGTCAACTACGCCCGAATAGTACGTGTGCAACTTTTAGGGTGTCAATGAATTTTTCTTATGCTGCTCACACTAAGACGAGTGAAATATCCGGGCACCGCTCGTGACATTCCAGTTACAAAACTCCAAAAGAAGATATAACAGCAACTATAATCTCTATCAAAAAGCGATAAAAAGCTGATGCACGCAGTTAGCTCTTTATATTTCGGACACTACTTCAGACCGCCGGATTCCGAAACCTGCACAGATACCCGATACCTGACGACGGACCGCAACGCAGCCTCGTTACTGTGCACTCTTATCGCGCGAGCCATCTGCTCCACCGGAGAAACCTCGGGACGAGTGATCGACGACTCCGAAAGCCCCGGAAACCTTCCCCGGGCTTTTTCGTTTCTGCGTCGCTTTTGCATTTCTGTGCGACAGATCTCACTTAAGGGACTCCCGTACCACTTCCTCATGGTGTTAGTTTGGAAATGTTTCTGTCTCATCGATCAGAAATTTCTCACAAACCACCTGCAAAGGAATGCCCCCAGCAATGGACTTCTCACTCAAGCACCTGGCCGCGACAACCTTGATGCTGGCCAGCCTTTCGGCGTTCACCACGTCAGCGCACGCCAACATCACACCGCAACAGAGCGCGACCATCCTCAAGACCTTCAATGACGCATCGGTCACGGATTTCAGGCAGTTCCTGGGCAGCCTGGCCAACAGCGACCTCGCCAAAACCGCCGACCTCGGCCCGGCAATCAGTGCCTTCCAGGGCAACAAGCCCCTTTCTCCTGAACAACAGAACGAGATCCATCGCCTGCTTGGCATCTATGCGCGGGTGAAGTACGGCAACGCTGCCACCGAGACCCTGCGCGAGCTGGTGGCAATTCCGACCTTCCGTGTGGAGGGCGTTGCCCAGCACGAGAATCCCGAATTCATCAAGATCGCCGACAAGCTCAAGGGCCTTGCCCAGGCTTTCAACCTGAACTTTCGCAACATCGACAACCGCGTCTATGAAATCTCCCTCGAAGGCGGTGGCGATGAAGTCGTGGGCATTCACGCGCATGCCGACGTAGTCCCCGTGACTCCGGAAAACTGGGTCCTGAAAGACGGCACCCGACTCGATCCGTTCAAGGTCACCCAGGTCGGCGACCGCATGTACGGCCGGGGCACCGAGGATGACAAGAACGGCATCGTGGTAGCGCTCTACGCCATGAAGATCATCAAGGAAGAAAAATTGCCACTGGCGAGGAATTTCAAGCTGCTGGTAGACACCACCGAGGAAACCACCGGCGACGCCATCCCCTATTACTTCGAACACAACCCGACACCCAATTACAACCTGGCGCTGGATGGCGGCTACCCGGTGGTGATTGCCGAGAAAGGCTACGGCACCGTCATGGCGAGCTTTGCCCGACGCGCCGCAGAGGGCAAAGGCGCCGAAATTACTTCAATGACGGGCGGCCTGGCCACCAACCAGATACCGTCGACCTCAGTCGCCACCGTTGTGGGTGACAAGCCCGCCGAGTTGGCCGCCAGCCTGCAGCAGGCCGGTACTGATTATGCCAAGCGCAATGGCGGCAACTTCGAGGTGACCGCCAAGGTCGTTGGCAAGGACGTCAAGCTGACGGTCACCGGCGTTTCCGCCCACTCCTCCGAGCCCGAGTCAGGCGTCAACCCGGTGGCAAGGATGCTGGGCTTGATCAACAGCCTCGACGGTAAGGTTGCGCTCAAGCACAACCACATTACCGACGCCGCCCGCTACGCTGCCGACAACTGGGGGCTGGACTACCTGGGTGGCAAATTGGGGGTCGGTTTTACCGATGCCTTCATGGGACCGCTGACCACCTCCCTGACCTATGTCGGGATGGATGACAAAGCCTTCAAGCTCGCGGTCAACCTGCGCGTGCCGGTCGGTAAATCCCCGGAAACGCTCAAAACCGAAATCGCCGATAAGCTTGGTGCCTGGAGCAAGCAGACCCAGATTGCAGCGGCCTTCAACTACTCGATCGCCGAGCCGATGCACCGCAACCCCGAGGGTGAATGGGTCAAGGCCCTGTTGGCCGTGGCCAGTGAAAACCTTGGCATGGAACACAAGTTCGGCACCTCCGCCGGCGCCACCTCGGTCCATGAACTGCCCAATGGCGTGCAATTCGGCCTGGCCAGGCCGGAGGTCAAGTACACCGGCCACACCGACAACGAGTTCAAGACCGTCGACCAGTTCCTGCTGGACCTGCAGATCGTGACCGAGATGCTGGGACGCGTCGGGCAGTTGCCGAAGCTCTGATCCACTGTTCGGACCCGCTCTTTTGGCGGGTCCACCTTTTTGATGGTCGGGCGCTACCCCAGCAACTGACTCAACGCCGCTCGCAGCTTTCCGGGTTTGACCGGTTTGTTCAGCAGCGGCGCGCCGAGTCGTTGCAAGGCGCGGCGACACTGATCACTGCGGTCGGCGGTGATGATCACGGCGGGAATGGCGGCGGCGAAATGCTCGCGCAGGTGGCGAATCACGTCGCAGCCGATGACCCCATGGTCCAGGTGGAAATCCGCCAGGATCAATTCCGGCGCCCGCCCCTGCAAGGCCAGCAGCGCACCGCTCTCATCGGTTGCCGTCACCACCTCGCAGCCCCACTGGCTGAGCAATGCACTCATGCTCTCGAGGATGCTCACTTCGTTATCCAGCACCAGCAAACGACGGCCCGGCAGAGGGTTGCCGGTACTCGGCTGCGGCACCGCCTGATGGATAGGCAGCGGCACTTGCTCGCCGATCGGCACCTGAATGCTGAACATCGAACCGCGTCCCGGCAACGAGCGGACCTCGACCTTGTGCTCGAGAATTCTCGCGATACGCTCGACGATAGCCAGCCCCAACCCGACGCCCTTGCGGTCGGCGGCACGTCCGACGTCCAACTGGTTGAACTCCAGGAAAATCGAGTCCAGACGGTCGGCCGGAATACCGCGACCAGTGTCCCAGACTTCCAGGCGCAGGTGCTTGCCACGTCGCCGGGCGCCCAGCAGGATGCTGCCCTGCTCGGTATAGCGACAGGCATTGCTGAGCAAGTTACGGATGATCCGCGACATCAACCGAAGGTCGGTGTGAATGGCGAAATTGCCCATGTGTACCCGCAGGTTCAACCCGGCCGCTCCGGCCACCGACTGGAACTCCGAGACCAACGGGCCCAGCAGTTCATCGAGGCGATACAGGGCAATATCCGGTTTGACCGCTGCCTGATCGAGACGGGAAATATCCAGCAGATCAGTGAGCAGGTCTTCGGCACCTTCCAGCGCTTGATGAGTGCGTTCGACCAGTACCTGCTCAACACTGGGTAACGGGCGTTCACGCAACGTGGAGATCAGCAGGCGCGCCGCGTTCAACGGCTGCAGCAGGTCGTGGCTGGCGGCGGCCAGGTATTTGTCCTTGCTGTTGTTGGCCGCCTGCGCCGCATCCCGGGCATCGCGCAAGGCCTGTTCGACCTGCTCGCGCTGGGCGATCTGCTGTTGCAGGTTGCGGTTGGCTTCGAGCAATTCATCGGTGCGCGCGGTGACCCGTTGTTCCAGCTCATCGTTGAGCGTCTGCAAGCGTTGCTGGGCCAATTTGCGCTCGGTGATATCGGCGACAAAACCTTCCACCAGGCCTTCCTGATCCGGCTTGAGCAGCAGGTTCATCAACACATCGATGTGGCTGCCGTCCTTGCGTCGCAGCTGGGTTTCATAGCCCAGCAGGCTGCGTTGAGCTTGCAGGGTCTGAGCGATGTCCTGCACTTCCTGCGCATCGCCGACGAACAACTGGCTTGCCAGATCGGCCCGGGAAAACAGCACCTCCTGAGGCGTCTCGTAACCCAGCATGTGCGCCAGCGCCGGGTTGGCGGCGAGCATGCCCTGTTGCAGGCTGGCCTGGAAAATTCCGTGGACGGCGTTTTCGAACAACCACTTGTAGCGGTTGCGTTCGGCTTCCAGCTCGTCGAGACGGGCCGCCAGCTCCGGGTAATGACTCTTGCGCGCCGAATGATTGCCCAGCCCCAGCAATCCGGTCAGCGCCCGTTGTTGCTCGTCAGAGGGCTTCGCCATAGACGACCTCGACATCACGCTGGCTCGACTCGCGGGGGTTGGTGAGAATGCACGGGTCATCCATCGCATGCTGGGACAGGAACGGAATGTCAGACGTGCCGACTCCGTGCAGGCCCAGGGTTTCGTGGAAACCGATGGCGTGTTTCAGCGCGATCAGGTGCTCCACCAAACGCCCACAGATCTGCCGATGATTGAGGCCGCGGCAGTCGATGCCGAAGGTCTCGGCAATCACTTTGAAACGCTCCGGTGCCGAGCTGTAATTGAACGCCACGACATGTTCCACCAGTACCGCGTTGCACAAGCCATGAGGCAGGTCGAGGAAACCGCCCAGGCTGTGCGACATGGCGTGCACCGCACCGAGAATCGCGTTGGAGAACGCCAGGCCGGCCTGCATGCTGCCCAGCATGATCTTTTCGCGCAGGGCGATATCCGTCGGGTTGGCGATCATCTGTACCAGATTGCCGTTGATCAGCCGCATGGCCTCCAGCGCATGCGGGTCGGTCAACGGGCCGTGACCGGTGGAGACGAACGCCTCGATAGCGTGCACCAGGGCATCGATGCCGGTACAGGCCGACAGAAACGGGTCCATGCTCAGGGTGGTTTCCGGGTCAATCAGCGACACGTCCGGCACCACCGCCTTGCTGACGATGGAGAACTTCATCCGTTCCTGCTGGTTGGAGATGATCACGAACTGCGAAACATCCGCCGAGGTGCCAGCGGTGGTGGGGATCAGGATCAGCGGCGGGCTCGGTACGCGGATCATGTCCACGCCCTCGAACTCGAGAATGCTGCGACCGTGGGCGACGACGATACCGATGCCCTTGCCACAGTCCATGGGGCTGCCGCCGCCGACGGCGACGATCACATCGCAGTGGTTTTCACGATAGATGTCGGCCCCCAGCATGACCTCTTCGACCCGCGGGTTGGGCGACACGGCGCTGTACAGGCAATAGTCGATGCCGAGGGCCTGCAGGCTGGCCTCGACATCGGCGACCCAACCGGCAGCGATTACGCCGGGGTCACTGACCACCAATACCTTGCGCGCGCCGAAGGTCTTGGCATAGTTGCCGACGTTATGCCGGCAGCCGGCACCGAAGATGATTTCAGGCGAAACGAATTTACGCAGCTGGCTAAGATTCTGGCTCATTGGAAAGCCTGTTTTTATTGTTTTGGAAGGTAATAGCCAGCCTAAAGCATCCCGCTGCGAATGCAATCAGACCAAAGGGTAGCCTGCGTTTCAGCCGCGAAAGATCAACTGCGACGCCTTCTCGTTGCGCAAGGTCAGCTGCTCGATCCCCTGCCCCGGCGCTTCGGCTTGCCGGCGGGCCTCGAGGATCTTGCCATGGTGCGGTGACTTGCTGCACACCGGGTCCGCATTCGCGGCATCGCCGGTGAGCATGAACGCCTGGCAACGGCAGCCACCCAGGTCCTGGTGTTTTTCATCGCAGGAACGACAGGGCTCGGTCATCCACTCATCGCCGCGAAAGCGATTGAATCCGAAGGAGTCGTTCCAGATGTGCTCGATGCTGTGGTCACGCACATTGGGAAACTGCACCGGCAACTGCCGGGCGCTATGGCACGGCAACGCGGTGCCGTCCGGGGTGATATCGAGAAACAGGTTGGCCCAGCCGTTCATACAGGTCTTGGGGCGTTCTTCGTAGTAGTCCGGGGTGACGAAGATCAGCTTGCAGGGGTGGCCCTGCTGCTCCAGGCGCTGGCGATACTCGTTGGTGATGCGTTCGGCACGCTGCAACTGCTCACGGGTCGGCAACAGCCCGACGCGGTTGAGTTCGGCCCAACCGTAGAACTGGCAGGTGGCCAACTCGACGAAATCCGCCTCCAGCTCCAGGCACAACTCGATGATCTGTCCGATCTGGTCGATGTTGTGCCGATGGGTGACGAAGTTCAGCACCATCGGATAGCCCTGGGCCTTCACCGCCCGGGCCATCGCCAGCTTCTGGGCGAATGCCTTGCGCGAGCCGGCGAGCATGTTGTTGACCGCCTCGTCGGCGGCCTGGAAGCTGATCTGGATATGGTCCAGTCCGGCCTCCTTGAACTGCCGGACCTTGCTCGTGGTCAAGCCGATCCCCGAGGTGATGAGGTTGGTGTAATAGCCCATGTCCCGGGCGGCCTTGATCAGCTCGGCCAGGTCCTGGCGTACCAATGGCTCGCCACCGGAAAACCCCAGTTGCGCAGCGCCCATGTCCCGAGCCTCGCGGAACACGCGGATCCACTCGGCAGTGCTCAATTCCTCGCCGTGCCGGGCAAAGTCCAGGGGGTTGGAACAATACGGGCACTGCAACGGGCAGCGATAAGTCAGTTCCGCCAGCAGCCACAGCGGCGGGCCCGGACGCGGGTCATTCGATCCAGTATTGAGCATGGGCCACCTCCAGGAACGCCAGCACATCTTCATCGATCCCCGGCACCTCGGGGAAACGCGCCGACAACAGCTCGATGATCGACGCCACATTGCGCTGACCGTCCACCAGGCTGAGGATCTCGCCGGCACTGCGATTGAGTTTGATCATGCCTTCCGGGTAGAGCAGCACATGGCAATCCTGACGGGCTTCCCACTGCAGGCGAAAGCCGCGACGCAGTACCGGTTGCAGGTGACGTTCGATGCCGCTCACAGGACGATCCCCCGATGCCAGACCGCCTCGCGGGTGACACTGTGGTACGGCGGGCGCTCCAGTTCATAGGCCATGCTCATGGCATCGAGCATGCTCCACAGTACGTCGAGCTTGAATTGCAGAATCTCCAGCATCCGCTGCTGCCCCTCACGCGTGACGTAATGCGCCAGGGTAATGCGCAAGCCATGTTCGACATCACGCCGCGCCTGGCTCAGGCGTGTGCGGAAATACTCGTAGCCGGCAGGGTCGATCCACGGGTAGTGCTGCGGCCAGGCGTCGAGTCGGGATTGATGGATTTGCGGCGCAAAGAGCTCAGTGAGCGAACTGCTGGCGGCCTCCTGCCAACAGGCGCGACGGGCAAAATTGACGTAGGCATCCACCGCAAAGCGCACCCCCGGCAGGACCATTTCCTGGGACAGCATCCGCTCACGCGCAATGCCCACCGCCTCCCCCAACCGCAGCCAGGCCTCGATTCCGCCCTCGCTGCCGGGCACGCCGTCGTGATCGACCAGGCGTTGCAGCCACTCCCGACGCACCTCGCGATCCGGGCAGTTGGCCAGAATCGCCGCATCCTTGAGCGGGATGTTGAGCTGATAATAGAAACGATTGGCGACCCAGCCCTGGATCTGTTCACGCGTGGCGCGCCCGGCGTACATCGCCTGATGGAACGGATGGTGAATGTGGTAATAGGCGCCCTTCGCCCGAAGCGCCTGTTCGAACTCGGCGGGGGCCAGTGGTGTGTCAGTCATTTCGGTTCTCCGGGGAATAACCGTTGGATTCTGTGGTGTTTGTTCTGGCCTCATCGCGAGCAGGCTCGCTCCCACAGTAGAGCTGCTGTGCGCAGAAAATCGGGCCGACTCGAACCCCTGTGGGAGCGAGCCTGCTCGCGATGAGGGTATCCGCTACAGCAAAATACTCATGCCGTCATAGGCCACTTCAACATTGCGCCGTACCAGTTCGGCGCGTTCGGCCGAGTCTTCGTCGAGGATCGGGTTGGTGTTATTGATGTGGATGAGAATCTTGCGTTGACGGGGAAATCCCTCCAGCACGTCGAGCATGCCGCCGGGGCCGCTTTGCGCCAGGTGGCCCATCTCGCTGCCCAGACTCTGGCCGACTTCGCACAGGCGCATTTCATCGTCGCGCCACAGCGTGCCGTCGAGCAGCAGGCAGTCGGCGCGCTGCATCCACCCCAGCACCTCGGTATCGACCTCGCCCAGGCCGGGGGCATAGAACAGGCTCGCGCCGCTGCGCAGGTCCTCGATGAACAGGCCGATGGTGTCGCCCGGTTGCGGGTTGCCGCGATTGGGCGAATACGGTGGTGCGTTGCTGCGTAACGGGATCGCCCGCCATTGCAGATGCTCGCAAGCCGCGATAGAGAATGGCTGACTGTCCAGCCCGACGGGCTGCCACTGCAAACCACCGTTCCAGTGGCTGAGCATGTTGAACAAGGGGAAACCGCTGCTCAGGTCCTGATGGACCCGCTCGGTGCACCAGACCTGATGCGGGCAGCCTTCGCGCAGGCTGAGCAGACCAGTGCAATGGTCGATCTGGCTGTCCAGCAGCACGACCCCGGCAATCGCCGTATCACGCAAGCGACGCGCCGGTTGCAGGGGGGCGAAGCTCTCGAGCTGGGTGCGGATGTCCGGTGAGGCATTGCACAAGACCCAGTCCACACCATTGTCACTCAAGGCAATCGATGACTGGGTACGACGCTGCGCCTTCAGGCGGCCATTACGCACGCCGCTGCACTGGCGACAGTTGCAGTTCCATTGCGGAAAACCACCGCCAGCGGCGGAACCAAGAATGCGGATATGCATGGACAGTGCTCCCGACAAGAGGCCCGGCCACCGTGCAGATGGCCGGACGCAACATCAACGATTGGCGAAATACATCGTCACTTCGAAGCCAATACGCAGGTCGGTAAACGCGGGTTTAGTCCACATGGGTCAATCCTCTTCTTGTGCCGGAGCATTCCGGTAGAGGCATTAATACACGCGAGGACTGACGCCCGAATGCTACTTTCGAAGGAGCTGGTGGGGTGCCTTGGTAGGGGGTGTCGCGCAGAGACTGGAACCCTACAAAACCAATGTGGGAGCGAGCCTGCTCGCGATAGCGGACTGACAGTCAACATCACTATCGACTGTACTGGCCTCATCGCGAGCAGGCTCGCTCCCACAGGGTTTGTGGCGTTTTTGCGGGTTAGAAGAAGCCCAGCGGGTTGATGTCGTAGCTCACCAGCAGGTTTTTGGTCTGTTGGTAGTGGTCGAGCATCATTTTGTGGGTTTCACGACCGACACCGGACTTCTTGTAGCCACCGAACGCCGCGTGCGCCGGGTACAGGTGGTAGCAGTTGGTCCAGACGCGACCGGCCTTGATCGCCCGACCCATGCGATAGGCGCGGTTGATGTCGCGGGTCCACAGGCCGGCACCGAGGCCGAACTCGCTGTCGTTGGCAATCGCCAGGGCTTCGGCTTCGTCCTTGAAGGTGGTGACACCCACCACCGGACCAAAGATTTCTTCCTGGAACACGCGCATTTTGTTGTGACCCTTGAGCAGGGTCGGCTGGATGTAATAGCCGCTCGACAGGTCGCCTTCAAGACGTTCGGCCGCACCGCCGGTGAGCAGCTCGGCGCCCTCCTCCTGAGCGATTTTCAGGTACGAGAGGATCTTGTCGTATTGCTGCTCGGACGCCTGGGCGCCGACCATGGTCTCGGTGTCCAGCGGGTTGCCGCGCTTGATCTTGACGATCTTCTTCATGACCTCGGCCATGAACGGTTCGTAGATCGACTCCTGCACCAGCGCACGAGACGGGCAAGTGCAGACTTCGCCCTGGTTGAAGAACGCCAGCACCAGGCCTTCAGCGGCTTTTTCGATGAACGCGGGCTCTGCCTGCATGATGTCGGCGAAGAAAATGTTCGGCGACTTGCCGCCCAGCTCCACGGTCGACGGGATGATGTTCTCGGCGGCGCATTTCATGATGTGCGAACCCACCGGGGTGGAACCGGTGAAGGCAATCTTGGCGATACGCTTACTGGTGGCCAGGGCCTCGCCGGCTTCGCGACCAAAGCCCTGGACGATGTTCAGCACGCCCGGTGGCAGCAAGTCAGCGATCAACTCGGCGAAGACCATGATCGACAGCGGCGTCTGCTCGGCCGGTTTGAGGACGATGCAGTTACCGGCGGCCAGCGCCGGAGCGAGTTTCCAGGCGGCCATCAGCAGCGGGAAGTTCCACGGGATGATCTGCCCGACCACGCCCAGTGGTTCGTGAAAATGGTAGGCGGTGGTCAGTTCGTTGATCTCGGCGGCGCCACCTTCCTGGGCACGGATGCAGCCGGCAAAGTAGCGGAAATGGTCTGCCGCCAGCGGTACATCGGCGTTGAGGGTTTCGCGCACAGCCTTGCCGTTGTCCCAGGTTTCGGTCACCGCAAGCACTTCGAGGTTCTGCTCGATGCGGTCGGCGATTTTCAGCAGCACCAGCGAGCGATCCTGAGCCGAGGTCTTGCCCCAGGCGTCGGCCGCTGCATGAGCGGCGTCCAGGGCCTTGTCGATGTCTTCGGCGGTGGAGCGCGGAAACTCGGCGATCGGCTGGCCGTTGACCGGTGAAGTCGTGGTGAAGTACTGGCCTTTGACCGGGGCGACAAACTCACCGCCGATGAAATTGCCGTAGCGTGCCTTGAAGGAAACGACGGCGCCGGGTGTTCCGGGTTGAGCGTAGATCATGATGAACCTCTGCTGGGTCGAGGCCTGTCGGTCAACAGGCGATAGACCGATAGTAGAGAGCCCCACAGGCCAGACGAATGCGCCGTTGGCAGGGGGACTCTCGTCATTTGGTCGTAGTTTTGCCTTGAGGGTATTCAGGCCCCTCCAGGCTCAGATCAATGCTTGGCCACCAGGTCCTTGGGCAGTTTGAAGGTCCAGAGCATGCCGCCCTGGTTGAAGTCCTTGACCCGCTTGGCCACTTCGCCACCCCACAACGGGACAGCACCGCCCCAGCCGGACAGCACCGAGACGTACTGCTCGCCATCCATCTCCCAGGTAATCGGCGAGCCGAGCACGCCGGAGCCGGTCTGGAACTCCCAGACCTTTTCCCCGGTCTTGGCGTTGAAGGCCTGCAGGAAACCTTCCGGTGTACCGGTAAACACCAGATTGCCCTTGGTGGTCAGCACCCCGCCCCAGAGCGGCGCGTAGTTCTTGTGCCGCCAGACTTCCTTGCCGGTTTTCGGGTCAATGGCGCGCAGCACGCCGATGTAGTCTTCGTTCAACGGTTTGATGGTGAAGCCGGCGCCCAGGAATGCCGCGCCTTTCTTGTAGGCGATGCCTTCGTTCCAGATGTCCATGCCCCATTCGTTGGACGGTACGTAGAACAGTCCGGTGTCCTGGTTGTAGGCCATCGGCATCCAGTTTTTTGCACCGAGGAATGCCGGTGCGACAAACACCGAACTGCCTTTTTCTTCAGTGCCCGGCGCGCCCGGGCGGCTGGCTTCGTTGTAGATAGGCCGGCCGTCCTTGTCGAGGCCGCTGGCCCAGGTGATCTTGTCGACAAACGGGAAGCCACGGATGAACTTGCCGTTGGTGCGGTCGAGCACGTAGAAGAAGCCGTTGCGGTCAGCGGTGGCCGCTGCCTTGATCTCTTTGCCGCCGTCCTTGTAGTTGAACGAGATCAGCTCGTTGACGCCGTCAAAGTCCCAGCCATCGTGCGGAGTGCTCTGGAAGTGCCACTTGATGGTGCCGTCGTCCGGGTTCAGCGCCAGACGCGACGAGGAATAGAGGTTGTCGCCAGGGCGCAGGTGGGAGTTCCACGGTGCCGGGTTGCCGGTACCGAACAACAGCAGATTGGTTTCCGGATCATAGTAGCCGCCGAGCCAGGGCGCGGCACCGCCGGTTTTCCAGAGGTCACCCGGCCAGGTCTTGCCGGCTTCTCCTCCGGAGATGCCGTTCTCGACCGCCTTGCCATCCTTGTAGACGTACCCCATATGTCCTTCGACCGTTGGCCGAGTCCACAGCAGGTCACCGTTTTTCGGGTTGTAGGCTTCGATCTTGCCCACCACCCCGAACTCGCCGCCGGCCACGCCGGTGATCAGCTTTCCGTTGACTACCAGCGGTGCGGCGCTGATGGAGTAGCCTTCCTTGTGGTCGGCGACTTTCTTGCTCCAGACCACTTTACCGGTGTCCTTGTTCAGGGCCACGAGCTTGGCGTCCAGGGTGCCGAAAATCACCAGATCGTCGTACAGCGCCACACCTCGGTTGATCACGTCGCAGCACGGACGGATGTCGTCCGGCAGGCGCGCATCGTACTGCCAGAGTTTCTTGCCGGTGTGGGCATCCACCGCGAATACCCGCGAGTAGGAGCCGGTCATGTACATCACGCCATCCTTGACCATCGGCTGCGCCTGCTGACCGCGCTGCTTTTCACCGCCGAACGAAAAGGCCCAGACCGGGCGCAGTTCCTTCACGTTATTGACATTGAGGATGTCCAGCGGACTGTAGCGCTGGCCCTGGACGCCGAGGCCGTTGGTGACGACCTGCCCGGGGTTTTTCGGATCCTGGAGAATGTCCTGATCGGTGACGGCGGCCAGGGCCGAGCCGGACAGCAACATGGCACTGAGCAGCACACTGAGGGCGAAGGGTTGACGACGTACGGGGTGGGTCATGACGGCTACCTCTGCGGTTATTGTTGTACCCGGAAATTTCTCCGGTCTGACGCAGATTCTTGGGCGCCGCCGCCGGTGCAACAATTGCCCGCAGTGCGGAGATTGCTAGTTCCTTAGTACATATCGAGGATGAGAGGAGCGTCAGTGCCGATACTGCCAGCGCTCGCCCGCAGCGCAACAGCCGACACAATGACGCCTAGTGGTTATTGGTACATGTCGGGCACGTCATAGCGCAGGCCATAGCTGGCGTAAATCGCCTTGAGCGTGCCGTCGCGGATCAAGCCTTCCAGCGCTTCCTCTACCGCATAGGCCAGCTGACGGTTGCTTTCATGCACCGCCATGCCGATCTCCCAGAGCTGCTTGCCCATGTTCGGGTAGGCGTTTTCTGCCAGCGCCAATTGCGGATCGGCCGCCTCGTGCACCTGCCAGTCGATCTCGCCGCGCATCGCCATCACCGCATCGACCTCGCCGGCCTTCATGGCAGCAAAGGCCTGGGGTACCCCCGGATAGTGATGAGTACTGGCCCTGAGCATGCCGTTGAACACCGAGGTCAGGTAGAACGACGGCACACTGTCGACCTCAACCCCGATGGGGTGATGCTCGAACACCGCAACGCTGCCTACCGACTCCAGTCGACGACGGTCGTAAGCGACCTGCCATTGCTCGTTCTGGTAAGGCCCGAACATCACTACGTGGCCGTTCTCCAACTCACCGAGCTCGTTGCGCTTTTGTGAGTAGTCGCGGTCATACGGTACGCGCATCATCAGGTCGGCCAACTGCTGGTTGCGCAGTTGGCTGCCGCGCCAGATGTAGTCGCGCAAATCGTCGTCGAGCTTTTCTCCCGGCGGCGCCCAGATCAGCGTGAGACGGACACCAAGCGCCTTGGCCAGGGCCTGGGCCAGTTCAACATCGACCCCGCGTGGCGTGCCCGCCTCTTCGAAGCTGTAGGGAGCGAAATCCTTGTAGACCGCGACCTTCAGCTCCCCTTCGGCAATCATTTGGTCAAAGGTGCGGACCTGCGCCTGCACCGCCTGGCAACACAACAACAACACTGCACTGATGAACACCGCGAGCAGGCGCATGGGTCATTGCTCGACATGCACGCTGTCGAGGTAGGTGCGCACCGCCCACAGCGCTTCCTGGCTCAGGTAGTCGGCCATCTTCGGCATGTAGACCCGACCGTCGCGCACTGCACCATTACGGACACGCTGGACGAACCATTCATCACCCGCTTCGCCGACATCCAGCAGGCGCAGGTCGGGGGCAATACCACCGGACTTGGCTTCCAGGCCATGACAGGCGGCGCAGTTCTGGTTGTAGGCCGAAGAGCCGATTTCCAGAGCCTTGTCATGTTCAGGGGAGGATCGATAGGGATTCGCCGCTGCCCAGCCATCGGCATCGACCTGCACGCCGGCATCCTTGATCGGGGTCAGGCCCTTGGTTTCCACTGCCTGGGGGACCACGTTGCCATGGGCCCAGGTCGCACCGGCACCGAACAGACCGGTCAGCAGCCCTGCAACCAGCAAGGCGTTGCGTTTTGTTGTCATTGTTTTGCCCTCAAGATTGCACGCACTACCTCTCTACAGAGGCTACGGGCTCATCTTAGGAACAGCGCGGCACGATCCGAATGCTGCTTTGGTGGCCGCCCGCTCATCCCTTGGTAGTAGGGCTTGTGGCGAAGCGCTGGCCGATCGACGGCGTGCGCGCCTAAGACCCTGGGGTCACGGGGACCACCAGCACGGCGACAGGGCGGGCTCCGTGCAATTTGTCGACGCCGATCAGGCTCAGGATCAGCAGCAACGGCAGGAGCAATGCTTTAAGAATTCGCATGATCGTTGTGCTCCGGATGGGTGGCTGTTACCCATGCTAAAACCGCGCCGCACGCGGCAAGTTACGACCTTGGTACTGGCTCACTGGTACTTTCTGCATATTTCGCTGCCCTCCCGGACTTCCTATGCTGGCGCCATACGAAGTGGAGTGCCCTATGCGCCAGCTTATTGGTTACGCCCTGTTCTATTTGTTGGCGATTGCCTGCTCCGCGTTGCTGGCCACCCAGAGCCAGGCAGACGACGACCCGTTGCAAGTGCGCATCGGCTACCTGGGTTATCGCCCCGATCCCGGACCATTGCTGTCCACTGTCATCCCCGAACCCACCGATGCGGGGTTGCGAGGCGCCGAGTTGGCAATCATCGACAGCAACAGCACCGGGCGCTTTCTCAAACACGACTATCACCTGCAAAGCACCGTCGTCGACAGTCCCGAAGCGTTGCTTGAAGCCGCCAGAGTCCAGCACGCTCAAGGCCTGCGATTGTTCGTGGTGAATGTGCCGCTGGACAGTCTGCGCCAGCTCAGCGCCGCCCTGCCCGACAGCCTGCTGTTCAATGCCGGCAGTGCCGATGACAGCCTGCGCAGCACCGACTGCCTGGCCAACGTGCTGCACAGTTTTCCCAGCCGGGCGATGTTGGCCGATGCACTGGTGCAGTTCATGGTGGTGCGCAAATGGCAGCGGGCGTTGCTGATCGTCGGTCAGACGCCCGAAGACCAGGCCTATGCCGCCGCTCTGCGACGAGCCATGAAACGCTTCGGGCTGAAGATCGTCGCTGAGAAACCCTGGACGTTCGACAATGACCAGCGGCGTAGCGCCCAGGCCGACATGCCCCTGTTCACCCAGACCGCCGAATACGACGTGGTGCTGGTGGCGGATGAGCGCGGCGACTTCGGTGAATACGTTCCCTACCAGACCTGGTACCCGCGCCCCGTGGCCGGCACCCAGGGGCTGACCCCCACCGGCTGGCACTACACCGTGGAAACCTATGGGGCCGCCCAGTTGCAGAAGCGCTTCGAAGCCCTGGCCGGACGCTATATGAACGACCGCGACTTCGCCGCCTGGGTCGCCGTGCGCAGCATCGCCAGCGCGGTGAGCAAACTGCGCCAGACCGACCCGGTCGCCATTCGCCAACTGGAACTCAGTGACCAGTTGCCACTGGACGGATTCAAGGGCCGCAAACTCAGCTATCGCCCATGGAACGGCCAGTTACGCCAGCCAATCCCCATCGTCCAGCCGCGAGCGCTGGTCAGCACCGCGCCCGAGGACGGCTTTTTGCACCCCACCAATGAAATGGACAGCCTGGGTTTCGACAAACCTGAAGTGAGTTGCCGCTTTCCCTGATCACACCACCACAACAATAAGGAATCCGCCATGCGCCGCACCCTGCTCACTTGCGCCCTCCTGCTCGCCGCCGGGCGAGCCGTGGCGAGCACTGCCTGGGTCTCCAACGAGAAAGACAACAGCCTGAGCCTGATCGACATGCAGACGCTGCAAGTCACCGAGACCCTGCCCGTAGGCCAGCGTCCGCGCGGGCTGTTGCTGTCCCACGACAATAAATTGCTGTACATCTGCGCCAGCGACTCGGACCGGGTCCAGGTGATGGATGTGGCCACCCGCAAGATCATCAAGGAGCTGCCCTCCGGCAAGGACCCGGAGCAATTCGCCCTGCACCCCAACAACCGCTGGCTGTATGTCTCCAACGAGGACGATGCACTGGTGACAGTGATCGACACCGAGACCGCCAAGGTCCTGGGCCAGGTCAATGTCGGCGTCGAACCCGAAGGCATGGCGGTCAGCCCCGACGGCAAGTGGGCGGTCAACACCAGTGAAACCACGAACATGCTGCACTGGATCGACACCAGCACCCAGACCCTGACCGACAGCACCCTGGTGGATCAGCGGCCGCGTTTCGTCGAGTTCAATCGGGACGGCTCGCAACTCTGGGCTTCCGCTGAGATCGGCGGCACAGTGACCATTCTCGACGTGGCGACCCGCAAGATCCTCAAGACCCTGAAGTTCCAGATCAAAGGCGTGCACCCGGACAAGGTGCAACCGGTGGGCGTCAAGCTCAGCGCCGACGGCAAGTACGCCTTCGTCGCACTGGGCCCGGCCAACCATGTAGCCGTCGTCGATGCCAAAACCTTCGAGATCCTCGACTACCTGTTGGTCGGGCGACGCGTCTGGCAGATGTCGTTTACCCCGGACCAGAGCCAGTTGCTGGCCACCAACGGGGTCAGCGGCGATGTATCGGTGATCGATGTCAACAGCCTCAAGGTGATCAAATCGGTGAAGGTAGGACGCTACCCATGGGGCGTGGTGGTCACGCCATGAACGCCCTCGATGTCTGCGACGTGAGCTTCGCCTACGGCCCGCGCGAAGCACTGAAACAGCTCAGTTTCAGCCTGGCACCGGGGCGTTTCGCGGCACTGCTGGGGCCCAACGGCGCGGGCAAGTCGACGCTGATCGCCCTGCTCACCCGGCTCTATGACCTGCAGCGCGGGGATATTCGGGTCGGCGGTTGCTCGTTGCGCAACGCCGCGCGCCCGGCCTTGCGCCAATTGGGGGTGGTGTTCCAGCAAAGCACTCTGGACCTGGACCTGAGCATTGAACAGAACCTGCGCTATCACGCCGCGTTGCAGGGTTTGTCGCGCGGCCAGAGCCAGCGGCGGGTCGATGCCGAACTGGCGCGCCAAAGCCTGAGCGAGCGACGGCACGAACGGGTTCGTGAACTCAATGGCGGGCATCGCCGGCGGGTGGAAATTGCCCGCGCCCTGCTCCACGAACCGCGCTTGCTGCTACTGGATGAAGCCAGTGCCGGCCTCGACCCGGCCAGCCGTCTGGCGCTCAATCGGCACATTCGCACACTGTGTCACGAACAACAGATCAGTGCGCTCTGGACCACCCACCTGCTGGACGAAGTGCATCCCGACGATGACCTGCTGATCCTCCATCAGGGCCGGCTGGTCGCCAGCGGACAGGCGGACACACTGAGCCGGGAGCACGGCGGCGACCTTGATGCCGCTTTCGCCCGCCTCACCCCTTCACCCGGCCTCGCGGCCACTACCGGAGTCAGCACCCGATGAACGCATACTGGCGGTGTTTCAGCGGTATCGTGTTGCGCGAATGGCTGCGCTTCGTGTTGCAACGCACGCGTTTTCTTAGCGCCCTGGTGCGCCCGCTACTGTGGTTGCTGGTGTTCGCCGCAGGTTTTCGCGCCGCCCTGGGTATCGCGATTATCGAACCCTACGACACCTACATTCCCTATGAGGTGTACATCATCCCGGGCCTGGCCTGCATGATCCTGCTGTTCAACGGTATGCAGGGCTCGCTGTCGATGGTCTACGACCGGGAGATGGGCAGCATGCGGGTGCTGCTGACCAGCCCTCTGCCGCGAGCCTTTCTGCTGGGCAGCAAACTAGTGGCCACCTCGTTGATTTCCCTGTTGCAGGTTTATGCTTTCCTCGCCATCGCCTGGCTGTACGGCGTGCAGCCACCGGCGACAGGCCTGCTGCTGGCGTTACCGGTGTTGCTGCTGGTGGCCTTGATGCTCAGTGCCTTGGGGCTGCTGCTGTCCAACGCGATTCGCCAGTTGGAGAACTTTGCCGGGGTGATGAATTTCGTGATCTTCCCGCTGTTTTTCCTGTCATCGGCCCTGTACCCGTTGTGGAAGATGCTCGAGGCCAGTCAGTGGTTATACTGGCTCTGTGCCCTGAACCCATTTACCCACGCGGTGGAGCTGGTGCGTTTTGCCCTGTACGAACGCCTCAATCTGCTGGCATTGGCGGTGTGCCTGGGGCTGACCCTGCTGTTCAGCGCGCTTGCGGTGCTGACCTTCAATCCCCAGCACGCAGCGCTACGCAAGGCCGGATAACCCGTCTCCTACTTTAGTACTGGTTTTCTTATCTATGGTCGCATTCACAAAGCACCGTCCCTGGCATGTAATGGCTCCATGACAAACAGGATGAGAGCCTGTGCCGCGTGCCTTGCGTCGCCGGCAGCGCCTTTCCCTGACGCCATAGCCTGAGAACCCTTGCCCCACCCTAATCACAATAACGAGGTGAAAGGCCATGTATAAAATTCTGATTGCCGACGATCACCCGCTGTTTCGCGAAGCCATTCACAACGTTATCAGCGACGGCTTTCCGGGCAGCGAGGTGATGGAGACCGCCGACCTCGAGAGCGCCCTGACGCTGACCCAGCAGCACGACGACCTGGACCTGATCCTGCTGGATTTGAACATGCCCGGCATGCATGGCCTCAATGGCCTGATCAATCTGCGCAACGAGGCGCCGACCATTCCGGTGGTGATCGTCTCTGCCGAGCAGGACAAACAGGTGGTGCTGCAAGCCATCACCTATGGCGCCGTGGGCTTTATCACCAAGTCTTCGCCACGCTCGCAAATGACCGAGGCAATCGAGCAGATCCTCAACGGCAACGTCTACCTGCCGCCGGACATCATCCGTACGCAAAAAAGCGCCTTCACTCGACGCATGAGCGAAACCCCGAGCTTTCCGCCCGAATTGCTCCAGGCCCTGACCCGCAAGCAACTGCTGGTGCTCGAACGCATGACCAAGGGTGAATCGAACAAGCAGATCGCCTACACCCTGGACATCGCCGAAACCACGGTCAAGGCCCACGTCTCGGCGATCCTGCGCAAGCTCAACGTGCACAACCGGGTGCAAGCGATCCTCAGTGCCGGGGATATCGACTTCGGCGCTTATCTGCGGCGCTAGGTTTTTCTGGCGCGAGAGCGAAAGATCGCAGGCTGCGATCTTTTACGCTTCGATCGCACCTCAAGGCTGTCCGAGCAGATGGCTCATCGCAGTCTTGAGTTTCATCGGCCGCACCGGTTTGTGCATCAGGGTGTGGCCCCGTTCGCGGATCTGTTGCTTGAGTTCGTTGCTGTAGTTGGCAGTGATCATCATCGCCGGTATCGGCAGGGCCCGACGTGCGTTGATCCGCGCCACGGCATCGACACCGTTGCAGTCGTTATCCAGGTGATAGTCGGCAATCAGCAGGTCGGCTTCGGCATGGTAATTGTCCACCTGACGCGCCAGGTCTTCTTCCGATAATGCCGTGACCACCAGGCAGCCCCAGCCTTCGAGCAAGGTCCGCATGCCGGCACAAATCGCTGCATCGTTGTCCAGCACCCACACCCGCGCACCGCGCAGGCGTTCGAGCATCGGCTCGCTGATCGCCGGGCTCGGCTGAGCCTTGGGCGCAGTGGCGCTGAGGGGCACTTCGACAGCAAACATCGAGCCCTTGCCCGGCCACGAACGCACCCGAATCCGATGGCCGAGAATGCCGGATATCTTCTCGACGATAGCCAAGCCCAGGCCCAACCCGCGGTCCTGGTTCGGGCGCTGCACATCACCGCGTTTGAATTCCTGGAAAATCTCTTCCAGACGCTCCTCGGCGATCCCGATGCCGCTGTCCCAGACTTCGATCGACAGGTGTCGGCGATGCCGTCGGCAGCCCAGCACTACCCGGCCGCCCGGGGTGTAGCGAATCGCATTGCTCAACAGGTTGCGCAGGATCCGCGCCAATAGCTGGATGTCGCTGCGCACCAGCGCCGAGCAGGCCACGAAGTGCAACTCAAGCCCTTCGCTGCGCGCTACCTGGGCATACTCGGTGGCCAGGTTGTCGATCAATTCGCTAAGGGCGAATGGCGCGATATCGGCCTTGATCACCCCGGCATCGAGCTTGGAAATATCCACCAGGGTGCCCAGCAGGTTCTCGACATCCTCCAGGGAATTACTGACATTGCGCACCAGTGTCGCATTGGCTACCGGCTCGCGGCGTTCGAGCAGCGCACTGGTAAACAGCCGCGCCGCGTTCAACGGTTGCAGCAGATCGTGACTGACGGCCGCGAGGAATTTGGTTTTCGACAGGTTGGCCTGTTCGGCCTCCAGCTTGGCCTCGCGCAAGCGCGATTCGACCCGGCTGCGTTCGTCGATCTCGCGCAGCAACTGGTCATTCAGGGTGGTCAGTTCGGTCGTGCGCTCGCGCACCCGCAGCTCCAGATTCTGATAGGCCTGGTGCAGCGCTTGCGCCGTTCTGCGACGCTCGGTGATGTCGCGAATCAGCACAAAAATCCCCACCACCTCACCACTGGCCAGACGGTTCGGGACATAGGAGCGCAGCATGTAGCGCTCCTGATTATTGATGTTGGTTTCGGCCACCTCAAAGGTCACGCTCTCGCCCGCCAAGGCCCGCGCCACATAGCTCTCCAGCCGTTGATAGTGCTGTTCGCTGTGCACCTCGCGCAGACTCTGGCCGAGCATCACACCCCGTGGCCAGCAATACCACTCTTCATAGACCTTGTTGGTGAACTCGTAGACCAGGTCGGCATTCAGATAGGCGATCAGCGCCGGCACATGGTCGGTGATCAGGCGAATCCAGCGCTCGCTCTCACTGAGGGCCTCGGCATGCTGATAGCGTTCAGTGATGTCGGTGAAGGTGTTGACGAAGCCGCCGGTGGGCAGCGGATGGGTGCGGATTTCCAGTACCCGTCCGTCGTAGAGGCGCTGCTCGCATTCGTGGATGATCCTCCCGTTGGCGTCGCGACTGTCCGGGGTCAGCAGGCGCAACTCACTGTCGCCGATCACCTCGGCAAAGGGCCGGTGAGCGGCCACCGGCGCCAGGCCGCTGAGTTCGAGAAAGCGCCGGTTCCACAACTCCAGGATGCCCTCGGCGCTGACCATGGCCACCCCTTGGGACAGGTTGTCCACCGCTCGCTGCAACAGCCGGGATTTTTGCGCGACAGCCTGTTCGCGGCGCACCGTTTCACTGAGCTTGACCTCGGTGATGTCGGTAAACAGCATCACCCGCCCACCTTCCCGGGTGGACCGCTCGCTGACTTGCAGCCAACAACCGCTCTGCAGCCGATAGAGCAGTTGCTCGTCGGCATGGCCTCGCGGTTCTTCGTTGAACAGCCCGGTGGCGGTCATCAGTCGCTTGACCTCGGCCAGCCGCATGCCAGCGATAATCCGCACCTTGCTGTTGGCCCAGAATGCCTTGAATCGGCTATTGAACAGCACAATGCGCTGCTCTTCGTCGAACAGCACGAAGGCATCGGAGATGCTCTCGATCGCGTCAATCAGATACCGGTGAGCGGTTTCGGCCCGCAACCGGGCTTCGCTGAGCAAGTGATTGCCGGCCTTGAGTTCGGCCATCGCCTGGTTCAATGCATCGGTGCGCTCACGGACCTGCTCGGCCAGCACCACCGAATGCTGAAAGGCCGAGTAAGGGTCATTGCCCCGCGTCACCCCGGACTCGATCCGCTCGATCAGCGCGTCATTGATGCGCTGTAACTTGCGGTTCTCATGCTGCAGTCGGACAACCTGCTGTTGCAGTTCAACGACTGACAGGGGTTCGGTTCCGGGCAATGGCAACTCCGGTGAAGGTTTGGTTGATGTGCATGCCATTGAACTGTTCTCCATAGGTGTTGAAACCCATCACCCGCTGCTCGCGCAAGAACGCGCCGATCTGTTCCAGGCCATCTCCGTCTTCCAGCTCCAGGCGCCGGAGAAAACAATCGCAACCGATGGTCAGCAGCAGCTCGCCGAGGCGGGCCTGCAAACCGTCGAACAAATGTTGCAGATTCGGCAGCATCGGCCCGGGGGTCATGGCGGTCAGCACGATGCCGTTCTCCACCGCACAATAAAAACTCAGGCTCAGGTCCGGATGAACCTGCTGGATCGCCCGGACGTAATACTGATCGTGGATCCGCACCGCCAGCGGGTGGGCGGCGAATACCCGGTGATCGAGCTCGGCCACCGGCACACCGATGTGGCGCGCGTACTCTTCGGCGGCGGGCTCGGCGTTAAGCTCGAAGACCCGACGCTGGGCGCTGTCGGCACCCGTCACCACCAGCTTCTCTTCGCGGGGCAGGATGTGATGGGTGGTGAACACTTCGAAATCCAGCCAGGTATTGACCAGCACCACCACCGCCGCGCCGCAGTGGAATTCACCATCGAAATAGACGTGAGTGTGGGTCAGGTAATTGTCGTCGCCGGCTGAGCCACCGAAATGCGGAATGTCCCCCAGTGCTGCGCTCAAGGCAGCCAGGACCATTTCCTCACGACTGGACAGGCCATCAAGCAGGGTCAGGGCGAAGCTGTTGCCCTTGATCGGCGCCAGGGTGTTGCTGCGACAATCGCTGACCAGCCGCTCGACCATCCGCTGGGCGTCGATCAGGCTGAAGCGTTCCATTTCGTCGATCCGTTCGGTGGCGATGGAAAAATGCCGATGATCAAAACCGACCGCTGTCACGCAATTGCGGCCATAGCCAAGGGGCGTGATTTCGCCGGCGCTGGTGCAACCCACCAGGCGGATACCGCCGAAACTCTGCTCCAGGGCTTCGCCCAGCGCCTGCAAATCGTATTCGGCAGAACAGAAAAACAGCACGAACCCCAAGTGCGGATGCAACAGCTGCCGCGCCAGTTCCTGGGCCACCAGCCGGGCATCGGTCGCCTGGGACATTGCACTGACGACACCCTCATTCTGGGCCTGCTGCATCTTCGCCTCCTGCCGGCGCGCACTATGAGGCCTGAGTGTACGAAGCCTGCCGGGCGCCACGAATGCTACTTGGGTAGGGGTTAGCCGCTTCCATGGGATGAAAAGGCCAGTCGATCAGGCGTTGCCACCGAAGGGTCGCAGCCTTCGGGGGTGCCTATGGGATGTGTGTGTGCAGCAATCTGTGCAGGTGCTGCAGCAGGCGACGATCCTGGGCGATCGCACCGCTGCCGTTGGTCAAGACTGCATCTGCGCGGGACTAACCCGTCAGCCTTTGAGCAGGTGCCGAATACGTACAGGCTTTCCAGCGATTTGAAAGCGCCGGGCGGCTGATTCGATTTTCAACTCGGCGCGAGTGACTCGACTGTGATGGCGTAGATGATCGTGCCAGGACTCGTCAAAAAACAGCTCCATCCACCGTTGCGGATTTTCGGTGTCCTGCATCAATTGCCAGGAAAAAGAACCATTGCGCTGGCGCATTCTGCGTACGTCGTCCATGGCCTCTTTGAAGGCATCGGTATGCGCCGTGTCAATCTCATACTCAACCGTGATCATGACTGGCCCGCGTTCACCATCAGCATCGACACTCATCAACGGTTGAGGCCAATGCAGCGAAGGGGCCAGGTCTTCTGCGCTCAGCGCGGGCAGTTTGAACCACCGGCCCAGCGCGACTCCCAGCACCATGATGACAGCGGCAAAACTCAGCGATATCGAGATCGACAGCCAGCTGGCGATCAGTCCCCACACCACACCGCCCATGGCCATGCTGCCAAAGAACGTCAGAATGTAGACCGCCAACGCCCTGGCCCTGACCCACGCCGGTACCGATGTTTGCGCAGACACCTGAAGACTGGACAATACCGCGATCCAGGCAGCACCACTGATGAGCATCACCGGGACAAGCAGATAGAAATCCCGAACCCATGCCAACGCCAGCAAGACTGCCGCATAGATAAGGCTGGCCGATGCCACCAGCAGATTGACCGCAATATGACGACGAATTGCGGGTAGGAACATTGCGCCCGCGACCGCCCCGATCCCGACGCAACCGAGCAAGATCCCGAATTGCTCAGCGCTGCCCTTCAACTCACCTCGCACAATCAGTGGAAGCAACGACATACCGGCGCTTGCGCCGAGAAAGAACGCCAGGGCACGCACCATGACTCGTTGTAGTTCGCGTGAACTACGGGCATGGCGCCAACCCACACGGATAGCGCCAAACAGCCGTTCTGCCGGTAATACGGACGGTTGTGGCGTACGACGCCACAAGGCGAGCACTGCGATAACGCCAAAGAAAGACAGGGCGTTGACGGCAAATGTCGCCCATGGCCCTACCAGGCTGATGATGATGCCAGCGATGGCCGGTCCGAGCGCTCGGGCAACGTTGACCCCCACGCTGCTAAGCGATATTGCGGCGGGCAGATCACTCGCTGGAACCAACTCGGGTGTCAACGCTGACCATGCGGGCATGGTCAGCGCTGTTCCAATCCCCATGGCCAGCGTAAAGAGGAGTAAAAGCGTCGCGCTCATCAGGTTCGCAAAGGTGATCAAGGCGAGCGCAAGCGCAATGACGGCCATCCCTGTCTGGACAGCCAACAGGTAACGTCGTTTGTCGATGATGTCGGCCAGCGCGCCAGCGGGTAGCGCCAGAAGGAACATGGGAGCGGCACCCGCTACCTGCACCAGAGACACCATGAAAGGACTGGCCGACAAGGAGGTCATCAGCCAGCCAGCACCCACTTCATGCATCCACGTCCCGATGCTGGATGCAATGCTGGCAAGCCACAGACTGCGAAACAATCCATGACGAAGCGGCTGCCAGGCCGACGTTGTCGGTGGCTGCTCATTGGTCATCGTACTCACCCGTCTCTCCTTACAGTTTGCTCAGGAGTGGCCAGCGATGCGACAGACTCGTACCTACTGCCAATTTTCCAGACCCGCCAACAAGAATCGTCGAGAAGATGATCAGCAGCAGCCAGGCGAACTGGCCCTCGGCCAGGCTCCACTCGGGATGAACCCAGAGAACCGAGACAACCAGCAAAAACAGAACAGGCAGTGTCGCAAGGCGCGTCAGAAGTCCGGCTGCGATGAATATCGGACAAAACACTTCCGCGAAAATTGCCAGAGACAAGGTCAACCGAGCCCCCATGCCAAACGGGTCTTCGATCAACGTCAGTTCGTGCTCAAAATTGAACAGCTTGGGCAATCCGTGCACCAGCAACAGCATCAGTACACCGGTGATGCGTAGCCAACACAGCGCTACATCCGGTGCAGTCGTCGTATTCATATCAGATGTGGACATGTTCCATTGCTCCCCACCGCTCGCCTGAGTGCGCCTCTTCCCCTATCAAGGAAGAGGCGCAATTCAGATCAGTGACCTTCCGATGCGTTAAACATGGTTTTGGCATAAATCAAACCAAGACCATAAGCACCGCCGTGAGCGATAGAGGTTTTCACCGTCTCGTTATAGGTGTCGCTGCGAGCCCAGTCACGTTGCAGTTCCAGCAGGTACTGGAGTGAGGTCATTGGACGCGCACCGGCTTGAATCATGCGCTCGATAGCGCGCTCATGAGCCTCATCCGAAACGTCACCGCACGCATCGCAAATGATGTAGACCTCGAAGCCTTGTTCAAGCGCCGAGATCGCAGGGCCGACAATGCAGACCGAAGTCCAGAGACCGGCAAGAACAATACGGTCGCGACCGATTTTGTTCACAGCGACGGCAATGCGCTCGTCTTCCCAGGTATTCATGCTGGTGCGGTCAATCAGTTCCTGACCGGCAAAAACCGAGGTGATTTCTTCAAACATCGGGCCCGAAAAGCTTTTTTCGGCGACGGTGGTAAGAATGGCCGGAACGCCAAACTCCTTCGCTGCCTTGGAGATCAGTGCAGCGTTATTGCGGAGTGAAACAGCGTCGATGGATTTGGTCGCAAATGACATCTGCGACTGAAAGTCGATCAGGATCAGAGCGTGGTTGCTCGGATTGATCAGACCTTTACCTGGTGCTGCTTTTGCGGTTGCCATAACACTTCTCCGGATATGTTTGAGAGGGGCTATTTTCGGCTTCGCTGTAGCAGAGCGATTGTATGGATGTGCGAATCTGGAAAAATCATGCTGATAAAATTTCTTTTTACGCCCACCGCCTCAGGCGTCCTCGGTCCGATCCAGCCGTTCACGCAAGAATTCGATCAACGCCTGCACCGGTCGCGAGCCCTGGCGATGCTGCGGATAGACTGCCGATAACGTCAACGGCGCAGGGCGGAAGTTGTCCAGCACCGGCACCAGCCGCCCGTCCTTCAAGGCCGAGCCGACAATGAAGGTCGGCAAATAAGTAATGCCCATGCCGGCGATGGCCGCGTCCTTGAGCAACTCTCCGTTGTTGACCCGCATCCTTCCGGTGACGTTCACGGTCAATGGTTTGCCCTGCCCTTCAAACCGCCATTGCACCTGGCGACCGTGGCCGTAAGGCAGGCAGTCATGGCTGTGCAAGTCTTCGGGGTGAACCGGCGTACCGCGCTCGGCCAGGTAGGCCGGGCTCGCGCAGTACACCCGCTGGATGGCGGCGAGGCGTCGGGCGATCAGCGTCGAGTCTTCCAGCACGCCAATGCGCAATGCCAGGTCGTAGCCTTCGCCGAGCAAGTCCACCGGACGATCACTCAAGTCCACTTCCACCGTGACGTCGCGATAGCGCTGCAAAAACACCGGCAGCAGACACCCCAAGTGCGCCACCGCGAACGACAGCGGCGCGCTCAAGCGAATGGTGCCGCGTGGCTCGGCGGTCTGCCCGGCGATGCCCTGCTCCACGTGTTCGACTTCGCTGAGCAGGCGCAAGGCTGACTCGTAATAACTCTGCCCCAAGGGCGTGACGTCCAGCCGCCGGGTCGAGCGGTTGAGCAGGCGCACGCCGAGGCGCTCCTCCAATTGCATCAGCCGGCGGCTGACGAACTGCTTGGACAGGCCCAACTGATCAGCCGCCGCCGTGAAGCTGCCGGAGTCCATGACCTGGCAAAAAATACGCATGTCTTCAAACGGGTTCATTGTCACTCTCTGGTTGACAGTTAAACGCTTTATAGCCGCTTTTTCACTTTCAGGCACCTCATTAATCTGTGCTCACGGTGTTGCTGAGGCCTGAACCCCAGCGCCACAGCAGCCCGATCCCAAGGCATAAAAAACTCAAACGATTGAAAAAGGAATTGACCATGAGCCTCAAGAAAACCCTCACCGCTTCCCTCCTCGCCCTGTCCATCGGCAACGCTTTCGCCGCCGGCAGCCCCGGTGTCGAACATAACACCCAAGCCTTCCTCGATGCCCTCGCCGCCGGCGGTGGCAAACCGCTGGAACAACTGAGCCCGAAAGACGCCCGCGCGGTGCTGACCGGTGCCCAGGCCTCGGTGAAGGTCGATCTGTCCGGTGTTGAAGTCAGCGACAAAGCGATCAAGGTCGACGGTCAGACGATCAACCTGAAAGTGGTGCGCCCTGCCGGGGCCAAGGGCGAATTGCCGGTGTTCATGTTCTTCCACGGTGGCGGTTGGGTACTGGGCGACTTCCCGACCCACCAACGCTTGATTCGTGATCTGGTGGTGGGCTCCGGGGCAGTTGCCGTGTACGTCGACTACACCCCGTCGCCTGAAGCGCACTACCCGACCGCGATCAACCAGGCCTACGCCGCCACCAAATGGGTGGCCGAGCACGGCAAGGACATCGGTGTCGACGGCAAGCGTCTGGCGGTGGCCGGCAACAGCGTCGGCGGCAACATGGCGGCGGTGGTGGCGTTGATGGCCAAGGAACAGAACACCCCGGCCCTGCGCTTCCAGTTGCTGATGTGGCCGGTGACCAACGCCGGGTTCGATAACGGCTCGTACCAGCAGTTTGCCGAAGGCCACTTCCTGACCAAAGGCATGATGCAGTGGTTCTGGGACAACTACACCACCAGCCCGGCCGAACGCGCGCAGATCCATGCCTCGCCACTGAATGCCAGCGCCGAACAGCTCAAGGGCCTGCCTGCTGCGCTGGTGCAGACCGCCGAATTCGACGTGCTGCGTGACGAAGGCGAAGGCTACGCCCGCCACCTCGATGCGGCGGGCGTGCCGGTGACCTCGGTGCGCTACAACGGGATGATTCATGACTTCGGCCTGCTCAATCCGCTGAGTCAGATACCGGAAGTGAAGGCAGCCGTGCGACAAGCGGCGGCTGAGCTCAAGACCCATCTGAACTGAGTCCACATTGTGGCGAGGGAGCTTGCTCCCGCTGGGCTGCGCAGCGGCCCCAAAATCCTCAAGACACCGACGATTTTGTGAGTGCTGCGCACTCAAGCGGGAGCAAGCTCCCTCGCCACAAATGTCATCCAGACTTTGGAGTTCCTCATGTCCTTTCTCCTCACCCACCTGCTGTCCTGGAGCGCCCTGCTTCTGGTGCTCGACACACTGCTCTGGCACCTCGCCCCGTTCAAGCACCGCGCCCCGCGGGTCGGTGTGCGTCTGGCGTTGTTTCTGGCGTTCAGTGCGCTGGTCATCAACGCCGGCGTCAGCCCGTTGCAGGCGCCATTGTTCGCCGATGACCCTGTTGCGCAACTGGGCGCCACGGCACTGGGGATTCTCTGGTGGCTGTACGCCGCGCGGGTGCTGACCGAAGTGATCGGCCTGGCCCTGATGCGCCGCATCGGTCACAGCGGTCGGTTGTTGCAGGACGTGATCGGTGCGCTGGTGTTCCTGGCCGCCATTGTCGCTGCCGCCGGGTATGTGCTGGAGCTGCCGGTCAAAGGTCTGCTCGCGACCTCCGGGGTGGTTGCCATCGTGGTCGGTCTGGCGTTGCAGAGTACATTGAGCGACGTGTTCTCCGGCATCGTGCTCAATACCACCAAGCCCTATCAGGTGGACGATTTCGTGATGATCGACGGCGTCGAAGGCAAGGTGCTCGATATCGACTGGCGCGCCACCCATCTGCTGACCAGCGCTGGCACCCTGGCCGTGGTGCCGAACTCGGTGGCGGCCAAGGCCAAGATCGTCAATCTCAGCCGCCCGACCAACCTGCACGGCGTGTCGATCAGCATCAAGCTGCCGAACCACGTCCGTCCGCGCCGGGTGCTCGATGCCCTCGAGCGGACTCTGCAAGGCAGCAGCAGTCTGTTGCTCGATCCGGCGCCGAAAGCGCTGCTCAAAGAGGCCGGTGAAGAAATGTCCGAATACGTGGCCAGCGGTTTCATCGCCGAACTGGGCAAGAAAGGCGACGTGCGCAATCAACTGTTCGACCTCGCCCATCGGCACCTTGAAGCGGCGGGCATCTCGCGACATCCGGACGGTGTGATCGAACCCTCGAGCCGCGCCCGCGCGCTGCTCGATGAAGTGAAGATTTTCCGCTCGCTTAGCCATGAGGAACGTGACCGCCTCGCCGAATCGATGGTGCCGCAGCAGTACACCGCCGGCCAGGTGGTGCTGGATCTGGACGAAGTGCCGGACAGCCTGTTTGTGATTGCCACCGGTGTCGTCAGCGCCAGCGTGTCCGACGGTAATGGCCTGGCCGAGGCAGGTCGCATGGGGCCGAGCGAAGTCATGGGCGAACAGAGCATCCTTGCCGATACGCCGTCCCAGGCGACGTTCACCGCGCTGACTTCCTCCATCATCTACCGTCTCGACAAGAACCTGACCCGCCAGTGTATGGAGCAGCGCAACGAAGTGGGCCAGGCGTTGAACAAGTTGCAAGCGGTCCGGCAACAGAACAGTCGGCTGGCGTTGATGGCCAAGCCTGTGCCGGTCAGGAAAGCTGGATTTCTGGGGTGGTTGCAAAAACGTTGAGCAGAAAAATGCCCGCACATCGGCGCAATGCCTGTCAGTTAAGGCACAAACCTGTGGGAGCGAGCCGGCTCCGGGCGGCGTTCCGACGATAGCGGTGGGTCAGTCAACATCGATGTTGAATGTTATGCCGTCATCGCGAGCAGGCTCGCTCCCACATGGATTGCGCTTAACCGACTGGCATTGCGCCATCGGCGGGCATTTTTTTTTTGCGGATTACTTGGCAGTGAACTTGGTATAGCTATTGATCAGATTGCGATAGTTCGGCAGACGCTGCGACAGCAGGTTGGCCAGACCTTCCATGTCATTGCGCCAGTCGACTTGCAGCTCGCAGGCCACCGCGAACCAGTTCATCAGATGCGCACCGGCGGCCGACATCCGCGCCCACGCCGCTTGTTGCACGGTGGTGTTGAAGGTGCCGGAAGCATCGGTGACCACGAACACTTCAAAACCTTCAGCAAGCGCCGACAGGGTCGGGAACGCCACGCACACGTCAGTCACCACACCGGCGATGATCAGTTGCTTGCGACCGGTGGCCTTGATGGCTTTGACGAAGTCTGCGTTGTCCCAGGCGTTGATCTGGCCAGGGCGGGCAATGAACGGCGCGTCCGGGAATTGCTCTTTGAGTTCCGGCACGATCGGGCCGTTCGGGCCGCTGTCGAAACTGGTGGTGAGGATGGTCGGCAGGTTGAAGAACTTGGCGATGTCACCCAGTGCCAGGACGTTGTTCTTGAACTCGTTCGGGCTGAAATCCTGCACCAGCGAGATCAGGCCGGTCTGGTGGTCGACCAACAGCACAACGGCATCGTCTTTGTTCAGACGCGAGTAAGGAACGTTGCTCATGTGAAACTCCTCGATGGATGGTTGTTGCGGGGGAGCGCCGGTCACCAAGACCGGCGCTTTGTTTCGGAATCAGAAGGCGAAGCAGGAACAGCCGAATGCGCCCCAGAAACCGGCGAAATCGCTGACCGGCGCATTCGACTGGCGCGCCTTTTCATGGCTGTGCGTATGCACCGCGCACGGGCCGCTGCAATGGTGGACCTGAGCCTGCATCGGCGAATTCGGGCGCCAGTGGCCGGGGACTTTCATCACCGGCGACCAGTCCGGCAGTACCGGCACGCTGGCCGGGCCGAGTTTTTCGAAGTCGCCGGCGGCGTACACCACCTTGCCGCCGACCACCGTCAGTACCGACTCGATCCACTTGATCGCTTCTTCCTCGACACTGAAGAAGTCCGCGCTCAATGCTGCCAGGTCCGCCAGTTGCCCAACCTTGATCTGGCCCTTCTTGCCCTGTTCGGACGAGAACCAGGCGCTGCCGTGGGTGAACAGTTCCAGCGCAGTGGTGCGCGGCAAGCCTTCCTCGTACAACGCCAGACCACCGACGGTGCGGCCGCTGACCATCCAGTACAGCGAGGTCCACGGGTTGTAGCTGGAAACGCGTGTGGCGTCGGTGCCCGCTCCGACCGGCACGCCCTCGGCGAGCATGCGTTTGATCGGCGGCGTGTGCTCGGCGGCTTTACTGCCGTAACGGTCGACGAAGTATTCGCCCTGGAACGCCATGCGGTCCTGAATCGCGATGCCGCCACCCAGCGCCTTCACCCGCTCGATGTTTTGCGGGGTGATGGTTTCGGCGTGGTCGAAGAACCACGGCAAACCGTTGAACGGAATGTCGCGATTGACCTTCTCGAACACATCGAGCATGCGGCTGATGGATTCGTTGTAAGTGGCGTGCAGGCGGAACGGCCAGCGTTGCTCGACCAAGTGGCGAACCACCGGTTCCAGTTCCTGTTCCATGGTCTGCGGCAGGTCTGGGCGCGGTTCGAGGAAGTCCTCGAAATCCGCCGCCGAAAACACCAGCATTTCACCGGCGCCGTTGTGCCGCAGGTAATCGTCGCCCTGATGCAGGGTGACGCTGCTGGTCCAGTTCTTGAAGTCGGTCAGCTCTTCCTTGGGCTTCTGAGTAAACAGGTTATAAGCAATGCGAATCGTCAGTTGCTGGTCCTTGGCCAACTGCTCGATCACCGCGTAATCGTCCGGGTAATTCTGGAAACCACCACCGGCATCGATGGCGCTGGTCAGGCCCAGGCGATTGAGTTCACGCATGAACTGACGGGTCGAGTTGACCTGATAGTCCAGCGGCAACTTCGGCCCTTTGGCCAAGGTCGAGTAAAGAATCATCGCGTTCGGACGGGCCACCAACATGCCGGTCGGTTCGCCGTTGGCGTCGCGCACAATCTCGCCACCCGGTGGGTTCGGTGTATTGCGCGTGTAACCGACAACCTTGAGCGCTGCGCGGTTGAGCAAGGCGCGGTCGTACAAGTGCAAAACGAACACCGGCGTATCCGGCGCAGCCTGGTTGAGTTCTTCAATCGTCGGCATGCGCTTTTCGGCAAACTGGAATTCGTTCCAGCCACCGACCACCCGCACCCATTGCGGCGTCGGCGTGCGATCGGCCTGGTCCTTGAGCATACGCAGGGCATCGGCCAGCGACGGCACGCCTTCCCAGCGCAGTTCGAGGTTGTAGTTCAAGCCACCCCGGATCAGGTGCAAGTGAGAGTCGTTGAGCCCAGGGATGACGCAGCGGCCCTTGAGGTCAATGACCTGGGTGCCCGAACCGCGCAGGGCCATGGCCTCGGCATCGGTACCCACCGTGACGAAGCGACCATTGGTGATCGCGACCGCACTGGCGAGGGGTTTTTCACGGTCAACGGTATGAAACTGGCCATTGAATAGAATCAGATCGGCGTTCATTGGTTTTCCTCAGGCAGAGTGGGATGAGGTTGTCCGGCTTTCAGCCACGGCGCGAACAGACGCGTCGCCCTGGGCATGAACAGGTACACCACCGAAACCACAATGGTCACGGTGATCAGAAAAGTAGCAACCACGTAGTTGGACAAAAAGGCGTTGAGCTTGAGCAGCGGGCCCCAGATCAGCGGCACCAGCAAGGTATGCGGCAGGATCACCAGCAGCGTCACCACGGCCTGTTTCCAGCGCGGCGGTGGCGAACCGGCATCGTCCTGTGGCGCGAACCAGAACTCCTTGACCGGGTTGACCTCGGTCTGGTCGCCGTCCGCCAGCATCGGTGCGGCTTCGTTGACCAGCTCCAGCCGTTGCGGCGAATCGAGCCAGCGCTGCATCGCCTCGGTGGAGCAGAAGCGCAGCACGCAAGTGAACATGTCGAGACCGGCATTCTTGCCGCGAATCACGTCCACGCCCAAATGTCCCTCGCTCTGCCCGGCGATACCGACAATGCGCCGCAACCAGGCTTCATAGGGTGCTTCAAAACCGGCCTTGATCCGGTGTTTGACGATCAAGGTCACGACCTCATCGAAACCCGGCCGCGCGGTTGCAGTGTCGAGGCGATTGGAATCAGGCATAACCGAAAGCTCCGGCAAAACGATCATTGAGCATAGTCCAGTTGAAAAATACCGACGTTGATGCGCCGATAACTGATTCGATAGTGCCAATGCCAGGGCACAAAAAAATTGAATGCACGTGCTCTCTTTGCGACCCGGCTTTCAGTGTTGTATAGGGGTTGTGATGTTCAAGGGTTCAGACATGTACTGACTGATCCGCGAACGTAACCAGCGCTCTGCCGGATCGTTGTCGTGAACGCCACTCCAGGCCATCGACAGTTGCGCCGCATCGATGGGAAACGGCGGGTCTTCGGCTCTCAAGGCGCAACCTTCAACCAACGCACATGCCGCGTAGTCGGGCACGGTGGCGATCATTTCTGTACCGGCGAGCATCGCCCGTAAACCACTGAATTGCGGAACCCCCAGCACCACTCGTCGGGTACGACCGACCTTGGCCAGATCGAGGTCGATATTGCCGCTCAGGTCACCAGAGAACGACACCATTGCGTGGGGTCGCTGGCAGTATTCATCGAGCGTCAGCTCACCGGGCCGGTTGTCACCGCGCAACACTTTGCAGGCGATATCACGCAGCCTCTTGCGCTTGGCGTTGGCCGGCAATTCGGTGGTGTAACTGACCCCCACGGAAATCTCTCCCGATGCCAGCAAGGCCGGCATCAACAGATAATTGGCCCGGCGCACTACCACCACAATTCCCGGCGCCTCCTGCTGCAGTTGACGCAACAACGGCGGGAACAAACCAAATTCGGCATCGTCCGAAAGACCAATGCGAAACACATCGCAGCTCGTCGCCGGATCAAACTCCTTGGCCCGGCTGACGGCACCCGAGATGGTGTCCATCGCCGGTTGCAACTCTTTAAGAATCGCCAATGCCCGCGCCGTTGGCTCCATCCCGCGACCGTTGCGCAACAGTAGCGGATCGTCGAACAAATCCCGTAGGCGGCCCAGCGCAGCACTCACCGCTGGCTGTCCCATGAACAATTTTTCAGCCACACGGGTCAGGTTCTTTTCGAACATCAGGGCCTCGAAAATCACCAACAGATTCATGTCTACACGGCGCAGATCGTTACGGTTCACAGGTACAGTCCCATTGTGTTTTCAGCCAGGTACGAGTCAGTCGCGCTTCACTCGATCATCGGTACTTTTGCCGCCCGCTTGTAAGGCCCGTATTCGATAGGCACCCACTGGAAGTGCCTGTCCACCGTGGTGATGTGGCCGACACCCGGAAACGGCAGGTGCGCCGCGGTCACCCAGATCTTGCTCGTCGCCGCATCAGTGAAGACTTTGTCCCGGCTCTTGATCGCCTGCTGACTGTCGACGTCGAAACGGATCGACACTTCGGGATGCTCGAACTGCACCGCCAGGTTATGCACCAGATCGCCCATAAACAGAATGCTCTGGCCCTGAGAGGTGAGGCGGTACGTGGTACTGCCCGGTGTGTGCCCGGCTTCCAGTTCGGCATCGACGATACCCGGCACCGGCGACTGACCGGCGGTGAAGGTCTTGAAGCGCCCCGCGGCAACGTAAGGCGCAGTGGAATCCTGGGCGATCCTGAAAAACTCCTTGGCACCGGCGGGTGCTTTGGCCATGGCCTGAGGATCGAGCCAGTAATCGGCTTCCGCCTTCGCCGCGTAGACCGTGGCGTTGGCAAACACCGGTTGCTGCTTGTCGTCCACCAGCCCGCAAACATGGTCCAGATGCAGGTGCGTGAGCAGAATGGTGTCGACCTGTTCCGGCTGATAACCGGATGCTTTCATGTTCGCCGCGAGCATGCCGGCGGTGGCGCCGATGCACTGCCCCGCGCCGGTGTCCACCAGGATCAGTTGCTTGCCGGTATTGATCAGAAAAGCGTTGAACGCTGTCTGCACCCCCGGCGTTTCAATCGAGCGACGGGCCAGTAATGCACGGATCTGGCTCTGGGTCAGGCCATTGAGCAGATTCGGCGACAGATCGTTGTAGCCATCGAACAGCGCCGTCACTTCGTAATCGCCCACTGCCAGCCGGTAGTAACCAGGTACCTGAGTAGCCATCTGGGTCGGTGCCTGAGCCAGTGCGCCAACCGATGTCAGCGCCAATGCCAGGCCGAATCCGCTCAGCGTGCACTTCAGAGAATGCTTCATGCCTTCACCTTTGATCGAGTCAGAGAAAGCGGCCATCCACACGCCCGCCAGTTGGGCTAAATCATGCACTCGTCCCACACCTCGAAAATTGCAGCCATGTGCTGAGTCAGTGCAATTGTTCGCTGCCGCACGCGCACGGAATTAACAACGTTTAACTCGCAAGCCAGCGCCCCGCGACCAAGAATGAACCCCTCTGTGCAGACCTGTTTTCTATAGCGGGAAGCGGCTGACCCACCGCGCAGTGCGCCAGCGCATTCCCACCGACACGGAATTTTGTCATGGCCCACATTGAGCACAACGCCGTCAGGGCGTCGGTCACACAAACGCGAAAAACCACCACCGGAGGCCTCTCTCCCTGGCGAGAAAGCCTGGTCAAAAAACTGATCCTCGACGGTCTGAGTGAAACACTGGAAGTCACCGAACTCGCTCGGGCCTGCGCCCTGTCCCGCAGTCATTTCTCCCGGGCCTTCAAGTGCAGCACCGGCCTGTCGCCCCAGGACTGGATTCGTTGCCAACGCATCGCCCGGGCCAAGCAATTGATCCAGAACACCGACCTGACCCTGACCCAAATCAGTCTGGAGTGCGGGTTCTGCGATCAGGCACACTTCTGCCACATGTTCACCCGCAGCGAAGGCATCAATCCGTTTGCCTGGCGTTGTCAGGCGGTGCGTGCCCTGCCCTCTCTCAACAGCAAAAGATCGCAGTCTGCGCCAGCTCCAGGTGTACACATGTCCGTGTAGAAGCTGGCACAGCCTGCGATCTTTTGATTTTGATCAGGCCTTGAGGAACGCCAGCAGATCGGCGTTGAGCTGATCCTTGTGGGTGTCGGTCAGGCCATGAGGCGCGCCTGGATAGACCAGCAGCTTCGAACCTTTGACGAGTTTGGCCGAGGCGATACCGGCGGCTTCGATCGGCACGATCTGGTCGGCGTCACCGTGCACTACCAGGGTCGGCACGTCGAACTTTTTCAGGTCTTCGGTGAAGTCGGTTTCGGAGAACGCCTTGATACAGTCATAGGCATTCTTGTGGCCAGCCGTCATGCCCTGCATCCAGAACCAGTCGATCATGCCCTGGGAAGGTTTGGCACCCGGTTTGTTGAAACCAAAGAATGGCCCGCTGGCGACGTCTTTGTACAACTGCGAACGGTCCGCCAGGGACGCCTGGCGCAGACCGTCGAACACGTCCATCGGCAGGCCGCCCGGATTGGCTTCGGTCTTGAGCATCTGCGGCGGCACCGCGGAAATCAGCCCGGCCTTGGCCACGCGACCGGTGCCGTGTCGACCGATGTAGCGCGCCACTTCGCCGCCACCGGTGGAGAAACCGAACAGCACCGCGTTTTGCAGATCCAGCAGCTCGATCAACTGCGCGAGGTCGTCGGCGTAGGTGTCCATTTCGTTGCCAGACCAGGGCTGGCTGGAGCGGCCGTGGCCACGGCGGTCATGGGCGATGACCCGGTAGCCCTTGGACGCCAGGAAGATCATCTGCGATTCCCAGCTGTCGGCATTCAACGGCCAGCCGTGGCTGAAGACGATGGGCTGGCCGGTGCCCCAGTCCTTGTAGTAAATCTCGGTACCGTCGCGGGTGGTGAATGTACTCATGGTGATTGCTCCTTGATTACGGGGTCGGGGTGTTTGGGTGAATCAAAACGATGAATGGCTCATTCGTTCGGCCAGGCGCGCTACCCGCTCGCCCAGGTGCGCGGCGGTGCGGCGATCTTCGGGAGGTGGCGCATGGTCCGGGGATTGCTCGACATTCGACTGGGCCATGGCCCCCAGGGAACTGCCCAGGCGATTCAATTGCCCATCGAACGCGCCGGCACTGGAGCGTGCGGGCAGCAGGTCGAGGCCGACCCAGATCATCGAGTGCTGAGCCGCGAACACGGCCATCTGCAGCAAGGTGTTGAGCTTGTCGCCGCACAGACAGCCGGAGTTGGTGAACCCGGCAGCCAACTTGTCGCGCCAAGGCTGCGCCAGGTAAAACGACGCGGTGGCCTCCATGAAGGCCTTAAAGGACGCCGATGCGCTGCCCATGTACGTCGGGGCACCGAAGATGATCGCGTCGGCGCGGTGCAAGCAATCCCACTGCCCGTCCACCTCCTCGACCGGAATCAGCTGGCAAGTACTGCCCAGGTGCCGCTCCACACCCTGAGCTACAGCTTCGGCGATGACCCGCGTATGACCATAACCGCTGTGATAGACCACTACCACGTCGCTCATTCCGGCATTCTCCTGAAGTCTTCATCCCTTTTGCTGCACGAAACACGAAGACCGGTGCCTTCGGTTGATGGACAGGAAGTAGTGGATTTTTGGGTGTAATCGGGCGCAGGACGAGTTAAACGTTGTTAATTTTCAACGGTGCACCAAAAGCCCCGACTCAGCCTTTTGCCACCGCCGAGCCGGGTAAATACAGAGCTTGCGAACGCTGCCGCAAATGCTGCATACAATGCACCGGCAGGACAGTCGCTCGGTCGCTGCGTTGCGTTGACCAAAAAATTTGAGGAACATGCCCGGATACCGCGTGATAGACGGATGCAAGCAGGAGTAACTCGTTGACCCTTTCCCCCAACCAGGCTGTGCATTTCGGCCCCTACCGGATCTACCCCGGACAGCGTCTGGTGATGGAGGCCGACCAGCCCCTGCGCCTGGGTCGACGAGCCATGGACATTCTGTTGATCCTGCTGGAGCACGCCGGGAATGTGGTGAGCAAGCAGCAATTGATCGCACGGGTCTGGCCCAAAAGCGTCGTCGAAGACATCAATTTGCGAGTGCACATCGCGGCGCTGCGCAAAGCCCTCGGCGACGGTCAAGCCGGCCAGCGCTACATCGTCACCGTGGCCCAACGTGGTTACAGCTTTGTCGCGCCATACTCGGTGGAACACTTCGACCAACGTCCCGTGAGCGGTGAGCACGAGCAGAGCGGCCATAACCTGCCCATTCGTCGGACTCGCATGATTGGCCGCCTGGCCTTGGTCGACAGTCTTGTGACGCACTTGCCACACCAGCGCTTCATCACCCTCGTCGGCCCTGGCGGTATCGGCAAGACCACGGTGGCACTGCGCGTCGCCGAACAACTGATCGGTCGCTACCGGGACGGCATTCGACTGCTGGACCTGGCCCCGGTCAGCGACCCGTCGATGATCGCCCCCCACCTGGCGACGCTGCTGGACCTGTCGTTGCATGACGCTGATCCGATGACTGGTCTCGCGACCTTCCTGCGCGAGCGGCAGATGCTGCTGGTGATCGACAACTGCGAGCATCTGATCGACGCCATTGCGTTGCTCAGCGAAAGCATCCTGCGTGGCGCGCCGGATGTGCACATTCTGGCGACTAGCCGCGAGAGCCTGCGGGCCGAAGGCGAATTCGTTCAGCGCCTGGAGTCTCTGGACTGCCCACCGCCCATCTCCGCACTGGACCGCGTCCAGGCCTTGAGCTTTTCGGCTGTGCAACTGTTCGTCGAACGGGCGATGGCCAGTCATGACAGTTTCGAACTGACCGATAACGAGCTGCCTCTGGTGATCGAGATTTGCCGCCGCCTGGACGGTATTCCTTTAGCGATCGAACTGGCCGCAGCGCAAGTGGGCAACCTTGGCCTGAGCGGACTGCTGACGCAATTGCAGGGCAGTTTTCGTCTGCTCACACAGGGCTGTCAGACAACGCTGGGACGGCATCAGACCCTGCGCGCAACACTCGACTGGAGCTTCGAGTTGCTGAGTACCTGCGAACAAACCTGCCTGCGCCGACTGGGTGTGTTCAGGGGCGGTTTCACGCTTGAATCGGCGGCCGCAGTGATTGTCGGCGAACACATAGAGCCCAGCGAGGTGTTTGGCTCGATTACGCAACTGGCAGCCAAGTCACTGCTGAACGTGGAGGTCGGCGACGAGCAGGTGTTCTACCGCCTGCTCGACACCACCCGCAGCTATGCCCTGGAAAAACTCGACCAGGCCAATGACCTGCCAGACACCCTGGAGCGCCACGCCGAGTGCTGCCTGGCCTTGATGCATCAGGCCCAGAACGACTGGGAGCACATCCAGACCGATGTATGGATCGAGCGTTACGCCCGAAGTCTGGAAGACATCCGCTCGGTCCTCGACTGGGGCTTGAACGCTCAAGGGCCGCAGGCTGTGGCGATCCGACTGGCTTCGGTTTCGACGCCACTCTGGCAAGAACTGTCGCTGCTCAAGGAACACGGCGTGTACGTGCGCAAGGCCCTGGCGCTGCTCGAATTGACGCCCGAGCCCTGCCCTCGTCTGAAAATGGCCCTCAAGCTCGCCCTCGGTAGCTCCTGCTACCACACCCAAGGCGGCACCGCCGAAACCGTCGAAGCCTTTGTGAGCGCCAGAACCCTGGCCGAACACTGCAGCGACGTGGCCGGTCAGCTCAGGGCCGTGTCCGGGCACATGGCGGTCAACCTCAGTTGCGGCAACTATCAAACCGCCCTGGAGCAGAGCCTGCAATTCGATCGCCTGGGTTTGCAAGGCAACGCCGCTGTGTCCCTGAGTACACACCGTTTGCAGGTGCTGGCCCTGCACTTTGCCGGGGATCAGCAACGGGCACGGGAGAATGCTGAACAAGTCATTCAGCGCATGACCCAGAGTGGACACCTCAATCGCTTCACCCACGGCTTTGGCGTCCAGTACGACCAGAGCGTCGCCGCCCTGACTATTCTCGCGCGGATCCTCTGGTTGCAGGGCCTTCCCGAAAAGGCCTGGCGCACTGCCCGTCAGGCGTTGGACATTGCGATCCAGATCGACCACGGCACGTCCATCTGCTACACGCTGGCATTGTCCGGTTGCCTGATCGCCCACTACAACGGCGACACTCAAACTGCCCGCGACCTCTTGCGCCTGCTGCTCGAGCAGACACAAAAACATTCGGTGCTGCTGTTCTACAACTGGGCCCGGCACTATGCGCAGGTGATCGATGGCGATGGTGCACATCCGAACCCGCAACCTGGCGCCGGGCTGATCAAGGAAATCATGGTCACCCTGGATACCGGCTTCGTCGATGACGCATTGCTGGCACGGGCCGAAAACGGTGCTGCGGGTTGGAGCACGGCGGAAATCCTTCGGGCCAGAGCGAATGCTCTGCTTGCACAGAACAGCCAGAGTGCAGCCGAAACCGTGCTGCTCAAAGCGCTGGCAGTGGCAAAAGCCCAGGGTGCTCTGGCGTGGGAACTGCGCACTGCCACATCACTGGCCGAGCTTTGGCAGCGTCAAGGCCGCCTCCAACAAGCCCATGACCTGCTGGCGCCAATCTACAACCGCTTCACCGAAGGCTTTGCCACACCAGACCTATGCAAAGTCCGCCGTCTGCTCGACGAGCTGCAACGACACCGGCCGTCCTGAACCCCAGCGTGCCAGGCTGCCGTAGCGGGCATAACGCATTTCAAACACACGCAGCAGTCCGCTCAGTTCAAGCTTTTCCAGTGCGTAAGCGCGGGTAGTGTTGAGAAACCGGTAACGTGTCATGCCATTGCTGTGTTCTACCGACAACAGTGATTTCAGCACCAGCCGCTCCATCACCTCCACCAGACTGATAGGCCGCAGCACCGCACAACTGATGACGCCGATGGCTGCGTCCAAAGTAAAGGCTGTTTTGAACACCGCCAGCCCCAGCAGCACGGTCTGCTCCAGCGGGCTCAGCCGCTGGTAGCTCCAGTCCAGCGCGGCCTTGAGCGTCTGATGCCGTGGCACGGCAGTGCGTCGGCCTTGGGTCAGCAGTTGAAAACAGTTGTCCAGTTGTGCTCGCAGCCCAACCAGTGCCAGCGCATCGATCTGCGCCGCTGCCAGTTCGATGGCCAGGGGCAGACCGTCGAGGCGCCGACAGATTTCCCGCACTGCCTTGAGGTCCTGTTCACGCAGAGCAAACCCTTGTTGGCGGGCACGGGCACGGCCGACAAACAGTTGCACCGCCGAATAGCTCATAACCTCACTGACACTCTGCAGCGCCGACATCGGCGGCACCGCCAGGGCTGGCAATCGCTGGACCGTTTCCCCCGCCGCCCGCAGCGGTTCACGGCTGGTGACCAGGATCGATAACCGTGGTGCCGAAACCAATAGCCCCTCCACCAGCGAACGGCAAGGTTCGAGCTCGTGCTCGCAATTGTCGAGCACCAGCAATGCATGCCGTGGCGCCAGTGCATCCACCCCAACGTCCAGTTCAAGGGTCTGGCTCAGATAATCGACGAGCCGCGCGGGGTCATCGATTGCCGCCAGATCAACGATCCAGACGCCATCGCGATAGTGCTGCAACAGCAGTTCGGCCACGCGCAAGGCCACCGTGGTCTTGCCGATGCCAGCGGGGCCGACCAAAGTCATGAAACGGCGAACCGGCAACTGCCGGACCAGACTACCAACGATCGAATCTCGGCCGACCACTGGCGTGATCCGTGCCGGCAGGTTGTGCCGGGGCTGCTGAACGGTCTCGATCGAAACCTGCATCCCGTCCGACTCGCACAGCACTGGGGCGATGAAGCTATAACCGCGCTGGGGAATATTAACGATGTAGCACCGCCCGTTCTGCCCGTCACCGAGGGTCCGGCGCAGTGCAGCGATGTGCACGCGCAGGTTGATCTCCTCGACCACCGAAGTCGGCCAGACGTGGGCAATCAGTTCGTCCTTGCTGACCACGCTGCCCGCGCGCTCGACCAGTACCTGGAGGATATCCAGTGCCCGCCCGCCCATACGCAGCGGCCGATCACCTTCCAGAATCAGCCGTTGACGAGTGTGAAACACGTACGGGCCAAACCGCAGCACCGCACTGCTATTTAAATCTCTGAGTCTGTTCATGCACATTCATGTGCTGAAAACCTGGCCCGGCTCAAGGTACTGCATCATCCGTTGCGCGAGTTCGCCCAGGCTCCCGCACCTCCGCTGCCAAGAGTCAATGAGTATCTTGGCAGGCATGGGTGACGGTACAACGGCGATGGAGGGAGCGTCACGGCCATTGCGGTGCGCAGGACGGACAAGAAGACTCTAACTGAACTGTTCGCGGTACTGGGCAGGAGTCAGACCCAGTTTTTCACTGAACAGAAAACGCATGTGCCGCACACTGCCGAAGCCGCTCTTGTAGGCGACGGTCTTGAGCGGCAAGTCACCGGTTTCCAGCAGGTTCCTGGCGCAATCGATACGTGCGCTTTGCAGAAACTCCATGGGCGTCATGTTCACTTCCCGGGCAAATACCCGGGCGAAATGCCGCGCACTCATGTTCACCAGGCTGGCCATGCGCTCGACGCTAAAGGCTTCATCAAGGTGTTCGAGCACATGGTTCTGCACCCGGGTCACCGGCGTTTCCTGGAGTGCCACCGCAGCCATCAATGGGCTGAACTGCGCCTGTCCGCCCTGGCGTTTCATCACCACCAGCAACACCTTGGCCACGTCCTGGGCGATTTTCTTGCCGTGATCCTGAGCGACCACCGCCAGGGCCAGGTCAATGCCGGCGGTGACCCCGCCAGAGCTGATCAGGTTGCGATCCAGGACGTAAATCTGATCGGTCTTTACCGTCGCCTCGGGGAAGGCTCGAATCAACCGCTCCGTGTAATGCCAGTGAGTCGTCACCCGATAACCGTCCAGCAATCCGGCATGCCCCAATATGAACGCCCCCGTGCAGATCGAGCCATAAACCGCCGACCGACTGACGGCACCCCGCAGCCAGTGGAGCAACGGTGGATGTCTTTCGTTGTAGGCCCCCGGACCGCCCGGCACCAGCAGCAAGTCATAGCTGTCGCAGGCCTGGTCTATATGCACATCGGCCTGAACGCTGACGCCGTTGGATGCGCGCAACGCGCCATGCTCGGTGCCGATCGTCGACAGCTGATAACGGGCGCCCGGCTCCAGATAACGGTTGGCGATGGAAAACACCTCCATGGGCCCGGCCATATCAAGCAGGAGAAAGTCTGGAAACAGCACCATTGCCACGGTTTTCATGGGTTGGAAATCACTGATATCAAGGAAATAGGAAACGTAGTGTCAACACTGAACATTATGGCCATTTGTAACAACAAGAATACATGAACCCGCTCACATAACTGTCAACCTGATCGAGACAGTATTTCAATTTCCATCTACTTATTGCACCCGCTGGTAAACATTAACCTTCTCCTCACTCGGACGAACTCTCGTCCCAAACAGGAGATTTCATCATGCTGACCCTTCGCAAAGCCTCTGATCGCGGCGCGGCCAATCACGGCTGGTTGAAGTCGTTCCATACCTTTTCCTTTGCCAACTACCGCAATCCGCGGGAGCAGGGTTTTTCCGACCTGCTGGTGATCAACGATGACCGCGTGGCAGCCGGTAAAGGCTTTGGCCAACACCCGCACAGGGACATGGAGATTTTCTCCTATGTGCTCGAGGGTGCCCTGGAACACAAGGACACTTTAGGCACAGGTTCGGTGATCCGCCCTGGCGACGTGCAGTTGATGAGCGCCGGCAGCGGTGTGGCGCATAGCGAGTACAACCACTCGGCAACCCGCCCGGTGCACTTCCTGCAAATCTGGATCGTACCGGACGTCAGCGGCGCCAAACCGCGTTATCAGCAAGAGCACTTCAGCACGCAGAAGAAACGCGGGCGCCTGCAACTGATCATCTCCCCCGATGGGGCCAACGGTTCGTTGCGGGTGCGTCAGGATGCCCGGGTCTATGCCGGCCTGATCGACGGCAAGGAAAGCGCCAGCCTCACGCTCGCCGCCAATCGCTACGCCTATGTGCATGTGGCCCGGGGCAAGGTCGAACTCAACGGCGTGCAGTTGCAGGAAGGTGATGGCGTACGGGTTCGCGATGAACAGGCGTTGACCTTGAGCAACGGCGTGGATGCCGAAGTGCTGGTGTTCGATTTGCGTCCTCAAGAGCTGCCAGAAATGCCTTGACCGTAACGTGCCTGGGGGCCTGCGCCCCCGGGCTTGATTGGCTGGCTAGGGTTGCTGCTGGCTATCGTTTTGGATATCGCTGCACGCCGGTTACGCTAACGCACTTCGCCCACCGCTGCGGCGGTGGGCTGGGCACCCGATACCAGAGTGTCGCCGATACGAAGCACCGGCAGCCCCCCTCCATACCAATCCGCCGCGTCACGTTTGTAGCGCTGCACCGCCGCCACTCCTTCGCCGCTGCGCAGATAATCGAGCAACCATTCCTGCTGGACCTTGCTGTCCCCACCCAGCTGCGCGAGAACCCGCACATCCTCGATATCGCGGCCCTCGCAGAAATAGGCTCTGAAAATGCGCCCGAACAGACCGGCACAGTCACCGCCGCATGCGGCCCGCTCCAGCATCAAGCTGTGCGCCGGGTCGGTATCGACCAGGCGCTCGATTCGGTCGAAGGCGAAACGCAAACCCAGCGCCTGGCCGGCCTGGGTGATTTCCGCTTCGAACATCCGGCTATGCGACAGGCTGCCGAACATGACGCGCAACGCTGTTTTATCGAATACCTGAGTGGTGCTCAGGAAGCGAGGATTTCCTCGAGAAACTCAATGAACATATTGATGCGACTGGAGCCGCGGTGGTTGGGCAGATACAGCGCGTTGATGCAGGTGCTGGCGGTGCCGGGATTGACTTCATACTGTTCCAGCACGCGGGTCAGACGGCCCTGGCCGACATCGTCACGCACCAGCCAATCGGCCAGTAGCGCCACTCCGCCACCGGCCAGCGCCGCCTCGCGCAGGATATCGGCGTTGTTGCTCTGAAATCGCCCCTGCACACTCAGGCTGAGGGTGTCCTCATCGCCCTGGAACGTCCAGTCGTGGTGCGCCGCGCCATAGTCAAAACGCAGGCACTGATGTTTCAGCAGGTCACTCGGGTGGCGCGGCAGACCGGTACGTGTCAGGTACTCGGGACTGGCCACCACCCAACGCTTAAAGTCACCGATCTTCTTGCTGACGATGTCATCGCTGACCACCGAAGAACCGAGACGCACAGACACATCGATTCGCTCGCTGATCAGGTCACTGACCCGGTCGCTCAACGACAGGCTGATCTCCAGGCCCGGATAGCGCTCAAGCAGGCGTCCCAGGTGAGGCGCGATGATGCGCCGGCCGAACTCCACCGGAACGCTGGCACGCAGATGTCCCTGGACCTCGGTGCCACGGTCGGCGACGGTGGCATCGGCCTCGTCGACAGCCTCGAGAATCGCCACGGCCTTCTCGAAATACGCCTGCCCCGCAACCGTGACACTGGTGTTACGCGTGGTGCGATTAAGCAGGCTGGCGCCCAGTTCACTTTCCAGGCCCGCCACCTGCCGCGTCACCGAAGACGTAGAGAGGCCGAGCTTGCGCGCCGCTGATGAATAGCCGCCACAGCGCACGGTTTCAACAAACATTTTCAGCGCCAGCAACTTGTCCATCAGCCAATCCCGAGAGCGAAAAATCAAGCGAACTACTATGCCTGACCGCCATTGAGGTGTCTTGCATGGTTGTGCTCAAGCACGGGTGGGTGTGACTACAGAACTCCATTGACAGGTCGCTGACACCCAGGGACATCCATTACCCTGCGGCGAGTCTCTCTTCTCTTCGAGTTCGGCCTCGATAGCTCGCGACGTTGCTCACCCCTGGCGGTACTGACGGCTTAGAAACATCACCAGTGCCACGCCAGGAACCGCCGCAATCAAGGCTGCCGACAGGCTCCATCCAACCAGCTCATAAAGGGGACTGGCCACCAGCGATCCCAGGGCCCCACCGACAAAGATGCTGGTCATGTACACGGCATTCAAGCGTGCCCGGCTGTGCGGATCGATGGCGTATACCTCACGCTGTCCGAGCACCATGTTCAGTTGCACAGCAAAATCCAGCAGCACCGCGCACGCCACCAGCCAAAGGTAGCCACTGCCCGGCAGAGCCCCGATCAGCAAGGAAACAGGCGCCAGCATCAACGCAACGAGCGTGCCGCGCTGGCCATGCCCCGCGTCGGCCAGCCGGCCGGCAATCGGAGCCGCGATCGCACCAACGGCCCCCACCAGGGCAAACACCGCGACCTGCGCCTGGCTGAAGCCATGCTGGCGAATCAATTCAATAGGAACGATGGTCCAGAACAGGCTGAAGCTGGCGAACAACAACCCTTGATACAAGGAACGCTCACGCAGGCTTGGATGGCGTCGCGCGAGCGCAAATACCGAGCGGATCAACTCGCCATAAGAGGACTGATGTGTCGGCATGCGCCGTGGCAGGGCAACGGCCATGATGCAAGCGATCAATGCCATCAGGCCCGCGGCGCTGAAGAATACTCCGCGCCAACCGAAAGCCTCCGACAACAGGCTCGACAGCGGGCGCGACAACAGAATGCCCAGCAGCAGGCCGCTCATGATGTTTCCTACCACCCGCCCGCGGGTTTCTTCAGGTGCCATGTGCGCAGCTAACGGCACGAGAATCTGCACAGCCACGGAAGTGAGACCGATGAGCAATGACAGTGCCAGGAACAGCGAAGGCGACTGAGTGAAGCCGGCGCCGACCAGGCAAAGGCTCACCGCGAGCGTGAAACCCACCACCAGACGGCGGTTTTCCATCAGGTCGGCCAGCGGCACCAACAGGAGCAAACCCGCGGCGTAGCCAAACTGGGTCAGCGAAACAATCAGGCTGGCATGGGCGTTCGATAGACCGATTTGCGGAGCGATCAGCTCGACGATCGGCTGGGCATAGTAAAGGTTGGCGACGACGGCACCACAACAGAAGGCCAACAAGGCCACCAGGGCGCCAGAGATCGACGCGGGCCGTTCACCCGTCACCGTCGTACTTGCCGTTGTTGCAACGTTACCGATGGGCATGATGAAACCTCATTTGCTTGGAGAAAGTTTCGGCAAGGCTAGACGCGACGTTCGCCAAGGAGAATCCACCGCTGGGGCAATTGAGCGATGCGTATGACGCAACGACCCCAGCGTTGCCGATGGCGCAAAACGCCGTTGCGCAGTTTGCTAATACCGCCGCCCGTCCCCCTTCTCTACCCTCGGCAAGATGAGTCCCTCGCGGGTTCCACGGACGAATGAAGGGTGACGTCATGAAAGCCAGGCAGCTGTGGGTGGGCGCTGTGGTTCTAGCTTCGGTAGGCGGGATATGCGCTGCGCTGTTGATGTGGCGCCCGGCGATCGCGCCGGCCAAACCGCCACAGCGTTTCGATTCCGCTCAGGTGCAACAGGGTGCGCGGCTAGCCGAAGCCGGCGACTGCGCGGTCTGCCATACGCGTCCCGGCGGCCAACACCTGGCCGGTGGATTGGCGCTGGTGACACCGTTCGGCACGCTCTACAGCACCAATATCACTCCGGACGCCGAGACCGGTATTGGCCAATGGTCATTGCCGGCCTTTGAGCGGGCAATGCGCGAAGGAATCGCGCGCGATGGGCACTTGCTGTATCCCGCCTTCCCTTACGTGCACTACCGGCGCATGACGGACGGGGATATCGCGGATGTCTACGCGTATTTGATGAGCGGCCCCGCCGTGCGCTCGCCGGCCATGCAGAACCGGATGAAATTCCCGATGAACATCCGGCCATTGGTGTCGTTCTGGAATCTGCTGTTCCTGCAGACAGAACCCTTGACGCCCGTGGCGCAGCAATCTGCAACCTGGAACCGCGGACGCTATCTGGTCGAAGGCCCTGGCCACTGCGCCGGCTGCCATTCTCCGCTCAACTTGCTAGGTGCCGAGAAACCCGCTCAGCACCTAGCAGGAGGGACGGTAGACGGATGGGAGGCGCCTTCTCTGCTGGGTATGGCCAACCGTGACTTTCCCTGGAGCAGCGAACAGTTGGTGAGCTACTTGCGTGCTGACGTTGTGGAGGGCCATGGCACCGCCGCGGGCTCGATGCGACCGGTCAGCCTCAGCCTGGCCAACTTGCCAGCCAGCGATGCCGAGGCCATTGCCGAATATCTGCTGAGCCTCAAGAACCCTGCGCCCACCCTACCCGCCTCAGCGATCACGCGCCCCACCGAGGCAGTCGGGCAGACGCCTGGGGCCCTGCTGTTCGAAGGCGCATGTGCGGGCTGCCATGGCCCGGCCGCGCCGATGCGAGAGATCGATGGACGCCCCGCCCTGGATCGGACATCAGCGCTGCATGCAGCGAGCGCGCGCAACTTTCTCAAGACAGTGCTCGAAGGTGTGCCAGCCACCCCAGGGCTACCCGGACCGGTGATGCCGCCTTTCGCAGCCAGCCTGGATAACGACCAGCTTGCGGTACTGGCATCGTTTGTTCGCGAGCAGGCCAGGCCTGGCCAACCGTGGGTAGACCTTTCTTCCACCCTTCACGAGTTACGCCAGGAGGCGCAATGACCCAAATGACCCTCAACGTCAACGGCTCGCCCCATTCGCTGGAGCTGGAGCCCGACATGCCGTTGCTGTATGCGTTGCGCAATCACCTGGGGCTTAACGGCGCCAAGTACGGCTGCGGTTTGGGACAGTGCGGTGCCTGCACTGTGCTGGTGGACGACCAGCCGGTCTTTTCCTGCCTGACACCTTGCACGGGCCTGGAAGGCAAGCACATCCGTACGGTCGAGAGCCTGGGTACGGCAGAGCGCCCAGGTCCTTTGCAAAAGGCCTTTATCGAGACGCAGGCCGCTCAATGCGGTTACTGCATCGCCGGCATGCTGATGCGCGCCCAGGCGTTGCTTGAGCGCACGCCTCATCCGGACGAACACACCATTCGCGAGCATATGGCGACCAACCTGTGCCGCTGCGGAACTCACTTGCGGATCATCGACGCCATCAGCCGTGTTGCCAGACCAGACAGGAGCGCCACATGACACTTCAGCATGAAGTCGATCAGGGGCGCCGCGCTTTTCTGCGCGCAGGAGCGCTGGTACTGACATTCACTCTGGTACCGGCGGCGCGTCATGCGCTGGCCGATAGCGAAGTCGATACGCTCGGCACGGTCGTGCTGGCACCCGATCTCCCCGGAAGCCTGCGCACCAATCCCTACCTCGATGCCTGGATCCGCGTCAGTGCCGAGGGCATCACCGTCTACACCGGCAAGGTTGAATTGGGTACGGGGGTGAAAACGGCCCTTCTGCAAATTGCCGCGGAACGCCTGGATATCTCGCCCACCGCGATCCATCTGCTCACTGCGGATACCGCCCTGACACCCAACGAAGGTTATACAGCTGGCAGCCACAGTATTTTCGACAGCGGCACCGCCTTGTTCAACGCAGCGGCTCAGGTTCGGGAATTGCTGTTGGAGTCGGCGGCACGCAGCTGGGGAGTCGAAGCCGCACTGCTGACCACCCACGAGGGCGTCATCCATGGCCCGACTGGACAACGGATGTCATACGCCGAAGCCGTCAAGGGCGTCGACCTGCACCACTATGCGAAGGCCCAATCGCCATCGGTGCCGGCGTCCGCTTTCAAGCTGATCGGTCATTCTCTTCCTCGCCTGGATATCCCGGCCAAAGTCAGCGGCGGCGCCGCTTTCGTCCAGGATCTGCGCCTGCCCGGCATGCTGCATGCCCGCGTTATCCGTCCGCCACGTCCTGGTTGCACCCTTGAAGACTTCGATGCCGAGTCGATAAAGGGTCTGCCCGGGGTGGTGCAGGTGGTGCACGACGGCAACTACCTGGCGGTGGTGGCCCGAGACGAGTGGCAAGCCATTAAGGCGATGCGTAGCGGGTATGAGCGGGCCCGCTGGAGCGGCGGACAGGCGATCCCCGAATCTCGGGACATCCACTCGTTGTTGACACGCCTCCCCGCACACCGCTATCCGATCAGCCACGAAGGCAGCCCGGCTGCCGGAGCCAGCGCGAGTTATCGCGCGCGGGTCACCAAGCAGTACCTCATGCACGGTTCCATCGGCCCGTCCTGCGCCGTGGCCTGGTTCAAGGATGGCACGCTCACCGTCTGGACCCACACGCAGGGTGTCTACCCTCTTCGCACGGGGATCGCCGAGATGGTGGGACTAGCACCGGAGCGGGTGCGCTGCATCCATACCGAGGGGTCCGGGTGTTATGGCCACAACGGCGCGGACGACGCGGCAGCCGATGCCGCGTTGATTGCGATGCGTGTCGCAGGTGCGCCTGTGCGCGTGCAATGGATGCGCGAGCAGGAAAATCTCTGGGAGCCCTACAGTTCCGCCATGCTCACCGAGGTCCAGGCCAGCCTCGATGCGCAGGGCAAACTGCAGGACTGGACCTATGAGCTGTGGACGACGCCGCACAACGAACGCATCGTGAATGCCGGCAGATTGATTCCCGCACGGCTGTTGGCTCGCCCATTCGTCTCCGCGCCGTCGGTTCCAATCGCCCAACCCGAAGGGGATGGCGATCGAAATGCCGTGCCGCTGTACGCCCTGGCATCCACCCGCATCGACATGAACTTCGTGACCACCATGCCGTTTCGCACATCCGCCATGCGTTCGTTGGGGGCACATATCAATATCTTCGCCATCGAAGCCTGCATCGACGAACTGGCCGCTCAGGCCGGCGCCGATCCGGTTGCCTTGCGCCTCGCCCATCTGACAGACCCGCGAGCACGGGCGGTGGTCGAACGCGTCCGTGACACCAGCAGCTGGCCGCACAAAGGCAATGAACCTGGTTCCGGCATTGGCTTCGCGTTTGCCCGCTACAAGAACATCATGGGGTATTGCGCAATAGCCGTCCGTTTGCAGGTGCATCCGCAGACCGGCGAAGTTCAGCTCGATCGAGTGGTAACCGCAGTGGACGTGGGGCAAATCGTCAACCCCGATGGCCTGCGCAACCAGGTGGAAGGAGGCATCGTGCAGTCCGCCAGCTGGACCTTGTATGAAAAAGTCGGTTACGACCCGGGTGGTGTGCGCAGCTACGATTGGAGCGGTTATCCGATCCTGCGCTTTCCTCAGTTACCCAGGCAGGTCGACGTGCATTTGCTCGACCAGCCGGGACAACCATTTCTCGGTGCGGCCGAGATCGTCCAGGGCCCCATGGCCGCCGCCATCGGGAATGCCGTGGCGAACGCTACCGGCCGACGCTGGCTGAATCTCCCCCTGACCCGCTCAGTGCAGCAGACATAGCCTGAAATCCACTTCCCGTCAAAGCGTTGCGTTTCACGCAATGCAGCGTAGAGCTGCGGCTGGATTATCACTCAACGCTCGGCGGATTAAGTTAGTGCCCAACAGGAGGATCACAGCATGTTCGGCACTACATCACATCATCAACACCGCACCATTGTCGTAGGCGGTTCGCTCGGTGGTCTGGCGGATACAGGGCACGGAAATCGGCAATCACCTGCTTTTCAACCAGGCACCGTCCGCCTGAGCAATCACGGCATCCCGGTCGATGCCCTCCCAAGGAAATACCCATGACTCAGCACCTGTTTCAACCGATTGCGGTTGGTCCCTACACACTGGCTCATCGCGTGGCGATGGCCCCTCTGACCCGCTCCCGAGCCGGACAGCCGGGCGACCTTCCGACCGCCATGAACGCCGAGTATTACCGGCAACGCGCAAGTGCGGCCTTGATCATTACCGAAGCCACGCAGATTTCCCGTCAAGGCCAGGGCTACGCCTGGACCCCGGGAATTTACAGTGACGAACAGGTGGATGCCTGGCGCCAGGTGAGTACACAAGTGCACGAAGCGGGAGGACTGATATTCATGCAGCTGTGGCATGTCGGGCGTGTCTCTCACCCAAGCTTCCAACCCGATAACGCCCTGCCGGTTGCCCCCAGCGCACTGCCTGTTCCAGGCAAGACGTTTATCGTCGATGACGAGGGCAATGGTGTCTGGGGAGATGTACCCGTGCCACGGGCCCTGGAAACTTCGGAGATTGCGCAAATCATCGGCGACTATCGTCGCGCGGCGCGCAACGCCTTGAACGCCGGCATGGACGGCGTTGAAATCCACGCGGGTAACGGTTATCTGCTCGACCAATTCATCAATAGCAACAGCAACCAGCGTGAGGACGACTACGGCGGCAGCGTGGAAAATCGCGCTCGCCTGTTGCTGGAGGTCGTAGAGGCTGTTGCCGATGAGGTGGGGGCCGAACGAGTGGGTGTACGGCTTACGCCCATGGGGCGCTTCATGGGAATGGGCGATGTGACACCCGAGGCCACGTTCGGCCACATCGTGCGCTCTATGAACCGCTGGCCCCTGGCCTACCTCCACCTTGTGGAGCCTGCGGTGGTAGGCACCGTCAAGGACGAGAATTTCGATCCCCGCTGGGACGCGATCATCGGTCAACTTCGTACGGAATGGAAAGGCGTGCTGATGGTCGCCGGTGGTTACGATCCGAAAACAGCAGAGCAAGCCCTGGCCGCCAACCGTGCTGACATCATTGCCTTTGGAAGGCCGTTCCTGGCCAACCCCGACTTGCCGCGGCGAATCCGTGACGGACTGGCGCTCAACGCTTCAGATCCAAGCACCTTCTTTGGTGGCGACCAGCGCGGATACATTGATTATCCCGTTCATCCATAAGGGACGCCGGACACAAAAAATCGATCAAGGCAGGAGTGAATGCCTCACTCGATGCCTTGATTCGATACCTGACCCTCTGTCTCTACCCACCCTTCACAAGCGTAGGAATCACATCGCCTCAGCCGCTTTTTCAATCAGTCGGGCTACTGGCTCCGGATTTGAAACCATCACGACATGGGAAGCCCCTTTAACGACTTTCACCATTTTGGCCTCGGCTCGCTTGGCCATGAATGCCATGGCCTGCGGTGGAATGTTCTTGTCCTTGTCGCCATAGATGTACCAGGACGGAATATGCTTCCAGGCCGGTGTACCTGACTGCTCGTTCAGCGCCGCTTCGGTGACCGGACGCTGAGTCGCCGCCATCAATGCTGCCTGCGCGGCGGGGACGTCAGCCGCGAATTGATCGTGGAACTTATCCTGCTGGATGTACAAATCCTTGCCGCCATCAGCCAGCGCGACAGGCGCCGCAAGGGTCGGGCCGAGGGTACTTCCCGGGAATTTGCCGGCTAGCCCGGCGACGGTTTCGCCCGCCTCGGGCGCGAAGGCGCTGACATAAACCAGCGCCTTTACATTGGCCCGGTCATTGGCCGCTTCACTGATGACGTTGCCGCCGTAGGAGTGGCCGACCAGCACGACGGGCGACTTGATGCCAGCCAGCAATGCCGAAACAGCAGCGCCGTCGCCCTTCACACTGCGCAATGGATTGGCGGCAGCCACAACGGGATAGCCATCCTTCTCGAGGATCTTCACCACACCATTCCAGCTCGACGCATCGGCAAAGGCACCGTGCACGAGAACGACAGTAGGCTTTTCAGTTTGCGCCGATGCGTTGGTACCGATGATCAGGCTGGCGGTGCAGGCCAGAGCTGCCATTACTTTTTTCATTGGAAACTCCTTGGGTAATTGGACTATGGAGCGAATCGGGTGAAGACGAAGTCGTGGTTCTGCACTCGCGCCTGGTGGCAGGCGAAGCAGGTCTGGTGCTGTGCTTCATCGGCGGGTTTGCCGTTGATAAAGCGGCCGAAACCCCAGCCGCCGGTTGATGCATATTTCCTCGAGTCCTTGACCATGACCTGAACGGTAGTGGCCACGCCAGGAATGGAGGCCGGCTCGAACTCCGGGGATTGGACGTGTTTCCAGGCGAGCTTCACCAGCACCGTGCCGTCAGGGAACGGCAGCGTTGAATCCTGATAGGCCTTGATCGCCAGATCATTGCCCAGGACCGCTCGAAGTTCGTCCAGGGGTGCCGCTTCCTGCGCCGGCGCTATCAGCGCCCATTGGCGATAGCCATCAGGAAGCTTCACGCCGTAGATCGGTGAAGCGTCGCCGCTACCGGCGTCGCCCAGGGCTGCTCCGGTAGCGGCCAACGCAACCGATGCCAGGGCAGCGGACAACACGGCCAGATGCTTGAGCTTCATCGCTGCTCTCCCCTTCTGACCATCAGAGATGATCGGCGTCGATCACTGCCTGGGCGAAGGCTTGTGGGGCCTCCTGCGGCAAGTTGTGGCCGATACCGCCATTGATCAATCGATACTCATATTTGCCGGTGAAGCGCTTGGCATAGGCCTCGGCAGGTGGATGCGGCGCACCGTTGGCATCGCCCTCAAGGGTGATGGTCGGCACGCTGATGGATGGGAAGGTCGCCAGTTTCTTCTCCAGCTTGTCGTATTTTGATTCGCCCTTGATCAGGCCCAGGCGCCAGCGATAGTTGAAGATGGATACGGCGACGTGATCGGGATTTTGCAAAGCGGCGGCGCTTCGGTCATAGGTGGCGTCGTCGAAGTTCCACTTTGGCGACGCCAGTTTCCAGATCAGCTTGGCGAAGTCGTGGGTGTTTTTTTCATAGCCCAGACGGCCGCGCTCTGTCGCAAAGTAGAACTGATACCACCACTGCAACTCGGCGGCAGGTGGCAGCGGTGTCTTGCCGGCCTCCTGGCTACCGATCAGGTAGCCACTCACCGCAACCAGCGCCTTCACCCGCTCCGGCCATAAGGCCGCGACGATGTCGGCCGTGCGCGCGCCCCAGTCATACCCACCGAGCACGGCCTGGTTGATTTTCAGCGCATCCATGAAGTCGATCAGATCGCTTGCAAGTGCAGCAGGCTGGCCGTTGCGAACGGTCTTGGCAGAAAGAAAACGCGTATCGCCATAACCGCGCGCATACGGAATCAGCACTCGATAGCCCTTCTGCGCCAGCGCCGGCGCCACGTCGGCGTAGCTGTGAATATCGTAAGGCCAGCCGTGCAGCAGGATGACCACCGGCCCATCGGCAGGGCCGACTTCGGCGTAGGCAACATCCAGCAGACCGGCCTTGACATGCTTCAATGGGCCGAACGAAGTGTTACTTCCCGGCGTAATGGTGCCGATGGTGCTGGCCGGCACATCAGCGGCGTTCGCCTGCGCCGAGGCCACACTCAAAGCGCCCAGCTGCATCAATGCGATCGCCAGAACAGATGGCGCGAGCAGACGCCGAGGTATGGATTTGTGGTTCAACGGGTTCGTGTCCATGGTGAGTCTCCCTTGTGAACGGCTGGTGAGTGGTTCCGGTTTTTGGAATCGATTGGAAAGTGTTTACCGGGCGGCCTGAGCGCCGGTGTTTTGCGCAGACGCACGCAACGGACGGAATGCCTCACGTAATTCTTCGCTGAACAATTGAGGCTGCTCCCAGGCAGCGAAGTGGCCGCCTTTGTTGACTTCGTTGAAGTAGGAGAGCGATGGATAGGCACGCTCTGCCCAGGTTTTCGGCGCGCGGTAGATTTCGTGCGGGAACACGGTGATCGCCACCGGGACCTTGATGTCCGCAGTCTTTTGCGCCGCGGCGCTGAAGTTATTGTTGTTGTTCTCCCAATAGAAACGGGAGGACGACGCGCCGGTGTCAGTCAGCCAATACAGGCTGATGTCATCGAGCATCTCATCGCGGCTGAGCACACGTTCAGGCTTGCCGTCACTGTCGGTCCAGGCTGCGAATTTTTCGTACATCCAGGCCGCCGTGCCGGAGGGCGAGTCAGCCAGCAGATAGCCGATAGTCTGCGGCCGGGTCACCATCATCGCGCCGTAGGCTGCATTGCGACCGAAGAAACTACTCAGCGAGTTGTAGGCCGTGCGCTCCGGATCGGTCAGCCCGGCCGGTGCCGGATCGCCGCTGTTGATCGGCTTCACCAGCTCCGGCGGTATGGTCGCCGGCATATTCAGATGAATGCCAAGTAATCCTGGAGGCGCAAGGCGACCCAATGCGTCGGAAATCACCGAACCATGATCGCCGCCCTGGGACACGTAATGGGTGTAGCCCAGGCGCTTCATCAGCACATCCCAAGCCTTCGCCACCCGGTCAGGCCCCCAGCCCAACTCAGTCGGTTTGCCGGAAAAACCATAGCCGGGAATCGACGGAATCACCACGTCGAAAGAGTCTTCCACACGCCCGCCATAAGCGGTCGGATCGGTCAGCGGGCCGATGGTTTCAAGAAACTCGAATTGTGAACCGGGCCAGCCGTGAGTGAGGATCAACGGCATGGCGTTGGGATTACGCGAGCGCACATGGATGAACTGGATGTCGACGCCATCAATGGTGGTGATGAATTCTGGTAAAGCATTGAGCCTGGCCTCGGCCTTGCGCCAGTCGTAACCGTTGCCCCAGTACTTCACCAACTCTTGCACCTGTGCCCGTTGCACACCTTGGGAAACATCGTCGACGGTCTCCTTGTCAGGCCAGCGGGTGTCTGCGATGCGTTTGCGCAGGTCGGTCAGGCGCGCTTCATCGACATGAATGCGGTATGGGCGAATGGCCTCCGATGTAGCCGATGCAGCGCTGGCGGACACATTGTCGGCAGCCGTAGTGGCCGCCCATGCGCCACTGCTGCCAGCCAGCAGTGCGAGACCGAACACGTGAACCCTGACGGATGAAGCCAGGCAACGGCGCCTGGCGGAAACGGACGAAACTGCAAGCATGATAAATCTCCTTTTTAGTCAGTGGCCTATAGGCGCAGCGATCGTTGCCAGAGCTGATCACCGGCCGTAGCGCACACTTGGCCACAGTCAGTTGCGCCTGATGGGCTGCCGTCAGCCGGAGTGTTGACGGCCTGCCCCGCACAACCTTGCATCAACTGCCTTGGCCGCAGTCCTGAGCAAGGGTGCCGTAATCCAGAGACTGGATCTTGCCGAGCGAGTCGAGGTAAGTCATACGAGTCTCCACGACGCCACAGCCCGAGGACGGTGCTTCATTGACCGACAGCACTTTGGCGATATCCAGGTGATCGCCGTACCTGTAGCTGTGGGATTTGACGCTGTCTTGAGCGTTGGCCGCCACGGCGCCAAGGCTGAGTACGGCAAACAATGAAGCGAGGCTGAGGTTCTTCCAGTTCATGACGATATCTCCAGACGTTGAGTGGTCCAGCGAGACGGCTTGTGCTGTCTCGATGGAGCTCATTTGACGCCGATCAGGTATCCCGTATGTGTCAGCAACGGCCCACAAAAGAAACAGTCCGTATCGGCATGCGGCCTGGATACACAGAGATACACTTGTGTCTGAAGGGGTGGAGAGCAGATGGAAGCGGTTTCGAGTGAAACCTGCTGGAATGAAAAAAAGAGGCTTCTGCCTAATGCCAGCCAGTTAAGGCACGAACCTGTGGGAGCGAGCCTGCTCGCGATAGCGGTGGGTCAGTCAACGTTGATGTGAATGTTATGCCGTCATCGCGAGCAGGCTCGCTCCCACATGGATTGCGCTTAACTAACTGGCATTGGGCTTTTGCCTCTTTTTTTAATCCGTCTTTTAATGCTTGTAGAGGGAAACGAGACATGCCGTTTTTAGCTCTATTCAGCTTTCATACTCATCTCCGGGCTCAACGTTCCTAACCACGCGACAAGACACACGATGACGACTGCCATTGAGAACTCGAAAGTCATGCTACGCCGCAAAGCGTTGACCGCAACCGAATACTCGCCATTTCGAACTGATCGTTCTAACAGCGGGCTTAGATGAAAACGATTGAGAATGGCCAGTACGATCATCCCGGAAAAAAGCAGGACTTTCAGGAACAGCAATACCCCATAAGTACTCAGCATCACCTCATCGAGGGTTGGACCTACGATAAACAGGTAATTCACTACACCGGTGATGCTCAGGATTACTACGATCACCGCACCAGCCGATTCAAATCCAGTCAGTACCCGAGCAAGTATTCGTGCCTCTTGTTCGCCCTTCAGTGATTTCAAACGCAGCAGTAGAGCGAACGCCGCGAGAGCCCCCAACCAACCACCTGCGGCTAAAAGATGGAAGATATCGCTGATGAAATGCCAATAACGGCGGCTACCCTCATCCATAGCACCATGTCCTGTCCACGCCAGGGTGGCCAGTGCAGTGGCTCCACATACGGTGACGATCCAGAGGCTGAGTGTCGGGAAGCGCTTATTCAATGCAACGCCAATAATTGCCATTACCAGAGCAGCTATTCGGACCATCCAGGTCAACCCGACGTCAGTCCCCATGAGGACCATTTGAAAAATATGGTGATGCAGCTCCATAAACCCCGACACACCGCTCATTGCTTTCGCAAGCGACAACATGGCGGCCAGGGACAGGGCTACACCTGCAACAGAAGTACCATAAAGAAGCGACTCAAAATTCAAGGCCGTGCCCGATACTCTTTCCTTTCCCCTGAGGCTGTACAAACCAAAAACTGCCAATCCGAATAACAGCATCAGGTCGAAATAAAGAGCAAAACGAACCACGATATTTATTGAGTCGCTCATCAATCATTTCACTTTGAAAGAAAAGTTGCCGGTTATCGGGTGAGTGTCCGAGGAGACGGCACGCCATTCGACTTTGTAAGTACCCGTGGTCAATGGCGATGCGGGCGTAATAACCATCGTTTTCGGATCACTGCCACCCGCGACGCCGGCCTTGACGCCCATTGGAGAGTTCGGCATGCCTGGCATATCGGTCATGATCAGTTTTGCACCGGAGAACTGAGTCGTGAGGTTCTCGGAAAAGTGCAGCTCAATTTCCGAAGGGGCCGCGGCATCCGAACTTTCTGCTGGAGTAGAGGAAAGAAGTTTTGGATGTGCTTGTGCAACTGCACTCAGAAGCAAACCAGCGGTCAGTACAGCAGCGACGGTAGTAGTTTTAAGGAATGACACGCAAGACTCCTCACAGCATGAGCTGTTGGTTCGAGATTTGATTAGGGGAAAGATCCAGTTTTTACTTTTTGATTCTTGTTAAAAACACAGACGAATACTCAGCGTATTCCAGGTCCCGGTACGTACTGAACACGAAGAACCTGGCCAAGACGCCAGCGTTATAGTGCGACTACACGATGCCACATGAACGCGGGTCGTGCGATTACATTTCAGTCAGCTTGGGAGTGGCTCTTTGCCCTGAATAAGTACCTCCCAACCATCCAGGCTGGGCATCATGACGTGATCTATGTTCAAGAAGGAAGTTGCAACCTGACAAAACGGTAATGCTGACTTAAGGCTTCTGACAGGGGGCGAGTTTTAAAGTTATATCGAGCCTAACGCTCACTCCCAAGAATCAACATCCTGATGTGGACTCAAAGGGGTAAACAAAACTCATCCGGGGATACCCAAATGAAATCTGTAAAGACCTTGCTGATCATCGCTGCCTTGACTGTCTCTTCTCTGGCGATGGCCGAAGGCGGCAGTGATCGCGTATTCGAACGCATGGAAGCTGCCAGACAGGACTCAATGCAAGCGTACCAAGTAGCCCAAACCCAAGGCGCCCAACCTCCCGTCGCAGAAAGCAAAACCAAAGAGATGGACCACAAGAATTGCTGAAGGGTCTGGTGCATTCCTGGCTGACAGAAATGTAATCGCTGCGGTGGTTCAAATAACGTATCCGGGACTAATACGAACTCCCGAGAGAGTGCCTTCAACCTGTATGAGCAACTCACGGGTTGTTTCGCACCGCTCCCCTTTTGATTGATTGGACATAAACGGCATGCACTCCAAAACCTCTAGGCGGACGTTCGTCAAAGGCTTGGCCGCGGGTGGAATTCTTGGCGGCCTTGGCCTGTGGCGTACGCCGGTATGGGCAGTCACCAGCCCGGGCCTGCCGAGCGTACTGAGCGGCAACGAATTTGATCTGTTTATTGGTGAAACACCGGTAAACATCACCGGTTCGCCGCGCACCGCCATAACCATCAATGGCACATTGCCCGGGCCGCTGCTGCGCTGGCGCGAAGGAGAAACGGTCACGCTGCGGGTGAAAAACCGCCTCGACCAGGATACTTCGATCCATTGCCACGGGATCATCCTGCCGGCCAACATGGACGGTGTACCCGGTTTGAGTTTCCATGGCATCGCACCGGATGGCATGTACGAGTACACATTCAAGGTTCATCAGAACGGCACGTACTGGTACCACAGCCACTCGGGTTTTCAGGAACAGGTCGGCGTTTACGGTCCAATCGTGATCGATTCGAAAGAGCCCGAGCCTTTTCAATACCACCGCGATTACGTGGTGATGCTGACCGACTGGACCGATGAAGATCCTGGTCGTGTCATGGCCAAGCTCAAGAAACAATCGGACTACTACAACCACCGCAAACGTACCGTTGGCGACTTCATCGAAGATGTCAGCAAGCAAGGCTGGTCCGCGGCGGTGGCCGATCGGAAGATGTGGGCCGAAATGAAAATGAACCCCACCGATCTAGCAGACGTCAGTGGGGACACTTACACCTATCTCATGAATGGCCAGGCCCCCAATGGCAACTGGACCGGCATTTTCAAACCGGGTGAAAAGCTGCGCCTGCGCTTCATCAACGGCTCGGCCATGAGCTATTTCGACGTCCGTATCCCGGGTTTGAAAATGACGGTTGTGGCTGCCGACGGCCAACACGTCAACCCGGTCAGCGTCGACGAATTCCGCATCGCCACTGCTGAAACCTATGACGTGATCGTGGAGCCATCCAGCCAAGAGGCTTACACCATCTTCGCCCAATCCATGGATCGAACCGGCTATGCACGCGGAACCCTGGCGGTACGTGAAGGGTTGAAGGCGCCTGTTCCGGCGATCGATCCCCGCCCTCTTTTGACCATGGATGACATGGGAATGGGCGGTATGGCCGGAATGGATCACGGCAGCATGGGCGGTGACATGTCTGGCATGACCGGAATGGACCAGAGCGACATGTCCAGCATGGATCACAGCAAAATGGCCGGGATGGACCATGGTGATATGTCGGGAATGGCTGGCATGGGTGGCGAAATGCAGACTCACCCGGCCTCCGAAACCAACAACCCCTTGGTTGACATGCAAGCCATGAGCGCAACGCCGAAGCTCAACGATCCTGGCATTGGCTTACGCAACAATGGCCGTCGCGTGCTCACCTATTCCGACCTGAAAAGTACCTTTCAGGATCCTGACGGCCGCGAACCCAATCGCACCATTGAGCTGCATCTGACCGGTCACATGGAGAAATTCTCGTGGTCGTTCAACGGCATCAAGTTCTCCGATGCCGAACCGTTGCGCCTCAAGTATGGCGAACGTCTGCGCATCACCCTGGTAAACGACACCATGATGACTCACCCCATCCACCTCCACGGCATGTGGAGTGACCTTGAGGATGAGAACGGCAAATTCATGGTCCGCAAACACACGATCGACATGCCCCCCGGAACCAAACGCAGCTACCGAGTCACCGCCGATGCCCTGGGTCGCTGGGCTTATCACTGCCACCTTCTATTCCATATGGAAATGGGCATGTTCCGTGAAGTACGGGTTGATGAGTAACGGAGACCGGTTATGCGCAAAAATCCAGAAAGGCAGTTTGAGACCATGACCAACAAGCTTTTACGCCCAGCCCTGATTGCACTGGCGGTCTCCGTCAGTCCTGCTTTCTTTGTCGTGGCCAACGCCGCTGAAGAGATGGCTCACGGTTCGATGGGAACCATGGATCACAGCAAGATGAACATGGACCCGGGCCAAATGGACGGTATGGAGAGTATGGACTCAGGAGCGACTACCACGAGTCGTACCCCCATTCCCGTATTGACCGACGCTGATCGTGCAGCCGCCTTTCCACCAGTGGCTGGTCATGGCGTTCACGACAAGAAACTCAACTCCTTCATCCTGCTTGATAAGTTCGAATACCAGGATGCTGACAATGGCAGTGCACTGAGCTGGGATGCAAAGGGCTGGATTGGTGGAGACGTCGATCGCCTGTGGTTGCGTTCGGAGGGTGAACGGAGCAACGGCGTAACCGAGAGCGCCGAACTCCAGGCGCTTTGGGGGCACTCGATCGGTCCATGGTGGGATGTCGTCACCGGTGTACGCCAGGACTTCAAACCCGGATCACCGCAGACATGGGGGGCTCTTGGTATTCAGGGGATGGCCCTTTACAACTTCGAAACCGAAGCGACTGCTTACATCGGCGAGAACGGCCAGACTGCTGCTCGGTTCGAGGGTGACTACGACATTCTGCTCACCAATCGCCTGATCTTGCAGCCGACCGCCGAGGCGAACCTCTACGGGAAAAACGACTCTCAGCGCGGCATTGGCTCGGGCTTGGCGAATACCGAAGTGGGCTTGCGTTTGCGCTATGAAGTTGCCCGTGAATTTGCCCCCTATATCGGAGTGACCTGGAATCGCGCCTATGGCAAGACCGCCGACCTGGCCGAAGACGAAGGTCAAAAGACCAATGAGGCTCGATTTGTAGCCGGTATCCGGATGTGGTTCTGAGGCATTTGCCTGAGCAACACCCTCACCATCACGCACGCCCATACAGTAATTCTGTTGCTTCGCTGAAGGTTCACACCGCTGCCGAGGCCAAGGTAAATAGCCATGCAAAGTAAATTCGGCCTGCAAGCATTACGCATCGCGACATTCGCGGCACTGTTCATTGGTTCAACGGCTCACGCAGCCCAGGTCCTGACCATCGATGTTCATCGCGATGCAAACTGCGGGTGCTGCAAGCAGTGGATTCAGCACCTTGAGGCCAACGGTTTCACCGTCATTGATCATCTGGAAACCAACATGAGCGCAGTTAAACAGAACCTTGGTGTTGTTCCACGACTCTCGTCTTGCCACACCGCGGTGATCAACGGAAAGTTTGTGGAGGGTCATGTACCCGCTGAGCAAATAATTGCGATGAGCAAACGCGATGACCTGGTCGGGATCGCTACGCCCGGAATGCCGGCAGGCTCGCCAGGGATGGAAGTCGATGGAAAGCACGATGCTTATCAGATTGTCGGCCTGACTAAAGCGGGCACCGATCAGATCATTGCGCAATACCCGGGAACCTGATCTGAATTGGTGTTTACGTAGCCCAGGGCGATTCAACGCCATTCGCCTTGAAGGCTCCTGGCTAAGCAGGTAGATAACACGAACCACCGAGTCCGACTCTTTACGAAGAATGGCGATCATCTGGCTCGGCATGCTTGCGCTCGCCAGGAGCTGAAAAGTTAAACTTCGTGGAATCCGCTGGGGCTATAAGAGTGGTTTTTTGGAAGTCCCTCCGTGGTTTGAAGGCCAGGGTGCGGTCCGGTGCGTAGCTGATTATTGAAAATGGTGCGGGATACTATATTGGGCCCTGGCAGTGGCGCTGCTTGTGTGCCACCCACATACCCATGAGTATGAAGTCTTAATATGCCGTTAAGTGGAAATCGTGAGCCATATATGGTTAGACGTGATGGTGTAACAGCATAATTACTTAGGAGATTTGGTGATTGTCGCTCTATCCACTGCCCAGCATAACAAGAAAACATGATAACTACATTTGGCCTTAATATTTCTATAAGACGCCTGAAACTTGAGGCGATTATTCGCCGTGGCGGAGCGTCATTAGTTAGTGGCGTACCTTTCTGCCCATTTCCTGCTCCATGCCCAGCCCATATAAAATTAAGGGAGGCATGGTTTCCTGCAAAAACCTGTACTTGTGCAAAAGTGGCCGGATCTATAACGGATCCCGTCCCCTGATTTATGAATTGAGCTTGTACGGTGCCTACAATATTTGGCATTCCAGGAAGCCCAACAAGAAAATTTTGTCCTTGGTCATCGCCATTGTGTATAACTAAGTATGGCATGCTGTTACTCCAAGCTTATTGTCCTTAGACGTCTCAGCATAGCTGACCTTGGGTGGCCTGCTGGTGTTGATCGAGCGAAATTATCTGAAGGCTGATGGTGTGCGTAAGCCATACTCGTTGGAGACCATGCTGCACATTCACCTGTTGCAAGCCAGTTTTCCTCGTCTGCGTCCGGCCATCACGCCTTGCGCAACTAAACCGGTTGCCAGTTATGCGGCGGTAGCGGCACGCCAGTAACAGCAACCCATTGAGCCAACGTTGAACGTGGAATCGCCAAGCCAGCTCGACCGAAAATCGATTCCTGCCGGTAAAGAGGCTGATGGTCAGCAAACTTGGCGATCATGACGTACACCGATGCGTTTGAGTGCGCAGCCACATGGGCAGTGAGTGTTGTCCGGTTCGTGACGGATCAACGTGCGTGGAAACTCTGCCAGCAACGCTGTGCGTTTAGGCTTTTGCTTTTTCTCGGTCGGTGTCGGAGCGGTTTGCAAGGCTTGAAGCTCAGCTTCAATCGCTGCGATATCGGTATCGATCAGGTCATCAAGCAAGCTGGCCTGCTGCGGATGCTTGAGCTGCGCGATCTCGTGTGCCAGCTTCTCGATGACTGTTTGATCACGGTGGATCTTCTTGCCCATTGTGTCGACCTGTGACATCAACTGCGTAGCCAAGGCACGCAGTTGGTCGGGGAACATTTGTCGATTCGGCTGGAGAAAGTCGGCACGCTATAAATACGTCAGGCGACGTTCCGCCTAAAGTGCGTTAAAGAAACCGAATGATATATCGATAGTTCCCAGAAAAAGGGTGCAGCAAACTATTTTCTGATTTTTGACCACACTATTTAATAAATACAGTAAGAGGCGTGAGAAAACTCAAGAACCAAAACTTATACCCTGAACAGTTGCAGAAAGGAATAGGTCTCCAAAAAAATCGCAGCCTTAGGTCGAAACCGATGTATGAATGTATAGGCGTTGACAGATAGAAGGTGACAGAGTTCACGAACGTTTGACATTAACCCCTTAAAGCATCTAGTTTCAGCTACGGAGATACAAATTAACCGGCCACAATTAATAATAATTATCATTTCCGGAAACAGCTTGACAACAGTATTGTTTGTGCCTAATTTTAGCGCACAAAAACAATACACGCATATCTGCACCATCGAAGGGCATCGATGGACGGTTATGACAACCTGCATTAGGACGATCAGGATATGCATTCAGAGGGAACGAAAAATTGCTGGCTTTAGAAGAATTTAATGGGATTTTACAATCAAACTCCGAAAAGCAATGGTTTGAAGAGTTAACCAGTTCCGCGCAACGGCTGGGCTACACAGAAATTCTGTTCGCGCTGAAAAAAACAGCCACCGCCCCATTGGAATCAGCCGTCATATACTCCAACTACGACGAGACCTGGAGAAAAAAATATGATGAATCGGGTTACGCTTTCGTCGATCCAGTAGTAGAGCATAGTTTTACGAAGGTATTTCCCATCGCATGGCTCGAAAATATCTACAAAACGGATCAGCAAAAAAAATTCTTCGAAGAAGCTTGTGCCTACGGACTTCGAAGCGGCATCACCCTTCCGCTGCATGGTCCTGACGGAGAAATGGGCACATTCAGCTTGAGCCTGGATAACATTCAGAGTTCACCCCAGACAGTCCGTCATATTTCTGACACTCTCCCACAGCTTATGTTAATCAAGGAGCTGGCGCTGGGCAGTTATTTACCTTACTTACACACACCGAACCCAATGACCAAAACGACTTCGGAGCTTTATCCCCTGTCAAAAAAGGCGATAGAAATTCTAAAGTGGTGCGCCATAGGAAAGACCTCATGGGAGATTGCTCGAATTTGCGTCTGCACAGAGGCCAATATCAACTTCCACCTAAATAAGGCTCGCCATATCCTCGGCGTTAATAGCCGCAAGGCGGCGGTCGTTAAAGCTTATTCCCTGGGCATCATCGACATCTAATCTATTTTTTAAGCGACTGTCTACGACTGCATCACGACACGGGCAATATATCGCTAAAACCGAGCTATCGACACTATCATTTTTGATAGCTGATCGATGAAATAATTTGAATTATTCTCCTCAAACAATTTCGGTATGGGGAAATAAATGCATTATTCACTGGGCTATAAAAACGAATTTAATAAGCAATCCATTCTTTCCATGTACAAATTACGTGCCGATGTATTTAAGACACGTAAAGGCTGGGAGATCGACACTATAGATGGCATGGACATTGATGGCTACGATGCATTAGACCCCATCTACATGCTCATCAAAAAAACGTCTGAAGATAATGATGTGCAAGGCTGCTGGCGTATTTTGCCCACGTCGGGACCTTATATGCTTAAGCATACATTTAGCGAATTACTTAATGGAGATGAGGCGCCATGTTCGGAAAAAATATGGGAGCTCAGTCGATTTGCCATTAATGCTGAAAACAAACGAGTGATGAGTTTTTCAGACATCACTACTGAAGCGATAAAAACCATCATCGCCTTTGGTTTCGAGCAAAAACTGGAAAGCTACGTGACCGTGACAACCGTCGGTGTAGAACGAATGCTCATCCGTTTGGGCATCCACATCCAGCGACTCGGCCCCGCTCAGCAAATTGGCGTAGAACGTGCCATCGCTTTGAAAATCCTGCTGTCGGAACAAACCAGAAAGGCCATATTGCAATAGTACGTCTCGCCCCACGAATAGAGAGCTTGCACAAAAATTGCTCGCTCTCTGTCATCAGCCCAAGTAGTTAAACGGGACTGCACCGTTCCTTAAAAGCCCCTCATTGAAGCGACTCAAATCAAAGCCGCCACCGAACTTCGCACACGCATCAGAACGAAGCTTGCGGACAGTAGCCAGCCCTAATTGATACCCGGCGGCTTGAGCGGGTACCGCCAGATAACGATCGATTTCGGCAGCAGCGTCGTCCACGTCGAGCCCAGCATTCTTCTTCAGAAAGGTTATACCTTGAGTGCGCGTCCATCTCTTGGCATGCATTCCGGTATCCGCGACAACACAGGGCGCTCGTAATTGCTCGGTTCTGAGGTGTGAATGTTCGCCGCTGACCACGCCTGTATACAACTGCAACGTTGACGCGAGCTCTTCGGCGTAAGCCGCCCACCCCTCGATAAAGGTATTGAACAGGCTTAACTGAAGTAGCACTGGTAGCGCCTGGTTGTGCCTCGCGACGCAGAACTGTAAGTGATGCCCGGGTATCGTCTCGTGATAAGCCACCACTTCAAGGAAACTGAACGGCAAGTGTCGAACCTTCGCCGCATTCACCCCAAAAATAGCCGGGGCGCGCTCAACCGGTCAACGCAACGTACACTTTCCGCTCGTTGATTGATTGCATCCAATTGCTCCAGCCCGAATTGGTGAAGTAACGCACCATCGAGGCTATTGGCCTGATTCCGCAAGGCGTTTTGGTAATACATGGTTCCGCCGGGAAGATCCAGAACCGAATGGACCGGAGCATGTTCCGAAGAAAGAAAACGCTCCACCGCATCTATAGCTTCTGAAAACGCCGGGTAGACCGATGATTCCAGGATAAATTTAGCACGGTCTAAAAATAATAATCGTCGATCAACTGCTATTGCTTTACAGCGGCTACGTTTATGCTCGAACGAGCAGTACAAAGGATGCAAAGTCGGGGATACGGAAATATAAGATCGTAATGCAGTAACAGCTCTAGTCAAATGGAGTCAGGTGCATACCACCCTTGGCTCAAATCGTTTTCAAATTTCCCCACTACGCTCGCTATCATGCGTTTCAGTGACGTCAGTCGTTGTAGGTAAAAAGTTACATCCGCTTCGTCTGTACCGCTAAACTATTGGCCCACGCTTCAGGTATCTCAATGCGTGGCCCATTGATCTGATTAATGATAAATGATAAATGACTCGCCCAAGTATCAATCTATCCAACGGGCGAGTCTGTGTATCCTGGAAGATATCAACCTGCGAGGCCAATGCCTGCAAGCGTACCTTCAAATCGGCTTCCATTCCTGGTTCGACCTGCCTTCGAATAACGCTTGCGATGCTGCGCATCTCAGACTGCAACATAGTCTCGCAAGCAACGCGATAGTCTTCGATCCTCGATGCTGACGTCGCACGTTCACCCGCTTTGTAAAGATCGTAAAACAATGCCGTATTTGGCCGTTGTTCAAGATATGTTTCCAACGCTTGTTGGCCGACTTCGTGCAATCAACTATCTTGTACAAAAACGCTCATCCAAATACCGGCAGCCGATTATTTTATTGTAGGTTCACATTGAATTTCAAAATTCACGGAGTTGGCCAGAAAGCACTCGTGATGCGCCTGATCATGCAGTTTGATGGCGAGCTCCTTATCCGAGTCCGGTGTTACCTCCACGTCCGGGCGCAGTATCACCTTGGTGAAATGTCCTTTACGGGTGGGGTGTTCATCTACCATGTAGCCAATCGCACTATCAACATAGCTGGTGACGACGATGTTGTTGACAGCGCATAAATGCAAATACCATAACTTGTGGCACGCGGATATTGACGCGACTAGCATATCCTCAGGATTCCACTTGGCAGGGTCACCCAGGAACGCAGGGTCTGACGATCCGTGCAAGACAGGTTTACCCTTGGATATGGCAGTAAAATCGCGGCTATAAGCCTTATAAGCAGAGGTGCCTGTTCCACGATTGCCGGTCCAGGAAATTTCAACTTCGTAATAATGTTCACTCATTCAGGGCATTCTCGTTGATCAGAATTTTGAATTGGCTGAAGGCGGTTTGAAAATACGCCTCTTCGTCCGGATTTTTAAATTTTGAAATAAAATATGCAGGGCGATCATAGTAACCAGTCGCCGGCTTTATGACATCACCCTCCTTGACCCCGACTTTATGCTCCAGCAACGTTCCGATAAACGCATCGCTTAATGGCGAAATCGAGGCGATCCGTCCTGCCGAAACCGTCGAGAATTTAACTGTCGTCACCTGAGCATCCGCACGATTGATGCGTGGCGGATACCCGTAACACAGAAACTCAACATACTCAAGAAAGACTCTGTTGTCCGATGAGTACTCAATGAGCTTGGTGATGAAGTCTCCCCCAAACCGGCTATGGAGTTCGATAATTTCCAGGCAGCCGTCGATGATTTTGAACTCGACATGGAACGGGCAGATTGTCATCCCAAGCGCCTCGAAAACTTCTTTCAAGGCTGGATGCAGCCAGGGTAACAAGCGATGGTTGGTGTCGAAACGGTGGCCGGTTTCGACGAAGTATGGCTGCTCCGTAGTTTCTTTTTCGGTCACGCCATAAATTTGAAGCTCGCCGTCAAGCAACAGCCCTTCGACACTAAACTCCGGCCCTGGCAAAAAGCTTTCCACGATCAGTTCACAGCCGTTCGCGTATGCATTGTTTTGCAGCCGATCCGCGTAATCTGCAATCTCTGAGATGTCTTTTATCAGCTGAACGCCGATGCTACCTGTCAGGCTGACCGGTTTGACAATGGCAGGAAGATCGAATCGGCTAAGAACATCGGGCAGTTGACTAATTGTGCTTTTTTCAAATTTGACACCCGTCAAACCTGCTGCGGCCAGGGCAACACGCATTGCGTGTTTATCGACCGAATTTTTTTCCACCTCGGCGCTATGCCCGCGCATCGAAAGTTTATCTCTAACCTGAGACGCCGGCATTAACCCTAGCTCAGCCAATGAAATCAGGTTATCCAACCGTAGATCGATTGATAGTGCCTGAATACAATCGACTGAATACGAGTCGCATGCGACGAAATGGAGATTGGAAGGCAGTACGAACTCTTTCACACTTGAAATACGGGCATCCGTATCAATAAGAAAAACATGCCCATTGAAATGTGAAAGCTGCGTCGTAATTTGCTTCAGAATGTCCAAATTATAAGGTAGCTGAAGGATACCGAGCCGTGTCATCTGCGCCTGCCTTTTTAGTGAACGCTAATAATGAAACCGAAAATATGAAAGCTAAAACTCCCACGCCAAACGCCAAGCCCCAACCTGAATTGATCCCATAGATACCCGCCAGTCCTGTGGTTGTACTGATCGACAGGATTTTTCCGAGCGTTAGCACCACGGGGATCAACGAAAACAATTTCGCTCGGTATCGCACAGGTGCATTCTTTGAAATAAACACACTCATGTAAGTAGCACCCAAAATCTCCCCGATACTCCATATCACTACAAGTGCCAACACCGGATACAGGCTGCCGAAAAAATAATGAATGCCGAATCCAAATCCGTAAAAAAGCGCCGCAATTCCCATATTCATAATAGGGTCGATGGCCGAAGTGACCTTCACGACATATTTGGTCAGCAACAAGACGATGGCGGCATTGACGATGCCGATGGTACCGAACAGCACCGAACTTGAGTCTTTGTTTAAACTGTCCAGCCAGACCGGTAACTGATACTCACGCTGAGCATCGAGGAACGCCAAACCGAAAAACAGGATAAAACTACAAACAATTATTGTGGACAGCGCGCCAACCTCTTCCGACTTCGGTGTAGAACTTCCCGACATCGACAAGCCTACAACCGGTTTAAGCAGCAACGCAGTACATATAAAGTTTAAGGCACTTAGCACTGTGAAAAAATACAACGGGTACTGTGCTCCACGCCCCAGAAGGAAGCCGCCGACAATAAAAACAATGGCAATCCCGATATTATTCGCCAAGTACAAATTACCGAACGAACTCTCGCGATTCGACTCATCAACGCTATTGGACAAGTAGTTGCTCAGCACCGGACTCGCCGCACCTGCCATGACAGCAAATACCGAAATAGCTGCGAACGTAACAGTCGCCGGAAATCCTAGAGAGCCGATGACCATGGCCAGCAAGGAGCAAAAAGAAAACAGTAACAACAACGAGCGAGATTGAAATTTGTCTCCCAAGTATCCCCCCAGCAGATTACCCACCAGGTAACTCATAGACAAAATTGTCACCATCGTCGCCAGTGCGCTGGCGTCAAAGTCATATCGCTTACTGACAAAAAGCGCTGAAAACGGAATTACAAAATTGCTGGCAGTAAACAGCAATTTTACAATACATATTCGCATGGCGTTGGTCATGGTCTTTCCTCAAGCGGAGCCGGCCAGTCCGCCGCCATCGACGACCAATCCTTCTCCGGTAATAAACGACGAATCACCGGACGCCAGAAACAAAACGGCACTGGCTATTTCACTTGGCTGACCGGCTCGACCTAATGGACGGGTCGCAGCGGCATCGACCAGCGAATTTTTTTCGAGTCCCAGTTGCTCCGCTTCGTTGAACAACATAGGGGTCAACGTATCGCCGGGGCAGATGCAGTTGACGCGGATATTGTCGGGCCCATGATCAATCGCCATCGCTTTGGTTAGTAATACCACTCCCCCTTTTGATGCGCAGTAACTGGCCGCTTTGGCGCCGCCGACGAGGCCCCATCCGGACGCGGTGTTAATAATGTTACCTGCGCCCCGACGTTTCATATGAGGGATAGCGAATTTTGACATGAGGAATATTGATCTCAAGTTGACACTGATCACTTGGTCCCATTCTTCTATTGTCGTATCTACCACTGAAGCGCGCCTGGTAATTCCCGCGTTATTAAATAAAATATCAATGCGATCATATTTCTGGATGATATTATCGATCAACACACGACACTGCTCGGCATCCGTAACATCCACGGCATAGGCGGATGATTTTGTACCCGCATCAACGAGTGCTTGCAAAAGAGTTTCGTCAATAACTTTATCAACCAACACGACATTTGCGCGTTCGGCAGCAAAGGCACGTGCGGTGGCTGCCCCGATACCGCCATTACCACCGGTAATCACTACAACACAGTCATCAAATCGCGAACGCATGCTCAACCTCCTCTTCTGCATACAAAATGTCGGCAGTATTTCCGAATGTGAACGACTCCCGATGATCAAATGCCATATTAATGACTCGTCGGCGCGAGGAGTTATCCGAAATGGGGGTCACCCGATGCAAGTTGTCACCAGCGTTCAGAATATAACAATCACCGGCTTCTAGATGCACGCTTTTGATGAGACCGTGCCGCTTGGCGAAACTCAATCCCAAGTCAACTTGCTTGTACGGATCGATGGCCAAATGGGAGCACAACTCTTTCCATTTTGATACGTATTCAACACACCCGCCGCTGCCTGCATCGGGCGCGTCCAGTACGATAATCAACGCATAGGTCGGATCGTCCAGATGCCACCCGTGCGTCTGCCCTCGGCCATCAAGATAATTGGCAACGATGCACTCTTCCTGATGTTTTACGGTATAGAGTTTATTTTGTGTGAGCAGTGACAATACTGCCTGCAGTTGGTGGTGTACATATAAGCTCGGGATAAAAATCGTATTGCTAAGAATTTTTTTGCCACCTGCCACCGACAATATCCGTGGCGTTTCATATCCCGCCATGACGAAATCGCGCTTCGCACTCAGATCATGCAACTTGAATGTTTCTTCGTTCAGAAGACTGAAAACTTTTTTGGATAAAAAATTACGCAAGGTCAGATAACCATCTTGCTTAAACTGTGTACTTAGTTTCTGCAAATGGTTTTTATCAAGGTACGTTGGCTCCACCACATCGGCGAGCACTAGTGATTCCATCATCGATCAGTCCCTGTTCGCGTCATAGGTTCAAGCTAATTCAAGCCGCGCGTTCGCTTCTTGATGATTGGGTGCAGTGTCATGTTTCTTCATGTCTGCCAGAATGCCGTCCCACAACGCGATACGCGCTCTGATTGCTTGCTCGGCTGCTTGTAATGCAGCGGCCTCAGCGCCCTCGTCGATGATCAGGTCAGACAGGATTTTCATGGCCGCCGGCCCATGCTCGTCGCCATCCAGATCGATATGCCGTTGCAAGTAATGAACAAATCGAGGTGCGGATTCTTTTTTCAGGCCCCATTGATCAAGCAACGATTGGAACATTTGCGGAATGGCATCCTCCCGTCCGTAGAAGAAGCTGCTTGCTGCTTCTTCGGGACGACCATTGAGTGCGGTGGCAATCGTCTGGCGAACAAAATTGATGACATATCTCGGTACTTCTGCTAATTCGAGAGCACGCTCGAGCTCAACACCGGCACGGTAATGTTGTTCAAACAAGTCGAACTTGTGCCTGGAGCAACCCATGTCGGCCATGGCCGCTAGATACATATCAAAGTGGCTGGCAGGCAGACCATCGTCTCCCAGATCGCTTTCCTCTCCCAAAATGATTTCGTTGATAAACCGTGCTTTTTTGGCATCATCCGGCGTGAACCACGGCAAGCGAGTGCAGGTGAGTTCAATTTGCAGGCGCTTCGCGAGGCTCATGAAGTCCCAGACAGCGAACACATGGGACTCCATGAAAATTTTCAGATGAGCCGGAGATTTGATATAGCTGTAAATTTCATGATTTTCGAGTGTTGCTTGCAAGTGATGCAATTGTTGCTTGAACATATAAATTCCCTTTCCATTATTTTCGGTAGCAATAGATCAATCAGCGTGCGCAGTATTTTTTTGTGCAGTCTCGGCTTCAGTTTCGCTATCACCTTTACCGGTCAAATCACGGTACATACGCTTCAGGACTTTCGGTGTAGGAATTAAAAGCGCGGTGTCATTTCGATACTGCTGCCAGGACTCGCCAATCATTGCCAATCCTCGCAAATCCTGGTGATAAGTACCCAAGTAGAGGTAAATAGTGGCGCCGATAGCCAAGAACAGTGTGTCCAGAGTCATCACCGGGTGAGTCCAGAACAACAGGATCAGACACGTATGGTGCGGAAACCTGATGTATTTTTTTATCCCCTGCTGACGCACACGATAATAGGCTGGCATTTTTTCGTTTTTAAGCCTTGCTGCGACCTGGCGAACCCCCAGCCATTGCCAGAACGAAGTGGTGTACTTAAAGCAGAAGAAAAAGAAAAAGAGTGACGCCGCCAGCGAAATGGTCATGAGGTGAAACGGTATGCTACCTGGCGCCAGGTAAAAAATGTACACGCCCGATGGCGCCCAGAAATGAAAAGCCAGCAGCAACGTAATGACCGACATAACGCTGTAGCTTATATTCCAGCTCCACGCGGGTAATATGGCATTGTAACCACGCACCAGTGCCTTTGTTGTCAACACGGTATGCTGCAACCCGTAGGCAAGCATAATCAGAAAGTCCACCATCCACCAAGTCATCATCTATAACCTTAATTAATTACATAGCGAGTGAGTTTAGGCTTGGGTGCGAACTGCAAAAACGGGTCATGCACCACGTTCAATCGCACCGTCACTTCATATTCCGGAAATTCTTTTAACAGTTTCAACCGCACGTCGTCGGAAACTTGATCACTCCCCAGTGCAACCAGATCAACATTTATGCTTCGCTGAACGCTAGAACAGGTCGCCACATAGTTAAAAATGGGTTGTGCCACACTGTAAATCAGCTCTTCCAATCGAGCGGAGGAAGGGTAACCCTCTTTAAGATTCGCGATACGCCCCAATGGTTTGAACTTGAACGGATGATTTTTTTTCACCGTCACTTCGAACACATCATGGGTGTTGTAACGTTTTATCGGCAGCAACCCACCTTTAAGCCAAGTCACGTGCAACTCCCCTTTCACCATATACTCATCAGGGGTAGCTATCGTGACCTCGCCATCTACAATTTCAAAAATAAAGTCCTCTTGAAATGGTAGATATTGCCCATTACCAATCCCGTACATCAAACTTGCTGTTTCGCTTCCACCATAGACAAAAGCAACTACTTCGCAGTCCACCCCTAGGATTTTTTTAAAATTCTCTTCACAGGCTTCTGTGATCAGTTCTCCGGTCAACAGTACCTTGTTCAGTTTTAGTGCCGGACAATCGTCAAGTTTTTTGATTTCATATAATATTTTCAGGGCGAGCGACGGTGTAGTCATTATGGTGGTAATTTCATACCTGACTAAAACATCACGGATTCGGCGATAATCACAAATGCCCTCGATTGGAAAAACTTTGACATAGCCCACTTCCAGTTTTTTCAAGGCAAATGTCGTCGCCTCGATAAACGGACTCAACATGCCTGGATGGATGATCGCTACCCTGTCCTGCTTTTTTTTTAGAAGCCTGGAGTAAGCGTACATCTGGTTTCGAGTATTCCAATTTAACTCGATATTGCCACGGGGAGTCTGAAGCGGCTTACCGGTTGTCCCAGAAGTCTCACTGAACAAAACCGCATTTTCCAAAAAAGAGTCGCGATGCTCTTCCGCATAATCAATCAGGTCATTTTTATTCTGGACGGGAATATGCTGAAGCATGTCCTCCAGATCAATCTCATCGAAATGACTTTGAGGATAGTCTTTCCCTTCCTCCGTGGTCGAGGCCAAGTATTCAGCGGCCTTCCTTCTATTTGCCGTGATGACTAAATGCATGAACATCCCTTACTTAATTATCCGTGTTCTGGATCAGAAGATGTCATTCCGTCATTTTAATGGCAACTATCAAAACTATTAGTTTTTTCCACGCTGCGCCCTGTATGGAGCTCGTTCGAGGGTGAATGACCGGGCGGTACACAGGATCTGGCGTATCAGCGTCGGGACGACTGAAGATGGGAGATTCAGGGGTGTATTCAACGGCCTTTTGTCATTACGAGCCGCAGGCGCACTGGCCGCGATATTCCAGCCGGCACCATCAATCACCGCAATAGCAAAGGCATTGTTCAAAGGACGGAAGAATCAATCACATAAAAAGGAGAGTGGGGAAACGGAGGAAAAAAACAGGAACCGCAGAATGCAAAAGAGCTCCATAAAAAGGGGCCTTCAGGCATATATTTGCCGGTGAAGGAGAGATTTTCGAATTTATGTCCCCCCTTTAACCTAGGGAAACTCCGAGCAAGTCCTCAGATGTGCTGAAATACACCTTCACCACCTGACCCGAGCCACGCATGAGCCAGTTTGCAGGAAAAAGGTCTGTCCCTGCGCCATGGCACCATCGTCGATGCCACGATTATTCATGCTCCAGCTCAATCAAGAACGAGGAAGGCAAGCGTGATCCTGAGATACATCAGACCAAAAAAGTAACCAGTACTTCTTTGGAATGAAGGCCCATCATTGGGTGCCGTTACGCAACCTGTGATACCTGTTGGCTTGCCTTCATCCGTCAAGGCGAACTGCTGACTCTCGCTCGCAACAAGCGCGGCGCTTGGAAAAGCTTGCGACTGTGGCCAGATTGTCTAGAGAGTGTAGGAAATACCAACCTGTACTGTTCTCGGCTCACCAGGGTAAGCATAGACATTGCCAAAGGCGCCTTCTTCATAGTCACGATCGAACAGGTTCTTCACATCGAGATTAAGCCTGACCTTGTCACTGACCTTGTAGAAACCGAGCAGATCGACGACTGTGTAGCTGCCCATCGAAAACGCCGTGTTAGCGGTCTGACCCGCACGTTCATCGACGTATTTACCACCCAGCCCCAAGCCTAGCCCTTTGAAAGTGCCATCCTGGAACTCATAGACGTTAAGCAGGCTGAAGCTGTTCCGCGGAATGTTCATCAACCGGGTTCCCGACTGGATCACATTGTCCTTGGTGACCTTGGCATCGACATAGGCATAGCCGCCAATTACCCGCCATTGCGGAGTCAGATTGCCCGCCACGTTCAGATCAAAGCCACGGCTGCGTACCTCACCAGCCGCTACGCTGAATGTAGAGTCCACGGGGTCGGTGGTAAGGACGTTGCGTTTTTCAATCTGGTATATCGCCGCGTCAACACTCAACTGGCGATCCAGGGCTTCCCATTTGATACCCATCTCATAAGACTTGCCCTTTTCCGGCTCAAAGCCGCCGCCCTGACGGCTGGCCCCCGTATTGGGCTTGAAAGAGCGCGCTGCATCGGCATAAACCGCCACCGTATCGGTAAGGTCGTAAATCACCCCAAGACGTGGCGTCACCGCATTGTCGCTCTCAGCCCAGCTTCTGCCACCCGGTACAAAGGTTTCGTATTCATGCTCATAGCGCTCGAAGCGGGCGCCCGCCAAGACCTTCAAACGTTCGGTCAATGCCACCTGATCCTGGACGAAGGCCGCGTATGTCTTGAGGTTTTCCTTGTCGTTGGTCGGGGTACGGGTCAGGGCTGGACGGGGCTGACCGTACACCGGATTGAAGATGTCGATCGAATAGGCACCGACCGCTCCGCTGGAGCGCTGGATGATGGACTTGTAGTCATAATCCTCGTACTCGACACCGGTCAACAACGTGTGATCGAAGCCGCCCGTGGAGAAATGCCCGGTGAGGTTCAGTTGAGTGTCTTTGTCCGTCCACTCCAGCTTGCGGTAGCTGAAGTTACGACCCAGCGTGCGCCCATCAGCGGCGACACCATTGGCTTCAATTGCATTGCCCTGCAAGGTGCCGTCAAGCCATTGAAAGCCACCGCCCAATGTCCAGTTATCACTGAGCAGGTGCTCGAAACGCAGCTGCGCCATGTTGTTGTCGTTGTGTAATTTGCCCGCGTCTTTTTCACCTAAGAAGGTCTCACGAGACGCTGTACCAATCTGATTCGGATAGCGTGTCACACCGCGATCCAGCGGGTGATTATTGCGCATGAAATCGCCCTCGAAAATCACCTTGGTATCGTCGTTGGCCTGCCAGGAAAGAACCGGCGTCACACCATAACGTTCGGTTTCCACATGATCACGGAAGGTATCCCCACCCTCGCCCACCACATTCAGGCGATACGCCAGGCGGCCTTCTTCGTCGAGCGGACCAGAGGTATCCAGCGTGCCGCGTTGCATACCCTGGTCGTCCAGTTGGCTGCCCAGAGTTACCGTGCGTTCTGCCAGCGGCTGCTTGGAGACAACGTTGAACGTGCCACCAGGATCGCCACGGCCATAGAGCATGGTCGCTGGGCCGCGTAGAACTTCCAGCCGCTCGATGGTGTTGGAGTCAGGCATGTTCGGATAACCACGGTTGATCGGAAAACCGTTGCGATAGAACTCTCCGGTGGTAAATCCACGCACCGTAAAAGTGGTCAGCCCCTGACCACCGAAGTTGTTGGCCCGCCCCACTCCGCCGGCGTAATCGAGTGCGTCCTGAAGGCGAGTTGCACCGATGTCCTCTACGACATCCCGGGACACTACGCTAATGGACTGCGGCGTTTCGTGAATCGCTGTGTCGGTTCGCGTCGCACTGGCCGACCGCGTTGCGTGATACCCCTTCACCGGCCCTTGCGCTGTTTCATAGTCCGTCGTACCGATGATGTCAGTCGCTTGCAACTCCAGACTGGTGGTTTGTTCTGCCCATATAGAACTGGAAAACGCCTGAAGCACACAGATAGAAATCAAAGTACGACGCATTGATGAACCTTGGTGAAAAAGTCAAATGGAACGGCATATGTGCCAATAATTCGCAGTGAATGATATGTCACCACATTGGCTTTTAACACTCATTCGCATTTAATATCTTCGCCGGGCTTACCAACAATATGGGCCCTAGAAGGGTAATCGATCAGTAAAGCCCTACCTGCTTCAGGAGCTCTTGAGCATGATCAAGACGGAATCGGACCCGGGTTCCGGGTTAAGCAGCCTGCGCTCATCGGCACTTCATTCTTACGCAATTCCAACTTCGCAGGGTTCTGCAGCGGGCACCGGGCGCCCCCGTGGGGAACCTCGCCAAAGACGACAGAGCGTTCTCTGGCGCTGCAAACAGCTACCTCAACAACCCGGCTTCCAAAGAAACGCCGCCAAAGCAAATCATCTGGGAGATCCCGGAGCCGGACCTGCAATCGGCCTACATCGCCCCCCATTACCTATCGCTCGTTGCGGTAAGCCAATCGCATCCGGCCGAAGACAAGCTGCGACAACTCGCCCGAGTGTTCAGGGCCTTCCCTCTCGATTATTACCATCACCGCAACAGTGTTTCTCCTTTTTGGTAAATGACAATTTGTCGCAGGGCTCGCTTTTTTTGATATCTTTGCGCAATTAACCAATTAGTTAACAGCTCCCAAAGCTGTTGCCTTCACTACTCTCAACCCTCCCCACAAACGTTCATGCGTCAGTAGGATCATGCAACATGACTAAGTCTCGACCTTCGGCATCCGTCAGTCGTTGGCCCATCTGGGTCGTCGCCTTCGGCGTGCTGGTATTTGGATTATTCTTCGCAACAGGTGGTGGTTACCTCGTCACGCTGGGTGGCAGTTGGTACTTCCTACTCGCCGGTTTCGGTTTGGTCGTATCTGCCGTACTGCTCTTCAAGCAGCGTCTGCAGGGTGCCTGGCTATTCGCGGCGGTGATGGTGCTTACCGTGATTTGGGCGCTGGCCGATGTCGGACTGAACTTCTGGCCACTGATCTCTCGTTTGTTCGCCTTGGGCGTACTGAGCCTGCTGGTGGCATTGGTCTACCCCCACCTGCGCAAGGCCAATAGCCTGGCCAGCGGTCGCAGTGGCTACGCTCTGAGCGGTGTGCTGGCAATCGCCGTGGTTGCAGGTGGAGCCGGTATGTTCGTGCCCCATGACTCTGTTTCGCCGACCGGCGACGGCCCAGGCCTGACAAAGGTCGACCCTGCCAAGGCCCAGAAAAACTGGGAACACTACGGTAACGACGAAGGTGGTGGCCGCTTCGCCGCGCTGGACCAGATCAACCGTAGCAACGTCTCGAAGCTGGTGCCGGCATGGACCTACAATACCGGGGACATCGCGATCAGCGACGGCAATGGCGCCGAAGATCAGATGACGCCGTTACAGGTCGGCGACAAGGTGTTCATCTGCACCCCGCACAACAACCTCATCGCCCTGGATGCCGACACCGGTAAACAGCTGTGGAAAAATGAGATAAACGCCAAGAGCCGTGTCTGGCAACGTTGCCGCGGTATCGCCTACTTCGACGCTACCGCCGCGCTCGCCCAGCCGGCTGACGGCAGCACACCTGTCAAGCCCGTGTCGATACCGGCCGGTGCCAACTGCCAGCGCCGTCTGCTGACCAACACCATCGATGCGCGCCTGATCGCAGTGGACGCCGACACCGGGGCGTTCTGCCAGGGCTTCGGTAACAATGGCCAGGTTGATCTGAAAGCCGGTCTTGGCGACGTCCCTGATTCCTATTACCAGCTGTCATCGGCACCGCTGATGGCCGGGACCACCGTGGTCGTCGGCGGCCGTGTCGCCGACAACGTCCAGACCGACATGCCTGGTGGCGTGATCCGTGGTTTCGATGTCATCACTGGTGAAATGCGCTGGGCATTTGACCCGGGAAACCCCGAAGACAAGCAGGCTCCGGCTGCCGGTAGCACGTACGTGCGCAGCACGCCCAACAGTTGGGCACCGATGTCCTACGACCCGGCGATGAACACCGTGTTCTTGCCGATGGGCAGTTCGTCCACCGACATCTACGGTGTGGAACGTACGGCACTGAACCACAAGTACGGTGCTTCCGTTCTTGCACTGAACGCAACCACTGGCGAAGAAAAGTGGGTCTATCAAACCGTCCACAACGACCTGTGGGACTTCGACCTGCCCATGCAGCCCAGCCTGATCGACTTCACCAAAGCTGACGGCAATAAGGTGCCCGCCGTAGTGATCGGCACCAAGGCCGGTCAGATCTACGTGCTTGACCGCGCCACCGGCAAACCGCTGACCAACGTGGAAGAGGTTCCGGTCAAAACGGCGAATATCCCCAACGAACCTTACTCGCTGACTCAGCCGAAATCGGTGGGCATGCCAACGATCGGCGCACAGACGCTGACCGAGTCGGACATGTGGGGAGCGACGCCATTCGATCAACTGCTCTGCCGTATCTCGTTCAAGAAAATGCGTTACGACGGGCTGTACACCGCACCGGGCACCGATACCTCGCTGAGCTTCCCGGGTTCGCTGGGAGGGATGAACTGGGGCGGTATCTCGACTGACCCGGTACACGGTTTTATCTTCGTCAACGATATGCGTCTGGGCCTGTGGATCCAGATGATTGCGGCGCAGAAAGATGCCAAGGCCTCTTCCGGTGGTGAAGCACTGAACACCGGCATGGGCGCGGTACCGCTCAAAGGTACCCCGTATGCAGTGAACAAGAACCGCTTCCTGTCGGTTGCCGGCATCCCTTGCCAGGCACCGCCCTTTGGCACACTGACCGCGATCGACATGAAAACCCGGAAAATCGCCTGGCAAGTGCCGGTTGGCACCGTCCAGGACACTGGCCCATTGGGTATCAAGATGCATCTGCCTTTGCCGATCGGCATGCCGACGCTGGGCGGTACGCTTTCCACCCAGGGCGGCCTGGTGTTCATTGCCGGTACACAGGACTACTACCTGCGCGCCTTCAACTCCGCCAACGGAGAAGAGGCCTGGAAAGCCCGACTGCCCGTGGGCAGCCAGGGTGGCCCGATGACGTATGTGTCGCCGAAAACAGGCAAGCAGTACATTGTCATCACCGCGGGTGGTGCGCGTCAGTCGCCCGATCGCGGCGATTATGTGATCGCTTACGCGCTGCCTGATAGCAAGTAACCCCGTAACGCCTGAAAGCCGCTGCCACCCTGTAAGAGTGGCAGCGGCTTTTTTTTGTCTGCACGCTTGGCTCGTTGAACTCGCTGGCTCGACGCGAAGCGGATTTAGAAATCGAAGAACACTGTTTCGCCCTCCCCCTGGATACGTATGTCGAAACGATAAGCCGCCTTGCCATCCACCTCGCAACGCTGCGCTATCAGCGTTTCGCGACGCTGCGGTTGCTCGATCAGATTAAGCACCGGGCACGTCGCGTTGGCTTGTGGCTCATCGGCAAAGTACAGCCGGGTTTGCAGGTGAATATTGATCCCGCGGGCAAACAGCGACACATTGATGTGCGGCGCCATTGGCACCCCGGCGGTATTCTTCACCACGCCTGGCTTGATGGTATTGAGTGTCCACTCCCCCGCATCGAAGGTGGTGGCGGTTCGGCCGAAGCTGTTGAAGGTTTTTTCCGAGTCGAAGACCGGGTCGTAAACCCCTTCATGATTGGCCTGCCAAAACTCCAGAAACGAGTCTCGTACCAGGTGACCGTTGCCGTCATAGACATGACCGATCAGCAGAATCTGTTCGCCCTCGGGACCCGGCTTGGCCATCTGATTCCAGATTTCCTCCGGCCGTGTCGGGTTGCCGGCAGCCGCCAGGGCCAGACCGATATGCACGTAGGGGCCGGCCGTTTGCGAAGGGGTTTCGGGTAGCAGTTCGATAGGCATGGACGGACTCCTCAGCAGTTTTCGAAGTGGGTCTTGCGCTGGCCGCGCAGCACGATGTCGAAGCGATAGGCCAGGCAATCCATCGGATTGGCATTACCCATGTCGAGCCGGGCGATCAGGCTCTGTACCGCCTCTGGATTGGCGATCGACTTGACGATCGGGCACATCGGGATCAGTGGATCGCCTTCGAAATACAGCTGGGTGACCAGGCGCGTGGCGATCGATGGCCCGCTGATGGAGAAATGGATGTGCGCCGGGCGCCAGTCATTCGGACCGTTGCGCCAAGGATACGGACCGGGTTTCACGGTGCGGAAGCTGTAGTAGCCGTCACGGTCGGTCAGAGCCCGGCCGACACCGCCGAAATTCGGGTCCAATGGTGCCAGGTAGCGATCATTCTTGTGCCGGTAGCGACCACCGGCGTTGGCCTGCCACATCTCCACCAGGGTATGCGGGATTGGCTTGCCGTATTGATCACAGACCCGGCCGGAAACGATGATCCTTTCGCCCACCGGCAGCCCACCATTATTGAAGTTGAGTAGCAGGTCGTTATCGAACCGCCCCATCTTCAGGTGGGAGAAGTCCGGGCCGCTGGTTTCGCTCGCCGACTGGGGAATGCTCACCAAGGCTTGGCGTGGAGAACGGGCGACAGAGGTTTTGTAATCAGGGGTCAGGGCTTTGGGGTGCCAATTACGGTCACGAATAACGAAACGACTGCTGTCTGCATCAGACATGTCGATCTCCTGTTGTTTGATTTATGGAGCACTGCCTGCGCAGTTTCAAACAACAGAAGGCTGGGGAATATTGAAAAGCCACCCTCAACACATAACCAAATGGTTATGGATAAGACCCTTCGCGATACGCCTGCCCTACCTCGCGCAGCACCTCGACGCACCACTGGGCCGCCAGTGACAACGGCAAGCTGGCGTTACTGGAAATCCCCACCGAACCACCCGGTTCGCGCTGACCCAGATTGATCTCAGACAGTTCGCCGCTTGCCAGATCCAGGCGCACGGCATCCAGTGGCGCGATCCAGATCGCCTCGCTGGACAGCACATAACGACGGCTCAGGGCCACGGACAAGGTTTCCAGACGCTGCCGCGACTGGCTGATGCCGCATTGCACGAACAGGCTGTCGGCATATTTGCGAATCGTCGTCCCTGCCAGCGGCAGCACCAGCGGGAAATCTTCCAGGGCGCTACGCTCCAGTGGCTCGGCCAGCAAGGGATGATCGGGACGCACCACCAGCGTCATGGATTCACTGTACAGATGCTCGAAGGTCAGCCCCTGAATCTCCGGGCTATCGGTCATACGGCCGACCACCAGGTCCACGTCGCCCACCCGCAACTGCGACAACAAATAGGCGCTTGGCCCGGTCACCACACTCACCACCAGCGCCGAATGGCGCTCGTGCAAGCGCCGTACAACCTCAGGCACCAGCAAACTTTCCACTGTCGACAACACGCCGAGTCGAACCGTGCCTGCCGCATATTCGCCACCGCGCAAGGTGTTCACCCCATCGCGCAGCGCCTGCACCGAAGGCCCGGCATAACGCAAAAAGGCAACCCCCGCTTCGGTCAGGTTCACACCACTTTTACTGCGTATAAACAGACTTGCCGCCAGCAGCTCCTCCAGCTCCTTGAGCGTCTTCGACATCGCAGGCTGACTCACCGCCAACACATCCGCCGCCCGCGCCAGGCTGCCCTGACGAGCCATTTCGAGAAAGCACACGAGGTGACGGAATTTGATGCGGGTGTCGATGTTCACTGCAGAGCCCCGTGAAGTAGCCTCGATGGCGTCGAAACGTTTGCGGGCGATCTTACTCTGCACTCAATTGCCTGACGACTGGAGTTGGCAACGGTTAAATGCGCAAAAAAAAACGCCACTCATTGAGTGGCGTTTTTCTGTATTTGGAGCGGGAAACGAGACTCGTATCTGGCGTCCTACCCATTGAAATCTAAGGGGTTTATCTTCTTGCCGAAGCAGGAAAAGACTCAATTCTGGACTTGTTTTTGGGGTGTTTCAAGAGCGAAAAAAGGAGAAATTCCAAGGCAAGCTATTGGATTCTGCTCATAGCCAATCGGAGTATGTCATTAAATCCGAACGCATCAATTGCTCAGGCTCAGATCGAGATCCGTCCCCACCGACAAGCCCCCCCCTAGGCGCAGCGACCGAAGATCGCCTTCGGCTGCCGTACCAGCAGTAGGCAAAGCCGCTGTGGATCAGTAGGTTTCCAGCTTAAACGGCGCGTCCGCAGTGGCGGCGTTGCCGGTGCTGAGCAGACCTGCCGCATTTGGCCGCTTCAGGACCGTGTCACGGGTCTGTATTTCCACCTCGATACTGTCATCGTCAATCGCCGAGTTATCGGCGTTGAGTGGCAGCTTGAAGGTGGACTTGGTTTCCAGGTGCGTCTGGCAGTTCATGCAACCTCGACGTGCCAACAGCTGAGGATCGGCCGGGTACTCTCTCACTGCCTGCGTTCCTGTCGATTACGGAATCATCCCAGGCATGTTCCCAATTTGGTGCGGATGCTGAAGCTGGAGTGATACATAAATCAGTGCGCGAGCCAATGGTCGATGGTGAATCTAGCCTTGCGCTCGATGATTACCCTGGTTTGAAAGAGGCAGGTTCTGCACCAAATCAGTGGTGATGTTTGGGCGTCTTTGCTGCGGTAATCAGTACCTAGCGGCCCTCCTCTTGTGCAGCCTGTCGACGCACGTCAGGATGGCTGCTCCGAAGCAGATGAACATCGCCCCAACTACCCGGCTGACCCACCGGGATAGCTCGGGACGGGTTAGCACGCTCTTGGCCCAAGGGACCAGTGCGGCATACAGACTAAGAGACGTCACCGAGACCTATCACGCGAGCTTTATGGCTCCGCCCTGGATATCGTCACGCGCCGCTCGTAAGTCCATAGCGTCCTGATTGAGCCGGTGAATCATATTGAACAACCGCTGGCGTAGCACTTCGTCTTGGAGTTGCTCTGCCGCGCGCATCATATCGAGCGCCGCTACCTCATTGTTAGTGGCGACGGCATCGAGCAGTTTGCGCATGCTTCTTGATGGTAGATTCATCTCCAACTCCCTGGACTTCAGTGACGCGAATCATATGGCTAGAATGTTTCGTCAGTATTTCAACCGCGCGAGCTGGCTTAAATCACCGGCTCCGACTCATTTGACGCTAGCTGGAGGGAGAACCTGAGGGAATTGCAACGGGACTTGGCGCCAAAGTTATCGTCACCTACAGTCGAGATGACAATCTGCAAGCTGTGAAAAAACTGGGTGCTGTTGGGGGTATAAATTATCACACTAGCCCTGAGTGGGCAGAGGAAGTACTGAAGCTCACTGACGGCAAGGGGTCGATTTCCTGCTGGATGTGGCAGGCGGGGATGGCATCAATCAATCGATTGCGGCGACAAAGGCAGGAGGACGTATCGCACATATCAGCTTCCTGACCGGCCAAACCTCTGCGCTGAACCTGATGCCTTTGATCTTCCGGCAAATAACGACTCGTGGCATCGCCGTTGCTCCTCGCTCCTCATTTGATCGCATGAACGAATTCTTGAATGAGCATAAGATTCGCTCGGTTATCGACCACGTGCACCCATTTGATCAAGCACGCCAAACTTATGAGCACTTGGCGAAAGGCGCATTTGGTAAGGACGTAATCAAAATCTCGTAGGATCAAGAAAGGACTGAGTCATCCGGCGGATAGAATACCGACTCCACTAACTAAAGTCGATAGCTGTGATCGAAGGGTTTCAGCACAGAAGCCCTAGTCAAGCACAAAGCCGCCGGACGGCTCAAGTAATTAAGGCGCTACATGCGTTTGGAAAATCTTGCTAACCACAGTCCACTTGCCTTCGACTTTCAGCAGATGAAAGAAGTCGGTGAAGGAGATGCCTGACATATCGTTGGCGTCGATGCGAGCACTAGCGGCAGTACCGACGATCTCTATGCGGGTAATAGCAGCCTTTGCGTCAGGAGATGGGCGGAAGTCCTTGTCGATCCCATCGAACAGGATTGGAATCGCGCCCCCGGACAACTTGCCATCGGCGCCGACGCTGTACATCGTTGCATGTTCGTTGAACGCGGGCTTCATGATGCTGCTCTTGGCCTGCCTGCAGCCCTCAATGTACTTGTTCAGCACCTCAGTGATAGCTTGGTATTCGTCTACGTACGTAGGTTTGTTCATTGTTTTACTACTGATAACTTGTGGGTCGCTAGGTAGGTTTTCTGCTTGAGCAATCGCGCCAAAGCTCGAAATTAGGGCGACAAAAAACAAACTCTTGATAGAAGTAATTTTCATCTTACTCACTCTTAATTTAATAAGTAATGCGATTATTAATTTATGCTCAACTGCAAAAAGCACAGCGGGCGTTCCGAAAAATTTTGATGCTACTGTAGCTTCGCAATGAGATGAACGATGTGTTTCCAGTAATAACTCCCACAGTTTCACCGTGACCTGCGGGTTCTTTTTTGAAGTTACTCGCTCAGGTAGTTCTTGAGCTCTTGAGATGCCTGCTCGATCGCAGCGCGGGGCGCCGGCAGATGGCTGAATGTGTTCGAAAGCCCAAAATCGTGAATCATGCCGTTGTAGCGTACCAACTTAACAGGCACACCCGCAGCGTCGAGATTGCGGCCGTACGCTTCAGCTTCGTCGCGTAGGACATCGAATTCGGCAGTTTGGATCAGCGTCGGCGGCAAGCCTTTCATCTGCTCGGTTGTCGCTTGCAGCGGCGACGCGTAAATCTGCTTGCGTGCTTCGGCGTCGAGTGTGTAATTGTCCCAGAACCACACCATTAAGTCCTTCGTCAGGAAGTAGCCGTTGGCAAACTCCTTGTAGGACGGCGTGTCAAAATTTGCATCCGTCACCGGGCACAGCAACACTTGTGAACGCAGTGCTGGTGCACCCTTCTCGTTCGCCATCAAGGCAACCACGGCCGCCATGTTACCGCCGGCGCTGTTGCCAGCTACGGCAAGTCGCTTGCCGTCTACGTTGATCTCCGTGCCATGTTCGGCCACCCATTTGGTCGCAGCATAGGCTTGCTCAATGGCGACTCCGAATCCCACCTCAGGGGAGAGGGTGTAGTTGACGAAGACCGCCACCGCGCCCGAGCCCACCACCAGGTCACGCACCAGCCGCTCGTGCGTCTGGAAGTCGCCCAATACCCAGCCGCCGCCGTGGAAGTACATGAACGCGGGTAGGGTTTTCTGATCGCTGCCGACCGGGCGCACGATAGTTAGCTTCAGGTCGCGGCCATTGACGCGGATCGTCATCTCGCTGACATCAGCTGCCGGCAAGGCCACCTGGGGGGCAGCCTGGGCGGCCACCAGCGCGGCGCGGGCCTCGACCGGCGTCATGGAGTCCAGCGTCTTTACGCCTTCAAGGGATTTCAAAAATTCTGCTACATGGTGTTCAACGCCGGGCTGGTCGGCTGCGAGTGCATTACCAAGCGACAGCGTCACGACGGAAAGGGCGAAAGCGGAAGTGAGGGTCTTCATGATTTTCCTATGTCTAGCCTGAATGTCTGGATCATCAAATAGTGAGCAACGTTGTTATCTATTGCGGCTTCAATCCGGCGGTCGAAGGCAACCTCTTCAAGGCTGCGTGCCGGACGTACAATTCCGCCGACGCCCGGCAGCAAAAGAAAACACAGCAGGCATGCAGTGCAGCCTCGTCGCCGCGCGGTCGAGGAAGATAGAGCCTCAAGGGGCGACGTGGGTGTGGAAGATCTTGCTGATTACCGTCCACTGACCATCGACTTTTAGCAGATGGAAGAAGTCGGTGAAGGAAATGCCAGACATGTCGTTAGCGTCAATGCGAGCGCTAGCCGCTGTACCGACGATCTCAATACGGACGATGGCCGCCGGTGCGTCAGGAGATGGGCGGAAACCCTTGTCAATCCCTTCAAACAGAATTGGAATCGCGCCGCCTGCCAGCTTACCTTCGCCATCAACGCTAAACATCGTTGCTTGCTCACTGAAAGCTGGCTTCATAACGTTACTTTTGGCCTGCTTGCATCCTTCAATGTACTTGTTTAGCACCTCGGTAATAGCTTGGTACTCTTGTACGTAAGTAGGTTTGCTCATGGTTTTACTCCTGCTTCATTGGATTGCATTGATCACTGATTTGATTAATGCAGAAAAACTTCAGGCTTTGGTATCTAGCCAGACAGATCCATAACGTGTGTAGGCCTCAGGAATCTCTATGACTTCCCTCAGATCATCTGCTGCGGTGCGCACCCAGAATGGATCGCGAAGCATTTGTCGCCCTATAAACACCAGATCAGCTCGGCCGTTTTGCAAAATTTCTTCGGCCTGGCGCCCACTCTGGATCACACCCACAGCCCCCGTGGCAATGTGCAGCTCCTTACGCAGTAATTCAGCCGCAGGTACTTGGTAACCTGGGTAGGTCTGCACCGTTACCATCTTGATCCCACCGGAACTGCAGTCGATCAGGTCGACACCCTGCTCTTTCATCCAACGACCATATTCAAGGAACGATTCAGGCGTGTTTCCACCTTCGGCGTAATCAGAGCTAGATATCCGAACGAACAGAGGACGATCTCCCCAATGCTTTTTGACTTCCTCCAAGACTTCGCGCAGGAAGCGATAGCGACGTTTGGCATCACCCCCATACTCATCGTCGCGCGTATTAGCCAGTGGCGAAAGAAACTCACTCAGCAAGTAACCGTGCGCGGCATGGATCTCAAGTACATCGAATCCGGCGTTGCTGGCACGCCGTGCGGCATCGCCATAGAGTTTCACCAAATCCGGAATTTCATCAGACGCGAGTTCGCGAGGAACAGGGCTGACTTCCGTGAACGGAATCGCCGATGGCGCGATGTGAATGAGATTGGGCAGGTCAGCATTGCGCCCCGCATGGCCAATCTGAGCGCCGGCTTTTGCACCAAAGCTGTGAAGCAGTTCAGTCAGCGCCTTCAAGCCAGTAACGTGCTCATCACTCCAGATGCCGAGGTCACCGGGCCCGATGCGACCATCAGCGTGGACAGCCATCGTTTCGGGAAAAATCAGCCCCGCCTGGCCTAAAGCGCGAGCACCATAATGAACTCGGTGCCAATCAGTGATAAAGCCGTCATCGGCAGCCATGTGCATGCACATGGGCGACATGACAACCCGGTTTTTCAGTTTGAGGCCTTTAATTTCGTAGGGGGATAGCAGCAAGCTCATCTGGAGCATTCCATAGTGATCGATATGGAATAATGCTAACGTACACAGCACATATTCATAAGTACGCACAATTTTGTGCTGTAGGCACACTTTGTATACCATGGAGATAACAGTGAAAAAATGTATTCCTCAGGGTGAAATAGAGGCGTTCGCTTGTCCCGTCGCGTTCACCGTCGATGTCATAGGTGGAAAATGGAAATCGCTCATACTGTTCCACCTGATGTCCGGAACGAAGCGCTTCAACGAGCTGCGACGCCTAATACCAGATATCACTCAGAGGATGCTGACACTCCAGCTGAGAGAGCTGGAGACTGATGGGGTTATTCATCGCGAAATCTATCGCGAGGTGCCGCCCAAGGTGGAGTATTCGCTCACAGAATTAGGTAACTCTCTCGCGCCTTTGGTAAGTGCCATGCGAGAGTGGGGAGCTGTGCATGAGCACACGATCTTGGAACTCAGGCGCTCTGCAGTCGATGACGACAAGTTCGAATCTCTAGCCTGAGTCTATAGCGCAGCGCAACGCTGGCAATCGATGCGCCTGGCTGGGCAAACTCTTGAATGACCTAGGCCTTGAAGGATTTAGAGCAGGAACAGCGTTGTGGCTGCATGAAATACCCGCTTAAAAGGCAGAACTGGTGTCACTTAAGTTTATGTGCCCACCATGTCTTGATTTTGCAGAGCTGGGCACTAGAAGGCATGGCTATGCAAGCTCTGAGCGGAGACACACGGGCAGAACTAGAAAGAATTGCATCGATATCTATGTCCCAGCTCCCCTCTAAAAGCGGATAACGAGCACTTGCCACAGGTGGATCGTGATTATCGCCCCATAAGCCCCTGGCCAATCCAGGGGCTCAGAGTCGTTCATCCTTTTTACTTTTTGAACATGTAGGTTTTCGTATTGGTAAATCCAGCTAAGCCTTCAACACCGTTCTCCACTCCAAGGCCGGACAGCTTGTGCCCCCCGAAAGGCATGTCGACGCCATGGACATGAATCTCGTTAACCCAAACAGTTCCGGTCTCCATTCGCTTGGCGACAGCAACTGCGGCGTCTCGATCTTTGCCCCAGACCGAGCCGCCCAAACCATAGGGTGATGCATTGACGAGATCGATGACTTCATCGACATCGTCATAAGCAATGACGGGGAGCACCGGGCCGAAAGGTTCTTCCTGGACGACTCGACTGGACTCAGGCGGGTTGTCCACGATCGTCACGGGAACAAAGTACCCTGACGCACTCGCATCCACGGTACCGCCTACTGCGATCTTGTATCCTTTCGCACGAGTGTCCTGAAGCAGATCCTGCAGCTTTTCATACTGCATTCGGTTCTGAACCGGGCCCAGCTCCGTGTCAGGGCTCATGCCGTCGCCAACCTTCACCGATTTCGCGTACTCGACTAGCGCCGCAGTAAATTCGGCGTGGATGCTTGAGTGCACATATAACCGTTTAACGGCCACACACCACTGCCCCGAGTTTCCAAAAGCTGCCCAGAACATCGTTTTAACAAGCGGCCGCCAGTCTGCATCCGGAAGTAAGATCGCCGCATCGTTACCTCCCAGCTCTAGCGTCAGCCGTTTCAGGTTACTCGCACCACTTGCCATCACTTTTTGCCCGGTTGCGGAAGATCCTGTGAAACTGATCTTAGCGATTGCTGGGTGTTCGGTCATGATCTGGCCAAGATGATTACCGCCTGAAACAATGTTTAGAACCCCTTTGGGGAACACGTTCTGCGCGATCTCACCAATGAGCAGCGAGGTCAACGGTGTATATGGAGAGGGCTTAACAACCATCGTGTTACCGGTCAGTAAGCAAGGCGCAATCTTCCAAAGAGCGAGCAGTACCGGGTAGTTCCAAGGAGTAATTGCACCAACGACCCCCAAAGGGGTGTTGTGAACTTCGACTGTATGCTCAGGCGTATCCTCTACAACACGAGCTGGGAGCTTTCGTTTTGCGATTTCCCGCACCCAACTGATGGAATAATCCACCTCAAAGCGAGCTTGACTGTGAAGTGGCTTACCCTGCTCGAAGGTGAGCAATGTGGTCAGTTGCTCTTTACGTTTCTCCAACGCATCTGCGAACACCTCAATTAGCTCTGCACGCTGCCCCCACGGGGTAATTGACCAGCGCTTGAACGCAGCTGCCGCCGCATTAATCGCATCCTCCAATTGCTCTGCCGAAGCATCAGGTGCTTTGTATATGACCTGACCCGTTGCTGGGTTAAAAACATCGAAGGTCTTTTCTGAGCTGACCAATTGGCCGTTCACAGACAAGTAATAATTCTCGGGCAAACCCAGGTCTTTCAATGTTACAGCTTGCTGATTCGTGATCATGACTGCCTTCTTCGCATGTTGTCTTTATACGATGCCTACCATCAAGACCACGAAGTGCCTGGATCGACACTCACTGACTATCTGTAGGCGGCATGAACTCTGCGTTAGCTAGGCCTGAGGTATTTTTCCTGCCGGCCCTACCGATGCGGTTTGGCTCTAACAATAAGCCAACTATCGAGCTCAATTACTCTTACATTCCCTTGGCGTAACAGGTAACACCCAACCGCGCTGTCCAAGCTTGAGCGTCATCAAGATAGAGCTCCGCTGTCGGATTTAGCTCGGACGTATCGTCCAGCGTACCGGCCTTGATGAAGGCCAAGCCTGGAATAGAATCGCAGCGACTGACGATGGGTGAACCGCAGCGAGTGCAGAAGCTTCTATGAACGGGCTGACCGCTGTCACCTTGTGTAATGAAAGTACCCAGCGTTTCCCCGAGCACTTTAAGCTCTGGGTCTTGGACACCCACCACCAAGGATGCATAGCTGCCAGTCTGACGTTGACATGCCTTGCAGTGACAGACTGCCGTTAGCGCCGGCTGACCATCAAAGCTGTAGGAAACTCCGCCGCAATTGCAATGCCCTGTCAATTTCACTTTAATCACCATTAATCTGATACAAAACTTAATACTCTGTAGCTCCTCGGAATACGTCCCGAGGAGCTACCTAGTGCGCAATCAAAGAATCAATCGTAGAGATGGAAAAGTTTCGAGACCACCTTCCATTTCCCGTCTACTTTGAGCAGCGAGTGATAATCAGTATAGTTCCCACCATCGGCTGCGTGTTCAAGCTCAATTCGCACAACTGCCGTGGTTGGAGTCATCGCCAGGACATCGAGTCTGGACTTCATATCCGGCCCAGCGCCAAACTGTTCCACGTATCCGTTAAGATTGCGAATACTGCCTCCAAGAAGATCACCCTTAAAGAAACCGTACATGATTGCATCTTCATGAAAGGTTCTCATAATGGTGTCAAAATTACCATTCTCCAATCCCTCTACGTAGCCATCGACAACAGCGGCCAATACTTCTTCATAGTCACTGATAGCATTGATATTTTTATTGTAAGACATTATATAGCTCCCGCTTTATGGTGTGAGGTATTCGGATATTAGCCGTGCCATGGATATTTCAAAGGATGCTTAAAGGCCTTACCCCTTGAAATATCCACCATCTAAAACAGTCAATTTTTCTGGAAAACTTCAATCTGTTCAACAGACCAAGCCAGTGTCAGATGGTTAACTCAGCCTAGCCCGATCACAACCCCTTGGCAACGGTCTAGAATTTTTCAAGTGAGCCCATAAATTCAGAGAGGCCCTATTCGGAAACGCCTCCAAAGCCCCATTCCAGAGCGGCTAGAGAGTTTCTCTCTCTCTTTGTATTTCTGATTTCACAATGGGGGCTTTAGAAAATACTAACGTCATTTATAACCTGGACATCGGAATCCAGCGTGCTGATAAGGGTTCGCCATAACGGATAAAGCTAACAACCCTCGCCATACGACTTACAGATTCTGAAGCGCATACGACCGGTACTCAGCAGAGCATCTAAGAATTTCAAGTCTCAATAAGTAATTCTCAACGCACGTCGGAGTTAATTGTCGATGGAAGCCTTCATTAGAAAGCAAAATCCGGATATCCCTCACTGTTTATGACTACGCACCGAAAGAGAAAAACAGCCACTCAGTTTCGGATCGCCGCATGGAGTTCAATTATCACCCATACCGACGCTTTACCAGCACGTATGATGATACGCGACAGAGAGAGAAACATCCGCCTGCTCGGCTTTAGTACTTCTACTCATACCAAAGGCCCGCAACTACACCAACAATCAGAACACAATCAGGTCACGCAATCCTGTGCCACTAGCAAGTCGGTCAAATCCACTATTGATATCTTTGAGCATCAATTTTTCCCCGACCAAGCGATTGACAGGTAGTTTTCCTGCCTTGAACAAACTGATATACCGAGGAATATCACGAACAGGAACGCACGAGCCAATATAGCTTCCTTTTATAGTGCGCTCTTCGGCCGTAATGGACAGTTGATTGAGCGCCCAAGTATCTTGTGGATGAGGCAGGCCAGCGGTCACAGTGGTGCCACCTCGGCGAGTCGCTTGGTAAGCCAACTGCATAGCCGTCACGGAACCCACAAACTCAAAGGAGAAGTCGGCACCGCCTCGGGTGAACTCCTTAATCTTCTCTACAGCATCGGTATCCCTAGCGTTCACCACAAACGTTGCGCCAAGCTGCAAAGCTAAATCTAGCTTGCTCTGATGTACGTCAACTGCCACTACCGGATGGGCACCGGAGGCGAGAGCTCCCAATAGAGCGCTCAGGCCAACACCACCCAAGCCAACAATTAGCGCTGAAGCTCCAGGGCGTACCTGCCCTGTGTTCACCACTGCCCCTACTCCAGTGAGCACTGCACAACCGAAGATTGCGGCTTCGATAGGATCTATGTCGTCATCGATCGGTATACATGATTGCGCAGAAACGACAGCATGATCAGAAAATGCTGATACTCCGCAATGGTGATTGATCCGCTCTTGGGCAGAACTAAGACGCCAGCCACCACCGAGCATTTCACCACCAGCGTTGGCAGTATTTGCGGGGCCACACAGAGCTGGTCGTCCTTCCATGCAGGATAGGCAATGCCCACAGCTGGGAACAAATACTAAAGCGACCTTCTGTCCAACCCTGACACTACTCACCCCAAGACCAATCTCAACAATCTCCGCGCTTGCCTCATGCCCGAGCGCGATGGGTAGAGGGCGCGGACGCACGCCTGTAATCACCGAAAGATCAGAATGACATAACCCTGCGGCGATAATCCTAACGAGCACCTCACCCCCGCCTGGAGGCTCAAGCTCCAACTCCTCAATTAGGAGCGGCTTGCTTTCTGCAAAGGGCATCGACGCACCCATTTCACGAAGTACGGCTGAACGAATTTTCATTGCTTTTCTCCCATTCCGAGATCAGCTATCGAGTTCTATCAGCGCTGGAGTTCGCATGCAGAACCGACCATTAGCAGATGAAGCTTAGCGCTCCCTGGGACGCACCTAGTCAGAGTCACCTAAATGAACAGCAAAGGAAGCATCAAACGTAAGCGTCCGACGAACACACCTTCAGAATCCTCCAATCATGGCAAGCGTTTGATTAAAGCGCTGTGGTTTGCAATCCGCGCTGAGAAAACTCAATAGTTGGTGGCTTTGGAGCGCCTCAGACCTCGTAGCTATTCAGTAGCTCAACTCCCTGCGCGGAAACGCTCGTTCGGCTACTGCACTTGCGCTGAAGAGGTTGCCAGATTTGCCCGGACCCACTTCTCAGCGGTCGTGACCTGAATCGACTGCTGCGCGTTGAAGGTGCCTGCTTTAGGCCAGGCCACACCTCTGCCCTGAGCGAACACAGCGCGGTACTTCTTGATGTGATGCGTTGGGTCTTTCTCCAATTCTTGGAGCAAGTACGGAACAGTCCATACGTTACGTTTGAACGGGCGGCCCAGTACATGTTCGAGGAGGCTCGCAACCTCTCCGTACGTCACAGTGTCTCCCGAGAGGTACACAATCTGATTGCGGAAGCGAGGTTCGAAGAAAACGATTTCCGCTGTCAACGCACCAATGTCGTCTGGAGTCGTAAGCGTCACGCAGGTCTCAAGACTGCCCAGCGCGTTCACGGTATCGTTTTCGAAGTCAACCACCTCGAATACAGGCTCGAACAGGAAACTGGTAAACATACCCGTCGAGATGATTACCCATTCAGTTTTATCCTGGGCTCGAAGCAATTCGCGAACATCAAGCTGAGCATCGAACAGATCCTGAGGACTGCCCCGACCGATTACCTCGAAGTCGACACCAAACTGCCACGGGAAGTAGCGCTTCACACTGGACTTCAGAGCAGCGGTAGCCAGTTTCATCGGGGTTTCCCGGCCTGCAACCATGCCTGCACAGCCGATTACGGTATCGAAACGTGCGAATACTTCAGCCAACTGATCGATTGAGTCATTCACGAGGTCTGCGGCTACCATTTGGATGCCGAGCCCCCGAAGCTCATCGATTTCGACCTTTTTCTCGGGCGCCTCAGTGTTGATGGTCGAATCCCTGAGCAGCACGCTAATTGTGGAACCGGGCGCGCGCTTTGCTACTCGCGCAAGATTGCGCAAAACCGGTAGCCCAAGCTCACCGGCGCCTAGAACGAGAATGGATTGGGGGGAAAACTGGGTCACTTCGGTCATGATTTCTCCTGAGACCTGTTGCCTGTAAGATGAACAAATGCTTGCACGATTTGGCAACGCTCGTAAGAAGGCACACCTGTGATACCAGAGAAAGAAATGACCGATCAGGAGGCTCTCAGTCAGGCAGAGACAATCTGCCGAACGCTTAGAGAAGACGATGATGGCGTCAGGCGGGAAGTGCTTGCTCACGCAGGCAGCCGCTGGTCGTTGGGTATCCTGCATGCCCTGGGGGTGTACGGCACGATGCGTCATGCCGAAATAAAAAGGCAGATAACCGGGGTGACTCAGCGGATGTTGACCAAGACACTACGCTCCATGGAGAGGGATGGCCTAGTGGTTCGGCGGGAGTTCGGTGAAATCCCGCCACGTGTCGAGTATGAGCTGACGCCGCTTGGTATGGGACTGTTGATCCGCATGTCCCCTATCTGGACTTGGGTTGTCGAGAACGTTGAGGATTTCCGCAAGGCGCGGCGTATTTTCGACAGTCAGGATGACAAAAAACCCGCATGGCAAATACCTACATCGACACCATTAGGCTCAGAAGCGTCTGACTGAATGTAGCTCACAGCGTATTAGTATTAGGAGCCCTGTGCCCATTGATGCGGTAGTAATTGGTCAATCGCACTGGCCCTCTGTGTCGGCAACCGCGTCAGTACATCCTTGAGATACGCGAACGGATCATGCCCGTTCATGCGTGCCGATTGAATCAAACTCATAATTGCCGCCGCTCGTTTACCGCTACGCAGTGATCCGGCAAAGAGCCAATTCGAACGGCCAAGGGCCCAAGGCCGGATCGTATTTTCGACCCGGTTGTTGTCGATGGGCACAGCACCATCATCGAGGTAGCGCGTCAGCGCTGCCCAGCGTTTCAGGCTGTAATCCAGAGCCTTGGCCGTGGCCGAGCCCTCGGGCACAAGTTCGCGCTGAGCCAGCATCCACTCATGCAACTTCTCCGCGATAGGCATCGCCATTTCTTGGCGTAATCGCCAGCGATCTTCATCGCTCATCTCTTTGGCCTTCCGTTCAACCTCGTATAGGCCTCCGATTGAGTGCAGCGCCTGTTCGGCCAGTTGGCTTTTGTTCGCCACATGCAGGTCGAAGAACTTGCGGCGAGCATGGGCCATGCAGCCGATTTCGGTGATGCCCCGTTCGAAGCCGGCCTTGTAGCCCGCGAAGTCATCGCAGACCAGCTTGCCATTCCACGAGCCCAAGAGGTTACGTGCGTGTTCGCCAGCACGGCTCCGGCTGAAGTCGTAGACCACCGCCTTCAGTGCTGAGAATGGTGTCGTGCAGTAGGCCCAGACATACGCTCGGTGCGTTTTCTTTTCACCCGGTGCCAGCATCTGGACGGGTGTTTCATCGGCATGGACGACTCGCTGGGCCAGTACTGCCTCGCGCAGTGCATCCACGAGCGGTTGCAGTTGTACGCCGGTTTGGCCCATTGCGCCAGGGTGGATCTAGGGATGGCCAGGCCGGCACGGCAAAAGATCTTTTCCTGCCGGTACAGCGGAAGATGGTCAGCGAACTTGGCCACCATTACGTGGGCCAACAAGCCGGCGGTGGGGATGCCCTTGTCAATCACCTGTGCCGGTACCGGCGCCTGGGTCAGGGTTTCGCACTGGCGACAAACCCACTTCCCACGCACATGTTGCTCAACGGTGAACACGCCCGGCGTGTAATCCAGCTTCTCGCTGACGTCTTCGCCAATGCGCTGAAGTTGGCAGCCGCAATCGCACTGAGTGCTTTCCGGCTCATGACGGATTACGGTACGTGGGAACTGCGCAGGCAACGGAGCACGCTTAGGCTGCTGACGGGGTTTGTCCGGTGCCAGGGCGGGACGAAGTGCTTTCAACTCGGCGTCGATGGCTTCGAGGTCGGTGTTGAGCAAGTCACCCAGCAAGCTGCCTTGCGCCGGGCTTATTTGCTCGCTGCGCTTGGTAAACTTGTGGCGTTTGAGGATCGCGATTTCGTGAGAAAGCTGCTCGATGATCCTCTCGTCACGATGGATCTTTCGGCCCATGGCGTCGACCTTCGACAGCAACTGCGCAGCGAGGGCGCGCAGTTGTTCAGGCGTCATCTGGTCGAGATTGGGCGAGGAAGTCATGCCGTGGATTTTACCAAAGCAACCCACCTGCCACAGCTGAAAGGCAAGGCTAAATCAGTGTAATTGCGCCGTTAGAACCAACCCGCTGCCATGGCAAACCGAGCACCAGCGCTTGTAGTTGTTCGGCATCGAGTTCGACTTCCAGACCGCGATGAGTGCCAGCCCAATGGAGTTTCCCTTGGTTCAATCTTCGTGCTGCAAGCCAGATGCCCACGCCATCGTGCACCAGCACTTTAATCCGGTTGGCGCGTCGGTTGGCAAACAGATAGGCGCAGTGCGGCTTCGCCGCACCAAATACCGCGACCACTCGTGCCAGCGCCGTGTCGGTGCCGGCATGCATGTCCATGGGCTCGGTAGCGAGCCAGATAGCGTCGATGCGTATCATTGCGAGAGGCTACGAATGAAGCGGGCGCAGCCGTCCGGGTCTGAGACGGGCCATTTGACCGTGATGGGCTTCTCGCCCATCGGAAACGTGATCACCACCGCCTCGTCAGTAGACCGCTTCGCGTTCGCTTGGAGCGGCACAAATGCCGGCAGGGCTGCGGGAGCTTGATCGCGATATGTCGGCAGCCATTTTCGAATCACGTTGGCGTTGATGCCGTGGCTGATGGCGACGCTCGAAACCGTGGCGCCAGGTTGGAGGCATTCCTGCACTACCTGGGTTTTAAAAGGTTTGGAATAAGAGCTTCGTTGGCGCATGGAAATCCTAGCGATAAGGGTTATCGCGTCCGCTAAAAATAGGCGGACACCATCGCCCTTAATTCTGGGATTCTGAGGGTGTGTTCACCGGGCGCTTACCATCAAACTGCCGCATGGGCATCACGAAAAGACGACACGTTCAAAAACCCATTCTCAAGCTCCCAGAAAGGTAACGATCAGGAAGGACTCACTGATCTTGAGAAGCCTCGAAAACTCCTGAAGGTGCCTAGGTTGAAAGCTCCCGTCTCTAATGCATCATTCGTAAAGGCTTCAATGCTCCCAAGCTGATGTGATGTTTAGTCCGCCCTAGCGATACCGATCACACAGAATGCTTCCATGCCCAAGCTAATGGCGTTCATTTTCAATTAAAGCAGGGTTATGTAATTGCTAATTCCTTTAATGGTGCGCCGAAGGCAACCTGCCTTTCATCACACCACAAAAACAAGAACCGACCGAGGTATCCCACGTTGGTGAGAACGAAGCTAAATACAATTCGTTTGAGAATATTTGCCACCATGATTGCGGGATTATCCCCTCTTCTGGCTTACGCAGGGCCCGAAATGGCCGCGACGGCGAAGGACGAAATTATTGCCAAAACCGTCATGGATACGACATCTAGCAATCATGCGACCGAGGTTTCTTGGCCCTTAAAGAACTCAACATATCCAATTTTCGGTATGTCATTACGGCCAACCTCTTCCTTTTCATCAACTTAAACATACGCGGAGAAGCACATGCCTCAATTAGAAAATAAAGTCACTATCGTCACAGGTGCTGCTAGCGGTTTTGGTGCTTGCATTGCACGTCAGTACATCGCTGAAGGTGCAAAAGTTGTCCTAGCCGACATTAATTTCGAAGCGGCTAGCAAGCTTGCCGATGAACTAGGCCCTAACGCTATTGCCGCTGCTTGTGATGTTACCAATGCTGATCAAGTGCTTGCCGCCGTTACATTGTGCGTAAAGACCTTTGGTGTACCTGATGTAGTAGTGAACAACGCCGGCATCACTCATCGTAATCAACCACTGCTGGACGTGGATGAGAAGACGTTCGATCGCGTCTTTGCGGTGAATGTGAAATCTATTTTCCACATGGTCAAGGCCGTTGTTCCGCTTATGCGCGAGCGCAAATCGGGCTCCATCATCAATGTCGGTTCTGTGGCTGGCATCCGTCCCCGCCCTGGCTTGACTTGGTACAACAGCTCAAAAGGCGCTGTAAATCTGCTGTCGAAATCTTTGGCCGTTGAACTTGGCCCAGACGGAATTCGCGTTAACAACATCTGCCCTGTTATAGGGGAGACAGCCATGCTTGAAGATTTTTTAGGCATGCCTGACACCCCAGAAAATCGCCAAAAATTCTTGGCCACCATTCCTCTTGGGCGCCTGTCAAAGCCATCAGATGTTGCAGCTGTTGCTGTGTTCCTAGCAACAGACGCCGCTGAATTTCTGAATGGAGTGGAATTGCCAGTAGACGGTGGTCGAATCATCTGACGACTTAAAACTTTTGCCCCTTCTCGCGCCAAAAAACGGCTGGTTCGAGCGGGGGCATTTTTTACTAGCGTTTAATGACCAGTCTGGCCATGGCCCAGTCATTTTTTTCAAAAAAACCTTCCGGGCTATAAAAACAAAACTAATATTTAAAAGTTAGTATTAATCCTTCGGAGTTTTACTTAGGAGCATCAGGTTTCAGCAACCGAATTAAGCTTCTTACACAACCTGGCAATGCGTCCAGTTCGCGAACCAATATACTCCTTTCTCTGACTGCCCAAGGCTCGTCAAGCTGCACGACTGATATCTGCATCGTCTTCTTGTGTCGCAGCGCGGAGGATTCCGGAATGACGCCAATCCCCACGCCCGCCTCAACCATTCGACAGATAGACTCAAAGCTCGAAACTTGGATTCGCCAAGAAAGTTTTTTACCTAGTTTCTCGACCTGGTCTCTCATGAACTCTTGGAGCGTACTACCCTCTTGTAGGCCGACGTGAGAATAGGACATTGTGCTAATCAGTTTTTGAGGGGTAGGGAGATCTAGCTTATGGCCGACCGGGACAACAAGTACCAACCTATCCGTACTGAAATGGATCACTTCCAGATCTTCAGAAGCAACAGGCCCCGCAATAATTCCCAGATCCGTCGACCCTTCAACAACACCCCTGACAATTTCCTTAGATGGTCTCTCTTGCAAATCCACTGTTACACCCGGGTTCTTAGCAAGGAAACCAGCAAGCAATTCAGGCAGGAACTCGGTGACGGCGGTTGTATTTGCGAAGATTCTTATATGCCCTGAAGATTCTGCACCAAACTCGGCAAATTCGGTTTTTAGATACCCCATTTGCCGCATGACAAGACGCGCATGTTTAAGCAGTCGGACTCCAGACTCGGTCAGTTCCACACCGCGACTATCCCTGTAGAGCAGATGCGTATTGAGTTGAGCCTCAAGTGCTTTGATCCTCACGCTAGCCGCAGCCGGAGAGATGAACGCCCGCTTTGCGCCTTGCGTAAGACTGGGTGCTTCGGCGATGTGGATGAAGAGCTCTAAGTCTTTGAAGTCTATGTGCATTGATAGCAACCTGCAGGTTTTGGTGTTAGCTCACTGCTAACGGCGGCTTTAGAAAACGCAAATATACAGAACACCATGAGCGTCTCATGATCGGAACTCAAGAACAACGCCAGTTCTGAATTTTCCTGAATTTTATTATTTATTGCTCATACGTTGCTGATTCAACGAACACATTACAAAAACTCAATTTAGCACTGACCCACGGTCTTTGACGGAGCATGAACGTGACTGAACTCCGAGCTTCTCCCCGCCCGCTCGATGGCATTACCGTCATCAGTCTTGAGCACGCTATTGCTGCACCATTTTGTACACGTCAACTGGCTGATCTAGGTGCTCGCGTTATTAAAATCGAGCGCACAAAGGTTGGCGATTTTGCTCGTGCTTATGACACTCGTACAAATGGTCTCGCGTCCCACTTTGTTTGGACAAATCGCTCTAAGGAAAGCCTAGCTCTCGATATCAAAAAACCTGGGGCTGATGCCATCGTAGATGCGCTGCTCGCCAAAGCGGACGTGCTGGTTCAAAACCTCGCCCCCGGCGCCACCGCACGCATGGGGCTATCTTTCGAAGCGCTGCATAGCCGATTCCCCAAGCTCATCGTTTGTGATATTTCGGGGTACGGAGAGGGCGGGCCCTACGAGCAGAAAAAAGCTTATGACCTGTTGATCCAGAGTGAGGGAGGTTTCCTGTCAGTGACGGGCGGCCCAGGGGACGATGAGATTGCAAAGGCAGGCTGCTCAATCGCCGATATCGCCGCAGGCATGTATGCCTACAGCGGGATTCTCTCGGCCTTGCACCTGCGCAAAAAAACGGGTGTCGGAAGCCGCATTGACGTAAGCATGCTGGAAAGCTTGGTCGAGTGGATGGGGTTCCCCCTCTACTATGCATTTGATGGTGCACCGCCTCCACCCCGCGCCGGCGCCGCACATTCGACCATTTACCCCTATGGGCCCTTCCCTGCGAGCCAAGGTGAAACGGTAATGCTCGGTTTGCAGAACGAACGTGAATGGGCACTGTTTTGCGAGAAAGTCTTAGAAGCGCCAGAACTGCTCAAAGATTTGCGCTTTAACTCCAATGCCAACCGCTCGGCGAATCGAGAGGCACTTCGGGCAATCATCGTCGAGAAGTTCGCCGCGCTTGGAACCGAAACAGTGATTTCACGAATGGATGACGCCCCCATTGCCAACGCGAAGGTCAACACGATGCAACAGGTTTGGGAGCATCCCCAATTAAAGGCGCGTGAGCGCTGGGTTGATGTGGACAGCCCCATGGGGAAAATCCCCGCCCTCCTGCCACCAGCGGCAAACAAAGCTTACAAGCCAAGGATGGATGCAATTCCAGGCTTAGGGCAACACAACGACTCGATCTTGGCTGAGCTCGGTTATTCAAAACAAGACATCGCTCAACTCAAAGAAGCAGGTGCATTATGAGCGAGCAAATCATCCGCCCTGTAAGAAGCGCGCTGTTTGTACCCGGTAATCGTCCGGAGCGATTTAGCAAAGCTCTAGCCAGCGGTGCCGACAAGGTCATCGTTGACTTTGAGGATTCAGTAGAGGAGTCCCAGAAACAGCTGGCCCGTGAAAACCTCAAAGCTTTTCTTGCCAGCAACCCTACTGCTGTCGTGGTGGTTCGCATCAATGCGGCAGCACATCCTGAACACGAAGCAGACATAGCCTTCTGCGCATCTCTACCTCAGGTTGAGGCAGTGCTACTCCCGAAAGCAGAGAGCCGCGAGCAGGTAGATCGAGTGGGTCGAACGGGCAAGCGTGTATGGGCGCTCATCGAGAGTCTGGCAGGCCTAGACCTCATCGCCGAAATTGCCAAGGGTGTCAATGTCGAGCGCTTGACCTACGGAGCCTTGGATCTTGGCGTTGATCTAGGGCTCAAGGCAACCAGCGCGGCAGCGCAGCGAATGTTTGATCAAGTGCGTTTTACGATCGTACTGGCGTCAACCCGATCCAAGCTTGCGCCTCCCCTGGAGACGGTCTTCCCCGATATCGCCAATGCTGCCGAGCTGCAGATCTTCGCTCGAAATGCACTGGAGATGGGGATGGGGGGCATGCTATGCATTCATCCATCACAAGCCATCATTGCTAATGAAGCTTTCTCGCCATCAATGGACGAAATCGAGTGGGCTAAAAAGGTGATTTCTGCATCCAAGGAATCGCCCGGTGCGTTCAGCTTGGAAGGAAAGATGGTCGACGCCCCAGTGATCGCACTGGCCCACAAGATATTGAGTCACGTAGACAGCGTCTCTTGAGTTCAACCATTGAGGGCAAACTGCCCTCGCTCCGGATCATTGAGCATGGCGGCTCCGCAGGATGCTCATCCAGCCCCGAAGGAAGTGAGTTGGAGTTGGACTTCGCCGGATGCTCATCGAGAGGCTGACTCGATTGGATGATCGTCCCTCGAAGCACATGGACGGAAGTCTCAGATTCATCGTCTCGACTGTACTGCAGGACGCCGTCCACTTTCGCATCTCCAATTCGAGCTGGATCCAGACGTCAGCTAAATCAAGCAGCTATCGACTCAGATGAACGCTCGCAGCATCTTTGCGACCATCAGGCTATGTAAATTAGAACCTAAACGTATCCTTCATCGAGGCAAATAAAAAATGATGGAAAACACCAAAGCCGTTCTTTCCCCTTTCGACGGCTCTCTCGTCGGCCACGCCAATACGTCCTCCGAGGCTGAAGTCGAGACAGCCCTGAGCGTCGCATACGAGATCTTCCGTGATCGCAAGCAGTGGCTTTCTAAGCCCAAGCGCATCGAAATCCTCAAGCGAACGGCAGAACTCATTAACGAGCGCAAAGTGGTGATCGCCACCCAAGCCGCCCGAGAAGGTGGCAAACCGCTCAAGGACTCCATCACTGAGGTGGAGCGTGGGATCGACGGAATCCACAGTTGCATCGAAGTCCTGCGCTCAGAAGCAGGTAGCGTCATCCCTATGGGCTTGAACGCTACTTCGAGCGGCCGCGTAGCCTTCACTCAATATGAGCCTATTGGTGTTGTGGCTGCAGTATCGGCGTTCAACCACCCGTTCAACCTGATCATCCACCAGGTAATCCCAGCCATCGCCGTCAGCGCGCCAGTGATCGTAAAGCCTGCCGGCAACACTCCGCTGAGCTGCAAGGTGCTCCTCGATATCTTGGCCGAAAGTGGTCTGCCCACCGGCTGGGCGCAGATGGTGCTCCCGACGGATAACCAGATCACTACCAATCTTGTATCTGACCCCCGAATAGGATTTTTCACCTTCATCGGCTCCGCAGCTGTCGGATGGATGCTTCGTTCAAAGCTTGCTCCTGGCACCCGCTGTGCACTGGAGCACGGAGGTGTGGCACCAGTGATCATCGCAGCTGACGCCGACCTAGATGACGCGCTGCCCCGGGTTGCCCGTGGTGGTTTCTGGCACGCAGGCCAAGCCTGCGTCGGCGTGCAACGAATTTTCTGCCATAGCAGCATCGCCGAAGAAGTCGCGGAGAGGTTAGGCAGACTCGGAGACGCTATGGTCGTTGGTGACCCTTGCGAGATGACCACTGATATCGGCCCGCTGATTAGCGAGCGGGAAGTGCACCGCGTGGCTCAGTGGGTAGATGACGCGATAGCGGGTGGTGCAGAGCTAGTCTCCGGCGGTCGAACGTTGAAGAACAACTGTTACGCTCCAACCGTGCTTTTGAACCCTCAAATCACATCCGATGTAATGCAGAAGGAAATATTTGGCCCCGTCGTGGCTGTGTACGCTTTCGATGATCTGGACGCTGCGCTTGAGCTAGCCAATGCATTGCCCTTTGCATTCCAAGCAGCGGTCTTCACGCAGAACTTGGATATAGCAATGCACTGCTACCAAAATTTCGACGCTACTGCCGTAATGATTAACGAAAACACCTTGTTCCGAGTGGATTGGATGCCTTTTTCCGGCGCACGACTTTCTGGACATGGTGTTGGAGGTATTTCCTACACAATGGAAGAAATGCAGATAAAGAAAATGATGGTTTGGCGATCTAAGGCTATTCAGTAACGGCCACATAGAGCTCAGCTTCAGCTCTTCCTGTGTAGGAAAACCTGGTTAACCAGCCAGGTTTTGCTACACAAGACTTCTCTTAAAAATGAGAAGTTCATTAAGCCCATTAATCACTGCGACTTGCTACACATTACTCACCTCAAACTGCCCAACCAGCTTTTGCAGCTTATTGGCGTTGAGCCTCACCGTTTCCGCACTGCTTTGCACCACAACCACAGTCTGGCGCATCTCAGAGGACGACTGCTCGACCTGCTTAATCGTCTTACCGTAGTCGAGGCTGCGCTTGTTGAGCTTCTGAATGACCGTGAACATGCTTTCCACTGCATGATGCAGTTGCACGTTTTCCGAGGATGCTTCTTCGGCCAGACGCAGGCTGTTATCGACGTCCTTGACCCCTTCCACCATGAAGCTGACGGCTTTTTGCGTTTCGGTCTGCAGGCCTTCGACCATCTGCCGAATGTCGTCTGCTGCCCGTGATGTCCGTGAGGCGAGACTGCGAACCTCGTCGGCGACCACTGCAAAGCCACGACCATGCTCTCCCGCACGAGCGGCCTCAATGGCGGCGTTGAGTGCCAGCAGATTGGTTTGGTTGGTGATGTCGCTGATCATACCGGTGATATTACTGATCTGTGCCATACGACTATCAAGCAACTGCACGCTGGAGGACGAGCGCTCGACTACATCCCGAATCGAATGCGCCCCATCTTGCACCGCGAGAAACTGCTCTCGTGCGCGCGCAACCACCTCGTCCATTGCCTGCTTCATTGCTTCAGCACTGACTGAGGCTTGCTGGATCTCGCTCAACTGGTCTTCGACAATGATCATCATGTGATGCACTGCTTCTGCGACCTCATTTGAAGTGAGGCTTGCTTCCTGGCTACGACCAAGCATCAATTGATTGGTCTTGCCGACATTGCGACTGGCCTTCACCACCTGTCCAACCACAGAGTCAAGGCGATCGATAAAGCTATTGATCCAGCGGCCCATGTCGCCGGTCTCGTCGTTGGCCATACGTGAGGTATCGAGGCGCTGGCGAAGATTGCCTTCGCCCTCTGCAATAGTTCTAATCACCCCCGTCAGTTCGTTCATCCTTGCAGCCAAACGCTTTGGCCCTAGCAAGCTGAACAGAACGGTGGCGAAGACCAAGCTCAAGATCTCGATACTATTGATTACCCCCTGCTCCAAGCCACTGTATTGCTGGACTATGAAATTGCAGGCGAGTAGGCCTGTCAGGGTGGAGAGATAAGGCTTCATCAAGCTGTAGCTGAGAGAGCGCCGACTATAAACCTCTTTCAGATCGGCCTCGCACATCATGCCCCAGCGATCAGGTGACCCAGGCAATTGGAAGGTGACACCCTTACCAACCACGGGGATGTGTCGGTAGTCCGAATAGCCGGGATAGGTGACAAACAGATTAGAGCCGGTGCGGATGGTTTCACGTACACCGGGATGCAGTTGCTGGGTCGCTGGGTCGGTGAAACGCAGCTCAAGTTCAGTGTGCCGCTGGATCTGCACGGTTTTCCAAGGTGTGTATACGCCGCTTTTGAGATTCTCCCCATGGTTGAACGTACCATCCTCAAAGCGTGAACGCGACAACGCGGTTCCCGGCTGAACAGAGGGATCAAAGCGTGACTGAGCCATGAACAAATAGTTATCACCCGACTCGGCAAAAATATGACCGGCCTCACGTTGGATAAGATCGCCCAGAACATCGTTTGGCACACGGCCGCACAGGCAACCCAGGATTTTTCCGGCTACCTTCAAGGGCTGATAGAACATCAATGTTACTTCATCGTGGAAGCGCGACGATGATGGGCCTATTTGCAAGGTCAAAGGGTCACTATGGGGGCCGTGAAGAAACGGAGCCTTCAACCCTTCGGCTAGCGCTTCAGATGGACTAGATTGACCTGTAACTCGCCCACTCCAAGTCGAGACAATGACAGTGCCGATTGCATCGATTACAAACAACTCCGAAAAATCTTCAGCCTGGCTTAGTTTATCCAGCAGTGAACTGTTGTCGATATGCGCGAAATCACGGCTGAGATTTTCAGCCAGTTCTGCCAGGTGCCCCCACTGCTCGCGAGTCCAATTTTGCAGCAACTGCACGCGAGTTTCAGCAATTGCTTCGAAAGTTTGTTCCATCACCGGATAAGCCGACTTATTGAGACGGCATGACCAACTCATGGCTATTTTCCCGGTTTTCCCAAACCAAGGTAACCAGTGTTTTTCGTCAAAGGATAACTGCATGGAATTGCTTGATAGCGACATTTACTTCCCCATCTGCGAGATTAACCCGATTGTGCGCTGACTAGCTTCAGCTCCCGCATCAGGCTGCGAACTTTACTCGTCAACCCTGGATGAATTGCTGGCCTCGGTATAGCTGCAGTCTTGATCCAAAAAAAATTTCGCAGCTTCGCATTAAAACTCAGCAAAAAAAAGAACGATATTCTTTAGTCATCAGAGCCCCTACCTGACGAACACGCCCTCCTAAATCAGTGTCCGAATTGATTAGTCCACTACAAGCCTTTCGAGTACATCGACATGCTCTATGACCTGAAATACCGTCATGACTTCCGCAATCAGTTGTCACCGACAGTGCTCGTAGAGTGTTATGTCATTAGATTACAGAGCATCCGGGGGCGATTCACCCGTCATAATGAAAAGGCTCGAACTGCAGGCGTCATGGAAATTTTAAGGCCATCCTGAATCTCATGAATGCCTCCGCCAACCGAAACCTCGTAAAACATTAACCATTCAACCTAACGACGGAGGCTGACCTGTCCACCTAAACAGGCCAGCCTCTACCCGGCATTAACATTAGAGCATTACTTCAAGCCTTCAGCGAAAGCAGCCAGCCCGTAGTAAAAAACCAAGCTATTAAGCTACCTGCCTTAGCAATTCAAATCTATGTGGAGCCACTATCTTTATAATCATAGCCCCAGCACAACCGAGCAAGAAAGACACAGCAACAATCGTTTCCAATATAGATGATGCGGCATTTGCGTTATCCCCACCTACAAGAGAGGGAAGATTTTGCAGTGCAATCACCAAACAAAAAACCAAGCCTGCCAATCCGCCTATCGGTGCAATAACCGTGCTCCAAATCGAGTGTTTTTTACTGTCTCTGCGAAAGAAGAGGATAACAGACAAGCACGTTAATGAAAGAATGGCCATATACCCCAATGTTCCCGCAGTTCCACCCCACGCGTAAATTTGAGTAACCGGATCCATACCGATAGCAGCACAAAGGGCAACAGCCACTAGCGAGAGAGCTGTTTGCAAAAGGGAAGAAACAAACGGCGATCCGTGTTTATCATGGATACTGCTCACCCAGGAGTGAAGCACCCCAAAACGACCCAGCACATACTGATATCTAACGACAATATTATGAAGCGACAGTATGCAGGCAAATAGGCTAGTAATTAACAAAACCTGCATCACATCGACGAACACTTTGTTAGTGTATTTTTCGGCCATGACAAGATACAAATCACCGGGATGATCTGTAGCCATTTTCACGACTTCAGAGACACCTATGCCATTAACTTCACACCACATTGACAACGTATAAAAAGCCCCAACCAAAAACACAGATATATATGTAGCCCTTGGTATGGTTACATCTGGATTCACAGCCTCTTCTCGATATACCACAGTCGACTCAAACCCGATAAAACAGTAAATTGCGAACAAAATCCCAAGACCAGGAGATCCTGATACTATCGTACTGTAAGAAAAAGGCTGAAATGATTCGGCTGTTATATTCCCTTGCCAAAAAATTGCGAAATTCACAGCCAAGACGATAATAATTTCGAGTACAAGGGCGACACCAAGAAACTTAGAGCCTAATTCAATTTTTTGATACCCCAAGCATCCTACAACGACTACTACCACCAATGTCAAAATCCACCACGGCACTGTTACTCCTACAAGCCCTGAGACAAACTGAGATATAGCAAACCCAACATAAGACTCCAAAGCAATCAATATCATAAAATACGATATGACAGCCATGGTTGCCGAGCCAAGCCCCACTGATCGCCCTAATCCTTTTTGAATATATGCATAAAATGCGCCTGCGTTAGTAATGTACTTAGACATGTAAACAAAACCAACGCTAAACAGAAACATAATCAATGTCGCGAACATCGCATCAAAGGGTGCGGCCGCACCATTTCCCATCGAAATAATTAGAGGCGTATTGGCTACCATTACAGTTAGGGGTGCCGCCGTGGCAACAACCATCAACACAATAGACCCAACTCCTAGGGAGCCAGATAGACCTTTTTTTGTTTGACACACTTCACTCTCTGAGTCTTGCATCGCAACACCTCTATTATTATCGTTAACAGTTGCATCTTCGCTAATCCTTATTAAAGGCATATCACTTCAAGCGACACACCTCACGCTTCCGAACGTTTTCTTTCGACGATAGACCACGGGCAGTCTGACCAGAACTTAATTAAGATCTAGTAACGCCTCATTGCCTCGACTCTTGTAACTTGGATATTGAAAGACTGAACCCCGTTGAGATTTTACGCTATTCGTATTTATCCGACCCAGCGTTAGTTTTCGATTAACAGCAAGCTACCCCCCCCTTTCTGAACGCTCTAATCCAAGGTTTTCGCGTAGTAGCTTAAGATTTGGAGCGCAGAAAAAGCGTCTAAAGGTCCTTTATTTTTGACGGAAGAGAGGTTGTTTGGGGTAAATACGATATTGGGGATCAGTTCCATCGGCGCATGGAAATCCTGGCATTGAGAGGTATCGCGTCCGCTTAAAAATATGCGGACAGTATCGCCCTTAATACAAACCCCCGCTTCGGCTAACAGTATTTCAGCTGCACGAACTGGCTTGAAGCACCCGCTCGGGCTGATTTGACGCGAGCTGGAGGGGGGCCCCGTGAGGTGTCAACTACGCTTGTCGCGCCAATCCGTGATGTAGCTAAAGCGCTACCATTTGGCCGGGCCTTGCCCGAATGAGCGATTACAACAATCAACATCAGGTGCTACCGCTGACTGAAGCACATAACGAAGCTCAAGCGAACCCTTCCCTCTCCGGTCAACCGATAAGGTCGAGAACACATGTCGTTGCTACTCTCAGTCCAAGTCCACAGAGGAAGGAAACGCGACGATGTCATTCTGCATTCAACCGGGTCGTGAAATACCGTGATGACGCAGCTTGCGATAGAGCGTATTGCGGCTGATTCCTAGGCGAGCGGCAACATGGGCGATATGCCAGTGTTCCGCCTCAATCAAAGTGAGCAGTGTCTGCCGCTCGTTTACGCCCAGCGGATTTTCGGCCAGCGCAACTGTCGCTTGCACTGCCGGCAGCAACTCCGCCAAATCGTCCAGGGTGACACGCCCCTCCAACGCCAACGCTACCAGGGTGCGCAGGCACGTACGCAGCTGCCGGACATTGCCCGGCCAAGGCTGCGTCAGCAGGCGCTCTCTGACGCCCGCCTCTAACCGAATCCTGACCCCTGCTGCCTCCTCGCGCTGATTTCTAGCGATGGAAAGATTCCAGGTTTCGAGGCTCGTTTCGTGAATTCGGCGAACGGTTCTGGACTCCCTTGCATCGCCATACCGGCATTATTTACAAGAAAATCGATGCGGCCCCAGACGACCTCAGCCCAAGCGACGAACTCACTAACCTGAGTTTCCTGAGTTAAGTCTACCGGTCGACCCTTTGCTTCGAAGCCGGCGGCGCGTAACTCCGCAACCCGCTCATTGATGCGTGCGCTGCTTGCCGTGACGATCACCTTGGCCTACGCACACCACCAGTTCGCTCTCATTTAAAAACCGGCGTCAAACGCACGTGAGTCTCGAATTTATCGACCTGATCGGCCCACAAGGGGCTCGCAGCGATGGGTCAAGGTTGCCAATCAGAAAAAACACGACACCCAGTCATGGACCGAAATCGCGCCGGTTATTGGCGCTGCGAGCAACTTCACTGCGTTGACGCCCCCCCAAACCACAGCCCACACCTTGGATGCAGTCTTGCTTTTCGACCGGCGGCTAGTTTTCCGCCTGTTGCCCTGCCCTTCAGCGACTTTGACAAAGAACAAGCCCTGCTTCATGCCTCGAAATCTGTAAACGGGCTTTGGTGAGGTTTATCAGGTCCGAAAACGTCGCACCAAGCTGTCCAACTCACTGGACAGTCCGGCCAAGCCCTCGGAGTTAAATCGCGCTGATTCCGCCAGTTCGGCCACCCGCTGTGCATCCCCATGAATCTGACTGATGTGCAGGTTGATGCCTTCGGCGACCTGATGCTGCTCTTCGGCAGCCGTCGCGATTTGAGTGTTCATGTCCCTAATCACATCCACAGAATCCCGGATCTGTCCGAAGCTGGTCCGCGCCACGCCGATACGATTAACCGACTGCTGCGAAACCTCCAGACTGGCGCGCATTTGGTGCGTGACAGCACCGGTGCGTTTGGCCAGGTTGCCTAGCAGACCGTCGATCTCTGCAGTAGAGTCGGCGGTGCGTTTGGCCAGCGCACGGACTTCATCGGCGACCACGGCAAACCCACGTCCCTGCTCGCCCGCACGGGCAGCCTCAATGGCGGCATTTAGCGCCAACAGGTTGGTCTGCTCGGCGATCGAACGAATCGTCCCGAGGATTGACTGGATGTCATTACTGTCGCGCTCCAGTTGCTGCATAGACTGAGCGGACTTTCCGATTTCCTGGCTCAGTTGATCGACGCTACTGACCGCTGCATCAATCTGTTGCTGTCCCTCGCGGGCCTTTAGCCAACCGCTATCGGCTGACTCGGCTGCCAGGCTGCAGGAGCGCGCAATTTCATTGGCGGTAGCGACCATTTCATGGAATGCGGTCGAGACCATATCCACTGCTTCACGCTGACGCCCGGCGGCCTCCGCCATGTCGCTGGAGACCTGGGTCGAATCCCGTGAAGTTGCGAGGATGTTGTTCGCAGCCTGGCCGATGCGGTGGATCAGGTCGCGGATGGCGGCCAGGAACTGGTTGAACCAACTAGCCAGCTGCGCGGTTTCGTCGTTCCCGCGCACCTGCAGATTCTGCGTCAGATCCCCCTCACCCTGGGCGATGCCTTGCAAACCGCTGGCGACGCTGCGAATCGGTCGCACAATCAAGCCAGCAAAGCTGGCCCCGACCAAAGCAAAAATGAGCGCCAACACCCCGGCAATCAGGGCGATCAACCAAGCGAGTTGGGTCGCAGAACTCATGACCTCTTCGTGCTTGATCAGGCCGACGAAGCTCCAGCCCAATCGCTCGGACGGCCAAACGTTGGCCATGTAACGCTCTCCATGCAGTTCGACTTCAACCACGCCTTTGCCGGCCTTGGCCAACTGTTCGTAACCCTTGCCGATTTCCGCCAGATTCTTGAAGTTGTTCCCTGGCTGTTGGGGGTCGACCAATACCTTGCCGTCGCGCTCGACGAGCATCAGGTAGCCGCTTTCGCCGAGTTTGATTTGCTTGATAATTTCAGTGAGCTTCTGGAGCGACACGTCGATACTGATCACGCCGCTGTTGCTGCCCAGTTGAGTATCAATACTGCGTACGACACTGACATAGACGGCGTCTTTAGGGGCGAAGTAGTACGCGTCGGTGCGCACGGTCTTGCCTGGATGACTCTGGGCGGACTTGTACCAAGGGCGCTCTCGCGGATCGTAACTGGCACGCTTCGGATTGTCCGGCCAGGAAACGAAGCCTCCGGCACTGTTGCCGAAAATGATATTGGCGTATGCCGGGTGGCTACTGGCCAAGTGCGCATAGAACGCAAAGATTTGCTTATCCAGCGCGCCTTGCGGGATATCAGCGGCATTCGCGCCTGTATAGTTTTTAAGGCTGCCGTCAGTGTCTTTCAGTAGCGGTTGAGAGGCGAGATAGTCGACGTTCTGGCCGATACCTTCAAAGTACAGCTGCATGGCATTGTCGACCTGACGGATTTCACGGTTACTGCCGTCGATAAAACTGTCGAGCGCTTCAGTGCGCAGATTCATGACAACGAGCGTCGCGACTACGCAAATGGGAAGGCAGGCGATGACAACAAACGCCCTGGTCAATTTCTGTTTGACGTTCATCTGCACTCCGGAATTTTATCGAGTCGTTTTTATAAGAACATTACGTAGAGTGAGGCGGCGCTTGCAGTGGTGGCAGCTTACTTGCGCGAAGGGTGGAACCTTAGCGGTCACTAACCGATAAAAAAAACAATAATAATTAATTATTTATAAAAATATAATTGATCAATCCCTGCCTGCCGAAATCGCGCATAGTCGGCCATCAGCCCTCTTCGGGCCGCTGGTCGGCCGCGCGACCCGCATGCCGGATCACCGTTGCAGGCAGAATGCCTTCGACGCAATCAAAATTCTTGACACCATATGTAGTGATCGCTATATAAACAGGCGAGATTCATCACTCGTCAATACAGGGAGAGTCCTGCCAAGCCCCTTTCATCCATCACCGCGCAACGCATTTAGCCCGGCTTGCGCAGAATCGAGCGCTGCATGTACCCGCCCTGCCCCCGGTCCAGCAATGGAATCGGGGCATATATGTTCAGGAGTTGAAATGGACGAACACATTGCCCCCGTACCTCTGGAAAGGGCATACCGGCTCATCAATCACGGCCCGACCATTCTGGTATCTGCTCAACATGAGGGTGTGAAGAACGTTATGGCCGCCGCGTGGGCCTGTGCATTGGACTTTTCACCGCCAAAGGTGACCGTGGTTTTGGACAAGATGACCAAGACGCGGGAGCTTGTAGAGCGCAGCGGCGTTTTCGTCGTTCAGGTCCCGACCGTGGCACAGCTCAAGTTGACGAGCGATGTCGGCAGCTCAAGTCTATTCAACGATCCCGGCAAGCTTGCCCATTGCGGTGCCGAGCTGTTCGACATCAATGGCTATGACATGCCATTCGTTGCAGGTTGCTCCGCTTGGCTAGCGTGTAAGCTGTTGCTCGAGCCACACAACCAGAATACATATGACCTGTTTATCGGCGAGGTCGTTGGCGCTTGGGCAGACACACGTGTCTTCAAGGACGGGCACTGGCACTTTGAAACCGCCCACCGGGATTTTCGAAGCCTGCACTACATCGCAGGCGGCCACTTTTACGCGATCGGTGAAGCGGTGGCTATCGATGCAAAGGAACACAAGTAACGACCCAACTCGAGAAGCGTCTACTCGGTCAATCGGACGTTGAAATCAGCGCCGTGGGTTTGGGCACCGTTCAAGTCGGTTACAACCCCTACATCGAGTATGATCAGGCGCTGGCAATCATCCAGTCGGCCTATGATGCAGGCATCAGGTACTTCGACACGGCGCCGATGTCTGAAAAACCAGAAGCTGATTCCCGAACACGCGCCCTTCCCTATTGGGCCTCAGCACTGATGCGCACATAACAGCGTAAGGCCTAGTGCAGCTTCAACCGCGGCTCAGTCCCTCGGCCAATCCGATTACCCAACATCAGCAGCAGGGTCGGAAACAGACCATACAGAGAGGCCTGATGCATGCGGTAGAGCGACGCGTAAAACATTCGCGCCATCCAGCCTTCGAGCATCACGCTGCCAGTCAGGTTACCCATCAGGTTACCCACTGCCGAGAAGCGGGATAGCGAGACCAGTGAGCCATAATCCTTATACGCGTAGGTCGGCATTGGCTTGCCTTGCAGCCGAGCCTTCAGGCTCTTGGCGAGCATCGACGCCTGTTGGTGAGCGGCTTGAGCCCGGGGCGGTACGTTGTGCTCGCTGCCAGGCTGCGGGTACGCGGTACAGTCACCGAAAGCGAAGATAATGTCGTCACACGTCGTCTGCAATGTCGGGCGTACGAGCAGTTGGTTGATGCGATTGGTCTCCAGGCCGTCGATATTCTTGAGGAAGGACGGCGCACGAATGCCAGCAGCCCAGACCTTCAGGCTGGCCTCGATCACATCGCCGTTACGGGTCTTGAGATGCTCGGCGGTGACTTCACTGACGGCGGCGTTGGTCATCACCCTTACGCCGAGTTTTTCAAGGGTTTGATGCACTGGCTCGCTGATGCGGTTTGGCAGCGCCGGTAGCACTCGCGCCCCGGCTTCGATCAGGGTGATGTGCATGTCGTGCGGCTTGATGCGGTCCAAACCATAAGCGGCCAGCTCATGGGCAGCATTGTGCAATTCGGCAGCCAATTCCACACCGGTGGCACCCGCACCGACAATCGCCACGCTGATTTTCTCGTTTTCACTCCCTGCGTGGGCGCGCAGATAATGGTTGAGCAGCTGCTGATGGAAGCGCTCGGCCTGTGCACGAGTCTAGGAACAGGCAATGCTGCGCAGCACCCACGGTCCCGAAATCATTGGTGTTGCTACCCACGGCGATGACCAGCGTGTCGTAGCTCAGGGAGCGTTCCGGCACCAGCTCATGCCCGGCATCGTCGAAGATAGCCGATAGCCGGATTTGCTTGGCTGCACGGTCGAGTCCGCTCATGCGGCCAAGTTGGAACTGGAAGTGATTCCACTTGGCCTGGGCCACGTAGTTCAGCTCGTCGTCGTGAGCGTTCAGTGAACCGGCAGCCACTTCGTGCAGCAGCGGTTTCCAAATGTGGGTCAGGTTGGCGTCGATAAGGGTGATGTGAGCAGCGCCACGCTTGCCCAGGGTCTTGCCCAGGCGCGTCGCAAGCTCCAGACCGCCAGCGCCACCGCCGACAATCAAAATACGGTGTGTCATTGAAAGGTCTCATTGCTTTACGGGGGAGACAGGAAAGATCCTGTGGCGCCCGAACACCGTGCATCGCGACAGTGTCCGGGCTTGGTAGGTGCCGTTGGGGTCTGCTTACCAATCCTGGCGGGTAGGCGAAATGATCACCTCGTTGACGGTGACGTTTGCAGGCTGGTCCAGGGCATAAACCACGGCTTTACCAATATCGTCAGGTGCGATGGCAATCTTGTTCAGCTCTTGGGCAGCCTTGCGCCCTGCTGGATCGGTAACTTTGTCTGCCCAACCGGTATTGATCACACCCGGGCTAACGGTGTTAACCCGAATTCCGTGGTGGACACCCAGTTCCTTGCGCATCGACTCAGTCATGGCCTGAACAAAGAACTTGGTCGCGCTGTATACGCCAGCCGAAGGACCCACTTGGTGGCCCGCTACGGAATCCATGTTCAGGATCTGACCAGACTTCTGTTTCAGCATGAACGGCAGCACAGCCGCGACGCCATTCAGGTAGCCCTTGATGTTCACGTTGATCATCTTTTCCCAATCATCGACGGCCAGGTTCACCCAAGTGGAAAACAGCATCAGGCCGGCATTGTTGATCAGGATGTCTACCGAACCGAAGGAGTCTTGAGCGAACTGAGCCAAAGCCTTCATATCGTCCAGTTGAGTGACATCGCTTACACGACCCACTGCCTCACCACCATTCGCTTTCAGCTCGCTCACGATGGCATCCAAACCTTCTTGATCCAACGCAGCTGCGACGACTCGAACGCCTTTCGCGGACAGGGCGCGAGCCGATGCAGCACCCAGACCTGAAGATGCGCCAGTGATGATCGCTGTCTTGTTTTGCAAATAGTTCATGGGAGTTCCTCTCGATAGTGACTGCCCGCACGTGTCGGGCAGTGGGTTGGGGTATCGCGGGTGTTGGTTATTAATCAGTAGTTGCCGACAGGCCAGTCGGTGTAGCCCTTGGCTCCACCGCCGTAGAACGACTCACGCGGTGCAATGGTGAGCTCGGCACCACGACGCAGCCGTTCGACCAGGTCAGGGTTGGAAATGAACAGACGGCCGAAGGCAACCGCGTCGATCGTGCCCTGCGCTCGGCGCTCGATAGCCATTTCCAGGTCGTAGTTGTTGTTGCCAATGAATGGACCCGTGAACTGTGCGCTCAGAGCGTCCATATCCACGCCCGCCGGCACCTCACGCGAAGTCGCGGTAGCACCCTCGACGAAGTGCAAGTAAGCGAGATCGAATTTGTTCAATTGCTGAATGAGGTAGCCATACATCGCCATCACGTTGCTGTCTGGCGGCGTGTTGCCGGCATCGGGCGTGACAGGCGACAAGCGAATGCCTACGCGTTCATTGCCCCAGATTTTGACGATCTCTTCGGTCACTTCCAGGGTGAGGCGCGCGCGGTTCTCGATCGACCCGCCATAATGATCGGTGCGGTGATTAGTCGAATCACGCAGGAATTGATCCAGCAAATAACTGTTGGCCGAGTGAACCTCTACGCCATCAAAACCAGCGCGTTTGGCATTTTCGGCGGCACGCTTGTACTGCTCGATGATTCCCGGGATTTCATCGGTTTCGAGAGCCCGAGGCATCGACACAGGAACAAAACCATTCACGGTATAGGTATCGCCTTCGGCCTTGATGGCGGAGGGAGCGACCGGCGCGGTGCCATCTGGCTGCAACTCCACGCTGGAAAACCGGCCCACATGCCAAAGCTGGCTGACGATCTTGCCGCCAGCGGCGTGCACTGCGTCGGTCACTTTTTTCCAACCAGCGACCTGTTCATCGCTCCAGATGCCTGGTGTCGCAGCGTAGCCGCGTCCCTGAGCGGAAATATTGGTTGCTTCAGCCACGATCAAACCCGCACTGGCCCGCTGCGCGTAATACTCGGCGTGCAATTCATTGGGAATGCCATCTTCGGCATAGCGGCTGCGTGTGACGGGCGCCATTACGATACGGTTGGCAAGCTCCATCGCCCCCATGGTGACGGGAGTGAACAAGTCAGTGCGGTTACTGTTATCTGTCATGGTGAACCTTGAATAAATAGACCAGTCGTCTAGCAAAGTGATAAAAAAATGACTACGACAAGAGTCGCCTTGCCATCGTCATAGAGTCTTCAAAAGCACTGCTGCGCTTGCCAATCTTCATCATCAAAGAGGCACCGAGCCAAATCTGATAGAGTGACTGCGCAAGCGTTGAGCTAGGGATGGTGGACGTGATCGATCCATCAACATGGCCCTGTTCGATGCAGTGCTCAAGCCGCACGTTAACTGCTTGCGTGCCTTTGTCGAGCACCACGCGCATACCTTCGGAAAGGTCACACACCTCAGCGCCCAATTTGACCACCAGGCATTTGTCAGTCGGTAAATCTGAACATTGGGTTTGCGCCCAGTAATGGAAATAACCAAGCAGTCGATCAGCTGCCGGGGTGGTGCCGGCCAGCAACGAATCGACTACGGCGAGGTAGTCGGCAAAATACTGTTCAAGCAGCGCTTGGCCGAATTCATCCTTGGATTTGAAGTAGTGGTAGAACGAACCTTTCGGCACTTGTGCTGTAGCCAGCACTTCTGCCAGGCCGACACCGGTATAGCCTTTATGGGTCATCAACGTCCTGGCGATATCCAGGATATGTTGGCGGGTTTCGGAATGACGTTTTTTCATAATGTCGCCACTCTAATCACAAACAGACCAGTCGTCTAGTAACTATTTCAACGGCCGCATCCACGCCCGACCAACGGAGCCGATATGACGGGGAAGCCTCAGCTCGTGTGAACTGATATGCCAACAACTCCTGCATTTTTTGCATTATATAAATGCGTATTGCATAAATTATCTCTATTTGTGCACCTGTTAGCCTTGATTACACGCTCCAACCCGTTATCAAGGACTTACATGAAAACATTTCTAAGCATCGGGACTGGCCCCGGAATCGGATTTGCGACAGCCGAACGTTTCGCCCGTGAAGGCTATCGCGTGGTGCTCAGTGCTCGAAATATGGATAGGACGCTCGCACTCGCCGAACGCTTCATATCCCAGGGCTATGAGGCCCACACCCGCCAAGTTGATACCGGCAATGCGCAGGATGTAGCGGCGCTGGTGACCCAGGTCGAATCGCAATTTGGCGCATTAGATGTGCTGCACTACAACGCCGCGATCATTCGGCAGGCAACTGTCGCTGAACAACCGGTCGACACCTTCAACAGCGATCTGGCTGTGAACATTGGTGGAGCACTAGTCGCCACTCAGACGGCCCTGCGCTTGAATGCACGTTCGGCGCTACCCAACGCGGCGCCGACCCGTTTTTGACGCATCAGGAATTCGCTATGCAATACAAAGCTTATGCAGCGCAATCGCCCACTACTCCCTTGGCCCCGACCAACATCCCTCGACGCCAAACCGGCGAAAGGGATGTGGCAATCAATATCCTCTACTGCGGCGTTTGCCATTCCGATCTGCACGCCGCGCGCGGTGAGTGGCCTGGAATGCGCTACCCGCTAGTCCCGGGACACGAGATCATCGGTCGAGTGTCTGCCATCGGCACTTCGGTCTCGAAACACCAAGTGGGTGACATCGTGGGTGTCGGATGCATGGTGGGCAGTTGCCGCCATTGCCAATCTTGCGACGACGGTCTGGAACAGTATTGCGAAGGTCCCCATGGTTGGCAGCAGACATACAACGGCTGGCTCGACGGCAGTGGCAAAAATACTTACGGCGGTTACGCCGACGGCATCACCGTTGACGAACACTTCGTGCTGAAGATTACGCACCCTGAATCGGACTTGGCGGCGGTAGCGCCACTTCTTTGCGCAGGCATCACAACCTGGTCTCCACTTCGCCATTGGAAGGCGGGGCCCGGCAAGAAAATCGGCATCGTCGGTATCGGTGGTCTCGGCCACATGGGCATAAAACTGGCTCGCGCGATGGGCGCCCATGTCGTGGCGTTTACAACCTCCCCCTCCAAAATCCAGGACGCGCGCGACCTTGGCGCCGATGAGGTCGTTGTCTCTCGCAATCCTGAAGAAATGGCAACTCATACCAAAAGCTTTGACTTCATCCTCAACACCGTCGCAGCACCTCACGATCTCGACGTATTCATGAGTCTGCTCAAACGCGACGCAACCATGACCATGGTTGGGGTACCTGACAGCCCTCACCCGTCGCCTGGTGTAGCCAATCTGATTTTCCAGCGGCGTCAGGTGGCCGGCTCGCTGATCGGGGGCATTCTTGAAACTCAGGAGATGCTCGATTTCTGCGCAGAGCACGGCATCACTTCAAATGTCGAAATGATCGAGATGAAGGACATCGAACTGGCGTTCCAGCGCATGCAGGAGAGCGATGTGAAGTACCGCTTTGTCATCGACATGGCAACAATTTGATTCGCCAGGGGCGGAATGCTTTGACCCGATATAAACCGCCCCGGGATAGCCAGGACTCACGCCATGTGCAAAGGAAACAGGATGATCGATAAGATCTCCAGCGAGACAGCACCCACGTCGTTCAACGCCGGATATCTCTCAAGATTCAACCTTCATTGTCTGGTGATATTTGCCACTCTTTACCGAGAAAGAAGCGTTACCAGAACGTCTGAGATTTTGAACATAGGGCAACCCGCTGTCAGCAATAGCCTGTGCAAGCTAAGGCTGGTGTTTCAAGATCAACTGTTCCAGCGAAAAGAGGGTGCAATGGCGCCCACTAAGGTCGCCGATGATATGGCGGAGCTTCTGATACCGCTGTTGGGCGGTATCCAGTGCGTGCTGGAACAACATGCGGATAACGATCGGGGGCGTGACTCTGCTGCGATGAAACGGTGAGATTAAAGGCGTCCTGCCAAAGCTGAGCACGAGGCAGTCAAAAGCCCCAATCCCCAGTCAACTTTGATCAGGTAAAACCCTCGCTGGGAATGCTTGCTCGCTCAGCTTCTCCATCACCATTGCAATGAACGCTGATACCGCCAGCGACAAATGTTTCCGACTTGGATAAAGCACATGCAAGCCGTAACCCATGCGGTGGTAATTAGGTAGCACAGAGTGATAAATCCAATCGACTGTCTGCTATGAAGGGGCAAGCAAGGCCCGTATCCATGCCTTTTGTGTATCATTCGATTCTACAGACCATAACTGAGCAGTTTCTTCAGCTGATTGGCCCTGCATCATCGAGGCAACGCACAAAATGACCGACCCCACACCCACGCTGTCCGTCCGCCCTAAAAAAGGACGTCCGCGCGCCTTTGATCGCGAGCAAGCTCTGTTTCATGCGCTTGAAGTGTTCTGGAAGCGCGGATACGAACCGGCCTCCGTGGCGGAATTGTGCACGGCCATGGGCATCAACCCGCCGAGCCTCTATGCCGCGTTTGGCAATAAATCAAAGCTGTTCCTCGAAGCGGTCAATTATTACGAAGCCAGATTCTGGGATGCGACGTGGGAACGCATGGACAGCGAGCCAGATCTGTACCGTGCCATCACTGATTTTTTCCATTCCGCTGCCGCGATCGTCACCGAACCCGAGGCGCCATGCGGCTGTATGGTCGTGTTGGCGGGTGTCAATGTCTCGGAGAGCGCAGGAGAAATTACGAGTGCCCTAAAGGCATTGCGCCAGGAAGGTCGGGATTATCTTCAGCAGCGCCTCGACCGCGCCGTGGCAGACGGACAACTGCCGGCTGATGTTGACACCCTCATACTAGCCGCCGCGTTGAATACACTGCTGGAAGGCATGTCGTTGCAGGCGCACGATGGACTGTCCCGGCATACCCTGGAAGGTATCGCAGCCACGGCCGTCGGCATGCTGCCAGCACCTGCAACCCGGTAACCCACAAACGCAAGCCACCCTGAACCCGAAAGGTTGAGCGGCTTGCCCGGTACGTTGCCGGCTACACGTCGCCAGAACGCTTGGCAGCTTCGTAGCGCGCCTTGTTCACTTCATTAGCGGGATACAGGCCTGGCAATTCGGCTCCATTTCGCACTTCGTTGATGATCCAGCCCTCCAGGCGCTCCTGTTCAATCGAGGCCTCCAGAACCTCGTCCAACAAGGCCGCAGGAATCACCACGGCACCATCGATATCCGCGACGATCACATCATCCGGAAAGATTGCCACGCCGCCACAACCTACTGGCTGCTGCCAATCGACAAAGGTCAAACTGGCAACTGAAGGCGGAGCGGCCGTACCGTTTGCCCAGATCGACAATCCGGTTGCCAGCACGCCTTCCATGTCACGCACTGCACCGTCACTGACCAAGGCACTCACGCCACGCTTGGCCATTCGCTCACACAAAATATCGCCCCAGAAGCCTGCGTCCTTTACACCGTTGGCGTCGACGACCGCGATGCATCCTGCGGGCATTTGCTCAATGGCGGCGCGGGTTGACTTGGGTGAACTCCACGATTCGGGGGTCGCCAGATCCTCACGGGCCGGGATGAACCGCACGGTAAAGGCACGCCCGACCTTACGTGGCGTCCCCGGGGTCAATGGGAATGCCCCGCGAACCCAGACATTGCGCAGCCCTTTCTTGAGCAAAATGGTGGTCAGCGTAGCCGTCGTCACTCGGGCCAGAGCTTCGAATGCCTGGGAATCATTTCGAACAGTCATGGTGAATCTCCTGAGAGGTAGACATCAACACATCGGTTTTCAAACTGAGGCAATCAGCCCGCCGTCGATACGCACAGTCGTGCCGGTGATGTAGGCCGCCCGCTCACTGACCAGAAACACGACCGCGTCGGCATATTCTTGCGGGTTGCCATAACGCCCCATGGGAATACTCGCAGCGCTTTCTGCTTCGACAGCCGCAACGTCTCGGCCTTCACGCTGAGCCTTTGCATCATCCAGAAAGCGAGTACGCCGAGTGGCAATACGTCCGGGTATCACTACGTTTACCGTGACGCCTTCTCGCGCCACATCTCGCGCCAGGGACTTCGACCAACCCAGCAGCGAAACGCGGCTGGCGTTGGACAGAGCGAGGTTAGCAATCGGCGCAACAACACCTGATGAGGTACTTGTAACCACCCTCCCCCAGCCGCGTTCACGCATGCCAGGCAACAGCAAGTCAGTGATGCCGATGACAGGCACCACCATTGACTCGAACGCATCGCGCCAGGTTTGCGCGGCGTGACCAAAGGCCGGGCCCGGTTTAGGCCCGCCCGTGTTGTTCACCAGAATATCAATACCGCCTACCCGCTCGAGCACTTGCTCGACGCAACGGGTCCAGTCCTCCTGGTCGTTGAGGTTCAACACAAAGCTGTGACACTCACCTTGCACCTCATTTACTCGCTGGGCGGTTGCCTCCAGTGATTGGGTATTACGATCGGCCAGGCAGACAATGACGCCCTCACGGGCCAGCGCCACCGCAATGGCGCTACCCAGACCACCACCGGCACCGAGCACCAACGCTCGCTTACCCTTGATACCAAGATCCATAAAGCCTCCAGAATTAAATGAGCTGGCCACAAGCCAGGCGGATCCGCGCGCAAGCTTGCTCGAGCACCGCTGTGGATGTGGCAAAGGAAATGCGGAAGTACCCTTCCAGACCGAATGCACTGCCCGGCACGACCGCCACCCTGGCCGCCTCCAGCAAATAGCGGCTGACCTCTACATCATTGGTGAGCTCGACACCCGCAGGCGTCTTGCGCCCGATAAGGCCGGCACAGGAAGGAAACAGATAGAACGCCCCCTCGGGACGGCGACACATCAAGCCGGGAGCATCGTTGAAGGCATCCAGGCACAGATCTCTGCGCTGGCGGAACACTTCGTTGCGTTCGGCCAGGAAATCAATCGGGCCATCCAGAGCGGCAACCGCGGCGGCTTGGGATATCGCGCACGGATTACTGGTGGTTTGGGACTGAATAGTTGCCATGGACGCTATCAGATCCTTTGGCCCGCCGGCGTAACCGATGCGCCAGCCAGTCATCGAGTAGGCTTTGGACACCCCATTTACCGTCAGAACCCGATCGCGTAACGCCGGCACCTGCGAAGCCATGGTGGAAAACACCCAGCCGTCGTAACTGAGGTGCTCATACATGTCATCCGTCAGCACATAGACCTGCGGATAGCCGAGAAGCACGGCGCCCAATTCCTTCAGTTCAGTCGCGCTGTAGCCGGCCCCGGTCGGATTGCTCGGGGAGTTCAGGATCACCCACTTGGTTCGCGGAGTAATGGCCTTCTGGAGCTGAGCTGCCGTGATTTTGAAATGTTGATCCGCCGGGCAACTCACCTCCACTGGGGTCCCCCCCGCCAAGCGGACCATGTCCGGGTAAGACACCCAGTAAGGTGCGGGAATGATGACCTCATCGCCCGGATTGAGAGTGGCCAGCAAAGCGTTGATCAGGACTTGCTTGCCACCGGTCCCTACGCTGATTTCACTGGTGTCATAGGTCACGCCGTTTTCGCGCTGAAACTTGCGCACGATCGCCGCCTTGAGCTCGGGGGTACCATCGACATCGGTGTAACGAGTTTGTCCTGCATCAATCGCAGCCTTTGCCGCTGCATTGATGTGGTCGGGTGTCGGAAAGTCGGGCTCTCCGGCCGACAGACTAATCACATCAACACCTCGGCGGCGCAATTCAGCCGCCTGACGTGTGATCGCCAGCGTTGGCGATGGTTTGACCGCGTGCAGCAGATGTCCCAGCAATTGCATGAAGCCACCCTTCAGTTGTTGTTGATTGCTGAAGGGATCCTAACGGGCTTAAAACAGCAATAAAAACAATATATTTCTGTGTAATACATCATATTTATTTGCCTATTGTCCCCTACGTACTGCCCCGCTCTCCCGTCCATCCAGGCGTTTTGTCAAAGGACAATGCAGCGAAGCGATCAAACGCCTTGACACTATCTGTAGTGCTCGCTATAAAATACAGCCTAATATATAGCACTCACTACAAATAGATTTTGACTGGCATGGGTTTGGCGGCAGCGGTGATGGCATTGCTGAGCATTGCTCATTGCGCACGCAAGGCCGCCAACCAATCCATCGAGAAAGAATTGATGGATGAATGAGCGGTGGAAACCGGCCCCCTTAACCCAGGTTTCGGCGTGTACCGAGCCTTGTCATCCCCCCTTGAATCAGGAGAAACATCATGACCAAACCTACCTACGTACAGGAATACAAAGCCATCGTTGAAGTACTGAACCAGTACAACGAAGGTGGTAAACAGGCCAAGAGCAGCATCATGAAACCGGCCTTCAGCGAGCAGGCGACCATCTTTGGAGTCGATGCCGATAACAAATTGGCGGGCGGCCCCATCCAGGGTTTGTTCGACATCATCGACAGCGCGTTTCGTCCGTCGCCTGAAGCCCAGGGCGTGATTGTCAATATCGATATCGTCGGCACTGCCGCCAGTGCTCGCATCGACACCAACGATATCTCCGGCTTCTGCTTCACCGATTTTTTCAACCTGCTGAAAGTTGAAGGCAAGTGGACCGTGGTAAGCAAGATCTACCACACCCACGTTGCCCCTTAACCCTGAGCGCAAGCCAACCGGGCGCCGCGGTCGCCCGGTCCAAGAAGGATATTGACGATGAGCAAGAACATCAAAGCGGTACCTACCCAGGAATACAACGCCGTTATCGCCGTCACCCAGCAGTATGCCGACAGCCTCAAAGTAGGCAGTGCAGACGGTTTGGCTGAAGCCTTTCACAAGGATGCGGTCATGTACGGCTTCACCAACGGCAAGCTTTTGGGCGGCTCGATCGCCAACCTGTTCGACTTCGTCCGTAGCAACGGCAAGGCACCGGACATCACTACTCGGCTCGACGTCCTGGCCATCACGCCTACGACTGCAGTGGTGCGCGTGGACATGGAAAATGATGCCATCGGCGCCGACTACAACGACTACCTGACGCTGATCAAAATCGATGGCAGCTGGAAAGTCATCGCCAAGGTCTACCACCAGTTCGAAGGCTGATCAGTCTGTATCGGCCCGCCGTAGCGGGTCGGTCTGTGCAGCGTCGCTCGATCAGGAGGAACCATGAACACAGTTTTTATCGTCGGCGGCGCGGGCAAAATCGCCCGACGCCTCGCTCAGCAACTGGTGGCACGCGGTCACGAACCTCGCTCGCTTTACCGTCATTCAGAACAAGCTGCGGAGTTGAAAGCACTGGGCGCCACACCGATAGCCGGCAGCTTGCTTGAACTCGATACGAAGGGTCTGGCTGGACTCATGACCGGCAGCGACATCGTGGTATTCGCGGCTGGTGCTGGCGGCAAGGGCGGATCGCAAATGACCAACGCCATTGACGGCCGCGGGCTTGAAGTGGCCGTGGCGGCCGCCCGGCGCGCGAACATCAAGCGCTTCATTCTGGTATCTGCCTTTCCGGAAGCTTCACGTGGCGAAACCGTCTCCGAAACCTTCGAAAACTACATGAAGGTCAAGAAGCTCGCGGATATCCATCTGGCCGAGACTGATCTTGACTGGGTCATCCTGCGTCCTGGCAAGCTACTGGATGAACCCGGCACCGGCAGAGTCCGTGCAGGCCTGGCCATTCCTTATGGTGATGTGTCTCGCGACGACGTGGCGGCGGCCTTGTTACAGATTATCGAAAGGCCCGCCGTGACCAGGATCATCATCGAACTGACGCAGGGCGATACACCGGTGGGTGAGGCGATTCAGCAATTTGCTCACGATTGGAGCCAACAGTGAAATTGCTGCTCATCGGTGCGAGCGGATTCGTCGGACGCCATGTTCTGGAACTGGCACTGTCGGATCCAAGCGTCAGCGTCGTATACGCTCCGACACGTCGTGCGTTACCTCAAGACCCGAAGCTCATCGCTCCTGACATAGATTTCGACCGCCTCGCCCCCCAGGCCCCTTGGTGGCATGTCGATGCGGTGATCTGCACGCTGGGCACGACCCTCAAAACGGCGGGGTCCAAAGCGGCATTCAAGCAAGTCGACCATGATTATCCGCTGGCCGTTGCCCAACTGGCACGGGCGCATGGCACGCCCACTTATGTGCTCAATTCGGCCATCGGCGCAAATGCCCAATCCCCTTTCTTTTACAACCAGGTCAAAGGTCATCTGGAGGAGGATCTGGCGGACTTGGGCTTTGAATCGCTGACTTATGTTCGGCCAGGTGTCATCGGTGGAAAGCGTGAAGAAGTTCGATATGGAGAACGCGCGCTGGTGTTCTTCCTCAAGTTTGCAGCTGCAGTCTTACCTGGACGTTGGCGGCTCAATCCGCCTTCAGCCATCGCTCATGCATTGCTGGAGGCGGCCATTCATCCTGCCTCTGGCATTCATGTGGTGCCGTCCGACCGTCTGGTCCGGATCGGCAAGCAATAACCGAACCCCCATTTGAACATAACAACAGACTGAGGTTTTGAACCATGGCAAAAGTTGAGTATTGCGCCCTCATTGACGGCGAAGCCACTCGTGTCTGGGATGTGCTGAAGCACTTCGGCCAGATCAGCAAGTGGCACCCTGCAATTCCTGAAAGCATTATCGAGGATGGCCAACCTGACGGGTTGGTTGGCTGCATTCGCCGACTGACCTTGCAAGACGGAGCAGTTCTGCGCGAAAAGCTGCTGGCCGTTGACGAAACCAACCTGATGTTCTCCTACCGCTTCGAAGAGGCGCCGCTGCCAGTGGACAACCATCTGGCCATCGTGAAGCTGCTGCCACTGACAGGACAAAACAAGACTGTTGTCCTGTGGTCGGCAAGTTTTGATACCCGCGATCCCGATCCAAAGGGCGAGCAGACTGCTGTTATTAAGTCGCTCATTGTCGGTGGACATGAATGCCTTCAGCGCTATCTGAACGAGACTGCGTAAGCAAAATGCCCCGGCCAACCCTGCGGTTGTCGGGGCATTTAACTCAAGTCTACGACAGAAGACGTCGACTCATCTCAAGCGCGCCTTCAAAGGGTTGCGGGGTTCTGCCAACCTTGACGAGCAACGAGGCGCCTAACCACATCTGGTAAAGTCCTTCTGCCAGCGTCGGTGCGTCAGCGGTTGCCCCGATGGACCCGTCCGCCTTCCCCTGCTCAACGCAACGTGTAATCCGCTGAATGATCAGCGCGGTGCCTTTTTCGAGAACTGCGCGCATGTTTTCGGACAGATCACAAACCTCTGCACCTAATTTGACCACCAGGCATTTCTGGTCGGTGTGATCGAATGCCTGTGTCTCAGCCCAATATCGCAGATAGCTCAGCAGTCGCTCAGCCCCTGTACCCTCCCCGGCCAACAGCAAATCGACCCGTGCGATGTACTCCTGAAAGTACTCATCAAGCAGGGCCTGGCCAAACTCGTCCTTGGAGCGGAAGTAGTGATAGAAAGAGCCTTTGGGCACGCCAGCCGCAGCGAGGATTTCGGTCAGGCCGACAGCCGTGTAACCCTTATGGGTCATGAGCGTTCTGGCGACATCAATGATGTGCTGACGCATGTCGTGGAGGGTTTTTTTCATAATGCGCCGCATGCTATCAAAAAATCGATCAATCGTCTGGTGCCTATGGACGCGGTCGTTTGTTCGAACTTTCACACGGGTGCATGTTAATGCGCAGAAACTGCCCGCCACTTTAAAAGCGGGCAGCGTGCAAGCTGGTGGTCAATCAGTCCTGAAACTGGTGATACACCTTGGCGATCACCTTCCACGCGCCATCAATGCGGATCAACGTCAGGTAATCGTTATAGTCAGCGCCAATCGCGTCCTGCTCCATGTCGACGCGCACTACGGCGGTGGTTGGCGTGATGGCGAGAACGTCCAGTCGAGTGGTGATGTCCGGAGCCTTGCCATTATCACGCACGAATTCGTACAAGTTGTTGATTGAGCCGCCCAGAAATTCACCATTGGTGAAGCCATACATCACCGCTTGCTGATGAAACGCCTCTGCGAGGCGTTCAGGACTGCCAATACGCAAGCCATCGACATATTTCTCGGCAACTGCAATGACCGCGTTGTATTCACTTGTTGCGACCGCTTTAATATTTTTGCTCATGGATGCTTTCCTTCTTCAGGCTTAACGATAGGTATAAAATCAGCCTACTTGTTTTAATAAAGAAAACCGTGCAGGACTCATGACTTTCATCAGCAACGCTGCGATACACCCAACCACAAAGGAAACCATGACAATCATTTCCATGATTGATGCCGCAACGGCTGCATTGTCGCCCCCGATCAAAGCGGGCAAGTTTTGAACCGCAACGATTAAACAAGCGACCAATCCGATAAGACCACCTATGGGTGCTACGACAGTATTCAAGACAGGGTGAAATTCGGCGCTCCTTCTAAAAAACACCAGCACAGAAACGCAAGTCAGGGAGAGAATCACCATATACCCGAGTGTTCCCGCTGTTGCACCCCAGGCGTAAATCTGTGTGACTGGGTCCATCCCAATGATTGCGCAGACGGCGACAGCCAGTAAGGACAGTATCGTTTGCAATACAGAGGAGACGAAAGGTGAGCCGTGTTTCTCATGAACACTGCCAAGCTTCGAATGCAGCACCCCAAAGCGTCCCAACACGTATTGATAACGAACAACAATGTTATGCAGAGACAGCACGCAGGCAAACAGACTTGTCACCAACAACACCTGCATGACATCAACAAAAGCTTTGTTGGTATATCTTTCCACCATGGTCAAATACATATCACCAGGATGCTCAGTCGCCTGCTGCACGACCTGCGACAGCCCAATACCGTTTACCTGGCACCACATGGATACAGCGTAAAACACACCAATCAGGAACACCGCAATATAAGTTGCCTTAGGGATCGTCACATTGGGGTTTTTCGCTTCCTCCCTGTAGACCACCGTCGATTCAAAACCGGTAAAACAATAAATCGCAAACATGATCCCCAGACCCGGCGAACCTGAAAGAATGGTCGCCGATGAAAAAGGTTCCAGGGCATCCGAGCCAATATTCCCACTGCCTATAATCGCCGCGTCGACCACCAGCACAATCACTATCTCGAGCACCAGCGCCACGCCCAGAAACTTGCTGCTCAATTCAATTTTCTGATAACCCAAAACACCCACAACTGCCGTTATAACTAACGCAAGCAGCCACCACGAGATATTAATTCCCAGGGTAGTCAATAGAAGCTGAGACAGTGCGTAGCCTATATAAGCCTCCAGTGCGACCAGTATCATAAAATATGAAATCACGGCCATCGTCGCCGAGCCCAGCCCTATGGATCGACCCAGCCCTTTCTGGATATATGAGTAGAACGCCCCTGCATTGGTGATATACCTCGACATGTAGATAAATCCCACACTGAAGAGAAACATGATCACCGTTGCAACCATTGCATCAAACGGCGCAGCCGCCCCGTTACCCATCGAGATAATTAACGGGGTGTTGGCCACCATGACCGTCAGAGGTGCGGCCGTTGCAACGACCATCAGCACTATCGAAGTGACACCCAAGGATCCGGACAGCCCCGGTTTATTATTTATAATTTCAGCTTCTGAAGTGTGCATATTCGCCCCTATGGATATCGTTTTCCATACAAATAGATCACTGAATATTCCAGACTTCCCTGCCCTGGCGGCGAGTTGGATTTTGTGGAGCGAGCAAACGGATTCAGCGCTCTTTAAACTTATCAAATCGCCGCTTCAGTAAGTCTGCAAGTGTCTCTAGAGCGATGAGGCATTAGCGTCAGGCGCTGTGGGCCACCTGACACTTAGTTGTTTGCCTGTCGTCCACTTAGACCAAGTGCATTGCGTTCATTCTTACGCTTGGGGCGAAGGGTTCGCTATCAAATATCGGCGCGTCTTGATGCACCGTGTCGCTCTTTTTCAAAGCGCACTAAAATGAAACTTCAACCGCATCATTGCGAGGCACTCTTGGGCGGTGCCTATCTATTAAATACGTTTGAATGGCTCCAGGTTGGAACGAAGATTGCTGCATTACCTGCAGACCTCGGAGATTGCACAATGCAGCAAAGTCCAAATACGACCTATTCGTCTTCGCCCCCCGCGAGAGTGGCGTGCGTCAGGTCAAATGATCCGTTTCTACAATCGAGAATTCTTCCCGACTGGGAGCAGGATTACACCCAACTCTCATGTGGCAACTTCGAGGGAGGTGTCGCACGTGCCTCTCTCGGACGAGTCCAGGTATTCCGGGAATGGATCAATCAGGCCATTGACCAACGATCAGTTGCCGACACCGATATTCTGATGATTGGAGTCACCCTGCATCAAGGCACGTGCTCCTGGCAGAATCGAGAGATGCAAGCTGATTCGTTATTCATCATGCGCCAGGGTGAGGAAGCGCGCTTTCGTACGACCGCTGAATCGGACATCCTCGCTGCGACCATCGACGCCTCGTTTCTCGAAACTCTTTCTCAAGGCCTCTATGGGGTTGGCACAAGCCGCCTGATCAACGGCGCGTGCATGCTCAAGGGGGATGCTCAAGGGATATTTCGATATAAATCCCTTCTGCTATCGGCACTCGGCTCAGCAGTCCAGCACCCGGAATCGATGGACAGTGAGTCCGCACGACTACAGCTTTCCGAGGATGTCGCCGTAGCAGCGCTTCAAGCGATGGGGAGTCTGTCAATAAACACAACACACTCACCCAGGGACCATCGCGTTCATCGAGCGATGGTGGACAGGGCGCGCTTGTTTATTTTGAGTCATCAGACAGGCAGCCCGACGGTAGAGAATCTGTGTGAACACTTGCACATGAGCAGGCGCGGACTGCACAGCGCCTTCATTCAAGTTGTCGGGGTAAATCCTTGCACCTACATCCGCCAGATCCGCCTCCACGAAGCCAGAAAAGACATCATCAATGGCGCGCCCTCGGTATCCGAAGCGGCCATGCGATGGGGGTTTTGGCACTTCGGAATGTTCTCTCAGTATTACAAAACCCAATTTGGAGAGTTACCTTCCGAAACGCATCGCAACCCTCCAGGCGTTGCAATGGGAACTTGGCCCCCATTGTCCTAACGCCTCACCAAACCAAAAAAAAATAAATGTATTTCAGCCAATAACACAATTAATATTTGCCGATGATTAAAGAACTGAAAACATTCATCGCCGTGGCGAGAGAAGGCACTTTTGCTGCTGCCGGTAGCAAAATAGGGCTTACACAAGCGGCAGTCAGCGCACAAATGCAACGCCTTGAGGCCGAGCTAGGGATCGAGCTGTTCGATCGCAAAGGACGCTCGGCTCATCTGAACCGAATGGGGCATCAGGTTTTACTGCAGGGGCAGGAACTGGTCCGTCAGTTCAGTAATCTCGGCACTACGACGGTAGGTCTCCCCGCCAGCGTTTTGGTAACTGTCGGAGCCATCGCCTCCGTGCAGCGCTCTTTTTTGCCCGACGCCCTCGCTCATTTTCATCAGCAATGTCCCGAATGCCGAACTCGCGTCATTCCTGGCCTGTCCATGGAATTGGTCAACCAGGTCGATGCTGGCGAGATCGATATGGCTGCAATCATCCGCCCTCCGTTCTCACTTCAAAGCGATTTGCGCTGGACCACATTGGCGCGCGAACCCTACCGCCTGATTGTCCCGGTCGACATGCCGGGAGATGACTGGTCCGAACTGGTTTCCAGCCAGCCTTTCATTCGCTATGACCGATCTTCTTTTGGTGGTCGGCAGGTCGACCGATTCTTGCGACAAACGCATGTGTCTTTGCGAGAGGTATGCGAGCTCGATGAGCTGGATGCGATCATCAAACTGGTTGCCAATGGGGTCGGCGTAGCATTGGTCCCTGAAACAGCGACACATCAAGGATGGCCAGCAGAGGTACGCGCTGTAGACTTGAAACAACGCACCTTCCACCGAGATATAGGGCTCGTACACCGCTCGCACAGAAGCCTGACGGAACCGGTGAAGGTACTTGCTCAATTGATTACCGAACAGGTCCAGAAAAATCAGTAAACAGCGACAGCGAGAAGTAACTCACTACTCATCAACGTTCATGAACGCTTTGGCCCACACCTGGAAGCGCTCAGGTCGCGTGTAGGTGTGGGTCAATTCTGTAGCGCTCAGGTCAGATGTGCTGCGAGTGACATTGCGCTGTTCGCGCAAACAGTCATAAGTCGCTTTGATCGAAGCGAAATAGGCGGCATGGCCGGCAACAACAATCCGCACACCCAGCGAACCTAGCCGTTCACTGTCGCATAGTTGAGGATTTCCATAAGTCACCAGCATCAGAGGGAGCGTCATGCCTTCGGCAATCTGCTCCAAATGCTCAAAATCCTTCACACCTACAAGGCAAATGGCATCTGCACCGGCATCTGTGTAGGCCTGAATACGGCTCGTGACTTGTGCGACGGATAACGAACTTGCATTGGTGCGGGCAATGATAGCGAGCTGCGAATCAACTCGAGACTCAATGGCCGCTTTGATTTTTCCGCTGCCCTCCTCAATGGATATGAGGTCTGTCGATTTACGGCCAAACTGCGCCGGCAATAGCGTGTCTTCGATAGTCAGTGCAGCGACTCCGGTACGCTCCAGCTCAGCCACTGTACGCATGACATTCAGTGCATTGCCATAACCATGATCGGCATCGGCAATGATCGGCAGTTGTGCGACTCGTCCAATCCGTGTCGCCTGCTCTGCAAATTCACTCAGCGTAATAAGGGCGAAGTCGGGCGCCGCCAATACCTGCAGTGAAGCGACGGATCCGCCGAGAATGCCGACTTCAAATCCCAGGTCAGCAGCAATTCTTGCGGACATAGGGTCGAACACAGATGCAGTGTGATAACAGGCACGTGATGCAAGCAGCTTACGAAATTCGCACCGCAGCTCGTGATGGGAAACTCTGGACATAATCGCTCCTACTGATGACGCACTACAGTTCTGAAACGATGTAAAGACTTCAGCGCTGACTGAAAAATCACTGTGACCGTACTTAAGGCGTAAACCGGAGTATCGACGCGGCATATAGAAAAGTTACATAATTACTCATTTTACGTAATGAAAAATCTATTAAAAAGCTGATATTTTTTTCTTTGATCATCAATTTTATCGATGAGTCAGTTTTGTGATTTACGATTCGACCGGGCCTGTCGTGGCGAGATGGCGAGATACTGAGCCGGGGGGGCTGATCGTATACCGAGCAGGCCCACCATTTGCGGGGGGAAGCGGAACGCGAAGCGAGAGGGGCAAGGCGCCAACTGATCTTGACACCGCCCCTCACGGCTCCTTATCAGATTTGATTACGGATGTGAGGAAGGCGTGCATATACCGCAACCATGGGCACGATCAGCAATCCAATCACCGCCTGCTGACCTGCATAAGTCATCCCCATACCAACCAGCAATGAACTCAGCACGGTGAGTACCAGTACACCCAAAACCGTGGCACCGTATCCACCCGCGCCGCCCAGAAGTGACGTACCGCCGATGACCACCGCGGCAACGGTGCTGAACAGGTAAGGATCTCCTACACCGACATAACCGCCCCCGGAAAACCCCAGCAGTAGCACACCCGTAAGCGCTGACATCACACCGGAGATACCGTGCACCGCGGTCCAAGTGCGTATTTCCGATATCTGCAGGCATGACGCGGCAGTCCGACTTCCACCGAGGGCATAGATACTCCGACCAAACCAGGTGTTTTTCATAACCCAGATTATGGCAAGGCTGATAACTAACCAAACGATCACAACAGGCGGGATTGGCAGGCCAAAAAACTTTCCATTAAAAGCCGAGAAGTTAGTGAGCCATGCCGGAACCGGCGCGAAACTATTCCCTCCGAATGCGGAGCCAAGCGCTGTGTAGATCTCGGTCGCACCCACCACCGCGAAGCCCACCCCCAATGACATGATCAGTGCCTGGCCTTGCAGTCGATAGCTAAGCAAGCCATTGATGCAGCCAACCACCATCCCCAATGCCAGAATGATGATGATCGCTGCGGCAGGCGGTAATCCGTTATTAAGCAGTCTAGGCAAAAGAATATTGGCGGCGCCGATCAAAAATGGAATAGAAAGATCCAGTCCACCCAACAGCGAAACCATTGTCTGCCCGATTGATGCCAAGCCCAGGAACGCAGCAAGTAGCAGAATCGATCTGGCATTTTGTAAAGAAAGAAATCCATCGACCATTAATGCACCGCAGAGTACAAGTGCAATCAACAATGCAGTACCGATGGCAATTGCTCGATTTTCGCGCAACACATCTTGCAGTCGACTAGCGGGTGCCAGTTTCAACTGCGAAACAAGTCGGAACTCAGTCATATGAATCTCCTATCGGGCTGGCACCCGGCTGACCGCCAGTACATTTACCAAGAGGGAGATAATCAGGATCAGCCCGAACGCGAGCTTGGTCGCTGAGCCCGAAATAGTCCCGAAGTTGAATGTCGCCAACAGGTTGGCAATCAGGAACATATTCAAAGCGCCAAGGATCGACCCTGTCGCCCCACCACGTCCGCCAGCCAGACTTGCGCCCCCGAGCACCAAAGCCGTCACCGCCTGAAGCGTGTAGGTGCTGCCCTGGGTAGGATCTCCAGAAGAAATCAACGCGGTGTAACTCACCGCCGCCAACCCTACAAAAACGCCACTCAAGATATGAGCACCAATACGTACGGTCTCAATCTTGACTCCCGCGGTATAGGCCATTCTTTCATCGGCCCCCGTCAAGCGCAGATGGGTGTGAAAGGCCGATCTCCAGAAAAGGAACCACAGAGCAATAGCCCCTAACAGCACAAAACTGACCGGGGACAGAAGACTGATACCGCCCCCCCAACTCATCATCCAATCAGGCGCCAAACCGCCTGCCCGTTGCATGATCAGTAGATTGACGCCTGTCAATATGAGGTAGCTGGACAACGTAACGATGATCGGTGCGACGCGGACATGGATAATGATCAAGGCTTGTCCTATTTGCCACAAAACCCCTACCAACATGGCCCAGCCAAAAATTGCAACGGGATGCGTGACTCCGCTCTTTGTGAGCCAGGCTATCAACGTCACGTTGATGAATCCCATTAGCGGGCCCACTGACAGGTCCACGGTTCCGCGTCCCGCCATGACTGTTGGAGTAAGCGCCAGGGTGCAAAGGATCAGAGGGGTCGCCACCAGTACCGCACCCGCCAGACCACTGAACGAAAACAAGTTGGGCGTTCGAAACAACGCCATCACCGCCAAGGCAAAAAACAGTGCGCAAGGCACCGCGAGGTATCGATACTGCACAAGCAATCGTTGTGAAGGACTCATGCGCCTACGCCCTCCCGACGGCCAGAGGGCTGATGCTCGCAGGATTCCTGCCCAAACATCGCGGCCAACATTTCATCCTCATTTATGGAGTTGTCACTCAGGGATCGGAAGACCGTGTTTTTTACAAACACGTCAACCCGGTCTACGAACCCCAGGAATTCCTCCATTTCAGAAGACATGTAAATGACCGCGCCTCCCGCATCGGCGAAGCGTCGTAACTCTGCGTAGAGGTCGCGTTTCGTACCTAAATCGACGCCGCGGGCGGGATCGTTCAACACGATCACCCTTGGGTTGCGCGCAAACGCACGACCAATCAACACTTTCTGTTGATTACCCCCTGACAGCGACGTGATTTTATTCGACGCCAGGCCGATCTTGATGTGCAGACGATTCACCTCGGCCTGGTAGATCTCGTTGATACCAGACCGTCGAATGACTCCAAGCGGGCCAAGGCAACTGCGGTATATTCCGATAGCTAGGTTTTCGAAGATGCTTTGATCGGGAAAAATCCCTTCGCGTTTTCGATCGCCTGATACATAGGCGACACCCAACCGCTCGGCGTCCGCCAGGCTAGACAGCCGGGAGGAACCGTCCTCAGCGTGAACCACAAGCACGCCGCTGTTAGCCACCTCAATTCCTGCGACTGCACGCAAGAACGCATCTTGCCCCTGCCCGTCCAGACCGGTCACACCGATAATCTGTCCCTGCAGGAGGGAAAAGTTGAAAGGTTCGGCTCCCGCCGATAACTTCAGATCATTGGCCGACAGAATTCGCGGCCCCTCGATCCTCCGCGCAGTACCCGCCACGTGGCAGGCCGAAATCACTTTGCGCTCGTGCGGCGTCATCATCGCCAGCAGATTCTCTTCAGTGATTTGCGACTTCTCAAGAACGCCGATGCTTTCGCCGTCACGCAAAATCGTTGCACGATCAGCAATGCGTACCAGTTCAGCGATTCGATGCGTCACGATTAAAATTGTGGCGCCGTCAGACCGCAAACGATCTATTTCCGTGTGCAACCGCGAAGTTGCATCAAGGTCCAGCGCCGCAGACGATTCATCAAGAATCAGAACTTTGGGACAACGCAAAATCGCGCGGGCAATAACAATCCACTGCTTCACGCTGAGAGGCAACGTTCCAACCAATGCATTTATGTCCACGGGTTGACCGACCAGACGCGCCATCAATTCAGCTGCTGCGCTCTCACGTTCTGCTCGAGTAGAGACTGTTCGAAAAAGCTTGTCGTGACCGACATAAAGGTTGTCAAGAACGCTTGCCTCCTGAGCGACGAGAACCTCCTGGAAAATCGTCGCCAGGCCCGCGTCACGTGCCTCAATCGGTGAACGAGGGCTTCGCCCCAGAATGGTGACCTCTCCCTGGTCCGGTAAAAGCACGCCGGACATGATTTTTGCCAGCGTGCTTTTTCCTGATCCATTCTCACCCACTATTGCATGTACCTCACCGGCACGAGCCTCCAGATCCACTCCTTTGAGTGCTCGTGTTTCTCCGAAGGACTTGGCAACGCCTTTTAGGCGCACAGTGGTAATACCGACAATCTGTTCAGAACTCATAGCAGGTCCCTTCTTCCAGGCTGGCTAGTTGAGCGTTAAGCGAATTGGCTTTTGAATTAAGGCTTGGGACGCCAAGTAAGCGGATCTTCAGGGCGCAGGAAGTAACCTGCTGCCACTTCCTTTGGCCACCAACCATCATTCGCCGGCTCTAACCATGCCGTAGAGTTGGGATCACAGTTTTCCCCGAGGGTGGCGTTCACTTCATCAATGCTGTAAGTGATAACCGGGCGCGGAATAGATTGAACCTTGGGCCCCTGACCCTCTAGGGTGCGCATCATTACGTCCCAGACCATGCGAGCTTCGGCGCGAGGGGGCCAGAAATGAAAGCTTTGATCAATGAATCCGGGATTGTTGCGCCAAAAACAGGCCGCTGATGCCTCGCCACCCAGCACGACCGGCATCAAGTCGCGACCCGACTGCCGCACGGCATTCAACACACCATTTTCCGAGGCCGACTGCACGATAATGCCATCCACCTTGCCGGGGTTCGTGGCCAGGAATTTTTGCACCTCGACCTGAGCCACCTGATCGGTCCAGTTACCTGCGACATTGCCTACCAGTTTGATACCCGGGAATTCCGCCAATACGCCCTTCGCGCCTGCATCAAAGCTGTCTGAGGATGCAAAACCCGGGATACCCGACACCAACAGTACATTACCTTTGCCGCCGATTTTCTCAGCCAACCATTTACCCGCGGCGTAACCGCCCTGGGTGTTATTTTCGGTAACGTTGATGGCATAGGGCGATGTGACGTAACCGGAAAAAGAAAACACAGGGACGCCTTTCGAATGGGCATATTCGATTGTCTGATTGATGGCCGTAACATTTGAGCAGCAGATGATGATTGCATCAACGCCGCTATCAACCATCTGGCGCATTTGCTGGATCTGGACGGCGTCTTTCAAGTCGGACTGAGTGACAACCAGTTCCGATACGAGCCCTGCCTTCTTATAGGCCGGCAGAATAACATTGGTCATCTCATCCTGAATGGAGGCTCGCCAAGTGTTACCCGCATAGGTCGAAGCATAGCCAATTTTCCAGGGCGGCTGTTTTTTCGCGACAAACTCGCGAAAGGCACTGGGGCCCAAAGGAAGTTGAGGATCAATTCGTTGATAAAGCGCCTGTTGATCGATGGGTAGTTCATCGACCCCCTTGGCACCAACAGCACTCGCCAGCAAAAAAATTACGGGAATTGCCGCATAAGCAAATCGCTTCATTTCATTGTCCGCCTAATATTATTGTATTTATTATTGACGCCTGACTTTATTACAAAGTCAGCAAACTACTGGAACGCTTCGTTTTTTCGAAAAGGATCCGAACGCACGCGGTGAGCCACACTGACCACACCTATAACGCTAAAATTTTTATGTGTTACTCACAAAGGGTGTTTGCAATCTGCAAACACCCTTCGATAAAGTTACTTGCGCAGACCCGCCTGCTTAAGCAAAGGCATGACCCGTTCATTAAAGAAAGGAAGTTCTTCATTGTAATCGACCATCGTCAACAGCGTTCCGTCGACACCCGTCTTCTTCAGATCGATCAATCCTTGAGCGACTTGCTCAGGAGAACCCACAATTGGGAAGCCCCCCCAACCCGCGATAAAACGCTCCTTGAACTTCTGATACATTTCCGGAGAGTGATTTTGCGACTGCACTTGCAAGACCTCAGCGAGGTTATCGCACGCCACCGTGTCGCCCTTCTCTTTCACGTAATAATCATAATATTCACGTGCTTCTTTTTCTGTTTCGCGAACAATGACTGGGCACGAGGTAAACGTCCCCAACTCTCGGCCAAATTTTGAGCGAGCGAGTTCTTTGACATGCTTGACCCAGGCCGCGCCCTTTTCCATGTCTTGCATGAAACCAAAGTTGAAGTCACAGTGTTTCGCTGTGAAATCCAGCCCTTTGCCAGACGACCCTGCGCAGATCATTACCGGGCGACCGGCCTTGTTATAAGGCTTCGGTTCCATCACGGCGTCTTTGGTCTTGTGGAAGTCGCCATTGTAGTCGACACCATTGCGCTCCCACAGAGCCGCCACGATATCCATCCACTCGTCAGCGTATTCATAACGCTGATCGTGCTCCATCATTTCACGGCCAAACATTTCCATTTCCGGCGTAAACCACCCGGTAACCAGGTTGAGGCCGAAGCGCCCCTTGGAAATATGGTCAATCGTGGTCGCCATTTTGGCGGCAACGATCGGGTGAATGGTCGGTACGTGGGTGGTGGAGAAAAATTGCAGTTTGGTGGTCACTGCGGCCATGGCGGCGGCCCATGTGAATGTTTCCATGTTACTGCCGTTGAAGTTTGTCTCGCCGCCAAATCCACGCCAGCGAGCGATAGGCACCATACACTCCCAGCCTGCTGCTTCAAGTTGCTTGGCGATTTTGACGTTGTGTTCAAATGTCGGCTCAAACGTTGACTCGGCAGTCGTAATAGCACAGGCATTTGAACAGTTGGTTCCGAAAACGCCCAGTTTAAGCGCGTTATCGTTGAACATCGGGTTACCCGTTTCGTGAAAACGTTCCTGCATGTCCATTTTGCATTCCTCTTTTTATTTTTTTAAACGTTGAAGTGCCGTTGGATTAAACGCCCATGTCGTCGAAAACCTCCTGTGCCAAACGAAAGCCATCAATGGAAGCTGGCACGCCACAGTAAATAGCCACTTGAAGAAGCACCTCGCGGATTTCTTCTTTGCTCAAACCGTTATTGATAGCGCCGCGCACATGCAACTTCAATTCATGCGGACGATTCAATGCGGAAATCATCCCCAGGTTCAAGAATGAACGCGTGCGGCGATCCAGGCCTGGACGATTCCAGATAGCATCCCAGCAATATTCGGTTACCAGCTCCTGAACCGGCCAGTTAAAATCGGTCGCCTTTGCGATAGAGCTATCGACATAGGCCTCACCCAACACTTCACGACGGGTTTTAAGGCCTTCGTGGAATCGCTCGGAAAGTTGCTTTCCATCGGGCGAAGTGATCTTGGCTTGACTGTTCATTCTATCTTCCTCGAGGTGAGTTATAACCTTCGTAACTCTACGGCCACGTAAGTAGCCATCGTGCTAGAGGTTTTACGGTTTAAAAAATCATGCAGGTTTATGCAACCAGACTAGGTCTTACATATTGAAACTGAAGAGATTTCCTTGCTTTCCATGCAATCAGGTCGGCAATCGAAATAATGATGAGTCCGTTATCACGCGCGAAGATCTCCAGGTCCGCACGACGCGCCATGCTGCCGTCGTCCTTCAGGATCTCGCAGATGATGCCCACCGGCGATAGACCTGCCAGTTCAGCCAGATCAACAGCGGCCTCCGTGTGGCCGGCCCGTTCCTCAACGCCGCCTTGGCGAGCAATGAGCGGGAAAATATGCCCCGGTCGGGAAAGCGACTCAGCCTTGGTTTCTGGTGCGGCGAGTGCTCGGAGAGTCAACGCGCGTTCGGCAGCCGAAACGCCGGTGGTGATCCCCGCGATGAGATCAACCGACACGGTAAATGCCGTTTTCATGGAGTCGGTATTTCGTTCCACCATCAGCGGTAATTCGAGGCGGCGTGCGACAGGTTCTGGCATAGGCGCACACACAATGCCTCGGCACCGACTCACCATGAAGGTCAGCGCTTGCGTCGTCGCGAACTCTGCGGCCATGACGACATCGCCTTCGTTCTCACGCCCCTCATCATCGACCACGATGACCATCCCGCCAGAGGCAATCACTTTTAATGCGTTTTCAATCGTTGCAAAGACCATAACAACCTCTACTGAACGCTCACGGCACGCCGCTCAAGAGATGACGCCAAAGCGCTAGACAACAGCATCACTTGATGGCCGCGGATCTTGCGAAGCCACCGTTTTCGTAAAGCAGCGGAGAGATCTCCAGGCGCGTATCGACCCATATCACTCTGCCAAAGATCACGTCGTGCGAGCCGATGCTTGCGACAGAACTGACCTCACACACCAGTGAGGCTTGGGCATCCACCAGCACAGGTACACCGTGTTCTTCGATCCATTGACCGTGCTCGAAACGCTCCTCCCCCTTCAACTGGCCGCTGAAAATCGGCACGAGATCGACATGGGAGTGATGGAGCATATTGACCGCGAACCGCCCGCTCTCTTCCAGAGCAGCGCTGATGGACGCCGAGCGGTTAACACAGACCAGAATGGTTGCAGGATCAGTAGTCACTGATTGCACAGCGGTTGCAGCCATTCCGAAAGGCTGCCCGAGGTGGCGGGTGGTAATCAGCGAAATCGTCGAGGTCAATCGACGCATCGCTTGCTTGAAGTCGTTAACCAGCTCTATTTCTTGTTCTTGTTTTTTCATGTCTGCCTCGTCCAAGGAGTCGCATGGGTCATGTGAAACCAAACGTACAGATCGTCAGACAATCTGTCAAAACTATTTTGGCTGATTGACAGATTGTCTGACGATACTTATAAGGAATCTCGAATTTCATTCAACAAAGGACACAGACATGCCACGCACGCTGTTTGGCCACATGAAATCCAGCAATGTCATGAAAGTCGTCTGGCTTATGGACGAGCTGGGCCTCGACTACGAGCGGATCGATATAGGGAACGTCTTCGGCGGGCTCGAAGAAGACGACTATCGGAGCAAAAACCCGACCAGCCTCGTTCCTACACTGGTCGATGGCGATTTCACGCTCTGGGAAAGCAATGCTGTGCTGCGCTATTTGTGCAACGCCTATGCCCCCGACAGCTCGCTCTACCCCGCTGACCCGAAAAGACGCGGTGTGGTCGACCAATGGCTGGACTGCCAGCAAACTCAGTTGACCCGACCGCAAACGGTGGTGTTTTTTCAGTTGATTCGCACACCACTGGAGAAGCGCGACACCCAAGCGTTGGAAACAGCCATCCGGGAAGCCGGTAGAGTGTGGAACTGGATAGAAACCCGACTCGGCGAGCACGATTACATCTGTGGCAGTGAGATGACCATCGCTGATATTGCCTGGGCCGTGCATGGGCACCGCTGGCTGAACATGGACTTTGCGCGGGCAGACCTGCCCAACGTAAAGGCATGGTATGAGCGGATGCTGACGCACGATTCGTTCCGCCAGAAATGGGCCGGACCGGTGACTTGATCAGGGGATGACGACAATGGAATTAGAAAACAAGGTATGCATCGTGACTGGCGCAGCCAGCGGCATTGGCAAAGCCATCGCGACGATATTTGCGAAGAATGGCGCCTCGGTCATCGTGGCCGATGTGAACGTCGAGGCCGCACAGGCGACCGCGGATGAGATTGGTGCCACCGCTATTGGCTGCAATGTGGCGATCAATGCAGAGGTGCAAGCGCTGGTCGAAAAGACGGTTGCCCGCTTCGGCCGTATCGATGTGCTGGTCAACAACGCCGGCTTCGGTCTGACCGGGAACGTTGTCACCATTGAAGAGCAGGATTGGGACCGACTGATGTCAGTCAACCTCAAGGGCATGTTCCTGTGCGCCAAGCATGTCATACCGTTCATGGCCCGGCAGAAGTCCGGCTCGATCATCAATACCACGTCGTATACGGCCACCAGCGCCATTGCCAACCGCACGGCCTATGTTGCCTCCAAAGGCGGCGTTTCAGCGCTGACGCGAGCGATGGCACTGGATCATGCGGCGGATGGCATACGCGTGAACGCCGTAGCGCCTGGCACTATCGACAGCCCTTATTTCGACCGGATCTTCGCTCAATCTGAAACACCGCAAGCATTGCGGGCCGCTTTGGAGGCACGGGCGGTGATGAATCGAATGGGCAAGCCCGAGGAAATTGCAGAAGCCTTCCTGTTCCTCGCTTCTGACCGCTCTCGCTTTGCCACCGGCAGCATCCTGACCGTGGACGGCGGCTCTTCAATTGGCAACCACTTGGTCGACTGACCCTGTACCTGTGACCTTTGGCCCGGTGAGTAACCGGGCTTTTTTTCGCCTGTCGAGTCCCCCCCCCCAATAGAAAGCTGACCCGCCCGAGGACTTGAGGTCAGCTTCCTGCCGATATTCAGGCCCCCTTCAGCTCCGTTTTGTTTACGACATGCTCAAGCCCCTGCATCAGGTACGGTCGGAAGTTATCCGGGTGCTCCGTCATGGGAAAGTGCCCCAACCCCTCCATGACCAGGTGCAAGGCACCGGGAATCAGATGGGCCAGTTTGGCGCCATCCGCCGGGGTTGCGGAATAGTCATAATTGCCTGAGAGCAGCGCGACCGGTGTGCGTGCGGCATCGATACGCGGCGCGGTCACGGCACCATCGAACTCATCACTGTAAAACGCCAGATCGCCTGGGTAGACACCCGGTCCTCCCTGCGAATAAATCCAACTGGCGCGGCGGCGATCCTCAATGGGACTGGTCGGACTCATCAGGCCTCGAACATAAGCGCCGTTGTGTAGCCCCCCATGTACTTGCACATGGTTCTGATAGGGATTTCGGCGGCCACGGGACTGGAAAGGAGGCTCCAGCGCGACAACACCGATCAGGTGTTCAGGGTGCTCGGCCGCCAGCACCAAGGACATTGCGGCGCCCATCGAGCCCCCGACGACGATAGCGGGGCCGCCTATCACCTGTTCAATAAGCGCCGTACACCATTGCTGGTAGCATTCGCTTGTCAGCAAATAAGGGGCGCCGTCCCAATCGCGGGGTGGCATCGATTTACCGTGAAATGGAAGGTCGATCGCATACATGCGAAATTGCCGAGCCATTTCGATATCGGCCATTTGTCCAAAATACTGGCGGCCGTCTGCGCCGGCAGTGTGAAGGAACAAGATTGGCACGCCCTCCCCGGCCACCTCGTAATAAATCTCATATTCCTGCCCCTGTACGCTGACAGCAGCATACTGCCCTTGAATTTGCGCAATCGATCGCTGCACGGGCAATGCTGGAGCCGCTGGAGTCAGGGTGATCAGTTCGAACAGGCGCTCCAGAAACGGCCGCGCCTGGGCGATCAGTTGCGCATCGCCGCTCACCTCGAAAGCAGGGTTGGCAATCTGTAACGCGGTGAAACTGTGGTAGGTCGCGACAGGCGGTACACACAGCACATGCCCCCATTGCTCTTCGGCGGCCTCGATGCGGATGGCAGGCTCGCCGGAAAAGCCTTTGAACAGATGACCGTCGGCAACACTGAGTCCGGTGCTTTGCGATCCGACGCGGAACTCGACGGTGACCGAGAGCCCCGGGGCGAGCCGACGCAGTTCGGGGTCGGGGTAGGCGTTAACCAGCCGCTCTTTCAAACTGATGAATGCAGTCATTATTTTTCTCCTGCGTCACTCTTGCAGTGACGAGTCATCACGTCAGTGTCTTACAGCCAAAATGGGGCCGTACCGATTTCAACCGGTCACGCGGTCTTCCGTTACCTGTCTCAGCGGCACACGGCACACAGGCCATGGGCAATCAGGCAGCAGAAAAACGGCGCAACCGCGCCGTGATGAATATCCAGATTTGCAGACAATCTGTCAATCAGACATAACAGGATCTTCCCGCTCGACGCTTTCCAGATAGTTGATGGCCACTTTCGCCGACAACTCGATGTGTGCCCGGCACGCTTCTGCCGCCCTGACACCATCCCTCGACTTGATCGCTGTCACAATCTCCTTGATTTCCTTAACTGAATGCTGAAGACGACCGGGCTGTGTCATGGATGTGGCGCGCAACAATGTGATCCGGTTATGCAACGTGGTGAGCATCTGGACGATGAAAATATTATTGCTACCTTCCATCAAGCAGGCATAAAACTGGGTCTTGGCTTCAATCAACGCATCACGCGCAGCCCTCATGCTATCGAGGTCTCGGTCAGGGTATTGCCAATATTGCTGAGCCCGAACCTCAAATACCGCAGCAGCTTCCTCAAGGCGACGGATCTGCGCATCTGTACCCAACAAGGCGAACTCCTGTCCCGAGAAGCTTTCCAGAAGTCCGCGTACCGCGTACAGCTGGCGCGTTTCCTCCAAGGAAATTTTGTTCACGGAAGGTCCCTTGTGGGCGTTGCAGGTAATCAGGCCTTCCGCCTCAAGCTGTCGTAACGCTTCTCGAATGGATGTGCGGCCGACTCCCGTCATCTCGCAAAGCTCACGTTCGACCAGTCGTTGGCCAGGACGAAGCACACCGGACGAGATGGCTTCTCGAATCTTGTCTTCCACTAACAAGCGCAGCGTCGCGCCGCGCTTGGGGATCTGGAGGCTTGACTCACTCATCTATGCTATCTCCCTCATGTCGTTCTCTTTCTACTCAGGGCAATCGTCACTTGAAACCTGACGCAGGTGAAAATGCCTGCCATGAAGACCGGGAGCCTCCAGAATTACACATCTCACCCGTCAGATTGTCTGATTGTATGCGATCAATCCTCTGTACTGCCACAAAAGCCGAATCCAGGACACGCGAACGCAGAGCACCGATCGTCACGCATACATCATCACGCGCCTGAAAGCGTTCCGCTCAGGTCCCGATTCACAGGTGAGCCTTCAGCTTAAATCCAGCCAGGAAAGAGTGTTGCACTACGAGGAAGATTGCCCCTTTGGGGGCATCAGAGATACAAGGCAGGGGGTTAACTGCGCACGTAAAAAAGCGACGCAAGCCACAGGGCTTGCGTCGCCGTCGTTATTGCTTGCCGTATCAGGCTACTTTATCAACATTGTCACACCCCTCCCCCGCGGATCTGCCACAGGTTCTGGAGTACGGCCATCGACCCGGATAGCCTGGATATCGCCATTGAAGCCCTGGTTAGCCAGGTTGTAACCCTTGGCTTCAAGGTCCTTGGCTAATTGCCCGGTGATCGGAGAGTAAGGTTCCCAGAAGATAGTGTTTACCGGCAGCAACTGGTGCTGAAAGCGCATCATACCCACCGACTCCTTGAGGGGTATCTTGTAGTCATAGAGGTTGCTGAGCACCTGGAAGATCGAGGTGAAGATCCGCGAGCCACCGGGAGTACCGATTACCAAGGCCACTTTCCCATCCTTCAGGAAAATGCTTGGGGACATCGAGGACAACGGACGTTTATCCGGCGCAATCGAGTTGGAATCGTTGCCCACCACACCTAGTTGGTTCGGCACGCCAGCCAGCGCGGAAAAGTCGTCCATCACATCATTGAGCAAAAATCCAGTCTTGCTTGCAACCACACCGGAACCAAAGAAGCCATTCAAGCTATAGGTGTTGGATACCGCGTTGCCCCATTTGTCGATCACCGAGTAATGGGTGGTTTCCGGTTTTTCCGGAAAAGTCACATTCAGCCCCGCCTTGACGCTAGCCGTGTCAGACAGCCCGGTGGGATTGACCTCAGCGGCGCGCCCCGCGATGTATTTTTCGTCCAATAGCTGCTGGACCGGCACCTTGACGTAGCCAGGGTCCCCCATGTATTGGGCACGATCGGCAAAGACGCGTTTCTCGATCTCGGCGACCAGATGGATGTACTGAGGAGAGTTCACTGCAACGCCCTGAAAGTCAGCCTGACGCGCCTCTTTCATCTTTAACAGTTGAACCAATGCGATCCCGCCGGAGCTGGGCGGTGGGGCGGTGATCACCTGAAACCCATTCCAAGTTGCGACTATCGGCTTACGCCAGACGGCCTTGTACTGTTTGAGGTCAGCTTCGCTGATCAGGCCATCATGTTCAGCCATATCCTTAGCGATCAATTGCGCCGTTCGGCCCGTATAGAAGCCTGCGGCCCCCTGCTTTGCAATCCGTTTGAGCACGGCCGCCAGCTCTGGCTGCTTGAACAATTCGCCACTCTTCAGATTACCGAAATACTGGGAAAAATTGGTTTTTCCCTCGAAGTGGGCTTTGTTTTCATTGACTGCCAGCGTAGCCAACCTCTCTTCGACCCGAAAGCCTGCCTCGGCATAACCAATAGCCGGCTCAACCACTGCCTGCCATTTAAGTCGACCGAAACGCCGTTGTGCTTCCCACATTCCGGCAACGGTTCCGGGGACGCCGACCGCCCTGTGTCCTACCACGCTGCTTCGCGGATTGTCGGGTGGCAATACCTTTCCGTGCTCGTCAACGAACATGTCACGGGTTGCCTTTAGCGGCGCACGTTCACGGTAATCCAGGAAGTAAGGTTTACCCTCGTGATAAACAGTCATGAACCCGCCACCACCGATGTTTCCAGCCTCGGGGTATGTCACCGCCAGCGAAAAAGCAATGGCGACTGCCGCATCAATGGCATTACCGCCTTTCGCGAAGATGGCATTGGCCGTGTCCGCGGCAAAGCGGTCCGGTACGGCTATTGCAGAAGAGGTCAACTGAGGAAGGGGACTTGCAGACGCCAGCTGAGTAACACTAGCGGTGAGAAGCGACGCACACAGCGCACTCAACAAAGCACAGCGACGTGCCAAGCCGAGCAAAGAGTCTTTGCACATAAACCACCTGTATTTTTATTAATAATTGGCAGCAACGTTTGACGAGTCCAAGTATGCGATTGACCCATGACAACCGCACAGCTCGGCGCCTGAAGAACAGCAAAAGCAATAGTTATTATCTGTACTGCACTAACAAAAGAGCCCTCGGTGTGGAACACGCCGAAGACTCTTTTAAAGGGAGGTTACGCTTGCTCCCCTACTCTCTCGACACATGAAGGCTCGAGACTAGCCCTCTCCCACTTGGCAATAACCAAGGGGGCGATTGCATTGCCCAGCACGTTCAACGTTGTCGTCCCGCTGTCGATAATTCTGAAGATACCAGCGATCAACGCGACCCCTTCCAAAGGAAGCCCTGCAGATGCCAGGGTGGCAGACAGAATAATGATGGCAAAGCCAGGCACTCCAGCGGCTCCCTTCGACGTCAACACCATCGTGACCACCAGCAGAATCTGCTGAGTCAGCGACAGGTCAATGCCGTACAGCTGAGCGATAAAGATCGTCGCTACGCCGAGGAAGATGGACGCGCCATCCAGGTTGAACGCATACCCCACCGGAACCACAAAGCTGACGATTCGTTGAGGGACGCCATAGTTCTCCAACTTTTTCATCAGCTGGGGCATGACCGCCGCGGACGCCGCACTAGAGAACGCCAGAATCAGCTCATCCCTGAAGTACTTGATCAACGTGAAGACGTTTTCGCCAATCAGGTAGCAAATGCCGCCAAGGAAAATCAACGCAAAAGCAATCAGCGCGAGGTAAACCACACCAATCAACTTGAGCAACGGCAACAACGAGGCAAAGCCAAAGGTCGCGACGGTCGCACCGATCATGCCGAATACGCCGATCGGCGCATAAGCCATGACAAACGAGACCACCTTGAACATCGCATCAGACAAGCCTTGAATAACAGAAATGACCGGTGCACTTTTCGCTTTTGGCAGTGTGTTCAATGCCATTCCCAGGAGTACGGCAAAAAACAGCACTGACAGCAACTTCCCTTCCGACATCGCCACAATCACGTTATCGGGAACAATGTTCTGCAGGATAATCAGCGCGCCTTTCGAGGGTTCCAAGTTGACCGTCGATGTACTGTGTGAGATGCCAGCAATTTCAGTGCCCTTACCAGGCTCGAAGAAGTTGGCGAAGCACAGTCCGAGGACAATGGCCAAACTGGTAATCGCGAAGAAGTAAGCCAGCGATTTCGCGCCCATACGTCCGAAGGACTTGTTATCGCCGCCACCGGCAATACCGAGGATCATGCAGCAGAAAACAATGGGAACAACAACCATCTTCATCATCTTGATGAAAATGTCGCCAAGGGGTTTAAGAACTTCGGTACTGACCCAGACCTGATTTTGTGGATGGGTATTGAAGTACCAACCGACCAGCACGCCGAGCAAAAGCCCAGCAACAATTTGCCAAACCAATGGGATACGTTTCATGTCTAGCCTTTTTGTTGGAATGAAAGGACTGCTTGATGGCAGTAGCTAGATTCATGAGCTTCCAGCTCATTTAAGATTTCCTGGCGCATTTTTTTGCGCCAGGTTTTTTATTATTTAGCGAAGAGCTGGCTCATATCCTTGAATGCTTTGAACTCGAGCGCGTTACCACACGGGTCGAACAAGAACATCGTGGCTTGCTCACCGACCTGCCCTTTGAATCGAATGTAGGGTTCGATAACAAATTCAGTACCGAAGGACTTCAGGCGCTCGGCCAGTGCTTCCCATTGCGCCCATTCCAGAATGATGCCGAAGTGGGGAACCGGTACGTCGTGGCCGTCAACCGGATTGCTGTGAACACTCTCTTGAGAAGCGGTCTTTGGATGCTCGTGGATGACCAGTTGATGACCATAAAAATCAAAATCGACCCATTGAGTGCTGGAACGTCCCTCGGAGAGACCAAACACTTCACCGTAAAAGGTACGCGTAGCGGCCAGGTCGTAAACAGGAATTGCCAGGTGGAAAGGAGAAAGACTCATCAGGACTCCGAATGCAGTTTTTATAGGTTTATGAAGTCGGACAGCACGCTGACTGTCCGACAGCTTCTTTGAAGATGGATTTATGCTAAAGCGGCGCCATCGTAAAAAAAATCAATATATTTTTTTCATAAACACAAATAATTTTGATCAATTATTCAATGCAAAATACGCCGTTCGTTACGGCGTATCGGAGTTCCAATCCCCGGTTTAGAAGGCTTCCGATTTTCCTACTGGTCCCAACCTGCCTGAATCGCGCGGGTAATTTCGTCGACGAATACGCGTGTTTTGGTTGGCACGAGCCGACCCGGCGGCATCAACGCATAAATCCCGCCACTCTCCGAGCCCTGCCATTGCGGCAGGACAGGCACAAGTTCACCACTGCGAACGGAGGGCCCCGCTAGCCAATCCGGAGTAAGAATGATGCCGACGCCTTTGGCTGCCGCTTGAAGCAGTGACTCTGAATTGTCCGAAATCAACGGGCCAGTCGGCCGTACCGTCCGGTGCTGACCGCCGTTTTTAAGTACCCAGTCTGGCCAGCTTGAGTGACTACTGAATCCCAGGCAGGCATGTTCAGCCAAGGCTTCAGGCGTCTGAGGTTGCCCCTGCAAAGCGATATAGCTCGGGGATGCATAAAGCAGGTTGCGAAAAGGCGCGATCTGCTTGGCTACGAGCGTGCTGTCGCGCAACACTCCCACGCGGATAGCCACGTCAAATCCCTCTGCCACTACGTCGACGTAGCGATCGGCAAAACGCGCATCCACCCGGATTTTTGGATGCTGTACGATGAACGCGGGCAACAATGGCGCCACCCATCTGCGTCCAAAGGTGACGGGAAGTGACACCCGGAGCAATCCCTGAGGACTGGCCGCAAAGTTACTTGCCTCTTGGCCGGCACTGTCCAGCTCATCCAACAGTGCCCGAACACGCTGATAGTAAAGCGCCCCTACTTCGGTCAAAGAGACGCGCCGCGTGGTGCGTGACAACAGACGAATGCCGAGCCGCTCTTCCAGTTGCCCGATCCTTCGCGAGATGATTGTGGCGTCTCGTCCTATGACCTTGGCTGCATCTGTGAAGCTGAGGGCTTCCACTACTGCCACGAAGGCCGATAGCTCGTCCAGTGTCACGCGACCTAATAACTCCTGCATGTTATGCATGATGCTTATTCATTCCGACCTGATTGACCAGCATTGTGCATCGGTCAGCCTTTTTCGAACACTTGTTCGGCGGGAGCCGGCAGAATGGGATTTCCCCGTCGGCCCAGTCACCGGCAATCTTCATTTTCACAGGCGATTCTGGTGAGCAGTATGGGTACGCAGACGCACACGGTGAGGATGGTGTGTTTACCTATACCGGTATGGGCCAAACAAACGACACGCCCCTTACAAAAGGCAATCTTTCGAGCAGTGTTGAAACGTGATCGACACCAACCTCAACGGCGTTTTCCTCTGTGCCCGTGGTGCCTTCGGACTGATGCGAAAGCAACAGCCACAAGGCGGACGCATCATCAATAACGGCTCAATCTCGACCCACACCCCTCGCCCGTTCAGCAGCGCCTACACCGCCAGCAGACACGCGGTGCTGGGACTGACCAAATCGCTGGCCCTTGACGGGCGAGAATTCAACATCGCCTGCAGCCAGATCGACATTGGCAACCCCCTGACCGAAATGTCGGTGCGCATGACCAAAGGCGTGCGCCAGGCCAACGGCACCATCGCCGTGGAGCCAATGGTGGACGTCAAGCATGTGGCCGATGCCGTGCGCTACATCGCCGGTCTTCCGCTGGAGGCGAACGTCCTGAACATGACCGTCATAGCCAGTGCCATGCCGTTTGCCGGTCGCGGTTGAACCGGCCTTTTTTATTCCGCTACACGAGGTTTACATGAAGCCAGAAGTCTTGCAGCTCAGCCCGATCCTGATCCCTGAAATCAACGCGCGGCTCGATGAGCAGTTTACCGTCAGACGTTACTTCCAGCAGGCCGACAAGCAGGCTTATTTGCAGGAACACGGTGCGAACATTCGCGGGGTGATCACCGGCGGGCATACCGGAATCAGCCAGGCGCTGACGGCGCAACTACCAAAACTGGAAGTGGTGGCGGTCAACGGCGTGGGTACCGATGCGGTGGATCTGGCTTACGCCCGGGATCGCGGAATCCGCGTAACAGCAACCATCGGAGCGCTGACCGAAGATGTCGCCGACCTGGCCATCGGCTTGTTGATTGCCGTGTGCCGGGGTCTGTGCACCAGTGATCGTTATGTGCGTTCAGGCCAATGGCCCCATAGCCCGACGCCGTTGGCTGCGTTGCCGTTGGCACGTCAGGTGTCGGGCATGCGCATCGGGATCGTCGGCATGGGCCGGGTCGGCCGTGCCGTGGCGACCCGGGCCGCGGCGTTCGGCTGCCCGATCAGTTACACCGATTTGCAACCAATGGGCGACGTGAACCACTCCTTCATCGCCGACTTGAACCAGCTAGCACGCGACAGTGATGCACTGATTCTCGCGGCCGCCGCCGACAAGGCTGAAGCCATCATCAATGCCGAGGTGCTGCAGGCACTGGGCAAGGACGGGTATCTGATCAACGTGGCGCGCGGCAAGCTGGTCAACGAGGTCGATCTGGTGACGGCACTGGCCGCTGGAGAGATCGCAGGTGCGGCACTGGATGTGTTTGTCGATGAACCGAACGTCCCCGAGACACTGTTTGCCAACGAGAAAGTGGTGCTGCAGCCCCATCGCGCGAGTGCAACGCTGCAGACCCGCACGCGCATGGGTGAGATGGTGGTGGCGAGCCTGGTGGACAGTTTCGCCGGGAGAATACCGCAGGGTTGCGTGACTGACTGAACGTTGGCCGCCGAGGATACGTTGCGTCCCCTCGGCGGCTCGGTGTCAGGTAGACAGATCGACGCCCAACTGCGAAGGCCGTCTCTACGCCGCAGGCACCGGCTGAGTTGTCGACCGTAAACCATTGGATCTAGCTACCGGTTTCAAAGCGATCTGCAGGTTAAAGATGGTCTCCACATTGGCGTTCAGATGTTCAAAACCAAAGCCTAAAAATTTCTGTACATTTAAATCACGCATAAATTTTGAATAGACTAGTTGCTGATGATCATCGACAAGGAGAGCAGGATGACGACAACGCCAAGGAGATATATATGAGCTTCGCCATGACCATTTTCAGCATCTTCGCTGCTTGGATGACGGTAGCTATTGCCATGCTGTGGGGAGTACTGCGAATCGCACGTCGATACCAACCGCAAACCATCCACAGAACGGCCGATGATGTTTCCTGGCAGAGAAACTCGTCGATACAAGCCAGCATTTAGCTGGACGTCATTCTAATACCGAGTCAGAAAGCCCCAGATCGGACGTGCGTCGGTTGCGATGAATACTTAAGCACCGCACCGATAGACCATTCGGCGGATGGCGCCTTTGAAGTGAGAATCAACAGTACCCGCGAGGTGTTGCCGATTCACGCCGACTCCGGGTGATCGATGTCCTGCTGGGCAAAGGCTTCGATATTCTCATGTCCTGCGAACAATGCATCTACGGCACCTGCCTGACCCGCGTCCTGGCCGGAGAACCGGAGCATCGCGACCTGTTCCTGACCGAGGATGAACAGGCGCTCAATGATCAGTTCACACCTTGTTGCTCACGCTCCAGAAGCGCAGTGCTGGTGCTTGATCTCTGAGCATACATCGCAGAGAGAGGCGACTTCTACTTTAAACACCCACACAAAACCTCGTGTTTGGGTATCCATCAGCCGTTTTGCGCGTCCGATTCGAAATCGCTTCGTTGGGATCGCCCACACGCGTTATTCAAATATCAGTTTCGTCTCGGGACGAAATCTAGCCCAAATACGCGTTTTTCCGTTGAGAGGCGTCCTGTATTTCGTCTACATGCACACACGGAAATCCATGCTGTAGCGTAGCCGCTACACAGGGTTTCCCCACTGAATTAACCGCACCTTCCAGTACAGCGTAAATCGTAACGATTGGTGTGTCAGATATTGCGTTGATTCAGCTCACTGGCGGGCCTTAGGGATTCAGGCAATTTGGAACAGACCATCAACTTTTTGTGCCTGCCCAAGCCTCGCCTTCAAATCGCTGTCTATTTGTTCGGTATCCGCGCGATAAAGACCAACCCTGCGGTAGGCCTTGTGCTGATCTATGTCTATGCCTAAAAAGTGCCACACCACCCTCGAACAAACCGGTTTACGGGAATCACATGCGGAGACGCCCATCTTTAGCCCGTTGAGACGAGTTACTCGATTTTTAAAACTCGGGATGAGAATGGTTTGACTTATTTCATTAGACGTCAGCGATTCGTAGTCGATGAGGAAAAGCCTGTCCTGTAGGTAGTACGCAAGGCCTTTGTACTGAGAGCGATCGAGATCTTCGACACCTGGGATACTGGATTGCAAACGCTCATGACGTACATGATGTTCATACATGAAGCAGTCATCCTTCTCTCGCATATGCACCATCGAGCACGCGATGAACCCCGGATCCGACATTGTGTAGTAGTACTCGTGGTAGTACCCCAGTAAAGCCCGCATTTGTGGCGACGATTGCTGTCGAAGATGATCAATCGCTCGCTGTCGTGGGCTCATCTCCTCGGATAGGCTTGATCGCCTTGAGCCGGCAGTTCGGCAATCAAGCACGCCAGCGCTCCCAGGCGCTGATCCTCGCGGCGCTGCAAGCGATTGCCGGTACGCCTTATCGGATTGGCAGCCACGAAAGCGATGAGCTTGCACCGGGCCTTCGCAGCTACCACCTCAGCTATTCACGCCAGCAGGCCAAACACCCCCATGGGACGGTCAAAAGCCCACGCCATATCGTGTTTTATCGTGTGGCAAACGACGACGTGATCGAGATCGTCCGACTCCTTCATGACGCCATGGAAGTGCAACTGCACTTGCCCAACGACTGATCACCGACCTGGCCCAAAGGCTTAACTGGCCATGAACAGCGAAGGTAAGGCGCCCCGTTTACATCTCAACCTGAGCGCCCTCGCTGTCAGCCGACTCGGCGGCCAATTGAAGCAGGAGGTTCTGGGTCCGACCGGACTATCGAGACCCACCACCAGAAACACTATGTTCAACTTTGCGTACCACTTTCAATGCTGAACAATCGTTGCTTAGGCGTTTACCGTGGCCAGGCGCCTGGCATTACGCTCCAGCTGCCGATGGACACGCAGATCGATACCCCTAGTGATGAATGCCCTGGCAACATCACGCAAAACGCGAGCATCTCGCAAACTAATTTCAGGATAGGTACCGAGAGAAATACGGGGTTACTTATCGGCCCAGGAAAAGCGGAAGTGCCAGCACTTGGCGCCTTTCGTATTCAAAAAAAGGGGGTTTCTGGCCCTTCCAGCCCCCCTATAAATCTCGACTGACGGTGTGAACCCATTACACAAATGATGGTCTCCACATTGGATCCATTATCGCTATCAGCCAAAAAATCAACCGCTGATCCCTACGATGAGATCCGGCCCCGCCTGCCTGGGACGAAACCCTTAACAAAAACAAAGGCATCACTTTAGGAACTGGGTAGATGGAATGACCTCATCGAGCAAAAGATCCGAATAAAACAGCCACTGCCAGCAGTTCTCCAGCAGGTGGGCGATGTAGAGATGTTTCGCGGGAGGCCGATCCATAAGGAATGGAGATCCGTTCGCACATGTCTTCAAACAACTTTAACCCGCAGGCTAAAACCTTCTATCGGCCCATCGATGCCGCATTGCGTTGGTGCAATCTCATTCGTTACGAAGCGCAGATCGTGCAAGCGGCTTGGTCTTGCCCGGAAAAGCTCAGGAGCCTGTTTCCTCAATGGCCGTGCCTACAGGCCAATACCGACAAAATTTATGACGCCGTCCGCAATGGGGAATTACCGTATGGCTCCTTCGGCATTTCGGTCCCCTTGGGCACCCCCGTAGCGCTCACGCTGTTGACCGTTAGACACTCCGACTTACGTCTTTGGATGCAAATCTACTACCCCGATCAGCGGCCCGACTTCCTGTTCGAGTCGAATGACGACACTCAAGATAAAATCAGCCTGGGTGTTTACTTTGCACTCCAGGCCGAGCGGGATGCCCTCCTGCGAGAGCGCGATGCTTTGCAACGTCAGCTCCAAGATATCGAAGCTGACCTTCAGGCACTGGGACTTGAGCAGGAAAGTCTTAAAACACTGGTAAAAACGCAGGGAGAGCTCAGCGATCGTAGTGAACACACCTACCTGCAGATCATCGGTGCCTTGGTCAACACCGTCTTGGACGTGTCGCCCGCAGGTAAACCGCTTTCCGTGTTCAAGAGCCAAGCCGCAATCGTCGATGGGGTTATTGCTCGTTACGGTGAGACATTTGGTTTAAGCAAGCGAACACTGGATAAAAAGTTCGCAGCGGCCAACCGTAGCCTCAAAAAAACCACCTGAACCAAATCATTGCACTGCAATGCACTTGACTGCAGTGCAATGACTCCCTCGCTTTTCTGCTATTCACTTCAGGTCACTTCCCACCACGCGCCAAGCGGCGCCAGGAGTGACCAGCATGTCCAGCTCATCCGTCTCGCTCGCTGACAGCCCTCAACCACCGGCCGAACGTCACATCATGCGGCGTGACGAAGTGGAGCGGAAAACCGGCTTCAAGCGTGCGCACATCTACAACTTGATGAAGGAAGGTAAATTCCCTCATGCCAAACGCATTGGACTGCGCGCCGTCGGCTGGGACTCGCTGGAGATCGAACAGTGGATCACTGAGCGTTTGGCGCAGCAGGCCTGATGCCATGCGTGTGGTATCAGTGGTATCCACCAAAGGTGGAGTAGGCAAAACCACGGTAGCCGCCAACCTCGGCGGTCTACTGGCGGATGCTGGTCTGCGCGTCCTGCTACTGGATCTGGATAGCCAACCCACCCTCTCGAGCTACTACTCATTGAGCCACGAGTCTGCCGCTGGCGCGTACGAGCTCATTGCGCTCAACCTGACAGACCCCGCGCAGATAATTTCCACAACTACGGTTGTCGGTCTTGACCTGATCCTCTCCAACGACGATCACGGTCGACTGAGCCCCTTGCTGCTGCATGCCCCTGATGGCCGACTGCGTCTACGCAATCTACTGGATGCCTTCCGCCCCAGTTACGACCTGCTCTTGATCGATACCCAAGGCGCACGCAGCGTGTTGCTGGAGATGGCCATTCTCGCCTCCGATCTCGCCCTTTCTCCCATAACACCGGAAATACTCGCCGCCCGCGAACTGCGCCGCGGCACCTTGAAGCTGCTCGGCGAACTCGAACCGTTCCGTCACCTGGGCATTCCACCGCCCCCCTTACGACTGCTACTGAACCAGGTGAGCGCGATTCGGGTGGACACCCGGATGATCATCCGTGGCCTGCGCGAAACCATCACTGGGGCGACCAACATCTCGGTTCTAGACACCGTAGTTCCAGACCGAGTGGCATATCTCAATGCTGCCTCCCTCGGCCTTCCGGTCCACCGAATTGAGACGCGCCAGTCACGAGAGCGACGCTCGCCATCAGCGCTGGACACCATGCAAGCGCTGGCCAGCGAGTTGTTTCCGGAATGGTGCGACGCGATCTCTACGGTGGGCAGGTGCGCGGAGGCTCAATGAGACGAATCACCAAGCCGGTATTCTCGCCATATCACTTTTTATCAACCTTGCTGCCAACTGCGTTTGGCGAGGAGTCCTTTGATGTTGGATCAACTGCCCATCATCGTTCAACCATCCATTCGACCCCACCGCCCACCATGCGAGGAGTACTGCACCGTGGTCTTTCGCCTACAAGGTGGGCGCTCGGCCATGGGTTGGTTCCTCGCAGAACTCTCGCAACATTTCGAAGGTTCGGGGGACTGCCGAGATCGTCAAGTTCGAGGTCGGTGACCATTTGCGCAACCGGCGTTAACTGAGGTTGTTCCGATGAAGAAACTCAGTCAGGAGGAGATCATCGACAAGCTGCACCAGGGCCATTTCCCTCGGGGCCCGGAGCTGGAGCAGCTGTCCGGTCCACTCACCGACACGCCTATGCTGGTCACTCTGGAGCAGTTGCGCCCCTACGAACACAACCCGCGCTTCATTCGGAATCCGCTTTATGACGATATCAAGGCGTCCATCCGTGAACGCGGGCTGGATCAACCGCCGCCGATTACTCGCCGCCCGGGAGAAACCTATTTCATCATCCGCAACGGCGGTAATACGCGCTTGGCGATTCTCGGCGAGCTGTGGCAGGAAACTCGCGACGAGCGCTTCTTCCGCATTCATTGCCTGTTCCGACCCTGGACCAATGAAATCACCGCCCTGCTCGGCCATCTGGCCGAAAGCGACCTGCACGGCCAACTCACTTTCATCGAACGGGCTCTGGCGGTAGCCAAACTCAAAACCATGCTCGAAGCAGAGGGAGCTGCGCTCTCACAACGTGAGCTGGCACGACGTCTTGCCGCTGGAGGCTATCCGATTTCGCAGTCGCATGTCAGCCGGATGCTGGACACCCTCGAACACTTACTACCCGCCATTCCACAAACCCTGTATACCGGATTGGGTAAGCCCCAGATCGAACGTCTAATCGGTCTGCATAGCCAGGCTGAACGAACCTGGAACCGTTATCCAACCGCCACCGTTGCATTCGCCGAGTTTTGGCTCGACACCCTGGGCTCCTTCGATACCGACCCCGAGTCCTTCGATCTTGAGCAAATCCAGGATGAACTGCTCGAGCGCATGAGCCGCGTGCTCGGACAGTCCTACCGTATGCTGGCCCTGGAACTGAGCGATACCCAACGGGTCATCTCGACGTCAGGCGTTGTCGTCACCACGCCCTCGGAGAACGGCCATCTGCCGAGCGTTGATGAAGCCGCGGCCGGACCTCCCTCCTCTAAGCCGCGTCCCAAATCAACTGAGGTCAGGACCCAGACCGAAACAGCGCGAGAGGAGCTGCTCACACCGCCCGAAACGAATGTCGTATCAACGGTCAGCCCTCCGTCACGTGTCCAACAGATTCGCGAACAGATCGAGCGCGACACTGCCACTGAAGTAGCACCGACCGTTGAAATCTGCCCGATCGACGACATCTGGATCATCGCACCAACACTGGATACCCCCGAGCAGCTACGTTTAGCCATTGCCGGACTGGCTCGGGAAATGGCGACCTATGCCGGACACTCCGAAAGCATCATCGATCAGAAGCATGGCTTGGGCTTCGCCCTGAACATCGAGCGACTTGATCTTGCAGCACCTCGCGCGACCGGCGTTCACCTACTGCTCCTGGCCCTGTTGCGCGCTCAAGACGAGGTGGACTGGGAGGATCGCAAGCAACTGCCCTCCGCCCTGTTCGGCCAGCTGTTGTTGGGGGTCTATCAACTCCCGCTGACAGATCGTCCCGCCGTGGATGTGGGACTGGAACGACTGCCCGACAGTCTATTAATCAAACTGTATCGCCTGATCCGCTTGGCCCGGCGCCTGATCGACTTAACGCTTACCCCTGAAGACGACTCACCGAAGGAGTTACCATGAATCTGTCCTTCAATGTCCTCAACCAGGCCATGCTGACCCAGGTGCTGCATGAGCTGCGCCTGGGTAATCTGCAACGCTGTAAGGCACTCGGACTGGCTGAAGACGACATCTATTTACTGCAATCCTTACCGCCTGCCACACTGTCACGCTTGGCCCATGCCACCGTACCCTGGGTTGAAGTCAAGATTGACTCGCCGGTGCTGCATCGCTTAATTGAGCAAGCCGAACGCGACGAGCAAAATGAACGTTTGATCAACCGAGCGCTCAAGCTCGGCGCCAGCAGTACCATCATGTACCAGTGCTTTGGCTTGGCGCATTCGGAAACCGCCCTGCGCCGACGTCTACTCAAGATAGAAACCCGTAAAGGCCGCCCTCAACATTTGAGCGAAGCGCAGGAACATGCGCTCTGGCAGCGTTGGTGCCAACTACGCGCTCAAGACGGGACCGAGGATCAGCTCGACGCCATGATGATGCTAGCGGAGGAGCAACAGATCAGCTTGACCATCGTTTGGCAGCAGATTGACCAGTACAGCAACGGAACATGAACACTGCCCCTTCCAATCGCTGGCAGCGTGTCCTGCAGCAATGCACCCAGCAGTTGAATGAACGCTGGCCCGCACGCCCTACCACTGAGCCACCCTCCAACCAGGCTCTGCAGGCTGGCTTTCTGTTCAGTGGCCAATCACACGAAGTCGTGCCGCGTCGACTGCTGTTGGATAATCGCCTGACGCCATTGGAGCGTAATGCCTGGCAGGTGTTTCGACTCATGTTGCAAGGCCAGGGCGTGGTCACACCACGCTATGAGGATTTGCAGCCTTACCTGTCGAGCGTGCCCTATGGCGCGTTAGCCTCCCGTGAAACCATTGCTCGCGTGTTGACGATGCTCAGGCTCACTCGCTGGCTGAGCTTGGTGAGTCGCGGCCGCGATCAGCTCAGCGGGCGCCTACGAGGTTCTCTGTATGTTCTGCACGATGAGCCATTAACCCCCGCCGAAGCCATGGAGCTGGATCAGGATTACCTGGAGCTGGTCGGGCATGCCCTCTCTCATACGACCAAGGCAGTGCGCATCGTCGCCCAGCATGCTGTGGAAGAAATTCGCCAGGACACCCGTATTGATTTAGGTCAGCTCCCCACGCGGCTCGACAGCTGGGGCGAACACTGGATGCAGCAAGGATTGGATCAGGCAACCGATGACGCGATGCACGATTCCGAACTGGGCGGCGATCACCTCGTTCGGAATCGTGCAAGCCCTCGTTCGGATTCCGAATCGGGCCTGAACGCCAGTGTTTCCGGCACCGTTCGGAATCCGAACGCCGCCTGTACTGTATTAAAAGAAAGTATTTGTACTGTACCGCGCGCGACCCCAGCGGTGGATAACCTGCACTGGCCCGATCCGCTGCACCTCAGTCCAAGCGAGCGTCAGGCCGTCGCCGTGGCGCTGAACAAGCTCAAACCAGCGGATCGTCAGGCGGTGCTCAACGAAGCGAGCGCACGCTGTACGGCAGGAGGTATCCGCAAGCCAGCGGCGTATCTGATGGGCCTGATCCAGCGCGCACTGAAAGGCGACTTTCGTCCTTGGGCAGGTCAGACAGAACCCTCACCCATTGCAGAACCGCCCCCAACTGCACCCTCACGCCCATCTCGAAAACAGGGCGAACCCGCCTCCGCCCTCGTCCAAGCGTGCCTGAATGAGCTACGCCAATTGCGTGGCAAACGCCCTGGACCTCAGTAGATTTGATGCCAGTGGCATCAAATCTACTGAGTTCTACTGTGAGATCGCAAAGGGCCGAACCTGCGCAATCCGAGCGTCATCGCCATCGCCCCCCATGGAATTGATGCCACCAACGTCACGCGCGAACGTCTCTGGAACTTACTCTCTCACACCAAACCGAACAGACCGCATTCAGCTTTTTGGCTGCCCTTGACCCTCATCTGTCGCAACGTTCCCCTCCAAGCCCATGCGAGGACAACACCGTGGCCGATCACTATCAACTCAACCTGGGGTCATTGCGCAGCAGCATCACCCTGACCCTGCACACGCACCACGCCGCCCGCATCTGGCAAGGTCGGACCGCACGCGAAGGCGTCCACTCGATCATGGGTATGGCCGGCTACATCAGTGTCACCAACCTGATCAAGCAAACCGCGGCCCAGGACGATCCCTATGCCGACTGGGCCATCGTGCAACTCGAAGAAAAACTGATGCAGGCCAAGGCTGGAATGCTGGAACTGACCCAGCAGCTGGATCGAATCAGGCAGGACCTGCCGACACAGATCGACATGGGCGACAACCTCAACATCCACCCCGTTACCTTGCCGTTGTACATCAGTAGCCAGTTGGGCTTTCTGGCGGTCTACCTGTTGACCGACTACGACACTCTGGTGCGTCGCACCCTATTGGCCCATCACACCGCCTTGATTGGCCGCATCGACATGGAAGCCTGGATTGACGACGGCGCCCATCTATTGCGCAGCCTGTTCGGCCAGGCGCAGCGCTATCGGCATGCTGGTGTCACCCGCGACGACATGGCGGCGAACAACGCCCGTGCCCTGGCGGCCATCGAGAAAATGGGATTGCCCCCCATGGACATCCTTGAGGGGCATCGCCGCTCCCAGTTCGCGCCGCCGATCATTCGTCGTGGTGCTGTGGCAGTGGATGACGCTGACGCGTTGGCAGAGGAAGCGAGAGCGCCATCTGCGACAGTGGATGAGCCGGAAGACGAAGCATGAGCCCCATGATCCCGACTCAACCAGTGCCCTTCGAAGCGCTGACACCGGATGCCTATCGACAGCTCGAACACGCAGCCTCTCTAAAAGGCCTTTTAAAACCTTTTAAGGGTAAGGGGGAGTTGGAGCACCTGGCGCAGGTGGCGAGGGACATCGAGGCGCAGTTATGTCACCTGATGGAGGCTGTTGTGCAGCAAGCTGGACAGCCCCCTTACTCACTGCTGGATATTCGATTGGTGCTGCAGAACACCAGCGCTGGCAGCACCTTTTTACGTTGGCGCACCCGTGACTTTGCCCGTATGGGGGTTGCGGTCTGGGAGCGCCAGGTTTGCAACAAAGCCCTGCCGCAGGCCGTACGTGAGGGATTGCACCGTTTCGAATGCGAGCGCATTGCACTGAATTTGCAGATGAGCGTGGTGCATTCGCTCTACCGCCAGGCCTCGACCTGCGCGATCAAAATGGCCAGTGCCGAACGGTTGCTGCGCCAACTCACAACTGCAGTGGAGGTATCACGATGAGTACTTTTTTCGTCGGCGAAGGCAACATTGGCAGTACGCCAGAGTTCCAGGAGTTCCCATCAGGCAATGACGAGCCACGGCGTTTGTTACGGCTGAATGTGTACTTCGACAACCCCGTGCCACGCGAGGGCAGCTATGAAGATCGAGGCGGCTATTGGGCGCCAGTTGAGCTCTGGCACCGAGAGGCTGAACACTGGAGCACGCTGTACCAGAAGGGCATGCGCGTGCTAGTCGAAGGCCGCACCGTACGCGATGAGTGGGAGGACAGCGAAGACAATGCGCGAGTCACCTTCAAGATCGAGGCCCGTCGAGTCGGCATCCTGCCTCATCGGGTGCACAGTGTAGTCATGCGGGAACGATCCAGTGAACCGGCGTCATCTGCGACACCCGCCGGGCAAAATACAGAGCAGGCCAGTTCACCTGCGTCGAAACCCAAAAAGCGCAGAGGATAGCCACCGTCGGCCTGACAGACTTCAGGCACAAAAATTGCGCCTTTGCGCGAAGTTGCTAGCCTATTGTTACTCGCTGCTCGTGAAGATCCACCCTGTCGTCCACGCTAAAACGGGGTAGTAGCCTCGGGCCATTTAAGCCTGCCCTTACCGACTAATATGAGAAACTTGGAATTCAGGTTTCTCGTATCTCGCAACGACTGTTTCCAACAACGCTGCTCCGAACTCAAACCGGAGCAGTTCTATGCGCCTCTTCCTCTGTGAGAAACCTTCCCAAGGTCGAGACATCGCCAAAGTACTCGGAGCCACCCAACGCGGTGATGGTTGCCTGATTGGCACCGACTCAACCGTCACCTGGTGTATCGGCCATCTTCTGGAGACGGCCCCACCCGAAGCCTATGGCACTCAGTACAAGAACTGGTCGTTGGATCATCTACCGATCGTTCCCTCGCAGTGGCAGGTCGAGGTCAAACCCAAGACTGCCGCGCAGTTCAAAGTCATCAAGCGCCTGCTCAGTGAAGCCACCACCGTCATCATCGCGACCGACGCCGACCGCGAAGGTGAAATGATTGCCCGCGAGTTACTCGAGCTCTGCAAGTATCAAGGCCCCGTTCAGCGCCTCTGGTTGTCCGCACTCAACGAGGCCTCGATTCGCAAAGCACTGTCCTCGCTGAAGTCTGGACAGGAGACCTACCCCCTCTATCACTCGGCCCTCGCCCGCAGCCGCGCCGACTGGCTGATCGGCATGAACCTCAGTCGTTTGTTTACTCTCCTCGGTCGTCGGGCGGGCTACGACGGCGTATTGTCGGTTGGACGCGTCCAGACACCCACTTTACGTCTGGTGGTCAATCGAGATCGTGCGATCGCCAGCTTCGTCTCGGTGCCCTACTGGGAAGTAAATGTGCACCTGTCCTCAATGGGGCAACCATTCATTGCGTCGTGGCAACCACCAAGCTCAGGACGAGATGAGGCCGGTCGTTGCCTGCAGCAGGCGCTTGCCAGTCAAACGGTCCAAGCGATCTCTTGCAGTAAGACCGCCACAGTCCTCTCGGTGCAGACTGAGCATTCCCGCGAAGCGCCACCCCTGCCCTTCGACCTGAGCACACTGCAAGAAGTCTGCTCGCGCAAGTTGGGTCTCGGAGTCCAGGAAGTCCTGAACATTGCCCAGGCTCTGTACGAAACCCACAAGGCCACCACCTACCCGCGCAGCGATTGCCGCTATTTACCAGAGAGTATGTTCAACGAGGTACCCGCCGTATTCGATGCCCTGCTCAAAACGGATCCCGCGCTGCAGCCCGCATTGGGAAGACTCGATCGATCACTGCACTCCCGCGTGTGGAACGATGCCAAGGTCACCGCGCACCACGCCATCATCCCCACCACCGAGCCGGCGAACCTTGCGCGGATGTCCGAACAAGAACGCCAAGTCTACGAACTGATCCGTAGCCACTACCTCGCACAATTTCTGCCGCATCATGAGTTTGATCGGACCCAGATCGAACTGCAGTGTGGCGAAGAGCGATTGACCGCTATTGGCAAACAGATCCTGGTCCAGGGCTGGAAAAGCTTGCTCTGCGAAAATACCGAAGAGGATGAGCCCAGTCACAAGTCCCAAGTATTGCCCGTCTTGCAACAGGGTACTCAGTGCACCGTGGACGACGTCGAACTCAAGTCCATGCGCACTGCCGCTCCCAAGCCACTCACTGAGGGCGATCTGATCAAGGCCATGAAAAATTTGGCCAAGCTGGTCAACGACCCACGCCTGAAACAGAAGCTTCGGGACACCACCGGTATCGGCACCGAAGCCACGCGAGCCGGCATCATCAAAGGGTTGATTGATCGCGGTTATTTGCTGAAGAAAAAACGCGCTTTAATGGCCACGGCGGCGGCCCATACCCTGATCGAGGCGGTACCCGCTGCAATCGCAGACCCCGGCATGACCGCGATCTGGGAACAGGCTCTGGACGAAATCGAAGCGGGACGTCTGTCCCTGGATGCATTCATCGACAAGCAGGCGAACTGGATTGCGCAATTAGTCGAACACTGCGGAACGCTCACCTTGGCGCTACCTGCCGAAGCTGGTCCCACCTGTCCCATTTGCAACGCTTCAATGCTCAGACGAAAGGGGAAATCAGGCCCGTTCTGGTCATGCTCCCACTACCCGAACTGCAAGGGCACTGTGCCGATCAGAAAAGATTCGCGTAGCCCATGACGCTCCATTGAAGATCAACATGAATATTGGGGCGATGTGCTGGTCAGTGCATTATCAACGAAGACTGATCCCTCTCTAAATCGCTTAGCGGTTGCCCGATTTCACGGGCCAAGGCGATGCCTGTCGAAATCCATATCTGCCCCAGCTCGTTGAACGCTTTCAGGTGAGCAGGATTTTCGTTGAGCCAATGAACAAGGCTGTCGAAGTGTTCGGGGTTATCCGGGCAATCATGGATCTTGATGAACAGCTCCAGTGTTCTATCCCAGATCAGATCCATGATGTTCTCGCTCTTCTCTTCCATGCTCAACCATCCCTCAGCGTGGCCCTATCAGACCGTTCATTCTCACTGACCACCTCGGACTCTGATTCCTGGAGGAATAGAAGCCACGTCGCATTACACAGCGATTTCAGTCAATATAACAACCTTAAAAGTCGATACTCAACCTTTAAGGATGTTCATGTCAATGGGTCTTTGCTCAACCATTCGGGTTGAACTGGAGAACTCATCACTTGGCACATAAACATCCAACCCAAGCCCAAATCGGGCGCATGATCGCGAAACACCGGACCGAGCGTAATCTGACCCAAGAAGAGGTGGCTGAGCGCATGGGGATCGGCAGTGAAGCCATATCGCGCCTGGAGCGGGGTGTGGTAGAACTTTCCGTGGTCAAGCTGATGCAGTTAGCGGATATTTTCGACTGCAGGATGGATGAACTGCTGACGGAGTCGAGCAATCGTCCCAATGACCAGGGCCAGATGATCGCGGGTCTGCTGAGTGGCCTGAAAGAAAGCGACCGTGCCTTTATCCTGGCGACCGTCGAACAATTGGCTGCTCATCTCGCCAACAAGTGAGCTTATGCGCTCGCATTCGATATAGGGGCCGTTGAGGGGAGGCTCTCTGCCTTGACGTCATCCCGCCCTCTCTGCTGTAGTGCCTCAGGATCATCGCCAACGGCGACCCAAGACCGATTCGCTCCGGGCAGCTCGGTCGAACTCATTGAGTTCGGAGCCTTCTCTTCTGTGGGATTTCGCTCCCGTTTTGTGCTCGACCTGATCGTGGTGGCGGATGACCAGTGTTGCCTCTAGGGCAACAGCGGTCATCCGCTTCGGCGATCGTATTCAGTCCCGGAGCCCGCCGGGGAAACACTGGGCACCCTTTGTGCGCGGATGCGTGCCAGCATGTTCCGACCCAGGCCACGACAAGGGTCGGTTGGCGAATCATGGCGCAATTAAACCAAGTGTTGCGAGGAGCTTGTCGACTGCGTCAGACCGCCAAAGGTGGCTTTTCTCTTCCTCGCCTGACTATCCGTCAGGCCCACTCTTCACTTTCTTCAGTCCAGTGACTGCCACTGTATTCCGGCCATAAAAAATCGGGTGACAGCGTCTTGACGCGCCCCTGTGACAGGCTTATACAAAAGGCGTGGTTCGCTGTCGTTGACAGCCCAGCCCAGGTAGCCTGAACCTTCAAGGCTACGCCACGTTCGTGGTGGTTTACCCAAGTGCGATCAGCGTTCGGAAGCTCGCGCGGTTACCGCTTCAGCGGTAATGAATGCCCACTCCCCCATGCCTGCGGATCACCACCGCAGACCTTTCTCTGCTGCACCGCTATTCCTCCAGACGCATTGATCTGCTCGTCATCGGCTTGCCGGTGGCGAGTCGTTCATCGTTCGCCTCCACCTTACCCACCCTGACGGGGCTCACTCTCCCGTCAGGGATTGTGCGTCACCGTTTTCCCTTGAAACAGGAGAACCACCATGGCCCACGCCAACCAATCCCAAGAAACGACTACTTACTTCAATCTGCACACCGTCGGTATCGGCTATCTCAACCGTGTGCGTGAAGTGCAAGTCCGCCGCGGTCAGCCATTCATGGCCTGCGACATCGCCGCCCTGCACGGTGCCACCGATGCGGTGGAATACACCCGCTTCGACTGCAAAGTCGCTGGGGGCGAAGCTGAACGCTTGATTCGTCTCTATATGGACGCCGTCAACGCCGAGAAAAAGGTCTTGCTGTCGTTCCGTATCGGCGACCTGTGGATCGATCCGTTTCTCTACGAGAAAGGCGATAAACAAGGCCAACCGGGCGCCAGTCTGAAAGGTCGTTTGCTGTTCATTGACTGGATCAAGGTCAACGGCACGTTCGAGTACAAAGCGCCCGCCAGGCAGGAAGCAACAGCACCTGCTGAGCAAGCGCCAAACAGTGAGCCATCCCCAACATCGGCTGATGCCGAAGCTGAGGAGACCGAAAACCCAACAGAGGCTCAGGTCGAACCTGAATCTCCACCCACTCCCCGCACGGCTCGCCGTGACGCCACCCATACCGTTCAGTCCGCCTGAACAGTCCACGATGTTTCTCATCAAGGCGCTCCCTCGAGCGCCTTTTCTTCAATCAAAAAAAGAGAGTCGTCATGGAATCCTTCTGGCTTTGCGACGACTGCCTGTTCGCTTCGGCTTACGAGGACTACAGCACGTTATCGCTCTACTACACGACGGATGAAATCGTGAAACGCATCGCCGCCATCCATCGTGGATTGGTTCGGTTAATGCCCATCAGTGCCGACTTCGATCCCGAAACCGGCTGCGGAATAAAAGCCTTTTCATCGTTACCCTGCGACGGTTGTGGCTCACACCTACACGGTCAACGCCACCGATTCACTCGGCTGTAAACAGCGCGTCATCGGCTAATGCCCGCGACTCTCTATCCACCTCGGGGACACCACTCCCCTCGGGCGTGTACCCCTGATTGTTCCCTTCGGAGGTACTACCATGAACACCCAACTCACACTGATTGAAACCTCGGATTTCGAGGCTGATCGTATCGTCCAAGAAAACCAGGTGATCGACGAAGCGCTGCATATTCTGGATCGTCGGCTGTTCGCCCGCGGCCCTAACCTGACGTCGCCTGACGCCGTGGCCTCATACCTAAAACTGCATCTTGCGCAACAAGAACATGAAGTCTTCGGCGTGATTTTTCTCGATGCCAAGCACCGGGTGCTCGCGTTCGAAATCCTGTTTTACGGCAGTATTGACGGCGCCAGCGTTTACCCCCGACAGGTCATTAAGAGGTCCATGGTCCATAACGCGGGCGCTGCCATTTTGGTTCATAACCACCCCTCAGGTTGTACCGAACCCAGCCAGGCAGATCGCCTGCTGACCGCACGCCTGAAGGAAACCCTGGCCTTGGTCGACGTGCGTGTACTGGACCATTTTATCGTGGGCGAAGGCCGTCCCCTCTCTCTGGCCGAACATGGCTGGCTTTAACCCTCACAGGCGCCTTCAGGCGCCTTGTTCATTTTCATCCTGGAGAACCCTCATGAACCCCACACCCCAAGCCCCAGCCCTGCTGCTCACCTCAAACCCATTTGCTCGCGGGTACGACAACCTGCATATCGAACGGCTGCTACTGATCACCTATGAAGACGACTGCCCTCCCTGCTTTCGACCAGTGCATGACGTACAAGCCCATCTGCCCGACGATGAGCTGCAACTGTTCCCCTGTCTGTTCAACGATGATTTCGCCTTGATCAGTGAGGGTCAATCTATTCCGGAGAGGTTGGATGAACGCGGTCAGTCCACCGGGCTGGTACGCCAAGTGATCTACGCCGTGATGGGTGAAATGCTCAACGAGCGACATCACGTCGGCGATCTGTACTCCTTGGAAGAAGCCCAAGCCATGGTCCATCGCTTGAACTTCGAAACGGGACACTACAGTCGAGCCTGGGAAATCAGTACCGCACACCTTCCTGCAGAAGCGATGTTCTATCTGGAGGAGTGGGTCAGTAACACCGCTCCGCGGCAAACTGGCCTCTTGTTCGAGCTTTTTACGTTGCCGGATTGCTGCGGCATCGGTTGCAAACTGATCGGCACGCCCTGGACCGACGATAACCTGGTGCAGATCGAGGGCCGTCCTTATTCATCGCTGAGGCAAGAGCAGCTCAATGCCGGCACACCGGAAGCCCTGGTCAACGTACTGTATCTAGCGGCATTGGCGGATGTGCGATTGTTGATCTTCGACCCCGACGCTACCGTTTTGGATGGGCTCGCCATTTTTGATTAATAGCAACGCGTTCAGCGTTAACACGACCCGCCTTGAATCAACTTTCTCACTGAATCGCTCCTTCACCTCATGTCAGGTTCTGCACTGAATCTGACATGAGGTTTTTTCCATGGAGCGTTTTCTCACACCTGTCTGCCTGCTGGGTTTGTTGAGCGCCTGCACCGCGACAATCCCCAACCCATTGCCGACCACTCCAGAGATCGACAGTGGCACCAATCGGGCACAGGCCTCGAGGGGCACAACCGAAGAACATCATCCGGCAGAACTCCGTTATGGCCGCTATACGCTGGTCAGCACCGAGCCCACCACGGAACAACGCGATCTTCTCGCCCAAATCATCGACGTGAGCATTCCGTCCAACCTGAACCCTTCGGTGCAGGATGCGCTGCATTACGTCTTGCAGCGCTCGGGTTATTCGCTCTGCCCTGCCGCCGAGCCAGTGAAGGTACTGTTTACCCGCCCCCTGCCGGCCGCCCATTACTGGCTCGGCCCGATGCCTTTGCGCCGCGCGCTACAAGTGCTGGCTGGCCCCACCTGGCAACTCACGACCGATGAAGTCAGCCGTTCGGTCTGCTTCGAGCAGCAGAAAACCGATGCCGGCATCACGCTGATCACACCGGTCTCGCCCCATCAGTCGGAGGCACGTTCATGAGAGCCTCGACATTTCAAACCCTCATCATTGGGCTGCTTTGCTTGGCGGCCGCCGCCCTGAGCGGTGGTTTGTATAACCAGTATCAACACTTGGCCGAACTGCAGAGCACGAACACGCAATACCAACAAACCCTGGACACCCTGCAACGTGATGCAAACGCCCTCAAGGATGCACAGGAAAGACTGCAGTACGCGCTGAAAGACCTGAAGCAAATGGTCGATTCCGGTGAGCAACAGGCCAACACCCTCGATCCGATGTTGGATCAGTGGGCGCAAGAGATACAGGAACTGCGCGATGGTCTCGCAGCCCGCGCCACCCAGGCAGACCTGACTGCGCTGCGCGCACGCCTTGAACAGGTCGAGCAGCAGCTCCTGGACCTCAAGGCTCAGCCTTCCCCCTCACCGCCGACGCCTTCCGCGATCAAACCGAAAAAAGCTGCTCGCCTGAAGCCCGCCCCGCTCTCGCCACCGTTCTCGGTGTTGAGTGTCGAATCCCGCGGGGGGGAGCGCTTTCTGGCGGTCGCCCCCCATGACAGTCGCTCGCTCATGGATGTTCGGCTGCTGCATAGCGGCGAGCAGCTCGGCACCTGGAAGCTGAAGGTGCTGGAACCGAACTCCGCCATCTTCGCGCTGGCCGCTCAGCCAGACCAGACCGTGCAACTCCCTTGAGAAGCGATCATGAACAGAGCCCTAATGCCCGCCGTCGTCTGTCTGGTTTCGCTACTGACCACGGGCGTTGCAATGGGTATCCCCGTCACGACACAGTCACGGATGCAGGACTCTCTATCCGCTCCCCTGGGGCGTTCTGACTCTGAACAGGCGGCGAGCTGGGGGCTGACGGAGCAAGAGTGGACGCGCTTTGAACAAATCCAAGCCGGCCCACGCGGTTTCTGGAGCCCGAACCTCGATCCGTTGACCGCACTCGGGGTCGAGGCCCAGACCGACCAAGAGCGTCAGCGCTATGCCGAACTACAGGTAGCGCTGGAAGCCAAACGCGCCGAGCGCGAATTGGCCTATCAAAACGCTTACACCACGGCCTGGGCCAAGCTGTTTCCCGGGCTGCTGCCGATCCAGGGCATGGCCTCCCCGTCCCCTGTCAGCTCATCAATCGTGCCGCGCCAGGCCCTGTTTGTGGAGGACCACTGCCCGGCGTGCACCGCCGAAGCGCAGCGTCTGCAAAGCAGTGATACGGCGTTCGATATCTACCTGGTAGGCAGCCAAGGCGAGGATGAACGCGTCCGTAGCTGGGCTCGGCAAGCGGATATCGACCCAGCCAAGGTTCAACGCCGGCAGATCACCTTGAACCATGACCGTGGTCGCTGGTTCAGCCTGGGGGCCCCAGGGCCATTGCCTGCCACATTTCAACAGGTGAATGGACAATGGCAACGCCTCGACTGAGTGGTCTTGCGCTCCTGCTGACGATGCTCGCCGTCCAGGCGGACGAACTTCCGCCTCCTGCCTATCAACTGGCGGCGCATGACGCCGACATCCCTTCTACGGTGCTGTTCGCGATTGCCCTACAGGAAAGTGGTAGACGCGTCCGTGGTCGACTGCGGCCCTGGCCGTGGACTCTGAACATCGCCGGTAGTCCTTACCGCTTCGCCACTCGCCAGGCGGCCTGTCACGCCTTACTTCAGGCGCTCACTCAACATGACGCCAAGCGGGTCGATGTCGGTCTTGGACAAACCAACCTGGGTTACCACGGGCAACATTTTTCCAGTCCCTGCGAAGCCCTCGATCCCTACCGAAATCTCGCTGTCACCGCCGCGCTGTTGCAGGAGCATTACGCCGCCACCGGTGATTGGGTGTCAGCCGCCGGACGCTATCACCGCCCGGCAGGAGGAACGCCGGCCGCGCGTTACCGCGCCGGCTTTTCCCGGCAATTCGAACGCTTGCTGGTTTCCTTTACACAGGGCACACCACCATGAAGCGAATACCTCTTGGCTGTTATTGCCTCCTGCTCTTGGCACCTTTTACCCAGCCGCAATTGACCGTAGCCGGGGATCAGCCTAGCGGCTTCACCCGACCCCATTTCCAAGCAGCCAGGCCGCCAGTAAACAACAAGATCCAGCCTGATCGGGCCATGCATGCGGACTTGTCCACGTTTGCCGATGAAGCCTGGATACTGCCCGTCCGCAGCTCCCTCCTAAGTCCAGGCCAGATCACGTCTCGCGCCCTGAACATGCCGGGTTTGCGGCCATTTTTCCTGGTCGGTGACGATCCTCAATCACTGGTTTGGTTGCGTCAACGCGCAGCTGAACTGCAGGAAATGGACGCTGCCGGCCTCGCCGTCGAAGTGGCCGATACTGAAGCCCTGGCCCGGATTCGAGCAGCCGCTCCGAGCATCACCATTCTGCCGGTCAACGGTAACGACATCGCGACCCGCCTGCAGATTGAGCACTACCCCGTCTTGATCACTGCCACCACACTGGAACAGTGAGTCCTAGGTCATGGCCGAGCATGCAATGGAGTCCAAGCTCCGGCCAGCGGTGGAGCTGTACACCGTAGCGATCTGCATCGCCGCCGCGGTGTTGTGCGTGTACTCGCCCTGGGCTGTGGCCCTGTCACCCGAGATCGGGCTGGTTGCAGCGCTGGCCTATGCCCTGTTCGGCCTGATTCGCCTGCGACAAGCCTGGGAGGTGTTGCGTTATCGGCGCAATATCCGCCGGCTGCCCCGCTACGAACTGACCAGTCGCCAGATTCCGATCAGCCGCAAACGTCTGTTCATGGGTCGCGGCTTTCGCTGGACCCGTCTGCACACCCAGCGCTTGGTCGAGGCCCAGGATCCGGCGGTCGCTCACTATGTCGACCAACCGCCCCGTTACCGCCTGGCACGTGGACTCGAACGTCGCCTGGAACATGCACCGTTTCCGCTTTCGACACTGGCGCGTGTCACGGCTTGGGACAGTGCCTTCAATCCCTTACGCCCTTTGCCCCCGGTCGGTGGCTCGCCGCTGTTGCATGGGGTCGAGCCCGACGAAAACGAAGTCAGTCTGCCGTTGGGCGAACGGGTCGGACACACCCTGGTGCTGGGCACTACCCGCGTCGGCAAGACGCGACTCGCCGAGGTGTACATCACCCAGGACATTCATCGCATCGAACATGAGGTGGTCATCGTCTTCGATCCGAAGGGCGATGCCGACTTGCTCAAGCGGATGTACGTCGAAGCCAAACGCGCCGGTCGGGAAAAGGAATTCTATGTTTTCCATCTGGGCTGGCCGGAGATCTCCGCGCGCTACAACGCGGTGGGACGTTTCGGACGTATTTCGGAAGTGGCGTCACGCATTGCTGGGCAGCTCAGCGGTGAAGGTAACTCTGCGGCCTTCCGTGAGTTCGCCTGGCGCTTCGTCAACATCATTGCCCGGGCTTTGATCGAGTTGGGCCGACGCCCAGACTACCTGCAGATCCAGCGACATGTGGTCAACATCGACGCGCTGTTCATCGAGTACGCCCAGCAGTTTTTCGCCAAAACCGATCCGAAAGCGTGGGAAGTGATCGTCCAGCTTGAAGGCAAGCTCACCGATAAGAACATTCCCCGGCATATGGTGGGACGCGAAAAGCGTGTGGTGGCCATCGAGCAGTACCTGGCGGTGAAACGGGTATTTGATCCGGTAATGGACGGACTGCGTTCGGCGGTACGCTATGACCGTACTTACTTCGACAAAATCGTTGCCTCGCTACTGCCGCTGCTGGAGAAACTCACCACCGGCAAGACCGCCCAACTACTGGCCCCCAACTACACCGATTTAGATGACCCGCGGCCAATCTTCGACTGGATGCAGATCATCCGAAAACGCGGCATCGTCTACGTCGGTCTGGATGCGCTGACCGACGCCGAAGTCGCCGCCGCTGTGGGCAACTCCATGTTCGCTGATTTGGTCTCGGTCGCCGGCCACATCTACAAACATGGCATTGACCATGGCCTACCCCCATCGGGCAGCAGCAGTGACAAGTTGCCGATCAACCTGCACGCCGATGAGTTCAACGAGCTGATGGGCGATGAATTCATCCCCCTGATCAACAAGGGTGGCGGCGCCGGTATCCAGGTAACCGCCTACACCCAGACCCTCAGCGATATCGAAGCACGTATCGGCAACCGCGCAAAAGCTGGCCAGGTGATCGGCAATTTCAACACCCTGCAGATGCTCCGCGTGCGCGAAACCGCCACCGCTGAACTGCTCACCCAGCAGTTGCCCAAGGTCAATGTGCTGAGCAGAACCCTGGTGTCAGGCGCCACCGACACCTCCGATCCTGAGGCCAACACGGACTTCACCTCGTCCTCACAGGACCGTGTCAGCAGCACCAGCGTGCCGCTGATCGAGCCTGCTCACATCGTCAGTTTGCCCAAGGGGCAAATGTTCTCCTTCCAGGCCGGTGGGCAGCTCTGGAAAGTCCGTATGCCACTGCCCAGGCCCTCTCCCGACGATGCGATGCACAAGGATCTGCAGGAGCTCACCCAGCGGATGCGCGCCAGCTACAACGAACAGACGGGTCACTGGTGGAGTGCAAGTGGCGGCGGCCCGACGCTCGACTTCGATCCAGATCGGGTTACGCCTCCACGCACTTCTTCAGCGGTGGATGCAAGTGTTCCTGCTCAGGAGGCCCCATGACGCCGTCGGCCCTGCAGTGCATCTCGCGGAGTCAAGAAGGATGACTTCAGCTCAGACCCCTCCACCGCAACCCATCCAGCGCCCAGGGCTAATCGTCTCGGCGATTAACCTGGTCCTGCATGTCATCGGTTTGCTGATCGCCTCGTTGCTGTTCTCGATTCTGATCGAGTGGGCCGGTCTGCTGCTGTCCTGGGGTGATCAAGGCTGGCGACACAGTCAGGCGATGCTGAGCAGCGAACTGGGCTGGCTCAGTGAGCACTTCACATCCTCACTGATTATCCAACAGCCTGGACAGTCGATTGTCCAGTGGCTGGATTTCCTCCAGCAGTGGTTACTGGTCAAGACCGGTTTTACGGATTTCGCCCAGCAGGCACGGGCGTCGAGCCAGGACAACGGCTTCTGGAGCGGGCTCAATCAGCTGTATGTGAGCATCGAGGATTTTGTATTGGCGGCGGTGTATGTCACTTTCACTTTCGTGGTGCGTCTGACCATTCTGGTCTTGGCGACCCCCCTGCTTCTGCTGGCCATGTTCACCGGCTTCATCGATGGTTTGATGCGCCGCGACCTGCGTAAATTCGGCGCTGGGCGCGAAAGCAGCTTTGTCTATCATCGGGCCAAGCGAGCGGTCATCCCACTGCTGATCGTGCCCTGGATCCTTTACCTGTCCCTACCCTTTTCGCTCAACCCAATGGCGGTACTTCTGCCTTGCGCCGTGATGCTCGGGGTCGCCATGGCCATCACGACGGCGACATTCAAAAAATATCTCTGAGTGCGACACGAATGCTTATCTGCGGAAGTGTTCAGGAGGCTAGCTCATGAGAGGCCCAAGCTCCCGGTCGTAAGGAGCCGCCAGTCCCGCGTTAGTGGACAACCCTCACAGGTGTTTGGCTTCAAGAGGAGTTTGATCATGGCATTGGTTGGTAGACGAGATGGGCGCAATTTTGGCTATGGCCGACAACTGAGTTATGCCGGACCGCAAGCCTTGCGCGATCTTTTTGGCGGCGGGCATTACGCCACGGTCAAGGCGCACAGTGATCGCTGGCAGGCGTTTGTCCGCTGGTGTCGTTCGGAGGATGGGCCGGGGTTTAACGATGCGCGACAGATAGATCGGCAGACCTTGCTGGACTACGCAGGGCATCTGCGCCAACAAGTTGAACAAGGCGCTATCGGCATCGCCACCGCGCAAAACCGGTTGTCCAGCGTGAACCGGACTATGGCGGCGCTTCGCGGCGATCAGTCTGTGGCGGTGCCGAGCCCGAGTAAGGCCTTGGGAATGCGGCGTACCAGTGTTCGTCGCTCGACGCCGCAAGGCCAAGACCATGAGCAGGTGAAGCGGATCGTCGACGTGCTCTGCGAACACCAAATGCCGCGCGCGGCGGCCATCGTTCAGTTGGCGCGAGCCACCGGCATGCGCTTGCGCGAGGCCATTTTGGCCGACCTACCGCGCCTAAAACATGAGACCGAACACTACGGCAAAATCAACATCCGAGATGGCGTCCAAGGTGGCCGCTCACGTGCGTCGGCGCTTCGTTGGATTACGGTAAATGATCCTATTCGTGACGCGCTGAAATTTGCCGAACAGGTTTCACCCAACGGTAGCCGCAATCTGCTTGCACCGAACGAAAGCTATGTCGATTTACAACGGCAAATCGTCCGCCCCGCACGAGAGATCCTCCATTCGCACAACCTCAAAGGCTTCCACGAGCTTCGGGCCGCCTATGCGTGCGAACGCTATGAGCAGAGCACTCATCATCTTGCGCCCATCAACGGTGGCCGTTGCTACCAACTCGACCGACGCCTAGATCAGGATGCCCGAGTGCAAATCAGCTACGAGTTGGGACTCGGCCGTATCGACCTGTTATCGACTTACATTGGTGGTCGAACATGAGTAAGCCATTCGATATGAAGCCGTTGCTACTGCTCGCGAACGTAGTCCGACATGATCGGATCGGCCGTGACGTGTGAATTGTGCTGGTGGATCTTTGGGAATGGCATGGTCGTTTCCTATGCGGATGGCTTCGGGACGCGAGACATCAGCAACCCGCACACTTCGCATAAATAGCTGCCATCTGGCCCGTTTCTGAGGCCCTTGATCGAAATACTCTCCCAGCACTTCGAATATGGCTGATCGTTCTCGGTGGTTTTCTCTTCGCCCTGGTGGCCGTTGGGGCAAGCAAAGTATTCATACGTGCGCATGGCCATAGCTGTGGTTTCCTCTAACTGGTGATCAGCCTGCGAACCTTTCCCATTTTTTGATCGCTGCGCTGGTTTTATCCACGTCTATACCACTGACGAGTGAATCGGCAAATGCAAGGTGAGCCTCCATGTAACTGTCAAAGTCCTTCACCTGGACACCATTCGAAAGAGCGCGACTCCACCAAGAAAATGCGACTACCAGCTTACCGAGTTCAGGGTCATGCTGATCTTTCATTCGCTCAAGACCGCCATCGTTATGAGCTACCGCCCAGCCAAAGGCTTTGGAAAAGTCCCGAACCTTCTGCGGCTGTGAACCGCTTGCTAGCTTTTTATGAATAGCAGCGTGAGTTTTTTTGATCCTCTATCAAAGACGACACATAAAGAAGCCCGCAGATGCGGCAGGTAGCAGTGCTCATAATGCTGATCCCCTTGTAAACGTGGACGCGAAAGTGGTCCTCTCCTACGGGCTTAGCCCGCGCATTGGCGGGCTGGCGGTGGAGCGGCATTTCCTATGGCGGCGGGAGGATAGAACTGTACATTGGGCCGGAGTAGTCGAATAGTTCGCCGCTAAGCTCCTCAAGAACCTGAATTTTGGCGTCCATCCAGCCCTGGAAAACTCCAATTCGTTCATTAATTAGAGGGTGATTATCGGCAGCGGCAGCCATCAGGAAAGCAATTGCCTGACCGGCCTCCACACAAGCCAACAACGCATGATTCACCTGCCAGCTATTACTGCCGTAGACACCAGTAAGCTCAAAGCCATGAAGTCCTTCACCGACAGGGCCGGAATCCTCCAGATGATCAATTACTGATTTCCGATTTGGATGTGCTCCGAAGTCAATTGAAGCCTCGTAGTGCGCCATCACATACTCAGCCATTTCAGGAGAAATGGCCTTCAATTCGTTGACCGCTTTCTGTGCCGTGAACGTGCGGCGGCACTTTTGGAGCGCTTCTTCAGATAAATGTCGATCAGACCAGATGTCGGCTTTAGTCTCGTCCCGGGCCAAGAGTGCATAGCAGGCAGACTCGAGGGCAGCCCGGGCAATAGGAAATGTGGAAACAACATGTCCCGATAGCGCTTGCCGTACAGCGCTCAGCAACGTCACATAGGCGTTCATGACCAGCAACCCGACAGTGGGGTTCGCTTCAAACTCCTGGCCAAAGATCTCTTTCTGAAATATCTCGTCCATTTGTTGAACCATAAACATTAGCTGGGGATGACTGCCCGCGTGTTTCCCTGCGATTTTGAGCGTTGCACTCAGATAGTCGCTGAGCGTGCCTGCTTTGATTTTCATGGCCGCTTTTCCTTCCTAATGGGCTTGCTGGTCTGGGTCGTCGATCAACTCGCAATCCGCCAAGAACGCTTCAACGTCTTTGAGGGGTAGCGGGTAAATGGACCAGTTCGGCTTGTCCGGATTGGCGGGATCAATAGTGTTGATCCTGTAACCGTCACCGATCTTGACCAGGTGCTGTTCGCTTCCTTCTGGGAGAAGCCTTCGCGCTATAGCTTTCACAACAATTACCTCCGCGATTCCTCGACTGCGCAGCGATGGGCAGGTTCAGCGGCGGCCTCCATCTGGTTCTTAAGGATGCGCAACTGATCTTAGGTCAGGTTCAACAGGTAGCGTGGCTCATTCGGTGGCATGGCCATGACGGGCTTTTCTAGAAAGGCAAGTCATCCGCCGGTACGTTGTCCGATGGCTCTTCGCGTGGGGAAAGGTGCTCCAACAACAATCGCAGCTTACCCAGCAGTTCATCGAATGTGATTACTTCCACGTTCTTGCAGGCATTTCGAAACACCTCGAAGCTTCGGCGCTGCATGTCTTCCTTGGGCATCATGCCGGCGATGACCACGCATCTAATGGCATCCGGACGTGAGTCTCGAAGCTCTGGACGTTGCTGGTGAATCAGCCAGTTTTCGTGAAGTTTGCTCTGCTGATAAAGCACTTGGGTAACCGCCCCACTTAGCTCCTCATCAGGCGCGAACACTTCCCTGTTTCGGTAGGGCTTCGCACGCAGCAATGAACTGCCTGGCTTCTTGATTTCCACGATGGCTAGGGCGAGACCTTGCTCGGCGAACAGATAGTCACCAATCTGTGCACCGGTCCCGTCCAGCCCCGATCCCTGGGCATGGAACTGGGTGTGAAGCAACCTGACGGGACGGGCGAAAATCATGGTGAGGATGAAGATATTGCGCTCGAAAAACTTCTGCCAGGCATTTTCAGAAAGCTCTTTCTGCAGCATGCTCTCGTACTGTTCAATCATCTGGGCCAGGGTAACGCGTTCAATCTCGGCATGCAGCTCGATAAGTTCCTCGGGCGCCTCCGCCGCCAGTTTTTCCACATTAGAGCGCACCGCTTTGACCGTGGCTTTTCGCCCAGAGCGAGCGACTTCTTTGCTTTGTCTTCCCCGGTCCAGGCGGACCTCGACCAGTTGGCCTTCCGGGTTAACTTGGACAATCGGTGGAAATCGCTCTGAGTCCAAAGGTGCCAAAAGCGCGTTGCGGATGTGAGCTGTTTTGGCCTGCTTCACTACGTCGCGCATCTTGCGAGTCGTGCGCTCGAAGGCCCGCCGTATCCCTTGAAGCTCATCCTCCGGAATTCGCACCGTATTGCCGTCGACCCGCAAAATATCGTCACGCGCCAGTACGATAGTGTTGAGTTCCGGGACGCTGGAAAGCCCCCGCCAAATGTCATCCAGTTCCTTGGTAAGCCCCAGTCCATAGGTGCACGGGTTGGACGTGTGCCACGGAAGCGCCAGCTCGATGTCGGAGACCGCCGATGCAGGATTATCCGGCAGGTTTCTCCCAAAGAATTTTTCGTAAATGATTGTTCGGAAGCGGCCATGCCGGGGGTTCAGGTAGCGCTGTGCATGAGGATTGGAAAACACCGGATAGGTGACAATCTGCTTCGGAAATACCCTCGCCAGCCAATGCCAATCGGGTTCGGGTTGACTCTGCCAACGGCGAGGGTCAGAGGCATACCGCACGAAAGTCTGCATGAACAGATCTCGGTACTCCAGGCCTTCATCGGTCACGCCAGCTTCAATCCGAAACGCTGGCTCCATGACCTCAACATCCGTGTACCACCTGGTTTGCCCCCGACGATATTTCACTGCCATTGGTCTCCCTCCTGAGACTTGTACGAGATTTTTCCTTCATTCTCGGACATTCGACTGAGCCTCACCCAATAGTAGGCTGGCTATATCCCCTCGACTCACCTTTGTGTCACCACGCATGGCAACTACAAGGCTGATGAGACGCTCTCTACCTTGGCTTGTCGTTGCGACTGCACCCGCCTGCTCAAAATCTCTCAAGGCGGTAATGACCTCGGCTGATCCATGAATCACGATTTTGCATTTCGCAAGTGCAGCATCAGCCAAGACTTTGTGACGATCACCTGGTATAGCCGAACGAGCAGTTGCTGAAAGGTAGTCTGCATAAGCCTCAGTCCGGAGCAAGTTTCGTCGTTTACTACGCTCGATCAAAGTGCCGGAGGCGAACGCCATTACAGCAGCAAATACCGCAACCAACAGAGGTATCCAACTACTCCAGGCCGTGATCACTCCTCTTATCCCTGAGTAATTCAGCGATTTTTCTTCGCTAGCTTGGCTTTTCGGGTTTCTCTCGCGGCAACAGCCTCACGATCCAAATCTTCACGCTGCCGCTCCGAGATAATTTCGAAATCGTACAGGGCCAGCAAATAGCCCCAGACTGTTGAATACGCCTCATCTACCAAATCGGTGTAAAGCGCTGCATTGATTGATCTGATGTGCTCACGAACCTTTTCTTCTGCATTGGGCATTGCTGATTCCTTATCTGTTTCGCGGACGCGAATACACACGCCTTGGTACCGCCGAAACCCGCGCAACTGGCGGGCTGGTGGTGTGGAGGCTTTTCCTAAATCTCATCAGGTCGGTGAGAAACACCGTCCTGTAATTGCTTCAAATAGCACACAAGATTGCCCGAAACCTTTTCCAAAGCCTTCGGTAAGTAGGGCAACAAGTCCTCAAAGTCGGAACGCGCTGGGCCGCCATGGTAATACCGACAGTGCGCGAGAATGGCTTCGCGGTCCTCGACGTTGAGTTGTCGCAGCGGGTCACGGTCGTTGTAGTCGTGCAGGTTTGATAGGTGGATAAAGGCACACCCAAATTTGTACACGGAGGCTGTCCAGCCTTGCAGTTGTTGCGCAAGCTCAACCATTTCGCGATCTGTGACACGACCACGGTCTCCAGGCTGCTTCCATTGCACCCCATTTACAGACGCTTCAACCAGACTCATACGCCTTACGGGATCTTGGCAAAGCAGGTAGATGACGCGAACCATCGAGTCCAGCTCCTGGCGCAGAACCGCAATCATCTGGCTAGGAATACTTGCCTGCTCCAGAACAGACATGGCTCGCTTGTGATCGCTGGAGCGGCTGAGAACCTGTCTACTGAACACTGCAAGCGCGTCCATAATTTTCCTATCTTTCGTCGGTCACACCCGCCGCTACCAATAGGTTCGCGTCCGTGAGGCTAATCACCGCTCTGGCTGCGCCACAGCTAAAAACTGGCCCCTTTGGATGCCCGTCTTCAATTTTTGCATCCGAAAAATTTTTAGGGCAGAACGATACCTCGTCGATCTTGATGATCCCCGCATTCTTGTAGATCGTTACTGTGCTTACCATTGATAACTCCTTTTCTTTTCCGTTAACTGGTGAGGGTGCTAACCGGGCTGAGTGCCTGGGCCAGTGTCATGACCTTTGCCCCTGCAAATTCTGTCGGAACCTGGGACACAAGAGCCATGAGCAGAACTTGCGCTTTAGATTCAGCGAGAAGGTTAAGCGGCCCTTTCTGGCCTGCCTTGGTTTTGCCGGGTGCATCTGGCCGATACCAGTTGATACGGATCTTCTCAGGGTCAATTGCGAAACTCTGTAGCAGTTGCCCATGGGTGTTTTGAATGACCCATTTTTCAGCGTTGTTCATCATGATTTTCCTATGCTCTTGGCTTCGATCCGATCAAGTTCCGCATGTCACTCTCAAACTTACCGTAATCATAGGTCCATCCCAGTACATCTAGAACGTCCAAAGCTAGCGATCTAAAGGGTTGAGCCATCTCGAAACGTCCAGGATTTTGGACGTTGAGCATCCGAAACGACTCAACCCAAGAGCTGCGTTTTACGACTCTGTTGTTGCGCTCGTTCCGTAATGACTCAAGATGCGTGTCTTCGTAATGCATTGACTGATTGCGACCATCCCAAATCAAGTCTCGGACACATGAGGACGAGACTCGCGCTCCTTCGGGAGCGTTCGCCTGCTTTCCATAAGCGATTGAAAGTGCCTGTTTTGAAATCTGAAGCATCGCGCCTGCGGCAACACCGATCAAAAGTTCGTAAGCTTCAATCGCTCGGATATTGGCGTGGAGCTTTAGCTTGATCCTGTCCAAACCCGCGCTGCATGCATCTCGAAGCCCATCACGTTGTATAACACCATCGAACAGCTCAACCGTTTCTTGATTCCCTTGCCGGGCTTCTTCCATGGACTGCTTTGCCATCAGACTCCTGAGAATGGAGCTGTGCAGATCCAGCAACATCATCTGCGCCTGGTTGAAGTAGGTGATTGCTTGCTCGCTCATTTGCTATTGCCGTCCCTGATAATTTTCCTTCAACTATTTGCCGTCTGCTCGACCATCAGTTCGAACTTGGCTGCATCGACTTCGCGCATCACTTCGCGGCAGACCACGTAGCAGGTTCCGCGTCTGGTGCGCAGGCCGTGGGTGTAGGTGTGACCACCGGAAAAATAGCCGCCATTGGGAAGCGGCCACACCTCTGCGCCAGCCCGAACAGCACGGCAGGCCGGGGCGGCGGCGATGGTTTTCCAGTCGTAATACTCCATGACGCTTTTCCTCGTTAGTGCTGCATTGGTAAAGCGCTCAATGACTGTCCCCGGCCAGCTTGATTGGGCAATGAGCGCTTTCCGATGCAGCCCCGTAGGGCTGTTTGGTTTTTCCTCTCAGTCGCTAATTTTTTCAACAAGCAACTCATTCCCCCAGTACCCGGCAAACACACAATCGCGCATTACCGGCCAAAACACGCGATTCACGTATTCTCGATCCTTGACTCTCCAGGCAGCGATACGGGAACGTTGTAGGTAGTCCGTAACCTCTTGTGGTGCAGTAAATTTGCTACCTGCTGTACGCCACTTTTCACAGTCGTCGTCGAATAGAATTCTGCGCAAATGCAAGACGTCCATGGGCTGCTCTGCGATTGGCGGAGTCAGCGCCTTCTCTTCCATGTCAGATGGCAACTGTGAATCGTCAGCAGCTGATACATTGATGCCTGCTACCACCCCCAAAATCAGTGCCGCGAGCATCCGTTTCAATAGCTTTTTCCTTATTCTAGAAAGGTGATGCTGATTGTCGGTTAGCGTCTGGATGGATCAAGCCCAAGTAGCCGCAGAATCCAGTTCAGTCCAAAACTGACAACGAGTGGCCACCATTCAATCAGGCTTATAGCAACGATTGAGCAACTGACTGATACGAGTGAGGACAACAACAAACCAATGTGTTTGGTTTGTCTGTACGTCGCTAAACCGCCAATGGCGAGCAGGATAGAAAGCCCTGACAGGATGTATATGAGGACGGCCATGCGATTCCTTGCTTTTCAACGGACGCGAAAAGGTGCGTCCCCTTACGGGCTTAGCCCCGACTGGCGGGGCTGTGGTGCTGCGCGATTTTCCCTTAACTCTTTGGCTCATTGGCAGCCCATTGGATATAGGCGCTTTCGATTAACCAGGTGGCATCGGCGGCGGTCGGCACGGGTTTACACGCCAAATGCGCTAGTTGTGTCTCCAGCCAACTCAGCAGTGCTGCCCGCCCCGTAGGGCAGTGCAACAGGTCATTTTCCAAATGGTCGGCCAGATCCGTGACGGCGGCGGCACGCTCGACGATGTTCTCAGCCACAGCGCTTTTTCCGGAATCGGCTTTTTTGCTCAGGCCTGCCTTTTTTGCCTCTTCCAGGGCCGCTTTGTATCCGTCATACGGATAAGCAGGCCACTGGGAAGGTGAGCAAAATCCATCACGTCTCTTCTGTGATGGGAATTGCGCATGCCATCCAGCACCTCGTTTGAATATCCAGCCACTCAGCCCGGTCCCTTGAAACTGGTCATAGGTGATGTCGATGATGAATTCACCGACCTCAAACCATGCGTGCGACACTTCACTTTCCAGTTGAGGATGATGACAACCACAAACGTATTCACCCTCGCACTGGAGCGTTTCCCACACCACGCGGCCAACGATATCGGCAGCGACTCCACACGCGCCTGAAGGGAATCCGTTGAAAGTTGAGCCCTTGACACAGGCAAGGCTCAGAAGCCCATGCCGACACGCTTCTGCAACCTTTTCCAGCTCTGCCGAATCGATCGTACTCATCACTTTTTCCGTTAACCGATCAGGGTGTATTTGTTGCCAAACGCTATCGAGAAATCGTTCAGGGCATTCAAATCAACACCCGGCATCAGTACAGCGTTCGAGGACATGACCAGGATGTGCTTCTCCATACGAGCATCTTCAATTTGCATGCCTTCCAGATAGCACGGATGCTCCCTCAGCTCCTTGTTTGCTAGGTTGATCAGGGCGGTTTTAGGCATGGCGGTTTTCATCTGTGCAGCTCCTTTGTATTGATTTTGGCGGACGAGAAAGCGGTGGATAACCCCTAGGCTTTTCACTGCCCCTTAACGGCCAACCAATGACGCATCAACCGTCAGTACGCCATGAGTAGTTTCGATTTGAAGGGTGGTTTTGTATCCATCGTCTTCGTCGTAAGGGTCACCAACTACTGAGACGCGGTTTCCTGCACGACCGATTGCCGCACGGGACTGTCCCTGCTTTCGCCCCGCATGGTCGAAAAGGACAACACGACTGACTTCAACGATTTGTTCAATCAGTTCACGGGATTTTTCATCTGTTGCAGAAAGGAACTCTTCCCCGGTCAGATCATGGTCGTCGTCCGGATTCGAAGGTGAGTGCTCTGTGAACTCCTTCAGTAGCTTCTTCAGTTCTGGGGTTCGGCTTTTTTCCCACGGTTCGATCATGATCATTTTTCCTTAATTGGTGTGGTGCTCGATGCAGGCCGTTTTGCTCTCGAAAACCTGCTTGCTGCCGGACAGGTCCAGCGGAATGCGAAGTCGATTCACGACAGGCGCTCGTCAGCTTCTACGTCCTCGGCCCCGCGTTTGACGGCGGGGCGTGAGGTGCTGCTGAACAATTTTTCCGTGGTTATTTTATGGTGCAGCTCACGCGGTCCAGCAATCAGCCCACCTTACGGTGGACTGATCACACTTTGTAACCATCACGAAGCAAATTGATCCAGCTTGTTTTTGAACCAAGCCTGAGCCTCACCCAAATTGCCGCAATCAACAGCAGCGATAATTTGGGCCAGACCACCCGTGGCTTTACGAGGCGAAAGATCACCTGCGGCAACGGCCGAGATAACCTCCTTGAGCATCTCGTCCATGGCTCGATGGTCAGCGTTACTCAGCATTGGTTTTCGCTCGGTGTTCATTGCACGTCTCCTTTCAAAAGCATCATTGGTTTCACCAACTCTAGTTCCGTTTAACGGAACGGTCAACGCTTTTTGAACGCCTGATTTACGTAGAATTTCTCCCCACGACTGGATACGAAAAACACCGGCGACTTTCACGATATCTACTCCGAACTCCGCACATAAAGTCTGGGCATATTCGTCAATTTTGCTTTTGCTCAATCCCGTGAGTGCTGCGACCGTCGTAGCAGTTGGAGCAGTCAGCTTGTCAATCGCGGCAAGTGTGACGAGCAATCGACCAGAATGCCCTTTGGGATACTGAGGTATACCGTTATCGTTCACCTCGATAACCACATCGCTACCCGTCATCAAATGATTCTCCGGACTATGTCGCCCAATCGTGCTGGATCACCTGCACAAAGCTTCTTGACGGCTTCTAAACTCTCGATGCCAAGGATCTCACTGATATGCCGAAGGTCGATCCCACGGCGCTTCAATTTCACTGCCAGGGTTCGTCTACCTGATTGCGCGCTGGCCCCTTCGATGCCAGCAAGGCCAAACAGGCGCGTGTATAACCGGCTGAGCTGGTTCGCGCTGTAGTACGTCTTGCCGTCACGACGCTGAGCGCTGATCTTTAACCCTTCACCAGTGCGACCCGAGACAAACAGAGGTGAGTCAGGGTCAAGACCACGGAAAGCCATAACCCTGGTCGATACGCCATGACCACGCACAAGCCGCTCTGCGAGGTGTGCGTTTATGGCGTTAGTCAGCTTCTTACTTGTCCAGCACAACGGCCTTGAGCGGTGGTTGTAGGCGATTTCTGCGCGTACCTGGGAGTCGATCAGCACAGCGCCGGATTCGGTCAAGTAGTCGCTCACGCGCAAGCGGCAAATCTCCGTCACGGTCATGCCCGTGCCAAAGCAGGTGAGCAACAGCGCCGCGTCTCGACCGCCGTTCTCGGGGCTGCTCACTTTGGCGACCCTCACAGCGTGTTCAAGCTGCTCATCTTCGATAACAATTGCCTTGGGCATTTTTCACTCTAGATGTGGATTAACCATCAATCCTGACACAGTACGTCAACAAAAAGGCCGAAGATAGCCCCGGCCTTTTGGTGTTACTCACGTTCGCGGAAAGTGGGTTGTGACGATATCGTCATCAACGAAGCTCATCGAGAGTGGAGTTTCCCTAGAGCCTCAACCACTCTCTCCATCAAAGATCGAAGGACCACATAGCTGTAAGTAAACATCTCCAGTACCTCCCCAGAAAAAGCGATTCATCAGACCTCAGGTTTCTTACGGAAAAATTCGACCTCTAACTTGATTCTGCTCCCAGATCCATATGGGCCAGCATCATGCCAACTACCATCTTTCGCTGCTTGTTACTGCTCTCGCTGGCTATCGTCGATGGCAACAGCTATGCCGCATCTGCCCATGAACAGAGTCAGCTCAGCCTAGTCCAGCAGCAGCTCGACATTATCGAACGCCTTGCGACGCAAGCTGAGACAGCCAGCACGTCGGACTCAGACGAACGCTATCGCTTCGATTATCCCCGCCTAATTCAAGACATCCAGCGCATCCGCCACGGTGTGCAGGGCTACCTGTCCCCCTCCCGTGCTCAACCTCGCGATACCGACGAACTAGCAGGCGATTACCGCCTCGACGCTTCGCACGCGGAACCCTCGCCATGAGTATGACCGACGCCCAGACCGCGGCCTTCCAAAACGCCTCAGGCTTCTCGCCTCAGAGCAGTTCGACACTATGGATCTCCCTGGTTCTGGTCCTGGCTTTGCTCTGGTGTGCCTGGGTGATGTGGACAGCTTACCGAGGGTGGGCGGCGGGTAGCGTGCGTTTCGGCGCGTTTGGCGGCAGTGCCGCGCGCGTCTTACTCGCCCTACTCGTCCTGATGTTCTTCACCCTGTCTTAATCCAGGAGATCGCCGTCATGCTCAAGTGCCTTGTCCCCCTGAAAAACAACCTGCGTGATCGCGCCAGCCAACGCTTGATCGGTCTCCTGCTGGTGCTCGGTCCAAGCCTGGCTTTGGCCGAGCTCCCGACTATGGAAGCCCCTTCGCGCGGTGAAGGATCCGGGTTGATCGAGACGATCAAAAACTACGCCTACGACGGCGGCATCCTACTTGGTCTGCTGATCGCGCTACTCGCTTTTCTCGGCGTGGCCTGGCATTCCCTGACCGTCTATGCCGACGTGCAGAACCAGCGCAAAACCTGGAAGGACTTGGGTGCTGTAGTCGGCATCGGGGCCCTGTTGGTGGTGATCATCATCTGGTTCCTGACCAAGGCTGCTGCGATCCTGTGAGGTCGACATGAACGACACTATCGAACGCCTTGCTGACGGCACCTTGGTCTTTCTGCCGGAGCGACTCAATCGTGATCCGGCCGTATTGCGTGGTTTGACCAATGATGAGATGTGGGTAGCGCTCGGTGTCGGCGCACTCGTCGGCCTGCTGCTGGGTGTGCCTCTGGCGATCGCCACCGCCTCCATGGCCGTAGCGCCGACCAGCATGATCGCTGGCATGGCGCAGGTGCTATTTGCCGGTGGCACGCTACTGCGTCGGGCCAAACGGGCTCGCCCCGAGACCTGGTTGTACCGCAAGCTCGAATGGATACTCGCCAGCCGTTGGCGCCTGGGTCGCGGAAGTTTGATTCTCCACTCCGGCGTCTGGACGGTTCGCCGGTCACGTCGACTGCGCCCTGCCCTGTCCCGGTGGCAGCCATGAGTCGTTTTCGGAACAAGGTGGATGCCCAACAGGCCCATATCTTCAGCCTGCGTCTGGCGGTAATGATCCTCGCCCTGGTCTGTGCCGGACTCTGGTACGGCTGGCGCTCGGCACCGACCGATTTGACCGTGCATGTCCCCCCGGATCTGCGCTCGGGCAGCACGCGCAAGTGGTGGGATATCCCCTCAGAGAATGTCTATGCCTTTGCCCTGTACATCTTCGGCCAACTCAACCGCTGGCCCTCGGATGGCGAGCAGGATTATCGCCGCGCCATCTATGGCTTGCAGTCCTACCTGACACCCGCCTGCAAGGCCTTCCTCGACGGCGATTATGAGTATCGCAAGGCAGCCGGAGAGCTGCGCCAGCGGGTGCGCGGCGTCTACGAGATCCTGGGCCGAGGTTACAGCGAGGATCCGGAACTCAGGGTCAAGCAACTCGACCGTGACAGCTGGCTGGTCAAGCTCGACCTCAATGCCGATGAGTATTACGCCGCCGAACCGGTGAAACGGGTGGTGGTGCGCTATCCGTTGCGCGTGGTGCGTTTTGACCTGGATCCCGAGCGCAACAAGTGGGGGCTGGCGCTGGATTGTTATCAGGGCACGCCGCAAAAAATCGCCCTGCCTGGGGGTGAGCCATGAAGCGGATTTCTATCCTGGGACTCACCGTCGCACTGATGTCATGGGGTGCTGCAGCGCAGGCCGTCGAACTGATGCACTGGGAACGCCTCCCGCTCGCGGTCCCGCTGGTGATCAACCAGGAACGGGTGGTCTTTATCGATGAGGCTGTTCGAGTCGGGGTGCCCTCAACCCTGACGGGCAAGTTGCGCGTGCAATCAACCGGCGGCACGTTGTACCTGCACGCGTCGGAAGCCATCGCCCCGACCCGCCTGCAACTGCAATCGGTCGCGACGGGCGAGATCATCCTGCTGGATGTCGCGGCCACGCCTGGTGATCAACCGCTGGAGCCCGTGCGCATTCTCAAGAATGCTCAGACGCAGTCTGCCGAGGCTGAGTCCAGCACCGTCCCTGTTCCAGAACGTACACCGATCCCGGTCGCTTTGACGCGCTACGCCGCGCAAAGCCTGTACGCGCCGCTGCGCACTGTGGAGTCCCTGCCCGGGATACGCCGCGTCCCGCTCAAGCTGCGCACCGAACTGCCAACCCTGCTGCCGACCGAAAACGTGTCCAGCACACCTGTCGCCGCCTGGCGACTCGGGGATTACTGGGTGACGGCGGTGAAGTTGCGCAATCGTGGTTCAGCGACGGTGCAACTCGACCCGCGTCGGCTTCAGGCCAAGCTGTTCGCCGCGACCTTCCAGCATGCATTCCTCGGGTCTGTCGGCAGTGCTGAAGACACCACGATCGCCTACCTCGTCACCCGCGGTGCCGGCCTCGAACACGCCGTGCTACTCCCGCCCGTTGCGCGAGGTGCTGACGATGAAGGCTAACGCATTGCTCAAATGGCTGGTACCGGCGGCGCTACTGGCCGTGGTGTTGATCATCCTGAAAACTTGGGTCGCGGGTGGCAGCACGCCCTCTCCAGAGCACCCAGCTGATCAGGGCAACCTTCAGTTATCCGCCGAGCAAGCCAAGTCGCTCGGCATTGCTGGCGACACTCCACACGACACGGTCGCCACCCTGGTTGGTCAGGTGAAGGCCATGCGCAGCGACATGCTCGGGTTGAAGAAACACAACGATTCGCTGCAGACAGAGAACAACCGCCTGCGCGAGCGGGAAAACAGTGTCGACTCACGTATCCAAACTGCCCTTGGTAGCGTGACCCAGCAGGTCGACGAAGGTCGCCGACAAGCCAACGAGGCCCGGCTCAAAGCAGAACAAGACAGTCGCCATGCTCGCGGTCTGCTGACGCAATTGCAGGAGCAGTTGTCGGGGCTGACCAGCAAAGGCAAGGATATGCCGATCGGATTGGGGCTTGAGCCGGGCGACGGTGCTCAATTCGACGGGCAGTATTCTGCCAATGATGCACTGCAGTGGATTGAACCATCGGATGCTCCACCCACCGGCGCCCGAGGCAAAACCAAGACCGCCTCCGCACTGAGTCTGCCTACTGCATTCAACTCACTGGAAGGCTTGAAAGATAACGCTATTAATCGCAGCCAGAAACAGCTAGGTGCCGTCACCAAGGGTGAGCGTGACCTGGCCCGATCCGTTGATCGTACCGAAGGGGCGAAGCCGGTCTACACGATCCCCGAAAACGCCACGCTGATGGGCTCGGTCGCCATGACCGCGCTGATCGGTCGAGTCCCAGTGGACGGCACAGTGAATGATCCCTATCCCTTCAAGGTACTGGTCGGCCCGGAGAACCTGGCTGCCAACGGCATCGACCTGCCGGACGTCGCGGGTGCCGTGATGAGCGGCACGGCGTCCGGTGACTGGACCCTGTCTTGCGTTCGCGGACAGGTCGAGTCAATCACCTTTGTGTTTACCGATGGCACCATCCGCACGGTGCCTCAGCCGAAGGCGATAGCTAGCCGCAATGCCTCCACCACCCAGAGCTCGAACACCGACAAGATCCGCGGTGGACTCGGTTACCTTTCCGACCCGTATGGCATTCCTTGCATTGCCGGCGAGCGCCGCTCGAACGCCCAACAATACCTCGGCAGCCAGAGCCTGATCACTGCCGCCGGCGCCGGCGTCGCCGCCCTGCTCGGGGATGAGCGGAACAACAGCAGCGTGATCAGTTCGGGGGGCAGTACGCTCGGGGTCACCAGTAGCACGGGCAACAGCGCACTGAACTCAATCCTCAGTGGTGGGGTCAGCGACATCCGCGAGTGGGTCAACAAGCTGTATGGCGAAGCCTTTGCTGCGGTGTACGTGCCACCTGCCGCCCAAGTAGCCCTGCACCTCGACCATGAGATCACCATCGACTACGAGCCCAAGGGCCGGAGCGTTCGCCATGAAAAAGACCATACCTCTCTGCCTGACCTGGATTAGCCTGTTCTGCTGGGTCCTGGCGGGGTGTTCCACCGACAAGGACACGCTTCTGCCCCATGGCGAGCAAACCATGCTGGACATCTGGAACGGTGCCGGTTCGCAAGGCACTCAGCAGCAACTGCTGGATGCTCGGCAGCAGTTACGCCGTCCGTTGGCTCAAGCGGATATCTCCGTTGCTCTCCAGGAACCGTACACACGCACAGCGGCGAACGAGATCCGCAACCTGTTCCCTCGCTTGCCCAATCCCGATCTCGTGCTGTACGTGTATCCGCATTTGAGTGGTACCGAGCAGTCACCGGTCCCGGGTTACTCGACCGTTTTTCCGCTCTACCAACGGGTGCAGTACGCATTACCTGGTGAACGTCAGGAAGACCTGTAGTGCGTACCGGTGATTCGGGCAACCGCACTCCCGCGTGGAAAGCCTGGCGCAACCCATTGCACCCTCGCGCCACCTTGGCCGACGAAGCTGCACTCTATGCGCACAGCCCCAGCTTCACCGATCACCTGCCGTGGGTCGAGTACCTCGACACCGAGCAGTGTTTTCTGCTCGATGACAATCGCTCGGTGGGTGCCGCGTTCGAGTTGCTGCCCATCGGAACTGAAGGGCGCGAACCCGATTGGTTGATGGCGGCCCGCGATACACTTGAGGATGCCCTGCAGGACAGCTTTGACGAGCTGGATCAAGCGCCTTGGGTGGCGCAGTTTTTCTGCCAGGACGACAAGGACTTCACCCCCTACCTGATCCGGTTCACCGATTACATTCAGGTCCGCGCGCGAGGCACAGTCTTCACCGAAGCGTACCTGGAACTCACTCGCCGTCATCTGAAGGCCATTGCTAAGCCCGGTGGTCTGTTTGAAGACAAAATGGTTACTCGTCTGCCCTGGCGTGGCAACAACCGGCGGGTGCGCCTGGTGGTCTATCGCTGGCTTGAGTCTGACGCTGAGGAAACGGGACTCACCCCGATGCAATCCCTGCATCAGGCTTGCGAACGTATCGTGGCTTCATTGCAGGCGTGCGGGGTGCAATCGACGCGAGTCGATGGCCAAGGTCTGTATGCCTGGTTATTGCCCTGGTTCAATCCGGCACCCAGGCTCACTGATGAAGCGCCCGAGGAGTTCTACCGCTGCGTGGCCTATCCGGAGTCTAGCGAGGGCGAGTCGCTGGAACTGCCCTTCGATCATGACTTTGCCGAGCGGCTGCTCTTCAACGAACCGCGTTCGGATGTGCAGCGCGGACTCTGGTTTTTTGACGATCAGCCCCACAGGGTCATGATAGTGGACAAGCTGCGCCGAGCGCCCCTGATTGGTCAACTCACCGGCGAAACCCGCAAGGGTGACGCGGTGAATGCCCTGTTCGACCAGTTACCTGAAGGCACGGTGATGAGCCTGACCCTGGTGATCAAACCGCAGGACGTGCTCGAGGATCAGTTGAACCGCCTGGCGCGCAAAGCCATCGGTGAAAACCTGGCCTCGACCCAGACCCGCCAGGATGTCGAAGAGGCTCGCGCGATCATCGGCCGTCAGCACAAGCTGTACCAGGGCACCCTGGCGTTCTACGTGCGCGGTCACGATGAACAGCAACTGCACCAGCGCTCGGTCAGCCTGGCTAACGCCCTACTGGGTGCGGGGCTCCAACCGGTACGTGAAGGCGACGAGGTTGCGGCCTGCAACAGCTACCTGCGCTGGCTGCCGATGTCCTATAACCCATCCCGCGACACGCGCAACTGGTACACCCGTCTGATGTTTGTTCAACACCTGGCGAACCTCGTTCCGGTCTGGGGCCGCAGCACGGGCACCGGCCACCCGGGCATTACCCTGTTCAATCGTGGTGGCTCGCCATTGAGCTTTGACCCATTGTCCCGCCTGGATCGGGCCATGAACGGTCATCTGCTGTTGTTCGGCCCCACCGGTGCCGGCAAGTCGGCGACCCTGGTCACCCTGCTGATGCAGGTCATGGCCGTGTACCGCCCTCGCCTGTTTATCGTCGAGGCCGGCAACTCCTTCGGCTTGCAGGGAGACTACTTCGCGACACAGGGCCTGTCGGTCAACAAGGTCCAATTGAAACCTGGTGCCTCGGTCAGTCTCGCCCCGTTCGCCGATGCTTGGCGCCTGGTCAAGCAGCCGGATCAGGTGGCGAGTCTGTCGATCGATGAGCTGGACGATGAGGTGGTAACCAGTCGCGAAGACCAGCGCGACATTCTCGGTGAATTGGAAATCACCGCCCGACTGATGATCACCGGCGGCGAGGCCAAGGAAGAGGCGCGCCTGAGCCGAGCCGATCGCAGCTTGATCCGCGAGTGCATTCTCGATGCGGCGCAGACTTGCGTCACCGCGGGCCGTCAGGTGCTGACCCGCGACGTGCGCGACGCCTTACTGCGCATCGCCTCCGACCCGCACTTGCCGGAGAAGCGTCGCGAACGTGCCCAGGAAATGGGCGAGTCCATCGACCTGTTTTGCCAGGGTTTCGAGGGTGCACTGTTCGATCGCGAGGGGACGCCTTGGCCCGAGAGCGATGTGACCATTGTCGATCTGGCCACTTACGCTCGCGAAGGCTACGAGGCACAAATGTCCACCAGCTACATCAGCCTGATGAACACCGTGAACAACCTCGCCGAACGCGACCAGTATTTGGGTCGGCCGATCATCATGGTCACCGACGAAGGCCATATCATCACCAAGAACCCGCTGCTGGCGCCATTCGTGGTCAAGGGGACGAAGATGTGGCGCAAGCTCGGCGCATGGTTCTGGCTGGCGACGCAAAACCTTGCCGACTTCCCCACTGCTGCGCAGACCATGCTCAACATGATCGAATGGTGGATTTGTTTGAACATGCCGCCCGCGGAAATCGAAGAAATCGCTCGCTTCAAGAAGCTCACGCCGGCGCAGAAAGCCTTGCTGCTCTCCGCTGGCAAGGAGCCGGGCAAATACACCGAGGGGGTAGTGCTGTCGAAAAAGCTCGAAACGCTGTTTCGAGCCGTGCCGCCCAGTCTTTACCTCGCCCTGGCCATGACGGAGCCCGAGGAAAAAGCCGAGCGCTGGAAACTGATGCAGGACAACGGCTGCTCAGAGTTGGAAGCGGCTTACCGGGTAGCTGAACGGATCGATAGAGCGCGAGGAATAGAACCCGCGTAGGACATCTGTTTACGCATCCTCCTGCCTTTCTTGCATCTTGACTGGACAATGCAAGTTAGCGCATCTTGCATCCTCGAGTGGCCCTTGGCCACCCCATCAAGGCGACATTGAGCCGCGTTGCTGTTGTCTCCCCCCCCCACAATTTTTGCATTGGTGTCCTCGGCGATCGACAAGAGACTTGTCTACAGGCCGTGAAACACCTAGTAGAGGTGGTTCGGCAGAGTCTTTCTTGAACATCAAACTACGCGGAGTCTCAAGCACACCGCATCAACTCGATAGCTAGGCACTGCCATCCCCTATGTCTTCAACAATTACACTCGACCTAATCAAATCAATCGCACCAATTGCAGCACCGGCTGGACTAGCTATTGGAGCGGCCCTTTGCGTTGGCCGTGACATCATTGCAAAGATCATCTTTCCGAACCTCACAAAGAAACAAAACTTTTGGATCGTCATGTTCACGGCGTTCACTTTTTTGACCCTAGGGCTCTCAAGCATCGCAGCTTGGGTATATGTCTCAATTGCAAGCTTTGGCGCCCAGCCACCAGCCTCAATCACCTACCCTCCGATATCGATGGAGGTATTGAAAAATCTTACATATAGAATTGACGACGATTTCATTACGTTGCAAGGCGGAAAGCGTGAGTTTGCTCCTGACACCGGACGTGAATTGCCCGATAAAGATATAGCCGTTTACTTAGTAGACCATGCGTTTGGCGATATTGATGGCGACGGTAACGGTGATGCCATCGCTGTGTTGCAGGCATCGGAAGGAGGCAGTGGGATTTACTACTACCTTGCCACCGTTTTCAATGACAGAGGAAATGCAAGGGCTTACGGGAAAGCTTACGTCTTGGGGGATAGGGTAGAGATTCGTAGCGTATCTATTCAGGGTGAGAATGTCGTCGTGCAACTCATGATGCACGCTGACAATGACGGATTGTGTTGCGCAACGCAGTTTCGAACCCTCGAGTTTGTGCTGAAAGACCGTAAACTCCAATGCACAACAGAACCCTGTTCCGAAGTGTGAAAGTAGCTCCCATCGATGATGGATGCCTGAGGTCAAAATTGAGGTAGATATGATCAATTTAAGTGAAAGTGTTAGGGAAGCTGTGTGCCCGGATAGCTAGTGAATGGCCGCCATAGCTCTATCTCGCCGAGGCTCAATCGATGTCTTACAACGACGGGGCAAAAGCACAAAGCTTCAAAGCCCCCAGAGATTCAAATTGCTGTCCTTGTGACAGTGCCAATGCACACCGACCCAAGCCTGCGAGCAGTGAATCACCTCGGTGCACCTCCAAGCCGCTGCTGAATCCTCAACAAGAACCCGGCTTCAAAAGCATCTTGGCAGTCTCCAACAGGAAAGGTCTTGCGTGTTTGCGCCAGCTCCCACCACAGGGGTACCTCACCGGTTGTATCAAGCCAAGCCTGCGCGCATTGCACACCACGTTCGATCATCGGAGCAAATTCGTTGCCCCAAGGTGTCAGAAGACTCGGGCAACCATCCGCTGCAGGAATTGAAATGTAGTTTTCGTCCATACACACCCTAGATTTCTGATTTATTGTTAGACGCAGAGTCCAGCCTCGAAAATCTTAACGACACCAAATGAATGCTCGATAACAGGCATGAGCATCAAATGGCCTAGATCAATACCAATGTAGACTATATCCCGTGGATTGAGAGTCCCTCAAGGCGCAATTTGCGCGCATGACTCAAGACTACGAACAGCTTCGCCTGCAACTGGCGGAGAACATCCGCTTGATACGGCGCGTGAAGAACCTTACCCAAGAGCAGCTGGCGCTCATGGCCGAGGTGGATCGTACCTATGTCAGTCAAATCGAACGAGGGGTAGGCAACCCGTCGCTATTGGTCCTGTGCAAACTCGCCAATATTTTCGAGATCACCGCGGATCAGTTGCTCATCGAGTCTGACGCCCTTCGCCGTGTGCTGGACATCGAGTAACCATTTCATCGTCCTGTAAATCCTTGCAAACCGACAACCCCACGTTCGGCTTTATCACTGACAACACCCTCTTACGTCATTGAAGCTGTCCAGGCAATTAGTCCAAAGAGCCTGGATCATGCCTGTCGTATACCCGTCAATTGCGCCCCAGAAGCTACGACCTTTGGTGCTGAGCATCCTGCTGGCGTGCGGGCCAAGCGTGGCGCTGGATACCGGTAGCATCACGTCCTCTGTGTTGTCGCCAAATTGCCTCGCATACAGGGTCGTCGGCATTTGTTTCTGGCTCCTCTGCACGCCCTTCGGCTGCAAAGTCAAAACCTCGACCAAGGTTCGTCATTTCATTCCTGAACTCGTGGTCTCGAGCTACGCCACCACGGGCAATAACCCCTGGACCGAGATGGCCACCTTCTCCTCTCCCATCAGCGGTGCGGAAGGTGGCGGCAACCTGATCACGCCGAACACCCAGCGCGACAACCTACCCCGCTTCAAGAACGTCGATGGCATCGGTCACCCCGGTGGCTGGGCCGCAACACAACTGGCCTCGCAATCCGGCTACGCCTGCGCCAGCGGCGCTACTGCGTACATACCCTACTACCTGAGTACCCTGGACTCACTGGCCTGGCGCCATGGCATACCGGAAAGTCTTTACCCCGAGTCGCTCATGCCGGGGATCCGTGAAGTCGGTCGTCAGGCCTCAGGAAACATGTGGGGCAACGTCTATCCCCGGCAGGGATTTCTGGTACAACCCGACGACTTCAAAGCCGCTGCGGTGATGGCGCAACGGGCCGGAGATGTCATTACCCGTAACGGGCAGCCGCATGTGTACTTACCACTCACTCCCGCCAAACGCGACGGCTACTGGCCGCCTGGTCCGATTGTTGAAAACGACGCTTCGACCCACAAATGGCAATTGCTCTACCCCCAGATTCAGCCCACGTGCGCCATCTTCCCCAGCGATCCGATACAGAGCACGGATGGCGGCTACGCCTGGTCGCTATGGCGTCCCTATAGCTGTTGCAAACGTGAGGGGCAGACCTTTCTGTTCAGCATCGACTTCGAAGGCGGTGCTTCATGAATCGGCTTCTCACACGACCATGGTTGGGCGTGGTGAGTCTGTTGCTCTACGGACTGCTCGCCATGGCCACGCATGCCCGCGCCGCCGAAGGCGATTATCGCCTGGGCACTCAAGGTGAAGTGCTCGACGACCGGGTGATGTACACCATCGGTGGCGGCTCGGCAGTGGGCTCACCGAGTTCGCTCTACCGCCCCAGCGGTCTCGGTGTCGGCGGGTCCTGGCGAGCAAACATGATGTGCGGAAACATGAGCCTCACCAATACCCTGCAAAACCAGCTGAACGGCGCCACCGAAGGTTTCCAGCAGATCATGGGCAGCGTCGTGCAGAACGCGACCCAGGCGGTGATGTCACTGCCAGCATTGATCATCCAACGCGCCAACCCCGGCCTCTACGAGTTGCTCAGTAACGGGGTGATGCAGGGCCGTATTGACTTCGATCGTTCCAAGCTGACCTGCCAGGCCATGGCTGAGAAGATGGCGGACAAAGTCGGTCAAGCCGGCTGGGGCGCGTTGGCCAAGCACCAGGAGATGCAGGGCAATTTGGAGCAAACCGGCGGTGATGCGGTGGCCGCGGTAAAAAATACCGAGACCCATAACGGCAACAATGGGGTGTCCTGGGTCGGCGGCCAGAAGGCTGGAGGTAGCGGGCAGACACCCATCCGGGTGACCTCCGACGTAGTGCGCGCAGGCTACAACCTGCTGCATAACCGCTCGGTGGATGACAGTGCCTCGATCAGTAGCAGTGATTGCCTAGGTGGGACTATTTGCCAGACCTGGGCTTCGCCCCAGGAAGAATCCGAGTGGGCCGTTCGGGTGTTGGGCGAGAGCGAAGTTGCGACCTGCGACAGCTGCGAAACCTTGCGCGCTACCGCCGGCAGCGGGCTGACGCCGCTGATCCAGGAGGCCTACAGCGAACGCCTCAAGGCCTTGCAAGGGTTGCTGTCCGGCTCTCTGCCGCCTACTTCTGACAATCTGGCTAAAGCCTCCAGCCCGATGTTGCCGGTGACCCGTGGTGTGATCGAAGCCCTGCGCGACGATCCCGATCAGGATCTGTTGGCACGACGTCTGGCCAGCGAGACGGCCTTGTCCAGCGTACTCGACAAGGCGCTCCTACTACTGCGCACCCTGCTGGCAGGCAGTCACGAACCGAACATCGCCTCCGCCGAGCCGGCCCAGACCGCCCTGACGAAAAATATCGACGCATTGGAGCGCGAGATACGCCTGCTACAAACCGAACTGCAGGTCCGGCAGATGCTGGCCACCAACACCGCTAGCCTGGTGCTCGACCGGCATGCCGGTGGTGCCGATGCTTCGCGTACCGTCGAGCAAGGTGACCCCGAGCCCGGTCGACTCAATGATGCTGACGCCAGGCGCAAGTGAGCCATGAAACGCTCACCGCTATTCACTTTGCTTTCGAGTCTGTGGATTGCCGCGGTGATGGTCCTGACTGCCGCACTGGTCGCCTGGATCGGCCGCACTGCGCTGGGTAGTTTCGAGGTCTGGCAGCAGGCATGGGAATCCGTACGGCCCTATCTGCGGTGGTGGCGTGCCCTGCTCTACGGCGCCCTCTTTACGCTCTGGTGGGATCTGTTTCGGCGCTACCGACATCGACCACAGGATCGACTGCGCGTGAAGCGCATCGGGACATTAGGGCTCGTGCTATTGACCGTCGTTGAGTTCACCCGACTGTGAGGCCACTACCATGCTCATGAGTACCAACAGCTACCTGGAGTTTTACCTCTCCCTGCTGGCCTGGATCATCAATAACGGTCTCTGGAGTGTATTGTCCGATACTGGGCTGTTCGCCGCGCCCTTCGGCGCGATCATCCTCCAAGAATGGCTGTCGGCCCGTCAGCAAGGCGCGGATGAAGGTAACAAGGGACTGCTCTCGGTGCCGCGGATCGAAAACCGGCTGTGGCTGGCCTACATCGTCGTGTTGTTTGGCTGCGCGCCGGTCTTTCCGCTGAGCCTCGCCTCAATGGCGTTCGATGATGCGGCGAGCCAGCGCTGCGGTGTCAGTGTGGCCAAGCCAGCGGAAACGGCTTGGGGTGCCACCTTCAATACCATCGGCGAACGCTCCGCCACCGTGCCGATCTGGTGGTTTCTTGTGCATGCCTTGAGCAAAGGCGTGACCTCCGCGGCCACCGCGTCCATCCCCTGCGCACCGGATATCCGGCAGATGCGCATGGAGATCGACAGTTCGCGCATCGACAGTCAGGTCCTGCTGCAGGAAGTCGCCGACTTCACCCGCGACTGCTATGGCTATTCCCGTTCTCGGTTGTTCACCAACCGTCCGCAGCTGGACAAGGCACAAAGTCACGACACGTCCTGGATCGGCTCAAGCTATTTGCTCGACACACCCGGCTACTACGATACGGATCGTTCACGCACGCCGCGCGTCAACTGGCCCTATGATGAAAACCGCGATGTCTCCTTGCCTCGGCTGGAGAATGGCGCCGGCTACCCCACCTGCAAGCAGTGGTGGAGCGACAGCGGCGTCGGCTTGCGCGAGCGCTTGATCGAGCAGGTCGATCCTTCGCTGCTGACTCAGCTGAAAGGTTGGCTGACTGGTCGTTCGAGCAACGAGATCGAGGATGCGACCTTGCGTGAGCTGGTCAGCCCGCGCCAGCAATCGATGTCCATGTCGCCCGGACAGGTGTACCAGGACTATGGCTCCAGCGCCCGCGGCGGCTCGATCAATCAGGGGCTTAATAACCTGGCCACCAATACCGGATTGGCACTGGGTTCCTTCAGTAATTTTCCCGCAATGAATGCGCTACGCGCCGCCCTGCCGATGGTGCAGGCTTTCCTAATCATGGGCGTCATCATCAGCTTGCCGCTGATTCTGCTGGTCAGTACCTACCAGTTGAAGACCGTCATGACGGTGACGTTCGCACTGTTCACGCTGCACATGCTGAGTTTCTGGTGGGAGTTAGCACGCTGGGTCGACTCCAGCATGCTCGACACCTTGTACAACCAAGTTTCGACTTCCAAGCAAGTGCTGTTATCGCTGCCCACATCCGGCCTTATGGATGGGACGGTCACGGCGCAAGTAATTGAGTATGTGATGGGGGCAATGTTCTTGGTGCTGCCTGGACTATTTTTGGTCGCCATGAGCTGGGCTGGCTACTCAATAGGCAACAGTCTTGAGGGGATGTTAGGAGGTGCAAGCAAAGCCTCGCATGGAGCAGCGGGCAAAGGAACAGATCAGTTAATGGGTGCTACGAAGAAACTCATCTGACGTCATCAGATGATTTGAAATGACCTATGTAGTGGCCATTGTCATCGTAGTTGCCAAGATAGGAGTTCGCCCCAAGATAGTCTGGACCTGGATTATCCCCTTCAAGATCCGTGTCAATGACGACCTTGGACGGCAGAAAAGCAATCACAGCAATCATCACCACAACAGAAGCGACCAGCCAGAAACCGATAAAGAGTAGCCCCCCAACTAACGCCAACTTGGCAGTCAGAAAGCTCCCGCGAACGAGTAATTTACCTGCGGGCATTCCTGCCGTCACCGCACGGTCAGCCACGCGGGACTCAAACGCTTTCAACTTGCGATACCCGCGCTTTATCGACATGCCACAGGTATAGGCCCAGCAGTGGGCACGTGAATTCTGAACAGGTTTTTGAGTCGGCATGGTCTCGCCCTCTTCTGAGCGTTTTCATGGTTGAGACAAGAGTAACAGCCTACTACTGAAAACTGTCCGTGCCTGACCGTTTATCAGTTTGCCAAGCCGAAAAATCTTCACTGGAAGACAGAAGACAAGCCTCGTGAACCAGCTTCTCTACAATGATTGACCCGTATCAATCGTCCGGCTAAATACAAGTACGGATCGCTGTTATCGACAGCACCTTCCTAGGTAGCCAGAGCCTTCAAGACTACGTCACTTCGGTGATGGTTCTCCCCAAGTGCGATTAGCGTTCGGTAGCTCGCACGGTGACCGTTTCAACGGTGATGAACGCCTACTGCTCTCCTGAGCGCCTTTCGAGCTCTGCTCGTCAGGCAAACCTTCTTGTTTTTCTTCAACCCACTGCGGGGAAATTCTTTCCCCCACGGGACAGGTTTCTTCGCGCTTTCAACGGAGGCATACCATGTCCGACTCACTTACACCGGAAGCACTGAACACCCTTCGGTTGCCCATTGTGTTCACTCCTGGCGCGTGGCAACGCGCAGTACTGCTCGAGCGTTCCGATCATGCTGAGAAGCTGAAGGTCGATCGGCTGAGCCACGTATTGCGCGCAGCCTTCGAGGCTCACCTCGCCTCTCCACACAAGCCCTATGTGGTGTTCGAGGTAACCAAAATCGCGTCAACGGGTCATCCACACCATGACCTGTTACTGCAATTAAGCCTTAGCCTGCTCCAAGAACCGGGTCAGCCTGGCGCCTTGCTGATAGCGCTTGCAGAAGAGGCCAACACTAAACGCAGATAACCGTACTCGGCTCTCAAATCCACATTCGGACAGCATGCAAGACCTGCATCAATCCACCCATCACCCAATCGGGGAACCCTCCCCGACGGGCAAGGCGTTCCTCCGTTTTCTCTCGAGGAAAATGCCATGCGCGATATCTACCAAGACGTGACTGACAAGATCGTGACCGCTTTGGACCAAGGCGTAGCCCCCTGGATCAAACCCTGGTTCTCAAGTGGCTCAGCTAACGTCGGTCATCATCACCCCTACCCCATTAACGCCATCACGCAGCGTCCCTATTCGGGGATCAACTTGCCGCTGCTCTGGGCCGAGGCCAGGTTGCAGGGATTCACTCAAGATCGTTGGCTGACCTTCAACCAAGCCAAAAAGGCCGGTGGGCACATCCGTAAGGGTGAGCACAGCACTCTGGCGGTGCTCTACAAGCCGATGGAGCGCGAGGAACAGACCGAGTCAGGCCAACCCGTACTCGATGAAAACGATCAGCCCAAGGTCGCTCACTTCGGCATTCTCAGGACGCATTTTCTGTTCAACATAGAGCAAACGAAGGGGCTCGAAGCGCTGAATGAAACCCTGCCCGAAACAGAATCGAGCGACTCCTTCCTGGCCAACAGTGCTGCGGAAAATTTGCTGTTAAGTTCGGGTGCAAACATCGTTCATCGATCTGCCGACGAAGCCTTTTACCACCCGATCAGGGATCTCATCCAACTGCCGACAAAAGCGCAATTTCACGATGAAGGTGGGTACTACGCCACCGCACTGCACGAACTGACGCACTGGACCGGGCATCACGCTCGGTTGCAGCGCGAAGGCGTGACGTCATCCTGTCCGTTCGGCTCGCCAGGCTACGCGTTTGAGGAGTTGATCGCCGAAATGGGCGCTGCTTTTTTGTGCGCCTACGCCGGTATACAGGGAGAGCTGCGGCACGAGGGCTACATCGACTCCTGGCTCAGCCTGCTCAAGGCTGACAAGCGCGCGATCTTCCGCGCCAGTGGTCACGCCCGAAGCGCCTCGGAGTATGTACTCAACCTGGAGCAACAACTGAAGCAAGCGGTCTTGGACGACTCACTCTGCATGAACGATGGAGCTTAATCGTTACCTCACCGCTGCTAACGCTTCACAGGGCCCGACGCGAGTTGAGCCCTTTTTTCTGCGCCCAGAAAAATCCCCATGCTGCGGGCTCTGACGCAAAGAATCAGAGATGGGCACACACCCGCAGCCTGTCATTCCGCATCCAGGTTCTGCGCCAGAAAATCCACTAGCTCGAGCGGACTCCGGCTGTCGATCACCTTGTAGATCAGATCGCGTTTGCTGCGCGGTAACTTCTTGACCACGCTCTTCGCCGAGGCCCTGACGGCTTCGTCGGTCCCATGGATACGTGCCGCGAGCAGCAGCACGAGCGTGGCGTCAGTGAGGTTCATGGCAAGACCCAAAAAATATGCACCGCAGTGTACCGACTCTTGTCTTTTCCGTACCAGCCCCCCAACAAAACGATGTCTAGCAGTATCCATATTCCGATTGCCGCACAAAGGGACACGAGCCAAAAGGACGGGTAAGGGTTGGAAGGGAATGGGGATTCAAGGGTAAGAGCCCTATCCGAAAAGGCTAAAAGGCCACTGACGCAGCGACTTCCCGGAGGTCACGATGCTTAGTCTGTTTCGCCACAAAAGGCAGAAGCCCCCTCCGCCATCGACCGTGAGTGTCGCCGAAGGGTATCTGCCCATCGAGTCGGCCCACAGCTTGTTAGCAGCGGAGCACCGCCGCCAGTTGCTCGATCGCATCTGGCAATACACCGCCCTCTCCCAAGTCCAATTCACCCAGCTCTACTTAAATCCGATCCATCGCTACGCCGAAACGGTCCAGCAACTCCCGGCCAGCGAGACGCACCACCATGCGTATCTCGGGGGCATGCTCGACCATGGCCTGGAGCTGGTCGCTTGCAGTTTGAAACTGCGTCAGTCATATCTGCTTCCCACCGGCGCTGCGCCCGAAGACCAGGCCGCCCAGACTGACGCCTGGTCCGCCGGCATCGCCTATGGCGCGCTGCTGCATGACATTGGCAAGATCGCCGTGGACCTGCTGGTCGAACGCCAGGATGGCCGTGTTTGGCATCCTTGGCAGGGCTCCCTGGATCAGCCCTACCGTTTTCGTTACCTCAAAGGTCGTGACTACCACCTGCACGGCGCTGCCGCAGGCTTGCTCTACACCCAAATTCTCGACCGCCCAATCCTCGATTGGCTCAGTGGATTTCCGTCGCTGTGGGCCAGTCTGCTGTATGTCCTGGCGGGCCAGTACGAACGTGCCGGCGTGCTCGGTGAGTTGGTGATGCAGGCCGACCGTGTTTCCACCGCACAGAACATCGGTGGTAACCCGAGCAAGGCGCTGCAAGCGCCGATTCATTCATTGCAACATCACCTGATCAGTGGACTGCGTCAGCTGGTTCAGCACGAGCTGAAACTCAACCAGCCAGGTGCCGCGGGATGGCTGACCCAGGACGCACTGTGGCTGGTCAGCAAAACGGTCACCGACAAGTTGCGAGCATACTTGCTGTCGCAATTGATCGAAGGTATTCCCACGTCCAACATCGCGGTGTTCGACGAATTGCAATCCCATGGGCTGGTCGAGTCCACCCCGGAAGGCAAAGCCATCTGGAATGCGCTCGTGGCACAGGGAAACTGGCAGCAGAGCTTTACCTTTCTGCGCCTTCAACCGGCGTTGATCTGGGGGAACGAAGACCGGCCTGAGGCTTTCAGCGGAACGGTAAGCGTGGCAGCCGATGACCACCCGACTGATACCCCGGCATCACCAGCAGCGCCTGAGACTGCCAGTTCAGGATCGCATCAAAGGCCATCGGTGGAAGATCCTATGGCGACGGAGGATGCCGGCTACCTCGGCACGCTGCTAGGCATGTTCGAATTGGATGAGCCTGATGCCAGCGATGCACCGTCAGAAAGCTCTCTCGACACTTCGCCCCTCCTTTCGGATAACCCTGGCCAGGCATTTCTGAATTGGGTCAAGGAAGGCATCCTGAGCCACAAGCTGATCATCAATGACAGCAAGGCCAAAATCCACACGGTGAGTGGCAACGTATTTCTGGTCACGCCTGGTCTCTTCCAACGCTACGTTCAAGAGTTTCCTAGTCTCTCACGGGGCGCCGAGCACACAGGTGAAGAATGGCGATATGTGCAGAAGCAGTTTGAGAAACTGAAGGTCCATAGGAAACGTGACGACGGTCTGAATATCTGGGCATGCCAAGTACGAGGTCCTAGGAAGAAAACCATCTTGAAGGGTTATCTGATTGAGGAGCCGAAGCTTTTTTTTGAATTGATGCCACCGGATAATCCTTTTCTTAAAATCGAAAAATCTTGAATTTCGGAAGTGCCCCATTGGTTGGGATCGAAACGCAGTTGCTTCACCACTCAGTTTCCCATCCCTAGCGACGCATCGTCACCAATGATGGATCGGACTTACTAGCCATTCATCCCCCGTAAATAAAGGCCTGTAGACCTGCCATGCACCGCCCGTACCAATTCCGTACCAGCAACGTTCACTCCCATCCCCGCCTACTTCCTCCTTCCGTTCGCTGTAGCAAAATTTAAGCAACCGTTTTCAGCTCCAATCACGAGCACTATCGCTGCCGTGCTTTCACGCTTTGTCGGAGCTTCCCAGCTGATAACGAGGGTTCGATTCCCTTCACCCGCTCCACTATTTTCAGCGTATCGAGGTAGCGTCAGGCGAAGCTGGTGACAGTTACTCAATTTGCATGGATGCGCCAGCTTGGCCCCCCTCCCTCTGCAATAACCGGTTTTTAGGGTGACCCATGGGAAAAAGGTAATTTTGGTAATTTCCTTTTTACCAGCCTAATAACTCAATAAAATCAATGGCTTGAGTAAATTCTATAAAGGTAATAATAGGGTAAGGAATAGGTTAGAAAATTACCTTTGACCTTAGTAATTACAGCCCCTTACAAAACCCTTTAAAATCAGCTAGTTGGCAAAATATTACCTCCAGCCTTACCAAATATTACCTTCTGAGGTAATACGTCAAAGCCAAGGTTTATAAGGGCTACAGCCCTATTCAAACGTCGCCTTACCAAAATTACCCTTTCCCCGCCCTCGACCTGAAATTGCCCTTCCAGCTACGCTGCTATGCTTCCAGCTTTCCGAATGGAGTCGAAGCCATGGCCAGCGAATATTCCCTCTCTGTGGTTCTTGAAAGAATCTACGAAAACCAGCAAGCCCTGGAAGCAGCGATCATGGAACTGACGCTCGTGGCAGAACAGCAAGGCTTCGCTGTCGCCGGTGACAACGCTCGGACTGCCCTGGATCGAATTGGCGAGAACGCTGGCTTTATTAAGCAGGGTTTAGCGCGCCTGAGAACGATGGAAAAGGACTAGGTGATGACCCTGTCGGTGACGATACTTGCGATAACAGATGCCTATCTGGGAAAGCTCGATCCACAGGGGCGAATCGTTGCGGAATACTCTTTTCGCACGTTCCGATTTCGCCTGATCGAGAGTGTGACCTCGCTCGATTCAGGCGAATTGGTTATCGCTGGTCGTGACGGCGCTGAAAATTGGCTGAAGGCCGTATCGACTGAGGGCAAGCTCTTGTGGCGACGAAGGCTAGGGCTAAAAAATGGATCTTCTCCATCCGTCAAGCCAAACATAATGTTAGCAAGGAGTTCGGCATGAAGTTTTTCATAAAGAAAGTCATATTTGTAAATCGCGCCCCGTTCGACAAAATAGATATTGACTTTCAGGAAAACGAGATAGCAGTTTTAACAGCTGTAAATGGCAGGGGAAAAACTACCATACTATCTCACATAGTTGATGCTCTGCATGAAATTGCCAGACCCCACTATGATGGAGAATTTGAAGGCCGCGAAAATAAATTCTATCGAGTTTCATCATCAATATACAGTTTAGACACAACCGCCCCCTCAATGTTTTATCTGCGATTTGACATCAACGGCGTTGAAACTGATTACATTGACATCAGGGGCAATGTTGACCAGGCTACATATGAAAGCTATGCCACGCTAGATAACAAAATCCCCTTCGAAAATTTTTCCAAGACATTAATCAACCACGGATATATTAAATATTCCCCCTTAACAAGCGACAAAGCTACCACAAACAATTTATTCAGCCTAAATATCGCCACTTACTTTCCTGCATATAGGTATGAATCACCTGGCTTTCTGAATGACGCATATAAAATAGAATTAGACTTCACTAAAGAAACCATATTTAACGGAAAATTACCCAATCCGATCGAGGTTGTTACTGGCGTTAGAAAATTCACGAACTGGTTAATGGATATTGTGTTGGACATGCAATACGATCAAAGTGGCGTTCATGTACTGAAGCAAAACTTAGATACCCTTCTAACTTTAGCTTTGCATTCCAAAGGTGTAGGAGCATTGAGGTTTGGCATAGGCCCAAGGGGTTTTGGCGGAACACGGATACAAATCATAAAAACGGGAACTGCTTCAGAGTGCCTGTACCCAAACATTTTTAATCTTTCTTCGGGGGAGTCTTCTATTTTGTTTCTATTTGGCGAAATTATACGCCAAGCAGACATTATAAAAAACAACATCCCCCTAGACAAAATTACCGGCGTCGTTCTAATCGACGAAGTTGATAAGCACTTACATGTTAGACTGCAGAAAGAAATACTACCTACACTATTTAATCTTTTTCCCAATATTCAGTTTATTGTTAGCTCTCACTCACCCTTTCTGAATATTGGTTTGGCTGAGGTTGCGGCAGGCAGGTCCAAGATAATTGACTTAGATAACTTTGGACTAACCAAAGACCCAACAAAAAATGAACTATATGATGAAGTTTATCAGATGATGATAAATGAAAACTCCAGATTTAAGACTCTCTACGAGGAACTTAACGCAAAAATATCGACGGGGGATTGCGCCCTAATTATCACAGAAGGAAAAACCGATATTCAGCATCTTAAGTCCGCTCAACGAAAGCTTAACCTAGAGTCCATAGATATAGAGTACTTTGAAGTAGCTGGAGACTGGGGCGACTCTAAGCTAAAGCTACTACTAGATCAACTCTCCAAAGTAAAGCAGAGTCGCAGAATTATTGGAGTCTTTGATCGGGATGTAGCACCAATTGTTCAAGAAATTGAACGAGACTCAAGACCTTGGAAAGCTTACGGAAATAATGTTTATGCGTTCTGCTTGCCAGTCCCCGAAAATAGAGCACGTTATCATAATATATCGATAGAATTTTATTATTCCGACGCGGACCTAAAAAAACAAAAAGACGGTAGGTGTTTGTACTTTGATAACGAGGTAGCTTTTACACAGACGGCGAGCAGAAAAAATGAACGATTCCCTTATGTACTTGAACATCCTCTAGTTCAAGATGAAGCTATCAAAAGAATATTTGATGAAAATATCGGTTCTGTTGATTGGGGACACTCCAAAGCAAGATTCGCAGACCTGATAGAAAATGATTATGACTTTTGTGCTGACATCGATTTCAGTTCGTTCAGGCCAATATTCTCTAAAATTGAAGAGTTGATAGATCTAGAGTAAATTCTCTCCGAGATTTGTTTTTTTGTTTTGCATGAGGCTCTGAGATTCCGCAGCGAAATTTAGATTTGGTCAACATAACTAATGGATCGCTGCGGGTTTTACAGACTAACCGAATGGCTGCTATTGGCTGTGGATTCAACCGGTGGACGCAACAGATTGGCTAAAACGGCCAGCAATTGACATCCATCTCTACCGATACCCCTCCGACCACTTCAAAACGTCCGTACTGGGTCGACTATGAGCGTCCAAATTAACCATATCCGCTGGTCACCGGTGAAATGCGCTAAACGGCCTGAAAGCCCGCTGCGCCGGGGCTCTAAGGCAAGTTGATACCTTTCCTGAAACACGTCCAAAGCTCCCATGGTGCGAGCTATTTAGATATCAAAAACTCGATAAGACGCTTGTTTTCAAGCGACGTTTCCTTGCAAACCGGGGCCTCTAGAAATCTGCCACAGACCTGGCTTGTTTTGAGCGATACGCATAGCCGCTGCATTTCTTTGCAAAACCTTGCACTCCGTGAAATTGCAAAACACCTCACAGTCCCCGCAGCGGGCTTGGGCGCGGCCTTGATTTGCACCACCACCCGCCTTTGCACAAAAAAGGGACGCAAAGCCCGTCGGCGGGAGGGGGATAAGTGCTTTTTCGGCAAATTTTTTCTTGGGCTGGAAAATTTCCTTGGCTGACCGGCTGACTCGCTCGTGCTGGCATTTCATCGGACAGGCATAGTCACGACGAGCGTCGCCATGTACTGCTTATACATACAGCAAAAAGGACAAGCTGGAACTCCAACCGAGAAGTGCGCTGCATTGGCGCATTGGAACGTCATGTTGCGGGATGAGAGCGCCTTACTAGCAATGCCTGGCGCTCATCACAAAGCCCTGCTCAGACAAGCACGGACCCTGTACAAAGATCAGGTCATCGACAGTGACGATGTGAGCGATCTGTTGGAGCTGGCCGATGGGGCGCTCGCCTTCGCGATGGAATCACTGCTCGATATCAACAGCGACGAATAGGGGCCATTGCATGCATGTACTAGTTACCCCGATGCGATTACGCGGCGTTGCTCTCGATGCAAAGGCACGGCGCCGCTACCCTGCGATCAGTGGCAACGTCATGGTTAATTCAACAGTCAGTGAGATACTGGGGCGGACTACAAACATTGCCCGTGTGGAAGTGGGTATGCCGCTGGATCCGGAACCATTGCCACCGTTGCTGGATGCAACGCTTGCAGGAATGGCTGTTACAGGATTTGTCCTAAGCGGGATTGAATATGTTGAAGGCTGCGCATATGCGCAGCCCTGGTGGTGTCGACTGGAGTAAAAAGACGACACAATGGGGTATGTCGTCTTCGCAAGGATTCAGCCCTATTCACTCTTCATCAATTGAATATTTTCGAAGATGATGAGCCCCCGCCAACCGATGTATTACTTTTGCCCCGACATTTATAGGAACACCGATTGTCTCCAGCAATGCTATTATTAATAGCGACTCAACAAAGGCACACTTGGACAATAAATCATCACTTGTTTCGAAATAATCATTTGCATGACTTATATCGTTTCGCAAATTACAGATCGCAGTAATGGCGTCCTGCTTTAGACGCCAAGCCTCCTTTATTCCAGCAGGCAATTTTCTGTAAAAATCAATAATACACTTTTCTGTGTTGTATTTTGAGTTATTATAACGACCTATACCACGAAGAAACCCCTTAACCTCTTTTTTATTTCCAAAAATTTTAACCATTATTTTTTCGATCCTTGCAACTTGCACATTAAGCAAATCCGGATTCAAAAATGTTTTACTGTTTTTTAGTTAGAGACTCAAGAAGACGGAAGTATCCGAGAAATCTGTCCTCCACATTATTCATTCGGCGATATTTAATATATTTTTGCCATTTCTCTGAAAGCTTATATTCTTCAGAAAAATAATTAGCTATAGACTCCAGCGGTAATGATGGCAACCCAAGACTATCAAAGCGAACATTATTCCCTAGAGGAAATAAGCTATACGAGGAAGCTTCGTGTACCGTTAGCGCTGGCTTTGGATAATAAAGATACGCGCTACTGCTGTGGGAATCAGCATCCACTAGCAAAATTTTATCCATGAGAAGCTCATGCCCATGCAAAAGACTCAGAAACGAGTAAGACTTTTGATATAGGCGCATCACTTCTTCTGGAAATATTCGCTCATCAGAGCAAATACAAAATGAAGGTGGAAACTGAACTCCCACCGCAAACTCAAGCGGAGACGCAGAGCTTTTTATATTATAGTTAACGCAAATCTCGCCCATCCCGCCTATATCTACTGAAAATTCCCTTGTATCAAAATCTCCAAAATGGGACATTAAACCCACTCTTGAGCCAACCATCTGATCACGCACAATTTCTTCTTGCTTCTCAGTGTAGCCGACCCAGTGCTTAAGACTAGGGGAAAATAAGTGTACTTCGCGAATATCTATCTCTCTCAGCCCACTACTGCTAACGACTGCATAGCTAGCAGTATATTCAACCTCAAAATGCTGGACTGTAGTTGGCCGATTCTCAAGCATGAAATGCCCGCAGTTAACCTCATGCAGGTCAAACAACAAGAAATCCCACTTAAGTCCAAGGCACTTTAGCGTCTCTAACTTCCAATTGACCCCCCCCCATCTGCGATCAATCTGCTGATCACCACTAATTCTTATAGAGATTTTTTCAGGTGATAGCTTTAGCAATCCGGAGAAAGAGCCTTGAGATCCTTCCACAGACACCCGATATTCATACTCCCCGCCTAACTCAAATACAATACCATCACCTAATCGCATGCCGTTCCCTCTTCGCGCTTGGACTATTTGCATTTGCCGTTTTGAGTCCATCCATATTCGTCAGGACCTCGATAATCATCAGACTCGGTAAGAACGGCTTTGATTTGTGCACTATTATAGAACCATGATTAAAAGCAAGAGACGGCACTGGTGTCCAGTGCATCCCTGCTTTTACCTGATGCAGGATTTAAACGCAGTATGGTGCTTTTATTAGGTGGGGAGATAGATTTGGTTAAACCGTCGTGATTGATTTCAAATCTACGGCGAGCGACAAAGCATGTGCTGCGTTAGCGGTAAAAACTGTTGCATCAGCCGGACTAGGCATTGGTCCTGGTACGTGAGTATGGGCAGCCAGCTGGGTGTTCATCTCCTTTAGCAGATCGAGCGTGTCACACACGATCTTGAATAGGTTCACTGTCTCAGAACCTATCCAGCTCTTCGGAGCCTGCAGACGCTGCCCAATCCCGGCCACGCTCTTGCGCAATCCCTGGATTTTCTCCTACATGTCGCCACCCACCGTGGCGTTATGCGTCTGTCCCACCACCACGTTCAGATCCCGGCCAGTAGCCTGATGCAGGTCGTCCACGGCTGCCAGGCTCGCGGAGCCGCCCGACAGCAACTTGAGCGCGCCCAGCGCCTCGATCTTTTTCACACCGCCCACTGTCTCGGTCGAATGATCATCAACCGTCCGTGTGTGGCTCTGGAACTGTTCGCGGTTGTCCAGGGCTTCGACCTCGCGCTCGATGGCCTGATCCCGGATCTTGCCATCGGTCTGGCGCAGCCAGTTGCCGTCGGCGTCGACGCGCTGCTGGCAGGCCTCGCTGTGCTGCCAGACCTGGTCGCCTTTCGGTACCCGGGGCAGGCTCAAGCCGTGCGGCAGGATCTGAGTAATGAACGGCTTGTGCGGCAGGCCATAGGCGAAGCTGATCACCACCGTAGTGCCCTCCTCCGGAAAAGCATACATGCCTATTTCCTCGCCCCCGGTGGGCAGCGGCAACGGGACGCCGGCGAGCTGGGGCAGTTGCGGATCGGGCTCGCCGTCCGGTCCCAAGACTTCGATGTCCACGGCATAACGCGGTCTGAAGTCGTCGTAAACAAGTCTGGCATACGTCGGGCGAGGGTCACTGGTCGAGACAGCCTGCTATATCGTCGACGCCGCGAGAAGGGCCAAAAATGGCGCGAACTGACAGCTACCTAGATCCAGGACATCCGTGGGAGTAAATGTGGGAGTAATTTTTCAGACATGAAAAAGCCGAACTGGTTATGGTCGGCCAAATCATTGAATAATATGGTCGGGACGGAGTGATTCGAACACTCGACCCCTAGCACCCCATGCATGGGGTAGCTGGATATTCAAAATTTGTCCGCCAGCCATGCTTGCCGGACGAATAAAAAACCCGGCACGAGGCCGGGTTACCCACCATCTCCAAGACGCAGCCCCCAAATGAGAGGGATGGAGAGCTGACAAGAGAGTGCGGGGGCGGGATATTGCCAAATGGTGTCCTTCTGCGCAATAGAAGCCTCTTTCCGCCCCTCTCCAACACATCAGGTGACTTGTGAATTCCACGTATCCAGGAGCAGCCCGCGCCAGATGCACTCAAGCCAGCGGCGACATCCGTTGTCACCGCTCGAAGACAGCACCTTGGCTCGAGCCCAGGGCCCTGCAGACAATCCGCGCGGTAATTTCGAAATTATCCATGGTGAGCCCATCGATTGGCGAATGACCTTTTAGTCGCTCATGAGGTTTACACAGCGCCCGATAAAGCCTCCAGGCATCCACATCCGGAGACCGCGTTAATACCGTGAGCACCAACTTGTGCCGTAACGGATCAAGCTGCCAGTCCGGAATGCGCTGACCACGATTCCCCAAGCTCAGGGACAGAAGACGTCGAGCCTTAATATCGCGATTGATCTGATCGCGGGATTTGCCTGCCAGTCGGGCGAAGACCAGCAGCGGCAAGTTACTCGAAGCTTCAAACGTGGCCAACATTTCGGCCCGTTCACGCTGGATTTCAGACACGTGAGATTTGTGAGGTTTTTCAGTCCGTATTGGAGCGGGCACGACAGGCGATTGGTTGGGCCCAATGGGGTCTTTCTCGCTACTGACCAGCATCGTCGATGGGGCGGTCGCCGGTGCAAAGCTGCTGCTGTACAGAACGGCATTTCCCTTCGCGTTTTCCAGTAAGGGCAGCGAAGCTGCGCCCTCTAAACGAATGGTCAGGGGAGAACTTGCTGCTTTCGGTTTCCCCTGCCCCCAAAGGTCCAATCTATTCGCCCAATCCTGCATCATGGTCCGGCGCTGCTCGACGTATTCCGCGTGATTGTAGGCCGCACTCACCTTGTCCGAATCCGCATGAGAAAGCTGCGCGTCGACCCATACCTTGGGGTAGCCAATCTCATTAAGCGCCGTCGAAATCGTCGCCCTCATCCCATGACCGGTCAGTTGGTCGGCATACCCCATTCGACGCAACGCTCCATTCAAGGTGTTCTCGCTAATGCGCTTGCTTAGGTCGCTCCGGTGCGCGAACAAATAACGCTGCGCGGGGACAACTTGGCTCAGCATCTGACGCACTATTTCAAGCGCTTGGACCGACAATGGCACGATGTAAGGCGGTATATTTGAGGTCTGCTTCCCCGCCTTGCGCATGCCCATCTGAAGCTGCTTCACCACCTCCGGCGGGATAATCCACAACCGCTGCTCCAGATCAAACTGGTCGGGCGTCGCCAGACGCAGTTCTCCGGTACGCACCCCCGTTAGCAGCAACAAGCGAAGACCTAGACGTGTTTGGATTGCACCACCGTAGCCACGAAGTGCAGCTAGCAATGCAGGCAGCTCGTCCATACGGAGAAAGGGATTGTGTGCGACCGGGGGCCTGGGAAGTGCTACCACGTCAAGGTCCGACGCGGGATTCTGGTCAAGCCCCTCCACCTTCACCAGGGCGTATCGGAACAATTGCTTGAACCAGGTCCGACATTTTTCCGCCGTCGTTAACGCCTTGCGTTGTTCGATTCCGCTCAGTAGGTGCATCAAGTCGTGGCGATTGATGTCGTAGATGGACCGTCGGCCGAGCGTTGGCAGGACGTCTTTTTTGAAGATTCTCAAGATCTGCGAGAGGGTGCTCTGGCGTCCCTCCTTCAAGCTCAGCCTGCGGAACGCGACCCATTGATCAAACACCGCCTCAAAGGTGTGCTCTGCCGCATTACGAACAGAGCGTCGCTGCTGTTTACGATGCTCATAAGGATTGATGCCTTGAGCAACCAAGGCACGCGCCTCATCACGGCGTCCACGCGCTTCTTTGAGACTGATCTGCGGGTAACTACCCAGGGACATGCGCTTCTGCTTGCCTGCCCAGTAGTACCTGAAATACCAGATCTTTCCCCCACGGGCCGTCACATTGAGCGCAAGCCCATCCGTGTCGCCGAGGGAATAATCATTGCCGGTAATTCTGGCTTGCCGAACGGTGGTATCCGAGAGTGCCATAGCGAGCTCCTGATCAGAGTCAGGACCAGATGCTCATCTCGCTATCCAAGCTGCTCCAGCAACAAACCGATTCAGTGCGCGTCCGAATTCAAGACTCTCATTCAGGACTCAATTCAGGACTTAAAAACACTGGATGGTGCTGGATTTCAGTGGTTCCCGCCGGAACGAAAAAAGGACCCGAAGGTCCTGATTTCAATCACTTACAGAATTCAGTGGAACTCTGCAGCGCAATATTTGGAGCGGGAAACGAGACTCGAACTCGCGACCCCGACCTTGGCAAGGTCGTGCTCTACCAACTGAGCTATTCCCGCGTCTTGGTGTGGCGCATTTTATAGAATTTGGAAGTCTCGTCAACCCCTTGATTCAAAAAAGTTTTATTTTTTTTCTACATCGGTTTTCAGATGCGGCCAGGCAGCGCGCAGATACTGCACCATGGACCACAACGTCAGGCCTGCGGAGACCATCAGCAAGGTATAACCCACCAGGACCCAAAAGCTGAAGTCCGACGGATTGGCCAGCAGGATCACCAGCGCCAGCATCTGCGCAGCGGTTTTCCATTTGCCCAGGTTCGAGACGGCAACATGCGCACGCGCCCCCAGTTCGGCCATCCACTCTCGGAGAGCGGAAACGACGATTTCACGACCGATGATGACCGCTGCCGGCAATGTCAGCCACACGTTACCGTGCTCCTGTACCAGCAGCACCAGCGCCACTGCGACCATCAGCTTGTCGGCTACCGGATCGAGAAATGCCCCGAACGGTGTGCTTTGTTCCAGGCGGCGGGCCAAATAGCCATCCAGCCAGTCTGTAGCCGCAGCAAACGCGAAGACCGAGGCGGATGCCAGGTAACTCCATTGGTACGGCAGGTAAAACAGCAAAATGAAGATCGGGATAAGCAGAACGCGTAGAACGGTGATCAGATTAGGGATATTCATCGGCACAACTGGCTACGAGGTGAGTTGGGCATTCTACTCGCTGTGCAGGTTTGCATAAATCAACTCAGCGAGCTTTTTACTGATCCCCGGTGCTTTGGCGATCTCTTCGATGCTTGCACGAGACAGCTCCTGCAATCCACCAAAATGTTTCAACAGGTCACGCCGCCGCGTCGGCCCTACCCCGGCAACACCTTCGAGCGTTGAAGTGCGGCGGGTTTTGCCGCGTCGTGCGCGGTGACCGGTAATTGCAAAACGGTGGGCTTCATCGCGGATCTGCTGGATCAAGTGCAGCGCCGGAGAATCTCCGCGCAAGGTGAACTCATGGGCGGCGTCATTGAGATACAGCGTTTCAAACCCGGCCTTGCGCGTCGCCCCCTTGGCCACGCCCAGAAGAATCAGGTCAGGCACGGCCAACTCGTTGAGCACATCACGCGCCATGGACAACTGCCCCTTGCCACCGTCCACCAGCAGGATGTCCGGCAACTTGCCCTCGCCGTCCTTCAGCTTGCTGAAGCGTCGAGTCAGCGCCTGATGCATCGCCGCGTAGTCATCGCCCGGCGTGACACCTTCGATATTGTAGCGGCGGTAGTCGGACTTCAGCGGTCCTTCCGGGCCAAACACCACGCAAGACGCCACTGTCGCTTCGCCGCTCGAGTGACTGATGTCATAGCATTCCAGCCGTTGCGGCGGCTCATCCAGGTCAAGCACTTGTGCCAGGGCTTCAAACCGCGCGGCAACGTGCTGACGATTGGCCAGACGCGCCCCGAGCGCCTGTTCGGCATTGGTCACGGCCAGTTGCTGCCAGCGTGCTCGCGTACCGCGTACCCGATGGCTGATGGTCAACTCGCGACCGCGTAGCTCTTCAATGGCCGCGATCAGGGTCGGAAAGTCTTCGTGGACCACATTGACGATCAACTCGCTCGGCAAGTCGCGTTCGGGACTGCTAATGAAGTACTGGCCAAGAAACGCCGCCATCACCTCGGCAACATCCTCTTCAATACCCACCTGCGGGAAAAAGTTCTTGCTGCCCAGCACGCGTCCGCCACGCACACTGATCAAATGTACACAGGCACCGCCCGGGTTGATGAACGCCGCGATGACATCGACATCCCCCGTTCCGCCTTCCATGCTCTGTTGATCCTGCACCCGGCGCAGCAGGGAAATCTGATCCCGCAGCTCGGCCGCCCGCTCGAAATCGAGGGTGCTCGCCGCCTGCTCCATACCTGCAGACAGCTCGTCTGTCAGCGCATTGCTGCGACCTTCGAGGAACATCACCGAATGACGCACATCCTCGGCGTAAACCTGCGGTTCGACCAGGCCGACACAAGGTGCCTTGCAACGTTTGATCTGGTACTGCAGGCAGGGTCGCGTGCGGTTCTTGTAGTAGCTGTCTTCGCACTGACGAACAAAAAAGGTCTTTTGCAGCAGGCTCAGGCTTTCACGAATCGCACCGGCACTCGGGTAAGGACCGAAGTACTTGCCCTTCAGCTTTTTCGCACCGCGATGGATGCTCAGGCGTGGAAAGTCGCCATCCGAAAGAAATACATACGGATAGGATTTATCGTCCCGCAGAAGAATGTTGTAAGGCGGCCGCCACTCCTTGATCAGCGTCTGCTCAAGCAGCAGTGCTTCGGTTTCGTTGGCGGTGATGGTGGTTTCAATTTGGGCAATCCGGCCAACCAATGCAGCCGTTTTGGGTGCCAGACCGGTCTTGCGGAAATAACTCGCCAGACGTTTCTTCAGGTTCTTGGCTTTGCCCACGTACAGCAGGCGCGCGTCGCTGTCGAACATGCGATACACACCGGGGCGCCCACTGACGGTCGAAAGAAAGGCGCTTGGATCAAACGGGTCGGTCATTGTCAGAGGCTGGCATCGACCATGCCGTGACGAACCGCCAACAGCGTCAACTCAACATCGCTGCTGATCGAAAGCTTCTCGAAAATGCGGTAACGGTAGGTGTTCACGGTTTTTGGCGACAGGCATAGTTTGTCGGAAATGATCTGGACCTTCTGGCAGCCGACAATCATCAGGGCGATCTGGATCTCCCGCTCGGACAGCGCGTCGAAAGGCGAATCATTGCTCGGCTGGAACGATTTTATCGCCAACTGCTGGGCAATTTGCGGACTGATATAACGCTGTCCGGCAAATACCTGGCGAATCGCCTGCACCATTTCATTAAGCCCTGCGCCCTTGGTCAGATAGCCTGCGGCACCTGCCTGTAACAGTCGGGTAGGAAACGGATCTTCCTCGCACACGGTTACGGCGACGACTTTGATATCCGGGTGGCTGCGCAACAACTTGCGCGTGGCTTCAAGACCGCCGATCCCGGGCATCTTGACGTCCATCAGCACCACATCCGGTTTCAACTCACGCGCTTTAAGCAGGGATTCCTCCCCCGACTCAGCCTGGCCGACTACTTGCAGACCATCGATGTCAGCCAACATTCGTGTAATACCGGTACGAACGAGATCATGGTCATCGACTACTAGCACCCTAATCAAGCAGACACCTCGCGATAATGGTCTTATTGGTTGCCGAACACCTTAGCAAAAAGCATCCGGCAGACCTAGCAGCAAGCGCTATATAAAAAGTTTCAATTCGTCTTGAATAGCTTGAGCTACAGGCTTTACAGAGGTTTCAGCGGGAACATTTGCGCTCCATCCTCAGGAAACAATCGTCCTGCCCGACAATCTCCAGGCCCATGCGCTGATAAAGCGCTTGCGCGGGATTGTCCTTGAACACAGTCAGACGCAGCGCCGGACGTCGCTCCGCACAGGCTTTCGAATACGCCTGTTCGATCGTCCAGGCGCCAGCGCCCTGATTGCGAAATGTCTCGATCACATGCAACTCGCGAATATACAGGGCCTTTGAGTCGCGGCTCAGGCTGGTGAAGCCCAGGACTAATGAATTTTGGCAAATAAGCCAGTTTTCCCGACCTGCCCAAGCCACATCGAAAGCCTCGTCGATCCACGGCAGATCATGCCGAATGTAGTAGCCAAGCATGACTTGGCAGGTCAACGCTCGCGCAAACGACAAATGTTCCGACGAGGCCGGCCGCAGCTCAAAAGCCATCTGCCCTCCTCATACACTGGCCACGGACACGACCTCGCCGCTCCACTCACCGGTATTTCGGCGGGCAATCACCAGTAAATCCCCGGTTCCCGGGGCAGCTGTGATCAGCGAACCGTCCGACGCCCAGATCGCGCTACGCCCTGCCGACTCCCAACCGCCCGTTGCACCACCATGATTGGCCATCAGTACCACCATCGAGTGCTCGCCGGCATAACCCTGCAGCAATGCGGTATCCGGGGCGTAGCCACCTTCGGTAATCAGCACGCCTGCGGCGTAGAGGTTCGCCCCCCTGTCGGCGGCCGTAGCGGCATGACTGGCATGCGAAAAGTCAGCGCACACCGCCAACGCGATCGTATCGTCACCTATTGTCAGCAGCGAACCACCCGAACCCGGTGCAAACGCCTCCTCCTCACCCGAATGCAGATGCTGCTTGCTGTAGACCCCCAGCGAACCATCGGCAGCCAGTACCAGCGCGCCAATCAGTACCGGCGAATTGGTCGATAGACGAATCGGCATTCCGACGACGGTGGTGATACCCAGCTCTCGAGCCAGATCCCGCAGTGGCTGCAAAACCGCTGCATCCGGCGTGATCGCCAATGGCCCCGCCAATCCACGCTCATACCCCGTGAGTGACAACTCGGGGAACACCAACAGTTGCACGCCCTGCTCGGCGGCGACCTGAATGAAGTGTTGATGTCGAGCGATATTCGCGTGAACGTCCCCGGCAATCGAGATCGATTGAGCGGCGGCGATGGTCAGTGTCGGCATCTGCATTGTCCTTGATGAGTGTCCGCGAGCAATCACGAAGTGTGGCACAAAGCTTCGCCGTGCTTAAGCCATAGAAATTGACCTGCGAGCCGATAGCATTTACTGATTGAATCTGCACGCCCGCCTCTAGTAAGCTCGGCGCATTCATCGGAGACAGACCATGCCGCATACCCCTTCACAGCTTCGCATCGCCAGCGCCCCGCGCTCGATTGCGGCTGCACGGGTGAATGGCGTCTGCGCACCGGTAAACTTTTATTTTGGGTATTGGTTTAGCCACTGGCGCGCCTGATACCCACACGGCGCCCACTACTCAAGGGGTCGCCTACCAGAGAATTCTCAACCCCCGGTCGGCTTCCCGACCGGGGGTTTTGTTTTTTCAGCCCCAAACATTTTTAGCGACATCACTGACTTCAAGGAATCACGACATGAACTACGCCACTTATTACCGTTACGACAGTTTTTCCGCCTGGCGATTTACCAGCCTCCGCTCGGGACAGCCTGCCGCCTCCGATCGGTCACCCACAGGTGGCATGCACACACTCGAAGCCAACCCGGCCAATTGTCGAACACCCCAGTAGGGCCGAGCGCGCGGGACTGAACCCGCCGCCAGCCCAGGAAGCCCGAATATGAACTCGTCCATCTCTGCTCTGCCGCTGTCCACCTTGAGCCCGGCCAATGAAGCGCTGACCCAGCGTTTGCCCAGCTCGCTGCAACTCAAGCACCAATTGCCACTCACTCACACACTGACCCAACAGGTCGCTGCCCACCGTGAAGCGGTCCGCGCGATTCTCAACGGTGAAGACTCCCGTCTGCTGGTCGTCGTCGGCCCTTGTTCGATTCACGATCCGCAATCCGCCCTCGAATACGCTGGCAAGCTCGCCCGACTTGCGGCCGACGTCAGCGATGAAATGCTCGTGGTGATGCGCGCCTACATCGAAAAACCTCGCACCACGGTGGGCTGGAAAGGTCTGGCCTACGACCCGCACCTGGATGGCAGCGACGACATGGTCGGTGGCTTGACCCTCTCCCGCGAATTGATGCGCGAAATGCTTCGCCTCGGTTTGCCGATCGCCACTGAACTGCTGCAGCCCATGGCCGCCAGCTACTTCGATGACCTGTTGAGCTGGGTCGCCATCGGCGCGCGCACCACCGAATCGCAGATTCACCGTGAGATGGCCAGCGGCCTGGGCATGCCGGTCGGTTTCAAGAACGGTACCGATGGCGGTGTCGGCGTCGCCACCGATGCCATGCGCTCGGCAGCGCATCCGCACCGGCATTTCGGTGTCGACAGCCAGGGGCACCCGGCAATCATCCAGACTCAGGGCAACCCGGATACGCATCTGGTGCTGCGCGGCGGGCATCGCGGGCCAAACTATGATGTCCAGAGCGTCGCGCACATACAGGCTGACTTGCAGAAGCTGAAGATTGCCTCGCGGATCATGGTCGATTGCAGTCACGCCAACAGTGGCAAAGACCCATTACGCCAACCGGCCGTGTTCAACGAAGTGCTTGAACAACGCCTGAGCGGCAATCGCTCGCTGATCGGCATGATGCTTGAAAGCCATCTGTTCGAAGGCTGCCAGCCGTTGAGCCAGTCACTACGCTACGGCGTTTCGGTGACTGACGGCTGCCTGGGGTGGGAGGCGACCGAACAGTTGTTGCGCAACGCCAGCCTGAAGCTGCGCGGACTTGAAACGGGCATCTGAGCAACCGACATACACGTACTCAGCAATCAATTGCCCGGAACTGCCGTTCCAGTTGCACTCTGGAACGGCACCGCCAGGCAATCACTGACGAAAAGATCTCAAAATGTTCCGAGCAATTCCTGGCAAGAATCTGATCTTTCCCGCTATTTCTATTCCGCTTTCAACCGTTTCTAGCGGTTTTTTCCCACACCGCTCGCCTGCCACCCTGCATTAGAGTGAGGACGTGAACCCCACTCGAACTTACGGAATACAGGTACGCATATGCAACGGAATGCAATCACGCAGCACCCTATCCTGCTGGTCCACGGCCTCTTCGGTTTCGAAAGCATCGGCAAACTGGAACTCTTCCATGGCGTGAAACAGGCACTGAGGAACACTGGCGCGCAAGTGTTCATACCCCACCTATCGGCCGCTCACTGCAATGAGGTCCGTGGCGAACAACTGCTGGCGCAGATCGACCGGGTGCTGGCCGGCACCGGGGCGAGCAAAGTCAATCTGATCGGCCATAGCCAAGGCGCACTGACCGCTCGTTATGCCGCAGCGATAACGCCCCAGAACGTCGCTTCCGTGACCTCGGTCAGTGGGCCAAACCATGGCTCCGAGCTCGCCGACTGCTTGCGCAAGGCATTGACCCCCGGGCACCTGCCAGAACACGTCGCGGTGGCAGTCTCGACATTGTTCGTCGAGTTCCTGTCGTTTATCAGTGGCAACCCGAAAATCCCGCAGAACGCCGTCGCCGCCCTCAACGCTTTAACGACTGAAGGCGTCGCGGCCTTCAATGCCAAATACCCTCAAGGCCTGCCGAAGGCCTGGGGTGGCAACGGCGAAGAACAGGTCAACGGCGTTCGTTATTACTCCTGGAGTGGCACATTGCAGGGCAACCTGCTGGATGCAGGGCTGCATGCGCTCGATCCACTGCACGCTTTTTGTCGAGGGTTTTCCAGGTTTTTCGCCCGCGAAACTGAGCAAAATGACGGGATGGTCGGCCGCTACAGCTCGCACCTGGGCACCGTCCTGCGCTCCGATTACCCGATGGACCATCTGGATGCGATCAATCAAACGGCAGGTCTGGTACGCAAGGGTATCGACCCCATCGAGTTGTATCTTCTGCATGCCGAACGCTTGAAAAGCGCTGGCCTTTAAGCAGGTCTTTTTCGAACAACGGCAAGATGAGGTGAAAACCGGCAATCGATTGACCGAACTTTGACGAGAAATAGGTCACTGAATCCGGTAGGCTCCGCACCTTACCTGAACATTGAATGGAGATTTTTCCAATGGCCAAAGCCACTGCCCGTCACATCCTGGTTGCCAGCGAAGCCAAGTGCAACGAACTGAAAGCCCAAATCGAAGGCGGCGCTGATTTCGCCGAAATCGCCAAAGCCAACTCCACTTGCCCGTCGAGCCGTGACGGCGGCAACCTCGGTTCGTTCGGTCCTGGCCAGATGGTCAAGGAATTCGACACCGTGGTCTTCAGCGCACCGGTCAATACCGTGCAAGGCCCGGTCAAGACCCAGTTCGGTTACCACCTGCTGGAAGTGACCAGCCGCCAGGACTGATCATTCCGCGATTTGCTCAAACAACGGCCCGCCTTCTGGTGGGCCGTTGCGTTTGTATCGAATGATTATGGCTGGCGAGTCACGCGCCGCTAGCGTACAAATTGTGCTTATCGATCATCCGGCTCTTAAGGCTGACAATGCGACTGGCTTTCCCCTCATTGATCTTCACGGCCCTGGCTTTGCTACTGAGCACTGCAGGCGTGAACGCTGCGCCACAACACGCCTTGACCGTATATGGCGAACCGGCCAAATACCCTGCCGGTTTCAGTCACTTTGCCTACACCAACCTGCAAGCACCCAAGGGCGGCAGCATGCGCCGCTCGGCGATTGAAATCGGCCACTTCGACCACGTGCTGCCGTACATCGACAAGGGCATTGGCGTGACCCAGGTCGACGGGATGATTTACTCGCCACTGGCCCAGCGTTCGCTGGATGAACCTTACACCGTGTACGGGCTGGTGGCCGAGAAGATGGAGCGCGCCGACGATGGCCTGTGGCTGCGTTTCTACCTGAACCCCAAGGCTCGCTTCGCCGATGGCACCCCCATCACCGCCGAAGACGTGCGCTACACCTACGACCTGCTGATGACCCAGGGCAGCCTGCGCTATCGCACCCAATTCGCCGACGTCAAAGGCGTCGAAGTCGAGTCGCCGCGCACCATTCGTTTTGACTTCAAGAACAACGAGAACCGCACCCTGCCGCTGGACATCGCGACCTTGCCGGTGTTTCCCGAGCACTGGTGGAAGACCCGCGACTTCGCCAACGGCGGCGGTTATGAAGCACCGCTGGGCAGCGGTCCGTACCGCGTCGGCAAGGTTGATTCGGGGCGCAGCATTACCTTCGAACGCAACGCCGACTGGTGGGGCAAGGACTTGCCTGTCAGCCGTGGCCTGTACAACTTCGACCATTTCAGCATCGAGTACTTCGGCGACACCGACGTCGCTCGTCAGGTCTTGCGCGGTGGCGCCTATGACTACAACCGCGAGTTCTCGGCCACCGCGTATTCCATCGGTTACGAAGGCCCGGCGTTGAACGACGGCCGCCTGCAAAAAGCTCATCTGGCCAAAGAGGCACCACAACCTTCCCAGGGTTTTGTGTTCAATCTGCAAAAGCCGATGTTCCAGGACCGCCGCGTCCGTCAGGCCCTGGCAATGCTCTGGGATTTCGAGTGGAGTAATCGGCAGATGATGCGCGATATGTACATTCGCCAGCAGAGTTACTTTTCCAATAGCCTGTTGGCAGCCAGGCAACTACCCGATGCCGGCGAACTGGCGATTCTCGAACCCTTGCGCGGGCAGGTTCCGGACGAGGTCTTTACCCAGGTTTTCGAAGCACCGAAGACCGACGGCAGCGGCCTGATCCGCGACAAGCAATTGCAGGCACTGGCACTGCTCGAACAAGCCGGCTGGAAACCCGATGGCGATCGACTGGTCAACGCCGAGGGCGAGCCACTGGCGTTTACTTTCCTGATCAGCCAGAACGGCATGGACCGTCTGCTGCTGCCGTACAAACGCAACCTGGCGCAGATCGGGATCAACCTCGACATCCGCCGGATCGACTCGTCGCAATACGTAAACCGCTTGATGAGTCGCGACTACGACATGATCGTCACCGGTTATCCGGTGACCACCTCGCCTGGGAGCGAGCTGTACAACTACTTCGGCTCTGCCGCCGCCACCGACCCTGGCTCCAATAATTACATGGTGCTGAAAAATCCGGCCGTCGATACGCTGATTACCGGCCTGGTCAAAGCCACCACCCAGGCCGACATGCTGCGTTATGCCCACGCACTGGACCGGGTGCTGCAATGGAACTACTACTGGATTCCCAACTATTACCCGCCAGGCTCCTCGACCGTGTGGTGGAACCGTTTCGGCATTCCGGCGATACAAGCGAGCAATGACGAAGCCATCGAGAGCTGGTGGGAAATGAGCCCGACGCCGCTGACCAACGAACAGATGGCCGTCGAACGCATCAGCCGTGGAAAACCCGGAGGGCCTCATTGATGCTGGCTTACATATTTCGACGTTTGCTGCTGATCATTCCGACGCTGGTGATCATTCTGCTGGTCAACTTCGTGATCGTGCAGGCCGCACCGGGTGGCCCGGTCGAGCAGGCCATCGCTCACCTGCAAGGCATCGGCGGCGCAAGCATCGGGTCTTCCGGTGACGCCATCAGCCATGGCTCACGGGCCAGCCGCGGCCTTGATCCGCAACTGATCAAGGACATCGAAAAACAGTACGGCTTCGACAAACCGGCGCCGGAGCGCTTGTGGCTGATGATCACCAGCTATGCCCGGCTGGACTTCGGCAAGAGCTTCTTTCGCGGTGCCACGGTCACCGACCTGATCCTTGAAAAGATGCCGGTGACCATCTCCCTCGGGCTTTGGGCGACACTGATCACCTACCTGGTATCGATTCCGCTAGGCATTCGCAAAGCCGTGCATCACGGTAGCCATTTCGATATCTGGAGCAGCACCGCAATCATCATCGGGTACGCGATGCCGGCGTTCCTGTTTGCGATGTTTCTGATCGTGGTGTTTGCCGGTGGTACGTCGTTGAACTGGTTTCCGGTCCGTGGATTGGTCTCGGAAAATTTCGATCAGCTGTCGACACTGGGGAAAGTGGCCGACTACTTCTGGCACCTGGTGCTGCCGGTGACGGCGCTGGTGGTCGGCGGTTTCGCCACCCTGACCATCCTGACCAAAAACTCGTTCCTCAACGAAATCACCCGTCAGTACGTAGTCACCGCCCGCGCCAAAGGCCTGAGCGAGCGTCGGGTGCTGTACGGCCATGTGTTTCGCAACGCAATGCTGCTGGTGGTTTCGGGCATTCCCCAGGCGTTGATCAGCGTATTTTTCGCCGGATCGCTGTTGATCGAAGTGATCTTTTCCCTCGATGGACTGGGGCGGATGAGTTATGAAGCGGCGGTGTCCCGGGACTACCCGGTGGTGTTCGGTTCGCTGTTCATCTTCACCCTGTTCGGTCTTTTGATAAAAATCATCGGCGACCTTTGCTACACCCTGGTCGACCCGCGCATCGACTTCGCCGCGAGGAATGCCTGATGCTCAATCTCTCGCCCCTGGCGCGCCGACGCCTGGAGCGCTTCAAGAAAAACCGCCGTGGCTGGTGGTCGCTGTGGCTGTTCATCGGCCTGTTCGTCCTGACCCTCGGAGGTGAGTTGATTGCCAACGACAAGCCACTGGTACTCAGTTACCAGGGTTCGTTGTACTACCCGGCGTTCAAGCGCTACACCGAAAAAGAGTTCGGCGGACAACTGCCATTCCAGGCCGATTACCGCAGTGAGTACGTGCAGAAGCTGATCCATAAGGACGGCGGCTGGATGCTGTTCCCACCGATCCCGTTCAGCGACGACACGCCGAACTACGACCTCAATCAGCCGGCGCCGAGTCCGCCCTCGAAGGTCAACTGGCTGGGCACCGATGATCAGGCGCGCGATGTGTTGGCGCGGGTGATTTTCGGCGCCCGGGTGTCGATATTGTTTGCACTGGCGTTGACCTTCATCAGCGCGCTGATCGGCATCGCCGCCGGCGCCTTGCAGGGCTACTACGGCGGCTGGGTCGACCTGCTCGGCCAGCGTCTGCAGGAAGTCTGGTCAGGGTTGCCGGTGCTTTACCTGCTGATCATCCTGTCGGGTTTCGTCGAGCCGAATTTCTGGTGGCTGCTGGGGATCATGGCGCTGTTTTCCTGGCTGGCACTGGTGGACGTAGTGCGCGCCGAGTTCCTGCGCGGGCGCAACCTGGAATACGTCAAAGCGGCGCGCGCACTGGGCCTGACCGATCGCAAAGTGATCGTGCGGCACATCCTGCCCAACGCGATGAACGCGACCTTGAGCTACCTGCCGTTCATTCTTACCGGGGCGATCTCGACCCTCACCGCCCTCGACTTCCTCGGCTTCGGCATGCCCGCCGGCAGCGCCTCGCTGGGCGAGTTGATCGGTCAGGGCAAGCAGAATCTGCAAGCACCGTGGCTCGGGCTGACGGCGTTTTTCACCCTGGCGCTGATTCTTTCCTTACTGGTGTTTATCGGTGAAGCATTGCGCGATGCATTTGATCCTCGATCTTGATCCTCGATCTTGATCCTCGATCTTGATCCGCGATCTTGATCCTCGAACCTGAGCTGGACATTGGACATGAGCGACAACCTGATCGAAATCCGTGACCTCAACGTGGCCTTCAGTGGTCAGGCTGCAGTGCGCAATGTGTGCCTGGACATCCGCCCCGGCGAGTGCCTGGCATTGGTTGGCGAATCCGGCTCGGGCAAATCGGTGACCGCCCAATCGATCCTCCAACTGCTACCCGACAGCGGCACCGAAACCCGGGGCAGCATTCGCTATCGTGGCCAGGAACTGATCGGCGCGGACGTCACGACCCTGCGAGCCTTGCGCGGCAATCGCATCGCGATGATTTTCCAGGAGCCGATGACCTCCCTCAATCCGTTGCACAGCGTCGAAAAGCAGATTGGCGAAACCCTGCTGGTGCACAAAGGGATGGATGACAAGGCGGCGCAAAAGCGCACCCTTGAGCTGCTCGAACTGGTGGGCATCAAAAAACCCGAAGAGCGCCTCAAGGCCTATCCGCACCAGCTCTCCGGTGGCCAGCGGCAACGGGTGATGATCGCCATGGCGCTGGCCTGCGAACCCGAGTTGCTAATCGCCGATGAACCAACTACCGCGCTCGATGTGACGGTACAGCGCAAGATCCTGCGGCTGCTCAAATCACTGCAACAACGCCTGGGCATGTCGCTACTGTTAATCAGCCACGACCTCAATCTGGTGCGCAGCATCGCCCAGCGGGTCTGCGTCATGCACGCTGGGGAAATCGTCGAGCAAGCCGAGTGCGAGCGCCTCTTCAACCACCCGCAACATCCCTACAGTCGACTGCTGTTGAACGCCGAACCGGAAGGTGAACCCCTGCCTCGTGACGAGCGTGAAGTCGTGTTGGAAGTCAACGACCTCAATGTGCGCTTCCCGCTGGGCGGCGGATTGTTCCAGCGTAAAACCTGGTTGCATGCAGTCGACGGCATCAGCCTGAGTATTCAACGCGGCAAGACGCTGGGCATCGTTGGCGAATCCGGTTCCGGCAAGTCCACCCTCGGCCAGGCGATCCTGCGCCTGCTCGACTCCGACGGCAGCATCCGCTTTAAGGGCGAGGCGCTCGACAGCCTGAACCAGAAGCAGCTGCGGCCCTGGCGCAAGCAGATGCAGGTAGTGTTCCAGGACCCGTTTGGCAGCCTCAGCCCGCGAATGTCCGTCGCACAGATCATCAGCGAAGGGCTGGAAGTCCATAGCCAATCAACTGCCGACGAATGCGAGGCCCAGGTCATTCAGGTGCTGAAAGAGGTCGGCCTTGACCCGCAAAGCCGTCACCGTTACCCGCACGAATTCTCCGGTGGCCAGCGCCAGCGGATCGCCATTGCCCGCGCCCTGGTGCTGAAACCGGCATTGATTCTGCTCGACGAACCGACCTCGGCGCTTGATCGCACGGTGCAAAAACAGGTGGTCGCCCTGCTCCGCCAGCTTCAGGAAAAATACGGCCTGACCTACCTGTTCATCAGCCATGACCTCGCGGTGATTCGCGCCCTGGCCCATGACATGATCGTGATCAAGGACGGCAAAGTCGTGGAACGCGGCGCCAGCCATGACGTGTTCACCGCACCGCAGCACCCCTATACCAAAGAGCTGTTGGCCGCGGCGCATCCGGGCTGGGTATGATCGCTTCGGACCGCGTCGCGGCCATCGCGAGCAGGCTCGCTCCCACAGTGACTTATGTGGGAGCGAGCCTGCTCGCGAAGGGGCCAGCACAGACCATGCACATTCTGGAAATGAAGCCATGAACACCACCGAAAGCCTCAAGGACTACCAACGTGTACGCATGCTGGCGATCCGCTCGTTGTTCGAGATCATCGAGCAGTCCAGCGAAGGCACGGTGATCGTCGACCGCGATGCGAACATCGTCTGGATGAACGAACGTTATGCCAAGCGCTTTGGCTTGGCGTCCGCCAAAGGGGCGATCGGCAAAGCGTGTGAAAGCGTGATTCCCGGCAGCCTGTTGCGTGAGGTGGTGCGTACCGGTCGACCGATCCTGCTGGACATGCAAGACACGCCCAAAGAGCCGCTGGTGGTGATGCGCCTGCCGATTCACGATGACGCCGGCGCGGTGATTGGTGCCATCGGGTTCGCGCTGTTCGATGAGTTGCGCAGCCTGTCGCCGATGCTCAAGCGTTACCAGAGCATGCAGGAAGAACTTGCGTCCACGCGTTCGCTGCTGCGGGCCCGACAAGCCAAGTACACCTTCGCCCATTTCATCGGCACCAGCGCCGCCAGCCTGGAGGTCAAACGCCGCGCCCGACGTAGCGCCAGCACCGAGTCCCCGGTCTTGTTGCTGGGTGAAACCGGCACCGGCAAAGAGCTGCTGGCCCAGGCGATTCACGGTGCCTCGCCACGGGCGCACAAAGCCTTCGTCAGCATCAACAGCGCGGCGATCCCCGAAGCGCTGCTCGAAGCCGAGTTTTTCGGCACCGCGCCTGGCGCCTTCACCGGCGCAGACCGCAAGGGTCGCTCCGGCAAGCTGCAGATCGCTCAGGGCGGGACCTTGTTTCTCGACGAAATCGGCGACATGCCGCTGCCGTTGCAAAGCAAACTGCTGCGGGTATTGCAGGAAAAAGAATTCGAACCGGTCGGCTCCAATGAAGTGATCCAGAGCGATGTGCGGGTGATCGCTGCGACCTCCACCGACCTCGAAGCGGCGATCAAACGCGGCGAGTTTCGTGCCGACCTGTATTACCGCCTCAACGTGTTGCCCATCCAGGTACCGCCGCTGCGCGAGCGCCTCGATGACTTGCCAGCCCTGAGCGAAGCAATCCTGGAAGAACTGCGCAGTCAGCATGAGCTCGACAGCCAGGCGCTGGAGTTGCTCAGCCAACACGCCTGGCCAGGAAATATTCGCGAACTGCGCAACGTCCTGGAACGGGCCGCTTTGCTCAGCGATGACCTGATCCTCAATGCCGCGGAAATTCGCGCGGCGATTGGCAGTTTTGTGCCGGTACAGCGCTCCGCGCCACCGGCCATTGAAACGCACGCCAATGAGACTTTCAGTGCTGCACGCGAACGCTTCGACCGGCAGTTGATTGAAAGCACGCTTGCGCACTGTGGTGGCAAGGTGATCGACGCGGCGGCACGGCTGGGGCTTGGGCGTTCGACGCTGTACAAGAAGATGGTGGCGTTGGGGATTGCCGAGTCTCAATAAAGAGATGCTTGTCTCTACTTATAGACATGATTTGAAACCGCATCGAGACCATCGCGAGCAGGCTCGCTCCCACACTGAATTGCATTAGGCCCGCACATTTTCGGGTCAACCCCGAACAAATGTGGGAGCGAGCCTGCTCGCGATAAGGCCATCCAAGTCACCACAAGTCTCCAATTTGAGATAAATTATTTCCCTATCAGCGAAATAACAAGAAATATCCATATATTTCAACAAGTTGTTTGAATGGCACGAAACTCGCTAACGCCCTCTCCTACAAAAGATCCACCCCAAAAAAAATAACAATCCAGGAGACACACCATGAGTGTGATCATTGCCTTGGCAGCCCTCGCGCTGCTGATGCTGGCTGCTTACCGTGGCTACAGCGTCATTCTCTTCGCTCCGATTGCCGCCCTTGGCGCGGTCCTGCTCACTGACCCTTCTGCCGTTGCGCCCGCCTTCACCGGCGTGTTCATGGAGAAAATGGTCGGGTTCGTCAAACTGTACTTCCCGGTGTTCCTGCTCGGCGCGGTGTTCGGCAAGCTGATCGAGTTGTCGGGCTTCTCACGTTCGATTGTCGCCGCAGCGATTCGTCTGCTCGGCACCCGCCAGGCAATGCTGGTGATCGTGCTGGTCTGCGCCCTGCTCACCTACGGCGGCGTGTCGCTGTTCGTCGTGGTATTCGCGGTGTATCCGTTTGCTGCGGAGATGTTCCGTCAGAGCAATATCCCGAAACGGCTGATCCCGGCGACCATCGCCCTCGGCGCGTTCTCCTTCACCATGGACGCCCTGCCCGGCACCCCGCAAATCCAGAACATCATCCCCAGCACCTTCTTCAACACCACCGCCTGGGCTGCGCCGTGGCTGGGTTTGATTGGCACGATTTTCGTCTTTTGCGCCGGCATGCTGTTCCTCCAGCGTCAGCGCAATAAAGCCCAGCGCAACGGTGAAGGCTACGGCACAACGCTGCGTAACGAGCCGGAAACCGCCGAAGACGTGAAGCTGCCCAATCCGTGGATCGCGCTTTCACCATTGCTGCTGGTGGGCATCATGAACCTGCTGTTCACCCACTGGATTCCGCTGTGGTACGGCAAGACCCACAGCCTGAGCCTGCCGGGCATGGCCGCGCCGGTGACCACCGAAATCGCCAAGCTCACTGCGATCTGGGCGGTCCAGGCCGCGTTGCTGGTCGGCATCATCATGGTGCTGGTGTTCGGATTCCAGGCGATCCGCGGCAAGCTCGCCGAGGGCAGCAGAAGCGCGGTCAGCGGCGCCTTGCTGGCGGCGATGAACACCGCATCGGAATACGGTTTTGGCGCGGTCATCGCCTCGTTGCCCGGCTTCCTGGTGCTGGCCGACTGGCTCAAAAGCATCCCTAACCCACTGGTCAATGAAGCGATCACCGTGACCCTGCTGGCGGGTATCACCGGTTCGGCCTCGGGCGGCATGAGCATCGCCCTCGCGGCGATGGCCAATGACTTCATCGCGGCGGCCCATGCGGCGAACATTCCGCTGGAAGTGCTGCACCGGGTCGCGGCCATGGCCAGTGGCGGCATGGACACCCTACCGCACAACGGCGCGGTGATTACCCTGTTGGCCGTGACAGGCCTGACCCACCGCGAAGCTTATAAAGACATTTTCTGTATTACGCTGATCAAGACCCTGGCGGTCTTCGTAGTCATCGGTACTTTCTACGCCACCGGCATTGTGTGAGGCATTCATGACAACTCTTTCGGGCAAAACCGCATTGGTCACCGGCTCCACCAGCGGCATCGGTCTGGGCATCGCACTGAGCCTGGCCAAGGCCGGCGCCAACCTGATCCTCAATGGTTTCGGCGATGCTTCCACCGTCATCGCGCAGGTGCAACAGTTCGGCGGCAAGGTCGGCCATCACCCGGCCGATGTCAGCGACCCCGCGCAAATTGCCGAGATGATCGCCTATGCCGAACGCGAGTTCGGTGGTGTCGATATCCTGGTGAACAACGCGGGCATCCAGCACGTGTCTACGGTGGAAGACTTCCCCGTGGAACGTTGGGATTCGATCATTGCGATCAACCTGTCGTCAGTCTTCCACACCACCCGCCTCAGCCTGCCAGGCATGCGCGCCAAGGGTTGGGGACGGATCGTCAACATCGCCTCGGTACACGGCCAGGTCGGCTCGGTGGGCAAGGCCGCCTATGTCGCTGCGAAGCACGGGGTGATCGGCCTGACCAAAGTGGTCGGCCTGGAAACCGCTACCAGCAACGTCACCTGCAACGCCATCTGCCCAGGCTGGGTACTGACGCCGCTGGTGCAAAAGCAGATCGATGACCGCGCCGCAGCAGGGGTTGACCCACAGCAGGCGCAACATGATTTGTTGGCCGAGAAGCAGCCGTCGCTGGAATTTGTGACCCCTCCACAACTGGGTGAACTGGTGCTGTTCCTGTGCAGTGAAGCTGGCAGCCAGGTGCGTGGCGCGGCGTGGAATATTGATGGCGGGTGGCTGGCACAGTAAAAAGGCTAATCAGCGGCTGTGGCGAAGGAGCTTGCTCGCGTCGGCCGGTCCGCATTCGGGCGCAGCTGTCGTAAAATGATGAGCGCGTTGCCATTGGAAGAACGCGCCAGCCAGTTTGGGCTCGCTTCGCGGCCCAGCGGGAGCAAGCTCCCTCGCCACAAGAGCCAGTGAGCGGGTATTAAGAAAAAAAGAGGCCAATCATGTCAGAAGTTCTTTGGCAACCCAGCGCCGAACGCATCGGCAAGACCCGCATGGATGCCTTCCGGCGCTTCAGCAATCAGCGGTACAACCTGGCACTCGCGGACTACCCCGCCCTGCACCAATGGAGCATCGATCAGCGCGAAGATTTCTGGCAGGCCATCGTCGATTTTTTCGAGATCAGGTTTCACCAGCCACCGAGCACGGTGCTGCGTGAAGGCCCGCAGATGCCCAGCGCCGAGTGGTTTCCCGGCGCCACGCTGAACTTCGCCGAACACCTGCTGCGTCGTCGCGATGACGCAACTGCCGTAATTGCCATCGCCGAGAATGGCCAGCGCGAAAGCTTGAGTTACCGTGAGCTGGCCGAACACGTCGCCGGCCTGCAAAAAAGCCTGACAGCCGCAGGCGTCGGCTTGGGCGACCGGGTGGCGGCGTGCATGCCGAACACCTGGCAGACCCTGGCGGGCATGCTCGCGACCACCAGCCTGGGCGCGATCTGGTCCTGCTCGTCACCGGATTTCGGCACGCATGGAGTGGTCGACCGCTTCGGCCAGATCGAACCGAAGGTGCTGATCACCTGCGCCGGCTATCGCTACGCCGGTAAAGAGATCGACCAGACGACCAAGGTCAACGAAATCCTCGAACACCTGCCATCGCTGCAGCAACTGATCATCGTGCCTTATGCCCGGCCACAGGCCCGCGTTGACGATTACAAAACCCAAGCCAACGTCGCGTTGTGGGACAGTTTTTATCATCCCGGTGGCGAGCCCGGGTTCGTCCCGGTGCCCTTCGCGCATCCGCTGTACATTCTCTACTCCAGCGGCACCACTGGCGTGCCGAAATGCATCATTCACAGCGTCGGTGGCGTGCTGCTGCAACACGTCAAGGAACACGGCTTGCACGTCGACCTCGGGCCAGACGACCGACTGTTCTACTACACCACCTGTGGCTGGATGATGTGGAACTGGCTGGTCTCGGCATTGGCGGTCGGCAGCAGCGTGGTGCTGTACGACGGCTCGCCTTTCCACCCCGGCCCGCAACGCTTGATCGACCTGATCGACAGCGAAGCCATCAGCGTCTTCGGCACCAGCCCGAAATACCTCGCGACACTGGAAAGCAATGAAATCCAGCCGCGCCTCAGCCACGACCTGGGCAGCCTGAAAGCCCTGCTCTCGACCGGCTCGGCATTGTCGCCGCAAAGCTACGAGTACGTTTATCGCGAGATCAAAAGCGATCTGTGCCTGTCGTCGATGTCCGGCGGTACCGACATCATTTCCTGCTTTCTGGCCGGCAATCCGGTCCTGCCGGTCCGCCGTGGCGAGATGCAGTGCAAGGGCCTGGGCATGGCGGTTGAAGTCTGGAATGAGGCCGGTCAGCCGGTGATCGGTGAAAAAGGCGAACTGGTCTGCACCCGGCACTTTCCGGCGATGCCGATCGGCCTGTGGAACGACCCGCAGCAGGAAAAACTCCGCGCCTCGTATTTCAGCCAGTTTCCGGGCGTCTGGGCTCAGGGTGACTACGCCGAACAACGACCCAATGGCAGCTGGCTGATCCATGGGCGCTCCGATGCGGTACTCAACCCCGGCGGCGTACGCATCGGCACCGCGGAGATCTACCGCCAGGTGGAAAAAGTCCATCAGGTACTGGACTCGGTCGCCATCGGCCAGCAATGGCAGGATGACGTGCGCGTGGTGTTGTTCGTGCGCCTGCATGACGGCGTAACGCTGGACGAAAAACTCGAGCAGGAGATTCGCCAGGTCATCCGCGCCAATACCACGCCTCGGCATGTGCCGGCGAAGATCGTCGCGGTGACGGATATACCGCGAACCATCAGCGGCAAGGTGGTCGAGCTGGCCGTCAGAAATGTCGTGCACGGCCAGCCGGTGAAAAATACCGATGCACTGGCCAACCCCGAAGCGCTGGAGCAATTTCGGGATCGACCGGAATTGCAGAGCTAACGCCTACGCAGGATGGGTCAATCCATCAGCCCCCATTCACCGGTTTCGGTGGATGGGGGGACGGCATTCGGCACACTGTCCGCGTGCAACTTCAGACGCAAGCGCAAGTTATTCACCGAATCGGCGTTTTTCAATGCCTCCTCTTCATCGATCGCACCCTCGACAACCAAATCGAACAACGCCGTATCAAACGTCTTCATTCCCGACTCTGCCGACTTTTCCATGATCTCCTTGAGTTGGTGAAGCTCATTGCGCCGTATCAGATCGCCAATGGTTGGCGTACCCAGCATCACCTCCACCGCCGCCCGGCGCTGCCCATCGCGGGTGCGTACCAGACGTTGGGAAACGAAGGCCTTGAGGTTGTTACCCAGATCATTGAGCAACTGCCCACGGCGTTCTTCAGGGAAAAAGTTGATGATCCGGTCCAGCGCCTGGTTGGCGTTGTGGGCGTGCAAGGTGGAGATCACCAGATGCCCGGTGTCGGCGAATGCCAATGCATGCTCCATGGTTTCGTGGTCGCGAATTTCGCCGATCAGCACCACATCCGGCGCCTGGCGCAGGGTGTTCTTCAAGGCGGCGTGGAAGCTGCGCGTATCGACGCCTACCTCACGCTGGTTGATGATCGACTGTTGATGGCGATGGATATACTCCACCGGGTCTTCGATGGTGATGATGTGCCCGCTGCTGTGGCGATTGCGGTAATCGATCAACGCTGCCAGCGATGTCGACTTGCCCGAATCCGTGGCGCCGACGAACAACATCAGCCCCTGCTTGAGCATCACCGTCTCAAGCAGCACGGCGGGTAGTTTAAGGTCTTCAAAGCGCGGGATATCGAGTTTGATGTTGCGCGCCACGATCGACACGTCATTGCGCTGCTTGAAGATGTTGACGCGAAAGCGCCCGACGCCAACCAGAGAAACCGCCAGGTTCATTTCCAGCTCGCGGTCGAACTCTGCGCACTGCTCGACGTCCATAAGAGTCTCGGCAATCCGGGCGATCTCGCCGGGCTTGAACACTTCAGGGGCCAGTGTTCGGAGCGCACCCTTGAAGCGCCCGGTAGGTGGTGCGCCAGTCGACAGGTAAAGATCGGAGCCGTCCTGGCTGGCCAGCATTCTTAGCAGCGAGTGAATGTCCATGGCAAAAAAATATCCATTGAGCCTTCCATTGAACGAAAATTGCCAAGGCACGCCACTTTTCACGCGTCCGAGCGTCTACTCCTTCGAAGCATAGTAGATGCCCCAGTACCGATATGTAGCACGGACATGATGCAGGAACCCTTGATGAACGGATCCCCTACCGGCGGCGACGCCCAGGCCTTGATTGCCCGACTCGACTGGGCACAAAGCCCGCTGGGCTCTGCCAGCCACTGGCCGCAGAGCCTGCGCACCGCCGTGGACATCGTGATTCACTCGCCCATGCCCATGCTGTTGTTATGGGGGCCGGAGCTGTCGCAGATCTACAACGACGGCTTTGCACTGTTGGCCGGCAACAAGCATCCGCAGGCTTTCGGACAACCCACGCACCAGACATGGCCAGAACTTAAAGACTTCACCGATCCCATTTATAGCGCTGTCCTACAAGGCCAAGTGCGTTCCTACAGCGAGCAGCGTTTCAGCCTGCAGCGCGATGGCGGCGAATCGGATGTCTGGCTGGACCTGACCTACAGCCCGATTCGTGACGAACGCGGGCAGGTCGCCGGGATCCTGGTCACTGCCATTGAAACCAATGAGCGCCGACGCATCGCCCTGGAGCTCAAACAACGCTCGGAGGCCAGCCTCAAGGCCCAGCACGAAACCGAAGAACGCCTGCAACTGGCCCTAGCCGCCACCGACGCGGTAGGCACCTGGGACTGGGATATCAGCGAAGATCGCTTTATTGCCGATGCGCACTTCGCCCAGTTGCACAGTGTTGACCCGGCACTGGCCAATCAACTGCCCATCACCGAATACCTCAACGGCGTGCACCCGGAAGACCGGGGCATGGTCGCCCGCAGCATCAAGCACTGCATCAGCCAGGGCAGCGAATACGCCGAGGAATACCGACTGCTGCAAGCCAGCGGCGAAGTGCGCTGGGTCTTTGCCCGAGGTCGTTGCTACAAGGATCACCACGGTCGCCCCCTGCGTTTTCTCGGTGCCGCTCTGGACCTGACCGAGCGCAAGCACACCGAACAGGCGTTACGGCAGAGCCAGACCGAACTGCAGCTGATCATCAACGCCATGCCGGTGCTGATCGGTTATGTCGATCATGAACAGCGCTTTCGCCTGAACAACAGTGCGTACCTGGACTGGTACGGCATGACCCCGCAGGAGCTGTACGGCAAAACCATTCGCGAAATTTTCGGCGATGAACTCTATGCCACCCGCGTCGAGCACATCAGCGCGGCACTGGCTGGCAAAGCCTGCAGTTTCGAGGCTTATTCGCCGCACCGCGACGGCCGACCGCGTTATGCACTGATGAAGTACCTGCCGCGCTTTGGCCCCAACGGCGCGGTCAATGGCTTCTACATTTTCGTGATCGACGAAACCGAGCGTAAACAGACCGAGGAAGCCTTGCGTAACCTCAACGAGACGCTGGAAGAACGGGTCGACACACGCACCAAGGCACTGGCTGAAGCCAACCATCGCCTGCAAAACGAAATGTTCGAGCGCGAACGCGCCGAAGATGCGTTGCGCCATGCACAAAAAATGGAAGCCGTCGGCCAACTCACTGGCGGTATCGCCCACGACTTCAACAACATGCTGACCGGGATTATTGGCAGCCTGGACCTGATGCAGCGCTACATTGCCGATGGGCGCAGCGATGAGATCGGCCGCTTTGCCGATGCGGCCGTGTCGTCAGCCAATCGGGCAGCAGCCCTGACTCACCGGCTGCTGGCGTTCTCCCGTCGGCAATCGCTGGACCGTCGACCGCTTGAGCCCAACACGCTGGTACGTTCGCTCGAAGAGCTGTTGCGCCGTACCAAGGGCGAGCATATCGAGCTGAAGCTTCAGCTGGCACCTGAAGTCTGGCCGGTCAACACCGATGCCAACCAACTGGAAAACGCCCTGCTCAACCTGGTGATCAACGCCCGAGATGCGATGCCTGAGGGTGGCGAGCTGGTGATTGAAACCGCCAATAGTTATCTCGATGGCAACGATATAAGTACCCTTGAGCCAGTCAAGGCCGGCGACTATGTGATGCTCGGCGTCCGCGACAATGGTACGGGCATGACCCCGCGCGTTTTGGCCAAGGCCTTCGATCCGTTCTTCACCACCAAACCTATCGGCCAGGGCACCGGGCTGGGGTTGTCGATGATTTATGGCTTCGCCCAGCAATCCGGCGGCCATGTGACCCTCAGCAGTGAGCCGGGACAAGGCACGTCGGTGCGCCTGTATTTGCCGCGCCTGCACAACGCGCCTCAGCACAGCTCGCTGGCGGCAGTCAGCCTGGGCAGCCCCTATGCAACGGCGGGCGAGTCGGTGGTGCTGGTCGAAGACGACCCTGCGGTGCGTATGCTGGTGCTCAATGTGCTGAACGAACTGGGCTACATCGCCCATGAGGCGCAAGATGCCAAAAACGCCCTGCCGCTGCTGGAGTCTGACCTGCGGATCGATCTGCTGGTAACCGATGTCGGCCTGCCCGGCATGAATGGCCGGCAACTGGCGGAAATCGCCCGTCAGCATCGACCTGGGCTCAACGTATTGTTCATGACTGGTTACGCGGAAAAAGCCGCCGAACGCCAGGGCTTTCTCGACGAGGGCATGGACCTGCTGGCCAAGCCCTTCACCCTTGAACAACTGGCCGGCAAGATTCGCCACATGATCCGCCGAACCGGATGATTTGAGGCATAATCGCGCCCCGCCGCCGCCACCGCTCCAAGGTAACTGCCCCAATGAAAGCTCAAGCCCGCCATATTCTGGTGAAAACCGCCGAAGAGGCCGAACAGCTCAAACAACGCATCGCCAAGGGTGAAGCCTTTGATGTGCTGGCCAAGAAGTATTCCACCTGCCCGTCCGGCAAACGCGGGGGTGACCTGGGCGAAGTCCGGCCTGGGCAGATGGTCGGCGCCATCGATGCGGTGATCTTCAAGAAACCGCTGCGTGTCGTGCATGGGCCGATCAAGAGCAAGTTTGGTTATCACCTGGTGCAGGTGTTTTACCGCGATTGATGGATTGGCTTGAGGGCCTCTTCGCGAGCAGGCTCGCTCCCACATTGATGGCCCTACACAACCTGTGGGAGCGAGCCTGCTCGCGATCCGATTGCGCAGCAAGCGGCCATTGAACCTCAATCTTTGGGAATCAGTGCCCCCGGCACCTGGATCACCCGGCTCGCCAACCGATGCCCGGCTTCTGCGGCCTCTGCCGGGCTTGCGCCACGGAGCCGACTGGCCAGATATGCCGCGCTGAACGAATCCCCCGCCGCCGTGGTGTCCACCACCCGTTCGACGCGCAACGCCGGAACCTCGAACGACTCACCGTCACAGCGAATCAGACACGGCTTGGCACCGCGCTTGAGCACCACTTCCGGTATGCCGATCTGCTCGTAGGCCGCGAACACCGCCGCCTCATCGGAAAAGCCGAACAACGCCTGTTCATCGTCTACGGTCAGCAGTGCCAGATCGACATAGGGCAAGACTTCGCGGTACGCCTCCCGAGCCTGTTCGACGCTGCTCCACAAACGTGGCCGATAGTTGTTGTCAAAGACGATCCGCGCATCCCGCTGACGGGCTTCGATCAGTGTCTCGATGAGCTTTTTACGCCCTGCTTCGCCCAGCACCGCCAGGGTGATGCCACTGAAATACAGCACATCGTAATCCGGCAGCGCCGCAAGAATCGGTGCCGCCGCCGGCGTGGTGAAGCAATCGCGCACGGCGGCTTCGTTGCGCCAATAGAGAAAACGCCGCTCACCCGACGCATCGGTCTGGATGCAGTACAAACCGGGCAAACGTCCCGGCAACCGCTGGACCATGCCCAGGCCGATACCTTCTTCGGACCAGCTCTGGCACATGGCATCGCTGAAGCTGTCATCGCCCAACGCGGTGACGTAATCCACCGTGGCCCCATCGCCCATTTCACGAGACAGGTAGACCGCGGTGTTCAGGGTGTCGCCGCCAAAACTCTGTTGCAGACTGCCGTCGGCGCGCTGCTGCAACTCGATCATGCACTCGCCGATCAGCGCAATGCGCGGGGTGTCAGGGCCGAGATGGCTGAGGGTGTTCATGGTGGTAGGTTCTCTGATGTTTCTGCTGTGTCTGGCAGGACGCCTTCGCGGGCAAGCCCGCTCCCACACTGATCTCGTAAACACCGCAGATCCAATGTGGGAGCGTCATCGCGAGCAGGCTCGCTCCCCCACTGATCTTGTGAGCACTGGAGATCCAATGTGGGAGCGAGCCTGCTCGCGATGGCCGCGCCTCGGTCTGAAACCTTAAAAACAGGTTTCCATGCTTTCGATGACGTTCAACTGCTCATCCACCAGGCAACCGGTGCGCCACTTATCAAAGGTCAGGCACGGGTGAGACGTACCGAACGAGATGATGTCGCCCACGCGCAACTGAACCCCGGGCGCGACCGTCATGAACGCATGCTGATCCATCACCGCCGTCACTGTGCAGGCACTGACATCATCGCCTACCGCCGGCAGCACACCCGCCCGATAACGCAATAACGGCACCGGCAGCCCCGCGTCATACGCTACATCGCGCTTGCCCAGGGCGATCACCGCAAACCCCGGCTCCGGCAACGACTGCACATGCGCCCAGACTTCCAGTGCCGGACGCAGGCCTTCGTGCAAGTCGCTACGACGATCGAGCACGCAGCATTGTGCTTCCTTGTAGATGCCATGGTCGTGAGCCACGTAACTGCCCGGACGCAACACGCTGAGGAAACGTCCGGCGGCGTTCTGGGCTTCGAAGGACTCGGCGATCAGGTCATACCAGGCCGACCCCGACGCGGTGATGATCGGCTTGTCGATGGCGAAAGCGCCGCTGTCTTGCAACTGCACCGCGAGGCGCACCAGGGACGCAGCAAATTCGCGGATGCCGCTGACCGCCTGGTCGCCGTGAATCACCCCTTCGTAGCCTTCAATGCCGGTCAACGCCAACCCCGGCTGCGCCTTGATCGCTTCGGCCAGCGCCAGCACTTCGGCTTCGCTGCGGCAGCCGCAACGGCCACCGACCACGCCGTACTCGATCATCACGTTCAGGCGCAGACCGCGCGCGGCAAAAAAGGCCCCAAGGTCGGCGACGTTGTCCGGGTGATCGACCATACAGTGAAAGTCGAAAGACGGATCTGCCAGCAACTCGGCGATCAGCGCCATGTTCGGCGCCCCCACCAGCTGATTGGCCATCAACACCCGGCGCACGCCATGGGCGTAGGCGGCGCGAGTCTGCACCGCGGTGGCCAGGGTGATGCCCCAGGCGCCCGCCTCCAGTTGGCGGCGAAACAGCGACGGGGTCATGCTGGTTTTGCCGTGCGGCGCCAGCTCGGCTCCGCTGTTGCTGACGAACGCCTGCATCCAGCGAATGTTGTGTTCCAGCGCTTCGCGGTGCAACACCAGCGCCGGCAGGCTGACGTCACGCACCAGGTTGGCGCCGGGCTGGCCGTTGCCCTTTTCCACGGCAGCGATGTTCAAGGCAGAAGGCATGTTCTAACTCCTCACACGCGGCCGCGAACGGCCGCTGTTATTCGTTGATGCGACGGGCCAGGTTGTTCGCGCTGTCGATCAGCACCCGGCGATAGTCGTTGTAATTATTCTTGGCATCGGCCCTCGGGGCGACGATGCACAGGGTCGCAATGGCGACGCCACTCGGGTCTTTCACCGGGGCGGCAAAGCAATGGGTAAAGGTGTCGGCGACACTGTCGAAGGAGAAGAATCCATCGATAGCGGCCTGACGGATTTCCGCCAGAAAACGTTCCAGCGGCAGGCGTTCGCCGTCAGGCAGGATGAAGTCATCTTCATCGATCAGGTCGACGATTTGCTGGTCACTCAAGTGCGCCAGCAACAAGCGCCCGGAAGCCGTCCACGGAATCGGCGCGTTCTCGCCGATGTCCGAGGAAATGCGGAAATGCCGCTCGCCCTCCTTCATCAGCGCTACCGTATATTTGCGCCCGTTGAGCAGGCACATCTGCGCGGTTTCGCGGGTCTGGCTGACGATCTCCTGCAAGGCGTGATCGGCCTCGCGGCTCAGGTCGAAATGGCGCAGATGCGCTTGCCCCAGAAAGTACAGCTGACGGCCAAGGTAGACGTGTCCTTCCTTGCCCACCGGCTCGAGAATTCGTCGTTCAAGCAGCGACGCGACCAGTTCGTAGACCGTGGATTTCGGGCTGCCGATACCGCTGGCGATATCGTTCGGACGCAGCGGCTGGCCGACTTCCTTGAGGAAATCGAGGATATCGAACGCCCGGTCCAGACCGCGAGCCCGGCGCTTGATGGTGTCTTCGGTCATGTCAGTGGGTTCTCATTCAAATTCGCCGGTGAGTTTAACCAGAGTCCTGCGCCGACCGTTAGACCGCCATCGCGAGCAGGCTCGCTCCCACATTTGGAATGCGTTCCCCTGTGGGAGCGAGCCTGCTCGCGATAGGGTCGCTTCGGTTCAGGCCTTCTTCTTGTACGCCACACAATCAATCTCGACCTTGCAGTCGACCATCATGTTCGCCTGCACACAGGCCCGGGCCGGTGCGTGCTCGGGGCTGAAGTATTCGGAGAAGACTTTGTTGAAGCTCCAGAAATCCCGCGGATCTTCCAGCCATACGCCCGTGCGCACCACGTCTTCGAGGCCATAGCCGGCTTCCTCGAGGATCGCGATCAGGTTGCGCATGGTCTGGTGAGTCTGCTCGACGATCCCGCCAGCAATGATTTCGCCATCCACCGCCGGCACCTGGCCGGACACATGCAGCCAGCCATCCGCTTCGACCGCGCGGGCGAAAGGACGGGGCTGGCCACCTCCAGCGGTGCTACCAGTGCCGTAACGAGTAATGCTCATGGGTGTTTCTCCTGATTCGATATTGAATATTAAAAACGCGTGTTCTTGAGAAATTCCGCCAAGCGCGGAGATTGCGGGCGTTCGAACAGCTCCTTGGGTGGCCCCTGCTCTTCGATTCGCCCCTGATTCATGAAGACGATCTTGTCCGAGACTTCAAAGGCAAAACGCATCTCGTGGGTCACCAGCAGCATGGTCATGCCATCCTCGGCCAGGCCCTTGATCACATTCAATACTTCGCCGACCAGTTCCGGGTCGAGTGCCGACGTCACTTCGTCGAACAGCATCAGGCTCGGGTTCATCGCAATCGCCCGGGCAATCGCCACGCGCTGTTGCTGACCACCCGACAACTGACCCGGATAGTGATCGCGACGTTCCAGCAGGCCGACACGCTCCAGCCATTTTTCCGCCAGCACCACCGCTTCATCCTTGTGCAGCTTTTTGACTTTCAGCAGGCCAAGGGTGACGTTCTGCAACGCCGTGAGATGCGGAAACAGGTTGAACTGCTGGAACGCCATGCCGGTCATGGCCCGATGCTGGGCAATGACTTTTTCCGAGTGGCGCACGCGCTTGCCGTTGACCTCGTGGTAACCGATGGACTCACCATCGAGCAGGATCCGCCCGCCCTGGAACTCTTCGAGCATGTTCACGCAGCGCAGCAGCGTGGTCTTGCCCGAGCCGCTGGAGCCGATCAGCGTGACCACGTTGCCACGCTGCATGGTCAGGTCGACGCCCTTGAGCACTTCGAGCGGACCGTATTGCTTGTGCAGATCGCGAATCTCCAGCAGGGCCTGGCTAGCGTTCTGTGTCGAAACTTGAGCTTGAGTCATGGCAAGGCCACCCGCTTTTCAATATGCCGGCCGAGTAATTCGATGGCGTAGTTGATGATGAAAAAGAGAAAACCGGCAAACAGGTAAAACTCCAGGGTCATGAAGGTCCGGGCGATGATCTGCTGGGTACTCAGCAGCAGCTCGGCCACACCGATCACCGAGAGCAAGGTCGAAGCCTTGACGATTTCGGTCGACGAGTTGACCCAGGTCGGCAAAATCTGCCGCAACGCCTGAGGCAGCAGCACGTAAGCGAGGGCCTGATAAAACGTCAGGCCGATGGCCTTGCTCGCTTCCATCTGCCCACGTGGCAGCGCTTGCAACGCGCCGCGAACGATCTCGGCAACGTGCGAACCGCAGAACAGCGTCAGCCCCAGCACTCCGGCCTGGAACGCATCGATCTGCCAGCCCAGCGCGGGCGCCATGTAGAAGCAGGCCAGCACCAGCACAAACACCGGCGTGCCGCGGATCAGGTCGACGTAAAAACGAAACGGCGCGCGCATCCAGAACTTGCCGTAGGTCAACACCAGCCCGGCAACGATGCCGATCAGGGTGCCCAGCATGATCGCCAGGACAGAGCACTGCACACTGGTCAAAAAGCCCGACCACAGGGTGTCGCGGGCGACCCATAACTCATGCAACCAACTTGGGGACTCGTACATGGGGGCGCTCCTAACGGCGAATCGCCAGACGCTGCTCGAGGTAACGCAGCAGCATCGCGATGAGATAACAGGCCGCAACATAGAGCGCTGTCGTCACCAGCCAGGTTTCGATCACCCGGTAGCTCTCGACGTTGATCTTGCGCGCGTAATAGGTCAGCTCCGGCACGGCAATCGCCGCCGCCAGCGAGGTGTCCTTGAACAGCGAAATGAAGTTGTTCGAGAGCGCCGGCAACACGTTGCGCAACATCACCGGCACGGTGACGTACGCCTTGACCTGCCACTCCCCCAGACCAATCGCCAGCCCGGCTTCACGCAGGCCTTTGGGGATGCTCAACAACCCGCCACGGAACACTTCGGTCAGGTACGCCCCGGCATACAACGACAGGGTGATGATGAACGACGGCAGCTTGTCCAGCCGAATGCCCAGGCTCGGCAGCGCAAAGTAGATCAGCAGAATCAACACCAGAATCGGCGTGTTACGGATCACCGTCACGTACACCGACGCCAGCACCCGCAATGCGCGGTGCTTTGAGAGCAAAGCAAACGCCATCAGCAGGCCGATCACGCAACCGATGGCGATCGACACCAACGCCAGTTCAAGACCCAGACCGAGCCCCGCCAGCAAGGTGTCGAAATCGCGCCAGACGGCGGCAAAGTTCAACTGATAGTTCATGGTCAGCATTACCTTGAGCGGGGCGCGAACGCCCCGCTCTCACGGGATCATTTGAATTCGACGGGGAAGCCAATTGCCGGGGAAGGCAGATCGACACCAAACCACTGTTTGAAGGACGCCGCGTAAGTCGGGAACTCAACGCCGGTCATGGCTTCATGCAAGACGGTATTGACGAAATTCAGCCAGTCCTGATCGCCGCGCTTGACCGCACAGGCGTAGGTTTGCGGGCTCCAGGCGTAGGTCGGGCTGCGATAGCGGCCAGGGTTCTGCACCATCAGGTATTTGACCGAAGACTGGTCGGTGGCAGCGGTGTCTGCACGGCCGGAGTTCACTGCCTGGTACATCAGGTCGACGCTGTCGTATTGGTCAACCTTGGCCTTGGGCAGCGCCTGGTGCACCAGCTCTTCGGCATAGACGTTTTGCAGCACCGCCACGGTGACGCTGTCGCCGGCCGCCTTCAGGTCCTCGATTTCCTTGTACTTGCTGTTGGCCGGCAACAGCAGGCCAACGCCTTCGCGGTAGTACGGCAGGGTGAACGCCACTTGCTGCGCACGGCTGGCGGTGACGGTAATGAACTGGCAGCTCATGTCGACCTTGTCGGTCAGCAAATTGGGAATCCGCGCATCCGACGACTGCACCACGAACTCGACCTTGCTCGGGTCATTGAACAAGCCCTTGGCGACCATCCGCCCGATGTCGATATCAAAACCCTGCAATTTGCCGTCCGCGCCCTGGAAGTGCCACGGCGCGTTGGTGCTGCCCGTGCCCACGATCAAATGCCCGCGCTTCAACACATTGTCGAGCCTGCTGTCTGCCGCCTGGACAATGCCCACGGCAGAAGCTGTGGCCGCAAAGAGAAAAACACACGCTGTAAACAAGGAAAGTCGACGCTGCATGACGGGCACTCCAGGATGATGTTTATTCCGCTATACCGGAACATGGTATGTAACAACGGAATAGACAGCAGAAAGTGTGCCATAGCCCGGCAGACAAATCCCCCAGGAAATGAAATATGAATTGAATCAAAGGGATGCGAAAAAACACAAAACAGGCGTTACCAAACGACGCAGCGCACAAGCGCTACCGTTGGCTACAGGCACGGGTAGTTGGGCCACATTTGAGGTCAGGCACGCTTCAAAACGAGACAGGCCAGCGCCCCGTACCTGTCAACTTTGACAGTAGACGCACCCTTCAAACGGCATTAGCGTTATCGCGCGCTTTCACTTCGTCTGGCTGCTGAACAAGGAAGACTTCAATGAGCTCGACACCCCACCCTCTCGCACCGCAATACCGCCGGGCATTGAGGACTTACCGCCCGGTCGTCCTGTATTTCGGTCATCCGCACTGTTACGCCTGTGGGTTCGCCGGGCCGATATTTCTGGCGGCGGCCGAGGCCTATAAAGATCGCGCCGAGTTTTACATGTTGAATACCGCCGATTGCCCGCGCCACCCCAAGGTCAGCGGTACCCCCACCGTGTTGTGCTATTGCAACGGGAAACTGCTGAGGAAGCTCAAGGGTTTTGATAGTGCAGAGACTTTGAACAACGTGTTTATCGCTCTCTTCGGCAAGGCCCGCGTTAAACCTGTCATACGTAAACCGCAACGTGACCTGCCATGGTTACGGCAAACCCTTGGCACTTTACGCACCGTCCCACGAGCGCATCAGTTGCTCGCTCATCGAGTCGCGAAGACATCGATACTCTCACTGCCAACCACTGCCAACGAGTACACACATCAGAACTGAACACCTCAACTGTGCTCTGGACGCTGATCCTCGACCTGTTGTACATCGCCAAACGCACGCGCCAGTACCGGGCAGCGATGAGCAAATAGCCGGATGGCTTATGCAATCCTCGTTGGAGCTGCCTGCGGCCGCTCCACGGGTGAGGGTCAGCGAAACAGGCGGGGGCAGTGCCATCGAACGGGTCGAGGACGCTTGAACCGTTCCCGGAGCATCCAGCCCATGCTCAACAGCATCAGCGGCACATGCCCCTGCTCTGCCAGCATCGGCAACAACATCAGCGCCCAGCACGAGCCGACGCACCAGCCTGCGCTGACCATGCCGTATCTCAGACAATCCTTGAAAAAGTCGAGGCCGAACGCCGAGATCCTTGGCTGGTTATGACAGTGATTCAAACACGCTTGCTTGAACGGCGAAGCCTGCCAGATCAGGCACACTCCGAGCGCGACGATCAATGTGTCCATCGGGGAAAACCCGAGTATCACCCGCGCGCCCACTGTCAGCGCCATCAGCACCACACCGGCCAGGGTCCAGATGGCCGAAAAACCGATGACGAACAACGCCACAGCCTGCCAACGCTTGCGCAACAGGCTGCGTCGCCACACGTAGTCAAGCGGATGCACCAGTAACAACGGCATCATCGCCAGCAACATCAACCACCACGAAGACAACAACTGACGAGGGGGATTGAACAGCAACACCTGTTCAACTCCTTGCCTGCTGACAGCATGATCCAGTGCCGGAAACGTCCCGCAGAACGCCGGGATCGACAACATCTGTGCCGCTCCCAGCAACAGCCCCCACCCGGCCAGGCTGATCAGGATCAGCCATGGCCGGGGGCCTCGGGTCAATGCAAGCACCAGGTACTGCGCCATGCTCAGCTCCCTTGCCGATAGACGCTCACTCTGCCCACGCTGACGTTGTCGCCAGGCAGGATCTGCGTGGCCGCAACGAACCGGACCGTCAACTTCGTCAAATCCGGTGCACCACTGGCGCTGAGTTTGTCGAAGATATCGGTGATTTCCAGTACATGGCACAAGCCCTTGCCACCGTGCTGGCTATCCGTCCGGCTGGCGTTGCTCACCCCGAACAGCGAAATCGAGCCTGCACGCACATCTGGAGCGGCGGACGATTGACCTTCGACCGGCAGACTGATGTACACGTCATACGTGGCCGCATCGTTATTACCGCGAATGTTCTCCAGGTTCAGGAACACCCGATCGAGGTCGGCTGGCGTGGCCGTCGCGCTGAACGCCCGGGTCTTCAAGTTACCGAAAACCTTGGCCGACGTTGCCTTGTCCAGGCGCACCGGGGTCTCGACAGTCGCACTGTTCAGGTCAATGGCCTGATCGTTGGCACCGAGTAATTCGGCAGTGACAGGTTTGCTCAATGTCTTCTCCTTCGCGCCCACAGCTGCGGGGACCGGAGGTGCTGCGCCGAGTGTTTCAAGCCGCTGCTCGAATGCACGAGTACCGTGCAAAGGATCGGAAGTGTCCTCATACACATAGTCGAGTTTAGGCGCCCGCGTATCCAGCATATCCCCGACGCGGAACGACCAGCGATCACCACTGGTCGTCGGCACGGCGAAACTTCGGCCACCGGTCGGCGGGCCGGAAACCCATGCCGCCGACACCGGGTTCTGGTCGTGCGAGTCGCGCTTGCGCCAGACATCCCAGAGCCGGTCGATATTGGCATGGTGCAGCCAGAAAATCGGATCAAGGGCCGCGGTATCCGGGTTGATCATCAGGCCATTGGGATAGGGACTGCGGTTCGAACGGCCACCCACTGCAACGTGTACGTAGTTGTGCGGTTGCTGCTCAAGCAGACCGCTCACTTCGCCATCGTGCTCGAACACCGACTCAGGGCCGCCAAAACCTGGCGTACCACCCGAGGAGGAGCCGGCAAAATGGTGTTCCTTGAGGGCTGGACGAAGGTCGATCCGCGCGGGGTCGAGGACAATCACGCCATCGCCTCTGGAGCCGAACCGGCGTTGCACGTACAGTGGATTCTGCTCGCTGTTGGGTAGCGTGGTAGCGGCGAAACAGGCAGGCAGTTTCAACGTCTGCTGGTTGTCGTTGTAGTTCCAGTAAGGCAGTGACCAGTCAGATGGCCCGCCCAGGCCGACAATCGCCGCCCGGACAATCTGTTCGAATGAAGCCAGGTAACCACGGTGCCAGGGCAGGAAATACCAGGATTGGTGTTGGCATTGATTCCAGTAGAGATCCTGATCTTCTTGCGGCGGCAATTTTTCACCCGGCCGCAAGTAACCGGCATCTTGCCAAAGCTGAACGTCGATACCGTGAATCGCCGCCAGAAACCGCCAACTGGTGCGATCAGTGATTGGCCTTTGCTGCAGGACTCCGACACCGCGTGCGTACCACAACAACGCATCACTCCAGCCAGATCCCAGATTCCATACATCACGCCGTACATGTGCCATGGTAGATCTCCCTGAAAAACCGCGTGGATGAGGAGCGCACTCCTCAACTGGCAACGGTAGATCAAGTGCCGCACAGCCCCTCTGAAAGCAGACCGGCGGCATGACGTTCAAGGCCACACGAAATCGGTCAGTATTTACCGCCCGGAAAAACGCAACCGCGAGAGCATTCGCAGGTCGCCGTCCAGGTAATAGGCGTTGGTCCAGCTGTCATCTACCGCCAGGGGCGGAACCTGCTTGAGGTCCTCTTGCCTGGCGGCATAGCGGAAGCGGTAATGCTCGTAGAAGCGCAGCAATTCCAGGCCGTATCGGTCGGCCAGATCGGTGTCGCCGCGAATGATCAGGAAGTTTTCGTCGTTGCCTTCACTGGCATTGATGCTCAGGTTGTGGCTGCCGCTGATGATGATCGGCGCGTCGGTGGTGAAGTCGACGACGATGGCTTTGAGGTGAACCAACAGATCGCCCTTCTGGCCTTTCATGCTTTCCTTGAGCCAGCCTTCGATACCGGTGTTGAGCAATGCGGTGGCGGCGAAATCGGCCGTGCGGTCGGCGTGATAGCCGGTGATGCGGCTGGCGGTGTTTTGCAGGCCATAGCGCAGCACATCGTCGTGGGGCTGGCCGAGCAAGGCGTTGAGGATTTCGTCCGGCAGCGCGAACGCGGTGACAAACAGAACGTCCTTCTTCGCCGCATTGATGATCTCGACGAATTGCTGCAGATCGGCCTGGCCGGTACGCGGTGAGAATCCGACAAACAACGGCTGTGACGGGTCCATCGGGTTGTTCTTGGTCAACCAGCTGCGTGTAGCACCCACGTCGGTCGGCGCAGCCCAGATCTGCTCGAACACTTGCAAATAACGGACACCCACAGCGGTATTGTCCAGCACATGCACCACGTTGGCCTGGCGGTAGACGCCGTTGTCGGTGAAATTGGTACTGCCGCACAGCACCGATTGCGGCCGATATTCACCACCATCGATCTTGCTCAGCACGATGAATTTGTCGTGGAATATCGCGTGGGTCACCCGCCCCCGCTTGCTCTCGTCAGGAAGCTTCGCCAGGCTCTCTTCATTCATGGTGGTGTCGGCATCACCGGGCTTGGCGTGATACAGCACCCGAACCTTGGCACCCCGCCCAAACGCCGCATTGACCGCATCGATAATGGTCGGCAGTTGATACTCGTAAATCGCGATGTCCAGCGCCCACTGGCCATCCACGGCGCGCTCGATGAAACCGGTGATCTGCTCCAGCAAGCCGTTCTCCAGCCATTGCCGTGGTGCGGCGGGCCAGTCGTCGAGGGACAGGTTCTTGTTGGCGCTCAGCTGTGCATCGAGCTCGGGGAACTTGCGGGAGAATGCCTGGCTGGCCGCCACCGCACGATTGAAAATGACATGCTGGCCCGCCGGCAGGCCATTGTCGGTGGTAACCGTCACCGCCAGGGCCTCGCCCAATTGCGGCGCATCCGGCGTGCCATAGGCCAGATGCACCCGATAGTTGATCGTCACGCCCGGATTGACCGCGTAATCAGCCCAGCGAAATTTCTGCAACGGTGCGCTGTCGCTGGGCGTCGCGTTGTATTGGGGAAAGGTGTGCGCCTTGCCGGGGAAGGTCAGGCTGTTGAACAAAAACTCCCAGGGCCCGCTGCCTTGCTGTTTTTCGATGGCGAAACCGAGCAGGCCTTTGCGTCGGGGTTCGGCCAGGTCCATGGCCAGTAACACACCGTTGGTACCGGCATAGGCTTTGACGCGGAAATCGTCCTGACTGTTAGCGGCTAGAACACGCATGATCCACTCCTGTGATGAGCTGAGCCCACAGCATAGGTGCTGTTGGCCGTTTGACCGATTAAAGCATGTCGATATGTCGATAATCTGCGTTCAACTCGTGTGCCAGGGTTTTCGCCCGGCCCAAACGAATCGGCCCGCGCTCGATGTCCACCAGCAGCGCCGGGCAATTGAGCGCCACCTGCATTGGCGTGTTTTTTAGACGGCCATCGGTCAACAGCAACACGCGTTGTTGCTCTGCCGGGAAACGCTTTTGCCGCAACGCCAGCCACTGCGTCGCCTCATCCAGCGCGGCGAACAACGGCGTGCCGCCGCCCGCCCCGAGTGCATCGAGCCAGTCGCGCAGGCTGGCCGAGGCTTTCAGGCCTTGCACTTGCCACTTCGGTGCAGCGCCACTGGCGGTCAATAGCGCCAGCCGCGCACGCTGGCGATAGGCGTCATCGAACAGTTGCGCCAGCAGGCCTTTGGCGTCACTCAGCGCCTGATGCCGCCGGGTCGAGGCCGAGGCATCGACAATCACCAGCCACAGCTCGTGGGGTGAACGACTGCGCAGATGGAACAGCAGATCTTCGCGCTGACGCGGACGGCCGTTGAGCAGCGTGCCGGGCCAATTGACCGAGCCGTTTTGGCTGGCTTGACGCTGACCTTGCCTGCCGTTTTTCAGGTGTCCTGCACGGGGTTTGGCATTCGCCCCCGCGTCAGATCGAGGGCGAATGCCTAGGGCTTTTTTGGCCAGCTCGGCACTTCACGGCGGGCGCCGGTGGGCAATGCCTGAGCCGGCATTTCACCCCACTGGCCCTGGCCTTCGCCGGGGTTCGGTTGTTGGGCGGCGGACGCGTCTGGCGCGGGGTTCTGGCGCGGCGCGGACGGCGGCGTGTCGCGACGACGATGGCGCAGGGCAAACTCGGCCACTGCATCGATGTCTTCCTCGCCGATCGCCCCGGCCCCACGCCACGCCGCATGGGCGCGGGCGGCACGCAGCCAGACCAGGTCGGCACGCAAGCCGTCGACCCCGGCGGCAAAACAACGCTCGGTGATCTGCGCCAGTGCCTGATCATCCAGAGGAATGCTCGCCAGTGCTGCACGTGCACCTTGGCAGCGTTCACGCAATGCCTGCTGCTGACTTTCCCACTCGGCGCAAAAAACGTGGGGGTCGCTGTCGAAGTCCAGCCGGCGACGGATGATCTGACCGCGCTCAAGCGGCGCCGTGTGACCGCTGAGGGCGACGTTCAGACCGAAACGGTCGAGCAGTTGCGGACGCAGCTCGCCCTCTTCCGGGTTCATGGTGCCGATCAGTACAAAGCGCGCCGAATGCCGGTGGGAAATGCCGTCGCGTTCGATCAGGTTGGTGCCGCTGGCAGCGACGTCGAGCAACAGATCCACCAGGTGATCGGGCAGCAGATTCACTTCATCGACATACAACACGCCGCCGTCGGCCTTGGCCAACACACCGGGGGAAAACTGCGCACGGCCTTCACCCAGCGCGGCGTCCAGGTCGAGGGTGCCGACCAGTCGCTCTTCAGTCGCGCCCAACGGCAAGGTGACGAACTGCCCGCTGGCGAGCAGGTCCGCCAGGCCACGGGCCAACGTCGACTTGGCCATGCCCCGCGGGCCTTCGATCAGCACACCGCCGATTTTCGGGTCGATGGCCGTCAGGCACAGCGCCAGTTTCAGAGCATCGGCGCCGACCACGGCGGACAGCGGAAAATGCGGGGTGTCGGTCATTGTCTGGTCTCGATCATGGTCGGTCATTACTAGGGATAAACACCAATGTCTGTCAGTTAAAAAGCACAACCTGTGGGAGCGAGCTTGCTCGCGATAGCGGCGTTACATTCAACATCAATGTTGACTGACCCATCGCTATCGCGAGCAATCGAGCGTCGACCGGCTGCTCCCACATTAGACTTGAGTCGCTGCTGATCTAGCTGTCTTCTTCTATATCCAACAACAAGTTCTCCAACGCCTCCCGATACTCGCCCGGCTCCTGCCACATCCCGCGTTGCTGGGCTTCGAGCAGGCGTTCGGTCATGTCGCGCAAGGCGTGGGGATTATGCTGCTGGACGAACTCGCGGGTCGACGGGTCAAGCAAATAGGCGTCGGCCAGCAAGGCGTACTGGTGATCGTCGATCAGCTGCGTGGTGGCGTCGAAAGCGAACAGATTATCAACGGTGGCCGCCAGTTCAAATGCGCCTTTGTAGCCGTGCCGCTTGACCCCGTCGATCCACTTCGGGTTGGCCGCCCGGGAGCGGATCACCCGGTTCAGCTCTTCCTTGAGGGTACGGATCTTCGGCAAATCCGGCTGACTGTGGTCGCCATGGTAGCTCGCCGCCGCTTCGCCACTGAGGCTTTCCACGGCGGCGAGCATGCCGCCCTGGAACTGGTAATAGTCGTTGGAATCGAGCAAGTCGTGCTCGCGATTGTCCTGGTTTTGCAGCACCGCCTGGACCTGGCTCAAGCGCTGGGCGAACTGTTCGCGAGCCGCCGTGCCCTCATCCGAACCGCCGTAAGCGTAGCCGCCCCAGTTCAGGTAGACCTCGGCCAGATCCTCGCGACTCTGCCACAAACGGCCATCAATGGCGCCCTGCACACCCGCGCCATAAGCACCGGGCTTGGCGCCGAAAATCCGCCAGCCGGCCTGTCGTGCGGCGGCCTCTTCGTCCAGGCCGGACTGGATCAATGCTTCACGTTCGCCGCGAACCTTGGCCGCCAACGGGTTCATGTCGTCCGGTTCATCCAGCGCGGCAACCGCTTGTACGGCAGCATCGAACAACCGAATCAGGTTGGCAAAGGCATCGCGGAAGAACCCCGAGACGCGCAACGTCACATCCACGCGCGGCCGGTCGAGCAGGCTCAGCGGCAGAATCTCGAAGTCGTCGACCCGCTGACTGCCCGTCGCCCAGACCGGACGCACGCCCATCAGCGCCATGGCCTGGGCGATGTCATCGCCGCCGGTGCGCATGGTCGCCGTGCCCCAGACCGACAAACCCAACTGGCGCAAATGATCGCCGTGGTCCTGCAGGTGCCGTTCAAGAATCAGGTTCGCCGACTGGAAACCAATGCGCCAGGCGGTGGTGGTCGGCAGGTTGCGCACGTCCACCGAGTAGAAATTACGCCCGGTGGGCAGCACATCGAGGCGCCCGCGACTCGGTGCACCGCTGGGGCCTGCCGGAACAAAGCGACCGCTGAGGGCATCGAGCAGACCGCGCATTTCTGCCGCACCGCAGGCGTCCAGTCGCGGCGCGACCACCTCACACAGGTTGTCGATGATTGCTTTCACGTCAGACCAGCCTGCCTCCTGTGGGAGCGAGCCTGCTCGCGAAAGCGCCGGGGCAATCGATATCAATGGTGAGTGATCAACCGCTTCGCGAGCAGGCTCGCTCCCACAAGGACCGGGCTTGGCTTGCGACGGGTTCAGTAGCTCAATCTCGGTATTCACTGTCTGCGAGATCAACTGCGCGGCGAACAGCTCAAGACGTTCGCGAGTGTCGCCAGCGGTGCGCCACGCCTCAGTGCTGAGCGTCAGCAATTCAGTCGGCTTCGGACCTGACCAAGGATCGGACAACACACAATCCAGCGGATCAAAGCCCAGCGCGAACGCCTTGGCCAAGGCCCGCAACAGGCTCGATTGCGCACCACGACCGTCACCGCGCGGAATCCGCAGCAACGCCAGCAAGGTGTCGATGCGCAGACGCCCGCTTGGCGATTCGCCGAACACGTGCAGGCCGTCGCGAATCTGCGACTCTTTCAGGTCGCACAAATAGGTGTCGAGACGCGGCAACCAGATCGCTGCATCGGCGTCGCTGTCGAGCTTCTCATCCAGCTGCAACTCGCGGTCGATATGGGTTTCACGCACCAGGTTGAGGATGTCGCGCTGCAGTTCGCGAGCCCGCCGCGGGTCGAGCAATTGGGCTTCGTAATACTCGTCGGCCAACAGTTCCAGATTGCGCAACGGGCCGTAGGTTTCGGCGCGGGTCAGTGGCGGCATCAGGTGGTCGATGATCACCGCCTGCGTCCGCCGTTTGGCCTGCGCGCCCTCGCCCGGATCATTGACGATAAACGGGTAAATGTTCGGCAGCGGCCCGAGCAACGCGTCCGGCCAGCAGCTTTCGGACAGACCAACGCCCTTGCCCGGCAACCATTCAAGGTTGCCGTGCTTGCCGACATGAATCACCGCGTGGGCGCCGTAGGCCTGACGCAACCAGAAGTAGAACGCCAGGTAACCGTGGGGCGGCACCAGATCCGGGTCGTGATAGACCGCGCTCGGATCAACCTGATAACCGCGTGCCGGCTGAATGCCGACAAAGGTCAGGCCAAACCTGAGCCCTGCGACCATCATTCGTCCACTGCGGAACATCGGGTCGTTTTCAGGCGATCCCCAACGTTCCAGCACCGCCGCGCGGTTGGCTTCGGGCAAGGCGTTGAACATCGAGTAATAGTCGGCCAGTGCCAGACTTTGCTGGCACGGGCGCAGGTCAATGCTCTCCAGGTCATTGCTGACCCCGCCGAGCAATTGCTGAATCAATGCGGTGCCGCTTTCCGGCAAATCGGCCGGCAACGGATAACCTTCTGCGTGCAGCGCCCGCAGGATATTCAGCGCCGCAGCCGGCGTGTCGAGGCCAACACCGTTGCCAATCCGTCCGTCGCGGGTCGGGTAGTTGGCGAGGATCAGCGCAATGCGTTTTTCAGCATGGGGCACCCGCGCCAGCTCGACCCAGCGCCGTGCCAGCTCGGCGACAAAATCCATGCGCTCGGGCTGCGGTCGATAGCAGACCACGTCGGACTGACTGCGCTCACTGTGCCAGGCCAGGTCCTTGAAGCTGATCGGGCGGCTGATGATCCGTCCATCGAGCTCCGGCAAGGCAATGTGCATCGCCAGATCCCGTGGGCCGAGCCCTTGCTCGCTGGCACGCCAACCGGGCTCGTTGTCCTGGGCGCAGATCGCCTGGATCACCGGGATATTGCGCCGGAAGGGTCGCAGATGCGGGGCTTCGGGGCTCGATTGAGCAAACCCGGTGGTGTTGAGAATCACCGAGGCCTGCACCTCATCCAGCCAGTCCTCGACCACCGTCAGGCAGCCGGGCTCTTTCAAACTGGCCAGCGCTATCGGCAGCGGGTTCAGCCCCGCCGCCTGCAAGCGCTGGCAGAAAACATCGATGAAAGCGGTGTTCGCCGCCTGCAAATGCGAACGGTAAAACAGCACCGCCGCCACCGGTTGATCAAGCTGCCAGTCGGCTTGCCAATCGCCCAGCGTCGCGTTGCTTTTGTGTGGGTGGTAAATCGCGGTACGCGGCAAGGTCTGCGGTTCGGACCAGTGGTAATCGCGGCCCAGCCAACGACTGGCCAGGCAGCGATACAAATCCAGCGCATTGCCCATGCCGCCCTGACGCAAAAAATGCCAAAGCCGCTCGCGGTCTTCGACAGGCACGGTGCTGAGGTCGCTGAGTTCCGGGTCGGGACGGTCATCGCCCGGCACCAGAATCAGTTGCACTCCGCGTTGCGACAGCTCCACCAGACGCTCGATGCCGTAGCGCCAATAAGCGATCCCGCCGTGCAGCGAGATCAGAATCACCTTGGCGTGGCGCAGCACTTCGTCGACGTACAAGTCGACCGAAGCGTGATTCTGCACCTGCATCGGGTTGGCCAGGCGCAGGCTCGGGTAGTCCTCGGGCAACTGCTGCGCCGCTTCGGCGAGCAGCGCCAGGCTGGAGTCACCGCTGCACAGAATCACCAGCTCGGCGGGGGTTTGGCCAAGGTCGGCAATGTTGTCATCCGAGACGAAACCGCCGGGCTGGGTCCTGAGCAGGTGCATGGGTTAAACGCTGAGCGCGGCGCGCAATTGCGCTTCGAGCAAGACGGCGTCCAGTTGCTGGCCGATCAGCACCAGACGGGTGCTGCGCGCTTCGTCTGCGCCCCACTGACGATCGAAATGCTTGTCGAAACGTGTGCCCACGCCCTGGATCAGCAAGCGCATCGGTTTGTTCGGGATTGCGGCGAAACCCTTGACCCGCAGGATGCCGTGCTGGACCACCAATTGGGTCAGGGCATCGAGCAACAGACTTTCATCGGCTTGCGGCAGTTCGATGGAAATCGAATCAAAAGCGTCGTGATCGTGGTCGTCGTGGTCATCGCCATCATGGTGATGGTCGTGGTGGCTGTGGCGGCTGTCGATGTGTTCTTCGGAGCCGGCACCCAGGCCGATCAACACGTCCAGCGGCAAGCGACCGCTGCTGGCTTCGATGATTTTCACCGCTGGCGGCAGTTCTTCGGCGACTTCCAGGCGCACTTTGGCCAGATCCGCCGGGCTGATCAGGTCGGCCTTGTTGAGGATCACCAGGTCGGCGCTGGCCAGTTGGTCGGCGAACAGCTCGTGCAGCGGCGATTCGTGGTCCAGGTTCGGGTCGAGTTTGCGCTGGGCATCGACCTGGTCCGGGAACGCGGCGAAAGTGCCGGCGGCCACGGCCGGGCTGTCGACCACGGTGATCACCGCATCCACAGTGCAGGCGCTACGGATTTCCGGCCACTGGAAGGCCTGGACCAACGGTTTTGGCAGGGCCAGGCCGGAGGTTTCGATGAGGATGTGGTCGAGATCGCCGCGACGGGCAACCAGTTCGCGCATCACCGGGAAGAACTCTTCCTGAACGGTGCAGCACAGGCAGCCGTTGGCCAGTTCATACACGCGGCCGTTGGCTTCTTCTTCAGTGCAGCCGATGGAGCATTGCTTGAGGATTTCGCCGTCAATGCCCAGCTCGCCGAACTCGTTGACGATCACCGCGATACGCCGGCCCTGGGCGTTATCGAGCATGTGTCGCAGCAAGGTGGTTTTGCCCGAACCGAGGAAACCGGTGACGATGGTGACGGGAAGTTTGGCCAGTGTTTTCATCGGATGCCCTTTGGCAAGGTGGCGGGCATACGGGACGACAACCGGCTGCGCTTGAGCGCGCGGAAGAATTCGCCACCGGATCACCCCGCCCGGTTGTAGTGAGAATCTGTATCGAGGCAGGTCTCCTGGCTGACGGTGGGCCAGTCTTTCGACTGGCGGTTCCTGCACCTTCCCGCGCCTGAAAACAAAAGAGCGCAGTGGCATGGCAGAAACGAAACCGTTCACAGTTGCGGGGGCAGCCGCGGCATCGACCGCGTTCCCTTCTTAGCTTCGGCGCACGCGCCAAAGAACCTCGAAAGCGCAAGGCTACGCATCGCATCGGGGCGGGTCAATGTTCGCCTGAGTTGTGCGTCGGCTGTGATGACGCCATCGCGAGCAGGCTCGCTCCCACAGTTGACCGCGTTCCAATGTGGGAGCGAGCCCGCTCGCGATGGCAGCACCTCGGTCTCGCGTTGAGAACGCTTGCCAATTGACGCCCCGCCCTCGCCCATGCTCTCCTACACGCCTTGTTACGGGTGCCCTTCACAGGGTGAAACGGGAAACCGGTGAATCATGTGCTTTACTCAAAAGCCATGTCAGTCCGGTGCTGCCCCCGCAACGGTAAGCGAGCGAAGAATCAGATCCACTGTGCCAGCAGTTCGGCATGGGAAGGCGATTCTTGCAGGTTCGGCGAATGCCAGCCCCTCGTGAGCCCGGAGACCGGCCCGCAACACATCAATAACAAACCCGCGGTGGGCGGGCGCTGTTTCAGCCTCTGCGTGCCCGGCTCGCGGGGGTTTGCATGCGCTCGCTTCACCCACTGACTGACCAGAGGGAAGCGCCATGTCAATCATCAGCAGCACTCGCCACGTCACCGCCAGCACCACCTCCACCCTGAGCCAACGCCTCGTTGCCGCTATCGGCGCATCGATCCTGGGCGCGTGCCTTGTGTATTTCGCCGGCTTCTCGCACATCGACGCGGTGCACAACGCCGCCCACGATACCCGTCACAGTTCTGCTTTCCCGTGCCACTGAGACCTGCCGAGATGATCAAGCGTATAGCGCAAACCGCAGGTTTCACCGGCTTGCTGGCCGCCCTGCTGCTGACCCTGCTGCAAAGCTTCTGGGTCGCGCCGCTGATTCTTCAGGCGGAGACCTACGAAAAAGCCCCGGCGGCTGAAGTCCATGAACATGCCGAAGGTGCCATGGCTGGCCACACCCACGATGCAGAGGCTTGGGAACCGGAAGATGGCTGGCAGCGCGTGCTGTCGACCACTGGTGGCAATCTGGTGGTCGCCGTCGGTTTTGCGCTGATGCTCGCGGGTCTCTACACCCTGCGCGCGCCGACTCGCACTTCTCAAGGCCTGCTCTGGGGATTGGCCGGTTATGCGACCTTCGTCCTCGCACCGACCCTGGGTTTGCCGCCGGAATTGCCGGGAACTGCCGCCGCAGATCTGACACAACGGCAAATCTGGTGGATCGGCACGGCAGCGTCCACCGCTGTCGGTATCGCGCTGATCGTGTTCGCCCGGCATTGGCTGCTGAAAGTGCTCGGTGTCGCCATTCTGGCTGTGCCGCATATCATCGGCGCGCCGCAGCCTGAAGTGCATTCGATGCTGGCCCCTGAAGCCCTCGAAGCGCAATTCAAGATCGCCTCGCAGTTGACCAACGCCGCGTTCTGGCTGGCCATGGGCCTGATTAGCGCCTGGTTGTTCCGCCGCAAAAGCGATGGTCAATACCACGCATGAGTGAAATGGGCGCAGCGCCGACCCTGGTGGTCGGCCTGGGTTGCCAGCGCGGCTGCCCGGCCAGCACGCTGCGCACGTTGCTTGACCAGGCGTTGCAGGCTCATCACATCGAATTACAGGCGATCAAGGCCTTGGCCAGCATCGATCTGAAACGTGATGAGCCCGGTCTGATCGAGTTGGCCCGACAGCTGTCACTGCCACTGATCTGCTTCAGCAGCGAACAACTTTCCAGCTATCAACCGCAACTCAGCCATCGCTCGCAAATCGCCTTCGAGCGCACCGGCTGCTACGGCATAGCGGAAAGTGCCGCACTGGCCCTCGCCGAACAACTGGCGCAGGCACCGGCAAAACTGCTGATCCCGCGACAAAAATATGCCCAGGCGACGTTTGCATTGGCCGGCGCCGCGTAAAATCCTCGATAATCCCCGCCTTCGATCATGAGCAATCTTCATCTGAAGCCTTGCTTTGACAATTTTTCACAGGAGCCGGCCATGACCGTCTACTTCATTGGCGCAGGTCCCGGCGACCCGGAACTGATCACGGTCAAGGGCCAGCGGCTGATTCGCAGCTGCCCGGTGATCATCTACGCCGGCTCGCTGGTGCCTGAAGCCGTATTGGAAGGCCATCAGGCTGAACAGGTGGTCAACAGCGCCGAATTGCACCTGGAACAGATCATCGAACTGATCAGAGTCGCCAACGACAAAGGCCAGGATGTGGCACGCGTGCATTCCGGCGATCCGAGCCTGTATGGGGCGATCGGCGAGCAGATTCGTTATCTGCGCGAGCTGAACATTCCGTTTGAAATCATCCCTGGCGTCACCGCCACTGCTGCGTGTGCAGCGCTGTTGGGGGCCGAGCTGACGCTACCGGACATCTCGCAAAGCGTCATCCTGACCCGCTACGCCGACAAGACTGCGATGCCGCCGGGCGAAGAATTCAGCAGCCTGGCCCGGCATGGCGCGACCATGGCGATTCATCTGGGGGTCAATCACCTGGAAAAAATCGTCGCGCAGCTGCTGCCGCATTACGGCGCGGATTGTCCGATTGCGGTGGTTCATCGGGCCAGCTGGCCGGATCAGGATTGGGTGGTGGGAACGCTGACAGACATCGCCGAAAAGGTTCAGGCCAAGGGGTTTCGGCGTACGGCGCTGATTCTGGTGGGTCGGGTGTTGGGCAGTGACACCTTTGGCGAGTCGTCGCTGTACCGTGCTGGGCATGCACATTTGTACAGGCCTTAGGCCCCCATCGCGAGCAGGCTCGCTCCCACAGGGGATACTCGGTCAAATGTGGGAGCGAGCCTGCTCGCGATGGCGTCAGTGAATTTCACCCATAAAAAAACGGCGCTCACGGGCACCGTTTTTTCATGTCGCAGCGAACACCTTAGTAGTAGGCGTTTTCTTTCTGCGTGTGGTCGGTCACGTCACGGACACCCTTGAGCTCGGGAATACGCTCCAGCAGCGTGCGTTCGATGCCTTCCTTCAGGGTCACGTCAGCCTGGCCGCAGCCCTGGCAGCCGCCACCGAACTTCAGCACGGCGATGCCGTCCTCAACCACATCGATCAGGCTGACCTGACCGCCGTGGCTAGCCAGCCCCGGGTTGATTTCAGTTTGCAGGTAGTAGTTGATGCGCTCGTTGACCGGACTGTCGGCGTTGACCATCGGTACTTTGGCGTTTGGCGCCTTGATGGTCAGTTGGCCGCCCATGCGGTCAGTGGCGTAGTCGACCACCGCATCGTCCAGGAATGCTTCGCTGAACGAGTCGATGTAAGCGGTGAAGCTTTTCAGCCCCAGCGCCGTGTCTTCAGGTTTTTCTTCGCCCGGCTTGCAATAGGCAATGCAGGTTTCGGCGTATTGAGTGCCAGGCTGGGTGATAAAGACCCGAATGCCGATCCCCGGGGTGTTCTGCTTGGAGAGCAGATCAGCCAGATAATCGTGGGCGGCGTCGGTAATAGTAATGGCGGTCATGGAAGTTCCTCGCAGGCTTGCGCGCAGTTTACGCCAATCATCGCGCCGGACAAAGTCCCAGTATTTTTGTCGGGAAAGATCCGGTCGCCGCCAGACCGACCGGCAGCTCGATCAGAGGTTTTCATAGCGATTCATGTCCAGTACGCCCTCTTCCACCGGATCGGTTTCGTGGATATAGCGGCTCAAATCGTGGAAATACTGCCAGAACTGCGGGTGGCTGCGACGAATGCCCCAGTGCTCGACGATTTTCTCGAAGCCCCGGGCATCCTTGGCGTTCTCCATCTCAGTGACAAACGCCGGCACTTGTTCAGCGGGAACGTTGAACATGAAGTTCGGGTAGCTGCTGAGCACACCGGGATAAATGGTCAAGGTGTCCAGCCCCGGCTGATAGCGCAATGCCTCACCGAGCAGGAACGCCACGTTGCTGTGGGCACGGTTACGCAGCAGGCTGTACACCTCGCGCTTGCCGCTGCGAGTTTCGATGCGCAGCATGGTCGCTTCCGGCAACTGGTCGATCACCTTGAGCCCGGCCGCCGGGCGTGCGGTCAGGCGACTCAATGCCTGCTCGGCATTCTGCAAGGCCGGATCGATGTTGGGCCGTGAGCAATAAGCCCCGTCGCAGCGATTGATCGGATCAGGCCTGGCGTTCAGGTCACCGTAACGCATCAGCAATTGCTGGGCGAAGTCGCGTTTCGGGTCTTTCTCGTCGAGTTTCAGCGCAGTCGGCTTGTCGTTGTCGATGCTTTCGTAATCCAGCCACATCTTGAATTTGCCGCTGCTCTGATACCAGTCGTCCAGATACCCGTCGCGTGAATCGGCCGGCATCAGGCGCAGGAAGTTCTGCTCGGCACCGTTACGGATCAAGTCGAAATACAGCCGGGTCTGCGCCTGATGGGAAACGTTGCCGAAGACGTCGAAGTTGACCGCCAACTGATAATAGGTGCGCTCCAGCAACGGGTAGTCGAACAGCCACATGGTCTGCGGCACTTCACCGATCAACCCCTTGCTCACCGAAGCACTGTCAAAATGCCGGAAGATGCTCAGCAAGGCGTTGTCATTACCGGCCCACAAGGTCGACCAACTCGGCGCGTGTGCCTTGGCGTAGGTGTCACGGCGCAAGGCTTCGTACTCGTTACGCTTGTCGCGGTAGGCATGCCACAAGCTCAGCACGCTGCCGACATCGTCATTCTGGCCAGGCATGGCCAGCAATGGCGTGGCCTTGCCGCGATAACTCGGATCGGTGATGTACAGGTCGTGTTCCGGCGCCTGGAAAAACGCCCAGAAGTTGTCGCGGATCACGTCGGTAGCGATCTGCCCGCGACAGACCGGGCCACGGATAAAGGTGCGCACGAAGTATTCGGCGTTATCGAGCATGAACTGATAACGCGCCTGGGCCGGAATCGCCTGGAAGGTCTCGAACGGATTGGCCCGACGTTCCGGGCCATAACCCGGCAAGGCGTGGACCTGCCAGTTGCCGTTATAGAACAGGGTCTTGATCCGGGCCATTTTCGCCGGGCTCAGCGGATAGGTGATGTGCGTCTTGTGCACAATCACCCCTTGCACCGGCCACAGGCGGTAATACACCTGGGTGCCCGGATCGTCGTTCGGGCGACGGCTGTTGATCAGGTCGATCGGCTGGCCTGTCGGTGTGCGCGAACGCACCCACTGGAAGAAGTGCCCCGGCTCACCGTCCTTGAAGTAGATATGCGCCAGAAACCAGTGCTCGAACAACCAGCGCGCCACCAGACTTTCACGGGCGCCCGGTGCGTTCAGCAGGTTTTCCCACTGCACTACCTGCAAGGCTTCCCTGGCGCTGGGGACCAGGCCCTGCTGGTCGATGGGTGCACCGGAGGCCAGCCAGCGTTGCAGTGTCTGGTATTGCTGATCGGTCAGCCCGGTCACCGCCAGCGGCATGCCTTCTTTCGGATGGGCACCCGCATAGGCCTCGAACTCTCCTGGCATCGGGCACATGGTCTCGCGATTGAGTCCCAGCACAATCTCTTCCGGCAACCTGGCGTTGGGTTGCAGCGGCGTCCGGTGGCCGAGTTCAAGCATGCGCGCCATCAGCGCCGCCTGACTGCCCTGAGCATCGAGTACCGAACTAAAGCCCCTGGACTGCCAGGCCGTCTTGCCAAAAGCATCATAAAACAGCCGGGTCGGTTGAGCCGCCTGGCTGCGCTGGCCATCATAGACCAGGCGCTTGGTGGCGCCACGCGCCGCACCTTCACCACTGCCCAGATTGAGCTGACAGGCGGAGTCATAGCAGGCATGGCAAGCCACGCATTTTTCAGTGAAGATCGGTTGTATGTCGCGGGTATAGGAGATCGCCGGCGCCGTGCCTTGTGCTGTGGCGACACTGCTTATAAGCAGCACAAAGAGGCTGATGAAAACGCGATACGACATATCCCTGGTCCCGATCATGAAAAAACGTCGCGATTCTACCGTCCTGGCCCATCCATCAACATGAGCGATATTCATGCAAAAGCAGCTCATGCTCTAAAAGCACACAGGTTTGCTATTATTCCGACCCTTCGTAATGGCCTTACCAGGTAGTCCCAATGTCCGATCGCAGCGCTCGCCTACACGTCCTCAAGCAAGCCCTCAAAGAGCGCATCCTGATTCTCGATGGCGGCATGGGCACAATGATCCAGAGCTTCAAGCTCGAGGAGCAGGACTACCGTGGCAAACGCTTTGCCGACTGGCCAAGCGACGTCAAGGGTAACAACGACTTGCTGGTACTGAGCCGCCCGGACGTGATCGGGGCGATCGAGAAGCAATACCTGGATGCCGGCGCCGACATTCTGGAAACCAACACCTTCAACGCCACCCAGGTATCCCAGGCCGACTACGGCATGCAGGGCCTGGCGTACGAGTTAAACGTAGAAGGTGCACGCCTTGCGCGCAAGGTGGCGGACGCCAAGACCCTCGAAACCCCGGACAAACCACGTTTTGTCGCCGGCGTCCTCGGCCCGACCAGCCGCACCTGTTCGCTGTCGCCGGACGTGAACAACCCCGGCTACCGCAACGTGACCTTCGATGAGCTGGTGGAGAACTACACCGAGGCCACCAAAGGCCTGATCGAAGGCGGCGCCGACCTGATCCTGATCGAAACCATTTTCGACACCCTGAACGCCAAAGCCGCGATCTTTGCCGTGCAGGGCGTGTTCGAGGAAGTCGGTTTCGAATTGCCGATCATGATTTCCGGGACCATCACCGATGCCTCCGGCCGCACCCTGTCCGGCCAGACCACCGAAGCCTTCTGGAACTCCATAGCCCACGCCAAGCCGATTTCCGTCGGCCTGAACTGCGCCCTTGGCGCCCGTGAGCTGCGCCCGTACCTGGAAGAACTGTCGAACAAGGCCAGCACCTACGTGTCGGCGCACCCGAACGCCGGCCTGCCGAATGAATTCGGTGAATACGATGAGCTGCCAGCGCAAACCGCCAAAGTCATCGAAGAGTTCGCCCAAAGCGGTTTCCTGAACATCGTCGGCGGTTGCTGCGGCACCACGCCGGGGCACATCGAGGCCATCGCCAAAGCGGTCGCCGGTTACGCGCCACGGCAGATTCCGGACATCCCCAAGGCCTGCCGCCTGTCGGGCCTGGAGCCGTTCACCATTGATCGCAGCTCGTTGTTCGTCAACGTCGGCGAGCGGACCAACATCACCGGTTCCGCCAAGTTCGCCCGCTTGATCCGTGAAGACAACTACACCGAAGCGCTGGAAGTCGCCCTGCAACAGGTCGAAGCCGGTGCACAGGTGATCGACATCAACATGGACGAGGGCATGCTCGATTCGAAGAAGGCCATGGTGACCTTCCTCAATCTGATCGCTGGCGAGCCGGACATCTCCCGCGTGCCGATCATGATCGACTCGTCGAAATGGGAAGTGATCGAAGCCGGCCTCAAGTGCATCCAGGGCAAGGGCATCGTCAACTCCATCAGCATGAAGGAAGGCGTCGAGCAGTTCATTCACCACGCCAAACTGTGCAAGCGCTATGGCGCTGCCGTGGTGGTGATGGCCTTCGACGAAGCCGGCCAGGCCGACACCGAAGCGCGCAAGAAAGAGATCTGCAAACGCTCCTACGACATTCTGGTCAACGAAGTCGACTTCCCGCCGGAAGACATCATCTTCGACCCGAACATCTTCGCCGTCGCCACCGGTATCGAAGAGCACAACAACTACGCGGTCGACTTCATCAACGCCTGCGCCTATATCCGTGACGAACTGCCCTACGCGTTGACCTCGGGCGGCGTGTCCAACGTGTCGTTCTCGTTCCGTGGCAACAACCCGGTACGTGAAGCGATCCACTCGGTGTTCCTGCTGTATGCGATCCGCAACGGCCTGACCATGGGTATCGTCAACGCCGGTCAACTGGAGATCTACGACCAGATCCCGGCCGAACTGCGCGACGCCGTCGAGGACGTGATCCTCAACCGCACCCCTGACGGCACCGACGCCCTGCTGGCGATTGCCGATAAGTACAAGGGCGATGGCAGCGTCAAGGAAGCCGAGACCGAAGAATGGCGCAGCTGGGACGTCAACAAGCGTCTGGAGCACGCGCTGGTCAAAGGCATCACCACGCACATTGTCGAAGACACCGAAGAGTCCCGGCAGTCCTTCGCCCGGCCGATCGAGGTCATCGAAGGCCCGCTGATGTCTGGCATGAACATCGTTGGCGACCTGTTTGGCGCCGGCAAGATGTTCCTGCCGCAGGTGGTGAAATCCGCCCGCGTGATGAAGCAGGCGGTGGCGCACCTGATCCCGTTCATTGAACTGGAAAAAGGCGACAAACCGGAAGCCAAGGGCAAGATCCTGATGGCCACGGTCAAGGGCGACGTCCACGACATCGGCAAGAACATCGTCGGCGTGGTACTCGGCTGTAACGGCTACGACATCGTCGACCTCGGCGTGATGGTCCCGGCCGAAAAAATCCTGCAAGTGGCCAAAGAACAGAAGTGCGACATCATCGGCCTATCCGGTTTGATCACGCCTTCGCTGGACGAGATGGTCCACGTGGCCCGCGAGATGCAGCGCCAGGACTTCCATCTGCCGCTGATGATCGGTGGCGCAACCACCTCCAAGGCTCACACGGCAGTGAAGATCGAACCCAAGTACAGCAACGACGCGGTGGTCTACGTCACCGACGCTTCGCGCGCCGTCGGCGTGGCGACACAGTTGCTGTCCAAGGAACTGAAGGCCGGTTTCGTCGAGAAAACCCGCGAGGAATACATCGAAGTCCGCGAGCGCACCGCCAACCGCAGCGCCCGCACCGAGCGCTTGAGCTACCCGGCGGCGATCGCCAAGAAGCCGCAGTTCGACTGGAGTTCTTACGAACCGGTCAAGCCGACGTTCACCGGCGCCAAGGTCCTGGACAACATCGACTTGAAGGTCCTGGCCGAGTACATCGACTGGACACCGTTCTTCATCTCCTGGGACCTGGCCGGTAAATTCCCGCGCATCCTCCAGGACGAAGTGGTCGGCGAAGCCGCCACCGCGCTGTACGCCGACGCTCAGGAAATGCTCGCCAAACTGATCGACGAGAAGCTCATCAGCGCCCGTGCGGTGTTTGGCTTCTGGCCGGCCAATCAGGTGCATGACGATGACCTGGAAGTCTATGGCGACGACGGCAAGCCGCTGGCCCGCTTGCATCACCTGCGCCAGCAGATCATCAAGACCGACGGCAAGCCGAACTTCTCCCTGGCCGACTTCGTCGCACCAAAAGACAGCGGCATTACCGACTACGTCGGTGGTTTCATCACCACCGCCGGGATCGGCGCCGAAGAAGTCGCCAAGGCCTATCAGGACGCTGGCGACGACTACAACTCGATCATGGTCAAGGCACTGGCCGACCGTCTGGCCGAAGCCTGTGCCGAATGGCTGCACCAGCAGGTTCGTAAAAACTACTGGGGTTATGCCAAGGACGAGGCCCTCGACAACGAGGCGCTGATCAAAGAGCAATACACCGGCATCCGCCCTGCCCCGGGCTATCCGGCCTGCCCGGACCACACCGAGAAAGGTACGCTGTTCGCCCTGCTGGATCCCGAGGCCAGCGAAATGCACGCCGGTCGCAGCGGGGTATTCCTCACCGAACACTACGCCATGTTCCCGGCCGCCGCCGTCAGCGGCTGGTACTTCGCCCACCCACAGGCGCAGTACTTTGCCGTCGGCAAAATCGACAAGGATCAAGTGCAAAGCTACACCGCCCGCAAAGGCCAGGAGCTGAGCGTGAGTGAACGCTGGTTGGCACCGAACCTGGGGTACGACAACTAAGGATCAAAAGATCGCAGCCTGCGGCACACAATAAAGCGCCGCGCCCGCCCCCAACCACTCAACAGGCCGAGCGTTAGCTCGCCTGCCGCTGTTGATCTTGATCTTGATCTTGATCTTGATCTTGATCCACCCGCCCCTTCGGAAGGCCGAGTGGAGGTGTTCATCAGGGGGTGGGCGCGCAGCAGACCGTAGGCGATGCCCCCTGATGAATGCCGAGCAAGGGTACGCCGAGCCTAGGCGAGGTGCCGGACGCTTGGGGCGAGACCTTTGGTTACTTTGGGCTGGGCCGGCACTCCGGCGTTTGCCAAAGTGACACGCCGTAAGGGCGGAACCGTAAGTGGCCGTTACCGCAGAAATGGATATGTACATCTGCAGGAGATTGGCCGGCTATCAGGCCGCCATCGCGAGCAGGCTCGCTCCCACAGTTTTGATTGGTGTACATCCGCAAGAGATAGGTCGGCTATCAGGCCGCCATCGCGAGCAGGCTCGCTCCCACAGTTTTGATTGGTGTACATCCACGAGAGATTGGTCGGCTGTCAGGCCGCCTTCGCAGGCAAGCCAGCTCCCACACTTTTGATTGGTGTACATCTGCGGGAGATAGGTCGGCTGTCAGGCCGTCATCGCAGGCAAGCCAGCTCCCACACTTTTGATTGGTGTACATCTGCGAGAGATAGGTCGGCTGTCAGGCCGCCTTCGCGAGCAAGCCCACATTTGGACTGTGTACATCTGTGAGAGATGGGTCGGCTGTCAGGCCGTCAGGATCAGCCGCCAAACGCATCCTTCAGGAAACCCGGCGCGATATAACGCTGGTAATGCGCTTCCGACAGCAGGAAGAATTCCCGATCAATGGCATCACGCAACTCCGGCAAGTTCCAGTCGCGGAACTCCGGTAGCAACACCATCCCGTAGGCCTCCAGATTGTTGATCACCCGCGCCCCCCGGGCAATCAACTGGTACGCCCAGCAATATTCCGACTGATGCGGCACAAAACGAATCTTTCGCTGCTCCAGCTGCTCACGCAGACGCCAGGGATCGAAAATCTCGAGTTTCCCGGCCATCACTTGCACCAACAGCTGCTCAAGACGCAGCCAGACCGCGCGCTTTTCTTCCTCGTTGTAACCGTTCCAGTGAATCACTTCATGGTGGAAACGCTTGCAGCCGCGACACACCAGATCACCGTAAACAGTGGAACAGAGGCCGACACAGGGAGTCTTGATGGTTTGATTGGGCATAGGTAGGCAGAACGCGAGAAAGCAAAACAGGTCGGCATGTTAGCCCTTTGTCTAACATTCATCACCCCTCAAAGTTCAGGGCCTAACTTACCTTTAATTTTTTTTTGCCGTAGAATCAGCCAGCCTTTTAAGGCGCCAATGTCCGTTAGAAGCTGTTTTCAAAGCGTCACGAGCACAGTCGTTCCTTCAGAGCGGTGTTGGCGAAGGGTTTTTCCAGCGGGGAAAAACCCAACGCCAACCCTCATCAGCTCCCCGTTCTGCAGGCGTAAAACTTTGAAAGCAGCTTCTGTAAGGAATTGTCGGTAATTCTGGCTAAGCGGCCCACAACGCCACGCAGCGCATGAGTACGGCAATTTCGGGATGAGCGTCCCGGACACCCATTTGGGACCACTGATGAGGGTAATAACTGTGCTTGAAGCCTACCGCAAACATATCGAAGAGCGTGCAGCACTGGGTATCGTTCCCCAGCCGCTTAACGCCGAACAAACTGCAGGCCTGGTTGAGCTGCTGAAGAATCCTCCTGCTGGCGAAGAAGCTTTCCTCGTTGACCTGATCACCAATCGCGTTCCGCCTGGAGTGGACGAAGCAGCCTATGTAAAGGCCGGCTTCCTGTCTGCGTTGGCCAAAGGCGAAGCCACTTCTCCCCTGATCGACAAAAAGCGCGCTGTTGAACTGCTTGGCACCATGCAAGGCGGCTACAACATCGTGACCCTGGTTGACCTGCTCGACTCCGCCGAACTGGCCGCCGTCGCTGCCGCGCAACTCAAGCACACCCTGCTGATGTTCGACGCTTTCCACGACGTCGCGGAAAAAGCCAAGAACGGCAACGTTCACGCTCAAGGCGTACTGCAATCCTGGGCTGACGGCGAGTGGTTCAAGAACCGCCCGGTGCTGGCCGACAAGATCAGCCTGCGCGTGTTCAAGGTCACCGGCGAAACCAACACCGACGACCTGTCCCCTGCTCCTGATGCCTGGTCGCGTCCAGACATCCCGCTGCACGCCCTGGCCATGCTGAAAATGGCCCGTGACGGCATCGTGCCGGACGAGCAAGGCGTCACCGGTCCGATGAAGCAGATCGAAACCATGCGCGGCGAAGGTTTCCCGATCGCCTACGTCGGCGACGTAGTGGGTACCGGTTCTTCGCGTAAATCGGCAACCAACTCGGTGCTGTGGTTCTTCGGCGACGACGTTCCTTACGTGCCGAACAAGCGCGCTGGCGGTTTCTGCTTCGGCAGCAAAATCGCTCCGATCTTCTACAACACCATGGAAGATGCCGGCGCACTGCCAATCGAATTCGACGTCACCAACATGAACATGGGCGACGTGATCGACCTGTACCCTCATGCTGGCAAAGTCTGCAAACACGGCACTGATGAAGTCCTGACCACCTTCGAAATGAAGACCCCGGTCCTGCTCGACGAAGTCCGTGCTGGCGGCCGTATCCCGCTGATCATCGGCCGTGGCCTGACCGAGAAGGCGCGTGCCGAACTGGGTCTGCCACCGTCCGACCTGTTCAAGAAGCCGGAAGCTCCAGCTGAAAGCACCAAGGGTTTCACCCTGGCGCAAAAAATGGTCGGCAAGGCGTGCGGCGTAGCCGGCGTTCGCCCTGGTACCTACTGCGAACCGAAAATGACCACCGTCGGCTCCCAGGACACCACTGGCCCGATGACCCGTGACGAGCTGAAAGACCTGGCGTGCCTGGGCTTCTCGACCGATCTGGTGATGCAGTCTTTCTGCCACACCGCGGCCTATCCAAAGCCGATCGACGTCACCACTCACCACACCCTGCCAGACTTCATCATGACCCGCGGCGGCGTTTCCCTGCGTCCGGGCGACGGCATCATCCACAGCTGGCTGAACCGCATGCTGCTGCCGGACACCGTCGGCACCGGTGGTGACTCGCACACCCGTTTCCCGATGGGCATCTCGTTCCCGGCCGGTTCCGGTCTGGTCGCGTTCGCCGCAGCCACTGGCGTGATGCCACTGGACATGCCGGAATCGATCCTGGTGCGCTTCAAAGGCAAAATGCAACCGGGCGTCACCCTGCGTGACCTGGTTCACGCCATTCCTTACTACGCGATCCAGGCTGGCCTGCTGACCGTAGAGAAGAAAGGCAAGAAGAACGCCTTCTCCGGCCGCATCCTGGAAATCGAAGGCCTGGACAACCTGAGCATCGAACAAGCCTTCGAGCTGTCCGACGCTTCGGCTGAACGTTCGGCTGCCGGTTGCACCATCAAGCTGTCGAAAGAGTCGATCACCGAGTACCTGAGCTCCAACATCACCCTGCTGCGCTGGATGATCGGCGAAGGCTACGGCGATGCGCGCACCCTGGAACGTCGTGCTCAAGCGATGGAAGCCTGGATTGCCAACCCTGAGCTGATGGTTGCCGATGCTGACGCCGAATACGCTGAAATCATCGAAATCGACCTGAACGACATCAAGGAGCCTGTGCTCTGCGCGCCGAACGATCCGGACGACGCCCGTCTGCTGTCCAGCGTTGCTGGCGAGAAGATCGACGAAGTGTTCATCGGTTCGTGCATGACCAACATCGGTCACTTCCGCGCTGCCGGTAAACTGCTGGATCAGGTCAAGGGTCAGCTGCCAACCCGTCTGTGGCTGTCGCCGCCGACCAAGATGGACGCTCACCAACTGACCGAAGAAGGCTACTACGGCATCTACGGCAAGGCTGGCGCGCGCATGGAAATGCCGGGCTGCTCGCTGTGCATGGGTAACCAGGCTCGCGTTGAACCGAACTCCACCGTAGTGTCGACCTCGACCCGTAACTTCCCGAACCGTCTGGGCGATGGCGCCAACGTCTACCTGGCTTCGGCCGAGCTGGCGTCGGTTGCTTCGATCCTGGGTCGCCTGCCGACCGTCGAGGAGTACATGGCCTACGCGAAAGAAATCGACACCATGGCCAGCGATGTCTATCGCTACCTGAGTTTCGACCAGATCGCCGAGTTCCGTGAAGCTGCAGCGAACGCCAACATCCCGGTCGTTCAAGCCTAACGCCTGTGGCGAGGGAGCTTGCTCCCGCTCGGCTGCAGAGCAGTCGTAAAATCAGCCCCGCATTCTATCTGAATACTCGCGGTGTTTGATTTTTGGGCCGCTTCGCGACCCAGCGGGAGCAAGCTCCCTCGCCACAAAAAAACGCCGCGCATCGTAAGGTGCGCGGCGTTTTTTTATGCCCGAAGGTTTTTGCCCTTAGCCTTTAAGCGCCTCCTGCACCGCCCCGTCGACGCTCAAGTCACAGAGAGTGACCCGCAAACGCTTGACTTCCGGTAGCGCCGAGAGTGCCGCTTGGGCTTCAAGCTTGAGACGCGCCAGCACCAGGCGCTTGCCTTCGTTGTGTACCCGCAAGAAAAACTCCTGCAACGCCTCAATGCTGGTGCCGTCCAGGTTCGGTGACTCTTCCAGGCTGAGAATCACCGTATGAATCGGCGTTTCAGAGTGCCGAATCAAGTGCAAGGCACCGCCAAGAATTCGCTCCGCGTTAGCAAAAAACAGCGCTTCGCCCGGTCGGACAATCAGCATCCCCGGCACGGCCTTGGCCAAGGGATGACGTTGCACGTCGACAAAATCGTGCCCGGTGCCGATGTGCCCGAGAACCTGGATATCCGCCGCTGACATCTGCTTGAGCATCAGCAGCACACTGATCGCCACCGCCACCAGCAAACCGTCCAGCACCCCCAACACCAACACGGCCGCCACGGCGCAGATCACCAGCAGGCGATCACGTCGCCAGACAAAATAGCGCCCCAACGGTTGCAGGCTCAAGCCACGGCCCAGCGCGTGCATGACAATCGCTGCCAGTATCGGCTCAGGGGTCAAGGCAATATAAGGCAACACCGTCAGGACAATGATCAGCACCACCAGCGCTGCCACGCCCCCGGAAAATCGCGACGTCGCACCGGCGGCCTCATTCGCGGAAGTTGCGGAATAGCCTGCCCCTGCCGGCATCCCGTGAAACAACCCGGATAGCAGGTTCGACGCCCCCAGCGCCAGCAAATCCCGGTTCGAGGACACCCGATCACCATGCTTGAGTGCAAACGAGCTGATCGAGCCGTAGGACTCCGCATACAGGATCATCACCATGGCAAAGCCCAGTTCCCCCAGGCGTAACCAGTCGGCAAAGGGCAGCACCGGCAGCTTCGGAACCTCAAGGCCAAGGTCGATAATCCCGATCATCCTGACCCCGTAGGCCGGCAGGTTCAGCCATTGCCCCGCCGCAATGCCGATCACCACCACCAGCAAGCCACCCGGCAAGCGCCGGAGCCGCCCGAATAACCACAACAAGGCCAGCGCCACTGCCGCCACGCCGGCGGCGACCCAGTTCCACTGAGGCAGTTGCTCCAGCAACTCCGGCAAAAAACGAATCGGATTGCCGTTGCTCAGGTGCACGCCGACTACGCTGGCGAGCTGTTTAAGGATGATCGTCAGCGCCAGGCCAAAGGCAAAGCCGCGTAATACCGGCTTGGCGATGAACGACGTCACCTTGCCAAGCTTGAACAATCCAGCCAGTAAAAAGAACGCGCCAGTCACCAGTACCAGACCGATGGCCAGACTCGCGCGCAATTGCGGGTCGCCATTGGCCAGTGTCGCGGTGGCGGCCGCCAGCACGGCGGCTGACGAAGAGGTTGCGGAAACGATGGCAAACCGGCTGGTGCCAAACAGTCCATAGCAGAGTAACCCGGCGAACAGCGCAATCACCCCGGCCTGCGGCGCCAGGGCAGCAATACTGGAGTAAGCGACAGCCTCTGGCAGCAACAGACCGGCAATCGACAGCCCGGCCAACAGGTCCTGCCAGCGATTCGGACACTCCGGTGTGATTGGGGATGAAGTTATCAGCGGATCAGTCGGCAATCAGGTGTCTCCAGACAATCAATTCCAAGTCGGCCAGATCGACAACGGCACAAAACAGGACATCGATCACACTGCTTTGCAGGCACAAGCGTAGCCTCTAATCCGCAATGGCACGTGAGCTGGATCAGTTTGCCCCCGATAACCCGCGCAGAGGGTCGCGCCGAGCTTTTCGACCGAGCAAAAAAAACGGCCGCTGCGCATATGAAGCGCAGCGGCCGTTGCCTCACTGAATCAGGCGCTCAGCGAATAGATCAACGCCGAAATCGCCACCAGGCCCACCAATGTCACGAAGACGTTGGAGGCTTGGCCGCGATAACGCGCCATGGCCGGCACCTTGCGGATCGCGTACATCGGCATCAGGAACAGAATCGCCGCGATGACCGGGCCACCGAGGGTTTCGATCATCCCCAGGATGCTCGGGTTCAGCGTGGCGACGATCCAGCAGACCACCAGCATGAACGCTGCGGTCATACGGTCCAGGGTCTTCGGTGCCGGACGGCGACCGCTCTTGACGATCAGCCCCTTGAGGCCTTCGCTGGCGCCGATGTAGTGGCCCAGGAACGATTTGGAAATGGCCACGAACGCAATCAACGGTGCGGCAAACGCGATCGTCGGGTTGCTGAAGTGGTTAGCCAGGTACGACAGGATCGACAGGTTCTGTGCCTTGGCCTCGGCCAGTTGTGCGGGCGACAGGGTCAGCACGCAACTGAAGACGAAGAACAGCACCATCACCACCATCAGGGTGTGAGCGCGGGAGAGGATTTGCGAGCCGCGCTCTTCGGCGTGCACGCCATAACGACGCTTCTGGTCCACCGCAAAGGCCGAGATGATCGGCGAGTGGTTGAACGAGAACACCATCACCGGAATCGCCAGCCACAGCGTGTGCAGCAACGCCGAAGGCGCGGGCAAGGTGCTCGCGGTGGCGAGAATGCCGCCGTTCCAGTGCGGAATCAAAAACACTGCCAGAAACAGCAACGCAACGATGAACGGGTACACCATCAGGCTCATGGCCTTGACGATCATCTGCTCGCCGCAGCGCACCACGGCCAGCAGACCGAGGATCAGCACGAACGACAGAATCGCCCGTGGCGGCGGCATGATGTGCAACTGGTGCTCGAGGAAACTGCCCACGGTGTTGGTCAGGGCAACGCTGTAGATCAGCAGGATCGGGAAGATCGCGAAGAAGTACAGCAAGGTGATCAGGGCGCCGGCCTTGATCCCGAAATGCTCTTCGACGACTTCGGTGATGTCTGCCCCTGCGCGACCGGACAACACGAAGCGGGTCAGGCCACGGTGTGCAAAAAAGGTCATGGGGAACGCCAGCAACGCCAGGATCAACAGCGGCCAGAAACCGCCAAGGCCTGCATTGATCGGCAAAAACAGGGTACCCGCACCAATCGCCGTGCCAAACAGGCCCAGCATCCAGGTAGTGTCATGGCGATTCCAGCTGCTGAGGCTCGCTGGTGCCGCCGCTTCATAGCGTTCATCAACGCTATTGGCCTGATCATTCATCCGGTCAGATCTCCGCATTCCGGTCACTTGCCACTCGGTCAGGACGAGTCAGAAAAGGCTGACAGGCAGCGCCCTGGCCGAAACAGGGGCGCGATTGTCCGGGATTAATGAGCAGAAGCAAAGACTTAGCTGAGGAATGGTTATGCAGATCAGATGGTCGGAAAAGGCGTTACGCGCCACAGCCCACACAATCCGCCGGCTGAACGCGAGAAATCCGAAGAAGCTGCTTTATGGGGGGGCGCTTAATCGGCGAGCCGAGTGCAGTCAATAATCGCCTTGCGACTGCATTGACATGTTTGCCGAACCCACAGCATGATCGGCCTCATGAACTTCCCTGCGCTGAACCTCACCCGCACCACCACGACCGCTTCCGGCGGGTCGTGCGGTGGCTGGCTGAGATAAAAACAGCGCAGTGAACCCCAGGCCCCGCCAGCGATGGACGGGGCCTTGTTGTTTCTCCCGTCCGTTCGGCACTTCATGGAGAAACACCTATGTCATCGGCACTTTTGATCATCGATATGCAGGTCGGTCTGTTCAACGGCCCGGACAAGCCCCACGACGGCGAGCGAGTACTTGCCAACATCCGGCAACTCATTCACCGGGCTCGAGAGCGCGAAGTGCCGATTTATGCGGTACGCCACACCGGCCCTCAGGGTTCGCCCATCGAGGCTGGCAGTGCCTTTTGGCAGTTGCTTCCCAACCTCGAACTGGATGCCAGTAGCGACATTCTGTTCGACAAGACCAGACCCAATGCCTTTTACGCAACGTCTCTGGCGCAGCAGCTGCAGGCGAGCAGGATCAATGACCTGTTCATCGTCGGCATGAAAACCCAGTACTGCATCGACAGTACCTGCCGAGCCGCGGCCGACCTGGGGTTCAATCCCGTGCTGGTCGCCGACGCCCACACCTGCATGGACACTGCGGCGTTATCGGCCAAAATGATCATTGAGCACCATAACGCGACCTTGAACGGTGCATTCGCCAAAATTGTGAACACTGCGGACGCCTGGTTCTGACGCGCTGAAAAGATCGTCCGAAGGCTCGGGCCGCATTCGGGCGATCTTTTGATCTCGCTTTCATTACTTTCCTCAGCTCCTACACTGAGTTCTACGACTTTTGGTGATTGCCAAACCGATCCGGAGTCAGCAACCTGACGCGACATTCGAGCCCCGACATTCCGTGCCTACAGGAGCCCAGCATGCCTGCAACCGTACTGGTACTGGTTGAAACCATTAACGACTACCTGCCGATTCTCGAACATCAAGGCTTCCACCTGATTCTCGCCCCCACCCCCGCCGAGCGTGCCCAGGCCATCGCCAGTCACCGCGGGCAGATCGACGCCGTGCTGACGCGCGGCCCGCTGGGGCTGTATACCGATGAAATCGCCGCACTGCCGAACCTGAAAATCATCTGCGTGATCGGTGCCGGATACGAGCAGGTCGATCTGCAAGCCGCCAGTGATCGGGGCATAACCGTCACCAATGGCGCTGGCGTCAACGCCTCGTCGGTGGCCGATCATGCGCTGGCCTTGTTGCTGTCGCTGGTGCGTGACATCCCTCGGTGCGACGCGGCGGTGCGCCGCGGTGAATGGCCGAAGATCATGCGCCCGTCACTGGCCGGCAAGCGCCTGGGGGTTCTGGGGCTCGGCGCCGTCGGCATGGCCATCGCCAAACGTGCCGCCAATGGCTTCGACATGAGGGTGAGTTACCACAGCCGCCAGTTGCTCAGCGATGTCCCCTACGACTTTTGCTCGACGCCCACCGAACTGGCTCGGGCCTCTGACTTTCTGATCGTGTGCACGCCTGGCGGCATCGGCACGCAGCACCTGGTCAACAAGCAGGCGCTGGATGCCTTGGGCCCCCAGGGTTTTATCGTCAACATTGCCCGCGCCAGCGTGGTTGCTACCAGCGACCTGATTAGCGCGCTCGAGCAACGGCGGATCGCCGGTGCCGCGCTCGATGTATTCGATGAAGAGCCTCAGGTGCCGGATGCGCTCAAGGTATTGAGCAACGTGATCCTCACGCCGCATGTGGCCGGCCTGTCACCGGAAGCGACCAAGGGAACCGTTGAACTGGTCGGGCAGAACCTGATGGCGTTTTTCTCCGGTCGTCCGGTGTTGACGCCCATCAAGTTGCCCAAGCCGCTCTGAGAGGCGCTGCGATGTTCAGAGCACACCCAATAACGTCCAGAGTCGGCGCGACTCCGCGTCAGCCGATATCAATTCGCCCAGCAGTTCACTCAGCGGTTTATTGCCCCACTCCACTCCGCGCCTGATCAAGTAAGGCACCGGGCTGTGGGGCTCGGTTCGCGCCAGGTACTCGGCAATCAGCAGCAACTGCCGATAAGCCTCTTCGCGACTCGCCGGTTCACGCAGTGCCTGTTGGGCTGGCGCGGCTTCTGGCTCCGGAGTGTTTTGTGGCGCATGGACCTGCGGTGGCTCGACCGGGGCCTGGGTGGGTTGACGTGGATGCATGGCGATGAACTCCTGAACGAGCGTCAACAGCGCCTCAATGATGCCCCGCAATGATTTGTAGCCTGGCGCCTGATTGCCCAGGTAGGCATCACTCCAGTCCTCCAGCCGTTGCAGATGCTGCAAGCTCAGTAACAGGCTGCCTTGGCTGCGCAACCAGAAGGACAGCGGTGTCGCACGAATCTGTTCGGTGAGTTTTTTCTGCTCGTTGCGTGCAGCTTCAGCTGAGGTTTTTGCAGCCTTGGTGTCATTGACCATCACCTGCTGCACTTGCAAGCGCCGCCAGTCATCCAGGCAGAAATCCGCAAATTCGCTGGTGCGCGTGTCGAACAGCGGCACCCGGGTGAGCAGGATTTCACTGTAGCGTCGTGCCAGCCATTCGAGAGGAATCACCCGCCACGACTGATCGCCCTCCTCGGCCTGAGGGTGAAGTTGCTCGGGGTAGCGCTCGCATAGACCCGCCACCAGCGCCAGGCTGCCCGGCAACCCTTCCAGGCCGTCCAGATGCAACCAGGCCTCGCCGAGCCAGGCACTGAGCATCAAGTCCTTGCTGCGCTCCAGCAGCAAGCGGCTGGCGAGCTTTGCCTGCTCCGGCCATTGGGCACGCTTGATCGACGACTGCCAGACCCCTGTCGGCAAACTGGTATCGTCCTCGCGGCGCAGCTCGCGCAACTGATCGAATTCAGGCTCATAGCGCAGGTCCTGGCCACAGGGCGCTTCATCGCTGATCGGTTCGAGCAGCTGTGCGATCAACTCCGGCAGCGGCGATGACAATGATAGTGACGGCAAACTCACAAGCCCTCCTCGTTCGTCACGATGGCCGCCGTCGAACCCGTCGAGACAAAGGGTGAACGCGGCGCACGGGTCGGCAACGGTTGAATGGACAACGGCAGTTTTGATCCCTGAGTCATCCATGACAGGCGCATGAACATCTGTGTCGGCTCCTCAATGCTGGTGCTCGCGGCGACCGGCAAGCGCAAGGTCAGTGGAAACTCCGTGTAGTCCATGCTTGGCTGGCGCTGATTCGACTGGTGCGAACGCATCAGCCGCAGCAACGACCAAGGGCCGCCGTACTCCCAGCCAGCTTCCAGGTCCCTGATCACCAGGTTCGGTTGCAACGGGTCGCTGACCGGCCGCTGAGGGCCATTCCTGGCCCAGCGCAACGTCAACCTGACGGGCTGGCCGACCATCCAGCGCAGGTTCTGCTGGGCCTCGCCGGGATAGCTGATCTGTTGATTGCCGGCATTCAAGCCCCAGGCAATGACCTGATCGGCGCCGTGCTCTTCCTCGCGATCAGTGCGCCAGCGCACGTCCATCTCCACCCCGAGAATGCCGCTTTTATCTCGCACAAACAGCGGCCCGAGCCAGGTGCTGGCCTGTTTCAAGCGGTTGAGAAAGTCCTCGGCGGCCAACCGTTCCGGTGTCCGGCTGAGCTGCAAACCGGCTTGCGCCACCGGCAGGCGCTTGTCGATCAACTCCAGCAAATGCTGGACCCGTGCCGGGTCGGCATCGGTCACCTGCGTGCCATTGGAGAACGGAAAACGCTCGGCCAGGTACTGATTGAAGTAATTGGCCAAGTCGTTCCACGCCGCCGAAGCCTGTTGCTGTTGCAGCGACTGGCAGCGCTGCATCGCGGTTTGCTGCAGTTCCTGAGCCCTCAGGGCAAGCGTCCCACGGCCACCGGAAAGGTTGGCGGTTTGCAGGATTTGTGCGCAGGAGCCGGCATCCATGTCGATAAAGTCCCGGCTCACCAACTGTTCAATCTGTGCCGCAGAACTGGCAGGATTCTGCTCCTTGTACTTGAGCAGTTCATCATTCAAGGCACTGAACTGCACAACTCGTTCGTAATCCAGTCCCGACAGATTCTGCTGCTGGACCTTCAGCCACTCCAGCGCCGACGTACGTTGTTCGGCAATACCCAACATGGTGTTGAACTGCTGCTTGAGGCTCAGCTTCAGGTCCTGCACATCACTGGCACCGTACAGCTGCAAACCGAGGTTTTTCGAACCATCCCAGCGCGCAATACTGGTCCTTTCGCTGAACAGCGGCTGGGCGATTATTTCGTTCAGGCCATTGGCGACCTCGGCCAACGCGCGGCGGTTGAGTGCGTTCTGCAAACGGGTGGCCAGGTCACTGCGGCGCAACTCGACAAAGGCTTTTTGCAACGCCACCGCCTGCGAGGCCTGCACATTGAACCCTGTGCCTTGCTGCACCTGGCCGCCCTGCTCCTCCAGGCTGAACCACATCGCCTTGGCCGCCGCCCCTTCCGCCGCCTGAAGCAGCGCGCCCCGATAGGCTGGCGGGATACGTGGCAACTCTTCGCTGACGTAACTTTTGTAACTGGCGAAGTAATTCAATGCGCTGTTGAGACCATCGCTGTCGGCGCTCTGCCCCTGTGAAGCACTGAGGCTGGAATCGTCCTGACGCAGTGCGATGGCCACAAAATCGCGCTTGAACAACGCCTGCACGGCGTTGTCCAGCTGGCTGACATGCTCTTGCAACGCCAGTTGTCCGCTGCCTTGCTGAACCAACAAATTGCCACGCGAGCCGGCCTGGGCAATCCATTGATCACGAAAGCTCTGCTGCAACTTCGACGCCTGCATGTCCAGTTGTTGCTCCAGTTGCGGCCCGAGCAAGGCGCTTTGGCGGACTTTATCCATCAGCTCGCGGTAGCCCGGCACCAGGTCTTGGCCCTTGCCTCGTCCCCACGCCGAGTTGGTCAAGCCAATCAACGCTTGCAGGTCGTCAATCAGCGCCCTCAAATCCTCGAGTTCGCTGAGTGAGTTGCCACTGCCGGACTCCAGCCGCTCCAGGTGCAACTTCAGGTAACCGGCCTGACGCACGAAGTTGTCAGCCAGGAAGTACTGGTCCAGCCAGCGCTCCATCAGGCCTTCAAAATTCGTCGAGATGGTCGAGCGTTCCGTGCTCAGGTCCAGCGCTTTCAACCCGCTGGTGTCGGAATTGAGCAACACCCGGTTATAGAAGGCCGAGCGCCGCAACGTGCCGACGTTGAGGTTCAGCGACAAGGCGTTATTGCTCAGCAGCACCAGGTCATCGAGCGGGCTCCGGGGGTTGTTCAACGCCTGATTGAACCACTGGTTCTGTTGTTCGAGACGTACCGCGCGCTCGACCAGTTCCTTGGCCTTGACGTAGTTTTGCCATTGCGCCGGGTCTTCGCTTTCCACGTTCACTCGACGTTCGGTATTGCGGATTGCCTTGAGCTGCGCCAGGTCCGACACCAGCAACTCTTGCAGCGGCACCAGCAACTGCCGCTGGGCAGTGAGCCGCAACTCGTCTTCCAGCTGCGCATCCAGCGAGGAAAACCAGGAGGTAGGAAAGACCACCGAACTGAACGTCCAGCGCGGGGCTCGTTCCAGCACCCGCCAGAAACCCTCGACGTTACGTCGCGTCGGTTCCAGCCGATGGCTTTCGTCCGTGACCGCGACATAATTTTTCTGCGCACCTTGCAGCAAGCGCGACAACTCATGGGCATCCTTGACCGAGTCGTGCCAGACCCAAACCATACCGATCGCCCAGACCAGCCCGACCACCAGCGCGACCACGCCGGTTACCCGTTGCCAGCGTTGGCGCAGCCGCAAAATCCGCGGTACGACCTGAGCCACGCCACGTTCGGCGACAATCCGGCGCTGCCACAACTGCCGGGCAAACGCACTCTGCTGCAACACCGTGTCATAGGCCGAGAAGCTGTCTCGAGTACTCTCTGGCGCTTGGTCGGCGGTGAAGTAGATCCCGCGAAAACGCGGCGCCTCGCCTTGTGCGTTGCCCTGGAAAACCGGTTCAAGCAGGGTTTGCAGTGTGCGCCGCAGCGCTTCGAAACGGTCCGGCAAGGCAAACAACTCGCTGCTCAAATGCCCGGACAAGGCGCCGATCTCGATGATCGATTCCGACAATGCCCGACTCACCTGATCCAGCGCCTGATCACTCCATTGCGATTGCCAGACCGCTTCAGGCGAATACGGCGACGACCAGCCCAATGCCCGTTCCCGTGCCTCGGACGGCAATGCAGCAATCAACGCCTGAAAGCCCGGCAATTCTTCCATCCCGGTAATGACCACGTACACCGGCAGGCTCAGACCAAAACGCTGCAACAGATCGATGAAGCGCCGCCGTGCCGCCAGACCGAGACTGGCGGCCTGCTCCGGATCGCTCAGTTGACTGGCTGGTACGGTCCAGATCACCGCATCCAGCGGCCGCTGGCCACGCAGGCGCACAATCAACCCCAACAGACGCCACCAGCCCCCCCGCTGCAGGTTCAAGCCTTCATCAGGCAAAAACAACGCCTGTGGCACCACCAGCACTGCGCCCTCGGGGTCCGACCACCAGCGCCCGAACCAGGCCGGTTTGTCGGTCGGTTGCAAACGCCATTGGGCACACAGCTGGGTGCCCTGGGTTTCGTTTCCGAGCATCAACAGCCACGGAATCTGATAGCGATCCTGCGTGCCCTGCTCCTGCTCCATGTGCCGGACCGACAGATAAAAACTGCGAATCGCCGCGCCGCTCTGGGTGCGCAACCACCACACCGCCACCAGCAATACTGCCAGCAATAACAGCACCGCGACGACGGATGCGACAATCCCCAGGGTGCTCATGAGTCTTGCTCCTGGGCCGCTGCCATTTCGGAAAGGTGCATGACCGGCTCAAGCTCCTGACGGATGTCGCGCCAGAACATCTGCCCTACCCCCGTCATCAACAGCACGACGCCGAGGATCGCCAGCGCCAGACGAAAGCCGTCGGGTAGCGACAGACGCAGGGGCAACTGCACGGGAGTCACCGCCGAAGGCTGCTCCAGCCGGGTGCTGACATCGGCGTAATCGGGCTCGTGTTGCCAGGCAAACGCGAACAACGCCAACCGCCACTTCTCATGCTGGAGCTGGTTCTGCTCGCCGCGCAGACGCCCTTCAAAACCCAGTACCAGGCATTGCAGATAGACATTGGCCAGATCCCGGGTGGCTGGCACCTGGTCGTCGAGCAGTGCCTTGATCGCCAGTGGCAGCCGTTCGCCCGCCTGACGACTGGCGTACATCCGTGACTCCAACGGTTTGTCCTGCCAGCCGAGCTGACCCGGCCAGGCCGTAAACAACAGGGTCTCGTCGATCAACGCGACAAACGCATACACCACGGCGGTCACCTGCTCGGTGGCGGCATCACCGACTTTGGCGAATGCCGTTCGCCACAAGCGCTGGGTAATCTGCGTGGAAAACTCGACGACGGCTCCGACCAACGCTTCATCGTCACTGTCTTTGGACTGTTCGTTCCAGGCCTGCGACCACTCTTGCCAGGCCTGACGAAAAGCACTGCTCAGTGGCGCTTCGTGGAGGCCTCGTGCAGCGCTGCCGACGTTCCCTTCAGGCATTCGATTCCCCTTCCCTGATCAAGCGTTTTCACTGGCTTGAGCGACAAACAGCACCACTTGCCACGGGCTACTCGCCAGCTGCGAGGCCGGCGCGACAATCTGCAACGGCAGTTGCCCGTCGAACCATTGCCCCTCTGCGGTGACCACAAACAACCGGGTATCTTCGCCCACGCTGTAGGCCACCTGCTCATTGCGACTCATGGCCTCATGCGCCAGGCCGCGCATGCGTTGTCGACCGAGCAGGGCAACGTGCGGCGCGGAGGCGATGATCGCGCGGCTCAACCATTCACTCGCAGACTGCTCGCTGGCGCCATTGGGCATGCGCAAGCCGATCACCAGGCGCTGGCTTGGCTGATCGTCGGGCAACTGGATCGAGAAGAGGTGTTCATGGCGTTCGAACGGCAGGCTGCGATAGCCGGCGCGAATCAATTCGAGGGTCTTGTCCAGCCAGTCGAGTACGCTCTCGTAGCCGCGCTGCAACTCGAGAAAATCCAACGCGGCGAAGGCCGGCACCCCTGCCAGCGGATCAAGCGCCGACCAGGCACCGGCCAGCCCCAGTAGCAGACCATACAACGCCTGAGGCGTCGCCAACCGACTGCTCAACAAACCCTCGACTTCCGGCAGACGCGCCCAGAGTGCGGTCAGTTGGCGGCGGATTTCTGCGGCGTCATCCTGGTTACCGGCTTGCTGTGCCTGGCGCAAGCGACCGGCCAGAAACATGCATTTCTCTCGGGCCCGGGCGCACAGACCGGCGACCCGACGGCCCAACACCGACTCCGGCAACAGGCACGGCGTCGGCGCGGTGTAAGGCAGTTGCAAAAAGCCGCCGCCTTCCTTGCGAATACGCACCAGCGGTACACAGATCGAATCGGCCTTGTTCAGTTGCGTGCACAAACGCGGATTGGGCCGCCATACCGTAATCGACTCGGGGTATTGACCACTGGTGAGGTCTGGCAAGGCATCGCCGATTACCGATTGCAAGCGTCCGGTGAGCGGCAGTAATTGCCCGGCACGCCACAACGGGCTGACCGCCAGGTACACGGTCACGGTGGCATTGTCCGTTGCATCGACCGCTTCGCTGACATCGAGCTCCAGCATCGGTCCCACACCGGCCTGCACATTGATCGGCAAACCATCCGGCAACGTCGCCTGCAAGGCGAGCAAGCGAACGTGCCCGGCACTGAGTGCCGAAGGGTCGATGTCGAGATGGGTGACACCCCAGAACCAGGGGTTGCAGGCCTTGGCAAAATGCGCGACCAACGCTTCGGCGCGCAGACCTTGCAACTGAAAATGCTGGGGCAGCAACTGCATGCCCTCGTGCCAGCAAACCGCGTCAGGTAGCAAACTCATACGATTCCCTTCGACGTCGAATGGCGCCGCTTGCCGCGGCCTGGCGATCTTTTCAGTGCAGATCAGTGCGCAGTGTCGCTGACCAGTGTCATCTCGCGACTGTCGAACTTCAGCCAGGCCTTGCTCTGATCGTCCAGTCGAAGTCGGTGCGCTCCGGGTGTGTTATAGCTCGCGAAGATCAAAAGTCCAGCGGCTCGCTTGCCGCCCAAGGGGAAGGGTTGTTGATCGATAAACTGCCCTGGAACCAGCTCCAGCCCCCAGACCGTCATCAGTTGTCGGTAGTCGCGTTGAAACTGCTCGCGCTCGCTGAACCATTGCCGAGCGGTCAGTGCCGACAGCTGTTTGAGCAGGTCCGGATCATTCACCGCGACAAAATCCACGGCAATCGGCGTGTCGTCATTGGCATGGGCGGCGACGTCCAGCGTCAGGCGATCGAGATCGACTCGCGGCCCGAACAACGAACAGCCCGCGAGTAACAGGAACGAGAGAGAGATAAAAAAACCTGCGCGCACAATGAATTTTCCTTTTCTCATGACGGTCCAAAATTGTTTTTGTTTGCATTTTTATAGACCTGTTCTAGCGTCTTGGGTAGTTCGGTCGGTACGACGAATGTGGAAGGTTCGTCAAAGGAATGACAGTTCCAACTGCCCTCCCTTTCTAACCTACGGTTCGGTAAGGGAATGCGATGAACGGACCCTCCGGTGCATTGCTCCCGCCCATGCATCGGAGTCAGCCACCATGGCAGAAAGTACTCAGCACAAGCTCGACAGGGTCCGTCCACCCCGTGTGCAAATCACCTATGACGTTGAAATAGGTAACGCCATCGAGAAGAAAGAATTGCCTCTGGTGGTCGGCATTCTTGCCGACCTTTCTGGCAAACCGCTGGAACCCCTCCCAAAACTGAATGAACGGCGCTTCACCGAGATCGATCGCGACAACTTCAACGAAGTGCTCGCCTCGATCGCCCCGCGCGCCACCTTGCAGGTCAACAACACCCTCACCGGCGATGACAGCAAGCTCAACATCGAGCTCAAGTTCGGTCATATCGACGACTTCGACCCGGTCAAGGTGGTCGAGCAAGTGACACCGTTGCGGCGCCTGTTCGAAGCGCGTCAGCGTCTGCGCGACCTGCTGACCAAGCTCGATGGCAACGATGACCTGGACAAGCTGCTGCGCGATGTCATCGCCAACACCGAAGGCCTGCAAGAGATCAAGTCGGCCCGGCCTGAAGCACAGCCCGAAGCGCAGCCTTCTGCACCTGCCGGCGATGCCGACGCGGCGCCAGAAGCTCAAGCCTGATCGTCCATTCACTTAGGGAGAAATTGCCATGCCCGCCTCATCCAGCGCCCAGGCCCAAGCCAGCGAGAATGTGAACGAGACCTTGTCTCTGCTCGACCGGATCATCGCCGAAGGGCGAATGGCCCACGACGAAAGCCAGAAGGATTACGCCCGCGACATGCTCGCGGAGTTCGCCACCCAGGTTCTTGATAAAGGCATGGCCGTCGACAAGGACACTGTGGCGATGATCAACGACCGCATCAGCCGGATCGACGAACTGATCAGCGCCCAGCTCAACGAAGTCCTGCACCATCCGGACCTGCAGAAACTCGAAGCCTCATGGCGTGGTTTGCACCTGCTGGTGCAGAACACCGAAACCAGTTCCAGGCTGAAACTGCGCCTGCTCAACGTGACCCAGAAAGAGCTGCAGAACGATCTGGAAAAAGCCGTCGAGTTCGACCAGAGCGCGCTGTTCAAAAAGATCTATGAAGAAGAATACGGGACCTTCGGCGGTCACCCGTTCAGCCTGCTGGTCGGTGACTACACCTTCGGCCGGCATCCGCAGGACATCGGCCTGCTGGAGAAACTCTCGAACGTCGCCGCTGCCGCCCATGCCCCGTTCATTGCCGCTGCCAGCCCGCGACTGTTCGACATGAACAGCTTCACCGAGCTCGCGGTGCCGCGTGACCTGTCGAAAGTCTTCGAGAGCCAGGAGCTGATCAAGTGGCGTTCCTTCCGTGAAAGCGAAGACTCGCGCTACGTCTCGCTGGTGCTGCCGCACTTCCTGCTGCGCCTGCCTTATGGCCCGGACACCAAGCCAGTGGAAGGCATCAACTACGTTGAAGACGTCAACGGCAGTGACCACAGCAAATACCTCTGGGGCAATGCGGCCTGGGCCCTGTCGCAACGCATCACCGAGGCCTTCGCCAAGTACGGTTGGTGTGCGGCGATTCGCGGTGCCGAAGGCGGTGGCGCCGTCGAAGGGCTGCCCGCCCACACCTTCCGCACCACCTCCGGCGATCTGTCGCTCAAATGTCCGACCGAAGTGGCAATCACCGACCGTCGTGAAAAAGAGCTCAACGACCTCGGCTTCATCGCCTTGTGCCACAAGAAAAACAGCGACGTGGCGGTGTTCTTCGGTGGCCAGACCACCAACAAGTCCAAGGTCTACAACACCAACGAGGCGAATGCCAACGCGCGGATCTCGGCCATGCTGCCTTATGTACTCGCGGCGTCCCGTTTCGCCCACTACCTGAAGGTCATCATGCGCGACAAGGTCGGCAGCTTCATGACCCGCGACAATGTGCAGACCTACCTCAACAACTGGATCGCCGACTACGTGCTGATCAACGACAACGCCCCACAGGAAATCAAGGCGCAGTACCCGCTACGCGAAGCCCGCGTGGATGTCTCGGAAGTCGCCGGCAAACCGGGCGTCTATCGGGCCACGGTGTTTCTGCGGCCGCACTTCCAGCTCGAAGAGCTGACGGCCTCGATCCGCCTGGTCGCCACCCTGCCGCCACCGGTAGCCGCCTGACCTGCCTCCCGCCGGCCTGGCCGGCGGGATTCCCTTTGTTTATCTAGCGCGTTTTTCTTCAGGAGTTACATGCGATGGATGCAATCATTCTTGACCTCGGCGGCGACATCAAAGGCGACAGCCTGCTCGAAGGTTACAAGGACAAGATCGAAGTCATGTCCTACAGCCACAACGTCGCGATGCAGGTGACCAACGACGTCAGCAACTCCGAGCGTACCTCCGGCAAACCACACATCGGCGAGTTCACGCTGACCAAGTTCGTCGACAGCTCGACCCCCTCTCTCAACGAGTACTGCTGCGCCGGCAAACCGATCCCGGAAGCCAAGATCACCATCGGACGCAACGCGGCCGAAGGCAGCGGCCAGTTGATGCCCTTCATCATCTACACCCTGACCAACGTGGTGCTGTCCAACGTCAGCGTCAGCGGGGGTACGGGCGGAAAACCGGTGGAAACCCTCTCGCTGAACTTCACCAAGATCAAGTGGGAACTGACCGCACAGAAAGACGATGGCACCAAGGAAGGCACGGCCGCTTCGACCTGGGACATGGCCGCGAACAAGCTGATCAAGGGCTGACGGAGTACCCCGACCATGACCGGCACCGGCATTTTGCCGCCGCTGTTCGAACGCCTTGCCGCCAGCGAGGCGGATACCGTGCAGGCGTTCGATCGCCAGGCACTGTTGGAGTCGGTCCGTATCGAGTTGCTGCGTTTATTCAACACCCGTCGTGGCCAGCGCCCGCTGACCACGCCACCCAGCGTTATTGACTACGGCATCGCTGACTGGACTGCACTGCAGCAACAGCGCAGCGATGACCGTCGTCAACTGACGCGGCAGATTCGGGAAGCCATCGACGCCTTCGAACCACGCCTGCGACTCGGCACGGTCGACGTCACGCCGGTTCCTGAAAATCCGCAACAGCTGAGTATCAAGCTGCAAGGTGAGCTACGCAGCGGCAAGCAGCATTGGCCTGTCGCATTTGTCATCGAGAACGCCGGCGATGGCCTTGAGGTGCGCGATGAGCGACTCGATTGACCCGCAACTGCTCGATTACTACCAGCGAGAACTGACCTGGCTGCGCCACGCCGGGAGCATTTTCGCCGAACGCTACCCCAAGGTTGCCAGACGCCTGGAGCTGTCTCCCGGCGAATGCCCGGACCCGCATGTCGAACGTTTGCTGGAAGGTTTCGCCTTGCTCGCGGCGCGCCTGCAACGGCGACTCGACGACGATTACGCCGAGTTCAGCGACGCGCTGCTGGAACAACTCTATCCGCTGACCATGCGGCCGCTGCCGTCCTGCGCCATCGTCCAGTTCGAGCCCGATCCGAGCAAGGGCAACCTGGCCGGTGGTTACCCGCTGCCGCGCGACACGCCGTTGTTCGTCACCACCCGCCACGGTGAAAGCATCCACTTTCGCACCAGTGCCGCTGTTCACCTCTGGCCGCTGGAAATCAACGAAGCCTTGCTGCTGGGAAGCGACGAAGCCCAGGCTCTGACCGGCGTCGCCCAGGCACGCTCGGCGCTGCGCTTGAGCCTGCGCTGCCTGGGTCAAAGCCAATGGGCAGAGCTCGGCATCGAGCAGTTGCGCCTGCACCTGGCGGCATCGCCGGTGATCAACGCAAAACTCTACGACTTGCTCGGCGCCCATGCGATTCAGCTCCTCGCCGGGCCACCCGGCAGCACACCAAAAGTGCTGGCCGGGCTGCCGAAAATCGTCGGTTTCGCCAACGATGAGGTGCTGCTGCCCGATGAAGACGGTGTGCATCCGGGGATGCGTTTACTCGCCGAGTACTTTGCCTTTCCAGACAAATTCAGTTTTTTCGACGTGCCGCTGGCGGGTGCACTCAGCGACAGCCAGACGCTGTACCTGTACATCGTTTTCGACCAGGCCCCCGGCAGCCGTATGCACTTGCAGGCCAGCGATATCGCGCTGGGTTGCACGCCGGTGATCAACCTGTTCCCGCGAACTTCCGAGCCACTGCGCCCGGACGGTACTCGCAGCGAATACCGCCTGGTTGCCGATAGCCATCGGGAAAACAGCGTCGAAATCCATAGCATCCGCGCCCTGCGCGCCAGCACCTCGCAGGGCGTGCAGCGCGTACCGGCGTATTACGGCAGCCAGCACGGCGGCAATCATCGCTGCTATTGGCACGCCCGGCGAATCAGCGGCATGACCCCAAACCGCTTAGGCACTGACCTGATGCTGAGTCTGGTGGACACCCAGCTCGACCCGTTTGAAGAAGTAACTGAACTGAGCCTGACCGCCGAACTGCTTTGCACCAATCGACACCTGGCCCAGAGCCTGTCGGCCGGAACACCGCTGGGTTTCGAGCGGCCAGGGCCGGTCGCCTCGGCGCGCTTGCGTAATCCGCCGAGCCCGCAAAGCCTGCCGCGGCTGGACGGTGAATCGCGCTGGCGGCTGGTGTCGCAATTGACCCTCAACCACTTGTCATTGGTCGAAGGTCCACAGGCGCTGGACGCACTCAAGGAAATTCTCGCGCTGCATAACCTGCGTGACGAGGCCAGTGCTCTGCGCCAGATCGAAGGCCTGCTGAGCCTGAGCTGCGAGCGCGTCATTGCACATGTCGGTGAAGACGCCTGGCGCGGCTGGCGCAATGGGCTGGAGGTGCGCCTGCAACTCGATCCGCAGCATTTTGTCGGCACCAGCGCGGTGCTGTTTTCAGCGGTGCTGGCGCAGTTTTTCTCACTCTATGCCACGGCCAATCGCTTCGTGCGTACGGTGCTGGTTGAATCAGACAAGGAGATCAAGGCATGGCAACCCCAAGCCGGCATGCCGCTCTCCCTCTGAGCCTGAGCCAACGACTGCGCCGCGATCCTCAGGCGTTCGAGTTGTTGCAGGCCTTGTTGCTGCTCGAGCGCGAGCATCCACAAGCCGAATCGCTGGGCAGCGGCACTGCACCGCAGGCTGAAGCGCTGCATCTGCGCGGCCCGCTGACGCCATTGTTCGCCGCCAGCCAGGTTGAAAGCCTGACCGGCGATACCGACCACAAACCGACCCTGACCACCCCGGTTTTCGGCCTCGGCGGGCCGGACGGACCACTGCCCTACGCCTATCAGGAATGGCTGCAACAACGTGCCCGCGCCAAGGATTATGCACCGGCCGAGTTCCTCGACCTGTTCCAGCACCGACTGCTCAGCCTGCTCTACAAAGTGCTGCGCAAACACCGGGTTGCCGTGGGCTTTTCAGTACCCGGTGCGACACCGGTGCACGCTCAGTTGCGAGCGTTGACCGGCCTGCTGCCCAAGGCCCTGCATGATCGTCAGGCGATTCCCGATGCCGCCGTGCTGGCGTGCAGCGCGTTGTTTGCCGACGGGCGCCGTTCGCTCGCAGGCTTTGCCGCCATCGTGCGCGAACAGTTCGAATGGCCGGTTGGGCTCAGCGCCTATGAAGGCGCCTGGCGCGAGATTCCACCTGCCAGTCGCAGTCGCTTGCAGCCCGGTGGGCGCAACCTGCAACTGGGGCGCAGCGCCGTGGCCGGTACGCGGGTCTGGGACGAACATGCCGGCATCCGTCTAACCCTCGGCCCGCTGACACCCACCCAGGCCGCCGCCTTCTTGCCGGACGGTGAAGCGCACGCGGCCTTGGCCAGCCTCAGTGCGCTGTATTTCGGTCCGGACCTGGAGTGCACACTGGTGCTGCTGGTGCGTGGCGCCAGCCCAATCAAACTCGGTCGTCAGACACCACCGCTGTTGAGCTGGAACGGCGGCCTGCAGCGCCAATCCAGCCTTGCCATGCAACGCATCGAAACTCGTCTTCGTCAGCTGGAGATCACCTGAACATGGAACTGGCCAGCCTGATCGGACGCCTCAACCCGGACAACCGCCGCGCCCTGGAACGGGCCGCCCAGCGTTGCCTGCAACGCGGTCATCATTACGTTGAAATCGAGCACCTGTTGCTTGAACTGCTGGAAATCGAAGGCGGCGACTTCGCCTACCTGCTACCGCGCTTCGGCCTGGAACGCGATGCCCTGACGGCGGAAATCAACAAGGCCCTGGAACTGTTCAAGACCGGCAGTACCCGCACTCCGGCACTCTCGGCACAGACCATCGGCTTGCTGGAGGACGCCGTGGTGCAGGCCAGCGTGCTTGGCCTTGAGAGCATCCGTTCCGGCCTGTTGCTGTTGGCACTGCTCGACCGTGATGAACGCCGCAGCCTGTTGCTCAACAGTGCTTCGTCGCTGCTGCGCATTCCTCGGGACGCCCTGCGCAGCAATCTGCTGGAATGGACCGAAAGCTCCCGCGAGCACGTCGGCGGCGCCCGCTCGGTCGCCGCAACCGGCGGCAAACCGCAGCAGAAACAGGACTCGATACTTGATCAGTTCACCCAGGACCTGACCGCCGACGCGCATGCCGGACGCATCGATCCCATCGTCGGGCGTGACGGCGAAATTCGCCAGTGCATCGACATCCTGCTGCGCCGTCGCCAGAACAACCCGATCCTGGTTGGCGCGCCGGGCGTCGGCAAAACCGCGGTGGTCGAAGGCCTGGCCCTGCGCATCGCCGCCGGGGACGTACCGCCTTCGCTGCAAGAAGTCAGTCTGCGGGTCCTCGACCTTGGTCTGTTGCAGGCCGGTGCCGGGGTCAAAGGTGAATTCGAGCAACGGCTCAAAGGCGTGATCGATGCCGTCCGCAGTGCGGAAAAACCGATCATCCTGTTCATCGACGAAGCCCACACCCTGATCGGCGCCGGCGGCGTCGAGGGTGGCAGCGACGCCGCCAACCTGCTCAAACCGGCGCTGGCCCGTGGTGAACTGCGGACCCTGGCCGCGACCACCTGGCTTGAGTACAAAAAATACTTCGAGAAAGACCCGGCCCTCGCCCGGCGCTTCCAACTGGTGCAAGTCGAAGAACCGGATGAAATCACTGCCGTGGAAATGCTCCGTGGGGTCGCCGCCAAACTCGAACAGCACCACGGCGTGCAGGTGCTGGATGCGGCGATTCATGAGGCGGTGAAGCTGTCCCATCGCTACATCTCGGGCCGGCAACTGCCGGACAAGGCCATCAGTGTGCTCGACACCGCTTGCGCGCGGGTCGCCCTCGGGCAACACGACGTACCGCCGCCACTGGAAAGCCTGCGTCATCGCCAGCAAAGCCTCAAGGATGAAGTCGAACGCCTGCGCCGCGAACAGGCCACCGGCCTCGATCACCGTGAGCGCATTACCGTGCTCGAGACCGAGTCCACCAGCAACGTGCAGGCCATTCGCGAGCTGGAGATCCGCTGGAGCGAAGAACGCGTCGCCGTGCGCGAGCTACTGGAAACCCGGCGCGAGCTGCTGGCCTTGAGCGAACGCGCCGACAACGACAAACCGGACGAGGTCACTGATGGACGCCTCGACCATCTGGCCGCCGAACTGCTGCGCCTGGAAGCCGGCCTCGACGCCATTCGCCAGGATGACCCGCTGGTGCCGGAGCAAGTCGACGCGAAAACCGTCGCCGCGGTGATTGCCGGCTGGACCGGCATCCCGGTCGGCAAGATGCTCGCCGACGAAGCCCACGCCGTGCGCACTCTCGGCCAGCGCATGAGCCAACGGGTGATGGGCCAACGCACCGCGCTGAACACCATCGCCCAACGCTTGCAGGCGTATCGCGCCGGCCTCACCGATCCGCAAAAACCGGTCGGTGTGTTCCTGCTGGTCGGCCCCACCGGCGTCGGCAAAACCGAAACCGCCTACGCCCTGGCCGATGCACTGTATGGCGGCGAACGCAACCTGATCAGCATCAACCTCTCGGAATACCAGGAAGCCCACACCGTCAGCCAACTCAAAGGCGCCCCACCCGGCTACGTCGGTTACGGCAGCGGCGGCGTGCTCACCGAAGCCGTGCGCCGCAAACCCTATTCCGTGGTGCTGCTCGACGAAATCGAAAAAGCCCACCCGGATGTGCTGGAGGCTTTTTACAACGTCTTCGACAAGGGCCTGATGGAAGACGGCACCGGCCTGGTGGTCGACTTCAAGAACACCGTGATGCTCGCCACCAGCAATGTCGGCGCCGAACTGCTGCTCGACACACCGACCGCGCACCTGGACAGCGATGCCTTCAGCGAAGCCCTGCACAACGTGCTGCTGAAAGCCTTCCGCCCGGCGTTCCTCGCGCGCATGACCGTGGTCGCGTACCGACCGCTGGATGAGGCGACGCTGGAAGGGATTGTGCTGGCGAAACTGGAGAAATTGCGTGGCCGCTACAAGGCCGCCACCGGCAAGCAATTCGAGTTTGATGCCGGGATTGTGCAGGCAGTGTTGGCCAAGTGCAGCGCTGCGGGTGCTCGGGATGTCGAGAATGTGTTGATGACGCAGGTGACGGGGAAGTTGGCGGAGTGGGTGTTGGAATAACAATAGCCAACTATTGCTTAGCTAATTATTTTGCCACAGAACTGAAATAATTCGTCAATCACTATCGGAAGGGAAAAATCATGCCGCAGCTACCAACAGCCAATGCCGCACGACTAGCCTTACAACATGGGGCCGTAGGCGTAGGCGAACATCACGATAGCGATAATGCACGCCATCATATTTATGAATGGATGCTTAACGGCCTGGTGACCCAGCTTGTACTTGAGATTGACTTCACTGCTCTCCCACTTGGTCCGATGGCACAGGTATTGGGCTATATCGATAACATGTGGCAAAACGACATCGGATTTTTGAATTTGTGGAACCTGGCAGAAAACATGGGCATTGAAGTTCGTGGCTGGGACCCGGGGGATATACTGGGGCTCTCCATGGCTGAGAATGTCGCCAATAGAAACATTCAGATCATTACCAGCTTCATTAACGAGCATTCACCAGGTGTTCTTCATACTGCGGTCCCCAATGCCGTGGGCACAGTAATTCTCTTTGGCGTTGGCCATTTCGGCATGCTTCCTACTTCACTGAATATGCTCTTGGGAGACGCACTGCCGTGGGTCGATTTGCATTAAAAACAGCGGATAACAGAAAAAAGGTGACAGTTTTATATTTAAAGCCGTGGGTTACTTAGCCGATGCTGAAAATAAATCCGCCCCCTCTCCCTGTGCCGTACGACAAGACACCGACACTCGCCCCCCTTAGTCACCGAGCCAATGCAGCACAAGGAGGTTAATATGTTGAGCTTGAATCTTTGTTTGAGTCGTCTGCGAGGAGAACTTGGCCACATCGAATTTGGTGCCACCGAAGACTGGTGCGTTACCCGCTTCGATAGTAACGACAGCACATTGGAAGTCTATTGGTCAGAAGCGAACAAACCCTACTATCACACCAGTAGTTCACAACAAGGGGAAGGCATTTTTCGCCCTTGGGGCGGTCATGCAGAAATGCAGATGATCAGAGACTTTGAGGTGACGGTCAATCATTACGGATCGACACCTTATCTTGTTGAAATATTCATAAGCAGAAGTCCCTGTTCACGGTCCCTGGCGTACAACGTGGCGGGACATTCTTACCCCGTAGGCTGTGGTAGAAAAATTCTGGAGTTAGTGAAGCAAAACCCAGCGGTGTCTGTTTGGAAAGTAGTCTACGACCACGTCTTTTCTGGCTCGAGAAACGCACCCGATGTCCAGGCAACCGCTCAAGCAGAACTCATGATCAACAGGCTAAATCAACATCCCAGGGTAGAGGCATTATTGTGGGCTGAATACCACGCTCGTCTACAGCAGCATGCCTAGCGCATTAGCGCCCCCAAACGACCCAAAAGGGGACCGATTTATTTTCAAGGCTGAGCCCATCTATTGACAATCTCCTGAGGCTACTCAATGCCCCGCACCACCGACAGCAACACCAACCTCTCCCTCACCGCCACCTCACTGTCGGCGCTTTACCCTGAGTCAATCTCCGGCGAAGAATCGCTTAACGCCCTCGGTTCGCAAACCCTCAACGGCCTCAACGACGGCGCGTCCCTCACCCTGGCCAGCGCCGTCGCCACCCACGTCACCACGACCCTGCACAACGACGCCCTGACCCGTCCGCTCGATGCACTGGTCGCCGAGATCCGCCAACTCCCCGCCGACGCGACTGCCGAGCGCTATCAACTCATCTTGAAGCCTTGGCTCTGGTGGCTGACCCTCGCCAGCAACAACCGAGTGTTCCAGAACCTCGCCACCTCGGACATCGTCACCACCATTTTCAAGGCCCACGGCTTCACCGATTTTCAGTTGAAACTCACCGGCAGTTACACCCCTCGCGAGTACTGCGTGCAGTACGGCGAGACCGATTTCGCCTTCGTTTCGCGGTTGCTGGAGGAAGAAGGGATTTTCTGGTTTTTCACCCATGAAGACGGTAAGCACACGCTGATTCTGGGGGACAGTAACGATGCCTTCGTGCCCATCCCCAACGGACCGAAGGTGACGTATCTCGGGCAGCGAATGGGCGAGCGCGAGTTGCATGGCATCCGTTCCGGACAAGTCTGTGTGCAGGCGGTGGCCGGGGTGTATCGGGCGACGGATTATGAGTTCACCACACCGACCACGTCCCTCTACGATCAGGCTGAAGCAGTGGCCGGGCCGCGCTCTATTTACGAACATCCGGGCGGTTACAACACCAAGGCACGGGGCGATGCGCTGACCAAGCAGCGGGTGGACAGTTTGCGCAGTCAGGAAAAGCGCTTTGTCGGCGAGAGCGATTGCCGTTGGCTGGTGCCGGGGCACTGGTTCACGCTGGCCGGTCACGATGACCCGACGCTGAATATCGATTGGGTGGTGACGGCGGTCACTCATGAGGCCAGTCACGACAGCTACCGCAACCGTTTCGAAGCCATCCCCAAGGCCACACCTTATCGTCCGGCGCGGGTCACGCCCAAGCCACGGATGCATACGCAAACGGCGCTGGTGGTCGGCAAATCCGGCGAGGAAATCTGGACCGACCAATACGGCCGGATCAAGTTGCAGTTCCCCTGGGATCGTGACGGCAAGAATGACGAAAGCAGTTCCTGCTGGGTTCGTGTGGTGTTGCCGTGGAGTGGCAAGGGTTTTGGCATGCAGTTCGTGCCACGGATCGGTCAGGAGGTGATCGTGACCTTTATCGACGGCGACCCGGACCGGCCACTGGTCACCGGTTGCGTCTACAACGGTGACAACGCCCTGCCCTATGCGCTGCCAGCGAACCAGACCCAGTCCGGGATCAAGACCAACTCATCCAAAGGTGGCGGCGGTTTCAACGAGTTGCGCTTCGAGGACAAGAAGGACGCCGAAGAGGTGTTTCTGCAGGCGCAGAAGGACTTCAAGATCAATGTACTCAACGACACCACCGCCAGCGTCGGCCATGATGAAATCCTTACGGTAAAGAACGCCCGCACCCGCACGGTCAAGGAAGGCGACGAAACCGTGACCCTGGAAAAAGGCAAACGCAGCGTGACGATCCAGACCGGCAGCGACAGCCTCGACGTCAAGGACAGTCGCACGGTGAAGGTCGGGGCCGATCAGAAGCACAGTACCGGCGGCAACTACGAGCACAAGGTCACTGGCGATTACAGCCTGACGGTGGACGGCAACCTGACCATCAAGGTGAGCGGCACTCTCACGCTGCAAAGCGGCGGCAGTTTCGCGATCAAGAGCGGTGCCGATCTGGCGGCCCAGGCCAGCACCTCGATCAGTCAGAAGGCTGGCACTTCCCTGAGCAATCAGGCCGGCACGGAGCTGACCAACAAGGCCGGCACTTCGCTGACCAATGATGCGGGGGTCAGCCTGACCAACAAGGGCGGCGCCGAACAGACCGTGGACGGCGGCGGCATGCTGACCATCAAGGGCGGACTGGTGAAGGTCAACTGAGGAGCGAGCGAGGATGCCATCGGAGAAACTGGAACTGGAACGTGGTGACAGCCGGCTCGACGGACGAATGCTCGATGGTCGGCTGGAAGGCCCGCTGCACATCAAGGAAGCCGGAAAGCCCCAGGCAGCCCTGAATTACAGCCAGGGCGAACTGCAAGGCAGGAGCCTGCTGTATCACCCCAATGGCAAGTTGTCGGCACAGCTGCCTTTTGCGCATGACAAGTTAGAAGGTGTCGCGACGTTTTATGCGCCGCAAGGCTGGCTGCAACGCAAGGCCACCTATCGCCGGGGCCTGCTGCATGGCGAAGCCAGCAACTATTTTCCCGATGGGCAAGTGGCCGAAATGGAGTTTTACCGCGACGGTGTACGTGAAGGGCTTTACCAGCGTTTTCATCCCAACGGCAAACCCGCTGTAAACGCCCGCTACCTCAACGGCCAGTTACTCGAACCGGAGCAAGCTTTTGCCAGCGATGGACGACCACTGGACGCCGAGGGCAAGCCGATCTCGCGGATGCGCTGGTGGTATCGGCGTTGGGCCGATCCGACACAAGCCTGAGCCTTGTATTGAATGTGATGGCCTCATCGCGAGCAAGCTCGCTCCCACAGGGGATCTTCATTGCACTCGGTCTTTGCGTACGGCCGCGATCAAAAGGTGGGAGCGAGCCTGCTCTCGATGAGGCCGGTACATCCAGCATCAATGCTGACTGAAACACCGCCTTCGCGAGCAAGCTCGCTCCCACAGGGGTTCTTCATTGCACTCGGTCATTGCGTACGGCCGCGATCAAAATGTGGGAGCGAGCCTGCTCGCGATGAGGCCGGTAGATCCAGCATCAATGCTGACTGAAACACCGCCTTCGCGAGCAAGCTCGCTCCCACAGGGGTTCTTCATTGCACTCGGTCATTGCGTACGGCCGCGATCAAAATGTGGGAGCGAGCCTGCTCGCGATGAGGCCGGTAGATCCAGCATCAATGCTGACTGAAACACCGCCTTCGCGAGCAAGCTCGCTCCCACAGGGGTTCTTCATTGCACTCGGTCATTGCGTACGGCCGCGATCAAAATGTGGGAGCGAGCCTGCTCGCGATGAGGCCGGTACATCCAGCATCAATGGTGACTGAAGCACCGCCTTCGCGAGCAAGCTCGCTCCCACAGGGGATCTTCATAGCACTCAGTCTTTGCGTACGGCCTCGATCAAAAGGTGGGAGCGAGCCTGCTCTCGATGAGGCCGGTACATCCAGCATCAATGCTGACTGAAACACCGCCTTCGCGAGCAAGCTCGCTCCCACAGGGGTTCTTCATTGCACTCGGTCTTTGCGTACGGCCGCGATCAAAAGGTGGGAGCGAGCCTGCTCGCGATGAGGCCGGCACCTCCAGCATCAATGCTGACTGAAGCACCGCCTTCGCGAGCAAGCTCGCTCCCACAGGGGAGCTTCATTGCACTCGGTCTTTGCGTACGACCGCGATCAAAAGGTGGGAGCGAGCCTGCTCGCGATGAGGCCGGCACCTCCAGCATCAATGCTGACTGAAGCACCGCCTTCGCGAGCAAGCTCGCTCCCACAGGGGATCTTCATAGCACTCGGTCGTTGCGTACGGCCGCGATCAAAAGGTGGGAGCGAGCCTGCTCGCGATGAGGCCGGCACCTCCAGCATCAATGCTGACTGAAGCACCGCCTTCGCGAGCAAGCTCGCTCCCACAGGGGTTCTTCATTGCACTCGGTCGTTGCGTACGACCGCGATCAAAAGGTGGGAGCGAGCCTGCTCGCGATGAGGCCGGTACATCCAGCATCAATGCTGACTGAAGCACCGCCTTCGCGAGCAAGCTCGCTCCCACAGGGGATCTTCATTGCACTCGGTCGTTGCGTACGGCCGCGATCAAAAGGTGGGAGCGAGCCTGCTCGCGATGAGGCCGGCACCTCCAGCATCAATGCTGACTGAAACACCGCCTTCGCGAGCAGGCTCGCTCCCACAGGGGATCTTCATTGCACTCGGTCGTTGCGTACGACCGCGATCAAAAGGTGGGAGCGAGCCTGCTCGCGATGAGGCCGGGACATCCAGCATCAATGGTGACTGAAGCACCGCCTTCGCGAGCAGGCTCGCTCCCACAGGGGTTCTTCATTGCACTCGGTCGTTGCGTACGGCCGCGATCAAAAGGTGGGAGCGAGCCTGCTCGCGATGAGGCCGGCACATCCAGCATCAATGCTGACTGAAACACCGCCTTCGCGAGCAGGCTCGCTCCCACATTTAATCGTGTGTGGATCAGGGAATAAGCATCTGCATCTGCCCCGGCATTGCGATCTTGATCACCCCGCCCCAGTTGCACATCAAGCTGCAGTTGGCATCGAGGGCAGGCATTCCCCCCAGCAAAAGGGTCGGTGCTCCGGGCATCCACGGGGCAGCGGTGGCCGGTATGCACGGCATCGGTGTCAGCACTCCAAGGGCGGCGGCGGTGGCCGCGGCGACCATTGGATTGGCCGGGCTCATGCACATGCCGAACGGCATGATGTTCAGCAGCGGAATGTGATCCATGATGTTCGCCGCCGGCATGCCCCCGGTCAGCGTGCGGTTTACCGGCAGCACGTTGAGCACCCCCGGCGCCGCACCGAAACTGCATTGCAGGGTCGCGGTGGCGCACACTTGCGGACAGCCCATGTCGAATCTCCTTCCTGGAAGCGATGCTCCTCTGAACCATAGTCCGCCGAGCCTGTTCTCGCACATCAGGAACGCTGATTATCCAGCAACACGCTAACCTATAAGACCTTGTCGCGCTTGTGGCGACTCCGGCACGCCATTAGATTAGTCAATGATGTCTGGCCTCCAAAATAAGCAGAAGGGATAAGCATGGCGCTTACTGACCAGTCCACCCGTATCCGCTCTGGCGAAGAACTCGATGCCAGCCTGATCGATCCGTACCTCAAGGCGCACATTCCGGGCCTGAGCGGGTTGCCACAGATCAGCCAGTTCCCCGGTGGCGCTTCAAACCTGACATATCTGCTCGAATACCCCGAGCAGGAGTTCGTGCTGCGTCGGCCGCCGTTTGGCCACAAGGCCAAGTCCGCCCACGACATGGGCCGTGAGTTTCGCATTCTCAATCAGCTCAAGGACGGTTTCCCGTATTGCCCGAAAGCCTACGTGCACTGCACCGACGAATCGGTGATCGGTGCCGAGTTCTATGTGATGGAGCGGGTCAAGGGGATCATCCTGCGCTCCGAACTGCCAGCGGAACTGGGCCTCGACGCCGCTAAAACCGAAGCCCTGTGCAAGAGCTTCATCGACAAGTTCGTCGAACTGCACCGCGTTGATTACCAGGCCTGTGGCCTGGCCGACCTGGGCAAGCCGCAGGGTTATGTCGCGCGGCAGATCCGTGGCTGGAGCGAGCGCTACGAAAAAGCCCTGACACCTGACGCTCCGAGCTGGGAAGCGGTCAAGGCCTGGCTCAACGACAAGATGCCGGCCGACCACCCGACATCAAGCATCGTCCACAACGACTACCGCTTCGACAACGTGATTCTCGACCCGAACAACCCGATGCAGATCATCGGCGTACTGGATTGGGAACTGACTACCCTCGGCGATCCGCTGATGGACCTGGGCAACACCCTCGCCTACTGGATCGAAGCGAGCGACCCGGCACCGGTGCAACTGATGCGCCGTCAACCGAGCCATGCCCCCGGCATGCTGACCCGCCGCGAGTTCGTCGATTACTACGCCGAACGCTCGGGAATCCGGATCGACAATTTCGACTTCTACTACACCTACGGGCTGTTCCGCCTGGCCGGTATCGTGCAGCAGATCTATTACCGCTTCTTCCATGGCCAGACCCAGGACAAACGCTTCGCGCAGTTCATTCACATGAACAAACTGCTGGAGCACATGAGCCTGCAAGTCATCCAGAAATCCAGCCTCTGATCACGCACCCGGCGCCTGCCCACCTCAAGGAAAAACCATGTCCAAGACCCATCTGTTCGACCTCGACGGTAAAATCGCTTTCGTCTCCGGCGCCAGCCGTGGCATCGGTGAAGCGATCGCCAAACTGCTGGCCCAGCAAGGCGCCCACGTGATCGTATCGAGTCGCAAACTCGACGGCTGCCAGCACGTGGCCGACGCGATCATCGCTGACGGCGGCAAAGCCACCGCTATCGCCTGCCACATCGGCGAAATGGAACAGATCACTCAAGTGTTCGCCGGCATCCGCGAGCAATTCGGTCGCCTGGACATCCTGGTCAACAATGCCGCGACCAACCCGCAGTTCTGCAACGTGCTGGACACCGACCTCGGCGCCTTCCAGAAAACCGTCGATGTGAATATTCGCGGCTACTTCTTCATGTCGGTGGAAGCCGGCAAGCTGATGCGCGAAAACGGTGGCGGCAGCATCATCAACGTCGCCTCGATCAATGGCGTTTCGCCGGGAGTCTTCCAGGGCATCTACTCGGTGACCAAGGCGGCGGTGATCAACATGACCAAGGTCTTCGCCAAGGAATGCGCGCAGTTCGGCATCCGCTGCAATGCCCTGCTGCCAGGCCTGACCGACACCAAGTTCGCCTCGGCGCTAGTGAAAAACGACGCGATTCTTAAGACCGCGTTGCAACAGATTCCGCTCAAGCGTGTGGCGGATCCTAGCGAGATGGCCGGTGCGGTGTTGTATCTGGCGAGTGATGCGTCGAGCTATACGACTGGGGTTTCGCTGAATGTGGACGGTGGTTTCCTCTCCTGATTTTCTGTCTCCTGTGGGAGCCGGGCTTGCCCGCGATTGCATCAGCGAGGTGCATCTGTCGTACCGTGGCGCTTGTATCGCGGGCAAGCCCGGCTCCCACAGGGAAGAAGGTCACCCCAGAGATTAACGAATTTTAATTCCACTAATTGCATTTAGAGAATATTTATTCCATAACTAGGCATCCCGAAAACAATAATCCAAAGGATCCTGTTATGCGCGAACTCGGAATCGGACTTATCGGCACGGGCTTCATGGGCCGTGCCCACGCCCTGGCCTTTCGCAATGTCAGCGCGGCGTTTGAACTGCCTTTCACGCTGCGCCTCGTCGCTCTCGCCGACGCCGATCCTGCTCGTGCACAAGCGTGCGCCACAGCCTGGGGCTTCGAACAGGCCCACAGTGACTGGCAACAGTTGATCGACGATCCCAAGGTCAACCTGATCGCCATCACCACACCGAACCATCTTCATTACCCGATGGCCATGGCCGCGATCGCCGCCGGCAAACCGGTGTATTGCGAAAAACCACTGGCAGTCAGTCTTCAACAAGCCAACGCCATGCACCTGGCGGCCAAAGCAGCCGGCGTGGTCACCCGCGTGGGCTACAACTACCAGCACAACCCGATCATTGGCTTAGCCCGCGAGCTGATTCGAAACGGCGAGCTGGGCGAGATCATCAGCTTTCAAGGCGAATTCAGCGAAGACTTCATGGCCGACCCGAACTCGCCGTGGTCCTGGCGCTGCGAGGCCGAACATGCCGGCGGCGCGCTGGCAGATCTGGGCAGTCATTTGCTGGCCATGGCGCGCTATCTGGTGGGCGATGTCGAGGCCGTGTGCGCCGATACCCAAACCGTGCATCGCCAGCGCCCAGCCACGGCGGGCAACCCGGAACAACGCAGCATTGCCGTCGACGATCAGGCCCACGCCCTGCTGCGCTTTGCCAACGGCGCGCGTGGCACCTTCAGCAGCAGTTGGCTCAAGCATGGCTACAAGAATCATCTGAGCTTCGAGATCAGCGGCACCCGGGGCACCCTGGCGTTCGATCAGGAGCGCTTGAATGAATTACGCCTGTGCCGCGCCGGCCAGGACGGTTTCCAGCGTTTACTGGCTGGTCCGAACCTGCCCGGCTACGCGGCGTTCAGCCCTGCTCCCGGGCATCAGCTGGGTTACAACGAGTTGAAGACGCTGGAAGTACACGCCCTGATCATGGCCCTGGCCGGACAAGGCCAGGACGGCACGGATTTCGAGGAGGCCTGGGAAGTGGAACGCCTGGCGGCGGCGATTCGGCTGGCGGCGCGGGAGCAACGCTGGGTCAATATCAGGGAGGTCTGATCGCTCCAGCGCTGCTTTATGGCAACGCTCAGCGCGCCAGACGTAGTGCCAGCGCCTTGGCCTGGCTCGCCACGTCGGTCACTGCCGTGCTTTCCCACCACATGCCACGTAGGGGCGGGCCCATGGCGAACAAGCGTCGGGCAACCTGCCCCTCGGCATCGATCACCGCCCCACTCGGATCCGCTGCGATCCCCAGCGCCAATGGCCCCGGTTTTATCAAGCCGCGGGCCAGCAGTTGCTGCGGCAAAGGTCGGGCGACCCGGCGCCAGTCGTATTCGATGCCGCTGGAGTTGATCAGCGCATCGCCACTGACCAGCGTCACTTCAGACTCACCGCGACGACGAATGCGAATGCTCACCTGCCCCTCCGCCGAGGGTGCCAGGCCCTTGAACGACGCAGCCTGAATCCGCAGCCGTCCTTCCTGGTGCAAACGCGCCACCAGCTCCGCACTCAAGGGCGGCGAGCGATGATGATGACTTTCCCACCATGGCCGCACATGCCGCACAAACTGCCGGCGTTGCACGTCCGTTGCCTGGCTCCAGAGCCGCCCGATATGCGCCCGCACGGTATCCAGCGGCGCCTGCCAGTCGATACCCTCAGCCATCGCCGCACGGCAATGGCGCCGCAGTTCATGCATCAACTGACGCGGGCTGCGAATGTCTGGATCTTCGGCCAGAAAATCCACCCACGCCGGCGGTTGCCGACGCACATGCGGCAACAAGCCGTGACGGGAAAACACTTCGATCGGTCCACGATGCCCGGCCTGCTCCAGCGACACCACGGCATCGACCATGGTCAGGCCCGAGCCGATGATCAACACCGTCGACTGCGGATCAAGCTGCGTCATGGCCGCCACATCCCAAGGATCGACGGCTGCAGCGTTCAAGCCACTGGGCTCGGTTTGCGGGGTCCGCGCAGCCGGGAACAAGCCGGTCGCCAGCACCGCAAAAGCGCCGCGCAAGCGCGTTCCATCACTCAAGGTCAGTAACGTCGCGTACTCATCGGTTTGCAGGTCGACTACCTCCCCGCGCACATGCTCGACGCTTGAGCCATAACGCGCGCCGACAGCCTGGGCTTCGGCCAACCGCTGCTGCACATACAGGCCGAACATGCCGCGAGGCGGGAACAACTCGGCGACCGGCACCGACTGCTGGTCCGACTCCGGCCAGCCGCCGTTGGTTATAAATGCGCTCAGCCATTGGGTCAGGTCATCGGGGTTGTCCGGGTCGACACCCATCCGCGCCGCGTTGCCATTCAGCGTATGGCCCAATTCAACCGCGCTGTAGGCCTCGCCCCGGCCCAACTCGGCGCGGGGCTCGATCACCAGCACCTGACGCTTGCCGGGCAAACGCAGCAACTGCATGGCCAGTAACGCGCCGCTCAGGCCACCGCCGATGATCAGGATGTCGGCGTTGCGGAGGGCGTTTGTTGTCTGTCCGCCTGGGGGTTTAGTCATGCGGTTCTCACGGGGCGAGGGTTCGTCTGAAATGTATCAGTGACTGCTACGCAGTCAATCGCTGTTTCACCGATCAAACCGGGTATGGCGGAAGTGATAATGGAGACTTCAAACCTAGGACGGAAACCAAGGCCAAAAAGCATCAGGCACGCAAAAATACTGAATCGCCTGTTTTCAACAAGTCATAAACAACATGGGACTCAGGCGATCGACACATACAAACGGTTGGACTGCTGTTTGCGGTGCAACACTTGAGGACTGCAAGTGCTCCCCCTACGAAAGAAGAGAAGAGCACTTAATTTTAAACGCAACATTATCCAAGACTGATCAGAACCCGTGTTGTTTTAGAGGGCAACTCGTTCCCCGTGTCCCCATCCACAAGCTCATAGTAAATATCAATTTCTCGACCTGCATATTCTAACAGCGCCTGTCTCTTCAACGGAACGAAGACCCTTCCGACTGTTCCATCTCCAGGAGCAGTGCCAATAACGTCAAAGCTCCCCTTAACGAAAACCTTATATACATCTCCGTGATGTGCTTCTACGGCATTAATTAATACTGAATGACTCTGCTGAGAATCATTGTTGAGTTTGATCACAGGCACTGGGGCTTCCAGCAAAGCAATGTTGTTGTCCGTTGTCATTTCGTAGTTCCTTTTAATCCGTCAGAGATAGTTTGTCCGCAGCACCTGGCCACCGGTGGCTATCCATTGCTCAACGCACCCATTGCGCTGAAAGACCATTCAAGACCGGATTAAAGGAGAGCGTCTACTGTCAGAAATAACAGGTACGCAGGCGTCTTCGACGAACGGTAATGCAGTTTCAGAGCACCACATTACGCACAAACCGCGTCGCCACTGTCCCATCATTGCGATAGGCGTGAGGCCGGTTACTGGCGAAGCTGACAAACTCGCCTGTCGCGAGAATGCGCTCTTCATCCCCCAGCACCAGCGTCAGGCTGCCTTCGAAGACATACAGCTGTTCACTCCAGCCATCGGCATCCGGCTCCGAAACGTATTCCTCGCCCGGTTCCAGCCGCCACTCCCAGAGTTCGACTTCACGACTGGCATTGGCCTTGGCCAACAGCACCGCTTTACTGCCGGGGATCAAACCGGCCCACGCCAGTTCGTTGATGCGGCTCGGGTCGCGCACCTCGGGAGCCTGAATCAGGTCGCTGAAGGCTACGTCCAATGCTTCGGCCACCCGGTCGAGGGTAGTCAGGCTGACGTTTTTCTCACCGGCCTCGATGGCCACCAGCATCCGGCGGCTGACCCCGGATTTTTCCGCCAATGCGGTCTGGCTCAGCTCTGCGGCATGGCGCAGGCGTCGGACGTTCTGGCTGACGTGTTGCAGGACGGAGGCCCGTTGGCCGGAATCTTTGTGCACTATATTGCTCACTTAGTAGGTTTGCGCAGTATACTGCCCAACTTCGGGCGCATTGTGCGTCCCCCTCAGGTAGTGCGCAAGGCCATGACGTCGGTGAATTCTTCCAAACCCTCTGCCTTTTTCTCACGCTTCAGCAAGGCTGAATGCGTGCTGGTGCTGATCACCATGGTCTGGGGCGGGACGTTCCTGCTGGTGCAGCATGCGATGACGGTCAGCGGGCCAATGTTTTTCGTCGGCCTGCGCTTTGCTGCAGCGGCGAGCATCGTCGCACTGTTTTCCTGGCGCAGTCTGCGGGACCTGACCCTGTTTGAACTCAAGGCCGGCATGTTCATTGGCGTGGCGATCATGCTCGGCTATGGCCTGCAAACCGTTGGCTTGCAGACCATCCTCAGCAGCCAGTCGGCGTTTATCACCGCGCTTTACGTGCCGTTCGTGCCCTTGCTGCAATGGCTGGTGCTCGGGCGTCGGCCAGGGTTGATGCCGAGTATTGGCATCATGTTGGCGTTTACCGGGTTGATGCTGCTTTCAGGCCCTGCCGGGGCGTCGCTGAATTTCAGCTCGGGGGAAATTGCCACACTGATCAGTGCCGTCGCTATCGCTGCCGAAATCATTCTGATCAGCACTTATGCTGGCCGAGTCGACGTGCGTCGGGTCACCGTGGTGCAACTGGCGACCACTTCGGTGCTGGCATTTTTGATGATCGTGCCGACTCAGGAAGCGCTTCCCGGTTTTTCCTGGGTGCTACTGGCCAGTGCCGTGGGCCTGGGCGCCGCCAGTGCGGCGATTCAGGTGGCGATGAACTGGGCGCAGAAAAGCGTTTCACCGACCCGCGCGACGCTGATCTACGCCGGCGAACCGGTCTGGGCCGGTATTGCCGGGCGCATTGCAGGCGAACGACTGCCGGGGCTGGCGCTGTTTGGTGCGGGATTGATTGTCGCGGCGGTGATCGTTAGTGAACTGAAGACCAAGGGTAAAGCTGCTTCGACTGAAGAAGAGCTGGAACAGGAAATTCAAGGTTAAGACGTGAAATCTGCGGTGCTTGGAAAATGGTCATCGCGAGCAGGCTCGCTCCCACATTTGATCGAGGTCGTACACAATGACCGAGTGCAATGAAAATCCCCTGTGGGAGCGAGCCTGCTCGCGATGGCGTCCGGGCGGTCGGACACAGCCCTTCGAAACAATGTGAATCAGGCGTTTTCAGCCTACCTTGTAGGATCCTGCCACAGCTTGGCAGTTGGTGATCAGGGACTCGGCACGTATGATCCTTCACAAACTTCCGCAGATTAGAAGCCTATGTCCCTGATAGTTCTACTGCTTCTGCCTTTTATTGGCAGCTGTCTGGCGGCCTTGCTGCCGCACAACGCGCGTAATACCGAATCGATACTTGCTGGCCTGGTCGCCTTGATCGGCACCGTCCAGGTGGCGTTGCTGTATCCGCAGATCGCCCACGGTGGCGTGATTCGCGAAGAGTTTTTCTGGCTACCGAGCCTGGGCTTGAATTTCGTCCTGCGCATGGACGGTTTCGCCTGGCTGTTCTCGATGCTGGTGCTGGCCATCGGCACGCTGGTGTCGCTGTACGCGCGGTATTACATGTCGCCGGACGACCCGGTGCCGCGCTTCTTTGCGTTTTTCCTGGCGTTCATGGGCGCCATGCTCGGGCTGGTGATCTCGGGCAACCTGATTCAAATGGTGTTCTTCTGGGAGCTGACCAGCCTCTTCTCGTTCCTGTTGATCGGTTATTGGCACCACCGCGCCGATGCTCGCCGTGGCGCCTACATGGCGCTGATGGTGACCGGTGCCGGTGGCTTGTGCCTGCTGGCGGGGGTGATGCTACTCGGCCATGTCGTGGGCAGCTATGACCTGGACAAGGTCCTGGCCGCCGGCGATCTGATTCGCGCCCATGCGCTGTACCCCATCCTGCTGCCGCTGATCCTGATCGGCGCCTTGAGCAAAAGCGCCCAATTCCCCTTCCACTTCTGGCTTCCCCACGCCATGGCCGCACCGACACCGGTCTCGGCGTATCTGCACTCGGCGACCATGGTCAAGGCCGGGGTTTTCCTGTTGGCACGGCTGTGGCCGTCGCTGTCCGGCAGCGAAGAATGGTTCTACATCGTCAGCGGGGCCGGCGCCTGTACGTTGTTGCTCGGCGCTTACTGCGCGATGTTCCAGAACGACCTCAAGGGCCTGCTGGCCTACTCGACCATCAGCCATCTGGGCCTGATCACCCTGTTGCTGGGCCTGAACAGCCCGCTGGCCGCCGTCGCGGCGGTGTTTCATATTCTCAACCATGCGACCTTCAAGGCCTCGCTGTTCATGGCTGCCGGGATCATCGACCACGAAAGCGGCACCCGCGACATTCGCAAGCTCAGCGGCCTGATCAAACTGATCCCGTTCACCGCGACCCTGGCGATGGTCGCCAGTGCCTCGATGGCCGGCGTGCCGTTGCTCAACGGCTTCCTCTCGAAAGAGATGTTCTTCGCCGAAACCGTGTTCATCAATGCCTCGGCCTGGATCGAGACCACCCTGCCGATCGTCGCGACCATCGCCGGTACGTTCAGCGTCGCTTACTCGCTGCGCTTTACCGTAGATGTGTTTTTCGGCCCGACCGCCACCGACCTGCCGCACACCCCGCACGAGCCGCCGCGCTGGATGCGAGCACCAGTGGAGTTGCTGGTGTTCACCTGCCTGGTGGTGGGGATCTTTCCGGCACAGGTGGTCGGCCCGCTACTCGCCGCTGCGGCCCTGCCGGTAGTGGGTGGAACCTTGCCCGAATACAGCCTGGCGATCTGGCACGGCTGGAACGCGCCGATGATCATGAGCTTGATCGCCATGTCCGCCGGTATCGTTGTGTACCTGCTGCTGCGCAATCAGCTCAAGCGCGGGCGATTCAACTACCCGCCGCTCATTGGCCGCCTCAACGGCAAGCGCCTGTTCGAATGCGGCCTGGTGGTGATGATGCGCCTGGCTCGACAGCTTGAGCGGCGGATCAGTACCAAGCGCCTGCAAACCCAATTGTTCCTGCTGGTGCTGGTGGCCGTGTTGGCGGGGTTGATTCCGCTGCTGCACAGCGGACTGAGCTGGGGCGAGCGGCCGAAGATCCCCGGCTCGATCGTCTTCGTCACGCTCTGGTTGCTGGCGATTGCCTGCGCGCTGGGCGCCGCCTGGCAAGCCAAGTACCACCGGCTCGCGGCCCTGACCATGGTCAGCGTCTGCGGCATGATGACCTGCGTCACCTTCGTCTGGTTCTCGGCGCCGGACCTGGCCCTGACCCAATTGGTGGTCGAGGTGGTGACCACCGTGCTGATCCTGCTCGGCCTGCGCTGGTTGCCACGACGGATCGAAGAGGTCTCGCCACTGCCCGGCAGTGTATCCAGGGCACGGGTTCGCCGTTTGCGCGACTTGCTGCTGTCGGGCGCGGTCGGCATCGGTATGGCGCTGCTCGCCTACGCCATGTTGACCCGCCAGACACCGAACGATATTTCCTCGTTCTACCTCAGTCGCGCGTTGCCCGAAGGTGGCGGCAGCAACGTGGTGAACGTGATGCTGGTGGACTTCCGCGGCTTCGACACTCTCGGTGAAATCACCGTGCTGGTGGCCGTGGCGCTGGCCGTGTTCGCCCTGCTGCGACGCTTCCGCCCACCGAAAGAAAGCATGCAGCTGCCGGCACAACAACGCCTGCTGGCACCGGACGTGGTCACCGATCTGGTCAACCCGCGTCACGCCAGCGATACCGCGCTGGGCTTCATGATGGTCCCGGCGGTGCTGGTGCGGCTGTTGCTGCCGATTGCAGTGGTGGTGTCGTTCTACCTGTTCATGCGCGGGCACAATCAACCGGGCGGCGGATTTGTCGCGGGCCTGGTGATGTCGGTGGCGTTCATCCTGCAATACATGGTCGCCGGCACTCAGTGGGTCGAGGCGCAGATGAACCTGCGGCCGGTACGCTGGATGGGCACCGGACTGCTCTTCGCCACACTCACCGGCCTGGGTGCAATGGTCGCCGGTTATCCGTTTCTGACCACCCACACCTGGCATTTCGGGTTGCCGTTGCTGGGCGAGATTCATATCGCCAGTGCGCTGGGCTTCGACATCGGCGTGTATGCCGTGGTGGTGGGTTCGACACTGCTGATCCTGACTGCCCTGGCGCACCAATCGGTGCGTGGCCACAAGCCGGGCAGCCAGCCTAAACCCATTGCCAAGCCAGGAGCGGCCTGATGGAAGAAGTCATCGCAATCGCCATTGGCGTACTGGCCGCCTCCGGGGTCTGGCTGGTGCTGCGCCCACGGACCTTTCAGGTCGTCATGGGCCTGTGCCTGCTGTCTTACGGGGTCAATCTGTTCATCTTCAGCATGGGCAGCCTGTTCATCGGCAAGGAGCCGATCATCAAGGACGGCGTGCCGCAAGACCTGCTGCATTACACCGATCCGCTGCCCCAGGCGCTGGTACTCACCGCCATCGTCATCAGTTTCGCCATGACCGCGTTGTTCCTGGTGGTGTTGCTGGCGTCCCGGGGCCTGACCGGTACCGACCACGTCGATGGCCGGGAGCCTAAAGAATGAGCTGGATGCCCCATCTGATCGCCGCACCGATTCTGCTGCCGTTACTGACGGCGGCGCTGATGTTGATGCTCGGCGAAAAACACCGCCCGCTCAAAGCCCGGATAAACCTGTTCTCGAGCCTGCTGGGCCTGGGGATTTCCGTACTGTTGTTGCAGTGGACCCAGGCGCAAGGCGTGCCTGGTTCCATCGGCGTGTACCTGCCGGGTAACTGGCAGGCCCCCTTTGGCATCGTACTGGTGGTCGATCGCCTGTCGGCGCTGATGCTGGTGCTGACCGGAATCATCGGCGTCAGCGCCCTGCTGTTCGCCATGGCCCGCTGGGACAGTGCCGGCGCAAGTTTCCACGCGTTGTTCCAGATTCAACTGATGGGCCTCTACGGGGCTTTCCTGACCGCTGACCTGTTCAACCTCTTCGTGTTTTTCGAAGTGCTGCTGGCGGCGTCTTATGGCTTGATGCTGCACGGCTCGGGGCGCGCCCGGGTGTCGTCGGGCCTGCATTACATTTCGATCAACCTGCTGGCCTCGTCGCTGTTCCTGATTGGCGCGGCGCTGATCTATGGTGTCACCGGCACCCTGAACATGGCCGACCTGGCGCTGAAGATCCCGCTGGTGCCGGAAGCCGATCGCGGCTTGCTGCATGCCGGCGCGGCGATTCTGGCCGTGGCCTTCCTGGCCAAGGCCGGGATGTGGCCGCTGAACTTCTGGCTGGCCCCGGCCTACTCCTCGGCCAGTGCCCCGGTGGCGGCGCTGTTCGCGATCATGACCAAGGTCGGCGTCTACACCCTGCTGCGTCTGTGGACCCTGCTGTTCTCCGGCCAGGCCGGGGCGTCGGCATACTTTGGCGGCGACTGGCTGACCTACGGCGGCATGGCGACAATTATCTGCGCGGCGTTGGCAATCCTCGCCACGCAGCGCCTGGAGCGCATGGCCAGCCTGAGCATCATGGTGTCGGCGGGCATCCTGTTGTCGGCCATCGGTTTTGCCCAGCCGAGCCTGATCGGCGCGGCGCTGTTCTATCTGGTCAGCTCGACCCTGGCGCTGAGCGCGCTGTTCCTGCTGGCGGAACTGATCGAACGCTCGCGCACGGCCATCGAGATGCCGCTGGACGATGAAATCGAAGCGCTACCGCGACCATTGCAATCCTCACCGCCGACCAAGGGCATCAACCTCGATGACGATCAGAAAGCAGTGGTCGGTCAGGTGATTCCCTGGACGATGGCCTTCCTGGGCTTGAGTTTCATTGCCTGTGCGTTGCTGATCATCGGCATGCCGCCGCTCTCCGGGTTCATCGGCAAACTCGGCTTGCTCAGCGCCCTGCTCAACCCGTTGGGCCTCGGCGCCTCGGGCGAGCAGCCGATATCGAACGCGGCGTGGAGCCTGCTGGCGCTGTTGATCCTGTCCGGGCTGGCTTCGTTGATCGCCTTCTCGCGCCTGGGCATCCAGCGTTTCTGGACGCCTGCAGAACGCCCGTCACCGGTGCTGCGGCGCCTGGAATGCGTGCCGATCTTTGCCCTGCTGGCCTTGAGCATCGTGCTGACCTTCAAGGCCGAACCGCTGATGCGCTACACCCAGGCGGCCGCCGACACCTTGAACAATCCGCAGCAATACGTGATGGCGGTACTCGGCACCCGCGCCGTACCCAGCCCCGAAGCCAAGGCTGCGATGCAGGAGGTGCAACCATGAAACGTCTGTTCCCTGCCCCCTGGTTGTCGTTGGCCCTTTGGGTGCTGTGGCTGGTGCTGAACCAGTCCATCAGCCCGGGCAACCTGCTACTGGGTGCGATACTGGGTTTTTGCGCACCACTGATGATGCGCAAGCTGCGACCGCTGCCGATCCGTATTCGTCGTCCCGGAGTAATCCTGCGCCTGATCTTCCTGGTCGGCTGTGACGTGCTGGCGTCCAACCTCGCCGTCGCCTGGGGCGTGTTGAACGCCGGCCGACGGCCACCACACTCGAGGTTCATCAAGGTGCCGCTGGACCTGCGTGACGCCAACGGCCTCGCGGCGCTGTCGATGATCACCACGGTGATTCCCGGTACGGTCTGGTCGGAGCTGGCACTGGATCGCAGCATTTTGCTGTTGCATGTGTTCGATCTGGATGACGAGGCGCATTTCATCCAGCACTTCAAGGCGACTTATGAGCGCCCCTTGATGGAGATCTTCGAATGAGCGCCCTGCTTTCGAATGCGGTTCTGTTCAGCCTGTTCATTTTCTCGCTGGCGATGGCGCTGACGCTGATTCGCCTGTTCAAAGGTCCATCGGCACAGGACCGGGTTCTGGCGCTGGATTACCTGTATATCCTCGCCATGCTGATGATGCTGGTGCTGGGGGTCCGCTATGCCAGTGACACCTACTTCGAAGCGGCGCTGCTAATCGCACTGTTCGGCTTCGTCGGCTCATTTGCCCTGGCGAAATTCCTGCTGCGTGGCGAGGTGATCGAATGAATGAGCTGGGTCAGTTGTCTTTGTGGGTCGAGATCCCGGTGGCGATCCTGCTGGTGGTCAGCAGCCTGTTCGCGTTGATCGGCGCCATCGGCCTGCTGCGTTTGAAGGACTACTTCCAGCGCATGCATCCGCCGGCGTTGGCCTCGACCTTGGGCGCCTGGTGCGTGGCCCTGGCGTCGATCATCTTTTTCTCGGCGCTCAAGTCGAGCCCGGTGTTGCACGCCTGGCTGATCCCGATTCTGCTGTCGATCACCATGCCGGTCACCACCTTGCTGCTGGCGCGTGCGGCGCTATTTCGTAAACGCATGGCCGGGGATGATGTGCCGGCTGAGGTCAGCAGTCGGCGGACTGAAAGTGGTCGTTGATTGCAAAGGGTTGTGGTGAATGGGAAGGCCTCATCGCGAGCAGGCTCGCTCCCACATTAGATCTTCAGTGAACACAACATTCGTGTACACCCGGGGCCAGTGTGGGAGCGAGCCTGCTCGCGATGGCGATAGCCCGGTCGCCTCAAGCCCACGCGACGGCTAACAACCCCGCCCCCAACACCACACACAGCGGTGAATAGGCCCAGGTGTCGAGGCGCGCGAACTTCGATCCGGCCTGCTCCTTGAAAAAACCGACCAGGTTCGAATCACCGATCGCGCGGGCAAACATCAGCAAGGCGATTGCACTGATCAGCCATTGCAGCGACCAGTGCCCGACTGCCGGCACAAACAGGCCAACCCGCAGACACACCATCAAGGCTATCAGCAACAATCCGACAGCCACCGCCAGGGTTCCCAGCGCAGAAGGTTTGAAAGCCGGCCGCAGCCCTTCCTCCGCACCGTCTTGTACCTGTGGTACCACAGCGTCACTGGCCCAACGACCGCCGAGCGCCCAGTACAAATGAATCAGGCTGATCAGCACAAACGCGGCGACGATCCATTGGGCAAGCACAAACGTCATGAGCGGGGTTCCTGGAATCAATGGCTGAAGCAACAGCCTAGACCAGAGTTTTTATCAGTGCGTTGTTCCACGGCAATGTTGCAGTCACGCACCATGAAATTCGCCTGAACGCTGCCCCTTCATTGATCGATTCGCTGCACTACAGACTGGCAGAGACCTTGTCTGCGACATCCTTGGGCAACCACGCCCGCCAGACCTCCGGGTGCGCCTTCATGAAGGCTTCGGCCGCCTGGCGCGGCGCGGTATGGTTCTCGCTGATTTCGGCCAGGGCCTTGTTCAACGGCCCGATAGGCAGGTCGACCTTGCTGAAAAACTCGGTCACCTGCGGATACTGTTTCTGGAACGGTGCGGATACCCCAATCGACAGTTTCGAGGGCAGCGAGCGTGTTGGTTTTGGATTGGGGTTATCGGCATCGGTCAGGGTCTTCCAGGCCTCGGCATCAAACGGCGGCTCTTCCAGCTGAATCAGCTTGAAGCGCCCGAGCAACGGGGTTGGTGACCAGTAATAAAACAGCACCGGCTTGCCACGGCGAATGGACGAGGTGATCTCTGCGTCCAGCGCCGCCCCGGAACCGCTGCGAAAATTCACATAGCTGTCCGTCAGGCCATAGGCCTTGAGCTTCTGCTTGTTGACCACTTCCGAGGTCCAGCCGATCGGGCTATTGAGGAAACGGCCTTTGCCGGGGCTTTCCGGATCGCTGAAGACATCCTTGTAGCGCGGCAGGTCCGACACGCTGCGCAAGTCCGGCGCCAATGGCTTGATGCCTTTGGCCGGATCGCCCTTGATCACGTATTCCGGCACCCACCAGCCTTCGGTTGCACCTTTGACCGTATCGCCGATACTCGCCACCTTGCCTTCAGCCTCGGCCTTGACCCAGACCGGACTGCGACCGGCCCACTCTTCGCCAATGACCTGAATGTCATTGTTGGCCAGCGCGGTTTCCAGGGTAATGGTGGTGCCCGGCAAGGTATCGGTCGGCAGGCCGTAACCCTTCTCGACAATGATCCGCAAAATGTCGGTGATCAGACTGCCGCTTTCCCAGTTCAGGTCAGCGAAGTGGATCAGCGCCGGGGCGGCGATTACGGTCACGGGCGACACCAACAGACCAACGGTGGTTAGCAGACTTCCCAACAGCAGTCGAAACCCTTTCATGCGTTACACCTCATGCTGTTCACAGCCATGGCAGGACGGCTTTGCGCACAAAGGCCGCGCACCTGCGAATACTCAGTCAACTGACTGTAGTAGAGGTTTGTGCGTTCGAGGTCCAACGATCAACTTTCAGAAGAGTCCTGCAAGTGCTGCAACTCCCTTCGCACCATGCTGGCGTACTCCGCCGGACGCAAGGTGTAGATCTGTGATGCCACCCAGCTTAACCAGGCGCCCTGCAAAACAGCTTTTTGAGCGAACAGGCGCTGGGCTTGTGCGCGAGCACTGTCGAGGTTCTGCTCATGGAAGTCGGCCCGGGACAGGCTCATTTATTCGCTGGCCTTGAACGTTATGAGCTCGCCCTTGCGCCACTTGGCAGCTTTGCCGGTTACCGCTTTCAAGGTTTTGGTCAGGCCTTCCTGTAGCTGTTGGTGAGCGGCAAACACCGTCACTACGCTATGGCCTTCCTTGAACAGAATGGCGTGGCCGTCTGCCGTGGTCACAAATGCGTAATCACCGAGGCCGTAGACCGTCAGTTTGATCTCGCGAAACTTGATTTCGAATTTGCCACCTTCGCGACTCGGCAATACCGCTGCGCGGAAATGATCGCCGACCTTGAGCTCCAGGCGAGGCTTGTCGTCCACCACCAGTGCCGACTCGGTGTCGATCTCGGCGACGTAAATACCTTCAGGGGTCTGTTCGGTGATGTAAACGAAACGTGATTGAAACTGCTTGACCAGCTTTGCGCGCAGATCACCCAGCACGAACAAAGCATGCATATCGAGATTACTTACTGCCAAGGAAACATCCCCACATCTGAAAATGACGCTACCCGCAGAAAAAACAGGCAGCAGAAAAACGGTCATACCGAAAATGTCGCAACAATGACCAAGCTGAAATCGTGAAGCGAGCAGAAAGCTCCTTCATCGCAGGGTAGGAAAAGACTACTGGAATGCCCATCCTCCCGTCTTCCCTGGCGGTCGTCAGATGCTGAAGGAAATCGCCCTTCTAACGGCCAGAGAATACTGGACTATCTACTTTAGGGAGAAAACTCTTTAAAAAAAGCACTTTTCTGACATATCGCCAGAAAAAAATTGCTTTAGATAAGCATGGACCTCCAACCCGTGGAGGCGATTCTAGAGCAGCCATGCGCCCCTAGACTACCTAAAGCGACGTGTATCCGTCGGCAAACCATAGAAAAGGAATTCATATGAGCACGCTGACCCCCTCTGCCCAGCGCACAAACACCCCGACCTATAGCCCTCACCTGCGTTATCAGGTGGTTCTGGCGGGTAACCGCTTTTTCCATATCAAAGAAACCGCAACGGGTCGTGTAAGAGGTTTCCGTGGTGACCACAACGAAGCCTGCGCTCTCGCCAGAAACCTCGAAACTCGCCTCTGACACACCCGATTGCGTTTGCCTGCGCTGTCGTTTCGTCACACCGATGACTTAACTGCGCCGCAGGCAAGCAACAACTGCCATACTGCCCGACCATTGAAACTCAGCCCCTTCGGCAGGCTGCGTTGAAAACAACAGAATAATTTCCAAGGGAAGGCGTACGTGACGGAATTTGATATCGGCGATTTTTTTATTTGGGGTGAAGCCAGAGACGTCGATGGCGAATTCCAGGCGGTGATCGTCATGCGTGCCAAGCCGCCGCTGGCCACCGTGACTTACCACCAGGTCGAGAAAGACCGCTGGTTCAAGACCAAAGACGTCGCCGCCGCCGCAGCCATGGAATCTGCCAAGGCGCTGAAGCTTGCTGTTGATGGAGGCGCATTGAAAGCCTGATCGACAGGTCGCGACTTGAGCAGTCTCATTAGCAAAAACGATTTAATGCAGGCTGTCGGTTTTTTCGGCGTTCAGTTGCGCCAACCAGGCAGCCTTGCATTCCTCGGCCTCATTACGGCTTGAGAATGCAGTGCCACGCTGCTCGCCATTGAGCAAGACGACCCAGCACACGCTTTGCCCCGCTGCCCGCAATCCGGCAGGCACGCCACTGCCAATCATCACCGCCACATCGACTTTGCTTTGCATGAGAGCACCTCGGAATTTTTCATTAGCTTCCTAACAATATAGAAATGTTAATGAGTCCCGCTCCCTGGAAATAGCCGCCTGCCTGCACAATTTCCTTGCATAACCGGTAACAATCACATGTCCCCGGGACCAGCCTTACCGTGGGCTTTCAGGTTTGTAACCCAACCGCAGTCCACCCCAATGCCGCCCTTTGAGCATGATCGGAACCGACAAATCATGCATCAATTCGCCCGTATCACGAGTATAGGTCTGAAGTAACACAGGCTGTTGATGGCTGCCACAGCGAATACCGGTACGGTCACTGAATTTGCGTTTGGTGCGGTTGTGCAACGTGTCGACGTTTACGTCGCCAGTCAGCGGCTGACTGAAGATCGCATTGTGCGTCGGTACGTAGCCTTGCTGGGTACAGGCGATCGCAAACACCAGACCTTCATGCCGCTTGAGCAACGGTTCCTGAATTCCCGGCAGCACCTGATCGGCGTAGCGGTCAAAACGGGTCTGGAACTTGGTCGGCGCCGTGTTGGGAATTGCCTGATAGTTGCGGTCGAACAGGTCCTCCAGACTGATGCGCCCCTGGTCGATGTCCTGCGCGAAACGCTCAGCGATCTGACTGGCACCTTCGCGTGCCAGGTCGTAGATCCGTTGGTGGTAGTCGTCCAGTCCGACTTCGGCGAGGCGTTCGCTGATGGTCTCGGCCTGCCCCTCCATTTGCACCGCCGCTTGCGCCAGGTGCCGGGTTTGCTGATCACTGACTGCCAGATCGCTGCGCATCTGTTCGACGGCATGAAACAGACTGTCCAGTTGTTGGTGATTATTGCTTGAGCCACTGGCGATTTCACCAACCTGGGCTTCAACCCCGGCGGCCAGTCGGGCGATGTTTTGCAATTGTTGCCCGGTGTGCTCGACTTGCTCGACACCGCTGTTCAAGTCACTGGACAACTGGCGGATCTGCTCGACCACCTGCGCGGTGCGCTGCTGGATATCGGCCACCATCAACCCGACCTCCTCCGTTGCGGCAGCGGTGCGCCCGGCCAACCCGCGGACTTCATCGGCGACCACCGCAAAACCACGGCCATGCTCCCCGGCCCGCGCCGCTTCAATCGCCGCGTTCAGCGCCAGTAGATTGGTCTGGCTGGCGATCGTCTGAATCACCAGCGTCACTCGCTGAATGTCTTCACTGCGCACACTCAGGGCTTCAATCAGCTCACGGCTGTCGTTGGCGCGCACACTGAGCTGGTGCATTCGCGTGATGGATTCGGCCAGCACGGTGCTTCCCAGAACACTGCTCTGGTGGGCTTCGCTGGCGGCGCTCAAGGCTTGCTGGCTGAGTTGCGAAGTTGCTTTCTCTGTCCCGATCATGACTTCGGCACTGCTGACGATTTGCGCGGCAGCATCGAGTTGCGACTGCAGTTTGTCGGCCAACTGCTTGACCGAATAGGCCACTCCCGCAGCAGACAGCGCGTTATGACTGGTGGAATAAGAAAGATCGCGGGTCAGCTCGGTGATCGCACTGGACGTGTCGGCGACGGGAACGTCGACGCTTGCCCGCGAACGCAGACGGGGCAGCCAGATAATCAGCACGGCCACCGGTAAACAGAGGTAAAGCGGCCAGCCGCCAAGTGCCAAGGCGCACAGCAACAGCATCAAGGCGGCGCTTTGCAGCGCAGGCATCAACCAGCGCGCATCCGTCTTGGGTGAAACCCGTGATTGCGCCGCTGCGCCAGCCAAAGATCCGTCGCGTGCCATGTTCGTTACCCCCACTGCGTTTTCTATTTGTTGTGTCAGCATTAAGCGCCACTAGAAGGCCATTATCTATGGTCCATTAGTCGCGGTGCTTGCAGCAGATCAATAGAAGTGCGGGGATATTTTCCGGGCGGCAAAAAGCTTCGCGGGCAAACCCGCTCCCTCAGGTGAAGGGTGACCTGTGGGAACGGGCTTGCCCGCGAATGGGCGCTACTGAATCAGGCCTGACGCTGGTGCTTGTCGATTTGCTCGTGACGCTCTTGAGCTTCGATGCAGTACTTGGTGGTCGGGCTGATCAGCAGGCGCTTCAGGCCGATTGGCTCGCCGCTGTCGTCGCACCAGCCGAAGGTGTCGTCGCCGATACGCTCCAGCGCTCGTTCCAGCTGAGGCAGCATGCGCTGATCACGATCAATGGCGTTGACCAGCCAGGTGCGCTCTTCTTCGACCGAAGCCGCGTCAGCCGGGTCAGCCGGGGTATCCAGGCTCTCAATGGCGATGCGGTTCTGTTCGATGCGCTCGTGGGTTTCCACTTTCATGGCTTGCAGCAGCTCAGTGAAAAAAGCCTGTTGCTCGGCATTCATGTAGTCATCCGCCGGCATGGCCAGCAACTTTTCCTTTGTCATTGATTTCTCTATAAAAAATACGTGCATTAAGGCGAATCAGGGAGCTTTCCGGTCGACCCGCAAGGCCTCGGAAAGGCGCCGTACATTCCAAGCGCCACCCGGCACTCAATTTACGAGGGGCGGCAGTCTAAGGCCGACTTGCAACCTCAGCAACTGAAAAGACAGGGAATTTGTCCGATAAAGCCCTTAAATTGCTCTCTGGCAAGCTTTGAGGCGGTTATCGGAGTGCGTTTATAGCAAGAAATTCAATCGAGCGGCTGTATATAGAAGACAAACGGCTACGCCACGCTTGCCTGCGTGGCGTATTTCACCGCAAAAAGTGCCTTTGGAACACGGTTTCGACCTTTATCCCGCCGATCACCGCCGAATTGTCGTTAAGGTTTTTCCAGTGCGAGATATGGGTATTGCGAAGTACAACCGTTGGACGCCGGACCTGTGGGAGCGAGCCTGCTCGCGATGCAAGCGCTGCGGGTTTCCTGGAACACCGCGGTGATGCTATCGCGAGCAGGCTCGCTCCCACACAAGCATTGCTCTCATGGAGGGGACTTTCAGCGCTTGAGTTTGCGCTTGTTGCGGTATTGGTCGATGACCACCGCGACCACGATGATCAGGCCTTTGATGATGTCCTGGATGTAGGCGTCGACGCCGACGAAGGTGAAGCCGCTGGCCATTACCCCGAGGATCAGCGCGCCGATCACCGTGCCGGTAATGCGCCCCACGCCACCCGCCAGGCTGGTACCGCCGATCACCGCTGCGGCAATCGCGTCCAGCTCATACGACATGCCCATCCCGGCCTGTCCGGTTGCGGCACGGGCCGACGCTACCACGCCCGCCAGCCCCGCCAGCAACCCGGCGATGCTGTAGACGATCACCAGATGGCGTTTGACGTTGATCCCGGAGGTGCGCGCCGCCTGCATGTTGCCGCCGATGGCGTAGGTGTATTTACCGTACTTGGTGTAGCGCAGTGCGATGTGGAAGATCACCGCCACCACCAGAAAGATGATCACCGGCATCGCGCCGTGGCCGATGGCCGTGTAGGAATCCGAGAGCATGCTCACCGGCTGGCCTTCAGTGTAGTAACGCGCCAGGCCACGGGCCGAAACCATCATGCCCAAGGTGGCAATGAACGGTGGAATCCCGGTGACGGCAATGATGCTGCCATTGATTGCCCCCGCCAGCAGCCCGACGCCGAGCCCGGCAATCACCGGAATCCACACCGGCAGGTCAGTCAACGACGGAAACACCGCCCGGGCGAAATCCGAAGTCTGCGCCAGGCTGGCGGCGATCATTGCCGATAAGGCCAGCACCGAGCCCGACGACAGGTCGATACCGGTGGTGATGATCACCTGGGTCACGCCAATCGCCAGCAGGCCGATAATCGACACTTGCAGGATCATCAGGACCAAGCGCTGGGAGTTCATCAAAAAGCTCTGGTCGCGCACGATCCAGCCGAACACTTCAAACACCAGGCCAATGCCGATCAGCACCAGAAAAATACTCAGCTCGGTCGGTAAACGCCGACGACTCTTGACCGGTGCCATGGCAGGCTTGTTTTCCAGTATCGCGTTCATATCCACTCATCCTTCAAATGAAATCCGGCATCGAATACAGACCTGTGGCGAAGGAGCTTGCTCCCGTTCGAGTGCGTAGCGCTCGCCAGATCTACGGTATATCCGAGACATTGGGGCCGCTCCGCAGCCCGGCGGGAGCAAGCTCCCTCGCCACAGATACGGCGTTCACCCTTGACTTAATGGCGTACAGACATGCCCGAGGCGAGTTGCATGACCCGCTCCTGGGTCGCCTCGCTGCGGTCGAGCGTGCCCATCAGGTCGCCCTCGTGCATGACCATCACCCGGTCGCTCATACCAAGTACTTCCGGCAGCTCCGACGAAATCATGATCACCGCCATGCCTTCGCTGGCGAGATAGGAGATCAGCCGGTAAATCTCGGCTTTGGCGCCGACATCGATGCCGCGGGTCGGCTCATCGAGAATCAGGATGCGCGGGTTGGTCATCAGCCAACGGGCGAGCAAGGCTTTTTGCTGGTTGCCGCCGGACAAGGTGTCGATGCACTGCTCCAGCGACGGGGTTTTCACCCGCAGCTTCTTGCACATGTCTTCGCACAGGGCGCGCAAGGCTTTCTGCTGGATAAAGCCGTTGCCGACGTAATGCGGCAGCACCGCCATTTCCATGTTTTCCAGGACCGACAGGCACGGGAACAGGCCACTGAGCTTGCGATCCTCGGTCAGCAACGCAAAGCCCTTCTCGATGGCCATGTGCGGATCGCTGATACGCACCGGTTGGCCGTCGAGACAAATTTCACCGCCGTCGCTGGGGGTGATGCCGAAAATCGCTTCGGCGACGTTGGTCCGGCCCGAGCCCATCAGCCCGGCGATGCCGAGGATCTCGCCAGCATGCAAGTCGAAGGAAACGCCCTGGAAAACCCCGTCCAGACGCAAGTCACGTACTGACATCAACAGATCGCCAATCGGTTTCTCGCGCACCGGGAACAACTGGCTCAGTTCACGCCCGACCATCATCGAGATCAGGCTGTCGCCATCCATGCTGTCGGCCCGTTGCAGGCCAATGTAGGCGCCGTCACGGAACACCGCGACTTCGTCGGCGATGCTGAACACCTCGTTCATTTTGTGGGTGATATAGATGATGCCCTTACCCTGGGTCTTGAGGTCGGCAATGATCGAGAACAGGTGGGCGACTTCCTTGTCGGTGATCGCCGAGGTCGGTTCGTCCATGATCAGGATGTCCGAGTCGTAGGACACCGCTTTGGCGATCTCGACCATCTGCCGCTCGGCGATGCTCAGGTTGCCGACCTGCTCTTCCGGGTCGAGGTTGATCCGCAGTCGTTCGAGCAATTGCGCGGTGCAACGGTGCATTTCCCGGTGGTCGATCATGTGGAAACCGTTGAGCTGCTCGCGACCGATCCAGATGTTCTCGGCGATGCTCATGTGCGGCATCAGGTTGAGTTCCTGGTGGATCATCGCGATCCCGGCCTGCAGGGCTGCCAGCGGCGTATCGAAGGTCACCGGCTTACCGCGCAGACGCAGCTCACCGGCATCCGGCTGATAGATGCCGGCGATGATTTTCATCAGGGTGGATTTGCCGGCGCCGTTCTCGCCCATCAACGCCAGCACCGAACCCGGACGCACCCGCAGCTGGACATCGGACAAGGCCACCACACCGGGGAAACCCTTGCTGACGTTGACGATCTCCAGCAGGTACGGCTCATCGACAGGTACGGCGTTTGGCTGGACACCCACCAACGGGATGCTCGAAGCGGTCGCTGAAGCGAACATGATCAGGTACTCCATCAGCAAGGTTGGCAATGCCACCTTGCGTGCTTATTGTTGTTTTTGAACGGACTGACTATTTGAACTGGTCAACGTTTTCCGGAGTGATCAAGCGATACGGCACCCACACGGCTTGCTCGACCGGTTCGTTCTTGGCCATCTTCACGGCGGCGTCGATGGAGTCGACAGCCTGGCCATTGGCGTCCTGGAACACCGAGACCGCCAGATCACCTTTCTTCACGGCGCGCAGGCCGTCGGGAGTACCGTCGACGCCGGCGATCAACACACTACCCTTTTCCACGCCGGCCTGTTTCAAGGCCATGGCCGCGCCGATGGCCATTTCGTCATTGTTGGAGACGATGGCGTCGAATTTGCGGCCCTGGGTCAGCCAGTCGTTGACCAGCGTCATGCCTTTATCGCGCGACCAGGTACCGGTCTGTTCCTGGTCGATCTTGATGCCCGGGTATTTGGCCAGCACCTCTTTGACGCCTTTGGTGCGGTTGGTGGTGGAGTTGTTGGCGAGGTCGCCGAGCAGGATCACGATGTCACCCTTGCCTTTCATTTTTTCGGCGAGGTACTGCATCTGCATCTGGCCGGCTTCCAGATCATTGGAGGCCACGGTAATCACGCCTTTGGGCAGGTTCAGGTCATCCGGACGACGGTTGACGTAGACCAGCGGAATTCCGGCCTTGACCGCCGCTTCGGTGATTTTTTTGGTCGCGGCGGTATCCACCGGATTCACCACGATGGCGTCGACTTTCTGGCTGATGAAACTTTCGACCTGGCTCAGTTGCTTGACCACGTCGCTGCGAGCGTCTTCGAACTGCAGTTTGACGCCATCGGGCATGGACTTGGCTTGCTTGTCCATGGATTCGCGCAAGTAGGTCAACCAGGTGTCATCGAACTGGGACATGCTGACGCCAATCCTCAGGTCAGCGAGTGCAGCGCCGCTGGCAAGCATCAGGGACAGGGCAAGCGAGGCGAAACGGATCTTGGTCTTCATGAAAAGTCTTTCTCCACATTCTTGTAGGTTTTATGGATAAGGCGCAGGACGAATTCAGTGAGTGGGCAAGCGAACGATCGGTGCGCCGGGAATGCAGCACACCAAGGCGCCCTTGCGTTGAACGCAAAGGCAACCGGAAAGGGAAAAGGTTTGAACACGAGGCAGGAACGCGCTACGTAAAACGTGCAGAGCAGAGCTGAAGGTTTTCATCGACGGTACCTATCGTTGTTTCTTGTTTTTGTTTCGCCCTCCCCGCACTCAAGACTGGCTTGAGGTCGATCGGGACGTTGATAGTCGGCAACCTGGAAATGACTTTATTGGAATTTAATTTCCATATCAACTCATTTTAGAATTTTATTCTGATTTTATTCCATGACCACATGCAGGCTTCATTTCAATCGCCTGATGGCGCTCGAAACTCAGCCGTGCGGCGTCTAGAACGCGGGTGGTCGCCAGTGCATCACGGGCCTCGACCGGCAGTGGGCCAGCGCCTTGCAACGCGGTTTGCAGCTGTAAATAGAACTGGTTCCAGCAACCGCGCTCAGACGGAATTCGCTCGCGCTCTTCACCGTGCTCGAACCAGCCCCAGCGTCGATGCTCTTCAACGCCCCAGCGATCACCTTCGGACGTTGGCGTCAGCCCGGCCAGCGCCAGGGCCTCTTGTCCGTCCAGACCGTCGACGCTGTAGCAACCCACCGTGCCGTTGACCCGAAAACGTGGCCCGGGATTGTTTTGCAGGCAACTGCCGCTCAAGTGCGAGGTCACGCCATTGGCATGGGTCAGCGAAAGGAAAAAGCCGTTGTCGAAAAGCTGCTCCTGATTGAGGTAGTCCAGCTCGGCATAAACCCGCGTTACCGGTCCGAACAGTTGCAGCGCCTGATCCACCAGATGACTGCCCAGATCGCGCAGGAATCCGCCACCGCTGCCCTTGCCCACCGACTGCGGCGAATAGCGTTCTACGCTGGATTCAAAGCGGGTGACTTGTCCCAGCGCACCGGAGTCGATGAGTTTGCGTACCGTGAGAAAGTCCGAATCCCAGCGCCGGTTTTGATAAACGCTGAGCGGGACCTTGCGCAGCTCGGCAGCGGTCACCAGTGCTTCGGCCTGTTGAGCATCGGCGGCGAAGGGTTTGTCGCAGACCACCGCGACCCCGTGTTCAATCGCTTCGAGTACCAGCTCCGCTCGGCCCTCCAGTGTGGTGGAAATCACCAGCACATCGACCCCGGCCTCCACTAATTGGCCAATGTTGTCGAACGCCGGGACGCCGGGGTATTCAGTCGCCAATAGCTGACGGCGCTCGGGTGAACGCGTGACCACACCGACGAAAGTCGCCGCCGGCAAACTGCTGATCAGCGGCGCATGAAAAAACCGGCCACCGTGGCCGTAACCGACAAGTCCGATTCGCATGAAGCTTTCCTTTTGGCGCTGAACAAAACGGGGAATAAGATCAGACATCAATCCTGTGGCGAGGGAGCTTGCTCCCGCTGGACTGCGCAGCAGTCCTGAAACCTGCAACCGGTTCCTCCAGGTAGAGCCCATTGGCAGGTTTTACGTTCGCTACGCGACCGAGCGGGAGCAAGCTCCCTCGCCACAATGTCTGGAGGCGTTCCCGAAAATGCTTATCGACACAACTCGCGGGTCACGCGCTCTAGCATCATCCGGTTGGACTCATCCGGGCGATCTTCCCAGGCGAACACCGAGACCGTGGCGATGCCGTCGAACTTGATCTCGCGCAGGGTGTTGAAGAACGCGTCCCAGTCGACCTCGCCCTGACCGATGTCCAGATGCTGGTGCACGGTGGCCGTAACGCCCGGCGGGTTGACGATGTAGCGCAGCCCCGACGACGCCTTGTGGTTGTAGGTGTCGGCGATGATCAAGTGGCTGAGTTTGGAGCCCGCGTACTTGAGCATCGAGGCGATGTCGCCTTTGCCGTCGTCGTAGAAGAAGGTGTGCGGCGCTGCGTAGAGGTAGTTGATCCAGTCGCGATCGAGGCCGCGAATGATGTCGACCGACTCGTTATTGCGCTCGCAGAAGTCATACGGATGCGCCTGGATATCTAGCTTGATGCCTTCGCGTTCAAACTCGGGAATCAGCTCGTCCATGGAACGCATGAACTGGTTCTCGCAGACCAGCGGGTTGTCCGACTGACCGGTGAACTCGGTGTTGACCAGCTCACAATCCATTTCGACGGCAATCTGGATCGCGCGCTTCCAGTTACGCACCGCCGCCACCCGCAAGCCTTCATCGGCGGCGGCCCAGTGGTACATCGGGAGCAAGGACGAGAGCTTCACCCCGGTATCGCTCAGGGCTTTGCGAAACTCCTTGATCCGCGCCTTGTCGACACGCGGAGCCTTGTAAAACGGCAGGAAATCTTCCCGGGGTGAAAGCTCGATGTGCTCGTAACCGAGCTCGGCGACCTTGTCGACCATCTTGCCCAGGGACAGAGTGCGGTACATGTAGGGGTCTAGTGCGATGCGCATTTTGTTGTTCTCCTTAACCAAGGCCAGAGCCCATACATCAACCCTGTGGGAGCGAGCCTGCTCGCGATAGCGGAAGGTCAGCCAACATTGATGTTGAATGTGCCGCCGTCATCGTCGGATCGCCGCCCGGAGCAGGCTCGCTCCCACATTGGGTTGTGGTTAGCCGTAGAAGTGGGGGCGGTCTGGCAGTGCGACGTTGATGATCGCCCCGCTCTGCTGTGCTTCGATGCAGGCATCCGCCGCCACGGCTGCGGCAAAACCGTCCCACGCCGACGGCCCGCCGACCTGCCCGGCGCGTACGCCATCGATAAAGGCCTGCAACTCAACGTCGTAGGCGGCGATGAAGCGGTCCTTCCAGTCCATCAGAATCGCGTTGGACAACTTGGCCCCGCTGCGCATCTGCACCTGCGACGGCTCTGGCAGCTTGGCGATGCCGGTCTCGCCAACCACTTCGCACTGAATGTCATAACCGTACTGGCAGTTAACGAAGACTTCGACGTCGATGCGCGTGCCCTTGGCGGTTTCCAGCAGGACGATTTGCGGGTCTTTCAGATGGGCGTGGGCCTTGCTGGTCTTGCGCGGAAACACCACTTGTACCGACACGTAATCGTCGTCGAGCAACCAACGCAGCACATCCAGTTCATGGATCAGCGTGTCGGTGATCGCCATGTCGGTCTTGTAGTTCTCACCCACGGTCGGGTTGCGGTGAGCGCAATGCAGCATCAGCGGCTCGCCGATCTGGCCACTGTCGATCACCGCTTTGAGTGCCCGGTAACCCTCATCGTACGGGCGCATGAAACCGACCTGCACCAGACGTTTGCCGTGGGCCACTTCGGCCTCGACGATCTTGCGGCAGCCCTCGGCGGTGACCGCCAACGGTTTCTCGCAGAACACCGGTTTACCCGCCGCAATCGCCGCCAGCACGAACTCTTCGTGGCTCGGGCCCCAGGAGGTGACCAGAATCGCTTCGACGTCCGGCGCCTTGATCAGCGCGTGGCCGTCCGGGTACACCTCGGCGGTCAGCTTCAGGTCGGCAACCACTTTGGCGGCCTGCTGCAGATTAATGTCGGTGACCGCCACCACCTGACTGTTGAGCAGCGTCTGGCTGCAACGACGAATGTGATCCTGACCGATAGCGCCGGTGCCGATGACGCCTAGCTTTAAAGACATGCGAAGACTCCTTCCTGTTGAGATGGCAGAGCAATCAGTACTGACGGGCCTTGGCCAGTCGTTCATTAAGGGTTTTGGCTACCGCATCGGTACGTGCGCTGGTGGAGACCTGCGCCACGCCCACCCGCCACCAGGACAGGTATTTGTGGATCATGGTCTTGGGCAGGACCTTGATGTCGATCAGCGTCGACACCGTCTGCAACCGCGCATCGGCCAAGGCCGCTTGCAGTTGTTCGACGGTGTTGACCTTGTAGGTCTTGCAGCCATAAGCCGCCGCGCTCATGGCAAAGTCCACCGGGACGAAGCCGCCATCGAGCTTGCAGGTGGAAGGGTTGCGGAAACGGAACTCGGTGCCGAAGCTGTCCATGCCGTGTTCCATCTGCAAGTTGTTGATGCAGCCGAAGGTCATGTTGTCGAGCAGGATCACGTTGATCTTGCGCCGCTCCTGGATCGAGGTGGCCAGCTCCGAATGCAGCATCATGTACGAGCCGTCGCCCACCAGCGCATAGACTTCGCGCGTCGGTTCGGCGAGTTTCACCCCGAGCGCGGCATTGACCTCGTAGCCCATGCACGAATAACCGTACTCGACGTGGTAGGTGTTCACGCCCTTGCTGCGCCAGCTGCGCTGCAAGTCGCCGGGCAGGCTGCCGGCAGCGGCGACGATTACCGCGTCGTCGGCCAGGGTTTGGTTCAACACGCCGAGCACGCGGCTTTGGGTCAGACAGGAACCGGTCAGCTCGATGAATTCGCGCAGCACCGCCGGGTCCATGTGGTCGTTGATTTCCGGGATGAAGTCCTGGGTCTGGTATTCGACCTGATAGACCCGATCCACTTCTTCATCCAGTTGTGCCTTGGCCTGACGCGGTTGATCGCCCCAACTGGAGCGGTAATCGGCCAGCGCTTCGGACAATGCCTGCAAGCCGGACCTGGCGTCGGCCAGTACCTGCACGCCATCGAGTTTCAGCACATCGCAAGGGCTGATATTCAGGTTGAGAAACTTCACCTCGGGATGCTGGAACAGCCATTTCGACGACGTGGTGAAGTCCGAGTAGCGGGTACCGATGCCGATGATCAGATCGGCTTCCTTGGCCAGCAGGTTCGCGGCCAGGCAACCGGTTTCGCCGATGCCGCCGACGTTCAGCGGATGACTGGAAACTACCGCACTCTTGCCGGCCTGAGTCTCGGCGAAGGGAATGTCGAATCGTTCGGCAAACGCCTGCAACGCGGCATTCGCGCCCGAGTATTTGACCCCGCCGCCGCAGATGATCAGCGGTTTGCGCTTGCCTTTGAGTAGCGCCACGGCATCGCCGAGCATGGCTTCGGTGGCCGGGCGACGGTCGATGCGGTGCACGCGCTTTTGCAGGAAGTAATCGGGGTAATCGTAGGCTTCGGCCTGCACGTCTTGCGGCAAGGCCAGCGTCACCGCGCCGGTTTCCGCCGGATCGGTGAGCACACGCATGGCGTGGATCGCCGCGCTCATCAGTTGTTCGGGACGGTTGATGCGGTCCCAGTATTTGCTCACCGCTTTGAAGGCATCGTTGGTGCTGATGCTCAGGTCGTGGAACTGCTCGATCTGTTGCAGCACCGGGTCCGGCTGGCGACTGGCGTAGACGTCACCCGGTAATAGCAGCAAGGGAATCCGGTTGGCGGTGGCGGTCGCCGCAGCGGTCAGCATGTTCGCTGCACCGGGGCCGACCGATGAAGTGCAGGCGTAGATCTTGCGCCGCAGGTTCTGTTTGGCAAAACCGATGGCGGCGTGGGCCATGCCCTGTTCGTTGCGGCCCTGATGGACGATCAGGTCACCACTGTCCTGCTCCAGCGCCTGGCCGAGGCCGAGCACATTGCCGTGGCCGAAAATAGTGAAGATCCCGGCGACGAATTTGCTTTGAACCCCATCAACCTCGACGTATTGGTTATCGAGGAATTTCACCAGGGCCTGGGCCATGGTCAGTCGTGTTGTGGTCATGTGCGATCCTTCAATATACGAAGAAACCTTGTGGGAGCGAGCCTGCTCGCGATGACGGTTTTACATTCAATATCAATGCTTGCTGTCACACCGCTATCGCGAGCAGGCTCGCTCCCACAGTTGATCTTCATTCGGCCGAAAGCGGTGTCAGGCCAGGGAGTTCTGCAGGTGATCCATGCTCGCGCCGATTGCCTGGCGGATATCCGTCAGCCCGTGCACGCTGTCGGCAAACGGCTCGAACGACAGGTAACCGCTGTAGCCGGTGCTGAGCAAGGTATCGATCTGCGCCGCGTTGCCGAGGATGTCGCCCTCGCCCACCAGCACCCGATGGCCATCGCGGATGGACGCCAGCGGCGCGCGCGCGTCCTCGACGCCCGAGATATGCACCAGCCCGGTCAGCTCAGGAAAAAACTCGTGTTCACTGGCCAGATGGTGGTGAAAGGTGTCATGCACCAGACGGAACACATCCAGCCCGCCAATGGACCTGATCGCATCCACTGCGGTGCGTTTGCGCCGCAGTGAACACTCTTCGAAACCCAGTGGCTCGATGAAACCGAGAATCCCGTATTCGCGCAGGATCGGCGCCAGTTCGCTCAATGCGGTGCGCAGGCCGGCGCTGCGTTCAGCTTCGTTGCGCGGGTCGGCGCGATCATTCAGCGGGCACATCACCAACCCTTGCGCGCCGCAATCGCGGGCATAGGCGGCGAGTTTCAGGGCGTGTGCGCGGCGCTCGTCGTTCCACACATCGAACGGGTACAGCGCATTGATCGACAGCACGCTGATCCCGTTGGCCCGGCACAACTGGCGCACACGCTCGGGCGGCGTACCGTCTTCGATTTCGATGCCCTTGAGGTCGTTGCGGATCTCGATGGCATCGGCTTTCAGGGCTACCGCCAGCTCAATGAATTCAGGCAGCGACAATCGTGGGGCAACCATACGGTTCAGGGCGAAACGCAGGGGCTGGCTCATTATTCTTGTTCTCCGCACTCAAGGTGTTTATTTGGCAGTGGGCATGCTGAATTCAGGGCCTTTGGCGATGCTGTCCGGCCAGCGCTGCATGACGCTTTTGTAGCGGCTGTAGAAACGAATGCCTTCTTCGCCATAGGCGTGGTGATCGCCGAACAACGAGCGCTTCCAGCCACCAAACGAGTGCCAGGCCATGGGTACCGGAATCGGTACGTTGATCCCGACCATCCCGACCTTGATGGTGCGGGCAAACGCCCGGGCAATACCCCCATCGCTGGTGAAGCAAGACACACCATTGCCGAATTCGTGGGCGTTGATCAGCGCCACCGCGCTGGCGAAATCCGCAACCCGGACGATGCCCAGTACCGGACCGAAGATTTCCTGCTGGTAGATGCTCATCTCGGTCGTGACCTTGTCGAACAGCGTTGCACCGACAAAGAAACCGTTCTCCGCACCCGGCACCTTGAAGCCGCGGCCATCGACGATCAGCTGCGCGCCCTGGGCCACGCCTTGATCGATGAAGCCTTCGACCTTGGCCTTGTGCTCGGCGGTGACCAGCGGCCCCATGTCGCTGTCGCCCCGCATACCGTTGCCGACCTTCAACTGATCGATACGCGGTAGCAGTTTGGCAATCAGTTTGTCGCCAACGTCACCTACCGCCACGGCAATCGAGATCGCCATGCAGCGTTCGCCGGCCGAGCCGTATGCAGCGCCAATCAACGCATCGGCGGCCTGATCCAGATCGGCGTCAGGCATCACGATCATGTGGTTCTTCGCCCCGCCCAACGCTTGCACACGCTTGCCACGGGCCGTGGCTTGCTGGTGGATGTACTCGGCAATCGGCGTCGAACCGACAAACGAAATGGCTTCGATGTCCGGGTGTTGCAGCAAGGCATCGACCGCGCTCTTGTCACCCTGCACCACGTTGAACACACCGTCCGGCAACCCGGCTTCGCTGAGCAGGCGTGCCATCAGCAAACTGGCCGACGGATCACGCTCCGAAGGTTTGAGGATGAAACAGTTGCCGGTGACCAGCGCCAGCGGAATCATCCACAGCGGCACCATCACCGGGAAGTTGAACGGCGTGACCCCGGCGCAAACGCCCAGCGGTTGACGCAGGTTCCAGTTGTCGATGCCACCACCGATATTGTCGCTGAACTCGGTTTTCAGCAGGTTCGGCGCACCGCAGGCGTACTCGACGATCTCGATCCCTCGTGTCACTTCACCACGCGCATCGGAGAGCACCTTGCCGTGTTCGCGGCTGATGATTTCTGCCAGCTCGTTGTGATGACGGTCGAGCAGTTCCTTGAACTTGAACATCACCCGCGAGCGGCGCAGCGACGATTGCTCGGACCAGGCCGGGAACGCCCGCAGCGCCGAAGCCACGGCTTCATCGACGGTCTGCTGGCTGGCCAGCCCGACCCGCGCCTGAATCGCGCCAGTGGCCGGATTGAAGACATTGCTGAAGCGCTCACTGCCAGTGTCCTGCACCTGGCCGTTGAGGTAGTGGCCGATAACCGGGACGTCACTCATTGTTATTGTTCTCCGTCAGTCTTCAGAATTCAGAGGTCCAGCAGCCAGCTGTGCTGCGGATCGTTATGGAACTGCCAGACCCGCTTCGGGCCGGCCATGACATTCAGGTAATACGACTCGTAGCCATAAGGCACGCTGACCGGGTGATACCCCTTGGGCACCACCACCAGGTCGCTGTTTTCCACGGCCATGGCCTGATCGATGGAACGGTCATCGGTGTAGACCCGCTGAAAAACGAAGCCTTGCGGCGGGTTGATCTGGTGGTAATAGGTCTCTTCGAGAAAGCTCTGGTGCGGCAGGTCGTCGGTGTCGTGCTTGTGCGGCGGGTAGCTCGACGAATGCCCGGAAGGCGTGCGCACTTCCACCACCAGCAGTGAGTGCGCAGGCTCGGTGTCGGGCAGGATGTCGCAGACGTAACGGGTGTTGGCGCCCTTGCCACGGACGCTGCGCTTCATGCTGTCAGGGGTGATCAGCCGTGGGCCAAGACCTGCCGAGGCCGAACCGGGAGCAGCGCACACGGCAATCTGTACATCGCTGAGGGCGACTATCTGCGCCTGACTGCCAGGTGGCAGGTAAGCGGCGAACGGTGATTTATCTTCGAACACCGATTGGCGGTCGCCGATGTTGTCCCAGTTGAACGCGCCCTGCCCTGGCGCTTCACCGCTGACATCAACCCGACCGCTGAGCAGCACCAGGCACAGTTCTTTATCGCCCGCGCTGACCGGCAAGGTTTCGCCGAGGCTCAGGCGGTAGGCGCTGAAACCAACGTATTCCAGCGCTCCGGCGGGTAACTCGACCAGGGTTCGGCCCTTGGCGTTGCTCTTGACCAGCAGGCTCATTGTCCGGCCCTCTGATCGAGCAAGGTGCGCAAGGTCTCGTAACCTTTCCTGGCATAGACATAGCTCGGCGCGACGGCCGGATCCTGCTCGGCCTCGACCACCAGCCAGCCGTGATAATCGGCGGCCAGCAATACGTCGAGCAGCGCGGCAAAGTCGATATCACCGTCACCCGGCACGGTGAACGTGCCGTTGATGATGCAGTCCGGGAAGCTCCAGAGATTGTTGCGCGCCAGTTGCACCACCGGTTTGCGTACGTCCTTGAAATGCACGTGGCAGATGCGCCCGATGTGCTTGCGCAGCACCTCGAGCGGTTCGCCGCCGCCCATGTAGCAGTGGCCCGAATCGAACAGCAGCCCGACTTCGCTGCCGGTCAGGGACATCAGTTTATCGATGTCCGCCGGCGACTCGACGTAGGCGCCCATGTGGTGGTGATACGCCAGGCGCACGCCCTGGGACAGGGTGAAACGTGCCAGCTCGGTGAGCTTGTCGGCGTATTCCTGCCAGGCCTGCTCGGTGTGAAAACGTGGGCGTTCGACCAGCGGAATCCGTTGGCCCTGGATCGAATCGGCGACTTCGCCATAGACCAGCACCTTGGCGCCATTTTTCGCCAGCAACTCGACATGGCTGCCAATGGCCTCGATCTCTTCAGCCACCGAACGCCGGGCCAGGCGGCTGGAATACCAGCCAGAGACCAGCGCCAGGTCGTAAGGCCGCAGCACATCGCCCACCCCTTTGGCGTCCTTGGGGAATTTGCCGTTGAGTTCAAAACCTTCGTAGCCGATGTCCTTGCCTTCGCTCAGGGCAGTGCTCAACGGCGTTTCCCCACCGAGGGCCGGCAGATCGTCGTTGCTCCAGGAAATCGGGTTGATGCCAATTCGGATAGCGGGCATGGCTGCACCTTTTATTGTTTTACATAACCATTGAACGTGACGCGAAACCCTGTGGGAGCGAGCTTGCTCGCGATTGCGGTGTATCAGACGACATTGATGTTGACTGTCAGTCCGCTATCGCGAGCAAGCTCGCTCCCACAGGTTCAGTGTTCACACATTGAAAATGTTCAGCTGCGGGCCGTGCGCCAAGCATTGATCAGTTCGACAAACGTGCCCTGTACTCTCTGGATCAGCGCTTCGTCATCGATCTCACCGGCCAGCCACGCTCGGCTCGGCTCCTGGAAAATCGTCCGGCCGACTGCAAACCCTCGGCAGGTCTTGCTCTGGCTCGCTTGCGCAAAGCCTTCGGCCAGCGCTGCAGCCGGTGCATTCAGCCCCAGCAGCACCACGCCTCGGCAATAGGGGTCGCGCTCCTGGATCAGCTCGTCGAGCTGTTTCCACTCCTCGCTGCTTTGCGCCTCGATCTTCCACCAGGCCGGGAAAATGCCCAGGTTGTACAGGCGTTTGATCGCGCGATAGAGCACGTCCGGATGCGCTGACGGGTGATCCTTGGGCGGGATGATTTCCAGCAGCAGTTCATGGCCGCTGACCTGCGCCGCCTGATACAAACCCTTGATCTGCGCTTCCTGTTCCAGACGCAGCAACGGTTCGTCGTCGGGGTGAAATTGCACCAGGCACTTGATGATTTGTTCCTGCGGCCAGGCGATCAGGTTGCTGCCAATCGAGCGGCCATGTTCGAAGGCCAATGGTCGCGAACCCTGCACTTCCACCGGACGCGCCACCCACCAGCCGCGACCGGTGGCGGCATTCAGCGAATCCTGGCCGAAACGCTGGTCAGCCAGCAGACCGACATCCGCCTCGATACCCTGCCGACGCAGGTCCGCTTCGACCCGCTCCACGGCCTTGATGAACAACTGCTTGAGCTCGCCGATGCTGCTTAGCTCGCGACCGCCCTTTTGCGCCAGTTCCACCAGTTGCCCACGATGGTCAAAGGCAAAGATGAACAGCTGCTTCCAGGCTTTGCGCGGTACGCTGACCTGATGCAGGCGTTGCAATACAGCGTCCTGATCCGGCCGGGTGATTGGCACCGGGCTGTTGAACAGGTAATCCAGCTCGGCGCGGGTCGGCATCGCCGGGGCGCAGGCGTGGCGTGAAACCACCAGGCCGCCGCAGGCATTGGCCAACTGGCAGCAACGTTCGTCGCTGGCATCCTCCATCCAGCCGGCGAGGAACCCCGACATGAACGCATCGCCAGCGCCCAGCACATTGAGCACTTCGACCCGCACGCCGGGATAGATCGCGCCGTCTTCGAGACGAACCGGAATCACCCCGTGAATCACCGTGCAGCCTTGCGGCCCGAGCTTGACCACCAGGGTCGCGGCAGTCAGACGACGGACGTTGCGCAGTGCGCTCAATAAATCTTCGGCGCCACCGGCAATCAGGAACTCCTCTTCGGTGCCGACGATCAGGTCGAAACGCGGGAGGATTTTCTGTACGTGCTGGCTGACCTGCTGGTCGGCGACGAAACGGGTTTCGCCATCCGCCTTGCCCGCCAAGCCCCAAAGAACCGGCCGGTAATCGATGTCGAGAATGCGTTTGACGTTGTGCTTCTCGGCGTACTCCAAGGCCTGGATGCTCGCCTTGTAGACGCCGTCGGTAGAGAAATGCGTGCCGGTGATCAGCAAGGCTTTGCTGGAGGCGATAAAGGTTTCGCTGATGTCTTCGGCGCGCAGGGCCATGTCGGCGCAGTTTTCGCGGTAGAACACCAACGGAAAGGTTTCACGGTCCTTGAGACCCAGCAAAACCATGGCGGTGAGGCGCTCCGGATCGACCTTGATGCCGCTGACGTCACAACCTTCACGGGCCAGGGACTCGACCAGGAAACGCCCCATGTGGTCGTCCCCCACCCGGCTGAGCATGGCCGACTTCAGCCCCAACCGGGCCGTGCCGAAGGCGATGTTGGCGGACGAGCCTCCGAGGTATTTGGCGAAGCTCGAGACATCCTCCAGCCGTGCACCGACTTGCTGTGCATAGAGGTCGACGCCAAGGCGCCCGAGGCAAATCAGATCCAATTGACGCCCACTGGCAAAACGAGTCTGGCCCATGCTGGCTCCTGTTATTTTTATCAGCCTGCGTTCGGGGCGACGGTGGCGCCGAACACTCTTGGTGGATGCAGACTAAAACGTGTGGCGCCGACAAATCAATATTTATTCCAATAAATTTTTACGTGGAATATTTTTTCCAATAAACTTTTACGGAACCGCCCTAGGCACCGTGCATCGTTTCAGCACGTGTCTGGCTGACCCACGGCTCAAGATTTTATTCACGCCTACCCTGTAGACTGCGCACAGCCAACCTATTGTCATGGGCAACGCTTCACCGAGCGGCCCAATAAGAACAAGCCAGAAGGATCATTTATGTCCCGCACCGATCAGCCGGCTACCACCGAGACCACGCCGCAAAGCGACCTCGCCAGCCCCCCGATCAATGCCGAACGCTTGCTGCAGTTGATCACCAACGAATACGAAAGCCTGCCGCGCCAGCTCAAACGCATCGCCAGCTACATGAGCCAGCAGAGCGACCGGATCATGGTCGACCGCATCAGCGACATCGCGCGCGAATGCGAAGTACACCCTTCGGCCATCGTGCGTTTCTCCCAGCGCTTTGGTTTCAGCGGTTTCAGCGAAATGCAGGCGTTGTTTCGCGAGGCGTACACCCACAAGACCACGCCGGTGCAGAACTACCAGCAGCGCATTCGCAGCATGATCGCCAACAAGTCGCAGAAGGCCAGCGGCGGTGACCTGGCGCGCGAGTGCATCAACGCCACGCTGTCAGGCATCGAACGCCTGGGCCTGGAACTGGATGACCAGTCCTTCGAGAAAGCCGTGGACCTGGTGGTAAATGCCGACAACATCTACGTGGTCGGGGTGCGCCGCTCGTTCGCGGTGGCCGATTACCTGGTGTACAACCTGCAACACACCAACAAGCGCATTCACCTGGTCTCGGGATTGGGCGGCAGCTACCGCGAGCAAATGCGCAGCGTACGGGCCAATGACCTGGTGATCGCCATCAGCTTCACGCCCTACGGCAAGGAAACCCAGCACTGCCTGCGCATCGCCCAGCACCATCAGGCGAAAACCCTGATCATCACCGACAGCAACCTCTCGCCGCTGGCCAAACGGGCGAACACGGTGCTGCTGGTCAATGAAGGTTCCTCGTTTGCGTTTCGCTCCTTGAGTGCGACCTTGTGCCTGTGCCAGGCGCTGTTCATCGCCGTGGCCTATCGCCTGGAGCTGAAGATGGATGAGATTCACGAGCAGGTCGGGTTCGAGGACTGACTTTCAGCGCCATGATGGGTGTGGGCCTGCAACGAGCCCGGCACCCCGGCGCGAAACAGCCCGCCCTCCTCGATCCAGACCTGGGTCGACTGATAAGCGCGCTGCAGCAGTTGATCGGTCTGGGTGAAATCGAACACCGAGATCCCCAGCGGACAGAGCGGCGCGACCACATGGATCGCCGCTCGCGGTGAGTACAGCTCAATGTCGCGCACCAGCTGGCGCATGCTCATCAGGTTCAAGGTGTGCAGCGCCAACGCCACCAGCCCCGAAGGCGGACTGGGGCAGTCACAACCAAATCCGGTCGGCACCACCACAACCCTTGTCGCGCCCAGGTACACCGCACTGGCAATCGGCGTATTGCTGGCCACGCCGCCGTCGATCAACAGCTTGCCGCCGATCTGCACACACGGAAACACCAATGGAATCGCCGCGCTGGCCAGCAACGCCTGCTCGACACTGCCGCTGGACAGCAGTTCTTCGGCGCCGGTGAGCAAATTGGTGGTGACGATGTGCAGCGGCAGTTCGGTGTCTTCGATCTGCTTGAAGGGCAACGCCCGCCGCACCAGATGTTCCAGCGCCGCAGACTGCAACAGAAAGCCCCGGCGCCGAAAAATCGCCGACAGGCTATCGAACAGCGAAAACGGAAACACATCGGCCTTGCGCAAACCACGCCAGAAGTCCGCCAGCTCGGCCACCCCTTGTGCGTTCGGCTTTGCTGCGAAGTACGCGCCGTTGATGGCGCCGACCGAGGCACCGATCACCATATCGAACGACACGCCCGCTTCGACCAGCGCCTGCAACATGCCGACCTGAACCGCGCCGAGGCTGCCGCCACCGGCAAGGACGAGCGCAGTTTTTTCGGCGGGCATGACAGACCTCCAGAAACTTCCGGGTACCTAGACTCTCAAGCATAGCGGCTGAGCCCGAGTGCACTGGCGAAGGTCACGGGTTTGCCGCTAAATTGACGGCGCACTGTCTACGCATTATCAAAGGAGCTGTACATGAAGCTGATCGGAATGCTCGATTCACCTTATGTAAGACGCGTCGCCATTAGCCTGAAGTCGCTGGACATCCCGTTCGAGCACGCCTCGGTGTCGGTGTTCCGGCACTTTGCGCAATTCCAGCAGATCAACCCGGTGGTCAAGGCCCCGACGCTGGTGCTGGACAACGGCGAAGTGCTGATGGACTCGACCTTGATCATCGATTACCTGGAAGCCTTGAGCGGCCCAGACAAGAGCCTGATGCCGACGCAACTGGACCAGCGCGTGCGTGCATTGCGGCTGATCGGCCTGGCCCTGGCGGCTTGCGAGAAGTCGGTGCAGATCTATTACGAGCGCAATTTGCGTCCGGCCGAGAAACAGCATGAACCGTGGCTGGAACGCGTCAGCGGGCAGTTGCTGGCGGCGTATTCGGCGCTGGAACAGGAACTGGACAAGCAGCCACTGAAGACCGACGGCGCCCTCGACCAGGCGGGCATCACCCTCGCCGTGGCCTGGAGCTTCACCAATCTGGTGGTGCCGGATCAGGTCAGTGACGCGCAGTTCCCGAAAATCCGCGCGTTCACCGCCTACGCCGAACAGCTGCCGGCGTTCGTCAGTACGCCGATTACCTGAAGACCGCCTACAGAACCAGGCCACTAGGGCTATTGCCATTCAGTGAATGGCAATACGTTCTGTAAAACGAAGCAAGACTCGTGTGGGAGCGAGCCTGCTCGCGATGACGGTGTATCAGCCAACATAGATGTTGAATGTGATTGCCTCTTCGCGAGCAGGCTCGCTCCCACAGGTTTCGCGCTTTAACTGACTGCCGGTAGCCGCTAAGGCTTGGCTTTATACCCCTCCTCCAACTGCCCCACCCGTAGTTGAATCACCTCCAGCACCGCACACCCTTCACGGGTGAGCAAATGCACGCCACGGGTGACGCGGGTCAGGTCGCAATCGGAAATGCCTTTGAGGGACAGGCTGGTCAAGGTGTCCATCAGGTCGCGAACCACGGTAAAGCGGTGCGCGGCGCAGGCAGCCAGGTCGCTGAGTTCTTTGTGGGTGTTGATGAAGAGTACGAGGGTTGCGGAGTCGTAGGTGTCGACGGGGAGATAGCGAGGCATGACTTGGTCGTTCATAGGTGTAGCTCCTACTGAAAGAGTTTCCACCTTCGCGGCCAAACGAAAGAGGTGGCAGCTGTACGCGGGTTGGCCGACCGGGTAGGAGAACCGGCACACCCGAAGGTGTCCCACGCACAGCCGCCGCAAACGATATTCAGACAAAAGACTCTGAAACGACGTTAATAGCGCTGACGCCTACCTACACTCGACCGGCCAAGGTCGTTCCCGGTTTCTTTTCACGAGCTCGAACTATAGGGGCCGACGCCGAGACGCGGCAACAGGGTTCGGTGTCGGAAAGGTCTTGGAAAGTTGTGGGGGGATTTTGAGGACTGTGCGCCCCACCGATCCTCCGTAGCAGCTGCCGAGCCTGCGAGGCTGCGTTCGGCCGCGCAGCGGTCGTAAAATCCGACAACGCGTTTTTTCAGGTAAACCGCGTACGCAGGATTTGCGAGGACTTCGTCCTCGAACGCAGCCTCGCGGGCTCGGCAGCTGCTACGACGGTCTGCGCTTGTTTATGCGTATTCAAACCAACCCCATCGCCACCCGCTGCACCAACCCATCGGCATGACAAATCACCCGGTTACGCCCGGTGGTCTTGGCCGCATACAGCGCCTCATCGGCATCGTTGAGCCATTGCATGGCTTCAGTGTGCATCGGGTCGAACGCGGCCAGGCCAATGCTCAGGCTGACTTTCAACGCCGGATTCTGCTCGTAACCCAGCCCCGAAAACCGATCGCGCAAGGCGTCCATCGCCTGGGCCGCGTGGGCCAGTGGCACGTCGGGCAGGATCACGCAGAACTCGTCGCCGCCATAGCGCCCGGCCACATCACTGGCGCGCAGGTTTTGCTTGAGAACCTTGCTCAATTGACGCAACACGATATCGCCGGCCACATGCCCGTAGGTGTCGTTGATGATCTTGAAGTGGTCGATGTCGATCAAGGCAATCGCCCCGCCCCGCTGCTGGCGCTGACAACGCTGGAACTCGACCTCCAGCGCATCTTTCCAGGCGCCGTGGTTCAACAGCCCGGTGAGGCTGTCGGTGCGGCTCAGGGCCAGCAGTTCGCGTTTGTGTTTGCCCAGCGTGTGGGCCTGGCGAAAGCAGATCCAGCCCAACACCAAGGGGTAAAACGTCAGCAACGGTAAACAGGCATACAACTGAACAGGGCTGGTTTGCGGGATTAACACCGGAAAGAAGATCAGCAACCCGACACCCACGCCCAACAGCTGAGCCACCGTGCCAACGAATAGAAAACGCAGGCCTCCAATGGCGACGTTGTTCATCGCCATCATCGACAATGTGGCAGTGCTGGGTAAGGGGTTGAACTGGATGGCCGCGACCCAGAATCCGCCCATGAACGCATCGATCAGAATATTCCGGTGTTCGGCGTGATAAGGCATGGGCGAGCGGCGCGCCCATTGATAGGCCAGGTGCGGCCAGACAAGGCCGTTGAACAGCATCAGCGCCAACAGCCAATGCGGCGGTTTGAGTGGAATGATCGCCGCGCCCACGCAGAGCAGGCCCAGGACCATTCCCAGGATTCGCGATGTGTAAAGCCTCCTTGCCAGTGAAAGTCCCTTTCCTCCTTTATGGTGCATAGGGGGACAAAGCTCCTCTTCACTACTACTGACCTGAAACTTCGAGTAACTCGGACAGGGATGTCTGGAAGTCTATCAGGGCGCAATCAAATAGCCATCACCACTTGGCGGCCCGAAATAGCCCTGTCGGCAGGCCTACTGTCGAAATTTTGACTATAAATGACAAAGAACCCGGGCTTGAACACACACCTGTAGCAGCCTTCGGCAGCTGCTACGAGACTTGTCATCTGATGAACATTCTCTACGACGAACGCATCGACGGTGCCCTGCCCCCGGTCGACAAGGATGCCTTGCTCAACGCCTTGCGCGAGCAGGTGCCAGAGCTGGACATTCTCCACCGCGAAGAAGAACTCAAACCCTACGAGTGCGACGGGCTCTCGGCCTATCGAACCACGCCGATGCTGGTGCTGCTGCCGCGCTATTTCGAGCAGGTTCAGGCCGTGCTCAAACTCTGCCACGCCCATCGGGTGCCGGTGGTGGCGCGTGGCGCGGGCACCGGGCTGTCCGGCGGCGCGCTGCCGTTGGAAAAAGGCGTGCTGCTGGTGATGGCGCGCTTCAACCAGATCCTCCACATCGACCCCACCGCCCGCACCGCACGGGTTCAGCCGGGGGTGCGCAACCTGGCGATTTCCCAGGCCGTTGCACCGCTTGGCCTGTATTACGCGCCGGACCCGTCCTCGCAGATCGCCTGCTCGATTGGCGGCAATGTCGCGGAAAACGCCGGTGGCGTGCACTGCCTGAAATACGGCCTGACCGTCCACAATGTGCTGAAACTGGAAGTACTGACGATCGAAGGCGAACACCTGACCTTGGGCTCGGACGCGCTGGACTCCGCAGGGTTCGACCTGTTGGCGCTGTTCAACGGCTCCGAGGGATTGCTGGGCATCATCACTGAAGTCACGGTCAAACTGCTGCCCAAACCACAGGCCGCCAAAATACTGCTGGCGAGTTTCGACTCCGTTGAAAAAGCCGGAGGCGCCGTGGCGGACATCATCGCCGCCGGGATCATTCCCGCAGGCCTGGAGATGATGGACAACCTGGCCTTGCGCGCCGCCGAAGACTTCGTTCACGCCGGTTACCCGGTGGACGCCGAGGCGATTCTGCTGTGTGAACTCGATGGCGTCGAAGCCGATGTACGCGATGATTGCCTGCGTGTTCGCGCGGTGCTGGAACGGGCCGGTGCCAGTGAAGTGCGCCAGGCCCGCGACGAGGCGGAACGGGTTAAATTCTGGGCCGGACGCAAAGCGGCGTTCCCGGCGATCGGGCGCTTGTCGCCGGACTACTACTGCATGGACGGCACCATCCCGCGATGCGAGTTGCCTCGGGTGCTCAAGGGGATTGCCGAACTCGCCAGTGAATACGGCTTGCGAGTTGCCAACGTGTTTCACGCCGGTGACGGCAACATGCACCCGCTGATCCTGTTCGACGCCAACCAGCCCGGCGAGCTGGAACGCACCGAAGCCCTCGGCGGGAAAATCCTCGAACTCTGCGTCAAGGTTGGCGGCAGCATCACCGGCGAGCACGGCGTCGGCCGCGAGAAAATCAATCAGATGTGCGCGCAGTTCAACAGCGACGAGCTGACGGTGTTTCACGCAATCAAAATCGCGTTCGACGCCAAAGGACTGCTCAATCCCGGCAAGAACATTCCCACCCTGCACCGCTGCGCCGAGTTCGGCGCCATGCACGTCCACGGCGGGCAACTGCCGTTCCCCGACCTGGAGCGTTTCTGATGCGCACCGAACAGGACCGGGACGCCAGCGCCGAGTTACTGGAGCAGATCAACCAGGCCCGGGAGAACGCCACGCCGCTGCGCATTCAAGGCGCCAGCAGCAAGGCCTTCCTCGGTCGCGAGGTGGCTGGCGAGGTGCTCGACACACGCGTCCATCGCGGCATCGTCAGCTATGACCCGACCGAACTGGTGATCACCGCTCGCTGCGGCACTCCGCTGAGGGAGTTGTTGGCGGCGCTGGATGCGGCCGGGCAAATGCTCCCTTGTGAACCGCCCTCCTTCGGTGAAGGCGCCACGCTCGGCGGCCTGATCGCCGCGGGGCTATCAGGCCCGCGTCGCCCGTGGGCCGGTTCGGTGCGTGACTTTGTGCTCGGCACCCGGCTGATCACCGGCAACGGTAAACAGCTGCGCTTTGGCGGTAAGGTGATGAAAAACGTCGCCGGTTATGACCTGTCGCGGTTGTTGACCGGCAGCTTCGGTTGCCTCGGCGTGATCACCGAAGCCTCGCTCAAGGTCCTGCCCAAACCGCGCCAATGCCTGAGCATCAGCCTGGAACTCGACAGCGCCCACGCCTTGAGCAAACTCGCCGAGTGGGGCCAGCAACCGCTGCCCATCAGCGCGGCGTGCCATGACGGCCGGCAATTGCACCTGCGGCTGGAGGGCGGCGAAGGTTCGGTGAGCGCCGCTCATCAGCGCCTCGGCGGCGAGGTGCTGGACGCTCAATTCTGGGAGGCGCTGAATGAACAACAGCTGGCATTTTTCGATGAAGGGCTGCCGTTGTGGCGCCTGTCATTGCCCAACAACATCGGCCCGCTGACACTGCCCGGCGAACAGTTGATCGATTGGGCCGGTGCGCAACGCTGGTTGAAATCCGAGGCGCCGAACATTCAGTCGCTGGCCGCGGATCTGGGTGGTCACGCCACCTGTTATAGCCACGGCGTCAGCGACACACCGTTCCAGCCGTTGGCGCCAGCGCTGTTGCGCTATCACCAGCAACTCAAGGCCCAACTCGACCCTCAGGGGTTGTTCAACCCTGGCCGGATGTACGCGGAGTTCTGAAGCATGCAGACCACCCTCAGCGAACAGGCCAAACGCCTGCCCCGCGCGGCAGAGGCCGAAAGCATTCTGCGCACCTGCGTGCACTGCGGGTTCTGCAACGCCACGTGCCCGACCTATCAGTTGCTCGGCGATGAACTGGACGGCCCGCGCGGGCGGATCTACCTGATCAAGCAAGTGCTCGAAGGCCATCCCGCCACTGCCCAGACCCAATTGCACCTGGACCGTTGCCTGTCGTGCCGCGCCTGCGAAACCACCTGCCCGTCCGGAGTCGATTATCACAACTTGCTGGACATCGGTCGCGCCGTGGTCGATCAGGCGGTGCCGCGCTCGGCGAGCCAGCGCGTGTTGCGCCAGGGCTTGCGGGCGACGGCGCCGAATCCCGGACTGTTCAAGGCCTTGTTGCAGATCGGTGCAACCTTCCGGCCACTGATGCCGCGTGACCTCGAAGCCAAACTGCCACGCGACGTGCCGCCAGCGGGAGAATGGCCAACCACGGTGCATGCGCGAAAAGTGCTGATACTCGAAGGCTGTGTGCAGCCGGGTTTGTCACCGAACACCAATGCCGCCGCAGCGCGGGTGCTCGATCGACTGGGGATCAGCGTCAGTACCGTTCACCAGGCCGGATGCTGCGGGGCGCTGGACTATCACCTCGATGCTCAGGAACAGGGACTCAATCGCGCCCGCCAGAACATCGACGCCTGGTGGCCCGCGCTGGAAAGCGGCGCCGAAGCCATCGTGCAAACCGCCAGCGGCTGCGGTGCGTTCATCAAGGATTACGGGCATTTGCTAAAGACCGATCCGGCCTACGCGGCCAAGGCCAAACGGGTCAGCGAGATGAGCAAGGACCTGGTGGAAATCCTGCGCGACGAACCCTTGGAGCGAGTGTGCGCGGCCACCGAACGACGAATCGCCTTCCACTGCCCGTGCACCTTGCAGCACGCGCTAAAACTCGGCGGTGCAGTCGAAGAACTACTGACCCGCCTCGGATTCAACCTCACCAGCGTGCCCGACAGTCACCTGTGTTGCGGCTCGGCCGGCACCTACTCATTGACCCAGCCAGTGCTCGCCCGGCAACTGCGCGACAACAAGCTCAACGCTCTGGAAAGCGGCCGACCGGAGCTGATCGTCACCGCCAACATCGGTTGCCAGAGCCACCTCGCCAGTGCCGGCCGGACGCAGGTCAGGCACTGGATCGAACTGGTGGACCAGATGCTGCGCTGAACGCAGCAGTCGTTTGCAGAATGAAGTTCAGAAGAAACTTCGTTTGTCAGCGTCGCCTGTGCCGAACAGAATCGGCCTACTCCACTGTCACTGCGCCGGGATTCGTGTTTATGAGCAACCACAACGTCGTCAGCCCAGACCTGATCCGCCAACGCTTCTCGCGAGCGATGTCAGACATGTACCGCGAAGAAGTGCCGCTGTACGGCGCCTTGATGGAACTGGTGGCGCAGACCAACGCCCAGGTGCTCGACAGCGATCCGGCGATTGCCCGGCAGTTACGCAGCACAGGCGAAATCGAGCGCCTGGACCTGGAACGCCACGGGGCGATCCGTGTAGGCACCGCGCAAGAGCTGGCGACCCTCTGTCGCTTGTTCGCAGTGATGGGCATGCAACCGGTCGGCTATTACGACCTGACCCCGGCCGGAGTGCCGGTGCATTCCACGGCGTTTCGCGCCGTGCATGAAGCGTCGTTGCAAGTCAGCCCGTTCCGGGTGTTCACCTCGCTGCTGCGCCTGGAACTGATCGAAAACCCCGAGCTGCGTGCGTTTGCCGAATCGGTGCTGGCCAAGCGTTCGATCTTCACCGCGCAGGCACTGGTGCTGATCGAGCACGCCGAACAACACGGCGGACTCAACGAGCAGCAAGCCGAAGACTTCGTCGAACAGGCCCTGGAAACCTTCCGCTGGCACCACCGCGCCACCGTCACCGCCGCGCAATACCAGCAACTCAGCGCCCAGCATCGGTTGATTGCCGACGTCGTCGCCTTCAAAGGCCCGCACATCAACCACCTGACGCCGCGCACGCTGGACATCGACATCGTGCAGGCCAAAATGCCCGAACACGGCATCACGCCTAAAGCGGTAATCGAAGGCCCACCGCGCCGCCAGTGCCCGATCCTGCTGCGCCAGACCAGTTTCAAAGCGCTGGACGAACCGATTGCGTTCACCGATCAGCAGCAAGCCCACGGCAGCCACAGCGCCCGCTTCGGTGAAATCGAACAACGCGGTGCCGCGCTGACGCCTGAAGGCCGCGCACTCTACGACCGCCTCCTCAACGCCGCGCGCGATGAGCTCAACGACTTCCCCAACGAAGCCAACGCGGCGCGCTACAACAGCCTGATGGAACAGCACTTCAAAGCCTTCCCGGACAGCTACAACGAAATGCGCGAACAAGGCCTGGCGTACTTCCGCTACTTCGTCACAGAAAAGGGCCTGGCGGCTGATAGCGACGAATTGGGGTCTATGTCGTTGCAAGGCTTGCTCGACGCCGGGTACATCCGTGCAGTGCCGCTGGTGTATGAAGATTTTCTGCCGGTCAGCGCAGCGGGGATTTTCCAGTCGAACCTCGGGGATGCGGCGCAAACCCACTACGGTGAGCATTCGAATCGGCAGGCGTTTGAACAAGCGCTGGGGCGATCGACTATTGATGAGCTGGCGTTGTATGCCGATACGCAGCGCAGGTCGATTGAGGAGTGCTGCGCCGCGCTTAATGTGCCACCGCTGAGTTGATAGGTCGGCGGATCGTCGCAGAAAAATGCACGTCAGTTAATGCAAATCTTTGGTCTGGCGGGCATTTTTGGCGAGGAGGCTTGCCCCCGCCGGCCGATCCGCGCTCGGGCGAAGCAGTTGTAAACCGGCGGATGTATTTTTCCTGATGCAATGCGATCACCGATTTTAGGGCCGCTTCGCGACCCAGCGGGGGCAAGCCCCCTCGCCACAGGTTCCGGGTGTTGGTGATTGTGCTGTGCGATCGGCCGACGACTGCACGCGTAGATGTCGGCACCCTGACGAAAATGGACGACCCTGGCTTTAAAGACGGTCAGCCAAGGAAATGCATTCTGTAAAACGAAGCAAGTCCCCTGTGGGAGCGAGCCTGCTCGCGATAGCGGTGTGACAGTCAACATTGATGCCGAATGTAAAACCGTCATCGCGAGCAAGCTCGCTCCCACATTTGATCTTTGCTGTTTCGAACCTTGTGTTCGCTTAAGTGACGGGCATTAACCTCAGGGTCACCCATTTTTCTGTGTTGCAACACCCCTCACTTCGCCCCACTGACAATAATCTTCCCAACCATCTGCGGGTGCAGTGCGCAGTAGTATTCAAACGTCCCCGGCGTATTGAACTGATAGGAAAACTGGTCGTTTGTATCGAGCGCCGCTGAATGGAACACGTTGTGGGTTTCCTTCACCGTATGGACCGTTTGATCGTCGTTGACCCAGGTCACTTTGGTGCCCACCGCTACCGTCACGTCCTTGGGCGCAAACATGAATTCCTTGATATCGATTTTGATCCCTTCTGCCCACGCCGGTATCGACACCATCAAGCAACCCAAGACCACTACACGCAGTAAATGCTTCATGTCAGCGCCGTCCTCAAACGAGTGTCGAATCGATCAATGCCAACGGATGATCGCCCTGCGTCGCCTTGACCTCGGTAATCCCCAGGTAGTTGCGCAGTTGATCGGCAGCCACGGTCATCGGTCCCGGTGCTGGCCCGACACCGGGTGCGGGTTGCGGGTAAGCCGTGCCGCGTGCGGTGTGGAAGGTGATGTTGCCCTCGACTTTCTGGATGACCTGATGGATGTGGCCATTGAGGACCGTCACCGAACCGTATTTGCGCAGCATGGCGATGGCCTGATCGCCGTCTTCGGTGCCCCAGCCCCATGGCTGGTAGATCGTCCACAATGGAATGTGGGTGAACACCACAACCGGTGTGCTGGTGCTCACCGCCTTTAAATCATCTTGCAGCCAGGCCAATTGCTCGGCACCGAGCGTGGCCTCATGGCCGGCCTGGAAGTTGAAGACGTTGACCAGCGCGATGAAGTGCACGCCGTGGTCGTTGAAGCTGTACCAGCCATTGCCTTTGGTGCCTTTGCCATAGCGCTCGAGGTAGAGCTTGCCGCCGCCCTCATCGAGGGTGTCGTGCTCGCCCGGAATGTAGTGCACGGTTGAAGGAAGGCCTTTGAGCACAGACGCGGCAGTATCGAATTCCTCCGGTTTGGAGAGGTGGGTGATGTCCCCTGTGTGCAGGATCAGCGAAGGCCTTTTCGGCAGCGCGATGACTTTGTCGATGGCGACCTGCAAGGTCTTCAGCGGTTCGGGATTGGCGTCCTTGTTGAAGCCGATGTGCGAGTCGCTGATTTGCACGAAGTGGAAGGTGCTGTCCAGCGCTTTCGGGTCCTTCACCTGGCCATCTTCGCCCAGGGCGAACGCTCGCGGAATCCCACCGCTCAATGCCCAGATGACACCGGCACCCGCCCACGCCGAGCACTTGAGCAGGTGCCTGCGGTCGGGGTCCAGGGGGCCATCTGTACGTTTTTCATGTGATGCCGGACGAATGTTCATGGGAACGCCCTCGTAGCGGTCTACATTGATGAACTGACAGGATGTAAAACCGCGCCGGTCGGGGTTTTATTCCCGGGAAAAAATATTTTTCATTCCGGGAATAAAACACAGCGAATCCGGGTTATAGGGGGCAAAGGCTGGGGCACTATGAAGCGATTTGAGGAGCTGCTTGCACCGCATATGGATGCCGCTTACAACCTCGCGCGCTGGCTCACCGGCAGTGACAGCGCGGCACATGATGTGGTGCAGGAAAGTGCACTCAAGGCGTTCAGATTTCTGCATCGCTTTACCGATGGCAATGCCAAGGCCTGGTTCCTGACGATCGTCCGCAACGAGAGTTACAACTGGCTAAAGGGCTCGGCCAGCCATCGTTGGGTCGCCATCGGCGATGAAGTCTCGCAAGACAACGTTGCCCTGAGCCACAGCCAGACACCGGAGCTGCTCGCCATGCAGGCCGAAGACGCCGCACGGGTTCAACAGGCACTGCGCGCCCTGCCCCCAGCCTTTCGCGAAATGATCGTCCTCAAGGAATTGGAGGACATGCCTTACAAGGACATCGCGAAGGTGGTCGACATACCTCTGGGAACCGTCATGTCGAGACTGGCCCGGGCTCGCGCCATGCTCAAGCTGGAACTACTGAAGTTGCAAGGCCATGAATGAGATCAACTGCACGCTCTGCCACGAATTGATTCATGGCTACCTGGACCATGAACTGGATGCAACGACCACTGCGAACGTTGCCGGGCACCTGTCGTACTGCGTCGACTGCCAACACGTACACGACGAAATGCAACGGCTGATCACCAGCGTCAAGGCCTATGCGCCGTATTACGCGGCGCCCGACGCGCTGATTCAACAGCTCTTCGTCAATCTCCCGTCACCGGCCTCTCCGTGGCAAGCGTTGAGAGATGCCACGCGAAAGTGGCTGGCGCCGGTTTTTTCCGCGGCCGCACTGGCCATGGCCCTGGTGTTGTATGTGGCCACGCCTTCGCCTGAGCAACCCTGGCTGGACGAAGCGGTGTCCAGCCATGTGCGCTCGCTGATGGCCCAGCACTTGAACGATGTCGTGTCCTCCGACCGGCACACGGTCAAGCCCTGGTTTACCGGCAAGCTGGATTTTTCGCCACCGGTGTTCGACTTCTCGGCACAGGGTTTTCCTTTACTCGGCGGGCGCCTGGATTACCTGCAACACCAGACGACCGCTGCGCTGTCTTACGGACGGGCGAAGCACATCATCAACGTGTTCATGGTGCCGACGACAGAAACCGATCAGCCCCGGAAAAACCAGTTCATCCGCGGTTACAACGTGGTCGCGTGGCAACACAATCACATGCGTTTTATCGTGATATCCGATCTGGAAAAAACCGAACTGGAAGCCTTCAGCCAGTTGCTTGAACAGGGTGCTTTTTAACGAGAGGTGTTACTTGAAAGTGGTCGGTGCGATGAGGCGCAGCATGAAATGTTGTTTTTCGCGCCTGGAGAAAGGTGTTCGCCCAGTGTTATGGCCTGGCAATCCATGCACCGGTAAAGAGCCCCGACACTGAGCGAACGGGGGGATTTTAATGCAACGCGAACGTCCTGTCCGTTCACAAATTCTGAATAAATCTGGACACAATATTTCCGCTAAATTGTTTGTAACGAAAAAAATCGAACCAGTCCAATCACCCTTGCATCCCTGAGCAAGAGCGCAAAGATAGCGGGCAGCGCTCTGGATCAGTACCCGGTCATTTCCAGATACCCGTTGCCGGGATGGCTGCCGCTCAATTGCACCGGCCCCTCCCAGTAGGGAATGCGCAAATCCATCCAGGCCCCGGGGTTCAGCGCGCTGCTGGTGATGTCCAGGCCTTTGCCCGGGACCTTGATCGACCAGCGCGTCGGCAAACGCCGCCCGGCCACCTCGGAAGACGCCAACGGCGTGAGGCTGATCTCGTCTCGCGAAAGTTGTGCAACGCTGCCGTCCGGGTTGATCCAGCTGCCGGTCAGGTACACCCCTCCGTCCTTCTGTCGAATCCGATACAGCATCACTTGCGCGCCACCGTCCAGGTGCAGGGAAAACCAGTCCCAACCGGTCTGGTTCGCCGTCAGCGGCTGGCTGCTCCACTCACGGTCGAGCCACGCCGGGCCACTGACCTGATAGGCTTTGCCATCAATTTCCAGGCTGCCGCTGGCCTGGAAGAACGGCTGGCTGTAGTAGTAGGACGCCTGGCCCTGTTCGGATTTTTGACTGAAGCCTTGCTCGCCTTGCAGCACCAACGGCCTATTTGAGGTGAGTCGCAACCGATAGTTGAAGCCTTTGCCGCTCGCCTGCATGTGCATTTCGGTCAACGGGTTCGCGGTGTCGGTTTGAGTGTTCAGGCGCCAGTCATCGATCCACGCCGCAAACGGTACGTTCTGAACCCCGGCCTGGCCGACGCCACCGCGGGCATAACGCTCGGCGGCGTGGTGAACGGTCGCCGAGGTCACTGCCGCATGACCGAGCCAGACAATCTGGCTGGCCCAGCCGGGTTGCTCGGGCCCGGCCTTCAGCGCGTTGCGAAACAACGTCCACTGCACGCCAAATTCCCGGCCCTGCGGGTCCTTGAGGTTGGCGGTGATGTACCACCACTCGACGCGGTAACCATCATGCGCACCGTGATCGGCCGGAAAGCTGAATACCCGGCCCGGCGTCACCTGTTTGAACGCCGCCGCTTCGCTGCCCAGCCCGGCGAAACTTTCATTGTGCGTCGATGAGTCATCGCAACCAGTCAATACCAGCAACAACACGCCAACGGCCCAGTTAATCCTCATGGGCAAAGCTCCTCAGCAGGTCCGCCGGTTGCGTGCGATAGAGCTTGAACAATGGCCAGGCCGAGGCCAGTAACGTCGCCAACATCGCCAGCCCCATCAATTCCACGAGTTGCGTCGGGAACACTCGTAGTGGCAGGCGCCAGCCGAACGCCTGAACGTTGATCACCGTGTCCAGGCACCAGGCCAGCGCCAGTCCCAAGGGTAACGCCACCACCAGCGTGAGCAGTGCCAGCAACCAGGTCTGCCCGAGGTTGAGCAGCATCAATTGTCGACGCGTCACGCCCAGCGCCCACAACGGCGCCAGTTGCCCGAGACGGCTCTGACTCTGGGTCAGCAAACTGATGAACAGCGCCACACCGGCCACGCCGAGGGTCAGGCTGTTGAGCGCCGCCGTCGCCGCGAAGGTCCGTTCGAACACCTGCGTCGACCAGCCCTTGAGCCGGGCCTGATCAACGATACGGCTGTCATCCAGGGCAAAGCGCGTTTGTAGCGCCGTCAGCAGCGCGGGGATTTGCGCTGGATCGATACGCAGATTGAAGCGACTCGGCGTCAGTTGCGGCCAGTAACGCAGCAGGTGTTCAGCGTTGACCAGCAAGTGCCCCTTGGGGTTGCCGTAGTCGGCATAGATCCCGATCAGTTGCGGTGACCACGCACCTTGTGGCGTGGGAATGCTCAGGTGGTCACCGAGCCGCAGCTTGAGTCGACGAGCCAGTTGTTCGCTGAGCATCACCGTGTCATGCGCCACCAACTGATCCCAGGGACGCTCGCCCAGTGCTTCAAGCAACGGCCAATGCTCGCGATAGGTCGGATGGTCGATCACCCCGTAAAGGTCAGCCGGCCAGCCCTGCAACGACACCGCAACCTGCCAGTTCGGCAACACCGCGTTGAGTTTTTGTTCCGGCAGCCACTGCTGCAGTTCGGTGGCCTGTGCCGGGTTCTGCGGGTTGACGTAAAGCTCGGCAGTCAGCCGTTGCTCCAGCCAGTCACTGAAGGTCTGACGAAAACCGGCGGTCATGCTGCCGGCACCGATGTTGGCCGCCAGCGCCAACAGCAGCGCCATCAAGGCCAGGCTCAGGGCAGGCAGTTGCTGACGGCAATCGGCGAGAAACCATTGCCCCAGCACCGACCGGCTACGCCCCACGAGCCGATTCAACACAGCGTCGAGCAGCACCGGCAAACTCAATGCGGCACCGATCAACAACGCAGCCATCAACACAAAACCGCTGGCCAGGCTGTCACCCCACGTCAACGCGATCAGGCCGATTACCGCAGCGACTGCCGCCACCCAGGCCTGACGCCGCAACCAGCGCGCGTGAGCCTGATGCCAGGCTTGCGGATTGGCCAACGCCAGCAGCGGCAATTGCGCCGCCCGCAGCAAACTGTTCGCCCCGGCCAGCAGTGCGCCGAGCAGGCTCAAACCGAGCCCGCTGAACCACCACAGCGGGCTGAGGCTCAACTGCCCCGCCACTTCGGCGCCATACAAACCACGCAAGCTGGCGGCAACATCCGGCAACAGCAGGCTGGCCAACAGGTAACCGCTGACCACTCCGGCCATCCCGCCGAGCAGTGCCAGCCCACCCAATTCAAGGCTCAGGCAGAAGATCAGCCTTCGCACGCTGACGCCACAGGCGCGCAGGGTTCTGAACAACCCGCGACGTTGCTCCAGCGCCAGACCGATAGCCGCGTGGACAATGAACAAGCCGACCACGAACGACAGAAACCCCAGCGCGTCGAGGTTCAGGTGAAAGCTTTCGGTGAGCCGCGCCAGGTTGTTTTCCTCGCCGCTGCGCTTGAGTTGCAAATGCCCGGCTAACTCGGCGGGTAATTGAGGCTCGGTAGCGGCGAAATCCCTGGGTAACAACAGGCGCGACACCTGTGCCGGCAAACCCAGCACCTGCTGGGCAACTCCGATGTCCACCAACAACACGCCGGGGGCCATGTCGACCTGACTGTGCAACGGCGGCAAGATCTGCCCGCTTACGCTTTGCGGTTGAGCGCCCTCACGCAAGCCGAGCGCCTGCAAGGTTGACGGGGCAATCCAGGCACGGCCCGGCGGGCCGACAAAATCGACCATCTGCGCCATGTCGAGGTGTTGTCCGGCCAGCGCCGAACCACTGGGCAACGATAACGGCTCGATGCCCATCAACTGCAAGCGCAGGTCTTCATGCCCCTTGAGTTGAAGTCGCGCCTGCAACACCGGTGACACCGGCCAACCGGCCCGGCGCAGGTCGACGAACACCCCCTGAGAGAAGGTCGCGCCATTCGGCGCGCTGAGGCTGGCCTGGGGTTCACCGCCGATCAGTTGACTGGCGCGGGCGTAACTTTCTCGCGCCTGACTGTTCAGCGCCTGCACCCCGGTCAACAGGCTGGTGGCCAGCCAGAGCCCGGTCAGCACACTGAAAAACTGCACCGGGTGCTGACGCCAATGGCTGAGCAGCGCGCGCAAGGTTTCACGCAGAACGTCCATATCAGCGTTGGCCTGCATCGACCAGGCGTCCACCATGCAACAGCACTTTTTCTGCCAGCCGTGCGGCGATCCGTGGGCTGTGAGTGACCATCAACAAACTGCTGGGGCTGTCATCGAGCAGCCCCAGCAGCAAATCGAGCACCTCGTCGCTGGTGTGTTCATCGAGACTGCCGGTCGGCTCATCGGCCAACAGCAGACGCGGACGCGACGCCAGCGCCCGCCCCAGAGCAACCCGTTGCTGCTGGCCACCGGACAATTGCTCCGGGTAACGTTGGAGTAAATCCCCCAGCCCCAGCCGCGCTACCAGGTGCGTCTGCCAACGCAGGTCATGACGCCCGGCCAGGCGTGCCTGGAATGCCAGATTGTCCTCGACCCGCAGGCTGCCAATCAGGTTGTACTGCTGGAACACCAGGCCGATTTCAGTGCGCCGCCAATTTGCCAGTTGCCCTTCATTCATCTGTTCGAGGCGCTGATCGCCCATGCGGATGCAGCCGCGATCAACCTTGTCGAGCCCGGCAATCAAGTGCAACAAGGTGCTCTTGCCACTGCCGGATTCGCCCATCAGCGCAAGGCTGCTGCCTTGCGTCAGTTGCAAGTCGACACCTTGCAACACCGCCAACGGACCTTGCGGGGTGGCGTAGCTCTTGAACACGCCGTGCACTTCAAGCATGGGAACGCTCGTTCGACAGAAGGTGAGATCAAGGATAGCGGACAGGATTGAACGCCCAAGTCTCCCCTTCGCGCAGCCGATGGCGCCTGGTCGGGTGTCACGCTGGTCTGGATGTAGACCGTGTACAACCCGGCCTTTCTTGTGTATTGCCAGATCGACGGCAAGGTCGAATTGATGCGCGTGTAGACCGTGCGCGTACCGCCATAACGCAAGGTCACGTTGGTGTCGGCGCTGCAATTGGCGACGGACACAGCGCTGACCGGCTCACGCGGACCGACGCTGTCAACCCGATGCCCATGGCGTTCAGGCGTTCCAGAGAGTAGCCAGCGCTCTTCAGCACGTACAAACCAGCAGCAACTCCTTCAGGTATCTCGTCATGAGACTTCTCTCGCTCCCGATCGGTATGGCGAGTGAGTGACTGGTCTTTTTTTGACACTAGCAGCACACACTCAAAGCGCAAGAAATGCCATCTAACGTGCAAAAAGCGTCAAAAAACAGATGACTCAAAAATGACACACCTACATCTTGTAACCCTTGTAACTCAAGCCTTACGACCGTTTATCGCTTTCTTTACAGCGTCTGTAATGCCTCAACCACAGGCAGAGCCGCAGTCTGACGGCACTTGATGGCAAATCGCCTAACGCCTGACCCTTTTTCAACAGAGGATCATGTCAGTTTGCTGACATGGTTTGTCCACGCTGGGCTATACCGTGGCAAGACGGATGTGGAGAGCCTGCGAAGCGCCTGCTGCTGCAGATAAGCGCTTACAAGATTTTACGAGATTGGCTGTGCCACGGCTGGCGGCTCATATTCCGCATTGACCTCCAAGGGGGGGTGAATTCGATGAAGAGGTATTTGAGCAATGTTGGCAAAGACGCCTGGGGCGCGCTCCTTGCAGTCTGTTCTGTTGGCTTGGCGGCCTGCTCCTCGCCGGCTGAGAAGGCCTGCAAGTATTACGAGAAGGGTCTGGCGCTGATGGTTCAGGGCGACTTGCTCAAGGCTCTGGCACCAGGAGAGCGGCCAATGTGGTGCGAATCATCGAAGCTGCGGTGCACCGCCGATGGATCATTCAACGCTGACAAGTTAATTAATAATTATATCTTCATTGCCTTTTATTATTTAATAGATAAGCGTTTTGGATTCTCAATTTAATGAGGTCTAATGATGATATTCGAACCCAACAGTAGCCGCTCCATACTCCAGCGACGAAGCAGTACCAGTAACGCTATTCAGGCCGGTCTCGACTTTGTTGCCGTGATCGGTATTGCATGGTATTTGATCGATTATCATATCGGCGTTATAACGCAGGCTTATGTCATTATGCTCCTGTTGCTGCTTGGGGCGTTGGCCGTCGTGTACGACCATTATGCTATTTACCGAAGCAATGTTGGATTCACCGTCAAAGCATTTAAGCTTTTGAAGGCGTGGCTTGCCGCTTTTGGTTTTCTCGTTGTCATGGCCTTTCTGACCAAACAAAGTGAGCAGTACTCGCGCTTATTGGTTGCGCAGTTATTTATTATTGGATATTTCGCTCAGTTGCTTTTGCACTTGGCGACACTCGAAATGCAGAAGAAACGCTTGACCCACCCGAATCAATTGGAAGCCGCTCTTATTATTGGCTCGGGGGAGCTGGCCAGCTTCCTGCACCAGAAAATAAGCAATAATCCCTGGCTGGGTGAACGGGTGGTCGGTTGTGTGTTGATTGGGTCGCGTGATGTTCGAGGGAAGGAGGGCTCAGAAAGCACGCAACGTTTGTCGATACTGGGTAATATCTCCGACCTTGATAAGTTAATCGTGCGACATTCCATTCGTACCGTATATTTCGTTACACCGCTGGATGGCTCGGAGGTCATTAAGGATGTTTACTTAAAGCTGCTTGATAAGCACATTGCTATTAATTGGGTGCCTGACATTTTTTCACTGCGTTTGATCAATCACAGCGTTCGTGAAATTGCCGGTATTCCCGTGCTGACTTTGTCTGAAACTCCGCTGATGGGGATGCGTCTGTTTCTGAAGAATCTTGAGGACAAAGTCTTGGCTTTTCTCATCTTGCTTCTGGCGGCTCCATTGCTGGTGGCTATAGCGATTGCCATCAAGGTCGATAGCCCTGGACCGGTGTTCTTTCGACAGGAGCGCATGGGGTGGAGTGGAGTTTTTCGTATCTGGAAGTTCAGAAGCATGGTCGTCCATCAGCCCAAAGACGGCATCGTCAAGCAGGCAGAAAAGAATGATCCGCGCATGACCAGGGTTGGAGCCTTTATTCGGCGAACTAGCCTGGATGAGCTACCACAGTTGTTCAACGTTTTGATGGGGGAAATGTCCCTGGTGGGGCCTCGCCCGCATGCCATTCAGCATGATGCGCAGTACTCACCTGGCATCGCAGACTACTTTGCGCGTCACAATATCAAGCCTGGCATCACAGGCCTGGCTCAGGTGCGTGGCTTTCGCGGTGAAACGAGAGATATAGAGCAGATGATTCAGCGTGTTGAGTCTGACATTGAGTACATCAACAACTGGTCGCTCTGGCTCGATTTCGTCATTCTTCTGCGAACGCTGTTTGCCTTCACCGGCAAGCGAGCCTATTAGCCAGTCTGAAGGCAAGTTAAAAAGAGCGCCGAAAATGAAAGCGTATTTAGCGGTACCGATCCGAAAACTCATATCCCCCTCAATACGATTTGAGCTAAGAAAAACTGCAGCCTGGCTGCGAGACATACTTGGGCGAGCCTGTTTCTGGCGCTGGGAGATTGTCAGATTCAAACTGCGCAACGACAGTCCTTACGACATCCTCTATGTGGGAAGGAGAGCACAGCGGGAGATGGCCAAGGTTCTCCTGGGGGCGGAGTCTCCTGTGGCCGACAGCAAATCGGAGTCGGATAAATCGAACCGTACGGTTCTGGTCAGTGAAATGCCAACTGTGGGCGCGTTGTATGTGCCTCACTTTCTGAGTGCTATCGTGCCGCTGGGTCGCTCCATTGACGATATCACGGCGGGGTACGATAGTAAGTTACGTCGAAACATACGCAAGAACCAGTCGCGCTACCGAATGAGGCAGGCGCTGACGGACGACGAAATTGAAAGAGCCGACAGGGAAATGCTTCAACCCTATGCCATCGCAAGGCATGGCACTGCCGCCTCGCAAATTGCCACACATGAAGTTTTAAGGATAGCAAAGACTTTCGGCCGGCTCGATCTAATACTGCTGGAAGACGAAATTGTTGCATGCCAACTTGCGTGCGTAATTACCCGGGCCGGAAAGCGTTACTGGAGCATGATACGTGCCGGCTATCCTGAGGCGGTTTTTTCAGATGCCAAAAGGCTGAATGAAGTCAACTCGATCACTACATTCATGGAGCTTGAGTGGGCAATAAACAATGGCTTTGACTATTATGACATTGGTACTTGCCTGGCCCGTCCCGACGACGGACTTCTCGAATGGAAAAGAAGACGTGGCGGTGATATTGATACGCTGGGTAACCACGCTTATATGTTTGTCCGACTACCCAAGGTGGGTGCAGCCCAACTCCTTTGGCATACACCGTTATTTGCCGTCGAGGGAAAAAAACTGACACTTCATCTTGGCTTGCCGGACGGGCAAAACGATGAGGAAGTGGCGACTCGTTATATTAACATGGGGTTTGGCGGGCTATACAAAATTTATCTCTACTGTGCCAAGAGCCCAAGCGAATTTCTTCTCGACAGGTTACGCAGTCGTTATGCTCATTTGAAGTCCCCGCCCATTGTGGAGAGGATCATATCTACCTGAGCAGCGTTCTGATGTTAAAAAATGCAGTTCAGGCGCTTGCGCCATTTACTGTTATTTTGTAAGGCGGATTAGAGTGAAGATGATATGTCGGAATTACGCGTGTTAACGAGCAGCCACCGGACAACATGGAACCTTGCTGCATATCGGCATATTGTAAGAGCGCGGATTATGCGAAAGCCGGCGGAGACCCCGCAAAGTGCAGCGGTGAAAAGCTGGATTATTGCGCCTGGCGAAACATCAATTTCTCCACCGGCTTTTTTCCTGCCCAATCAACTCGAACGTGTGACAGGATGGGAGGAAGAACGCTTTTTTCCTTACGAACACCCCCGTCGTACAATGGAAGGAATCGGCAGCGTTGATCATGGTCCAACACGGGGCCACCTGCTTAAAGATGTCTGGCTGATAGATGGAACACTCTACAAGGGAAACGCAAAATCCTGCTTATCTCCCAGATCTGGCTGGCTTCCAAAGATCTCCGTGGAAACCGAGATGGAGCGCGGGGCGATTTACTGTACAGCAGGTGGAAACCAATGGTTTGGCTCCTGGCTGATGGAAGACTGTGTCACTTACCCATTAGCATGCGACGAAGGAGTTCCGGTGACGACTGCGCCATCCACCGGGTCTCCTCTATTTCCCCAGGCTCCCGAATATGAGGACTGGCTTGGCATAACACCGGTTCGTTTGCGCAATGCGTTTTTTCATGAGCTCGTGATATTCGATGATCTAAGTCAAAATCGAAATAGGCATTTACGCTTTCGCGCGATGGGTGAAAAACTACTGTCACACGTAAGGTACAGCTCTCACCCCGGAGTATTCATTCTGCGAGGCGGCAACGGTGAATTGCGACTGTTACACAATGAAATGGAACTCGCTGAACGTCTGCATAACCGCAGAGGTTTTCGCATTATCGACCCTTCGAAAACCGATGTTCCAACCATCGTAGCGACCTGCGCTGGAGCAAAAACCGTGGTGGGGGTCGAGGGGAGTCATCTCGTACATGGTGTCAATGTACTTCAGCCTGGTGGCTCACTGCTGGCTCTGCAGCCCCCGAATCGCTTCATCTGTTATTACAAGTACCTAACGGATCGCGATCACCAGAATTTTGGCTTTGTGGTGGGAACGCCAGAGGGCGATGGCTTTACAATCGACCCCGATGAGGTTGAGCGCACTCTAGACCTATTCCCTTCATGAAGACTTGATCTGAACCACGCTCCCCGTCTCAAGGTCGAGCCCCCATTCCGAGTGATCAAACGCCAATTTGGGTATCAGCAACGCGCCTTGGGTCAAATAGAGTCCTCTTGATTGACGACTGACGTGTTTGTTGTGACGTTATCTTGACGAAATTACACTGACTTTCTATTTATATTTATCGTAGCGACGTACGATTGACGTAGCAGCCATGTGCCTACTATGCTCAATTTTAGTAAATAAAGATTCCTTCGTCCGACAAAAGAATACTCCTCTGCTCAGGGAGGCGATGTTATGCACCCGACACTTTTTATTAATTCCGTTTTGTTATTAATGCTCCTGAATGCTGCGACTGTTTCTAGCGCTCAGGCGGCCAGTTTGGTCTATAAATCTAGTTGCATGAGCAACTCTGGCGAGGACTTAGGGCCTCAATCAGGCATGCTGATCGAAGAGCACGCGGGTGGCGCGCGGTTTATTTTCAGAAACAGCATTGACGTACCTTTGTCTCTTCCAGGCGGCAACGCCATTGGCTTTCACACCGACCTCTCCGGTGATTCTGACACGCAGAGCATTGCTACTCAGGGCGTGCTTAACAATGGGGTCAACACTCTCGGCGAGTGGTTCAGCTTCCTTGGGCCGTGCGCCAATACTTCTTCATTCAACAGTTTAATTGCGGCGCTTGCCAATGGTCAGTTCAGGGTTGGTCGGCATGTCCAGGGTATAGGTCTGGCTGGGACAGCCAATTCTTATATCAATCAACGGAGTGCGGTACCGCTTCCTGCGGCAGCATGGTTATTTTCTTCCGCCTTGTTTGGATTTATCGTGTTTGCCAATCGACGGAAGGTGTAGGCAGTGCTTTCGTATAATGCCTCCCCATGACCGGATCGCTGTAACCGAACCAGTTCTGCGACAGTGCACGCGCAGCATCGCCATCAATGCAGAGGCCGGACGAACCGCCCTCACCCTTCGGGCAATATATTTCAGGGTTTCCTTGATGTAGACGCCTCTCTGCAGATCAGCGTGCGCAACAAGAACACTGGGTTACCAACCACATAGCGCCTGAATAACCGCCTTGGCTCACACATCAGCCTGAACACCCACTCACAACCGAGACGACGCACCCATCGCGGAGCCCGAACAACCTTGCCACCGAGAAAATCCAGGATCGCCCCGCCGCACACTATCAGGCATGGCACGCCGCTGGCAGCCAGCCTGGCAGCAACGGCTTCTTGCCTGGGCATGCCCATGCCCAGCACAACCAATTCTGGCTGCAGTTGCCGGGCAAGGTCGATGTAGGCATCCACCTCAGCAAAACCATGGTGAGCAGAAACTACATTGACCGCAAATACCGCTTCGCTACGCTGTACCGCATTCGCTAGAAAGGGCTCTGCAGTGCCCCAAAAAGCCACCCGCCGGCCCTTGAACGCGGCCAGTAATTTGGGGATAAAATCCGTGCCATTCATATTTAGCCCCGGCACCAAGCCGAGTCGGCGAAACAGGATAGCCATGCCGGAGCCATCCCGTAGTAACACGTCAGCAGCGGACAGCGCGTTATAGTAATCGGGGTTGCCCGCCACCAGATTCATGGCAAAGGCATTGACGAATCCAAGTACTGTCGCCGCCTCAGGCTTGGATAAAGCATCAATCAATCCTTGCTCATCATCGAGATCACTGACCACCCTGAGTTTCTGGATAATCGTTTGCCAGTTGTGCTGCCAAGCAAAAACGCACATTAATTGTCATCTCGCTTCGAACGCACCCACTCAACTTGGCGCTTAAGCAAAAAGCCTAGATACAGGGGTATTTTTTTCACCACGTAGAACGGCGCATACAACAAGGCTGAAAAAGATATGATCTCGCGACCAAATTGACTCCATGCCAGCAAAATAGTCACATTCAATAGTGCCACCCCGGCAGAAGCGATTAATGCTGGAGCCAAAACTCCATACAGCATAAACACCAACCATGACAGACTAAAAACAGCCCCCAGCACTAACGTCAACAAGGCCAACGGAGGGACCAATAAATCCAGCGTCATCGCCAGGAGGTTCCAGTTACGCCGGCTGATCGACTCTACAAACAACTTTGGCGCATCACCAAGGATTACCCCGAGATGACCATGCTCCCAGCGCGTACGCTGGATACTTAAGCCTTCATCACTGCGCGGAAAATAACTGGTCACCAGGGCATCGGGGCAAAACAGAGGCGGCTTGCCGCTGCGGCAGAAATCGAAGCCCATCTTCAAATCTTCGACGATGTGGCTACTGGCTAAATCAATCAACGCCAGATCCCGCCAGACGAAAGCCATTCCCGCACCCATTAACTGACAGGGCAAGCCAAGCCAAGCCCAACCTTGCGGCCGCACCAGATTCTTCACACGCCAGGCAAACTCGACAAACCGCACTTTTAGCCCGGAACCTGCTGGAGCACGCATTAAATAAAGTGCCTGCGTTGGCCGCCCTGAGTCGATGCAACACATTGCCAAACGCTCAATAGAGCCCTCACCCACCTGGCAATCGGCATCGACAACGATCATGACGTCCGGCGCATCGCTCGCTAAATGACGCACCCCAAAGTCCAGCGCATACCCCTTGCCACACTGCTGATCATTGCTGCGCTCCACCACCTCGGCTCCCGCCGTGCGGGCCAACGCGGCCGTGTCGTCAGAACAGTTGTCCGCCACCACCAATAAGCGATCGCCCTCTAGCAACTGCGGCCGAATGGTATTTAACGTCGCGACGATCATCGAGGATTCGTTGTATGCCGGTACCAACACCGCCACCCGCAGCCGCGATCTTTGCGCCGACGAGCGCAACCGCACAGGCAGGCAGGCCAACAGCACCTGCAAAAACAGCACCAACACCGGCAGGACCATGAGCACCAGCAGTGTGCTGAACAGCCAATCAAGTAAGGTGATCATGCTTGCGCCCTAAACAAATTAGCCAACTTGGCCGCTTCGGTATCGATATCGTGTCGCTCCAGCACTCTCTGATAAGCCGCCTCGCCCATCCGCTGCAACACCTCGACGGGTTGCGCCAGGCAGTCCGCCAGCACCGCCACCAACTCATCCACAGCTCCAGCGGGAAACAACCAACCGTTCTCACCTTGGCGCACTAACTCGGGAATGCCCGCCACATAGGTCGTCAGTACTGGCCGGCGCAAGGCCATGGCCTCCATGATTACCACCGGCAAGCCCTCGGCGAAGCTCGGCAACACCAAGGCCCGCGCCGCAAGAATTTCCGCCCGCACCTGCTCACTGCTAATCCAGCCCGTGATTCGCACCTGCGCTTGCAAGCCATGCAGTGCAATCAGGGCTTCGATTTGCGCACGTATTTCCCCATCGCCGGCCAGTACTATCTCGAACACCACGTCTTGCGCTGCCAGGATACGGGCGGCCTCAAGCAACAACAGTTGGCCCTTCTGCTCACACAAGCGACCCACGCAGACCAACCGCGGTACGGACGGCACGGCAACTGCAGGTGCATCGTGAAACGCACGCTCCAGACCACAATGCACCACCTTTACTCTTGCCCAGTGCGCATGAGCTACCCAGCGAAACAGCTGGCTGCGCCCATAAGAGCTGATAGCCGCGACAAAAGCCGCGCGCCGGACTTTCTCGCCCAAATGAATAAACTGCGGTTTGTCGAACTCTTCCGGGCCGTGCACCGTAAAACTGTACGCTGGCCCGCCGAGAGCATTGGCCAGCATCGCCACCTCGGTTGAGTTAGTGCCGAAATGCGCATGCACATGCTCGGCGCCGAACGCCTGCAACCAAAACAGCAGGCGGCATGCCTCGGACAAATAGACCAAATGGTACGGCCAGGGCCGATCGGCATGCCGGCCCATACGTAGCGCCAGCCACAACGCCGAAAAAAAGCGTCGCGGCTGGGCGCGCAGTACCTGCAGCACAGGCACTAACAGCTCTTTGACTCCGCCCTGCAGCACATAGAAAGTTTTACTGCGCTCGGACACGTCCTCGGCATCCACCAACTCGGCATCCCAACCACGCAGAGCAATGCGCTGCACCACAAAGCCCTGGCGCTCTAACGCCAAAATCTCGCGACGAATGAAGCTATGGCTGACCTTGGGGTATTGATTAATCAAATAAGCGATACGCATAGGAACCAGCTTAGATGTCGTAGCAGTGAACTATTACTACAGGTACTTTTACAGTAGTACAATTATCAAGAACGTCAACAAGCATCACGGCGTTTATTCCGATCCTTGCATTTTCTCCGAGCAATACCCCACCTGGAATTTTTGCTCCGGCACCTTATATACACTTAGAGACCAATAATTAAAACAGTGTCGCCCACCAACTGACCAAGAGTAACCGCTGCAATTTCATCAGACCCCACAGTAAAATATCGACCTAATGAGCGCTTGCGTTAGTTACACAGCCGCCTACCAACACACTATCTATCCTTGTAAAAATATCATCTAGAAGTTCATAACGCCTGCGGTACATGGCACGTTTTTTTGAAGGAATACAATCAAGTGCTTTTTTGGACAACACCATGGGAATTTCAAAAAAGTCTTCGCGCTCTGACGGAATCGCTCCATGCTCCAACCATATGACATCATAATTAGCCGCCAGGTCTTGAGCTTTTTCAGCCCCAAAATACGGATGACGATGATGACGATATCCATCCCCTATCGCATAAATCTTTTCAACACCAACACTGCTTGCAATATACTTAATGGCTTCGATCAGAAGACTTCTTGGGCGAAGGCCTTCAAAATCCTTTGTCAGTGTTCTATAAATTTCCAAAGACCTGTCACTCTCTACGCCTTTGTGTATCCCTTGAACGGCACCGATAAAAATACATAACTCAACTTCCGTGCAACACAAGGTGAACGCTATTGATGCAATACGCAAATCACCCTGAAACAAATTCAGCACCAACTCCCCTTCGCGCATAAACCATACCGGACGGTCTAGAACCAATGAACAACCCACAGAGCACTCCGACAAGTCACTCAACATCAAGCGGTCATTTCGTCCCAGAAGCAATAGCTGCGGACAGCGTTTTGTGACGACTTCGTAATGCGAGGCCAACACACTAAGTCTCTCCTGAGATCTCCAGCAACTACTGATGTACGGCCAATGAACAACACCCACACAATCACCGCCCAACTTCTCAAAACCGGCCTTGCCCAGGGCATTCGACATACGCCACAAAAACAACTTTAGCTCGGACCAGTTTTTTCCAACCAGAATCAGTAATACAAGCTTATTTTTCAATGCCCTGAAGGAATACCCTGCATGTAAAGAAAACACGCTTTTTAGTATCAGCCAATCATTCATAGCCGTCTCACTTGTATTCGATCAACGCCGTCTTGCCGGCACCCAATCTGTGCAACAGAAACTTGACTTGCCCGAGCATCTCGGGAAATTTGCTCAGCACCAGAAAGAAGGCCTGCAGCCAGTTTTCGCGCGCTGATCTATCGCCCCGGCGAGCCAAGCGCACCACCTGCAGTGGATAGACCAGCAGCAGAAGCAGCCCAAACCATCCCAGCATCAAACTCGCGATAATAGTCGCCAGCGGGACACCCAAGCCCCAGAGCCAGGCCCGGCGCGACTCACGCTGCCAATGTTGCTCCGGTGCGGCCCCATGCAAAAATGCGCCCTCGGCAAAGGCATAGCCACCACGCAGGGTACGCCGCCACCATTGGCCGAAGCGGGTCATGGCCGCATCGTGCAAGGTCATTTCGTCAGCCAGGCGCCAGACCTTCCATCCATTCGCACGCAGACGTACACACAACTCAGGCTCTTCCCCGGCAATAAGATCCGCTCGAAAACCAGACACTGCGGCGAAGGCGTCAGCCCGTATCAGCGCATCGCCACCACACGCCTTGGCCTCACCTATCGGGGTATCCCATTCAAGATCACACAATAAGTTGTAAATCGAACGCTGTGGAAAACGTTCACGGCGCCGTCCACAGACCACCGCAACCTCAGGCTGAGCATCAAGAAAGGCCTGCGCCCGGGGCAGCCAGCCACCGACAACCTCGCAATCACCATCGACAAACTGCACATAACGCATCGCCGGCAATAAACGTTGCACGCAGGCGAATCCTTCATTGCGCGCGCGCGCAGCCGTAAAGGGAATCGACATGTCCAACTCAACCACCTCGACCCCAAGCCGCCGTGCCATCTGGACTGAACCATCCGTTGATCCAGAGTCGACATAAATAACCCTCTGCGCCGCACCGCCCAGCGAAGCCAGGCAACGCTCAAGCCGTAGGCCTTCATTGCGACCGATAACAACGACACCGATACCAGTAGCCATTGAGTTCACTCAGCGATGTAAAACTGCTCGATATCGTCCACCGGAGGGCTCATAAGCATTCCCTTGCTTCTGCGCGCTGCCTTTTCTTGATAGTCGCAGGCACGCCCACTGCCACCGAGTCGTCCGGTACATCTGTCAGCACCACGGCATTGGCACCAATCACGACGTTGTTACCAATGCGGATATTGCCCAGCACCTTGGCCCCGGCACCGATATCAACGTTGTTACCCATCACCGGGGCAATCGGCTCATCCACATTCTTGAGCCCCACGACCACGCCATTGCGGATACGGCAATCATCGCCGAACTGAGCATAACCACTGATCACGATTCCGCCGAAATGATCGATGACGAAGTTGCGCCCGATCACCACCTCACACGGCAGTTCGACACCCGTCACGATCTGCACCAATTTGAAGAGCACTTTGTATATAAAGGAGAACAACTTTCGCAAGAATGCCGGGCGCACTCCGTAGCGCCAGCGCCCAAAGCGATAAACCAGCATCACCCAGAACCCCTGAGCTGCCCAATCACCAGCGTATGCACGCAAGTCCGCACGTATATTTTCGAACATAAGTTGACCTACCGTGTTGGTCGGCTAGCAAATTGGGTATCGCGCAGCAACGCCCAAGTATCACGAGCATGCTGCCAACACGCCCCTATGGCGGCTCGGCCGCGGCCTTTCAATAGAGCCTTGAGCGCCAGAATCAGGTCCCCCAGGCTCACCAGCAACATATGTGAGGCCAAACCCGGTAGACCGTGGTGCTTGCGAAAGTACAAAAGCTCGCTTTCGATTTGTAACCTGGGTATCTGTCGACTGACCACATTGAGTTTGACAACCGATTTGGCACTTTCACCGCCGATATGCACCACCGTGGTATGCGGGTAATAAACCACCTTCCAGCCGGCCTGTTTAACGCGTTTGCAGTGATCGACCTCCTCGTAGTAAAGAAAGTAGCGCGGGTCGAACAAGCCAACCTGATCGATGACTTCGCGGCGGATCAAGTAATAGCAACCGGGCACCCAGTCGCACTCCCGGACCGAGGCATGATCCCAGTCCATGTCGTCGACCCTCTTCACCACAGGGAAAAAGCGTTCAAGCCCTGTACGCGAGAGGAAGACATTCAACGGCGTCGGGAAATAGCGACAGGAGGGCTGCAAATCCCCCTCTCGCCCAACCAACCGAACGCCGAGGACTCCGCAATCAGGGTGAGCCTCCATGTAATCGAGGGTCTTGCTCAGGGTATCAGCAGCAACGAAGGCATCGGTATTGAGGAGCAACGCGTAGTTGCCCTGCAGGTGCTCAACCAATTGATTGTTGGCACGACCAAAGCCAACATTATTTTCATTGGCCAGCAGCAATGCCTCTGGACAAATAGTTGCCAGGCACTCCAGTGAATTATCGGCAGAGGCATTATCCACCACTAAATAGCGCGTTCGATCTGCACTATTTGACTCGCGCAACGCATTGAACATGGGCTGCAGCAGCGTCGCTGTATTGTAGTTAACCACTAACACATCAAGAGGGACACTACTCATTAGATCGCCCCCCAAGAAACGGCTGAACTCTCATCGTCGGATTACAAAACCTTTTATAAATCGACATCATTCAAGCCTCGTTTAAAACATTCGCTCCTAAGAAAAACCCCTCACACACGCGTTATTAAGTGCCGCTTCAAATAATTTTGCAGAGTTCTCCCAAGAACTTGAAGCCACCGTTTGACATGCCATTTCTGAAACCGCACGCCACCCCTGCTCGTCTAAAGTCAATAGCCATTCAACACCACGAGCCAAGGCAACAGTATCCTCAATATCGGCCAGCACGCCGTTTTTGAAACAAGCTATTGCCTCTAACGGCCAACCCGTACGCGTTGAAACTACCGGAGTCCTACACGCCATCGCCTCCATCGCCGTCAGATTAAAGCCTTCTTCACTCCGGCTTGCTGCTAGCCAGACATCACATTGTGCATATAAATCACGAATACGATGTTGATCGGGAGAAAGATGAAACTCAAGACTCTCTGGAAGCTTAAAAAGACCACTCGGTGGAGCACTTCCAAAGGCTATAACTCGAAGTTTTGAGAATTTCTTCTCGAGCAAAGAAACTACCTGAAGCGCAACATCAACTCCCTTAAATGGCGCTTCATGATACAAAAACCCGATTGTTGGGCAACGCTGTTTTCCCCTCGGTGCGGAAAAAAATTGCTGATGATCGACACTATTCCCAACCAGGCTAACATCAGAGTCGCCATACTCCCTGCTCATGACATCAACCAACCACCTCGAAATGGTTATCTTATGCAAAGGCATCTTATAGGTCGCCACCACCCTATCCACCGGGCAATAAGGAAACACCTCATGCCCCTGCACAAAATACACTTTCACACCCTTGGCCTGACCTAGAGAGCTCACCCACTCAGCCGTTTCCCACCACGTTGCAATTACAACATCCGCATCTGGAACATCCGAATCCACAATAGGCCTGTATTTTTCTATCACCCGGTGATCAAGACCAAGACCGTCTAAATGAGATGGACTTATTTCGCTTATCGGCCACCCCTCACCCGTGATGAAACTCTTCATCTTCCTTTTCAGCGGAACAGGAGGTGCAGGCGGGGAAACGAGTGTTACATCATGCCCCATTTCAAACAATGCCTTAGCGTAAATTGCAACGACGCGAATTCCACCTGACATGTTCACCACCGGCAGCACAAAAGTCACTTTCATTAGACCACCTCCAAAACCGCTGAAAGCCTATTCAAATTCAATGCACTTCCAGCCAAGCAATTTTCCATCAATCAACACATCGTGACGGTCTGTCACAGCATTGGAAACAGCAAGAGACATCGATCGAATCAAAGCCATTTAGCAACGCCCAACACTAACTCTCCACACACAGCCCCCACCGCCAGCATTGGCAGCACCACCAGTTCACGCTTGAGATCGAACAGCCCCACCTGACGATTGACATAAACAATCAGGACAAGCGTAGGGAACGTATGCAGGGCAACGCCCCAAATCGCATACTTTACCCCGCCAATCGCCAGCAGCAGCGGCAGTAGCACCCATAACGAGACAATGCGAATAATGTTATCCATGGCCTGGTACTTTGTGAGTCCCAAGGCAAGCCAAACTTGATGCGCCACCGTGTAGCGCAATGTGAAAAAGGAAAGTGAAAGAATGGCCATCATGGTGCCGGCAGCGGCATAACGCTCATCGTATAACCCACCCACGATCAGCGGGCTGACGGTCAAGAACAGTCCACAGACAAACAGCAAAGCAAGATCGAAAATCAATCTGAAGCGGTAATACAAAACGCGCAGCCGCGCGGTGTCATTACTTCTTGAGGCTTCACTGAAGGCCGGCAGGGCCACGGCCCCGGCCAACCTGAGCACGGCGGTTTGAAGAGTGCCCAAAATCAGCACCGCAATGGAGTAGACGCCCAGTTCAGTGGCCGACATGCTGCCGCCGAACCAGATGCGATCACCAAACATGGCCAATACTCCCACTGCCGAAGACAACAGTATCCAACGGCCGAAGACGACTAACTCTTCAAGCGCAGAGCGGTCCCACTGTAGACGGTTAGGCGGGCCCTGAAACCATAGATGACCAATAACGGTGCCGACCATGGCCGAGACCAGGCCTGCAATCACCAACGACCAGACAGACCTGGTGAAGTAACCGATGCCCAGCATCACCAGCAGGCCCGCAAGCTGGGACGCAAAGTCGAGGAGCACCACTTTCTTTTGCTGGAAATCGCGAACGGCCAAGTCGAGTTTCGTCGACTGGAACCCAAAGATGATCGCGGTAAAACCGGTAAAGGCCAACACCAGCGGCAACTCCGGTGCGGCATAGGTGGAATTGGCCGGCCACAGATTGATGACTTGCGCAAACCAGGTGAAGCCCGCGATTAGCAGTGTCGAAGCAAAAAGGACAACGCCACGCAGGATCTGCACTGTCCAGGCGGTATTGAGAAACACTGGATCGTCGCCACGCGGGCTCTGGATAATGTTCTGGCGCAAACCGACATCGGAAAGCAAGTGCAGAACCACCGAAACGGTGGTGGCGATGATCATTACGCCGAAAATTTCCGGCATCAGCAGACGGGCCATTACCAGGTTGCCGCCCAAGCGAATTACTTGAGAGGCAACAAGCGCACCCAGATTCCATGCACCAGCAGATATCGCTCGCCTGCGAAGGCTCACCGATGGCGATAAATCAATTGGAGGCATGGCATCAACCCCAAACTCAAAGGGTACGCACGTTACTATAGCTACAATTGGTCATCTCACTAGCCGTTGCTCACCCATCCATGAGTTCAAGAATCCATGCCTGAGCACTTTCGCGCGTTAATCGTCATTCTAGTTTTAGCTGGCATCGTTTTTGCCTTGGCGCGTCGACCAGCAGTAGACCTGATCCCACACCACGACTTCACTCGTCGCCGCAATCTGTGGTTCGCATTGACGCTATTGGCCTTTGTCTCGCACAGTTTCTGGGTGTACGCGGGCATTGCCGCTGTCATTTTGACCGTCGCACGACAACGCGAACGCAATCCTCTGGCACTGTTTTTCCTTCTGCTGTTTCTCATCCCGCCGGCCCCGGCACAGATTCCCGGCTTCGGCCTGATCAACTATTTTTTTGCACTTAACCATATTCGTCTGCTCGCATTGTGTCTGTTGTTGCCGGCTTTTTTCATGCTACGCGGGCAAGCAAGCACACTGAGCCTCGGACGCACCTGGCCTGACAAACTGCTCGCATTGTGTCTGTTGCTGCCGGCTTTTTTCATGCTACGCAGGCCAGCAAGCACACTGAGGTTCGGACGCAACTGGCCTGACAAACTGCTAGCGGCCTACCTCTTGCTGACGAGCCTGCTTTACCTGCGTGAGACCACGCTGACCGACACCTTGCGTCAGACGCTCTACCTGTTCATAGACGTTTTTTTGCCTTACTACGTTGCCAGCAGGGCACTGAAGGAACTCAGCGACTTCAAGGATGCCCTGTTGGGATTTGTACTCGCCGCCATGGTGCTGGCGCTTATTGGTCTCTTCGAATTTGCCCGCCATTGGCTGCTGTACAACGCGCTGATTGTTGCCCTGGACATACACTGGGAATTGTCCAGCTACTTGAGTCGTGGTGATTCATTACGCGCCAGCGCCACCACCGGCCAGGCAATCGCACTGGGTTATGTCATTAGCGTGGCCATCGGCTTTTACCTGTTCTTGCGCGAGAGCGTACGCAGCCGATTGCAGCAATGCCTCGGCGCGCTCTTGCTGGCTGGCGGTCTGTTTGCATCGCTGTCGCGTGGTCCCTGGATCGGTGCTGCCGTCATGATCACCGTGTTCATCGCCACCGGCCGTAAAGCTGTCAAACGCCTGATGCTTCTGGCAATCGCCGGAGTGCTCGCCCTTCCCCTGCTGGCCATCGTGCCTGGCGGGCAAAAATTCCTGGATCTGCTGCCGTTCATCGGTACGGTGGACGTAGAGAACATCACATACCGGCAGCGCTTGATTGATAACTCAGTGATCGTCATCCAGCGCAACCCTTGGTTGGGCTCTTTCGATTACCGCAACACGCCTGAGATGCAGTCCATGATTCAGGGCGATGGCATCATTGATATTGTGAATACCTACATCGCCCTGGCGCTGGACATCGGCCTGATCGGATTGACGCTATTCGTGGTTTTTTTCGCCACTGTGCTGCTCAGCATCCGCAGAGCAATGCGTTCGGTCCCTAACAAAGACGACGAGGCGCGCCGACTCGGACGTGCACTGTTGGCGGTACTGGCCGGGATACTGGTGACCATCTTTACCGTTAGCAGTATCACGGTGATCCCCGTCGTGTATTGGTCGGTGGCCGGGCTGGGTGTGGCCTATGCTGAGATGGTGCGCAGGCTCAAGCGCACTGAGACTGCAAGCACTGCGAGCGCCAACCTTCAACCCTGGTAACGCTCATGACCTCTTTTGTTCACCGCGCCCATAGGCTGCTGGTGGTTTTCCTTGCTGTTTGGCCGTTTAGCACCTGGGCGTCGGACTGGGTCTCCAGCGTGGATGAGCGTAGCGGTCTGCCAATGCTGGCGCGCGGTGGCAACCCTGTAGTTTCGTCTTCATTCGCCTTCTGGGGGAGCAACTGGGAATGGACGGATCTGCCGACCGCGTTCAAGGTGAACACCCCTTATAGCTACTCCCTTGCAGGCAAGAACAAAAAACTGGATTTCGACGTGACTGCGCAGATTCAGAAAGAAGACGAGCAGAAGTTGACCTGGAACATTGCCCTGGATGCGCACAGCATGATGCCGGACGTGATGGGCGGGGGCATCGTCTTCAAGTTCGATCCTGCCCTTTACGATGGAGAAATGGGTGAGCCGGCTTTGCTACCCGACAACCGCGGCTGGTCCTGGGGGAATACACAAAGCCGACGCATCGAGATGCGTTTTGAGCCTGCACTGGCAAGTGTGTACTTTGAACCGGGTGATAAATCTCAGGTGCGTGCTTTTTTTTACAAGAACACGATCAAACCCGGCCGCCAAAATTTCAAAGCCACCTTGAGCCTATCTGGCGATGTGGCACTCGGTCCGACCACAACCGAGCGCTTCGGGCTGGCGGACACAAGGAGCTGGCCGAGTGACACGCTCGACTGGAAAACCTCGCCGGTCGATCTGTCCTTTCTGAACGCTCCCGAAAAACCTGCAGGCAAGCGCGGCTTCGTCAAAGTATCCGGCGAGCAACTGTTATTCGCAGACAACACCCCAGCGCGATTCTGGGGCACTAACCTGACGGCCTATACGCTGTTTCGTACGCCAGACGATGCAATCAAGCTGCAGGCCAAACGTCTGTCGGCACTCGGTTTCAATCTCGTACGACTGCACCACCATGACTCCCCATGGGTCAGCCCAAACATCTTTCGCGACAGCAACCTCACGCATGACACTCAGCAACTAAGCCCGGACTCACTGAAAAAAATCGACTGGTGGATCAAGTGCCTCAAAGACGAGGGCATTTATGTATGGCTCGATATGCACGTCGAGCGAGCCTTGACTGCAAACGACAACATCTATGGCTTCGATGAAATGCCAAAGAATGGCCAGAACAACGCCGACCTGAAGGGCTATGCCTATGTAAACATCACCATTCAGCAGGCAATGAAGCGCTTTGCCCAGGCCTATTTGACCCATGTAAACACCTACACCGGACTCGCCTACAAAGACGATCCGGCGATCGCCGCCGTACTGATTACCAACGAAAACGATGTCACCCAGCACTTTGGCAACGCCCTGTTACCAGACAAACGAGTGCCAAAGCACAACCAGATCTACATGGCCGAGGCCAAGGCCTTTGCGAACCTGCACAATCTATCTGCAAGCCAGACCTGGCGCTCCTGGGAGCCAGGCCCCGGCAAGCTGTTTCTTAACGATTTGGAGCGACGTTTCGACGTAGACATGATTCAGCACCTACGTGAATCAGGAGTGAAGGTACCCATCGCCACGACCAGTAGCTGGGGCGGCGACAGCCTAAGCTCCCTACCGGCCCTTACCGTCGGCGACCTGATCGACGTCCATAGCTACGGTGGCCCCGGGCAGCTAGAGAAGAACCCGCTCACCAGTGACGGTTTACTGAACTGGATTGCCGCCGGCCAAGTCATAGGCAAACCCCTGACCGTCACCGAGTGGAACACCGAACCTTTCCCGGCACCTGACCGCCACACACTGCCACTCTATATGGCCGGCACCGCCAGCCACCAAGGCTGGGATGCGCTGATGCAATATGCCTACAGCCAGGAGCCGCTAACCGGCGAATGGATAACTGCCGACAACTGGCACGCCTATAACGACCCTGCAATGCTGGCCACCCTGCCCGCCGCCGCCTTGCTTTATCGCCGTGCAGACGTTCGCGAAGCAACAACGACCTATGTCTTCGCGCCGACGCCCAGCACCCTGTTCAACCAACGCATCACGCCCGCCAACGCGGCTCTACTGCGCACAGCCATGGAAAAAGGCAAGCTGGAAATCGCCATGCCACAGACGCCGCAATTGCCCTGGTTGCAACAGAGTGCTATCCCCAGCAATGCACAGGTGTTTCATGACCCCAACCAGTCGCTGCTGGACGCCAATGCCAGCGAGTCGACGACAGACACTGGCGAGTTGAAGCGCAACTGGAAACAAGGCATCTACACCATCAATACGCCCCGCACCCAAGCAGCAACCGGCTGGATCGGCGGCGAGTCGATCAGCCTTGGCAACATCCAGGTTCAAGTGAAGACCGCTAATGCCAGTGTGGTGGTGCAAAGCCTGGACGACGTGCCTGTCGGCCGATCGCAGGATTTACTGATTTCGCTGGGTACCCGTGCCATCCCCAAAGACGACAGCAAAACACCTTTTTATGTCGAGCCCCTCGAAGGCACCCTGACAATCCAGGCGCCGCAAGGCTTGACACTGTTCACCCACGGCATCCCTGGACAAATGAAGAAGCTACCCGCCACCTACCTTGATGGGCGCTATACGATCAGGTTCGACGGCTTGCACGCGTCGAACTGGTTGTTTTTGAAAAAAGCCGTCACGCCAGCTACAACCTCAGGCAACGCACAGCCAGGCCCTGTCAATACAGCATCATCCAGCGCGCTGACGAATCAATAGCTAACCTGTCTTTTAACGCAATGATCTGGCGGATCGAACTGGCGTACCACTCTGTGCTTGCACAGCAACAGTTTCCAGGAGATCAAGATGAATTTTTTGGTTGTTGGTGGCGCAGGCTATATCGGCTCGCATATGGTCAAGCAGCTACTGCGTGCAGGTCACGAACTGGTGGTGGCAGACAATTTTTCAACAGGCCATCGCGGCGCATTGATGGGTGGGAGATTGGTCGAACTGGACATCGCCGACGCACAAGCCCTGGACGTCATGTTTGCGGGACAGCACTTTGATGCCGTGTTCCATTTCGCCTCATTCATACAGGTGGGCGAATCCGTCACTGAACCTGCCAAGTATTACCAAAACAACCTGGCTGGAACCCTTACGCTGCTACAAGCCATGGTTCGTGCCAGGGTTAAAAACTTCATTTTTTCCTCGACCGCAGCCGTCTATGGCAACCCGGTGTATGTACCTATCGACGAAGAGCATCCCAAGGCCGCGATCACCCCTTATGGTCGCAGCAAGTGGATGGTGGAGCAGATGCTTGAAGATTTCGACCGTGCATACGGGCTCAAATCGGTCTGCCTGCGCTACTTCAACGCCGCCGGAGCAGACCCTGAAGGACAGTTAGGTGAACGCCGTGAACCGGAAACCCACCTGCTGCCACTGATACTGCAAGCGGCCTCCGGTCGGCGCACAACCATCACCGTCTATGGCCGTGACTACGACACACCTGACGGCACTTGCATTCGCGACTACATCCACGTTGTCGACCTCGTTGCAGCTCATGCACTTGCCGTGAATTATTTACTGGCAGGTGGTGCAAGCACGGCTTTGAACCTCGGAAACGGTCAAGGTTTCTCAGTACAACAAGTCATAGACACTGCACGCGCCGTGACCGGCCAGGATATCTGCGTGAGCGAAGCGCCACGCCGCGCCGGCGATCCACCACGCCTTGTGGCCGACCCCCGCATGGCCAACACATTACTTGGCTGGCAACCGCAATTTGCCTCACTTGAGCAGATAGTGGCGCACGCCTGGAGCTGGGAGCAGAAGTACCCTTGGCACTGAAAGTCGGCGCTGGCGCATAACGCCGAACACCTCAGGGTGACGCTCTAGTAGTAAGAGCGGCTTGGGCGCTCGGCTTTGTTTAGTACCGTGCCAATCAGATTGGCTGTCCCAAGATGATAAAGGCTGTCCTCGATCTCTTTCCTGCTGTTCATACCGTTGGCGACCACCAGCAGGACGCAGTCGAATTTAGGCAAGACGGTAATAGCATCGTCCGAACTCAACAACGGCGGCAAGTCGAAAATCACGATACGCGAGTCGTAGCGCTCGCGCAGATCAGTAATCAAATCGCTCACTGTAGGCGATGACAGCACCTCGGTGGAGAGAGGGATCGGCTTTCGCGTCGGCAGGACTACAAAGCGCGGCAAGGTCGGGTTGACCAGAACCTCTTGCAGATCCGCTTCATCGTCCAGCAATTCATTCAGCGATTTCTCCATCGGCAGACCCAGGCAGGCACCCACCATTGGACGACGCAAGTCGAAATCCACCAGTAGCGCCGTCTTGGTGGTGTGATGGGCGATACTCATTGCCAGGTTGATAGCCAATACAGTCTTGCCTGCCTCCGGAGTTGGCGAGGTGATAGCAAGCGTGCGCCAGCCATTTTCTTCCATGACTTTCAGAACTTGCGTACGCAGCAGATCGAAAGCCCCCCCCATATTCGAGTTTTTGTTGTACGCCACAATGCGATTGCGCTCGAGATGATCTGGCCGCAGCGGTACAACTTTGGTTTGCACATAACTCAGTGCATTCAGACCAGCAGACTGCCCGGTCACTGTCATGGCTTTTGGCATTGTCACGAGACTTGACGAAGGCTGTTGCTCGGAATTCTCGGTATCGGGCTTGATGATTTCCATGGCTATATTCCTTATGCAAACCGGCCCAGCGTTTTAAACATCAAAAGGTCCAGAGGCATGTAGAAGAAATGCAAGAGCACCAGAAAGAGCACGATGAGCACGACTCCACTGACGATCAATCGCGTTCGCCACTGCTTACGGCGTGCCAGTTCCGCTCTGGTGTATATGTAGGGAATCGCAACCAAGATGCGTCTACCCAGCACACTGGCCAAGGCTTCAGCTCCGCGCACGCGCTGGTTCAGCATCTCAAGGACCATCACCAATGTGCCAGCGCCCACCGGAGCGAGAACAAAGCCCATGGCGACCACTTTTTTACGGTTCGGCCGTATCGGCTTTTCAGGCATCAATGGCGATTCCAGAAGAACAAAACGCTCGGCTTTGTTTTCCTGCTCCAGGCTTTCGGAAATTTTCGCACTCATTTCCTTGGTGCGTATTTCCTCGTATTTCTTTTTAGCGTTTTCATAGTCACGCATCAGTGTGACCAAGCCGCGCTCGACTTGCGGCGTCTCAAGAATTTGCGCCTCGTAGTCGGCTATTTTTTTGAGTATTTCCTGCTTTTGATCGGCCAGCGACTTGATACGTGTTTCTGCGGCAGCGATCCGGGCCTGAGCCTTGGCAAGGTCCAGATTGACTGAAGCCGCTGCACCACCAGCACCTTTGGTAGCCTCAAGTGCAGCAATTTTGCGTTTGACGGCACGCACATCGGGGTGGGCTTCGGTATACAGCGACAGTAACCGGGTGTACTCCGCCTTCAGGCTTCCCAGATCTTGCTGTTTATCAACCCCCGCGCCGGGCGATACATGCTTGGTCGCTGCTGCGGAAAGCTCCAACTCATTGAAGCGCAACTCCTCACGGGCAGTTTTGTAGTCACGGTCGACCTCTTTGAGCTCGATTTCGGCGCGTGACAACATATTCATGCGCAACTCCTGATGCTCGGGAAGCGCGTTGCTGTGCGCTTGCTTGAAGTCTGCCAAGCGGTTTTCCAGAGCTTCCAGTTCGACCCTGAGCTTGTCCGCCTCCTGCGTCAGAAACTCTGTTGTTTCACTGGCGCGCTCGGTGCGCTGCTTGATGTTTTCATCCAGAAACAGCGTCACCAGCTCGTTGGCCACTTTGTTGGCAATCTCTGGTTGCCGGTGCTCAAAGGAAAGACGGAAAGCAATCGTCACTTCTCCGCGCCCCTTAACGGTAGCGCTGACCAAGGAGACTGTAATCGCATTGCGCATTTCATCGATTTTCTCGGAAACGCTCAACTGCCTGCTTTGCGAAGCAAAAAGATTGTACTTGTCGATGATCCCTTGCAGATGCTCACGGGTCATCACGCGCTGGCGAATGACTTCGATGCGCTCATCGGCAAAGGTATTGCTGTTCGCCGCCACCAGGTCTGGCGAAATCTGCTGAGACTCGACCAGAATAGTGCCAGATGACTCATAGACGGGCGGGATAGAGATCGCGACCACGACGCTCAGGCCGAGTATTACCGCGAAACTCAGGATCAACAGCAAGGCATGGTGCTTGATGACAGCAATGTAGTCGTTGACCGACATTTCGTATTCAGAGGTCATATTTATCACCCAGCTGAATTTCAGAAGTTGGGGTGACTATAGGTCAAGGTCAACCCGACGACGTTTGCGGTTGCATCCGGCAAGCCATTTTGCTGGCGTTCTTTGTACATGAAGGATAGGCGCGCCACCCAAAAAGGCGAGAGTTCCCGGCTAAACCAGACACCGACATTGCGCAGGGTATTAGGCGCTAGCCCTTTGGTTTTTTGCCATGAGGCATCAAAACCGGTACGGCTGGTGTCGTCGAGGGCATAACTCCATGTACCGCTCAGGTTATCAACCTCGACAAAACCGCCGTCGCCGCTGGCGACGGTACTACGACTGGCGTCGATACTTGTATCAACACGCTCACCGGTATAGTGCAACGAAAAACCGCCTTGGCCACGGGGGCGGCTGTTCGAGCCAGAGACTTGATTGACACCCGCGTAAACCGCCCCCTTGAGCCGCTCGGAGATCTCAAAGTTCAAGCCGGCAGTGGGGGTGTAACTGTTTGAGGAAGACACCGCAGATCCCTGCTGCGGCTCATAACGCTTCACGCCAAAACGCGTGAATAGCTCTACACGCTCGCTCCATGCATAGTTAAAGCTCAGGCGGTTCGAAAGCTCGTCATAGTTGGTCAGTGTATTAATGTCGTAAGTGACATGTGTGTAGTCGGTTTCGTTAACCAAGGTAGTTCGCTCACTGAGAGCGGTACTCCAGTTGCCGCCGAACGAGGTTAGCTTTTGCGTACCATCGGTGGTGGCAATCACGCCGGTCGCTTGAACCGCAGTGGAAAGCGTTGAACTCTCAATATACTTCGCCGTGAGTCCAAAACCACCCGTCTCGGTCTCGCGCTGCCACCCTAACTGCACGTTGGGGTCTTCGCGGTCCGAAACGATGGACGTATCAGACGAACGCACCAGATTCATGCCAAGACCGAACCGCCACTGATCCCGGTCTGAAGTACCGACAAGCGTGTAATCGGGAGCGATGATCGTACGAGTCACACCCTTCTTGTTTTCCGTAACAAGCACCGGGTTGCTGTCGTACTCGACAGTCGAAGGCACAACGATTGCTGAATGCCAAGTGGCAGCATAGGCCACACCGGAGCACGGCAAGATCAGGATGGCCGTCGCAACTCCAGCCGTTCGCAGCACGGGCAAGATAATCCTTAGTGCTTCGCGCAAGGCTAAGGCACGACCAGCGTATCGCCGGCCTGGAGTTGAATATTGGTGGACATGTCACGCCCGGACATCAAATCGCTGTAATGGACGGGCAGGATCTCTTGTTTAGCCCCATTGCGGCGCACGACCTTGATGTCCTCCTTGTCGGCGAATTTGTCGAGCCCGCCCGACATGCTCAATACTTGCAGCACTGCAGTTGGACCTGACATCTGTACGGTGCCGGGCTTCAGCACCTTACCCTGCACATAGACGAGATTGCCTGCGGTGCTCGTGACGACAACGCTCACGTTCGGATCGGGTATGAACTCCTTAAGCCTGGCAGCGATTTTCTTTGCGACTGCAGTGGCATCAAGCCCCGCAACATCGACTTGTCCCGCCAGCGGGAAGGTAATGCTGCCATCAGGAAGTACGTGCACCTCCTGTTTCAGCTTCTCTTCGCCCCACACGGAAACCGAAATGGCGTCACCCGGACTTAGCAGATAAGCCGCGGCTTTTTCGTCGGCACTGGTAATGCTGGGCCAGACCACCAGCGCGCAGAGCACAGGTAATAACAAACGCAACATAAGGATCCCTCCGACCAAGTAGCATGCACAGAGATTCACATAAAAACAGGGCGAAAACACACCCTCTCCTTTGACGCCAAAGCAACGATCAAACCGCAATCGCCTCGAGCTTCCTGGCTACCGATTTCCGCCGAAACCAAACATCAGACCGAAGAACACCCCGGCAATCATCCCGGCGTTGCCCGGTACTTGTTCTTGAGCGTAGACCACGATAGCCGAGAACGCCGACGCCAGGATGAAGCCGATCACCACCGACAATGACAGGACGAAGCCTTTACCACCCTCCCCGCCCAAGGGCGAGTACGCGTGGTCGTGCTGGAACTTGACGGGCGTTGCATCAGCTATCGTCTAGGCTTGCTGGAACAGGGTCGGCTCTACGACTACAACCTGGCTCGTGCCGCAATATGCCGGTCTGGGCAGCGGCCGAGTGCTGCTTGATGAGTGGATTCGCAGGGGGCTGGACGAGGGCTGGCAGCACATCAAACCGAGGCTGCAACAGTGGCGAGCCAAACGTGCGGCAGCTGTCGCACGTTTGGCCCGCACTCCCGTCGTGACCGGCGTCGATAAAAAAATCGCGCCCACTGCACACCCCATGGAGGATGAACATGCCTCGCCAAGTCATAGTCAACGCTGACGATTTCGGTCTCAGCCTGAACGAAAACGCAGTCATCCTGCGGGCCTTCCAGGCCGGGGTGATCAGCTCCGCTACCGTCATGGCCAACATGCCGGCCTTCGCAGCGGCCTGTGAGCTGGCGCAACAGCCGCTGCTCAAGGGCCGCATCGGCCTGCACTTCAACCTCACATACGGCCGGCCCCTGAGCCGGGCGATTCTCGAGCTGCCAGCCTTTTGCGACACGGCTGGCGAGTTCGACCTGAACCTGCCCCGCCACCGCCTGTGGCTCAGCCGCCAGCAACACGATGCAGTGCTGAAGGAGCTCGAAGCGCAATGGCAGCACTGCCTGGACAATGGCCTGCAGCCCAGCCATCTCGATTCCCACCAGCATGTTCACACTATCTGGCCGATCGGTGAGATCGTCGCGCGTTTTGCTGCCCGCCAAGGAGTCCCCGTTCGCCTGGCGCGCAATCCGGGGCACAACCTCAGCCTGGCCAAGCGAGTCTTCAAGAGCTTGCTCAACCGGCGTTTACACCGCCTCGCCGGTGCCACGGCGGACTACGTCTGTACCCCGGTGGACTTGCGCAACGCCAGGCCACCGGCAGACGGACTGCTGGAAATCGTTGCCCATCCGACGATGCTCGGCAGCGACTTTGGCGACGCCTATCTGTATCAGGGTGAGTCCTTGAGCAAGTTGCTCGACAACCGCCTGCGGGGCATTCCACGGGTTTCCTATAACGTGCTGGCACGCACACGACCCGCAGCGGCCACGACGGCATTGGAGTAGCACAACGATGACAGCACAATGCCCGGGACTGGCCACGGGCATTGTGCAAAAGGCAGATGATTCAGGGTTTAAGCGGCCATTCCTGATCAAGATCCGAAAGGCTTTTACCGTCGTCCGGATGCTTCCAGGTTGGATCTGGCGGATTCTCTTCCGGGGTCGCTTCTTCTGGCTTTTCCTCTTCAAAATCTTCGTACTGTTCACGTTTCTTTTCGGTTGCCATAAAGCCCTCCTCCTGAGGTTTGCGTTCAATTTCAGGATAGAACAAAGCCACTGCTTCGCTACCGACCGACCGTCTGTATTGCACTGTGTACAGCAACCTTGGCGATTTTCGCCTCTTCCAGCAGCCCCTGAATCACCTGCTCTTGTTCGGCGTAATCACCTTCCCCGAAATGGCTGTAGCGTACCTGCCCCTTGGCATCGATCAAGTAATGGGCCGGCCAGTACTGGTTATCGAATGCGCGCCAGATCGTGTAGTTGTTGTCGATGGCGACCGGGTAGCCAATCCCCAGTTGCCTGACCTGCTGACGGACGTTACTGATGATTTTTTCATAGCCGTATTCCGGCGTGTGCACACCGATCACGACCAGTCCGTCCTTTGCGTACTGCTTCGACCATTGATTGACATAGGGCAAAGTGTGCTGGCAGTTGATACAGTCATAGGTCCAGAAATCCACCAATACCACTTTGCCACGCAGTGACTCACTGCTTAATGGTGTCGAGTTCAACCACTCCACCGCACCTGCCAATGAAGGCATGGGACCTTTACTCCCTTGCTCCCGGGATGACTGTGCACTGACTTTGCTGACGAGGTAATCGACGAGCTTGGGCACGCTTTCCAACAAGCCTTGCTCCACGGCCGTGACGCTGCGCGATGAGGTGCCGGCCAGCAATCGGCTATCGATGCCACTGGCAATCACCACCACCGCCAGCAACGCAGCACACCCCGCGCCACGCCTCAACCAGGCGGTAACCGGTATCGAAGCTTTCAAACGATGGACCAGGCCACGGCCGGCGAAAATCAGCGTTCCCAGCGACAACGCACTCCCCAGACCGTAAGCCAGCAGCAACAGGCTGGTGTGTACGTTCACGCCTTGCACCATCGCACCGGTCAGAATCACGCCGAGGATCGGCCCCGCACACGGTGCCCAGAGCAATCCGGTTGCCACGCCGACGAGCACCGACGCCAGCGGCCCGGTCATTTTGCGCGAGGCTGGATCGAGGCGGTTACCGAGCATCACGAACGGCCGCGCCAACCAACTCCCGACCCTGGCGAAAATCAGCGACAGCGCGAACAGCGCCATGACGATCAAGGCCAGGTAGCGTCCAGTGTTACTGGCTTGCACTACCCACTCGCTGCCGACCACTGCAAGGCTTGAGATCAAGGCGAAGGTCAGTACCATGCCACTCAAAGTGAGCAACACCGAAGACTGCGAACGGTCCGCCCGAGCGAACAGAAAAGGCACAACCGGAAGGATACAGGGGCTGAGGACGGTCAAAATCCCGCCCAGAAATGCTATGAGAAACATGGGATCACCTGCAAAGGGTTGGTACGCGATGTAGAGGGTTTTGGTCTTTATGGGCTTTACTCATCGCGGCAATGGGTCAATCGTTCAATGTTCCGAGGCGTGTGGCAGTGCCTCGATCGAACCTATTGAATGCCCTGGAGGTATCCCGTTTGTGTTGCAAACAACCGCCTGTGAATCGGCACGTATCAATGCCTGCATGCGATACACAGCGATACATACGTCTGCAAAATCGGAGTTTTTGCGTCGCTGTGTATCCAGTCCGCGCCAGATACACTGCAATACAAAGGCCTTCGGGCAAGCTCATCCAGACTCGATAGACTGTGCGAAAACCGCATATACACAGAGGTTGAGGCAATGGATCATGTCGATCACATTCTGATTGTCGATGACGATCGCGAGATCAGAGAGCTGGTAGGCAACTACCTGAAGAAGAATGGTTTGCGCACCACGGTGGTCGCCGATGGGCGCCAGATGCGTGCCTTCCTCGAGACCACACCGGTCGACCTGATTGTGCTCGACATCATGATGCCCGGCGACGACGGCCTGCTGCTGTGCCGCGAACTGCGTGCCGGAAAACACAAAGCCACACCGGTACTGATGCTCACCGCCCGCAACGACGAAACCGACCGCATCATCGGCCTTGAGATGGGCGCCGACGATTACCTGGTCAAACCGTTCGCCGCCCGCGAACTGCTGGCCCGCATCAATGCGGTACTGCGACGCACGCGGATGCTGCCGCCGAACCTGATGGTCACCGAAAGTGGTCGGCTACTGGGTTTCGGTCGTTGGCGCCTGGATACCTCGGCCCGCCACTTGCTCGATGAGGACGGCACCATGGTCGCCTTGAGTGGCGCCGAATACCGCCTGCTGAGGGTCTTCCTCGACCATCCGCAGCGCGTGCTCAACCGCGACCAGTTGCTCAACCTGACCCAGGGCCGCGACGCCGATCTGTTCGATCGCTCCATCGATTTGCTGGTGAGCCGCCTGCGCCAACGCCTGCTGGATGATGCCCGCGAACCGGCCTACATCAAGACCGTGCGCAGCGAAGGCTACGTGTTCTCCCTGCCGGTGGAAATCCTCGGTGCACCGTCATGAATTTCTCGCTGCACTGGCCGCGCACGCTGGCGTCACGGCTCTCGCTGATTTTTCTGATCGGCCTGATTCTGGCTCAGGGTCTGTCCTTCGGCGCCCAGTACTACGAACGCTACCAGAGCGCAAAATCGACGATGCTTGGCAACCTGGTCAACGACGTGGCCACCTCGGTTGCGATCCTTGACCGCTTGCCGGCCGAGGAGCGCGCCAGTTGGTTGCAACGTCTGGAACGGCGCAACTATGGCTACCTGCTGAGCGAGGGTGAGCCCGGTGTACCGATGCAACAGGACGACGTTCCGGTCTCCGTGCGCTCCATCGAAGATGCCGTCGGCCATGACTTTTCGCTGACATTCAATGACATCCCTGGCCCGCAGAAACATTATCAGGCGCACCTGCGGCTGTCCGATGGCAACCCGCTGACAATCGACGTCCGGCCCTCGATCATGCCGCTCTCACCGTGGCTGCCGGTGGTCCTGCTCGGCCAGTTGCTGCTGTTGATCGGCTGCACCTGGCTGGCCGTGAGAATTGCCATTCGCCCTTTGACGCGTTTGTCCCACGCCGTGGAGACCCTCGATCCCAACACCCACCAAATTCACCTGGATGAAACCGGCCCGACCGAGGTCGCCTACGCTGCCGTGGCCTTCAATGCCATGCAGGAGCGCATCGCGGCCTATCTCAAGGAACGAATGCAACTGCTCGCCGCCATTTCCCATGACCTGCAGACGCCCATCACCCGGATGAAACTTCGGGCGGAATTCATGGACGATTCAGCCGAAAAGGACAAACTCTGGCAAGACCTGGAAGAAATCGAGCACCTGGTGCGCGAAGGCGTGGCCTATGCGCGCAGCGTGCATGGCGCCACCGAAGCCAGTTGTCGCATTGACCTTGATTCCTTTCTCGTCAGCCTGGTCTTTGACTATCAGGACATGGGCAAACAGGTACAACTGACCGACAGAAATGCCGCCGTGATCGATACCCGTCCCCATGCCCTGCGGCGGGTGCTGGTCAACCTGCTGGACAACGCCTTGAAGTTCGCCGGCGCAGCAGAGCTGGTGGTGCAATCGAGCGCTGGCAACCTGTCGATCAAGGTGCTGGATCGCGGACCGGGGATCGCCGAGGACGAGTTGGCCGAGGTCATGAAGCCGTTCTATCGGGTGGAAAGCTCGCGCAACCGCACCACCGGTGGCACCGGACTGGGGCTGGCCATCGCCCAGCAACTGGCGCTGGCGATCGGCGGTTCGCTGACCTTGAGCAACCGCGAAGGCGGTGGCCTTTGTGCGGAGCTCAAGCTGGCACCGGGAGCACCACCTGGGCGGCGCCAATAACCCCTTCGGCCAGCCTATACCGCAGCAGTTCCAGGGTGCTGCACCTGTGAACCGCGATTCAGCCGGCCTCTGACAGGCGTCAGCAAGCTCTGAATGTCTTCCTGCGAAGGCAGAGCCTGACTCAGCGCTGGTTACCCTCCAGGCTGTTTGGTAGTCGTGAGATAGACTAAGCAGCGGGTATCGGAGGGCAGGAGTGACAGCTGTGGCGCGATTCTGATGGATTCGCTGATAACGGCCGCGGCGCGTGCGCTCGCGGCGGGTGATCCCCTCGGCGCACTGAACCGGGTGGCCTTGCGCGACGATGCGCCGGCACTCGCGTTACGCGGCATCGCCATGGCGCAGCTCGGCGAGCTGGTTCGCGCGAAGGCTCTGTTGCGCAGTGCGGCACGGGCCTTCGGTCCGAAAGAGGCCTTGGCCCGTGCGCGATGCGTGGTCGCCGAGGCCGAGATTGCGCTCGCTTCGCGCGACCTTGGCTGGCCTGCGAAGGCACTCGATGCAGCACGGGCGACACTCGAAGCACACGGTGACCGGGTGAACGCCGCGCATGCCCGGTATCTCGAGATCCGTCGCTTGCTGCTGATCGGTCACCTCGACGAAGCCGAGCACCAGCTCGCCGAACTCGATCCCACGCCTCTACCGCCTGCATCGAGGGCCGTCCACGAGTTGGTCGTGGCGGGGATCGCGATGCGCCGCCTCCAGACGAAGACGGCACGGGCGGCGCTCACTCGGGCCGAGCATGCCGCTGGCCACGCCGCAATCCCTGCGCTGACAGCCGAGGTCGACAGCGCACGCCTCCTCCTCGACACGCCTGCGGCGCGCCTGATTAGCGGTGGCGAGGAGCGGCTTCTGCTGCTTGAGGACGTTGAAGCGCTACTGACGTCAAAGGCGCTCGTCGTAGACGCCTGCCGTCATCTCGTGCGTGACGCACGCGCGCAAGTCTCGCTCGCAAGGCGCCCGGTACTGTTCGCGCTCGTCCAGGCGCTGGGCGAAGTGTGGCCCGCCGACGTATCGAGGGAAACGCTTATCGCCCGAGCCTTCCGATTGAAGCTTGACGATGAGTCGCATCGAGCGCGATTACGCGTCGAGATCGGGCGACTTCGCGCGGCGCTACGGACAGTGGCTGGCGTGACCGCAACACAGCGCGGTTTTGCGCTGGTGCCGCGCAGCGCACCGGAAGTCGTCGTGCTGGCGCACCCCGTCGAAGAGAAGCAGGCGGCGGTGCTCGCCCTCCTCGCCGACGGTGAGTCGTGGTCGAGTTCAGCCCTGGCGCTGGCGCTTGGCGCCAGCCAGCGCACCGTACAGCGGGCACTCGACTCGCTGGCGGCGACCGGCAAGGTCCAGTGGTTTGGTCGCGGGCGAGCGCGTCGCTGGATAACGCCTTCGGTGCCGGGTTTCGCGACGTCATTGTTACTCCCCGCCCCACTTCCAAGTGACTAGGATCACTTCACGACCAAACCACCAGGGTGGAAGACATGAAACACTCAGCAGCCGAAATTATCCGCGAATATGGACCCTTTCCGGGTGTCGACCATGTGCATGGGGTCACCTATGACGGCCAACAGGTCTGGTTCGCTTGCGGAGACAAACTGAACGCCCTCGATCCGGCGAGCGGGAATACCCTGCGCTCAATCGACGTCGCCGCGCATGCAGGCACAGCCTACGACGGTCAGCACCTGTTTCAGATCGCCGAGGATCGCATCCAGAAGATCGACCCGAAAACCGGTCGCGTGCTCGCCACGATTCCCGCGCCAGGTGGCAGCGACTCAGGGCTCACATGGGCCGAAGGGACGCTCTGGGTGGGCGAGTATCGGGACCGGAAAATTCATCAGATCGATCCCCAGACCGGGGCGATTCTGCGCACCATCGAGTCCAACCGCTTCGTCACTGGCGTCACCTGGGTCGATGGAGAACTCTGGCACGGCACCTGGGAAGGTGAAGAAAGCGAATTGAGGCACGTCGATCCTCAAACGGGTGAGGTGCTGGAAAGCCTCAAAATGCCTTCTGGTGTCGGCGTATCGGGACTCGAGTCGGATGGCGCCGGCCAGTTCTTCTGTGGAGGAGGAAACAGCGGCAAGGTGAGAGTGGTTCGCCGACCTGAATGAGACGCCGAGCCCCTCTCGACTTCACGAACAATTCATCGAAGCGAACCTCACGGACGAGGTTCGCCAATACCTGCACGAAGAGCCACATACATAACAGAAAAGGGTATATATCGAGACACTATAAAAAAACCCGCCACAATAACTTTCAACCAGTCTTAATAAAATCGCCCACATCAATAACTTGCCACTCAACAACACCATTCTCTTTGCAAAAACAGACTGACTTACCACTCATCGCCTTCCGCCTGGAATTGAAAGCATCTGTTTGACAGTCAAATTTTCAGATCTATATTCAACATGCGAAATGAGTAAAAGCGCCTCACGCGCAACTTAACCGCAAACAGATCCCACTTCACAAAACCACTTGAAAAGGAATTCAGTATGACTATTAATTTCGCGCCATCCAAAAGCGACCAAACGCACCTGACCATTAACTGCTACTCCCTAGTCACTTACAACTTCAACAAGGCCGATCCGACATTTTACGTAACCTTCAACTATGGTCGCAGTATTCTATGGCCGGCAATACTGACACCTATGTCGCCTGTAGCTACATTACCAGGTCCGGTTTCCTCAGGCCCTGTCACAATATTCGCAGGCGCCAAGGTCGAGCTGGAAAACCTGGGCAACAGCTACAACGTTTTGTTTACAGGCACTATTCGCGACATCAACGGCTACACCAACTTTTACCGCAGCAATATTGGTAGTTTCCAAATATTCGCCTTTGATGAAGTTGCTTACAATCAAGCTGAACCCGCTTAAACAAACGCTATACGAAGTGGCTTAACACTACTTCAAGATCCAGAATACCTCCCCCCTTCCATCAACTTCCGTTATCTTGAGGGGGGGGAGGAACTGACCTGGCTAGACTCTCTCTGCATAATGCGCACTTCCAACTCACGGAAGACGCATTCCGCCCGCATGACCAACAGCCCCACCCACAGCGTTGCAGACCCAACGTCTGATCAATCACGGCAGCAACATAAGTAGCTATGCTTGAATTATTGCCACGCTCTGGTAGCAACATCGTGGAAGGAGGCGTTTGAGATGCAACTCATCACGTTGAAAATCGATAAGCCGGAAGCGACGAACTTCATTTTTGGGCAGACGCACTTCATCAAGTCCGTCGAGGACATTCATGAAGCATTAGTCAGTTGCGTGCCGGGCATCACGTTTGGCCTGGCCTTTTGTGAAGCCTCCGGCAAATGCCTGGTGCGCTGGTCCGGCACCGACAGCGCCATGATCGAACTGGCGCAAAAAAACGCAAAAGCCATCGCCGCAGGCCATAGCTTCATCATTTTCCTCGGCGACGGCTTCTATCCGCTCAACGTGTTGAACATCCTCAAAATGGTGCCTGAGGTGTGCCATATCTTTTGTGCGACAGCCAACCCAACGGAAGTCATTCTCGCTGAAACGGAACAAGGCCGAGCGATCCTCGGTGTCGTGGATGGTTTTTGCGCCAAGGACATTGAAGGAGACGAAGATATCCTGTGGCGCAAAAACCTGTTGCGACAGATCGGTTACAAGCTCTGAGCTGAAGCGCCGACAATGTGTGGCGCCGTGACCGCGCTGCAAGCGAAACACTTCCATGCAGGGTGCAGCCACGGTCACTCAGCGCCTCAACGAATCAGCATCGCTGCGGCAGCCGCCACCATGATCGCTGCCGCACCGCGAAACAGCCGCTGTTGCGCTCGCAGGCTCGACAGCAGGTGCCGGATGCGCACCGCGCCAACGATGAACAGCGCGCCAACGCCCAGCAGGACCAGAATGGTCAGCGGCACCAGCATCAGCCCCCAGGTCTGCAACGTGACCGTCTCAAGGTTGATCACCAGCGGCAACAGCGCCAGGTAGAAGGCAATGGTCTTCGGGTTACCCAAGGTAATGGTCAGGCCGGATATCGCCGCCGACAGCAGCTCCTTCTTCTTCACCGGCTTGCCGACTTCAATCGCCTGGTGGTCGGCGAACCAGAACTGCCAGGCCAGATAGCACAGGTACAGCGCCGCCGCCCAACGTACCAGCTGGAACAAGGCATTGAAGTGCTCGGCAATCATCGCCAGGCCAAAGACGGCAAATGACAGGTAAGTCAGATCGCCGAGGATCAATCCGAACAGCAGGCAAAAGCCTGACAACGCCCCACCGCTGACGCTCCGTGCCACCAGCGCCGCCATGCCGGGGCCGGGAATGGCGGCCGCGATGCCCAGCGCTGCCGAATAGGTAAGTACTTGTGTCATATCGAGCATGTCGTGCTCCTCAGGTGATTTATTATTGTCTTGCTCGATAGTTTCCGCTCCGGCAAGCAAGGTTATCTATGGCACTGCCAGATAAAACAGACTATCTACCCAGGTAAAAAACTCGAATACGCCTTGACATAACGGAGTATGTTTTTAATACACCGCAAGCCGAATATCCTTCAACTCCCCGCTGCAGATACCACCCTTCTCAAACACGGCATGTTATTGATGAACTGTACGTGCCAACTCCAGAATCTCAGGCTGAACAAAACGTACACTACAACCGTCTTGTCATTTGAACAGCGAAAGATTACCGGTCAACTTGCTGATTTTTTTCTTCGGCCCGATCAAGCCGATGGCAACCAACTCTATGGCTGAACTGTCGGCCTCGGAGATACGCGCCTCATACTCCTGATACGTCTTGCAGGATTGCGCCAGGGCGCTGAATGGCATGATGTGAAATTCATCATCCGCCAGCGCTTTCTCTTGAAGCTCCTGCAAATACTCATTGGTGGACAGCAGAATCGGCAACGGTGCGTAGATGACGCCGGGGTAATTAACATTGTCACGGCTTTGCATGTCAGGTCCGACCAAACCTTCTACCGAGCGCCCCAGGCTGACGCCGATAACGCTGACGGCATTGGCCGCATGCCCCAGCCCCAGTGCTTTGTCGACGACAATCACACATTTGTGAACGGCAGCATCAAAATTCATTGAATCCTCCACGACGGTCAATAAACCTTCAGTTCTTCAAGTTTTGTCACACCGAAGTCAGCCCAACCATCGAGCAACCCGACAAACTTCGTAGTGTCACTGCCACTATCAATAGCCACTACCTGCCAAGATGAAGAATCATTTATCACCCTGCAATCGAGCCCTCCGGAAAAGGAAGCGATCAACTGTGATTTATGTATTCAACGACGCGTCCGGCATCGGTTTATGCAGAGAGGCTAAAGCGTGGCAACTTCAACGTTAGAAGTTGAAAAAATCTTATCCCCTTTAGCCGGGGAAAAAATTTCTATTTTAATTGCTGGAAAGATGAGTTCTGGTAGGATCTACCTCTTTACCACAGGGACGCGGAATTTATGACCGATCAGACGCTAAATCTGACAGATGTCAAAATCCTTACAGCCTTGCAACAGGACGGCAGGATCACCAACCAGACCTTGGCCGACCAGATCGGCATGTCTGCCTCGCCCTGCTGGCGCAGGGTCCGGCAGCTGGAAGAACATCGCTTTATTCAGGGTTACAGGGCGGTGCTCGACCGACGCAGGATCGGGTTGGGAGTGATGGTGTTCATCCGGGTCAGTATCGACCATCACAGCGCAGCCGAGGCCCGGAAGTTCGAGCAGGAAGTGATGCAGCTGGAGGATGTGGTGGCGTGCTACAGCATCGGTGGCGACGCTGACTTCCTGTTGCAGGTAGTGGCACGCGATCTCGACTCGTTTGCCGACTTCGCGATGTCGGTCGTCCGTCAGTTGCCCGGCATCAAGGAGATGCAAAGCATGTTCGTGCTCAAGGAGATCAAGCCTTTCGTGTCGTTCCCGGTCAAGCGCTCCCAAGAAGCCTGAGCAAACCTCCCACCAGGGTAGAGGCCTGCCCTGTGTTTCCGGAATGCAATCTGTAGCAGCTGCCGAAGGCTGCGTTCGGCAGCTGCTACAAAGAATGCGTCGCGGGTGAAATTGCTTAAGTGAACAGCATTACTTCGCTTTCCCGGATCAGTTTCTTATTGATCTTCCCAACACTGGTTTTAGGAATTTCGGCGACGAACTTGAACTGCTTGGGGATCGCCCATTTATTGATACGGCCACGCTCGACAAACCCTTGCAGATGCACCTCGAGGATCCTGCAGTCGAGATATTGCCCAGGCGCGCACACCACCAGCGCCATCGGTCGTTCACCCCATTGCTCATCGGCAATGCCCACGACCGCGACTGACATGACGGCCGAGTGCTCGCTGATCAGGCTCTCCAGCTCCAGAGAGCTGATCCACTCCCCTCCCGTCTTGATGACATCCTTGATTCGATCCTTGATTTCCACCCCGCCCAAGGCGTCGATAGAAGCGATGTCACCGGTGTGCATCCAACCGTCGCGCCACAACTCGGCGCCCTTTTCGGGCGCCTTCCAATAACCTTGAGTCAGCCAGGGTGCACGGACCACGATCTCGCCCAGGGACTCTCCGTCGTGAGGCATATCATTGCCGCTGGCATCGACGATTTTAAGATCGACCATCGGCACGGGTGTCCCGGTCTTGATGCGAATGGCCAACTGGTTTTGTGTGGGCAGTTCCAGTTCCTCATCGCGCAGGTACGTTGTGCAAAGCAACGGGCAGGTTTCCGACATGCCGTAGCCGCTGTGTACGCGCATGCCTTTGGCGCTCGCCTCGCTGGCAATGCCCAGCGTCAGGGCACTGCCGCCCAAAAGCATTTTCCAGCCATCGAAACGGGTTTGAGCCGCTTCCTCGCAGCCCAGGATCATTTGCAACAGGGTCGGCACACAATGGGAAAACGTGACGTTCTCCTCGCGGTACAGCCTGACCAGGCGGTTGGGCTCATAACGACCGGGGTACACCTGCTTGAGACCCATCAGGGTGGCAACATAGGGCACCCCCCAGGCATGCACGTGAAACATCGGGGTGATGGGCATGTAGACATCATCGGAACGCAGCAGCGGCAGACCTTGATAGACACCCAGCGTGCCCACCGCATTCAAAGTGTGCAGGACCAACTGACGGTGGGTGAAATACACGCCTTTAGGATCGCCGGTCGTCCCTGTGGTGTAGAACAGGGTCGCCACCGAGTTCTCATCAAAGTCAGGGAATTGGTACTGGTCTGCCGCTTGAAACAACAGCTGCTCATACTCCCCCAGCACGGGTAGAGACGTGTCGGTTGCCGTGTCGTCGGTCAGCTGGAGGTAGCCTTTGACGGTACTGAGCTGTCCTTGAATCTGCTCGACCAGGGGCAGGAAATCATCATGCACCAGCACCAGATCATCCTCGGCGTGGTTCATGGTGAAGAGCACCTGATCCGCAGAAAGACGAATATTCACGGTGTGCAGCACCGCGCCGATCATCGGCACGGCAAAGAAACATTCCAGGTAGCGATGGCTGTCCCAGTCAAGCAGGGCCACCGTATCCCCGGCCTTGACGCCGGCAGCGGTCAAGGCGTTGGCCAACCTGCGGATCCGTTGGTTGAGGGTCTGGTAGCTGTAGCGCAGCTTGTCGGCGTATACGATTTCCCGACCCGGTTCGTAGCGCACGCCGGACAGCAACAATTGCTTGATCAGCAAGGGATAGGCATAGGCGCCGTCAGCGGGCGGAATTATTTTTGTCGCCATCATGGTTGGGGTTCCTTGTCCTTTCGATCAGAACTGCACGGCGTCCAGCGCGTAGAGGCATTCACTGCCGGCCTTGACCGAAGCGCTCAACGAGTGGATGCGTGGCAGCAGACGGGCAAAGTAGAAACGTGCGGTGCCCAGCTTGCTGGCGTAGAAATCATCGTCGGCCTGTTTGCCCATGGCCGCCTTGGCCATCAGTGCCCACATGTAGGCATAGGCGGTGTAGCCAAACACCTGCAGGTACTCGACCGAGGCGGCACCGATTTCGTTCGGGTTGTTCTGTGCCCGATCCAGCAACCACGCGGTCAACTCGTCGAGGGTGTCCACGGCAGCGCTCAACGGCTTGCAGAACTCGCCGAGGTCAGTGCTGGCGTTGGCGATGAAGTGGCGAATCTCGGCGGCGAACAAACGGTAAAGCGCCCCGCCACTGCCAACAATCTTGCGTCCGGCGAGGTCCAGTGACTGGATGCCGTTGGTGCCTTCGTAGATCTGAGTGATCCGCACATCGCGAACCAATTGCTCCTGCCCCCACTCGCGGATATAGCCGTGACCACCGAAGATCTGCTGGCCATGCACTGTAGTTTCCAGCCCCATGTCGGTGAGAAACGCCTTGGCCACCGGGGTCAGCAACGACACCAGCTCTTGGGCACGGGTGCGGGTTGGCGCATCGTCGCTGTACTTGGCGGTATCCAGTTGCAGGGCCACGTAGCTGGAAAACGCCCGCCCGCCTTCGTTCAAGGCCTTCATGGTCAACAGCATGCGGCGTACATCCGGGTGCACGATGATCGGATCGGCAGCCTTGTCCTTGTTCTGTGCGCCCGTCGGCGAACGGCTTTGCAGACGGTCACGGGCATATTCGACCGCGTTCTGGTACGAACGCTCACCCAACGCCAACCCCTGGATACCCACGCCCAGACGTTCGTAATTCATCATGGTGAACATTGCGGCCAGGCCTTTGTTCGGCGCATCGACGATCCAGCCGGTCGCCCCGTCAAAATTCATCACGCAGGTGGCGGATGCCTTGATGCCCATCTTGTGCTCGATTGAACCGCAGGACAGCGCGTTGTGCTCGCCCAGCGAGCCATCGGCATTGACCAGTACCTTGGGCACCAGAAACAGCGAAATACCTTTAGGGCCCGCAGGCGCATCCGGCAATCTGGCCAGCACCAGGTGAATGATGTTTTCGCTCAGGTCGTGTTCGCCACCGGTAATGAAAATCTTGCTGCCGCTGACCTTGAAACTGCCGTCGGCCTGAGGTTCGGCCCGGGTGCGAATCAGGCCAAGATCGGTACCGGCATGGGCCTCGGTCAGGCACATCGAACCGGTCCAGGTGCCGGCGTACATGTTCGGCAGGTAACGCTCCTTGAGTTCCTGACTGGCGTGGGCATTGATCGACAGGCACGCCCCGGCGGTCAGCATCGGGTACAGGCCAAACGACAGGCTGGCGGAATTGACCATCTCCTCGACCTGGGCCGAAATGGCCTTGGGCATGCCCATGCCACCGAATTGCGGGTCGCCGCCGACACCCACCCAACCGCCTTCGGCGAATGCCTGGTACGCCGCGACAAAACCGTCCGGGGCAGTCACCGTGCCGTTGCTCCAGGTGCAGCCCTGTTCGTCGCTGCTGCGGTTCAGCGGTGCGATCACTTCGGCGCTGATCTTGCCGGCTTCTTCGAGGATCGCGGCGGCTGTCTCTTCATCGATCACCTCGGCCAGGCCGGGCAGTCGGGCCCATAGCCTGGACACTTCGAAGACCTCGTTGAGGACGAAATGCATGTCGCGCAAGGGGGCTTTGTAATCAGACATCGTTGGCTTACTCCGCAATAGTCCGGGCGTGATGCATGCCCGAAGGTTGGGTTGGCGCGGTTGCACCGGCATGCCCCTGAGGGGCCTCCGGAACAGGACGACGATCAAGCGACGCCCCCCGCAGCAGGAAATACGACAGGGCAGGAATCAGAATCAGCGCGCCGAGCATGTTCCACAGGAACATGAAGGTCAGCAGGATGCCCATATCCGCCTGAAACTTGATCGGCGACCAGACCCAGCACACCACGCCGGCCGCCAGGGTGATGCCCACCAGGCCCACCACCCGGCCGGTAAACGACACGGCGTTGCGGTAGGCCTGGGCCAGCGGCAAGCCTTGGCGCTGGTAATGCAATTGCACACTGAGCAGGTACAACGCGTAGTCGACACCGATCCCGACGCCCAGTGCGATCACCGGCAGGGTCGCGACCTTCACACCAATGCCCATGACCACCATCAGCGCCTCGCAGAGGATCGAGGTCAGCACCAGCGGCAACAGCGCAACCAATGTGGCGCGCCAGCTACGGAAGGTCAGCAGGCAGAACAACGTCACCGCCGCATAGACGTAAAGCAGCATGGTGCGATTGGCCTCGCGCACCACGATGTTGGTCGCGGCTTCAATGCCGGCGGTCCCCGCCGCCAGCAGGAACTGGCGGTCATCGCTGCTGTTTTCCCGGGCAAAGGTCTCGGCGATCCCCACCACTGCATCCAGGGTCTCGGCCTTGTGGTCCTTGAGAAAGGCAATCACCGGCATCAGCGAGCAGTCGGTATTGAACAACTCTGGAGAGTTGACCGAGGCTTGCTGCGCGGCATAGTTCAAGACGTCCTGGTTGCGCTGGATACTGTTGAGCTTGGGGTTGCCCTCATAGGTCCCGGCCGTGATCTGGCGCACGGCATTAACCAGCGAGGACGTCGCCTGCACGCCCGGATACTGCTGCAGCTCCCAAGCCAAACGGTCGGCGAGAACCAGTGTCTTGTAGTTCAGACAGCCTTCCGCAGGCGTCTTGATCATCACCGCGAACAGGTCGCTGGATAACGCGTAGTGACGGGTGATGTAGGCGTTGTCACGGTTATAACGCGAGTCGGCACGCAACTCCGGTGCGCCACTCTCCAGGTCGCCGATCTTCAGGTGCTGGCTGATGACGAAGCCGCCGATGCCCATCAGCAATGCGATCAGTACGGCGCCCGTGGCCCACTTGGCCGTGGTGAAACGGTCGAGCCAGTCCCACAGTTTGCCAAAGCCCTTGTGTCCGTCCGCCCGGGTGTCGATGGTCAAGGCGCGCTCTGCAGCCTTGGCGCCGACGCCGACATAGGAAAGCGCCACGGGCATCAGCAACAACGAGGTAAAGATCAGCACCGCAACACCGATGCTGGCGGTGATGGCCAGGTCCTTGATCACCGGTATGTCGATCAGCATCAGCACAGCGAAACCCACCGCGTCGGCCAATAGCGCGGTGACGCCGGCGATGAACAGACGGCGAAAGGTGTAGCGGGCGGCGATCAGTTTGTGGGTGCCCCGGGCGATGTCCTGCATGATCCCGTTCATCTTCTGCGCCGCGTGGGACACACCGATGGCGAAGACTAAAAAAGGCACCAGCACCGAGTACGGGTCGATGGCATAGCCCAGCCAGGCAACGATGCCCAGTTGCCAGATCACTGCGACCAGCGAGCAACCGACCACCAGCAAAGTGCTGCGAACGCAGCGGGTGTAGAGAAAAATAATCACCAGCGAGGTGATCACGGCCAGGCCGAAGAACATCATCACCTGAATCAGGCCATCGATCAGGTCGCCCATCAGTTTGGCGAAACCGATCACCCGGACCTTGTACTGGCCCTTGCCCTCCTCCCCGGCTTTGCGCGCGGCACTGTCGCCGGCGAACTCGATCCTGTCGCGCAACTGCGCTTCAAGCATCTGCGAGAACCCGTGGTAGTTGATGCGCTGACCGCCGGCCGCGGCCTTGTCCAGCAACGGGACGATCAGCATGCTCGACTTGAAGTCACTGGCCACCAGGTTGCCGACGAGTCCGGCGCGGGAAATGTTCTGGCGCAACTGTTCTATTTGCTCAGGCTTGCCCTCATAGGTATCGGGCATCACCGGGCCACCCTGGAAGCCTTGTTCGGTGACTTCGGTCCAGCGCACCGCCGGACTCCACAACGACTTCATCCAGGCGCGATCAACGCCTTCGGTAAGGAACAGCTGGTCGTTGACCTGTTTGAGCACGTCCAGGTAAGCGGGGTCGAAGATATCGCCGCGGGTGTTCTCGACCACCACGCGCACCGAGTTACCCAAACCGCGCAGTGACTGACGGTTCTCCAGGAAATTCTGGATATACGGCTGGCTCTGCGGAATCATTTTCTCGAAGCTGGGGCGCAATTCCAGGCGCGTTGCGGCCATGTAGCCCAGCACCACGGTGGCCAGCGCCATCAGCAGCATGAACAGCGGGCGATAGTTGAACACCATCCGCTCCAGCCGGTTCCCGGAGTGGCGGTCGAAGTCACGCACGTCGCGGATCACCGGCATGGTGTCTTGTTTGATATTGCCCATGTCTGGGTTCTCGCTCTAAGGGTTCGAGGTCTTATTCATTGGGCAGTGCCTGTGCACCACGACTGCCAACCACCACCAGCGCGCCATCGGCGGCCTGAGCGGCGCCGGCTACCGGTGACGGTTCCGGTTGCCGCACCAGGCGCATGTCCGCGCCAGCCCCTTGACTGACCAGCCTCTGCCCGCCCTGGGTGAACAAGCGGTAATGGCCGTTGGCGTCGACGATGCCGGCGGTGATGCTGACGTGCAGGCCACTCTCGAGCGCAGTCCAGCTGAGGCCGCCGTCCGTGCTGCGCAACACGTTGCCGCGCAAGCCGTAAGCGATCACTTCGCCGCGCTTGCCGAGCACACCGAAAAAGCTGCCCTGATAGGGTGTTTGCACGGCGGCGAAGCGTTGCTGAGCCTCATCCCATTTGAGCAACAGACCCTGCTCACCGGCGATGTAGACCCCATCGCCAGTCGAGGCGATGGCGTTGAGGTGGAAGCCCTGCGGGTTGTCGGTACGGTCCTGAAACGGAGTCCAGCTCCGGCCACCGTCCTCGGTGCGCAGGATCAGGTTGAACACACCGACCACATAGCCGAGTTGGTCGTTGGCGAACCAGACGTCGAGCAAGGGTTTATCCGCGCCCTGCTCGACCAGTCGCTGGCCTTCGGCAACCAGCAGTGGCCATTGTTCGTTGCCGGGTTCTGCACTGGCCAACGCCCCATAACGCTGGACCAGCAAGGCACCGATCTGGCGGCCGTCCAGTTGCTTGCGCCAGGTCGCCCCGGCGTCGCTGCTGTGCAACACCACGCCGTCGTTGCCGACCGCCCAGCCCTGCATGGCAGAAGGGAAATTCACCGCCGTGAGATCGGCACTCACCGGCACCACGGCTTGCTGCCAGTGTTTGCCGCAATCATCGGAATAGAGAATGTGGCCACGCTGCCCGACCGCGACCAGTCGGTCGCCTGCGCGCGCCAGGCCTGACAACGGGCTGCTGACCGCCAGGGCGCTGGCCCTGGCCGGCAGATCCAGCACATCGACATAACCGGCCGCCTGGGTCAGGCCCTGCAACATTGCAAACAAGATGCCCAGCACCCACTGCAGGTACTTTTTGTACGAACACATACCGCGTCCTCTTCGGATAGCCGCGCCGGGACACACCACCGTGCAGCCCGACGTTCAAACCTGGTGTTCGCTTAGCGAATGCCGGAACCCGCCAGGGACTCCGGCGACCACTGCGCCTTGGAGAGCGGATCGATGTACTTGATGCCGCCGTACGGCCCCACCACACCGTTGATGTTGTAGGAGCCACCGACCAGGTCGTAGATCATGAAGGGCGTGGAATCCGGGATCTGCTTGTCATAGCTCTGGCTGAGGAATGCGAAAGAGCCGCGGTACAGCTGACCGCGAGCGTCGTACTGATCGGAGGCCAGAGCGGTCCAGCTGTCTTCATCCAGGTAGAAACGACGCTTCTGATAGATGTGCCGCGCACCCGCCTTGAGGTTGCCCTCCACCACCCAGACCCGGTGTTTTTCCCAACGCACGTAGTCGGGTGCCAGGTGATTGGCGGTGGTCAGTAACTTGGGGTCCTGGGCGTAGGTCAGCTTGTAGGTGTTGTAGGGCACGATCATTTCCTGCTTGCCCACCAGCTTCCAGTCGTAGCGGTCCAGTGCACCGTTGAACACAAAGACATCGTCGTAGGTACCCGCACCGGCAGTGCCGGGGTTAGGCGTGTCGTAAGCCAGGTTCGGCGCCAGTTTTACCCGACGCTGGCCAGGCAAGTACTGCCAGCCACGGCGCGGCTGCTGCAACGGGTTGGCGGCGTCCTTGAGCATCACCGCTTCGCCGGCCCGGCGCGCAGGGCCGGTGTAGGACAGCTTCATCTGGTAGTACACGTCGGCGCTGCTGATCGGCTGCGCCAGGTTTTCGTAGATCGGATAGGAAATGAACGCCTGCCCGGTGGTTGCCAGGCTCGGCACGCCTGCGGAGTCGACGTTCCACGAGTCGTACTTGGAGTTGATGCTGACCCCCTGATAACGCAGCAGGAAGTTCCACATCGCCTCGTTGCCCGACTGCGGGATCGGAAACGGAACACCCGGCAGCACGTTGTCGATCGCCAATCCGCCTTCGAGGGACTTGGCGCCGGTGGCATTTTTCACGCCATTGTCGAGCACAGCCTTGGGCAGTGCGACGGTACGGTGGGTTGGATAGACATTGACGTGGAAAGTGGGGAAACGCTTGGCCAGTTCCACGGTGGTCGCCGTGAGTTGGCCCTTGTACTGATCGACGTTTTTACCGTCGATTACCAGCAGTGGTTTTTCGTCGGCAAAAGGGTCCGGGCGCATGCTGTCACCGGTTTTGAAACTGGCCGGCGGCGTGGTCAAGCCACCCGAGTAGGCAGGAATGGAACCCTCGGCATTCCCGGCTTTTTCAGCCCCGACCAGGGTCAGGCTGCTGCCCAGCCTGGCGGCTTCCTGAGTCGATACAGCGGCCTGTGCCTGAGCGGCAACCGCCATGGCCAGGGAAACGCCCAGCAAAGTACGCACGAATTTCATGTTGTTATTCTCCTGCTCAGGTGACTAAGCCATTCGTGAATCAAAAGGTGGTTTTCATCGTCAGGTAAACCGCGCCACGGTCTGCGGTGGTTGCACCACCACCGGAAAAGGCTGAGTAGCCACCGCCATAACACGCGTAGTTTTCGTTGCCGCTGAAGGCGTTCGGTGTGGAGCCGTCACCGCTGCCGGCATTGGCCGCGCCGGTACTTACGCCACTGACGTCACACTTGTCGGTCTTGCCGAAGGAGTCCACGTACTTCAGGTCGACAAAGTATTTGTTGTACACAACGGCCCCGACGCCGACCGCATAGTTGCCGGTGTCTTTGGCACCGCCACCGGACACCGGTGAAACGCCGGCAAGCCCCACGTTGATGGACATCGGCAGGTTCAAGTCGACCCCCGGGAAGACCTGGTACCAGGTCGGCGTGAAGTTGGCTGCAATGCCCCAGTTGTCCCGGGTCGGCGCATCGACACCGCGGTAACTGCTGTTGCCCTTGTAGAGCGCCTGGTTCTTGCTATCGAGTTTGAGCAGGTTGCTGTAATACAGCTCGGTAAGCAGGGTTGCCGAATCGAACACCGGCGTCTTGGGCAGGGTCATCAGGCCGTTGAGCGTCCAGTGCAACGTGTCACCGGTGGCACTCATACTGTCGCCCTTGTCCGGTACGTCATAGACGATACCGGTCTGCGCCGTACGAGCCGGCAACAGGCCCAGACCGGCACCCAACCCCAGCGGTCCGGTGGAGCTGAGAATCGCCGGGATGCTGGCCAGCGGCATGTTGTGACGGATGTTCAGGTCGGAGCCGACACTGACGCCGCCTATCTCTTTCGACAGGCTCAGACCGAAGATGTGGATGTTGTCGGCATAGGCCAATTGATAGGTGCTGGTGCTCAGCGAGTTCAGCGTATTGACGACCGCCGGCACCATGCCCGCTGGTGGAGTGCCGTTGGGATTGGCCGAGCTGATCCCCGTGGCGTTCAACCAGGCTTGAGGCAAAATGTCCGAGGTCTTGCGGTAATAGAAACCGAGCGTGCCGTCCAGCCAGGCGGGCGACCACTTGGCCATCACGCCCCAGTCTCCGCTTTTATCCGGCGTCAGGTCGTGGCCACGACGCACGTTGGTCAGCCCGTTGCACGGCGCCAGGCCACAACCCAGAGGGCTGCCGGGCACCACGGCATTGGTGTTGCCCAGCAGGAACGACTGCGCACCGAAACCGACCAGATCGGAACCGCCGTAGTAGGTACCGGCCTCCGGCAGGCGGGCGGCATTCCAATCCAGGAAGTACTGGGCACCCACCGTCAACTCGGGATTGACGGTGAACGACATCGACAGTTGATTACGCGGAACGAACAGTTCCTTGGCTTCGGTACCGGGCGAGGCCGCCAGTTTGGCCAGGTCCAGGCCGGACTGGCCATAGCTGATCGAATGCACCGGGTTGAGAATGGTTTCGCCCCAGAACACGTTGTGCTGACCGGCCTTGACGCTCAACAGCGACTCCTCGCCCACTTCGGTGCTGTAGAACACGAAGGCATCGAGGATTTCGCCGGAAGGACCGGTGTAGTAACGCTGCGCGTAGTTGCTCAGGTGGGAGCTGCCATTGCCGACATTGTCACCGGTGACCGCGGCAAGGCGTGGGTCGTTGGCGACCAGACCCGACTTGGCATCGTTGCCGTTGACGAACGGATTGGCGTTCGAACCGGTGTTCTCGTATGCCTTGTCGTACCAACTGGCAGCACTGAGGCGAAAGCCCATGCTGTTCTTGTAGACCACATCCATCTCGGTCAACAGGTCAATACGATTGGTGATGTTGGTTCCGGCCTTGCGAAAGTTGTAGTCGCCATCGTTGTTGTTGGGCGTTCCCAACATGCGCTTGTCGGCGTTTTCGGTGCGCACGCCGTAGTTGTATTTGACGGTGTTATCAAAACGCGCGGTCCAGTCCGGGTTACCCGTATCGAGTTCAACCGCATGCGCGGCCGGCATGGCAGCGGCCAGAATGGTCGAGGCCAACACGCTGTAACGCGAGGGTGTGAACCCGTGACGCTTCTTATTGTTGTGCATTGCGTTGTCTCCGCTTTTTTGTAGTTGTTTTAAGCGCAGCCGCCCTCACGCAACCGCTTGTGCCAGTGGTTTGCGTTTTTCAGGAATGAGGGCAATTGCCGAAGGCCTGCGGCCAATCGGCGCCTGAACTAGCGGTCCAACTCCAGGATGAGTGCTTCGGCTTGCGGCCAGCGGCCATAGCCCGCTGCCGGATTGAGATGCCCCACTGCGCCCAGATTGAGCAGTTCGGCACCCCAGCCTTGAGCCATGCGCGTGACGGCATCCAGGCTGGCAAGGTGATCGTTGGTGCTGCCGGCCACCAGGCTGCGGAACGGCAGCGGGCCTTGGGGTAAAGGGGCCCAACCATGAGTACGCAGCGTTTCAGCGGATGGGTAGCCTCGCGGCCAATCGGCATCGATATCCGGAGGCGCGGCCAGCAGAGCGCCCTTGATCGGGCGACCGTGTCGAGCTGCCCAGTGCGCGACCATCAACACACCGGCACTGTGGGCCACCAGAATCACCGGTCCTTCGATCTGCGTAAGTTCCTGCTGGATCGCCTGGACCCGCTTGCTGCAGTCGAGCTTGTCGGTTTCAAGCGGCGGCACACTGCGCACATTGCTCAGGCGGGCCTCAAGCAGCGTTTGCCAATGTTCGGCAACGTGCTCGCGCAGGCCCGGTACGATCAGAACGGTTGCGGCAGTTTGCAGTTTGTCCACATCAACACCTTCGCTTTCTCGATGACTCGACCGGCTCTATCGCCAGAAGCTTTTTGTAGTGTCGACATTAAAGAGCGCCTACCCGTGGCGCTTTTCATTCGGCGTCAGTGACTTTTCTTTTGATGACAGATTTCCAGGCGTTGGCGTGGCGCGACCACTGATCAAAAAACTCCACAGCTCCGGCCCAGGCCACTGTAATCAATGGATGTGAGCCGATTGATCCATCAGGCGACCGTCATTGCCGACAGCATTGGGGGAGTGCCATCGATGACGTCATAACTGTTCAATTGATGATGTGCTGGATATAGTCGCCACGCTCATTTCCATCGGAATCTGCCCAGGAAAGACCTTCGCATGACCAAGCTTGTTCGCGCCGCCGTCTTGACCAACTACCTGGAGGTCAGTCAGTACCTGGGGTTCAATCCGCGCGACTTACTGGCGGCCGTCGGCCTGAGCAAGGCCCAATTGCAAGCCCCTGAACACCGGATTCCCATCGATGCCGCCGTGCGTCTGCTGGAGGAGTCGGCCGCCGCCAGCGGCTGTCAGAGCTTCGGCCTGAGCATGGCCGAATCGCGCCAGCTCTCGGACTTCGGTGTGGTCAGCCTGCTGCTCAGCCACCAGCGGACGCTGCGTGATGCTTTTCAGGTCGTGGTGCACTACCGTCATCTGCTGAACGATTCGCTGGCCATCTTCATTGAAGAGGCCGGCAAGATGGTGATCATTCGCGAAGAGGTGGTCACCGAATCACCGATGCCCAGCCGACAGGCCACGGAGCTTGCAATCGGCGTTATGTTCCGCCTGTGCGCGGCGCTGCTCGGCACACACTGGCATCCCTACAGCGTCAACTTCACGCACCAGCCCCCCGACAACCTGCAACTGCATCGTCGCCTGTTCGGCTGCAACCTGGAGTTCGGCAGCGAGTTCAACGGCATTGTCTGTTCCGATGCCAGCCTCGACATGACCAACCCCCATGCCGATCCAGCCATGGCTCGCTACGCCCAGAGTTACCTCGACTCGCTGCTGAGCCACGAAGGACCGTCGATGCTGTTCGAAGTGCGCAAAGCCATCTACCTGCTGCTGCCAATGGGGCGCGCCACCATCGAGCAAATCGCCCAGACCCAGGGCATGAACGTTCGGACCCTGCAGCGCCGCCTCAAAGACGACGGCTGCGCCTTCAACGACCTGATCAACGACGTGCGCCGCGACCTGGTGCTGCGCTACCTGGAAAACCCGAATTATTCGCTGGGCCGGATCGCCGACATGCTCGGCTACTCCATGGCGAGCTCCTTCACACGCTGGTTCATCACCCAGTTCGGCATGCCACCCGCCGCGTGGCGCAGCGCACAAAAACAGGCGGCCAAAGCACCAATGAACCCGACCATACTGCCCGGTTCCACAGAACCCTGAACCGCCAGAAATAGACACTGGAATTTCAAGCAAAAAAAACGGCGACTGCTGGTACAGTCGCCGCGAAAGAACCGATGTTCATGACACCGCCCAAAAGCCCTGTGGCGAGGGAGCTTGCTCCCGCTGGGGTGCGAAGCGCCCCCAACAAGGCGACTGCGGTTTTTCAGAAAGCACGCGGCGACCGTTTTGGGGCTGCTACGCACCCCAGCGGGAGCAAGCTCCCTCGCCACAGGGTATCAACTGGACAGCATTGAGGCTTGGCCGGGCTTAGAGCCCCCAGTGCAGCAACAGCAACACCAGAACCGCGAGAAACACCGTCTCCCCCACCATCAGCAGGATCGGTTTGATGCCGACGGCGGCCAGCTCCTTGAGTTGGGTCTTCATGCCCAGCGCGCTGATGGAGACCACCAGGCTCCAGCGCGACAGTTCGTTGACCGAGCCCTGCACCGCCGGCGCCACCCATCCCGTGCTGTTGACACAGGCCAGCAACAGAAAACCGACGGCAAACCACGGTAGCAGCGGCGGCCGTTTGCCGGACGTGTCGGCGCCTTGCATACGCGTGATCAGGGTGGCGCAGAGGATCACCGGCAGCAGCATGGCGACCCGCATCAGCTTGACCACAGTGGCTATGTCGCCGGTCTCGGTCGACAGGCTGTAACCGGCACCGACTACCTGGGCAACATCGTGGATGGTACCGCCCAGGAACATCCCTGCAACTTGTGGCGACAACGACAGCCAGTTGGCAATCATCGGGTAAAGGATCATTGCCGTGGTGGACAGCGCCGACACCCCAATAACGGTGAACAGCGTGGCACGTTCCTTCTGCGGATGATTGGGCAACGCCGCCGCCAGCGCCATCGCAGCCGAAGCGCCACAGATCGCAGTAGCCCCACCGGTGAGCATGCCGAACAAGCGCTGAAAGCCCAGCGCCTTGGCCGCCACCACCGAGACACTGATCGTCACCACCACCAGAATCACCACCAGAGCAAAAGGCTTCCAGCCCAGCGCAGCAATCTGCTCCAGTGTGATACGCATGCCCAACAGGGCCACACCAATGCGCAACACGGTGCGAGCGGTGAACTCGATGCCGGCCTTGCACGCGCCGTCACTGGCCAGGAAGTTGAGCGCCATGCCCAGCAGCAAGGCAAACAACATCACTGGCGCACCGTAGTGCTCGGACAGAAAGGAGGCTGCCGCCGCAACGATCAGACTGACGATGAACCCCGGTGCCAATTCGCGCGTTCGGCTATGGATATGGGTGAGAGCAATGACGCTCATGGCGCGGATTCCTCAGAAATGATGACGATAAATGCCTGGCCGTCGACGACCTCGACCGGGTAGCTGGCGACTTTGAGTTGGGTTGAATTGAGCAAGTAACCGCTGCGCAGATCGAAGCGCAGGCCATGGGCGCCGCATTGAATCACCCTCCCCTCAAGGCGCCCGCCGCACAGCGAGGCCCCCTGATGCGGGCAACCGTCGTCGATGGCAAACAGATCGCCCTCGACGTTGAACACCGCCAGGCTTTTGCCCTCGAATTCCACCAGCGCACGGCCACCCGCCTGCGGGAGTTTTCCGGCAGGCACGGGTACACGCCGACTCATGCTGGCAGCCGTGAGCGATGGCTATCGAGCAACGCTTCGCCCATGGCGCCAAGCAGCAGCTCGGCAGGCTGCGCGCCGACCACCGTCAGACGACGGTCGAATTGAAAACTCGGCACACCGCTGCCAGCGCCTGCCTCGTTGCCGACGTAAGGATCGCCGTCACCTTGCAGAACGGCGGCCATGGCATCAGCGTCGAAGCCACACGCCCGGGCGATGGCGATCAAGGTCTCAGGGCAACCCAGGTCCTCGCCGTACTGGAAGTAGGCAGCGAACAGCCGCTCAAGCAAGACATCACGTTGTGCCGTACTGCCCAGCACAGCGGCACGCTCCAGCAAGCGATGGGCATCAGCAGTATTGGGCATGGTGGCGATGCGGCTCAGGTCGATGGGCACCCCCACCGCCATCGCGGCCTGCTGCACCTGGGCCTGACGCATGCGTACGGCTTCAGCACTGCCCAGACGCTTGAGATAGAACTCGGCGAAGGGCTCACCCTGTACCGGCAGTTGTGGCAACAACTGCACCCCATGCCACACCGTAGTGATTTCCACACCTGGTTGCTGGATGCGCAGCAAATCCTGCGCACATTCCAGTTGGCGCTTACCGATCAGGCACCACGGGCAGATAAAATCGAAGAACACGTCAATCCGTAAACGACCGGTCACACCTTCACCTCTGACACAGCTTCACTAATCGAATCGTTGACCCGCTCACCCGCAAGCCGGGCGATATCCTTGTGGTAATGACACTTGGCATAAAAGAACACCGCCGCTGCCGCGATGCTGACCAGCGGCACCCATTGAAAAGCAGCCTGCAAGCCGATGACGTCAGACACCCTGCCGGTGATGAATGGCCCCGGGGCCAGACCGAGCATATTGTTGGCCAGGGTCAGCGTGGCGAAGGCCGTGCCGTGGACCGAATGGTGGGTCAGGTTGGCAACCATCGCGCCGGCAGGCCCGGTGGTGCCGGCGGCAATCAGCATGCCGAGGCAGATCAGCATTAGTTGCGCAGGCCCCGCCGGCAAGGCGAACGCCGCCGACAGCAACAGGCAACTGCCCAGACAATAAGCGATGGCCAGGGCGACCTTGCGCTCCGGCGAGTGCCGACACAGCCGGTCGCTGAGCATCCCGCACAGAATCATCCCTGCACCGCTGCACAGCACGATGATCGCCGCGACACCGCCGGCCTTGTCCGTTCCCATGGCGTAATAACGATTGAGGTAGCTGGGCATCCACACAATCACGGTGCCGCCGACGAACAGTTGCAAGCCGCTGCCGATATAGGCCGCGATCACCGAACGACTGGAACACAGCGTACTCAGCGGGCGCTTGACGGCTGCTGCCGCCTTGTTCGCCGCTTGAGCTGCACGCTGCGGGGCGATGCGCGCTTCCTTGACGATGATCGGGTAAAGCACCGCCAGCAACAGGCCGAACAGCGCCATGCCGGCGAACGACCAGCGCCAACCCAATTTGGCCGCGATGACCCCGCCCAGCGCCATGCCCAATACCGAGCCGAACATGCCACCCGCCATGAAGGCGCTGGCCAGCGTTGCACGCATGTGTTTGGGAAAGACCGAAATCACTACCGCGATGCCGACGCTGCCGTAAGCCGCTTCGCCAACACCCACCATGAACCGGGCCATGAACATCTGCTGGTAGTCCTGCGCCAAGGCGCAGCCCAGGGTGGCGAGGCTCCACAACAGGGCCATCAGCGCCAGGCTTTTTACCCGACCGAAGCGATCCGCCAGCAACGACAGGGGAAATGTCAGCAGCCCCACCATCAAGGCGACAACGCCACTGAGCAGGCCGAGCTGGCCGTCGCTCAGGGCCCACTCGCCCTTGAGCATCGGGAACACCGCGTTCAGCACCTGACGCGACATGTAATCGGAAATCAACAGGCCGAACGTCAGTGCAAAGACGATCCAGGCATATTTGCGCGCAATACCGACACCACTGGCGTCGTCATCGTCCGCGGCGATTGGGTGAAAGGCCATGCAGCCTCCTCGAAACTTTGTTTTATTGTTGTTATCGAGCGTGTTGCAATGCAGCGAACGGAAGGCCATCGGCCTCCCGCCTTTGTTGCCGGTCAGCCGCGTTGCGGCACACCTTTCTGGCCAGCCTTGCGGTTGGGGGCCATGCCGTTGGCCAACAGGGTTTCTTCGATGCTCTGGTACTGCACACCGATGCGGTAGATCTCGCGAGCTTCTTTGCCGGTGGCGATTTCACGCCCCAGCTCATGGGCGACACGCACGGTTTGCTCGATCTGCTGCACGGAGCTGAAACGTCTGCCCTTCTGATCAATGATCGTGTCTTCGATACCCACGCGTGGGTGCAGCCCCATGGACAGCGCCATGACATTGAACGGCAGCACGTTCTTGAGCAGCGATTCGGCGGTCAAGGTGCAGCCGTCCGGCGCGCGGTGGACAAAGTTGAAGAAGTTGAACGGATTGGGTCCATCGAAACCGCCGCCGATGCCGATCCAGGTCAGGTTCAACGGCCCCATGTACACGCCCTTGCGTACCAGGCGCATCAGGGTTTCCAGGGCATGAATGCCCGTGAGTTGGAAATGTGGCTGCACACCCGCTGCCGTCAGCCGCCGCAAATGTTCCGCGACCCAAGCCGGGCCTGCCGGCACGGTCATCTCGCTGTAGGCCGCCTGATAGGCAGGATTGGCCAGGGACGTGCCTTCCAGGTATTCCGGATACAGCAGTTCCATGATGTTCATCTGAGTGGTGTTGATGGCCACCGTGACCTGATCCGGTTTTGGCGTCAGATCCGCCAGCATGTGGCGCGTATCGTCAGACAGCCACTTGGCGGCTTCACCATCGCTTTCGGGCGCGAAGGAAATCGAACCACCGACCTGGATGATCATGTCCGGTACGGCTTCGCGCACACCGGCGATCAACTCATTGAACTTGGACAGGCGCTTGGAACCCTTGCCGTCCAGTTCGCGCACATGCAAGTGCAACACCGTGGCACCCGCCTCATAGCAATCGACCGCCTTCTGCACTTGCTCATCCATGGTCAGCGGGATGTCTTCGGGAAAGTCTTCCGGCATCCACTCAGGGCCATACGGGGCCACGGTGATGACCACTTTTTCCATGTTTTCCGGGTGCAGGGAATCGTCGAAGAATTGCATGAGTTACTCCTTTTATTATGGTTGTACGCCCACGCCGGGGACGTGCCGGGCGAGCCTGTAGCAAGTACGAATGCAGAGACGGTCGATCAGAAAGTCTTGTCGCCGATGATCCCGGCACGTTCCATCTTGCGATGGCACGGCGGGTAATCCATGACGGCGTAGTGCTGGGTGCTGCGGTTGTCCCAGATGGCGATGCTGTTGGGTTTCCAGCGCCAGCGCACCTGATACTCGGGGATATAGGCCTGGCTGATCAGGTAGCGCAGCAACTCGCTCGCGCCGGGGTTGGCGTCCTGGCCGAAGCGCACCCGCTCGGGGGTGTGGTAGTTACTCAAGTGAGTGGTAAAGGCGTTGACGAACAGCACTTTTTCCCCGGTTTCCGGGTGGGTACGCACCACCGGATGCTCGGCATCCGGGTACATCGCCTTGAGCGCCAGGCGCTTTTCGATCGGCATGGCGGCACCAAAGCTGGCTTCGATACTGTGGCGGGCGCGCAGATCGGCAATCTTCACCTTGATGTCATCCGGCAAGCGCGCGTAGGCCTCCACCATGTTGGCCCACATGGTGTCGCCCCCAACCGGTGGACACTCCACGCAACGCAATACGCAGCCCATCGGCGGTGCTTCGCGCCAGGTCGCGTCGGTGTGCCAGGCGTTCTCGTAACGGTCCATCGGCTGGTCCGGACTTTTGTAGATGCGCACCAGGCCCGGATGATCCGGATCACTGCCGGCCACCGGATGATCCTCCAGCTCGCCGAAGCGACGGGCGAAGGCCACGTGCTCGGCGCGGCTGATGTCCTGATCGCGCAGGAACACCACTCGATGCTTGAGCAACTGAACACGAATCTCGGCAAACAGACCGTCGTCATGGACAGCATCCGCAAGGTTCACGCCGACCAGTTCCGCACCAATGCTGCAGGTCAATTGTTCGACTTTCATGGCAGGCGGCTCCGTTAGATAACGAAAATCGATGAACCCGTGGTCTTGCGCGACTCCAGGTCGCGATGTGCCTGCACGGCGTCCTGCAAGGCATAGTGCTGGTTGATCTCGATCTTGATTCGACCGCTGCCGACAAGGTCGAACAGCTCACCCGCCAGGGCGGCTTTTTCCGCGGGGTCGGCGATGTAGTCCGCCAGAGCCGGGCGGGTCATGAACAGCGAACCTTTCATCGCCAGCAGCACCGGATCGAAAGCCGGGATCGGACCGGACGCCGTGCCAACGCACACCATCAGGCCGCGGCGCTTGAGCGAATCCAGGGAGCCCATGAAAGTATTCTTGCCGACACTGTCGAACACCACGTTGACCCCGACACCGTCAGTCAATTCGCGAACGCGCTGGGCGACGTCTTCATGGCTGTAATTGATGACATGGTCGCAGCCATGGGCCCGAGCGATTTCACCCTTGACCTCGGTGGATACGGTACCGATGACCGTCAGGCCGAGCAGCTTGGCCCACTGCGAAACGATCAGGCCCACACCACCGGCAGCAGCGTGTAGCAGAATGCTGTCGCCGGCCTTGAAATCGTAAATGCGCCGCATCAGGTACGACGATGTCAGGCCGCGCATGGTCATGGCCGCGGCGGTTTCGAAACTGATGGTTTCCGGCAGCTTGATCAGCGGCGCGGCCGGGATCAGACGCTCGGTGCTGTAGGCACCCAGAGTATTGAGAAAACCGGTGTAGGTGACGCGATCACCCACTTGCACGTTGGTAACCCCCTCGCCGATGGCCTGGACCACACCGGAAGCTTCAACCCCCATGCCGCTGGGCATCGGAATCGGATAAGTGCCATTGCGAAAGTAGGTGTCGGCATAGTTCAGGCCAACCGCTACATGACGAAGACGGACCTGGCCTGGACCGGGTTCACCAACTTCGACCTCTTCATAACGAAGAACGTCGGGACCACCGGTTTCGTAGAAGCGTACGGCTTTGGCCATGTTTTCTTATTCTCCAGTCTGCAAGGTTGGCATGCTGCGTCGATTTGCGCTGACTGGACTCTAGGACGCAGCCTGGCGGGCCGCTTCTCATCAGACGACAATGGCTTTTCATTTCGTGACAGCTGCCCGGGCGGTGGGTGCTGCATCAACGCAGGCGGCAGCACCGCGCAGTCGACCGCCAAGCAGAAGAACGGTCTGTCGAACCTGCTGGAGGTCATCAAGGTCGCGGGTGTCTGGCTGGTTAGCGGACGATCTGCTCGCGCTCCCGATGCTTCAAACCGATCAGGTCACCGACCCTTTGAACGCTTACCAGATCTCCAAGCGCGGGAACTCATTGCGAGTCATGGCGCAAGCTGTGCGCTGGGGCAAACGCGGCGCGCGAGTCAATACGATCAGCCCCGACATCATCTTTACACCACTGGCACGGGACGAACCAAACGGCCCACGTGGTGAGGGCTACCGGCGCATGATTGACCTGAGCGCGGCAGGACGCGATGGAACGCCAGACGCATCGCCGGCCGTGACCCACACCCGCTTATTTCGCCGAGGGTAGAGACAGGTGCGCAATGGCAGCTTGAGCCATTTCAATCTCGGCGATGGCGTCTTCGGCATGGTCGGGCTTGACCCAATTAAACTCGGTATCGCCAATTATTGCGCCAATTGACTTCCTGCACAGCTCGTCGGCTGCCACGCCGTGTCGCCCAGCGACGGCCATTACCGTTTTAAGCGCTATCTCAAGCGCAACCACTCGATCTTCGCTCATGACGCAACCCTCTCTGTAGAGCATTAAGCGTAGATCAATCCCAACTTCAATGAATCATGCTCGCTGGGGCCGAAAACGAGAAAAGCCCTGCAAGCATGAACCTGCAGGGCTTTTCGGTCGTGCTGACCTCGCATTAAGCGGGAAAGGATTTCACTGTGAGTCAGCAGCGGATTTGGCACCGACCAGGACCTTGGACGATGAACTCGGCAGAGGACAGGAAACAGGCGTGTAGGGCTCTGTGAGCATGATAATGCGCCATGGCACTTCAGTTCGACAAAGGGCTGTGAAGGCCGCATGTCCTCTCGCCTGAAAGTACGCTCAAGCGTTCAACCCTCACCGGATCAACATGCATATACAATGCGCAAGAGCACATTACAAACTGGTGCCCAAAACACAAAAAGGAAGATGTGTGATATTCCGAATCTGAACGCCACACGTTCAGTGATAGTGCTGATGCCTGGCACCCTCTCTCATTCATGCACATCTCTGACACGTTCTCGTCCCCCAGCATGAGTAAGACAATGCTTCGCTCCAACACCCGATGGTTATGGCTTTACTTCCCGATGAGCTGGATTGCCGTAGGGGGTGTGCTTCTGCACATCGTTTTCTACGACTGGACCCTTCTGACGCCCAAGGATGTTGGCGGTACCCTGTTCGGCGGTGCCATGTCCACCCAACTGTTTCTCAGCGGCTGGGCCGTTGCCACCCTCGGCCTGATAGTGGCCATCCTGCTACGGCTGCCGGGGTCGATCCTCGCCTGGATCACCGCCGGGCTTGTGCCGCTGTGCATCGGTGGCTGGTGGCAATTGAACTACCCGGACGATGCCAACGGCAATCTGCTTTACAGCCCCGTACAGGCCGATATCACGATTGCCATGCTGATCGGCGCAGCGATCCTGGCCAGCGGTTTGTATGCCCGTTCCAGGGCAAAAACGGCGTCCAGAAATGCGTCACTCTCCGGGCTGAAAATATTCGGGAAAACCGTGGCTGCAGCAGCGTTGAGCGCATTTTTTATAGCCGTGCCACTGGCCTTCCTGAAGCAGCAGGCATTGCCCCATTGCGCCTTCAGCAAGGAAGGTCAGCAGTTGTCGGTCTGTTTGAGCGAGGAGGATGTACATACGATTGTGGAATAAGCACGCTGATGCCTACTGGCTAGACGTTTACGTGACCAGAGTAAAACATGCCCCCGAGCTCCATGTTCAACGCCCGGCGTCAATCAGTAGATCGGATGGCATGTACCTGATGGCTTTCGCAATGCGCAAACAATATGGCGAACGTGACACAGCTCGATCAGTCGCTTCATGGCGAAGAAACTTACGTCTGCGGCGATACGGGAGACACCGAAGTGGGTAAGTGCCCGTAGGGTGGACCAATCCCCCTGAAACAGTACGACTAGAGGAAAGATCCATGAGTTAAGGACAGGAAAGATCTGTTTTTCGACCAACTCATGATTTTTTGAACCTCAAGTAGCGAGGGCATAAAAAATCGGTAGGTACTTCAGTCCTTCCTTAGAGCGCACTAAACAACGCAAATACACCCACCACGGCCCACAGCACTGACACATACTGCATGGGCACATAAAACAACGTGTGTTTCTTGCGAAAGATCACTTCGCCACCCGTGTTTTTATCTATGTAGGTTTTGCCCGGCTGGTTATTCAGCTTGTGGCCAATATAGGCGTTGGCGGCCGCACCAACCAATAGACCGACACCCAGCCCGAGCCCATTGAAGAGCCCAGCGAAAGGTACAATACAGAGCAGCGGGATAAGAATCGAAAGAACACCCCAGCCTTGCCAAATAATAAAAAACATAACACGTCCCTGGTTAATTTTTGAGGCGCGCAATCTAACAAAAAAGTGACGCCGCGACAATAACTTGAAATTAATTTCCAGCAACATGATGAATCATGCGAACAAAGGCCCTGATTAACGAATAAAACGAGTCATTCGACAATCGCCCCCCATCAACCGGGCCTCGTTTATTTCACTGTCAACGTCTATTCCGACGGATATATTTTTACCGAACGCCTTGTCAGGGCATAAGCCTGATGGCTCAGTAGTTGACGCAGAGTGAATTGGCCTCGTACACAGTGTCGTCAAGTCTGATCACGCCGTCACGAACCAATGAAAGAGCCGCAGCAGCCAGGGAGGGTCTGAAGTAGTCATGTATTTCTGACTGACTCCAGCCTCTGCCGACCTTGAACGCGGCGAATCAATCAAAGACGATCAGGCCACTCGCTCATTTCTGTGTTTTTAGCCACTGCGAGCACCTCGCGGTAACCGTTCCCCACATTACAGGCGCCTCTCTCTCGCACTCGTCAGTAAATATCTACGCGCCATCCACAAGTTCGACAGCGCAAACTGTGTCACCCCTTTTAGATGTACGTCACCCGCGCAGCTCTATGGCTGCTCGTACAGGCAGGCTTAACCGCGAATGCGACGCTCAGTGAACTCATAATCTTCCTGGCAATCGCCGGAAGGGTCTGACGCCACATTCACGTAATGCACCGTGTCGGCATCGATCAACTTGTAGGTGTAGACATCTGGCAAACGCACTCCATCAGTTCTCAATTCGTTCTTGCCATTGGCGGCCGACCAGCGGCCATGTTCGGTTTGAATCGGCTGGGTCTGCTGGGCATCCCGGAAAAAGGTGACGGTGAAGCTGCCGTCGGGCTTGAAGTCATTGTTCCAGGATAGGAACTGGCATTTGCCGTTTTCTGCCCGCAGGCCTTTCCACGAACCAATCAAGGATGGATCGTTGGCCGGCTTGTTGGCGGCGCAGCCACCTAACGTTGCAGCCAGGACGATAAGGCTCAGGGAGAAATTCCGTTTCACGTAGTGCTTCCTTCTTCAAATGGACTCTGTGTGTAGCGATGGCTCAGCATTGACTCAAATCGGCCTCAAAGGCCCGGTACGCTCGCGATGGGAATACGCGTTTCTGACTGAGTGACATCGTAGACATGCTGTTCACAGCGGTCATCCACAAACTGAAACTCCACCAGATAGACCTTGCTTCGTTCCGGTGTGAAAGTGCTTCTGACCGGGCCACATCGGTAGCGACTGCCAATGCTCTCGCCGCTGGCGTAACCTGATACCACGAACGGTTGATCGGCGTCGGCTTGTACTTCCAACTGCGGGAAGTGCTTCAAAGTGGCGCTGTGGACCGTTTCGTTGAGCGTGGCAATCCAGCCAAACACCTTGCCCCGGCCGGTATCCGCAACAGTTCCCTGCACATCCATTCGCTGGTCAGGATCCGTTGCGCGCCTGATCGAAAACTCAACTGGGAAGGTGGCACCCGACGCTTTCATGATGACCTTGGCGTGTTGCGTATCGACGGTCACTTTGTCCTGGTGCAGTTGGATGCCGTTATTGAGCAAACTGGGGGAAGAGTCTCTGACGTTGGATTTACACCCTGGCAACGTCAGAATCAGGCTCAACATCAGCAGTGAAGTTTTTTTCATGAACACTCCATGTACATCATTAAAAATTACTTGCCGCCCGACTGGGATGTCTCAGGAGCAGACAACGTTGCCTGTTCCTTTTGCACTTCATCAGCAGCCGTGAAAAGAAGGGACCACGGATTTATTTTCGATGCGCCTGATAGGACTATCACCTTACTCACGCATATAAAATAAATCCGTCCCCTTTTAGGATCAATCATCACGTTTACTTGACCAACACTTTATCGATTTCCTGAACCAGGGACCTTGGTGCGGGCGTATCGGCATACACCTGAGCCATCTCCATTGGGTCGACCATTGGCGTGGTCACCCCGTCGAAGGAAAAACCGCCGACCACATAACGTGTGAAGGTCGGCGACGCCGGGTCTTCGTCGACCTGCCAATACCCGTCATACCGTGTCGCCAGGTACTCGCCGATGTAGTAACCGATACGGGTAATGAACCAGACCCGGTTGGCCTCGCTGATCACTGCACTTCGAAAACCGCTGTCCAATTGGGCCAAAAATTTCCCGGGAGTGTTCAGGACCTCGTGAGGTTGTTCAAACCCCAGGCTGGTGCAGAACTCATGGAGCACCGGCAGGCGCTCGGACTTGAATGCTGCAAAACCAGCCTTGCGACGCGCCAGCAATTGCTCGTCTGACCCTTCAAAATTATCCATCCAGCCCTCATCAATCAATTATGAATAAGCACATCAATTTTATTTAACTCCAGCATCCTTGATAACTCTTGAGATGACGGAGCTTCCAAAAATATTTATCGTAGCTCATAGCCTTTTACCAAGCCTCTAACTTAAAAGGGGACGGATTTATTTTCGATGTGCCTAACAGGACTATCTCCTTACTCACGCTGTCCAATCCTGAAACAGGTGTAAATCTATTTCAGAACTAGACAAGAATCACCCAAAAAGAACCAACAAAAAAAAGACGACGCCCATTTAGCAATTTAATTAAATCAGAATATACTCAACAATCTCGCCACGCGCCGACGCCGGTATTTGCTCATATCCAATCACAGCAAAATCACCTCCCACTTGATGGAGACCACTCGCAGCAACAAGCTTCCGCCCTCCTTCAAATACAAAGCACAATCCAATCTCGCTTGGCAGCTCGCTCAATAATGCATTCATTGAACGTGGCTTTAAAACAACCAAGCCAGTTAAGGCTTCACCAATAAAATCCCCAAATAACTGTTTGGAAAACTGACGATCTCTGGCATCAATAGGGAAAAATTCAGAGTCCTCGTCCATTGCTGGATGTTTGACGGAAGTGCCGCCAGCACGATCCACCCATACGACTACGCTATTGAGACTTGGTTGTTCAGCTACACCAATAACGGTCCCATCCTCAAAGGAAATCCCAAGAGGCCCGTAAGTCAGCGAGAACGCAGAATCCTCGGTAGTCCCGCACTCTCTCGCAACTTCTTCTTTTGGCCACCAGCTATAGCGCACCAAGCCTATCACACGATTGCCGACAACTTTTTTTAATAAGCCTATTGATGATGACGGGGGCAAAGACTCTACATTTTCCATTAGAACACTCCATTTTTTTAGCTTGTTGAATCAATGGATCAATGGATCAATGGATCAATAGATCAATAGATCAATAGATCAATAGATCAATAGTACGAATATTATTTGGCGATGGCTTAACACCAGTAAACACCTTCAACGGATCAGCAACAACCACTCGACCATCCTTACCAACAAGAAACTGAAAATCATCAATCTTAACATTTTGGTCTACCATTACCTGCCTAATATTTTGCAAGTCAGTAACGCTTTGACCATTTAACAATGGCGAATCGCCAACAATCCGTACTTTACCATTCTGAAGCGCAACGATGTCTTTTGACCCTTGCGCAAATTGATCCATCAGCATACCAGACCGCCCATCGACGGTAACGCCGCGCGCGTTTACAGTTGGGATACCCAGTTCATTTAATTTATTTAACATCCCAATTTAAAAAGGGACGGATTTATTTTCGATGCGCCTGACAGGACTATCACCTTACACATGCATAAAAAATAAATCCGTCCCCTTTAGGTCTGAGCAGCTAATCGACGGATTAGACTGGCCAAATCGGGAGAGTGTTGCTGTGCGCGCCCATCCATTCTGAACTCCATGCTATCTCTTGACTGCCAGATCATTGTAATAAATAACTAAAAAGTAGGCAGATTTATTTTTGATGCACCTGACAGGACTACCACCTTACTCAAGTATAAAAAATAAATCCGTCCCCTTTTCGCTCCGATCTTGAATAAACGCCTAAACTAGACTAGAAACTTCTTTGAGTAACACTTCTCTAATCTTTCAGCAGACCTTAGAACAGCGCCCCCATCATTAGGAAAGAAAGTAGAGTACACATGAGCTGCAATTTTCATCAGGGAAACGTAGTCAGGCACTGGGAGACTCGAAGTTTCCACTTCGCCCAAAAAGAAACTGACCTCACTAAAATCTTCTGGATCGTCCCAATCCTGATCGAGAGAGTAAAAAAATCCTTCACTCACAGAGAGGCCAACTCCCCGCGAAGCATCATAGATAAAAGCTGGGAAGTCAGTCCTCCCTCTCGCTATAGCAGCCTCTATGAGTTCGTAAAGATCTTCATAATCCAGGCCAGTTGAAGCAAATGACTCCTTGAGTTTCTCAAGCCAAGCCAGTCCATCCATCATTTTGTCCTCGGAGGCATAGTGATAAAGGAGTTTGCTATTTCTCCAGCCTTACTGTTGCGTGTTACTTGGAAGTGATAGCCATCAACTTTAATACTAGCCTCTCTCAACGCTGGATTGGCTTTGAACAAAATTTAAAAGGGGACAAATTTAAAAGGGGACGGATTTATTTTCGATGAGCCTGACAGGACTATCACCTTACTCACGCATATAAAATAAATCCGTCCCCTTTTAGACCGCTTTTGGAGCGAATGGACGCGCCTTGACTCCAGTCCTGCCGACCATGCCTGCGTAACCAGTTCAGTACGGTCGATTTACCCTGAATGCCATAGCGCTCTTGAGCCTCTTTATAACTCAACTCGCCTTTTTCGACCTGATCGACGACCGACAATTTAAAGGTCCGCGTGTAGTCACGCTGACTGCGCCTTTTTCCTGTATTCATTACTCCCTCCTGAGAATGGGTCAGAAGGTGTAAACCTTATTCAGGACGAGACATCGGCAAGGGTTGAGGTACGGAGGAATGGGCACCCGAAGAAGGTTAAGTAAGTGCCATTCAAATCCGTCCCCTTTAGGTCTTACTTTAAGCATTCAACACTGTAAAGCTTACATCACCGGACTTCAAAAATTCTTGAAAACAAGAAATAACGATATCTATATTTCTTGTGACAAAACTCGCCGGATAGTAATCGCCCAGAACATCAACCAGTTTTGCTCCAGTCGACGCATTATTAAGAGTACGCACAACATGCTCACCATCATCAAGGTATTGGTTCAGCATCAGAATATAATTTCCAGAATCAGCATAAAGATTGATTTCGCAAGGTCCGACTTCAGGTGCCGGGGAAATAGACAACGAAGCGACGCCGTCGACTTTACTATATTCACATATAATGGACCTTACATCTTCCATGGTCGGCTGATCAATGAGAGGGATTTGCGATCTGCCATGCTCAGGACTAAGGGTATACCCTCCGATGATCATCTATTTTTTCTCCTTAATAGACTTCATACCTGACTCCCAGTAATCACGAAAAGGGGACGGATTTATTTTCGATGCGCCTGACAGGACTATCACCTTACTCACGCATAAAAAATAAATCCGTCCCCTTTTAGGTCCATTGCTGATTTCTCAGTAAGCCAAGGCGACTCAAAATCAATTTTTTTAAATTCTCCTCTGGATTAAATTCAAGACATTTTTTAAGATCCGCAACGGCAGCCCTATCATCACCCAACTCGTGAAAAACATCAGACCGATTATAGTAGGTCCACGGGTAGTTTGGATTCAATTCGATAGCTTTAGCAAAATACCTGAGCGCATCTGAAAACCGCTTCAACTCTAAATAGATTGTAGCCACAGTGCTATAAGCTGACGCATCAGCATACCCAAGAGCAAAAGCTCGCTCCAGATCACTGAGCGCCATATCGGACCTCTTCAGCATCGCATACACTGTACCACGATCAGCATATGCCAAAGCATTGTCTGGGTCGACTTGAATGACATCCCCGTATAAACCAAGTGCATCATCCGCCCGACCCTGGGACAGGAATAGTCTCGCCCTCATACAAAAAACCGATAGATCAATCTTCTTTTCACTCATACAACTGTTCCTCGATGACTCTCATATTTTTTTTGCATTAGCACTCACCTTTTCAATTAGACTCGATAAATAAGCTTCCATGACATCGAAGCGGATCGCCGTCGCATACGGGCGTTTGGGGTCTTGCCGTGAACACGCCCTAATCGAAGATGGAATATCCTCCCTTAGCCACAACTCCTTATATTGAAATATAGCATATGAAGTTCCTTCGATCTCCTCCACGACCATATGACCGCGCCAAGCATTTTCATACAACTCCCCAGAAATTGATTTAACAAATAAAATAGCCTGATCCCCCACAATCAAAGCCATATCTCCCCATGTCCCACCAGATCGAACGAACTCAACCTCTGAACCAAGGAAGGTGCTATCAATCCCTTTCCCTGTCGTATATATTTTTTCAATTTTCGCCCGTAATACTTGCGGGCGCGGCGCATCAACAATCTTGACAAAAACAAGATCATATCTCGCCACTTTTTCAGATAAAAAGCCTAATTCCTCGCTCATTTTTGTGGCCTCCACTGCGTCCCAACCTGACACCCATTAGCCTTGATTTGAGACCGGCTAATGGGCGTCCCCTTTTCTTCTTTTCGCTCTTCCCTATTACATTACATTTCGTCAAGATGCCCACTGGGTCTTTTCAGGGAGACTCCCACTTCTCCAAAGACGAACCAGCTTAACAGCCGCTCTTTGTGACCATTTACCGCTAATATCCAATGAACACTCTTTTAACACACGAACAGTCTCATTTTTTTTATCCAACCGGATCAGCCCAAACTCTGGATTACGGCCAAACGCATACTCAACATATTCATCAGTTTCTTCAATCTTATCCATCTCTATATAAAACGCCATACATCAATACTCCTCTCAATCGCCCAGCGGACTTGGGTAGCGCAACTGCGTTTTGTCATGAGCCGTACCGTAGTCCGTCCGAAAGATACCTTCGAATCTAGATTCAAAATACTCATGCTTAAACAATTGTACGTCATCCGCCTTATAGGTTCCATTCTGAAAACCCTTCCAAATTTCAGCTATATCGGCATCAGCATCAAAACGACCGACACTTCCATCGCGCAGAGTATGATCTTTAAAGAACAGGTGATCCTTTACTCTTTCCACTTGAAACTCAGGAATTCTTAGATTAGCAGCAATATCTGAAACATCAGCACTAGAGTTCCGAATACTATCGTATTGATCTACCGCCCATTGTTCACGCTTTAGAAACTCCTCAACTGAAATTTCGCGAGCGCCAGTGCTGTATGTTTTGCCGCCCCTGTCCAACATGTTTGCAATAGCCGTATCAGCTTCTCTGAATGAAACTGAACCGCCAAATTGTGAATTTATAGAGGTGAGGTCGTCTGCAGTTAAGCCGACCTTGAAACCACCAAGCCCTGCTCCACTTGGAAGGTTTGACGCTAAACTTAAGCCATTAGTAACTAGATCATCTACCTTTCCGACATTACCTGCACCTTTTAGAGCCAAAGCTCCGCCACCCAACACTCCAAACGCAGTGCCGCCCAGCGCCGCATCCCCACCTGCCACTTCTGCTGCAATGATAGCCGCCTCATTGCACATCACTGGAGCTAACGCACACCCCATCGCAAGTTCCGGTGCTGCCACTGCAAGCGCTGGAGCCCCAGAAGCATACACCCAGCCAGCGACATATTCATGCCCTGGCCCTTCATACCCGTCCCCTTTGGCAAGGGCTCTCTGCGCTTGACTCCTCTCTTCCGGTGTTGCCCCTTGCTTGATCAAATAGGCATCACGACTGGCAGCCGCCGCTCCGTAACCGGGATCAATCGGAAGTGATATTTCGTTGTTTTCAACCGAATTCTTAGCCGCCTGAGCGCCCGTCCCCGCACCAGCCGAATTGCCTCCAACCAGCCCCCCGGCAAAACCACCCGCCAACGTCGAAAGCGCCGAAATGGTCTGTTTTTCGGTTTCGGTTAGTTCATCAGTGGATTTGTTCGGGTGCAATTGTTTGGCAATGTACTCCCCTACCCCAGCTCCGGCAGCACCTGCCAATGCCGAGTTACCACTGGCTCCAGCAACCACAGCCCCCAACACGGCATGCGCCATCACGCCCGCGGTATCGTCGCCATTAGTCATCGTCTTGATTTCTTGGGCGAGGTAAGGAGCCGACGCGCCTGCTAACGCCCCACCAATATTTCCGCCAGCCACCCCCTGAACAATCGCACTAACCGCCTGAGCCGCTTTTCTGAAGCTGCTGCCCACTCCGTACTCTCGGCTAACCTGCTCGGCGATTTGCTCTTTGGTCGGATCAGCATTGCCCTTGTCCAACAGCGCCTGTCGGGCAGCCTTCGATTCTTCGCTATTGGAGTCTTGAGCCGCCTTCATTTTTGCCGTAGCGATGGCATCCGCAAGATCATTGGCCAGTTTTACCGAACTCTTTACAAGCTCCATGCGCTCTTGCATGACCTTTTCATCAGGCTTGTCCAGCTTCTGATTGGCATTTGCGGTATCGCGGTTCAAACCGACCAGATCATTGGCCCCTTCAGCATTACGCACGATGATCGTGCCTTCACTGACGGCGCTGCGGGTCTTGCTGTGGTCCGACTCACTGAGTGACACGCCGAACAGGCCGCCCAACGCCGCCGTCGATGCCGGAGCCGATGGGCCCGAACCGCCATAACTGGCCGAACCACTGACGCTGACAGACGTGCTATTGATTTCGCTCTTGTTCTTGATGTCGCTGGTGATCAACCGGTCAGTGCTGAGCAGGTTCTTGTCCGCCGTCGCATCACTGGCAATCACCGCGCCTTGCAGCGTGGTCTTGTCGCCCACATGAATGTTGTAACCACCCGCCCCGGCGAACAGCCCGCTCTGATCCGTCACGGCCTCGTAGTTGCTGTTCATGTTGCCGGCGGCCAGGCTGGCGGAGGCCGTCACGGGGGTGCCTATGCAGAACGGCGGAATACAAATGCTCCCGCCGAAACCGGCACTGCCCTGCTCGCTCTTCTGCGTCTCGCTGTCTTGGCGCGAGGTGATAGTGAGGTTGCCGCCGATATCCGCCTTGATGCTCTGCGCCCGGACCTGCGCGCCAGCCAGGGTGGTGTCCTGTCCGCTGCGCAGGACCAGCGAGCCGGTATCCAGCGTGCTGTTGACCTGGGTGACCGAATCGCCTGTGCCCATGCTCTTGGCGATGGACGCGCCCAGGTCGAGGGTGAAGCCATTCTGTTGGCCGATATTGAAACTGACACCAATGGCGGTTCGGTCGTTATTGCTGTCGTTGGCCCACTTCGCGGTGCTCTGCGCGCTTTCCAGGGTGAGGTTGTTTTTTGCCTGCAACAGCGTATCGGCGGCTTTCAGGCTGCTGCCGATGACGTGAATATCACCTGCCGTTCCCGGCGCGCTGCCATCGGCGATGATCGTCAGGGTTTTACCGGCCGTGAGCGAGCTTTGCTTGGCGGTCTGGCTGTTGTACTCGCTGGTGCTGGTGTTGTGGGTGCTCGCCAGTTCGGTGCCGATCTTGATCAACGAGCCATTGCTCGCAGAAGCGGCTTTCTTGTTCGTATCGTCCGACAGACCATCGTAGGCGTCTGACGCCGCGACCCCCAGGTTGTAACCCGCCAACGCTGCCTGCGCCCACTTCACCGCCTTGAGTCGAGGATCATCCGCGCTGTTCGCGGCTTTGATCGCGCTACGCATGGTGTTGATGCTATCGATCACCATGCCGCCCACCACTCGCCCCACCGCCAGGCTGCGGCTCTCGTCGGTGCTGTTCTGACTCGCGCTTGCCATACCGGCGGCGATCGTCACGTTGGCACCGGTCAGGCTCATGCTCTGGGTGCTGACCAGGTCACTGGCGGTCACGCCGAGCGTGCGACCGGCATTGAGCGACACGTTGCCGGCACTGGAACCGAGGGTGCTGCCGGTCAAGGTGGTTTCCGAGGCGTCACCGGTATGGTTCTGGCTGCTGGTGGACAGGTGCTGGTTGCCGGTCATGTCATCGAGGCCCAGCTTGTTCCCCGTCAGAACGCCGGTGAAGTCGTGGTTCTTTTCCTTGTGCAGTTCGTCGCGGCTGAAGGTGTTTTGTGCCGCATCGATCTGCAGATCGCGCCCCGCACTCACCGAGAGGTCCGCGGTGCTCACCAGTGACGAGCCGCGGACCAGTCCGTCTTGCCCTGCGTGGACATCGACGCTGTTGCCGGAGACCAGGCTGCCGACCGCCGTGGTCCGGCTTTCGTTGACCTTGTCGGTCACTTTACTGGCCTTGAATCCACCCAGGCTGCGGCTGTTGCTGTCTTTGTCGTGGCGAGTCTGCGTGCTGTCGACCGCGGCGATAATCGAAATATCGTTGCCGGCCTGGAGCTGCGCCGCGCCTTTTTCCGCGACCACTTGGCTACCTTGAACCACCAGGTTGCGACCGGCCTGAACCGCCAGTTGCTGCGCATCGAGGTGCGAGCCCTGGGCTGTGGTTTCACTGGTGGAGTCGCGGGTGGTCGTGGTTTTGCTGGAAAGGAAGCCATTGCTGCCTTTGACCTTGTGCGCTTCGTCGGCGCTACGCGCGTTCTCGCCGGCCGTCAGGTTGACATCCCGCGCCGCCTGGGCAATCACCGCACCGGCGGTGCTGCTGAGGCTGGCGGCACGCGCGTTGAGGTCGTTGCCGGCACGAAGACCCAGGTCGCCCTGGGTCTTAAGGCTGCTGCCACTCTCGCTACGGCTGGTTTCGGTACGCCAGTTGTCTTTGTCCCAGTGGTTGCTCTGGTCGCGGCTCTCGATGACCGTCGTCAGGTTCAGGTCACGACCGGCGGACAGACTGGTGACACCGGCGCTACCGCTATTGGCCACCTGCGCCCCCTGCAGGTTGATGTCACGTCCGGCAGTGGCCATCAGGCTGGCCGCCGGATCGGAAACGAACAAACCCGCGACCCGCGACAGGTTGGTCTGGCCGCCCTGCGCACTGTGCGTGGTGATCGTGCTGGACCGCACATTCAGATCACGCCCGGCACTGACCATCAGGCTCTTGTCGGCGGCGATCTGACCACCGAGATTGTTCAGGTCCTGCGTCGCATCAAGGCTGACGGCGCTGCCTTGAATGCGCCCTTCCAGGTTATTGAGCGTGTCCGCCTTGATCGCGACCACTTGACGTCCCGACAAGCTCGCGCTGTTGACCAGATTGCCCGTCACGTTCAGGTTCAGTTGTTGCCCGGCCATCAACCCGCCCGCACCGTTGATGTCACCATCACGGACCCGCACATACACCTGCGGTACCAGCACGCTGCGTACTTCGCCACTGGCCAAGGTGACATTCTTGGCCACCAACCAGACGATATCGCTGGTCAACTGGGCCATCTGTTCGGCGCTCAGAGCCACACCGGGAATCAGCTTCCAGCTATTGGCGTAGGTGACGGCGTTGTCGATCAGGCCTCGGTACTGCGCTTCGTCGTTGGCATAGCCGTCGACGAAACGGCGACCGGTCAGTTGCGCCACCTGCTCGCGAATCAACTTCTGCTCATAGAAACCATCACCCATGCGTTGCTGGGTCGCCGCCGGGTTCAGGTTCAGCCTGCCGAGCATGTAATCCGAAGACAGCCATTTGGCATAGTTGGTGAAGCGCGGATCGGTCTCGATCAGATAGCCGGAGGTGCTGCTGGGCATCGACCGAAACAGTGCGTTGTCCGGCAAGGCGATGTTCACCCCGCCAGTGAGAATGCGCTCTGCCACGCCACCGACGTTGTTGGTGGCGTTGGCCAGTACCTCGCTGATCGGCGTGAGGCTGGGTGCAGTGATCGTGCGGCTGGACACCTCGCTAGCGCCCACCTTCCCAAGACTCAGGCTGGCGAGCTGGGTGCCACTGCCTTGCGGGGCGGTGTTCTGTTTATAGACCGTCGGTTGCAAGGAAATGGCCTGCACGCTGGGCGCCGGGTTGTAGGCAGCAGAGTCGATCCCCTGACGGTCGCGGCCTTTGCGCTGGATGCGATAAAAGTGTTCGAGTGCGCCGCTGTCCGTGGTGACCTGCTGTCCGGCGACTTCGGTGTTGGTCAGGCTGTTGGCGCTGGCTTGCAACGCGCCACCGGCGATGATCCGACTCTTGTCGTTGAGGATCTGGTCGGCGTTGATGCGCAGATTGCCGCCGGCGAGTATTTGCCCGGGATCGGAACTGGCAATCTGGGTTTGGGTCACGACACGGGTCAGGTTGTAGCGGTTCCAGTCGTCATTACTACCTTCGGGTGTCACCAGAATGTCGACTTCGTTGTTATAGGTCGAAATCTGATTCGGATCGTAGCGATTGACCGAGCCGGTCAATTGATACTGTTGCAGCGCCTGGCGCGAGACCTCGACCTCGCGTGTCGAGAAGTGTTCGTTGGTGTTGCGCACAGAAGCTGCGTTCAACGTCAGGCCGCCGAGGGCCTCGATGGTCGCGCTGGCGTTATTGAGTTCGCGGGCTTGACCGGTGGCCTGGTAGGCGCTGTCCAGCGCCCCACCGATGGCCATGTCACCGACACTGAAGATCAACCCGTGTTCGCTGTTGTTCAGGTATTGCGCACCGATATCCAGCCGTACGCGGGCGGCAATCACCGCCGCCGTGCCGTTTTCGACGGTATTGGTCAGCGTGCCCGCTGCCAGCGACAGCTGGTCACCGTAGATTCGCCCGGTACCCAGGTTGCTCAGGGTGGGCGCACTCAGCCGGGTGGACTGGCCGTCGATCAGGCCGCGGTTGACCAGCGACTGGCTGGCACTCAGTTGTACCTGTGGGGCACTGATCACACCGACCGCGGCGTTATCGATTTGCCGGGCCGACAGCGTCAGCAGGTTACCCGCCTGCAAGCTGGCCTGGTTGCTCAGTAGCCCCGTGGTTGCCAGTGTCAGGTTGCCATTGGCCTGCAGCAGGCCGGTGTTGACGTAATCGCCATTAAGCGTGAAGGACAGATCACCCAGGCTCAAGGCCTGACCGCTGCCGCTATAGCTGGCGCTATTGAGCGTCAACGAGCGTCCGGCGACCAAGGTGCCGCCCTGGTTGCTCACGGTTTGGGTTTTAGCCGCCAGGTTACGGTCAGTCAGCAAAAACTGAGTACCGGCCGAGATCTTCCCGGACTGGTTGTTCACCACACCGCTTCCGGTCAAGGTCAGTGCCTGATCGGCAATGATCGAGCCGCCCTGGTTGCCCAACTGATCGGCGGTAAGGGTGAGAGTGCGCCCTCCAATACCTTGATCCAGGCCTTGGGTGCCCGCGTTGTCGATCTGCGCCGCTGTCATCAGCAGATCAGCACCGGTGCGAATCAGGCCGCCGCTGTTATCGAGCTTGCCGTCGATAGTGAACGTGAGGTCGCCCAGCGCTTCGATGCGTCCACCGTGATTGTCGAGGCTGGCACCCACGATTGTCGTACTGGTACCGCTCTGTAGTTGCCCGGCGCCGCCATTGCCGATGGTCCCCGCTCTGATGTCCAGGGCCTGCCCGGCACCGACGAAGCCTGCGGTGTTGAGCAACTGGCCCGAGACCAGCGCGATCGATTGCAGCGCCTCAAGGTGACCGCTCCTGTTGTCCACCAAGCCGTTCGTGGCCGTCAGTGTCAGGCTCGACTTCACCGAACCGAGGCTGCCTTGGTAGTTGTTCAGCGAGGCGGCGGTGACTTTCAGTGCGCCCTGACTGGCGATCACACCTTGGCTGTTATCCAGTGCTCCCTGCAAATCAATGCTCGTGAGTGAAAGGCCGCTCTGCAGGACTTCGCCTTTCACGTTGGACAACTGACCGGCCTTGATCCCCACTTGAGCCGCACTGACTTTGGCGCCATCGGTGCGCAAAACCTTCGCAGCAGTGGCGGTCAGCGTGCCCTTTGCGGCCACGCGCGCGCGGCTGACATCGACATCACCCTGGCGGCTGGTGAGCGTCACTTGGGCAGCGGAGGTCTGACTGTCGCTCAAGTCGAGGGCCCCTGCCTGGGCCTGCAAACTCTCGGCGGCGATATTCTGCCCGTGGGCGCTGAGCTGGCCCGAAGCGTCCAGGGTCAATCCGCCGGTCTGACCCAGCTTGCCACTGCTGTCGACCCCGCCGGCCAGGGTCGAGCCGCTGGTGCTGCGCAGGTTCGCAACCGTCACCCGGGTATTGCCCTGGGCGGCCACCATACCGCTGTTGTCGAGGTCGGCCGAGGTATTGATCGTCAGGTCGCCCTTGGCGTACAGCGTGCCGCTGTTCTGGACTCCGGTGCCGGCCTCGACCGTGGTCGAACCGGCACTGCTGATCTGCCCGCTGTTTTCAAGACGCCCGTCTGCACGGATGACCACATCACCGACACCGGCGCCGATCTGCCCGGCATTGCGTACCCCGCCGGCCAGGGTCGAGCCGCTGGAGCTGCGCAGGTTCGCAACCGTCACCCGGGTATTGCCCTGGGCGGACACGATACCGCTGTTGTCGAGGTCGGACGAGGTATTGAGCGTCAGGTCGCCCTTGGCGTACAGCGTGCCACTGTTCTGGACTCCGGTGCCTGTCTCGACCGTGGTCGAACCGGCACTGCTGATCTGCCCGCTGTTTTCCAGACGCCCGTCTGCCCGGATGACCACATCGCCGACACTGGCGCCGATTTGCCCGGCATTGCGTACCCCGACACCCGCCCCATTGCCCACCAGGACGATCTTGCCGGCATACATACCGCCCAGTTGCGCGACATCAATGCCGACCACCGGCGTGCCCGCTGCGCCGTTGTCGGCGCTGGTCTTGCCGGCCTGGATGTTCAAGTCCTTGGCCCAGATGCCCGCGTTGACCTCGACGGTGCGCGCGATGACTTCGGTGTAATCGCTGTCACGCGTATCCATCCCGGCACCGTTGACGGTTATCTTGCCGCCGTCGACTTGATAACCCTGCAGTACTCCGTTTTCGAACTGCGCCTTGCCAGTGGTGAGGGTCGAGCGATTGGCGTTGATGAAACCACAGCCATCACAGCTGATCCCGGACGGGTTGGCGATCACCACCTGCGCCCGGGCCCCCGCCACTTCGACATAGCCGTTGAGCTGGCTCGGATTGCTCGAATTGACTTCGTTGAGGATCACCCGCGCCGTGCCACGACCCAACGCCGGATTGGCGTCCACCCAGCCGCCCAGCTGGGTCTGAGTGCTGGTCGCCGAGTTATTGAGGATCACGCCACGCCGATCGACGTCGAACTGTTGATAGGTATTGCGTGACACACCGCCCGCGCTGGGCGCGGTGATGTTGACCTGGGCTACCCCGTTCCCGGTCACCCCGATTCCCGGCTGCTGCGCGGCCGGCGCGCCGGGGTCGGCGACCACGGCCGCCTGGGCCGACGAGGCGTCCAGCATGATCAGGCCGAGCGCCGCCATCAGGGCAAAACGCAGGGGTGTCAGGCGGACCACGCAGCCGCCGCCAGACGTTGTACCGGTTGCACTACCACCGGCTGATTTCGAACCGCTGCTCACATTTTCGGCAACCACCATCAACAGGCCACGCGCCTTGTTGAAAATGATCCGATACAGATGCTTGTTAATGATCAATTCCTTTTGAACTGCGCCAGGCCACAGATGCGCCAGACGCCAAAATAATGTGGCCGAAAGCTACTGAAGCAGCGGATGAGCGGCGAACCAGGCGCGCGCCTCGGCGGGCAGGACTCCGATGCCCTGCCACTTCTTGATACGAAAGCCGCGCTCATCGCCCCGATGCTCCAGGAAGCGGCCAAAGCGTTGCGGCCAGAGCCGACGCAGCAGCAGTCTCGACAGTTGTCGGGTATGCCCGAAAGGCGCGACCCAGTCGCTGATCCAAAGACGCTCGCCACTGTTCCAGTCAGCCTCAGACATGCACACCGGAGCATTGTTCAGATAGCGCTGCTCGGCCTCGGCACTGAGGTTCATCCAGGACATGAAAAACACCGGCGTGCCTTGCTCGCTGGCGAGCATGAACTGGCGCTGCTTGATCGCCGGCAGCAGCAATGCCGACAAGGTATGCAGCGGCGCATCACGATGCGCCGCCGACTGCATCCACAACCAGACGGCGGAACCGAACACGGTCGCCTCGTTCCAGGGTTCGTCGGACAGCTGGGGGGCAAGGATTTCAAGACTGTCGAAGTGCATGCCGGTCTCCGTCAAAACGACCAGTTGAGGTTGAAGCCCGTGGTTACGGCGGCCGTTTCGAAATGGCTGGGCTTGATGAGCGGTTGGCCGACGAACAGGTCATAGGAAAACTGCTTGTAGCCGCCCCGCACACCGACCACCGAGCCCGCCAGACGGCGCCCGGACAAGGACTGGCTGGAATGTCCGCCGACCTCGCCATAGTCGACGCCGAGATAGAGTTCCTGGCCGCTCTGAAAGACGAACCAGCCCAGGTCATTGCGCAAGGTCCAGCCGCGTTCGGCGGAGAGGATCTGTTCACCATCGAACCCGCGGACGCTGTAGCGCCCACCAATGGAGAAACGATCCTGAGCGATCAACGGCGAGCGATTCCATTGGCCGCGCCAAGCGCCGATGTAGCGAAATTGCTGCGTCCCCAGACGGAACGGGGTTTGCAACTGGGCGTTGGCGCTGATGATCTTCGGCCGTGACGTCCCCTCGCCGAGGTCTTCTTCCGGTGCTCGCAAGGCATGGTCCGCCCCGGTTCCACGTCGATAGCTCAGGCCCAGATCCAGGGTATTGCTGCCCATGAACTCGCGGTGATCGAGCCCCAGCTCCCAGCCCGCCATACGCCGGCGCTGCACTTCAATTTCGGTGTCGTCGATAGAGTTGCTGGAGGTGCGCGACCAGCCACTGGCCCATGCCGACGTCTTGCGCACGGCATCGCGGTAGAGCAGTCGTGAAAGTTTCAGTTCGTTGTTGCTACTGTGGCCCTGATAGTCATAAGTCTGATTGCTCCCGGCCACGGTCTGGTGATAGTCGTACTCGCTGGACGTCAGGCCCAGTTGCCAGTAGTCGTACGGCAGCGAATAGTGCAGGGTGTGCCCTTCAGAACCACGATCACCACTTTTGCCGCCGCCCAGGTTGTGGCTGAAACTGGCATAGAACAGGTCATTGAGGCCCAACGGATTGTCCAGCGACAGCGCGACATTGCCCTGATATTTACCGGTGTCGTAGGTGCCCGAGTCGTCGGCCGACAGACTCAGGCGCGCCACGGAAGCTTGCTTCCAGAGGATCACCACATCGCTTTCTCCCGGCTTGGCGTCAGCGTCGTTTGCCGGCGTAATCTGCACGTCAGCTTCGGCCGTGGGCACCCGCTTGAAGTTCTCCAGGGCTTGCTCGATGTCCCGCAGGTTCAACAGATCACCGGGTTGGGCGGGCATGGCGTTCCACAGCGTCGCCCGCGACGAGGTGCCGTCGGCAAACCGAATGTGTTTGATGCGTCCCGGAACCAGTACCAGAGCAAGCGTCCCTTGGCTCAGGTCCTGAGGGGCGGCCAGCACCCGCGTGGTGACGAAACCCCGCGCGATGATCAGGTTCTGTATGCGCTTCATGGTCAGGTTGATGCCCGCGGCCCCCAGGCAACGGTTCAGCGCCGGATCGGACGCCGGGTTGGCAGCACGCAGCGCCCACTGGAAGGCGGCTGAATCCTCACCCTCGAGCACGATATGGCGAATCGTGAAGCATGGCGTTTCATTGGCCGGCAGCAGGCCCTGACCATCATCCGGGGAGGCCTTGAGGCGTACGTCAGGAGAGGGTTCGAGCTGCTCGCGCAAGACCCGTTCGCGCTCTTGTTGGCGCAGCAACGACTGTTCCTGCGCGCTCGGCTCTGCCGCCGTGGCGGCAAGACTGGCAAACAGGCTGACGATTGCGAGGGGATACAACGAGCGTTGCACGACGAAGCGGCCACGCACAAAAGCACGCAGCCGGGTACACGAATGAGGCTTGAAAAACACGACACTTCCCTGAGAATGAAACTTCCTGCACGCACCCGTTAGCCAGGTGCATTGTCGGACAATTGTAATCGAAAGGTGGCAGGATCGAAATAATTAGCAACATTCAATCAGAGAAGCCCCCAGTCTCAGGGAAACAAAGGAGGCATCTCTGTGCCAGCAGTTGGGATTATTCAGAGAAAATCTGGTTGCCATCGACGGCAGTAAATTCAAGGCAGTCAACAATCGCGACCGCAATTTCACCAGCGCCAAACTGAAGCGGCGCATGGAAGAAATTGAATCGAGTATCAATCGGTATCTGAGCTCGGAATTTGCCTATGGCAAACAACGCATGCGGGGGTTGATTGCCCCCCCCCCTGCGCTAGACCGCCATCAATGAGCGCTGCGGACGGCCTGAGCGACTAACGAAACAGCCAGAATGCCCCCCAAGACGGGAATCAGCGTATGCAAAACAACGGACTGGATAGGCTCGTGAGAATCAGCCAAGCACTGCCTGAGTGTTCTAACTACATGAGCAGTTGTCCCCTACTGGTATCGAATCCGCGCTGACGATTCCCGTAGGATTTCGTAGCTGCCTTGCACAGGTAGCTGGCACGGTAGAACAGATCCGGCAGCACGTCCTCATCACCAGCACGCAGATACCGGTTTAATCGGCACCTCGCACGATCAACATCTCGATTGAGCGGGTAATAAGGGTTCTTTCACTTTACGCAAAGAAGTGGCGGGATGAAGAGCGCAGGCCCTGGCTTGATTCGGTACCAATACTGGCCAAGCTGGACTTGAAGAAAAAGGTGCGCGAGCCCTCCCCCATGACATGGGGAGCGCAATCGATCCTTTTCGGTGAGTTGCCAGCCCACCTGCAAGCAATGGCGCTGTTCAAGGTGAACACCGGCACGCGGGAGCAGGAAGTCTGCAAGTTGAGATGGGATTGGGAGATCTCGGTACCCGAACTGGGCACCAGTGTATTCCTGATACCGTCCGACTTTGGGGGCTGGAACGAGCGGTCAGGTGTGAAGAACGGTGATGAGCGGCTTGTCGTGCTCAACAATGTGGCCAAGTCGATCATCGATAAGCAGCGCGGCCTGAGCAAGGACTGGGTTTTCCGTACAACGGCAACGCGATGCGTCGAATGAACGACTCGGCCTGGAAGAAAGCACAAGTGAGAGCGGCGAAACTCTGGCAGGAGAAAAGCCTTCGCCCCGCTCACCCTGGGTACACATCCATCAGGGTGCATGATTTGAAACACACATTTTGGCGTCGCCTTCGGGCGGCGGATGTCTCACAGGAAGATCGAAAGGCCTTGCTGGGACACAAGAACGGCAGCATCACCAGCCATTACTCGGGGACCGAGATTTGGCAATTGATCGAGGCGGCAAATAAAGTTTCGGCAACTGACTCTCGCGGGCCAGTACTGACCATTTTGCAGAGGAGAAAGGCATGAAAAACAGACGAGTCACGCAAAAGTCACGCAAATGAAAAAGGCCAATGCTGTGAACATTGGCCTAACTCATTGAAAAATATGGTCGGGACGGAGTGATTCGAACACTCGACCCCTAGCACCCCATGCTAGTGCGCTACCGGACTGCGCTACGCCCCGACTAGGCGTGAAACCTGTTCCTCATCTCGAGGAACGCTCAAGAATATATCGCAAGCTTTTGAAAACTGGAAGTATTTAAAAGCAGGAATTTATTTCTTGAGTACCACCAGAACATCTTCGAGCTCGGCGATCATCTGGCGGATCATTTGCTTGTATTGGGTGGTGTCGTCTTTGGCTTCATCGCCGGAAAGGCGCAGACGCGCTCCGCCGATGGTGAACCCTTGGTCGTAGAGCAACGCGCGGATCTGCCGGATCATCAGCACATCCTGGCGCTGATAGTACCGGCGATTTCCGCGGCGCTTGACGGGGTTGAGTTGAGGAAACTCCTGCTCCCAGTAGCGCAGCACGTGCGGTTTTACCGCACAAAGCTCGCTGACTTCACCAATGGTGAAGTAGCGTTTGCCTGGGATGACGGGAAGCTCGTCGTTATGACTTGGTTCCAGCATAAGCCTCAACTCGGGCCTTCAACTTCTGCCCTGGACGAAAGGTGACCACACGGCGAGCCGTGATCGGGATTTCTTCTCCCGTTTTCGGATTGCGGCCAGGCCGCTGGCGTTTGTCACGAAGGTCGAAGTTGCCAAAACCGGACAACTTCACCTGTTCGTTGTCTTCAAGAGCGTGCCTGATTTCTTCAAAGAACAGTTCGACCAATTCCTTGGCCTCCCGCTTGTTCAGGCCCAGCTCTTCATACAGACGTTCCGCCATCTCAGCTTTCGTCAAAGCCCCCATACGTCACTTCCTTAACGTGGCGTTCAACCTTTGTTCGAGCGAGGTGAGGATGTTTTGCGTCGTGGTATTCACCTCATCGTCATTAAGAGTGCGCGATGGATGCTGCCAGGTCAAGCCAACTGCAAGGCTTTTTCTATGCGGATCAATACCTTTACCCTGATACACGTCAAATAGCCTGAGGTCCGTCAGCCACTCGCCTGCATTTTCACGGATTACGTCCAGTACGGCGCTGGCCGCAACGTCTTTATCTGCCAGCAGCGCAAGGTCACGACGCACTTCAGGAAAACGCGACAACTCGCTGAATTTAGGCATTTTGCCCAACGCCACTTCGGCCAGCACCAGCTCGAAAACGAAGACCGGACGGTCGAGACCGAGGGTTTTCGACAATTCAGGATGGATAGCGCCAATGTAGCCGACTACGCGACCTTCACGCTCGATGCGCGCGGTTTGACCCGGGTGCAACGCAGGGTGTTTGCCCGGCACGAAGGTGAACGAATCCAGTGCACCGGCAAAGCCCAGCACCGCTTCCACGTCGGCTTTGACGTCGAAGAAGTCCACGGTATCGCGACCTTGGGCCCAGCCTTCCGGCAGACGGCCGCCGCAGACCACACCGGCGAGCATCGGCTCTTGCTTCAGGCCTTCCAGCTGACCGACGAAGCGCAGGCCGCTTTCGAACAGACGGACACGGTCCTGTTGACGGTTCAGGTTGTGCTGAAGCGCCTTGACCAGACCCGGCCACAGGGACGAACGCATGGCGGCCATGTCGTTGGAGATCGGGTTGGCCAGCAACAGAGGCTCGACGCCCGGGTTGAACAGTTCGAACTGTTTCGGATCGATGAAGCTGTAGGTGATCGCTTCCTGATAACCACGAGCCACCAGCAGACGGCGCAGCTCTGGCAGATCGCTACGCGCTTCAGCCTTGGCTTGTGGTGCCAGGCGGGCTTGCGGGTAGCGAACCGGCAGACGGTTGTAACCGTACAGACGGGCCAGCTCTTCGATCAGGTCGACTTCCAGACTGATATCGAAGCGATGGCTTGGCACGTCTACGCGCCACTGCCCTGCCCCGTCCGCGGAAATCTTCAGGCCCAAGGCGCTGAGCAGACGCTCGACTTCGGCTGCATCCATTTCCATACCCAGCATCTGGGTGATGCGCTGGGCACGCAGGGTGACCGGAGCAATCGATGGCAGGTGCTGCTCGCTGACGGTTTCGATAATCGGGCCAGCTTCGCCGCCGGTGATTTCCAGCAGCAGGCCGGTGGCGCGCTCCATGGCTTCACGGGCCAGCTGCCAGTCCACGCCACGCTCGTAGCGGTGCGAGGCGTCGGTGTGCAGGCCGTAGGAACGAGCCTTGCCAGCAACGGCGATCTGATCGAAAAACGCGCTTTCCAGGAAGACATCGCGAGTGGTCGCGGAAACACCGCTGTGCTCGCCACCCATCACACCGGCAATCGCCAGGGCGCGGGAGTGGTCGGCAATCACCAGCGTATCGCTACGCAGGCTGACTTCCTGACCGTCGAGCAGCACCAGCTTCTCGCCTTCTTCGGCCATGCGCACGCGGATGCCACCATTGATTTCGGCGAGATCGAAAGCGTGCAGCGGCTGGCCCAGTTCCAGCATCACGTAGTTGGTGATGTCGACAGCAGCATCGATGCTGCGCACGTCAGCGCGACGCAGACGCTCGACCATCCACAACGGCGTAGGCTTGGACAGGTCGACGTTACGGATCACGCGGCCCAGGTAACGCGGGCAAGCAGCGGGCGCCAGAACCTCAATCGAACGCACTTCATCGTGCGCGGCTGGAACACTGGCAACGACCGGGCGCGTGACTTCGGCAGCGTAGAGCGCACCGACTTCACGGGCCAGACCGGCCAGGGACAGGCAATCACCGCGGTTCGGGGTCAGGTCGACCTCGATGCTGGCGTCGTCCAGGCTCAGGTATTCACGAATGTCCTGACCGACCGGCGCATCGGCCGGCAATTCCATCAGGCCATCGTTGCCTTCACCGATTTGCAGTTCGGCTTGCGAGCACAGCATGCCGTTGGACTCAACGCCACGCAGCTTGGCTTTCTTGATTTTGAAGTCGCCTGGCAGTTCGGCACCGATCATGGCGAACGGGATCTTCAGGCCCGGGCGCACGTTTGGCGCGCCACAAACGACCTGGAAGGTCTCCGCGCCATTGCTGACCTGGCAAACACGCAGCTTGTCGGCGTCCGGGTGCTGCTCGGTGCTCAGCACCTCGCCCACGACCACGCCACTGAATTCACCGGCGGCCGGCGTAACGCTATCGACCTCAAGACCGGCCATCGACAGACGAGCAACCAGCTCGTCGCGACTTACCTGCGGGCTTACCCAGCCGCGCAGCCATTGTTCACTGAATTTCATCCTGCTCTCCTAAGAATTCGTTACGACTAGCGAAATTGCGCGAGGAACCGCAAGTCGTTGTCGAAGAACAGACGCAAGTCGTTCACGCCGTAACGCAGCATGGCCAGACGTTCAACGCCCATGCCGAAGGCAAAGCCCGAAAACTCTTCCGGGTCGATCCCGGACATGCGCAGCACGTTCGGGTGAACCATGCCGCAGCCCATCACTTCCAGCCAGCCAGTCTGCTTGCAGACGCGGCAGCCTTTACCGCTGCACATCACGCATTCCATGTCGACTTCGGCGGACGGCTCGGTGAACGGGAAATACGAAGGACGGAAGCGCACTGCCAGTTCTTTTTCGAAGAACACGCGCAGGAACTCTTCGATGGTCCCTTTCAGGTCGGCGAAGTTGATGTCGCGGTCGACCAGCAGGCCTTCGACCTGGTGGAACATCGGCGAGTGGGTGATATCGGAGTCGCTGCGGTACACACGGCCTGGGCAGACGATGCGGATCGGCGGCTGTTTCGATTCCATGGTGCGGACCTGTACCGGCGAGGTATGGGTGCGCAGCAACATGTTGGCATTGAAATAGAAGGTGTCATGCATCGACCGGGCCGGGTGATGGCCTGGGATGTTGAGCGCCTCGAAGTTGTGATAGTCGTCTTCGACCTCAGGGCCTTCGGCGATGCCGTAGCCGATATGGGTGAAGAACTGTTCGATACGTTCCAGAGTGCGAGTAACCGGATGCAGACCACCGGAGGTCTGACCACGGCCAGGCAGGGTCACATCAATGGACTCGGCGGACAGTTTGGCGGCCAGGTCGGCCTCTTCAAACAGTGCCTTGCGCGCATTGAGAACCTCTGTGACACGCTCCTTGGCAACGTTGATCAGGGCGCCGACTTGCGGACGCTCTTCTGCCGGCAAATTCCCCAGGGTCTTCATCACCTGAGTCAATTCACCTTTTTTGCCAAGGTAGTGAACCCGGATTTGCTCCAGGGCATTGATATCTTCAGCGCTTTGCACAGCCTCTAGTGCTTGAGAGACCAGCGCATCCAGGTTTTCCATGTACAGACTCCAGATACAAAATAGGGGAAGAGCTTGAAGGCTCTTCCCCTATTTATGACGTTTAACACCTGGGCCCACAGAGGTGAGCCCGGGTGACTGTCGGGGGTACTTAAGCCAAGGTGGCTTTAGCTTTCTCGACAATCGCAGCAAACGCCGCTTTTTCGTTCACTGCCAGATCAGCCAGAACCTTACGGTCGATCTCGATGGACGCTTTTTTCAGGCCGGCGATGAAACGGCTGTAGGACAGACCGTTGATACGTGCACCAGCGTTGATACGAGCGATCCACAGAGCGCGGAACTGACGTTTTTTCTGACGACGGTCACGGTAGGCGTATTGGCCTGCCTTGATTACCGCTTGCTTGGCAACACGGAATACGCGCGAGCGAGCGCCGTAGTAGCCTTTAGCAAGTTTCAGAATTTTTTTGTGACGTTTACGGGCAATGACGCCACGCTTTACACGAGCCATGAGTTACTTCCTCTATTCTTAACCAAAAATTAACGAAGGCGCAGCATGCGCTCGACTTTTGCCACGTCAGACGGATGCAGCAAGCTGCTACCGCGCAGTTGACGCTTACGCTTGGTCGACATTTTGGTCAGGATGTGGCTCTTGAAAGCGTGCTTGTGCTTGATACCGTTAGCAGTTTTCAGAAACCGCTTAGCAGCACCACTTTTAGTTTTCATCTTTGGCATGTTCGGATACTCCGCATTCAGTTGATAAACATAATCGCAAGGCCTGCCGTGCCCTGTTGATTACTTCTTCTTTTTCGGGGCGATGACCATGATCAGCTGGCGTCCTTCCATCTTAGGATGCTGTTCGACCGAACCGTACTCGAGCAGGTCACCTTCAACCCGCTTGAGGAGTTCCATCCCCAGCTCCTGGTGGGCCATCTCACGGCCGCGGAATCGCAAGGATACCTTGGCCCTGTCCCCGTCACTCAGGAAACGTACCAGGTTGCGCAGTTTTACCTGGTAATCCCCTTCCTCCGTCCCTGGACGAAACTTGATTTCTTTAACCTGAATCTGCTTCTGGTTTTTCTTCGCCGCAGCAATCTGCTTCTTCTTTTCGAAGATCGATTTGCCGTAGTCCATCACACGGCAAACCGGTGGGACTGCGTCTGCGGAGATTTCTACCAGATCAAGCTTGGCTTCTTCAGCAATACGAAGCGCTTCATCAATCGAGACGATGCCAATCTGCTCGCCGTCAGCGCCAATTAACCGAACCTCGCGTGCCGAGATATTCTCGTTGATCGGGGCTTTCGGTGCAGCTCGTTTATCTTGTCTCATTTCACGCTTAATAATAATTACTCCGAATCTGGGCGACCACGCCGGGAAACCGCTTGCGCGAGGAACTCAGCGAACTGGGCGACGGGCATCGAGCCCAGGTCAGCACCTTCACGAGTACGCACAGCGACAGTCTGCATCTCGACTTCCCGATCTCCAATAACCAAGAGATAGGGAACCTTGAGCAAAGTATGCTCGCGGATTTTAAAGCCGATCTTTTCATTTCTCAAGTCAGACTTGGCACGAAAACCGCTTTGGTTGAGAGTTTTTTCAACTTCAGCGGCAAAATCTGCCTGTTTATCAGTGATATTCATGATCACTGCCTGAGTCGGAGCCAGCCACGCAGGGAACGCGCCCTCGTAATGCTCGATCAGAATCCCGACGAAACGCTCGAAGGAACCCAGGATCGCCCGGTGCAACATTACCGGGTGCTTGCGACTGTTGTCTTCGGAGACGTATTCGGCTCCCAGACGGATCGGCAGGTTAAAATCGAGCTGCAAGGTACCACATTGCCAGACACGACCGAGGCAATCTTTTAGCGAGAACTCGATTTTCGGACCGTAGAAAGCACCCTCGCCTGGCTGCAGATCGTACGGCAGGCCTGCACTATCAAGGGCTGAGGCCAGCGCCGATTCTGCGCGATCCCACAGCTCATCGGAGCCGACGCGTTTTTCCGGACGAGTGGACAGCTTCATTTCGACGTCGGTAAAGCCGAAATCGGCGTAGACATCCATGGTCAGCTTGATGAACGCGGCGGATTCGGCCTGCATCTGCTCTTCAGTACAGAAGATGTGCGCATCGTCCTGGGTGAACCCGCGCACGCGCATGATGCCGTGCAGCGCACCGGACGGCTCATTACGGTGGCAAGCACCGAATTCGGCCAGACGCATCGGCAGCTCACGGTAGCTTTTCAGGCCCTGATTGAACACTTGCACGTGGCAAGGGCAGTTCATTGGCTTGATCGCGTAATCGCGGCTTTCCGACTGCGTGGTGAACATGTTCTCGGCGTAGTTGGCCCAATGCCCGGATTTCTCCCACAGGCTACGGTCAACCACTTGCGGAGTCTTGATCTCCAGGTAGCCGTTTTCACGCTGGACCTTGCGCATGTACTGCTCGAGCACCTGGTACAGGGTCCAGCCGTTCGGGTGCCAGAAAACCATGCCCGGCGCTTCTTCCTGGGTATGGAACAGGCCGAGACGCTTGCCGATCTTGCGATGGTCGCGCTTTTCGGCTTCTTCGATACGCTGGATGTAAGCCGCCAGTTGCTTCTTGTCAGCCCAGGCGGTGCCGTAAACGCGCTGCAATTGCTCGTTTTTGGCATCGCCGCGCCAGTAGGCGCCGGACAGCTTGGTCAGCTTGAAGGATTTCAGGAAGCGGGTGTTCGGCACGTGCGGACCGCGGCACATGTCGACGTATTCTTCGTGATAGTACAGGCCCATGGCCTGCTCGTTCGGCATGTCTTCGACCAGGCGCAGCTTGTAGTCTTCGCCACGGCGGGTGAACACGTCGATCACTTCAGCGCGCGGAGTGACTTTCTTGATGACGTCGTAATCTTTTTCGATCAGCAGGTGCATGCGCTGTTCGATCGCCGCCAGGTCGTCCGGAGTGAAAGGACGTTCGTAGGCGATGTCGTAATAGAAGCCTTCATCGATGACCGGACCGATCACCATTTTCGCCGTCGGGTACAGCTGCTTGACCGCGTGGCCGATCAGGTGAGCGCAAGAGTGGCGAATGATCTCCACCCCCTCTTCATCCTTGGGCGTGATGATTTGCAGGGTCGCGTCGCTGTCGATGACATCGCTGGCGTCAACCAGTTTGCCGTTGACCTTGCCGGCCACGGTGGCCTTGGCCAGACCGGCACCAATGGATGCGGCGACCTCGGCTACGGAAACCGGATGATCGAAGGAACGTTGACTGCCGTCGGGAAGAGTAATAGTGGGCATGGCGCCTCCTCTCCTAGTGGTGACCCCTACCAAAGGTCACGTGGGTTGGGATGAGCAGCCAGTACGCGATTCAGTCCAGGCCATTCAATAATGAACGCCTGCCTTACAGCGGCAGGAGCCTTACGGCCAACCGGAAACCGAACCAGAGTGACTGGAGATCAAATCAGGGTTATTCGGGTATTGGTCGCTACTGGCGAACAGATCGTCCAGAGCCTGAAAATACCCAAGCGCTGGATCCTAGCACAGATGAACGGTCGTCGCCGCGACCTTGTTTGACCAACGCCGAATTCAGGGCTTTTGCATCAAAAAGTGAACTTGAGATGTACGGCCCACCTCAAATAGGCTGAGAATCGCCACACATTATCGACCTCACGGAGTTCCAGCTATGCGTCTTATCCGCCTTATCGCCCTTGCCTCCCCACTGATCATGCTGCTCCCGCTGAGCGCGCAGGCTGCCTGGCCTGCCGGGGTTCGCGAAAGCTATATGAAGGACTGCGTTGGTGCCGCCAGTCAGAGCGTCGACCAGAAGACTGCCGAACAGCATTGTGCCTGTGGCGCGGACAAGCTGAACGAGAAGTTTACAACGGCCGAAATCAGCGAGCTGATGAGCAAGACGAAACAGCCGAGTGCGGAGCTGCGAACCAAGGCGCTGGACGCCATCGCGGCCTGCAGAGTCGTTAAATAAGCTGCCGCAGGGCTGAAAACAACGCCTTTGGCGAGTAGAAAACAGCCGAAAAACCGCTATTTCAGACAAATTACGCAGCTTTTACAGCTTTTTTTACAGGACATGTATTTGGCTGCAGGCCTTTTAAACCGGGGCTTTCAGCCATATACAGCGACAAAGAACAGACGATGCGAAGGCAAACAGCACGTCCGGGGGGCTCCCAAATCGAACATTTCGACTATGATACTCCGGTGTGCCCAGTTGGCCTGAGCAGCACAGCACTACTGAAAATATATGTTTCTTGGAGATACACCATGTCTAATCGCCAAACCGGCACCGTTAAATGGTTCAACGATGAAAAAGGCTTCGGCTTCATCACTCCTCAAGGTGGCGGTGACGACCTGTTCGTACACTTCAAAGCTATCGAAAGCGACGGTTTCAAAAGCCTGAAAGAAGGCCAAACCGTTTCCTTCGTGGCTGAGAAAGGCCAAAAGGGTATGCAAGCTGCACAAGTTCGCCCAGAGTAATTTCCTGGCGCACTAAAAAAACCCCGTCCATGTGACGGGGTTTTTTATGGCCGCAACAAAAGCCTGAAGCGATCAGCCGCAGTTGACGCGGGTAATGATCAGGTTGGCGTCGGTGTTGAGGTTCAAACGATCCGAACGGTATTCCAGAGTGATCATGTCGTTCGGCCTGAGAACTCGTGCAGTCTGCGACCCGGAACGCGCGCGGGCCTGCTCCAGCAATTCTGGCGAAGCCTTTTGGCCAATGGTGAATTCGGCAGCCTTTGCCTCACAACGGCCGCTACCAGCCTCGGCCACCACAGGGCTTTTTGCCGACTCGGAGGTACTGCTGCAACCCGCCAACATGACGGCGGCCAGCAAAGTACCCAATGACGCGAGTTTCCAAGGCATGACGCCTCCTTTTCAATAGTTGAACTGCATTCGTGCGACAGACGTTTGGGCATTTGGTTTCATGGTCAGAGCCATCCCCTGCCCTCAAAGCCGTCAAACACGCAAGTTTGCCTGAGCCATCACCTGCTGTTCAGTGCGTAATCGTGACTGAATATGAGCAGGCTCAGTAGATATCGATGTAATCAAAGGGTGGCTTCGGCCAGTTCTGCTTCAATGCGTTGAATATCTGCATGACCCAGACCTCATCACTGGCGGCAACCATGCCTACATACCCGGAGCCCTTGGCCCACGTCTCAAGGCGAAACAACAGCCCGTCGATATCCGTTCCGCCCACTACACCGGACGAAATGTAGGCAATCCCTGACTTGGTGACCCGCAACTGGGTGTGCGTATCGTCGCTGGCAGACGCCAGCAGCTGGCGCACCGCCTCTAGCGTCAAGCCGTCTGGAGTATTCAAATCAATCTGCACAGCACTGTCCTTGAAATCTACAAAGCCCAAGTGTCGCATAGCCCTCCGTTCATGCCTAAGTCGGAGTGCCAAAAGCTGCGCAAGGTGGTTAACTCAACAGACAGACTTCCCGACCTCGCGAGACACTCATGACCACCGTGACCATCGACGCCGACATCAAAGTCAGCTGGCCCCAAGGCCACAGCTCTTACAGCCCCAGCACCCCGGAAGAGCTGGCAATCATTGGCATAGACCTGCTGGTCAAGGACCTGGGCACGAAAGCCGCTCAACAGTTCATCGAACAGGTATTCGAGAAGTACCCCATCGACGACATGGGCGCCGCCCACACGTAAAGGGAGTAAAACCCCACAGGCTGGCACCTGTGGGGTATGGCTTACTTGAGACGGGCGAGACGCGCCGTCAGCAAGTCAAAGAAGCCCTGGGCATCGCCATTCGCAACCCAGAACGCGTTCTTCGGGGCTTTCAGGCCGTCGTACCAATCAACGACGGTCTGGCCAAAGGTCGGTCCTTCGCGACTGTCGACCACCACATTCACCGTACGACCGGTAAACAGTTCCGGCTTGAGCAGGTACGCGATCACCGTGGCGTCATGCACCGGGCCACCTGGAATACCGTAGTGTTCCATGTCGCCTTTGACGTATTCGTTGAGAATATCGCCCACCAGTTTGCTGGCGTTGTTGTTCAGCGCGGCAATCTGCTTCAGGCGAGCGTCACTGGTCAGAATCTTGTGGGTGACGTCCAGCGGCAGATAGGTCAGCTTGACGCCGCTCTTGAGGACCACTTCAGCTGCATGCGGATCAGCGAACAGATTGAACTCGGCCACCGGGGTAATGTTACCGCCGTTGAAGTGCGCGCCGCCCATGATCACCACTTCCTTGATGCCTTGGGTGATTTCCGGATCCTGAATCAGCGCCAACGCCAGGTTGGTCTGCGGCCCGAGCATTGCGATAGTGACGCTGTGAGGCTTGGCCGCGCGCAACGTGTCGATCAGGTAACTGACTGCATCGCCTTTGGCCAGACCTTTCTTCGGCTCATGCACCGTGACACCCGAAAGGCCTTCCTTGCCGTGAATGTTCTCGGCATAGATTGGCGTGCGCATCAGCGGTTTCGGTGCCCCCGCATACACCGGCACTTCTTCGCGCCCTGCCCACTCGCGGGCCAGCCGCGCATTACGCGAAGTCTTGTCCAGGCGCACATTTCCGGCAACGGTGGTCAGTGCACGAATGTTCAGTTCTTCGGGTGACGCCAGGGCAAACAGCAGCGCCACCACATCGTCGGCACCTGGATCGGTGTCGATGATCAGATCAATCTTTTCCGCCGCGTAGGCGCCTGTAGCGGTGAGCAAGGACAAAAGCAGCAGACTCCGGATCAGGTGATGCAGGCGTTGAGCATAGCGGTACATAGCGCACTCCTTGTGCGTGGATAAATCGAATCGGGATATGACGGACTAGAAGGTCACCCCTGCGACCAGCACGATGTTGCAGTACGGCTGACATTCACCCGTACGAACAATTGCCCGCGCCTGTCGGCTAAGGAGCTTGAACTCTTCATGACTCAGCAGCCGCCGCTGGCCCATCGCAGCATTGGCCGTCAATTCGTCGATCGCCTGCAGCGCCGGGGGCTGCTTGAGCAGGATTTCTTCGGCCAGCACATGGCTTTCCACCTGCATCTCACTGAGCACGACGCGCAAGGTACTGACAAAATCCGGAATGCCCTGGGTCAATGCCAGGTCGATCAACTCAACCCCGGGCGGCACTGGCAGACCGGCATCGCCGATCACCAGCATGTCGCCATGGCCCAGAGAGGCAATCAGCCGTGACAACGCGATATTGAGCAAGGGTGTTTTTTTCATGATGCTTTAAAGGCCTGTACGTCTGACAAGGAAGGAATCGAAGGTTGCGCACCGGCCCGAGTCACCGATAAAGCCGCAGCGACCTGACCGAAACGAATGGCCTCGACTTCGCTTTTGCCGGAGGCCAGGGCCGCGGCAAAACCACCGACAAAGGTATCGCCAGCGGCAGTGGTGTCGACTGCGTTGACCTTGGGCGCCGGAAAATGCTCAACACTCTGTCCGTTGGCGAACAATGAACCCTGGGAGCCCAACGTGATGATGACCTTGCCGGCACCGGCAGCGATCAATCGGCTCGCGGCCAGTTCGGCGCTCTCCAGTGAGTCCACCGGCAAACCGCTCAGGGCCGACGCTTCGCTTTCGTTGGGGATCAGGTAATCAATTGATGAATACCAGTCGGCCGGCAATGGGCTCGTTGCCGGCGCCGGATTGAGGATCACCGTCTTGCCCAGCTCACGACCGCGCTTGAGAACATAACCAACCGTGTGCATCGGCACTTCCAGCTGACAGATGATCACGTCGGCCGCCGCGAGCACCGCATCGAACCCCGCGACCATGCCAGGTGTCAGCTGACCGTTGGCCCCCGCAACGATGACAATTGCATTCTGGCTGTTGTCATCGACCACGATCAGCGCCACACCGCTGGAACCTTCGACCGATGTCAGCGCCTGACAATCGATCTGCTCGGCCAGCAGCGCTGCACGCAACTGCTCGCCATAAGCATCGTCACCCACGCAGCCGATCATCGATACCTGCGCACCCAGCCGGGCGGACGCGACCGCCTGATTAGCGCCCTTGCCGCCCGACACGGTGGCAAACGACTCACCATGCAGCGTTTCTCCGGCATGCGGCAACCGCTGGGCGCGGGTTACCAGGTCCATGTTCAGACTGCCTACAACCACTACTTTTGCTGGCATACATCCCTACTCATCAATTCGCTTCAGCGGTATTGGTCGAATACGCCGGCCAGGGGCGCAGTCGACTCTCGCATGACAATGCTGGGCCTCACGATCCGCTGATCGGTCGCCAGTTCAGGTGTCGCGATCCGTCGCAACAGTACCTCCGCAGCCATTTCTCCGAGCTCCAGGATCGACTGGCCGACAGTGGTCAGCGCCGGATAGACATAACGGCTCATCTGAATATCGTCGAAACCGATGACCGACAGCTCGCTTGGCACCCGGATATTGCGCTCGGCGGCGGCCCGCAGTACGCCGATACCGATCATGTCGTTGCCGGCAAAAATTGCGCTGGGCGGGTTCTGCTCCAGCAAGATGGCCGCCGCGTTGTAACCGCCGGTGCTGGTGAAATCGCTTTCGAGCATCCACTCTCTCGGCACTTCGACGCCTGCCTCCTGCAAGGCCCGGCAGTAACCTGCCAGACGCATCTGCGCCACGCTGGTATGTGCCGGACCGCCGATAGTGGCGATGTCGCGGTGGCCCAGTTCGAGCAAATGCCGGGTCGCAAGATAAGCACCGTATTCATGATCGATGCGCACCATGTCCGCATCGAGCCCCTCCAAACCACGGTCGACGATCACCATCGGCGTACGAACGCCCGCCAGCCCTTGCGCCAACCCGCTATCGCCACCGGCGGACGCGACAATCAGCCCGTCGATGCGTTTTTCCAGCAGCACACGCAGGTAACTGCGCTGCTTGTCCGGGTTGTCGTCGGAGTTGCAGAGGATCACGCAATAGCCGTTACGCTCGCAGTAATCCTCGATACCACGGGCCAACTCCGCGAAGTACGGGTTGAGGCTGTTGGGCACCAGCAGACCGATGGTCGCGGTGGTCTTTGCCTTGAGCGAGCGCGCCACGGCGCTGGGCACGTAATCCAGGCTTTTGATTGCGGCCTCGACCTTGAGCCGAGCCTCTTCACTGACCGGCCGGGTCTTGTTTACCACGTGGGAAACCGTGGTGTAGGAAATCCCCGCGAGCGCTGCTACATCCTTGATCGTTGCCATGATTCAGCTCCGTCGACTTGCACGTTGGCTGCGGTAGGTGTCCAGCACCACCGCGACCACGATCACCGCGCCGGTGATGATACGTTTGGTCGGTTCGGTCGCACCGATTTGCGCCAACCCGGCAGCCAATACAGAAATGATCAGGACGCCGAAGAAGGTGCTGATCACCGAGCCACGACCACCCATCAGGCTGGTGCCACCGATCACCACGGCAGCGATGACTTGCAGCTCCAGGCCGGAACCGGCATTCGGGTCCGCCGCTTCCAGACGCGAAATCTGGAACAGCGCGGCAATACCCGCCAGCAACCCCATCAGGCTGAACACCAGGATCTTGTAGGGTTTTGGGTTGATACCCGCCAGACGCACAGCTTCCTCGTTGGTACCGATACCGATCAGGTAGCGACCGAACACGGTACGGGTCAACACCGCCTGGGCGATGAAGATAACCAGCAACGCGATAATGAATGACGGTGAAATGCCCAAGGCAATCGGATTGGACAGCCAGGCAAAGGCATCACCGATATAGGCCGTGCGCGAGCCGGTCATCTGATAGGCAACGCCGCGAGCCATCTCCAGCACACCCAGCGAAACAATGAACGACGGAATGCGCCAGGCCACGGTGATCGAACCAGTGATGGTCCCGGCCGCTGCGGCAGCAGCCATGCCCAGCAGCGCTGCCGGCAAGACACTCCAGCCCCAGCCGAGGATTGCCACGCTGACGGTCGAGCCCGCCAAGGCCAATACCGAACCCACCGAGAGATCGATGCCGCCGATGATCAACACGAACGTCATGCCGACCGCCAGCACCATCAGGTCCGGGATCTGGTTGGCCAGCGTGCTGAAGGTGTCATAAGAGAGGAAATGGCTGCTCAAGACCGAGAACAGCGCAATCATCGCCAGCAAGGCACCGGCCAGGCCCAGGTAGGTACCGAGGCCGTAAAAATTGCCACTACGCTTGCCAGCAGACGCTACAGGTTTGCCAGCAGACATTGCAGTTTTCATGGGAGATCCCTAGGCGCCGCTTCATGGAGCAACGCATCACGTTTTTGGTAGCCGGCAAAAGCGGCGGCAAGCAAATCATCCTGAGTCCAGCTGTCGCGCTCGAAGGTGTCGATCAAGCGTCCGGCCGACAACACGCCAATACGGTCGCAGATCAACATCAGTTCGCGCAGATCGCTGGAAACCACCACCAGCGCCTTGCCCTGGCGCGTCAACTCGCCGAGCAATGCGTAAATATCGAACTTGGCACCGACATCGATGCCGCGAGTCGGCTCATCGAACAACAGTACCGAACACTCACGCTCAAGCCAGCGGCCGATCACCACCTTCTGCTGATTGCCACCCGACAGCTCGCTAACCAGTTGTGCAGGACTGGAACTGCGAATGCGCATGGCATCGATCTGACGCTGCGCCAGCGCCATCTCGTCACCCGCATTCACAATGCCGCCACTGGAAATCACCGGCATATTGCCCAGGGCAATGTTGGCGCTGATCGACTGGGTGAGTAGCAGGCCCTCGCCCTTGCGATCTTCGGTGATCAGGGCAATGCCGTGACCGACCGCATCGGCGGGCGAACGAATGCTCACCACTTTCGCCGGTGAACCCAGCGCGACCGTGCCACTGTCTGCTGCATCGGCACCGAAGATCAGCCGCAGCAACTCCGTGCGCCCTGCCCCGATCAAACCGGATATTCCGAAAATCTCGCCGCTGCGCACCTCGAAAGATACATCGCGAACCTTGTCCGAACGGCTCAACCCTTTGACAGTCAGGGCCGGCGCGCCGATCTGCCGTGGACCGAGATCGATGTGTTCGCCCAATTCGCGGCCGACCATCAGGTTGACCAATTGCTCGCTGTTGTAGTTGGCCATCGGCTCGACGCAGACCAGATTGCCGTCACGCAACACCGCGATGCGCTGAGCAACCCGCGCCAGCTCTTCCAGCCGATGGGAAATATAAATGATCGCCACGCCGCGGGCTTGCAGGCGGGCGATTTGCTCAAAGAGCATCTCGACTTCGCGAGCCGTCAACATCGCTGTCGGCTCATCGAGAATCAGTACATGGCAGTCGCCGATCAGGTTGCGCGCGATCTCGACCATTTGCTGATGACCGATCCCCAGCTCACCGACCAGCGTGTCCGGATCGATCGCATCGAGCCCGACCTGAGCCATCGCGGCGATTGCCGCCTTGCGCAGTTGCTTGCGACTGATCCAGCCGCCATTGCTCGGCAGGTTATCGAGAAACAGGTTTTCCGCGACAGACAAGGTCGGCAGCAGATTGAGCTCTTGCATGACCATGCGAATGCCCAGTTCTTCGGCCTGGGTTCGACTGCCAGGGCGGTAATCGCGTCCCTGGAATTGCATCTGGCCGGTGGTCGGAGTGACCAGCCCGCCTATGATTTTCGACAGCGTGCTTTTGCCGGCACCGTTCTCGCCGGTCAACGCCAGCACTTCACCACGCATCAACGTCAGGTCAATGCCGGTCAATACCGGTTGCGCATACGTCTTGCCGATACCGCTGACCGAAAGGACCGCGTTCGGGGCACAAACTGACATAAAAAACTCTCCATGCGCTCGCCCTTGCGAGCGAGCGCCGTTGTGTCGCCAGAATGACTACTTGGTAACCAGCTCAACCGGAGTTTCGATTACGCCGTTGGTGCCGCTATCGACCTTTTCGCCCTTGAGCATTTTCAGTGCGGTTTGAATGCCGAACACTGCTTGCTTGGCGGCAAACTGATCCGCAGTCGCCAATACGCGACCGTCCTTGAGCATTGGTTTGATGGCATTGATGTTGTCGTAACCGACCACTTGCACCTTGCCCGCCTTGCCTGCTGCGCGCACCGCCGAAACGGCACCGACCGCCATGCTGTCGTTACCCGCCAGCAGGGCCTTGGTTTGCGGGTACTCGCTGAGTATCGAGGCGGCCACCTTGTTGCCTTTATCGATTTCCCAGTCGCCGGACTGCAACGAGACGACCTTGATCTGCGCCGCTTCCATTGCATCCTTGAAGCCAGCGGTGCGAGCCTGGGCGTTGGTGGTGGTGGATACCCCTTCGATGATCCCGACTTCGTCACCGGCCTTCAGCTGTTTGGCCAGGTACTCGCCGACCAGACGCGCGCCTTTGCGGTTATCCGGGCCTACGAACGGTACGGTCATGTTCTTGCTTTTGACGACGGCCGGGTCCAGTTGGTTGTCGATGTTGATCACGGTGATACCGGCATCGATGGCCTTCTTGATCACCGGAACCATCGCTTTGGAGTCAGCTGGCGCAATAACCAGCGCATTGACCTTGGCCAGAATCATTTGCTCGACGATGCGCGTCTGGCCAGCGGTGTCCGTTTCGTCCTTGATCCCGTTGGAGATCAGCTCGAAATCGGCAGGATGTTCTTTCTGGTAAGCCTTGGCGCCATCTTCCATGGTCAGGAAGAACTCGTTGGCCAGGGACTTCATGACCAGCGCGACTTTCGGTTTTTCAGTGTCGGCGAAAGCCGAAGAGAGGGGCAAAGCGGCGGATGCGGCAGCTAGCATAGCGACAGCGAGAAGACGTCCAGCGAATGGCAGCTTCATGAGTTCACTCCGATCTTATGATTATTGTGAGCAACGCTTATGCATACGCTTCAAATCCGTTCACCAGCGCTCTGATACGTGGGAACGAGGATCGCCGGCCAACTGGGATCAAACCGTCGACCGGCTCGCGCAAACGTTTGCGTAGACCGAACTATGCGAACCCTGCTGACATTTGTCAACGGTCAGAAAAAACCGTTTTGTGGTCTGCTTGGCAAAAAAACGACAATGCCGATTATGCCGTGGTGTTGACCACCGATCCGCTATTGGCCCCCTTGCCCAGCTCCTTGACCAGGCTGCTGCTCACCTCCATCAGCGCACCGTTGGTTTGAGCGATCTGCCCCTGAATCGCCATGACCGCGGTGGTCTTGGCTTCTGGCGTCGGATATGACGCTGCCTGGGCCGCAGCCAGTTGCTGTTGTTGCTGGCGCAGTTGTTCTTGCAGTTCCTTCATGCGTTTGAGCAGCATCTTCACCGTGATGCTTTGGCTACCGCCGTCATCCGCTTGGGTCTCAGTGCCCGGGTTTTGCCCTACCGGGCCTGTCCTGACTTGCTTGCCGTCACCTTCCTTGCCACCCGCCAGTTGCGTCGCGGCGTCTGTCGTCGCGTCGTTCAATGCGTTGATCGTAGCGAGCGATTTACCGCCAATCGTGATGCCGCCTGCGTTTGGAAAACCTACTGAAATGGACATACAAGCTCCTGCACAAAAAATGATCCTGAAAGGATCATCGACCCCTGAGCGGTTTTCTTTAGCATTAATTCCCATTCAAAAATGTGGGAAATCCTAGATTTGCACTGTAGGAGATTTCGGACAGCCGAACGCTTCCATTGCACATATTCGGAAACCCGGACGACTATCGCCTTGAGCATCACCACTTAAAAAAATAAATCTATAAAAATCAAAAGGTTAAAAGAATTTCAAATCCAGGATATGACTGGTACAGATCCTGCTCTTATTGGGTACCCCGGCATACAGATGTGCTTGGGGTGTTTCTAGATGAACCTGCATCAGCACCGTCATCACTATTAGAGAGAAAACAATGAAATCTGCCTTCAACACCTTTATTCCGGGCGCTTTGGCCCTCCTGCTGCTCCTCCCCACTGCACTGCAAGCAAAAGAAGTCGAAACCCGACAGAAACTGGCAAACGTGGTCGTCCTCGCTACAGGCGGCACGATTGCCGGTGCTGGCACCAGCTCAGCCAACAGTGCTACGTACCAGGCCGCAAAAGTCGGGATCGAGCAGTTGATCGCCGGCATCCCTGAACTGAGCCAATTGGCCAATGTTCGCGGCGAGCAAGTGATGCAAATCGCCTCCGAGAGCATCACCAACGAAAACCTGCTGCAACTGGGCCGCCGCGTGGCCGAACTGGCCGACAGCAAAGACGTCGACGGCATCGTTATTACCCACGGCACCGACACTCTGGAAGAGACCGCCTACTTCCTGAACCTGGTGGAAAAAACCGACAAGCCAATCATCGTTGTCGGCTCGATGCGCCCAGGCACTGCGATGTCGGCTGATGGCATGCTCAACCTGTACAACGCCGTCGCCGTAGCGGGTAGTAAAGATGCTCGCGGCAAAGGCGTGCTGGTCACCATGAACGACGAAATTCAGTCGGGTCGTGACGTCAGCAAAATGGTCAACCTCAAGACCGAAGCGTTCAAAAGCCCATGGGGCCCATTGGGCATGGTGATCGAAGGCAAATCCTATTGGTTCCGCTTGCCAGCCAAGCGCCACACCATGGATTCGGAATTCGACATCAAAAACATCAAGAGCCTGCCTGACGTCGAAATCGCCTATTCCTATGGCAATGTCGACGGCACTGCTTACAAGGCCCTGGCCCAGTCTGGCGCCAAAGCCATCATCCATGCCGGCACCGGCAATGGCTCGGTATCTTCGCGCCTGGTTCCAACCTTGCAGGAACTGCGCAAGGATGGCGTGCAGATCATTCGCTCTTCCCACGTCAATGCTGGCGGCTTTGTCCTGCGCAACGCCGAACAGCCAGACGACAAGTATGACTGGGTCGTTGCGCATGACCTGAACCCGCAAAAAGCCCGCATCCTCACGATGGTTGCACTGACCAAGACGTCGGACAGCAAAGAGCTGCAACGGATGTTCTGGGAGTACTGATTCATTGCGTCCGGCCTGATCCGGTCGGACGCTTGCCACCCCCACTCGCCCGCTCGGGCGAGTGATCTACCCTCCCGCCTTCCCTGCCATTACTTCTGAATAATCACCAATCGGTTTACAGCAAACGGAAAAATTCGCTGTCAGAGGAATTTCTTGAATTTTAAGCAGTTGCGAAATCGCCTACAGTTAAATACTGTATGCACGTACAGCTTAATAAGGATTACCCCGTGGCCACGACCTCTTCAGCAGCGACTAACCCTCCTGGCTCTTACGAACGACTCGGTTTGCGCGTTCAAAAAATCATCAACTCCCCGACCGCCCAGAAAGCCAAGGCCGCCCTGATCTTCCGACTCCCCGACGAGCCGGTAGATGAATGGGAACGCTTGCTCGAGGAAATCGCCGAGAACGACAACGTCACCCTAGCTTATCGCGACGATGGCGGCGTGCAGATTTTCTGGGTTGTGCCGAAGGAAGACTGAGTCAATGATTGTTCGCTGTTTTGCTTTGCTGTTGTTGCTCTTCATTGTCGTCAGTGCTCAGGCGGATGCGCCACGCACTTTCAACGAAGCGAAAAAGGTCGCCTGGACACTCTACGCCCCGCAGTCCACAGAGTTCTATTGTGGCTGCAAATACACGGGCAATCGGGTCGACCTCAAAGCCTGCGGTAACGTGCCACGTAAAAACGCGAAGCGCGCTGCACGCATCGAATGGGAGCACATCGTTCCGGCATGGCAAATCGGCCACCAACGTCAGTGCTGGCAACAGGGTGGTCGCCAGAACTGCACACGTCACGACCCGACCTATCAGCGTGCCGAGGCCGACTTGCACAACCTGGTGCCAAGCATCGGCGAGGTCAATGGGGACCGCAGCAATTTCAGCTTCGGCTGGCTCCCCGTGCAATCAGGGCAATACGGTTCGTGCCTGACCCAGGTCGACTTCAAGGCCAGGAAGGTCATGCCCCGCCCGTCCATTCGCGGGATGATCGCTCGCACTTATTTCTACATGAGCAAGCAATACGGTTTGCGACTGTCCAAACAGGATCGGCAACTCTACGAAGCCTGGAACAAGACTTACCCGGCACAAAGCTGGGAGCGCCAACGCAATCAGCGAGTCGCGTGCGTGATGGGGCACGGCAATCAGTTCGTCGGCCCCGTCGACATGAAGGCTTGCAGTTGATCAGGCGGTGTCAATTACGGAGCCGTGCTGTGCTCGATGACCATTGATTCGATATTCATCTTCTTCGCCCTGGCCAGTGCTGCGGTCAGCTCGACCTGCCTTGCCTCGGCTTCGGCTTTCGAGTTGAACGGCCCGACCAGCACGCGCTGTTTACCATCCTGCGTGACCACGTAGGAAACAAAACTGTGTTCGATCAGCCAGCCAGTGAGATCGCTGATCGCCTGCACGGTCTCGCCCTGAACCAGAACATCCCATTGCGGGGCAGCCGCCACAGCGGGTGCAGAAACGACCGGCGCCTGAGGTTTTTTCGACTCCCCGGCCTTTTCCTGACCACATCCGGCCAATACCAATACCGCGACCACCAACGCCATTTTGCGCACAACCTTCCCCTCTGAATGCCAAAAGCCGGGATTTTATCACCCGAAAATGCTTCGTTACCCGGTAAACAGGCCTCAAAACAACGAGAATGATGTTTCTCGCCTCTGTATAGTCGCACCTTGGGAATTAATGCAGCGTCTGCACGTCAGAAAGAGGCACCCAAACCGTGACACTTCGCACTAATCTATAGGTACTACCGACATCTGCATTGTCTGAGTCAGGTGCCCTACAAAGCTATCAAGGAGAAGATCATGCTGATACTCACCCGCAAAGTCGGTGAAAGCATAAACATCGGTGATGACATCACCATCACCATTCTGGGCGTTAGCGGCCAGCAGGTCAGAATCGGCATTAATGCCCCGAAAGACGTTGCGGTGCATCGCGAAGAAATCTACCAACGTATTCAGGCAGGCCTTACTGCGCCGGACAAGCGCGAAACCCCCTGAGCCCGTCAGCAATCAGTAGCCAGCCCTTTCTCTTGCGGCAACGGCTGGCTAAAGATTCTGCGCGCCTGCCCCTGCCTTCTCCATGACAACGGCGCAGCAACAACACGCTGGTGATACCGATACTAACGACATCGCCATGAGCCTTACTGTCAGACGATTCGGATTCAGCCCGGTGAAAACCTCACAGCCGGCCTGGACACACCAGGTCATAGCGCAACGCTAGCCGACTATCCAAACGTCACACCTCGCGCCATGCCTGTCGCGGCCACGACCATCAGGATAATCAACAGCGCCTCGATATGACTGATCCGCGCAAAGAGACGGACCCGCCCGACATCAACCGGCGTACCTCGACTCAACGCGATCCGCCATTTGATCAACGCCACCATCGGTGCGATCTCAAGCAGCAGGATGATGACGAACAACGTCATTTTCAGATGGAACAGCGGTTGATGCAGGTAGTAGTCCGCGCCCTTTTCGTACCCGCCAAAGGCACGGATCCCGCCAGTAACCAGAAGAATCAATGCGCAGACGCCCCAAACGTTATCTGCCAGCAAAACACTACGAGCCCCCGCACCCTCCGCGTCCACTCGACGAAAAGCCATGCCACGTGTCAGAACACCCCAGAGCGCCAGGCCATAAGCCAAGAGATGGACCGCGGCGAGAAACCAGTGAACCAGCATCGAATTGCCCCCTTCAAGACGAAAAATAATCAGCCTGTCAGTAGTAGCCCAAAACGCCTGGCTTCGCAGGCACGTACCTCGGAACTCCCCAAGGAAAGCCTGCAACTTTTAAACCGGGGACATGTGAATATCGGTGAGAATGCACACACTCAATACAGGGATAACGGAGCATGAACTCATCAGGGATGAATTCATCAGGAACACTCACACTGGTTCTCCTCCCGGGAATGGATGGCACAGGCGAACTGTTCGAACCTTTACTCTCGGCACTGGAAGGGCAATTCAACACGCTCGTCGTGAGTTACCCCAACGACCAGCCCTTGAGTTATGCCGAACTGCAGTCAATCGTGCTCAAGACATTGCCAACCGACAGCCCTTTTGTCTTGCTTGGCGAATCGTTCTCGGGGCCGATTGCCATTTCACTGGCAGCGCTGCAACCCTCTCAACTCAAAGGGCTCGTATTGTGCAGCACGTTTGTACGTAACCCGCGACCGCGACTACGTGGCTTGAGTTTTCTGCTGGATATCCTGCCACTGCACTATGTGCCTATCGGCTTGATCAGCGCACTATTACTGGGGCATTTTTCCACCCCTGCGCTACGCCGCTCATTGCATCGGGCGATATCGCTGGTTTCACCTTCGGTGATGCGTACACGGTTGCGCGCCGTCCTGACTATCGACGTGGCAAAAGAGCTCTCGTGTGTCAGCGTTCCAACCCTTTACTTGCGCGCAACTCATGATCGACTGGTACTTGCGACAGCCTCTGCGCTGATCTCGCAGCTAAAACCGGATATACAGATAACCGACCTGGATGCTCCACATTGCGCACTTCAGGCAGCGCCTCATAACGCCACAAAAAGCATCAGCGCGTTCATGAGCAGCCTGTAAGACTTCGACTCTTACAGAAACTCGACGCGCTTTACCAATACTCGCGGCCAACACCTCGATACCGCTTTTTTATTTCTGCGTTTCGTCGCCATTCAGTTGATTGGGCTTGAGCCGCAGAGCACACTTGCATCAGTTGAAGGATCAACGCCCCTATCGATCAAAAGCCCGCCCACCTGCGGGTTTTTTTTCGCCTGCGCGATGCTCGTAACCGACGCATGTGAAGAGCCCAGCACGATGGCTGGGCTCAGTTTATTGCCGGTGTTCCATCATCTTGTCAGCAAGAATCCTGGCCCTGTCGACCAAAAGACTCTGCCACTCATCGTGACTCGACTTCGACCCCCCTATCGTCGGCGCCGTGAGATTGCTTTCGGCTATCAGCGCAGCACAAAAATACTGATCCCAAACGACCCTTTCTCCAGCCGTACGTCTGTTCATTTGGTCGGAGTTCATATGCGGCTCCTTTTGATGAGGTAGCCCAGCTATTTTACGCCCGAACCACGCACATGCCGCACTTGAGTTGGCAGTTGGCGCACACCGCCCCAACAATCTCAGGTCGATCCCGACAGGCTGTCATTCCGAGTATCGGCAATCGGCCAAAAACATTCGGGCTCAGACAGGAACAGCGCCAGAAAGACCACCCTCAATTTGATTTTTGAATGCGCTCAAGGCCGAAACGACTTGCCGACTGATCTGCGGGCTCGCTGCGATGTCTGCGTCATCCATTCCTTTCGCCAGCAAGTCGACTGTTATCGAGGCGGGCTCGACAATAACCGCGGACATCGTTTCCAGCACCAGCCTTAGCGCCGCCTGGGCATGACTCGCCCGCGGCGATGCGTTGAAAAGTGCTACTGGCTTGCCGGGAAAGTCCTGACTGGCCACGAGCCAATCCAGTGCATTCTTGAACGACCCCGGAATTCCACGAGCGTACTCAGGGCACGAAATCAGAATGCCGTCCGCCTCGGAAATAATCCCACGCAACTCTGCGACGATCTGCGGAGGATCGTCTGCCAGATCCGGATCGAAATGAGGTAATTGACCCACCTCCAGGTAGTGCCTGATCGATATCCCTTCAGGACTGAGCCTCTCGGCAGCACGCAGTAATGCGGAGTTTGAAGAGGCTGCGCGAAGACTTCCTGAGATCGCAAGCAGTTGCACCATGTGTATACGCTCCATGACTTGGTAGACGGATGAATTGTCTCATACGCAGGCCAAAGCCATCTTAGCGTGAGAGCAATCCCGATCGGCAGGTGCACTCGATTGCCTCGCGGTCAGGCCGCCCGGTTGTCATGGCAGATCTCGGGGGTAAAATTAATGGTGGGCTGCCGGCATCAGCGAAACCGATGCACTTCGAGGGCAACATCATGCAAACGACTGAAGATGCGATCATTGCAGCAGCACGACTACGCGCTGCAAGCCGGGGAGATAACGAAGCCCTGGCTGCAGCTTCAGCACTCGAAGTCGTGGAAACCCTGAAAAAGTCTTTAACAGGAGACAAGTACCAAGAGGCTCTCGAAAGACTGTATCTGGAGTACACAACCTCCTGAGCTACCCGCCTCCCATCACCCGCGGCGCATTTCTGGATTGACCGACGGCAAGCAGCCGAGAGTGGCCAAATCAATCAGCGTGAAATAGCCGCCCATCCAGCCGCCAGTGTCGATATGGTAGACGTTGCCCAGCACGGTCGGCTGAAGGACCACCGTGTGGCCGACGATCACCGCCCTGATGCCAGTGACGCCCGCGTTGTTTTCGGTGGTAATGCGCGTACGCGACCACTGGCAGATCGTTTGAACACTACGCCGCATCGAGCCTTGCTCCCGCTCAAGGGCGCCGAGCATTTGCGCCCAATCATCGAACGGGCAATCTGCATGCACGATTCCCACCGGCCCCATGGGCGTCATTACTTCAATAACAATGGGCAGTTCGGCGAACAGATCGACATAGAAGGTCTGCTCAGCGCTGGACAGACCGTACAGCCAGGTACCACCGTTGATTATGTGCAGGTAACTGGCCTGGCCTTTATGGCTGAGCCGATGGCCATCGACCGCCATTTGCTCATGATTGCCCTGCACGGCAAAGAACCACGGCTTGGCCAGCCACACATCAACCTCGGTAGATTCAGGGCCACGGTCGACCATGTCGCCAACACTGAACAGACGATCGGTTGCGGGGTTGAAGCCGATAGCATCAAGTGCTGCCTGAAGCCTGGTGAAATGGCCGTGAATATCACCCACGGCAATGTCGCGGCCCGCGGTGTTGATTGTGAAACGCTGAACCTGGGTCATGCTGCCACCCCCGGTATCATCTTGAGGCTCTTTTCAATCCAGTGTATTCGCCTCGCTTGCGACTCTTATGCTACCCCCCTTGAAGGCTTCGAACTCAGCCATTTGCGAAGGCAAATGCTGACTTGAAGGCGTATCGCAGTGGGGCTTGCAAAAGTTTTGAAAAATCGCAGACAACAAAAAAGGGCCCACCTTTCGGTGAGCCCTTCTAGACCGCCCAGCAGAGCGGATTTTGTTTGGTAGGCGCGATTGGACTCGAACCAACGACCCCCACCATGTCAAGGTGGTGCTCTAACCAACTGAGCTACGTGCCTGCTGTGAGGCGGCATT